>Ga0255766_10000001_pt1 | contig 1419746 bp, 1274 predicted proteins | sample 071ome_23_FD_179966 | JGI IMG/M metagenome (GOLD analysis project Ga0255766, IMG submission 179966) | Coastal salt marsh microbial communities from the Groves Creek Marsh, Skidaway Island, Georgia - 071403BT metaG (version 2) | ecosystem: Environmental > Aquatic > Marine > Intertidal zone >...
AGTCATTACGCCAACACCACCAACACCACCTTTAAGTACAAGTACTGACTAACGTGTTTTTTTAAACTACGTTAGAAAATAAATGTGCGAAAACGAGTCAGAATCGCACACTTTCGTAGTGTTGCCATTTGTGTATTGACGTATGACTGACAGACTATGCGATATAGGGTATAAATGCGTAGTTTGGTGTGCTATAGCATCTATATGCATAAGGTTAGTTGTAAGAAACGACGCAATGACTTTGGAGAGTTTTAGATGAATTTCGATTTGCTTATTGATTTGCATAAAAGAAACATAAGGCAAGGACCTGGTTCAGATATGCATACAATTCTTGCAATGCAGTTGGCTAACATTATTGGTAGTGAAAAGAAGTTAGACATAGCAGATATTGGATGCGGAACGGGACAACAGACTTTAGTATTGGCAGAAAATACTAACGCAAACATTGTTGCTGTTGATGTTTTCGACGAATTTTTATCAGTGCTAAATGCGAATGCAGAACAACATAATCTCTCTTCAAGTATAACTACAAAGAACTGTAGTATGGATGCTTTAGACTTTGCAAAAGAGAGTTTAGATGTTGTATGGAGCGAGGGTGCTTTGTACAACATTGGATTTAAAAATGCAGTTAGTTATCTGACGCAATTTTTAAAGAAAGGCGGAGTTATGGCGTGTTCAGAGATAACTTGGCTTACGAAAAATCGTCCAAATAGTCTTACAGAACATTGGAACAGCGAGTACAGTGAAATTGGTTATGCTGAAGATAAGATAAAAGTGCTTACGGATAACGGCTTAAATTTAGTTGGTTATTTTACTTTAGACGAAACTTGCTGGATGCAAAACTACTACAACAATCTTTTAGCGTCGTTCGACTCATTTTTAGAACGTCATAACAACAGCGAAGATGCAATTGCGATTGTGGAAGCAGAAAAACACGAAATTGACTTGTATGAAAGATATAAAGATTACATAAGTTATGGCTTTTATATAGCAACGAAGGAGAAGGACTGATGGCACGCACTATTGCTGAAATAGAAGCAGAAGAAAAAGCACTTGCTGAAGAAAAGAAAGCGGCACTTAAAGAACATAAGAAAAGTGCTGTCGAGCAAGTTAAGCAACTTGTACTTGAGTACAAACTTACTAAAGGTGATTTACGTGGTAAGGCTATGCGACAGTTGTTAGGTGAATAACTGTACGTATATGCACTTACGAACTTCGTAAGTTATGATGTTGTAATAGTTTTTTTATGAATGGTTAAAAGGTGATGGACTTACATAGTACTTACATATTAAAAAATAAACCGTTTAAAAACAATAAGTTAAACAGTTGCGACTATTGAGTGGGAGTAGCTACACTTTTTAAGTCATTGATAAATATAGGTATTTTTTTGGTAGGATGTGCCACTTCAATCTACGCTTGAGTAAAAGTTAAAAGGTGTAAGATGAAAAAAGTTAGAATTGATGAACTTAAGAGGGCATTGAAATTAGATGTCGTTGAGAAATTTTCTCAATCAATAGAGGATTCTGTCGAAGGGCGTCCGCTCAATTTGTTAGAAGAAAGCAAATCAGATGTAAATACAGATATGTATGATGCTGCAACCTCTATTGAAATATATAGGAATTTTTTAGAGTGGTTATTTGCAACATTTAACGAAGATGAGCGGAGTTTCAGAAAATCTTGCTTGGAGCGTTTTGGAAATCTCAGTGCAAAAAAAATTCTTATTACAAGTTGTGGGTTGGGAGAAGATGTTTCGGTGGCATCGGAACTCGTCGGCGTTGATGGTTCAATACACGCGCAAGATTTGTCAGCAAGATTTGTGGAGTTGTCTGCAGCGAATAATGCTTTGGAAAACGTCTATATAAATGTTTCTGATGCTCTTGCTCTTCCATATTCCGATAACTATTTCGATGCTGTTTATCACTTTGGTGGCATTAACCTATTTGGTGATATTCAACTGGCAATTTCGGAAATGGAGCGAGTGTGTAAAGTAGGTGGGCAAGTAATGTTCGGTGATGAGTCAGTTGCTATGCATCTACGAGATTGTGATTATGGAAGAATGTTTATTCACAATAATTCACTTTGGGAAGAGGCGCTTCCACTGTCTTATCTTCCTTTAAGCGCTTCAAAAATTGAAATTTCATATGTGCTTGGAAACTGCTTTTACCTAATTAAATTTAACAAAAGTGAAGGCTTGCCCTCCGTTGATATAGATGTCCCTCATAAAGGGTATAGAGGCGGTAGCGTTAGAAAACGCTATTTTGGGAAGTTAGAAGGAATAGATGCTTCGTTAAGGGACGCTTTTCTTGAAAAAGCAAAAGAAAAAGAGGAGTCAGTTAGTGAGGTTTTAGAGAGATTGGTGCAAACTTATTTAGAGTAGATACCTTATGGAATTAGACTTAGTAGCAATAAGAAAAGATGGATATGAAGTATTTGAAAACTTTGATGATGATTTGTTCGTTATTAAACAGTTTGCCAAAAAAGAGTTGTGCGTAAGTTTAGTTAAAAAAGCGCATGAAACTATGAAAGAGATTCCTCATAGAAAAGAGAATAATGGTGTATTTTATAGTTTTGATGTTTTGCCAAGTAACACGAAGACAGATCGGATTTTTAGAACGATAATTTTTGAAGAGTCCAAAAAAAATATATTGGAAACAGATTTTGTAAATCTTTTTAATTTATTGAGTGAGTTTCAAAATAAATACGTACTAAAAACTCAAACAATTGAAGAAAATAAAGTTAGGCGACTTCAGTTAATTCATTATCCAAAAGGTGGTGGGTTTTTTGATTGGCATAGCCATCCTCGTTTTCCAGTTAACTATGGTTTAATATTAAATCTCAGTGAAAAATGCGTCAATCTCAACGAAGGTGCCACTGAAATCATACGCAACAATGGGGATAAAATTTGTGTAGAAGATTTTTCAGATATTGGAGACTTAATCTTATTCAAATTCGATTTAAAACATCGAGTTGCGCCATGTAATCCAAAAGACGATATGGTATTTGATGTTAATGGGCGATGGACAGCGTTAATGCCAATTTATTAGAAACTTTCTAACCTTATTTTAGTGTTTCTATTGCATTTCAATAGTTCAGTTAAAAAAGCGCATGAAACTATGAAGATGACACACCTGTCATGTCGGTCTTGAAGCACGTACTTGAAATCTACCTGGAAAATGCACAGGCCTTTGATGAGATATGGATGTTGATGGCTTGCTCTCCCTTGATTCGCGCCCGTGATTACATAAATGCATCGCAGTTGCTTGATAGCACCAAGGGGGACAAGGCATTGCTGGCCGTTGCTGAGTACCCGGTCCCGATTCAATGGGCATTTCGAATTTCGGATAAAGAGGGAGTTCTTCAGCCTGTGCAACCTGGGGCATTCGCCATTCGATCACAAGATCTGGAGAAATCGTATTTCGATGCTGGTGCGTTTTCAGCTTTTCCGGTAGATCAGGTGTTAGGGTCCGAAGGTGCAGGTGCGGATAACGCGTTCATCGGCTTTCCATTGGAGAAGGATCAGGTCGTCGATATTGATGAAGAAGCAGATTGGAAGCTGGCGGAAGCACTTTACCGTTCAAGACGATTGTCCAACTCACAATGACACTGAACGATTGCCGGGAAATAGCGACCAACGCAGGGCTATCCATAGTATTCAGGCAGGAAGAAGTGTACGCCTGGGATGAAGTATTGCTGTCTTCAATGTACGCGCCATTTTTCTATACGACCGCGAGTATTGAGTATCAGCGCGAGTACCAGCTTTCCCACGAAGGTCAGTGGACAGACCTATCCATGATCATTGAGTGGGATAGAAAGCCTGCGGCCTTATTGCCACTATCTTTGGATTACAAAGATGGCAGATGGGAGTTGGGCTGTTTTGGTATGCCCGTTTTGGTGCCGTTGTTCAGAAACGGACTGCCGCAATCGTCACGGAAAAAGATAAGCCAGTCTATATTGACTTTATTGGATAGCCTGGCCATGAATCTTTCCATTCAAGAGTGGCGGAGTGTTGAGTATTTCCACGAAAGGATTGGTTTAAGTGACTGGCATGCCGCTGCCATGGCCGCAGGAGGAACCTGCCACCTGGAGCATGACTTGTATATTGACTTAGGCCAGGACATGAACAGCATCAAACGCGGTTTTAGAAAAAGCTACAAATCCCTGGTGTCTTCAGGGTTGCGGGAATGGCATGTCGGGATACTCAGTGCCAATGAGCCGGAGGTATGGGAGGAGTTTCGTGAGCTACACTTCGATGTCGCCGGCAAACGCACACGGTCGAACGAAACATGGCAAAAACATTACTCTGACATTCAAAGCGGAAGCGGATTTTTGGTCTATCTCCGTGATTCGAACGGCCGTATGACGGGTGCCGGATTTTTTAACCATACCAGGGATGAGGGCATGTATGCGGTTGCAGCCTATGACAGGAGCCTTTTCGATAAGCCCTTGGGGCATGTAGTTCAGTATGTTGCCATTGAGCACTTGAAGTCACTTGGAATCAGCTGGTACAAACTGGGGCCGAGGTACTATCCATCGTCTAGCCCTGCTCCCTCGGCAAAAGAGATCAGTATTTCCGAATTCAAACAAGGGTTTGCATCTCATCTATTACCTGCATTTTTCATCACACATCCAGTGACGTCTTCTTGAGTAAATCTCATCCGTAACACATCAGGTTTTCCTTTGACCTGAAGGCAAAATTCGGAATGCTTTTCGAGGTTGGCTATCTCCTGCCATCTCCGAGATTCTTGAGCAGAAATTGCAGTCAATGTTTCCATCGGGATTCCCAGTTTTATGTTCCAGCGGAAGAACGGCTTTGGTGCTCGCGCTGCAATATGCAGGGTTATCACGCCGCGATTTGATAACAGTCTTCCCTTACGCAAGCCATTGCGTACTTGATGCCGTTGCGCGGATTACAACCCCGGTTGGAGGGGGTGATACAAACAATGTTCCACATAATCTTGTTTACCACCAGTGGGGCTACATCCAGGATTTTTCCTCATTGCCTGGATTGATCGAGGATTGTGCCGACTGCTTGTGTGAGCCAGGCACTGAACTTTTTCCCAGCGGTGGAGATTATGAGATTTGGTCCTTGGTAAAAATTCTTGGTACCAACAGCGGCGGTGTTTTGTGGTGTAAATCGGAAGAACGAGCAGAACACGCCAGACTGTTGCGTGACAGCAGAGGAGGGGGACGGGACGTAGGTTTATTACGAATTTGCGGTCGTTTTTCACCAACTCTGTATGCAATGTGGGAAGGATTGGAGACCAATAGGGGCCGATTGTCAGTCTTTCAATGTGGTGAGCTGAAGCGAGCGCTTGGCTGTTGGCCTGACCTGGGTTTTACCCCGTTTCCACGGACAGTTTGGTTAAGAGTGATTTCTGAATTTTTGGTTGTTCCATTCTGCGTCGTTTTCTCGGGTTATGGAAGCGTTCAATGTAGTCGAACACATCGGACCGGGCTTCTTGCCGGGACAGGTATTTCCGTCGTTCAACCCGCTCTCGCTTTAACAACCCGAAGAAGCCTTCGCAGGCAGCATTGTCAGCACAGCTACCAACACGGCTCATGCTATACACCAGGTTATGGCCCTTCAGGAACTGCTGGTAGTCATGGCTGGTGAACTGGCATCCTCGATCAGAGTGCAGAATTACTTCCTGGGTTTTATCTGACCGCTGCCATAAAGCCATCAATACAGCCTGGATAACCATTTCACGGTCTTGCTTATGGCTCATGGACCAACCGACCACCATGCCGGTGAACAGATCCAGGACAACACACAGGTACAGATAACCTTCGCCTGTCTTGATATAGGTGATGTCAGTGACCCATTTCTGGTTCGGTTTTTCAGCCTGGAAGTTTCTTTCCAGCAGGTTCTGCACACCAGCAGGCTGAGTGCCAGTTACTTTCCTTCGCCATTTCCGTTTCTGGGGAATACCGTATAGTCCGTGTTTGCTCATCAGACGGGCCACCCGGTTCTTACTGCAGGCTTCTCCAGCATAGAGCAGGTCTTCCCAGATCCTTGGAGCCCCTTTTACGCTGTCGCTATCCTGATGCAGTTCTGTGATCTTCTTCAGCAGCCGTTCATTCGTGACAGCTCTGGCACTGGGTTCTCGTCGCTTCCAGTCATAATAGCCACTGGAAGAGACTTTGAGGTTCTGGCACATCAGCGTAACAGGGTAGGCATCGCGGCAACGATCTATCATCTGGTACTTCACGTCGATTCCTTCGCGAAGAACGCTGCCGCTTCTTTTAAAAAATCCCGCTCCTTCTTCACCCTGGCCAGCTCTCGTTTCAGCGCAGCTACCTCTGCATCTCGTGCTTTGCCCTGACCGATGAAGGCATGCTGGCCATGCTTCTCCATCTCACGCCGCCAACGACCAATCATATTGGCATTGATACCCAACTCTTCGGCGATCTGTTTCTGAGTAACGCCAGGCTGGCTGGCAAATTGAACGGCTTCCCGCTTGAACTCTTCCGAGTATTTTCTTCGTTTTGACATAACACACCTCGCAGGCCATTATCAGCCTTTTTTGATGTGTCCGTAAAATCAGGGTAAAACCCTACAAAGCTTATAAAAACCTATAAATCAGAATCCTCCATTCTTCACATTCAGCTTGCATTCAAAGTTTTGGTTCCCCTCAGAACCCTGAATTACTTCAGGAGACAGCAAAGCAGCGAATGCCCACTTTACTCCCCGCAAATCAGAGTGCTATAAATCAGTCTCTAGGAGAAATCCTGCAATAAACACTGGTTGAAAAACAGCAAAAACTCAAAAATCTGCAGAGGTCTCAGGTCATGAAAAAAATAAAGCTTAATCTTGTCTCTCTTGTTCTAGGAGCAAGTTGCTTAGTTTCGCCAGTAATATATGCTCAGGAGTTGCCTGACTGGAGCGGGGTATGGGCCATGATGGGTGGAACCATCTTCGATCAGGCAACCAAGACTGGTGAAGGCGGATCTACAAGCCCCGGAGTTCGCGAGCACCCTCCTTATAATGCCGAATGGGAAGCTAGATACCAGGCAAATCTGCAACTGCGAGATGAGGGCATTTTTCCGGACCCCAATTCATATTGCGGCATCCCAACCGGATTCCCCCGCATAATGAATTTGCCAGATGTTTATGAGTTCGCTGTAACAGATGCGGCGGTCTGGATCATCGCAGAAAACGGTCCGAATATAATGCGTGTTTATACCGATGGCCGACGCCTTCCGGCACCGGAAGACCGCTGGCCCACCCACACTGGTGTTTCAGTTGGTCGCTGGGAGGGTGAAATTCTGGTCTTTCAAACACTCAGCCTGCATAGCTCAGAGAGCGGGGGCACCATACTCGACCGTACGGGCCTGATGCTCAGTGATGCAGCAGAGATCACTACACGTATGGGTATTAATAATGACGGTTTCATGATCGCGGAAATGACAATTTTCGATGAAAAGGCGCTGACAGCACCCTGGGTGGTTACCAAGCAATTCAGAAAAACACCTGAATCGACCTGGGTCTACGATTACGCCTGCAACGAAAACAATCGTAATCCTATCGATCCTAATACCGGCTGGACCTATACAATCGGTCCTGATGGGCAGATCATAGACCTAGCCCCGGGCCGTTGAGCAGGACGCATTTCTAAATTAATAACATAGAGTTATCAAGAGGCGATCTAAAATGAAACAACTAGTATTTTCAATTGCCATCCTAATCTCGGCTCACCAGGTATTGGCGCATCATTCCAACGCCATGTTTGAAGAAGAAGAGACTGTCGAACTGGCCGGTAAAGTTGTTGAATTCCAGTTCACGAATCCCCACTCCTGGATTCAGATCAATGTGCCTGATGAGGGTGGCGAACTGGTTGAGTGGAGTATTGAATGGGGCAGTCCTAACAACCTAGGGCGACAGGGAATCCGGCCTTCGACGTTCCCTCCTGGTGCCGAAGTGGTGATCAGAACCAGGCCCATGAAAGACGGCTCGCCCGGCGGGTTATTCGTAGGTGCCAGATTTCCAGACGGCAACATTATTGGTCGTTGGTAGGAAACATCATAAGGTATCCTCCTATGATAGTTCTAGAACCATCCCTGATGTCTGGAAATAGATCTTTACCTTCATGTCCGCAAAACACTTTAGGCAGATGCCATTTTCATTAAGGAACTGCACAACGCCGAATGGCATTACAATGTCAGCCCCTTCGTCGTGTTCCTAGGTGAAATCGTTAGGTGTAGAGGGTTATGCTCGCCAATACTCTAATGTTCTGACCGTAAGTCCGAGGGAAACCATCGACTTCATGACTGCCTGGTGGGCGCATCCCCAACCTAAATTGTGCAAAAAAACTCCGCCAAATTGGCGGAGTTTTTAAGAGATTGTATCTAAATCTAATTAGACACTAGCTACCAGATGTATCTTCGTTAGCTGCATACCAAATAAAGAGACCAAAAGCGATCTTATTTAGTACGTCGGCCAAGTTATAAACTATGTTTAGGGTGCCCATGTCTGTGCCGCCCGCTAGATAACCAAGGAAGTAACCTATAGGATAGATAGCCCATCCTATTGTAACTGTCCATTTCATCAGGTTGTACGATTTCTGTACAGCTGGAGTTGCTTCGTTGGCTGCGACACGACTTGCCTCACCGGCAAATATTTCGAATAGAATGTAAGCCCAACCAATCATTCCAATTACGAAACCAACCGTTGCGTTTAAGTAGCCAGCCTCACCCATGTAGCCTGGAACTAACATCACGAGAGTACCGATTAAAAGTTTCCAGAAAACGCTTCCCGATACTTTTGTGATGGCTGAAAGAATGAGGTAAAACTCAATCATCAGCAATGGAACTGTTAGTAGCCAGTCAATGTAGCGAAAATCAGTAGGAGTGTTGCCTGTACTCACCCATACTTCCCTCATATAAAAGTAGTGAAACGCTGCAATGAATGTAACAAGAGCACTAACTGTGAGTGAGGTAGCCCACTTTCCGCCGATGCGAAGTGATTCCATTAAGAAGAATACAGTTGAAGCTGCAAGTGCCATTGAGATCAGCCAAAACGAATAGCCTACAAAATCTCCTGACTGGAGCATTGTAGTATCGCCAGAGGCTGCCAATGCTGTTTGGCCCGCAAAGAGAGCGGCTATTGAAAAGCATGCAATTAGGTTTTTCTTCATTTTGTCCCCCCATATATAGGTAAAAAATGCATTTTTTTTTATATAGCAACCATTGTTACGCCATGGTTGTAGAAACAGATCAAAATATAATACATATAAAATGTAAGTTTTATATGTAGAATATAAAATAATAATCAATTAAAAATGATCTTAAATCAACCGCTGAACGTACCGATGTATAGAATAATAAAAGATAATTGAACATTGCTTATATAAATCCTTACAATTCAGTAATTTTGCTAATAATAGCTAAATATTACGAAAAGGTAGTTTGTCGGGACAAATTATAGTGTTATAAAGCTAGGGCGAGCTTATGAAAAATAAAAAAATGCCTGATTTCAAACACTTACTGAAAAATAGCCGCGATTTAGCACAGAGCACACTTCTTGAAGAGCTCTCCCCAACCTCCAGGTTGAGGCAGGTTATCGAGTACCATTACTCGGCCTCAGGCTCAGAGGCCAGGGGTTCACTGTGCATATCAGCTAGCCTTGCCCTCGGCCTGAACTCTAAGGTCGCTATAAATCTATCTGCCGCAGTTGAGACACTCCATAATGCCTCGTTAATTCAAGATGACTTTCAAGATCAAGACGAATTCAGAAGGGGGCAGCTTTCTGTATGGAAGAAATTTGGCTCAGATATTGCTATCAATACTACTGACCTGCTCATCGCAAACGCTTTTGCACTGGCCGCTTCTGCAGCACCAAATTCTGCAAACAATCTCATATCCACAATGAAAAGGGCAATAGCGGTAACACTTCAAGGCCAGACAAATGATCTCAATATTGATCAAAATCTATCCATAGATGATGCGATCCTTATAGCAAAAGAAAAATCCGGACCTTTTTTCTCTCTTAGCCTAGAGCTCCCGCTTGTGGTAGCAGGCCAAGGAGAATTTCTGGATGTTGCAAGGCAAGCCGGCGCTTCCTTTGGCATCGGTTATCAAATATTCGATGATCTTCATGATTTTGATCAAGATAAAAATAACGGAAAGCTGTCGAACTTATCTGTTTTGTCTGACAGAACTTCAACAAAGGAGACTGCTGAAGACTTAGCCCTATACTTTTTAAATGATGCAGCAACTAATGCTGCCGCTTTGCCGAATGGATGTGGGTCGCTCCTAAGAGAGAAATGCTCAAAACTATTAAGTGAACTTAATAGAGAAGCAGCGTGAATCGAGCTCTAGTTGTGGGCGGCGGCTTTGGCGGTATAGCCTCTGCAATACGGCTTCGCGCCAAAGGTTATGAAGTACAGGTTTTAGATCGATGTCCAAAACTCGGAGGCAGGGCTCAAGTATTCGAAAGAGATGGATTTAAATTTGATGCTGGCCCGACGGTAATTACTGCGCCATTCCTTTTTGATGAGTTATTTGAATTACACGGTCGTCGTCGGGAAGACTATGTAGAGTTTCGTCAGCTCGACCCATGGTATAGGTTTCAGTTTTCTGATGGAGATACATTTGATTACGGTGGTGAAATTGAAGACACCGAAAAGGAAATAGCACGATTTAATCCAGCCGACGTTGAGGGGTACAGGCAACTTGTAGCTCACTCGGAAAAAATCTTTGACGTTGGTTTTACGAAGCTATCTGATAAACCTTTCCATAAATTAGCCACAATGCTGGCTCAGATTCCAACACTGATGAGACTAAAGTGCTACCGTACAGTTTGGCAAATGGTATGCGCGTACCTGCGAGACCCCAAGCTAAGACAGGCGTTTTCTGTGCAACCTCTATTAGTTGGCGGAAATCCATTCGATACAACAAGTATATATGGCTTAATTCACTTCCTTGAAAGACGTTGGGGTATCCACTTTGCTATGGGAGGAACCGGTGCTTTAGTTGATGCTTACAGAAAGTTGATGGAAGAGCTGAATATAGATATAAAACTCAATACAACCGTCGACAAGATACTAGTTGAAAATAAAAGAGCTGTTGGAGTTCAGCTTGAAAATGGCACCAAGATTAATGCAGACCTAGTAGTGGCGAACGTTGATCCAAAATATTTATATCGTCACATGCTAGACTCTTCTGAGCAGACTAGTATAGCTAAATTTAAATCGCAGCATAGTGCTCTATCGATGGGACTTTTCGTTCTATTTTTTGGGACTAATAAGAAATATCCCGATATTGCCCACCATACAATCTGGTTAGGCAAAAGATATAAAGAACTACTGTATGAGATTTTCAACAGTAAATCTTTACCAGAAGACTTCTCACTTTATCTGCATAGACCAACAGCGACAGATTCTAGCTTCGCACCAGATGGCTGTGATTCATTCTACGTGCTAGCACCAGTCCCTAATCTTAATGCAAGCATTAATTGGGAAACCCAAGCCCCTCTGTTGAAGAAAAAAATCATTGAGTCACTCAGTGAGCATATGCTGCCTGATCTTAAACAGCACATACTTGCCGATTTTTATATGACTCCAGAGGACTTCAAAACAGACTACCTCAGCGAGGGTGGAGCAGGATTCTCCGTGGCTCCCTTATTTACTCAATCAGCATGGTTCCGCTTTCATAACAAAGCGGAAGGTCCAAAAAATTTATATCTTGTAGGTGCTGGAACTCACCCAGGCGCCGGTCTTCCTGGGGTTATAAGCTCTGCAAAAGTTTTGGACCGGCTAGTTCCAAAAGTCGTCAATAACCCAGCTTATACCGCTGCATAGAAAAGCAAGGCCATGGTAATGAGCTACAAAGCCAAATCTATTGAACCTGCCGTAAATGTATTAGCTTCTCATGGTAAATCTTTCAGGTTCGCAGGTCGCTTTCTTAATAAAAAACAGCTCGAGGACTGTGCTCGTCTATACCGCTTTTGTCGATTTGTTGATGACCTCGTTGACAAAGAGTCAGATATTCTTCTGGCACAAAAAAAGCTTGACCATTTAAAGCGAAATCTGGAACTTGGCTACAGCCAAATTTCTGTTGTCCAAGACTTTATTGAGCTAGCCAAACTTTACCAGATGCAAACTAGCGTGGTATCGGAGCTAATTAAAGGTATCGAATCCGACCTAACGCCAGCTCTAATAAAAAATGAGGCTGAACTTTTGCGCTACTGCTACCGAGTGGCAGGTACAGTGGGACTCCTGATGTGTGATGTTCTGGGCGTTAAAGACCCTAAAGCGAGACCTCACGCGATTGATCTTGGTATCGCAATGCAGTTAACAAACATCGCCAGAGACGTGAAAGAAGATGCAGAAATGGGCAGGCGTTATATACCAGGCGAGTGGGTCGGCGAGATTTTGCCAGAGAGCTTGACAAGAGCTACAACGACAGAAAAAGAGATTATAAAGAAATCGGTTCAGCGCTTGCTCTCACTAGCAAATCTTTATTACGAGTCTGGCGCTGCCGGGCTAGGATTTTTACCCACACGAACACGAACAGGAATAAGGGTTGCTGCTAATGTCTATAAGGAAATTGGGGTGGTAATTGAGGAAAAAGCTTACGACGTATTCTCAGGCCGAGCCTATGTCAATTTGGCAAGAAAGCTACATGTTGCATTCAGGGCGCTCATGTCTAATACAAGCAGAAGATCCTATGCTTTTCACACAGCTAGCCTGCATGTTTATTTGAAGGGCTTGCCTCATGCAAATGATTCAACCGAATAAATGTCGTAGAGAGTTTGAGTTGGTCATTATCGGAGGGGGTTGCTCAGGGCTCTCTTTGGCATTAGCGCTTTGTAGACTTGCAGACAAACCTGACCTTATTCCAAGTACTCTAATTATTGAACCTCGTCCTTGTTATACAAATGATAGGTCTTGGTGCTACTGGGAAAAGGAAGACAAGAAGAATAGCGATCTGGTCAAAAAAAAATGGCAAGCTTGGGAATTTAGTTCAAATACTATCAGCTACCGACAAGCCTCAAAACGTGGCTGGAAATATCACTATGTCCCTGCCATCACATTTTATAATAGTGCTGAGAGAAATATATCTCTTAACCAAAATCTTACGCTATTGAAAGATAGCCGCGTGGCCGATGTTAATCCCCAAGACAATCATATTGAGATTCTTATAGAAAGTTGCTCTGTTGACAATAACATTAAAACTGAAAAAGTTGCTGCAAAACAGATTGTGGATACCAGAATACCTGACAATGTTGATGTGAACTCTGCAGTTCTAAAACAAATATTTTTCGGGTTTGAAGTTGTCATGAATAAATCTCACCGATTCCCTGATGTCGCAAGAGTCATGGAAAACATGCGAGTCGATGATAAAGGATTTGTTTTTGATTACGTCTTGCCAATAGATAGCAATTCGATCCTTGTGGAATTCACTCGCTTCGCTGAGAAATCTCTTTCGCCTGAGAGTCTACGAAAAGACGCTATGGAATCACTTCACCGTGTCTGTGGAGGCTCTGGCTATAATATAGTCAGAGAGGAATACGGCATGATTCCAATGGGACTTCGAGGTAAGTTAAAGCCTAAAGACGCCCGTTGGATTCATACTGGCCTTGGTGCTGGAGCCGCCAGACCGTCCACTGGATACGCGTTCAAACGAATTCAGCATTGGGCAGATCGCTGCGCCGAGAGAATTCTTGAAGGCAGAAATGCACATGGGTTTTTGCCTGACAACCCCCTGTTGATGTGGATGGACAAGGTTTTTCTCAGAGCTATTGCTAAAAATCCAGCCATTGCTCCGCAGCTGTTTCTTTCTTTGGCGCGCAAAGTTTCACCAGAGAGTTTGTTGCGATTCCTTACTGATCAACCAACCATGAGAGATTTATTTGCTATTGTGCTGGCCCTGCCAAAGTTGGCCCTTTTTCACTCTGCACTTGCACAAATATATCACGAGATAAGAGCGATAAATTGGAGCCATGCATGACACAAAGCACCATCGCTAAACTCCCCGTACGACTCTCCTTTTGTGTAATCTCTGTGATCGCAATAGCGACTTATAATTTCTGGTTAAGAGAAAATTTTGAGGCACATCTCATCATACTTGGCTTTCTTCTTGCTTTAACCGGCCTACCTCACGGTGCGATTGACCCAGCAATCGCTAGGCAAGCTGGTTGGTGGGAAGGAGCATTCGGCCTGCTAATATTTTCTCTAGGATATTTAGCACTTTCGGTCATGGTCGTCGCTGTATGGCTAATTGTCCCCGAATTATTTTTCGTACCTATGCTTATTTTTTCCGCATGGCACTTTTCTGAAGACTGGCTTGACTATTTTGACAGATTGGCTTGCTTAGCCATTAGCTCCTCGGTGATTACACTACCGGCCTTATTCTATCCCGAGGAGCTTCTTGCAATATTTGCAGTTCTAACACCGGCGACTGGTCATATCATAGTGGATTCTATGGGGCTTGTAGCAGTGGTTAGTACATTAGCCGTATGCGCCCTCTGTCTTCGGGCTCAAAGACCAAACATAGTAGTGCTCTTAGAATTGGCGGTTTTGTTCTTTAGCGCATTTGCCTTGCCGCCTATAGCGCACTTTACTGTTTACTTTTGCGTTTTACACAGTCCAATCCACCTTGGCAGATCCCTTAAAAAGCTTGGCATAACAAAAACTTTAGTCTACGCAGTTCCTTTTACCGTACTCAGTTTTGTGCTCGGCATAATATTATTTATAAGCTTGCCAGATATTGATGTCAGCTCCCGATTCATACAGGTCATATTTGTAGGTCTGCTCGCACTGACAGTGCCTCATATGCTCCTGATAGGCCTGTTAAATCAGCAGCAAGAAAGGACAGTACAGTGACAGAGATTCTCAAGCGTAAAACAGACCATATTGAGCTGGTTCTAAAGCAGCGGTTAGGTGCTGCAGAGGAGGAAAGTCCTTGGGATCACGTAATTTTGACCCACAATGCCTTACCTGAGGAAGACTTACGGAATTTTGACCTGTCAACTGAATTTCTTGGCAGGCAGTTAAAACTTCCCTTTATTATAAGCTCGATGACTGGAGGCCCATTTAAGGCGGAGAAAATAAACGCCCATTTAGCAGAAGCTGCGCAGGAACTGGGCATAGCAATGGGCGTGGGTTCACAGCGCATAGCCCTGCTGAGTGAAGGTGACAATGGCTTGACTAACAACTTACGAAAATGGGCACCAGATATACCCCTTTACGCTAATCTAGGTGCAGCTCAACTACGTGATGATTTTTCTCAGTCGGACGTCCAAAAAGCGGTAGAGATGATTGCGGCCGACGCACTTATTATTCACTTGAACTGTCTTCAGGAATTTATTCAGAAAGACGGCGATACAAACTGGCACGGCCTCCTGAATGCCATTGAAAACGTGTGCGCTTATCTTGATGTGCCCGTGATTGCGAAGGAGGTTGGCATGGGCATCTCAGTAAGAACTGCAGGCAGGCTGGTTAATGCTGGTGTTAAGGCAATTGATGTCGCAGGAAAGGGAGGAACAAATTTCATTAAAGTTGAAGCAGAGCGCAGCAATGACTCAAGGCTTCAAGCCCTAGCTGAGATATTCAAGAACTGGGGCATTGCCACGCCTGACGCCGTTAGAGATATTCGTGCAGATTTACCCGACATTCCAGTGATCGCCTCTGGCGGAATTCGTCACGGCCTAGACGCGGCGAAAGCCATTAAGCTGGGCGCAAATGTTGTCGCCCAGGCCGGCCCCGTGCTTAGGGCTGCAACCGAATCAACCCAACTGGTGCTTGATCATTTCGAGTTCATGGAGTCCGGACTGAGAATTGGCTTGGCCTGTTCCGAGTAGAAAAATGCTTCTACATCTTTGAGTTAAGAAGAATTTTAGGAATACTATTTTGCCAGTTAGTTCAAAACTAGGCACCAATATTGGTTAAATTATCATAGAAATGCTCTAGTTTTTTTGGCAAGAAAAAATCTGCAGAAAGAGATGATTAGAGTGGATTTTTTCTCAAAAGGTTTGCAATTCAACCTTTAATATTTATCACCGGATGTTAGCTGTTTTTATTTATCAAAAAAAAGCCGGCAACAATATCATCACTTGTAACATTAATTTTCATGGCTTTCATTAATGAAGTTTGGATGAAAAAGGCAGTATCCCTTGCCTCTGAAGCTGCCAGTTATGGCGAAGTGCCCGTAGGGGCTATTATTGTTAGGAATGACAAAATTATCGGGCGAGGGTCCAACCGACCGATTACATCCAAAGATCCAACCGCCCATGCCGAGATCGTAGCCATTCGTGATGCTGCACTTAAAGAGGGCAACTACAGGCTTCCTGGAACTACTTTATATGTGACCATTGAGCCCTGCACCATGTGTGTCGGAGCTATGATTCATGCTCGAATAGATCATGTGGTTTTTGGGGCACGGGAACCTAGAGCAGGGGCACTGATCAGTAACCTGCAGCTCGATAAACAGGCCTTTTATAACCATCATCTGAAATTTACAGAGGGCATCCTAAGCGAGGAATGTAGACGGCTTATGTCCGATTTTTTCAATGCCCGTCGTTCTGGCTGAGCCCTAGCATCTGCACAAAAATGGCGCACCAAATGGGTGCGCAGCGCCTCAACACCGCACTGTAAGGTAGCGATAAAGGCTATCCCCGCAGTGTCACAACCTATAAACTTTTCAACATATATTAATATTTCCTATAAAAATCAATGAGATAGATTTATTGGCAAGGTCCTTGCTAATAGATGGCAAGGAAATAACAGCTTTCCTGGCTAAATCAATTGAATAGTCTTGCAAGAGACACACTAGGAGAATCAAATATGAAAGAATCGCTGATAACGACTTTTAAAAAACCTCTGGCTGTATCAGCTCTAACCATGGCTGCAGCCACAGTTTCTGTACCTACTTATGCGGAGCTGTCTGGTAACGTAAGCGTTACAAACAACTACATTTGGCGAGGTCTAACCCAATCAATCAACGAATCAGCCGTTCAGGGTGGTATTGATTACGCAGATGAGTCTGGTTTCTACATCGGTACCTGGGCGTCAAATGTTTCTTATGATTCAGACGATGCTTATTCTTATGAGCATGACATCTACTTTGGTTTCTCTGGTGAGGCTGAAGGTTTCAGTTATGACGTTGGGTATCTGTATTATAACTATGACTCGAACGCAGGTTATGACTTTGGTGAAATCTACGGATCCATTGGACTTGGTAATTTAGGCCTTACCCTTTACTTGCTGACTAACGCTGAGCCTGATGAAGGCCCGGGTGAGGACTTTGGTTTCGCTGAGGCCTCTTACTTCTCTGTGGACTATACTATCCCTCTGGAAAGCGGTGCAGAACTTGGTTTACACGCTGGTTTTCACGAAGGTGACTTCGCCTATTCATTTAATGGCGTGACCGAAGACTACATGGACTTCAACGTCAGCATTGCTAAAGATGGTTTCACCGCAATGGTAACCTTCACTGATCTGGATTCAGACGGTGACGGTGATGGCTTTGAAGATTATGCTAATATGCCAGCTCGTGACAACGACGAGGTTAAATTTGTAGTGTCTTACGGAATTGACTTCGAACTGTAAGTTTTTGCTCCTAGAAATTTCGAGCATAAAAAAACCGGTACTAAAAAGTACCGGTTTTTTTTCGTCTGTAATTTCTATTAGGCTGGCTGTACGACATCCATTTTTGGAGTGCCAAGCGCTTTCAAGGCCGCTTCAAGCGCTTCCTCGCGAGTCTTGAAGTGGTCAGTCTTATCTAGGTGCTTGTCAGCTTCTAGTGCGCTCAATGTCGCTTCGACATCCTCATTCATCGTGCAAAGGAAAATATTGCGACCTGACTGCTTAGCATCACGGGCAACTGTTTCCACTGCCAGAGCTGCCGAGACGTCCAGCCTTGGCACTCGCTCGAAATCCATGATGATGGCATGTGCGCCGCCTTCAAGCTGCGAACGGGCATGGTGACCAAGGTCAGCCGCCGCTCCAAAACTCAGTGGTCCGCCGAAATCGAATACCTGCACCTTGTCACCTAAAATATCAAGAATTTCAATTTCACGGCTGCTGGCGCTGTGCCTAACAGAGTGAACATCGCGCAGAATTTCCATTTGGTCGTTGGCAACTTGTTTCACAAATGCGAGAGATGCCAAGACCACTCCAACACCGACCGCGGTAATTAGATCAACAAAAATTGTGAGTATGACTACAATTGCCATCAGAGCAAGATCCCAGCGCGGGCCGCGATGGGCGTTCTTAATATAACTCCAGTCAATGATATCAAGGCCTACCTTGACCAGAATGCCCGCTAACACTGAGTTAGGTATGTAGCTAGCATAAGGGCCAAGGCCTAGAACGATAGCCAGCAGTAAAAGTGCATGCAGCATTCCGGAGATTCGTGTTTTACCCCCTGTGCGTATGTTTACGACCGTGCGCATGGTCGCGCCGGCGCCAGGTGCTCCACCAAACATACCAGCAAAGAGATTTCCTATTCCTTGGCCTACAAGTTCTTTGTTTGAGTTGTGACGAGTCCTGGTCATGTTGTCAGCTACCAGAGAGGTAAGGAGGCTGTCGATTGAGCCCAAAAGTGCAAGCACGAAGGCAGCTTCCGCAACAATAAAAAGGGAAACAGAGTCAATAGTTGGCATGCGGAAGGTTGGTAATCCTGATGGGATGTCGCCCAAGATAGGCGCGCCGCCAACGATAAGGCTCAATAAGGTTCCGATTATCAGGGCGGCTAAAGCTCCTGGAACATATTTACCCAATGCGGCAGGCCATTTAAGTGCGATGACGAGTGAAAGTATTCCTATCAGAAGCGCAATTGGGTTAGCACTCTGTACAGCCGTTGGTGTGTAGAAAAGGGCATCAAGAGTTCCGGCAGGCGCATCATGACCCAGCATTGGGCTTATCTGAAGGATAATAATGATTCCACCGATGCCGCTCATGAATCCGCTAATTACTGGATAGGGGACAAGACGAATTAATTCACCTAACTTGAACACGCCCAAAACAATCTGAAACAGGCCGGCAAGCATAATGGCAGTAAAAATAAGGCTGGTATTTCCCATTAGGTCGGGATGGGCGGCTATGCTGGCAGCAAGACCGGCAGCTACAACAGTCATTGGGCCGGTTGGGCCTGATATCTGGGATTCAGTTCCCCCAAAGAGGGCTGCAAAAAAGCCCACGAAAATTGCGCCGTACATACCCGCGATGGGACCCAGGCCAGACGCCACACCCATGGCAAGTGCAAGGGGCAGGGCGACCACCCCTGCAGTGATACCACCATATATATCGCCGCGCAGGTTACTCGTATCTAGTTTTATCATTGCATTCTGACTCCATTTTCATTTATTTCATTTGCCGCGCAGGCAGCGTTGAATGGGGACTCCTCTACGGCTCTTAATGCTTCTCTTTCACGCACTCTTCAAATATTTATCTTCGACAGGGATGAATTTTCCCTGAGCATCATCATAAGCTGTGACTTCACCGTTCTCGATGTCGTAGACCCAGCCATGAACAGCAATCTCGTTGACTGCAAGCTTGGCTGCTACGCTAGGATGGGTCTGGAGATGGCTCATCTGCAGGAGAACATTTTCCTGAATCATCTCTAGGATATGTTCTGTGCCTAGTTGACCATGACGGGCCTCGCACCTGGCGGATGCAGCAGCGCTGTGTTGCAGCCATTCAGAAACGTGGGGCAGCGTCTTGACGGAATCGGGATTCATGGCACCTTTCATCGCTCCGCAGTCTGTGTGTCCACAGATGATGATGTCCTCGACACCCAGCACCTGTACACCATATTCGATGGTAGCCGTATTACCTCCGGCTTCTTTCACATGTGGAGGGACGATGTTACCGGCATTACGAATGATGAAGAGATCTCCGGGTTCTGTATGAGTGATCAGGTTCGGATCGATTCTGGAGTCAGAACAGGTGATGAAAAGCACCTCCGGAGACTGTCCGGTGGCTAGAGTCTTGAAGAGTTCACGACGTTCTTCGAAGCCTTTTTCCTTGAACTTGGCGATACCCTTGATAACTTTATCCATAACTCTTGTTTCCTCAATTTTGTTTTGCGCTAATTACATGATAAGTAAAAAGAATGGAGCACTTAGTTTGGCATTTATGTCTTTCAAAAGCGCTGAACTAAGGCTTAGGGACGGCAATATAGTGAAATAAATTGTTGTAATAAATATGAAAAGCGATAGGAATTAGCTTTCACTTTTCTGTTCCCTTTGCTAAATTACTAACACTATGAAAGATCTTAGTATTTCGCTGAAACAATTACGCTATTACCTAGTCACAGCGCGTCATGAGAGCCTGCGCCAGGCGGCTAGAGAGCTCAAGATCAGCCAGCCCTCCCTGAGTGCCCAAATGCAAAAGCTGGAGGACGGTCTGGGCGTTGAGCTATTCGAGCGTAGTAGGGGTGGGGTCACTCTGACACCATTCGGTCGGGAACTGATCAAACTGGCTCAGCAAGCCGTAAATGCCGCAGAGGCCATCGTCGATGCAGCGAACTTTGCTACTAAGGGCCCATCCGGTACCTTTAGGTTGGGTGCCAGCCCGACGATCGGTCCCTACGCATTGCCCTGGATACTGCCGGAAGTGCACAAAGAATTTACTTCCGTCAAATTCTTCGTTCGAGAAGAGGTGCCTGACAGCCTTGCAGAGGGTCTGTATAGCGGTCGTTATGATCTGATCCTGACGACACTGCCCTTGAAAGAACAGGGCATCACCATCATGCCGCTTTTTAGGGAGCCACTGTACCTAGTCATGAACAAGAGCCATCCGCTGGCAACTCATCGGGTGGTCGATGGCGATCAGCTGGAGGGAGTGGAAATTCTGACCCTCGAAGAGCATCACCTGCTGTTCCGGCAGGTGGAAGATCTGTGTAAACAGTTCAAGGCGGAGCTCTTACGTGACTACGAAGGCACCAGTCTCGATTCCATCAGGCAGATGGTCTACATGGAGATGGGGGTGGCTTTCCTACCTTCTCTTTATATCAGGTCAGAAATTCTGGACAGGGATGAGCTAAGTGTCCACAGCATCACCGGTGAGAAGATCGAGCGCATGCATGCCCTGGTCTGGCGTGATTCATCACCATTGAGAGGTTTCTATCGGGAACTGGGTGGCTTCATTCAGGGTGAGATCGAAAGGCAGTTCGGCGGGGATGTCGGCATCCTCTAGACAGAACGACCTGGTGTCAAAGGCTGTCAAAGGTGGTAAGGCATCCTGGAAAGACAGTTAAAAAAAAGGCCCCTGGGGGCAGGGGCCTATATAAAGTAATAGAGACTTGGGGGGTCTCAAGGGGGAAATAACGGTCGCTATCACAAAAGGGGGAGAAGTAATATTGTCCGTTGTCTCATACTATGCAGAGAGTGTGCCAACTTGGCAGATTTTATTTAACTAACTGAAAATATTAAATATTTCTGCTTTTTGGGAAAAATTCTCTTATAAAGGCCCTGACGATGACCTAACTTAGAGCACGCTTTTGGTGCACTAAAGGATAGAAAGCCCAAACTGGTGCTTATCCTGCTTTTAACGTACAAAAACCACCCAGCTTCAGCGTAAAAGGCGCCTCTGCTTATTCATGTAGGTGACCATTTCCAGTAGAATACAGAACTTGTTTTAACTCGGTCGCCCAGGATTTTCAGCAAGCGATGCTAACCCTACGTGGAGCTACAGCTCTCTCTGCTTTTTCCAGCCAGAAACTGCTCCAGACAATCCAGACTGCCCATCCTGCCATCAAGGCTGTTCATACTTATTTTTATCATTTCGTCGACGTGTCGGAAGATTTCTCTGCACAGGAATTGGCAATTCTAGAAAGGCTTCTGACCTACGGTCCTCGCCAGGATGATGCCTTTGATCCTGCAGCCGGTGACTTTTACCTTGTAACACCAAGGACTGGGACTATTTCACCCTGGTCCAGCAAGGCCACTGATATCGCCTGGAACTGTGGACTCAGCAAATTAAAAAGGGTAGAACGTGGCACCGCCTACCTGGTGGAAGCTGATGCTGATTACGACCGCAATGGGCTCAAGGCGTTGCTGCATGATCGCATGACTCAGGCCGTGATGGCCTCAACCGATGAAGCCTCTGTGTTGTTCGAACAGACCAATCCCTCTGCCATGAATAACGTGGACATTCTTGGCGGCGGAAGACTCGCCCTTGAGGAAGCGAACAGCAGAATGGGCCTAGCACTGGCCGATGATGAAATTGATTACCTCGTTAAAAGTTTTTCAGGCCTGGGCAGAAACCCTAATGATATTGAGCTGATGATGTTTGCCCAGGCAAACTCTGAACACTGTCGACACAAGATCTTTAATGCAACCTGGACCATTGATGGACAGGATCAGGATCACTCCCTATTCGCGATGATCCGTAATACGCATGAAAACAACAACAAGGGCATTCTCTCTGCCTACAAGGACAATGCGGCCGTGTTTGAAGGCTTCAAGGCCGGGCGTTTTTTCCCCGATCCTCAGACTCGCCAGTTCACCTATCATGAGGAGGATGTTCACATTCTCTGTAAGGTCGAAACCCACAATCATCCTACCGCTATAGCTCCATACCCGGGGGCATCTACCGGTTCCGGCGGAGAAATCCGCGATGAAGGGGCAACTGGTATTGGCGGTAAGCCTAAGGCTGGTCTCACTGGTTTCAGTGTTTCCAACTTGAAAATTCCCGGCTTTGTACAGCCATGGGAAGCCGATTACGGCAAACCCGGCCATATCGTCTCAGCACTGGACATCATGATCGAGGGGCCTATTGGGGGTGCTGCCTTCAACAACGAATACGGTAGGCCAAATCTCTGCGGCTATTTCCGCACCTTCGAGGAAGAGGCGCCGGACGGTGTGCGCGGCTATCACAAGCCGATAATGATTGCCGGGGGAGTCGGCAACATCCGTGCAGGACACGTGCAGAAGCAGGATATTCCTGTCGGGGCGAAACTGGTGGTGCTCGGTGGCCCGGCTATGCTCATTGGTCTTGGCGGCGGGGCTGCTTCATCAATGGCATCGGGCGCCAGCAGTGAGGATCTTGACTTTGCCTCTGTGCAGCGTGACAACGCCGAGATGGAACGCCGCTGCCAGGAAGTTATTGACCAGTGCTGGGGTCTCGGCGAGAAAAACCCGATTAGTTTTATTCACGATGTTGGTGCCGGCGGGCTTTCGAATGCCCTTCCGGAACTGGTGAAGGACGGCGAGCGGGGCGGCAAATTCAGGCTGCGTGATATTCCCAACGCAGAACACGGCATGTCTCCTATGGAAATCTGGTGCAACGAGGCCCAGGAAAGATACGTGATAGCAATTCCGGAAGGCCGTCTTGGGGATTTTGCCGCCATCTGTCAAAGAGAGCGTTGCCCATTTGCCGTGGTAGGCGAAGCGACAGAAGCTTTGCACCTGGAACTGAAAGATTCACACTTTGGAAACGCCCCCATTGATCTGCCCATGTCAGTGCTTTTTGGTAAACCACCAAGAATGCATCGTGATGTGGCTTCAGTAAAACAGGCATTCACAGATTTTGAGCTAGGCGGCATTGATGCCAACGATGCAGCAGAGCGTGTGTTGCAGCTACCGACAGTAGCAAGCAAGAGCTTTCTGATTACGATAGGCGACCGCTGTATCACTGGCCTGGTGGCGCGAGAACAAATGGTTGGGCCTTGGCAGGTGCCGGTAGCCGATGCCGCTGTTACGGCGCTCACTTACGACAGTTACCACGGCGAAGCCATGGCGATGGGTGAGCGCACGCCAAGCGCTCTGATTAACGCGCCGGCCTCGGGGCGGATGGCCGTAGCCGAGTCCATCACCAATATAGCTAGTACCCGCATCCATAAAATCAGTGACATCCGCCTTTCCGCGAACTGGATGGCGCCGGCGGGTTATCCCGGCGAGGATGCCAATCTGTATGAAACGGTAAAAGCCGTTGGTATGGAATTCTGTCCTGAACTTGGCATCACCATACCCGTTGGCAAGGACTCCATGTCCATGCGCACAGTCTGGGAGGATCAGGGGAAGGAAAAAAGCGTAACCGCACCCTTGTCCTTGATTATTTCCGCGTTTGCACCGGTCAGTGATATTCGCAAAACAGCGACACCACAGCTGCGTCTTGATGAAGGCGACTCCCGCCTTATACTGCTTGATCTAGGCCTTGGCTCCAACCGTCTGGGTGGGTCGGCACTGGCGCAGGTCTACAAGGCGCTGGGCAGTGAAGTCCCTGATGTACACAGTTCCTCTGATCTGAAGGCCTTCTTCGGTTTTATTCAGGAGTGCTTAGAGGAAGATCTGCTGTTGGCCTACCACGACCGCTCCGATGGCGGTGTCTTTACCACCCTGGTCGAGATGGCATTCGCGGGTCACTGCGGCCTGGATATTCATCTGGATGATGCCAGCAGCCAGGGCCATGCACTCGACACCCTGTTCAATGAGGAACTCGGTGCAGTCATCCAGGTCAGTGAAGACAATATCAGCAGGGTAAAAGAAATTGCGGATGAAGCCGGTTTACTCGATATCTGTTGCGGCATTGGCAGGCCGGTACCTGAAGATACGGTGCGTTTTACACTTGCCGGCAACGTGGTGCTGGAGAATACGCGCACACATTTTCAGCGGCTCTGGTCAGAAACCAGTTACCAGATCCAGCGTATCCGTGATAACTCCGAATGTGCTGATGAAGAATTCGACAGTATTCTCGAAGCCGATAATCCTGGCTTACAGTCCAAGCTGACCTATGCTTCTGATGAAGACATCAGTCATCCTTTTATTGCCCTTGGCGAACGTCCGCGTATCGCCATTCTCAGAGAGCAGGGTGTTAACTCTCAAATGGAAATGGCCGCGGCTTTTGATCGGGCCGGTTTTGATAGTATCGACGTTCACATGAGTGACATCATCAGCGGCAATGTCTCACTGGATAACTTCAATGCTCTGGCAGCCTGTGGCGGATTTTCTTACGGGGATGTACTTGGTGCCGGCGAAGGCTGGGCCAAGTCAATTTTATTCAACGAAAGGGCAAGAAAAGAATTCGAACAATTTTTCTGTCGTGGCGAGACGCTGGCGCTAGGTGTTTGCAATGGCTGTCAGATGATGTCCAACCTGCATGAACTGATTCCCGGAACCGATCACTGGCCGCGGTTTGTGCGCAACCGCTCAGAGCAGTTTGAAGGCAGAACAGTGCTGGTAAAAGTGGCCGATTCCAATTCAGTATTCTTCAGGGATATGACCGCTTCTGTCTTTCCTATTGCCTGTGCCCATGGTGAGGGCAGGGCCGAGTTTGCGTCCAGAAAAGCTGAAGCGGCTGCACTTGCTAGCGGTACCGTGGCCCTGCAGTTTATCGATAACTTCGAAAATATAGCTTCAAGATACCCGGCCAACCCGAATGGCTCTCCAGAAGGCATCACGGGCATTTGCAGTCAAGATGGGCGTTTCACCATTATGATGCCGCACCCAGAAAGGGTCTTCCGTGCAGTCGCTAACGCCTGGCAGAGTGATGAGTGGGGGGAAGACGGCCCGACCATGCGCATGTTCCGAAATGCGCGCCTCTGGCTGAACTGATTACTTATTTGCTGCTGGCGTTAAGACTAGCAGCAATAGAGCTTCAGTTGAGCGCGGCAAGCCCTACTGTCGAGTAGTCCTGCTAATGAAAGTCTCGGCCTTTTGAAAAATCCGCGCTTTTCTTTTCCGATCTAGTTTGTCCAGCAATTTAACCATCATGCTCATGCGGTAGTTTTTGCCGAAAAAGTCGCGGTGTTTTTCAATGAAGCGCCAGTATAGGCCGTCTAGAATATCGTCCCAGCTGTCTTTCTTATAGTGACTCATCTTGCGGATGTAATTAGAACCGGCTATGTAAGGTTTCGTGGCAAATATACCGCCATCACTGAACTGCGACATACCATAGACATTGGGCCCCATGACCCAGTCGCTAGAATCAACAAACATTTCCATGAACCAGCCATGGACTTCCTTTGGGGCGATCTCACAGAGCAGCATGATATTGGAAATGATCATCAGCCTTTCTATGTGATGACAATAACCATAGGACAGGGCTTTCCTTATGGCATCATCAAGCGGTGGAATACCAGTCTCACCCGTATACCAGGCTTCCCCTAGCTTGTTCTGGTGTGAGAAAAAATTGGCCTCGCTCTGGATTTCAGAATATTCCTGGTAAATGCCCCTGATGAATTCGCGCCAACCAATGACTTGGCGAATAAAACCTTCCTTTGAATTTAAAGGGGCCTCAGCCTCGAGTGCCTTTTCAATGATTTCTTCGGGTGTAATAAAACCGATATTCAGGTATGGGCTCAATACCGAGTGGTAGAGGAAGGGGTCCCGGTCATCAATGGCGTCCTCATAAACTCCGAAGTTTTCAAACTTGTTGGCAAAGAAGTAATTCAGCGCATCAAGTGCGCCTTTCCTGTCTACTTCCAGCCAGAAATTATTGCTTGATCCAGGATGGTCTGGAAAATACCTGTCAACAAGCGCTATAACATTCCTAGTATTCTGGTCATCTTTGCTTTTTAGCGGCGTTTGAATGACATTGAACTTCTTCGGGATTTTTTTTCGGTTCTCCGCATCAAAGCTGTATTTGCCGCCGATTGGTGTATTTTCCTTTGTCATCAGGATGCCATGGTCTTGTCGAATACCTTCATAGAAGCTTTTCATAAAAGGTTTCTTTACCCGCTGCTTGTACTCACGGAAAGCATCTCTTGTTACCAGGAACATCGGAGAGGGGGCTATGGATAATTTAATGCCAAGGTCCTGACAGAATTCTTCAAGGGCCTTTTCGAAGAACTTATCTTCTATCTCAAAGCACTGTAATGCTGATACGCATTTTTCATCTATGGTTTGTCTGAGCCGTCTGAAAAAACTAACATCAGGATCCAGCTCGAAGTAGTGAACTGTTTTACCAGGATTTGATGAAAGGGTGTCACGATAATTTCTCATTGCCGCCAGAAAAAAAATGAGCTTGTGCTTGTGGTAACGGAAGTGTGTACAGAGGCCAAGATCCTCGCACATGAAAATATGTTCAGCGTCCTGGTAAAAGTGGACAGGAAATAGCTGGCTGCCAAGAATAAGCTGGAGTTTCAAAGGCCTGTTGTATCCGCGAGAGTAATTTTAAGAATCTACTTCGAATATACGGATAAAGCAGCGGATTTGATTGCTATAGCGAACGTGAGCTTAAAGGCTTTAAGCTACTTGTAAATAGGTTTGCCGGATTGTGCGTCAATGCTGAACTAGTCAAAACTCTCTTGGCTAGTGTATTGGTTCATTAATACACATATACAGTTATGAGCATTTTTTATCTCGCTTTTTTTTGCCAAGGATTATTTGTTAAGCTAACCCTATGTATAAATTGAATATTTTCGTTCCTGGCAGCCATCTGAAAATTGTGAAAGCCGCACTTTTTGAAGCGGGAGCCGGTAAAATCGGTGACTATGACAGCTGTTGCTGGCAGACGCTCGGGACAGGACAGTTTCGTGCCCTGGAAGGCAGCAATCCCCATATCGGTAATCAAGGGGCTGTAGAACAGGTCGAAGAATACAAGGTTGAACTGGTATGCGAGGATGCCCTTATCAAGGAAATCATTGCGGCACTGAAAGCCAGTCACCCCTACGAGGAACCGGCCTATGATGTTTTCAGGCTAGAAGATTTTTAGTTACTCCCCATCGCGTTTGGCTTTATAGTTAACCTTTGGTCACAATTTATTATTACCATATTCGTGAAATTTATTTTTCTTTTCTTTCTCGCCGTATCTGCCGCGGTAACTGCACAGCCGCAAGAGCCGAGAAATCCTGAGGCCGAATTTCACATGGCACGCATGGTTTACTCGGATGGGGGAGCCGGAGGGCGCGGGCGCTGGGGGTTCAGGCGTGGCTGGTGGGCAATTGATTATCCCTCGGCGGAGTATCATTTCACGCGCGGAGTGCGTCGATTGTCCAATATCAATGTCGCTGAAGACAGCCAGCACGTCCAAATTACGGATGATGATCTGTACGACTATCCTTGGCTGTTTGCTCAGCAGGTAGGGCAGGGAGTCTGGTCGCCTACAGTAGAAGAAGCCATTCGCCTCAGGGAATACCTCATGCGTGGCGGGTTTCTGGTCATCGATGATTTTCATGGCACCTACCAGTGGTCTGTCGTCGTTGCCGCGTTGCAAAAAGTATTGCCGGGGTATCCGATTGTGGACCTGACCCCTGATGACGGCATTTTCCATGCCCTTTACGACCTTGACCAACTCACCCAGATACCGGGGGAAAGACACCTTTATTATTGCGGCGCCAGCGAGGCTGGCCTGGAAGGACCGCAAAAATGGTCAGGTATCTATGATGATGAGGGCAGGCTGATCGTGGCGATCAATTTCAACATGGACATGGGAGATGCCTGGGAGCACGCCGACGACCCCTGCTACCCGGAACCAATGACCGCGCTGGCGTACCGGTTTGGTCTTAATTATGTCATCTACGCCATGACGCATTGAATGGAGTAATTACGTTTGCATTTTCTTTTTGTCTTGGCCATGCACCGCTAATAACGTTTTTTTGGATGATTCGAGGCTTAATTACCGCTGAAATTGTCATATCTTTGCCATTTAAATTTCCTTGTATATCAAAACCTTGTACATTAACCTAAGCGCGTGAAGTCGGCCCAAATAACTTCTTTCATGATTGCAGCAATAAAATTGGGTTTTAAGCCCATCATATGGTTTTTATTGCTTTTTTCTCCGCTTTGTTTGACCGCGGCCAGCGCCGATTTTCCTGTTCCGGACAATATTCGTCCTGCCATCAATTTCTGGACCAAAGTGTATACCGAGGTGGATACCCAGAGTGGGTTCCTGCATGATCCCGAGGACCTTTCCATTGTCTACCAGAAACTTGATCGCGACCGCGAGCTTATAAATTCCACCAGAGACAAGATACGCGAAGAGTTACTCGTGCTGGCTTCAGGCAAAAGATCAGGCCTGACACCATCACAGCAGCGTCTCCTGGATCTGTGGGGAGACGACACGCCAAACGACAGGCTGGCAACAGCCGCGAATAATATTCGCTGGCAGCTTGGTCAGTCCGATCGATTTATTGCGGGTATCAAGCGCTCGGGGGCTTACCGCAACCATATCGAAAACGTGATTCGGTCAAAAGACATGCCAATAGAGCTGGCCATTCTTCCTCACGTGGAGTCTTCCTATCACCCCGGCGCCTACTCAAGTGCTGCTGCCACGGGAATGTGGCAATTTGTTCGCTCAACGGCACAGCGCTTCATGCGGGTAGACTATGTCGTGGATCAGCGCTTGGATCCCTATGCGGCTTCTAATGGCGCCATGGAATTACTGGAATACAATTACAATGCGCTTGGTAGCTGGCCGTTAGCATTAACCGCCTATAACCATGGCGCTAATGGTATTGCTCGCGCCATTAGGGATGTTGGTTCGACCGATATCGGCAGAATTATTGCCGATTACAAAGGGCCCCGGTTTGGATTCGCTTCCCGCAATTTTTACCCCCAATTCCTGGCAGCACTTCATGTAGATCAGAATGCGCAGGAATATTTTGGTCTAATTCTGAAAGACAGGGAGCCGGATTTTCAAACAGTTGAATTGGATGCTTTCATTGATGCTGAGATTCTCGCGGAAACCCTCGGAGTCAGTGTTAATTCGCTTCAGCGCGACAATCCTGCACTGCAACCCTCAGTATGGTCAGGTACCAAGCGTATACCTAAGGGATATGAATTAAAGCTTGATCGCTACGTTTTCAATGACAGCCTGCTTGATGGAATTAATGCGATTCCGGCCTCAATGCTCTTCGGTGAGCAGATTCCTGATATGAGCTACACCGTAAGGCGTGGCGACAGTCTGTCGGTGATTGCGGAAAGATACGACACGTCTGTGTCCGAGCTTGTTGCCATTAACCAGCTGCGTGACAGAAACCGGATCCGTGTTGGCCAAACACTGCTGCTGCCACAGCCCGATGGGTCCGTACCGACACTCGTGGTCAGCAACCAGGGGCCACAGCCAATACCTGCAACCGGTCGCTACGAGGTGAGACGAGGCGATACTGTATCTTTTATTGCTAAGCGTTTTAGTGTTCCGATAGAAACGGTGCTTTCGCTTAACGGCATCAGTGAGAGTAGCACAATCTATCCAGGCCAAGTTCTACAGTTACGGGAATCCTCAGAGGATACGCTAGTCGCTTCAGCGGAAAATGTGTCTGGCGATTTCGAAGTTTCCATAGAACAGCCAGTACTTATTATTAATGAAGATGAGGAACTAGAGCTTGGAGATACTTCGTCACTTTTTGTAAACAGAGCAGTGGTCGTTGATTCAAGTGCTGCAGCCGTTGAGCCTGACAGTCAGGAAGATGCCCAGCAGCTGCTAGTCGACCTGGAATCTGATCCCTCTGACTATACTGTGCTTGCCGATAACACCATTGAAATACAAGCTGCTGAGACTCTAGGGCATTACGCCGATTGGCTTGGTATAAGGGCCTGGGATATTCGCCGGCTCAACGATATGGTTTACCGTCAACCCGTGATAATTGGTGAGCGGCTGAAGATGGATTTCAGCAAAATTGATATTAAAACCTTTGAGCAGCAGCGTCGGCAATTTCATCGTGACCTGCAGGCATCCTATTTCCAAAACTGGCGGATTATAGAAACTGAGCAGCACAGTATTCGTCGGGGGGACTTTCTGGTGAATCTGGCCAGGGAGCGGTCGGTACCTATGTGGCTTTTTCGCCAGTACAACCCGGAAGTCGATGCAGGCCGCATCCAGATTGGTCAGGTTGTTGTCTTTCCCATCGTTAAGCGCGTTGAAATCTGAAGTAGATGTGAACTCACTGGAGCTAATATCAGGGAGGTATCGACCTATATATGCTCCGGCACATGGATTTTACTGGTTAACCTGATCTATGAAGATTAGCCATGTGAACGAGCCCCTGCCCGGTAAAGGCAGGGCGTCAATGCTTGCCTACTTGAGTTGGAAAATTCCCTTGTGATCTACATGGTTCTGCCATTTGGCACATTGGTCTCCAGATAGATTAGCAATCACGGAGCTTGGCGTGGTCAGGCGGCCACTTCCTTCCAGACAAAAAGCCTGATCGCCAATACCAGCGCGACTACAGTCCAGAGAGCGATACCGATAACATCCGGGATGAGCTCAACGATATCGGCGCCGTTTATGGCGACCTCTCTGAGCCCGCCTGACACAAAACTTAAGGGCAGGAGTTTGGCGACAGGTTGGGCCAGTGCCGGTAGAGCGTCAATGGGAAAGAATATGCCTGATAGTATCATCTGTGGAAAGGTGACCAGATTGCCAATCGCAATAATTGCCTGCTGGGTTTTGGCAAGGCTGCCAAGGCAGAAGCCAATAGATAGGAAAATGACGCTACCAAAAAAGATAAATAGGTAGAGAGTTAGAAAGCTGCCGACAAAGATCACATCAAATAGGAAAATAGCAGCTAGAAGTAAACCGGTCAGTTGTATCAGGCAGATAGTCAGCCTCGATAGGACCAGCCCGCCAATAAAATCCCTGGGCTCGATTGGAGTGACAAAAAGGCGCTTGAGGATCCCTTTGCGGCGGTATTCAACAATATTGAAACCGCTGCCGGCGAGGCCAATGTTCATGATGCTGAATGCCAGCAGGCCTGGTACTACGAAATCGAGATAACGCTGTGTGCGTGACTGGACGTCCTCGATGTTCAGAGAAAATAGCGGCTCGGTATTACGCAGGTTGCGCTCAACATCGACCAGGGCCTGTTCGAGTACAGGCAAAACGATGCTGGCCTGGCGCACCTCGGCGGCATCGATCAGTACCTGGAGCTCGGCAGGACTTCCTGTATCCTGGAAATTGTTTGGCAATATCAGCACAACCACTTTTTCACCTGCAATTAATTGCTCCCGCAGGCTTTCCTCGTCGCCCACTGTAATGTTGAATAATAGTGTATTTTCTAGGGAGGCAATGAAGTTGGTCGACAGATTGTTTTCAGCGTTGTTGATGATACCCATCTCAATTGGATCGGGTTCGCCGCCACTGGCAAGACTGATGATGAACATGAACATCAACGGGAAAAACAGGGAAAAGAAGATGGCCTGGCGATCACGGGAATGTATCTTCAGCATGACCTTGGCAAATTTAAGAATTTTGTTTAGACGGCCCATAATCCCTGTTCCTTTTATTCTCTGAGTTCATGACCGGTCAAAGTAAGAAAAACATCTTCTAGGTTGCCGTGTAGAGGCGCCTGAGGCGGCTCCGGTGCATGCTCAAGTATAAGTTCTTGGGGTTCTCCCTCTGCAATAATTTTTCCGTGATCCATAATGGCTAGGCGGTCACAGAGAAACTCTGCCTCTTCCATATTGTGCGTGGTTAATACGATGGTCATGCCGCTGGAATTCAATTCTTTTACCAGGTCCCACAGGTTGCGTTTAGCCTGTGGGTCGAGCCCGGTGGTTGGTTCGTCCAGAAATAGCACCTTGGGATTGTTCACCAGGGCACAGGCGATTGAAAAACGCTGCTTCTGGCCGCCGGAGAGGTTGGACGGTTTAGCGAGAGCTTTTTCCCTAAGGTTTACCTTGGCAAGTAGTTTATGTGGGTCATCATCGCGGCCGTAAAGATTGCTGAATAGAGTCAGGAGCTCAACGAGGGAGAGGTGGTCGAAGTATTCATTAGCCTGCAGCTGAACCCCTATGATCTGCTTAACCTCATAAGGGCTTCGAGTAACATCGATGCCATCCACACTGGCAGAGCCGTCGTCGATGTCGGTGAGGCCTTCTACCATCTCCAGAGTGGTTGTCTTGCCAGCGCCGTTTGGACCAAGTATGCCGTAAATCTGGCCAGCCTCAATCGTCAGTGAAACGCCGTTGACGGCATAGAAAGAATCCTTTTTGTTATCCGGCCTGGGATATTTTTTCACCAATTTATTTAATTTGACTACGGACATAATTTTTCCCTTCAGCGGAGCACAGCAATGATAACCCTTGTACTAGCCGCGTCTACCATTGACTGCCGTATCCAATTCATTTGAAGCACTAAAGAACAATTGGGTTGAGGAGTTTTATGTTCGTGACAATTTGCCAAATCTTAAGCAGAAAATTATGGACAGGTTTAAGGCAATTCTATTCGTAGCAAACAGCGTGCAGGATGAAGAGTCTCACTAAAACAGGCGAAATTTGGTTCCCCGCTAAAAATCTTGTGAATTTGAGTTTTTAGTAGTAAAAGTTGAGTAAGCCAGCTACTGTATCGCCGACGGATTAAAAAAGTCGACAGGTGCTTCCATGACGCAGTTATCATCTGCCATGCAGGCTTCCTGAATCAGACTAGCGGTTTCAAAGAGGGGCTCGGGAGGAGGCTGCAGAAATCCCCCGGTATATCGTCCCATGGCGAGGTCAAAGGGTGTTCGGCCTGAGGCATCCATAACCTGCTGAGCAGCGCCCTGGTCTATAAGAAATCTAAGAATCTTATTCCAGCCTACTTTAGCAGCGGCATGCAGTGCCGTCTGGCCGTCAGCAAAAACCGGGCTTCTGCCGTTACCTCTTTCGAAGCCTACGCTTCGGTCATCACCTGGGCTTGTAATTTGCGGACGTATGGAAGGGTCGCCGGTGAGGGCATTAATGTCGGCGCCGGCATCAAGTAAAAGTTTAATTGTCTCGATACTTTCTTCCTCTGTCTTGAAACGGCCGCGGGTAGGATCGGCGGGCCACTGTATACCTGACACAACTAGCAGCGGTGTGTGACCCATAGAGTTAGGCAGGTCAACCAGTGCGCCATGTTCCAGCAGAAGTTTTACTGATTCATTGTCTGCAGAACGCGCTGCTCGAATGAGAGGTGTAGCGCCATTGGATAAGGGGTTGTCAGCTCCACGGTCAAACACGGCGTTGCGGTAAGGCGGGCGCAGTTTGAGCTGCATATTGGGATTGGCACCTTTTTCCAGGAGTATTTTTGCTACGTCGTGGCCGGTGGTGATATCAAGAGAAGGGATATCGGGGCGTCCACCCACCGGCATCGTGTTCATGTCGATAGCGTTATATAGCGGAGAGCGGCCAAAAATATCCCACTGGTTAATATCTGCACCAGCCTCTATCAGGGCCAGTGCTGATTCGAAATGCATGTTGATGAGTGCCAGGTTAAGTGGTGATACACGGTCAGGGTCGGTGGCATTTAAATCAGCGCTGCCTGCAGCCAGGACCTTGATGCATTCTGTGCAGCCTTCGCGCGCCGCATAGTGTAGCGGAGAAAAGCCGCCGTTATTCATGTCCTTAGGGCGCGGTTCGTTAAGTATGGTGCGCTGCCAGTTTCTGGCATGGCTTTTCAGGTCGATGTTGGCGCCATTCTCTATCAGCAGCGCAAGCATCTCAGGCTGCTGTTGAGCGGCGGCCCACATGGCAGCGGTCTGGCCGCCCCAATGCTCCCTAGCATTCAGGTCAGCACCGTATTCGATTAGCAGGGCGGCAGCTTCCAGATTGCCGGCCCTGGCAACGACCATGAGAGGTGTTTCACCTTCAAGATTAGGCAGGTTGGCATTCGCGCCATTTTCCAGCAGCAATTTCAGGATTTCCGAGTTGCCCAACATTGCGGCTTCGCCCATGGTGCTGGCGCCGTATTCATTCCGGTGATTTGGGCTTGCTCCGGCAGTTAAAAGGGCAGTGGCCAGTTCAAGGTCGTTCTGGTGTATGGCATAGAGCAGGGCAGAAGTGCCGTCCGACTGGACTGCATTGACATCAGTGCCTTCGCGGATCATTTCCAGCGCATGACCCCGATTTCCTCCGTCAACTACATCCGCAAGATTACCATGCCCCATGACCAGAGCAGGGCTGATCAAGATAAAAAAGAGAAAAAGCTTTTGCCGCAAGAGTGACATTTTGATCACTTGCCTGTTTTCTTTTATTTAATAAATTAAACTTCTGACAGCTCACCTGAGGCATCACCAAAGCTTTCCTGGTTGACGCCGGCTCGATTGAGTAAGGTCAGGAGCAGGTTGGCATGTGGTGTATCCTGCGGATAGGCCAGGTGCTGGCCGCCACGGATGTTGCCGCCGCCCAGGCCGAATACGGCATTAGGCAGTGGATCCTGGTTGTGCTTGTCACTGTTGCTCATATTGGAGCCGAACAGGATCATGGAGTTGTCGAGTACGGTTCCGTTGCCTTCCTCCATGGCATCCAGCCGATCGAGGAACTTGGTGAATATCTGCGTGTGGAAAGCCTGAACACGGGCCAGCCTGACTTTCTTGTCAGGATCGTCACCATGGTGTGAAAGCGGATGGAATGCTTCGGTAACGCCAAGATTGGCATAGGTGCGCATGCTCACTTCTTTTTCCATCAGGAAGGTCGCCACGTTTGTCAGGTTGATCTGGTAGGCAACGGCCAGCAGGTCAAAGAGTATGGTCAGGTGTTCTTCAAAATCTCCGGGGATGCCGATCGGGGCAGGCGGTATTTCCACGCCCGACAGGTCCTGACTCTTCATCATCTGAACGCGGCGTTCAATTTCGCGCACTGACTCAAGATAACTGTCGACTTTTGCTACATCTTCTGCACCCAGTTTTTTCTGCAAGCTGCTGGCATCGGCCATGATGGAGTCCAGGATGCTGCCGGTTTCATCAACAATCGCCGCGCGTTCCGCCGCATCATCGCCCTGTCCAAAGAGCTGAAAGAACAATTTGCGCGGATTATTTTCTATTGGCAGGCCAAGCTCCGGTGTCTGGAAAGCCAGGGAGCTGCCGAAGGAGCATGAAAATCCTGGTGCGCAGGGGCCACCAGAAGGTGTGCCTAACTCGATGGAAGGGAAGGTTGTACTCTGACCGATGGTCTGTGCAGCCAACTGGTCAGCCGTGATACCTTTGGATGGATCACTGAAATCGTTCGGCGCAACACAGCGCAGCCATGTGCCTACCACAATACCATGCGGATCGTTGCTTTCAGCGGGCTTGTTTCTAAGACCGGAGATGACGGTCATCTTGCTCTTGTGCGCCAATGCTGGGGCAAGAATTTCAGGTACCTCAAAACCAGTGCCGGTAGCAGTCGGTGTCCAACGATCCATGACCGCACCATGGGGGAAATAAATAAAGCCAAGGCGCGGTTGGACATTGGCAGCAGTCTGGGCAATGGCAGTGGCAGCAGGAACCATGGCGTCGAGGAGTGGTAGTCCAACACTCGTTCCAAGACCTCTCAGTACCGTTCGGCGTGAAAGATGCTTTTTGCTGATAAACATTAATACTTCTCCCTGTCAGGTATCTGGCTTTTACTAGGCTGGTGTTAACGTTTTGATAATGAAACTTATCCTCAAAAGCCTCTCAGCAGTTTACTGAAATATGGCTGAATTTTCATCCGTTATATACGGCTGTAGGCTGGTTTTGGGTTTGGTTACAAGATTCAAAAAACTACAAAAAAATGTATATTTTCCAATAGCTTAGAGAGCAAAATAGGCAGAAATATTCAAGAAAAATGCAAGCGTGGGTCGGTTTAGGCGTCGGGCGTATAGTGGGGGATCAGGCTTTCATGAGAGCGGCGGATAAACTGCTCTGGATCGCCGAACTGATCGTCGAATTCTGCCGTTGGCATTTCAGCTAAGGTGTCATCTACGCTGTTGGCATTGCGAAATCCGGTACTGATACGTTCAAAAATGGTGGCGTACATTTCTCGCATGGCCACCAGGTCGTCCCTGGTCATGAGCTGGCCGTTGGCTGGCACGATTACGGTGTCCTCGTTGATGATTTCAAGCAGCACTTCGAGACTGTTGGCCAGCCCGCCGATCCAGCCGCCTGTCCACCAGTCCATCAAAGGCCAGCCGGTATTTTCGATAACGCCGCCTGCATGGAGCACGTTTTCTTCCGGGAAATACACGTACATGTCGCCATCAGTGTGGGCCTGGCGCAGGTAGCCATAAAGCATTTCGGTATCGCCGTGGGTCAGTTCACCGTAATGGAAAAAGGTTTCATTTGGCTGAGCGTTTTCCGGCAGGGGTTCTATCCTGATGCCATCCCAGGGACGCGTCACAGGCGTGGTCAGCCACTGACGCGTGTTTTCATGAGCGAAAATTCGCGCGGTACCAAAAACTCTGGCGTTCAGTCCCGTTTGCTCGGGATGCCAGTGGGTATTAAAAAGCAAAGAGATTGTGAAGCTGTCCAGTCCGAATGCTTCCGCGATTGTTTCAGCGGTGGCATCGGCGTATTCGGCATGTCCGCCGTCGACCACAATGAGTTCGTTGCCTGCGACCTGCTTGACCAGGATATTGGTGCCGCTGCCGGATATTACAGCCATGGTATTGCCGATGTGCTGGACGTTCATATCCTGCGCAAGGCCTGCCTGAGAAAGAAGCAGGTTGGCAAGTGCGAAAATCAAAAAACCGGGTAGCTGAGTGTGAATACGCTGAATGAGGCGTCTGTTGGCGAGCATGTGTTTTTAACCAATTCCTGTTGAATTAGGGAGAGGGAGTATAAATGAGCCCATCTGAACATTCCATGCTGCAGCCCCGCTCTTTCTTGTCATGTGTCCAGCTGTGGATTATGCTTCAGCGCTAACAATCAGAATCCACTGACTATTTAATTGCCGCGCCCAAGGCGCTTTCACTCTAGGTTAAAGGGGACACTCGCTAACATGAATACTTCTACTGATCCGCGTAAGGTTCTTGACCAGACTGCAATGACTACACCCATGATTATTGTTGTCGCCATTACCGTTTTCCTTAATGCCATGGACGGATTTGATGTTCTGGCTATCAGCTTTGCTTCTCCGGGTATTGCCGACGAATGGGGTATTTCTGCTGCAGGTTTGGGCTTTGTATTGTCGGCCGAGCTTATCGGCATGGCCATCGGTTCAATTTTTCTAGGGGGTGTAGCAGATGGACTAGGCAGGCGCAAAACACTGCTTGGCTGCCTGATCGTTATGGCCATTGGTATGTTCCTTGCCACAACAGCCAGCTCTGCCATTATTCTCTGTGTCTGGCGTGTGATAACAGGTCTTGGAATCGGCGGTATGCTTTCCTGCACCAATGCCACCGTGGCGGAATTTTCCAACAACAAGTGGCGCAGCCTTTGTATTTCACTGATGGTGATTGGATATCCGCTGGGTGGCGTATTCGGCGGCATGATTGCCAGGAGCTACCTGCTGGTTAACTTTGACTGGCGCTCTGTATTCTATTTCGGCTCAATTGTGACCGGCGCCCTGATTCCCATCGTGTACTTCCTCGTCCCTGAATCTGTTCACTGGCTGACCCGCAAACAACCTGAAGGCGCCCTAGATAAAGTCAACGCTTCCATGGCTAAACTGGGTAAAGAAAGCGTGTCAACGCTACCCCAGGTCGATGAAGAGGAAAAGAAGAAATCAGTAGCAGACATATTCTCACCAACGCTGGCCATGACAACCATCATTGTTACTGCAGCGTATTTTTTCCACATCACGACCTTCTACTTTATTCTCAAGTGGACGCCAAAGATTGTGGCCGACATGGGTTTTGCCGCGGCGGCGGCCGGCGGTGTCCTGACCTGGGCTAATGTTGGTGGTGCAATCGGTGGTGCGACATTCGGGGTACTGACAGCACGCATCGGATTGAAGCCCCTGACTATCTGGATTCTGCTTTTGACCTTTGTTGGTGTGGCGGTCTTCGGCAGAACGCCTGCTGATCTTGATCGTATGGCTCTGCTGGCCGCGTTTGCTGGCTTTTTTGGCAACGCTGGCGTGTCAGGACTCTATTCGATTGTTGCTTATTCCTTCCCCACACACGTGCGCGCCACCGGTACGGGCTTTGTCATCGGCGTGGGCAGGGCAGGTGCAGTGCTTGCCCCAATCTTGGCGGGCTTCCTGTTTGAGGCTGATAAAGGTTTGCCAACGGTTGCCATGGTATTGGCCGCGGGCTCATTACTGGCTGCGATCGCACTACTTTTCCTACAGATGAAGACAGATGATCCGCAGGAGTTGGCAGCGGCGGAAAGTGAACCAGAGGCTGAAGGCATGGGGATGCCAGCAACCACCTAATCAAGTCAAGCTGGATAAATAAAAGGCAGGCCATGGGCCTGCCTTTTTGTTTTTTACGGTTTACAATGATTATATGAACAGTGTATCCAAAGTTCTGGTTTCGTGTATGTTGCTGGCTCCCGAAGTATTTGCCGAGACTTTGGCAGACGCAAGCGCCATGGAGCCTGGCAGTGAAAATGAGACTTTTCAGTCAATTTACCGGCCTAAGGAAGACAAGTTGATCTTGTCCGCATCAACTGTTTTTGATTCTGATGCTGGTACAACAACCGAACTTGTCACGCAAAGTGGCAACACCGTTATGACTGCTGGCACCTGTGTTGTTGTTGATGCTTTTCTTCGCGATTTCTGTAACGCGAATCCCCAGGATATTAACTGCCAGTTCTGATCGCTAAGATCGAAAAATGTGCCCGGTAAGCACCGGGTTTTTATTACTTGAATTATTGTGCGATAGCCAGATTGAGAAGTACCCAATCATGAATTCCGTTATCAAGGTTGAAAACCTGTCCAAAACCTATGCTGGAGGATTCCAGGCGCTGAAGAATGTCGACCTCGAGATCAGAAAAGGTGAAATCATTGCGCTGCTCGGGCCAAACGGTGCCGGCAAGACTACCCTGATCAGCATCATTTGCGGCATCGTCAATCCTTCTGAAGGAAGCGTAACAGTCAATGGCCACGACATTATCAAGAATTACCGCAATGCCCGATCGAGCATTGGACTCGTGCCGCAGGAACTCACGACTGATTCTTTTGAAACAGTCTGGAATACACTGGCATTTTCACGCGGCCTGTTTGGCAAGGCGCCAGATGATGCCCATATTGAAAAAGTACTCAGGGCTCTGTCGCTCTGGGATAAAAAAGATAACCGCATTATGACTCTCTCAGGCGGTATGAAGCGTCGAGTCATGATCGGCAAGGCACTGTCCCACGAACCCGACATACTCTTTCTTGATGAGCCTACTGCCGGGGTAGATGTCGAATTGCGCAAGGATATGTGGCAGGTGGTAAGGGAGTTAAGAGAATCAGGTGTCACTATTATTCTGACCACCCACTACATCGAGGAGGCCGAGGAAATGGCGGATCGTATCGGTGTGATCAACAAGGGTGAAGTTATCCTGGTTGAGGAAAAGCATACCCTGATGCAGAAACTCGGTGAGAAGAGTCTGACCCTGCACTTGCAGGATGCTATCTCGGAAATTCCGCCTGCTATGCAGCAGTTCAATCTTGAAGTAAAGCGGAAAGGCATGGATCTTGTTTACAGCTATGACACCCAGCACGAGAGCAGTGACATTACCGCCTTGCTCGATGCCGTTGAAGAGGCGGGTATCGCTTTCATGGACCTTGAAACCCGGCAAAACTCGCTCGAAGAAATATTTGTTAACCTGGTAAAAAAATAAAATGAATCTCTATGCCATCAGGGCTATCTACAATTTTGAAATGGCCCGTACTTGGCGCACCATCGCGCAAAGCATCATCTCCCCCGTGGTCTCAACGTCACTGTATTTCGTTGTTTTTGGCAGTGCTATTGGATCACGCATGAGTGATATCGGCGGTGTCAGCTATGGTGCATTCCTAGTGCCAGGTCTGATCATGATGACCCTGCTGACCCAGAGCATCTCCAATGCTTCCTTCGGCATATATTTTCCCCGTTTCACTGGAACCATTTATGAAGTGCTTTCCGCGCCGGTATCGCCCGCAGAAATCGTTCTGGGTTATGTCGGCGCTGCTGCCACGAAGGCAGTGATGGTGGGGTCGATTATCCTGGCGACTTCGGCCATGTTCGTAGACCTGCAGGTTCTGCATCCGATTACGATGTTCCTTTTCCTTGTTCTCACTGCCATGACCTTCAGCATGTTTGGATTCATTATCGGTATCTGGGCGGATAATTTTGAAAAGCTGCAGATTATTCCACTGCTCGTGGTCATGCCGCTGACATTTCTTGGCGGCAGTTTTTACTCTATCAATATGCTGCCGGAATTCTGGCAAAAGGTGTCATTGTTCAATCCGGTGGTTTACCTGGTCAGCGGATTCCGCTGGAGCTTTTATGAAATCTCCGATGTGAACGTGACTGTTAGTATTGCCATGACGCTGGTTTTCCTGGGTGTCTGTATTTCAGCTCTCTACTGGATCTTTAAAACCGGCTACCGCCTGAAGAACTGACGGTAATAGCCTTTTTTTCGCAGTAAATTTATACTTGCGCCCCTGATACGGACACCCTTGCTGTGTCCGATAATGATTAAAATAAATAATGACAACAAGCGCTATGACACTCCCTTATCTCAAGAAATTCCTTATTCCCGCAGCACTTGCTGCACTGGCATCGCCGCTGTTTGCCCAGCCAACAGCCCAGATAGACTTTGATAGTGTCGGCAGGGGCTGGCCGTTGGCAGCAGATACCAATGATTATACGATGACGGGTGCCACCATCAGGGGAGGCGGTCCTTTTGATCCTCCGGGTTCAGTGTCACGTTTTATCGGGAGTGCACGGGCCGGGGAAACGCCAGAGGGTGTCGAACCGCTGGAGCGTGATTTGTTCAATTCAGATGACTTTTATGCGGACAGGCATCTTTGGATGGATCCGCGTTATTACCGCTGCAACAGTTCGGCGGCCATTGAAGATCTCTGGGGCGCAAATGCCAGGGGCTCAGGAATTCTAGGGGATAACCCGCCACTGACCGCTCCCTGGGGAGACTGCGAGACAGACTATCCGCGTGAAGCCATTGTCAGTCCCTATTCGTTTGAAACGGCCCAGGCCCACTATGAAGCGCTAATGGAAGAAACAAAAAGTCGTGGCGGGCCCACTAAGCACACTTATGCCACTGTTCCCGGCGAGTGGAGCGGTATTTACATGCACCCGGCCCGTACGCCCAACAACCAGTACTGGTACCGTATGCGGTACAACCAGATTCCCACCATCCTGTCGTTGCTGACACCGCAGTACCAGGAGTATTTCGTTCAGGAGGCCTACCACCATGGCAATACCAACGCGCCACAGTGGCAGTCGCAGTACTGCTGGCCGGAGGGATTCACGCGCCGTTTCCATGAGTTTGCTGTGTGGGAGCACTACCTCATGGTGACACCCAACATGGTGCAGATTCTGGCCGGGGTCGCACGCAATTTCATCACCAATATCCACATTGGTCGGGAGTTCAACATGGATGGCCTGGTGCCCAGGCTTGGCGAGGATGTGCCGCGTTGGTACGGTGAAACAGTTGGTTTCTGGGATGGTGATGCGCTGATCACCTGGACCTCTAATATCCAGAGCTGGAAAAACCACTCTGCCCCGGAACATTCAAACCTGATGCAGACTATCGAAATCTACACGCCTAACCATGACGAAGAGGGAAACTTCGTTGGCCTGAACCACGAAACAATTTTCTATGATCCGGAAGTGTGGGTTGAGCCGGTGCGAATTGTCAGGAACTATATCAAGCAGAATGAATTTGATGACCCTGATGCAACACCCTATGTATTTGTTGAGTGTATTCAAACTATTTTCCCAATTGATGGCTACCCTGTCCCCGTTTCTCACGGTGAAATGATAGAATACGAGGTTCCTGACATGTATGGGCGACCCTGGGCGGAGATCTGGGAGAAGCATTTTGAACAGGATATGGAGAGACCGGAAGAAGAAGATATATTCAGCTTCTAGTCAGAAAACAGAAGCCATACTGACAATATCCGGGGTAATTGGAGAATAAAAATATGAGAATTTTCAAAAAGATAGCCAAACCTTTCGCAGCCTCACTGGCACTTGCGGCACTGATTGGAACACCCGCACAGGCACATCATTCCTTTGCCATGTATGACATGCGCAACATCCGCGTTTTTACCGGCGTGGTTACCCGTGTTGATCCGGCAGCCAATCACCTGGCTATTTTCTTTGCGCCCATGAATGAAGAGCGTAAAAACGTCCTGCGTGATGAAGACGGTGAGCCAATAGTCTGGTCAGTTGAAATGCAGGGATCCGCAGCCATGGCCCGCCAGGGTGTATCGGTAAATTCGTTCCCCGCAGGCACAGTATTCAGCGTAGCTCTACACCCACTGCGCAACGGTGAAAATGCCGGTTCGCGTGAGGGTGGCCTGTTCAAATGCCCGGAAAGAACACCACCCGAGCCAGGCATGCACTGCGACTCTGTGGAAGGTTCTATACAGATTGGCAATGAATCTCTTGCCGAGTCAACGCTCGACTGATTACAGCAATAACGTAACGTATAAAAAAGCCCGCTTAATTGAGGGCTTTTTATTGTCTGTTTATTGCGCGTTTACTGCTTGTTTACTGCGGTTATTGAGAAAAAATAATCACTCTGACTATATCGCGTTTTTAATCAGCATTTCACTTGCAGCCATTAACTGTTTCTGTGCATCGGCATCATAGGCCTGAGCGTTCGCCTTTTCCTCGTTTTGCTCATTAAAGTAGCAGCCACTTTTTTGAGCTATAGCGTCTGATACCACAAGTCGTTCTAGCGCGTCGGCGCCATCATCGACAGTGGACATGCTGTCCGGCAGCGAGGTCGAATTAGTAACCATATTCGTACTCATTAGCGTAGCGGGATGCAGACTATTAAAGGTCACGCCCAAATCCGTATATTGCTCAGCCATTGTGTTGGTATGAATAATCTGAGCCAGTTTGCTTTGACTGTAAGCCCGATAGTCGCTGTAGTCATTGTCAAGCATGATATCGTCAAAGTTGAAGGGGACCTGGGCTATTGAAGCCACATTGATCACCCGGGACGGGGCGGACTTGCTTAATAGCGGTAACAGCTGGCGTGCAAGCAGATAGCCGGCCAGGTAATTCACACTTAAAAACAATTCATTGCCATCCTTGCTCAGGGATCGGATTGAGTCTGGTGCACGTGGGCCGATTCCCGCATTGTTAATAAGCACATCAAGCCTCTTCTGGGTAGCCAGAATCTCATCGGCAAGACGTTTGGTGTCTGCAAGCGAAGACAGGTCAGCATTGAAATAGTAAATGTCATCATTGCCGGTCAGCTCACGCAGCTCAGCCAGCACCGCTGTCCCTTTATCCTCACTACGGCCATGCAACAAGATTTTCCAGCCCTGTCGGGCAAGGCGTTCAGCGACGGCCTTGCCAAGGCCATCTGTTGAGCCGGTAATGAGAATAGTCTTTGTCATGGCTAAAAGTTAGTTGGTAAAGCCGTATAACCTGTGCGGATTATCGACCAGCAGTTTCTGCTGGGTTTCAGCATCCGGCGCCATGAGTGGAATCAGGTCAACCAGGTCACCGTCGTTGGGCATATGCTCCTTGATATTGGGATGCGGCCAGTCTGTTCCCCAAAGCACGCGATCCGGTGCAAGGTCGATGATGGCTTTTGCAAATGGCATCGCGTCAGTGAAGGGAGGCCCATTTGAAGAGATACGTTCAGCACCGCAGACCTTGATCCAGCAGTTATCCCTTTTTGCAAACTCGAGCAGGATCTTGAATGGCTCCTGGTCCAGACCGTCCTTAGTGGGGACGCGACCCATGTGGTCAATGATGTAAGGCACCGGCAGGTTGTCGAGCAGGTCCTGGAATTCGACCAGGTCTATGGCATCAAAGTGCAGCACTACGTGCCAGCCAAAGCCTTTTATCTTATTGATAATGCTATGAAATATTTCCATATCAGGAATGCCGCCAAGGTGCTTTACGAAATTGAAGCGGCAACCGCGGCAACCCCCTTCGTGGAGTTTTTCGATATCGGCTTCGTTGAAGTCATCATTGATATTGGCCACGCCCCGGTAGGCGCCGTCACTTTGCGCGATGGCATCAAGAATAGGGTCATTATTGATGCCGTGACAGCTGGCATTAACGAGTACAGCCCGGGTCAGACCAAGCGTTGCCTGTAGTTTTTTGAAATCATCCAGGCCGGCATCAGGAGGCGTGTATGTCCTGGTCGGTGAGTAGGGATATTTGTCACCAGGGCCAAAGATATGGCAGTGGGCATCGGTGGCATTTGCAGGTAACTTGAACTCCGGCGTCTTGGTATCCGGATCTGGAGCCATACAGGTCTTGGTCATGGAACTGTCTTTCCTTTCTCGCTTGATGAAAACAACAATATTTCAGAGCCGGCTAATTTAGCATAAAACACCCTTTTCTCACTAAGGAAAAATCCCGGTTGGACGCCGCGCAGGGTGCCATTGGCTGTTATTTTCAAGATAAATCGAGTAGTCTCAATGCGCTGTCATAAAGGACAAAGGGGAGTTCCTGGATGCATAACAAGAAGTATTTTCTGCTGCCTGCACTTAGTGCATTTCTATTTTTTTACATGCCAGTTTACGCGCAGAATTGTGATCGCGCCTGCCTTGAAAATTACGTGGACCGATACCTTGATGCTGTCATTGATAATAATCCGGGGGCGGTGCGGTTAACTGAAAATGTCCGTTTTACCGAAAATGGCCAGCGCCTGAACCTGAAAGATGGTCTGTGGCAGACTATGGAAGGCAAGGGTGACTACCGTATTTTTGTCTCTGATGTCCCTGCGCAGCAGGTTGCTTTCCTCGGCAATATTTACGAGGAGCACAGGGATCCCACCCAGCTTACTCCTGTATTGCTAGCTCTGCGTTTGCGAATCACTGAAGAAGGTATCAGTGAAATTGAGCATTTTGTTGTTCGCAGCACCAGTGCCGCCGAACGCCTTGCAGGCGCGACACCAAGAGAAGCCCTGAGTACACCGGTGCCTGAAGAGCTGCGGATGTCCAGGCAGGATATGCTGGAAACAGCTAACATGTACTTTGTCGGCATGCAGCAGAATGACGGCCTGATGGATTACCCCTTTGCGGAGGACTGCGACAGGATTGAAAACGGCATGCGCAGCACCAATGCCCCAACACCGGCTGGTGAAGTGCGCCCTGATCCATCTGATGCTTCTGTGTATTCAGCCCAGTGGAGCTGTCTTGAGCAATTTGAATCCGGATTAATATTTTTCGTCAATCGCATCCGTGACAGGCGCTTCGTCGCGGTAGATGAAGAAATAGGCCTGGTTTACTCTTTTGTTTTCTTTGATCATTCCGGAGGTGAATTCCGTCATGGTGTTACCCCTGAGGGTCGCCAGGTGACTGCCGGACCTGTTCAACCCTGGACCTGGGGTATTGCGGAGATTTTCAAGGTTTACGACGGCACCATTCATGAAATCGAAGCTATCCTCGAACGCGTGCCTTACGGCATGAACTCAGGCTGGTCTACCTGGGAGCAGGGCTTGTCAGATGAGCTTCAGGATGTGACTTTTTCTGTAGACTGAATGCAGTTACGGGATTATGAGGTACAAGAAAAATTACGATTACCTGTACCTTTTCCTAGATAACAAGCTGGCTTATGTGTAAATCCATCTATATTTTTCAAGTAATCGATGTTCCTTACCCTTAAAACTATTCACATGTGCTGTGCGCTGATCAGTTTCACGGGCTTCCTGTTTCGTGCTTACCTGATGGTAATTGATTCGAAATGGCTTAACCACAAGCTTATTCTGGCGACACCTCATCTTATAGACACCGTGTTTTTGCTGAGCGGTTTCAGCATGGCTTTTGTGCTGAATATAGGACTATTTGCACAGGGATGGCTGACAATGAAAATTGCACTTCTTATGTTTTACCTGCTCTTTGTCGGGGTTACGCTGAGCAGGGGACGCACCAAGCCAGTACGCATCATTTCGTTTTTCCTAGCGGTATTTACGTTTGTTTATATTGTCGGCATTGCCGTAAACAAGACGGCAGTGAGCTGGTTTGCCATGATCTAAGGCGCTAACGCGCCAGAGGCAAGAAGCGAGAGACAGGGGGCAAGGAAGACCAATCAACCACAAGACACTGATTAGGTGAAAATATATTTACCGATTTGGGAACTGAATTTCGATAGATTAAATTTAGAAATCACAATAATCTTGTCTCTAATTATTTCACTCTTTGTCCATTCTTGAAGACCATCGCTGGTTCACGCAGGGTGCTGAAATGTCTCAGCGGAGATCCTTTAACAGCAATAATATCCGCAAGTTTGCCCGGGCTGATCGTTCCCACCTCATCAAGTACGCCCATATAGGCGGCGGAATCGGCAGTGGCCCATTTGAGCGCCACCAGTGGGTCCATACCAAGTTCAAATACCCAGGTTTCAAGTTCGCGCCAGGTGGCCTCGCTGGCCGGATGACCAAAGGTGCCTTCATCACTGCCGAAGGTAAATATCACACCCCGTTCCGAAAGACTCTGGAGTTTACGCTTGATGGTATCTGAAGCAGCGGGGGGCTGTACCGCGAATTCCGCGCTGGCGATAGCCTGGCGAATATCCAGTTCCATTTCAGGAGGCAGGCCAACAAAATTCTTCGGATCATCCAGCCACTCAGGATCGGCAGCAAGCTCATCGGTATTAAGAATCATGCCTATTGTTGGGTTCCAGTAAAGGGCTACACCACTGGCCACACGGTCCTCCACCATGTCTAGCAGGTCAGCTGGATAGGTTGGGGTACTGACACCGATATGCTGGATCTCATCTACGCCGGCCCTGAGGGCAATCCTGATTTCCTCGTCTTCACGGCCATGAGCCGTGACTCTGACACCGGCTGCATGAGCTGTTTCCACGATGGCATTTACCGTTTCCTGTGATGCCAGTGTCGCTCCCAGTATCTTGATAATGTCCATGCCGGCTGCAATTAGTTTGTTGGTTTCCTCAATAGCAGTCTGCACATCTCTTACCGGCAGGATATGCGGTCTTGATTGGGGAGCATCAGTGGGTACGAGCGCGGAGCCAGCAGCATAAATCGTTGGCCCTGGGATTTCGCCGCTTTCAATGCGACTTCTCACGGTGGCAATGTCATCGGTATTCACAGCCAGGTCCCGCACGCTAGTGACACCTGCCATTAAAAATTGCCTGGCGGATGCCGGGATGGTGATATCTGCAAACTGGTCAGAGTAGTTATTGAACCAGTGCCCAAAGTCAGGGTGACCGTTGTACAGCAGATGAACATGGGGATCCCAAAGTCCGGGCAAAACGGTCATGCCTTCAGTGGATACCAGTTGGTAGGTTTCAGGAATAGCCAGGCGACCGATGGTGCCTACCGCCTCGATGCGGTCATTATTTATTAGCACAATGCTGTTGCGCAGTGGTTCCTCACCGCTGCCATCAATAAGTAAACCGCCGACTAGAGCGACGCGGTTTTCCTGTGCAAGGATCAGCGTTGAAACCAGTGGCATAAGCCAGATCAGGCCGGCAAGTATTTTTCTTACAATCATGGCGATATTCCGGTTGAGTGTTTTTTATTGCTGAAGAGAATCCAGCCTTTCGTAGACCCGAGTCAGCTCTATCGGCTGTGTGAAACCATCAGGCTGGATATAGAGTTTGACCTGCAGCCGTGAACCTTCGCTTGAAAGTGTATATGCTTCATTGGCAAACCCGCCATCCCGGGGCCGGGCTTCAACGAATAGAGTGGTGCCCTCCCAGTGAGCCATCGAAAAATCCTCGACATCATCGAGGCCGGTAAGGCTTATAGACTGACTGCGGCCATCAGTGAAAACTGGCCGCCGGTAGTTGTCATCATAGACAAAAAGGTACTCAGGCTCCTGCAGGGTGATGGTCAGCGACTTGTCATAGGAAAGACGGTCATACAGCTCTTGTTCTTCAGGGCCGCCACGAAAACGGTCTTTCTCGCAATTGAGCCAGCATCGACTGATCTTCTGGCCCATCGCACGCAGTGCACGCCCAACCTCCTTGTCCGTGTTGTCACTAAGCTCCGGATTGAATTGCCACTGGCCTTCAAACGCCGGGTTGATCTGGGCCGTTGCTAGAGAGCTGTTCAGCAGCATCAGCAGGAAAACAACACCTTGATTAATAGTAAAAATCTTCATAGCGGATTTACTCTATTAAAAAAGTGTATTCCTTTGTACTGATAAATTCTACAGGCCCTACCTGAGTTAGTTGCTGTCATTTATACTCGGCTAGAATCCAGTTAATAATAAGGGGAAAAAATGATACGTCTATCCATGAAGCTTTCGCTTTGTGTCCTTCTGCCAATGATTCTGGTTTCCTGTAATGACCAGGCGAATATTGTTACAGAATGGTCGGATGACGCAGAAACCATGGCAAGACTTCAGACCAGGCTGGCTGATCTTGAAAGCCGAGTGCATCGGGTCAAGGACAGCAATGAAATCAAACGGCTGCAGCGTGCTTACGGCTACTATTTCGATGAGGCGCTTTGGGATGAACTCGCAGGTTTATTTACTGAGGATGCCACTGTTGAGTATGGCCGCGATGGCTTGTATCGCGGTAAAGATAGAATCCGTGAGTACTTTTATGTATTAGGGGCTGGCCAGAATGGCTTGACCGAGGGACAGCTCAATGAGCACTACCAGTTGATGCCGGTCATTACGCTGGCTGATGACGGAATGACCGCCAAGGGCAGATGGCGCGCACTTATTCTTAGCGGCAAGCATGGGAGTGAAGCAGTGTGGGGTGAAGGTCCCTATGAAAATGAATACCGCAAGGAAGACGGTGTCTGGAAAATAAGCAAGCTACGCTGGTACCAGACCATCATGGTCCCTTATGAAGGAGGCTGGGGACTTAACGAGGACATAAACAAGGGCATTTACGTTTCACCACTGCTGCCGCCGGATGAACCGCAAACGGATAATTTTGGTTCCTGGCCTGAAACGTTTCTGCCACCTTTCCATTTTGAGAATCCGGTGGGTCGTTACAATCCACCTGTAACCAGCAGTGAGGGAGAGGGCTAATGAAAAAGTTCACGTTGCTAATATCTTTTCCGATGGCTTTATTGTGTGAATTTGTAAATGCGCAGGACAGTGGCCTGGCTTCCCTCGCAGCAGAGGCGGCCGCCCTGGAGCAGGAGCTTGTACTGCTTGAAGATGAGAATGAGATAGAAAACCTGCAGAAAATTTTTGGCTTTTATATAGATAAGCACCAATGGGCTCAGGCAGCCGATCTTTTCGCTGATGATGCCACCATAGAAACGGGTGGGTCAGGCGTTTATGTTGGCCAGCCGCGAATACTGGCCTACCTGCAGAGTCTTGGCGCCGGAGGGGCCCAGGAGGGCATACTTGATGACCATATGCAGCTGCAGCCTGTCATTCATGTCAATGCTGACGGTACAGCAAAGGGGCGCTGGCATCACTTTTCACAGCAGGCCGAGTGGGGCGTCAGTCATCACTGGGGTGCAGGTACTTATGAAAACGAATACATCAAGGAAGAGGGAGTCTGGAAAATTAGCAAGCTTCATCTTTACTCCACCATGCGCTCCCCGGTAGATGATGGCTGGCATGTCACGGCATTGGCACGCTCTGAGCCCAGTGTTGAATTACCCCCAGATCTCCCTCCAAGTATAGATTATGAAAATTACCCCGCTGTGTTTGTCGTTCCTTTTCACTACGGCAACCCGGTCACTGATCCCTACGACGCATCAGGTGCCTTCACATTGAGTGAATTAGTCTCCCCAGAAGAACTCTTTGCCAAAATTGACGAGATGGATAAACGTCTTGGCCTGGTTGAAGATGCTGACGAAATTGAGCGCCTGCAGACTATCTATGGCTATTACCTGGCACGCAATCAGTGGGATGACCTGACCGGTATCTTTGCTGCAGACGGCACAATCGAAATAGCCCAGCGCGGCGTATACCGGGGAGCAGCCAGCATTCGGCGTAATCTTAATCTTTATGGCGTCCAGGATGAGCTGCCGGGCGAACTGCACAACCATATGCAGTATCAGCCAGTAATTCACGTGGATGAGGATGGTCAGACTGCCCGATTACGTTCAAGGGCTTTCAGCCTGATGGGCACTTTTGGCAGGCAGGGCCGCTTCATGGGTGGTATTTACGAGAACATTTTCGTGAAACGCGACGGGCAGTGGCTGATGTTAAAAGACCAGCAAATCAATACCTATTTTGCCGGCACCGATGATGGATGGATAAACATCACCCGATCCCAGCCTCCCGGTATCACGGAGAGTAATCCGCCGGACGAGCCGCCTACAATGGATTTTGAAATGTATCCCAAGGCATTTCTACCGCCTTACCACTACGACAACCCGGTGACTGGGCGAACTGAGGTTATTGAGTAAGTGAGTTTGCGCCTAGTTTGCTGGCTCAACTCTGAGTATTGCGCCGTCACGCTGTTCAGTAGCAAGGTAGATAAATTCATCTGGCCCCATCTCCACGTCCCTGACTCGTTGGTGCAGATCAGTGATCAGGCTTTCACGCCTCACCTCCTCATAATCGCGGTTAATCATTATGCGCTCAAAATGTCCCGTACCGGGGATTTCGCCTGTACGCAAGGCTCCAACAAGGATGTCGCCTTTCCATGCGGGTAGCGCATCACCGGTGTAAAACAGCATGCCGGAAACAGCGATAGCCGGCATCCAATAAACCAGCGGTGGCTCAAAGATGTCGTGGGTGGGGCGATCGTTGGTTTGCCAGGGTCCGGGATAGGTGCGCCCCAAACTGACTACGGGCCAACCGTAGTTAACGCCTGGCTTGATCAGGTTAATTTCATCGCCTCCGTTCGGACCATTTTCATTCTGGAAAATTGCCCCTGTTTCCGGGTGTACGGCCAGGCCAAGTGCACCGCGATGTCCAAGGGAATAGATTTCCCCCCTGGCCCCGGCTGTGTTTACGAAGGGATTGTCGATAGGCACACTGCCATCATCGTTCAGTCGCAAGACTTTACCGCCGATGGAGGCCAGAGACTGGGGGTCGCCACCGGTTGTGGTTACGTAAAGTTTGCCGTCCTGGCCAAAGGCAATTCTGCCGGCACCGCTCATGCCCGGTTCGAGATCGAAAATTTCCTCAAAATTTTCCAGGGCACTACCATTCCAGCGGGCCCTGCCGATAGCCAGATTGTTTCTTCCCTCGGCTTTAGGTTTGGTAAAGGTCAGGTACAGCAGCTGGTTATTTACAAAATCCGGATGCTTGATTAGATCCAAGTAACCATGTGAGGTACCGCCAGCACCTGATTCTCCGGCGAACACCGAGGGTGGGCCGCCCATGACAGGTTCAAGCTGCAATGTGCCGTCTTCAATCAGGTAAATTTCGCCACGCCGGGTCACTGTTAGCAATTTTCCGTCCGGCAGGAATTCCAGTGCCATCGGATATTCTAGTCTTGCAACAACGGATACCTTGATATCCATGCCTTCGGCTGTTGGATAGATCCAGGGCCCTTCTCCAAGGAGGATCCCCTCCAGGCCAGTTGGCGCAGTGGGGTATGGGCCACTGAATGGAACGTCGCGCTGGGCAAAAGCAGAAACTAGAGACAGGATACAGGAGGCGAGTAAGCCGAATTTAAGCGTGCGTTTCATTAACGAATTTTCCTTTAGGTTTTAATGCAATGTTTATAACAGTAATTTGTAAGTTTTTATACAAAGTGCTTGCTCAGGAAGTCGATTATTTTGCGGTTGTAGGCTTTTGCCAGGGCAAGCGCTTCCTCTTCAGTGACACCCCCCCTTTTTACCATGCTCTTGGCCACATGTTCAGGCTTCCTGAACAGGCTGACAATAATGGGATCATCAAGATGCTCGTAGTATTTTTCAATGGTCAGCGTGGTCCTCGGATCTTTCCAGCCCCAGAGTGGGACATTGTTTTTTTCTTTAATTAGCGCACTGGTATCGATATCCTGCAGCGGCCTGTTCACGTCATTCCATACATCACCGTCAAGAATTTCCACGTTCTTCTTGAGAAAGTCCATGTCTTCAAAATGCCCCTCTGGATTATCAGGAAGACCAGACAGCAGCTCATCGCCCATGTGCACGCCGGCTTCGTGAAGCGCTTTGGCAACAAGGCTAGAAGCGCTTCTATGGCAGCCGAGAATGACGAAAGTTTTATTCATGTATTGCTTCCTTAAAACCAGACGCTAAACGCCAGAGACTTTTTCCCATACCCAGTATTGCCCGGCCTGGCCCTGATTATTCATGGCGCGAAAATAATACCTGCCATCTCTGAGTCTTTGCCACATATTGCGACTGAAACTGAATGAGGATTTCTTAATTTTTGTCCTCGCAAAAACAATAAAGTCTTCCTGCACCCCTATGTCGAGGCTAACTATATCAGGGGGCAGTATCAGGGCAGGGGATTTTGTCAGTACGCCAAGATTTGTAAAATCCGGCTGGATTTTAGCCGCGGGTAGTGGCGGAGGTCCCTTGGGATAGTATTTTTTAAGGAAAATCTCTTCGCTTTGCTGCATAAGACAGGATTTTCCCTCTGGTGGCTCAGAGGACTGGTTCCAGTAATGCACAGCAGTTGCCGCTGCGACACACACGGGCATCACGCCTTTGCGCATGAGCCGGCCGCAGAGGTCGGTATCTTCGTAGTAAAGAAAAAAATCTTCATCAAATATCGGCATTGAGTTTTCCTGGAACCAGGTGTTGTCCACCAGCAGGCAGGCGCCGGAAAGTACCGGGTCGCTGAAAGGGGCATTCTCATTCCAGAAATGTTCATGCCGTGAGATGGCTAGGGTGCTCACATCGGACATTTCTGTCAGGTTGCTGTTAGGTATATGGCGATCAGACAGGAGCCATAAAGGATGCCCCAGGGCAGGGGGTAACTGGAGAGTGCAGGCATCATCCCAGTAAAACCTGGGGCCACATACCGGTGCATGCAGTTTGCTTGAGGCTTCCACCAATAGTTGCAGGCAGTTTCTTTTCAGGCGCACGTCGGGATTCAGTACAAGCAGCCAGCGCGTTGCAACCTGCCTGGCTGCAAGATTGACGGCTGCCCCGAAGCCAAGATTTTTTACAGGCGTTACGACCTGGGCCGTTTGGCGGGCTGGACTGCTGTCTTCAATATCATTGCTGTTATCAACAACAATGATATTGGCCACCTGGGTTTTTAATTTGTTGCAAAGCTCAGCGGTATCCGGGCTGCTTCCGTAATTGATAATGACGGCAGTGACATCTAGCTTTGATTCAGCATTCATTGGTGTGTCGGGTCAGAAAATATCCAGATCATCGGCCATGACCACATCGCCGCTGTAGCGGCGTTTTACTTCAGTCACGATTTCCTCTTTTGAGGCGTTGAAGAACAGTATGTGATACAGCACGACGAGGCCGGGTTGGGCAATATTAGCTATATCGGCAACCTGCTGTGCGCTGGTATGAGAGGAGCCATGGTACTGCTGCCAGAATTCAGACTGTTGGCTCAGGCGGTCGCCACTATAAACCTCATGTATCAGGATGTCAGCTCCCTCTGCCTTTTTGGCAAGCTCTTCACTATAGGTAGTGTCTCCGGAAATCACGATGGTTTTATCTCTTGTGGTGACCTTGTAGCCATAGGCAGGTCTAATCTCTCCATGGGGGACGGAAAAGGCTTCAACGGTGATGTCGTCATTGCTGAAAACGATGCCGTCTTCGATTTCATGGGAGACGGATAAATAACCGTGCCGGTCAGTTACCAGTTGTTCCGGAGTACCCGCTGCCCTGATGTCCGCTTCAACAGCCGCCATGCCGTGCAGGTTTTCCATATAAGTGTGGAGTCCCTTTGGTCCGTAAACACTCAGACGCTGCTGTCGGCCCCACCAGCGGTGCGTTGATAGCTCGGAGATGTCATGAATGTGATCGCTGTGCAGGTGGGTGATAAACAGGTATTTGATGTCCTGGGGATAGAGTTCGGGTAAATCATGCTGCTCGTAAGCCTGCACTGCCCTTGCAACCATTCCGCCACCGGCATCAAAAACATAGGCTTCACCATTGGTGATGATGGCAACACCCGGGCCGGTTCTATCCGCATCCGGTACCGGAGTTCCGGTCCCGAGAATGACTACGCGAGTTTCGTCCTGGGCTAATGTGAAGATTGAAAGTGTATAGGAGAGGGTGAAAAAGAGTGCCTTCGAGAAGCCTAAAAATCTGTTTTTCATAGAAAATTTATTATTGGTAGGGGCCCAGAAGCATAAATAACATCTGCTACAATGGCAAGAATTGGCAGTATCAGTAATGTAATTCACATGACACCAGACCTGGTTTCCCTCGTTAAAACATTCATTGAGCAGGAACAACTTCCCGATTCCTACCTGGAAACGGTCCAGCAGTGGTTTGAGCCAATGGTTGAAGAGCTCCTGGTTAGAATTTCGGCCCACGAGGGCACCTATGTGATTGGTATAAGCGGCTGCCAGGGCAGTGGCAAGTCGACCCTGGCCGCTTTGCTGGTCAATATGCTCAACGGGATGCTGGGACTGCGCTGCATTAACCTGTCAATTGATGATTTTTACCTGACGCACCTGGAGCGGCAGGACCTGGCCCGCGAGGTGCATACGTTGCTGGCAACACGCGGCGTACCTGGAACCCACGATGTCCCCCTTGCAATGAATACGATCAGGAAACTCTCGGAGTCCGGCCAGGTAGCGGTGCCCCGTTTCAACAAGGCCATTGATGACCGTTATCCTGAACAGGACTGGCCACGACTCTCCGGGCCGGTAGATGTTATTGTCCTGGAAGGTTGGTGCCTGTCTATCGGCCCGCAGAATGAAGCCGAACTGGAGGAGGGCATTAACGCACTGGAACAGAATGAAGATGCCGATGGGGCCTGGCGCCGATATGTGAATGCCGCAATAGGGAATGACTATCTGGATTTCTATGGCATGGTAGATTACCTGGTAATGCTCAAGGCGCCCGATTTTGACAAGGTCTATGAATGGCGTCAGAACCAGGAAGACAAACTGGCCGCCGCGCAGTCTGACACAGCTGGAGCAAACAATCGCATCATGTCGCCGGAAGAACTCCAGCGCTTTATTCAGCACTATGAACGGGTTACCCGGCACGGCTTGCAGACGCTGCCTGAAAAAGCTGACGTGGTATTCCAGCTCACTGAACGGCAAACTATTGAAACAAGACTTTGAAGGAAAATGTAATACGCCATGAAGGAATTGATTTCACAGTTACAGGCGGTCGAGGGCAATGATGTTCTCACTGATGCTGCCATTACGGAGAAATACCAGCATGACTGGTCCGCCGATGCCCCGGGAATGCCCGGTGCGGTGGTCAGACCTGCTACAACCGAGGCGCTGGCGGAGACGTTGAAAATTTGCCATGACAATGACCAGGCGGTTGTTGTGCAGGGAGGACTGACCGGACTTACTGGTGGCGGTATTCCCCAGGCAGGGGAAATTGCGATTAATCTGGAGCGGCTCAATGGCATTGAAGAACTGGATGCAGATTCAATGACCATGACGGTTAAGGCTGGCACCCCCCTGCAGGTTATTCAGGAAGCTGCCGATGATGCGGGATTCATTTTCCCGCTGGACCTTGGAGCCAGGGGGACCTGCAACATTGGCGGCAATATTTCTACCAATGCCGGAGGCAACCAGGTTCTGCGTTTCGGCATGGCCCGAGCGCTCGTGCTGGGCCTTGAAGCAGTGATGGCTGACGGCACCGTGATTTCCTCCATGAACAAGATGCTGAAAAACAACTCCGGTTATGACCTGAAGCATCTTTTCATTGGTACTGAGGGCACACTGGGTGTTGTGTCGAGAGCGGTACTTCGGTTGTTCCCAAAGTCTGTGAGCAGAAATACGGCCTTACTAGGTGTCGATGATTTTAAGAAAGTGATTGCGCTGCTGCATAAACTCTCCCGTGATTTCAGCGGCCAGCTCAGTGCCTTTGAGGTCATGTGGGATTCCTACTTTGATTTCATCACCAGTTACGTCGGCAGTATAGAGTCGCCGTTTGATGAAAAGCATCACTTTTACGTGCTGGTGGAAATGGAAGGCGGCGATGTTGAAAAGGATGCCGAACTGTTTATGAATTCGCTATCGGATGCCATGGAGTCCGAGCTTGTTACTGACGCGCTGTTAGCCAACTCGGAAAAGGATAGGGAAGGGTTCTGGAGCATCCGCGACGGCGTGGGGGAAATCGGCGCCTTCATCAAAGACACGGCTAATTTTGACATCAGCGTCCCCATTTCCTCGATGACCGCATTCCTGACGCAGGTTGAGAAGGAAGTAACGGCGGCCCTGCCCGAAGCTAAAATGATGGTCTTTGGCCATATCGCCGACAGCAACCTGCACTTCATGTGCTATACAGGTAGCCATGATGATGTGAAACAAATGTATGACATCGTGTACAGGGTTACCGGTGACTTCAATGGTGCAGTTACCGCCGAGCATGGTATCGGGGCACAGAAAATACAGTACCTGCAGCATTCCAGGTCGCCAGAGGAAATCGCCCTGATGCAAAGTCTAAAGGTGGCCTTGGATCCCAAGGCAATTTTGAATTCGGGTCGCGTTATACCCGCAGACGCCTAATTGAAAAGTACGTCATGAAAAAATCGTTTGAATTAAAAACAGGGGGGGAAGATGAACAGGAACATACTTGAAAAAATGACTGCAGCAGCGGCGGGTCTCTCCGTCATCCCGTTGGTGCTGGCCCAGTCTATTACGGTGGGCGAACCCCTCAGCGCGACCAATGAGGCGGGCGTGCACCAGGTCATGTCTGAAAATGTAAAGGTCTTTGGCAGTTTTCATTTTACTGAGAGCTGCACCTTTGATCCGCAGCGCAACCTTATCCTGTCCATGAACGCTGGAAACCGCGGAGCAGGGGATAGTGCAGATGACGGTTTTGTCTCCCTGATCAACCCGGATGGCAGCGTACACACATCGAAGTGGATCGGCGCCTCACGGGAGGGTCTGGAATTACGCGATCCGATTGGCAGCGCAGTGCGCAATGGCATGCTTTATACCGTGGACAGCGGTTATCTCCGTTCTTTTGATCTTGCTACTGGTCAACCGGTGCAGTTTATCGAAGTGCCTGGCTCTACCTTTCTCAACGGCATAGCAGTTTCAGATGACGGTACGGCCTATATCTCCAACTCCAGGCCGCCTGAGCAGATTTTCAGGGTGGATGCAGGCGGCGAGGTGTCAGTATTTGCAGAAGGCGGAGACATTAATGTCCCCAATGGGGTGGCCATGGATAATGACGGCAATGTCGTGGTTATCAATATCGGTAACAATGCCGTGATTACATACGATCCACTGGGCAATGTTGTGCTTACCGAGTATGCGGCCGAGGCGGGTAATGACGGCGTCGTGGTGACCGAGGACGGCACCAAGTATGTCAGCAGTGTACGCTTTGGCAGCGTCTCTAGAATCCGACCCGGTGAGGAAGCTGAAATTATTGCTGTCGGCATACCGAGCCCGGCTTCCATGTGCTACGACTCGGTACAAAAGCAGCTTGTGATTCCCATGAACCCGAATAATGCACTGGCTTTTATTCCACTATAAACCGGAGTGATCAAAGCAATGAAAACCATGTTTATAATTTATTTGCTGGGGATGGTTTTTGTTTTTACTTCTCCCAGTGGAACTGCCGCAGAAGTTCCTGAGTTCGACTCTCTCCCCGACTGGAGCGGGACCTGGTCAAGAAGAGGGGATACCGTTTTTGATCACGGTACCTGGACCCTCAACGGTGAGCCCGCCGATCCTAATACGCCCGGTGCCGGTGTTAGCGCCCCAGGAACTCGTGCCAACCCTCCTTACAATGAACAATGGGAAGCCATTTATGCGGAGCATTTGCGTTTAAGAGATGAGGGATTGTTTCCTGACCCATTGACGCGCTGTATATCCCACGGTTTTCCACGGATCTTTAATGCCCTAGCGCCTGTAGAGTTTGTGGTTCGCCCGGAGCAGACATGGATACTTGCAGAGCACACGCGCGCGACAATGCGCATTTATACCGATGGGTCAGAGCATCCGCCTCCGGAAGCGCGCTGGCATAATTTTTATGGACATTCGATAGGTCACTGGGAAGTAGAGCTTTCTACGGGTGAACAGACGCTTGTATTTACTACTGTCGCACTCAAAGGTTGGCGGGATAAGGACAGTGTTCTTGACCGCAGCGGCCTGGTATTGAGTGACCAGGCGCATGCCACAACGCGAATCAGGCGCACAGTTGAAAATGGGGAAGACATGTTGCTGGTTGAAATAACCCTCGAAGATACATTAGCACTTACGGAGCCGTGGGTGGTTGAAAAACGGTTTTATAAGCAGCCCGAGGGGACAAGAATCTTTGATTACGAGTGCAATGAGTACAACAGGGCTATTGTCGATGAAGAGGGCCGAAGCCTGATTCTTGACGAGGAAGGACGTGTCCTTCAATACTGATACCGGGGGGTTACTGATTATGAATTTCAGGATTTTGATTTGCTTGGCACTTATACTGGCGTGGACAGGGTCTGTTACAGGACATCATTCCACGGTTGGTCAGATAGAGGAGTTTTCTATAGAAATTGAGGGAGTAGTTAAAGAGTTTCAGTTCAAGAATCCCCACTCATGGATACAGGTCATGGTTCCCAATGCCGATGGGACCGAGACAGAGTGGAGCGTTGAATGGCTGATTCCCAATATACTCATGCGCCAGGGATATAACCCGTCTACTTTCAGACCCGGTGACGAAGTAAGGGTTAAGCTACGTCAGCACGTAAGTGGTTCGCCGATGGGTGAATTTGACGGCGCCTTAAAAGAAGACGGTACAATTGTGGGCAGATGGGAGTAAATCACTTTGTGGCGATTGGCCTAATTAGTGAACCCTTACCCTCTTAGAATCTGATTGGTGTATCAATAAAGCAACTCATAAATTCCTTAAGTAGCTAGCTAGTCGAAAACCATGTTTTCAATGTTGTAGGTGCCGCTCTTGTTGATTAGTGCCTGGTGAACCGGGAATAGGGTATTGGGATCCGGGTTTGGGTTGACCTTGTTGCCAGAAGTGTTGGATCAGCTGACCGTAATTTGTCTGTTTACAAGCCAGCGTGCTATCGCTACGCATATACCTGGAGTTGAGACTTCATAGGTATACAGGCCATTCCAGTAGCCCAAAAAGCCTGTGCGTATAATTATTGCATCACCCTGGCCAATGGCGAAAAGGTTTCCCCTTCAAGGACCTTCAGCCATTATTTCCAGGGCAGTGGTATGGCGTTTAGCGTATCCATTTCAGTAGTCATGGCAGTGCTGCTTGCAGGGAGGTCATTACGCGAAAGGATGAACGACAGAACAGCCGTGACTTCTTCCCAGCTCAATGACTTAACGTTATCTGGCGGCATTTTCTCCCAGGTGTGCTGAACCAGCTCTCCCAGGCTCTTGCCCGCCCAGTTCTTACGAAAAAAACTGCCGCGCAGGGGAGTACCAAATTGGCCGTTGCTTAAGCGGTTTCCATGACAGATCTGGCAGGTCTCCCTGTATATGTTTTGCCCATCATTCACCTGCACTTCAGTGAAAGTGATGGCCTCCTGAGCGTCGCCGAGCGTGGGAGTTAGCAACAGCCAGCAGAACAATGTCAGCACGTAATAAAATCTGTCAAGCATAAGATTGCCGGCTAATAGACCAGTGATTTGAGGACGTGCATCTTAACACAGCGCATTCAATCAGTGAGCTTTCTCTGATCACTAGCAAAATCGTGCAGTCCGGAGAATTTGCTGCTATCAGACCGGTGTTTCGCCGTTAACGATGGTACGAATCATCTCGCGGCGATAACCGTCATAATCATTGAAAGCCTTGTGAAGGCACTGGCGGTTGTCCCAGATAACTAGCATATGGGGCTCCCAGCGCAACCGGCAGTTAAAGTCTTCGCGGGTGGCCCATTCTCCAAGAAAATCTAGTAGTGGACGGGATTCATCCTGGGTCATACCTTCAATGCCCATGCTGTAAGAGGTGTCGCAAAACAGGCTCTTGTTGCCGGTCACCGGATGCGTGCGCACCAGCGGGTGGAACCAGCCCTCCACCATTTTCTTTTGATTCATGGTCAGCTCAATTTCGCCGACGCTAAGATCGTTCAGTTTAGGTTTGCCTTTGGTGACATTCGATAGTACCCAGGCTGCTGACATATGTACTCTTAGGTCAGCTATTACATCTTTCATCTTCTCGCTGAGCAGGTTGTAAGCTAACTCAGTATTGCTCCACCAGGTGTCACCGCCGTACGGCGGTATATCGAGTGATTGCAGCATGCTTACCGCCGGCGGCTGTTCCATAAAGGGAGAATCGGTATGCCAGCCGTCACCGAAAATCCAGTCCACCACCGTGCTGGCTTCCTTGATCAGCCGCTGTACATTGGGGTGTCCTTCAATACCGTCGGTGTAGGCATCCGTACCGAAATCACCAAATCGAAGAGTTAGGGCCTCCTGGTCATCAATGGTCATGTTCTGCTGGTTACGGAAGTAGATCATCTTGTAGTGATAAAGAGCTTTCTCCACCTGCGCAAACTGCTCGTCGGTGATATTGGCAACATTCACATTCAATATCTCAGCACCCATGGCGCTGGCCAGCGGAACAGTCTGGATAGCGGTAAAACCGTTGTGAGCATCATCGTAGTATTCCGGGGGGTAGAATTGCATAACTAGTCCTTTTATTAGGTTAGTTTATCCAAGTTGTCCTGTCGGAACTGGATGAAGTAGTCCAGCGAACTGGGATTGCTCATGGCGTCCTTGTTAGCGGCTTTTTCAACATCCTTGCCCATAAGGATTTTTCTGACCGGGACTTCCATTTTCTTGCCGGTCAACGTGTAGGGAATTTCATCCACCTGGTAAATCTCGTCGGGACAATGCCTGGGTGTATAATCCGCGCGTAGTTTCTGATTGATCCTGGATTTCAGGTCGTCATCGAGTGTTTGCCCCTCCGGTAGTTTCACAAACAGCGGCATGAAAAACTGCTCGCCCGGCAGGTCCAGGTTCACGATGATGGAGTCCTCAACATCTTCCATGCCATCAACGGCGCGATAGATTTCAGCCGTACCGATACGGATGCCGTAACGGTTAAGTGTCGCGTCAGAGCGACCAAGAACGAAACAGCCGTCCTCGTCGTTAATCATGAAATAGTCACCCTGGCGCCAGATTCCCGGGTAGTCGTCAAAGTAGGTTTCCTTGTAGCGGACATCGCCCTTGTCATTCCAGAGATAGAGCGGCATGGAAGGCATCGGCTGGGTGACTACAAATTCGCCCACCTCGTTGACGAGGGAATTACCGTCCTCGTCAAAAGCTTGCAGGTCCACACCGAGATGCGGCATCTGGATTATGCCCGCTTTAACGGGCAGGCCTGGCATGGGACCGCAGAATCCTGCGCAAATATCGGTGCCGCCGCTGCCAGGGGCGACATACATGTCGCTTTTCACGTTGTTGTAAAACCATTTGGTACACTCGGCGGAAACCACTGAACCTGCTAGCATTATGGATTCCAGTTTTTCGAAGGCAAACTTGTCTTTAGGTACGAGCCCCATGTTCTGCTGCATCTGCTGAAGAGTGGGGCTGGCACCAAAAAGTACCGCACCGGCATCATCACACAGTTTCCACAATGCATCCGGTTCAGGGTAAATCGGGTTGCCGTCATAGAGAATCGGACAGGCGTCATAAAGCAGGGTGCTGACAACGAAGTTCCACATCATCCAGCCTGTCGTGGTGAAAAAGAATAGCCTATCTTCCGGTTTTAGGTTGTAGTGCAGGACTCCAAGTACATACTGTTCAATAATAATGCCGCCATGCCCATGCACTATCGCTTTAGGTAGGCCCGTTGTGCCGGAAGAAAAAAGAATCCATAAGGGATGGTCGAATGGCACCTGCTCAAACTCGAAATCTTCTGCCGATACGGTAGGTCGATCGAGAAGTTCATCCCAGAGAATCGCGTCTTCAACGGGTGCTTTGGTATCGGTGGGATCGAGGTATGGCAGGAAAATGACTTTCTCGATTGAGGTCAGTGTTTTAACGATATTCCTAACTTCTTCTTTACGGTTGAAGGCCTTGCCCTTGTAGTGGTAACCGTCCACGCAAAAAAGCACTTTTGGTTCGATCTGTGTCAGGCGGTCAAGAACGCTGTGCGTACCAAAATCAGGTGAACACGAAGACCAGATGGCGCCTATACTGCTGCATGCTAGCAGTGCTGTGGCAGCTTGCGGAATATTGGTCATGTAGCAAGCAATCCTGTCCCCAGGTTTGATGCCCATTTTTCGCAGTTCGGTAGCAAGAATTCGAACATCGTTACCCAGCTTGTCCCAGTCCAGGGCGCTTAGTACCTGATCTTCGTTGGCGTAAAGAAGCGCTGTCTTGCCAGGTTTTTCATTGCGCAGGATATGTTGTGCGTAGTTTAGTCTTGCACCGGGAAACCATTCGGCACCGGGCATGGTGCGTTTGCCAAAGACGCCTGAGGGCTGCGCCGATGCTTCCACCTTAAAGTAATCCCATACCGACTGCCAGAAGTCTTCAAGGTGGTCCAGTGACCAACGCCTCATCTGGTGCAGGTTCTCAAATTCTGTGTCGCGGTTTTCCTTTAACCACTGGCGAAACGCATAAAGATTAGTTTGCTCAACCCATTCTCTGGAGGGCTCCCAGAGAATCTCGCCAACTGTTACTTCTGAAGACATATAGTAAAGAGTCCTTAGTAATATGAATGCTGATATGTTGTTATTATTTTCAGGACCGGGATAATCCTAAAAATTTAAAGGCGGCAATATTACCATTCTCACCAAGTCCGGTCATTATCAATACTGGGAAAGGGTGAATCATGCTGTCCTGTGTGCGGACAAAGTCTCCATAAACAAACGGGAATTAACTGAAGTCGTTAGTAGCCATGGATAAGAAGTGGATGAATGTAGTCGTTGGGATTGTGCTGGTTTCAATGCTCGCCGGTGGTCTTACCTGGATTATCACAACAGTTAATTCTGACATGCAGCTGCCTGAACTGGATAATGAGCTTGCCGCAAGGGGGCTTGAGGTGGCCCAGCAAAATGGCTGTATAGCCTGTCACACGTTGGATGGCAGCGTCGGCATCGGACCAACATGGCTTGGGATGTATGGCAGGACTGAAACCCTAACCGACGGATCGTCAGTAGTCGTTGATGATGCTTATATCATTGAATCAATAAACAGGCCGGATTCAAAACAGGTACAGGGATATGAAAACCTAATGGTTCGGTATTTTCTTCCCGAAGAAGATCTTATGGCACTGGTTGAATTTACCCGCCAGCTCGCAGAATAAAGGTCTGGTGGTATGGATGACATTCATTAGCTCATCTGCTGAGGGAAAAATTAGTACTCAGACCGGCGCCCCGGTAACCTTGCCCGCTTCATCAATCGTGTCAAAAACGCTAACCTCCACGCCCTCGCGCACATTTTTCAAGTGCGTCACAAGTTCACCTGTAGCATAAGCCTCGGCTTTTTTCCGGCTTTCAAAGAGATAAATTCCACCGGCGGTTTTTGTGTCGTCATTTACCAGCCAGATTTTCCAATTCAGGCCGTCTACGCCAAGAAAACGCGGAGCGGCTTCGGAAGAGTGGGAGATCAGGTCTTCCTCGCTTTCTGAGTAGGGAAAGTTGATTTGGACGATGGCGGACATAACTGCCTCCTGTGACTATTTTTTTGGAAGGAGGAAAGATACTCACCTGACGGGCAAAAAAAAAGGGCCGATCTCAAGGGGCGGCCCTAAGCGATGGATATATCGAAAGGAGGGGATATATCCGAGGGGTAACAGGATAGAAAGTGTCTGTATTTTTTTAGTTAACGCGTCAATCGAAAAAAGGTTGAGCTCTCTATCATAGATCTCGAATTTAACTCGCCTGTCTTACTTCACCCTGCAGGTAATGCAGCATGGTGTTCACGTCGCTGCAGGTAAACGGGTCTTCTTCGTGGTTGTCACATTTACCGGGCTCAGAAAAAATCTCTTCGATCTTGCCGTCGTTTACCAGCATGGAGTAACGCCAAGAGCGTTCACCAAATCCAAGGTTTTCCTTCTTCACGAGCATGCCCATGCCGCGGGTAAAGTCGCAGTTACCATCCGGCAGCATTTTCACATTTTCAACCCCAAGCTGCCTGCCCCACTGGAACATGGAGAAGGCGTCGTTAACGCTAAGACAGTACACTTCATCGATACCCAGGTTTTTCAGATTGTCGTATTCCTTTTCGTATCCGGGCAGGTGAGTACTGCTGCAGGTCGGCGTGAACGCGCCGGGAAGCGCAAACACAACAACACGCTTCCCTTTAAAAATCTCGTCCGACGTCACGTCCTGCCAGCGAAAAGGATTGTCTCCGCCGATGCTTACATCGCGTACACGAGTTTTGAAGGTTACTTCAGGGACATTAGAAGCCACATTTCTCTCCATCAGGGATATTCGAAATTTAAAACAGTAATAACGCTATGGGGAGCAATGTAAGGGGAACAGTTAAATAGATAAAATATATTATTTCTATTATATTAATTGGGAAATTCTATTATTGTGAAGCCCCTCGTGAAACGACGGTCTCGTAAGCCAGCATAAGCTTCTTACGCGAGGATCCCCAGCGGTATTTGCCACTTTCTCCAATTTTACGGACAACCCGATGGCAAGGAATAAGCCACCCTATGTTGTTCCGGGCTATAGCCGAGGCACAGGCACGCGTTGCACTGGGCTTGCCTGTCAGTGCCGCAATATTTTCGTAAGTGGAAATACTGCCGATAGGGATTCTCAAAAGGGCCTCCCAAACCTGGATCTGGAACTGGGTCCCTTTCAGAAGCAGAGTCACGGATTGTTGTGTTCGTCTTTGGCCGAAAAGCTGCTCATGCACTTGCCGGGTTTTCTTAACATCTTCCCCAAAGCACGCAGAGGGCCACTCGGATTCCATCATTGCTACATGGCGGATTGGATCTCCGTCTACAAAGCAAATGTGGCAGATGCCTTTGCTGGCGACGCCCAATAGGTATGTGCCAAACGGCGATGGGTGAAAGCCAAAGTGGATCTTAAAATTCTTTCCCACCTCGCTGCACTGGGAAGGGGTCATGCCTAAGGTATTAATAAAGAGGCCATGCATTCGTCCGGGACCGGAGAGTCCTGCCTGGTAGCAAGCGTCCAGCGGCTTGAGCCCTTCGTCCAGCACTCCCTTGATGTGCTCTCTACTGAGGTACTGGCTGAAACGTTTAGGGCTCATACCAACCCAGCGGCGAAACTGCTTTTGAAAGTGAAAGTCGCTCATGCCGCACATTTTTGCAAGCTCTTCCAAAGTAGGTGGGCTGGACTGATTCTCAGCCAACGCATGCAAAGCGGCTTCAATTGTGTTGTAAAGGCAGAGCGTTGAGGAATTGTCGTTGGCCATGGGGTAAAAGTAGACCTTTTATCAGTAAAAGAAAATCTGATTCCTGCGTTTAGCATGACTTAAATAAGGCGGTGGTATTCAACCAGGATGGATACTAGAATCGGTTCCCATGTTCGCCACTTTTTCTTTGCGACAGAAAGTCGGTCTGTTCATGGGCCTTGCCCTGTTTTTTCTTGTCCTGGTGATGCCCTTACCAGAAGGAATGAGTCTTCCGGCTTCCCGTGTAGCTGCCGTTGCCCTGTTGATGGCCTGTTTCTGGATGGCGGAAACCGTGCCGATACCTGCCACCGGCATTCTCCCCATTTTTCTTTTCCCGCTGCTCGACGTTATGCCCACGGCGGATGTCACGTTGTCCTATGGAAACCAGATTCTGTTCCTTTTCATGGGCGGTTTTCTTATAGCCGTGGCCATGCAGAAGTGGAATTTGCATCGGCGTATTGCCCTGTCCGTCATTAACAAAGTTGGCAGCAGTCCCAACCGGTTGGTGTTAGGCTTCATGCTGTCGACCGCGCTGCTATCCATGTGGATCAGCAACACGGCTACTTGCGTGATGATGACACCCGTAGCCATAGCGGTCGTCGAGCAAACCATGCGGCAAAGACCAGAACACCTGAGAGCCCAACCCTATAATTTTGGTACGGCCTTGATGCTGGGCATTGCCTATTCTTCCTCAGCAGGCGGAGTATCAACGCTAGTCGGTACACCGCCGAATGCCATTCTAATTGGCATGATCGATACGCTTTACGGTTACCAGATCAGCTTCGTGGACTGGATGAAACTTGGCCTGCCTATTTCGATCTGCATGCTCGGCATCATCTGGGTATTCCTCACGCGGATCATGTACCCGATGCGGGATGCCGATGAGCAGAATGACCTGGCCAGGCTGCACATTCAGCAGCAACTGGACAAGATGGGTACTATGAGCGGCCAGGAGAAAAAAGTGGCACTGGTCTTTTTCCTGGTGGCAGTGTGCTGGATTCTAAGAGGCCTGTTTACGCCCGAGTGGCTGAATTTTGTCAGTGATCCGGCAATTGCCATGTGCGGCGCCTTCCTGCTTTTCATTATTCCTGCCGGTGAAAAACAGGAAGGTTTCATTCTCGACTGGGACACGGCAAAAACCATTCCCTGGGATATCATTATCCTTATGGGAGGAGGCTTTGCCCTGGCTGCGGGATTCAGCGGCTCTGGACTGACTGAGTGGCTGGCCAACCAGCTCACCGTGCTTCAGGGGGTGCACTTCTTTGTGCTTATTGTCGTCGTGGTGCTGTTTGTGACTTTCCTGACTGAGATGACCTCCAATGCAGCGACGGCAACGCTGTTTATTCCCGTGATGGGTGCGCTGGCTATATCCATGGACCTGCATCCGTTTGCTCTCATGGTGCCGGCGGCGCTCGGCGCCTCATTCGCTTTCATGCTGCCTGTGGCGACACCGCCAAATGCCATTGTCTTTGCTAGCCGTCAGATTACCATTGCCCAGATGGCTAAAACTGGATTTGTGCTGAATATAATCGGCGCAATTGTCGTAAGTACTCTCAGCTACCTGTTGCTGAAACAGCTGCAGTGATAGTGCCCCGGGGTACTTTTAGGTAGACTCTGAATAGCTTTTAAGATTCCTCATCAATTTTCACAGAGGATAGTTGAATGGAACAAAGCAAGCTGAAACTCCAAAATTTTATCCTTGCCTGCTTTTTGGCGGCTCTGATTTTCTATCTCCTTATTGTCGGACAGTCGATTCTTCTTCCCCTAGTAATAGCCATTGTCTTCTGGTATCTGATTAACCTAATTGCCGGGTTGTTTGGCAAAATCGGCGCGGGCGGCAAACCCCTGCCGCAGATACTTTGTTATATTCTGTCGTTCCTCACCTTCCTTGCCATCATCAGGGGTGTTGTTGAACTAGTAGCATCCAATATTTCAGGTGTGGTTCGGGTCGCTCCGGTGTATCAGGCTAATTTCGAGATGCGCTGGGAGAGCCTGCTGGAATTTTTAAGAATCAAGGAGGAGCCGACTCTTGCCCAGCTGACCGAGGTGATAGATCTAGGGCAGTTCATCACAGGACTGGCTGCCTCGCTGACCAATATAGCCGCCAACATGGGCATTATATTCATCTATGTGATTTTCCTTCTGCTGGAGCAGGGTAATTTCAGTGATAAAGTGGCGGGCCTAGCCAACAGTCCGGAGAAGGAAAAGAGAGCCAGGTTGCTAATTGAAAAAATTAATGAAGATGTACGCAAGTACATTAGCATCAAGATGCTGACCAGTTCTGCCACAGGCGTGCTGAGCTATATCTTTCTCAAGGTGGTGGGGGTAGATTTCGCGGAGTTCTGGGCGCTGCTGATTTTTCTTCTCAATTTTATTCCCACTATCGGCTCTATTGTGGCAACTATCTTTCCATCACTGATTACACTAGTTCAGTTTGATACCTTCACACCCTTTTTCCTGGTTCTGGGAGGGGTCAGCTCGATTCAGCTGATGATTGGCAACTTTATGGAGCCACGTTTGATGGGTAACTCGCTGAACTTGAGCCCGCTGATCATTCTTCTCAACCTGTCGCTTTGGGGGCTAATATGGGGTATTCCCGGAATGTTCCTGTGTGTACCACTTCTGGTAATTTCAATGATTGTTTTTTCGCATGTCCCAGAAACACGGCCAATTGCCATTCTTTTAAGCCGGGATGGGCAAATCAGAGAAATCTACAAACAATAAACTAGTATAAAAATACTAATATTTTTTTCAAGATTGTCTAACTATCAGGTAGACTTTACAGATTCAGTATAATTAACAAAACGTTAGTCCTTGGGGAGATCAACATGAAGACAGCTATAAAACGCGATAATTGCTTCACCCGTGTGTTCAAGACATCTTTGTTAGCATCTTGCATTGCTGCTGCACCAGCCTATAGCCAGGGCCTCGAAGAAATTGTCGTGACTGCTCAGCTTCGTGAAGAAAATATCCAAGATGTTCCGGTAGCCGTTACTGCCGTGTCAGGGACCTTCTTGGAAGACAATTCAATTAAAGATGTTCAGGAACTAATGTGGAGTGTGCCAAGCTTGGTGGTTGGAACCAACCAAAGCTCCGGTACGGGTAACTTCTCAATACGTGGTATCGGTACTGGGGCGCAGAACTTCGGTCTGGAGTCCTCCGTAGGTTTATATATTGATGGTGTGTATCGAGCCAGGCAGGCCTCGATGTTTAATCAATTGGCCGACCTAGAGGCGGTAGAGGTACTGCGTGGACCACAGGGGACCTTCTTTGGTAAAAACTCAGCTTCTGGAGCCCTGTTAGTCAGGACAGTTGCGCCTAGTCACGAGCAGAACGCCTTCCTAGAACTTACAGCCGGTAATTATTCCATGGTCAACCTTAACGGCGCCTTTAACTGGAGCTTAAGTGACACCGTGGCGGCAAGGACCACGTTCTTTTCAAGCGAAAGAGACGGTTGGATCGACGTTGAAAATCTTGGTAGCGAACTAAATGATCGCTCTCGCTGGGGAATTCGCCAGCAGTTTCTCTTTGAGCCATCTGAAGATCTTTCTGCCAGGCTTATAGTTGACTACTCGGAAATTGATGAAGTCTGCTGTGCAGCGTTAACACTTAAAGACAGCCTCGTTGCTTCAGGAAGAACCAACAACGGTGCGCCTGTTTTCGGAACCGATGCTATCCTGACGGCCCTCGGCGGAACCATATACCCGACAGGCAGTTTTGATAATGGGCGAACCTCTCAAAATGTACTACCTTCATCGAAAAACGAAGACAGTGGTGTCTCACTGCAGATCAATAAGCGTTTTGATAATTTTGATTTTGTCTCTATCACGGCATTTCGTAGGTTTGATATTCGCGATGCCATCGACGCAGATTTTTCCGATGTGGATTTGGCCAATCGTCTACAGGATGCGGATCAGACCATGTGGACTCAAGAATTTCGCATTACCAGTGACCAGCAGAATCGTTTGCGCTATCAGGCGGGTGTTTACTTCTACCAGCAGGAGTTAGAAAGCGAGGATTACCTGATACTCGGTAACTTGTTGCCCAATTATGTGACTGCGGCTTCTCCTGATGTCCTTGGTGCATTGATGGGAACCCCTCCGCAACTCCTAGGCTTTATTAACCTAGTATACGGACAGAGTTTTGGCCCCAGTTTTGCGCCACCAGTTGTTCCAGGGAATACCATCCAGGATTTTAGTGACCAGGATCATCGCGCCAATGCTATTTTTGGACGTATCGATTACGATCTTTCAGATAATCTTGAACTAAATATAGGTCTGCGTTATACCGATGAAAGCAAGGATATGAATAGCCGATTTGCCGAATCCGTATTCACACCCGGAATTGCTGACGTGAACGTTGCTGCCATTGGAGCTGCTCTCGGAATCGCAGGCGAACAAGCTAAGGCTGCCGTAGGTGCCCCTCCGGGTGACGGAACAGGAAATACCTTTAACCCCGCCATAGCTGGTCTTAACCCGGCCCCCTTTCTGCCTGCACTAAACGTGCTGTATGTTCCAGGGTGGGCTAACTGTTCTGTGACGGTGCGTTTCTGCCCCCGCCCAGATATAAATGCTAGCCTAGACGACAGCGCCTTGACGGGAAACATTGGTTTGTCCTGGAGAGTGGATGACACCAGTCTTATCTACTTTGCATACGGTACCGGCTACAAATCTGGTGGGACAAATACGGATAGGATAGGGCTTGGTTTTGACACCGTCTTCGATTCAGAAGATACAACTAACATAGAGTTTGGCATTAAAAAGGACTTTGTAGATAACAATCTGCGCATAAATCTCGCTTTCTATGATATGGAAGTGGATGATTTGCAGACCAATACCTTTACTGGAACAGCTTTTAATCTTCAGAATGCAGGTCGAGTTGATGTGCAAGGCGTTGAGGCAGAGGTTTGGTGGAATCCAACGGATTCATTGAGCTTCCAACTTGCCTACACCTATACAGACGCAAAATTCCAAGATTTTGAAAAGGGCAACTGCCAAATTTCTAACGTCTTTCATACGGGTGATCCCGCTGAAGCAGCGCAACTCCTAACCCAAGGATACTGCAACCGCAGTGGAGATCAGGTCGGAAATGTTTCTGACAATTTCCTGTCTCTTAACGCGACCAAGACATTTGATATAGGCAATGGAAACACCGTGCTCTTGGGTGGCGAATATGTGAGTTATTCGGATCAGATAATGAACAACACCAATGATCCATTTGCGAGACAGGGAGACACTGATTTTCTCAATGTTAGAGCTATTGCCCGTTTAAATTCCGGTTTTGAGGTGATGCTCTGGGGCCGAAATCTCACTGACGAGGGGTGGTATGGCACGGCCTTTGATACACCCTTGCAAGACGGCAAGCAGAGTGCCTATCCAAGGGAGCCCAGGACCTACGGGCTGACGCTTAGGAAGGTGTTCTGATAACAGGTTGACAAAAAAGCCCGGCATTGCCGGGCTTTTTTCAAAGTGGTAAATTTTTTGGTAAATGCCTCAAGGGATTAAATGGCGATTGAAAAAAGAGACGACTCGGTCCTCGTATTCCTCGGGGTACTCAGCATCAAAGTCGGCATGGGCCACCCCTTTTTCTTCCCAAAGTTCCTTGGGTTCGCCGGCAGCATCAAACAGGAGTTTTCCACTCTCAGGCGAAATGACCTCATCATCTAGACTGTTAATAATTAGTATTGGCCTAGGGCTGATATCGCCGATCCAACGTTTGGCGTCAACGGCGCTAGCATCGATTCCCAATTTCATCTCGGCCCAGAACTGAATCATCGGTGCGAAGGGAAAAGCGGGCAGCCCCGTGTAATGGCGCACACTTGTGGCAATTGTGTCCTCTAGAGATGAAAAAGCCGAATGTGCCACGACTGCACGTATTGTCTCATTTGAGGCTGCATACTGGATCACCATGGAGCCTCCCATGGAATCGCCTATCATCCCTAACCTGGCTGAATCGACATTTGGCAGCCCCAGGGCAAACTGCACCCAGGCGTGAATGTCCATCATTTCTTTCACGCCAAATGTAATCTGCTCGCCAGGGTTGTTTTCATGCGCGCGGACCGTAGTGACCAGAACGCCGTAACCGGCTCGTGCAAGCATGACAATTTCATCTATGAAACCACCGCGATGATACTTGTAACCGTGCTGCATGATGATCATGGCGCCGTTTCTGGTCGGAACCAGCCAGCCCTCGAGCAGAAAATCATCGAGTGTGCGCACCGTAACATCTTCGTAGGTAATTCCCAGGTCTGCGGGAGTTTTATTAGGAACTAGGCGCTGCCCCAGGGGATGAGTGACCATCGAGTTGGCCTGACCCCTGGCCACGAGCATCATGATCATCAATAACAGTATCAGGCCGATTGAGGATATTTTTAGCGCTTTCATACAGGACTTCGTCGAGGTAGATATAATCACAGACTGCCGGCTAATTATGCGCAGTCGGCAGGGATGTGCAAGCGAATGCTGTGTTTACCCTAGATTATTGAATTAACAGGGGGTTTTATAGCAATTAACTAATAGGTTCCGATATAATTGCCGCCTTTTTTACTACTGATCTAGCAGCAATGAAGAGCGCGAAGATTCGCCAGGCCTTCCTGGATTATTTCAAAGAGCAGGGACATGAAATTGTGTCTAGCAGTTCACTCGTGCCAGGAAATGACCCGACCCTACTGTTTACTAATGCCGGTATGGTGCAGTTCAAGGATGTGTTCCTGGGTCAGGACAAGCGCAAGTACACACGTGCCTCAACTTCGCAACGCTGTGTACGTGCCGGCGGCAAACATAATGACCTGGAAAATGTTGGTTATACCGCCAGGCATCACACTTTTTTTGAAATGCTGGGGAATTTCAGCTTCGGTGATTACTTCAAGCGCGAAGCTATCCAGTATGCATGGGCATTTCTTACTGAAAATCTTGGACTTCCTCCTGAGAAACTCTGGGTCACTGTCTTCGAGGATGACGATGAGGCAGCTGATATCTGGCTAAAGGAAATAGGCGTCTCGACGGAACGATTTTCCAGACTGGGTGAAAAAGATAACTTCTGGGCCATGGGTGATACTGGACCATGCGGCCCCTGCAGCGAAATTTTTTATGACCACGGCGAATCAGTTCCGGGAGGCCCGCCGGGCAGTCCGGATGAAGATGGTGATCGCTATATCGAAATCTGGAACCTGGTCTTCATGCAGTTCAACCGCTCTGCCGATGGCAGCATGACGCCGTTGCCAAAACCGTCCGTTGATACTGGTATGGGACTGGAACGAATCGCCGCTGTCATGCAAAACGTGCACAGTAATTACGAGATTGACCTCTTCCAGAACATTATTCAAGAAGCTGCAAAAATTGCCGGCACTGACGATCTTGAAAACAAATCACTGAACGTGATTGCTGACCATATCCGGTCGTGCGCATTCTTGATTAATGATGGGGTGATTCCGTCCAATGAGGGACGCGGCTATGTTCTGCGCCGCATTATTCGCCGCGCTATTCGTCATGGGCATAAGCTCGGTATTAATGAACCATTTTTCCATAAGCTGGTAGCACCGCTTTCAGGAGAGATGGGAGAAGCTTATCCCGAACTCCAATCCAACCAGTCCCGCATAGAGGAGAAAATTCTCGCCGAGGAACAGCAGTTTTCCCGCACCCTGGATAACGGCATGAGCATACTTGAAAATGCCATTGACGAAATGAACGGCAGCGTCATTGAAGGTGAGACGGTGTTCAAGCTTTACGACACCTATGGTTTTCCCGTCGACCTTACCGCTGACATTGCCCGTGAGCGAGACCTGTCATTGGACATGGATGGCTTTGAAGCCGAAATGGAGAAGCAAAAAGCACAGGCGCGTTCGGCTAGCCAGTTTGCTACGAGTGAGGCGCTGAAAATTGAGGATGGGAAGGGCACCGATTTCATCGGCTACGACAATCTGGATGCCCAGTCGACAGTTGTGGGCCTTTTTCTGGATGGCCAACCAGTCAGGTCACTTGCCGCTGGGGAAAAAGGCATAGTACTGCTCGACAGAACCTCCTTTTATGGAGAATCCGGTGGCCAAGTTGGTGACTGCGGTGTACTGCAAGCTAGCGGACTGCTGTTCCATGTCACTGATACCCAGAAACAGGGCGCGCATTTTCTACATATAGGCAGTCTTGAAAAAGGCTCACTCTCAGTCGGTGATGAAATCACCTGTAAAGTGGATAACAGCCTGCGTAAGCCCACCGTACTCAATCACAGTGCCACGCACCTTATGCATGCGGCTCTGCGTGAAACACTGGGTGATCATGTTGAACAGAAAGGTTCGCTGGTGAATCCCAATTACCTGCGCTTCGACTTCTCCCATAACAAGCCGGTAACCGATGCCGAGCTCAAGCAGATTGAAAAAATGGTCAACGCACAGATTCTCGAAAATGCCGAGGTAAGCAAGGAAGTGATGACGATGGATGCGGCAAAGGGAAGAGGCGCCATGGCCCTTTTTGGCGAGAAATATGGTGACGAGGTGCGCGTTGTGAGCATGGGTGCCACGACTAATGGCGGTTCAGAGTTTTCAATAGAGCTTTGTGGAGGTACACACGTTGAGCGGACTGGCGACATAGGCTTTTTTAAGATAATGCAGGAGTCAGGAATAGCCGCTGGAGTTCGCCGGATTGAGGCCGTGACCGGTAATACCGCGCTTGACCTGGTTCAGGAACAGGAAGAAAAACTGAAAGAAATCGCAGCTGCAGTTAAATCCGGTACTGACGCCGTGGTTGACCGGGTCGTGCAGTTGAATGCTAATAACCGCCAGTTAGAGAAAGAGCTCTCTCAGCTCAAGGCCAAACTGGCTAGCTCTGCCGGGACCGACCTGGCGTCACAGGCAGAGGAAATCAACGGAGTCAACGTGCTGGCCGCCGTGGTCGAGGGGGTCGACAGCAAAGCGCTGCGAGAGACCACTGATCAGCTCAAGAACAAGCTTGGTTCGGCAGTAATAGTGCTGGGCACCGTGGATGGTGAGAAGGTCAGCCTGGTAGCTGGCGTGACAAAAGACCTAACAGATCGTATAAAAGCCGGCGATCTGGTCAATGAAGTAGCCCGAAAAGTCGGAGGAAAGGGGGGCGGCCGACCCGATATGGCCATGGCTGGCGGTAATTCCCCAGGCGAGCTGACTCAGGCAATCTTTGATATAAAACAATACGTTAGGGAAAATTTATAGCGTTTCATTTCGCGTTTGCCACACCAGAATTGTTTCAGAAATAGATTAACAATGTTCTCAAGACAGTATTAGCCACAGTTAAATTTATAGTGTTATATTAATGTTGATAGTTCAGAAATACGGTGGAACTTCAGTGGGTTCCATCGAAAGGATCAGATCAGTCGCCGCTAAGGTTGCTGCCAGCAAGGCCCAGGGCAACCAGGTAGTAGTCGCGGTCTCCGCAATGAGCGGTGTCACGAATAACCTTACTGCAATGGCCCATGAACTACAAAAGGAACCATCTCCTCGCGAGATGGACGTGTTGCTCACCACGGGCGAGCAGACAACTATTGCACTGCTTTGTATGGCATTGCTTGAAATTGGGTGTCCAGCTATTTCGTTTACTGGCGGGCAAGTAAGGATACTTACTGATAATGCACATACCAAGGCAAGAATCCAGGAAATCGACGATACCAATATCCGTCGGGAACTGGAGCAAGAAAAGGTAGTTGTTGTTGCAGGATTTCAGGGAGTAGATGAAAAAGGAAATATCACTACATTGGGAAGAGGTGGTTCGGATACCACGGCAGTAGCACTAGCAGCAGCCCTTAAAGCCGATGAATGCCAGATCTATACAGATGTTGATGGTGTTTACACCACAGACCCCCGCGTAGTTGAAAAAGCCAGAAGACTGGACCGAATCACATTCGAGGAAATGCTTGAGATGGCCAGTCTGGGGGCAAAAGTTCTACAAATTCGATCTGTAGAGTTTGCCGGTAAATATGATGTACCGCTGCGTGTATTGTCTTCCTTCGAAGATGGCCCCGGTACATTAATAGGGTCAGAGGATGAATCGATGATGGAAACACCTTTAATTTCTGGAATTGCTTTTACAAGGGATGAGGCCAAGCTAAGTGTAGTCGGTGTGCCAGATGTTCCGGGCATGGCCTACAAGGTATTTGGCCCTATAAGCGATGCAAACATTGAAGTGGATGTCATAGTACAGAATATTGGTGCCGACCAGACCAATGACATTACTTTCACAGTAAACAAAAAGGATGCTGAAGCAGCAGCCCGGATACTGGAAAGTGTTGCCAGGGATATGGGAGCCAAGGGGGTTGAGGTCGATGAAAACGTGGCCAAGCTTTCCCTGGTAGGAGTTGGAATGCGATCTCATGCGGGTATTGCCAGCCGCATGTTTGAGGCTTTATACAGTGAATCAGTCAATATTCAGCTCATCACTACCTCGGAGATCAAGATCTCTGTTGTGATTGAAGAAAAATACCTCGAGTCTGCCGTGAGAGCCCTCCACACAGCTTTTGAGTTAGACCAGGAAAAGCAGTGATAACTGGCTGACAGCAACAATCATCGGTTATCAGCACTTTTAATACGGGTCTGTAGCCACAGAAATTTAAGGAATGTAAGTATTTCTAGTTAAGACATATCAGGTAGGTTTACCGGGCAGTGCTTTAAACAAGAGGGTTTATTAATGCTGATTTTGACACGCCGTGTTGGCGAAACACTCATGATAGGTGATGAAGTGACCGTCACAGTCCTTGGGGTGAAGGGCAATCAGGTCCGCATAGGTGTCAATGCACCTAAAGATGTGGCTGTCCATAGAGAAGAGATCTACGACAGGATCAAGAATGAGGACGAAGGTGAATGCCTAGCTGATGATGAGGACAGCGCCGGAAACAGCTAATTTCGCTACAATCGGCAGCCCTCAGGCTGCACCAATTTCGGGAGCTTGTGGTATTATGCGCGCTTTCTAGGAGAAGTGGCCGAGTGGCTGAAGGCGCGCCCCTGCTAAGGGCGTATAGGTTAACACTTATCGAGGGTTCGAATCCCTCCTTCTCCGCCATGAAAACGTAAAGCCCGGTCCCAGACCGGGTTTTTTTTGGCTACGAACGAAGATTTATGAGAGCTCTTGGTTTGGCCTGACATTACAATTTAACGACGCAGAAAAGGGTAAGTCTTACCGCGGCATCATAATTCAGTCTGATCTACAATGTGCATAGCAGTATGCAATACCCAAAGGCATTGAGGAAGGAGAGGTAGAATAATAGCTCCCGAGCTTTTCTTATTAGCCCATCCCAAGATCAATATGCTGCCTGAACAATGGAAGCCTTTCATCGAGACGGTGACTGGCCATGATAATGGTCGTGCGTTGCTGACTGCTCAACTGCTCAAGGAAATACATGACGCGATGACGGTTCACGTCGTCCAGTCCCTGGGTTGGCTCATCCAGGATTAAGAGTGAGGGCTGCTTGACCAGTGCCCTGGCTACTAGAACAAGACGCTGCTCGCCATAGCTGAGCGTTTTAAAAGAGATATTACTGCGCTCTGACATACCAACTAGAGCCAGCCACTCCCTTGCGTGCTCAATCTGCAGTTCAGAAGGTTCGTCATAGAGCCCGATAGTGTCAAAAAAGCCACTCAGCGTAATATGCAGCGCAGATCCGGGAACACGGTGGTCGCGGTGCAGCCCCGGCGAAACAATGCCGACCTGTTTCTTGATGTCCCAGATACTTTCACCTGTGCCCCTAGTAAAACCCAACACTTCAAGATCGTTACCATAGCACTGAGGGTGGTCGCCGGTCAGCAAATCAAGCAGTGTTGATTTACCCGAGCCGTTGGCGCCTGTCAGCAGCGTGTGATCTCCCTGTTTGATCTCCAGGTCCAGGTTCTCAAAAATAACGGTTTGGCCGTACTGCACTTTTCCCGCGTTCAGCTTCACCAGTGTTTCAGGAACCTCCGGCCGCGACAAATCTTCGGGCCAGGCAGGTAAGCTTGAGGCATCGAAGGATAGGAGGGATGTTACTGACTCGTCGGAAAGTATCTTCTCACGCTCGCCCTGGGTAATAAGTTCCCCTTTTTCCATTACTGCCACGTGGGTTTGCCAATCGCTGATTTCATCGTGGTTGTTGAGCAAGAACAACAGCTGCGTTTTATGTTCGGCTAGGAGATGTGAGAAAAAGTGCTGCAGTTCTTCTCTTGATTGGATATCCAGGCTGTCATAGGGCTCATCGAGTACCAGCAGGTCAGGTTTCCGCAGAATGGATTGGACGAGCAGGGTTTTGCGTCCCTCACCGCTGCTGAGCAGGCGATACCCCCGGTCGAGAATTTTATCCATGTTGAGGAAGGCCAGTGATTGAGGTAAATCACCTTCGAGCCCCAACAGCTCCCTTACTGTCGTACCCGGATCGAGCCTGTCCATGAAGTCACTGTCGTCAATTTTAAGCTCATGCTCGTAAAGGCTCTGCTGCTCCTCGAAAGAGAGCACCACGATATTGCTGAAGTCGTGCTCTATTTTGCCCTGACTGAACGTGATCTCGCCGGACAGCAGTTTGCCGAGTAACTGCTTCCCTGAGCCGTTTCGGCCCAGGACGGCCCAGCACTGATCCTGGATCAGTTCCCAGCGGTCAATGGAGAGATGGTCGGTGCGAATATCCTGGAGCAGCATTCGGGTAAAAAGTCTTTGAAAAGTCAGTAAATTATAGCCTGTAAATTGACTTGAAAGGCCAAATACCGGACAATTCGCGTCTTCGAAATTTGCACCGATCTTGTCTTATTTCAAAGTCTACTTAGCACCCGTAGCTCAACTGGATAGAGTACTCGGCTACGAACCGAGCGGTTGGAGGTTCGACTCCTCCCGGGTGCGCCAAATACAAAAACCCGCCTCAAGGCGGGTTTTTTATTGCCAGCACTCCAGGTGGTGCTGCTATTACGAATAGATTATGCTCTCGCATTCAGTCACCTTAATGTGAGACCGAAAATGATTCGCAATCTTCTGGCGGTTTATTTTTTAGCGCAAATCTTTGTCTCAACCTCAACCTTTGCCCAATCCTGCCCCGGAACCCTTGACCTCATCTTCATCAACGGCACCATTCTTACGATGGATGCCGAGAGCTCGATAGTCTCATCCGCCCGGGTGCAGGAAAACAAATTCGTTGCTGTGGGCAACGATATCGATATCTCGGGTGACTGTGCACAGGTAATTGATCTTGAGGGACGCACCGTTATCCCCGGTCTCATTGATTCGCATACTCATTTCATTCGCACTGCCCAGGCGCCGGGCCCCTTTATTCTCGGCCAGGAAGCCTCAAGCACAATTGCGGAGTACCAGCAGGCCTTACGAACTGCATCAGAGAAGGCCGCACCCGGCGAGTGGGTCGTAGCGGTTGGCGGCCTCACACCTCTGCAATTCCAGGAGCAGCGACTGCCCAATACAGAGGAGCTGACGGCAGCGGTACCAGGCAACCCGGTATGGATCCAGCGCGGCTATCTTGCTGATGGCATCGTCAACGAACTCGGCAGACGGATACTTGTTCAACGCGGCGTACCGGTAAGCGATGACGGCATTTCACCAGCCGCGGAGGGCGGTCTACGTTATATTCTGCGCACGCGCACAGAGGAACGCATGCTCGATCGCTTTCGTGATTACATGAATTACGCGGTCTCCACCGGGCTTACCACAGTGATAGACCAGGGCTGTTGTGATTTTCTCGGTGCAGAGCTCGATATTGATGACCGCCCCAATTTCTCCGTACTAGATATGCTCTGGCGCAGTGATGAACTGAAACTGCGCATGCGTCTGCAATACGACCACCGCGACATTCTCGAACAAGACGACCTGCGTTCTGTCAGCGCTCGCGTTCTGAATTCACAGATCGGTATCGGAGACGGTTTCTACCGGGTAGTCGGTGTGGGTGAGCGGGTGATTGCCGATGAGGCGACTGACGAAGAAGTCTTTGAGGCTTATTTGAATGTCGCCAGGGCAGGCTGGCCGCTTTCCCAGCACACCATCTGGGAAGATGAAATTGAACGCTACCTCTCAATCATGGAACGGGTGGCTGCCGAGATCCCTATTCGTGAATTGCGCTGGAGTCTTGAACACATTTTTGAAATCACGCCCAACCAGATAGAACGACTAAAGGCGATTGGCGTCTCTGTACGCGTCCAGGACCATGACATCCTGCGCAACGGATCCACAGGCTGGAATCCGGGTCCTCCGCTGAAGACATTGCTTGAAAGCGGAATCCGTATGGGGGCCGGTACCGATTCCGGCGTGGTAGGTCCACTGAACCCATGGCTGGCACTCTATTTCATGGTGACAGGCAAACACATGGGCGGTGAACTAATTATTCCGGGTGAACAGATTAGCCGCCTGGATGCCCTGAGACTGTATACCGCCGACAACGCCTGGTTCCTTAGAGAAGAAGACTCTCTTGGCTCTATTGAAACGGGAAAACTGGCAGACCTCGTTGTCCTGGACCGGCCATTTCTTGAGATTGCGGAGGATGAGCTGCGAGATGTGGCACCGCTGTTGACCCTGATTGACGGCAAAGTGGCTTATGCCACCGGGGCTTTCTCAAACCTGCAATCGCCCTGAAAACGGAATTTTCGGGTAATTTCACCCGCAATTTATCTACTCCAGCCTCTCGGATGACTGTGCCAAGCTTTACATAGAACGCAGCGAATACCTGATCAAGAACAGCGATCCCAAGACCTGGGATTGCGTCTGGGTCATGACCTCACAATAAATGCTTCCCAGAACTGTATTTCCTGCTTTTTTAAATAAAACTCAAGAGCTATTCCGGTTTTCTGAATTTCAGTGTGAACCTGTCAGATTTACCACTGACTTCAGGCTGTCCTACTTCAAGAGTCAGGGCGTCGTCAGGCATTGCCAGCAGGTTGCTGTAATCGACAAACTCAAAGCCTGAGTCGATCACTTCCTTGATTACCAGCACCGGATCCATACGGCGACCGTTAAAACGCGCACCTTCTTCCATGTGCCTGCGGGTATGATCGACTATGCCGTAAATACCCCCGGGTTTAAGCGCATTGAAGGTGCTTTTATTCAGCGCCATGCGGTCATCATATTCCAGATTATGGTAATTCTGGAAAGTCAGGACCATGTCCACGGGTTCAACCTTCCAGTTACCGGCAGGCCCGATCCAGTTGGCACGTTGGCCTGTGCCACGTACATAGTTGTAATCAAGCTTCTCAACTTTATCCATGCCGTTTAACTGCAGCGTCGGATCCAGTCCTTCACTGTAGCTGCCAAGGTACGGCTGGGTAGTGAACAGCTGACCTTCTTCACGCAGCACCGGTCCCAGAATCTTGGTGTACCAGCCACCAAAGGGCCATATTTCAATGACACGCATATTCTGTTCAAGGCCAAAAAACTCCAGCACCTGGTCTGGCTTGCGGTGAACGTCCCTGGCCCTGTCCTGTTCTGTGCGGATCTCACTGGCCATTGCGGCGCGGACATTGTCGCCAATTGAACCGGTCTGTGCCTGGGCTGTTAATGACAGGCAAAGGATGAAGAGTAAAAAAGGGGATCGGCGCATGGGTGGCTCCTAGACCAGTGAAAGCGGAATCGACGGCAGAGAATAGCAACCGTCATGGATGGACTCAATAAAAACCGGAAATTAAGGCTTAGAGCGGCTTCGCGCGCTTCTGCATGATTTGCAGGATATTACTGCTTAAGATGAAAGCGACAATAAGTACGGCAATCCCCATGGACCACCATTGTAGTGCGTAGGAATAGTTTCTGCCGGTATCAACGTAGACGGTTGGCCAATGACGCACAAAAATTCCTTCCTGGCCTTCATCAAGGCGGACCTCATAAGGAAAGATACTTTCCTCAAAGAGTGGGGCCAACTCCAGGGTGTTAAGGTAGCGTATTTCCAGGGGCCAGCGTGATTCATTAAGATCAATTTCGTTACTGCGCTCGGCCTGCTTGGGAGTAGGGACATATAGCTGTCCCAAGACAGTCCGTTCACCTGTTACAGATTCCACCTTGTCCAGCAATTCTTCATAGGTGGAAGCATATACCCATCCACGACTGACAAATACCACCTTGTCGGACGAGGCCAACTTGAATGGGGTTACCACCTCGTAGCCCAGCGTGTCTTCGTAGGTCTGGTAGATCAGAAACAGGGCTTTGTCATTTAGATATTCGCCCGTCAGGGATACGTGCATGTTCTGAATGGTTAACGCATCGTTTTCCAGCCCTGACATTCCGACTTCTTCAATAGGGGTCGCATAGTCCTGGCCCAGTTCATTGTAGCTTTCCTGCAGCTGGATTTTTTCCTGTGCCCGGCCCATCTGCCAAACACCAAGCCTAATGAGGCCTGAAAAGAGGACGAGAACAAAAAGGGCAACAACCCAGTTAAATCGAACTTCCAGTTCGCCGAAGGTAAAAATCTTGGATTTCATTAAAACAGAAATTACTTGGGGTCTTACTTTAAAGGAGCATAATTATGCCATAAACGGCAGGTGATTTCGGAATTTGGCCTGAATAAAAGAGTTCGCCCATTGTAAGGATTTTGCCCTGAGTGAATATTGCCCTTGGGCAAGTGTTTTTGTGGATTTCAGGCACAAAAAAGCCGGCATTGAGCCGGCTCTTCAGTGTTTATATTTAGGGAGTTAGCCATTGATGTAGTGAACGAAGGTTAAGCCAATAATCACTACAATCATTATAAAGGCGAAGGCGTCGGCATCGCTGTCGCTGCCTTCTTGGTACTGTTCGATTTTTTCCTTGTCGCTAAGCATCAGTGACCACCTTCAGCCTCGTGGCCAGCTTCCTCGCCATGAGTGACATGAACGCGCTCGGCGGCTGCTGGACGACCCATGTAATCAACACGAGTGCCAAATACATAGAAGCCTTCAGAGATCATGAAACCGATAAGAAAAAGCAGGAGAAGAGGCGGCCCAAGAATGGCTGTTATTAGGGCCATACGTTCCCACATGACGTGCATAAAGACAGCGACAATAAACCCTGCTTTTAGGAACATGAAGATGATGATAAGGGTCCAGCGCAGCATGCCCTGGAAGTCAAAATAATCAACCATGTAGGAAAAAAAACTTAGAACAAAAAGTAGAATCCATACCTTAAGGTATATGCCTATTGGATGTTCCTGCTCCCCGCTCTCATGGACCTCAGCAGGTTGTTGTATTTGCACATTTTCCATTGTTTGTACTCTAGATTGTAAATTTAAAAAAATATTTTAGTGACTGTCTTTTTTTACCAAAGGTAGAAGAAGGCAAATATAAATACCCATACCAGGTCGACAAAGTGCCAATAGAGACCAGTTATTTCGACAATGGAGTAGTCACCTTTCTTATCGTAATGTCCCTTTAGTATTTTAGTTGCGATTACCAGCAAGTAAATTACGCCACAGCTAACATGTAGACCATGAAAACCAGTTACCATGAAAAATACTGATCCAAATTGTGGAGCACCCCATGGGTTTCCCCAGGGTCTAACACCTTCTGCAATGAGCTTGGACCATTCAAACGCTTGCATTCCCACGAATGAAGCGCCAAAGGCAGCAGTGATTGCCATTAATATAAAAACATTCTTTTTATCATTATGTTGGGCAGCTCTTACAGCAAGTGCCATAGTTCCAGAACTAGTGATTAGGATAAATGTCATGATAGCAATCAAAATTAGCGGGATATTTACGCCAAATAATTCAAGTGCGAATACTTCGCTAGGGTAGGGCCAGGGCTCAGTGGTAGTTCGACGAACTTTCATATATCCGACCAGGAAGCAGCTGAATATAAAGGTATCTGAGACGAGGAAGATCCACATCATCACCTTGCCCCATGGCACGTGAAAGGTTTCTTTATCGCCAGCCCAGTCTTCTACTATAGTGCCAGCATGTTGAGAAAGTGTTAGGGATTGTCCACTCATAAATATGTCCTGAAAGTTACGTATATGACAATATTGCAAAAATAATTAACCAGACCAGCAGCAGGAAGTGCCAATAAACAGCACAGAGTTCCACGCTCAAACGAACAGCTTTAACCTCTATTCCGGACAGTACTTTGAAAGTGCTGCGAGTCCAAACCCAAAGACCGCCGAGAATATGCAGCCCATGCAAGCCGGTGAGCACATAGAAAAATGAATTTGCTGGATTACTATTCAGATAGAAGCCAGCATTGTTTAATTCTTCCCATGCGCTGACCTGGCCAAATATAAAGGCAAGAGTAAATGCGCCGGCGGCAATCATTCCCCACTTAACTTTTTGCTGTTCTGAATTCTTCGCTGCCGCCCTTGTCCACTGCATCACAGCGCTGCAGACAAAGAGAATGAAGGTGTTAACCCAGAGCAGAGTAGGCTCTGGCATAGGTCGCCAGTCATCCAGCTCCATGCGAATGTAGTAGGCAACGAAGAAAAGCATGAAGAGCACGAAGACCACGGCAAGAAACATGCGCAGAGCTATCCGTTTAGGGTGGAGCCCCTCGCCAATTTCTGTGCCCCCAAGTCTGGGGTCTTCGCCCTGGTGCTCCCAGGGCTTGTCAAAGATGCTCTTGAAGAAGCTCATTCATCGTGACCCTTATAGGGAGAGCCATCCTCTGTTTCAACCTCCTCTGCAGGCATATTTTGGGGAACAAAGTCTTGCTTCACGCCAGGAACGCTATATTCATAAGCCCAGCGGTAGACTGTAGGTAGTTCAGGCCCCCAGTTGCCATGGCCAGGAGGATGTTCGTGGGTGAACCACTCCAAAGTTGTAGCTTCCCATGGATTGGGGTCAGATTTTTTACCTTTCCATAGACTCCAAATTATGTTGACCAAGAAAACCACCTGAAACAGTGCCACCCAAATGGCTGCAAGCGTAATGTTTGCGTTCAGCGCCTGGGCTGACTCAGGAATGAAATCGGTCGTTCCTATAGCATAGTAGCGGCGCGGCACACCCAGCAGGCCAATATAGTGCATGGGTAGATAGATCGCGTAGGTGCCGAAGAATGTCGCCCAGAAGTGGATCTTACCCATTGTGACGTTGAACATCTTCCCGGTAGCTTTAGGGAACCAGTGGTATATGGCTGCATAGAGAACCAATACGGGCGAAACACCCATAACCATATGGAAATGAGCAATCACGAAGTAACTATCTGAAAGTGGAAGATCTACCGTTACATTTCCCAAAAAGATTCCCGTAAGCCCGCCATGGATGAAGGTAAATATGAATCCACAGGCAAATAACATAGGCACTGTGAGACGAATATTACCCTCCCACAATGTCAGTACCCAGTTATATACCTTGATTGCCGTTGGAACAGCGATTATCAAAGTGGTAAAAGCAAAAAAGAAACCAAAATACGGATTCATGCCTGAGACATACATGTGATGAGCCCACACTATGAAACTTAGACCGCCAATCGCTATTATCGCCCACACCATCATACGATAGCCGAAGATGTTCTTGCGTGCGTGACAACTAAGTACGTCTGAAACCAATCCAAATGCAGGCAGCGCAACAATATAAACCTCAGGATGGCCAAAAAACCAGAATAGATGCTGGAAAAGAACAGGGCTGCCTCCTGTGTGATCCAAGCTTTCCCCAAGAGATACTATTGCTGGGAGGAAGAAACTTGTGCCAATCATTTTGTCAAAAAACATCATGACCGAGGCAACAAATAGGGCAGGAAATGCAAATAGTCCTAATATGGTTGCTACGAAGATACCCCATACGGAAAGTGGCATACGCATTAATGTCATGCCACGTGTGCGAGCCTGAAGAACTGTGGTTACGTAGTTTAGGCCGCCCATTGTAAAGGCGATGATGAATACGGCGAGAGACGCAAGCATCAGTACAATACCGCCCTCGGATCCAGGAGTTCCTCCAGTTATTGATTGCGGCGGGTATAGTGTCCATCCTGCGCCCGTAGGGCCACCTGGAACAAAGAAACTCGCCATCAAGATTATGCACGACAATAAGAAGAACCAGTAACTGAGCATGTTGAGGAATGGGAATACCATGTCTCTAGCACCTATCTGAAGGGGGATTAGATAGTTACCAAAGCCTCCAAGAAAAAGCGCAGTCAGTAGATAAACCACCATTATCATTCCGTGCATTGTCACAAACTGGTAATAGTCAGCCGGGTCAATAAACGCAAATGAATCCGGATATCCAAGTTGTAGACGCATCAGCAGGGATAGCACAAGACCCACAAGACCTACTGCTATGGCGGTTGATCCATATTGTATGGCAATAACTTTGTGATCCTGACTCCAGACATACTTTGTAATGAAGCTGTGCGGATGATCATGAAGATCCTCGTCTTGATCCGCTAAAGGTATATAAGCCATTATTTACTCCTCGTTTTGAGCTGATCTAATTACGACCAGCAATGCTATCTTTTATTCTTTAAAAATTTTAGGTAATGGGTGCCTAGTCTAGGGTATTGATGTAGGCGACTACGTCGTTTATGTCTTCCTCGTCAGCAAGGGCAGATACCATATGTGTCATTTGATAACCAAGCTGATCCTCAGGGTGGGTACCACGAACACCAGATTTGAAGTTTCCAAGCTGTCTTGCGAGATACCAGTCGGTCATTCCCGCAAGCCTAGGGGCATGGGTTGTCCACACACCCTGTCCTTGATCCCCATGGCAAACAGAGCACTTGCCCTGATATAAATCGTAGCCGTTGGCTAGATCACCCGTGATGGTTTCTGCGGCAGGCTCATCAGGAAGCGTGTCGATATACGCTGTAATATTGTTCATGATTTGGTCGTTGACGATTGTGCCTGCCATTGGAGCCATCTGTGCCCCGTAAACGTCATCTGGATGAGTGCCTCGTGCGCCGTTTTTGTAATATGCAATTTGCTGGCGAATGTACCAATCCTCTTGGCCGGCAAGTTTGGGAGCGTTGAGAGCGGCATTACCCTCGCCATTAGCGCCATGACAGGCCGAGCAAACAGCGTAGGATGCCTGACCGGCTACCGCGTTTCCGGCTGGCGCATTTTGAGTCTCGGCAAAAGTTTTCTGATCAGCGAGCCAGGCATCGTAATCTTCCCGGCCCTCGACCACAACTCTGCCTCTCATCGCAAAGTGACCTAGTCCACAATGCTCCTCACAGAGTATGTCGAATGCGCCAGTTTGCGTTGGCTCAAGCCAAAGGTAGGTCACGGTGCCAGGGACCATGTCCATCTTGACCCTGAAAGGGGCAACGGTGTAGTCGTGTAGCACATCTTTTGAGCGCAATAGTACATGTACAGGCTCGTCTACCGGGAGGTGCATTTCTTTTGATTCTACTATCAGGTCGTCCTGGCCGAACGGGTCATCAGGATTCACACCCAATGGATTATCTATGCTTATATACTCTGAACCTGCGGTGCCCAGCACCCCATCGGCGCCAGGGTACCTGAAGCTCCATTGCCATTGCTGACCTACGACTTCAACCTCATGCGCCTCCTCCGGGACAGTTACAAAGTCGGCCCAAACAAAGAGACCTGGTGTTAGCATGGCAGCCACGCCGATAGCTGTAAGTGAAGTAAGCCAAATTTCTACCTTCTTATTTTCGGGCTCGTAGCTCGCTTTTCGGTTCTTCTTGTACCGATATTTGTATACGGAGTAGGCCAGAAATAGGTTAATGGCCACGAAAACGAAACCAGTCACCCAGAACGTGATCATAATCGTGTCGTCTATAGAGCTCCAGTTCGAGGCGATTTCTGTCAACCACCAAGGGCTCCAGAAATGGAAAATAATCGAAATTACAACGAGAAAAACAATTGAAACTACAAATGCCATACCTTTTTCGTCCTCGAATTGATGACTAACTCTCAGGCTTTAGTCGGTGAGTTGTGGTTTTTTAAAAAATGAAAATTCGCCATGCAACTCTTCAATGAAGCAGCCTGGCCTAGGTCTTTAAGTAGAGCTTTAAAACCTCCTAGAGGGAGAGCACACAATACGAGCCTTGGTCTGGAGAAACTGCCTAATTTTTGACTTCTGCTATATCGTAAATGCAACATAATACTTAAAAAAACAGCAATATGAGTGCTGTTTTGCTTACTCGTCTTAGTCTGGCTCTAAACTGATTATTTATCAGAAATAAAATGATTTTTTGATTGAATTCGGCAACACGTGGATCGTGTCAAGCCGGTGTTCGCTCGGAGGGCAATTTTAATTCATTGCCCTAGTTAGAGCAAGGCGTTTCAAGGGTTTGAGCTTCTTTTTTTATATCGTTCAGCCCCTGTTTATGTCACTATCATTTTCAAAGTTGTGTGCTGTTTCCCCCGTTGAAGATGAGGGATCTTGTTCGATAGGAGCGTTGCTTAAAGAATTATCACTCCTCAACTTCTTGAGGCCAGAGGAAAGTGAAAATTTAGCCATCACCAACATGAAAATTAAGATCACTAGCTTGCCGAAGGCATTTTCAACTGCTGTGACGGTGTCTGGGATGATTAGTGAGTACATATAATCCAGGAAGGTGATGGCGCTCATAAGATAAAGCAGGATTGCGATGCCAATCCGTATGTAGGCAGAAACTTTATTCATAAAAATAGACTATACACTCGGCTTGTACTACTTAACTATTTTAATCATCCCTGGGTCTTTTTGCATGCGTCATTCAAGTGCCCGTTAATGAAAAAATATGCAGGAATCTTTAGATTACTATTTTACACTGAGTAAATGTGGTGATCGCTTTGCAGTAGAAAGGTTAAAAGAGCATGAAAGTAGAAATTATTGATTTTACCAGAACCATAGTGGCTGCAATCGAACATTTTGGCCCTGAAAGCAAAGTGCATCTCACTTCCCAAAAGTTCATAGAGTGGCGGCAGGAAAATCGTATTGCCCCAAATTTAGGAGATACATATGGTATTCACTACACAGACCCAAAAAATACTCTGCCGAGCGATTTTCGCATGGATATCTGTGTGTCGGTGGATCAGGAGATTGATGAGAATCCGCAGGGTGTCATAAATAAGGTCATTCCTGCCTGCCGCTGTGCCGTGGCCAGACATGAAGGGTCACGCGACCGGGTGCTGGCTGCTGAGTATCTTGTTTATGAATGGCTGCCGGCTAGCGGAGAATCCATGGGTAACTTTCCGATCTTCTTTCATTACGTCAACGTGGGGCCATATGTGAAAGAGCATGAAATGATTACTGATGTGTATTTGCCACTGAGAGGATAGAGACAAGAGACAGGGAAAAGGTTTTAACCACATAACTTACTTGTTGGTATTGGAATATTCAGATTAATCTTACAAAGAAAGGTCGGCTTTCACGCCTTGCCTCTTGCCTCTTGCCTCTGATAGTGTGCGCATCCCATGAAATATCCGCTGATCATTCTTCTCGTCGCATCGCTCGGCTTTATTGCAGAGGCCCGTGGGCACGGTAGTGTCACGCCCGAGGGTGATCTTTGCATCATCAAGATCGGTTTCTACAGCGCGCATTTCAAGATTTACCTGCCCAGGTCTAGAGAGCACCAGGATTACTGTGAAGACCTGCCCGATACGGGTGAAACAACCTTTGTTATGGAATACACCTACGGTGATCTCGGCAAGGTGCCCGTGGACTTCAGGGTGATCCGAGATATTACCGGGATGGGGCGCTTTGCCCAGCTCCAGGACGTTGAGGCACTGAGCCAGAGTGAAATCGACGAGGCCACGGTAGTCTACCGGGCGCCGACACGCCAACCTGATATCTACACGATCAACCACGACTTCGAGGAATCCGGAAACTACCTCGGCATCGTAACTGCTAGGCATCCGGAAACGAACGAGCTGTATACTGCCGTTTTTCCCTTTGAGGTGGGTTATGTCGGCTTCGGTTATGTGCCACTTTTTATTTTACTGGCGCTGGCATTACAGGGGGGCTACTGGTGGATGAACAGGGAAAAGAAAGGGAGAAAGTTGGAAGTTAAAGGTTGAAAATCGAAAGTTGAAAGGACAAAGATGAAGGTTAGTTTCGTGATAAAGATATTTACCAGCGCTGCCGCAGCGGTCTTTCTGCTGTTGTCTTCAGGACTGATGGCCCAGGGTGGAGTGGGCAAAATGTGGCACTCTGAAAAAGGGCTTTACTCTGTAAGCATTAAAAGTGAGCTGTCTCCGATTCCCATTAACCAGATACATTCCTGGACGCTAGAATTACAGGACAGCGTCGGTGCGCCAGTTTTAAATGCAGATGTCAGTTTTGATGGAGGGATGCCCGAGCACAACCATGGGCTCGCCACCGCGCCGTCACTGGTTTCCCAGGGCGATGGTTCCTACCTTTTGCAAGGGCTGCGATTTCACATGATGGGTTACTGGGAACTTGTGCTTAACATAGAGGATGACGGCACAACTGACACAGTCCTGATTACGCTCAATTTATGATCCTAAAGCAAGCCGGCATGTCCAGACCGGCCTATATTCTTTTAGCATTGTCTACGGCCGCCCTGGTTGCCTGGTTTGGAATGGCCTGGTGGCCGGCATCAGCGTGGTCGGATGATGAAAAGCGCCTGATCAGCTCGCTCTGGATTGGCAGTCTCCCGCCTGTGCCGGATGATCCAAGCAATGCGGTTGATACAGTACCCCTAGCCGCAGAGTTGGGACACGCACTTTTCTTTGATGCCCGGCTCAGCGCGAATAACCAGATCAGCTGTGCTTTTTGCCATCGGCCTGACATGCGTTTTACTGACCGCATGGACAAGGCCAGTGCGCTTGGGCAGTCGCGCCGCAACACGCCCAGCATTGTCGGTCTCGCCTTTAGTCCCTGGCTCTACTGGGACGGTAGGCGTGACAGCCTATGGTCCCAGGCTCTTTCTCCGCTGGAAGATTCGCAGGAGCAGGGCGGCAACCGCATGGCTATAGCCCGCCTGGTAACCTCTGACAAAGAATATGCGTCCCAGTATGAAATAATTTTTCGTGAGCTGCCGGACTTTTCTGATCGCAGTCGTTTTCCTGATAACGCTGCCCCTGACCTGCACAACGACTGGTCCGACGCATGGGCGGGTATGATGGACACTGACCAGCAGCTGGTCAATCAAACCTTTGCCAATGTTGGCAAGGCCATCGCAGCCTATGAGCGATTGATGGTACCGTCGCCTTCTCGTTTTGATCAGTATGCCGAGGCGATCATTAATAATGATGCGCCAGGTGACATATTTAGTAACGATGAGGTAAAAGGCTTACGGCTGTTCATTGGGAAGGGGCGCTGCATGGAATGCCACAATGGCCCACTGTTCACCAATAATGAGTTCCACAACACCGGCATACTGTCATATCCCGGTGACCTGCCTGATAGGGGACGCATCGACGGTGTCAGGGAGGTCAGGCAGAATAAATTCAATTGTTTAGGTCCTTACAGTGATGCTGGAGAGGGACAGTGCCTAGAATTGACCCACGCTCGTGAAGGCATCGAATTAATCGGTGCCCTAAAGACGCCTTCACTCCGTAATCTTGCCGGTACTGCCCCGTACATGCACAAGGGTCAAATTGCGACACTGTCGGAAACGCTTAACCATTACAACCGGGCGCCACTGGCGATGATTGGCCACAACGAAGCCGAGCAGCCGTTAGGACTTCTGCCTTTTGAAATAAAACAGCTCGAGGCTTTCCTCTTGACCCTAACAGCACCAGTTGCTGTTGATGAGAAATGGCTGCAACCGCCGCAGTAGTGATTCATAAAAAACCCGCCTGCTGGCGGGTTTTTTTCTTAATCGGCAAGCGGATTCGGTCTTACCTGGAAATGATAAACAATACTGGTAGTTCCTTTACCGGTTTCCATGTGGAAGGGTGCACGCCCGCTGAATGTGGCCCAGACACCGCGACCTTTCCATCCGGCATCAGGATCATCGATGCGGCCATCCATCCACTTGGTGTAGAAGCCTAACGGGTAGGGCACCCTCATTCTGACAAACTCTCCTTCATGGAGAGCAAGCAGTCCGCCACTCTGGTTGCCGGTGTTGATGGGCGTGTTCTCACCGAGGCCAAGCGTATTGAACTGGTCGACCCAGGTGAAATAGGAACCCTCAGAGGAACCTGGCCTATCCAGGTTCTGGAACTGGGGAAGCGGCTCGGTGTAAAAAGTCCAGCCTTCAGGGCAATGCTGGCCGGTTGCCTCGGGCCCGTTTAGCGGCCCTTCGCATTTGCGGCGGTCAAAACTGGCCAGGTGGCCGCTGGCCATTGCGGCCCACATCACCCCATCACGGTCGACATCAGCGCCACGTGGTGAAAAACCCTCGATAGCATCACCATTGTCATCCAGGGGTGGTTCATAGTACTCAACCAAAGCCGTTTCGGCGGGATTGTCACCCGGTACCATGCGCGCAACGCCGCCGGGGTATCCGAGTATGGAGCCCCAGATTGAGCCATCTGGAGCCGGATTCACGGCATAGAAACCAAACCCGGGCAGTATCTGCGTATCCTTGGTGGGGTCGGGATTGTCCGACGGGCCGACAAATTCATCTCTTACGCCATTACCGTTCGTGTCCAGCACGAAAGGCGTCCAGCCCTGGGCTGCTTGGTAATCGCCGGTCTCCAAGTATTCGCGGGTATTTAGCCAGCCAATTACTTGGCCGCCGCCGCTGGTCCAGAGGGTATTGTCTTCATCCTCTGCAAACATCAGATGATGTGTGCCGAAACACGTATCAATGTGATGGTATTCACCTGTTTCTGGATCAAACATGCCGAGCTGACGGCCATTGGCCTGGGTCGGATAAAGCTGGGCAGAGTGGTGATCTGACCCTTCTCTGCAGAAGTCCGGGTTTTCTCTTCCCCTGACGCGGGCTGTGATCCAGACGCGTCCATCCTGGTCAATCATGGGGTTGTGTACATTGGCCGCCGAGTCCCAGATAGCCACATCACCCCAGTTAGGCGATTCGGCCATGTTGGGGCCGGAAACCGGGCCTGCCTCAGGGTCCATCATGTCCAGAGGAATCTGCTCAATCGTGTGGTTGACAGGATCCAGTACAGGTAGATAGTCAGCGCTTTCCTCCAGTGCCCCGTAAAGCTTGCCGTACCCGTTGATAGTCGGGTTTCGGCGGTCGGTTGAAACCACATCATGCAGGTAAGCAGTTGGGTCAGCCCAGTCCCATTGCGTAATGACAACGTTGCGCTCCATCCCCTGGGGCCTCTCGGGCACCGGCGGTAAAGCGCCGTCCGCTATTCTGTCACTCCAGCTGCCATACATCTCAGACACGGCCTCTATCCCCATGCCGGTCCATGTCCGAGTCATGAATCCGCCGGCCTGCCCCGACTGAATACGCCGGCTCCAGGCGGCCGCGCTGGTGTCATAGCCGTTAAACAGGGCGGGAATTTCCCTGGTTGCCTTATTGCCAATCTGGTGGCACACCACGCAGCCGCCATTGCTGACCAACCGAATAAAATCGGCTTGGTGTTCAATGAGGGGGCTGATGCCATTTCCAGTCGGGCCGGAGCCTGGGAACTCGCTGGCGTCGGGAATTTCCAGGAGAGAATACCAGTAGCCAGCGGGATAATACTCGGCTGCTGTGGCGTCGTCGGGTGCAATAACCGCTTCAAGATCAAGTGCGACACCTGGCGCAGCGGTCACCTTTTCTGAATCCACCAGACCGTAACCACGCACCCAGATGTCGTAATTAGCCTCTGGCAGTTCGGGCAGCAGATAGTTGCCCGCATCATCGGTGACCACAATCTTGGCAAAACGCGTGCCCAGGTCGCGGGTTTCTGCGATTACCCAGACGCCGGCTTCCGGGCCATTGGCGCTGGTCACGGATCCCTGAATAATATCTGAATGTGTCGCCGCTGGTGTTGCAGCCTCAGTGATACCAGTGTCTAAAGGCTCCTCGGCGGAACATGAAATTAGAAAAGTGGTACTTGTGAGCGCCAGTAATTTGAATGCTTTCATCGGATTTCCCCTCCGGGCGATAGACGGTAGCAATGGACTGCAGCCTGAGACGAAAAGACTAGCAAATGAGCAGAGGCGAAGACAACAGTGTTGCTTGCATCACCTTTGAAGATACAGGAATATGTTTTAACAGTCTGGACTTTCCGAACTCGCTAGAGCCTGAATATGAAAACAAGAAATAATCTGGTATTCCTAATTTTATCTTCTCTTATGCTTATGCTGCCGGTCCCGCTGGCAGCGCAGGTAATTCTTCCTGGTATGCACGTGGACGAAACCCTGACAGTAAACCCGAATGCGCCCATGTACAGACAGACCGGCGAGCAGTACCGGGCCTATGATTTTCCAGGCACTGGGGAATCCATACCTTATCGTCTTTTTGTGCCGGAGTCCTGGTCGCCGGAACAGTCACTGCCGGCACTAGTCACGCTGAGGGCAGGGTCAAGTATTAATAACAATCACCGTAACAACAATGATCTTGTCCTGCAGGCCAGGGAGCGGGGGTATATCGTTATTTCCCCGCTGGGATATCGGGGCTATTTTCAACCATACTACGGCAGTCCCTATCCCGTGGACAGGCCCGGCGGCCCTTCGGAGCCCGCATCAGGATGGACCGCTGAGGAGGATGCGAGGGCTGAGCAGGATGTCATTAACGTGCTGCACCTGGTTGCCCAGGAATACAATGTTGATTCCGAAAGGATTTTTGTGCACGGACAAAATCCATCCGGCTCTTCCGCGTTTCATTTTGCAGCGAAATATCCCGATGCGATTCGTGGCATAGTGGTCAGCGCCGGTCCTATAGTCACGGAGAGCTATCCGTTCGACAACCTGGTCGGCAAAGTCTCCGCAATGATGATTCATGGCACCAACGACACGGCCAATACTGCCCAGGCCTCACAGCGTGTCGTTAGTGAACTGCAAGCGCATGGTATAGAAGCCGAGTATCATGATGTTCCGGACGGCGAACACCTAACGGCTTACCTGACCTTTGCGGCGGAAATTTTTGATTTCCTGGATGCACAACAATAGAAATGAGATTGGAGAAAACGAATTGGGGAATACTATGCAGTTAAAAAGAATTCTTATCCTGGCCATGCTTTCATGCCTAGCATTCAACGCACATGCCCAGGATGGTGATGCGCTTTACAACACCCTCTGCGCTGCATGTCATGAAAACCCGAATCCGGAAACCAATACCCATGCCCCGTCGCGAGCGGATATGGCCCGCTTCACGCCTAACTCAATTTATTCGGCCATGACCGGTGGCTTGATGAGTGTGCAGGCGACCGGCCTGACAGATGAGGAGATGCGTGCTGTTGCCAGCTTTCTGACTGGGCGGCAAGTGGAAGACCTACAGCTCGAAATAACAGAAAACATTTGTCCCAACAATCCACCGATGGGTAACCCGGCATTGAGTGATTCCTGGAATGGTTGGGGACCTGATGTACGCAATACGCGTTTCGTTAATGCTGGCATCACGGCTGAGAATATTACGGGCTTGCGCCTGAAGTGGGCCTACGGTCTTCCGGGCGAGGGGCAAGCGAGGGGGCAGCCGGGTGTAGTCGATGGACGTGTATTTGTCGGTAACAGTGCAGGTGCACTTTATTCTCTTAATGCCGAAAGCGGCTGCACCTACTGGACCTTCTTGCCACGAGCCGGCATACGCAGCGCCGTTTCAATCGGCCCGTATGAATACCAGGATGGTTCACACGGCTATGCGGCCTATTTTATTGACGCCCAGGTTAATGCCTATGCGGTGAATGCGCAGACAGGTGAAATCTTGTGGGTGCGAAAAATAGATGAGCATCCAAATACGCGGGGCACCGGCGCCGTTACCCTCCATAGAGGTCGGCTGTATGTGCCGGTGACTGGGGTAGGGGAGGAAACTACTTCTTCCAACTCGGATTATCCCTGCTGTACTTTTCGCGGCAGTATAAGCTCACTGGATGCCCAGACGGGAGAGCTGATTTGGAAACACTACACGGTACCCGAACCACAGCCTCGCGGTGTCAGTGCAACAGGAGTACAGCTATACGGGCCTGCCGGAGTTGGTATCTGGAGCGCGCCCACCATTGATGATGACAGGGGGCTACTTTACGTTGCCACGGGCAATGCCTACGCAGATCCTGACCCCGGGACTTCTGACGCAGTGATTGCCATTGATCTGGAAACCGGTGAGCGTGCCTGGGTTAACCAACTGCTGCCGGATGTCTGGATTATGGGTTGCGACGGCAGCGACAATGCCAATTGCCCCGGTGATGTGGGGCCAGATTTTGACTTTTCCGCTTCGCCTTTGCTAACTACGTCACCCTCGGGCCGCGAACTTCTTGTGGTGCCGCAGAAATCCGGGATGGCTTTCGCGCTTGATCCCAACAACGGCGGGGAGCTTGTCTGGCAATACCGGGCGGGGTCCGGAAGTGCTGTGGGAGGGGTATGGGGAGCCTCCGCCGGCAATGGCTTGGCCTATGTTGCCGTCGGCGGCTATATCTTTTCAGAAGGCGGCGGTATTCACGGTATTGATCTCGATACGGGCGATCGCGCCTGGTACTCCCCTCCCCAGGATTTACTCTGCAGTGCAGGCCCGGGTTGCAGTGCCACGCAGTCAGCCGCCGTGACGGCGGTGCCGGGCGCCGTGTTCTCGGGTTCAGCTGATGGAGGTATGCGTGCTTATGATGCCGCTACCGGTGAAGTGATCTGGGTTTTCAACGCAAACCAGGCATTTGAAACAGTCAACGGAGTGGAAGCTAACGGGGCGTCTTTTGACGGGCCGGGCCCAGTGATTGCCGGTAACATGCTTTACATACTGTCAGGTAACGCCGGGTTTGTTGGCAGACCAGGCAATGTCCTACTGGCTTTTGAGATAGAGAACGAATAACCAATCTCCTTTTATCAGTATTTAGAAAAGCGAGTGGTAATCCACCGCCCTTTTCACCTGTCCGAGAGTTTTGAAAAGTGACTTGCGAAGCAGTAGCGCTCCATCATAGGGGTGTATGGACACCCTGGTTGGTTTGGCAGGCGTGCCGATTTTTTTATTGAATGCGTTCCATAACTTTAGACTGCCGTATCGAAAAGCGTTGTCGGCCTCAAAGCCGATCAATGGCAGAGCCACCTGTTTGTCACTATCGCTGTCGTAGATTCCAACCATGGTTTCAAAATACTGGAATGGTGAGTCACTCAAGTCCTGCTTGCTTATGCTTCCCATAGCCCATGCCGGAGGCACGTACATATCAGGTGTTTTTAATGCATGGCCCTGAAACCACTGATAGCAATCATTAATTAGTTTGCGAATTTCTGCTGTGCTTAATGAGAGATGTTCAGCGGCATGACGGGAGATTAAGGCAGAATGTAGTTTGTGATAGACACCAATTACCTGCCTTGTTGTATGTTCCCATCCGTGCCCGGCCAGTGTGTAACCCTCGTTTTGTAAATTTCTAAGAACAGAGAGCTGTTTGGCTCTCCAGTCCAGACCGGGTACTACAAGTAACGAAATATTCGGTTTTTCCAGGTGCGCCATATGAACAAGCAGGTCCTGCACCCTGCCAAGGGTATTGGGCATAACGTCATGAATGGAAACCAGGGCCTGCATCAAAATGAATTATCCTGAGGATTCCCCGTAGCCAGCTATTGTTTCCCTGATGATATGACTCCAGCGGTACATCACATCGTTATTCCATTTCACTGCTACACGATTTGCCTCGCGGGCAATGGCCTGTCGCTCCTCGACAGATTTTTCCAACTGTGCCTGGATGCTGTCAGCCAGGCCAACCTCTATTATCACTAATCCAGGCAATAAGCTTTGCCAGTGTGTTATGCCGCAACCTTTGGATACAAAGACCAGTTTTTCGCGGGCCATGGCTTCTAGGGCGATGGTGCCGAAAGTTTCAAAGTGAGAGGGCAATAGCAGGGCGTCATGGGCGTCCACGGTCTGGCGAAGATCGCCGCGACTGAGCCATCCCATGTAATCAAGGTTGGAGAATTTTTCTGCGGCTTCTTCTACATCGTTGCGCAAGGGTCCGTCTCCAGCAATACTGAATTTTATTTCCGGGAATCTTGCTACGGCTTCCAGCAGGGCCTCGATGTTTTTTTCCTTGGCAAGACGGCCGGCAAACAGGCAGCTATTTATAGTTCCGGGGAAAGGAGAATGTTCAGGAAGAATAAATTCTGAAGAGACCGGCGTGCCAATCAGTCTTATACAGGGTGCTCCCATATGTTCTGCCTGCTCAAGTATCGGCTCTGCATTTCCTAGCACAGCTTCCGTATGTTTAAAAAGGAAGCCATTGGAAAATTTGAAATAGTGTTCAACTATCTTGCCCTGGATAGAATCTGGCCAGTAAAGCTCAGTGAGCTGTTCAAAGGAAGTATGCATGCCAGTGAGGTAGGGCACTTTATGCCTTCGGGCGAGCCAGGCGCCGGTAATACCGTAGATCCCTGGAGTGGCAATCACCACGATGTCTGGCTGCATGTCCTTGAATATTCTGTTCAGTCTAAAGATGTTGGGGAAACAGAGTTTCTGTGTTTTATCGCCGGGTAATGGGAGTACGAGGCCTGCTTGCCATTTGCCGTTTTCGTTGATGGTGGGCGAAAAAAGCCTTGCTTCCTTGACCTTGCCTTTCATGTGTTCCAACAGGTCAAGGTAATAAGCGCCTGCACCATTGCGTGAAGGCGCAGCATCCGAAATCGCAAGCACGCGTAACCCTTTCAGGGGATCTTCTGCCGCAACGTCACTCTGGATAGATATTTTATTCATGCCTTGTCAGAGATTGCGGCCAGACATCACTGAACTTTTCATTGACATCATTTTCTGACAATGAGAATTCAGCAAGGTTGTACTGGTGATTGCTTTGATATCCCTGAGACCTGCTAATTTCTCCGGCGAAAACTTCTATCGAGGGTAGTGATAGGAATGGTTGGAGCGATTCGAGTATGGTTTCCAGTTGGTTGCGCAGAGATTCCATCGAGAGCGTTTTGAGACGCTGATTCTGCTGGTGCTTCTGGATGATTTCGTAGTAGTGATGCAGCAGGTCAATCATGTGTTTCTGGGCACTGCCAATTAATTTTCCGCTTCCAATCAGGTTCATCATGGGCCGCAATGAGCTGAACTGCGAGGGTACCACTTCTGAAGGAGGCCTTGTACAGACAATTAGTTTCGCATCTGGAAAAGAATTCAACAGGGAATCGGTCCAGGAAGTAAAAGAAGGATTTTTGCTAAGCAGTCGGCGATTGGCGCCATGAAAATGCAGGTGTTTCTTGATGCAGTGTGTGTAAAAGGAGAGCAGCGCTCTGCGGCGCATCTCGGGGACATCACGATCAAAACTGCCGAGTTGCCAGAAGCGGGTCATTGTCGGGCAAAGAAATGCCTGCAGCAAGCATCCCTCCAACGGGAGTAATAAAAGAAAATCCTCTTCCGGTTCCTGAAGTCGAATCTGGTGAATTCTATCCATGCGTTTGAACAGGCGTTTGCGGATAGAAAGTAATATTTTACCCATCGGGGTGAGAATTCTGCCAAGCACAAGGAAGAGATATTTTTCTGTAACAGATGGAGCCAGCAGTGCTTCCCACGTCGTAAACGTTGTGAACTGTTTGTCATGGCTCAAGAGCCGCTGGAGGAAGGTGGTGCCGCTGCGGGGAATACCCAGGATGAAAACAGGTTCGCAGATAATTTTTTTTCTGTAACCAAAAAAAAGTATTTCATCTAGGATGTGGCCAAACAGGTGCAGCAGGTTCAAGAGCGAAAACATTACCCAGAGGAGTAAGAAAAGCGGCAGCCGTTTCCAGCTATGTCGCCAGCCTTCGGCTGGCACTGAAAGGAGTAGATGAACAGCAAGACTGGGAATGGCTATAAGATGCTGCAGTAAAGCGAATACCATCTCACAACCTAAATTAAGAAAGATTTCATTTCCACGGAGTATAGAAGAATAAAACTTAAAGTAACTAATCTAAAGCATATCCATGCCGCGCGCCTCTTTTGCGTCAGACTTAACTCGTATAAAAAATCATAATTCTAAAGTCGTTCAGGTGCTCGTGGAAAAAATTTATTTTTTCCTGTAAAGTCCTCACTTTGAAATTACTGCATTTAAATACAGTATTTTCTGACATTTACAGGAAATTTTTAGTGAATTCCGGACAGTTGATATCAGAAAGTTTTAATCTGATGTTACTTGGTATGGGCACAGTATTCGTGTTCCTGACCATGCTAGTGATTGTGACTGCAATTATGTCAACACTGGTACAAAAATATGGAGCTGTTCAACCCGCAGACCTCAATAGTCCCGGAGCAGCGGGGCAGCTTGACGAAGCCACCTTGCTTGCTGTCATTAGTGCCGCCATACACGCACATCGCACAAAGCACTAAAGTTTATTCCAACAATTGGCTCCAGGCAGAATGCTGCCTGCTCCTTGCTGAGTGGTGGCCAATACGAATAAATTGAAACTTGGGTTATTCAAATGATTGATGAAAGATCACCCGTAGGCATTACCGAACTTGTCCTTCGAGACGCACACCAGTCCCTCCTGGCTACGCGTTTTCGCCTTGAAGACATGCTACCTATTGCAGACAAATTAGATCAGGTAGGTTTCTGGTCGGTGGAGTCGTGGGGAGGCGCAACCTTCGATGCCTGCATACGCTACCTTGGCGAAGATCCCTGGCATCGCATCCGCGAACTAAAAAAAGCTATACCTAACACGCGTCATCAGATGCTGTTCCGGGCACAGAATATTCTTGGCTACAGGCACTATGCCGACGATGTTGTCGACAAGTTCTGTGAAAGAGCCCATATCAATGGAGTCGACGTTTTTCGAATTTTTGATGCTATGAACGACCCTCGCAACTTTGAAACGGCGATTAAAGGGGTCAAAAAAGTGGGCGGTCATGCGCAGGGTGCTTTGTCTTATACCGTCAGCCCTGTACATACACTTGATACGTGGCTGACTCTGGCCCAGCAGTTGAAGGACATGGGTGCTGATACCATTTGCATAAAGGACATGGCAGGACTACTCAGGCCTTACGTTGGCTTTGAGCTGGTCAGTCGGTTGAAAAAAGAAGTGGGCCTCCCAGTGCATATGCAAAGTCATGCTACGACCGGCATGGCTACACCTACATTAGTTAAGGCAATTGAGGCTGGTATAGATAATGTTGATACTGCCATCTCTTCAATGAGCATGACCTATGGACATCCCGCCACTGAAACATTAAATGCCGTGTTTGAAGGTTTGCCCGGTGATCCAGGCCTAGATCTTAACCTGTTAGCAGAAATTGCAGAGTATTTCAGGGGTGTGCGCAAGAAATATGCGAAATTTGAGGGTGCCTTAAAAGGGATAGATGCTCGTATTCTGCAGGCTCAGGTCCCGGGCGGCATGTTGACGAACATGGAAATCCAGCTGCGCGAACAGGGTGCAACTGACCGGTTGGGTGAAGTGTTGGAGGAAATACCTCGGGTGCGTGAAGATCTGGGGACCATTGCTCTGGTTACGCCGACGTCCCAAATCGTGGGTACCCAGGCCGTAATCAACGTGCTATCCGAGGAGCGCTACAAGAATATCACCAAAGAGTCGGCCGGCATTCTCAAGGGTGAATACGGCGCAACTGCAACACCTGTTAATAAAGAACTGCAGGCTAGGGTGCTTGATGAAGGTGAACCTGTTACCTGCCGTCCGGCGGACCTTCTAGAACCGGAACTCAACAAACTCACCGAGGAGCTTCGCAAACTGGCCAAGGATGAAGGTATCAAGCTAGAAACAGGTGAGCGTGAAATTGATGATGTACTAACCTATGCCTTGTTTCCGCAGATTGGGCTCAAGTTCCTCAAGAATCGCGGTAACCCTGATGCCTTTGAGCCGGCACCAACAGGGGAAGAGGAAAAAACTACACCCGCACCAGCTGCTATTCAGGGTGAGCCTTCTGTTTACTCGGTTAATGTCAATGGTCAGACCTACGTGGTGCAGGTGGCTGAGGGCGGTGATGTTGAACTAGTTCAGCCGGTTGCCGGAGATAAACCAGCCCCGGCAAAATTAGAGCAGGCGGCGCCTGTATCAAAGGGTGAACCTCTGCTGGCGCCGCTAGCTGGTAATATTTTTAAGGTTGGGGTAAGCGTAGGTCAGAAAGTGACAGAGGGGGAAGTCCTGATCATACTTGAGGCTATGAAAATGGAGACCGAGGTAAAGGCACCAAGGTCGGGTACCATCAAGGGTATCAAGGTGGCAGAGGGAAATGCTGTTGCAGTTGGCGATGAGCTGCTATCAATCGGATAGGGCCGGGTGAGGATTCGCCTTCTAAAAAAACAATCATGAACAGCCTAACTAATCTTCTACAAGATTCCGGCATTTACCAACTTGAAGCAGGCCAATTTATAATGCTCCTAGTTGGCCTTCTCCTAATCTTTTTGGCAGTTCGCAAGGGTTTTGAACCGCTGCTCCTGATGCCTATCGGGATGGGTGCGATCCTTGTCAACATCCCGGATGCAGGCTTCCTGGCTGAACCCGTCTATGATGCCATGGGCCATCTTGAGTCACCCGGCGGAATCCTTTACTACATTTACGAGGCGGGAATCGCTACCGGTATCTTTCCCCTGATCATATTCATGGGGGTCGGTGCCATGACCGATTTTGGACCGCTCCTAGCTAATCCGCGTACGCTGTTTCTCGGTGCAGCCGCTCAGTTTGGTATTTTCACTACCGTCATAGGTGCCATTGGCTTGACCGCGCTTGGCGTAATGGACTTTACACTGGCCGATGCCGCGGCGATTGGCATTATCGGCGGCGCTGATGGGCCGACCGCAATTTTTGTCTCCAGTCGGCTCGCGCCTGATCTACTCGGCGCCATTGCCGTGTCTGCATATTCCTACATGGCTCTGGTGCCAATGATTCAGCCGCCCATCATGAAAGCGTTAACTACGCAGAAAGAACGAGAGATTCGTATGGACCAGTTACGACCGGTATCCCAACGCGAAAAAATTATCTTTCCACTCAGTTTGCTCGTGCTGGTAGCACTGTTTCTGCCCAGTGCGGCATCGCTGCTGGGTATGTTCTGTTTTGGTAACCTCATGAAAGAGAGCGGGGTAGTCGAGCGCCTGAGTGATACTGCACAGAATGCGTTGATTAATATCACCACGATTTTTCTGGGGCTTGGCGTCGGTTCCAAGTTGAGCTCAGAAGCTTTCCTAAACCGGGAAACACTCGGCATCTTGCTGCTGGGCATAGTAGCCTTTGGTATTGGCACCGCAACTGGTGTGCTGATGGCTAAGCTGATGAATAAATTCAGTAGGACACCTATTAATCCGCTTATTGGTGCGGCCGGGGTTTCCGCTGTGCCCATGGCGGCCAGGGTAGCCAACAAGGTAGGCCTAGAAGCCAACCCACAGAACTTCCTGCTGATGCATGCCATGGGTCCCAACGTTGCTGGAGTTATAGGTTCCGCAGTCGCGGCAGGTGTGATGATCAGTTACCTGGGCTGATTCAATTCAAATTTACATCATTTCTAGTTAAGTAAATTCTAGTTTAATCGAAAACTGGGAGCTTTATGGTTCGCGCAGAGATTCTTGCTTTAAATTCTGCTCAAATATTCACTAATAAGCGGTAAAAATCACTTACTAGTAAAAAACTGCGCTTAGTAGGTATTATTAGAAAAAAGCCCCAAAAAACAAATCTAAAACAACACCAACTGGCCGGCTTGAATGGGAAAACAACGCTGTGAAAAGTAAAATAATACATGGGCTCCTTGCGCTCTGCATGGCTGCCCAAGTCTTTGCCCAGGCAGATACTGAAACTGTCATTGCGGCAACAGCAAGCTTCACCCAGGAGCAGGTGGCAGCAGGTCTTGCCGCTTACCAGTTAAACTGCTCTCAAGGTTGTCACCAGAATGATCTTGGTGGAGGCGGCCCAATCGCGGCCTTGAGAGGTCCAGCTTTTACAAGTGTGTGGAATAACCGCGCTGTTGCTGATCTTATCAACACCATGAATACTTCCATGCCACCAACCAATGTTGGTGGTCTGGCCCAGCAAACATACGTCGATCTGGCGGCATTCATTCTTTCTGCTAATGGTGGCCAAGCAGCCCAGACCCCACTTCAGTTCGATTCTGCTGCCTTGGTCAGTCAGTTCACCACAGCAGGCGCCCCCGCCAATTTTCAAGCACCTCTGGCCGGCGCGGAACAGGAGGGGCCGACCGGTGTTACTGTGGCAGGGCAGGTGCCCGGGTATACCAGGGTAACTGAGGCAATGCTACGTGATCCGAATCCAGAAGACTGGCTTGTTCACAGAGGTAACCAACAGGCATGGAGCTACAGTGCGCTGGACCAGATCAACCGTGACAACGTAGGCGATCTGCGTCTTCAATGGGTCTGGGCATTAGGAGAGGATGCGAACAGCCAGCAGTCCCCGATTGTTCATGATGGCATCATGTATCTGTTTAAGCCCGGCAATAAAATCCAGGCCCTCGAAGCGTCAGAGGGCGACTTGATCTGGGAGCACAGCTTGGGCGGCCGGGCGGGTACCATGCGGGGCCTAGCAATCTGGGAGAACTGGGTCATCACTAACACGCCTGATGCTCGGATTGTTGCCCTTGATGCTCGCAATGGGGAGGAAGTATGGAGCACGCTGATCGGTGAAGGCTTCGGCAATTCCAGCGGACCACTGGTTGCTGACGGTAAAGTCTTTACTGGCTTGGGTAATTGTTTGCGTTTTCGTTCTGAAAAATGTTTTGTTAGTGCCTACGATGTTAGGGATGGCAAGCTGCTCTGGAAGTTTGAAACCGTAGCGCGGGAAGGTACTCAGGGTGGTGATTCCTGGGGTGGCATCGATGACATGTTCAGGGCAGGTAACGACCCGTGGATTACACCCACGTACGATCCTGAGCTGGATATCGTTTATATAGGTGTATCGCAACCCAAACCCTGGATGCCAGTGAGCAGGGGTATGACAGTTTTTGATGATGCGCTTTATTCTAACTCCACGCTGGCGCTGCATGCTGACACCGGCGAACTGGCATGGTACTACCAGCATGTCCCTGGCGAAGTATTCGACCTAGATGAAACCTTTGAGCGTATGTTGGTGAATATCGATGAAGAGAAAGTTGTGTTCTCAGTAGGCAAGCACGGCATTCTCTGGAAATTAAATCGTGAGAACGGAAAATACCTGGGGCATGCCGAAACCGTTCTGCAAACCACCTTTTCCTATTTCGATCCTGAAACGGGGCGGCCGCAATACCGGGAGGATGTGATTGAGTCAGGTATTGGAGACTGGCTTGAAGTCTGTCCATCTTCAGCGGGCGGCAAGAACTGGCATGCCATGAGCTACCATCCAGGGACTGCAAGTATCGTCATTCCGCTAAGCCAGAGCTGCCTAAGGCAACGTGCTACCGAAATTGACTTTGTTGAAGGCGGCGGCGGAGCCGCAGTGAACCGTGACTGGTTTCCTATGCCTGGTACAGGCGGGAACGTGGGTAAGCTAGCAGCCTACGATGTTAAAACTTTGGAAGAGCTCTGGGCAGTGGAACAACCCGCATCCTTTCTCACGGGTGTTTTAACGACTGCAGGAAATCTGGCTTTTGCCGGAGACCTTGACCGCCGGTTTCGTGCCTTTGATGTAACCACTGGAGAGGTCCTATGGGAGACCCGACTTGGCACTTCTGTGCAGGGTTTTCCTATCACCTTTAGTGTCGATGGCAGCCAGTACGTTGCCATGTCCACAGGTCTTGGTGGTGGCAGTCCGCGCATCGTGCCGTCGCGCCTGACGCCTGAAATCCAGTACCCTGACTCCGGTAATGCGCTTTACGTGTTTGCATTGCCCGAGTAAGGAGCCCCCTTAGTCTCAATCATGACACCAAGACGCCATGAAACTTTCCTCCTTTGGTGAAAAATACACGGGTCAATCCGGGATTGTTGATCTTATGGCAGACCTGGGTGAAGCGCTGCATACTAATCCGAACATGATTTCAATGGGCGGCGGTAACCCCTCTCGGATTCCGACCGTTGAAAAGATATACCGGGACCTCCTGGTCAACCTTTTGAGTGCGCCAAATGGCACCTACAATATTCTAGGTAAGTATCAGCCGCCCCAGGGGGATGAGCAGCTGTTGAAGCACCTGGCTCAGCTCCTGAGAGCGGAGTATGGTTGGCCGATTACCGACAGAAACATCGCAATAAGTAACGGCGGACAGTCTGCGTTCTTTGTCCTGTCTAACCTGTTGGCGGGTAAATATACCGATGGCAGCATTAAGCAGATCCAGTTCCCACTGGTTCCTGAGTACCTTGGCTATACAGATGCCGGACTAGAAACGAATTTCTTTTCCTCCACGCGCCCGGCAATCGATATTATCGATGAACATGTTTATAAGTACCGGGTGGATTTTGAAAGTCTTGAAGTTACGGATAGAACGGCGGCGCTTTGTGTTTCACGTCCCACCAATCCGACGGGAAACGTGCTGACGGATGACGAAGTTAGTCAGCTTGATGCTATAGCCAGAGAAAGCCATGTGCCACTTATTATTGACGGCGCCTACGGTGCACCCTTTCCGAATATAATTTTTGAGAGAGCGACACCACACTGGAACGATAACACCATCTTGTTGCTGAGTTTATCCAAGCTGGGTTTACCCGGCGTGCGCACGGGCTTTATCGTGGCTAGCGAGGAAATGATTCATGCCTACGCTAACGCCAATACAATCTTAAACCTGGCTTGCGGCAATGTTGGGCCAGCAATTGCCGGCAAGCTGTTTGAAGATAGAAAGGTATTAAGAATCGGCAGTGATCTGATCATGCCTTATTACCGTGATAAAGCCATGCGTGCAATGGAGCTTGTTATAGAAGCATGCAGTGATTTGCCAATGTACGTCCACAAGCCGGAAGGCGCAATTTTCCTGTGGTTATGGTTCAAGGACCTGCCTGTTCATTCAACACAACTGTATCAATTGCTCAAGGAAGCTGGTGTGCTAATAATTCCAGGTCATGATTCTTTTGCGGGTCTTGATGAGGATTGGCCGCATACACATGAATGTATACGCGTGTCTTATGCGCAGGACGAGGAACAGGTGAAGAAGGGGATTGAAATCATTGCGCGCGAAGTGCGAAAGCTTTATGCAAAATAGTCTAAATCTACAAGCCGCAAGTCAGAAGAGGTAGAATTTAATTGTTAATGAACTATTGGTTTTAGAAAGGTAAGAAATAATTATGAAATTCCAACTTCAAGGTACATTCAAGTTATTAATATCTTGTAGCTGGTGGCTGGTGGCCTGCGGCTTGTCTGCCCAGGAACATTCCTATGCCCCCAGCGACATAGAAAACGGCAGGGGTTTGTATCAGGCCAACTGCCTGGGATGTCATGGCAATGATGGTGACCAGGTGGAAGGAGTCAGGCTGAGTAGCGGCCGCTTCCGGCGCGCCAGTTCAGACGAAGATCTTATTCGCCTGATTCGTGAAGGTATTCCCAACACCCTGATGATTCCTAAGGACAATCTGTCATATGGCGACACTCGTGCCATTGTAGCTTTCTTGAGAGCCCTGCCTACGGGGGGTGCGTTGGTGGTTGAAGATCGCGATGTGGCAATTGGTGATACTGCTAGGGGTCAGGCGCTGTTCTTTTCCAACCAGACTCAGTGCAGTACCTGTCATGGCGTAAATGGCGGAGGCAACCTGCTCAGTCCAGATCTTGGAAATGTCGGTGCAACCCGCACTCCGGGATCTCTGGAGGATGCCGTGCTTGATCCCATGCGTGAAGTCAGGGCAGGTCAGCGTTTTTACCAGGTGACTGATATGGACGGCAATCGCACCGAAGGACTGTTGCTGAACCAGGACACACATTCCGTCCAGCTACTTAATGGTGAAGAAATACTTTCGGCCTTCCAGAAAAGTGATCTTGAAAGTCATGGCTTTATCCCATCGCCTATGCCTTCCTACCTGGATGTCCTGTCACCCTCTGAGGTGGCAGACCTTGTGGCCTACATGATTTCTCTTAAGGGGGAGCAATAATGAACAAAGCAGTAAAACTCTTGGTATGTTTCTCTTTCCTAATAACAAGTACGGGACTCTTAGCGCAGGTCACACCTGAGCGATTGCTGAACACTGAAGCCGAGCCTGAAAACTGGCTGCTATATGGTGGTGACTATGACAGCCACAGGCACTCCGATCTGACGCAGATAACTCGTGATAACGTTAAAGAGCTGGAACTTAAATGGGTATGGCAGAACCGCGCACCTGATGGGGCATCTCAAAAATTTGAGGCAACACCCCTCGTAGTTGATGGCGTAATGTATACGGTGGGCGCACCAAACAACGTTGTCGCAATTGATCCTGTCTCCGGCAGGTTGTTCTGGATTTACAACTACACACCATCACCCGAAGCACGTTTGTGTTGTGGGCGAGTAAATCGCGGCTTGGCCACACATGGCAACTCTCTATTCATGGGCACCATCGACGGCAAGCTGGTTAAAATTGACGCCCGTAACGGCGAGCCCGAATGGATAATAGACGTGGCCTCCCCAGAACTGGGTTATGCACTGACGCTGGCGCCGCTTGTGATCGGCGACAAAGTGATTGTTGGTCCAGCCGGTGGTGAATATGGTATTAGAGGCTTTATTGCCGCCTACGATGTTGAGTCCGGTGACGAAGTCTGGAAATTCAACACTGTCCCCGGTCCTGGTGAGCCCGGTTTTGAGTCTTGGGAGGACCCCGAACAGGAAGCTTGGAAAATTGGTGGTGGCTCTATCTGGCAGACAGGCTCATATGATTCCGACCTCAATCTTACTTACTGGGGAGTGGGTAATCCCGGCCCGGACTGGAACGGTGATTCACGACCAGGAGACAACCTCTATACCGAGTCGGTAGTGGCGCTGAATCCCGACACCGGCGAGTTAGCTTGGCATTACCAATTTACCCCTCATGATGAGATGGACTACGACGCGACGCAGGCTGCGATTCTCACCGAGCTTGAGTGGCAGGGTGAGGAGCGCAAGGTCATTCTCTGGGCCAATCGCAACGGCGTGTTTTATGTGCTTGACAGGGAAACTGGCGAGTTTTTGCTGGGCGAGCCCTTCGTTTCGGTTAACTGGCTGAGCGGTTTTGATGAGAACGGCAGACCCATTCGGGCACTTTATCCAACGGAAGAGGGTACCTTTATTATGCCTAACAATCAGGGTGCCACAAACTGGTATCCGCCTTCATATTCTCCGGTTACCGAATTGTTCTACATGCCGGCCTGGCTTGATACTTTTTCTGTTTATACAAAGCGACCAGTTGAATACACGCCTGGCCAGCAGTACGTCGGCGCATTCCCGACCATGGCCATGCCCGCCCTGGGGGTGAACCCGCTCAATCAAAGGCTTCCTGAAGAGGGGCTGGGTGCCATTTTGGCAATCAACCCTCAAAATGGTGAGGTAGTATGGCGTCATATGATGACCAACGTTACAGACAGTGGTGTATTGAGTACGGCTACCAACGTGGTTTTCGCCGGTGGCAGGGAGGGACATTTCTACGCCCTAGATGCGGAAACGGGTGAAGAACTATGGCGCGCTTCACTGGGAGGCCAGATTGCCAACGGGCCGATGAGTTATTCAGTCAATGGTAAGCAGTATGTGGCAATCGCCTCAGGTGGTGGACTCTTTGTTTTTGGGCTCAGGGAATAATTTGATACCTCCCCATGAAGAAGGTTCTTTTTTCTTTATTACTAATCAGCCAGCCTTTGCTGGCTGACCAAAATGATGAAAGGCTGGAGGACCTGTTTACCGCCTTAAAAGGAGAAACAGATATGTTCCAGGCAAGCGGCATAGCGAACCGTATCTGGGACATCTGGGTACAACACGAAAACAGTCAATCAAACGCCCTCATGCAACGCGGCATTCAGCAAATGAATGTCAATGATAACTATGGCGCCCTGCAGACATACAACAAGCTGATCAGGTTGGAGCCCGGTTTTGCAGAAGCCTGGAACAAGCGCGCAACGATTCACTGGGTGCTTGGTAATTACGATGCGTCACTCAGTGATATAGAGGAAGTATTGAAGTTGGAGCCCTATCACTTCGGTGCACTGTCAGGCAGGGGGCTTGTTTATATCGATCGAGGTGACTATCTGATGGCGCGCGGCGCGTTCCTGACACTGCTCGAAGTTTACCCTGCGATGCCCGGCGTAAAGGATTCAGTACTGCAGTTGGAGGAGTTCTTGCGTAACGGAGCGATCTAACTTTCGATCTTCCACTTTAAACAATAAAAAACCCGGCTGTTGCCGGGTTTTTTATCAAGTTGTTTTTTTTGCATTAGAGTAAAGATTGCTCCTTTTCCATATGCAGTCATATCTTACTTGGCGCTGTCTCTTCCATGAAAAGAGCAACAACAAAGCCCAGCGCAAGGCCGCTGGCAGCAAAGTAGATCGCTGATCGAAGACCGTATTCTGCAGCAAGACCTCCGGCTATTATTGGGCTTATACCTCCGCCTACAAACTCGCCTGCAAAAATCACAAAGCCAGCCATGGAAGCAATCATGCCAGGAGGAGCCGCCTCGGCTGCAACCGGACCGGCCAGAATGGCAAGCGCAGCAAAGTTAAACAGTGAAGAGAAAAACAGCAATATCCAGAGTAGCGTGGTGTTTTCTGGTCCAGTCTGGGAGAAGGTGTACAGGAAAACGGCAGCTAGGATATAGGAGGCTAGTGTCGTAATTTTTCTACCCAGTATGTCAGATAAGGCCGGCATGGCGAACTGTCCGATACAGCCGCCCACACCCACGGCAGAGAAAACACCTGCGGCAGTCAGGGAATCAAGTCCAAGGCCGCCAGCCACCTCCGGTGCCGTAAGATAAGCAAAGAGCAGGGCAGCGATTACGAATATGCCGCCCATCGCACAAATCAGCGTTAGTGGTGCCACCTTCGCATTGCGATGACCAAACATGCCGAACACTGAGCTGAATGAAAGGGAGGAATCAGAACTTGAGCTACCCGATTCAGCAGCCTGTTTCAGGGGTTCGCGCACAACAAACCACATTATGATCGCTATTACGACACCGGGTGCACCAACTAACATGAAGACTATATGCCACTCGTAGCTAAGCAGCAGTCTTGCGGCAATTATTGGACCAAGGGCAAGGCCAAAAAGTGAAATCATACATTGAAAAATACCGTTATTCAGTCCGCGGCGTGAGGGTTTCGAGGCCTCAAAGGCAACAGCAACACCGGTTGATGCCACTGGACCTTCTGCTAATCCCATGATTACACGAACAATTACCAGCATCGCAATGGAAGTTGCGAGGCCACTAAAAGCCGACATCAAGGAGAAAATCAGGATGGCCGGCACCAGGACGGCACGGCGCCCTAGTTTGTCCGCCATAAAGCCCATTATGAAGGCGGATACGCCCCAGGCCATTCCTAGATAGCCAGCCAGCGCGCCGCCCTGCTCGGGTGACAGCCCAAGGTCAATACCCATTGTTGAATTTGGATCTTGCAGGATAATTGGCAGGATAAATCGATCAAGGCCCACGAGTCCGAAAGTAAGGCTGAGTAGAAGAATGATTTTCCACTCATAACTGGTATCCCAGTTATTTTCATTTTGAGACATACAGATACCCCCTCTTGATAGTTTTTATTATCCGGGTGTTATCCCCGGTTATGTTCAAGTCTGAGTAAAGCATAGATTCTTTAGAAATACACCCATTAATTCAATGGGTTGGAAAGGAATCGCCATGGAAAATTCATAGGTTTTTTTATGGCTAATCTAGTATATTGTTCTTCAGTTTAAGTCGTTGTGTGTGTAGTTTTGATTAAAAAAATTCTTTTCCCATTACTGATTCTTTTATCTCAACCCCTTTTTGCTCAGTCTGCGCTGGAAGCCCAGGCTGTGTTCAACGTCAAGACAGGGCGTTTATGTTTTCCAGTTTTGTTAGAGGACGATCTGCAGAGATACGATGTTTGCCTGCAGCTACAGGATAGTGAATCGGGCTTCGAGTTTGCGCTTGTCAGTGCGGTGAAGCGAGCCGGCACGCTGGCTAACATGGCAACATACAACCAGTCCTCAGGACTGATTATTCCTTCCGTGCGTTTTAGCAACGGTGCTTACTTTGCTGATGTGACTTTCAATGCGTTCCTAGAAGCCGACAGCGGTGATGTTCTGTTTGCGGTGGCTGGGGGTGAATCGGTAGGACGGGTTAAAGATCGATCAGTGGCGCGAATATGGAACGAGGAATTGCTGGAAGGCATTCGCAATGATTTTGCTAGGCCTACTGTGCATTCACGCAACCTGTTTCACGCTTCGACGCTGATGTACGATCTCTGGGCTGTTTTTGATAAAACTGCCGAAACCTACTTGTTGGGTAAGACCGTAAATGGTTATACCTGTGAGCTGGAAGACCTGCCTGAACCTGCTGACATTGACTCTGCCCGCCGCGAGGCCATCAGCTTTGCCGCCTATAGGCTGCTCCAGCATCGCTTTTTAAATGCACCCGGTGCGGATTTAGTGCTCAGGAATTTCGATAATGTGCTGGCGGCATTAGGCTATGACAAGGCTTATACATCTAGAGATTATAGCAACGGTACTCCGGCGGCACTGGGCAATCATCTCGCTGGTTGCATGATTGAATACGGCCTGCAGGATGGGGCCAACGAGGCTCATAAATACGCTCCACTCGTCTATGAACCAATCAATGAGCCGCTTGCACCAACGCAGGACGGCAACCCAACGCTTACAAATCCTGATCGCTGGCAGCCGTTGTCTTTTGATGAGTTTAGGGATCAGAGTGGAAATATCTTTTTTGGTGAAACACCAGAATTCGTGGGGCCGGAGTGGGGGAAAGTGCTGCCGTTTTCACTACAGCAAGATGACCTTAGCATTTACAGACGGGGCGGCTCTGACTGGTGGGTGTATCATGATCCCGGTGAGCCGCCTTTTATTGATGATGTCATTTTAGGCATTCCAAGAGGCGAGTACTACAAGTGGGGATTTCAGTTGGTGAGTCAGTGGTCTTCTCACCTGGATCCTACAGACGGGGTGCTCTGGGATATATCGCCTGCCGGCATTGGTAATATACAGGAATACCCAAACACTCTTGGGCGATACAAGAGTTTCTACAATCAAGGGGCGGGGGGGGATTCCTCACCCGGTCATTCATTAAATCCGGTCACCGGCAAACAATATGAACCACAGTTGGTGCCGAGGGGTGACTATACCAGAGTACTTGCCGAATACTGGGCCGACGGACCTGATTCCGAAACACCTCCCGGACACTGGTTCACGATCCTAAATTATGTCAGCGATCACCCTATGCTGGAAAAACGTTTCAATGGGGAAGGCGAAATACTTGATGATCTGGAGTGGGATGTGAAAGCCTACTTCGCACTAGGCGGGGCCATGCATGATTCGGCAATAACTACGTGGGGTATCAAGGGCTGGTATGACTACATTCGACCCGTGTCGGCCATTCGCTACCTAGCAGAGCAGGGGCAGAGCACGGAAACATCCGCCGCCGATTTCAGCGAAGAGGGTATCCAGTTAAAACCTGGTTATATTGAACGTGTGACTGAAGGCGATGCGCTGGCAGGGGCAAATAATGAGCATGTGGGCAAGATAAAACTGTATGCGTGGCGGGGACCGGATTTTATTAAAAACTCAGAAACCGATTATGCGGGTGTGGGTTGGATTCTTGCGGAGGACTGGTGGCCTTACCAGAGGCCATCCTTTGTTACGCCGCCTTTTGCGGGTTACGTTTCAGGCCATAGTACTTTTTCCAGGGCCGCGGCACATGTCTTAACACTGCTGACGGGTGACAAGTTCTTTCCGGGAGGCATTGGTGAATTCGTGGCAAAGAAAAATGAATTCTTGGTATTTGAAGAGGGGCCTAGTGTAGATGTGGTTCTGCAGTGGGCCACCTACCAGGACGCATCAGACCAGACAGCTCTGTCGCGAATCTGGGGAGGTATCCATCCTCCCGCAGATGATATTCCTGCCCGATTAATAGGTGACACTGTGGGGCCAGAGGCCTTTGAGTTTGCGGAAAATTACTTTTTGGGGATCCCTTAGAAAGAGATTACATATCAATTAATGAAATTACCTGGCTTTGGTAGGGTGTCTTTAAAGCTCACAAAAGCTAAATTCACAAAGAAAATGCATCTCGTAGCAAGTAGCAAATGGTCAGGCCACATTTATTTCTAGCATAACAGGACAATGATCTGAGCCTTCAACCTCGTTGAGGATGTCGGCGCTTTTGATATTTTTAGTTAAACCCTCTGAGCATAGAAAATAGTCGATCCGCCAGCCGATATTCTTCGCTCGGGCGCCTGCTCGAAAACTCCACCAGCTGTACTTGATGGAATCGGGGTGCAGGTACCTGAAAGTATCTAGGAAGCCCGCCGAGACAATATTGTCCAGGCCGTCTATCTCTTGCTGAGTGTAACCCGCCGTCTTGTTGTAGTTGGGCTTCGGTCGAGCCAGGTCAATGTCCCTGTGCGCTACGTTAAGATCACCACAGAGGATGACGGGTTTTTGTTTTTTAAGGCTTTGCAGGTAGGCTAGGAAATCCCGGTCCCAGATCTGCCGGTACTCAAGCCGCCTCAGGCCGTTGCGGGAATTGGGAGTGTAGACCGTGACCAAGAAGAAACCCGGGAATTCCGCGCAGATGACGCGGCCCTCTTCATCATGCTGGTCAATGCCGATATCGTTGGTGACGGTCACCGGTTCCAGCGAGGTAAGTATTGCCGTACCCGAGTACCCCTTGCGGTCGGCGGAATTGGGAAACACATAATAGCCCTCGAGATCCTCTAGGGCGGCGACCACCTGGTCGTCCTGCGCCTTGGTTTCCTGCAAGCAGACAACATCACATTGCATGGCATGAATTTTGTCGACGAAGCCCTTGCCGACAGCCGCACGGATACCATTCACATTCCAGGAGATCAGTTTCATCTTCTAACCCTGTGTTAGCTGAACATATTGTGAGACTGCTGAATAAAGAAAGAGTTGCGATCAATTGTATCGAGAACAACTTCTCTGGTTTTTTTTCCATCGCTCAGTGTAAGGGGAATCTTGCTGCCGGCAGGGCCGTAATGCCAGATAGTCCTGAAGAATCCGGCCATAGAAGAAACAGGCTGGCTGTCCACTGAAAGAATGATATCGCCGGTCTCGATGCCGGCGGCGGCTGCTGGTGCGCCAAGGTATAAGCCAACGACGCATAGCTGGGACTCATATTCCTCGACCAATGTGCCAAGCCAGGGACGGCGTGAGCCGGGCTTTTGCCCATACTGTTTCATATGATGGATGTGCGGCATTACCAGGTCGATCGGAATAAACAGGTTTCCGGGGACAACATCACCGGTGGGTCCTTTTAGGCCGAGGGCAAGTGAGCCAAGACCGCACAACTTGCCGTGCTTATTAACTAGCCCAGCACCTGACCAGTGATCGCAAAGCGGGACAGTATAAAAAGCCTCGTCGAGGAGGTATTCCCAGCGTCCGGCATATTCCTCCTTGGCAAAAATTGCTGCATCCATGGCCTTTGAGTTGTCACTGGTCAAAATTTCGGCGCGGTCGCCGATATTGATGGTGTCAGCTGAATCAGTATCCAGGTATGCCGTGCCCAGTGAAGTCGTCGGTCTTAGCAGCGCAATGCCAGAATCATGATCCAGGGCCAGGACAATGCCTTCTGTGGTCTGGCCTTTCCTATTGGTAATCCAGACCTCGTTGGCCTCCATGACCGAATAACCCACGGTGAGCATCAGGCCGTCGGGGCTCACCTGGATGGCATGGCTTTCTCGCTCGGTGCCAAGGAAGTCTGCCGTCATGGCGGTTTCAGGAATCAGGCTGCGAACTGACATCACAGCTTCATTGCGGGGGCGTTCGAAGGGAATTACGGTTGCTGACATAAAACTAAACTATCAATTCCACCTGATTACGATATTAATTAATTTGAAGAGAAATGTAAGAGGGTAATTAGAAAAATGGCGCTCCGACCAGGATTCGAACCTGGGACCTGCCCCTTAGGAGGGGGCCGCGCTATCCAGCTGTGCCATCGGAGCCTTTTCAAAGAATTAGTTTAAACGCGCGAGAATTCTACCATACGACGCGTTTGTGTCACCTCGCCTGTGTAATCTGTGCTTATTGGCATGGTTATTTTGAAGTGTTTTAACTCTATTGCTCCAAAGGCTTGACAGTCCAGTGATTACAGCCTTTGTAGCTGTTGTTATTCCTAATAGAACTTGCTTCTCATCATACTTGTATACACATTATCACTCCGTCTTTCCATAGCAAAAGAGGCAGATTAATCTCAGGAACTGCATGACAGCATGGAGCATCCCGGCCTGGTTCGTGCCCAATCAGGACGTTTTTCAGCCAGGTGGGATTTACCGTCCTGGACCTGGTACGGATTTCTTAATACGTCCAGTAACTCATTCACCATGGAATGATCGCCTTGCTCAGATTTGTCGATAGCAAGTTGGGCCAGGTAGTTGCGCAGAACATACAGCGGGTTAACTTGGTTCATGGAGGCGCTTCTTTCTTCGTCACTTGCGGATTCCTGCTGCAGTCGGACCTGGTATTGCGTGAACCAGCCAGTAAATGCATTTCTGGCGTCAGGAGGAATTTCATGACTGTAAAAGGCAGGCGCAATCGTAATCAAAGCCGCTGACGGATCCGTTTCTGCTCCAACATCGGCCAACAGGCGGAAGAACAGCGTCATATCGGTTTCAGTGCTCGCAAATGTCTTGATTAGGTCCAGGCAGAGTGTTTCATCCTCTTTGCCTACAGTGGCCAGCCCAAGTTTCGAACGCATCATTTTCAGCCAGCCCTTTTCGTATCGAGATTTATATTCTTCAAGGATGGTCTCAAGCGGCTTTACATCTTCTACCAGGGGATAAATGGCATTGGCGAGCTGTACTAGGTTCCAGAGTGCAATCATGGGCTGATTGCCGAAACGATATCGGCGACCTTCCGCATCAGTGGTATTGGGGGTCCAGTCGGGATCATAGTCTTCGAGCCAGCCGTATGGGCCATAATCAATAGTCATTCCAGTGATAGACATGTTGTCTGTGTTCATTACGCCGTGGACAAAGCCCACACGCATCCAGTGCACTATTAGATCTGCTGTGCGCAGGCTGATATCGCGAAACCAGGCAAGGTAGGTGTCTTTGTCGGGGTTTTCGATGCTGTTGAGTTGCGAAAAATCTCTCTTGATTGTGTAGTCAGCCAGCCTCTTCAATGTGTCCAGGTCTTTTCGGGCAGTAAATATTTCGAAGCTGCCAAAGCGGGTAAAAGTTGGTGCAACGCGGCAGACAACAGCCCCGGGTTCATGTTTCGGGTGTCCGTCGTAAAACATATCACGCACGACTGACTCACCGGTTCCCATAAGGCTTAGCGCCCTTGTGGTAGGTACCCCCAAGTGATGCATGGCCTCGCTGCAGAGAAATTCCCTCACGGATGAACGCAATACCGCCAGACCATCGGCAGTACGGGAGTAGGGTGTGGGCCCCGAACCCTTGAGCTGCAGTGTCCAGTGCATGCCGCTCGTACCGGTGACTTCTCCCAGGTTGATAGCACGACCGTCTCCCAGTTGTCCGGCCCAGTTGCCGAACTGGTGGCCGCCGTAACAGCAGGCATAGGGGGTCATGTTTTGCAGCAGCTCGCTGCCGCTGAATACGCGGGTGAACTGGTCCGACTCGCAACTGCCCATGTCGATACCTAGTTCAAGGGCAATTTCTTTGGAATAAGCAATGAGTTCAGCCTTTGGAAACTGCACGGGATCGACATGGGAGTAGCAGGCACCTGCAACCTGGCGCCTGAAATTTTCCCTGACGGGATCGCCGGGCAGTTCGCGGGTAAAACTGGAATCTACTGCCAGTTCTTCCAATGATTTAAGATCAAGTACCTTATTCATAGGGTGTCATTTTAAGCCACTCTATGGGGATGCTCTAGGTAAACTCGCGGATGCCCGAATTTCATGAATAACGTACAATGTTGACTGAAAGCTGTTTTGCCCTATCCGACCTGCTCATTTAACCTTTTTCACAACCCGCCATGCTTGATACAAGACCGCTATTAATCGAGACAGATTTTCCCTCTATAGAGCGCGGACGCCTTGATACCCTGCAGGTAAATCTTGGTTATCTCTGTAACCTGAGCTGCACCCATTGTCATGTAAATGCCGGGCCCAATCGCAAGGAGTTGATGAGCAGAGAGGTCGTAGACCTAGTGCTTGAATTTCTCGAAAAGAAAAACATCAAGCAGCTTGATCTTACCGGTGGGGCGCCGGAGATGAATCCTCACTTTCGTGCCCTGGTCACTCAAGCAAGGGCAATGGGGGTTGAAGTCATCGATCGCTGCAACCTCATGATCCTGCATGAGCCGGGCTACGAGAATCTTGCCCAGTTTTTAGCTGATAACCACGTAGTAATTACGGCTTCATTGCCATGCTACCTGGAAGAGAATGTTGAGAAGCAGCGTGGCAAGGGAATCTACGACGGCAGTATCACTGCCCTGCAAAAACTGAATGCCTTAGGTTACGGACGCCGGCAGGGGCTACAGTTAAACCTGGTGTACAACCCGATAGATCTCAATCTCCCGCCTGCGCAGTCGGGGCTTGAAGCTGATTACAGACGTATCCTTAAGAAAGAATACGACATCGATTTTAACCAGCTTTTCACTATTACCAATATGCCTATCAGCCGTTTTGGCGGGATGCTCCTGGCTAAGGGCCTGTATGAAAAATACATGGGGATTCTTAAAGACAATTATTTCCACGCCAACCTTGAAACTGTCATGTGCAGAACTCTCGTCAGTGTGGATTACCAGGGATTTGTCTATGACTGTGATTTCAACCAGATGCTGAAAATGCCGCTGCTGGCAACCAGCAAGCCAACGCCCCATTTGCAAGACCTCCTGCAACTGGAGCTGGAAAACAGTCCTATCGCCGTGGGTGATCATTGCTACGGCTGCACGGCCGGGCAGGGAAGCAGTTGTGGCGGCGCCCTTAACAACTGATCCTTCTATCAGCTTCATTATTCCGGTACTCAACGACAGAGATGCGCTTGCAACTCTGCTTCCCCAGCTGCAGCGTTACCGGGAAAAAGGCCATGAAGTGCTTATCGTAGATGGCGGCAGCAATGACGGTTCAGTCACGGCAGCCCGCGAGCAGGTGGACAGGATCCTGATAACTGGTACCGGTCGGGGCAGGCAAATGAATCTCGGTGCTGAAAATGCCAGGCATGGCATTCTGAATTTTCTTCATGCCGACTCCATAGTCCCGGAAGAATATGATGCGTGTATTCAGGCGGCGCTGGAAAATCCCAGGCATCACTGGGGCAGATTTGACGTGACCCTGGATGAACCAGGATTCATTTTTCGTATTATCGGGTTCATGATGAACCTTCGCAGCCGATACTCAGGCGTCGCCACCGGTGACCAGGGAATTTTTGTACGCAAGGATTTCTTTGATGAAGCAGGGGGCTTTAAATCCATCCCCCTCATGGAAGATATTGCCTTAAGTAAAGCGCTTCGAAAAAAGTCCTGGCCGGTATGCATTAAAACCAGGATAACGACATCAGCGAGGCGCTGGAAAACGCGCGGGGTGGTCAGCACCATCTGGCTGATGTGGGTGCTGCGCCTGAAATATTTTCTTGGGGTTAACCCCGAGCGCCTTGCAGAAAAGTATTACCCAGCCCGGGAAGACAGTCTGTCATGAAGCATAAACGTGGGCTCATCCTCTTTGCGAAAAGTCCCAGTCCGGGAAAAGTTAAAACCCGGCTTGAGCCGGTACTAGATACGGAAACAATCCTTGCCCTTTATAAGCAGCTGCTGGCAAGACAGATCAGCCTGGTGAACCGTTGTGATCTGGCGCAAAAGTTTTTCTGGGTTGACGGCAATCCCACCATGGAAATGCTTCAGTCATTTGAGGGAGAAATCCTGGTGCAGCTGGACGGGGATATCGGAGAGCGCATGGGAGCTGCCCTCAAGAGCTCGCTTGAGCATTGCGATTCAGTGATTCTTATAGGTTGTGACAGTCCTGGACTTGATACCACGATGCTCGAAGAGGCCTTCCAGGTACTTGAGGCGGGTAATAATGCCGTCTTTGTGCCTGCCATGGATGGAGGCTACGTGCTTGTGGGCTTGAATCTCGTGGCAGATCAGCTTTTTCGGGATGTCACCTGGGGCAGCGGACAGGTGATGGAGCAAACCCGAGAAAAAATGATTGCATTGGAAATGTCATGGAAAGAGCTTGAGCCCGTTCGGGATATCGACGAGCCAGGGGATCTCGAGCATCTGCTCCACTATGGTGATGAGTTCAGTGAGTTGCTCGAGGGCGTGGATTTTACTTCAATCAGTGAGTGCTGAAACAGCGACTACCGGACCTCCATCCATGACGGCTTCGCGAAGATCCAGGGAAATTGTGCTGTCTCCCGGTTCCTCCTGAACCAGTTTGACCAGCAGGTAATCCCAGTCTGTTGCAAGCCAGATCTCTGTATTCCTGTCGCTGCCGGGCTCCCGAATTCTTTGCAGCCTGACGGTGTTGAATTTGCCCAGTGAAGTTTCGGCTATCTCGTTACCAAGGACGCGGTAATGGATCGTCTCCAGTTCACCCTTGTAAATCCCTGTAAAGAAAATATTTGTCTTGCCTTCCTGCAGTTGGCTGCGTATTTCGAGGTAGGCGGACAGACTGTCAGTGGCATTGGTTTCCAGCGGGAGTTCGATCACCAGGTTGTCTAGGCTTGCTTTGGTAATAGCGGCATCCCAGTCGTACTGGATATGGCGGGAACGCTTGCCGATGCCCTCCTGAATGAACGCGTATTGCGTTGACCTGGCATGACCGTCATTGCTGTCGATGAAGATCAGGCTCGATTCACTGATGGAGCTAACTCTCTGCCCGAGCAACTTGAGCTCAAGCAGGGTACTGATCTCAATGTGAGTATCATCAATACGCTGTAGAGAGCGTTTGGCGCTGGCGCGAAAACCGCCATAGCGGGCTTCATAGGAGGCAGAAAAGGGCAGAGGAGTGTCAGCCAACAGGCTGGTTGCCGGGAGCATCAATAGGAGCAGAAGTTTGCCGGGAAACGAAAAGATGAAAAAAATGTTACGCATACTGAATTTGATTGCGGCCGGGGATAGGAGTTCCCGGTAAAGGGGAAGTAACAGCAGATATTGGCATGCTGTTCAGTTTCATTCAGTTAGCTGTCCATATCAGTTATGATTACGTGCTGTGAATCGCCTTGATTTTACTAAAGAAAACAACCTATTCCGAATGCTCGGCCGTATGCTCTGTTTGCTGCTGCCTTTAGGTTTTGCCAGCTTTTCCATTCCAACACTCGGAGTTGAAGTATCTGGTATTTACGAGGGATTAGTGCCTGTCGATTCTCGGGACGACGCGCGGGAACGAAATCGCGCCTTTGGGGATGCAATGCGCCAGGTGCTTGTGAAGGTAACCGGTAACAGGGAGGTGCTTTCCCACGCGATGATCAGGAGGGCTATCAGTAATGCCGATGATTATGTCGACACCTGGTCTTACCGGACTATAAACCCCGATGCTGATTCAGAGGGCAGCATCGAGTTGAATGTGTCATTTTTTGAACCTAAGGTTCTAGAATTAATCGATCTGGCTGGCATACCGATGTGGCCAAAGAATAGGCCGTACACCCTTCTATGGATTGTTGTTCAGGATGAACTGGAGGAGAAACAGCTGCTTGGCACGAGCAGTGATGCTTCCGACATCCTGGTACTGCTCCGTGAAGCAGCCGATGCCCGTGGCTTACCGCTGTTATTACCACTACTAGACATAGATGATTTACGGGCCGTATCGATTGATGACGTCTGGAATATGAATATCGAGAAGCTGCTTGAAGCTTCAGCAAGATACCAGAGTGAAAGCATTCTCTTGGTGCGAATATTCAGAACACTTGGGGGAGATGTGCTGGGTAAAAGTACTTACACGCTCAGAGATCAGACGCTCACGCTTGAGGCTTTCGAGGAGCCGCTCGAATCATTTGTCAGCGACAGTATTGCCCTGTCTACCAATGAGCTCTCTGCGTATTACGCTATCCTTCTATCCGGTACGCAGAGTAATCTCGAGGTTAGGCTAACCGTTGAAGGTATAGAAGGGGTTGAAGATTATGCCGGACTATTGAATTACATTAGAGAACTTGCCGATGTGAATTCCTTCAAGGTGGTGTCGGTAGACAATCAGACGATTGAACTGGCTCTTTCCACAGGCGGTCAGATTAGACAGCTGGTCGAAACCATTGCGCTAAACAGAAATATGCTGCCCGTAAGCGAAGTGCTTCGGGATGAAAACAATGTCACCATGAGTTACCGTTGGATCGCCCAGTAATTGATGGGCCACACAGACTGCATTTCCTTACCATGAATTTTTCGCCACAACTGCCTTTCGATTTTTCTGCTTCAGAAAAATATACGTTTGATAACTTCCTGGTGTCCGCGAAAAACAGTGAGCTCGTCAACTTGTTAACAAGCTTTGATCGCCTGGAGGAAACCGTGGCTTTTGTCTGGGGGACAACCGGGGTCGGTAAGAGCCATCTGTTGCAGGCGCTGTGCAATGAAAATGAAGTCAATGAGTCCCTGCAGTCGCTATACCTGCCCATGCAGAAAATTAAAGTGTTTGGCCCGGACGTTTTTGCCAGCCTGCATCACATGGAGTTTATCTGTATCGATGACCTAGACCTGGTGGTGGGGAACAAAGCCTGGGAAGAAAGTCTTTTCGGATTTTTCAACCGGTCGAGGGAAGCCGGTGTAAAACTTCTGGTCAGTTCAGATAAATCACCAAGGGGACTTGATTTTGCTTTGCCCGACCTGGCCTCGAGAATGTCCTGGGGCGTTATTTATCGGCTGCACGAGCTTAGCGATGATGAAAAGCTGCTTGCTCTTGATGCGCGCGCTGCCGATAAGCATATGCCGCTGTCATCCGATGTGCTGAATTATATTTTCCAGCGCCATTCGCGCGACCTGCAGAGTCTCTTGGAGGTGTTAAACAGGCTTGATGAATTGTCACTGGCAGAAAAGAGACGTCTGACTATTCCGTTTGTCCGGCAGGTGATGGACTGGAGTTAGAAGAGGTTATTGTGAAAAGATCCTCAGGCATTCATGGCATTGCAAGTAAAGTCCTTGCGGATCGTTGTAGTTCAGTAATTCCCTCAGATCCTCGTTGATGCCTTCATAAAAAGAGCCGAGCAGCGAGGCGGGGCCTTTTACGGCATTGAATACCTGCGGAGACTGTCCGGTAAAATGAGTGACGAGGTTGCCAAGCAATACGTTTCCGGCGAGATCTTTGATCAACTGCTGCCCAGGAGTCAGTCGCTGCTCAATTAGGCGTGTTTCATATGCATCAAGGCCGGCAAGTACCGCTGCCGCTTCAATTGCATCGTCAAGATCGCCTATATTGTCTACCAGTCCTAGTGAGTAGGCGTCTTCCCCAGACCACACGCGCCCCTGTGCAACAGCATCCACTTCATCAATGGTCATGTCCCTGGCTTCTGCGACCAGGCTGATGAAATCGTTATAACCGTCCTCAATCATGGACTGCAGGATGTTTTGGGCCAACGGGGGCAGTTCATTGCCTATGACGAAGGAGCCCCAAAGGTCAGTAGTACCGACACCGTCAGTGTTCAGGCCGAGCTTCTCAAAAGCGCCTTCAAAAGTGGGGTAGAGCCCAAAAATACCGATGGATCCTGTAATTGTGCTGGCGCTGGCCCATATCTCGTCAGCCGGGGTGGCGATCCAGTATCCCCCTGAAGCCGCAACGCTACCCATGGAAACCACCAGGGGTTTGCCGGCATCGCGTAGTTCAACCAGTTCGCTGCGAATGATTTCAGAGGCAAAGGCGCTGCCGCCGCCTGAATCAATCCTGAGCACAAGTGCTTTGACCTGGTCATCAAGCCGGGCGCGACGAACCATGTCTGCCAACGTGTCGCCGCCAATTTCTCCTGCATCACGGTTGCCGTCATAGATATTTCCGCGTGCCACAATCAGGCCAATTTTTTCAGCCCGAGGTCCCAGCCCCTCGGCCGAATTTCTGGCAGATAGATAGCTGTCTAGGTTAATGTGAAGAAACTCGTCACTATTCGGTCCGCCACCTATAACGGAGCGCAGGTACTGATTGGTTTCGCTTCGGTTCATCAGATTGTCGACAAGATTTTCCTGCATTGCCAGAATGGCTGTGTCGTTTTCGGCAGCCGCCAGCAATTCATCCATGCCGTTAACGTAGTTGTCTATTGCCTGGTCATTCAAGTTCCGGGCTTGGCTGACGCCGGTGATGTAGCGCGCCCAGAGATCGCTCAGCCATTCAGTATTAGCTTCCCTGGCTTCCGCTGACATGTCATTTCTTTCATAGGGCTCAACGGCGGATTTATATTCGCCCACCCTGAAGATATGCACATTGATGCCGAGCGTCTCAAGAGCATCCCGGTAAAACATCTGGTAAGTGCCAAAACCTTCCAGGCTGACCATTCCCATTGGGTTGAGAATAATTTCATCGGCATGGGCGGCGAGGTAATACTGACCCTGAGAATAATTGTCAGCGTAGGCATACACCTTTTTGCCGCTTGCCTTGAAATCGGTCAAAACCTCGGCAATTTCCATCAGTTTACTGAAGCCGGATGGCTGTAAATTGTCCAGCAACATTACTATGGAGGAGATATTGTCATCGCTTTTTGCCAAGGCGATGGCATCCAAGATGTCCGTGAGCAGAACTTCGTTGTTAATTTCCACGTCGAGTGAATCTGCCATCAGGGCATCCAGAGGATCTAAAAAAGTCAGCTGATCGACAATCACACCATGCGGATTAATCACAAGGGCGCTGCCGCGTTGCACGACAATGGGCGGTTGGCCAATGAAGGAGCCGACCAAAACCAGCACCAGTAAAATAAACAATAGGTTGAGTATAACCGAGCGAAAACCCCGGTAAATCCTGATGAGGCCGTAAAAGAATTTTCCTAATGTAGAAGCTGCCTTTTTCATTTTTAGGTTAGTGGGTGCTGTTAGTGCGTGTATTGAGTGTACGTTTAGACCGGATAAAAATAATAGCGGAAATAAAGAGGAGCAGGCAAACCAACGAGATCCCTAGTCCCAGGAGCGTGTAAGTCCCGGAAAGAGACAACAAAATTCCCAGCATCAGGTAAAAAAGGACGACAAAACACAGCCATTGGAATACCCGGCTTGATCCCCTGATTTGCCCGGGCAGTGTCAGGCTGATCGGTATGATTATGATCAGCAGTACTATTGGGTTGGTCATCCCACTTGTCAAACCAAAATATAGCACCAGTGCAATGAGTAATGCAGTGCCGGCAATAGTCAGTTTGCTGAGCGCAGCACCACTTATTTCTAAGGACATCAGCTGCCGAGCTTCAAGGCAAGGGAGGCAAGGCGTTTACCCAGTGCCTGGCAGAGTTCAGATTCATGCCCGGTCAGCGGCAGCTTGTTGCTAGCCCCGGCGACGTGGGTTGGCCCGTAAGGGGTGCCGCCGCTATTAGTTTGATTCAGAGCCGCTTCGGAGTAGGGCAGGCCGCAGTAGATCATGCCGTGATGCAGAAGAGGCATGAGCATGGTCAGGAGGGTGGCCTCCTGACCGCCATGCAGGCTCGCCGTTGAGGTAAATACCCCCGCGGGTTTGTCTATTAGTGATCCGCTCAGCCATTGGGCTGCGGTGCCATCCAGAAAATATTTCATTGGGGCAGCCATGTTGCCAAAACGGGTTGGGCTGCCGAGTGCGAGGCCGGCGCAATTGATCAGGTCTTCCTCATTGCAATAAATGGCGCCTTCGTCAGGTACCGTGGGCTCTGTTGCTTCGGTAACTGGTGAGACTTTTGGCACAGTGCGCAGCCTCGCCTCCACGCCTTCGACTGATTCTACGCCGCGGGCAATCTGCTGCGCCATTTCAGCTACGGAGCCCTGGAGCGAATAGTAAAGAACAAGAATGTAGGGATTGGCCATGGTTTGTTTAAGCCTTAATAAGGTTGAGGACATTTTCCGGGGGTCTGCCAAGGATCGCTCTGTTGCCGGCAACAACGATAGGCCGTTCGATCAGCTTGGGAGAGGCTAGCATGGCATCAATAATTTCTTCTTCGCTCAGGGATTCATCCTGCAGGCCGAGTTCCTTGTAGGCGTCCTCACCTTTTCTCAGGAGCTCCCGGGCTCTCATGCCGAGTTTCCCAAGTACGTCCTTTAATTCCTCTTTAGAGGGAGTGTTCTCATGGTAAAGAATAATTTCCGGGGAAATATTGTTTTCCTGCAATAGTTCAAGTGTTTGCCGTGACTTGGAGCATCTGGGGTTATGATAGATGGTGAAGGCTGGCATGGTTTCTTCCTTTACTAATATGGTGTTGGGCTTTTTTAAGGAAGCCTAGTCCAGCGAAATCCTGTCCTTGAGAAAGTACAGAATGTCGTTTCTAGCAATATCTTGGGTGTCGTCACTACCGCGCTGCTTGTATTCCACCTTGTCGGCCTCCAGTCCGCGATCAGACACGACTAGTCGATGAGGTATGCCAATCAGTTCCATGTCGGCAAATTTCACACCGGGACTGGTTTTCTTGTCGCGGTCATCCAGCAGCACGTCAAAACCGGCATCCTGGAGTTCCTTGTAAATCGATTCACTGACCACCGTGACCTCTTTGGATTTATGGGCGTTCAGGGGAATGATCACGATATGGAAGGGCGCAATATTGTTGGGCCAGATAATCCCTTTGTCGTCGTGGCACTGCTCGATAGCTGCCGCGACAATGCGAGTAACACCAATGCCGTAACAGCCCATTTCCATGATAATGCTTTTACCGTTTTCATCCAGAACCGATGCATTCATAGCAGAACTGTACTTGTTGCCTAGCTGGAAAATATGTCCCACCTCGATACCTCGCTTGATTGAAAGGGTGCCCTGACCGCTAGGACAGGTATCACCTTCCACTACGTTTCTCAGATCTGCCATTTCATCAATGCGGGCATCACGTTCCCAGTTTGCGCCGGTGTAATGGTGTCCTTCGTCGTTGGCGCCGCAGACAAAATCTGCTAGGACGGCGGCATCACGGTCGACAATCACTTTCAGCGGACTTTGCACAGGTCCGATCGAGCCTGGTTCACAGCCCATAGCGGCCTGGATCTGCGCTTCAGTGGCAAAGGTGAGCGGGGCAACGATGCCTTCTACTTTGCCGGCCTTGATCTCGTTGAGCTGATGATCCCCGCGCAGTACAAGGGCGACCAGTGTGCCATCCTCACCCTGAGCGATAAGGGTTTTCACTGTTGTCTGAGCCGTAACCCCCAGCAGCTCGGAAACCTGCTCTATGGTTTTTGCGCCTGGCGTGGCAACCTTGCTTAACTTCGCGTTTGCAACCGGGCGTTCACCGGTCGGGGGCATGGCAGCTGCCATTTCAAGGTTGGCCGCATAGTCACCCTGGTCGCTGAAAACAATCTCATCCTCACCGGAATCGGCAAGGACGTGAAATTCATGGGAGCTGCTGCCGCCGATATTGCCTGAATCGGCCTCCACGGCTCTGAACTTGAAGCCAAAACGATCAAATATACGGCTGTAGGTGTCGTACATCAGCCGGTAGGTTTCATCCAGTGATGCTTTGTCGGTGTGGAAAGAATAGGAATCTTTCATAATAAATTCGCGGGATCGCATTACGCCGAAACGAGGACGGCGTTCATCCCGGAACTTGGTTTGAATCTGGTAGATATTCATGGGCAGTTGTTTATAGCTGCTGATTTCATTGCGAACGATATCTGTAATGACCTCCTCATGGGTTGGTCCCAGGCAGAAGTCCCTGTCATGGCGGTCCTTGAGTCGCTGTAATTCATCACCCATAACGTCCCAGCGTCCTGACTCTTCCCAAAGTTCAGCAGGCTGCACCACCGGCATGGATACTTCCAGGGCGCCTGAACGGTCCATTTCCTCGCGTATAATACGCGTGACTTTTTGCAAAACCCGCAGCCCTAAGGGTAGCCAGTTATAGAGACCGGCAGCCAGTTTGCGTATCAGGCCAGCCTTGATCATAAGCTGATGACTGACCACTACGGCATCTGCGGGAGTTTCCTTGGTGGTTGCAATGAGATACTTGGAGGTGCGCATATGGATAGTTTACAGGTTATGTATGAAAACAAAAAAACAGGTTGCTCATAAGAGAAAAGCAGCCCACGGGCTGCTTTTCTGGTAAGTCTTGCTCTGTGCTGCTTGCTACGGACAGCAAGTTTTCGGCATTCATCTACCTTACAGTGCAAATTCCTTCAGCTTCTTCAGGGGCAGCACTTTAACGCGAGTAGATGCCGGTTTCTTTGGAATGTCCATGAATTCACCTGGGCGGAACGGGTTGGGAACATTCTTACGAGCCGGCCTGGCTGGGCGCTTGACTGTCTTGATTTTGAGAAGGCCGGGGAGTGTGAACTCGCCAACGCTACGTTTTTTGATGTGCCTCTCGATAAGGTCGCCCAATTCATCAAGTACTGATGAAACTTCTTTCCTTGTCAAACCGGTCTTCTCAGAGATGGTGTTGAGAATTTGTGTTTTGGTGTATTTGTCCTGAATCGCGGCGGACTTCTTGGCAGGTGCTTTCTTCGCATTAGCAGCCGTTTTTCTTGCAGCCATACTTTACTCTCTCGAATTCTTTCTTACTGGTTTAAATTACCCCGGATACTCTCGGGAATTTCGTTCAGCTGGGCGACTAATTAATTATTAGCAGTTACTGGTTTCTATATTTTTGGTCACTGATACATTATTTCGGCAAATATTCAAAACACCAACCATTTGTCTAAAAATATCGAACGGCTGTTGGTTGATTTATGATTTTGAACAGTGACTTTTTCTGTATTGTTGTGATGAAAGGTAACTGTATTCATCGTGCTCAGCGAGGTGCTAACCTTATAGGAATCGTTATAAACGGGCAAGGCATTTTGGTGAACTTTTCCCTGTTTTTCAGACTTTTTCGCTCATTACCATGATTTGGTAATTTCACTCTTGTATTTGGAGCGACCGGCACTATTTATATTCACAGCATGGCTGAACTAAGATGAGAAACAGGCATGCCAGACGAAAGTTAAATGAGTTACAATACGCGACTTTTTTTGCAGCCTCGAGCGTGGGTGAATGCTATGCCTATTTATGAATACAGATGTGAGTCCTGCGGGAATGAGATTGAAAAAATACAGAAAATCAGTGAACCGGCCCTGTCGGATTGTACAGAATGCGGAAAGCCTGCTTTGAAAAAGATGGTTTCTGCAAGCAGTTTCAGGCTGAAAGGTTCCGGTTGGTATGAAACTGATTTCAAGAATAAGAAAAAGCCCGGTGCCAAGGATGCCGAAGGTAAATCCGCAGACAGCAGCAAGGATTCTGCTGCGGGCGGTAATAGCAAGAGCAAAAAATCGGATTCCGGTGCCAGCGGTTCGGGTGAATCAAAGAAAACAGGTACCGATTAACTGAAGCCATAAAGCAAACGGATGCGGTAATAACATCAGATGCAAGGATGCAGTTTCGTGCACCTATATTAAGTATATATAGAAGCAGTAACGACAGATTTTCGGGTTTCAGTTAGATAGATTAAATATTAACCAATAGGCAGACTATTTATGCGATCTCATTATTGTGGCGAATTGAATGAAAGCCACATCGACCAGACCATTTCTCTATGCGGATGGGTACACCGGCGCAGAGATCACGGTGGCGTGATTTTTCTGGATCTCCGTGATCGTGACGGTATTACCCAGGTCGTATATGACCCCGATACCGTAGAGAGCTTTGCCATTGCTGAGCAGGTCCGGAATGAGTTCGTTGTCAGGGTGCAAGGCATGGTAAGAGCGCGACCTGAAGGTACCGAGAACCTGGAAATGCCTACTGGTAAAATAGAGGTGCTGGGCAAGGAGCTGGAAATACTCAATGCTGCCGACACCCCACCGTTCCAGCTGGACGAGCACATGGCAGTGCATGAAGATATCCGTCTGCGTAACCGCTTTATCGATCTGCGTCGTCCGGAAATGCTAAACCGCATGCGCATGCGCTCGAGGATTACTAGCGGTATCCGTAATTACCTCGACGACAATGGCTTCCTGGATATTGAAACTCCGATTCTGACCAGGGCCACGCCGGAGGGTGCGCGTGACTACCTGGTGCCAAGCCGGACACATCCAGGCCAGTTTTTTGCCTTGCCGCAGTCACCCCAGTTGTTCAAACAGCTGTTGATGGTTTCCGGTCTGGACCGCTACTACCAGATTGCCAAGTGTTTCCGCGACGAGGATCTCAGGGCTGACAGGCAGCCGGAATTCACACAGATTGATATTGAAACGTCCTTCCTGGATGAAGACCAGATCATGGATATTTCGGAAACCATGATTCGCGGAGTTTTCAAGGAGCACCTAGATGTTGATCTGCCGGAATTTCCGCGCATGACCCACCAGGAAGCAATCTACAGGTACGGAATTGACAGGCCTGACCTGCGAATCTCGATGCAGCTGGTGGATATTGCTGACCTTATGAAGGAAGTTGAATTCAAGGTCTTCAATGCGCCTGCCAACGATCCGGCCAGCCGCGTAGTGGTATTGAAAGTAGACGGCGGGTCAGAGCTGAGCAGAAAACAGATTGATGAGTACACCGATTTTGTCGGTATTTACGGGGCCAAGGGCCTGGCCTGGGTCAAGGTCAATGATATTGACGCCGGCATCGAAGGTTTGCAGTCCCCAATTCTGAAATTTATGCCTGATGATGTGGTCGCGAGGGTGCTTGAGAGGGCAGAGGCCAAGTCGGGCGACATCCTCTTCTTTGGTGCTGACAAGGCCGGCATCGTGAACGAAGCGATCGGTGCTTTGCGCGTTAAGCTCGGTGAAGACCTGGATATGCTGGAATGCGAATGGGCGCCGCTCTGGGTCGTTGACTTCCCGATGTTCGAGCAGGATGAAAAAGATGGCTCACTGACCTCCGTGCATCATCCCTTTACTGCACCGTCATGCACGCCGGAAGAACTCGAGGCAGCCCCGGCAGCGGCGCTGTCACGTGCCTATGACATGGTGCTGAACGGCACCGAGTTGGGCGGCGGCTCTATCCGTATCAATAAACCGGATATGCAGCAGGCAGTTTTCCGTGTACTGGGTATAGAGGCTGAGGAAGCCGAGGAAAAATTCGGATTCCTGCTGAACGGGCTGCGTTATGGTTGTCCTCCCCATGGTGGTATCGCCTTTGGTCTGGACCGGTTGGTCATGATGATGACAGGTTCCCAGTCCATTCGTGACGTGATTGCCTTTCCGAAAACCCAGTCGGCCAGCTGTCTGCTTACTGATGCGCCAGGCACTGTCAATAACAAGCAGCTGCGTGAGCTGAACATTCGTCTTAGGGAACAGCCTAAGGCCGAATCAGCTGAATCGGATGGCGCAAGCGATTAAAATCGGGCCTATAAGCGACAGTAAGAGAATAATTCAGGGTAAGACATGGCAGGTCACAGTAAGTGGGCAAATATCAAGCATCGCAAGGCAGGACAGGATGCCAGACGCGGAAAGATATTCACCAAAATTATTCGTGAGATTACAGTAGCTGCCCGCCATGGCGGCGGCAATATTGCAGACAACCCGAAACTGCGTGCCGTTGTGGACAAGGCGCTGAGCGCCAACATGACCAAGGACACTATCGAACGAGCCATTGACCGCGGCGCCGGTACCGGCGAAAACGAGAACCTGGAAGAGCTGGTTTATGAGGGTTACGGGCCCAACGGTGTCGCCGTTCTCTGCGAAACACTGACCGATAATAAGAATCGCACGGTGGCCGAAGTCAGGCACTGTTTTTCCAAGTTTGGCGGTAATCTGGGTACGAACGGCTCAGTAGCCTACCTGTTCGACAAGACCGGGATCATTTCCTATCCGGCAGGCGTTAATGAAGAGACCCTGATGGAAGCCGCGCTAGAGGCCGGTGCTGATGACATAATCAACAATGATGACGGCAGTTTTGATGTGCATACCTCGTTTGAAAGTTTTGGACAGGTCAAAGACGCGATCGATGCTTCAGGGCTGGAGTCGGTCAATGCCGAGGTCACCATGCTGGCGAGCACGGAAGTTGACCTAGATCTCGATGGGGCGGAAAAACTGCTACGTCTTGTCGAGCAGCTTGAAGATCTTGATGATGTGCAGAACGTATACTCAAATGCCAACATCAATGATGACGTGATGGAGAAATTGAGCGGAGCATCCTGAGCTCTTATGTAATACACTATCGTCTTGCCAATCAGCCTGTTTAACAATGGCAATAATTTGACAGCGTTAATCTTTCAAACAGCAGATTTACCACCACTTCCGGCTGCTTACGGCCGGCAAAAACAACTCCCCCTCAATAAAGCACAGGTGCAGAAATGAGTATCATTCTGGGTATTGATCCAGGCTCCCGCATTTGTGGTTATGGCCTTATCAGGGCCAGGGGCAACAAGCTTGAGTATGTAGGCAGCGGACTAATTAAAATGAAGTCGCAGCCTCTCGCTCAGCGTCTGCAAACTATTTTTACGGACATTAATGACCTCATCGAGGAGAACCGGCCCGACCTGGCGGCTGTCGAGGAAGTATTCATGGGCAAGAATGCCTCGTCAGCACTCAAGCTCGGTCAGGCCCGGGGAGCCGCTATTGTCGCCTGCATGGCCAATGGACTGGAGGTGCATGAATATTCCGCGCGCAAGGTAAAGCAGGCCATAGTCGGCAAAGGTGGTGCTGACAAGAAACAGGTTCAGCAGATGGTGAAATCAGTGCTCGGGCTCTCGCGGGTGCCACCCGAGGATGCGGCTGACGCACTAGCTGTCGCCGTGTGTCATGCCAACATGGAAAATACACTGGTGCGCATGGCTGGCGTAAAATCCTCAAGAAGGGGCAGGCTGGTAGCAAAATGATCGGACGAATTACAGGCATACTCCTGGAAAAGCATAATCAACAGGCACTGATAGATGTTCATGGGGTGGCGTATGAAGTCGAGGTTCCGCTGAACACCTTTTTTTCGCTTCCCGGGCATGGCGAAGCGGTAACCCTGCATACCCATTTCATCGTCCGTGAAGATGCACAGCTGCTGTTTGGCTTCTCGGAAGAACAGGAACGCACACTGTTCCGCATCCTGATTCGCATCAACGGTGTGGGGCCAAAACTGGCCCTGGCTCTGCTTTCCGGAATGGAAGTTGATGAATTCGTGGGCTGCATACAGCATGATGACGTCAGTGCGCTGGTGAAGATGCCTGGCGTGGGAAAGAAAACGGCCGAGCGTCTCATCATCGAAGTGAAGGACAAGCTGGGCGACTGGGTCGGCAGCAATGAATCTGCAGCGGTCGCTTCAGGGCAGCCTACATCGGGCAGCAGCCTCGAGGAAGCCGAAACTGCCCTGATCTCGTTGGGGTATAAGCCCCAGGAGGCTAGCAAGGCGGTTGTTGCTGCCGCTAAAATACTGGAAGAATCCGGGCAGGTGGCTGATAGTGAAAACCTTATCAGAACAGCCCTGAGGAACATGTTCTGACAAAAACATTAGCGAGACTATGCGGGAAGTAGATAGCATCATTTCATCTGACGATCTCAGTGGCGAGGAGTTTCACGATAACGCCATTCGCCCGGCGAAGCTCACTGACTATGTTGGGCAGGAAACCGTCAAAGAACAGATGGATATTTTTATCAGTGCCGCAAAGAAGCGGGGTGAGGCGCTTGACCATACGTTGGTCTTTGGTCCGCCTGGGCTTGGCAAGACAACCCTCTCTCACATTATTGCCAATGAAATGGGCGTGACAATGAAAAGCACGGCCGGGCCGGTGCTGGAAAAAGCCGGTGACCTAGCTGCCATGTTGACCAACCTGGAGCAGGGAGATGTTTTATTTATCGATGAGATACACCGCTTGAATCCCGCTATCGAGGAAATTCTCTACCCGGCCATGGAAGACTACCAGCTGGATATCATGATCGGGGAAGGGCCGTCTGCTAGGTCCCTCAAGCTGGAGCTGCCTTCCTTCACACTGGTAGGCGCAACGACCCGTGCCGGGCTGCTGACTTCGCCACTACGAGACCGTTTCGGCATTGTGCAGCGCCTCGAGTTTTATTCTATGGTCGAGCTGAGCAGTATTGTTCAGCGCTCTGCCACCATCATGAATATTCCATGTGAAGGAGAAGGGGCAATGGAAATTGCCCGCCGCTCCAGAGGAACTCCCAGGATTGCAAACCGTCTATTACGTAGGGTGAGGGATTATTCCGAGGTTAAGGGCAATGGAAAAATCGCCGGCGAGATTGCCGCCACGGCGCTGGACATGCTGAGTATCGACAAGAACGGTTTTGATCATATGGACCGACGCCTGTTGATGACCATGATAGAGAAGTTCGATGGCGGGCCCGTGGGTATAGACAGTATTGCCGCTGCCATCAGCGAGGAAAGAGGCACAGTGGAGGATATCCTGGAGCCTTACCTTATTCAGCAGGGCTTTATTCAGCGCACGCCCAGGGGCCGGGTGGTTACCCAGTTTGCCTACCGCCATTTTGGGCTCAAGGCCAAAGATGCACCGGCAGATCTGTTCAGCAATGACGCAGACGCACCGGACAGCAACAGATAGCAGTAACACAGGAAAGCTTGCATGAACGAATCATTAAACTTGTGGAGCCTAGTCATGAATGCCAGCTGGCTGGCCCAGTTGGTCATGCTCAGCCTTTTCGTCATTTCCGTCATGTCATGGGTCATCATCGTCCAAAAGTGGATCATAATTTCCGACGCGGAAAAGGAAGTGTTCGGCTTTGAGAAAAGATTCTGGTCAGGAATGGATCTAAGCCAGTTATACCGGGAAGGAACCGGTAAGCAGGGCGGAGTCAGCGTGATTGGCATGGAAAATCTTTTTCGTTCGGGCTTCAAGGAATTCACCAGGCTGCGTCAGCAGCCCGGCATAGATTCTGATGCCGTGATGGAAGGTTCACAGCGTGCCATGCGAGTGGCGCTGGCACGGGAAGAGAAAGTCTTGGAGCGGCACCTGCCGATACTTTCAACGGTGGCGTCGGTTTCTGTTTACCTGGGACTCTTCGGTACGGTCTGGGGCATCATGAATACCTTTGTCAGTCTTGCCAATCAAAGCCAGGCGAGTCTTGCCGTGGTTGCCCCGGGCATTGCCGATGCTCTGCTGGCAACCGAGATGGGGCTATTTGCAGCCATTCCTGCTGCTATCGCCTATAACCGCTATGCGGCGAAGGTCGATTCGGTTATCCATAGTTATCAAACGTTCATGGATGAATTTTCCAGCATCCTGCATCGGCAGGCGCACTCGAAAAAAGCAGCGCAGTAAGCGAGACAGTCAGAATGGAAAGACATCGCCGCCGTAAACAAATGTCTGAAATCAACGTGGTGCCCCTGATAGACGTCATGCTAGTGCTGTTGATTGTATTCATGATCACCGCGCCGCTGATTACCCAGGGTGTCAAGGTAGACCTGCCACAGGCAGATGCTGAGCCGATAGAGGACAGTGATGAAGTGACCTTGGTAGTTTCCATCGATGCTGAAGGCAACTACTTCATCAGTCTCGGCAAAGAGGACAACCCTGAGCCGGTGGCTCTTGAAAGTATCGGTGAGGATGTGGCCAAGATCATGAACCAGAATCCTGCTGTGCCGGTTTTCCTGGAAGCCGACCAGGCAGTGAATTACGGCGTGGTGATGAGCCTCATGTCGACTCTTGGTGATGCCGGAGTTGCTGATGTTAATCTCATTACTCAGCCGCCGTCGGTTGGCAACTAATTATCCGAAAATTTCATCACGGCTATGAAGAATATGCATCCGATGGCGCTTTTGTTGAAATACGAAGGGTATCCCCCTGCCGTTATTGCTTCATTATTTATGCACCTGGGCCTGTTGCTTTTTATTTTCGGCCGGGAGGTGGACAGGGCTGATTTTGTTACCATTGAAGACCCCGTGATAGTTGCGGCTTCGGCCATTGACGTCAACCCGCAGCGCCTGCGGCGCCTGGAAAGATTAGAACTGGAAAGAGCCGAGGCAGATCGGCGCGAGCAGGCACGCCGCGAGCGTGAACAGCAGGCTCAGCGTGAGCAGCGCGATAGAGAGGAAGCCGAACAGCGGCGCGAGCAGGAAGAAGCGGAACGCCGCCGGCAGGAGGAACTGTCCCGTGAACGTGCCGCCGAAGAGGCCGAGCGTCAGCGCACTGCCGAGGAAAGGGCCCGCGAAGAAGCGTTATTGCAGAAGCAGCAGCGCCTGGCGCGTGAACAGGCTGCCAGGGATGCACAGGCTAGCGAACTGGCTGGTGAGCAGCTACTGGTAGCCGAGTATGTGACTATAATAAGACGCGTTATCAGTCAGAATTGGGTCATTCCGCCTGGTGCCCGCAACGGCATGACGGCGATCGTAAGGTTGCAGGTAGTCCCAACCGGTGAAGTGGTAGGTACCTTTATCGTGAAAAGCAGCGGAAATTCATCTTTTGACAGATCGGTCATACAGGCCGTGGAACGGGCAGAGCGCTTTCCGGAGCTCCAGGATCTTGACACTGGTGTTTTTGAACGTAATTTCAGAAATTTTGAACTAGTATTCAGACCAGAGGATTTATTGCGATGACCAGCCTTTCAAAAGGAATCGTGCGTCTTATGCTAGCAGCGGGTTTGCTGCTCTCTTTTAATTCCTATGCGCAACTGCAGATTGTCATTACCCAGGGCGTCGACAACCCCGTGCAGATTGCGCTTGTGCCGTTTGAATGGACCGGTTTTGGTGTGGCCCCTGAAAATATTACCGGCATTATTGCGGCCAATTTGCGCAACAGCGGCGAATTTGCACCAATCGCTGAAGAAAATATGCTCAGTACTCCGCACGAGCAGAGCGAGGTGTTTTTCAGGGACTGGCGATTTCTGGGTGCTGATTACCTGGTGATAGGAAAGATCACAGAAACCGGCGGGAGCATGCAAGTGCAGTACGAATTCTTTGATGTGCTGCGCGAGGAACGCCTGTTGGGCGAAGCACTGGGCGGTACCCGTTCGCAGATGCGCGACGTGGCGCACAATATCAGCGACAAGATTTTTGAGGAGGTTACGGGTGTCCGCGGTGCCTTCGGCACCAAGATCCTCTATGTGACCTCGGAGCGGGTCAGCGAGGATTTGACCAATTACCAGCTTAATTTGTCCGATGCTGACGGAGGGCGCTCCCAGGTCCTGCTAAGCTCGGTAGAGCCGATTATGTCACCGTCATGGTCACCGGACTGTCGCCAGATTGCCTACGTCTCTTTTGAATCCACGCGTCCGCGTATTTACATCCAGGACCTGAACTCGGGAGCAAGAGAGCAGGTGACTGACTTCACTGGTATCAATAGTTCACCGGTTTTCTCGCCTGACGGCACAAAAATGGCGCTGGTCTTATCAAAGGATGGTAATCCCGATATCTATGTCATGGATCTGCGCACGCGGGACCTACGGCGGGTGACCAACCATTTTGCGATCGACACTGAGCCCAGTTGGACCCCCAATGGCGAATCCCTGATATTCACTTCGGAGCGGGGCGGCAACAGTCGGCCACAGTTGTACCAGGTCTCCCTGGATAGCGGCTGGGTGGAAAGACTGACCTTCGAAGGCACCTACAACTCCAAGGGTCTGATGCTGCCGGACGGCTCAAATTTGCTGATGGTGCATCGCTACAACACCACCGATGAATATCACCTGGCTATCATGAATGTTGACCGAGGCACCATCCGCCCGCTGACTGAAACATCGCTCGATGAATCACCCAGTATCGCTCCGAATGCAAGCATGGTGATATACGCCTCAAAAGCCGGAAACCGAGGGATTTTGAACGCTGTATCCATTGACGGCCGCGTAAAGTTCCGGCTACCATCCGCGCAAGGCAATGTTAGGGAACCCGCTTGGTCGCCATTTTGCGATTAATTCTCAAATTTCTTTATTAAGGTATTGTTTTGCATTGCAAAATTATAGAGAATTGCCCGTTAACAATCTCAAAGCGAACAGATTTTTTTAATATTATAGACAGAATAAGAATGCGTAGTGAATGAGAGGAGTAGGTATGCAGACTGAAAAAATATTCAAATTTGGAATGGCTATGCTGCTGACTTTGACGCTGGCGGCATGCGCATCCAGCGATACCGACGAAAGCAGTGGTTCCGGCGGTATAGACTCTTCCAGTAGCTCCAGCTCCAGTGGCAGCGGCTCAGCAACCTCCTCCGGTGCCGGCGGTAGCAGCAGCCTGACAGCAGCACAGATGCAGGAAAGAGACGCGGCTATGGACACCACGGTCTTCTATTTTGAGTTTGATCGTTCTGATCTTAGCGCTGAAGCACGTGCAGCACTCGTTTATCACGCCAACTACCTTAAAGACAATCCATCTGCCCGTTATCGCTTGGAAGGTCATGCTGATGAACGGGGTACACGTGAATATAACTTGGCTCTTGGTGAACGTCGTGCCCAGGCAGTTGAGCGCTACCTGCAGGTACAGGGTGTCTCTTCAAACCAGCTGGAGACAATTAGCTACGGTGAGGAAAACCCCGTTGATCCTGGCACTTCAGAAGCAGCCTACTCCCGCAACCGTCGAGTTGAGATTCACTAAGACGAAAACCACAAATAGTTTAAATGAGCCGGGTTATCCCGGCTTATTTTTTTCAGAAAATCCAATAACTGCACAAAATGAAAAACAACCGTAAAGCTCTTTCAGTTTTCCTAATAGGCTTAGTGCTCTCTGTCTTGCCTTTTACACTCATGGCCCAGGTTGAAGTGCCTGTGGTCGAAGCTGGCACATCGCCGTCAGGTAACGCGGCACCAGCGGGCAACCAGAACGATGTCCTGGTCAACATGTACCTGCAGCTTGAAGCCTTGCAGAGCGAAATTCAGAATTTACGGGGTACTGTAGAAGAGCAGTCTTACCAGATCAAGCGCATGCAGATGGAGCAGCGAGACCGCTACCTGGATACTGACTCGCGTCTAACAGAGTTATATAACGAGGTTCTGGCTTATCACTTGGGCCAGGGTGTACCGGTTCAGCTGCCAGTTGGAGGTGTGCAGACACCATCGGTTCAGAGCAGCAATGAAACTGCCATCAATAGCCAGCCTATTCAAACACAGCCTCAAGCCGCCGCACCAAACCCTATAGCTTCAGGTGCAGGAATTGACGTCAATATTGCTCAGAATGAACAGCAGCTTTACCGCCAGGCACTGAACCTGTTGCTGGAAGATGAGGCCTACCAAAATGCCATCAATCTTTTTCAGCAGTACATGGATGTCTATGCCGACGGTCGATACCTCACCAATGCCCTTTACTGGCAGGGCGCGGCACTTGAACTGGTGGGCAATTACAGCCAGGCCATTGTCGTTCTGCAGAGGCTCATCAATGAGCACCCGCAGGATCCCAAAGCGCCGACAGCCATGTTAAGGCTTGGAACTGTTTACCAGGAAATGGGCGATTCGGCCCAGGCCGCAGCCAACTGGCAGAGAATCAGCGAGCTCTATCCTGATGCCAATTCCGAGATTGAAATAGCCAACGAAAATCTTCGTGCGCTTAACAACTAGTCTGACACAACACATTAGTTTCGAATCGTGCGGGCAATAGCAGCCATGAGCGCAACACTTCGTATTTCTGAGATCTTTTACTCACTGCAGGGCGAGGCCAGCACGGTTGGTCTTCCCACGGTGTTTGTCCGGCTCACGGGTTGTCCCCTGCGTTGCCAGTACTGTGACACGGCTTATGCTTTCAGTGGCGGTGTTATCTACAAGCTGGATGAAATTATTAAAGAGGTAGACAGTTACGGTGCCAGGTATGTCACCGTTACCGGAGGTGAGCCGCTAGCACAGGAAAACTGTCTCGAACTGATGAAACTGCTTTGTGACAAGGGTTATAAAGTCTCGCTGGAAACTAGCGGGGCGATAGATATCTCCAGGGTGGATACCCGTGTTGTCAGGGTAATGGATATCAAGACCCCTGGCTCTAATGAAATGCACCGCAACCTGATGGATAACATTGCCGAACTCACCGGCCACGACCAGGTCAAGTTTGTTGTCTGCAACCAAGAAGACTATCAATGGGCAAGAGAGCTGAATAACGAATACCAGTTGGACGAACGTGTCTCCAATGTCCTCTTTTCACCCAGCAAGGAAGAGCTCGAAGCGAAACAGCTGGCAGAATGGATTCTTGAGGATCGTTTAAACGTGCGCATGCAGGTTCAGCTGCATAAATATCTTTGGGGTGATGAGCCGGGTCATTGATGTGACCGGTTTGAGAAAGTGTTGTGACAACTGCAGAAACAAAAAAAGCCGTGGTATTGATATCGGGTGGACTCGACTCGGCGACCTGCCTAGCTATTGCTCGAGACCAAAGCTACTCCTGTTACGGTATGAGTTTTGACTATGGTCAGAGACACCGCAGCGAGTTGGTCTTTGCAGAAAAAGCTGCCACTAATGCGGGACTTGAAGATTACAAGGTCATTACCATTGATATGAGGGGAGTAGGCGGTTCAGCATTAACCGATTCGTCGATTGCAGTTCCCGAGAAAGAAACTGATGGAATACCGGTGACCTACGTGCCGGCCAGGAACACCGTCTTTCTTTCCTATGCGCTGGCATGGGCTGAGGTACTTAACGCAGAGGCCATTTTTATCGGTGTAAACGCGCTGGATTATTCCGGATATCCGGATTGTCGTCCCGAGTTTATCGAGGCATTCCAGGCCATGGCCAACCTAGCAACGAAACAGGCTGTGGAAGGCAGCTCGATCACCATAAAAACTCCCCTCATCAATAAGACCAAGGCTGAAATTGTTACCTTGGGTACATCGCTGGGCGTGGACTACAGTCAGACAGTTTCATGTTACCAGGCCGACGAAGCGGGCCGGGCCTGTGGTGTCTGTGACAGCTGCCGCTTAAGGCAGAAAGGCTTTGAAGTAGCGGGAATTGATGATACGACCCGGTACGCTGGATAAAGAGAGAAAGAAATGATGAAAAAGGCTGCCACTGGCAGCCTTTTTCGTTTAATGGTGGGCCGTGTGCGACTCGAACGCACGACCAATTGGTTAAAAGCCAACTGCTCTACCGACTGAGCTAACGGCCCGGTAGAAGGATTAGTCTTCGATCTAGATTAGTTTAATCGGAGCTAATGTACCCGACAGAGCTATACGGATCAGGTACTTTTTTGGACGAAATTTTTAAGAAAAAACTGGGGCCAAAAACAAGGCCGACATACTACTCAAAACGATGGAAATAGCAAGTCCTGAGGTGAAGAATTAAAGAGAAAACAGCCGTTTATGCTATTATTTTTATATTCAATAAATAGTTCCCCATAGTATGGCATTACTCAATAAAAATACTGAATCCGAGTTTGCGGCAGAGCGGGCTTTTGTCAAAGACTATCTCGACAGGGTGCCCCAGACCTGCTCCCTGCCCGACGCCAAGTCAAAAGAATACCGAGACAAGATCAAGAAGCTTCTGGTTGAGCGCAACGCGGTACTAGTAGCTCACTACTACACCTCACCTGAACTGCAGTCTCTTGCAGAGGAAACCGGCGGCATGGTGGCGGACTCACTGGAGATGGCGCGATTTGGGGCCCAGTCCTCTGCAGGAACAATCGTCGTGGCAGGAGTGAAATTCATGGGGGAGACGGCAAAGATTCTCAACCCGGAAAAAACCATTCTGATGCCCACCCTGGAAGCAACCTGTTCGCTGGATCTCGGCTGTCCCGTGGACACCTTTGTTCAATTTTGCGATGAAAATCCAGACCATGAAGTCGTGGTGTATGCCAATACCTCTGCTGAAGTAAAAGCTCGCTCTGACTGGGTTGTGACCTCGGCCATTGCCCTTGATGTGGTTGACTACCTGACTTCTCAGGGCAAAGCTATTATCTGGGCGCCGGACAAGCATCTTGGCAGCTATATTCAGAAGCAGACCGGAGCAGAGGATATGCTGATCTGGGATGGAGCCTGCATTGTGCACGAGGAATTCAAAACCAGGGCGCTTGATGATATACGCCATCTGCATCCTAACGCTGCTGTACTAGCGCATCCTGAATCGCCAATGGCAGTTCTTGAGCAGGCTGATATGGTGGGCTCAACCACACAAATCATTAAAGCGGCCTGCGAGCGTCCGGAAAAGATGTTTATCGTTGCCACTGATGCTGGCATTTTTTACAAGATGCAGCAGATGGCACCTAATAAGGAGCTTATACTGGCGCCGACTGCCGGGGAAGGTGCTACCTGCCGCAGCTGTGCCAACTGTCCCTGGATGGGCATGAATTCGCTAGCGAATCTTTATGATTCCTTGCTGAATGGTTCTCACGAAGTTCTGGTAGATGCCGAGCTCTGTGAAAAGGCCATGCTGCCTCTTCAGCGCATGCTGGATTTCAGGAAAAATCAGGCCTGATGAGACGGCTTATCGGTAGAAACGGTTCTGCAGGTTGCGAATGTAATCTAGTCGCTGCTGAATTTTTGCCCTGACCAGGCGATCTCTTTCCTGTTCCAGTGCCAGGCTAAACTGGTTTCTTGCCCTGGTGAAATCACCAACAGTAATAAAGTATTCGCCCCTCGCCTGGTGCACCTTGCTGATATTGCCGGCCTGTCCCTGGATTTCGGCCAGCTGGTACCATACCTGCGGATCGTTGGGCCGTTTAATGCTGTGCGCCTCAAGGATCTCGGCAGCAGCGACGTACCTGCCGCCCTGCTCAAGGGTGTTGGCAAGCGACATGGTCAGTGGATGGTTGCTCGGGTTGATTCTCAGATTGTCTTCCAGAATGTCTAGGGCTCTGTCCAGATTGCCGGCTGCCCTGGCAATGTCGGCCTGCAGCATGACGTAGGTGATTCGGGTCGGCTCTTTCAAAAGTACGGTTTGCAGTGACTGGGTAGCCTCAACAAACTGACCGCTTTCCAGTTGGCCAAGTGCTATACCGTACCTGGCGGCATCCGCTTCCACGCCATTAAGCTGCGGCAGCGCTCGTTGAAGCGTAGCCACATAGGCTTCGGTATCGTTGCTGTAGTGAACGCTGACGCGATGTTTCATTAGCAGGAATTCAATATTCTGGATGTGCTCCAAGGCAGGCAGGGAATTGGCGCGATTTTTACTGTCGGCAATACGATTTTCGTCCAGGGGGTGAGTGGAGAGAAATTCCGGCATGCGCTGTGAGAAGCTATTCATGCGCATCATCTGTTCAAACATGCCGGCCATATCAAAAGGATCAAAGCCCGAGTTGTACAGCGTACGAATGCCAATTCGGTCAGCTTCCTGTTCGTTGCTTCTGCTGTAGCGCATCTGATTTTCCTGGCCAACGGCCTGCGAGGTCATCAGTGCCGCCTGGCCTGCATCACCGCCAGCCACGCCGGCAATCACCAGGCTGGCCAGCAAGCCTGCCATACTGGGCAGGGCATTGCGCTGCGCCTGCTGAACCGAACGGGCATAGTGACGCTGGCTGATATGGGCAAGCTCGTGTGAAAGCACAGAAGCAAACTGCCCTTCATTCTGGGCAAACAGGAACAGGCCGGCATTTACGCCAATAATGCCTCCGGGAGCGGCAAAGGCATTCAGTATTTCGCTGTCGATAAGGACAAACTCCAGCCTGTGGTCTGTTAGTTCACTGTTGACTGCCAGCTTGTAAGTCAGGCTGACGATATACTCCATGATTAAGGGATCATCGAGCATGGTAGTTTCGCGTCTGATCTGTCTCAAAAACTCCCGACCGAATTCGTATTCTTGCTGGGTAGAAATAGTGCCCGAGACTGAATCACCCAGCACAGGAAGATTAACCTGGGCCCGCGATGGGAAAGCCAGGGATGTTGCCAGCAGGGTAACGGGCAACAGATGAACAAGCCTGCTAAGGACTGTGCTCAACCTGTTTGGTAAAAAAGCCGGGAAAATCTTCATGAATAAGTCAGGCATAACACCTTAGACCAATAATACACATTATTTCAGCCCATAACTCGGTTTTTCACTGGGTGCGGGGTAAAATAGCTCCATGCAAACTAAAGCAGATATTGAGTTGGATCTGAGCGGACTTACCTGCCCGATGCCCCTCCTGAAAGCAAAGCAGGCCCTAAACAAGATGGAAGCAGGCCAGGTGCTAAAAGTCCTGGCTACTGATCCCGGCTCAGAAAGGGATTTCCAGGTTTTCACTGAGCAAAGTGGAAACAATCTGCTTGAGTTTGAAAATCATGAAGGAACCTTTGGTTACCTGATACAAAAAAATTAGAGCGCAGGATCAGGCGCAATCGAATTAGAGAGCAAGGATAACCGGCGGATGAAGTATACGGAATGTGTACGGGTCGACTTATACAGGTAGCAGCATGTTAAAAGTTTTTAGCGAACTCTATGAACGCTACTTCTCCGAGGAAGAAGCGATTATCTTTGCCTTGCTGTTGATCGTCAGCACCCTAATCATGCTGACCATGGGCGGCATTATTGCCCCCCTGATGTGGAGTATAATCATCACCTTCATCCTTCAGGGACTGGTCAACTCGCTGCACAAGCTTAATGTGTCGCACACAGTTTCGGTGTACCTTGTCTACCTTCTTTTCCTTGGTGCCACCCTGATTTTCTTCCTCTATTTCCTCCCTTTTGGTTGGAGCAGGCTAACTATATTCCTGGATGAGCTCCCGAGCATGGTGGATCAACTGGAGTCACTGCTGTTCGTGTTGCCCGAAAACTATCCTGAGCTATTCACGCAGAGCCAGGTAGACCAGTGGATGCAAAATATGCAGGGGGAAATAGGGCAACTCGGCCAGGAAATTCTGTCCTACTCGGTGACCAGTATCACTCGCCTCGTAACCCTGGTGGTTTATACCGTTCTTGTTCCAATCATGGTTTTTTTGATGCTGCATGATTCTGAAAAACTCCTGACCTTTCTTGAAAGCTACCTGCCTAAGAAACGACCCATCATGGCGCAGGTCTGGCATGAGATGAACGATCAGCTAGCCAACTACATTCGTGGTAAAGCGGTTGAAATTACTGTAGTTGGCATTTCCAGCTACATCATGCTCTCCATATTTGGACTGAATTACCCCTTGCTGCTGTCCGTCCTGATCGGATTTTCCGTAATTGTGCCATACGTGGGAGCAACCGTGGTCACCATTCCGGTCTTCCTCGTTGGCTTTTTCCAGTGGGGCTTATCCGGCGACCTGGTCCAAGTGCTGATTGCCTACGCAGTCTTGCAGATGATCGACGGCAACATCCTGGTCCCTCTGATATTTTCTGAGACGGTGAATTTACATCCCATTTCCATCATCACGGCCATCCTGGTCTTTGGTGGACTCTGGGGATTCTGGGGTGTCTTTTTCGCGATTCCGCTGGCTACCTTCATCAAGGCGGTCATCCGGGCCTGGCCTATCAAGGGCGGTCCTGACAATATCCATTCAGTATAAAGTTGCGTTCTCTTAGGCTAAAATTACCGTTTTTTCCGGGGCTCTCCAGTTTTCTTTACAAAGCCGGTAAAGTTTCCAGTTAATTTAGCACAACCCTTAACCATTCCCGGGACAGGCGAGACAGAAAAGTAATGATCAAAGGCAGTATCGTCGCAATTGTGACCCCAATGCATAAAGACGGCAGTATTGATATGGAGACCATGTCGTCCCTGCTCGAGTGGCATGTTGCCGAGGGCACAGATGCCATAGTGGCGGTTGGCACTACCGGCGAATCGGCTACCCTGAACGTGGATGAGCATTGCGCGGTTGTCAGCCACGTAGTCAAGCTCATCAATGGCCGTATCCCGGTAATTGCCGGAACTGGCGCCAATTCAACAACTGAAGCTATTGAACTTACCGCCGCAGCCAAGGAAGCGGGTGCTGATGCCTGCCTACTGGTGACCCCTTATTACAACAAGCCAAGTCAGAGAGGCCTGGTTGCGCATCACACCAGGATTGCCGAGTCCGTGGACATACCCCAAATTCTTTACAACGTTCCAGGCAGAACGGCGTGCGATATGCTACCGGAAACGATCAAGGAGCTATCCGTTGTAGACAATATAGTCGGCGTTAAGGAAGCGACGGGAGATATTGCGCGCGGCAAGAAAGTCATGGAGCTTTGCGACAAAGATTTTGCCGTATATTCGGGTGATGATGAAACCTCCCTTGAACTTATCCTTGCTGGTGCCGTAGGTTCCATTTCTGTAACAGCAAATCTTGTGCCCGGAGCGCTGCATTCAATGTGCAGCCTGGCCATGGCAGGAGACGCCGACGCGGCGGCCGAGGTGAATGCCGGCATCGCTTGCCTGCACAGGGACCTCTTCCTCGAAGCCAACCCGATACCGGTAAAGTGGGCACTGAAGGAAATGGGTAGAATAGGACCTGGAATTAGGCTGCCGCTCGTTGAGCTGGATTCAGCCTGTCATGAACAACTGCGTCAGTCACTTCGTGATGCCGGTGCTCTTTGAGCACACGTAAAAAATCCGGACTAACAGTTAATGCCAATAGAGAACGCCAAACAATTATTGATCGCATCAAGGGCACTGAGCGTGTTGTCATGCATTTTCCTGTCAGGCTGCTCCATGCTGAACAAGGTTCCGATTCCTGGCATGGATTACATAGCCGGTGAAGAAGGCCTGCTCAGGGATAGGCAGGCTGACTATCTTGATGCCGAGGTGCTGCCGAGGACACAGATACCATCTGCTTATGACAGCTACATAATCGATGACCTAATGGTGATCCCGGAAGTCTCACAGGAAAATACTCAGGAATTTCTCAGGGCACCTAGACCGCGTGGCTTCAGTGGCCGTATGGAACGTGGCGTTGTCATTCAGCGCATGAACGAGGAGAGCTGGATTGTTGTTGATGTCAGTCCCAGTGAAGTGTGGCCGCGGATCAGGGATTACTGGTCCACTAAAAGTATAGGCGTTGATTTTGAAAATCCAACCGGAGGCATTATGGATACAGGCTGGTTTGTCCTTGAAGGCAACGCGTTAACAAAGGAAAAAATGCGCGTGATGATCGAGCCGGGTTTTCAAAATAACAGCGCCGAAATTCGACTTTTGCACCAGTCGGCTAACCAAGCTATCCCGACTATCGGGCGAGTGGATTGGCCCGATGAGTCCATGGACGAAGGAGTTGCTTACGATTTCCTGACTGACCTGTCTGGCTACTTGGCCGACCTAGCTGGACTTTACCAGGCCTCCACGGTTTCTTTCCTTGCTGAAAATATCAGCAGCAGAGGAAAAGCATCCATGATTACCACGCCCGGCGGCAGAGATATCCTTCGCCTCGAAGCGGATTACAACAGGAGCTGGGCTTCAGTGAGCAGGGCGTTGCAGCGAGCTGAAGTTGATATTGTCGCGGACAGTCAAGAGCAAGGGATCATCGAAGTGGATTACATAATCCGCTCCGAAGACGAGAACGACAAGCCGGGTTTGTTCCGTCGTCTAGCGACCCTTAACGGAATTTTTTCAGGAAGTGATCCCGGCCAGTACTTCCCGCTAAGAATTCGTGTCGTAGACCTTAACGGAGAAGTTGAAGTTCTAATAGAGTCCCAGGATGCCGCCACTGGCACCGAGGAAGAGCAGCGGGAAGCTGAAAATTCGCTGTTACGCCTGATCCGCAATTATCTTGCCTAGTCTTTTGCGCTGTCAGTGCAACAGGCTGGACTATCAACTGATTTAGTGACTGACCTCTTCAGGAGAGGCCAAGTTTTGGGGTTATAAATGGAAAAACGTGATGAGCTGTATTCTGGTAAGGCCAAGTCAGTATACAAAACTGATGATCCTGGCCTGTTTGTACTTCATTTTCGTAATGATACTTCCGCCTTCGACGGCACCAAGGTTGAAAAACTTATGGATAAGGGCAAGGTCAATAACATCTTCAATGCCTTCATTATGAAAAAGTTGGAAAGGGCGGGAATAAAAACTCATTTTGTTGAACAGCTTTCTGAAACTGAATCACTGGTTAAGAAACTGGATATGATTCCAGTTGAATGCGTAGTAAGGAATCTCGCGGCAGGCAGTATCTGCAAGCGATACGGTCTGCCCGAGGGGCAGGAAATTTCACCTCCCACCTTCGAGTTCTTTCTCAAGAATGATGAGCTTCATGACCCCATGATTAACGATTATCACATTGCTTCTTTTGGTTGGGCAGATCCAGCGCATATCGAAGAGATGAAGAAGCTTACCTTCAAGGTAAACGAGGTGCTCAAGGGGCTGTTCGAGCAGGCTGATATGCTGCTCGTAGACTACAAGTTGGAATTCGGACTCAATGACGGCGAGCTGCTGCTGGGTGATGAGTTTAGCCCGGATGGTTGCCGGATCTGGGATGCCGAGACGCGCCGCAAAATGGACAAGGACAGATTCCGCCAGGATCTTGGTGATGTTATCGAGACCTACAAGGAAGTGGGTGCAAGACTTGGCATCGATTTTGGCTAAATACTTTATCGAAATACCTTTCTGATCAGGCACATTCCATGGTAACCGGCACACTGATAATCATTCTGCTTCTGTCAGTGCTTATCGTGCTTGCGCTTTGTTTGCTTACCCTGACTTATAAGAAGTCCGGAAAATCCAGCCCCATTCTCGAGGAGCGTTTACAATTTCGCCAAGAGGAAAATGACAAGCTGGCAGCGCAGCTGGTAATAGCTCGCCAGGAAATTGACGAGGCAAATGAAAAAACGGTCTCCCTGCGCGAAAATGTCACCCGCCTGGAAACGCAGCTTCGTGAAGAGCGTAAGCAGAATCAGGAAAAACTAGAGCTTCTGGAAAACGCCAGGGAAAAGATGAGCATCGAGTTTAAAAACTTGGCCAACGATATTCTGGAGCAGAAGGGCAAAGCCTTTGCTGAAAATAATAAAGAAAATATGGAGAGCATTCTTAAACCACTCCGCGAAAAAATTCAGCAGTTTGAGAAAAAAGTTGAGGAAACCTACGACAGGGAATCGAAGGAGCGTTTTTCTCTCGCCAGGGAAATTAAAAATCTGCAGGAGCTCAATACCCGCATTAGTGAGGATGCCATTAACCTGACAAATGCCCTGAAAGGTGAAAGCAAGACACAAGGCAACTGGGGAGAGTTCGTACTCGAGCGCCTGCTTGAGGAATCAGGGCTGCGTAAGGGCAGCGAATATGAAATCCAGGTCAGCTTGAAAACCGAAGCCGGCGGCATTCGCCAGCCTGACGTCATTATACGCCTTCCGGAAAACAAGGATGTCATTATTGATTCCAAGGTAAGCCTGAAAGCTTACGAGAAGTATTATTCCGAGGATGACAAGGACAGTAAAGCCAGGGCGCTGAAAGATCATGTCCAGTCCATACGCAATCACATTAGGGATCTCTCTAGCAAGAACTACCAGAATCTGGAGTCAGTCCGCACTCTGGATTTCATCATGATGTTTCTTCCGGTAGAAGCGGCATTTGCACTTGCCGTGCAGCAGGACCAGTCGCTGTTCACTGAAGCCTTTGACCATAATATTGCTCTGGTTGGACCGACGACGCTTATGGCAACACTGCGCACCATTCAGAATATCTGGCGTTATGAACACCAGAATAAGAATGCCATGGAAATTGCCAAGGGTGCCGGCGCGCTCTATGACAAGTTTATAGGGTTTGCGACAGACCTTGAGGAAATTGGCAAGCGCCTTGATCAGGCCCAGGATTCCTACAGCAGTGCGCATAAACGGCTGACATCGGGGCGCGGCAACCTGGTGTCCCGGGTCGAGCAGTTAAAAACGCTGGGCGCCCGTGCCAGCAAAAGCATGCCGTCTTCCCTGTCCGATCTGCCAGATGGAAATCAGCTACCCTGTGCGGAAGATTCAAGCGAGAGAGGCTAGGTAACCCTACCCATCACAATGACTGATATTTCCCATATCCAGGAGTTTCTTCTCTGCCCCACGCCGCCGGAGTGGGTGGCGTGGGCGTTGCAACATGAAGACTTAATGCTTATAGACCACGCCAACTGTGAAAAAAAAGCCGCTGCCAGTGCGATGAATCTCATGTACCGCTATGTCGACAAGGCAGACCTGTTGAAAAAAATGTCACAGCTGGCCAGGGAAGAGCTGCTGCATTTTGAGCAGGTTGTGGCGCTAATGGAAGAAAAGGAAATTGACTACATTCACCTGTCTCCTTCACGTTATGCTTCGGGACTGCGTGAGCACATGCGCACCCATGAACCTGCGAAGCTGGTAGATACCCTGATCGTCGGTTCCTTTGTTGAAGCAAGATCCTGTGAGCGATTTAACGCGATTGCTCCGGAGCTGGATGAAAGGACGTCCCGGTTTTACCAATCACTGTTGCGATCGGAGTCCCGTCATTATGAAGATTACCTCGGCCTGGCCAGGAAATATGATGAAGCGGATACTGAAGAGCGTATTCGTTTCTTTGCCGAGCTGGAGGCTGAGCTGATATCCACCCCTGATGATGAGTTCAGGTTTCACAGCGGCATTCCCGCTGTCAGTTGAACAACTCTCTTATCACGCCGCTATAACACCGTTAATCGTTGCAGCTGACAGGCTTGTTCAGCGAATTCCCTATTTTTTCCTCGAGATTATCCAGCTGTCTGCAGGAAATACTGTCATTCCCCTGGAGAGCGACAAAGCGCAGTATGGGCAATGACATCAGGGTGTTGATGTTGGTAATTCGGTTGTTGCGCAAGCTCAGTACGCGCAGGTTGCGCAGCTCGAGTAGCGGACTGAGATCGCTGATATTGTTATCACTGAGCTCAAGCTGTTCCAGGTTTGCTAGCTCGCGTATGCCATCGAGACTGTCAACACCGGAAGCAGGGCAGGCCAGCAGCTTGATGCTGTCTGGATCATCGCTGCCCGCGATGGCGACCTGCTGATTCAGGCAGCCCTGCAGGTTCGGATCTGACAACAGGGAGGGCGGAGGCTGGCTGGTCGGCGTATAGAGCACGTTGTTATTGAGTACAACCTGGTAACGGCTGCAGGAAGTGATCAGCATTAATGTGACCATGGAAAAGAGAAGGCCAGTAACTCGCCAGGTTGAACCCACCTTGAACTCAAATGGTTTTTTACTTAAAGGTCCTTTCATGGATTCCATGGCCTCTGCGGTTCCTGATAAGGGAAAATTTGACGCACGAAAACCCGTATTGCGGGCATTTCTTTCGTTTCTTAAGGCTACGTGAACAGCCTATTCGGTGGGATGGTGAAAGGTAGTATTTCACATCCAGTCCCGGTAGTATTGCGTGCTCTTTCGACTTGTATTGTCACGACAATTTTCACTACAGTAAAGCATAACTAAGGATTGAGAATGAGATTATCTAAACTGACTGCCACCGCAATTATGTTGTCGGCAAGCTTCATGGCAGGCAACCTGCTGGCACAGGATCTGGATCTTACCTCTGAAGAAGGTAAGGCTGGCTACAGCATCGGCGTTAACATTGGCATGAACCTCGTCAACCAGATGCCAATGGAGGACCTTAACATGGCCTCCCTGATTCAGGGTGTAAGTGATGCCCTTAATGGTCAGTTGCAGATGAGCGAAGAAGAAATAATGAATGCTATCCAAGCATTCTCCCTGGCGCAGCAGGAAAAGTTTGATGCTGCCCAGGCTGAGGCTGCCCAGGCAGGAGTCCGTTTCCTGGAGGACAATGGCCAGCGTCCTGAAGTCATGATCACTGACTCCGGTCTTCAGTATGAAGTGCTGGAAGAAGGTGAGGCCGGTGCTGACAGCCCCAGAGCAAGCGATACGGTTACTGTGCATTATCACGGCACGCTCATTGACGGCACTGTCTTCGACAGCTCTGTTGAGCGTAACGAACCAGCGACTTTTGGCCTTAACCAGGTCATTTCCGGTTGGACTGAAGGTGTTCAGCTCATGAAAGTAGGGGACAAGTACCGCTTTTACATTCCACCGGAGCTTGCCTACGGGGAAGCGGGTGCCGGCGGCATCATTGGCCCTAATGCCACGCTGATTTTTGATGTAGAACTGCTGGAGATCCAGTAAAGCACCTTACCCCTGCAGATGAGCAAGCAGAATTTGAACCGAGGTCTGGCTGATTTTATCCAGGCCTCTCCTACGCCATACCATGCGGTCGCAAACCTTGAGGCAGAACTTCAGGCAGTCGGCTTCGTGCGCCTTGATGAAGCGAATACCTGGTCGCTCGAGAAAAAAAGCGCCTACTATGTCACGCGTGGTGACTCATCCATTGTAGCGTTCAAGACTGGCACTCAGGATCTTGAGACAACGGGATTCCACATGGTGGGAGCGCATACTGACAGTCCGTGTCTCAAGGTTAAGCCGCAGCCTGAAATCAACCGCCACAAGTATACCCAGCTCGGCGTTGAAGTGTACGGTGGCGTGCTGCTTAACCCTTGGTTTGACCGAGATCTTTCTCTGGCTGGGCGAGTGGATTACCAGGACAAGAAAGGTGCGCTGTGTCATACGCTGATTAATTTTGAGCGGCCAATTGCGGTGATACCAAGCCTGGCTATTCATCTTGATCGCGAGGCCAACGAGAACCGCTCGGTAAATCCACAAACTTACCTGCCGCCAATTCTTTCACAGACCCTTGAAGGCAAGGGCTTTGACCTGAAAAAGTTCCTGCTTGAACACCTGAAGAAAGAATTAAAGATCCGAGATGTTGAAAAAATCCTGGCATATGACCTGAGATTTTATGATGTACAGCCGCCGGCTGAAGTGGGACTACATAATGAATTCATTACGGCGGCAAGGCTGGACAACCTTTTGAGCTGCTATATCGGGTTGCGCAGCCTGATTGCAAGTAACAGCAAATTCGGCAGTCTTCTTGTTTGCTCCGACCACGAGGAAGTCGGCAGTGTTTCTGCCTCGGGAGCAAAAGGTACTTTCCTGGAAGCCGTCCTGGACAGAATCATGGAGGGGCTTGCCTCGGGAGGTGCCGAAAGTAAACGCCGCATGCTCGATAAATCCCTGTTCTTCTCCGTAGACAATGCCCATGGCATCCATCCAAACTTTGCGGACAAGCATGATGATAAGCATGGACCGCTTCTGAACCAGGGGCCAGTGATCAAGATTAATGCCAATCAGCGCTATGCCACTTCTTCAGAAACCTCGGCTTTTTTCAGGCAACTCTGTGAAAAAGCCAAAGTACCGGTTCAGGCCTTTGTTGTTCGTAACGATATGGGTTGTGGCTCTACAATAGGGCCTATTGTTGCGGGTGAGCTTGGAATAAAAACACTGGATCTTGGTGTTCCAACTTTTGCCATGCACTCCATAAGGGAAATGGCCGGTAGCAACGATGCCGACTACCTGGCGATATCGCTAAAAGCCTTTTATAGCCGTCAGTAATTCATTTCACCTGCTTTTTCAGGTCGCGGATTAAAAATCTCAGCGGGTGTATGGTGCTCATTACCTCTGCTGATACCGGCAGACTTTCCCTGTTAATACTCGAAGCAAGAATTTCTGCGGCCAGCGGCGTGGTGGTCAGACCATGAGAGCCATGTCCTGTATTGATATACAGGTTCGGCAGCAGGGGCGCCTGGCCTTCTATTTTCTTTCTCGCGTTTCTTTTCAGTCCGCTGAAATAACTTTGGCAGGACTCCCTGTTTTCTACTGGCCCAATCATGGGTAAAAAATCACGGGTTGTTGTGCGAACGCCGGCGCGACTGCTGAGTGGCGTTTGTGAAGACAACTGTGAGAAAAGTGTTTTGCTGACCTCTTTAAGCAGGGCGAGATTCTCATTGCGGAGCGTTTCATTCTCTAGAGGTATATCCATCCCCTGGCCGTAACTGCCGCCGATGGTGATGACAGCATTACCATTGTCATTCCAGGGAATGAGATAGCCCCTGTTACAGAGTATGGAGTCTATATCGAACTCTTTGTTTGCAGCATAAGTATCGACCTGGCCGTGGTTGTGCACCAGAGGGTAGTGTGGCAATACTTCGAATGATTCGTTCTCAAAATTAGTGCAGAATATAACGGCATCGAAACTGGCTGTTTTTGTCGTTTCATTAACATTGAATACCAGTTGCCATGCGTTATCGTTATAATGACATCCTGTTACGTCATGGGAAAAAAATTGATCAATGTTGGGTTGCGTGATTAGGGTTCGGCACAGCAGTGCGGGATTGAGGCTGCCAGCGGCAGGAATTTGCAGCCCGCCAATAGAGCTTTCCTTATCGATATCGACAGGTTTGGAAGATTGCAGCACCCTGTTGTCATAAATCCCCCTGTCTATTATTGCCGTCTGCTTTTCCTGCTCATCATTTGAAATGGCCAGCTGCATGACTCCCTGGCTTTGCCAGTCAAAAGCTTCGCGCTCAGGATGTGATTCATAGAGTCGACTCGCCAGCGTGAAGGCGGTGGCGTGAAACTGCTGGGCTGGGCTTTGATGGCGGTAGAGCTTCGGATGTACAACTCCCCTTGGATTACCTGATGCGCCCTGTGCCTCGCAGCTGCCCTTGTCAACGAGTGAAACTTCAAAGCCTCGTGCTGCTAGGGCAGAGGCGGTCATGCAGCCAGCAAGTCCGGCCCCGAGTACGGCAATTCTCTGCGGTATTTTCCCGTCAGGCTGCCATGGCGAATACCATTTTCTGTATCGAATACTCGTTTGACCTGCCTTGTAGGTCCCCGTGAGCATGTGCCTTTTCTTTCCGAACCCTGGTGTTTTGCTGACTAGAAAACCGCTTTTCTCCAGGCCTCGCCGGACCTCGCCGGAAGCAGAGTAGGTACTGAAAGTAGTTCCCGTTTTACTGTGACTCGCAATCGCATTGAACAGTGGCTGTTGCCACATGGCAGGATTTTGCCGGGGTGCGAAGCCATCCAGGTACCACATGTCCACGCTGGGTTCCGGGGCCTGCAGTTTCTCCAACATGGTCGTTGCATCGCCGATGTACAAATCCAGGACCACACGTTTATTCTGCTGATGCAAAGACAGACGCTGCATGCCCGATCCCTCTTCAGAATACTGGGAGAAAAAATCCTCTAAATCAGGCGCAAAGGATGCAGACAGCTGCCGGAAAAATCTTTCAAGGTCTTCTCGGGTTACGGGATGCAATTCACTACCCAAGTAATGGAGCACGTTAATGGATGTATCGGACTGGAAAAAACTGCCAACGGTGAGCATAAAGTTCAGGCCAAAACCAAACCCGCATTCGCCGATGACAAGTTTCTTGCGGGAGGATTTCTTCAGCATCTCTTCCAGTTGATTGCCTTGCAGAAAAACATGGCGGCTCTCAGCGATCGGATCGGCTGCCGAAAAATAGATATCACCGTATTCACGAGAAACCGGATAGCCATTTTCATCCCAGTCGACAATGGCCTGTTGTGTCTTGGAGTCTGTAATTGCCTGTATCCGTCGAGTGAAGTGAGCCCTAGAGTATAGTCTTTCAAACTGCGTGACAGGTAGCGACTATCCCACGATTCTCGGTTAAAATAGCGCCTTTTTGAGCAGTACGCATGCTAGAAGTAAACAACCATCTCCAGAATATCAAGGATTGCCAAGAGCGCCTCAAGGTGCTGAGGGGGTATCTTTGACTTCGACCAGAAACAGGAACGGCTCACTGAAGTAGAGCTGGAATTGGGCGAATCTTCGGTCTGGGAAAAACCCGAATATGCTCAGGCGCTCGGCAAGGAACGTTCCGAACTGGAAAAAATAGTGCTCACCATCCGCAACCTGGAACAATCATTCAGCGACATCCAGGAACTCATAGACCTGGCCCGGGAAGAGGATGATCAAAGCCTTATGCAGGAAGCCCAGTCAGATCTTGAAGGTGCCACGGGCACCTTGGAAACGCTTGAATTCAGACGCATGTTTGCCGGTGCCATGGACAGCAATAATGCATACCTAGACATCCAGGCCGGCTCAGGGGGGACAGAGGCCCAGGACTGGGCAGAGATGTTGCTGCGCATGTATCTGCGCTGGGGAGAGCAGAAAGATTTCGAAACTGAACTGGTTGAAGTGTCAGGTGGCGAAGTGGCGGGGATAAAAAGTGCGACCCTGCACTTTGAAGGTGAATTTGCGTTTGGCTGGCTCAGAACCGAAACCGGGGTCCACAGGCTGGTCAGAAAATCACCCTTTGATTCAGGTAATCGCCGGCATACCTCCTTTGCCTCTGTATTTGTTTCCCCAGAAGTGGATGATGAAATTGAAATCGACCTAGATATGAGTGATGTCCGGGTGGACACTTATCGGGCCAGCGGGGCGGGTGGTCAGCACGTCAACAAAACAGACTCCGCCGTGCGTCTGACCCATGAACCCAGCGGTATCGTGGTGCAATGTCAGAGCCAGCGTTCACAGCACAAGAACAAGGACATGGCGATCAAGCAGCTGAAGGCGAAGCTGTATGAGCTGGAAGAGTTAAAGAAAAAGGAAAGCCTGCAGGAAATCGAGGAAGAAAAGGCCGATATTGGCTGGGGCAGCCAGATTCGTTCATATGTGCTTGATTCGTCCAGGATCAAGGACCTGAGAACCAATATTGAAACCAGCAACACCGGCGCGGTGCTTGATGGTGACTTGGATGATTTTATGGAGGCCAGCCTGAAAATGGGGCTGTAAAGCATTCCAACCGAGTAAACAGTTTAAAGAGATTTAGCAGAGAACAAGCATGAGTGAAGAAAACGAACAGGCAGTCAACGCTGAAGAAGAGAACAGGCTGATTGCCCAGCGCAGGGAAAAACTGAATGCCCTGCGTGAAAAACGCAACGCCTTTCCCAACGATTTTCGTCGTGGGGATTTAGCGACGGATATTCATGCCGCCCATGGTGAGAAAGACAAGGAAACACTGGCGGGTGAGGATATACCTGTCTGCGTTGCTGGCCGCATCATTCGCAAGCGCGGGCCTTTCCTGGTGATTCAGGATGTCAGTGGACAGATACAGCTCTACCTCAACATCAAAGAGTTTCCTGAAGAGGAGAGAACGGAAATCAAGAGCTGGGACCTTGGCGACATCATAGGTGCAACCGGAAAAGTATTCAGGACAGATAAGGGTGAGCTCAGTGTGCGAATAAAGCAGGTAAGCCTGCTGACAAAATCATTGCGACCACTGCCGGACAAGTACAAGGGGCTGACCGATACCGAGGTGCGTTACAGGCAGCGTTACGTTGATCTCATCGTTAACGACGAATCCCGCAATACATTCATCGTCAGATCCAAAGTGATTAATGCCATTCGCGCCTACATGACCGATGAGGATTTCATGGAGGTGGAAACCCCCATGATGCAGGTGATACCAGGCGGCGCTGTGGCTAGGCCTTTTATTACGCACCACAACTCACTTGACCAGGATATGTACCTGCGAATTGCGCCGGAACTGTTCCTGAAGCGCTTGGTGGTGGGCGGCTTTGAACGCGTTTTCGAACTCAACCGGAATTTCCGCAACGAGGGTTTGTCCGCGCGGCACAACCCGGAATTCACCATGCTCGAGTTTTACCAGGCCTATGCGGATTACCGCGACCTCATGGCGCTGACTGAAGACATGCTACGCAAGGTCACCAGCGAGGTGCTTGGCACCGGCAAGGTTATGTACGAAGGGGCCGAAATAGTTTTTGAGCAGCCTTTTGTCATCCTTCCGCTGCTGGAAGCCATTGTCCAGCACATGGAAGGCGTCACCATCGAGCAACTGACTGATCTGGTTAGCGCTAAAGCGTTGGCCAAGGAAATCGGGTTAGAGGTCAAGGATAGCTGGGGGATAGGCAAAATCCAGCTGGAAATTTTCGAGGCCCGCGTTGAGGAAAACCTGCAGCAGCCAACCTTTATTACGGAATACCCGACAGAAGTCTCTCCGCTGGCGCGCCGCAATGATGACAACCCCGAAATTAGTGACCGTTTTGAGCTTTTTATTGCAGGCCGCGAAATCGCTAACGGTTTCTCTGAGCTCAATGATTCCGAAGACCAGGCTGAACGCTTCAGAGCACAGGTAGAGGAAAAGGACGCGGGCGACCATGAAGCGATGCATTTTGATCAGGACTACATAACTGCTCTAGAGTATGGCATGCCGCCAACGGCAGGAGTGGGGATTGGTATCGACCGTCTTGTAATGCTGCTGACCGACTCACCTTCCATCCGAGACGTACTACTATTCCCTCATATGCGCCCCCAGCACGACTGAAGATACAGCAGGGCTGAGGAGCTGTAGGTGTCGACGCAGGTAGGAAGAAAAATTCAGCTTGATCCCTCCTGGCTGCAGTTCCTTGAAGGGGAGTTTAGCCAAGATTACATGATAAACCTGCGTCAGTTTCTGCGTCAGGAAAAAGCCGGCGGTAAGCATATTTTTCCTCCCGGTAAGCTCATTTTCAATGCGCTCAATTCTACGCCGTTGGATAAGGTAAAGGTTGTTATTCTCGGCCAGGACCCCTACCACGGTACCGGGCAGGCGCATGGGCTCTGCTTTTCAGTGATGCCAAGTGTCCAGGTGCCGCCATCACTACAAAACATATACAAGGAACTGGAAGCCGACCTGGGCATTGCAGCTGCACATCATGGCTACTTGCAAAGCTGGGCCAAGCAGGGCGTGCTTCTACTCAATGCGGTACTCACGGTTGAGCGCTCCAAGGCGGCTTCACACCAGGGCAGGGGCTGGGAGATATTTACAGACAGGGTGGTACAAGTACTAAACGATCAGCGTGATGGGCTCATCTTTTTGTTATGGGGCAGTTACGCACAAAAGAAAGGAAAGATCATTGACCGTAGCCGTCACCATGTACTCCAGTCCACACACCCCTCGCCCCTCTCAGCCCACAAAGGCTTTCTTGGCTGCAGGCATTTCTCGCAGGTGAATGCTTTTCTTGAGGGAAGCGGGCAGGACCCAATTCAATGGGCCTTGCCGGAAAATCCGTCCTAAGGTTACCGAGTATCAGTCGCCGGTGTAGGTACAGCCGCTTGTACAGGTCTCGCTAATAACCAGCTCAGACAGGGGTGGCAGTACCTTCTTGATTTGGGGCCACAGCCAGCGCACGATATTCTCGCTAGTAGGATTTTCCAGGCCTTCAATTTCGTTCAGGTAGTAATGGTCGAGGCGCTCCATGATTGGATCGACGGCCGCCGAGATGTCGGCAAAATCCATGAGCCAGCCAAGTTCTGCATCTGGCTCTCCTTGGATATGGACTTCGAGAAGGTAGGAATGACCATGCAGGCGCGCACATTTGTGCCCTTCTGGAACATTGGGCAACCGGTGCGCCGCCTCGAAAGTGAATTTCTTGAATATTTTCATAGTTTTCAATGCCCTGAAAGGAGCGTGATGGTAACGAGTGGACCCTCTCATGTACAGTGCTTTCGCAAAGGGTGGTCAAAACTGTAACTAGAGAACTTTATGTAAGTTCCCTGTCCTACACTGAAGTTCATTGAAAGGCACTAGTTTGAGCTACTGGAGTAATAGAGTTTGCCCATGTTTCTAGGCTAATTTGTTATCTTGCTTGTTCTGATTATTTTTTATAAGCATCAATGATATCACCCCGGGTAGTAATCACCGGTATGGAGTGATTAGAGAGGGTCCTAGGCCAAAATCTTGAGCCCAATTATGACGGCGTATGCAGATTCAGCACGTACCAGAAAAGACCTTGGAGTCTACGGAAACGCTTTATTGACAAGGAGTTATAAGTGGGTAAAATGCGCAGCCTTAGCGCTTTGGGTGAATAGCTCAGTTGGGAGAGCGTCGCCCTTACAAGGCGAATGTCGGGGGTTCAAGTCCCTCTTCACCCACCAAAGTGTTACTGTAAGATCATTCTACGGACCGGTAGTTCAGCTGGTTAGAATGCCGGCCTGTCACGCCGGAGGTCGCGGGTTCGAGTCCCGTCCGGTCCGCCATATCTCCCTCCCTATATCTATTTCATAAATCAGTTCCTGTCTTACTCTGGTTGACCCTTTCAGGGGCATTTTGCCGATAACTTAACGCCAAATTAATACCGCCGGCCTTTCCGAAAGCGTGTGTAGTCCTACAAAAGTTCATGCTCTAACATAATTAGAGTTCGCCAAGGAGGAAATTATGAAAACTATCTTTATGTTCATTTTCTTGACCGGAATGCTTATCTCTTGTCGTCAAGTGGATGAAATTACTGGCAACCGACCCATTGTGGATACAAAGGGAGTAGATCCCGACGTTTATGAAGCCGATCTCCAGGAATGCTATGTCTTTGCCGATGACGTGCAGGCCGGACGCAAAGTTGTTGCAGGGGCGGCTACGGGAGCGGTCGTGGGAGGCGTAATCGGTGCAGCTGCCGGAAATAGTGAAACGGCAAAACGCGCTGCGGGTGTGGGCGCAGCTAGTGGTACTCTTAGTGGTGCAAGTTCCGCCATGCAGGAAAGACATCGCGTGGTCAGAAACTGTCTCAAGGGCCGCGGCTACCTGGTTCTGAATTAAGGACTGCGGAAAGTACCACGCCGTATTGCTGAATAGGCTGTTTCAACGCCATAATCAGGCTTTTATGCTTCTGGTTTATGGCTGAATTTGCAGATTTCACGCTACCTAATATTCCCATTCAGGCAGTGGATGACCCAGATCTTGAAGAGGCGGGCATTTCTCTCTCAATGCTGAGGCTTGATCTTGCTCATCCTCTGATTTCCGGCAATAAATGGTTCAAGCTAAAACACAATCTTCTGCAGGCTCGCCGGGAAGGGCAGTCCACTCTGCTTTCATTTGGCGGGGCCTGGTCCAATCACCTGCATGCCCTGGCCACCGCTGGCAATCTTTATGGTTTTTCTACAATTGGCGTTATTCGTGGTGAATTGCCTGACCCACTAAACCTTTGTCTGCAGGAGGCTGTTGATGCAGGCATGCATCTATATGCTGTACCCCGCTCATCGTACAGGGCTAAAGACACTGAATTGTTGGCTGAACTAAACACTCGCTTTGGCAGCTTTTACCTTATCCCGGAGGGGGGAGCCAATCGTGAGGGTGTGCTTGGCTGTGCAGAGATCCCGTCACTGTATGTGCACAAACGATTTGACCTTGTGACCCTGGCCTGCGGGACCGGAACTACGTTCGCTGGTGTTGCCAGCACTTCATCTTTACCAATATTGGGATTCCAGGTATTGAGAGGGCAGGGCTACCTCTCCAAAGAAGTTGTAAATTTGCAGGCACAATTTGACCTTTCTGCCAACTGTGACTGGCGAATGAATGACCAGTTTCATTTTGGAGGTTATGCCAAAGCAGATAGCGAACTTTTGTCGTTCTTAACAAAATTCGAATCAAGGCATGGTATACCCTTGGAGCCTGTTTATTCCGCCAAAATGCTCTACGGTATTTATGCGCTATCCAAAAAAAGGGATTTTTTCCCACATAATTGCAGTATACTAGCGATTCATGGAGGCGGTTTACAGGGGCGTCGGGGATTTAAACTATAAATCTATTATATTCTGTGCTTTAAAAGCTATTCTTAAAGTAAATTATAATCAATGAATGTAGATACTTTCCTTCACAGGCGGTTATTTTGCCGGCCCGGAATGTTAATTCCGACCACACTCCTGTGGCTGCTGCTGGCAGAAAGTGTCATGGCGCAGAAAGTCTGGATACTAGATATAGCAACTGACCCGGCCGAGGCCAGCTTCAACGTCGATGTGCTGAAAACCCTGTCTGTCGGCGAGTCCTTCGAGCTCAGGGTTGATCGCGATGTTATCTACTCTGTGCGTATCGATGAGACTCGTATGGCTGAAAATGGTGACCGCACATGGTTTGGCTCCATTGAGAACGTGGGCCTGGATTATTCCCTTGTGATCACCGTGGGTAAACAGACAGGGCACGTGGTCCTGACCTCTCCCTCTGGCATTTACCAGCTTTACGGCATCAGGACGGGGGAGTATCGCTACACAGGCCCCTTCAACCTGCTGGAATATGTCAGGGACGACCTCATTAGTACAGACACGGTGGTGCCAACGGATAGCCCACAGGGCAATGATGTCTTGATCAACGACGGAGATATCGCGATCAGCCAGTCTGTATCACAGCGGGTGGCTCCCGTCGGCGCCGACCTGGTTTTCAACCTTGAGTTTTCACTGGTCGGCAATGAAGCCCAGTTTGGCGAGTACGTGGATATTTACTTTGTGCTGGAAAACACCGACTTGGTCGAGACTCCTGAAACCTGCGACATATTGCAGTCCACCGACAATCAGCCGGTGCTAAGCTGCAGCCTGGGTGATTTTTCGTCGGGCAGTGTAAAAAACCTCTCGTTTACCGTGGCCACATCTGACATTTCCTATCCACTGGTATACAGCACGGCCATAGTGGGCGATGTCAGAAGTGACGTGATAGTTGAGCTCTACCGCGACGTGGTGACCGATACCGATTCTGACGGGATCAGCAATTTCAATGAAGGTTTGCTCGGTACAGATAGTCTTGATGGTATGGAGGTGAATAACCGTGATGCCGAAATCGATATTCTTGTCGCCTACACCCCGGAGATTGACAGCTATTACCGCGGGGAGGTGAACACGCGTATCAACCAGCTGTTCAATGTCGCGAACAAGATTTTTTCCAGCAGCCAAGCGGGTATCGTTGTCAGACCTGTGGGTGTCCATGAAGTGAGCTACACGCCTGCTGACAACCTGGTGGATGATTTATCCAATGTAACCTTCCAGAATGATGAAAGTCTGCAGGACTTGGGCAGAAAGCGCATGCTGTTTGGCGGTGATCTGTTGGTGCTATTCAGAAAGGCAGGCAATGAAGGACTGTGTGGCCTGGCCAACCTTTCCGGCAGGGGAACGCAGGGCGATCTTTCCGCGGTGTACCAGAAGGACTTCGGGGTGTCGGTAATCAATATCGACTGCGAGGACGACAGCGTACTGGCCCATGAAATTGGGCACAATCTTGGCCTTGTCCATTCCCGGCGGGAAGATGCTGCCGGCGGTACCTTTTCCTATTCATCCGGTTACGGCGTTGACACCCGTTTTGTGACGTTGATGGCCTACCCGGATGACTTCGACGTGGTCAATCGCCTCTACCGCTTCTCGGATCCGACCCGCGCCTGCGGTCCATTTGCATGCGGCGCTGACAAGGATGACGAAGTCGAAGGCTCCTATGCGGTGGCTTCACTTAACCTGGTCAAGTACCAGGTGGAAAACTACTACAGCAGTCAGCAGGAAAGACTGCTCACTGCCGCAGGCGTGTCCTCGGTGGATGGTGTGATTGATGCTGATATTGGCCTGGGAATTTATTCTGATTCCAGCGTAGATTTTGGCGCAGCTTTCTCAAACAGTGAAACCCTCAACTTCAGGCTTGCTATCACACCGCTGCAAAGTCAGGTGGGACGTGAATACACCACTCATCTTGTGATCATCAGTAACCGCTCCCAGCTATTCCAGGCAACCAGTAAGGGAAATTTCGTGACTTGGAACGGCTCGCTGAAAACACTGGAGCCGGTTACGGATACCCGCGTCATGGATGAATATGAAATGCTGGATATCCTGACGGGAGTGGACCTTGAACAGCAGGGTTTTGGTGACGCATCCCTCAATATCTACGTGGCATACCGGATGCTGGACACTAAAGAACTGGTTTACAGCAGAACGCCTTTTTCACTCAGCGTCAGTGCTGAGCAATCCGACTGAACCAAGGCCTATAACGGCAAACTTGTTGTCTTCTAACTTTAAAATATGCTTCTTTTGCGACGGCAAATTATAAACAAAGTATTTTGATAATGCGCTGATTTATATAGATTAAATCATTTCCTATGGTACTGGCGTGATATACTTGATCCCCTTTTTTATGGAATGTTGCCAAAGATATGTCTGCATTTTCAACAATCGGTCTAACCGGCAGGAACAACAAGGAAATTGTCGATTCCCTGCAAGCGGTAATAAGTTTTCTTGAGAATCATGTGGATATTAACATCGTGCTTGATGTGAATATCGCGGACCTCTTGCAGGAGAAGGACTACCCGGTAAGCCCGATAGAAAAACTGGCCGAGCAGTGTGACCTTGTCATCGTTGTTGGCGGTGACGGTAGTCTCCTACAAGTGGCCTCCATGTTGGCTGAACATGACCTGCCCGTGATTGGCGTTAACAGGGGCAAGCTTGGTTTCCTTACCGACATTCTGCCGAATGAAATTGAAAGCACGCTGGAACAGGTGCTGGCCGGGGAATACAAGATTGAATCGCGTTACCTGATTGATCTGTTTATCGGCGAGAAACAGGGATATCTTGGTTCCGCCCTGAACGATATCGTGCTGCATCCCGGTAAGGCCGTCCAGATGATTGAATTTGCGCTGTATATCGACCAGGAATTTGTCTACAACCAGGCATCCGATGGGCTTATCGTGGCGACTCCGACAGGTTCTACCGCTTATGCCATGTCTGCAGGTGGGCCCATCATGCATCCTGCCCTAGACGCCATGGTGCTGGTACCTATTAATCCGCACAGTCTCAGCAGCAGACCCATCGTCATCGACAGTAACAGTGAACTCACACTGGTAGTTGGCGATCGTCACCGTATCATGCCGCAGCTTAGTTGTGACGGTGCCATGAGTCATCCCTGTACACCGGGCGACCGTATCACTATCCGTAAGAAGAAAGAGCACTTAAAAATTGTTCACCCCGCGGATTACCACTATTACGAAACCTGCCGCAGCAAGCTCGGCTGGTCTCACAGGCCAACCAACAGCTGACACGGGTTTCCACGGAGCCACTCCCAACGCCGATGATTTCCATTCTTGATGTGTCAGAGCACGAGGATCTGTCGCAGTTTTCTCGTCTGCTCTGGCAGTATCAAATTTCTCATCGCATTCAGCATGAGAACGGTCGCCAGCACCTGTTGGTTGCCCTCGAGAAAGATGCTTCCCAGACCGTTTCGCTGTTTCAGCAATGGCAGCGGGGAGAGGTTTTACCCGAGCACAAAGACTCCAGCGACCTGCGTTCGTATTTTCGTCCCGGCGAATTAGTCTCCAATATTTTCGGGGCCTTTGTCAGGGCACCCTTATCCTTAACCCTGGTGATTGCCTGCGCCGTGCTGATCCTGGTTGCACCGCTTAATGAAATGACCGACCTGGTCCGGAGCATGCTGTACCCGGACTTCAGTTATGGCACGCGCATTATCAATCTGGAACGGGTGTTAGAAAATTTTAACGCCGCAACCTTTGCCAGGATGATTTCACCCATTCTTCTACACGGAGGCCTGCTGCACCTGACTTTCAACATGCTCTGGCTGTGGGAATTTGGCCGGCGCATTGAAGCACGGCAACCGAGCTGGATCATGCTGGGTATCATCATCATCGTGGCCCTTTTTTCAAACACGGCGCAGTTTCTATATGGCGGCACCATCTATTTTGGAGGAATGTCGGGTATTGTCTACGGCCTGTTTGGCTACATCTGGATGTGGCAGGTCATCGATCCGGCCAAGCGCCTGTCTTTACCGGGCGCGCTGGTCTTCTTCCTGCTGTTGAGCCTGGTCATTATTACGGCCATGGATATCGATTTTATTGCCGATGAAGCCCATATCGGTGGACTCGTGACCGGTGTACTTTGCGGGGTTATCATGGCGGGCTCCAGTCGTTATCGCAGAGGACTCAAAGGGTAGGCTTGCACTATGGATACCATTCCCAACAACATGCAGGAGCTGCTCGAAAGCATCACGCCGGAAATTCATGAACAGCTGAAAACCGCCGTTGAACTGGGTCGCTGGGAAAACGGGAAAAAACTGACGGCAGAGCAAAAAGAGCATTGCCTGCAGGCCGTGATTGCCTATGACCTGGAATACACGGATCCCGAAAAACGGGTAGGCTTTCTGAAGGGCGAGGATGGCTGTAAACCGGGTGAGCAGTAATTTAAACAGCATATAAACGAATTATAAAAAGTACATTGAGGCAGTAAGGAAAAATCAATACGGTGTTAGCAGGACAGTTACATAAAATGCGGGCGCGGCTGGAAAATCCGGTGCACTATTTTCTCGTTCTTGGCAATGACGAGCTAAGCCTCAATGAACTGGTAGGTAAAAAGATCAGTCTCGAACACCAGGGCAAGATTACCTGCGTGCACTGCCGGCGTGATACCAACAAAAGTTTCAACCAGGGGTACTGTTATCCCTGTTTTCAGAAACTGGCGCAATGCGACAGCTGTATTATCTCCCCGGAAAAGTGCCACTATGATGCCGGTACCTGCCGTGAGCCGGTGTGGGGTGATCGCTTTTGCATGCAGGACCACGTTGTCTACCTAGCCAACTCATCCGGTATCAAGGTGGGCATTACACGTGCCTCGCAAATACCCACTCGCTGGATTGACCAGGGTGCTGTTCAGGCCTTGCCCGTCCTTCGCGTCAGGTCACGCAAGCAGTCAGGTTTTGCCGAGGTAATGTTCAAGCAACATGTTACCGACAAGACCAACTGGCGCAACATGCTCAAGGGCGACGTCGAGGAACTGGATATGGTCGCAGAAAGAGATCGATTGCTGCAGGAGTGCGATAAGGAGATCGAAGAACTTTGTCAGCAGTTCGGCGTGCATGCCATCAGCGTGATCAATGGCGTGGACCCCATTGCAATCGACTACCCAATAAAAGCTTTCCCGGAAAAAATCACCTCGTTCAACCTGGATAAAACTCCTACAGTGGAAGGTGTGCTGCAGGGTATCAAGGGACAGTACCTCATACTGGACACCGGCGTCATCAGCCTGCGCCGCTTCACCGGATACGAAGTGTCCTTCAACGCATAACTCTCGAACAAACAGGAAAGCCAATGAAAGAAAGCCAGGGCAAAACCATTTACCTGAAAGATTACACGCCGCCCGACTATCTGATTGACGAAACCCATCTTACCTTCCAGTTATTTGAAACTCACACCATGGTGCATTCGCGCCTGGTGATGCGCAAAAATCCAGCGGCTGAACGCCATAGTGGCGTGCTGGTACTTAACGGGGCAGAACTGGAACTTGATGAACTGGTCATTGACGGTAGAGCGCTTGATCAGGCGGCTTACTCTGTCGATGGTGAAGAGCTTTCAGTGCCTGAAGTGCCTGATGACTTCATTCTGGAGTGCGTGACTAAAATAAAGCCGCAGGAAAACACCAGTCTTGAAGGTCTGTATAAATCCCGGGTGATGTTCTGTACTCAATGCGAGGCCGAGGGTTTTCGCAAGATCACCTATTACCTGGATCGTCCTGATGTGCTTTCGAGTTTCACCACGCGCATAGAAGCCGACAAGGCGCTCTACCCGGTACTGCTGTCAAACGGCAACAACATCGGCAGTGGCGACCTGGACGATGGTCGGCACTGGGTGGCGTGGGAAGATCCCTTTAAAAAGCCAAGCTACCTGTTTGCTCTCGTGGCCGGCGACCTGAAGCCGGTCGATGATACGTTCACCACCTGCTCGGGCCGTGAAGTGGAGCTGCGTATTTTTGTCGAGGAAAAAGACCTGGATAAGTGTGATTTTGCTCTGGCTTCCCTGAAAAAAGCCATGCGCTGGGATGAGGAAGTCTACGGCAGGGAATACGACCTTGATATTTTCATGATCGTGGCCGTCGACGATTTTAATATGGGCGCCATGGAGAACAAGGGTCTGAATATCTTCAATTCCTCCTGCGTGCTCGCTAAGCCGGAAACTTCTACCGACCAGGCTTTTCAGCGCATCGAGGCCATCGTTGCCCACGAGTATTTTCACAACTGGTCGGGCAACCGTGTCACCTGCCGCGACTGGTTCCAGCTCAGTCTTAAGGAAGGCTTCACGGTTTACCGCGATTCCGAATTTTCTGCTGACGTTGGTTCGAGGGCAGTGAAGCGTGTGGAGGATGTCAGCTTTCTGCGCACCATTCAGTTTGCCGAGGATTCCGGACCAATGGCGCACTCGGTGCGCCCCGAGTCGTACATGGAAATCTCCAATTTTTACACGGTTACCATCTATGAGAAGGGAGCCGAGGTCGTCAGGATGCAGGCCAACCTTCTGGGCCCTGAACTGTTCAGGAAAGGCACGGATCTCTATTTCGAACGCTTCGACGGAGAGGCGGTAACCACCGAGGACTTTGTCAGCACCATGGAGGAAATCTCCGGTATCGACCTTGGTCAATTCCGCCGCTGGTATACTCAGGCCGGTACACCGCGTCTTGAAGTCAGCGGTGAGTTTGATGTGGCGGCTTCAGCATTCACGCTGCATGTTAAACAGTCATGTTCGCCAACACCCACGCAACCTGAAAAAGAGCCCTTTTATATTCCGTTAACCGTTGGTCTTCTAAGTCAGCAGGGGGAAAGCCTGCCTTTAACACTCGCCGGTGAATTAGTGGGTGATGAGACGGTTCTACATGTCAGTGAAGCGGAGCAGGATTTTGTCTTTGAGAATATCACTAGTCAGCCTGTGCCCGCGCTGCTCCGTGGTTTTTCTGCCCCGGTGAAACTGCATTTCCCCTACAGCCGTGATGAGCTGATGCTCCTGATGCAGCACGAGACAGACGGCTTCGCCCGCTGGGAAGCCGCCCAGCAGCTGGCGCTGCTGGTTCTGGGAGACTTGCAGTCAGGACGGAATGAAGTGGATGAGCGTCTGGTCAGTGCATTTTCCGCGGTGCTTTCTGCGGCGTTGGACGATTCCCAGGACAAGGCCATGCTGGCCAATCTGCTGATTCTTCCCACGGAAGCCTACCTGGCTGAAATAGCCGAAGTGGTGGACGTGGATGCTATTCACCAGGCACGCGAATCACTGCGCCGTCATCTGGCCTCGGCGATGGATGAACAGTTCCTTGCCGTTTACCAGCACTGCAGCAGTGATGCCTCCTATGTATTCAATGCAGATGAAGTCGCCAGGCGCAGTTTGAAAAACTCGGTGCTGAACTATCTCGTTGCGTTGGATAAGGAGGCTTACTGGTCACTGGCGAGGGCCCAGTATGACAGCGCCACCAACATGACTGATTCAAGTGCCGCGCTGCGCGCCGTGGTTAACAACCCGGGAGCAGATTCGCAGGGACTGAAACAGGAACTGCTTGATCACTTCTATAACACCTGGAAAGACGAAACACTGGTGATTGAACAGTGGTTTGCCATGCAAAGTGCGGCCAGCATTCCCGACAACCTGTCCCATGTGAAAGCGCTCATGGCGCACGAAGCTTTTGATATTCGCAATCCAAACAAGGTGCGCAGCGTTATTGGGGCCTTCTGCCATAACAATGCCGTGGGTTTCCATCAGCTGGACGGCAGCGGTTATGACTTTCTTGCGGAGCAGGTCATTGCGCTAAATGAAATCAATCCACAGATTGCCTCGCGTCTCCTCACTCCGTTAACGCGCTGGAAAAAATACGGTGAGCAAAGGCAGCAGCTTATGCAGACGGCCCTGCGTCGAGTCATGGAGCTGCGGGGTATTTCCAAGGATGTTTACGAGGTCGTCAGTAAAAGCTTGCAATAATGCCTTGAGTTGTATTGGAAGAAACAGTGAATTAAGCTTGGTCGCTGTTTTCTATATAAGAAATATAAGAACAAGAAAAACATTTTCCGGGGGAAATATGAGCACTGATCCACGCCAGGCTCTCGATGATTCGGCCATGAGCCGACTGCAGTACATTATTGTTGGCCTAACGGTCGGTCTTAATGCGCTCGACGGCTTTGATGTTCTCGCCATTAGTTTTGCCGGGCCGGGTATTGCGGCGGAATGGGAACTGGGTAATGCCGGGTTAGGTATCGTGCTTTCCATGGAGCTTATCGGCATGGCCGTGGGCTCTGTTTTGCTGGGCAGTGTAGCGGACAGGATAGGGCGCAAACCTACGATCATGGGCTGTCTCTTTGCCATGGCGATCGGCATGTTCATGGTGACCATCACTTCCAGCCTGACAGAGCTTTCCATCTGGCGCGTGGTCACCGGTCTCGGTATCGGCGGAATGCTCGCCGCGCTCAACGCGGTCACGGCTGAGTTTTCCAGCAGAAAACAGCGGGCACGCATGATTGCCATCATGACCATCGGGTACCCGGTGGGTGGTGTGGTTGGCGGCTCCATCGTGACGAATCTCATGCAGTACTTCGACTGGCGCGTAGTATTTTATTTCGGCACGGCCGTCACTATCGTTTTCATTCCGCTGATTCATTTCATCCTGCCTGAGTCCGTACACTGGCTGGCGCGCAAGCAGCCGGAAGGGGCGCTAGACAGGATCAATGCCACGATGAAGCGTCTCGGCCATGCTGCGATTGAGCAGCTTCCAACTATCGAAGAGGCAGCAAGAAAAGTGTCCACATCGTTCCTCTTTTCCCGTGCCATGATTGCAACCACCATCCTGGTCACCGCAATCTACTTCCTGCATGTGGTAACGCTGTACTACATCCTGAAATGGACCCCGAAGGTAGTAGTCGACATGGGCTTTCCGGCCTACCTTGCCGGTGAGGCATTAACCGCTGCCAGCCTGGGCGGAGCTCTTGGCTGTGTGTTCTTTGGTGTGCTGAGTACGCGCTTCAGTCTGAAAGCGCTGACAATTTTTACCTTTGCGATGGCCTGGGTGTTTACCGCCATCTTTGGCCGTGCACCGGCGGAACTGGGTACAATCAAACTTTACGTAGGCATGGCCGGGTTCTTCGTTAATGCCGGTATAGTCGGGATGTATGCCATCCTGGCCAACGTGTTTCCCACCCATGCGAGGGCGTCGGGCACCGGCTTTGCCATCGGCATCGGCAGGGGTGGTTCTGTATTGTCGCCCATCGTTGCCGGCTTCCTGTTGGAGGGCGGACTGGATCTGCCTGGCGTTTCGCTGATCATGGGGGCTGGCTCAGTTATCGCTGCTGTCTTGCTGCTATTTTTGAAACTGGATTCAAGCGGCAGCTCGCAGGGAGCAGGGAGCAAGGAAGAAGACGAGGTTGGTGCAGCGTTGGGTAAACCCGCACCTGCCTGACAAAAATGTTGACGAAAAAAACCGCTGCACTGCAGCGGTTTTGTTATGAGGTGAAAATTTAGCTGACTTCATGGATGTTGGTCAGAGGAATGTTTTTCGCATTTTCCGCTCCTTCCATGTAGTCGGCAATCTCGTTGAAGTTCATGTAACGGTATACATCATCAGCCATGGTGTTGAGGCTGTCCATGTAGCCCATGTATTCCTCCATATCTGGAATCTTGCCGAGGATGGAGCACACGGCTGCCATCTCCGCAGACGCAAGGAACACGTTGGCGCCGTCGCCTAGGCGGTTCGGAAAGTTGCGTGTCGAGGTGGAGACCACCGTCGAATTCGGCTCAACACGAGCCTGGTTGCCCATGCAAAGAGAACAACCCGGCATCTCGGTACGCGCACCGGCCTTGCCGTAAATGGAGTAGTAACCTTCTTCGGTGAGCTGGTGCTGGTCCATCTTGGTGGGTGGTGCTAGCCACAGGCGGGTTGGAATAGCGCCTTCCACCTGTTCCAGCACCTTGCCGGCGGCCCTGAAGTTGCCGATGTTGAGCATGCAGGAACCAATAAAGACTTCGTCAATCTTGGTGCCCTGGACTTCGGAAAGCGGTTTCACATCATCCGGGTCGTTCGGACAGGCGAGCAGGGGTTCCTTGATTTCGTTGAGATCAATTTCGATGATTTCCTTGTACTCGGCGTTGGCATCGGCTTCTAGCAGTTCGGGATTGGCCAGCCATTCTTCCATGGCGCAGGCGCGACGTTCGAGCGTACGCGGATCACCGTAACCCTGTGAAATCATCCAGCGCAGTAGTGTTACGTTGGACCTGAAGTACTCGATGATCGGCTCCTTGTTGAGCTTGATGGTACAGCCGGCGGCGGAACGCTCGGCGGACGCATCGGAAAGCTCAAAGGCCTGTTCAATCTTCAGATCAGGCAGTCCTTCAATTTCCAGGATGCGGCCGGAATAAATATTCTTTTTGCCTTTCTTCTCAACGGTGAGTAGGCCTTTCTGGATTGCAGCGTAAGGAATAGCGTTAACTAGGTCGCGCAGGGTAATACCCGGCTGCATTTCACCCTTGAAACGCACTAGCACTGATTCGGGCATGTCTAGCGGCATAACGCCGGTTGCGGCTGCAAAGGCCACCAGGCCTGAGCCTGCAGGAAAGGAGATGCCTATCGGGAAACGGGTGTGCGAGTCGCCGCCGGTACCAACGGTATCAGGCAGCAGCATGCGGTTCAGCCACGAGTGAATGATGCCGTCTCCGGGGCGCAGGGAAACCCCGCCGCGGGTCTGAATGAAATCAGGCAGCGAGTGCTGGGTTTCGATATCAACCGGTTTTGGATAGGCCGCCGTGTGGCAGAACGACTGCATGACAAGGTCGGCTGTGAAGCCGAGACAGGCAAGGTCTTTCAGTTCGTCGCGGGTCATGGGGCCGGTAGTGTCCTGTGAACCGACGGTTGTCATGCGGGGTTCGCAGTAAGTACCGGGATGAATACCCTCAACACCGCAGGCCTTGCCGACCATTTTCTGGGCCAGCGTAAATCCGGCCGTGGTTTCGGCAGGCGGTTTGGGGCGACGAAATACATTGGTTGGCTCCAGGCCCATTTTCTCTCGCGCGCGGTCAGTGAGACCACGGCCGATGATCATTGGAATACGGCCGCCGGCCTGAACTTCATCCAGCAGTATTTCGGTTTTGAGCTCAAACGTTGAGATGACATCGTCCGAGTCATGGGTAGTGACTTTGCCCTCGTACGGGTAGATGTCAATTACATCACCCGTGTTTAGGTTGCTTACATCGCATTCGATGGGCAGGGCGCCTGCATCTTCCATGGTGTTAAAGAAAATTGGGGCAATCTGGCCGCCGATGCAGATACCGCCGCCGCGCTTGTTGGGAATATGGGGAATGTCGTCGCCCATATGCCAGAGCAGAGAGTTGGTGGCGGACTTACGCGAGGAGCCGGTTCCTACCACGTCGCCCACGAGAGATACGGGGTGGCCTTTGTGTTTCAGTTCCTTGATCTGCTCAACGGCATTGGTGATACCCTCGCGCGGCATCTTGTACATGGCCAGTGCGTGCAGTGGAATATCAGGCCGCGACCAGGCATCTGGCGCAGGGGACAGGTCGTCAGTATTGGTTTCGCCGGGCACTTTGAACACCGTAGTGGTGATTACTTCGGGCACCTTGGGCTTATTGATAAACCATTCGGCATCGGCCCATGACTGAATGGTAGTCCTGGCATTTTCGTTGCCGGCATCGGCTTTTTCAGCCACGTCGTGGAAGGCATCGAACATGAGCAGTGTGTGCGAAAGCTGATTGGCGGCCTCTGCTCCGAGTTCGGCATCGTCGAGGAGTTCCACCAGCGTGCTGATGTTGTAACCGCCCAGCATGGTGCCGAGCAGTTTCACGGCATCAAGCTTGGAAATGAGGGGCGATTCATCTTTGCCGATGACCAGCGCGGAAAGAAAACCGGCTTTGACATAGGCTGCTTCATCCACACCGGCAGGGACACGGTTGCTTATCAGGTCAAGGAGAAAATCCTCTTCTCCGGCTGGTGGGTTTTTCAACAGTTCAACGAGACCCGCCGTCTGTTCAGCGTCTAGAGGCTTGGGGACGATACCCAACTTGGCGCGTTCTTCCGCATGGCTACGATAAGCTTCAAGCACTTCAAATTCCTCTTGAATTTCAAGGTTTTTTGGGGGATGCCAGAAATTGGAACTAGCATAGAAAATAGCGCGCAATCTTACTCGAAATAGCCCCTAAAGACTAGGTCCGGCATGGCCTGCACGGTACAATTCGCAACATGAATTTTGTCAAAACCCCCTGCATTGGTATCTGTTCCACCACCTCTCTTGGCGATAAAATTTGCCGCGGCTGTAAACGCTTCAACTACGAGGTAATCAATTGGAATCAGTACAGCGAGGAGGAGAAGAGGGCGGTGCTCCGTCGCATTGACCAGCTTACCACCCAGATCATGGGGGCCCGCTTTAACATCTTTTCCGTGGAAAAACTTCAGCAGGCCCTGGATGACTACCGTTTTTTCTACGATCCCGATATGTCCCCTCACTGTTGGTTACACAACCTGCTACAAAAAAGGCTGCACCTGATTACCTCTCTTAGGGATATCGGGGTGGAGCTGGCGCCTGATTTTGCCAGAACCAATATCAGGGACCTGATGCTGGATATTAACGAGCAGCTGTTCAACCTGAGCCAGGCCCATTTCGAGCGCTACATTGACAATTACAACCGGTAATTGCCTGTACTGGGAATGCCTCCCCGAACCCGCTGTGTTTCATAGACTTTTCCAACTACCCGGTTTATTCTTTTTGAAGTATTGGGGGTGTCAAGATGCTGCAAAGACGTTTAAAAACGTTGCTCCTGGGGGCTGTACTGGCAACCCTGTCTGGCGTTTTATTGGCGCAGGGTGATTCGATTCCACGCCGTGCTGACGGCAAACCTAATCTGAACGGCATCTGGCAGGCGCTTAACAATGCCAACTGGAACCTTGAGGCTCAGGTTGCGCAACAGGGTGCCGTCGAAAGCCTTGGTGCAATAGGTGCCGTGACGCCGGGAAACTCGGTCGTCGAGGACGGCACCATCCCTTATTCTGCGGCAGGCCTTGAGCAGCGCAAAGCGAACTTTGCCAGTCGCCGCACTGAAGATCCCGAGGCCAAGTGCTTCATGCCCGGCATCCCTCGTGGCACCTATCTGCCGCAGCCCTTTCAGGTATTTCAGACCGACACGGACATCATGATGGCCTACCAGTACGCTGACGCCGTACGCACTATCTATATGAGCAATCACAAGAATGCACCCGTTGACAGCTGGATGGGGTGGTCAAACGGGCACTGGGAAGGGGATACCCTGGTGGTGGAGGTCAAAGGTCTTAATCCCAACTGGCTCGACCGGTCCGGCAATTACTACACTAATGCCGTCACAGTCACTGAACGCTACACGCCAATATCGCCCTATCACCTTCAGTACGAAGCCAACATTAATGATCCCGATGTTTTTGAAAAGCCCTGGACTATTAGCATGCCGCTGTACCGCCGCGTTGAAGAAGGGGCGAGACTGTATGAATTCAAGTGTCCAGAATTTGCTGAGGAAATCATGTACGACTACCTAGACAAGGAAAACTACTTTCGCAACCTCGGCATCGATCCGAGTGAAGTAAGGAATGCGCAATGATCTCGAACAGGAAGCTAGCCTTATTTGCAGCCGCGGCCAGTCTGAGCGTCACGATCACAGCCGCGGATGAAACCTGGTCCATGCCAAGAACCTCGTGGGGTGACCCGGTGATCCAGGGCTACTGGTCCAATTCCACCATGGTGCCGCTGCAGCGCCCTGAGGGCCTGGGCACAAAAGAATTTTTCACGCCTGAGGAATACCGCGAGCAGCTGCGGCTGGAATTTGAGGAGGAGTACGGCGAAACCCAGGCCGGCACCGCGGCGGATGTCCACTACCAGTTTGATGACTACCTGATGAACAAGCAGGCCGACACTATTACCGACAACACCCGCACCTCAATCATTTACGATCCGCCCAACGGTCGTTATCCCGCCCTGACCGAGGCGGCGCTGGCCTCACGTGAAGCCTACAATGCATTTCGCCGCGACCACCAGTGGGAACGGGCGCAGAACCGCAGCCAGTCGGAGCGCTGCCTGATCTGGGATCAAGAAGGGCCGCCCATCCTGCCGCTGGGTTACAACAGCACCTACCAGTTCATGCAGACCGAGCACTATGTGGTGATTCAGCTGGAAATGATTCACGACGTACGCATTATTTCCCTTGATGGAGGAGACCCTTCAGAGGGCGCCATTCCACAATGGCTGGGCAATTCCCGCGGGCACTGGGAGAGCGATACGTTAGTGGTGGAAACTACAGGATATTCCGGGCGCAGCAACATGCCGGGACTTCGCGGCATCCCCATGAGTTATGATGCTAGGGTTACCGAGCGATTTACGCGTACCGATGACATGACCGTGGAGTACCAGTTCACGGTAGACGACCCGACCGTCTGGGCAAGGCCTTTCTCAGGCTCCTATCCCTTCCAGAGTATCGAGGGGCCGATGTTTGAATATGCCTGCCATGAGGGCAACTACGGCATCGTTAATATTCTCAGTGGCAAGCGCGTCGAGGAGCATGATGTTTGGAAGGCTAAAAATGGGATTAAGGAGTAAACGATGAAGAAACTCTTGCTGCTAATTGTTCTTGCCTCAGTCTGCATGTCAGTGAGTGTAAATGCACATCATGCCTTTTCACAGGAGTTCAGCGTAGACCTGCCGGTCAACCTTGAGGGTACGGTCACCAAGGTGGAGCTCATTAATCCCCACTCATGGATTCATATCGCCGTGGTTAACGAAGACGGATCAGAGGAAAGCTGGATGATCGAAGGTGGCAGTCCTAACTCTTTATTTCGCCAGGGGGTAACCAAGGATTCAATTCCGATCGGCGCGATGCTTACGGTGTTCGGTTACCAGGCCCGAGATCGAAGCCTGAAAGCGGTAGGCAGGGATATTGCCTTCGCGGATGGCACACCGCTCTTTTTCAGGGGCACGCGGGTTCCATAAGAGTTAGGAAAAAATTAAGAAAATTTCTTGACGTTTTCCACTCGTCGCCTTCAGGCACTCGGTATTAAGATCGAGATAGTCTTTTCTATAATCTTCAGATTTCGGGAATGGGGAAATCGCCCAACGTATAGCCCTGCGGCGTTATGTCCAGCATCCACCCTAGAGTATGCCAGTCACCTAGCACGATACGTTTGCCGGGTTTACCGTGAATGTCGAGGTCGTGTTCGGCGGGACGGTGGGTATGTCCATGCACCAGGATGCTCTGGTCCATTTCCTGCAGCAGCCGCGACACCTCCTCGGGGGTGACATCCATAATATCCTCGGCCTTGTTGCTGGACATCGCCTTGCTCTGCTCCCGCGCCCTGGAGGCATAGGCCTGGCGTTCCTCTAGGGGTTTGCTGAGGAAGTTGGTCTGCCAATCGGCATTGCGCACCATGGCGCGAAAGGCCATATAGTCAGCATCGCGGGTACAGAGGGCATCGCCATGTACAAGAAGGTACTCAGTTTCGCCTACCCGTAAAGTGTAAGGCTCGTGGATAAGCGTGGCGCCGCTCTGGGTACAGAAGTCCTCGCCTAATAGGAAGTCGCGATTGCCGTGCATGATGAATACAGCCACGCCGGTATCAGCGAGGGCTTTAAGCTCGGCTTTCACCTGCGCGGCAAAGGCAGAAGGATCGTCATCGCCTATCCAGACGTTGAAAAAGTCGCCGAGGATGAACAGGGCGTCGGCGTTAATTGCGGTGTTCTGCAGAAAGGTCGAAAAAGCATCGGCAATGTCGGGCTGGTCTGCATTGAGGTGCAGGTCCGAAATGCACAATACCTTTTCAAACAAAGACATGTATCGGCAAGAAAGGCTTAGTTTTCGGTGACCGTTACCGAATTGATCACAATATCTTCCAGCGGCACGTCCTGGTGGCCCATCATGGAGCCGGTGTCGCATTCCTTTATGCTGTTCACCACGTCCATACCGTCAGTGACCTTGCCGAACACGGCATAGCCCCAGCCCTGCGGGTCCTTGCTAGTGTGGTTGAGAAAGGCGTTGTCGTTGACGTTTATGAAAAACTGGCATGTAGCGGAGTGGGGGTCCATAGTGCGTGCCATGGCAATGGTGCCAGCGTTGTTTTTCAGACCGTTGTCCGCCTCATTCTCAATGGGTGTGCCTGTGTTCTTCTGCTTCATACCAGATTCAAAACCGCCGCCCTGAATCATGAAATTGTTGATGACTCGGTGAAAAATGGTGCCATCGTAATGACCCGTCTTGGCATATTCCATGAAATTGGCGCTGGAGGCCGGAGCATTGTCAAAATCTAGTTCAAGGGTGATATCGCCGGCGGTGGTGTGAAGTACGATCATTTGAAATCCTGTGGTTAACGTTCTAGTTAGAGAAATTGAGAAAGGCTATAATACGGGCTTTGTGTGTCCTGCGAAAGCTGGCACATTTGTACTTGAAGTTTGAACAGTTTGTGCATGAGTGATTCTCCAGCTATACCCTCCAATTTTATTCACCAGATAATCCGTGAGGATCTGAAGAATAATAAGAACAATGGTCGGGTGCATACCCGTTTCCCTCCTGAACCCAATGGCTACCTGCACATTGGCCACGCTAAGTCCATTTGCTTGAATTTCAGCACCGCCAATGAGTTCAAAGGCCTTTGCAACCTTCGCTTCGACGACACCAATCCGGAAAAGGAGGACATGGAGTACGTGGATTCAATCCGCGAAAGCATCCGCTGGCTGGGGTTTGACTGGGAAGACCGACAGTACTATGCCTCTGATTACTTCGACAAGCTTTACGAGTTCGCCGGTGAGCTGATCAAGCAAGGCAAGGCCTACGTCTGCTCGCTGAACCAGGATCAGGCCCGCGAGTACCGCGGCACGCTCACCGAGCCCGGCAAAAACAGTCCCGACCGTGACCGCTCCGTTGATGAAAACCTCGACCTGTTTACCCGCATGAAAGACGGAGAGTTCGACGACGGCGACTACACCCTGCGCGCTAAAATCGACATGGCCTCGCCGAACATGAACATGCGTGACCCGGTAATCTATCGTATCCGCCGTGCCGAGCATCACCAGACCGGTAACAAGTGGTGCATTTACCCCATGTATGACTACACGCACTGTATTTCCGATGCGCTCGAAGATATAACCCATTCCCTCTGCACGCTGGAATTTGAGGATCACCGCCCGCTGTACGACTGGGTGCTGGATCAGCTCGAGTCGCTGCCGCATCCGCGTCAAATTGAATTCGCGCGTCTAAACATTAACTACACTGTCATGAGCAAGCGTAAGTTGAAGCAGCTCGTCGACGAGGGCCTGGTAGACGGCTGGGATGACCCCCGCATGCCCACCCTAGACGGTATGCGCCGCCGCGGTTACACGCCTGTGTCCATTCGTAACTTCTGTGAGATGGTGGGGGTGACTAAGGCCAATAGCGTAGTGGACGTTGGTATGCTCGAGCACAGTCTGCGCGACGACCTGGATAAAACCTCGCCGCGCGCCATGTGCGTGCTCAACCCGTTAAAAGTAGTAATAGAAAATTATCCCGAGGATAAAATTGACGTGCTGACACTGCCGAAGCATCCTAAGGATGAAAGCATGGGTAACCGCGAGATTCCCTTTCGCCGTGAGGTATGGATAGATCGGGCCGACTTCGAGGAAGTTCCGCCGCCGGGCTTCAAGCGCCTAGTTACGGGTGGGGAAGTGCGCCTGCGCGGCAGCTACGTGATCAAGTGCGAGGAAGTGATCAAGGATGATAACGGTGAGATCATGGAGCTGCGTGCCACCTATGATGCAGCCACGCTCGGTGCCCGCCCCGAGGGCCGCAAGGTCAAGGGAGTAATTCACTGGGTGTCCGTGCAGGATGCCCTGGACGTGGAAGTGCGCCTCTACGACCGTCTTTTCAACTGCGAGAACCCAGATGCCGCCGAGGGCGACTACCGTGACTACATCAACCCGGACTCTCTTGTGTTGAAGACCGGCTGTAAGGCCGAACCCACCATGTCCGATGCCGCTCCCGAAGAACGATTCCAGTTTGAACGCGAAGGTTACTTCTGCGTAGACCGCAAGAATTCCACTTCGGATAAGCCGGTGTTTAATCTCACCGTTACCCTGCGTGACACTTGGGCTAAGAAAAGCAACTAATTAAAAGCAGTTTACCGTGCTCCATTTATACAATACGCTTACCCAGCAAAAAGAAGAGTTCACGCCGATTGATGTGGGCAAGATCCGCATGTACGTGTGCGGGGTAACCACCTACGATTACTGTCACCTAGGTCATGGCCGTATGCTAGTGGTCTTTGACGTGATAGTGCGCTTCCTTCGCTTCTGCGGCTTTGATGTCACCTACGTGCGCAATATCACCGACATCGACGACAAGATTATCAACCGCGCCAACGAGCTTGGCATTCGCTTTGACGAGCTCAGTGAAAAATTCATTACCATCATGCACGAGGACGAGCAGGCGCTGAATATCCTGCCGCCTGATATCGAGCCCCGCGCCACGAAGCACATACAGGAAATTCTCGACATGGTGGGCACGCTGTTGGAGAAAGGTTTTGCCTATGCGGCCGTTAACGGCGATGTGTATTTCTCGGTCAACAAATTTTCGAACTACGCCAAGCTGAGCAAGCGTAACCTAGACGAAATGCTCGCCGGCGCCCGCGTGGAAGTAGATGAGGCGAAAGAGGATGCCCGCGACTTTGCGTTGTGGAAAGCCGCCAAAGAAGGAGAGCCAGGCTGGGACTCGCCCTGGGGCTTTGGTCGACCGGGCTGGCATATTGAATGTTCGGCTATGTCCACTAAATGCCTTGGTGATACGTTTGATATCCACGGCGGCGGCAGCGACCTGATTTTTCCGCACCATGAAAATGAGATTGCCCAGTCTGAATGTGCCACGGGCAATGATTTTGCCCGCTATTGGATGCACAACGGTCCGCTGCGCATCGATGATGAGAAAATGTCCAAGTCGCTTGGTAACTTTTTCACCATCCGCGAGGTGCTGGAAAAATATTCACCGGAAGTTATTCGCTACTTTCTGATTTCCAGCCACTACCGCAGCGGCATCAATTACTCCGAGGACAACCTTTCCCAAGCGCAGGCCGCGCTCGAGCGTTTTTATAATGCTCTGAAAGGAATTGATGCGGGCGCAGTTGCGCCAAAGGCGAATACCGTCTATGAAAAGAGCTTCCGCGCAGCCATGGAAGATGATTTCAACACGCCCGAGGCCATCGGTGCACTGTTCGACCTGGCCCGCGAAATCAACCGTCTCAAACAGGATGATGCGGACGCCGCTGCCGGGCTTTCAGCGCTGCTAATTAGTCTTGGCAGTGTACTGGGTGTGCTGCAGCTGCCCGCCGATGAGTTCCTGCGGCAGGGATCTGAGAATATTGATACAGTGTATATCGAGGAGCTGATTGCCAGGCGCAATACCGCCCGAGCGGATAAGGACTGGGCCATGGCGGACCAGATTAGGGATGAGCTGCAAGTGCTTAAAGTCATTCTGGAAGACAAGGACGGCGTAACTAGCTGGCGCTTTGAGAAATAGCGGTAATAAACCGTTTTAATGGCCTGAAAAGGTAGAATTTATTGACGAAATATACACGCATGAGTATGATGCGCACCTTCTTTGAAGATCGATAATTCGGGGTATAGCGCAGTCTGGTAGCGCGCCTGCTTTGGGAGCAGGATGTCGGGAGTTCAAATCTCTCTACCCCGACCAATTTTTTGCTTGTACTGATTTTTTTCAGTAGGGTGGCGGAACCTGATGAGAGCGCCCGTAGCTCATCTGGATAGAGCATCGGCCTTCTAAGCCGAGGGTAGCAGGTTCGAGTCCTGCCGGGCGTACCAATTTTTGTGCTAGTCTTGCAGGAAAATCAGCCAAGGAAACGTCACAGGTAGGCTGATACGGTAGACAAACGAGTAAATGTAATGGTGGCTGTAGCTCAGTTGGTAGAGCCCCTGACTGTGACTCAGGTTGTCGTGGGTTCGAGCCCCATCAGCCACCCCATATTTGGGCTTTAAGCCTTCCAATTAAAAAGCCCGCTCATGCGGGCTTTTTAATTCTAATCAATTTTCTCTTTCTTCTAGCACTGGATGTAAGACAGGCTATCCGCAGGCAGCGTGGAGGACAAACTTCTGCCCGACTTTAACTTTCACGAGGAACAACTGGCGCCCCTTGAAGTTGCTTGATCTGATCGTCCTCCTGTTTGGTCGCTCGCTGGTACCTTTCCTTTAATGATTTGTAGAGTAAATTCCTGAACTCGGTGTGGTCTGAATCCAGTTCGGCCATGGCCTCCACCAGATGTTCGTTGTCTTCTTTGCCATCCCAAAGTTTCTGGTAGGTTCCATCCTTGTATCCATGGTCCTGACGGAAGAAATTGAGCACGTTCTTACCAACATATTGGCAGAACAGTTCGTTCCAGTTCATCTCGCAGTCTACTAACAGCGCCTCAAATAAGGGAATGCTGACACGCTTAGCACAGGCCAGGCCGATGCAGAGCTCAAGTTTTGAAACGGCGTCCAAGCTATTTATAGCGATAGACTGCCCGTCAAAGGTCACCGTGGCACTGTCGTTTTTCAGAGTCAAAAGGTTGGCAAGGGCGGCGGTATTATCGCCGCCGGTTTCCAACAGCAGGTGCGATAGCGTGAAATGCCAGATATCCACCAGTTCCATCTGCAACTGCTCGAGGTCGCAGTCCTGCTTTTTCCACCATTTCCAGCCATGGTGCTCGATGGCCTCGGCGCCCTCGATCACGATGGCCCGCAGGTAGGGGTAGGCCGCCTCCACCCACTGGGGGTTCACCTTGGCGTTCATGGCGGCCTGCATTTCAAGCATGGTCTTGGCTTGGGTTTCTTTCAACATGGTCTATCTTTTCTGCTGCCGTGTGGGATTTCAGGTATGTTAAAAGGCGTCCGGTGTATTGTGTAATTCGACGGATCGCAGTGATTTTTTCAGCTTGTTTCGGCGCAGCATAAGAGGGGCCAGCTGGCCGGCAAAGATGATGCTTAGTATGAAAAGGATGCGAGGCATAACTATTTACTTCTTAAAGAAGGCCAAGATTTTAGCAAGGCTGTGCATGACGGTCGAGGGAGTGGATGATAACTGTGTAGGATTTCTTTTTGCTATAATGGTAGGCAGATTTTACTCTTCCAAATGTTTCTGCATGACACCCGCAATTTGTATTCAGGACCTGCACAAGACCTACGATAACGGCTTCCAGGCACTCAAAGGCATCAGCCTGGATGTTCAGGAAGGTGACTTTTTTGCCCTGCTGGGCGCCAACGGTGCAGGCAAATCTACCACTATCGGGGTGCTCTCCACGTTGGTCAGAAAAAGCAGCGGCCTGGTGCAGGTGTTCGGCAAGGACGTGGGCTCAAATAGTTATGAAACCAAGCTTTCGCTGGGCCTGGTGCCGCAGGAAGTGAACTTCAACCACTTCGAGAAAGTCTTCGACATCGTCGTGACCCAGGGTGGCTACTACGGCCTGCCCATGAAGCTGGCCAAGGAAAGGGCGGAGAGATACCTAACCCAGCTGGGCCTGTGGGACAAGAACCAACAGCAGGCCCGCAACCTCTCCGGCGGTATGAAGCGGCGCCTTCTAATTGCACGCGCCCTGGTACATGAGCCACGCCTGCTGCTGCTGGATGAGCCCACCGCCGGTGTTGATATCGAGCTGCGCCGTTCCACCTGGGAATTCCTGCAGGAAATTAACCGCAACGGCACCACCATCGTGCTGACCACGCATTACTTGGAGGAAGCCGAAAACCTTTGCCGCAATATCGCCATGATCGATGTCGGTGAAATCGTCGTGAACACGAGCATGAAGGACCTGCTGAAAAAATTGCACCAGGAGCATTTCGTGCTGGATATCAGGGGCGAGCTGGACAATGCGCCGGTGCTGCAGGGATTCGGGTGTGAACTGCTCGATGCTAGCACCCTGGAAGTGGGGCTGGAAAGTCACCAGAACCTGAACGACGTCTTTGCCGCGCTGCAGTCGCTGGGAATTGAAGTGAAAAGCATGCGCAACAAGTCGAACCGTCTTGAACAGTTGTTTCTGTCGCTGCTGAAGAAACCCCAGGCCAAAGCGGCCAGCGCAATCACGGTAGAAGCCTGATGTCCGATACCCCGTTTAATTATAAGATCACCGCGTTCAACACCATTGTATGGAAAGAGGTTAGGCGCTTCCTGCGCATCTGGGTGCAGACCCTCGTGCCGCCGGTCATCACCATTTCCCTCTATTTCGTGATATTCGGCAATCTGATTGGCCGGCGCATCGGCGACATGGACGGCTACACCTACATGGAATTCATCGTGCCCGGGCTGATCATGATGGCTGTAATCAATAACTCCTACGCCAACGTAGTCTCTTCCTTTTTCAGCCAGAAATACCAGCGCAGTATTGAAGAGCTGCTGGTCTCACCCGTACCCAACTACGTGATCCTGTCAGGTTTTGTCATCGGCGGGGTGGCCAGGGGGCTGGCGGTAGGAGTTATTGCGACCATTATGTCGTTGTTTTTCAGCGGCCTGCACATGCACAACATTTTCATTACCCTCATGGTGGTGCTGATGTCGTCCATCGTGTTTTCACTGGGCGGTTTTATCAATGCGATTTTTGCCAACAAGTTCGATGATATCTCGATCATTCCGACCTTCGTGCTCACGCCCCTGATTTACTTAGGTGGGGTGTTCTATTCTATCGACATGTTGCCGGATTTCTGGAGAACAATTTCCCAACTCAATCCGATCTTTTATATGGTCAATGCCTTCCGCTACGGCATCCTGGGCGTGTCAGACATCAACGTGCTGTTTGCCTTTTCCATGCTGGTGATCTTTACAGTAGTGCTGTTCTTTCTTTCCCTGTGGCTGCTGCACCGGGGCAGGGGCCTCAGGCACTGATTTTTCCCCATGGCTGATAACCCTTTAGGCAAGGCAATTGCGACCCCGGACAGGTATGCCCCTGAAATCCTTTTGCCGATTCCGCGCGCGGACAACCGCGGCATCCTCGGCATAGACGAGAAGAACCTGCCGTTTCACGGTGCCGATGTGTGGAATGCCTACGAGCTGTCATGCCTGGATCCCAAGGGCAAACCGGTTGCCCTGGTAGGGCGGCTGATACTTCCAGCCGACTCTCCCTGCATTGTCGAATCGAAATCCATGAAGCTGTACTTCAACTCCCTGAACATGGAGTCCTTCAACGGCCTCGAAGCGATTATTGGCATCATCCGCAAGGACCTGAGTGAAGCCGCCGGCGCCCCGGTGGAAGTCATGCTGGCTCTCTCACAGAACCTGCCGCTGCCGGATCAGCCTGCTGGCGTCTGTCTTGATGACCAGGACATGGAAATCAGGCACTACACCCTGGATGCATCGATTCTGGCCGAGGCGCCCGATGCCCCGTTCGTGGAAGTCACCGAGGAAGTGCTTTACACCAATGCCTTCCGTTCCAACTGCCCGATCACCAACCAGCCGGACTGGGCCACCGTGACTATCAGCTACCACGGGCGCAAACTGCCCCATGCCGAGGTGCTGGAATACCTGGTTTCCTATCGCCAGCACAATGATTATCATGAAAACTGTGTGGAGCGGATATTCCGTGATCTCATGGCAGCCTTCGAACCGCAGTCCCTGACGGTGGAGGCTAACTTCTTGCGCCGGGGCGGACTGGACATCAATCCGATCCGCACCACGGAATCGGCACTTAACTACGCGGCGTTTCCCCGTTTTAACCGGCAGTAACCATCAATCTCATAAACAACTTTATATAGTAGGTAGAACCTTGGACGCACTCGAAGCATTACAACAACGAACCGCCTCACCCCGCCTGGTTGAGCCCATGCCAGGTGCCGATGAACTGGAAGCCATCTACAAGGCAGGGCTGCGAGCGCCTGACCACGGCATGCTACGCCCATGGCGTTTTCTCGTGGTGCAGGGTGAGGCTAGAGAGAAGCTGGGTCAGATGTTCGTCGAGGCGATGCAGCCTGAGTCGGAAGAGCAGAGGACCAAGCTACTCAATGCGCCGCTGCGTGCTCCCCTGGTCATTATCGCGGTGGCGGAAATCCAGGAACACCCCAAGGTGCCTCCTGTGGAACAGATCAGCGCGGTAGCGGCCGCTATACAAAACATGTCGGTGGCGATTCATGCGCTGGGGTATTCCTCCATCTGGCGCACAGGATCGGTCGCGTTCCATGACGGGGTAAAACAGTCACTGGGCTTCAAGTCGCATGACGAAATTGTCGGGCTTTTGTATGTTGGCACGCCGACTGTGGAAAGACCTATACCGGAAAACAATATCGAGGATTATTTTAGGAACTGGATGGGGTAGCGCTTGAGTTTACAGTGGTGATTGGATAAAGTGCCGCGTCCTCGGGAGAAGCGAGTTGTGAGATAAAAGTTAAAATTTAAAGATTAAAGATTAAAGATTAAAGATTAAAGATTAAAGGTGAGGTGTCCGAGCGGTCGAAGGAGCACGCCTGGAAAGTGTGTATGTCGAAAGGCATCGAGGGTTCGAATCCCTCCCTCACCGCCAAAATAAAATAACCCGGTCTGTGACCGGGTTTTTTATTTTCGCCTAGCAGGTGGATTGATGAGACCACTTGGTTCGGAAGCTGCGATGGTAGCCCAGACACGCGTTTCACCAGCGCGTCCGAAGGGTGATGAATTTGGCTTAGTTAAATTTATTATTAATGTATTGAAGAGCAAAAAAACCGCTCAGTGAGCGAGTTGTTTAAATTTCGCAATGGCTAAAACATTGAGCCGCCTTCCACCACCGGCGTGCCGTCTTCCCGGGTAGGGATGTTGCCGCCGCCTTCCATCAGAATGCCGTAGACGCCTTCCTTGCGTGCCGGGTTGCCGTGCACGGTGATGATTTCACCAGGCGTAAACGTGTCTGCGGTATAACCCTGTCTCTGTAGGTGTACCACCGCGGCTCCGCCGTAGCTGGCGTCCCAGTCGCGGGCCACGCCGTTTTTATCCTCCGCAGTGATAGTGAGGTAGGGGTGGGGGTTAACGAAGGCCCATTCCTTGACCGTGCCGGTCAACTCTACCGTTACGTCTTCATGGTAAATCCCGCGCGTGCTGTGATGGGCCATAATTGGTAGGGCGAGTACTGTGGGCAGTACCAGGGCAAGTAATCCAATGATAAGTTTTTTCATGTGCAGTGCTCCACGTTAGCGGTATTCAATTCGGTCAACTTCCGGATCCTCCGGGTACTTGGAAATTTCAAAACGTAGGCTGCGGCGCGCGCCCTCAAGTTCGCAGATCCAGGGATCACCCATGTCCTCAGTTCGGGTTGATGTGACGCGAAAGGTCCATGGCTCTTTTAGGAAAAAAGGGTCGATGGTACTAACTTCCAGGACCAGGGTTTCGCCTTCGAGTGAGAAGCGTTCCGTCATCTGTTTCTGTGTTGAGGAGGGAATACGGAAATCCGCATTCAAACCCTGTGGGTCAAAGGTAAACTTGTCTGTGACCACTACCAGTGCACCCTCTTCGTATCGCCCCTTGGCATACCCGTAGTAAAGAAATTCATTAGTGTCCGGCTTTTCGTGGTCGTGGCCTTCTATCCAGATGGTTCTAACCACGTCGTCCTTGCCGTAGTAAACCAGCACCCGGTCGTCCAGCTGTTCAAGTCGAAAGTTGTAAGGATCAGTGTACATGTGCGGAATGGGCATTGGCGCGCAGTCGTACTTAGGCTGGGCGATTTCATCAATAGCCGCCTGGTAGGCTAGGGCGCGATCGGTAAGTTTTTCATCGTCCTCGCGCAGGGTCATGCAGCTAAGAAAACCGCCATCCGGACAGCGCCCGAAAGTCCAGATGCCGTCAAGGTCTGGTATGGCGTCATCGGCAGCTTGGGCCATGAGTGCGGCTAATCCCAGACCGGCTGCAGCGATGGTGCGCAATATGCTTGGTGTAAGTGTCACGTTGAGAAACCCCCCCTGGTTCAACCCGGCCTTTTTTGCGGCATCGTAAAGATCCTAGTATAAAATCCTTCATGGATTTACGCTACACTTTGCCCATGTGTGGCCGCTTCCAGATTGAAAATAACAAGAAATCCAAAAAGCTCCTCAACAAGCTGGATGTAGACGGGGCAAATATTCTTTTTTCACGTGACAAGTCCCCCGGCAGCAAGATTTCCATTATTCATCGCAAAAAAGCCAGTAACCTGGTGACCACTGCCACCTGGTGGCTGCTAATTGACCCGTCCACTGGCAAGCCAAACTACAAGTATGCTGCTTTTAATTCACGGTCCGACAAGCTGGACGCGCCGCGCTCAATAGCCTATCAGCCGTTCCGGGAATCGCGTTGTATTATTCCGGCCACGGCATTCCTGGAAGGCAAGGGAGATAAAAAGACCCACCACAAGATCGAGCTGGAAGACGAAGCCATTGCCTTTGGCGGTCTGCACCGGGAAACCCTTCACAAGGAAACTGGGGAGGTGATTCACAGTGCGTCTATTATTACCCTGCCGCCGTTGGAGGAATGGGCACAGATTCATCCTAAGTCCATGCCGCTGATGCTGCCAATGGATAACGAGGCGCTGGTCAACCAGTGGCTGGCACCGTCCTTTACCCACGTGGAAAAATTTGCTGACCTGCTTAAACCCGCCATTCGCACCACTCAGATTCTCACGCCGATAGAAAAACCTTCCTGCTGGTATGAAAACGGGAGACCTTTCAAAATAGCAGCGCACTGACTTCTATATTTGCACGATGCAAAAAAAGACCGGGAATTTTGAGTTACGGGTCAACGCATTGCAGCTCAAGGTCAAACGTTGTAACAACTCTTTATTGCAACTGTTTACTTGCTACTCTCTATTTGCAGCTTCCTAGTAATAGGGTCTTTCCATCTCACCCACCTCCTAAATTCATTTCAGTTGGCTAGCTTGCTATATCGAGCGGCAGGCTCTCTATTTCCTCTCGCGCCTGTTCCAGCCAACACTGCAGATGCTCGTTCTCGAGTAGCGTGTCCATGTACAGGTTTGTTTTCCAGCTCAGCTCTGCACCGTACGCGCGTAGGGCAATCACCATCGGGGCCATGAAAGCGTCGGCAATGGAGAAGCGGCCAAACAGGTATTTGCCCCCGTCACCATACTTGCGCCGGCAGCAGTACATAATGGCATCCAGGCGAGCAATCTCCTGCTCCAGTTTCTCATCCGGGGCCATTTTGACGTGCAGGGAACAGTTCATGGGCCATTCCTGCTTGAAGTGCTGAAAGTCACTGTGTACTTCTGCCACAACGGAACGGGCTGCGGCCTTTTTCTTCAGATGACAGGGCCAGGCCTTGTTCTCGACAAAGGTTTCGGAAATGTATTCACAGATAGGCAGTGAGTCCCAAACCTTGATGTCGTTGTGAATCAGTACAGGTACCTTGAGGGAAGGAGAATACATACCGAGTTTTTCAGCGCTATCTCCTTTGAAGAGATCGATGGCAATTTCGGTAAACTGCACGTTAAACTCCTGCAGTAGCAGCCAGGAACGGAGAGAGCTGGGTGAGAAATTCTTGTTGCCTGTGATGAGTTGCAATTTGGTCATGGCAGTGTCCTGGTCGTTATAGGTGAGTTTAGTCATCTGCCCGTGTCAGCATGGGGCTAGTAGCCGGCACCAGTTTCAGCACGACGCGGCGGTCAAAGAAATTGTTTTCGAGAGAATCTTCACGTGAGTCAGGCGCTTCTTCTCCATAGGCGCTGGTATCTAAGGAGTGCTCAGATAGGCCGAGGTGGCGTAGCCGGGTTACCACCGTGGTGACGCGCTGCCTTGAGAGCATCATGTTGGCACTGGAATCACCACGGCGGTCGGCATGACCGATTACGGTGACTACGGCATCGCGATGCTGGCTTGCCAGCGCCACGAATTCAGCTAGCTTGCTTTCGTAAAGTGGCTGCACTTCTGAGGACCCGGTTGTGAAGTGAAGGGTGATTTCAGCGTCGTCACAGCAGCCTGTTATTGCGGTCATTTCTGCTGTGGATTTCCTAAGTGACAGCAGCTCGGATTGTGTACTGCGGTTTTCCTGTAGGGCCAACTGGTGGATCGCCTGCAGTGCACGGTATTCGGCCTGTACGGCCAACAGCTGCTCCTGCTGGGAGTCAATCTGGCTGGCGAGCAGAACATTTTCCTTTTTAGCGATGGCATTTTCGCTGACCCAGTTGCCAAAGGCAGCGGTCACCACTGCGCCAACAGGGCCGGCGACAAGGCCACCAAGCACGGCACCGCCGATAACACCGGTAGCCTCATGCCGTGCGCGTTCACCGTCACTGATGGAAAGCGGGTCACTGTCATTGGCTTTTAAAAAGGGCATGGCCAGTATCAGTGCAGTACTAAAGAGGATGATAAGAAAGGGTTTGTTATGCTTCATGGAGCGCTCCTATTAATGATGTGTTGCTCTAGGGCAGCATTAAAAGGGATGGCTCTAGCGAAGCAGGGGAGTAAAAAGGGCGGGGTGCTGATGAAATATGGCAAGATTATGGCAATCCCCGAGGACGGGGATTTATTCCTGCAAGCGGGCAATAAATTCGGGTATTCTGCATCGAACTTAATATCACCACAGTGTCCGTAAATAACTGTTTTTATTCGGCAAGTTCAGAGCAAAGAAAACTTAAAAAGACTGAGATGAGTAAACGTATCGCCATCGTTGAAGACGAAGCCGCCATCCGCGAGAATTATGCGGATGTCCTTCGCAAGCAGGGCTACGAGGTGCTGACTTACCCTAACCGACGCAAGGCAGAAGATGCCTTCAGCACGCGCCTGCCGGATCTGGCTATAATCGATATTGGGCTGGAGGATGAAATTGATGGCGGGTTTGCCCTGTGCCAGAACCTGCGCACCATGTCGAAAACACTGCCCATTATTTTCCTGACTGCCCGCGACAATGATTTTGACACGGTCAGCGGCCTACGTATGGGCGCCGATGACTACCTGACCAAGGATATCAGCCTGCCGCATCTTGCGGCGCGCATTGCAGCACTGTTTCGTCGGCAGGAGGCTATCGGTAAACCCACGGCACCGGAAAGCCTACTTGAGCGTGGTAATCTGGTTATGGATCTCAGCCGCCTGACCGTCGCCTGGAAGGGTGAACTGGTGGCACTGACCGTGACCGAATTCTGGATGCTACATGCGCTTGTAAAATTTCCCGGCCATGTGAAAAGCCGTGATGTGCTGATGCAGGAATCGAAGATTTACGTGGACAACAGTACCATCACTTCGCATGTTAAACGCATGCGCAAGAAATTCATCCAGAGAGATTCTGAGTTCGACTGTATAGACACCGTGTATGGCATGGGCTATCGCTGGAACGATTAACGTCGGCAACCTTCAATGAATGCCCTGGTGAAAAATCTTTTCAGTATACGATCCAAGCTGCTCCTGCTGTCGCTGCTGCTGTTCGTGATCCCCTGGCTAGGTTACAGCTATATCTTGGAGATGGAGCAGTACCTGAGCCGAGGCCAAGAACAGACCGTGCTGGGTACGGCGAGAGCATTGTCCACTGCGCTGAGTGAACGCCCAGAGCTGTTTAATGAAAGCAGCTTCAGTCGCCGGGAGGAGAATGACTCCCTTTACGTGTACCCGGTGTTTCAGTCGCTCAGTATCGAAGACGGCACGCTGTCAGACTGGCAGGACTACCGCCAGTACGAGCAGCACTTCGAGGCTTCAAGCCTGATCCCCAATCCTGAGAATCCGCTCAGCTCCATTCCCGGGGAAGAAGTCTTCGGCGACCTACTGCGCTTTCGTCTTATGGTGGGGGAGCATGATGACAGCCTGTTCATTTACTTGCGCGTGCTGGATGAGCATGTGGTCTACCGCAGCCGTGATGGCCTGCGCGTGGATCGCAGTGACTCGGTCAGGCTTTCACTCATGAACCGTGACGGTCTTTTCGAGCGCTACGTGATAGCGCCCTACGATGACCGTGTGGTATACCCCTTTCGCATAGGCACTGACATCATGGATTTCTCCGCGCTTGAGCACGAGCCCCGCATCAGTGGCAGCTGGCGCATGATCCCGGAGGGTTATGAACTGGAACTGCGCATGCCGATTGCCATGGTAGGCAACCAGTTCGGGCTCGCCGTTTATGACGTGGACAACCCGATAACCCGCCAAGTGACTTCCATGGTGGCTACGTCCGGATTGGATGATCCACAGGCGCTTGGCCCCCTGCGCAGACCAACTCCGGAAATCGATCGCATTGTTGCCGGTATGGGACATACCAACTCACGCGTGCAGGTGGTAGACCGCAGTCAGCGTATTCTCCTGAGCGTGGGAGATATTAAAACGGCTACGGGCTTTGTATTAGCAAGCGAGGAAGAGGCCGGCGGTTTCCTTGACTGGCTGGGCAATATCCTGCATCCCATTTATGACACCTTTCTCATTAGGCCGACCTCTGACTTTGTTGATGATCTTTACCAGAATGGCATGGTGGGCAGTGACCACCTTGTGCTGCCGCTGACCGGGCAGGCGACGGTAAATTACCGGACCATTCTTAACGACAGTTCGGCAAGCGGTTCGACCCGCATCTTAGAAGCGGCTTACCCCGTTCTGGCCGACGGAGAAGTGCTAGGTGCGGTAATCGTCGACCAGAACATGAACGGCATTCGCACCTTCCGCAACCAGGCCCTCGAAACACTGATTGATACCATGCTAACAATCATGGTCTTTACCATCGCGGCCCTGTTTATCTTTGCCAGCTCTCTTACTGGGCGCATACGCGGGTTGCGCAACCAGGCCGAGATGATCATCGATGATGCCGGCCGCATCACCAACACCATCGAGCCTTCTCGCAGTGCCGATGAACTGGGTGACCTGCACCGCTCCTTTGCCAGTATCGTCGATCGGCTAAGCCAGTACACGAACTATCTGGAAAACATGTCCTCCAGACTTTCCCATGAGCTGCGCACTCCGGTAACGGTGGTGCGCTCCTCGCTGGAAAACCTGGAGATCATAACAAAAGAAGAGGGCGCGCAGGTTTATATCCAACGCGCCGAAGAGGGCATTACCCGTCTTAACCTGATCCTTACCAATATGAGTGAGGCGGCGCGTCTTGAACAGATTCTCCAGTCGTCAGAAAAGGAAGAGACTGAAATTAACAAGGTGATAGATGCCTGCGTAGAGGGGTATCAGCAGATTTACTCCAATGTGGAATTTGAAAGCAAAATCTCTATTGCCCCGGTGCGCATCCTGGGCAATCCGGACTACATTGCCCAGTTGATGGACAAGGTGGTCGCCAACGCCGTGGAATTTTCAGAACAAGGCAAGCCTATTCGAGTGGCCTGCTACGAGGACAACGGCGAGGCAGTTGTCAGTGTTGCCAATTCCGGCCCTTACTTGGACCATGACATGAAAGACCGAATCTTTGATTCCATGGTCTCGGTGAGACCGGAAAGTAAAAAGAAACAGCCGCATCTTGGCATGGGTCTGCACATCGCCCGCATGATTACCGAATTTCACCAGGGTTATATCTATGCGGATAACCTTCTTGAAGAAGAAGGTGTTATTGTTGTGCTTCGTATTCCTCTGATATAGAGCATTTCCTGAGCAGTACACACTAAAATGGATCACCCCACGCTGCTCACCTTTGTGGTGAGTTATTTTTTTATCGCGCTCAGCCCGGGGTTTTGCATGACACTGTGCATGACCATGGGTAGAAGTATAATGTGCCGATATTTCTACGCATGAATACCAGGGCGACTAATATGAGTTATCTGAGAGCGAAAGAGGTCAGTTGCTATGGCGTTGGGCGTGGAACTAATGCTGAGGGTGTCTCACTTAGCTTCGGTGCCCACAGTGACCAGAAGCGCATCCTAGAGCAAGAGCTTTACCGCTTTGTGTAGGCCGTGAATTAAATTGTGGTAAAGCTGTCGGCAGCGGAATAGTTTATTCCTTCATTACGGCCTGCAGCTTGTCGGGGTCGCGCCACTTGTTGCTTCGCAGGCGCGAAACGAAGACGGCGCAGATGCCGAGGATCATCAGCACAAAGCCCATCCAGCTAACCCGCGGACCAAAATCCAAGACCTTGATGATAAAGAACTGCGCCACCAGCATAGCCCAGTGTAGGGAAACCGACGCAAACATGATCCAGCGCGTATCACCGGCACCGCGCAGCACACCCGAGGCAACCTGCAGTATTCCTTCCAGCAGCACGTAGCAGGACAGTCCAATCATCATGAAGCGGGCCAGGCTGCGAATCTCCTCGGCCTGGTCTTCGTAGAAAATAAATATCTCCACCAGTTGGTTCCTGAACAGGATGAAGAAGATAAACAGGAATGTGGAATAGCCAATACCCAGGATGCAGCCCGCCGAGGTCACCTCGTTTGTTTTTGTCATGTCGCCGGCTCCGACAAAGCGCCCGATCATGCTCATGATGGCAATGTTTAGGCCAAGCAGGGGGACGAAGGACAGAATGTCCCAGTTAAAAACAATGGTGGCTGAGGCTGCCTCCGGTATTCCGTAAGACTGGAACATCAACAGGAACAGGTTGAAGGCGGCGATGTTGAGAAACATTTCCATGCCCGAGGGGAAGCCCAAGCGAATGTAGCGGCGACTGATGCCGGCATCGAAGACTAAGGAGTCACCGATAAAAAATTTCTCACGTTTGTCTTTGGCCAAGTAAAAGGCGAGGTATAGCGTCATGGTAAAGACCATGCTGGTGACCGAGCCGAATGCGGCACCGGCAATCCCTAATGCAGGTAGTCCGAGCTGGCCGAACACCAGCATCCAGGTGAGAGGTATATTGAAGAGCACACCGGCTACGTCGCAGATCATGACCGTGCGAGTCTGCCCAATCCCTGAGAAGAAACAGGACAGGCAGGTGCGTGCCATCATTAGGCTTCCGGCCAGTGTCATGATGACGTAATAGGTTTCTTCCTCAACCACCTGGGCCGGGTCGTGTTCCATCGCAGCGAACATCCCTTTACCGATGAAGGCAAGGACAAAGAAAATGGGCATGCAGGCAACCGAGAGAATCAACCCCTGGGTTATGACCTTTGAGCACTTGCCGTCTTCTCCTGCCCCCATGTACTGCGCCACCAGTGCGGTGGCGTACGCGAGGATGCCGTTGGGTAGTGAAATGCTGAAGTACCAGGCGACACCACCGCCGAGAGCGGCAGCCATATGTGTCGGACTGATCTGCGCCATGAACCAGCGGTCGGTGAAGATCATGAGGGCAAACGCGCCCTGTGACACGACCATGGGAAGTGCCATTTGAAGCAACACGGAAAGGGTCTGCGGATTAAACTGCCAGTCGCGCAACATCAAAAAGTTCGCTTCTCTAAATGATAAGTGGATTGAATAATGGTGGAGAGGGCGGGGATTTTAGAGGAGCAAGTAGTAAGGAGCAAGGAAGTAAACTAAAAAGAAATACTGAAAATTCTTATAGGAATAAAAAAGGTCTGTTAAAAATTTGTTTAAGGGCTCAGACTACCATGTCTCTTGTCTCTTGTTTTTCGTCCTTAAAAAGGGGAAGAGTCCTCAGCCAGCTCAAGTCTGGAATGCGGCGTTTTGAAATCCAGCGTCGGTCCCACTGGAATAATCAGGTGCGGGTTCACCGTGTCGTGGCTGCCGTAGTAGTGCGCCTTGTTGTAGTCGATATCCACCGTGTCGGCGATGCCGGGTAGCTCGTAAATGTCGCGGGTATATCCCCACAGGTTAGGGTAATCGACGATGCGCTTTATTGCGCACTTGAAGTGACTGACATAAACCGAGTCAAAACGCACCAGCGTGGGGAAGAGGCGGATGTCGGCCTCGGTCAGTTTGTCGCCCAGGAGGAAGCGTTTGTCACTAAGCCTTGCTTCAAGCTTATCAAGGGTGTCGAACAGCGGGATAACCGCCTCTTCGTAGGCTTCTTGGGTGGTGGCAAAGCCTGAGCGGTAAACGCCGTTGTTAACGCTGGGATAAATCCACTCGTTCAGCGCATCGATTTCCTCGCGCATGTGCTGTGGGTAGAAGTCGCGGCTGCTCTCGCCACCGATGTCATCAAATTCAGTATTGAACATGCGTATGATTTCGCTTGACTCGTTGCTGACTATGGTCTGGCGCTTCTTATCCCAGAGCACGGGAACGGTGGCCCGGTCGCTGTAGTCAGGATCAACCAGGCGATAGAGCTCGTATAGGTATTCAATGTATTCATCGCCATCGCCATCACCCGAAAAGATGCGCCCGGCGTCGGGCTCGTAAGTCCAACTGTCTGGGCCCATGTAAGAGTTCGAGTTGGATACGCTGATCATGTCCTCTAAGCCCTTGAGTTTGCGAAAGATAAGGGTGCGGTGAGCCCAGGGGCAGGCCATGGAGATAAAAAGATGATAGCGGCCGGCCTCGGCCTTGAAGCCACCGACGCCTGTGGGGCCCGGTACACCGTCATGGGTTATCCAGTTGCGGAAAAGCGCGTCGTGACGCTCAAAGCGGCCGCCAGTGGACTCGGTGTCGTACCACTCGTTTAGCCAGACCCTGTCCTTTCTTATCTGCGCTTTTTTCATGACTGGTATTCAAACATCTCGTTGCGGTGGTGGAGGGTGAGGCGATTGCCTGACTCACTCTGCTCCGTCCGGCCAATCACCTGAGCATCGATGTTAAAGCTGTTGGCAACGGCAATAATCTGCTCAGCATCGTTCGGGTCACAGTAAACTTCCATGCGGTGGCCCATGTTGAAGACTTTGTACATTTCTTTCCACTCGGTTTTGGAGGCCTCCTGGATTGCCTTGAATACGGGCGGCGTGGGAAAGAGATTGTCCTTGATGAAGTGCACGTTGCCGCTGCCGAATTTAATGCACTTGGTTTGCGCGCCACCGGAACAGTGAATAAGTCCTTTAATGAGACCGGGATGTTCACCCAGCAGCTTGTATATGACCGGGGCATAAGTACGCGTCGGGCTGAGGATGGCTTCGCCAACTGTCAGGTTGGACTCAGGCAGGGGGCTCTCCAGCTTGTATGGGCCGCAATACATCAGAGAAGGATCCACGTTGCTGTCGAAAGATTCCGGGTAATGCTGGGCGTAGTACTTGCTGAGCATGTCGTGCCTGGCGCTGGTCAGGCCGTTGCTGCCGATGCCGCTGTTTTCCTTGTTCTCGTAAGAGGCCCGGCCAGTGGAGGAGAGCCCGACAATAGCGAGGCCGGGTTTGATCTCATCGCCGGTGATGACGTCTTTCTTTTTCATGACTGACACCGCTACGCTGTCGACCACGATGGTGCCGGTGAGGTCGCCTACGTCGGCGGTTTCCCCGCCGCCGCTGTATATGTTGACGCCAAAGTCGCGCAGCTGGGCCAGAAAATCCTCACCACCCTTGATCAGCGCGCCGATCACCTCGCCGGGGCAGTTGAGGGCGTTGCGGTTGACGGTGTTGGACAGGAGAATGCGGCCGTTCACGCCTACGCAGAGCAGGTCATCGAGATTCATGACGATGGAGTCCTGGGAGATGCCGTGAAACACCGAGGTGTCGCCTGTTTCCTTATAGGCCAGGTAGGCAATGATGGACTTGGTGCCGCTGCCATCGGCATGGATGACATTGCACTGTTCCGGGTTACCGGTTAGGTAGTCCTCAGTGATCTTGCAAAAGGCATTGCTGAACAAGCCGTGGTCGAGGTTTTCGACGATCTCATGTACCTCTGTTTTGTCGGAGGAGACACCGCGGGCCTGATAACGGCTGGCATTGTCGTTCACCGAGGCGGCGTTTTTGGCAACCAGGTAGCCGCTGCGGTCCTGGGCAATAATTAGCCCGCGAAATTCGAGCTGGCGCATTGCCTTGACGACCGTATTGGTGGCCAGTCCGTATTCGGCCGCCAGGCTGCGGATGCTGGGCAGCTTTTCACCGGGTTTGAGATCACCCGTGTTTATCTGGAAGTGGATCTGGTCAATGATTTGCTGAAAAACGGGGGTGGAGGAGTCGGTTTCGATCTCAAGCTTCATGATGTTAGTGATTTCCGAGGGAGATTAATCTGTATCACAGAGATGATACAGAAGGTCTGCAGCCCCTACAACCCCTGAGCTGCAGGATTGGTTATTATTTACTGAATCGGCATCCTGTGAGGGCGATCCGCCGGAATATGCTGGTCAATCGCAGTGAGAATGATGGCTGCCATGGCGTAGTCGCCCATGATGGCCGCAATCTCCAGGGCACCCTGTTGCCCGAACAGTGACACTGCTTCAGCCCAGGTTTCGGCGCTCAGGGTATGGTTACGAAATATCTCGCGGCCGTAACGAATAATCAGGCTTTCGCTTGCCGGCAGGCTGTCTGTGTCCAGGTGATGCTTGATGACATCAATATGCGCCTGGGGCACGTCTTCTGCCAGGGCCAGGGCTTCGTGTGCTGCCCATTCGTACTGCTGGTCCAGTTCTCTGGCGGCGACGAGGATCGCCAGCTCAATTAGTGGGCGGCCGATTATGCTGTCGTAGCGCAGGTACTTGTTGATCAGATCCATACCGTCAGCCACGCGGGGCATATGGACGGAAAACATGGCGGGCCCGTAGATCGGACCAGGATTGTTGAGGCCAACGACGCGATCGTAAATGTCGCGACCGTATTCATTCATGGTCGTGGGATCAGCCGGGGACAGGCGCGAAAGGGTGTCCTCGCGAACATCGGGGGGTAGGTTGTCCACCTGTGCCAGAGCCGAACTGGTTAGCAGTAAGCCGTTGATAAGTAGAAGCGAGAGTGAGCGTAGGTGCTTAGGCATATGGATTCCTCCTGATTATCGTTATATGCCCAGTCTACCCAAGGCGTTCTGGTTTTCATACGCCTGCGCTTAAGCTACATTGAAAACATGATCCACGAAGAGATTGAAATCCTTTTTCAAGAGATAGATAGCATCGAGGGCAATATCACCAAGGTTGCCCCTGGCCACGGCGGCAGCATCAATCAGAGTTATCTCGTTACTCTCGACACTGGCCAGTTACTATTTGTTAAAACCCATTCCAACACTTCTATCCCCGGTATGTATGAAGCCGAGGCAAAGGCGCTTAATCTTTTAGCCGTTCACGATGTCATCGAGGTGCCTCGATCTATTCATGCTAGTAATGATTACCTGGTCCTGGAAGCTTTTCACGAAGGTATGCCCGCTTCGGACTGGCAGGAGCAGATGGGCAGGGGGCTAGCACTGCTGCACCAGCTTACACGTTCATACCAGTTTGGCTTTGAGTGTGACAATTTTCTTGGCACGACCCCCCAGGAAAACACCTGGCGCGATGATTGGATAACCTTTTGGCGCGAGCAGCGCCTGACACCCCAGTTGGCACTTTATGCAAAGGTGGCTGGTAAAGGAGAGTCGCTACTGACAAAAGGTGAGCAACTGCTAAACCGTCTTGATGAGGTTCTTGTCGCGGATCCTGAGCCGGGTGTGCTCCTGCATGGGGATCTTTGGTCAGGCAACGCGGCTGCTAATGCCGAGGGGGCACCTGTAATTTACGATCCGGCCAGCTATTACGGTCACAGGGAAGCGGAGTTTGGCATGATGCGGCTGTTTGGCGGATTTGGTCCTTCATGTGAGGCGGCATACCAGGAGGTATGGCCTTTGCAGCCCGAGTATAATCGGAGGGTTGCGGTTTACGTTCTATACCACCAGCTTAATCACCTAAATATCTTTGGAGATAGTTATTACCCCGGCTGTTTATCGACTCTAAAAAATATAATCTAAGGCCTGGGTGGTGGGCCTCCGCCTTGACCGCCTTTTTGAAAAGAGTCATTAGGTGTTCCCATGTAGCAACCAAGGATGTAAGGAAACTTATCAATTACATAGTAACCGTACACCCCATTCACTATCATGCCATTACATTGGTCTAAGTCGCCAGAACCCTCTATGAACTCGTAGTCATCTCTATAGGTGCCATCATATTCACCGCCGGGGTCACCATCACCATTTGGACGCGCACCAGACTTTAATTGATAACTGCTCTCAGCTTTTCGAACTACCCCATTGTCATCGAAATATGAGCCATAGATAGGGAAACCATCTGCGGCGAATCCAACAAGAGGTGATACTACAGCTTTATCAAAATCAAATAGTGCCATAGGGTTTCCGTGATAATGATAGGCACCATTAGGCTGGGTGTGGGCATTATGAATGTCTGTTCCAAATCGGTTGTTTGGGGACATGGGGTCAAATCTCCAGGGCTGATTTATATCATTGCAACCAATTCTCTCATCGCCAATCCCAAAACAGGCCGCTGCAAAAAGATCGACTTTTACTCCATTCAAGAGGATGGCGTTGTCTGAGTCTAAAGTAAGTGAGGTCGGCGAAACCCCGGCCACTGGTCTGGATGTAATTGTGTATATATTTTCAACTGCTGAGACTGGTGTTGCAAAAGAACCACCTTCACCGAAGTTGTGATTTGGGATGCCATTACTCGTAAATGTGCATGATTGCTCTTCAACACTTATCACGGTGTTGCCCTCAAAGGTAAGGCTACGATTAACATCGGCAACGTTTGAAACATATTCCCCGGCATACTCGGCGCAATTTGCGCTGCGGTTGGAGAGAATTATGTAAGTGATATCTAAGGGTTCCTTGGGGCTTGAGTCCTCTTCGCCCTCACTTATAAAAAAAAAATACTGCCTAGATAAATTATGCCGCCCCCCTTGTCTGGGCGAGAGTAGTAGACGCCGCCGTCGCGGGTAGCTAGGTAGATCTTTGTGTCTTCGTAGTAGCGCACCAGATAACCCTGGTAATCGACATTTTTAGCACCTGCGGGTGAAAAAAACTGTGGATAGTTTGTTTCGGCCCAGCTGAACAGGCGGTTTGAGTCTTCCAGACTTTGTGAATGACCCGCCACACTTGCCGAAAGACAAAACAAGAACAATATAATGCGCATATTGGTTACTCTATGAATGTAGACCAGTTACTTATAACGTCGGGGCCGTGTTTTGGTTTACAGTTCTTTTATTAGACAGACAGCCGAGCCAGAACGCGCTTTTTAGTGAATGGGTACATGGTCATGCGTTTACCGGTGGCATCAAAAAAGGCATTGGCGATTGCAGCGGCTGCCGCGGCCATCACCTCCTCGCCAGCACCAGATGGCTGTTCGTCCAAGCGCTGCACGATAACTGGTGTTACATCCGGGCAACCATCAAAACGCATAATTGGGTAGCTGCTCCAGTCGAGGGAGGTGACGTTGGTTTTATTAAACGTCACTTCTTCCAGCAGCATGCGGCTGGCTGTTTGCACCAACTGTCCCACGATCTGGTTTTCGACGTTTGACGTGTTGACGACCAGGCCGGCATCGATGGCACCGTACAGATGCAGAATGCGGACTTCACCGGTGCGGGTATCCACTTCTATTTCTGCCACTGCCCCGCCATAGGAAGCCAGATGTGTGCCTACACCAATGCCGCGACCGCGCACCACACCCTCGGTGCTTGCGTTGGATGCAATGGGCCGCCTTTCCCAGTTGGCGGCTTCTGCAGCGCCATTAAGCACATCAAGCCAGTGGTAGTTGCTGATGTTCTGCTGCCGAAATTTCCAGGCATCCATGCCAAGCTGGTAAGCAAGATCATCGATGGCCTGTTCGGAGACAAAGGCAAATGATAAATCCAGCGGAGAGCGCAGCCATGCTCCCTTAAGGTAATCGAGCCCTGGCACATGATGGTTCAGAAGGTAGCGGTTGTCGATGTCGTACATGCTGCCGAGCGTCAGGGGATTGATCTGTTGTGCGGGGAAGGACGGCCACTCGGCTGCGGGGGTGCCCTTGGCCGTCTGCTCGGAGGTTTCAATCAGACTCCAGTGATGCTGCCAGCCCTCGTATTCATAGCTCTGCAGTTTTCCTTCGTCATCGGCAGACACCCTGGCCTTGCCAATGTGAGCGGGGCCATAGGTATCCCAGCCATGTTCATCCCAGCGCATGAATTGGACTCGGACCGGACTGCCGGCAAGACTCGACATCAGGGCGGCGGCCTGGGCCACATCATCCCAGCAGCTGTGCCCAAATGTGCCGGCGCCTTCATGGTATTGTACGCGAACATTTTCAGTATCAAGGCCTAGTAGGTTAGCGATGCTGGTACGGGTGTTATACACGTCCTGTGTTGAGCACATGACCAGCGCGCTGTTGCCGGCAACATCGGCCAGTGCACAGTTGGGTGCAAAGGGCACATGAGCCTGGTAGGGGCCGGTCGCCTTGAATTCACATTTCACAAAGGCATCTTTGTAGATACTAACGTCGCCTTTCTCGACCGCAACGCGCTCGTTGGTCATGCCGTCTTCCATCTGCTGGAAGAGATTATCATTGCCGGGAAGACTTTCGGGCTGCCGCCAGGTGACCGCGAGTTGCTGTGCGGCTTTTACAGCATCCCATTCGCGCTCGGCAACGACACCAACAAAATTGCCCTGCCTGACCACGCGGGCAGCAATGCCAGCAATAGAACTTTCGTTGATGGACTCAACCTGGATGCCATCCTTGTAGGCACCCTGCCCGCGGGGACGGACAATGCGTCCGTGAAGCATGCCGGGCAAACGCTGATGCTGAACAAACCGATAAGTACCGTCAGCTTTAAGCGGTATGTCATTGCGAGGCACCGGTTTGCCCATCAGCTTGTAGCTGGCCGGATCCTTGAGCGGAGCCGTGCCAGTAAATGCGATATTGAACTGGTGCTCGCCGATGAGCTCACCGTAGGAGACCGATGTGCGCCCTTCCGTCACAACACCATCCCTGACAGACAATGACGATACAGGCACATCTAGATGCTGTGCCGCCATGTTCAACAGGGCCTGGCGTGCCTCGGCAGCAGCCCGCTGCACTAGAGGGCCACCCCGGCGCATGGCGGAGCTGGAATAGGTGCCACCCTGGTTAGGTGTGATATTAGTATCCAGTCCTGTGGTATTGATCTGGGCCATGGACAAATCGAGTTCCTCGGCGGCCACCTGTAGCAGGGCAGTGGAACAGCCCTGACCGAGTTCTGCAAAACCGATATATACGGTGACGGTGTTGTCCTGGTGAATGGCGATCCAGCTGTCGATCTGCTCAGGATCGGGCGGACCGGCCACCGGCATTCTTGACTGCGCTGCTGACAGTTCAGGGAAGCCAAAATTGACAACAAGCGCGCCGCCGGCTTTCAGCAGGTCACGTCTTTTCATTGAAAGGCCTTTCACCGGCTTGTTCATACTGGTTCCTCCTTGCCTGTCATGACGTTAACCGCCACCGTTCTGGCTGCCGCCTTTTGAATGGCACTGATAATTTTTGGATAGGTGCCGCAGCGGCAAAGATGGCCATTCATGGCCTGCCGGATTTCGGTTTCACTGGGATTAGGATTGTTCAGCAGCAGCTCGGTGCCCTTGATGACCATACCATTGATACAGTAGCCGCACTGGATTGCCTGCTCCTCAACAAGTGTATCCTGTAGAGGTGTCATCGGCTTTCTTTTTGTGCCGGATTTGGCGGCGTAGTAAGAGGGGAGCCCTTCGAGAGTTGTAATGGCTTTTCCTTCCAGCGTGGATATGGGTGTGATGCAGGAACGGATTTCTTCGCCATCGACAAGCACGGAACACGAGCCGCACTGGGCCATGCCGCAGCCGTAGCGTGCTCCTTGCAGCTGCAGCTCATCAGTGAGAACGTAAAGTAGCGGTGTTTCGCCTTCTGCCATGGTTGTTATGGTGTCGCCATTGATAATTAGTTCCGCCACTGGTTTCCTCCTTTATCTTGGTAAAACATTTTTTCAAGTCTACTGTGCATTCTTAAGTAGTGAAGTGCTGACTAACTCCATGCGAAGTTTCTTTTAAATTTTGATCCCTTTCATTTCAAGGGTATCTAAGCCTTGCGGGTCTAATACGTTCAGTATGCTGGCTCTATGATATTGAGGCTCAGTTTTTGTAGCCTGTAGCAACCCATAAAGACATTGTTATGAACATTAAACAACAGTTTTTTAAGCTTGTATATTTATAAAAATATATTTAATATCAATTATATATAAATATTTATTAAAGTATTTTATAAAATATAATCTAGCACATAAAATTCAAAATTAATGCAGTTACTACTTGAAAAATGTAATGAAGCCGACATTCTTTGGCTTGACGAATTCTTAGATTTAAAGAGCTTCTATTTTTTATCAAAAGAAGAATCTATTTCGCAAGATTTTACTGGCCTGATTCTCAGGGCAGATGGATCCGGGCTTTCTCTACGTGACGCCTTAGCCCAAAATACCGCCCCGACCCGGGTCGATTTTCTCAGTAACCGGCTGCAGCACCGAGTCCGCACCTCCAACCATCGCCAGGGACTGCCCAAGGCGGTTGGTCTTGACAAAACCAGTAACTATCTGACCATTCTCGATGCCACAGCTGGGCTTGGCGCGGATGCGTGGAGTCTTGCCGCACTGGGCTGCAAGGTGCACATGCTGGAAAAATCCGGGCTAATGGCAGCACTTCTATTCGATGGGTTGAGACGGATCAGGCAGGAAGCGTCCGGGAAAACTCTGGAGTGTGCGAAGCGCTTGAAACTCACTCATACCGACTTCATTGAGTTCCTGGCAAAGCATGATGACCGACCTGACGTCATTGTGCTGGATCCCATGTTTCCGCCTCGGACCAAGTCTGCCAAGGTAAATAAGGATATGGCCCTGATGCAGCAGTTTCTGCCAGTGAACGACGATGTGGAAGAACTGCTTGCGCTTGCCAGGGAGCGGGCGGGTAAACGGGTGGTATTGAAAAGGCCGGGGAAGTCAGATAAGAGTCCCTCTCCTGCGCCGGACTTTCAGGTGCCGGGTAAGGCCTGTCATTTCCAGGTGTTCCTGGCCAGGTAAAATCAGGTCAGCAGTGTTTGCATGATGGTCCGGTAGATATCAGACAACCGGTCGAGGTCTTCGACCAGCACATGCTCGTTGATCTTGTGAATGCTCTTGTTGACCGGGCCCACTTCCACCACCTGGGTGCCCGTTGGCGCTATAAAACGGCCGTCACTGGTACCGCCACCCGTTGAAAGTTCAGTTTCCAGTCCGGTGACTGTCCTGATGGCGTCGCTTACTGCATTGGTCAGCGTGCCGGCTTCGGTAATAAAGGGATTGCCGCTGAGCTGCCAATCCAGGTCGTAGTCTTCGTAGTGGCGGTTGAAAATGGTTTCCGTTTTTTCTTTCAACTGTGTCTCGGTGACTTCCGATGAAAAGCGAAAATTAAACAGGGCCGTCATTTCTCCGGGAATGACATTGTTGGTGCCTTCACCGGCACGAATATTGGAAATCTGGAAGCTGGTGGGCGGAAAATAGTCGTTGCCCTGGTCCCAGGCCTCACTGCTGAGTTCAGCCAGGGCAGGCAGAAAAGCATGAACCGGATTTTTGGCCAGGTCAGGGTAGGCGACGTGGCCTTCAATACCGCGCACGGTAAGAGTGCCGTTCAGGGAGCCGCGGCGGCCCACGCGCACGACATCGCCAAGCACTTCACTGCTGGAAGGCTCCCCAACAATACAGAAATCTATTTTTTCACCCCGTAACTGCAGGGCTTCCATGACCTTTTTCGTGCCGTCCACCGCAATGCTTTCTTCATCACTGGTAAACAGAAAGGCAATGCTGCCGGCATGATCCGGGTGACCCGCAAGGAAGGAATCGCAGGCAGTAACCATGGCGGCAAGACTGCCTTTCATGTCTGCCGCGCCGCGGCCGTATAACAAGCCGTCGCGAATTTCCGGGGTAAACGCATCGGAGTCCCATTGGGACGCGTCGCCGGGAGGAACCACGTCAGTGTGACCGGCAAAGCAGAGCACCGGGCCGTCACTGCCTTTCCTTGCCCAGGTGTTGGTCACCTTGCCAAAGGGCATGTCCTCAATGGTGAAGCCAAGTTTTTCAAGACGCTTGCACAGCAGGGCCTGGCAGGCGCCGTCCTCAGGACTGATCGATGGCCTGCTAATTAGAGTCTGTGCGAGTTCGAGCGTTGCTGACATAACGTTTCTAGTTGTGTGAATGCAGTTCCGCGTTCAGTTCAACCTTGGACTTGTTGGTGCGGCATTCCACAACACCGGTGGTGGAGTTGCGAATGAACAGCAGGTCGCTCTTGTTCGAGAGCTCCCTGGCTTTAACTACCTCAACAGGGTTCAGTTCGCTGTCCATTACGGTCACCTTGTTGCCGGCGCTGACATAGAGGCCTGCTTCAATAGTGCAGCGGTCCCCGAGAGGAAAGCCGAGGCCGGCATTGGCTCCGATTAGGCAGTCTTCACCAACGGAAATCACTTCCTTGCCGCCGCCTGACAAAGTGCCCATGATACTACAGCCGCCGCCAAGGTCGCTGTTATTGCCGACAAAAACACCGGCGGATATACGACCTTCTATCATTGCTGTACCGGCAGTTCCGGCATTAAAGTTTACAAAACCTTCGTGCATGATGGTGGTGCCTTCACCAATGTAGGCGCCCAGCCTGACACGGGAGGTGTCGGCAATACGCACGCCCTTGGGCACCACGTAGTTGGTCATCTTGGGAAACTTGTCCACTGACTGCACGTGGATGGTTTCGCCGGTTAGCCTGGCCTGCAACTGGCGCTCTTCTAGTTCATCGATGGCAATGGCGCCGTGGCTAGTCCAGGCCACATTGGGCAGCACGGCAAAAAGACCGTCCAGATTAAGGCCATGGGGTTTTACTAGGCGATGGGAAAGCAGGTGCAGTTTCAGATAACCCTCGGGAACGCTGGCCGGCTTGTCGTCAGTTTCCAGGACAACGGCGACAACGGGACGATTGCTCGATGCCAGTTGATCAAGACCGTCGGCCAGTGCGGCAGGGCAGGACTCCAGGAAGCGGGCAAGCTGCTCCTGGTCCGGCTCAATAGCCATGTTGCCGCCAGCATAACCCAGTCCCGCAAGGGCGGTAGCCAGTGACCCGGCATCCGGATTGAGCGCCGGGTTAGGATAAAATACTTCCAGCCAGTTGCCGGCCGAATCCTTGGTGCCGACACCAATAGCAAAACTAAACATGGGTTATAGCTCCTCGTTGTAGACCCTGCTTTTTGGGGAAGAGTTGAAAGGGGACGGATTATAGCAGGCTTTAAAGCAGGGATTGATAGGCGTTTTCGTCAAAGCCCAGAATGCGGGTGCTGCTGCTGATCAGCACGGGACGTTTAATGACAGAGGTGTGCTCGCACATAATATCGATGGCGGAGGCTTCATCAACGTTGTCCTTGAGTGTGTCATCCAGCTTGCGCCAGGTGGTGCCTCTTTTATTCAGGAGAGATTCAAAACCAAATTCCTTGCACCAGGCCTGAAGTGTTTCCTTGTCGATGCCGGCTTTCTTGTAGTCGTGAAAGTCGTAGTCGACATTGTGGTCATCAAGCCAGCATTTGGCTTTCTTGATGGTATCGCAGTTGCTAATTCCATAAAGGGTGGTCATAGATTTTCCGGTGAGCTCGAAGGGTTAGGATCTGACCTCGGCGTCCAGCTGCTTGCAGATGGCCTCCTGCAGTTTTTCCCTTACAGTCGGTGCGTTTATTGCCTCGTTGTTCTGATCGCTGATAATGAATACGTCCTCGACGTTTTCGCCCAGCGTGGTGATCTTGGCGTTGTGCAGTCTGATGCCCATCTCTACGAAAATGCTTGCCACCTTGGCCAGCAGACCGGGTCGATCAGGGCAGAGCACTTCAAGCACTGAGTAGGGCTGGTTTTCCAGGTTGCGCAGGGTAGTATTTGTGCTGCGGGTGAACTGCCGCTGCTTTCTTGAGAGCTTATGCTTGGAGGAAGGCTTTATGGCTTCCTCGGCACTGACATAGCGCTTCAGCGTCTGGTTGATCTCTTCCATACGCTGAGGATTTTTGTCAATGGGCATGCCGTTGGTTTCGAGCACCATGAAAGTGGTCATTGAGTAATCGCTGTCGGTTTTGTAAATCCTGGCGTCCTGGATGTTTAGGTTAAGCCGGTCAAGGGCCGTAACTATGTTGGCAAACAGGAAATCTGAATTCTGGGTGTAGATGAATACCTGTGTCGCACCCTCGTTGCGGTTTTTGATATTGCTCTTGATGACGATGAGGGGCTCGGTGTTGCTTTTATGAGATGCGATAGCCTGTGTCTGCCAGGCAATGCTCTCTGGAAGTTCGCGCAGAAAATAGTCGTTGTCAGGATTGTTCCAGATCTGCTTAACTTGTTTCCTCTCATATCCGGCTTCTTCAAGCAGTGCCAGGGCTGCTTTCTGGTGATCCTTGACAAGATCTTTCTTGCCGACCGTTTCACCGAGGTCTTTGCTGAGCTCGCGTTTGGTAAACCGGTACAGGTTACTCAGCAGCGAGGCGCGCCAGGAATTCCACAGCGTGGGATTGGTGCCGTTAATATCGGCAACAGTCAGTACATATAAATAGTCGAGCCTGGTCTGGTCGCCGACCAGCCTTGCAAACTCGCTGACGACGTTCGGGTCCTGGATATCCTCACGCTGCGCAATGCTGGACATAGTTAGATGCTGTTCAACCAGCCATGACACTAACGCGGTATCCCACTTGCCGAGACGGTGACGGCGGCAGAAAAGTTCGGCATCACGTTTACCCAGTTCGGAATGATCGCCACCGCGACCCTTGGCAATATCATGGTACAGACCGGCAATGTAGAGCAGTTCAATTTTGGGAAGCTGGTGAAAGAGCTGTGCGGCTACTGGAAACTTGTCCGCGGCTTCCGGGTGGCGGAACCGGCGCATGTTCTCCATCACCTGCAGTGTATGATCGTCCACTGTGTAAACATGAAAGAGGTCATACTGCATCTGTCCGACTATTCTGCCGAATTCGGGCAGGTATGCCGACAGAATGCCGTATCGTTTCATCTGACGCAGTCGTCCCACCATCAGATGAGGGGAGCGAAGCAGTTCCATAAACATGGAAATATTGCGCAGGTCACGCCTGTACTCGTTGTCGATGAGTGTTCGGCTGTTCCGGATCAGGCGAATAGTGGAAGCGCGAATACCTTCGATATCTTTGTTCTGAGCTAAAAGTACAAAAATTTCGATAAGGGCAACTGGCGTGCGCTCGAAAACTTTGCTGTTTTTGACCTCGATCCAGTTGTTGCGTACCTGAAAACGGTTGTTGATGGATTTGATCTTGGTCTTTTCTTTTGAGCGTAGGATCTCCTCATCAAATAGTTGCAGCAACACGTCATTCAGTTCGCGCAAAATCTGCACGACACGATAGTAACGCTTCATCAGCTTTTCGATACCAAGGCTCTTCTTGTCATCCGTGTAGCCAAATACCTCGGCCAGCTTGCGCTGATGCTCGAACAATAGTTTGTCTTCCCGGCGCCCCGTGATCATGTGCAGACCGTAGCGAAGTTTCCAGAGAAAATTTCTGCCCATGACCAGGTCTTTGTACTCTCCCGGCTCAAGGAATTTGCGTTCGGCCAAGTCGCGAAAGTCCGAGGCACCAAAATGGCGTTTTGAAATCCAGCCAATATTCTGGATATCGCGCAGGCCGCCGGGTGATTCCTTGATATTGGGTTCCAGGGCGGACTCGATGTTGTCCTGTTTGCTGTGACGGATAATCTGCTCTTCGCGCTTGGCTTCAAAGAAATCCTTGGGCTTCCAGATTTTTTTCTCGTCGATAAGGGTTTTGACGGTTTCCAGCAGCGCCGGGTTGCCTGTTAATGTGCGTGATTCAATCAGTGCCGTGGCAACCGTGATGTCCTTGGCGGCCTCCTGCCAGTTTTCCTTGATCGAGCGCACGCTCTGACCGATTTCCAGGTTGATGTCCCATAAAAAGGTCAGGAACATCTCGATGTTCTCCTGGTACTTATTCTTGTTGTCTTTTTCCAGCAGGATCTGAATATCGATATCGGAATAGGGATGCAGCTCTCCGCGGCCATAGCCGCCCACAGCGATTAGGCTGATGTCCTGGGCGTCATTCCAGTCGTATAGATCCCAGGCATAGACAAGCAGCTGGTCAGTGAACCAGGCCTGGTCGAGGATGATTTCTTCTATGGGCGCCTTGCTGCGAAAGCGTTCATCCAGGACGTCCCTGGCATTCTGCACGGCTTCCTTGAAGGAGGTGATATGGGAATTCCTTTCGGACAGGGAGGCGCTGAACTTTTCCCGGTCGAAAAGTCTGCGGCGTATCTGTGAAACCTTGGCCTTTGCAGGACTCTTGTTCAAATCAGAATTGCTCTTCCTGGCGTTTAGTCAGGACTTCGCAGCCATCGGATGTGACGGCCAGGGTATGCTCCCACTGCGCAGACAGGCGCCGGTCTCTCGTGGTGACAGTCCAGCCGTCACGGCGGGAGAGCTTGGTATGCCGGGTGCCGGCATTAATCATGGGTTCAATAGTGAAGGTCATTCCTTCTTCTATCATCAGCCCCGTGTTGGGTTGCCCGTAATGCAGCACCTGGGGCTCCTCGTGAAATATCTTGCCGATTCCGTGACCGCAGTACTCTCGTACTACTGAATAACGATTTGCTTCCGCGTGGATCTGGATGATGTGACCGATATCCCCGAGGGTGATGCCTGGCTTGACGATGTCGATGGCCTTGTAGAGGCATTCCTGGGTGACTCTGACCAGTTTGCTGGCATGCGGAGCAACGTCGCCCACTAGGAACATCTTGCTGGTGTCACCGTGGTAGCCATCCTTGATGACGGTAATATCAATGTTGATGATATCGCCTTTTTTCAGAATGGCGGTATCATCAGGAATGCCATGACAGATCACGTGGTTCACTGATGTACAGATGGACTTGGGAAAGCCGTTGTAGTTCAGCGGGGCGGGGATAACCTTCTGTACGTTGACTATATAGTCATGACAAAGACGGTCCAACTCACCTGTGCTGATACCCGGCAAGACATGAGGGCCGATCATTTCCAGGACCTCAGCGGCGAGCCTTCCGGCCTCACGCATGTGGTCGATTTCCTCGGGGGTTTTGATGGTTACTGCCATGAACGTCGGGATCGGGGATGGCTTGTATAAAGGGAGGCTATTTTAGAACAAGGGGATAGCAGTTGAAAGGAGAAAGGAATTAAAGGAGTAATGTAAAGTGGCCTCTCTGCCTCGGGTTACTCTCGATAAATAGTACGGATTTCATGGGTTTACCTTTCAGTTGCAGAAGGATTGTGGTATAAAGCCGCACGTTTTTGTTCGGTAGGCAGAAGCAAGGGCAGGTTACTCCTGCAAAATTAACTTAATTTAACTGTCACACATACATCGCAACTTCGAGCTGGGTGCCACAAACCTGTTATCTTTTTCTAAAGATATCAAAAGGTTGTAGGTTAGACTTGAGGGATGTATGGAGGCTTAACCCAAGGACAAGCTATGACCTCTGTAAACATGAAAGACATGTTGCAGGCTGGTGTGCATTTTGGACACCAATGCCGCTACTGGAATCCCAAAATGGACCAATACATTTTCGGGGCCCGCAACAAAATCCATATTATCAATCTCGAACACACTGTCCCTGCACTTAACCAGGCTCTCGACCAGGTTAAACAGATGGCTGAGCGCCGTCAGAAAGTGCTCTTTGTCGGCACCAAGCGCGCCGCCAGCAAAATCATCAAGAGCGAAGCCAGTAGGGCCAAAATGCCATACGTAGACCAGCGCTGGCTGGGTGGGATGCTGACCAACTACAAAACTATTCGCGCCTCCATCAAGAAATTAAAAGATCTTGAAGCGCAAGCGACTGACGGTACCTTTGACAAGTTAACCAAGAAAGAAGCTCTGATGCGTGCGCGTGAACAGGAAAAACTGGAGCGCAGTATTGGTGGAATCAAGGATATGGGCGGTCTGCCTGATGCCCTTTTTGTCGTTGATGTTGACCACGAGCGTATAGCTGTTACCGAAGCCAACAAGCTTGGTATCCCCGTAATCGGTGTTGTTGATACCAACAGTGACCCTGAAGGCGTTGATGTTGTCATTCCAGGTAATGATGATGCGATCAGGGCCATCAATCTTTATGTCACGGCTATCGCTGATGCCTGTGTTGAAGGCAACGGCAAGGCAGCAGCCCAGGCGGAAGCCAAGAAAGGCGAATTCGTCGAAGTAGATGATGATAAAGATGGTTCTGATACCAAGATCAAGGTTAAAGGCAAATCGGCCAAGGCCAAGATAACTGAAGTACCTGCCGAAGAAGCGGCGGCAGAGAAAGCTGAGGCAGAAGCTGTCGAAGCGCCTGTTGAGGAAGCACCTGCCGAGGAAGCCGCCGCAGAAGCACCGGCTGAAGCAGAAGCGCCAGCAGAGAAAGCGGCTGCCGAAGAGCCTTCTGAAAAAACAGAAGGCGAGGAAGCCAAACCCAAGGCCAAAGCTACAGCAAAGACCAAGGCTAAAGCCAAGGCAGCTCCCAAGAAGAAAGCGGCTGCAAAGACAAAGGCCAAGGCAGCACCCAAGAAGGCCGCTGCTAAAACCAAAGCCAAAGCTAAAGCCAAAGCCAAAGCCGAGTAGTCGCTGGTTACAGCTTCATTCAGTGAACAGTTTAGATAAGATGAGGGAGGCCAGTCATGGCAGAAATTACAACTTCATTGGTTAAAGAATTAAGAGAAAGAACCGGCCTAGGCATGATGGACTGCAAGAAAGCACTCCAGGCAGCAGACGGTGACATCGAAAAAGCAATTGAGGACCTGCGCAAGGAAAGCGGCCTGAAGGCAGCGAAAAAAGCTGGCCGCACAGCAGCAGAAGGGCTTGTGATGACCAAGATTGCCGAAGATGGCAGCTACGGCGTCATGGTAGAAGTCAACAGTGAAACTGACTTTGCAGCACGCAACGAGCAGTTTGTTGATTTTGCCAACACCGTTCTTGAAACCGTGTTTTCCAAGAAGCAAGCCGATATCGACGCGCTTCTGGCAGCCGGTCTTGAGCAGGAAAGGCAGACCATGGTGCAGGAAATCGGTGAGAACATTACTGTACGCCGTGCCACCCTGGTTGAGGGTGAAGGCACTACCGGTGCTTACGTGCATTCCAACAACAAGATTGCGGTTCTCGTTGCCTTGAAAGGCGGCAGTGAAGAACTGGCCAAGGATGTTGCAATGCATGTTGCCGCAGTCAACCCATTGGTGGTGAATGCGGAAGACGTGCCTGCCGATGTCCTGAGCAAGGAAAGTGAAATTTACTCTGCACAGGCGGCCGAAAGCGGCAAGCCTGCTGATATCGTCGAAAAGATGGTTAGTGGACGTCTGCGCAAGTTCGTTGAGGAAGTCAGTCTTCTTGAACAGGCCTTCGTAAAAGATCCTGATATCAAGGTCGGCAAACTGGTCAAGGATGCCGGTGCTGAAGTTCTCTCTTTCGTTCGCTTTGAAGTGGGTGAAGGAATAGAAAAGAAAGAAGAAGATTTCGCTGCAGAGGTTGCAGCCCAGTTAAAAGGTTCTGAATAAACCAAAACAGCAAACGGTTATCAATACAGGGCAGGCGCATGGCAACCAAAATCCGAAAGCATGACAGGATTCTACTCAAGCTAAGTGGCGAAGCCCTGACCGGTAGTGCTGAATTTGGTATAGATCCCAAGGTGCTGGATCGCATGGCCACTGAAATCGGCCAGTTGGTCGAGATCGGTGTCCAGGTTGGTCTTGTCATAGGTGGGGGTAATCTCTTCCGTGGCGCCGCCCTGCATGAAGCAGGCATGGAGCGCGTCACGGGTGATCACATGGGTATGCTGGCCACGGTAATGAATGCCTTGGCCATGCGCGATGCCCTGGAGCGCGCCAATATTTCCACCCGGGTAATGTCAGCTATTCCCATGAGCGGGGTAGTGGAGCATTATGATCGACGTACTGCCATTCGCCATCTCAAGGACGGCGATGTCGTAATCTTTTCTGCCGGCACCGGCAACCCGTTTTTTACCACTGATTCCTCGGCCTGTCTGCGCGGTATAGAAATCAACGCGGACCTGGTGCTGAAGGCAACCAAGGTCGATGGTGTCTATTCAGCGGACCCGGTAACCAACCCCAATGCAGAAAAATACGATCGTCTGACTTTTGATGAAGTGCTAGATAAGAAACTCGGCGTGATGGACCTGACGGCTATCTGCCTGAGTCGCGATCACGATTTGCCGGTTCGGGTATTTAACATGAATAAACCTGAAGCCTTGTTCAATATTATTGTCGGCAAGGAAGAGGGTACTCAGATAGAGAGGGGAGAATAGGATGATTGACGAGATCATTGCTGACGCGCAAGAGCGTATGGAAAAAAGTTTACTGAGTCTTGATTCTGCCTTTAACAAGATTAGGACTGGTCGTGCTCATCCAGGAATCCTGGACAGCATCATGGTGTCTTATTACGGTGCTGACACTCCCATCCAGCAGGTGGCCAATATCACTATCGAAGATGCTCGGACTATTGCTGTGACTCCATGGGAAAAAAATATCATGGGGGATGTGGAAAAGGCTATCATGAAGTCAGACCTCGGCCTGAATCCTTCCAACAATGGGGATGTTATTCGTATTCCCATGCCTGCCCTGACTGAGGAAACCAGGAAGGAATACACCAAACAGGCCAAGCAGGAAGCCGAGAACACCCGCGTGGCAATTCGCAACATCCGTCGTGACGCCAACAGTCATACCAAGGACCTGCTCAAGGAAAAGGAAATCAGTGAAGATGAAGAGCGCAAAGCTGAACAGGATATCCAGAAGATCACTGACAGCTTTATTGCCAGGGTAGATGCCAAGTACGAAGAAAAGGAAGCAGACCTGCTGACCATCTGATTGAAGATGCTGCCCCCTTATGTCTCCCGCAAAACGTTCTGCTTCAAGTGCTGAGAGTCAGTTAAAGCATAATACTCCCCGCCATATTGCAGTGATTATGGATGGAAATAATCGCTGGTCCAAGCTGCATAAAAAATATGGAATCTCAGGACATCGTACCGGCGCCGTAACGGCCCGTAGCCTTGTTGATGTCTGCCTGAAGAATAATATCGAATACCTGACGCTTTTCGTGTTCAGCAGTGAAAACTGGCTGCGTCCCAAAAAGGAAGTCAACAGCCTGATGGCGCTGTTTCTGAACGTGCTGCAGAAAAACGAAATAGCCAAGATGCATAAGCAGAATATTCGGATACGATTTATTGGTAGTCGCGAACGTTTCACGCGTAAGCTGGTCGGTCTAATGGAAGACGCTGAACACCTGACTAAGGGCAATACTGGGATGACGGTGGTCGTCGCCGCTGATTACGGTGGCCACTGGGACATCACCAATGCTGCACGGCAGCTCGCCGAAAAAGTAGAGCAGGGCGAACTCAAGGCCAGTGAGATCAATGAGGACTCGGTCACGGAGCATATCGCAGCGGGTGATATGCCGATGCCTGATCTCTGCATCCGGACCGGTGGCGAACAGCGTATCAGCAATTTTCTCCTGTGGCAGTTTGCCTACACGGAATTCTACTTTACCGACACCTTCTGGCCTGACTTTGACGAAAAGGAATTTGAAAAGGCGCTCAAGGATTATGCCGGCCGCCAGCGACGCTTCGGCATGGTAAGTGACCAGGTAGAGGCCGGTTAAGATGTTGTTGCAGCGTGTACTGACGGCCTTTGTCTTGCTCTTTGTGGTACTTGCTGCCGTGTTCTACCTGCCGCTTCAGCTCTTCTCCCTTTTTATAGCGCTGGTGATCAGTGGTTCTGCCTGGGAATGGTCGGCGCTTGCCGGCATAAAGAATACGGCGGGCAGGGTTGCCTACGTGATCTTCATGCTGGGATGTTTGTGGATAGCGCTGCATGCACCGATACACGTCGAAATTTACTTTATCGTTGGTCTTGTCTTCTGGGTTGCAGCGTATTTTTTCATCTGCGCCTATCGCGGGCAGCAATCCGGGACGGCATACACGCTGCTGCTTATGCTTGTTGGCCTGCCTCTGTTTGTTCCCGGCTGGATGGCCTTTGTCTGGCTCCGTGAACAGCAATACTATGCCTTTCATGTCTTGTCGGTGTTTGCCGTAGTTGCTGCCGCTGATACCGGTGCATATTTTGCGGGCAGGGCATTGGGTAGATACAAGCTGGCCGTGAATGTCAGCCCCAATAAAACCTGGGAAGGTTTTTGCGGCGGGATGCTGGCCTCGGGCCTCATTTTTACGGTAACGACTTTCCTGTTCGTTAACCGGATTGCCGATATCTCAGTTACCCGCTGGCTGCTGCTAGTCGGATGCGCGATGCTGATTGCCGCCTTCAGTGTGGTGGGCGACCTCTTTGAGAGCATGATCAAGCGCTATCGCGACGTCAAAGACAGCGGTGCCATACTGCCGGGTCATGGCGGCATCCTGGATCGTATGGACGGCCTGACCGCAGCCGCTCCTGTCTATGCGTTACTGCTAGTCCTGCTTGCACCACGTTTTGCAGCTTGATGACTGACTTCTCATGACGCATCAGCAATCTGTCTCCATTCTTGGTTCCACCGGCTCAATTGGCGTCAACACGCTGGATGTTATTGCGTCCAACAGCGACCGCTTCTCTGTGTTTGCCCTGTCTGCCAACAGCAATGCTGAACTGCTAAAAACACAGTGCCTGGCAGTGAGACCAAAGTTTGCCGTCATCCAGGATGATGAAGCCGCCAGGCAGCTTGGTGATGAACTCAGGGAGATCGGTGTTACGGTGTTGACTGGCCAGGAAGGGTTGGAACTGATTGTCACGCACGACGAGGTTCATTGTGTCATGGCAGCCATAGTCGGGGGCATAGGGTTGGGGCCAACCCTGGCCGCGGCAAGGGCCGGCAAGAAAATTCTGCTCGCGAACAAGGAAGCCCTGGTCATGGCTGGTCCGCTGTTCATGAATGCGGTGGCCGAGTCCGGTTCATTACTGCTGCCAATCGACAGTGAACATAACGCCATGTTCCAGTGCCTGCCCGTCAACGGGAAAGCTAAATTTGAAAACCGTGTCGAGGATGGCTTCAGCAAGATTGTGCTGACAGGTTCCGGTGGGCCATTTCTGAAAACTGATCCTGCGGAACTGGGTAATGTCACACCGGAACAGGCATGCGCTCATCCCAACTGGGAAATGGGGAAGAAGATTTCGGTGGATTCGGCCACCATGGTGAACAAGGCGCTGGAGTTAATTGAGGCCTGTTTTCTTTACGGGGTTGATGAAGCCAATATCGATATCCTTATCCATCCGCAGAGCATCATCCACTCCTTGGTGTATTACCGCGATGGTTCCGCACTGGCGCAGCTGGGTAATCCTGACATGCGTACCTCAATTGCCTATGGTCTGGCCTGGCCCGAGAGGATTGATGCGGGTGTCAGGGAACTTGACCTGGTGGAAATAGCGAGCCTGGATTTTCAGCAGCCTGACCTGGCACGATTTCCCTCTTTGAAACTGGGCCGGCAGGCCGCCAGTACGGGTGGATCGGCCCCCATAATTTTGAATGCTACCAATGAGTTAGCCGTGGAAGCTTTTTTGGGAGGAAGCCTCAGATTTGATCAAATACCTGATATCATTGATGCCGCACTACAGCAGCTGCCAGTGACTGGCATTGACTCACTAGAAGAGCTGCTTGAGGAAGACAGAAAAGCAAGACAACTCGGATCAGAGTTGCTCAAACAGCGTATTCAGTAAAACACGCATAAATAGTGATACTCGGATAAAACCCGGGCCTGGGCGGTCGAATAGGACACAGAACAAGATAGCTCCCTGGAACAATGGAATTTATTGGCAACGTAGCTTTTGACGTGCTGGCATTGCTCGTCACCCTTGGGATACTAGTGACCTTTCACGAGTATGGTCATTTCTGGGTGGCAAGAAAGTGCGGCGTTAAGGTTGAACGTTTTTCCATCGGGTTCGGCAAACCTCTCCTCAGATGGCGCGAACAGCCTAAAGCAATAACCAGCCATAACGGTGAAGTTGTTTATACCCCCGGCGAAGGCACTGAATTCGTGATCGCCGCTATTCCGCTTGGCGGCTACGTCAAGATGCTCGGCGAACAGGACAGTGACGTTCTCGAAGAAGAAAAGCATTTCGCGTTTACCCACAAGTCACTCTCACAGCGGGCAGCCATTGTTGCGGCCGGACCTGCCGCCAACTTTCTCCTGGCAATACTGCTCTACTGGATAATGTTCATGTCTGGGGTGAGGGACTTTGCTCCCGTTGTTGGCCAGATTGAAGCAGGCTCCCCGGCGGCTGTTGCCGGTATGCAATACGGTGACGAAATTATTGCCGTGGATGAATCAGAAACGCGGACCTGGCAGGAAGTGCGAAGAGGTTTTCTTGATCGTCTTGGCGAAACCGGGCAAATGCATGTCAGGGTGATGCGGCAGGGCACAACCCAGGTTGATGACCTGTTTATTCAGCTACAGTCCTGGTTGGCAGGCGATGCCGAACCCGACGTGCTGGGCTCTCTTGGTGTCATGCCTATTTATCTCGATATACCGCCGCGCATTGGCGAACTCGAAGCAGGCGGCAGGGCTATGGCTGCAGGTTTTGAAAGCGGCGACCTCGTCCTCAGTGTTAACAAAACCGAGATTGGCGGCTGGGATGAGTGGGTCGACATCGTTCGTGCCAATCCTGAAACGAACCTGTCGGCCACCGTTGAGCGGCGCGGCCAGATTATCGACCTCGCGATTCGCCCGGCCATCAGGCGCAACGAAAACGGTGAGGCGCAGCTGGACGCCGAAGGCAGAACGATGGGTTATATCGGCGCAAGAGTTGAACAGGCGGTACTGCCGGAAACCCTCATCCGCGAAATTCGATTCTCTCCCATTGCAGCAGTTACTGAAGCCATTGGTGAAACCTGGGAGAACAGTGTCTTCGTTCTGGTAGCGATCAAGAAAATGATCATTGGCCTTATGTCGGTCAACAATATCAGCGGCCCGATAACCATCGCGCAAATTGCAGGAGATTCGGCCAGTGATGGTCTTGAGTATTTTGTTGGGTTCCTGGCTATCCTCAGTATCAGTCTTGGCGTGATGAATCTTCTGCCGATACCGGTTCTTGATGGCGGGCATTTGTTTTACTATGCGATTGAAGCCATCATTCGCAAACCAATCCCTGATCATGTCCAGGAAGTTGGACTTCGCCTAGGCCTGATCTTAATAGCAGGCATCATGTTCATTGCTTTTTATAACGATATAAACCGTCTTTTCTAACAGGTTGGGAATGATTCTGAAGTATTTAAAGAAAAACTTTTCATGCCTGCTTGTGGCATTTCTGTGCCCCTTAATTTCAGCAGTATCTTTTGCCCAGGTTCTCGCGCCTGCGCCTCAGGGTGAACAGCCATTCACTCTTGCCGATATAAGGCTGGAAGGGCTACAGCGTATTTCGGCAACGAACGTTTTTGCCCTGCTTAATATCAACGTGGGTAATCAGCTGACCGGCCAGGATTTTGCCAACATCATTCGCGACATTGCCGCCTCGGAAAACTTCGATGACGTTGAACTTCTTCGTGAAGGCAACGTGCTGATTATCCGTCTGCAGGAAAGACCCACGATCAGCGATATCCAGATTGAGGGCAACAAACTCATTCCGACCGAAGCGCTAATGGAAAACATGGGGGATGCCGGTCTTGCCGTAGGCCAGGTGTTCCAGCCTTCCACGCTGGACGGGATGCGGCTGGCGCTGCAGGAACAGTATGTGGGTCAGGGCCGCTACGGAGCCAGCGTGGAAACCGAGGTGGTCCAGCAGGAAAGGAACAGGGTTGCCCTCAATATTGAAATTAACGAGGGCGATGCCTCGAAAATTGTGCATATCAATATCGTTGGCAACGAGGTGTTCGGTGATGATGAGTTGCTCGACCTGTTTGAGTTGAACACCTCCAACTGGCTTTCATGGCTACGTAAGGATGACCAGTACGCCAGGGAAAAGATAAACGGGGATATTGAAAGGCTCACTTCCTATTACATGGACCAGGGCTATATCAATTTTGAAATAACCTCGACTCAGGTTTCTGTTACCCCGACCAAGGATGAGGTCTATATCACCATTAATGTAAACGAGGGCGAAGTTTACACTATCAACGAAGTTGAACTTGCCGGTGACCTTGTTGATTCAGAAGAAGTGCTCAGGCTGATGATTCAACTTCGTCCCGAGCAGGTCTTTTCGCAGCAGCTGGTTACCTCGACTTCAGAGTTCATGACCCAATTGCTTGGCAACCGTGGCTACTTTTTTGCCGAGGTGGACGGGGTTCCTTCCATTAATGAAGATGATAACACGGTGGACGTGACCTTCTTCGTGGTGCCGGGTAATAGGACCTATGTCAACAGGATCAGTTTCTACGGCAACACCAACACCGCTGACGAAGTACTACGACGCGAGATGAGGCAGATGGAAGGGGCGCCTGCCTCCAATATCGCGCTGGAGCAGTCCAAAGTGCGTCTGGAGCAGCTGGGGTATTTTGCCGAGGTTGACTACGAGACTTCCGAGGTGCCAGGTACAGCTGACCAGATAGACATTGATTACACCGTGGCCGAACAGCTTTCAGGCACCATTGGTGGCAGTATTGGTTACGGGCAGATCCAGGGACTTGTGCTGTCAGCCAACCTGCAGCAGCAGAACTTTTTGGGGACTGGAAAGAGTCTTGGTCTAGGGGTTAACACAAGTACGTTCAGCACCAGCTACCAGTTTAACTATTTCGACCCCTTCTACACGATTGACGGTGTAAGTAGAGGATTTGGTGTGTCCTATACGCAGTCAGATTTTGCTGAATTGAACCTGGCTTCATACAGCACCAACCAGTTAAACGCGAATGTCTCTTATGGCTACCCACTTGGTGAGACCCAACGTCTGTCATTCAACCTCGGTATTACCAACACTGATATCGATGAGGGCTTTGGGCCGGTACAGGAAATCAAGGCCAGCCCGGAACTTATACCCGGTATTGAAAACTATATTGCAGTACCGGCGCGTTCCCAGTCCTTCTTTAATCCTGACACAGGACAGATTTTCCCTATAGCCGATGCTGTCACACGCCCCATTTCCGAATTGCCACCCACCGCCTTTAACCAGCGCCAGGGATTCCTTGATCGTGACGGTAACAAGTTTCTTAATTTTAATCTCGGTATTTCCTGGAGCGAGTCCACCCTGAACCGCGGACTGTTTCCCACGGCAGGCAGGGCTCAGAATCTCTCCCTGGACATGGCGGTACCTGGTAGTGAACTATCCTTTTACAGGTTGCGATACTTTTTCGAACAGTACATTCCCATTCGCAGGGAATGGATTCTCCATCTCAGAGCAGACCTCGGGTACGGTGATGGTTATGGCTCAACGTCACAGCTGCCATTTTTTCAGTACTTTTATGCGGGCGGCCTGGGCACAGTTCGAGGCTTTGAACGAAACACGCTGGGCCCCAGGGCAACTTTCCCGGAAAGATATCGGACAACCAATACACAATTCATAAGAGATGCAGATGGCAATATTGCCCAGGACATCTTTGGCAACCCCGTTGTTGATATCACCTCGGGCGTAGGCTACATACTGCAGCAGGCAGTCGATGACAATGGTGCGCCCATCTTTGATGCCACCGGTCAGCCCGTTTTCAACCAGGTCCTTGATTCGGAGCCCCTTTATTCCGGACGCTCACAGCCCTTTGGCGGCAATATCCAGACCACGGGCACCGTGGAGCTGCTCTTTCCGATGCCTTTCATTGAGGACAGGTCGCGTGTCCGATCCGCTTTTTTTGTTGATGCCGGAAATGTCTTTTCCTCCTATTGCACGGCGCAACAGGAGGCAGCCAGTAATTGTGCGGGCTTTGATGTTGGTGAGCTGAGGTATTCAGCCGGCATCTCGGTCAGCTGGTTCTCCGGTGCCTTCGGCATCATGTCCTTCAGCCTGGCCAAACCGTTCAACACCAAGCTGATTGATGAAACCGAAGTTTTCCAGTTCAACCTGGGTCAGACATTCTGATAAATCGCTGTTTTTCCTTGAAAAAAGGGTTCGAACAGGTTTCAAAAACCGGTTAGAATACGCGCCTGACTAGACAGACCCGAATTTTTACCCTGAACTTCACTTAAAAGGTAAAGAAAATAGCGAATCGGGTGTCTATGTAATTTATCGTGGCTAAATTGCCGTGATGAACCAGAGGCGAAATGCCCTGTTATTAATAAGATCACATCTTACAGGTGGAGAAACAAGTGAAGAAATTTGTAAGCATTTTACTAATTGCAGTTGCCTTGGCTACCGGGGCGGTAATGGCCTTTGCCCAGGATGCGGGCGGCCCCAAGATTGCCGTGCTAGATATGGCACAGGCCCTGCTGAACTCGGATGTTGCCCAGGGCGTTGAAGAGGAGCTGCAAAGTGAAACTTCAGAGGATCAGGCCAAAGTCCGCAACCTTGCACAGGAGGCGCAGGTGCTGCAGGAACAGCTCCAGGCTGACGCCGAGGTAATGAGTGAATCTGAACAGCGCCGCATCATTGGCGAAATTCAGGAACTTCAGAACCAGTACCAGTTCCTTGTGCAGAAAATCCAAACGCTGAGCCAGGAAAGAATGCAGCAGTTCCAGCAGACCTACGCGCCTAATCTTGTTCAGGCCATCAGCGAAGTCGTGGAAGAGGAAGGCTTTGATATCGTCTTGCGCTCAGAAAGCGCGCTTTACTTCAGTAATATTTTCGATATCACAGCTAAAGTAACTGCTAAACTCAACGAGCAGTAACTCGGCTAAATTCCTGCAACCGAGTTAAGCAACAAACTAACGTCCAGTGGATAAGAACAGTTCTTCATATTCACTGGGCGAGCTTGCCGATCAGCTCGGGCTTACCCTAGAAGGCGACCCTGACCAGGTTATTACCGGCATTGCCACCCTGGTATCGGCTGGAGAGGAAGACCTGAGTTTTTATCATAACAAGAAATTTCACACTGATCTGACAAATACCAACGCCAGTGCCGTTATTCTGACCGAGGAGGCCAGTGCAGACTGCCCAGCCAACAAACTGCTGGCTAACAATCCTTATGCCGCTTTTGCCAGAGCCACACAGCTATTTCAAACTGGGTCAGCCGCTGCCGACGGTATCCATGAGTCTGCCTCTATTGATTCAACTGCAAGTGTTGGCGAGGGGGTCAGTATCGGGGCCAACGTTGTCATCGATGCTTATGCTGTTGTAGGAGCGAACTGCACGATTGGGGCAAATACCGTTATTGGAGCCGAAAGCAGTATTGGAAAAGACAGCCTGCTTTACCCTAATGTCACGATATACCCAGGCGTTAATTGCGGAAGCAATGCCATCATCCACAGCCAGGTGGTCATTGGAAGTGATGGCTTTGGTTTTGCCCGTGATGGAGGCAAGCAGGTCAAGATTGCCCAGCTTGGCGGTGTACAGATTGGCCGGGATGTCGAGATTGGCGCTGGAACAACTATTGACCGCGGTGCGTTGGAAGACACAATTATTGGTGATGGCGTTAAGATAGATAACCAGGTACAAATCGCCCACAACGTCAGGGTTGGCGACAATACCGTAATCTGCGGCTGTAGTGCGATAGCAGGTAGCTCCACGATTGGTAAAAATTGTATTATTGCTGGTGCTGTTGGCATCATTAATCACATCACGATAGTTGACAATGTGACGGTCACAGCGATGTCCCTAGTCAACAGGTCGATCAGAGAAAAAGGCATCTATTCTTCCGGCACGGGCTTGTCGGAAACTGCAAAATGGAAAAAGAATATTGTTCACTTTAGACAGCTGGACGCTTTCAATCACCGACTGAAGTCCCTGGAAAAGACAAACAAGAAATAACATTCAAGCTACATAAAGAAGTAATCAGGAAAATCACATGATGGATTTAGGAGAAATCAAGGAATACCTGCCGCAACGCTACCCCTTTTTAATGGTGGACAGGGTTGTTGAGCTGGAGCTTGGAAAAAGTATCAAGGCTTACAAGAACGTGACCAATAACGAGGAATTTTTCCTCGGACATTTTCCCCATAAGCCCATCATGCCCGGTGTAATGATTATCGAAGCCCTGGCCCAGGCTGCTGGTGTGCTCGGTTTCAAGTCGCAGGAAAAGAAGCCGAAGGATGGCTATCTCTATTATTTTGTCGGCGCTGATAATGTACGCCTGAAGCGACCTGTCGTACCCGGAGATCAGTTGATACTCGAAGCTGAAATGGGCCCGGTACGTCGCGGCATCTATAAATTCAAATGCCGAGCCTCTGTTGACGGGAAGACTGCCTGTGAAGCCACTATTCTCTGTGCTGAAAGGAAAGAGTAATGAGCGGCAGTTCGCCAGTTATTGATTCTTCGGCGAAAATCGGAAAAAACGTCGAAATTGGACCTTGGAGTGTAATTGGTCCGGATGTGGAAATCGGTGACGGTACGAAAATCTCTTCCCATGTTGTTGTTAAAAGCCATACCCGTATTGGCAAAAACAACAAGATTTTTCAGTTTGCCTCCGTCGGTGAGGACCCTTCCGATAAAAAATATCACGGTGAGGTCACCTGGCTGGAACTCGGTGACAACAATATCATCCGCGAGGGCGCCACTCTGCATCGCGGGACGGAAGTGGGTGGAGGTGTCACCAAGATTGGTTCCGACAACCTCTTCATGCCCTATACCCATGTTGCACACGACTGCATCGTCGGCAACCACACCATTTTTTCCAACAATGCCGCTGTCAGTGGACATGTTGTAGTCGAGGACTGGGCCATTCTCAGCGGTTACGCCGGGGTGTACCAGTTTCTCAGAATAGGCGCACACAGCTTTGTTGGTGGGCTTACTCATATCAACATGGACGTGCCGGCATACATGGTGGTGAAAGGTAATCCACCCGAAGCCAAGGGTATTAATATCACCGGACTGGAGCGGCGCAATTTTCCCCGTGAGGCTATCAAGGGCATCAGGCAGGGATACAAGATTCTGTATCGCAAGGGGCTGAAACTGGATGAGGCTCTACAAGAACTCGATAAGCTGGCAGTGAAGCACCCGGAAATTCATGTCCTGATCCACTCCGTCAAGGCATCCCAGAAGGGCATTATTCGCTGACATGCCCTTAATCTCCGGGCAATTCACCCTTTGGGTCTATTCGTGACCTTGCTCAACTCTCTTCATATAGGAATCCTTGCTGGGGAAGCTTCCGGAGACACGCTAGGTGCCGGTCTCATGCAGGCGCTTCAGGTTAAACATGCCAACATCGCCTTTACAGGGATAGGCGGCCCCAAAATGGAGGCGCTGGGCCTTACTTCGATGGTTCCTATGGAGCGACTTGCTGTGATGGGACTGGTTGAGCCCCTGAAACGACTTCCTGAATTACTCCGAATTAGACGCAATCTCTACAACACGCTGGTGACTAATCCTCCCGATGTCTTTATTGGCATTGATTCACCAGACTTCAACCTGGACCTAGAATTGAAACTTAGGGCGGCCGGTATACCCACGGTGCATTATGTTAGCCCGTCCGTCTGGGCTTGGCGGCAGAGGCGTATTAAAAAAATCAGGAAGGCCGTTGATCTTATGCTGGCGCTGTTTCCCTTCGAAGAGGCTTTTTATAGGGAAAATGATGTTCCCGTTTCCTGCGTCGGCCACCCGCTGGCAGATGAATTCGACATGGAAACCGATACCCATAAGGCCAGGGCTGCGTTAGGGCTGCCGGAGCAGCGACAGGTACTGGCCTTGCTGCCGGGTTCTCGAGGGGGAGAAGTTAGAAGGCTGGGTCCTGTATTTCTTGAGACAGCGAAACGCTGTAAGGAGGCCTGGCCAGATCTTACGATTGTCATTCCCTGCGCCGGTCCCGACAGGCGCCGTCAGTTAGAGACGCTGCAGAAAGAACAATGCCCGGGCCTTGCATTAAAGCTGGTAGACGGACAGTCGAGAACCGTCATGGGTGCCGCAGACTGCATCCTAATGGCATCAGGTACCGCCTCGCTGGAAGGGATGCTGCTGAAAAAACCTATGGTGGTGGCCTACAAGATGGCCCCGCTGTCCTACGCCATCATTTCCAGGATGGTAAAAGCCCCTTATATCTCTTTACCAAACCTGTTGGCCGGCAGGGCGCTGGTCCCGGAGCTGCTGCAGGAAGCTGTCACCGCCGACAGCCTGTTTACACATGTCCGCAAGGTCATGGAAAATGAGAGTGACAAAAAGGAGATAACTAAGACCTGGAACAGCATTCATGCTTCTCTCAGGCGCGATGCCAATCAAACGGCTGCAGACGCTGTCCTGGAGTTATGCGCAAAGTAAACCTTCCCTTTATTCTCGAAGAAGATGCGCTTCACACCCGAGTTGCAGGCGTGGATGAGGCGGGCAGGGGTCCACTGGCGGGCGATGTCGTTGCCGCGGCGGTCATACTCGATCATGCCCATCCCTTTGAAGGGCTCACAGATTCAAAAAAACTCACGCCGGCAGAGAGAGAACGGCTTTTCCCTCTCATACAGGAAAAGGCCCTCGCCTTTGCTATCGGCCGTGCCAGCGTCGAGGAAATAGATACGCTGAATATTCTCCAGGCGAGCCTGCTGGCCATGACCAGGGCCGTTGCGCAGCTCGGGGTAGCGCCTGAATTAATCTACGTGGACGGAAATAAATGTCCGCCTTTTAATTGCCAGGCCAAAGCGCTGGTAAAAGGTGATAGCCGCATCGCCTCGATAGCCGCGGCCTCGGTTCTCGCCAAGGTCACCCGGGACAGGGAAATGGAACAGCTTGACCAGGAATTTCCGGGTTACGGACTGGCGCAGCACAAGGGTTATCCTACCCAGGATCACATGGCGGCCTTGCGGGAACTTGGACCGAGCCGGCTGCACCGCAAGTCGTTCGGTCCGGTTGCTGAGCTGCTTAAATAGCCGGGCCAGACTGTCAATAAATAGGCAATCTGGGTAAACTTGTCTCTCATCGAAAATGGCGTTAAATAGGCAGAAATTTGCCATTCCGGGAGGTTTTACACAGAAGACATGAACGAAAATGCTGGGTTTGTTCATCTTCGAGTGCACTCCGAATATTCCGTAGTCGACGGTCTTGTCAGGGTCAAGGCGCTTACCGAAAAAACGGCCTCTCTTAAAATGCCCGCAGTCGCAATCACCGACCACGTCAATCTCTACGCCCTCATCAAGTTCTACACGGCTGCCAGCCATGCGGGTATCAAGCCCATATGCGGTTGTGATGTTCTCATTGCCGAGGATGACAATCCCGCGCAGTTTTCTGTCCTAGTGCTGTTGGTAAAAACCATCGAGGGTTACAAGAACCTGACCGAGTTAATTTCCAGGGCACACCTTGAGGGCCAGCATCGCTCAAATCCCTGTATCAGGCGCAGCTGGTTGGAGGGTAAAACTGAGGGGCTGCTGGCTTTGTCCGGGGGGCGCACAGGCGATATCGGCAAGGCCATACTGAACGATGACGCCGAGCAGGCTGAGCAGCTTCTCAAAGGCTGGATGGCGCTTTTTCCGGGTAGTTTTTACCTGGAACTGCATAGGACCGGGCGCCCAGGTGAAGAGGAATATAATAACGGCGCAGTTAGCCTGGCTGAGAAGCTGCTTTGCCCAGTGGTGGCGACCAACGATGTTCGCTTTCTTGAGAAAGATGAGTTTGAGGCTCACGAAGCCCGCGTCTGTATCAACGAGCGGCGTACGCTGGATGACCCCAGGCGACCGCGTAATTATTCGGAATACCAGTACCTGCGTTCAGGCGAGGAAATGCAGGCGCTCTTCAGTGATCTGCCGGAAGCACTACAAAACAGCGTGGAAATCGCCAAACGCTGCACGCTCAATCTCGAACTGGGGAAACACTACCTTCCCAACTACCCGATACCCGAAGGGATGACCATCGAGGAGTACCTGAGGGAAGTCAGTGAGAAAGGTCTTGGGGAAAGGCTTACCGCTTCAAGCCCTGAGGTGCAGGCGCAGAAGCAGGAGTACCTGGAGCGCCTGGATTTTGAGCTCGACATCATCAACCAGATGGGATTCCCAGGCTACTTCCTTATCGTGATGGAGTTTATCCAATGGGCGAAGGAAAACGATATCCCGGTGGGCCCTGGCCGTGGATCCGGTGCCGGTTCGCTGGTGGCTTATGCCCTGAAAATTACCGACCTGGACCCACTGGAGTACGACCTACTCTTTGAACGTTTTCTTAACCCTGAGCGTGTCTCGATGCCTGACTTTGATGTCGACTTCTGCATGGAGGGCAGGGACCGTGTGATTGAACACGTGGCAGAACTTTACGGGCACGAGGCTGTTTCGCAGATCATTACTTTCGGCACTATGGCAGCTAAGGCTGTTATCAGGGATGTAGGCCGCGTCCAAGGCAAGTCCTATGCCCTGGCAGACAAGCTGTCAAAGCTGGTGCCTTTTGAAGTCGGTATGACGCTGCACAAGGCGCTGGAACAGGAAAAGCAGTTAAAGGAAATGATCGACACGGATGAAGAAGCCGATGAAATCATGGAAATGGCTTTCAAGCTTGAGGGGGTCATCAGGAACGTCGGCAAGCATGCCGGGGGTGTCGTTATTGCACCGACCAAACTTACCGATTTTTCGCCCCTGTACTGCGATGAAAACGGCAATAACCTGGTCACGCAATTTGACAAGAACGATGTAGAGAGCGCCGGGCTGGTCAAGTTTGACTTCCTGGGTCTGAGAACCCTGACCATCATTGACTGGGCCGTGCGCATGATTAATGACTCGTCCACGGGAGACGCGCTGGACATCAATCATGTCCCTCTCGATGATCCAAGTGTGTTTAAAATGCTGGAGCAGGGTGATACAACGGCTATCTTCCAGCTTGAATCGCGCGGCATGAAAGACCTGATCAAGCGCCTGAGACCGAGCAACTTTGAAGACATCATCGCACTCGTAGCCCTGTTTCGTCCCGGTCCGCTTGGCTCGGGCATGGTGGACGATTTTATCGATCGAAAGCATGAAAAAATGGATGTGTCCTATCCGCATCCGGACCTCGAAGCCGTGCTGCAGAATACTTACGGAGTTATTCTGTATCAAGAGCAGGTAATGCAGATTGCTCAGGTGCTTGCCAATTACACGCTTGGCGGTGCGGACATGCTGCGCCGGGCCATGGGCAAGAAAAAGCCGGAAGAAATGCAGAAGCAGCGCGAGATTTTCCTTGAGGGTGCTGCCAAGAACAATATTGATGCCAAGCAGGCCGAATCCATTTTTGACCTGATGGAAAAATTTGCCGATTACGGCTTTAACAAGTCGCACTCGGCTGCCTATGCCCTGGTGTCTTACCAGACTGCCTGGCTGAAGCATTACTATCCCGCACATTTCATGGCGGCGGTATTATCCGCGGATCTTCAGAACACCGACAAAATAGTAATCTTTATAGAGGAATGCCGGCGCATGGATATCGAGATTATTTCGCCGGACGTAAACGGCGGACAGTTCTCGTTTACCGTAGATAACGTGGGGCGCATCATCTATGGGCTTGGTGCCATCAAGGGGCTTGGGGAAGGTCCCATTGAAAACATCATTGCTGTGCGCGAAGCGTCAGGGCCATTTACCAACCTTTTTGATTTCTGCAGCCGCATCAATATGTCGGTGATCAACAAGCGCTCGGTTGAGGCCCTGATCCGTTCTGGTGCCTTGGATAGCTTCGGTGCTGACCGTGCCGTCCTTCTGGCAAGTATGAAAGAGGCCATCAAGACAGCGGAGCAAAGCGGCCGGGTCCAGGAGAGCGGTGTTGATGATATGTTCGGTGACCTCGTGCCCTCTGAAAGCGACGAGGATGTCTACACTAACTTCAAGCACGTTAAACCCTGGAGCGAGCAGCGCCGTCTGCAGGAAGAGAAGGAAACGCTGGGTCTTTACCTGTCGGGGCATCCGATTGAAGAGTACCTGCCGGAAATCAGGCTTATGACTAAAAATCGCATTGCCAGCCTGAAAGCCGACAGGACCAGTCAGACGGTAATAGGCCTGATACACGACATGCGCATTATTAAGAGCCGGCGCGGCGACACGATTGCAATTCTGACCCTAGACGATCGCAGCGCCCGTATTGAGGTGTCACTTTTCGGAGAAACCTACGAGAACTGCCGGGAAATTCTGTCCAAGGATACCGTGGTGCTTGTTGAGGGCGTGGTAAATGTCGATGAGTACAGTGGCAACAGCCAATTGCAGATTCGTGCCAGGAAGGTCAGGCCCTTCAAAGAGGCGCGGCAGCAGCTTATACGGAATATCACGCTGAGCTTGCAAGAAGAGAATTTGCCTGTAGAATCGCTCCAAATTTTGCAGAACATACTCGCCGAGTACAGCTGCTCTCCCCAGGGAGTCAATGGTGCCAACGGATCAGCAGGGGGCGCCATGAACGGCTCAAATGAAAACGCCTGTGACATTGTGGTCAATTATTCCCGTGAGGGAGTAAAGGGCCGTATCGTATTGGGCAAGCAGTGGTGTGTGCATGTAGAGGATGAACTGTTGCACAAACTCAGGCAGCAATACGGACCGGCGCAGATATCGGTAAACTACCAGTAACAAGCAGCAACTCAATTATGAATTCAGCCAGTGGGCTTTTTACATTATGAACCCTGACTATCTCGATTTTGAACAACCGATTGCTGATCTCGAAGTGAAGATCAACGAACTGCGTTTGGTTGGTGCGGACAACAAACTCAACATCACTGAAGAGATTGCTAAGCTGCAGGACAAGAGTGAGAAACTGGCTGAAAAAATCTTCGGCGCATTAACACCCTGGCAGATTTCACAACTGGCCAGGCATCCTCTGCGTCCCTATACCGAGGATTACATCGAGCATATCTTTACCGACTTTGATGAACTTCATGGGGATCGCTACTTTGCTGATGACCACGCTCTTATTGGGGGTGTTGCCTATCTTGCTGATCTGCCCGTGATGGTGATTGGGCATCAGAAAGGCAGAAGCACAGCCGAAAAAGTAAAACGCAATTTTGGCATGCCTAAACCTGAGGGGTATCGCAAGGCAAAGCGACTCATGCTGCTGGCAGAGCGCTACAAGATGCCGGTGCTGACCTTTATTGATACCCCTGGGGCCTATCCGGGTATTGATTCCGAGGCCAGGGGCATTAACGAGGCTATTGCCGAGAATCTCGCCCTCATGTCACGTCTGAAAACACCGATCATTGCGACGGTCACTGGGGAAGGTAACTCGGGAGGCGCCATTGCCATCGGAGTATGTGATCACCTCAACATGCTGCAGTATTCCACCTATTTTGTTATCTCACCTGAAGGCTGTGCCACCATTCTCTGGAAATCTGCTGACCACAAGGCTGATGCTGCCAAGGCGATGGGGGTCACCTCGGAACGGCTTGAGGAGCTTGGGATCGTGGATACTACGATTGAGGAGCCACTTGGCGGTGCGCACAGGAATGTCAGGGAAATGTCAGACCGTATCAAGGGCAAGCTCCTAGAACAGATTCACCAGTTCAGAAATATGGACATGGATGCGCTCCTGCAGCGTCGTTATAAACGCCTCATGAGCCACGGGAGTTTCCAGTAACTGATCACAACCAGTTGGCCTATGGCCTTTCACCCTACAGAACTACTTGATGTCCTTCCGGCTCCAGAGGCTGATTGCCTCGTTGCCTACAGCGGCGGAATGGATTCGCATGTCCTGCTGCACGCGATGGCTGAACTCCGAAATACGGGAAAATTTAACGGGACCCTCACAGCCATCCATGTTAATCACGGTCTGAACCCGGGTGCAGACAATTGGGCCGAGCATTGCGCCAAAGTCTGCAAAGATCTGGGCATCCCGTTGATCACTGTCAGCGTGAGCGTTGAGAGGGATGGTAAAGGACTTGAACAGGCTGCCCGCGAAGCACGGCATAAAGCGTTTGCCGACGCTATGGCGCAGATGGATGAAGGCTGCCAATTGCTGCTTGCCCACCACCAGGATGACCAGGTGGAAACCCAGATCTTCAGAATGATGCGCGGAACGGGCATACGGGGGCTGGCCGGGATTCACAACTCCAGGGCCTTTGCCAATGGCAGCATGGTGCGTCCACTGCTTCGGTATACCCGGGGTGTCCTGCTGGATTATGCGACAGCACAGGGGCTGGACTGGATACAGGACGAAAGCAACAGGGATGAAACGCTGGACAGGAATTTCTTAAGGCAGAGGGTCTTGCCTGAGTTGGAAACTAGGTGGCCGGGTTACCGCAAGAGCCTGCAGAGACTGGCCGGGCTGGCAGAGGAAAGCCAGGCATTGCTCAGGGAGGTCGGGGAAGAGGACCTGCTCAGGGTCAGTGATTTTCCGCATCGGCTTTCTATTGTAAAGCTGCTTGATTTCAGTACTGCCCGCCAACGAAACATTGTGCGGACCTGGCTGCTGATTATGGAGGCCAACGAGGCCATCCTTGCACCTGACCACTACGTGATGGAGCGCATTTTTGCTGAAATTATCCCGGCTGCCCAGGATGCTGAGCCTGTGGTGAGGTGGAGCAAAGCGGGGCAGGTCATGGAAATAAGGCGTTTTGCCGATTACGTCTACACGGTCCTGCCATTAGAGATTCCGCAAAGCAGAAACCGGCTTCTCTGGGAAACCCGAACCCCTTTTGTATTGCCGGGGATGGGCAGCCTGTTAGCCGTGGAAACGGCTGACGAAGGGTTGGTACTGCCGGCCAGCAGGGAGGTTGAAATTCGCTTCCGCCAGGGCGGCGAGTCAGTGAAGCCGGCAGGCCGGAAGACCCGTCCGCTCAAGAAGATTCTCCAGGATTACAAAGTTCCTCCATGGTGGCGGGACAAGATTCCCCTGATTTACATCGACGATGCCCTGGCGGCAGTTGGGGACCTTTTTATTGCAGATGAATTCCTGGTCAAAGCCGGGGAGACAAAAGAACATAAAATTCATCAAATTCGATGGAACAGATCATATTTACATTGTGGATATTGACCCATTCCGATACACTGTAGTTCCATCAAAACGTATACTGATGGGCTGTTAATGACACGGTTTATATTCATTACCGGTGGTGTTGTCTCCTCCCTTGGCAAGGGAATAACCTCAGCATCTCTTGCCGCTATCCTCGAGGCTCGTGGTCTCAATGTGACCATGCTCAAGCTTGACCCTTATATAAATGTTGACCCTGGCACGATGAGTCCGTTCCAGCACGGTGAAGTGTTTGTCACCGAAGACGGCGCGGAAACCGATCTCGACCTGGGGCATTACGAGCGCTTCATCAACACCACGATGAGTCAGAAGAACAACTTTACCGCGGGCAGAATTTACGAAGAGGTGATCAAGAAAGAGCGCCGCGGCGACTATCTTGGCGCCACCATCCAGGTAATTCCGCATATTACTGACGAGATCAAGGCACGCGTGCTGGACGGCGCCGGTGATGCCGACGTTGCCCTGGTAGAAATCGGCGGCACTGTAGGTGACATTGAATCACAGCCCTTCCTGGAGGCGGTCAGGCAGATGAAGGTTGAGCTGGGCTCCGATAGGGCCATGTTCCTGCACCTGACGCTGGTGCCCTATATCGCCACGGCGGGGGAGACCAAAACCAAGCCAACGCAGCATTCTGTCAGGGACCTGCGCTCCATTGGTATCCAGCCGGATATCCTGGTGTGCCGGTCAGACCATGAATTGCCCGAGTCAGCCAGGCAAAAAATTGCGCTCTTTACCAATGTCGAGCTGCCGGCTGTCGTGAGCCTGGAGGATACCGCCACTATCTATTCGGCACCGCTCCTGCTCCATAACACCGGAATTGATGAACATATCCTGAAACGCTTCCTCCTGGATTGTCCCGCAGCCGACCTGTCCGAGTGGGAAGGCGTTGTGGAAGCCTGCCTGAACCCGGAAAGAGAGGTGAAGGTAGCCATGGTCGGCAAGTACATGGATTTGCTGGATGCCTACAAGTCTCTTATTGAAGCGATCAAGCATGCGGGAATCAAAACCCGGACCAGCGTGCAAATTACCTATATCGATGCTGAAACTATTGCCGATGAAGGCACCGGGCAACTGGAAGGAATTGATGCCATCGTGGTTCCGGGAGGATTTGGTGAGCGTGGTATTGAAGGCATGATACGCACCGCCCAGTACGCCAGGGAAAACCAGGTACCGTACCTTGGCATCTGCCTGGGCTTGCATGTGGCCGTTATCGAATATGCGCGCAATGTACTTGGCCTGTCTGGCGCTCACAGTACAGAGTTCGACAGAAACTGTGATGATCCCGTTATTGCCCTGATTACGGAGTGGGTCAATGCTGAGGGAGAGGTGGAACTGCGCGATGAGAATTCGGATCTTGGCGGTACCATGCGTCTCGGCGGCCAGGAGTGCCGCCTGGAAGACAACTCGCTGGCGCGTAACTGCTACCAGCAGGAAGTGATTGTGGAACGCCACCGTCACCGATACGAAGTTAATAATAATTACGTGGAACAGCTGCAGAACAATGGTATGCGGTTTACCGGTAAATCCATGGACAGCAGCCTGATGGAAGTGCTGGAAGTGGTAAATCATCCCTGGTTCCTGGCATGCCAGTTCCATCCTGAATTCACGTCTACACCACGTGGAGGCCATCCGCTGTTTACCGGCTTCATTAACGCGGCAATTGGCAAGAGTGAAGGGCAGTTCGGCAACCAGGTGGCTTCACCGCAGACGACGGCAGCAAACAGCTAAGTCGCCGCCTCTTGTCAGCATTTTCAACAGGGTTTCAGGGCAATGACAGATAAAGTCGGCGATATCACGATAGCCAATGACGCCCCCATGGTCCTAATTGGCGGTCTCAATGTTCTGGAAGATGAAGACCTCGCGCTGGAAACAGCGAAAGTGTTTGTTGAGTCCTGTCGGCAGCTCGCCATTCCTTATATTTTTAAAGCCTCTTTCGACAAGGCTAACCGGTCTTCCATTAATTCTTTCAGGGGGCCTGGACTCGATAAGGGCCTGGACATTCTCGCCAGGGTTAAGTCTAAATACGGCGTGCCGCTGATAACTGATATACATGAGCCTGGTCAGGTTGCTCCCGTTGCCGAAGTGGTAGATATTCTACAGCTGCCGGCTTTTCTTTCTAGGCAAACGGATCTTATCACTGCGATGGCCGACACAGGGAAGACCATCAATATTAAAAAGGCCCAGTTCCTGTCCCCTCCAGAGATGGGCAATATCCTGCAAAAGTTTGAAGAGGCCGGTAACAGGAACCTGATGCTTTGTGAACGCGGCACCAGTTTTGGCTACAACAATCTTGTTGTCGACATGCTGGGCTTCCCGATAATGAAGAGTTTTGGTTATCCGCTGATTTTCGATGTCACTCACTCACTTCAGCTGCCGGGGGGACAATCCAGCAGTGCCGGGGGCAGGCGAAAAGATGTTACCGCGCTGGCCAAGTCAGGTGTGGCCCAGAAAATCGCCGGACTTTTTCTCGAAGCCCATCCTGATCCTGCCAAGGCCCGCTGTGATGGGCCCAGTGCCTTGCCCCTGGATAAGCTAAGCCCATTCCTGGGCCAGATAAAAGCGGTGGATGACCTGGTGAAGTCCCAGGATGATATTGAAACCGGCTAGGGTCTTTCCTGATTTATAATTTCATCATTTGGAAGTTGTTGTATGACTGAAATCGCACAGATTAAAGCCCGTGAAGTTCTGGATTCCCGCGGTAATCCCACAGTACAGGCTGATGTAACGTTGGCTTCTGGAGAAACCGGAACGGCCTGCGCGCCCTCGGGGGCCTCGACTGGTTCCAGGGAAGCCCTGGAGCTCAGGGACAAGGATCCTGCCCGTTATAACGGTAAGGGAGTTCTGAAAGCAGTTGCTGCAGCCAACAATGAAATCCAGGACAAGCTGAAGGGTATGGATGCGTTGGCGCAGGCCGATATTGACCAGGCCATGATTGCGCTTGACGGCACCGACAACAAGGGCAACCTGGGCGCCAATGCCATACTGGCCGTGTCACTCGCGACCGCCAGGGCCGCCGCACAGCAAAGCAACATGCCGCTCTATGCCTATATAGGACAGCTTCCAGGCGCGAACCCGGAGGGAAGCTTCTCCATGCCCGTGCCAATGATGAATATCATTAACGGCGGAGAGCATGCAGACAACAATGTCGATATCCAGGAGTTTATGATTCAGCCGGTTGGAGCAGGCAGTTTCAGTGAAGCACTGCGACATGGCGCAGAAGTCTTTCATGCCCTGAAGTCAGTCCTGCACGGCAAGGGACTGAGTACTGCAGTAGGCGATGAGGGTGGTTTTGCCCCCGATCTGCCATCCAATGCAGCAGCACTGGATGCCATTCTTGAAGCCACGGAAAAAGCCGGCCTGAAAATCGGCGAGGACATCTGCCTGGCACTCGATTGTGCCGCTTCCGAATTTTACCGGGACGGCAAGTATGATCTGAGCGGTGAAGGCAGGGCATTTTCTGGAGAGGAATTTGCAGATTACCTTGCTGATCTGAGCAGGCAGTACCCGATTCTCTCCATTGAGGACGGCATGGATGAAAGTGACTGGGATGGCTGGTCAGTTCTGACCGAAAAAATCGGCAGCAGTGTCCAGTTGGTTGGAGATGACCTGTTTGTCACCAATACCAGCATCCTCGAAAGGGGAATCAATTCCGGCGTGGCCAATTCCATTCTTATCAAGTTCAACCAGATTGGCACACTGACTGAAACGCTGGCAGCTATTGCCATGGCCAAAAACGCCAGCTACACGGCAGTAATTTCTCACCGATCCGGTGAAACAGAGGATACGACGATTGCAGATCTTGCGGTGGCCACCGCGGCTGGTCAGATAAAGACTGGCTCACTCTGCCGCTCCGACCGCGTCGCCAAGTACAATAGACTCCTGGTAATAGAAGAGGAACTGGGATCTGCCGCCGTTTACAAGGGAAAAGCTGAATTTACCCGTTAAGCAATGCTGTCCTGAGCAAAGGCTCCTATGCGAATACTGCAGGCACTTCTGATTCTAATAATCCTAGGATTGCAGATTCGCCTGTGGGTTGGCCCTGGAAGCATGGCTGAAATTAAGCGACTGGAAAATGCCATTACTGCCCAGAAGACGGAAAATGCGTTGCTTGAGGAATGTAACCGGGAATTGATCATCGAAGTTCAGGCCTTGAAGAACGGCACAGATGCGGTTGAGGAAATGGCTCGGCACGACCTGGGACTTATAGGTGAAGATGAAACCTTCTTCATGATTGTTGATGATGCGGAAGGGGCGCAAGAGGATGGCCGTGCTAACGGGATTATCTCTTGTGAATAGCTTCTTAAGCACTAGAGATTGGGCAAGATGAAATACTGGGCGATTATTCCAGCGGCCGGAGCAGGTAGCCGAATGGCCCAGGGCGACACCTTGCCTAAACAGTATCTTGAGATAAATGGTCGGACTCTGCTCGAACATTCTCTGATCCGCCTGAATTCAACCAATCTTCTCGCCGGTATTGTTGTAGTCCTGAACGAGGACGATATCCATTGGCAGTCATTAACACCCGAAGTTTCGGTTCCTGTGATCACGGCAACAGGAGGCAAGGAAAGGGTGCATTCCGTACTTAATGGACTGGCGGCGCTGGAAGGCCAGGCGGCAGAAGACGACTGGGTGCTAGTCCATGATGCGGCACGGCCCTGCATCAAGCCGCAGGATATAGCAGCACTGATTCAAACATTGTCTGACACCGGTGTGGGTGGATTGCTGGCTATGCCTGTCAATGACACCATCAAGCAGGCAGGAGCTGGCATGAAGGTTGGTACAACCCTGGACAGAAAATTACTGTGGCGCGCCGCAACCCCACAAATGTTTCGACTGGGACATCTCAACCGCGCCCTGGCGTCTGCCGTGGCAAATGATGAGCTTGTTACTGATGAGGCGCAGGCTCTGGAAAATGCTGGCTATGATGTCTCATTGGTGCCCTGCAGTACTGATAACATCAAGGTCACGTATCCGGAAGATCTTGCCATAGCCGAACAGATCCAGGTTATGCAGGGAGAAAGCGGTAGATCATGATAAGAATTGGTAATGGCATTGATGTGCATCGGTTTGATACTGAAGCAGGAGACAAGGCGATCGTCCTTGGCGGCATTTCCATTCCTCACAAACATGCCTTGCTGGCGCATTCTGACGGTGACGTGCTGACCCACGCCTTGATGGATGCATTGCTGGGCGCTCTGGCCCTTGGGGACATAGGGCAGTATTTTCCTGATACCGATGAAAAATACAGGGGCGTAAGCAGCATGTCCCTGCTTGATGAAGTGATGAATAAGGTACACGATGCCGGTTGGCAATTGGGTAATGCCGATATCACCGTGGTTGCACAGGCGCCCCGACTGTCCCCGCACATAGAGTCAATCAGGAATTCACTCGCTGCAGGTATGAATGTAGCCGTTGATCTTTTAAGCGTGAAGGCCACGACCAGTGAGGGGCTCGGTTTTACCGGTCGTGGTGAAGGGATCGCCGTGTTTGCTACTGTTCTTCTAAATAAGCCCTGATTCACCGCAAGTATGCCCATGTCGTTATCTGTATTGCCAAGAGCGCTTGATCTTGATCGACCGCAGGCAACGTTCCGGGAGCAGCCGGATGATTTTTATGTTGAAGAAGTGCTTGGTTTCGAGCCCGATGGGGATGGAGAGCATCTATGGCTTTTCCTGGAAAAAACGAATCTTAATACCCAGGATGTGGTGAAGATTATTTCGGAGCATACCGGTATTAAAAGTCGTGACATTGGTTTTTCGGGGATGAAAGACAGGAAGGCGGTAACCAGGCAGTGGTTCAGCGTAAAGGCGGGCGACTCTTTCCAGGAAATTGTGCATCCTGGGCTTAACCTGCTTGAGCAGAAACGTAACAGCCGCAAACTAAAGCGGGGAGTGCACAGGCAAAACCGCTTCCGTATTCGTCTTCGAAATATGGCTGTCAATGACTGTAATGAAGTATTGCAAGTCGGGGCCGATAAAATCAGGTCATCTGGAGTCCCGAACTATTTTGGCTTGCAGCGGTTCGGCAAGGAAGGTGCAAACCTGGACAAGGCCCTGGCGTTTTTTTCTGGCGGCCTGAAAAGATGCACCCGGTACCAGCGCGGCATATATCTTTCTGCCGCCCGTGCTTACCTTTTTAACCAGGTACTGGCTAAGAGAGTGAAAGAGGGTAACTGGGACGGTCTGGTGGAAGGCGACGTGATGGCATTGAATGGATCGTCCAGTGTCTTTACGAGTGAAACAGGCGATCAACAATTGGCCGGCCGATTAGACTCCGGTGATATTCATCCCACGGGGCCGCTCTGGGGAGCAGGAAACCTGAAGTCACAGGCGGCAGTCATGTCCCTGGAGAATTCAGTGGCCAGTGAATTTTCTGATCTTGCAGAAGGGCTGGCGCAAAATGGTTTGAAACAGGAAAGGCGTCCACTCAGGGTATCTCCTGCGGACTTGGCCGTGAGCAGGGAAGGGGAAGAAACAGTAATGGTAGAATTTGCTTTGTCCAGGGGCAGTTATGCAACCAGTGTATTACGAGAATTAGTGGAAGCGTCCGGTTTATGAGTATTTTGCTTTCCAATGATGACGGTGTCCGCGCACCTGGCCTTAATGCCCTGGCCGAAGCGCTCGCCTCGAACTACGAGCTCCAGGTGATTGCGCCTTCCTATGACCGCTCGGGCGTAAGCAACTGCCTGACGCTTGATCGTCCATTGCAGACCGAGACCTACAGCAACAAGGCTATTGGAGTTGATGGAACGCCGACTGATTGCATCCATCTCGGTACGTCCGGCATTTTTGGCCCTGTGCCTGAGCGGGTAATCTCGGGTATCAACTACGGCGCTAACATGGGTGATGATGTGCTTTACTCCGGCACGGTTGCTGCCGCAATGGAAGGGCGTTTCCTTGAGAAGCCGGCGCTGGCTGTTTCGCTGGTCACGACCAAATCCCGTGAGGAATATGTCGATTTTTCCGTGGCGGCCAGCATAGTCCTCAAGCTGCTGCCATTTCTTGAAGAGCTTGACCTTCCCAAAGCGACGATTCTCAATATCAATATTCCTGATCTTCCCGTGAAGGACATCAACGGGGTCAACTTCACGACGCTGGGGCGTCGCCTCAAAAGTGAAAACCCCGTGCGAGTAGAAAATCCCAGGGGTAAAACGGTTTACTGGATAGGCAAAGCCGGCGGTCCAGTTCAGGACTCACCTGGTACTGATTTTCATGAAGTAGAGAATGGCTGCATATCGATTACGCCAATCTACGCCGATATGACTCATACTGATGTCCTCAGTAACCTGGCGTCGATTTCCACCACTGACATCGCTGGTGATATTGCCGGTATAAAGACGGAGTAATTGCTGTTTTGAATTCGCATAAACATGAAGGCATTGGGATGACCTCCCTCAGAACACGGGAGCGACTGGTGAATCGCCTGATTGAACAGGGTATACAGCGTATAGATGTTCTGGAATCCATTCGTACCACTCCGCGCCACCTGTTTATTGATGAAGCACTTTCCCATCGTGCCTACGAGGATGTGGCGCTGCCAATAGGCTTTAATCAGACAATCAGCCAGCCTTACATTGTGGCGCGGATGACCGAAGCTATTCTCAATGCCGCACCGGACAATGCCAGGATTCTGGAAATCGGGACAGGCTGCGGCTACCAGACAGCCATTCTCGCCCAGCATGTGGATTTTGTTTACAGCATTGAACGAATCCGCCCGCTGCTGGAGAAAACCCGCGACAGGTTCCGGGAACTGAAGATACGCAATGTCAGTCTAAAATGCGGTGACGGCAACCTGGGCTGGCCGCAGCATGCGCCTTTTGATTGCATCATTACCACGGCAGCTGCCAACGAGGTGCCCCAGGCACTGCTGGAGCAATTAAATGAAGGGGGTGTGCTGGTCATTCCAGTGGGAGGCCGGGACTACCAGGAACTGAAACTGTATCGTAAAACTGATGGCAAGATCAGTGATGAAACGCTCGAAGCAGTCCGGTTTGTTCCACTGCTGGGCGGTGTTGAAAACTAACTCTCTTTACCGGAGCAGGCATTGATCAGTCGTAACCGGATATTATTGTTCCTTAAGGGCATGGCCATGGGGGCGGCAGACTCTGTTCCGGGAGTTTCCGGCGGCACCATTGCGCTGATCACCAATATTTACGAAGAATTGATTGATGCCATCAAGGCAGTGGGGCCAGGGGTGTTGCAAACCTGGCACAAGGAAGGGTTTGGAGCTGCCTGGCGCGAAATCAACGGCAGTTTTCTGCTTACCCTATTACTCGGTATATTAAGCGCGCTGTTGCTGCTTGGCAGGGTAATCCTGGTCGTAATGGATTCATACCTGCCATTTTTACTGGCCTTTTTTTCCGGCCTGGTCCTGGCATCCATTTACTTCGTGACCGGGCAGGTAAAGCTATGGAGCTTTTCTGCCCTGTGCCTGTTCACAGCAGGAATTGCTCTGGCAATAGTACTTGCCACCTTGCCGCTGGCAGATTCGAGTGACAACCTGCTCTATTACTTTTTCTGCGGCTCAGTCGCCATCTGCGCCATGATTCTTCCCGGTATCTCAGGTGCCTTTATCCTAGTGCTGCTTGGTGTTTATGGCCCGGTTCTTGAGGCGCTGACGGGTTTTGACTGGCAGGTGATAACAGTCTTCGGTGCAGGCTGCATTGTCGGTTTGATGCTGTTTTCCCGTGTGTTGTCCTGGCTTCTGCATGCCTATCACGATCTCACCCTGTCTGCCCTGATAGGCCTGCTGGTCGGATCACTTTACCTGTTGTGGCCATGGCGGGTGGCTACGGAGCTTAATCTCAACTCGCATGCGTTTATTCGATACCAGCATGTTTTGCCCGGGGAGTACGCCAGGCTGACCGGGGAAGCAGTCTCTCCAGTCCTGGTTTTGCTGGTTGTCGCGGTGGGTGCCGCGTTAGTACTGGCCCTTGAATTTGTTGCCTGTCCTGTCAAGGGAAGCGAACAAAAGGATCCTGAGGCAGAAGTATGACCAGGATTATGTCGCTGCTGTCTTTTCTGCTTCTGGCAGGCTGCATGAGTGCTTACCAGTCACCGGTTGACGATATTGATGATCCGCGATTCCTGGATACCGGGCGAATTCATCGGGTCAACGAAGGTGAAACGCTATATGCAGTGGCCTGGATTTATGACCTCGACTTTATGCACATAGCCCGCGTTAACCGACTCTCTTCTCCCTATGCGATATTTCCAGGTCAAATACTGAATGTGGATCCCCGCGCTGTGCCTGCCGGCCCTGAAGCCTCTGCATCGCGAACTGTTTCAAACTCTGCAGATTCCGGCACTACTAACTCAAGGCAAGCGCGCCCGGCAAGCACTTCAAATAACCAGCCAAGCAGTGTGCAGGTAAATCCCGTGCGGGTGAACCAGGGTCCCGTTAACTGGGACTGGCCAGCCAGGGGTTCCGTGGTTGGCACGTTCTCGGCTAGCGGCGTGGAAAACAAGGGTATAGATATTGCTGGCAGCCGAGGAGACCGGATAGTGGCGGCAGCAGACGGCGAGGTCGTCTATGCAGGCAGCGGCCTGCTCCGCTATGGTGACCTGCTAATTATCAAGCACAATGACAGTTTTCTGAGCGCTTATGCCCATAACAGCGCGCTGCTTGTAGCCGAAGGTGACAGGGTCAGGCAGGGTGAACAAATAGCCGAGTTGGGCTCAACGGGCATAGACCGTGAAATGCTGCATTTCGAGATTCGTCTCGAGGGCAAACCGGTTGATCCAATGGGTTACCTGCCGCCCAGGTCCTAAATTTTTTATACACCATGGAAAACCTGTGCCGGTTAATGGAAAGGGATAGGCTGAACCTGAAAATAGTGCTCAACCCGGATTGAAGGCAGAGTAAGCTGGAATTATCTTTCCAGTAGTTCTCGTTTGTTAGGTTTGTTTGCCCATTCCTCTGCATCAGGCAGGGCATCTTTCATCTCTGTGATGACTTCCCACTTTTCACTGAGTTCCTGGTTGATTTCAAGGAACTCCTGCTGATCTTCGGGAAGCTCATCATCGGCATAGATGGCATCTACAGGACACTCAGGTTCACACAGTGCACAGTCTATGCACTCATCCGGGTTGATGACCAGCATGTTCGGGCCTTCATAAAAACAGTCAACAGGGCATACCTCTACGCAGTCGGTATGTTTGCACTTGATACAGTTTTCGCCCACAACAAAAGTCATTGCTCGTACTCCATTTTTATTTCATTTGCAGCAGGGAAGCTGCCCCGATTAAAGACGCCATTCTACCTGATGCCGTCTGTGCTAGACAATCAGCGACGGTGTCAGGAATCAGCCAAATCCTTGAGCTTGTAGAGAAGGTCCAGCGCCTGTTTGGGCGTAAGGTCGTCGGGGTTGATTGCTTCCAGTGCGTTCAGGGCGGGTTGTCGAGGCTGCGGTGCAAAGAGCTCGTTTTGCAGGTGAGATTCCGCGTTGGCCGATTGGTTCTGCTGCCGGTCATCCTGTTCAAGCTGGGCCAGTTTTTTTCTGGCCCTGCTAATGACCTGTGTCGGGATTCCAGCAAGCTGAGCGACCTGCAATCCATAGCTCTGGTTGGCAGGTCCCGGTTCAACCGCATGGAGAAAGACAATCCCCTTGTCATGCTCGGTTGCATTCAGGTGTACATTGCGGATGCCTGGATACAGCTCTGGTAGTACGGTTAACTCGAAGTAGTGGGTGGCAAACAGCGTGAATGCCTTTATTTCGGAAGCGATGAAGACGGCACTTGCCCAAGCCAATGAAAGTCCATCGAAGGTGCTTGTGCCACGTCCAATTTCATCCATGAGCACAAGGCTGTGTTCGGTAGCATTGTGCAGGATGTTGGCTGTTTCCGTCATTTCAACCATAAAGGTTGAGCGTCCTCCCGCAAGATCGTCCGATGAGCCGATACGGGTAAAAATTCTATCCACGGGACCAATTTGGGCCGATGCAGCAGGAATGAAACACCCTGTATGGGCAAGCAGCACTATCAGCGCGGTTTGCCTCATGTAAGTGGATTTGCCGCCCATGTTTGGCCCGGTGATGATGAGCATGCTGCCCTTTGAATCGAGTTGAATATCGTTGGAGACAAACGTGTCATTCATTACCTGTTCTACGACAGGATGGCGACCCTGGCGTATTTCAATGCCCGGTGAATTTGTCAGCTCAGGGCAGTTGTAATCAAGCGTTCCGGCACGTTCGGCAAAATTAGCCAGCACATCCAGCTCGCTTATACTCCAGGCTGTCTGCTGCAGCGCCGGCAATTGCGCGGCGACCTTCTCGATGACATCATCGTACAGCTGTTTCTCTCTTGCCAATGACCGGCTGCGGGCGCTAAGCGCTTTTTCTTCAAACTCCTTTAACTGCGGCGTGATAAATCTCTCGGCATTTTTCAGGGTTTGGCGGCGCACGTAGTCTGCCGGCGCCTGGTCAGACTGCAGCCTGCTGATCTCAATGTAGTAACCATGGACCTTGTTGTAACCGACTTTGAGCGTGGATATGCCGGTGCGCTCTTTTTCCTCGGTTTCCAGGTTGGTGAGAAATTCGCCGGCATTGCTGCTTAACTGGCGCAGCCCATCCAGTTCGGGATCATAGCCGTCAGCGATGACGCCACCTTCACGGATTAGCACTGGTGGATTCTCACATATGGCCTGCTGCAGGAGAGTAAGCAGGTCCGGGCAGGGTGAAATCATTTCGCCCAGTTCAGATAGTCGATTGGCATTGAGTTCGCTGATGAGTGATTTTATCTCGGGTACCTGTTCAAGCGCCTGGCGCAGCTTGGAGAGGTCTCTCGGTCTTGCGCTGCGCAAGGCAACCCGGGACAGAATGCGTTCCATGTCTCCCACTTGACTGAGAGCGTCCTGCAGGGATTCGTAGCGGTATTCCTTGAGCAGGGTCGTAACAGTTTCATGTCTCTGCCTTACCTGGTCATGGTTTCTGATAGGGCGGTGCAGCCAGCGGTTTAACATCCTGGTCCCCATGGGCGTGCAGCAGCGGGAAAGGACGCTGACCAGGGTATTTTCCTCACCACCATTCAGATTGCGGTCAATCTCCAGGTTACGTCTGCTGATACTATCCAGAACCAGGGAGTCGTCATTCTGCTCAACCCTCAGTGACTGAATATGGGGAAGTTCACCCTGTTGTGTTTCTCTGGCATAACCGAGCAGGCAGCCCGCCGCCTGGATGGCTGCCGTCATGTCCTCGCAGCCGAAACCCTGCAGGGAGTCGGTATTGAACTGGGCGGTCAGCAGTCTTTCGGCTGATTCTGCATCAAATTCCCAGCCGGGACGGGTTCGCAGGCCCTGGTGGGAGGCGATCTCATTGGGCAGTTCCAGTGTCTCAGGAGACAGGATTTCCGAGGGCTGAATGCGGTGAATCTCGGAGGCCATACTGGCTTGGGAGTCCACCTGCATCACGCTGAAGTGTCCGGCACTGATATCCAGGGTGGACAGGCCGTAGTCCTTGCCGTCAAAAAAGACTGCCAAAAGCAGGTTGTCGCGTGATTCAGTCAGCAGGGCCTCATCACTGAGGGTGCCGGGGGTGATCAGACGCACAACTTTGCGTTCGACCGGGCCCTTACTGGTGGCCGGATCGCCAATCTGCTCGCAGATGGCGACGGAAACACCAGCCTCAACTAGTTTAGCAAGGTAACGGTCAGCAGCATGATAAGGAATTCCGCACATGGGAATTGGGGAGCCCGCTGATTTGCCGCGTGCTGTCAGCGTGATGTCGAGTAGCCGGGAGGCGGTCTCTGCATCCTTGTAAAAAAGCTCGTAGAAATCTCCCATTCGATAGAATAGCAATTCATCAGAGTGCTCAGCCTTTACCTTCAGGTACTGCTGCATCATTGGGGTGTGCTGAGAGGAAGACTTGCTCAAAAGACTGCTTGAATGGTCATATTTTTATAGGACACCGATTCTACGTGAACTTGAAAAAAGGCACCAATAATTTGCTTCGTGAACGGTTAATCCCCGCATTTCCATGTGGCATAAAAACCGGTTATTTGCTTTAATGAAATAGCATCAAAAGCATACTTGCACACCTCCAAATCCAGCAAGTTTTTGCTTTTTCCAAAACAGATTTTGAACACGTAATCCCATTAATTAAAGCAGAAGGATTTCACCAGGCAATGGCTGAACAACAAGACTCTCAGAAAGACACCAACAAAGAAAAAGCACTATCGGCGGCACTCGCACAGATAGAAAGACAGTTTGGTAAGGGCTCCATGATGCGCCTGGGAGACTCCGAAAGCATAGCCATTCCCGCCATCTCTACCGGCTCCCTCGGGCTTGATATTGCCCTAGGTATTGGCGGTCTGCCCAGGGGCAGGATCGTAGAAATTTATGGCCCCGAGTCTTCCGGTAAAACCACCCTGGCTCTCCAGGTAGTTGCCGAAGCCCAGAAAATTGGCGGGACCTGCGCTTTTGTTGATGCTGAGCATGCCCTTGACCCGATTTATGCGGAAGCACTGGGCGTGGATGTGGATAACCTGCTGGTCAGCCAGCCGGATACCGGTGAGCAGGCCCTGGAAATCTGCGACATGATTGTGCGCTCCGGCGCAGTCGACGTGGTCGTAATTGACTCGGTAGCAGCCCTGACACCAAGGGCGGAAATTGAAGGTGATATGGGAGATTCCCACATGGGGCTCCAGGCTAGGCTGATGTCGCAGGCGCTGCGCAAGATGACCGGCAATATCAAGACATCCAACACGCTGGTTATCTTTATTAACCAGATTCGCATGAAGATCGGTGTCATGTTTGGTTCACCCGAAACCACAACAGGGGGTAATGCGCTCAAGTTCTATGCTTCCGTCCGCCTGGATATTCGCCGGATTGGCGCCATCAAGGAAGGCGATGAAGTGGTGGGTAATGAAACCCGCGTGAAAGTGGTCAAGAACAAGGTGGCCCCTCCATTCAAGCAGACCGAATTCCAGATTCTCTACGGTAAAGGTATCTCCCGACTGGGGGAGATTATAGACCTGGGCGTGCAGCACGAACTGGTGGATAAATCCGGCGCCTGGTACGCCTATAATGGGGAGAAGATAGGGCAGGGCAAGAAGAATGCAGTGGCCTACCTGGAAGAGAACCCCCAGGCTACCGAGGAAATCGAAAAAGCCCTGCTAGATAAACTTATCGCAAAACCTGGAAAAAAGAATGAGGCCGAGCCTGATGCTGAAGCGGCAGAAGGTGGGGTAGCCGAGGTCGCTGAAGCCAAGTAGGTGCACAAGGACTCGCACTGACCAGGTCAGATGAGCTCCAGATTGGAAGAATCTCCACATATCACTGTCCGGCGGGCGGCAATGAATCTGCTGGCCCGCCGAGAGCAGTCTTTTCTTGAACTGTCACAGAAACTCTCGGACAAATTTCCCGATTTTGACAAGGCCGGGGTCATCCTGCCCGCGCTGAAAAAACTCCGTGAGGAAAAATTACAGTCGGATGAACGATTTGCGGAATCCTATGTCAGATATCGCAAGACCAGGGGCATGGGGCCCCTGAAAATCGGCATGGAGTTGGAGCAAAAGGGAGTAAATAGCAGCCTGGTCCAGAACGAGCTTTACTCTGAGGAGAATGACTGGGTCGAGCAATGCTGGGAAGTGATGCTGAGAAAATTCCCTGACGGCCCTTCACAAACGCTGGAAGAAAAGCAAAAACAGTATAGGTTTCTTAACCAGAGGGGCTTTGAAAGCGACCAGATAAGACTCGTGATAGGATGATATAGTACTTTAATTAATAATTATAACTAATTGATAAATAATAATAATGAAGCATTGGCATCTGTTAATGACAAAGCCCCGTGAAGACGAAAGGGCAGAATCGCACCTTCTGAATCAGGACTACGAACTGTTTCGACCCATGATCAGGCAGTTCAAGATAAAAGGGGGAAAGCAGGAGCCGGTTATTGAGCCTCTATTTCCGCGTTATCTCTTCATCCGACTTGATGATCTCATGAGTAACTGGTCCAGGATACGCTCGACCAGGGGAGTAGCCAAGATGGTCAGATTCACGGACATGCCGGCAAAAGTCCCCGATTCCCTGATTGAGGCCCTTCGGAGCCAGTGTGTCCAAGACAACATCATCGATACAACCGAAGAAAAGCCATTCGTCTTTGAAAAAGGGGACGAAATCGAGATCACTGAAGGCAGTTTTCGCGGTATCACGGCCTTCATAAAAGAACAGATTGCTGAAGACCGTGTCCTGCTGCTCCTCAACCTGTTGGGCAAAGAACAGGAACTGGAAATGTCGCTAAATCATGTTAAATCAAGGACTTAAACTTCCCAAAACCCCCTCAATTTCGCAGTGACACAAAGCCAATAATACTCTACTATTGCGTTTAAGCCTGACTTAATGTTCATCCTTTGAACATCAATAAAAAAGGGTTGTTCACGTTATGAACATTGTGTATAGTTCACCTTGTTCATCATATGAACAAGCTTCTGTCAGCAGTACCCGGTACGCAATCACAAGCGTACCAAGCACTACAAACTCTCCTTGAAATATGCTGCCGCCCTATAACAGTAGGGCGGTAGCGTGCTTTTACACTCAGAATTCAAAATATGCCTATCCTCAGCGAAGAAAACCGTTACAAACTTTTAAAACTCCTTGATGAAAACCCGGAAATGAACCAGAGACAGATCGCGTCTGCTCTTGGGCTGTCACTGGGCAAGGTCAATTTCTGCCTGAAAGCCCTGGTAGAAAAGGGGTTGGTCAAGGCGGGTAATTTCAGCAGAAGCCCGAACAAGAGGGCCTATGTCTATCTGTTAACACTGCGAGGGATAGAGGAAAAAACCAAGGTCACCATGGCGTTCCTCGAGAGAAAGCAGCAGGAGTATGAGGCGCTAAAGACTGAGATTGAAGAATTGAAGGATGAAGCTAGCTCTATCAATGCGCGGAACTAAAATAGCCTTCTGCTCTCTTTTGCTATCACACTCTCTGATTATCGTCTGAGTCGTCACCTGGATAGTACTACCCACCATACATCGTTGGTTGCACTGATCCGGCGCCTTTTTGAGCATGTCGGCCAGAGAAGACGGTTCCAGTTCCTGCTATTACTCGTTTTGACATTGGCCAGTTCTATCGCAGAAGTCGTCAGTCTGAGCGCCGTGATCCCATTCATCGGAGTCATGACCTCCCCTGGCACTATCTTCGACAATCCCATCGCAAGCAGTTTCTTCGATTACCTGGGGTTGGGACCGGGAGATGACCTGGTGCTGGTTCTGACCATCCTTTTCATCCTCGCGGCAGTGGTGGCAGGAAGTCTTCGGCTTCTTCTACTGTGGGGTGGAATTCGTCTGGTGACTGCGACAGGGATCGATCTAAGTCTGTCCGTCTACAGGAAAACACTTTTCCAGCCTTACACTGTCCATATCTCCAGAAGCAGTAGCGAGATCATCAGTGGTATCGCACTCAAGGTCAGTGCCACGACCGGCGTACTCATAGCTTTCGTCAATGTCGCAACCTCGTCAGTACTCTTCACTGCTATCCTGATCACCCTCTTGCTGATCGATCCAGTCATCGCGACGGTGGCCATCACGTTTTTTGGTCTGACCTATGTCGTGATTGCCTTTTTCTGCCACAAGAAACTGCGAACCAACAGTGAGATCATCAACCATGAACAATCCAACGTGGTCAAAGCTCTCCAGGAAGGTCTGGGTTCGATCAGGGATGTCTTGCTCGATGGTACCCAGGCCGTTTACTGCAATATCTTCGGGCAAGCCATCAACAGGCTGGAAACTTCCAACCGACAGAACAAGTTCATCAATCAGGCACCACGTTACTTCATAGAAGTCCTGGCTATGACCTTGATCGCTCTGTTGACGTATTCGCTCAGTTCGAGGGAGGGGGGATTCGCAGATTCCCTACCAGTTCTGGCCGCATTGGCGCTGGGGGCTCACAGGATATTACCTCTCTGCCAACAGTTCTATACGAACTGGTCTACTGCCGCGGGCAGTCATGCTGTGCTCGAAAATGTCATCGGGCTGTTGGAACAGCCGCTCCCTGAAGAAAATGACCCCATCGAAACTGCAGGCTTGAACTTCGAAAGGAGTATCAACCTGAATAGTGTTTCATTCTCCTATGGTGCCAACAGTCCGCTCGTCCTCGATGATGTGAACCTGTTGATAAGGAAAGGAGAGCGACTGGGCATAGTGGGTGCAACAGGAAGCGGAAAAAGTACACTGATGGACCTCATCATGGGGTTGCTCGAACCTTCTGCGGGCAACTTGCAGATCGATGATGTGATCCTGGGTGAAAGCAACCGTGGGCTATGGCAAAAACAGATCGTCCATGTACCACAGCATATCTTTCTTTCTGATGCTTCCGTGGCTGAGAATATTGCTCTGGGAACACCTGTCGATGAGATCGATATGGAAAGGGTCAGAGAGGCAGCCCGACAGGCAAGGATCTCCGAGTTCATCGAAAGCAGTCAGCATCAGTATCTCACGCAGGTCGGAGAGCGGGGCGTACGACTAAGTGGTGGTCAGCGTCAGCGGATCGGGATAGCCCGGGCGCTTTACAAAAAAGCTTCCGTGCTGGTCTTCGATGAGGCCACTAGCGCTCTCGACAATGAGACTGAGATAGAAGTCATGAAGGCTGTGGAAAGCCTGGATGAAAACCTGACGATCATTCTGATCGCTCACAGGATATCCACTCTTAAAAACTGTGAGAGGATCATAAAACTCGAGGCAGGCAGGATAGTTCTTGAGGACAGTTATGCAAACTATATCGAAACTTACCCGGCCTGAAAAACGATGCATCAGAAGATAAAAACACTTGCTGAACTAGGGGAAATCACAGATCGCCTGAAGGGTGAAGGCAAGAAAGTAGTGCTTTGTCATGGTACGTTCGACCTTGTACATACTGGGCATATCAGGCATCTGCAGAGAGCGAAGAAAGAAGGGCAGATCCTGGTCGTCACCATAACGGCGGACCAGTTCGTCAACAAGGGGCCGGGCAGACCGGTCTTCAATGACCAGCTTCGGGCAGAAAATCTCGCCGCATTGGAATGTGTCGATTATGTCGGTATCAACAACGAGATATCTTCAGTGAACGTATTGCTGCAGGTCAAACCCGATATCTACGTCAAGGGTGGCGAATACCGTAACCAGGAAGAAGATGTCACGGGTAATATCTCTCATGAGCAGGAAGCTGTCGAATCAGTCGGCGGTGAGATTTTCTACACTGATGAGATCACCTTCAGTTCTAGTAACTTATTGAACTCTCACTTCGAGGTCTTCACTCCGAAAACCCGGGAATTTCTTGGGAATTTCTCGGAAAAATGGAGTCTCGAGGATCTGCAGGACAAGATCTCTGGCTTATCAGATCTCAAAGTGCTCGTAGTGGGTGATGCCATCATCGATCAGTATCATTATTCGTCCACCCTCGGCCAGACGGGTAAAAATAATATCCTGGCAGTCCGTTACGATTACGAGGAGCAGTTTGCAGGCGGTTCCCTGGCAGTAGCTAATCATGTCGCTTGCTATGTCGAGAATATCACGCTGGTAACAGGGCTCGGCGACAGAGACAGCCATGAGGATTTCATCAGGTCAAAACTGAGAAAGAACGTAGAGACAGAATTTTTTAATTTCAAAGATGCGCCGACAGTGACGAAACGGCGTTTCGTCGACTCAGACCTCTCCAAGCTCTTCGAAGTGTATTTTGCGCCGGATGACTCGCTCGATGAAGAGATGGATGCGAAGGTATGCAGATGGCTTGAAGAGCATGCCGGGTCTTATGATGTAGTGCTTGTGCCTGATTTCGGTAACGGGTTCATCAGTGAGAACATGATTAGGATCCTCTGTCGTGATGCCAGGTTCCTGGCTGTCAATACACAGGTGAACAGCGGGAACCGCGGATTCCATGTCATCAACAAGTACCCTAAAGCTGACTTCGCCTCACTGAATGAGACCGAGTTGAGACTCGCAGCTCATAATCGGCACGATGAATTGGAAACCGTGGCACGGCAGGTAGGCGATAATGTGCATCTCAAGAACCTTGCGGTCACTCGCGGAACAAAAGGGATGCTAATGATGGACATGGAGAATGAAGAGGTACATTCCATACCTGCCCTGTCGACCAGAGTCGTCGACAGGATAGGAGCCGGGGATGCCTTTCTTTCCCTGGCCAGCATCTGCCTTGGAGCGGGGATGCCGTCAGAAGTCGCTTCGTTCATAGGCAGTGCGGCGGCCGCGATAGATGTACAGATCGTCTGTAACAGGGAGCCGGTAGAGCGGGCTTCATTGATCAAATTCATAACAACCCTATTGAAATAACCAGGTGAGCAGCAAGCAATGAACTCAGAATTTTCAAAAATCTATATTACCGGTGGCGCAGGTTATGTCGGTTCGGCGTTGGTGCCGGAACTGCTCGAGCAGGGATACCAGGTGAGTGTTCTTGACCTGATGATCTATGGTGAAGACGTACTCGAACCTCATGAGAACCTCAGCGTACACAAAGGTGACATCAGGGATACCGCACTGCTGGAGCAAACGATCCCCGGACATGATGTCGTCATACACCTGGCCTGTATCTCGAATGATCCGAGCTTCGAGCTGAACCCTGACCTGGGGAAATCGATCAACCTGGATGCGTTCAGGCCGCTGGTAGAAATCAGCAAGGATAGCGGCGTCAAGCGCTTCATCTATGCCTCTTCATCCTCCGTTTATGGCATCAAGGAAGAGCCAGAAGTGCATGAGGAGATGTCACTTGAACCACTCACTGACTATTCAAGGTTCAAGGCGGACTGTGAAAAGATCCTGGGAGAATACCAGTCTGAAGATTTCACGACACTGACGATACGACCAGCGACAGTCTGTGGGTATGCAAGACGACAGAGGCTGGATGTCGTGGTGAATATCCTGACGAACCTGGCTTACCATAAACGGAAGATCAGTGTCTTCGGTGGCGAACAGCTGAGACCAAACATCCATATCAAAGACATGGTAAGGGTCTATCTTGCCGCCCTCGAAGCGCCGGATGAGAAAATTGCCGGTGAGATATTCAATGCCGGCTACGAAAATATGAAAGTCTCAGAGATCGCTCAGACCGTGAAGAATGTCACTGGCGATGATGTCGAGCTGATCACCACTCCGACTGACGATAACCGCTCGTATCACATCTCTTCAAGAAAGATCGCCGAAAAACTTGGTTTCCATACGGCATACACGATCGAAGATGCCGTCATCGATCTGAAGGACGCTTTCGATCAGGGATTGCTGCCTGACTCGCTTGAAAAAAGTGAGTATTTCAATATCAAGCAGATGCAGAAGATCAATCTCACGTAACCACCTTGATCAGTATCGACCTGGATAACACTATCGCCTGTTATGACGCTGTCTTTTCCAACGTCGCGGTTGCCATGGAGTTGATCGATCCGGGGGTAGATCTCAGCAAATCTGAGATCAAACAGCAGGTAGTTGAAAGGTTCGACGACAGGGAATGGCAGAGACTGCAAGGCAAAGTCTATGGCAAGTACATGCATACTGCTGAAGTCTTTCCAGGGTTCATGGAGTTTCTTCTCCTCGCGAGGTTGAGAGGAGAGGAGTTGGCGATCGTCAGCCACAAAACAGAATACGGGCATTTCGATGAAGATAAGTTCTCCCTGCGCAAGGTAGCGGCGGACTGGTTGAAGGCTAAAGGTATAACAGGCAGAGACTCCAATAACATCCATGAGGACAACCTGCACTTCTGTGATACCCGTGAAGCCAAAGTCGAGAGGATAAATGCCCTTGGAAGTGACGCCTTGATCGACGATCTTTCTGAGATCTTGGAGCATAGTGAACTGGAATCCAGGATCAGCCGGATACTTTTTGCGCCTGGAAATGCCCGATCTGGGGGCGATATCCCGTCTCTGTCTTCGTGGCGCGAGATCTCCAGCAAGTTGTTCGGTCCATGGGCTGAAGACGAGATCCTACAGATCCTGAACGAAAAGTTTCCATGGCTCGACGTGACCCAGGTTCAGCGAATTACTGGCAGGGCTAATAGCGAAGTCTTCGTACTGGGTGGAAACGATGGATCAAGATGCCTGTTAAAGATATATCCTGACCTGCAGCATGATAGAAGGACAAGGTTGCTCAATGAGGTCGCTGCGGTGAAATTCCTCAAAGAGAAAGGTCTTCCTGTGCCGGCTTATGTGGCCAGTGATAGTGATCTCAACTGGGCAGTATTTGAGTTTATCGATGGGGAGGGGGTGTCGTCCGAAGAACCTGGTTTCCACGCAGAAAGCATGAACTTTATCTCTGCGCTGGTGAAAAACTTTCCCTATTCAGCACATGGCAGTCTTTTCCCACTCGCGTCAGAAGCGTGCTTGAAAGGGGATGAGCTTCTGGACCAGGTCCGCGATCGAATCAGAAGGTTGCAGACAGTAGAGAATCAACAGCTGGCTGATTTCCTCGATAATGAGTTCAGACCACAATTCGACTCAGCTGTCTCTGCGCTATCGGATTCAGAGAAAGCCCTTTTCAGTGTGCCCCTTGAGCCAAGCGATCTCGTCCTGAGCCCATCAGACTTCGGGTCTCACAATGCGGTCAGGGACGATAACGGCGCTGTGGTCTTCATCGATTTTGAATATTTTGGCTGGGATGATCCTGTCAAACTGGTATCGGACTATTTCTGGCATCCTGGCATGCAGCTTTCTTCAGTCCAACAGGATCAGTGGCTCATGGGAGCCAGAGAGCTGTTCGCACAGCGTGAGGGATTTCTGCATCGGTTGGACAGTATGCTGCCATTTTTCGGGTATAAATGGTGCCTGATACTACTCAATGAATTCATGAGCAAGAACCTGGAACAGAAAGTTAGGACTGGCAGACATTCTGAAGATGAACTGACCAGTGTGCAGAGAACGCAGCTGCAAAAAGCACGACATCTACTGACAAGCTTGAGGAAATATTCGGAATAAAATGGATCAGAGATCAAAAGAACTAAGGGCGTTGATCGTAAAAGCCCTCGAAGGTGGGGGCAGAGGGCATCTGGGTTCCTCCATGTCATTGGTGGAAATTTTGAGGGTGTTGTTTGACTCCTTCCTCAGGTATCGGCCAGATGACCATTTATGGTCAGGCAGGGATCGTCTGATCCTCAGCAAGGGACATGGGTGTCTTGCACTTTATGCCTTGCTGGCCGACAAGGGATTCTTCGATGAATCTGAACTGGAGACTTTCTGTCACCTCGATTCCAGACTTGGAGGCCATCCTGAGCGGTTGAAACTGCCTGGTATCGAAGCTTCTACCGGGGCGCTGGGCCACGGGTTACCTATGGGGGTCGGGATGGCCCTCGCCGCAAGGATGAAGGGGCAGGATCAGCGAGTCGTAGTGATCGTTGGTGATGGGGAGATCAACGAAGGCTCGAACTGGGAAGCAGCGATGTCTGCGAGCAAACACAGACTAGAAAACCTCGTCGTCATGGTGGATTACAACAAGCTGCAGTCCTATGGTCTGACCAGCGAAGTCCTCGATCTCGAACCATTGTGTGATAAGTGGACCAGCTTCGGATTCCAGACCGTCGAGATCGATGGCCATAGTGTCGCTGAACTGGAAGAGACCCTGGCCGCTTTACCATTAGCGAGCGGCAAACCCTCGGCGATAATTTGTCACACGATCAAAAGCAAGGGGTTCCCTTTTGCCGAAGGGAAACCTGAATGGCATCACAAATCAGGCTTCAAGGAAGAAGATATCGCCGCGATGTATGAGTGCCTCAAATAATACATAACTATAGAGTAGAAGAAACATAACGTGAGACAGAAAGCATTAAACAGTGTTTATGAGTTGGCCAAGACCGATGACCGTGTAGTGTTCGTCGGTTCGGATCTAGGGCCGGGTGTGTTGCAAGAAATGAAAACCAGTATGCCGGAAAGGTTCTACATGGAAGGTGTCAGTGAACAACATGTGGTCGGTATGGCTGCTGGATTGGCGATGGAGGGATTCCTGCCCTATGTCAACACGATAGCCACATTCTTGACTCGCCGCTGTTTCGAGCAGGTGGCGCTCGATCTCTGCCTTCAGGATCTACCAGTCAGGCTCATCGCCAACGGTGGTGGTCTTGTCTACGCACCTCTTGGTCCCACCCACCTTGCGATAGAAGATATCGCTATCATGCGCAGTCTGCCTAACATGACGGTAGTAGCACCCTGTGATGCCGATGAGATGGGTCGCTTCATGAGCAAGACGCTGGACTGGCCTCATCCTATCTATATCCGCCTGGCGAAGGGCTATGACGAGATCGTGAGCAGTGATGCCCATGATTTCGAGATCGGTAAAGCGATCACGATGAAACCCTACGATGATGGTGTATTCATCACGACGGGGGTCATGGCGCAGCTAGCTCTCAAGGCATGCGAGATACTGGAGAAGGAAGGGGTCAATTGTGGTGTGGTTCATATGCATACTGTTAAGCCGCTGGATGGTGACGCGCTGCAGGATTGTCTGACAGGAGCCAGTGCAGTGATAACAGTTGAAGAGCATATCCGTTCGGGTGGGCTTGGCTCAGCTGTCCTCGAGTATTGCAGTGATACAGCACCTGAATCTTGCTGCAAGGTTTCAAGGATCGGTCTACCTGACAGGTTCCCTGACAAGTATGGCAGGCAGGATTCGCTGATGGAGCATATGGGCATATCAGTGGACATGCTGGTCGATGCGATGCGGAAAAAATTAGTACAGACATGACGCTGTTTTCCGGAAACGATGAGCTGGCATTACAGGAGGAATACCTGGAGAAAGGGTATGTGATCCGTCCTGTCTCAAATCCCGATGCTCTACAGCAGATCTGCAAAGAGATGCGTGAACTTGTCATGATGCATCTACCAGCAGGTAAGGTAGAGCCAGAGCAGGATGGTCTGTTCGACCAGACAGACAAGCTGGTCAAGATAGATGAACTTAATGACTTCAGGCTCGCTGTCATCCAGGGCATCAATGCGAAAGAGGACTTCAGACGGAATTATTATGAACTGGCCAGGAAATACCTGGATGTGATCGTTGGCAACGAACTGGCGATGCAGCTCAGGGTCAATCTGAGTATCCAGTTCCCAGGTGACAAAAGCTCATTGCTTCCTATGCATGCAGATACCTGGTCAGGTGATTCCCCGTACGAGGTGGTGGTGTGGCTGCCCCTTGTCGACTGCTACAAGACCAAATCTATGTACATCATGCCTTCCGCCAAGTATCAGGGGATACTGGAAACGTTCGTCAATGGCGACATAAAAGATTCGGATGACCTCTTCGATCGACATGAGGATGATCTCGAATTCCTGACTGTCAATTTTGGCGAAGTCCTGATCTTTGACCAGTCGCTCCCCCATGGGAATATCGTCAATCAGGAAAAAGACGTGAGATGGTCCATGAACTGTCGTTTCAAAGGGTTGTTCACTCCTTATGGAGACAAGAAACTTGGGGAATTCTTCGAGCCTATCACTATCAAGCCTGCATCGATGAAAGGGATGAAGTACAGGTTGCCGGATATACATGAACGATAATTTCAGGGGCTACATATCCAGTCGTCCTTTCATGGGCGAGAGGGTTCCTCAACATATCCAGAACCTTGTGATAAGGACATACTGCACACAGCGTAAACTCAACTATCTGTTGAGTGCGACTGAATATGCCATGGATGGCTGCCATATCATCCTGAACCAGATAATCAATGAGTTGCCGGAGCTCGCCGGTATAGCTGCATACAGTCTCTTTCAGTTACCTGAAGATGATGGGGAAAGGACCCGTATATTTTCCCGGGTCCTCGAAGCAGGTAAGGTCTTCCATTTTTGTGTGGAAGGGTTGAAGCTTGAAAACGAACAGGATATGGAACGTCTCGAAAATATCTGGTTAGTGAAGAAGACTTTACCCGGCTGTCCTGATCTGCAGGTGGATGACCCAGGCATCTCAAGATGAAGTCGCTCAGAAATTTCATCACACCGCTGCATCAGGCTTCTGACAGGGATTTCCTGGCCAGGATGATCGATGACAAAGTTCACTGCATGAAGATCGCCAAGCAGTATGGCAAGGAATACTGGGACGGTGACAGGCGGTACGGGTACGGGGGCTACACCTACAGGCCTGGGTACTGGAAACCTGTTGCAGAGAAGCTGATTTCGACCTATGGCCTGAAAGATGGGTCCAGAGTCCTGGATATGGGGTGTGGTAAAGCCTATCTGCTGCATGAGATGCTCCTGCTTGAACCGGGACTGGAGATCTGCGGTCTGGACATCTCGGACCATGGTATGGCGGATGCTACTGATCTCGTCAGACCATTCGTAAGTCAGCATGACGCAAGGGATCCGTTACCGTTCGGCGACCAGAATTTCGATCTGTGCATCTCCATCACGACACTTCACAACCTGGAAATCTTTAACCTCGAGACGGCTTTAAAAGAACTGGCAAGGGTCGGTAAGCAAGGGTATGTGGTAGTAGAGAGTTATCGCAATGAACAAGAACTGTTCAACCTGCAATGCTGGGCGCTGACCTGCGAATCATTTTTCAGTGTAGAGGAATGGAAGTGGTTATTCGAACACTTCGGGTATGCCGGTGATTATGAATTCATCTTCTTCGAATGAACATGGCTGATCCAAGAAAGATATTGATACTGGGACATAACGGTTTTATCGGCTCGCATCTGTCCAGCTACCTCGACCGTCATGCCTCGATGGAAGTCGTCGGTAGATCACTCCCATCAGTCGATCTGACCCGACAAGAGAATTGCCAGCAACTCTCGGCACACTTCGACAAGGATACAGTGCTGATCATATTGGCTGCGGTAAAGCGGCAATTCGGAGATTCGCTCTCTGTTTACATGCAGAATATGGAGATAACCAGGAATATCGCTGACCTCATCGAGGCGAACCCGGTCCAGCGAGTCATCTACTTCAGTTCAGCAGCGGTCTATGGAGAAGAAACTGAGAACCTTGATATCTCAGAGGAGACAGAAGTGAACCCGACGTCTTTCTATGGGATCGCAAAATACAGCTCGGAATGTGTGCTACGGAAGATCTGCCGGGAATCAGAGGTCAGCCTGGTCTGTCTGAGGCCGCCGCTCATCTACGGGCAGGGTGACCAGGGCCGCACCTATGGTCCTTCAGGGTTTTCCCAGTCTGCGATGGAGGCAGAGCAGATCACCTTGTGGGGAGACGGTAATGAACTTCGTGAATTCATCTACATAGAAGATGTCTGCAGAATTATCGAGCGGCTTGTCAGCCGTGATACGGTCCCTGCCGTGCTGAATGTCGCCAGTGGGAACAGGTATACATTCAGTGATGTGATAGATGTGCTCAGGAAGGAGTTTCCGGACCTGAAGACGGCGACCCGTGAAAGAAGCAAAGATAAAGTAGATAACGCATTCGATCCTACATTGCTGCGCTCTATATGTGGTGAAGATTTTTCCTTCACAGGGCTGGAGAAGGGGATCAAGGCAATCATCCATGACCGCTGATTCTTCTACTGGAATAGATTTTCCTGGCGAGTCGTCGATGCTCATCGACCTGGGAAGACAACCTGTCTCGAACAGGTTCCTTGCTGACGATGAGGTAGCCCCTGAGTTTCAGATGCGGCTGATGCTGGATCATGCGACAGGCATCATATATCTCGAACAGCCTTTTCCCCTCGATGAACTGAAACCGAGATATGACTGGCTTACATGTTTCGAACCGGAGGATCATCTAGACGATCTGGTGGAACAGATCATGCAGCTTCCTCGTCTGGGTGCCGATGCACTGGTCGGTGCATACAGTTTCAAGGATCAGTCAACCCTCGACCGTCTTGCTGTCAAAGGTCTGACCAATCACTATGTGATCGACCCGGCAGAAGACCTGGGGATCTCTGATCCCTGCGCCAATGTCGAAACCTACCAGTCTGTCTTTGATAGCAAGAAAGCTGGAGATATAAGAGCAGCAAGGGGTTCTGCCGACATATTCGTCGTGCGACATGTGGTCGAGCATGCTTATGACCTGATGCAGTTCGTAGAAGCTGTAGATGCCCTGGTGAGGCCTGGAGGTTATATCGTCTGGGAACTGCCTGATTGTGAGAGCGCGTTCATCCATGGTGATTGCACTACTGTCTGGGAAGAGCATATCTACTACTTCACTGCTTTTACCTTCAGGAACTTCCTGATGCAACTGGGTTACACGATCGACTATTTCCACTCTTATCCCTATGCCCTGGAAAATTCGATAACTGCTATCGTCCACAGGGATCCATCAACCGAAAAGGTCGTTCCTGATGCTGCCCAGTTGGAAGCTGCGCGGATGCAGGCCTCAGGCTTTGCCAGTCGATTGATCGGAAGAAAAGATGAAGTAAGGGCGCGACTCAAGGCGTTGAGCAGCAAGGGGAGGGTCGCAATTTTTGGTGCAGGCCACCTGACAGTTGCTTTCGTGTCAATCCTGGGTGTCGGGGAATACATAGATGTCGTCCTCGATGACAATGAGAACAAGATCGGAAAGCAACTGGCGGCGGGAAATATCCCGATCCATGGTTCAGAGGCACTATACGATGATGTCAGCGTCTGCCTTCTTGGATTGAACCCGCAGAACCAGCCTAAAGTCGTGTCCAAGCATTCCGGGTTCCTGGAAACTGGTGGTAGTTTTTACACTATCTTCCCCGAAACATTTTCTGATGACATAAAGCTGCTTTGAATCCGCAAAAATTCAGAGAGTTTAATGAAGAGGTCTTCTACCCCCGCTTGAGTCCACTTCAGCTTGGTCCAGATGACTTCTCTGATCTTAAAAAACAAGCCTCCGGCAATCCTAGAAGAAGAGCGCGGATATGCTGTCATCAGAGTCCCAAAGATGTGCTGCATGAGATGTTCATCGTGCATGCGAAGGACTGTTATGTCCGCCCACACAAGCATGTAGATAAAGCGGAATCTCTGCATGTGCTAGAAGGTGAAGCAGACGTCATATTCTTCGATGCTGAGGGCGTCATAACCGAGGCGTTTCCGATCAGTGCCAGCGATCCAGGGACAGACAACTTTTATCGACTGGAAACCGGTATCTACCATTCGCTCATCATAAGAAGTGAGTTTCTTGTCTTCCACGAGGTGACCAAAGGGCCTTTCCGCGCAGATCAGACTGTTTTCCCGGAGTGGGCCCCAAAAGAAGGCACGGATGCCCAGAAACGATTTACAGATGAAATGAATAACAGGCTTGGAGAGTACATATAAATATGTTTGTCGAAGGAGTTCGTCATGATTCAAGCTGCAGGGTGTGCCAGAGCAAAGCCATCAAGACCCTGTACAAACTACATGATACCCCTCTGGAAGATCAGTTCTTGAGGCATGAGGATATCGATCAGCCGCTTTATCCACTAGAGTTGGCCATGTGTGAAGCATGCCGTTATATCTTCCTTCCATACATAGTGGACCCCGATGAGAGCTACAGTGATTATCTGTATAACAGTAGTGTCACACACGGCCTTAACAGCCATTTCGATCAATATGCATCAGAGCTGGTGAAACAGAACGCGGTGCCGCCAGGGACGTTTGCTGTAGACCTTGGCAGCAACGATGGTTCGATGCTAGCGTCGTTGAGAAAAGCGGGACTTGAAGTGCTCGGTGTCGAACCGGCATCGGCTATCGCGAAACAGGCGAATGAGAATGGCCTGCCAACTATCAATGATTATTTCACAGAGGATGTCCTCAACAGTATCACGGCTGAACACGGCAAACCGGGAGTGATCACTGCCAACTATATGTATGCAAACATTGATGACCTGGTCGAGTTTACCCGTTGTGTTCACTCGCTGCTTGCAGAAGACGGCATCTTCGTAATCCAGACAGGCTATCATCCAGAACAGATGAAGATAGGTATGTTTGACTATATCTATCATGAGCATTTCTCCTATTTCACCTTGGATTTTCTAGACCGGTTTCTTGCTAAAAATGGTCTACAAATCATTGATGCCAGCATACATGCACCCAAGGGGGGATCAATACGGATTACTGCCCAGCATGCAGGTGGATCAAGAGTGGTTAGCAGCAACGTGGTGGAGATCATTCGATCGGAACAGGCCCAAGGCGCGACTGACCCACAATGGTATGAAAAATTCTACGTGCTGGTTCAGCAGGAAAAAAACAGGATTACCGGTCGCCTGGATGAATATAAATCCGCTGGCAAAACGATAGCCGGATTTGGCGCCTCTCACAGCACCACTACACTGACCTATGAATTCGGGCTGACAGATTACCTAGACTATATTGTCGACGATAATCCGGATAAACATGGGACATTTTCTCCTGGAGCGAAAATACCAGTTTATCCATCATCTCACATGCAGTGCTCTCCTCCGGATTGTATTGTTTTATTGGCATGGCAGCATGCTAAGACAATTTACGAGAAATACAGGCATCAAAACAGAAATATTGACTGGATAATCCCTTTTTCAGAATTCAAAGAATATTTATGAATATATTAGTTTTTGGTGGTACCAGGGGTATTGGCAGTGTAATTGTGAAAGCCCTTGAAGAAAGGGGAGATAAAGTTATTACTGCTTCCAGATCGAAAATAGATTCTACTAATCATATTGAAATAGATATTTCAGAAGTTGACAGAAACAAAATTAGCGGCCTTTCAGATATTGATCATGTTGTTTTTGCACATAGGTACAGGGGTGACTCCTGGGATGAAGAATTTCAGATTACTGTTAAAAGCGTTCATGAATGGGTAAATATATTGATTGAGAGAATCAATAGAGGAGGTTCAGTTGTTTTTTTGAGTTCTGTAGCCAGCACTTATATTCTGGATGAGCAGCCAGCAGAGTATCATGCATCCAGAGCATCCCTGGAAAGTTTGATGAAGTTTTGTGCAGTAAATTATGGACATTTGGGTATCAGATTTAATTGTGTGCAGCCGTCAACATTAATTAAACCTGAAAATAACCAATTTTTTAAACCCGGAAATGAAGTACGAAAACTAATAGAAGATATTACGCCACTGAAGCGAATGGGCACTGCAGAAGATATAGCAGGAATAATCAAGTTTTTAACGAGTGAAGATTCCATGTTTGTAACCGGAAATTCAATCATTGTTGATGGAGGACTTTTTCTGGTAGGCCAGGAAAGTATTGCCAGACATTTATCAGGATTAAAACATTAGTTATGGAAAGAATATCTTTCGTAGACTTTTACAAGAAGAATAATATTTCTCCTGTTTCACAGGATGTCTCAAATCTTGAAAAACATTTCCAAAGAAGATCGGCTCTTATTAGGTCTCTGGGATTGCCTGAATTTAGTATAAAAGGAACTTCTGTTATCGAGTTTGGACCCGGATCTGGACACAATGCATTATTTACAGCTTCTCTTGAACCTCGCCTTTACTATCTTGTTGATGGCAATACAGTAGGATTGGAAAGTGCTAAAAAGCTATTAAAACCACCCTCAAATATTGAAATACAGTTTATAGAGTCTTTATTTGAAGAGTATTTTTCAAGCAAAAAGTTCGAACTGGTGTGGGCTGAAAACTGTATTTCACATCAAGCCAATCCGAAAAAAATTCTTAAGCATATCTCCAGCTTTACAGATAAAAATGGCGTTCTGGTTTTTACAACACACAGCGGCGCATCCTATTTATCAGAAACTATTCGCAGGATAGGAGCATATATAAATACTAGGGATATACATGATTTAAATGCCCAACTTGAGAAACTTACTCCCTTTTTTGCAAGGCATTTATCCCATCTTAAAAATATGAGCAGACCGGTAAAGGATTGGATATTAGATTCATTATTGAATCCTCTTGAGTTTTCAAAAATTATGAATTTGGAAGATGCTATAGCCGTCCTAAATGATGATTTCGAATTTTTTCATTCTTCACCAAAATTTATAAGAGATCTACGGTGGTATAAAGATCAGATATTTGAGCATAGACAATATAATAAAATTGCATTGAACTGTTATTACAAGAATAACCTTTCATTTTTAGATTACAGATACGATTTTCCAGAAACAGATGAAGAATTTGGTATTGAACTGGAAAGAAAATGTCTTCATGCCTGGGATGAAATGTGTGCTATCCAGAAAAATAACTCTCTTGATCTTAACAATTTCATAACAAACGCAATGGAAATTGCTGAGTTGATTGGAGGGATTTCCCCAAAAACCACATTGGCAATAAACGAGTCTTTGGAATGGTTAGAGAATGGTGCTGTTCTAGATCGAAATTACAAAAATCTTGAACAGTGGTGGGGAAAAGGAACGCAATATTTAAGTTTTATAAGAAAATAATTTTAGCTATCTCTAAAATTAACAAAGCAATATTTCTGAGTTAATAACCTAATGAATCTGGGCATTAAAAACAAAATAGCACTTGTTACAGGGGGAAATAAGAATATAGGTAAGTTTATTTCCAATGCATTAGCTAATGAAGGAGCTGATTTAATAATAGCTGCAAGGTCGGCTTCTGAGTCAGCATCAGATTTTCAGAAAAATAAAGTTTATAAATTTATCGATATAGACTTAATGCTACCGGATGGTCCAAATAAATTAATAGAGTATCTTGAAGATAACGATTACTGGCCAGATATTGTGATTCATAATCTAGGAGGCTCTCTTAATGTAAGGGATTCTTTTTCTAATGTTGATGATTGGGCCAAGGTTTGGCAGTTTAATCTGGGAATAGGACATGAATTAAACTGTAAAATAATTCCAAAAATGATCGAAAAGAAATGGGGAAGAATTGTCCATCTTTCAACATTATCAACAGCAACCTATGAAGGAAACGCCGCATATTTGTCAGCCAAATGTGCATTGGAAGGATATGTTAAGAGAGTAAGTAAAGATATTTCGAAACATAATGTGATAATGAATATAGTGGCTCCAGGGTTGGTAGAGCTTGAAGAAAGATATTTAACGGAAAAGGCTAAGAAAGAGCCTGAATTTATAGAAAGTTATTTCGATCACCATCTGCCAATTAGGCGAATGTGCAAACCTTCAGAAGTTGGAAGACTGGTGGCATTTATGTGTTCAGAGCATAGTGCATTCATGCCTGGGGCTATTGTAAGAATAGATGGAGGCGGATATTAATAACAGCAAAGTAGAGTTTTTCTCACAAGGATTTGAAATTATAAAATCCGATAATTTGAAATTATTGGAAGAATTACGCTCAAATATATTCAAATGCATGTCAGACATATTTTCTATAAACCCTAATTTTTCTCCTGAGGAAGGCTTTAATTATTTTCATAAACATATAGAGTCAATCTCACCAACAGAAGTCAATTCATTGCGAATTGATCTGATAAAAAAGATTTCTAATGAAATTGATTTTTCTGAAATTATTTACCGTTCTTTTGAAAGCTCTATAAATGCGTTGTTAGGGCCTGATATTCTTGCTCAGAAAGTTTGTAATATTGTAATTCAGCCACCTTTGGATCCGAATCCCAGCGAGCTTCATCGTGATGCACCTTTGAATTCTCCATATGAAATTGTTGTTTGGGTCCCCTTTGTTGATTGTTATGCAACCAAGTCAATGTATATATTGGGAGCAAAGGAAACTGATGAGGCGCTGTCATTTCTAGAAAAAAATCAGGATGACTGGGATTCTTTTGAAACATTTTGTAAAGATAAATCAATTCAGCCTTCGGTTCCTTTTGGATACGCTCTGGTTTTCTTCACAGGGTTGTTTCATGGTTCATTTATTAACCAGGAAAAAGAAACTCGTGTTTCTGTAAATATTCGATATAAAAATTTATTTTCTCCTTCTGGGCTCAAAAACCAATTGCAATTTTTCAAACTTTTAAGATCATCACCGCTTGCAAAACTTGGCTCAAAATTGGAAATGAAAGAGCTAACAAAATGAGATCATTTTATTCCATGATTGATACAACTATGGGTACGCCGCAACCTGAGCAATTGTCATTGTGTCGCAAAAAGGCTCATGCAGAGGGTGGTGAAATTGTTTTTTATGGTGCGGAAGAAATCCAGTGCATTCATACTCAACCTTTTATTCTTTCAAAGTTGAAAAGAACACCAGGCATTTCTGACGTAATCTTTTTTGCTTTTGCTCAGTTTTGTTATGGTGAGAATTTGAATTTGAAAATTCTCATGGAGTTGGTCAAGGAAGGATACGGAGTTCATTTCGCCAGAGAAGATTTGAGCTTTTATTCAGCGGACAATATTGAACAAACATTTTTACTCCTTTCGGCATACCATCATTCTCACCGGTGCAGATTGTAAGCACACTTTACTCATGTTCATCATGTTATTTGACAGAGCTGACGTGTAAAAAAGTGAACCTTTCTATTCAAAGATTTGGTTGGTTTTTATCCAGGCAGGTATATTTTGTCAGAAAAGGTGGTGTGAAAGTATTTTTTTCCTTATTAAGCCGTTATTGCCTGTTTGTTCTTGGTCTTATTCCCGGACTAATATTATTCTTTTGCATGAGGTTACTTCGTCCGTTCCTGATTGTTAGGATTCATCAGCTAATCAGTACAAGGATAGGTCATTTAACCGCAAATACAGAATTGTATGTCTGTGAAGTTGAGTCTGGAATTAATAGACCAGAAAAGCCATTTATAGATATTGTCTATCATGGTGGGCATAGAATCTGTAATAAACAACTTGCCAGAATGTGGAAGAGAAAACTGAGGGTCTGGCCTAAATGGATTCTTGAACCAGCCTATGTCCTAAATGAACTCATTCCTGGCGGCGTTCCACACATTGCTCCGTCACCTTTCCAATTTGGTCGTGATGCATTGAATCTGTTTGAAAAATCCGATTGTCACATTGAGTTTACGGCGGCTGAGGAGGCACGGGGGCTCAAGGAGCTTACCAAACTGGGTATTGCGGAAAATGCAGAATTTATCTGCCTTAATGTCAGGGACAATCTTTACCTGAATGAGGTCATCCCCGTAGAAAGTAACTGGACTTACCATAACTATCGCGACAGCGATATCGATAACTATGCCCAGGCGGCTGAGAGACTTGCTGACATGGGCTACTTCGTCCTGAGGATGGGGGCCCTGGTAAACAAGCCCCTAAGATCAGATCACCCAAGGGTCATAGATTATGCCTGCAATGGGATGAGATCGGATTTCATGGATGTTTACCTCGGAGCAAAATGTCTATTCTGTCTCAGTACTGGATCAGGTTTCGATGGCATCCCATTGATCTTCAGAAGGCCTATCGCCTATATCAATATAGTGCCACTAGGCTACCTGGAAACCTACGTAAAGGATTCGCTTTTCCTGGGAAAACATCATATCTGTACGCGCACGAACAATACGCTCAGTGAAAGTGAGATCTTTGCCAGAGGAGTGGGTTTCAGTCTTTCCAGCCACGAATTCGAGCAACAGGATGTGGTTCTACAGGAGAACAGTCCCGAGGAGATCACTGACCTGGCGCTTGAGATGCTGGCACGAGTCAAAGGTACCTGGGTCGATAATGCAGATGATTCAGCAATCCAGCAGAAATTCTGGAATATCTATCCCCTCGATGCTGTCAATCCTTCGAATGGCAAGCCGATCCATGGTTCCAGAAATGGCATCTATGCAGCTTCTTTCCTCCGGATGCATCCTGAATGGGTAAATTGAGAATAGATTAATGAAAGTACTTGTAACCGGTGCAGATGGCTTCATAGGCTCTCACTTGACGGAGATGCTGGTCAAACGCGGCTATGAAGTAAGAGCCTTCGTCTATTACAACTCCTTTAATTCCTGGGGTTGGCTGGACACCTGTGATAAAACAACCAGGGAAAAAATGGATGTCTTCAGCGGCGATATCCGGGACCCCAATGGTGTAAGAGTAGCTATGCAGGGTTGTGATGTCGCACTGCATCTTGCAGCTCTGATCGCAATCCCCTATTCATACCATTCTCCAGATTCCTATGTCGACACGAACATCAAAGGGACATTGAACGTGCTGCAGGCAGCAAGAGACATTGGGCTAGAGAAGGTTGTCCATACGTCGACCAGTGAGGTCTACGGGACGGCGCAGTTCGTCCCCATCACTGAACAGCACCCACTACAGGGGCAGTCTCCTTACTCTGCTACCAAGATCGGTGCCGACCAGTTGGCGATGTCGTTCCACGATTCATTCGGCTTGCCAGTGACGATCATCCGCCCATTCAACACATACGGGCCCAGGCAGTCTGCAAGAGCAGTTATTCCGACTATCATCACGCAGTTATTGTCCGGAAACACAAGTATCAAGCTCGGGGCCCTGTCTCCAACGAGGGATTTCAATTACGTATCGGACACGGCATCTGGATTCATAGCGGCACTCGAGACGAAAGATATACAAGGTGAAGTGATAAACCTGGGTAGTAATTTTGAGATATCGATCAGTGAGACCGCATCAGTGATCGCTGAAGTGATGGGGGTAGAACTCTCTATAGAGTCAGATGTGGTCCGCCTTCGACCTGAGAATAGTGAGGTGGAAAGGCTCCTCGCAGACAACACCAGGGCGCGGGAAATGATGGGTTGGGAGCCTGAGTTCGGAGGGATAGAAGGCTTCAGGAAGGGCATCGCAAAAACTATCGAGTGGTTTTCACAGCCAGAAAATCTGGCAGCCTATAAAAGCGAGCATTACAACATCTAGGTATAGAAGGTGGCGGAATTCGAAATAGCAGGAAGAAAGATAGGGCCGGATCATCCACCTCTGGTCGTCGCAGAGATCGGGATCAATCATAACGGCAGTCTCGAGGTGGCCATGGCTATGGTCGATGCAGCTGAAAGAGCAGGGGTCGAAGTAGTCAAACATCAGACCCATGTGATCGAGGATGAGATGAGCAAGGCGGCCCAGAAAGTCATCCCTGGTAATTCGGACCAATCTATCTATGACATCATGGCTGACTGTGCACTAGACGAGGAAGAAGAAGTCGCGCTCAAGGAATATGTGGAAAGCAAAGGCATGATTTTTATCAGCACGCCCTTTTCCAGGGCAGCTGCAGAAAGGCTGGAAAGGATGGGGGTAAGTGCCTACAAGATAGGCTCTGGTGAATGTAACAATTATCCATTGATCAAACATATTGCCCGGTTCGGCAAGCCAGTCATCCTGAGCACGGGCATGAACACGATACCCAGCGTCAGAAAGGCTGTAGAGATATTCGAAGAATTTGATGTGCCTTACGCGCTGCTGCACACGACTAACCTGTACCCGACGCCTCCCCATCTTGTCAGGCTGGGAGCCATGACCGAGCTTGCTGACAATTTTCCCAACGCAGTGATAGGTCTGTCTGACCATACGACTGACAACCTGGCCTGTCTGGGGGCCACTGCTCTTGGGGCTTCGATCCTCGAAAGGCATTTCACTGACACCATGGACAGGCAGGGACCGGACATAGTGTGTTCCATGGATGAAAATGCGTGCAGAGAATTGATCATAGGTAGTCTAACTTTGCATTCAGAACTGGGAGGTGTGAAGGAACCGGCTACAGAAGAACAGGTCACCATGGATTTTGCCTTTGCAACAGTGGTGACGATCAAGGATATAGAAGAAGGTGAAATGTTCACGGATCAGAACCTTTGGGTAAAGAGACCGGGAACGGGAGAGATCAAGGCAGATCGCTACGAGAGTATCCTGGGTAGAAGAGCAACCAGGCCCCTGGCGTCAGATACGCATCTCTCTGATAGTGATATCGGATAGCCTCGTCTCCAGTAAAGATCTTTGGCCAGTTCCGAAAAAGTAATCATCACGGGAGCCAGTGGATTTATCGGGGCCACGATATCTGACTATCTTGAAGAAATGGGATTTGATATCACGCGGGTCAGCAGGAGATCCGGACCCGGGATACACGCGGTTGAGGATTATCGAGACACACCTGCAGGCAAGTACCTAATCCATCTCGCAGAATCGTCCGTCATCAATGAAGTGAATGAAAAAGATGCCGATGGCAAGGATGGGATGTTGCTCGATGATCTTGCTGGCAGGTTTGAAAAACTGATATATGCATCTTCTGCGGCGGTGTACGGGAATACGAACCCATATCCAAACAAGGCAGATGATCCTGCAGATCCTTCAGATGCCTATACAAGACAGAAGATCAGTCACGAGAAAATAGCGATGATGCACGGAGGTATAGTGCTCCGCCTCTCGAATATCTTTGGTCCGGGCATGTCAGAAACTAATGTTTTTTCAGATATCTTGAAACAGATAGATTCAACTGGCCCACTGTTGCTAAGAGACCTGTCACCAGTTAGGGATTTCCTCTCTATTTACGAATTGAGCGGCCTGTTCGCCAGGTTGCTGGATGAATTCAGATCATGTATCTGCAACGTGGGTTCAGGAAGTGGCATCAGTATAGGCGACCTGGCCAGGTTGATCCTCGATACTTGTGGCCAGGAGGGAAGGCCTGTCGAGGCGAAGAGTGCTTCTAGTAACCGTTCATGCAATACCCTGGACATCTCGGAGACGTACAACCTGTTTCGCTGGAAACCATCCTTGCCGCTTGAAGAACAGGTTCGACAATTCATCCATTCAGAGGCAATCATTAGGTAGGTGATGAGTAAAAAAAGAAAGATCGCGATCTTTACGGGTAACAGGGCTGAATACGGACTGCAATTTCCTATTCTGAAGGCAGTGGATGAGCATCCTAATATGGAATACATCCTACTTGTATCTGGTGCACACCTCGATGCGAATTTCGGAAAGACACTCGACGAGATCGAACGTGACGGCTTCAGGATCGATGCTGAGATCAAGATCGACATGAGTGAGGATACAAAGATATCTACTGCCCATGCCATCAGCACTGGGATCGAAGAAGTCGCAAAGGCTCTGGAGCAATTCTCCCCAGATGTGTTCGTCGTCTATGCCGACAGGTTCGAAGGTTTCGCTGCGGTGATCGCTTCCACGCAGATGAATATCCCAACTGCTCATATCGAGGGCGGTGATCTTACTGAGGGCGGCGCTCTTGATGATTCGGTCAGGCATGCGATGACCAAACTGTCTCACGTGCACTTCACCACCAACCAGCAGGCCAGTAACAGGATACTCGCGATGGGCGAGGAAGCGTGGCGGGTTCACACGGTAGGCTTTCCTGCTATCGACATGATCTCAGAAGAAAATTTTGCAAGTCCTGAAGAGATAGAAGAAGCTCTCGGGCTGGATCTGGAGAAACCGATAGTGTTGTTTACACAGCACTCTGTCACGACCGAATTTGAAGAGGCGAGATCCCAGGTGCTGCCGTCACTGGAAGCCATCAGATCACTGGCCGAGGAAGGCGTACAGGTGATCCTGACTTATCCCAACAATGATGCGGGAGGCAGGATGATCATCGATGAACTGGAGAAATTTTTAGCGCTGGATATTCCTGGTACACAGGTGCATCAGTCATTGGGCCGATATCTTTACCATGGGGTACTCGCACTGGCGCGCGATGACCGGGTGAAGATAGCCTGCCTCGGTAATTCATCATCGGGGATCAAGGAGACCCCGGTATTCGGCTGTCCTACAGTCAATATCGGGTCCAGACAACTGGGCAGGTTGCGTGGTGAGAATGTCATCGATGCAGAATACGATAAATCATCCATATTTGATGCGGTGACGAGGTGCCTGTCCGATGGAAATTTCCGTGAAAGGTGCAGCAATACAAATAATCCCTATTACCTTGGAGATGCGGGAAAGAAAATCGCAGCAGTATTACATTCATTGACCCTCGATCAGGCCTTGTTGCGAAAGGCTATGACAAACAGAGGGGAAGAAAAAGATGGATGGTACCGGTAACGTCAGCCAGCGGAACACTTCAGAAAAATGACCTTCAACTCGAGTGACGCCTGGAAAGATTCTCTACTATCAGAGGATTCTACCCTTGAAGATGCCATCAAGAACCTGGATAAAACACATATCCAGATAATCCTTGTAGTCTTAGTAGATGATGTTTTCGTCGGGACGATCACAGATGGCGATATAAGAAGAGGGCTCCTGCGAGGTCTCGACCTGCAAGATTCTGTAGAGTCTATCGTCAACAGGGAACCTTTGGTGGTACCTCCAGACATGGGTAGAGATACAGTCATACAGTTGTTCCAGTCGAACCGGATCCACCAGATACCAGTCGTCGATGCCGACAACAAGATCGTCGGTCTGCATATCAGGGATGATCTCTATACGCCAGAGAAGAAAGAGAACACCTTGATGATCATGGCTGGTGGCAAAGGAACGAGGTTGTTGCCCCATACGGAATCATGTCCCAAACCACTGTTGCCTGTATCTGGCAAGCCTATGCTCGAACACATTATCGAAAAAGCGAAGGGAGAAGGGTTTCGGAAATTTCTCATCTCGATAGGGCATCTGGGGGAGATGATCGAACAGCACTTCGGTGATGGCAGTGCCTGGCAAGTCAAGATCGAGTATGTCCGGGAAGAGTTGCCCCTTGGTACTGCAGGTGCGATCTCACTCATAGAGTCGATACCAGACATGCCACTGGTCATCACTAACGGAGATGTGCTGACTGATGTCAGATATTCCGAGATCCTGGAGTTTCATCAGCACCACAAGGCGTCGGCTACCATGGGAGTGAGGATGTATGAATGGAAGCATCCCTTCGGCATAGTCAGGACCAGGGGGGTGGACATACAGGAGATGGAAGAGAAGCCGCTGGTCAGAAATTACGTCAATGCAGGCGTCTATGTACTGAGTCCGAATGTGCTCCAGAACCTGGACAAAGGCAAGGCATGCGATATGCCTGATCTTTTCGCTGACCTTATTTCAGCCGGCCATAAGACTATCGCATTTCCGATGCATGAGAGCTGGCTCGATCTTGGCAGTGAAGAGGAATATATCGCTGCGAACACTCCTGATTCATGAATAAAGTCGAACGGGTTGTGATAGCAGGTTATGGGAGTATCGGCCGCCGACATGCCAGGGTCCTCGGTGAGTTTTTTCCTGGTATTGAGGTGGCCCTGTTCAGGAGCGGTAACAGCGCGTCTGATGAGCATGTCGACAATCTCCGATGTCTCCAACATTTTGATGAGGTGGTCGAATTTGATCCGCAAGCAGCACTCGTATCGAACCCAGCCAGTATGCACATCGCTACCGCAAGGGCATTTCTGGAAGCTGATGTGCCTGTCCTGATCGAGAAACCGATCGCAGATTCTACTGAAGGCTTGAGCAGTTTCCTGGAGTTTGCAGAGTCTAAGGGATTGACCGTACTGGTAGGTTATAACCTCAGGTTTCTACCTACGATGATCTATTTCAAGAAGATGCTTGAGGAAAAGATCTGTGGCGAGGTCTATTCCGTCCGTTCGGTGGTCGGTCAGCACCTGGCTGGCTGGAGACCAGGTACCGATTATCGACATGGGGTCTCGGCGAAGTCATCCATGGGCGGAGGTGTTCTGCTCGAACTCAGTCATGAACTGGATTACCTGCAATGGTTGTTCGGTAAGGTGGAAGCGGTCACTGCAACAGTCATCCAGGCGAGTGATCTGGAAGTCGATGTAGAAGATTGTGCGCACCTCTTACTGGAATTATCCGTACCGGGAAAAGACAGGCCTCTCTATGCAACGCTGGATATGGACTTTATCCGACATGATTTTACGAGGACCTGCACGGTCATAGGAGAGAAGGGCACACTCGAGTGGGACGGAGTCGCTGGAACTGTGCGATTCTTCGATGCTTCAGATGAACGATGGACTCAACTGTACGCATCGCCAGATGAACGCGATACCAGCTACAAGGCTGAGTGGACGCATTTTCTAGATTGCGTCGAAGACAGATCAAAGCCTGAGATCTCAGGTATCGATGGGGCAAAGATCATAGAACTGGTCGAGATGGCAAAGCGATCATCCGAAAGTGGAGCAAGGGTCGTAGTGGACCAGCTGAATGCTTCGCCTGAGGAGTGCTGAGATGCGATTTACGTGTCTGATCTGCGCCAGGGGAGGGTCCAAGGGACTGCCAGGGAAAAACTCGAAAGCCCTGGGTGGGATACCGCTCATATGCCGTACCGTTCAGCAGGCTGTTAAGATAGAAAGGATCGACAGGATCCTGGTATCGACAGATTCCGCTGAGATCGCTGAACTTGCATCGGAAGCAGGTGCTGAAGTGCCGTTTCTCAGGCCGGATTGGTTAGCGGCAGATGATACGCCAGAGTGGAAAGTCTGGCAGCACATGCTCGGTTATATATTGGAAGATTCCGGTAGCTTGCCCGATGGTCTGGCTGTACTTCCCGTCACATCACCATTGAGACGACTGGAAGATATCGAAGCCTGTCTCGATGAGTATGAGAAAGACGAGGCTGATGTGGTCATTACCGTCACGGATGCTCACAGGAGCCCTTATTTCAACATGGTCAAACTGAACGAGCGTGGTGATACTGAACTGGTCATCCCTCCTGATTCACCTGTATTCAGACGGCAGGACTCGCCAGTCGTCTATGACATGACCACAGTGGCATTCATTTCACGACCAGCGTTTGTACTTGAACATGACGGTATATGGGAAGGTGCTGTCCGCCAGGTTCATGTGCCGCTGGAACGTGCGATCGATATAGATACGGCCCATGATTTAAGGATGGCCGAGATTTTATTGGAACAGAGATAGGAAAACGTAGTGGGGTTTCTAGCAGAGTTACAATCATTGAAAGGCAGAACTGCACTGATCACCGGGGCTAATGGCCATATCGGGTCAGTGATCTGCAAGACACTTGCCGAGATGGGTGCTGATCTTGTCTTAACCGATATGCCAGGGAATGATTACACGAAGCTTCGTGATACCATTAGGGAGATAGATCCATCAGTCTCCGTCGTAACAATAGACTGTGATCTTGAGTCTGAGCAAGATAGAAAGGCGCTGATCCGATCCGTGAAAGGGGATTGGCAGTCACTCGAAATATTGGTCAATAATGCCGCCTTTGTAGGGACCCGAGATCTTGAAGGGTGGGTAACTGATTTCGAAGAACAGTCACTCGATACCTGGCGTAGAGCCATAGAAGTAAACCTCTCTGCGGTATTCCATTTTACCCGGGATCTTGCGCCGATGATGAGCTCTTCTGGAAAAGGGAGCATCATCAACATCGGGTCGATCTATGCGAAATACGCGCCCGATTTCTCCCTGTACGAAGGAACAGGTATGGGCAATGCTGCCGCCTATGCAGCCTCCAAAGCAGGGGTGTTGCAGTTTACCCGCTGGGTGGCGACACAACTTGCTCCATCCGTCCGTGCTAACTCGATATCACCTGGAGGAGTTTTCCGGCATCAACCTGATGCGTTTGTCAGGAGGTATACGGATCAGGTGCCTCTGGGTCGTATGGCAGTGGAAAACGATTTCTGTGGCGCCATAGCGTACCTGGCCTCAGATATGTCCGCTTATGTCACCGGGCAGGATATCGCCGTCGATGGTGGCTGGGGTATCCTCTGATATCTCCTGCAGTCGTAAAACTCCCCGTAGTCAGTACAAGTAAAAATAGACTATGAATGATGTAGAAAACACGCCGGGATCGACAGAAGAGAAAGTCATTTACTGGCCTGTAGAAGATGGCTTGCTCGAGTCGCCTGCTGTGTCGAACCGTGATCTTTTTGCCAGGAAGTACCAGGACGAGAGTCCCGATGAGATCCTTAAACGCTATGCATTCTTCGACACGCGTGAGATCGAGCAGTTTTACAGGCAGGTGTTCGCACTGTTGCCAGAGCTGGAGTTGTCGGGTGTCGGCGTGGAGTTGGGTGCAGGCACTGCAGGATTTTCATCAGTATCGGTCAAATGTTTCCAGGATATCCAGACCCTCTATGCTTTGGAAGTCGTGCCTGAGGTGGTCAGGTTGCTTCAGCCCCGGATCATCGGAAGTCTCTGTGGGGGGCTGGAAGCCAAGATAAAAAATGTTGTTGGTTCATTCGATCAGATCAATCTACCGGATGACTCTGTAGATTTCTGTATAGAGGTCGAATCGTTGCATCACAGTGATGATCTTAGGCGAACCGTAGAGGAAGCAGCCAGGGTGCTGAAACCTGGTGGAGTTCTGCTGTTGCTCGACCGTGCACACCATGACGGACTGACAGATGAGCAGCGACAGCTCATGCTGGATATCGAATACAGTGACGAATGGAAGATCGCCAACGGCTATGCGATGGATAGATTGAACAGGGCGGAAAATGGGGAACATGAGATCCGATTATGCGAGTGGCAGGATTGTCTTGCCGATGCCGGATTCTCGATAGATAAGCGTATCGAATTACGGACCTTTTCTTTCAAGAAGCTTTTGCGAGCAATGCTTCTCTGCCTGCCATTCAGTATCAGGAAACGGTTGAATCTCCTGCCCAGCAGGGTCCGGCCACAGAAAGGTGAACTGTCCTGGATGTTCAGGAAGCTTGTCGGCCTGGGCAAAAGTGACCCGGTCTATCACGAATCGATGCGTGATTACACGATAATGCTGACCCGGTATTCAGCCTGAAGCGGTCGTAGATTGGGTATCAAACAGACTGCACTTGAAGGTTTTTTTAAGCCTGTCATCGGAAGAAACACAAGGTTCAGGGATGTCCATAAAGGCGAGACCTGTTACATCTTCGGGAATGGAGCGTCGCTGAAAAGTATGGATATCTCGGTGTTCAGCAACCAGCTATCTATCGGGTTGAACTTCATAGGGCTGCATAATCATCTGGACCTACTGCAGATGCCTTACTATGTCATCCCTGCACCGAAATTCCTTTATCCGTTCTATCGAAACCCTTATACCCATAAGATACAGCTGAACCCGACGTCCAGGGCGTTTGCGAGATCGATCAAGCGTTTTCCTGACATAAATCTCTTCACCAGTATCAGTAACATATTCGGTTATAGGAGCAGTGGTCATAACTTCTACATGCATGATTTCGGTTGTAAATCGCCTGATATCAAGCACTATGATCTTGCAGGAAGGTTCAGTTTCATGAAAGGCGGGTTTTATGCAGGGCTCGGGCTTGCCCTGTATATGGGTTTCAGTAAAGCTGTGCTGGTTGGTTGTGATTATTTCTTTACCCCGAGACAGAACAGGCATTTCTACGCGAAGGGGAAACCGGCAAGATCTGAAGAGACTGAGAATATCTACGGAGGTCTGGTCGAGCAGATAAAAGACAGCATCGACCTGAAACTGATCACCGATGACAGTCGTTCAGATCATCTGCCTTATGAGACCTATGAAGAATTTTCTGGCAGGAAACTCTGTTACAGGGAAAACACCGAGTTGGTCTCTCGAGAGTACCTCGACTATTTTGACAAGGCCCATCAGATGGGGCTTTTCCAGAACGCGATCTATTAATGAGATGAAGACATGAGAGCATTGGTAACAGGAGCTGCAGGATTCATAGGTAGCCATCTAAGTGAATTACTATTATCGGAAGGGCACGAAGTCATAGGGATAGATTCTCTCTATACCGGGAGGGAGAAAAATCTGTCGTCATTCGTCGACAACCCTGATTTCACTTTCATGAAAGTAGATATCCTCGACAGACAGGGACTGGATCGTTGCTTTGATGGTGTCGATTGGGTATTCCATCTCGCGGGTCTTGCCGATATCGTCCCTTCGATCGAGCAGCCGGAGCTTTATTATCAGACAAACGTCACTGGTACCTTCAACGTCCTGGAAAGTGCTAGAAGGGCAGGTGTGAAACGCCTCGTGTATGCAGCATCTTCTTCCAGCTATGGTATCCCGGATGACTACCCAACTCCTGAAAGTGCTGAGATCAGGCCGGAATATCCCTACGCCTTGACGAAGTATATGGGTGAAGAGCTGGTGTTACATTGGAGTAATACCTACAAACTACCAGCACTCTCACTGCGCTTGTTCAACGTATACGGACCAAGATCAAGAACGACCGGTGCCTATGGGGCTGTTTTCGGAGTTTTTCTCGCCCAGAAGATCTACAATAAGCCTTTTACTGTGGTGGGTGACGGTACGCAGACCAGGGACTTTACTTTCGTCACTGATGTGGCGAGAGCTTTCCTGAGTGCCGCCGAATCAGACATCTCTTCCCGTGCCATGAATGTCGGCAGCAGTAACCATTACAGCATCAATCAGCTTGTCGATCTCCTTGATGGGGAGGTGACGTATATACCGAAACGGCCCGGAGAACCAGATTGTACATTTGCTGATATATCAACCATCACACGGGAACTGGACTGGAAACCACGGGTGACCCTGGAGCAGGGAGTTGCTGAGATGCTCTCACATATCGATGACTGGAAAGATGCGCCAGTATGGGATCCAAAGAGCATCACCGAAGCTACTCGGACCTGGTTCGAATATCTCGATTGAAGAATAGCCTAACTGATACCTACAGAAGAAAGCAGAATGAATAACATCGACAAATTTTATACGAGTGACCCGAAAGCATTTGCAGGTAAATACCTGGAGTACCTCAAATCCATCATAGACAAGGTCGATTTAGGTGAGATATCAGCCTTCATCGGACTGCTGGCAGAGGCCCGTGAGACAAGGAGATCGATCTTCTTCATCGGTAATGGTGGGAGTGCTGCCACAGCGAGTCACTTCGCTAACGATCTTGCGATCGGGACGAACGATTATGTAAAACCGATCAAGGCTATCGCGCTCACCGATAATATTCCCATCATCACAGCGATAGGCAATGATTATGGCTACGACGATATCTTCGAAAGACAGTTAAGAGTTCTGGGAAACAAGGGGGATATCGTTGTCGCTATTTCTGCATCAGGGAATTCGCCAAACCTCGTCAAAGCTTTCGAATATGCGAAGAGTAGTGACATAAGGACTGTTTCAATCACGGCATTCACCGGTGGAGTGCTCAGGAAGATGGCCGATCTAAGTGTCTTCATTCCGACAGATCTGAAGGAATATGGACCTGCTGAAGATCTCCATATGATCCTTGATCATTTAATTAACGCATATTTTATCCGATTCGTAAAAAGTTAATACAGAAGCTGTATCACTCAAGAAAGCCGTGTCATAAGCAGTAATATTTGGTGCAGATAATTAAATTTGTTCAACAAACGCTCAGAGTTAATCAGGCATGATCCCGTACGGTAAACATCACATAGATGAGGAAGACATAGAAGCAGTTGTCAACGTTTTGCGCAGTGGGCGAATTACCCAGGGCCCCGTTGTGGAAGAATTTGAAAATTCTATTGCAGACTACACAGGAGCAAAATATGCAGTTGCTGTTTCTACGGGAACCTCTGCTCTGCATCTGGCGACCAAAGTGGCAGGTATTTCCGAAGGAGATGCCCTGGTGACCAGCCCCATTACTTTTGTGGCCAGTGCAAATGCAGCGCACTACAATGGCGGTCAGGCCCTGTTTTCTGATATCGATTCCAGTACGGTAAACCTGTCTGTAGAGAAGTTGCCTGATGTCCTGAGCAGCAACAAAAACGTAAAGGCACTTGTCCCTGTCCATTTTGCTGGACTGCCCTGTGATATAGAGAGGATTCGTAGTATTACAGGTGAAGACATCAGGATTATCGAAGATGCGGCCCATGCCCTTGGGGCAAATCATAATGACAATACAAAAGTAGGTGCCTGCCAATATTCAGATATGACCATATTTTCATTCCACCCGGTAAAAGCCATCGCTTCAGGAGAGGGTGGGCTCATTACTACTAATGACGAGGGGATGTATCAGCGTTTACTGCGATTGAGAAGCCATGGCATTAACAAGCTCGATGACCCATTTTTATATACGGAGCAATCCAAAACCAATGGACAGCAAAACCAATGGTATTACGAAATGCAGGAGCTTGGTTTTAATTATCGTATCACTGATATTCAGTGTGCATTGGCTCTTTCGCAATTAAAAAAAATCGACCGCTTCATCAGTCGCAGGCGCCAGTTGGCCAGGCAGTACGATGAAGCATTTAGAGGCCTGGAGTTTTGTCGTCCTGCGCAAAAAGAAGGCAGGGATATCAGCGCACATCATCTGTATGTATTGCGGATCGATTTTCCGGCACTCGGAATAACGCGACCACAATTTATCGACAAACTGGGAGAGAAAGATATCGGTATTCAGGTCCACTATATCCCCGTTCCAGCTCAACCTTTCTATAAACAATCTGGACATGATGAGACTCACTATCCAAATGCCATGGCTTATTATAATGAGTGCGTGAGCATCCCGCTTTTTTATGACCTTACTGATGCTGAGCAAGAGCACGTTATAGAGACTATCAAGAATTTAGTTAGATGAATCTGGCTTTAGGTACTGTCCAGTTTGGGCTTCCTTACGGAATTGCCAATTCAACAGGAAAGGTTGGGATGAAAGAAGCCGCGACCATGCTTGAAACAGCTCTGGAAAGTAATATTCATCTTTTGGATACAGCCATTGGTTATGGAGACAGTGAAAGTTGTCTTGGGGAAATTGGTATTGCAGGTTTCAGGGTTGTAACAAAACTGCCGGAAGTGCCGGTTAAGAATTCAAATGTTGCAGGGTGGGTTCAAAACCAGGTGGAAGATTCATTATCCAGGTTACGAATAGATTCCCTGTACGGATTGTTATTGCATAAACCGATGCAATTGCTGGACATGAACGGATCAAAAATATATGAGACCCTTGATTCGCTGAAAAATCAGGGATTGATACAAAAACTTGGTGTATCTGTCTATTCGCCGGATGAAGTTAAGAAACTAAACTCGGATTACTCCTTTGATATTGTCCAGTCTCCATTTAATATTATTGATCGCCGTTTTCAAACTTCAGGGTGTTTCTCGGCGCTTTCCCAGAGTAATGTGGAAGTTCATGTCAGGTCTGCTTTTTTACAGGGCTTGCTTTTGATGCCTGGTTCGGAATTGCCAGCATATTTTGACATCTGGAAACGGAGATTTTCAGTGTGGCATAACTGGTTGGATACTACTTCGTTATCTGCACTTACAGCCTGCATTGCCTTTATTAAATCCCATCTGGATATCGGTTATCTCGTCGTAGGCGCTGATAGTAATTTGCAGTTGAAGGAAATCATTACGGCCTTTGTTGACGAAATTACCGAGAACTTTCCCGATATTTCCAGTGACGATGAGGCTTTTGTGAATCCCGTCAATTGGCAGTGATGCATGGAATGCAGCTGATTTTTTTTTAACCTGAGGATCTAGATTAATGAACGGACAGGGCCAGATGCTTTGGAATCGTGCCAAGAAAATAATTCCAGGCGGCAACATGTTACTGTCGAAGAGGGCAGAAATGTTTTTGCCAGATCAATGGCCAGCTTACTTCAGTAAAGCAAAAGGCTGTGAAGTCTGGGACCTTGATGACAATCGGTATATCGATATGTGCATCATGGGCATAGGCACCAACACGCTGGGATATGGCAGACAGGAAGTGGATGACGCCGTTTTAGAAACGCTATCAAAAGGTAATATGTCAACACTCAATTGCCCTGAGGAAGTTTTACTGGCAGAAAAACTCGTGGAGCTTCATCCCTGGGCAGACATGGTACGTTTTGCACGGGCAGGTGGTGAGGCGAATGCAATTGCCGTGAGAATCGCAAGAGCTGCTTCCGGAAAGGATAAGATTGCCATATGTGGCTATCATGGGTGGCATGACTGGTATCTGGCTGCAAACCTTTCTGATAATAAGATTCTGGATGGTCATTTATTGCCCGGCCTGGAGCCCAGGGGGGTTCCTTCAAATCTCAGAAATACTATTTTCCCCTTTGCCTATAACAATTTTGAAGAATTGCTTGATATCGTGAATTCCCAGGATATCGGCGTCATAAAGATGGAAGTGTCCAGGAACCAGGGGCCCGAAGATAATTTTCTTGAAAAAATTCGTGCATTGGCTACAGAGAGAAATATCGTGCTTGTTTTTGATGAGTGCACTTCAGGATTCAGGCAGAGTTATGGCGGATTGCATTTAAACTATGGAGTCACTCCTGATCTGGCTATATTCGGAAAAGCATTGGGTAATGGTTATGCCATTACTGCCATCGTTGGCATTGCCAGTGTTATGGAAGTCGCACAAACTTCTTTTATCAGCAGTACATTCTGGACTGAAAGAATCGGTCCTACTGCAGCACTCAAAACCCTGGAAGTGATGCGTGAACTGAAATCCTGGGAAGTAATCACCGCTACTGGCAACAAAGTCGTGAAAGGCTGGCAACGATTAGCACAAAAACACGATTTACCCTTGATAACTGCCGGCCTGCCGGCCATCAGCAGCTTCAGTTTTGAAAGCTCTGACAACCTGAAATACAAGACTTTAATTACTCAGGAAATGTTGAAGAAAGGATATCTTGCATCAAACTTGTTTTTTTCCAGTACATCACATACCGAATCCATCCTGGAAGAATATTACGACGCATTGGATCCTGTATTTGGCGTCATAGCCGATTGTGAAAATGGTCTTGACGTGGACTCTATCCTCGAAGGCCCGGTATGTCATTCCGGGTTCAAACGACTTAACTGATTTCCTCTGCAATGATGCGAGTAGGTTTCAGGCTGGATGTCAATTCGGAAATAGGTTATGGCCATTTACAAAGATGCATAATCCTTGCAGAGAGTTTCCAAAAAAGGGGTATTTCTTCAGAATTTTATGTCAGGGCAGATGACGGGGCGAAAAGCTTCATAAAAAACCAGCCTATTTCATGCAGCTATATTGATGCGTTTTCTACAGCGGCAGAAGTAGTTGAATTTCTTAAACAAAACATCCCTGCAGGCTCAATCATCATCTCCGATCTCGCGTACCCAGAATTCATTCGAAATGCCACCGAAGCACGTCTTTTTTTTGACATGATAACCAGTATGTACAGTCATATCTTAATTGATGCGTTGGGAGAACAGTCTTTCAGGGAGAATCTGGATGATATTTCCTGCCATTATTTGATTTCACCTTATTGTGACAGTAAGTCTGATTCACAATCAGGGGGAGAAGGTAAAATTCTGGCAGGGACAAGTTATTTCATTATAGACAGTGGCTTTTTTGAACAAAAAGAGCGACAAATAAATAACGTGGCCACTAAAGTACTGGTTTCCTTCGGGGGTTCCGACCCAAGGGAATTGTCCGCTAATGTCCTGGAATCTCTGGCATTGGTATCGACATTTGAGTTTGAAATTAAAGTTGTCGTAGGGCCTGGTTTTTCCCCGGAATATGAAAGTCGATTGGTCGTCATGAGTCAGTTGATCGGACACAAAGTCGAATTGATCAGAAACGTCAGTACATTAGCACCATTGATGTATTGGTGTGACCTGGCGATATGCAGTTCAGGACTTACCAAATACGAATTGGCTGCTACGGGCACACCTTCCATTCTGATTTCCATTGATGAAGAACATGACAGAGTCAACAAATCATTTGCCAATGAGCATACATGCATTGATTTCGGGGTATTTGTCAAAGGAGACGAATACAGGTTGGCTGGAGAGGTGGAATCGCTGGCAGGGGACCATAAAACGCGCAACATGCTTTCATGCAAAGGACTAAATGTCATTGATGGTAAAGGCGCTTCACGTATTGTTGATTATCTGCTTAAAGAAATTCATTGATTAAGGGCTATAAAGAATAATCATGACTAGAACAGTACTGTTGGGAGATAGGGAAATCGGGGATAGTGCGCCTCCATTCCTGGTTGCTGAACTTTCCGGAAACCATAACCAGTCACTGGAACGTGCGATTAGCATTATTAATTCAGCGGCTAAAACGGGAGCGGATGCCTTAAAAATTCAAACTTATACTCCTGACACTTTGACCATTGACTGTGACAAAGAGGATTTTCAGCTGAATGATCCTGAAAGTTTATGGCATGGCACAAGCATGTATTCTTTATATCAGGAAGCTCATACTCCCTGGGAATGGCATGAAAAAATATTTGAGGAATGCCGCAGTAAAAATATCTTATGCTTTAGTACGCCCTTTGACATTACGGCTGTTGATTTTCTGGAAAGCCTGAATTGTCCTTGTTATAAAATAGGATCAACAGAAAATACTGATGTTCAGTTGCTGAAAAAAGTAGCAGAAACAGGCAAAACCGTCATCGTTTCAACAGGGATGGCAACAGTAGAGGAGCTCGGTGAAATGGTGACCACTCTGGAAACGAATGGCGCTGGTGGCATCATCCTGCTGAAGTGTACTGCCGCCTATCCTGCCAAACCGGATGAAGCCAACCTGCTAACCATTGAGCATATGAAAGATCTTTTTGGTTATCCAGTGGGTCTATCTGATCACTCTCTTGGTACCGGTGTTGCTGTAGCTTCAGCTGCTCTGGGAGCGAATATGATTGAAAAGCACTTCACGTTGTCGAGAGAAGATGGTGGGGTGGATTCAGCTTTCTCAATGGAGCCAGAGGAATTTTCCAGCCTGGTGCAAGATGTGGCTATTGCTTACAAGGCCAGGGGTAAAATTAATTACGGCAGCGTAAAAAGTGAAAACAGTAAATTGGCAAGAAGATCCCTTTATATTGTCAAGGATATAAAAAAGGGTGAAGTGTTGACAATGGATAACCTTAAGTCCATACGTCCGGGTTACGGCCTTGCTGTCAAGCACTATGACCAGTTACTGGGCATGTCAGTATGCAAAGATGTTGAACGGGGCACAAGGATGAGCTGGGATTTAGTAAAAAAATGAAAAATCTTATCATTTTCGGTTCGGCTGAAATTGCTGAATTAGCACATTATTATTTCGATAATGACTCAGGTTATAACGTACTGGGTTTTACAGTAGATGATGAATATTTATCTGAAGATACTTTGCAGCGCTTGCCTGTAATACCGTGGAGTGAGGTCGTCGATAAATTTAAACCCTCTGACACATCGATGCACGTGGCTCTTTCTTACAAGCATTTGAACCGTTTACGGGAAGAAAAATATCTGCAGGCTAAGGGCGCAGGGTACAAGCTGGCAAACTATGTAAGTTCAAAATCAGCCACATGGCCTGATCTAACAACAGGTGATAACTGTTTCATTCTTGAAAATCAAACAGTCCAACCCACAGTTAAAATTGGCAGCAATGTGATGCTCTGGTCAGGTAATCATATCGGGCATGGCACTGTAATAAAGGACCATGTATATGTGGCATCACAAGTGGTGATTTCAGGCCATTGTGACATTGGCGAAAGAAGTTTTCTTGGAGTGAATGCAACGATTAAAGATTTTACACATATAGGTGCGGATTGTTTTATAGCGATGGATGCATGTGTCACACGCGATTTGGAAGATGGTTCTGTTGTACTTTCTGCTCCGTCAGAAATCTATCCTGTGGAAGATAGAAGGGCAAAAGTGATAAAGAAGAAATATTTTGGGTGAGGGGTATATACATTGATAGGCAAAGCAGCATGAATAATACCTGGGAAAAAGTCGGCCTTGTCATAAAGCCCGTTCAATCTTATCCCTGGATGAGGACTCACTGTATGAATCCGACTCCATTTGAAATAGGCGATGGGCTGTTTAAAGTTTTCTTTTCGGGCAGGGACGATAACAACAGGTCCCATATTGCCTTTGCTATCATCGATTTAAATGCCGATGGAAAAATACTGGAATATTCCTCGGAACCAGTATTGTCCCCTGGCAGATTGGGATGCTTCGATGATAACGGTGTCACTCCATCGTGTTTGCTTAAAATCAATGAGGTTTATCACTTTTACTATATAGGCTGGAACCCAGGTTCCACTGTCAGAATGCATTTATTCGGGGGGCTGGCAATTAGTGAAAATGGCGAACAATTTGAACGTTGGTCGGAGGCGCCGATAATTGAGAGATGCAAGACTGATCCTTTCCTGAATACGGCTCCCTGGGTTGTTCAGGCAGATAGTGAATATCGTATGTATTACGTTTCTGGTTGTGAATGGGTGCATAAAGACCTGCCTAGATACAACATAAAAATGGCTACTTCTAAAGATGGGAAAATATGGGACAGGCAAGGGCATGTTTGCATAGATTTCAAGAATAATCAGGAAAACGCACTCGCAAGACCATATGTCGTTCAAGAGGACGAAAAATGGAAGATGTGGTTCGGGTATAAGGGTGAAACCTACCGAATCGGTTATGCAGAATCAGATGATGGCCTTGCTTGGACAAGAATGGATACTGAAGCTGGAATTGAAGTAAGCCAGGACGGTTTTGATTGCGACATGGTCGAATATGCAGCCGTCGTCAGACATGGGGATCGTCGTTTTATGTTCTATAACGGCAATAATTATGGTTATGAAGGCATCGGGCTTGCTATCGAAAAATGAAGTCAGTTGCAATCATGCAGCCAACCTATCTACCCTGGGTAGGCTACTTTAATTTGTTGAACTCAGTAGATGAGTTTATTTTTCTGGATTCAGTTCAATTTTCGAAAAGGTCTTGGCAACAGCGCAACAAAATCAAAGCAGTTGATGGATTTCGTTGGTTAACGGTTCCTGTTATCACCAAAGGTAAGAGGGAGCAGAGTATCTGTGAAGTCGAAATTGACGGCAGTAGAAAGTTTCCATCTGACCATATTTCTTCACTGATGCATAGTTATGGAAAGTCTCCATTCTATGACACGTATGCAAATGAGTTATTTAAAATTCTTGGTTCAGATTTTAAATTTCTTGCTGATTTAAATATTGCTTTGATATGTCACTTTTGCAAAATTCTGGGAATTCGCACCAATATAGTCAGATCTAGTGAGATGGACTGCCAGGGTAATAAATCAGAATTATTAGCCCACTTATGCAAACAGCTAAATGCATCAATCTATATATCGCCTCCAGGCTCTAAAGAGTACATGGATCAATCCACTGTTTTTAAAGAGAATAATATCGAAGTCATGTACCACGAGTATCTGCATCCTACTTACAATCAGATAAATGGTGAATTTGAGCCATTTATGTCAATTGTAGACTTGTTATTTAATTGTGGGGATTTGAGTCTTCAAATTATTTCTTCAGGAGCAATAAAGCAGTAGCTGTAATGAGTGAAAGAATAGCTATTATTCCGGCAAGAGGTGGGTCTAAAAGAATTCCTGACAAAAATATAAAGGAATTATGTGGTCGGCCGATTATTGGCTATATTTTAGAAGCGGCCAGAAAATCTGATCTGTTCGATATCATTCATGTGTCTACTGATAGTGAGCGTATAGCAAATATCGTGGATGAATTAGGGTTTCCCGTTCATTTCATGAGGCCAGCTACTCTGGCAGATGATAATACCCCTATTATGCCCGTATTAAAGTATGTGGTTGATAAATTCATTTCGGAAGACAGAAAAGTTGAAATGGTAGCAATGCTGATGCCATGCGCACCTTTGGTGGAAGCAGAAGATTTGAGGGCTGCATACGACATGTATTCAAACCAATCCCAATCTCAACCTGTTCTGGGGATAGCTCCTTTTCCTGCTCCTATTGAATGGGCTTTTTCTCTCAACGATAACAAGTCATTAGTGCCAGTCCAGCCTGGAAAATTCAGCATACGGTCACAGGATCTGGCCACTTCTTATTATGACGCAGGCGTTTTTTGTTACTTTCCCTCAGAAGTGATTCTGGAATCGGAAGGAGCGGGGAGTGACGATTCCTTTTTGGGTTTTCCATTAGAAAGATATAAAGCAGTAGACATTGATGAGCCTGAAGACTGGAAATTTGTAGAACTTCTTCAACAGGGGAAGTTAGCATCGAAAAAAATATATGACTGAAATTATTGAATATAAGGAATCCTTGAAAGAGCAATGGGCAGAATTTTGTTATGCCAGTGACAGTGCATGGTTCTGGCATACACGGGAATGGTTCGAGTATTCGAGACACTATCTTGGCGATGCTTTTCTTGGAGATTACAGTTTTCTCATTAGTGAATCAGAGAAAATAGTTGCTGTTGTGCCTTGCATGTTAATCAAGGGAAAAAACGGCAATGTGTTGTGATTATCGGACCAACCGATTCCGTGGTCTGCATTTGTTTGTGATATTCCAGAAAAGATACTGAATAGTGTAGAGATTGCCATTTTTGACCATGTTCTGAAAATTGCAGTGGCTAATAATGTTGTAGAAATTAAATGGATGAACGTTGTTCCTGCAGCAGCATTGCTTGAAATTGATAATCAAATGATCAATTTCCCTGTTAAATTCGGGTATTCAGGTCGGAATTATCTTACTCAAGGAATTTTTCTTAAGCATGATGAATCATAAATGTGGTCCTCAGTTAGAAAAAGGTATAAATCAATGATCAACTCTGCTGCAAAAGAGTTGGAGTTTCACTACTGGATCAATGGCATCAGTAATAATGAGTTTAATGAGTACCAGAAAATGCACGCCTTGGCAGCAGGGAGAAAAACCAGAGCGAGTAAAACATTTGATTTAATGAAGGAATGGATTGAAAGTGGGTACGGCCTACTTGTAGGTGGGCGAGTTGGAGAAAAATGGGCAGGATTTATCTTGTTCATCATATATAAAAACTCAGCATATTATGCTTCCGCGTTACCATTTGGGAATACAAGAGAAGATATCGTTGTTGTTGGAAGTGAATGGAGTGAAACGCAATAGCATCCACCCTCCATATTTAATATAAAAAATATGTATCATTTAGTTACCACATCTGATGAAGCAACCTGGCACAAAGATAAAAAGTTGCTGTTTCTTGGAACCTGGTGCCAGCATTACAATAGAAGAGATTGCTGGTTAGAACTTAGCTATCAGATAGCACCTCCTTTTGGCCAAGAGCTGTCTGTTGAAAACTCCAGTTATTCCTATTTAAGAGAATTAAACAACACATTATTAATTGAAATAGGCGTTGCACTTAACTCCTATCACAATGTACAGCATAGTTTCCGTTATTGGCATATTATTCTAGGGCATTGGCTTAAGCGGTTTTCATCTGTCTGTTATAACAGATATAAATTGATTGAAAATGTCTTAGAAGAATATGAAATAACTTCAACCTCTGTATATAGATACCAGAGTTATCCGCTTGTCACACCAGATTCGCTTTCTTTTATTTCTGCTTTTAATAATGACAAGTGGAATAACATACTGCTCTATAAAATAATAAAGTTTTTTGAAGTTGAAATTGAAATAGACTGGGTAGAAGAAGAGGTAAAAGATGATGAATTCACTACGTCAATTTCATTTCCAAGCCCTAACCAAAATCTTCTCAACACCTTACTCAAAAGCCTTTTCAGATCTGTCTTGCAAAAAGTATATTCAGATAAAGAGCCATTCATAATTAATTCTTATCTTCCAAGACGCTTTGAATTAGCGTTACAAGCCGTATTGGGAATATTTCCAAAGATATGGGTTACACCAGATGTAAAGACTGGGCCTTTTAAAAAAAACAGAACAGATTTTTCAATTCCCGGTGAGAAATATGATGGCTTTGAGAAATTTGTCAGATTAATGATTTCAGAACTTTTGCCGACCTGCTTTCTTGAAAACTACAAATCACTTATGACCCAGGCCATTAATTTACCCTGGCCTAAAAAACCAAAGTTTATTTTTACGTCAAATAATTTCGATACTGATGAGCTTTTTAAACTTTGGGCTGCGGATAAAGTTGAGAAGGATGTGCCTTATTTAACGGGGCAGCACGGTAATTATCAGGCTGTAAAAAGATCAATAGAATGGCCTGAAGTTATATGTGCTGATGCTTTTTTTACTTGGGGGTGGAAGCGTAATGAAAAATGTATTCCCGCTTTTAATTTTAAATCCGTTGGTGGCGGGAGAAAATATTTATTTGATAAAAATGGTGGATTACTTCTGATCCAGATCACAGCACCTTATTGGGAAGGGCCAGTAGACTATTATTTTAAATACGACAGATACCAGAATTACCAATATGAATTTTATGAGGAATTGGAGCATGAGATTCAAAAATCCACTCTAGTAAGATTGCATAGCCAAGCAAGAAATTTACAGTGGTATGAGGACCAGCGATGGACTGATCGCTTCCCAGGTATAAAACTGGAGTATGGAGATGCCAAAATTAAACATTTAATTTCAAAAAGCAGGTTGGTTGTTCATTCCTATGATTCAACGGGATTGTTAGAAACTTTAACACTTAATATTCCAACTTTGTGTTTTTGGCCTTCTGAGTTTGATCATTTGCTGGATGAATTCATACCGGATTATGAAATTTTAAAAAAGGGGAAAATATTTTTTCCGAATCCGAAAGAAATCAGCCAGCATATTAATGAGATATGGTCTGATATCGATTCATGGTGGCTTAACAAACAAACACAGGATGCCAGGAAAGCATTTTGTAAAAAATTTTCAAGGAATACAAACAAGCCTCTAATTGAACTAAGAAGGTTATTGCTGGATACCAGCACAGGAATTGTTAAAAAGCGGACATTAGGTGAAAACTAATTATATTTTTCATGAAATATTAAGAAGATAACGATGAACACATCTACGAATTTTAAAGCTTTGGATTTAGGCTGTGGGAAAAGTAAGCGTGAAGGCACTATAGGTGTCGATCATACTGATCGGCATGATGCCGATGTCATACATGATCTGAACGTCTTCCCTTATCCTTTCGAAGAAAACTCAGTAGACCAGATATACATGGACAACGTCCTGGAACATCTCGTCGACCCGATGGCAGTGATGGGGGAGTTACACAGGATACTGAAGAAAGATGGCAAGGTGAAAGTCATAGTGCCTTACTTCAGATCGACCTGGGCTTTCATCGACCCTACTCATAAACATTTCTTCACTGTAAATTCATTTGCTTATTATGACCCTGACCATATCATCTGCCAGCAGTATGATTATGTCGATACTAGGTTCAAGATCGAGATGATCAGATTCAATGAGACATATGATAATGGCTGGCTCAGGACGCTCATCGTAAAGCTGGCGAATAAGTGGGCGCATCGTTACGAATACTATCTGAGTCATTTATTTCCCCTGGATGAGATCAGTTTTTATCTCAGGAAAGTGTAAGGGCAATCTTCTGCAGCCGTCGGCATGTCTGTCCCTTTGATCTCGATCTGTATCCCTACCTATAACAGGTCGGTGCATTTAAAGAACTGTCTTGCCTCGATAGTAGAGGCTGTAAAGGATACGAAATTTCCCTATGAGATATGCATCTCGAACAATGCTTCTGAAGACGATACTGCAAACGTCATCGATCATTTCAGAGAGCAGTTAAATCTCGTATACAAGGAAAATTCCAAAAACATCGGTGTGGCAAGGAACATACTCAATGTCGTTTCGATGGCTGGAGGTGAATTCACCTGGTTGGTAGGAGATGATGATCTTCTACTACCGGATTCACTACAGCGGTTGGGAAGATTAATACGCTCAAATCCTCAGGTCGATTTCATCTACGGCAACTCCTACCAGTTGGACTCCAGTAATCTGAGAGATAGATCCGTGGATGCCGTCATCGCAGCTATCGATGAAAATACACCTCGGTTTTCGAGTTGGGATCAGGAGGGACCTCTGCCATTCCTGTCATTGATCGATCCAGATGTGTCTTTCGACTACCTCGGTGGAATGTTCCTGTCGGTCTTCAGACGTGAGAACTGGGTAGAGAACGTCAGTACGTTGGATCAGCAAGTGCTTGAGGATGAAAGATTGTTCTCGCATTTCGAGAATACGTTTCCACATGTGGCAGTGTTTGCTGCAGGATTCAGTGGTAGCCAGGCATATTTTAATGCTACACCACTCAACATCTGCCTTTCTGGTGTCAGGGAATGGTCAGTCATGTCACCGTTGATAAACAGCTTCAGGTTGATAGAGGCATTGGGATGGTACTCGAGATACGGTTTGCCACGTTCACGATATCTACGATACAAGAATTACTCTCTAAGAGGCTTTCTTCCTGATCTCGCCCGCATGCTGGTCTCGGGAAAAAGAGCAGGGCTCCATTATATTTCGCCGAAGCTACTACTGAGCTATTTGTTGTATCCGAACACCTACCTGTCGATAGTTTACTACCTGGTGGAAAAAATCAGATCATCTTTATCTTCTAACCGATAACAGGAATCGTATGTCAAATTCAGTAGTTGAAATCAATGGCTGTGAAGTATGCGGAAACACAGAACTCGAAGAGGTTCTGGATCTCGGGCTTCATCCACTCTGTGATGATCTGGTCGAAGTTACTTCTGACAGGATCTGTGTGGAATACCCGATAAAGATCGGACTGTGCAATGACTGTAAGACAGCCCACCAGTTATACCAGGTCCCTAAAGCTGAGCTATTCCCAGAAAGTTACCATTACAGGGCCAGGTTCACCGCTGATGTCTTGAACGGAATGCGTTCCCTGGTAGAGTCGTGTGAAAGTAAAGTTGGCACTCTTGAAGGGAAAACAGTGCTAGATGTCGGATGTAACGATGGCAGCCTCCTCAATTTCTTTCGTGAAAAGGGAGCTGAGACGATTGGTATCGAGCCTACGCTCGCCTGCAGGGATGCAGAGGCAGGTGGACATGTTGTCTTTCATGACTATTTCGCTATAGATTCTGCTGAGAAGATTAAGAGCCGATCCCCGAAGATCGATGTGATCACTTTCACGAACGTCTTCGCGCATATAGAGGATCTTGAGGAGTTACTTTCAGCGTTAAAACTCCTGGTCTCTGATGAAACCGTAATAATCATCGAGAACCATTATCTCTCGCCAGTTCTCGAGAAGAATCAGTTCGATACTTTCTACCATGAACACCCGAGAACCTATAGTCTTTCTTCATTCATCAAGATCGCAGATAACCTTGGCATGGTATTGATGGATGTTGAATTTCCAGAGCGGTACGGTGGGAACATACGCGTCACGATAGGTTCACAGAGCTCAGCAAGAGCACTTGATCTGGGCAAGGTCTCGCAGATACGTGACGGAGAAACCACCCTGGGAGGAAAGTTCTCTGTCATGAGGGAAAACATAGCTGCCTGGAAAAAGAACAAGAAAAGTGAGATATCACAATTGGTAGCGAAGTACGGTAAGTTGAAAGGTAAAGCATTCCCTGGTCGAGCCGCGATCCTGATCAGACTACTGGACCTCGACGACAGTCATATCTCTGCAGTCTATGAAAAACCAGGTTCACTTAAGATAGGGCATTATATCCCGGGTACACGTATCCCTATCCTGTCAGACGATGAGTTATTTTCCTCTGATGACCTGGATTCACCGTTGATCAATTTCGCATGGCATATCTCTCATGAGATCAGAAGTTATCTTCAGAATGCAGGTTACAGAGGCGACATCATCGATATCCTGCATCCGGATGACTACAGCTGAACACAGAGCACTCCTGGATAATCATAACGCTGTGATTCCAGATCAGGTCATCATCTTCGGAAGTGGTCGCTGGGCGAAAGTCTATGCGAGGACATTGATCGCCATGTTGCCGTCCACGGTTAAAGTGGTCTTCTATAGTCAAGGAAACGCAGCCGGGATCACAGGTTGGCTAGATTCGCAGACTGGCTCCGAGAACTGTGTGGCTACGTCCTCGCTGGAAGAGCTAGTCCCTTTCGGCACCACGGTAGTGATAGTGGCCAACAAGATGAGATCCCATATACCAACAGTCCAATGGGCAATGGACCACCATCTGCCGGTACTCGTGGAGAAGCCATTTTGCGATGATGCGACATTAGCTGGCATCCTGTTATCACAGAAGGATGTACAGAAGCATATCTACCCATCACATATATTTCTTTTTGCCAGCTATTTAGAAAAGTTCAAACTGCTCCTTGATGATGCCTCATTCACCCCGGATATGATCAGAGTAGAGTGGCGTGATAACAATAACCTGGAAAGGCATGGGGATGTCCAGACATATGATCCAGACGTCCCTGTGTATGTCGATGTCCTGCCTCATATAGTACCTATTCTGACTTTTCTTACCGGTGAAACTTTATTCGACTTCAACTCCATCGAGATCCAGAGAGGAGGAGCTGCTGTCGATATACAGTTCCAGTTAGGCGCTGCCTGTCGCTGTAATATTTCGATCGAACGGAATGCACAATCCCGAACGAGGCTGTTCGAACTTCATTCTGGGCAGGCCATCTATGCTCTGGATTTCTCTACAGAGCCTGGGATCATCATCATGGATGGTTCCAGTCACACAGCGGATCCCGAGTGGGCAGAAGTCAAAAAGCCACTTCAAGCGATGTTGGAACAATTTCTCTGCTGTGTCGGTGGTGAACCCAGGGATCATAGACTGGACATGCAGACAGTTCTTAATGGCCTGCAGCTCATCGAAAAGATCAGGCCGATGTATGCTGAACAGGTAAGTGAATGGATCAAGAGCCGTGCAGGGAATGAGATGGACGAATCAATGGAGTACGCTCTGGCTGAAATGTCGAGTAGTTGAACAATAGTAATCATGATGAGTGAGCGAGTTAATCGATGTTAGATCTGCAGGCTGGTTTCTTTAAAAACAAGAATATTCTGATTACCGGGCACACGGGTTTCAAAGGTGCCTGGCTGGCTAAAACTCTGCATCTGGCTGGTGCGGATGTCACGGGGTTCGCCCTGGAGCCTGCTACTTCTCCCAGCTTATTTTCTCTGCTTGGGTTGCAGGAAAATATCCGGCACGTGGCAGGAGATATCCGGGAGCCAGGAAGTATCCGCACTGTCATCGACCAGGTTCAACCCGAGATCGTCATCCATATGGCCGCACAAGCCATAGTCAAGACTGCCTATGAAGATCCGGCATCAACCTATGCCACCAACGTGATGGGGAGTGTTAACCTGCTTGATGCTGTCAGGGAGAATGCAACGATCAGGTCGCTCGTGTTTATCACTTCGGATAAATGCTATGAAAACGTTGAGTGGCCTTGGGGTTACCGTGAAGAGGATAGATTGGGCGGGCGCGATCCCTACAGCGCATCCAAAGCCTGTGCTGAGCTGGTTTTCAGTTCATATTTCCGATCATACCTGAAAGATCGAAGCGACCTTGATGCCGCAACAGCGAGAGCTGGTAATGTCATCGGTGGTGGTGACTGGGCAGAAGGCAGGATAATTCCTGATTGTATCCGCGCGATAGAAAAGCAAGAACCGATCATCTTGCGTAATCCGCTGGCGACTAGACCATGGCAGCATGTCCTTGAGCCGCTATCAGGTTATCTGCTACTGGCTCAAAAGCTTTACGAAGAACCAGGCATGTGGTCAGGGTCCTGGAATTTCGGACCTGATACGCGAACGGTCATCAACGTAGAGGGTGTGGCCAAGTCTATAGTCTCTCACCTGGGAAGAGGAGAGATAAAGATCGATGCGGATACTGGTCAGTTCCATGAAGCGACACTATTACAGCTGAATTGTGACAAGGCGCACCAGCTATTGAGATGGCATCCGAGATGGGATGCCGCAGAGACGCTCGAACAGACTGCACTTTGGTACCGTGATTACCTGGACGACAAAGATATAATTAACATAACCGAACAACAGATAGTTCAATATTTTGGTGAATGAGATGATAGAAGGAGTCAAATTAACACCTCTGAAACAGATCTTCGATGAGCGGGGTAAAGTCATGCACATGTTTCGTGAGGACAGTCCCCATTTCGAAAGGTTTGGAGAGATCTATTTCTCCTGTACCCACCCAGGAGTCGTCAAAGCATGGCATCTTCATAAGGAGATGACCCTGAATTATGCGGTCGTATACGGCGAGATAAAATTTGTGCTCTTCGATGACCGCGAAAACAGCAGTACGAGGGGGGAAGTACAGGAGTTCATCATCTCACCCGAGAATTATATGCTGGTCACAGTCCCTCCACTTATATGGAATGGTTTCAAATGTATCGGTACGAAAAGTGCCATCGTCGCTAACTGCGCTACCCTGGCACATAGCGATGAAGAGATCGTCAGAAAGCCGGCTTTCGATGACGAGATCCCATATACCTGGGATATAAAACACAGATAAATTTCGAGCAGGAAACTGATATGAAAGTAATTCTACTTGCAGGCGGATTCGGTACACGCCTATCTGAATACACAGACGTCATCCCCAAGCCGATGGTGCCGGTCGGCGGCAAGCCGATCCTCTGGCACATCATGCAAACCTATTCAAAGTTCGGGCATAACGATTTCCTGGTTGCTCTCGGCTATAAAGCTGAAGTGATCAAGGAATATTTCCTCAATTACCACACGCTGAATTCTGATTTCACGGTTGATCTTTCCAACGGTGAGATCACTCCCCATCAGGTAAATCCTGTGGATTGGCGGATCACACTTGTCAACACCGGTGCTGATACGCTGACAGGGGGGCGTGTAAAACGACTGAGGGAGTTCATAGGTGATGAGCCCTTCATGTTGACTTATGGTGACGGTGTGGCAGATATAGATATCGACAAGCTGCTCGCTTTCCACCAGTCCCATGGGAAACTCGTCACGATGTCAGCCGTAAGACCGGCGGCACGTTTCGGGGAATTGGAGTTCGATGGTGACCGTATTTCCCAGTTCGTCGAAAAACCACAGTTACATGATGGTTGGATCAATGGCGGCTTCTTCGCCATGGAGCCAGAATTTCTAGATCTCATCGATGGTGATGAGACAATGCTTGAACGTGAACCATTAACACGCGCGACCGAAGCAGGGGAGTTGATGGCATACAGGCATGATGGCTTCTGGCATTGCATGGATACGAAGAGGGATCATGATCTGCTGGAATCTCTGTGGGAGAAAGGAGCTCCCTGGGCATGATAGACCCATGATCTGCCTGGTTGCAGGGGCCTACGGCTTCCTGGGTAGCCGGATCGCGAGCAGTCTGGTTGAACAGGGGCATCAACTGATTCTTGGCAGCAGTCGATCACGGGAGCAACCTGAATGGCTCCGGTCAGCCAGGGTCAGAGTATTGGATTATGAAGATCCAGCTAGCCTGCAATCAAGCCTCGAAGAGGTAGACGTAGTCATCCATTGCGCAGGGATGAATGCGATGGATTGTTCTGCAGATCCAGCCCGGGCCCTGCTCGTAAATGGCGTCAATACCGCAAAGCTAGTCAGGTCTGCACGAGATATGCAGGTCAAGAAATTCATCTATCTATCGACAGCCCATGTTTATCGCTCGCCTTTAGAAGGCGTTATCGACGATAAGACACCCACTGAGAATCTACACCCTTATGCGACTTCACATCTCGCTGGGGAAAACGCACTGTTGTCCGAGATACATACTTCAACTCTCGATGGCTGTGTCCTGAGATTGACGAACTGTTTTGGTAAGCCGATGTCATCTGAGGCAAATTGCTGGATGCTCCTGGTCAATGACCTGTGCCGTCAAGCTGTGACAGCTCGTACTCTGGAAATGAAGAGCAATGGTTCACAGCTCAGAGATTTCATCGGCTTGACCAGAGTCTGCAATGATATAAGGATGCTGATCGATTCGAAGAACCTGTCATCCTGTGGCGCTGAAGGAGTGGTGAATATAGCAACCGGCAGGTCGTTCACATTATTGGATATGGCTGAGTTGATCCGGGAAAGGTGTCAGATACTTTTTCACTACAAGCCTGACCTGGTCATAAACGATGCTGATGAGACGAACTATGGAAGCCACTTGGAGATCCGACCGTCGAGATGCATTACGACGTTTGCCAACGAAGACGATCAGGGGGCAGAGATCGACAAACTGCTCCTTTTCTGTCGCGAGTATTTTGCTGCTTGATATTGGATAGCTTATGACATCCCTGATATCCTAGCAGCTAAAATACATGATCCTGCCTCTCCTACCTGAAATCTACTAGATTTGTCTCCCGTAATTTCGATCATCCTGCCAACTTATAATTGCGCGCTCTATCTTGGTCAGGCCATCGATTCGGTAATAGCCCAGACATTTTCGGACTGGGAACTTCTGATCGTTGATAACCATTCCGATGATGGTACGGAAAAGATCATAGCTGCGTATGATGATGAACGGATCAGTAACTTCAGCATCCATAATAACGGTATCATCGCGGCATCCAGAAACCTGGCGTTAAATCACGCAAGAGGTGAATGGGTCGCTTTCCTTGATGCTGATGATTACTGGGATAAGGACAAGCTGAGGGCCTGCCTTGAAAAAGGAGAACAGGGTTTTGACCTGGTCTATCATCCCATGAGTATGCTCTATAACAGCAGAAGTGGATTCAGGCGCAAGTCTACAAAGAGCAGGCAACTGAAACATCCAGTCTTCAGGGATCTCATGACGAGAGGTAACCCTATCGTAAATTCTTCTGTGCTGGTCCGAACAGCAAAGCTGGCCGAGATAAATTTCCTGGACGAAGATCCCGCTATCAGAACTTCTGAGGATTATGATGCCTGGCTAAAACTGTCGCTTAATTCTGAGAGGTTTGGCTATATCCTAACGAACTACGGTGTATACAGGGTGCATGAGACCAGTGCATCCAATGCACTGGATAAAACCGTCCCACATGAAACTGTCATCACGCGTCATATCGGCCTTCTGGATGAAAAAGACCAGTTGAAAAGCAGGGCCATGCTTCACTATATCCGCGGGCGTAAATATTTTGCCGAGAAGCATTACGACAAAGCACGACAACAGCTTTCTAAGGCTGTGAAGGATCTGGATAAAGCACTATTTGCAGCTGGCATACTGTTTCTTTTTTTAGCCAGGCTCAGGACGATCCTGTGAATATCCTGATCAATGCCATGTCCGCGAGACTTGGGGGAGGTCAGACATATGTCAACAAACTGGTTGAACATATACCTGACGGATTTGAAGGTACCGTCTACATAATTTCTCCGGATAATCTGAAGTTCGATCATCTTGATGAAAATGTCGAGAGGCTGGTGGTATCACGGCACGTCATCAACAATGTCTTGTTAAGGACTTTCTGGGAAAAATTGATACTCCCTGTGATATTGAGGAAGTTGGAGATCGATATCCTTTTCTGTCCAGGGGGCTTGCTCAACACAAGATGCCCTTCAACCTGCAAGCAGGTCGTGACGTTCCAGAACATGCTGCCGTTTGATAAGAGCCAATTATCCAAATATGGCATCAGTTATGCGTGGCTCAGGAACAGGCTGCTCAGGTATAAGTTATTAAGAAGTATGCAGAAAGCTGACCTGGTAATCTTCATCTCTCGTTTTGCCAGAGATTTTATCAACCGACTCAGTGATGCACCGATCAGTAACTCGGAGATCATCCCCCATGGTCTCGATAAACGTTTTACAAGAAGAGAAGAAATAGATTTACAAGATGTGAATAGAGAGAGCGGTGACGATTATTTGCTGTATGTTTCATCGTTAGATGTCTACAAATCCCAGTGCGAGGTGGTCGAGGCTTACAAGTTACTGAAAGACAGTGGTAGATATGAATGCCTGCCGAAACTCATACTAGCCGGACACCAGTTTCCCCACTATACAAAGGTGCTTAAATCCCTTATCCAGTCTCTGGACCTTGGCGAGGAAGTAGAATTGATGGGATTCATCGAATATGACAAGCTGCCTGCCCTGTACCAGCAGGCGAAGATCAACCTGTTCATGTCCCAGACTGAGAACTGCCCATTCATATTACTCGAGGCCATGGCTTCGGGAACGCCTTTAGTGGTTTCGGACTCTCCGCCGATGCCAGAGTTCGGTGGGGACAGTGTTTTATATTGCGATCCTGTGCAACCTGCTGAAATTGCGGATAAAATCGCCCAGTACCTGGATGACCCAGAACTCTGTCGAGTATATTCGCTCAAGGCTATGGAGCAATCGCGTCGTTTTGATTGGGAGATCTCAGCAAGGCAAACCTGGGACTCAATATTTCATCTTCAATATCAATAATTTAGTTCTTTTACGATAAGGTAACTTTCATGTCTGATTTCAGTAACAAGACTATCCTGATCACTGGTGGTACAGGATCTTTTGGTAATGCAGTCCTGTCCCGACTGCTTGATTCCGGTTTAAAGGAGATCAGAATATTCAGCCGGGATGAAAAAAAGCAGGATGATCTGAGGAAGAAGTTAAACAATAAGATCCTCAAATTCTATATAGGTGATGTCAGGGATAAAGATAGTCTTCTCTCAACGACGACCGGTGTGGACTATATCTTTCATGCAGCTGCTCTCAAGCAGGTGCCATCCTGTGAGTTCTTTCCCACAGAGGCCGTAAAGACCAATATCCTTGGTACTGAAAATCTCATCGACTGTGCGATCCAGAACGACGTGAATAAAGTGGTGTGCCTGAGCACGGATAAAGCTGTCTATCCGATCAACGCCATGGGCATTTCCAAGGCTATGATGGAGAAGATCCTGATCGCCAAGACCAGGAATCTGGATAGTAGCCAGACCACCGGGTGTTGCACACGGTATGGCAACGTGATGGCTTCCAGAAACTCTGTCATCCCTCTATTCGTCAACCAGATATTCAAAGGACAGCCGATCACTATCACAGACCCTAACATGACAAGATTTATGATGTCCCTCGAAGACTCGGTGGACCTTGTTCTTTTTGCCCTTTCTAATGGTGGCAATGGTGAGATCTTCGTACAGAAAGCGCCTGCAGTGACCATAGAAACACTCGTCAATGCTATCCTGAAGATCTTCGACAAGACCAATCATCCGGTAGACATCATCGGTACGCGTCATGGGGAAAAGCTATACGAGACGTTGTTGAGCCGTGAAGAGATGGCTATCGCCAAAGAGATGGATAATTATTATTGCGTAAAACCCGATACCAGGGATCTGAACTACTCGACCTATGTAGAGGAGGGCGTCGGTACGATCTCTGATCAGAATGATTACACGTCTCATAATACTCTCAGGCTTGGTGTTGATGAGATGGTGGAGCTGTTACTCAAGTTGCCATTTATCCAGAATGCGTTGAACGGGCGATTTGTACAACCTGAAGAGTAACTCATGAAAGTCGTTATTACAGGTGCACATGGTTTTATCGGCAAGAACCTGGTCTCGCGACTTCAGTCCGAGTCGGGACTGGAACTGGTCGAGATAACCAGACAGGACTCACTTGATGAATTCCATACTGAGATAATCGAGGCCGACTGGATCGTGCACCTTGCTGGAGTGAACCGGCCTGAGAGCGATGACGAATTTCAATCAATCAATGTAGGATACACGAGCAGACTGTGTGACATCGCATCGAATGCGGATGCAGCGATACCGATCATCTTTGCATCCTCTACACAGGCAGAGAACCAGACACAATATGGAAAGAGTAAACTTTCCGCTGAAAATATCCTTAAAGCACATGCTTCAGACACCGGTTGTAACACCCTGATCTACAGGCTTCCTGGTATTTTTGGGAAATGGTGTAGGCCGAATTACAACTCAGTAGTCGCTACTTTCTGTCACAACATCTCCCATGGGCTGCCTATCCGGGTGGACGATGAAACAACCAGTTTGTCGCTGAATTATATCGATGATGTGGTAGAGGATATGCTGAGTCGTATTCTTGGTGAGAAAGAGATTCATGAGCAGGTGGCATTCCTTACAGTCGAACCTCTGCATGAGATCAGCCTCAGATCATTAGTGAGTACACTCGAAGGCTTCAGGGATAACCGAAACAACCTTCAGGTCGATCAGGTGGGTAGTGGTCTGAAGCGTGCACTGTATGCGACCTACATCAGTTACCTGGATGTAGAAGACTTCTCCTATGAGATCGCCTTCCACAGTGATGACAGAGGCCGTTTCGTGGAATTCGTCAAGACCCGGGATTCTGGACAGGTATCATATTTCACTGCTGGCCCGGGTGTCTCCAGGGGGCAGCATTATCATCATACGAAGACCGAGAAGTTCCTGGTGGTCCAGGGAGAGGCCTGTTTCAGATTCAGGCAGCTGCATACTGAACGGTTTTATGAACAGAAGATATCCTCGGATGATTCAAGGATAATTGAATCGATCCCGGGTTGGGCACATGATGTGACCAATACCGGCGAATCTGAACTGATCATCCTTGTCTGGGCCAGTGAGGTATTCGACAGGAACAGGCCCGATACGATCCCAGAAGAGGTCTAATTCGATATGAGCAAGTTAAAGGTAGTCACATTTTTCGGTACCAGGCCCGAGATCATCCGGCTTTCTAGGGTGCTCTTCCGACTAGATGAGCATTGTGAACATGTCACTGTTCACACCGGGCAGAACTATGACTTTGAATTGAATCAGATATTCTTCGATGATCTCGGTATCAGGAAGCCAGACCATTTCCTAGATGCGGCGGGTGGTTCAGCGCTCGAGACCATCGGCAACTGCATCATAAAGGCGGAGAAGGTGCTGGATGCTGAATCTCCTGATGCTGTTCTGATTCTGGGTGACACCAACAGTGCGCTTGTAGCGCTCGCCGCCAAACGGATGAAGATCCCTGTATTCCACATGGAAGCAGGAAATAGGTGCTTCGACCAGCGTGTGCCGGAGGAGATCAACAGAAAGATAGTCGACCACATCGCTGATATAAACTTGACGTACAGTATGATCGCCCGCGACTATCTCATCAAGGAAGGGATTCCGGCTGACCAGGTAATCAAGACAGGTAGTCCCATGCGGGAAGTGCTGTCGTACTACGCGGGGAAGATCGAGGCGTCTGACATACTCACTAGGTTGTCACTGAAGGATAAAAGGTATTTCCTCGTGAGCTGTCATAGGGAAGAGAATATCGACTCAAAGGAGAATTTCGAAGATTTTGCCACTGTGCTCAACAACCTGGTCAGGAAATATGACCTGCCAGTGATTGTCTCGACTCACCCACGGACACAGAAGCGTATAGAGTCCGGCGACTTCAGCTTCTCAGACAAGATCCAGTTCCTGAAACCGATGGGTTTCTCAGACTACGTGCATATGCAGGTCCATGCCAGAGCCGTCCTTTCGGATAGCGGCACGATCACTGAAGAATCTTCCATCCTCAACTTCCCCGCACTGAATATTCGGGAAGCACATGAACGACCCGAAGGGATGGAAGAGGCTGCAGTAATGCTGACTGGCATGCACTGGGCCAGGATCCAGCAAGCTCTGGACATTCTCGAGAGTCAGTCGCGTGGTGCCACCCGTGATCTCTATTTGGTTAGTGACTACGAGGCTACAAACGTCTCAGAGAAGGTCGTCAGGATCATCCATAGCTATACTGGCTACGTGTACAGAAAGGTCTGGTCGAAGACCAGCTCACCCATCAGTTGAACATCTTGCTCGCCCGCTAACCCTCATATGGCAACGATTCTCCTCACCGGAGGAGCCGGATATATAGGTAGTCATATCGCCGTCTGTGCGATAGAGGCTGGTCATGAGGTGGTGATCCTCGATAACTTCTGCAACAGTCAGACAGATATCGCTGATAGGCTATTGCAGATTACAGGTAAGACGTCTGTCGTCGTAGAGGGCGATGTCAGGGATACGGGACTTGTGAAAGATATCATCTCTGAGCACGGAGTGGTTCATGTCATCCACTTGGCAGGACTGAAGAGTGTCGAAGAGTCTATTGATGAAAGGGAACGCTATTTTGACAATAACGTCGCAGGCACGGACAGCTTGATGGAAGCTATGGCTCAGGTCGGTATATTCCATATCGTTTTCAGCAGTAGCGCAACGGTGTATGGTGAACCTGAATATCTTCCCCTGGATGAGACTCACCGGCTGGAAGGGGTCAATCCCTATGCAGATACCAAGATCGCAGCAGAGCAGATTCTTGAAAAGCGTTGTCTTGAAGATGTGCGATGGAAAGCCGTCAGCCTGAGGTATTTCAATCCGGTCGGTGCTCATGAGTCAGGTCTGCTGGGCGATAATACGAGGGCGAAACGGGCGAACCTGATGCCAATGATCGCCAGGGTCGTGATGGGTCAGCGAAGCCGCTTGGAGATCTACGGCGATGATTACGATACCCCTGATGGTACCTGTCTGAGGGACTATATCCATATCATGGACCTGGCGGAAGGACACCTAAGTGCCTTGCGCTTCATCAATCAGAGTTCAGGCTTCAACGTCTTTAATCTGGGCACCGGTTCAGGGGTCAGTGTCCTCGAACTGGTAAACGCCTTCCAAAAGGTCACAGGCGAAGATGTCCCATACCTCATATCACCAAGGCGCGATGGTGACGTTCCCATATGCTATGCAGATTGTAATAAGGCTGCTGACTTCCTGGGCTGGAAGGCGACCCGGCCTCTTGAAGACATGTGTGAAAGCACATGGCAATGGTGCCAAGCCAACTCCAGAGATAAACAGCAGGTGGAGTCAGGCCGATGAATCTGGTGCTTGTCGCAGATGCCTTCCCTCCGATGAAGACGTCGGGCGCAGTGCAGATGCGTGACTTGGTATCTGAACTAGCGAGCAAAGGGCATCAGTTGACTGTACTTCTGCCTGATTCGACGATAGAAGGTAATTGGGAACGAGAAGAATACTCTTATAATGTCACGCTCCTCAGGTTAAGGGCATTGCCCACTAAAGACATACATTATTTATGGCGTGCGATTGGAGAGCAACTGCTCTCCTTTTTCATGTATCAGAATCTGAAGCGTTCACCATTTAGGGACGCCACTTGGGATGCTCTGATTTGGTATTCCCCAACCATATTCTTTGGGTCCCTTGTTCACAGGATCAAAAAAAAGTCAGCTTGTCCTGCCTACCTCATACTTAGGGATATTTTTCCCGAATGGGCGGTTGATACGGGGCTCCTAAGTAGAGGTTTTATCTATAAATATTTCAAAAAAGTAGAGCGATACCAGTACGAGCAGGCTGATTTTATTGGTGTGCAGACATCATCGAATATCCGGTATTTTGCTGAAGAGCAAAAAGGACTAAATGGCGAGATTGAAGTGCTGAATAACTGGCTATCCAATCCACATCCCAGGCTATGTAGCATTCAGCTCTCTGACTCCAGTCTGGCCGGGCGGCGAATATTTATCTATACAGGTAATATCGGTATAGCCCAGGGTATGGATATCCTCATAGACCTCGCTGATGTGATGAAAACAGATAAATCTGTAGGTTTCGTATTCGTCGGTAGGGGCACTGCTGTCGCCCATATAAAAGAGAGAGCGGCAGGAATGGGCCTCTCGAACATACTCTTCTTCGACGAAATCGATCCAAACGAGATCCCATCCTTGTTACAGCAGTGCCATGCAGGGCTTATTGCCCTCGATCCTAGGCACAGGAATGACAATATCCCTGGGAAATTTCTTGCCTACATGCAATCCGGGCTGCCGGTTTTGGGAAATATAAATGCAGGTAATGACTTGGTCGCTCTTGTGGAGGAACACAGGGTTGGGAAGGTGATCTCAACTAACTCTCTTTACGACCTCCAGGCTGCCGCCAGTGATCTGCTGGTGCAACTGGAATCTGATGATGGAATGAGGGCGCGTTGCCTGGATCTCGCAAATTTACAGTTTTCGGCAAGGAGTGCAGCTAGGCAGGTCGTCGATGCTCTCAAAAGGGTATGACCATACTACGTCTTTTATTCCTTCAATGTCGTTTTTCGATGCGCATCAACATTACGTATAGCATGAATATCACTAAGAAAAGGTAGACCGAATACTTTTCTATCGCGGGCATTGAATAAAGGATCATACCTACTGTTCCGAGAGCTATACTTGCCGCGTAAAGCAAAAACACTACTTTAGCTCTCGACAGTCCACGCAGTTCCAGCAGGTGATGGAGATGGTCCGTCCCTGGAGCGAAGGGTGATTTCCCTATCAGTGGTCTGGCGATAAACAGGAAGACAGTATCCATGAGCGGTATGGCAATGAACCAAAGCGCTATGGTGGCTGGCATAATCTGTTTCGTCTGTGAACTTTCGATAAGGAGCCAAGCCAGAACCAACCCGAGCATGGTGCTGCCGGAATCCCCGAGATAGATGAGCGCCGGCTTCTTCATAGGCGCCCTAAAATTCAGAGACAGAAAGGCGAGTAGGCATGCTGAGGTTGTCATGGCTAATGCAAGCAATGCTGGATTGGATCCATCTAACATTGCAGTCAGAGCCAGGAAAAGCAGACTGATCATGACCAGCCCTCCGGAAAGTCCATCCATTCCGTCGATCATATTGATGGCATTGATTACGCCCACAGTAGCAAAGATAGTCATTACCATTGTAAAACGTCCCAGGTACAACTCCTTTTCACTGAAAAGATGCCCAAGACTGATTAGCTGGTTATCTCCTTCTGCACACATTATCCATGCGGCCAGGATCTGGATGCTGAGCCTTACGAGAGGAGGTAATGGGTAGTAATCATCAACAAGACCCGTTACCAGTAAGAGGCCAGCTAGCCAGAGTAGAACCTGGTACTGGGCCATGACTTCCGGGGTGAGAAAAATACCAGTGACCAGGCCTAGATAAATTCCAAGCCCCCCTGCAAGAGGAGTTTCCTTGGCATGTGTTTTTCTTCCACCCGGAGTGTCAACGAGCCGAAATTTTTTGGCTGCGGGTCGAAGTAACAGGATACTGATTAGTGTCACCAGGAAGGCAATGCTAAGAGATAATAAATTCATCAATTTCTTGAAAGGGTTCTAGTTCTTCTAAACACAATGCAAAATTAAAGCTATAAAACAATGAGTAATAAAGTTGTTTATAGTGCGTAAAAGGAGAATATTTTCCAGTAAATGGCAATTAAAGCATATTTGATGACAGGACGTTTGCAGTCTTCTTGGTGTCTAAAAAACGGGCAATCATGGCCCCTGCAGAGCCAGCTTGTGGATAACTTATTGGTGAGTTTAGGTAATAATTGGGATAAACTTAACGAAGAATAAGTTGGTTCTTTTGACTGGTAGGGTATTCGCAATCAATGCGATTAAAAAGTATTAAACTTGCAGGATTCAAGTCGTTCGTAGACCCGACAATAGTTAACCTCCCCAGTAATCTTTGCGCCGTCGTTGGTCCCAACGGGTGCGGAAAATCCAACATTATTGATGCCGTCCGCTGGGTTATGGGTGAAAGCTCTGCCAGCAAACTGCGTGGGGAAAGTCTCACCGATGTGATTTTCAATGGTTCAACCAATCGCAAGCCTGTAGGGCAGGCTTCGGTCGAGCTTGTTTTTGATAATTCTGACCACACGGTTAAAGGGGAATACGCTGCGTTTGCTGAAATCTCGGTCAAACGTATCGTCAACACCGAGGCCCAGTCTACCTACATGCTTAACAGCACCAAGTGCCGGCGCAAGGATATCCAGGATATCTTCCTCGGAACAGGCCTTGGTCCGCGCAGCTACTCCATTATTGAGCAGGGCATGGTGTCCAGTCTAATTGAGTCCAAGCCCGAAGAACTTCGCGTCTTTATAGAAGAAGCTGCGGGCATATCAAAATACAAGGAGCGCAGGCGTGAAACAGAAAACCGCATCAAGCGGACTCGGGAAAACCTGGAGAGACTGACAGATATCAGGGAGGAACTGGAGCGCCAGCTGTCTCACCTGCAAAGACAGGCCAGGGCTGCTGAGAAGTACAAGGAATACAAGCAGCAGGAAAGGGACATGGCCGCGAACCTGCAGGCGCTCAGATGGCAGCGCCTTAATGATACGGTCAGTAATGCCCAGCAGTTGATCAGCGAAATGGAAATCAAACTGGAAGCCAGTGTTGCCAAAACGCGTTCGCTCGAAGCCGACATGGAAAAAAGCAGGCAGATGGGCGCCGAGGCCAATGACAACTACCAGGGAGTACAGAGCAGCTACTATTCCCTTGGCAGCGAAATATCCCGGATTGAACAAAACATTGAATATCAGGGGCAGCGAAAGCAGCAGCTTGAACTGGACCTTGGCGAGATCAAGGAATCACTCCAGCATTTCCAGAGTGAACTGACTGGCGATATCGACAAGATTGCCGAACTGAAAAAGGCTGTCAGTGAACTTGAGCCCCAGTTGGAGAGTTCCCGCAGCCGTGAAAATTCCTCCAGCACTGCGCTTGGAAGTGCTGAGCAGAAAATTAACAAATGGCAGCATGAATGGGACCAGTTCAACGAGGATGCGTCCGAAACCTCGCAAAAAGCGGAAGTGGAACAGCAGCGTATCAATCATCTAGAGAACATTGTCGACAGGGGCAGGCAGCGCCTGTCATCCCTGAACTACGAATTCGATAACCTGGAAACCCCTGATGATTCAGACCTTGCCGGCCTGGAAGAATCGCTCAGGGAGCTGGTTGATAAACAGACTGCCCAGGAATCCACGCGTCAGGAACTGAATTCAAAGATCGAGCAGGCCAGGCAATCTATTCGTAATACCAGTGAGCAGTTGAATGATAGGCGCAGCAGCCTGCAGGCCATGCTGGGCCAGAAAGCCTCTCTTGAGGCATTCCAGCAGGCAGCACTGGGCAGAAACGACCAGAACACAGTGAACTGGCTCGAACGTAATAATCTCGCTGGCAAACCCCGCCTGGGCGACAATCTCCAGGTTGAACAGGAGTGGGAAGCCGCCATGGAAATGGTGCTGGGGGAGAGTTTGCAGGCTGTCTGCGTTGATAACCTTGAGTCAGTCAGCAGCGTGCTAGGTGATTTTGAAAGCGGCAGCGTCGAGTTAATTGATACCTCTTACCAAGCAGAGCCCCTTGGAAGTAATACAGCCATCAATGGTGTTGCGCTAAGGGACAAAATCCGCTCTTCACAAAACCTTGATGTCTTCATCAACGGCATCTACTGCGTTTCCTCGCTGGAAGAGGCTCTAGCCCAACGCCAGTTGCTAAAGGCCGGTGAATCCCTGATTGCGCCGGAAGGTATCTGGATAGGCACCTCCTGGCTAAGAGTTTCCAAGGATTTCGATGCCCAGGCAGGCATTATCCAGCGTCAGCATGAACTGGAGGCGCTGGAAGATAGAATCAGCACAGTCCAATCCCAGGTTAACAAGATGGCTGAGCGCTTGGCCAATGAAGAGTCACTGCTGGATACACTGGAAGCCGACCGTGACAGTCTTCTTAAAGAACTGACAGAAGTAAACCGTCAGCTCACCGAGAAAAGCTCAGACAAGTCCGCAAGACTGACCAAGATAGAACAAGCGGAAAAACGCAGGGAATCACTGACGAAGGAAATCGCTGAGCTGGAATCCCAACTGCAAACTGAACAAGACAATATCGGTAACTCCAGGGAAACGCTTGAGGCTATTCTCGACATCATGGAGCAGCACACAGTACGAAGGGAGGTGCTGATTGAAAATAGGGACGCTCTCAGGAGTACCCTTGAGACCGCACGCGAGCAGGCGGTCAAGGACAAGGACGAATCCCACCAGGTGGCTTTGCAGCACCAGACCCTGACCGCGCAACTGGAATCTTTGCAGCAGAACATGGAGAGAATCTCCAACCAGGTAGATTCATACCAGAACAGAGAAAAACAGCTAGAGGAATATCTGCAGCAGGCCGATGTGCCTATCCCGGCGCTTAAAGAGGAACTGGAAGAAAAGCTTGCCTCGCGTGTTGCCCTGGAAAGCCAGTTAAGCAAAGCCAAGGCCATAGTGGACGAATTTGATCACCAGCAAAGAGAACTCGAAAGCGCGCGCAATACCTCACAGGACGAATCACAGCTAATCCGTGATGAGCTTGTCAGCAAACGCCTCAGTATTGAAGGTGATACCGTTAAACGCGAAGCTCTGGAGCAACAGCTTGCTGAAAAAGGTTACGACAAAAACCAGGTGCTCCAACAGGTCACAGAAGAAATGACAGAGCAGTCATGCGAGGAAGATCTGGAGAAACTTGGCAACAGGATAAACCGTCTTGGCCCAATCAACCTGGCAGCGATTGACGAGTATGACACCCAGTCAGAACGTAAGGTATACCTTGATGAGCAGAATGAAGATCTTGAGCGTGCTTTGAGGACTCTTCAAAACGCCATCAGGAAAATTGACAAAGAAACTAGAACCCGGTTCAAGGAAACCTTCGACAAGATCAACAATGGACTCAAGGAACTGTTTCCGAAGGTATTCGGCGGCGGTCATGCCTATCTGAACATGGTCGGGGAAGATTTGCTGGACACGGGTGTAGAAATTATGGCGCGCCCTCCAGGCAAGAAGAACAGTACCATTCACCTGTTATCCGGTGGTGAAAAGGCCATGACGGCAATTGCATTGGTGTTCTCCATCTTCAGGCTGAATCCTTCACCATTCTGTATGCTCGATGAAGTAGATGCCCCCCTGGATGATGCCAACGTGGGCAGATACATCGATCTGGTTAAGGAAATGTCTGCAGTGGTGCAGTTTATTTTTATTACGCATAATCGCATAACCATGGAGCATGCGCACCAGTTGATGGGTGTGACGATGCACGAGCCCGGTGTCTCGAGGCTGGTGGCCGTAGACGTAGATGAAGCAGCCGAAATGGTGGTTGTGTAAATTTACGTGCTTTAGTAAAAGTAATTAGAAAGAACAAGTTAACCCTTTAGCAACTGAGTTATCCGACCTGGATTCATAAAAAACATGAATATCAGAGACTGGTTAGCAGTTATAGTCATTGTCTTTATCGTGCTGATCCTGCTTGATGGGTTCAGGCGTAAATGGCTCGAACGTAAAAACCGCATCGTCATGAAGCTGGATAAAAATATTCCTCAGGTCGAAGATGATGAGGAAAATGACGTCCTGGCTCGTTCCGAACTTCCCTCCGGCGGCGCTCGCGTCAAACCCCGCTCAGAAGACGCCGAAAATGATGTGCCTGTACTCATGGAATCTGTAAATCTCGATGATGTCGAGATTGAAGGCTATCCCCTGGAAGAATCAGAGGAGGAGTCAGACGACTCTTACTCAGTGGAAAGCGTTGAGGAAGCTGGCGAATGGCTTAAGGAGGAGTCTGTTCCTAGAGAGGAAGAAGACGTTGAGCCCGAATTTATCGAGAACTCCTGGGAAGACGCTGAAGCTGAAGAAGATGCTGTACAGAGGGAATCAGAAACTGCATCAGGCAAGAAACTTTTTGGCGGCAGGGAACGGGAGTCTGATGAAGACAGGATAGAACCTTCCTTTGGTGATGAGGATCTCACCTTTAGTCATGATGACCAGGGCGAACTGGATCTTGAGCATAACGACCTTATAGAAAATGAGCTGGATATCGACGATGACGATAATGAGCAGGATGTCGCTGAGGAAGTCATCATAATCAATGTCATGGCCAGGCCGGGGACACTATTGGAAGGTAGTAAGCTGCTCCCGGTGCTGCTTCGCCATGGCATGCGGCTTGGTGACATGAGCATTTTTCATCGGCATGCAGATACTGACGGCCATGGCTCGGTCATGTTCAGCATGGCAAACATGCTTAAACCCGGCACCTTTACCATGGCTGATATGGAGACATTCGAAACGCCTGGAGTCAGCTTCTTTATGCAGATGCCCAATAAGCTTGGCAATATGGAGTGTTTCGAGCAAATGCTGAATACTGCTGAAGCCGTCAAAGATGAACTTAGCGCCGAGCTCAAGGATGAAAACCGCAGTGTCTTTACCCGTCAGACCGTCGAGCACAGCCGCCAGCGCATCAGTGATTTCGAGCTGGAGTTGCTGGCCAGAAAGTAGCGGCGGCATGACTCCTTTATCCTGGTAAATTTCAATGTCGGCTCCCCCGAAGGAAGTCATTTCAGAACTCGAAGCTTTGCGTCAAACCGTGGAGCATCACAGCCGGTTGTATTACCGAGACGCCAACCCCGAAATTCCCGACCAGGAATATGACAAGCTTTCAGACCGCCTTCTTGAAATCGAAAAACAGTGGCCTGAACTGATAACTCCCGACTCACCAAGCCAGCGTGTTGGCAGCGAACCTCTCAGCGGCTTTGTCCAGGTAGTACATGAACTGCCGATGCTGTCGCTAGACAAGATAGTCAGCCTTGAAGAACTGCAGCGCTTTGAAGCCAGGATCCAGAAGCGTCTGGAATCTGACGCGGGCATTTCCTACAGCTGTGAGCCCAAGGTGGATGGTGTCGCTGTCAGTCTCCTCTATGAGGCGGGCATTCTGGTCAGGGGGGCAACCCGTGGTGATGGGGCCACCGGAGAGGATATTACCCATAACGTCAAAACCATAGGCGATATTCCGCTACGCCTGTCCGGCAATCAGATACCTCGACGCCTTGAAGTCAGGGGTGAAATATTCATGACAAGAGCCGGCTTTCTGAAAATGAACAAAGAAGCCATAAAGTCGGGAGACAAGATCTTCGTCAATCCAAGAAATGCAGCCGCAGGGACGCTGCGCCAGCTTGACTCACGCATCACGGCGCGCAGGCCGCTGACCATGTTTTGCTATAGCCATGGCGTATTGGAAGGAGGTGAGCTGCCTGACACGCTCAGTGAATTGTTTGAATGCTTTGATTATTGGGGGCTGCCCGTTAACCCGGCAAGACAGGTTTGCAATGGTGTTGATGCTAGCTATGACTACTGCCAGGACCTGCTAAAACAGCGTGACCATCTTGATTATGAAATTGACGGTGCCGTAATCAAGGTTAACCGTTTTGATCTGCAGGATTCCCTCGGCATGAATGCCCGAACGCCGCGTTGGGCCATGGCCTATAAATTTCCAGCCGAGGAAGTAGCCACTGTACTGAATGACGTGGAATTCCAGGTAGGTCGCACCGGGACTATCACGCCAGTGGCTAGGCTTGAACCGATTTTTGTAGGAGGCGTCACCGTCAGTAACGCCACCTTGCATAACATGGATGAGGTTGAAAGACTTGGTGTCAGGATTGGCGATACGGTTATTGTGCGTCGTGCCGGCGACGTCATACCCAAAATAGTTTCAGTGGTGCAAAGCGTTCGTAAAAAGGGCGCGCGCAAAGTATCACCACCGGACAAATGCCCGATCTGTCGGTCGGACATAGAGCATAACGAAGAAGAAGTCCTGATGCGCTGCACCGGGGGCCTTTTTTGCAGGGCCCAGCGTACCCAGTCCATCATTCACTTTGCCTCCAGGCCGGCGATGGACATTGACGGGCTCGGCATCAAGTTGATTGAACAACTAGTTGACAGGGAAATTTTAAAGTCTGTTGCAGATATTTATTCACTGGATGTGGATACCTTGTCTGATCTTGAACGCATGGCAGAAAAATCCGCCGGCAAACTTATTACTGCAATTGGAAAGAGCAAGCAGGTGCCGTTGGCACGCTTCCTTTTTGCACTGGGTATTCGCGAAGTGGGAGAGGCCACAGCCCAGTCGCTGGTCAACGCGTTCGGTGAACTTGACGCCATCATCGAGGCCAGCGCTGAATCCCTGGAGGAGATCCAGGATATCGGCAAGATAGTGGCGCATTATATCCGGGCCTTTTTTGATGAAAACCACAATCTCGAGATCATTGATAAGCTGCTTAAGGCCGGGGTAAGACCTATCGAAAGTGCTCCCGTTAACAAGGATGAACTGCCGTTGAATGGGCGCACCTATGTGGTAACGGGAACCCTGGAAGCCATGGGACGCAGTGAGGCAAAGGAAAAACTCCAGCAGCTTGGCGCCAGGGTCGCAGGCAGTGTTTCAGCCAAGACTGACTGTGTGATTGCAGGCCCGGGAGCAGGGTCTAAATTGACCAAAGCGGAGGAGCTGGGCATTGAGATCATCGATGAGGCCGCTTTCATGTCACTGCTTATGCAGCATGACATTTCGGTCTGAAACCGTGTAAAGTAGGCCTTATTAGCCTATATAAAGCCTGTATGCCCCTGATTTGCCTCAGCATTAGCATATTTTTGACAAAATCCGGGGTCAGGCTACCTGAACGATAGTCTGTTCCAGAGAAAAGTCATGAAAGGTCTGCTCACCCTAATATCAGCACTGATAATCAGCTCATGTGCCTCAACGCCTCCGCAAAACACTACCAATATCTGCAGCATGTTTGAGGAGCGGCGGGGTTGGTACAAGGCCGCCGTCAAATCAGAACGGCGCTGGAAAACTCCACTTTACGTCTCCATGGCAATCATTGAACAGGAATCCTCCTTTCAATCCAGGGCAAAGCCGGAGAGAACACGCTTACTTGGGCTTATTCCCTGGACAAGGCCTTCTTCTGCCTTTGGCTATGCCCAGGTGCTTGATGGCACCTGGAATCAGTACAAGGAAAATGCCAGCAACTGGGGGGCAAGGCGCTCAAGCTTTGATGATGCAATTGATTTTGTCGGGTGGTACACCAATAACTCGAATAAGGTGAATGGAATTGCTCGAAATGACGCCTACAACCATTATCTAGCCTACCATGAAGGTAATGGAGGCTTTTCCAGAAGGACTTACGCAAACAAAGGCTGGCTCATCGATGTCAGCCGCAAAGTGCAAGATAACGCCAACCTGTATGAGCGCCAGTATTCCCAGTGTAAAGCGGAGCTGCGCAGGCCCTGGTTTTTGAGGCCGCTGTTCTGAGCTGGTGGGGCAAAATCATAGGGGGTGGTCTCGGCTTCATGCTGGGCGGCCCCCTAGGCGCAGCCTTTGGAGCCGCTTTTGGGCACAATTTAGATCGTGGGCTGAATAATCTTGGTGGTGCCGGTTTTGTTCATAGCGTCGAACGTCTTCAGACCGCTTTCTTCACCTGTACTTTCTCTGTCATGGGGCATATAGCCAAGGCCGATGGCCAGGTCAGCCAGGTCGAAATCTACATGGCCGAGGACCTCATGCGGCAGATGAACCTTAATCCCGAGCAAAAACAGGTTGCACAGAGGCTTTTCAACGAGGGAAAGAAAAATGACTTCCCTATCAATGACGTGCTCCACCAGTTTCGCATGGAATGCTCTAGGCAGCGCAATTTAATGCAGATGTTCATGGAGATCCAGATGGCAACAGCACTGTCGGACGGCATGCTCCATACAAATGAAGAACGTATACTGAAACAGACAGCTTCTGTCCTAGGATTTTCGGCCCACGATTACACATTGCTGCTACAACGCATGCAGGCACAGCGGCATGCCCACAGCACACAGGATGCCGTCATGGACCTGAAGGATGCCTATGCTTTACTGGGCATTACGAAGACAGCCAGCGACCTGGAAGTGAAAAAAGCCTACAGGCGGCAGATGAATCAGCATCACCCTGACAAACTGGTGTCCAAGGGTTTGCCGGAAGAGATGATGGAGATGGCTAACAAGAAAGTGCAGGACATCAAAATGGCATACGAGGCCATAAAAGCTTCAAGGAAATAGGCTCTCCATTGGCAAATTATTTACTTTAAATAAGCCTTTCAACTAATTGATATAAAATAAAAAAAGCCCGATTTAACCCGGGCTTTTACAGTCAGAAAGAAGGAGAAAAATGAAGACATCCACCACAGATCATCCCTCTCCACATTTATAGATTTCCTGTCGTTGAAATAGTTCCCTTACGGACCAGATTTTTACAGTTGGTGGATTTCCAGGCCGAGCTTTTCCATTTCATCTGTATGTGATTTGTTGCTAATCACCCCAACACTGGACTCCTTACCGGCAAGGTAACGCTCGGTGACTCTCTTCAGGTCATTCAGTGAAACGCTTAGTACATTCTGCCTGAATGCTGAACGATGCTCACGAGTTCGTCCAAACAGTTCGTTATAAAAAGCCTGCCTTGCGGTGCCAGCGGGAGAAGAGGGTTTGTCGAGGCTGGAAATAACGCCCAGGATCGCTTCCTCAAGTGCGGTATAGTCATGATCAGATTCAAGCAACCAGTCTATTGAGCGCTTATAGTCCTCAAGGGTATCTCCGAGACGGGGATCTCTATAGGAATAAAAACGGAATGTGGCTGTTCCGGAATCCTGGCTTGCGCCACCGCCATAGGCGCCTCCCTGTTCTCTGATTGCCCTGTGCAGGAAGCCATTGCGCAGAAAGCCGCCCAGCACTGTCAGTGCAGGAGCATCCTCATGGCCTGCGGTCACTGAAGGAAAGGCCATGCCGCAGAAATTCACCTGTGAATTTACAACCCAGGCTTCCTGGACAGACTCTCGTGTGCCGGGCAGGGCAAAACGCTCACTGCCTGAGGTGGCGTTATGATCTGATGACCAGGCTGACTTAATTCCATCAAGAAAATCCGCCGCCTCTTTTTCTTCACCAATCAAAAGGAACTGTTTATTACGCTCGAGGAAGCGTTCATGCAGTCTGGCAAAACCCCGGGCAAATTCTGCGAGGGTTTTTTTGTCCTCGAAATCAGTAACCAGCTGTTTAAGCTGTTTGATTCCCGCCAGGCCAGAGCTCTGGTAATTCATCGCGGCTATTGGGCTGAGTTTTCTGCAGGCCAGCCCGATGGCAAGGCTGTGTCCCTGGTGTGTGATGCTTTGTTCCTTGCGTGCCAAGATTTGCTGCATTAATTCCTTGATGCGCTGGTGCTCGTCAAAGCGGCATTCAAAAATAGTATTCCGGAGCAGATTGCTCACCTTTGATTTGTTTTCGTTAAGAGATTTGCTGGAATAAATTAGGAAACTTTGCAGGGACTGCTCATCGCTGATGTTGCTGCGCATGGAATTCTGCACACTGACGCCGCCAGAAATGGAAGCCTGCAGTGACTGTACTTCCAGATAGCTTTTTGACCCCATGCCAAGCTCTGGCACACAGCTGGTGTAGTAGGGCAGCAGGTGGATTTCTTCATTATCCAGCCTGGGCATATCAATAATAGTGTGCTGATAGCTGATGCCGTTGGTGCCCTGGGCAAAAAAACGGGCGTTCCCGGTGTTGTCGCTTAGCGGGATTTCATGAGTGCTTGAATCAGGCCAGCTAATGTCGCCTGGCACATCGGCCAGGGTGACTTTTGGAAGAATGGACGGATCATCTTTTTCTTCCTGTCGTGCTTTCAGGTTGGCCGCTCTTTCGACAATAAAACGAATCTCTTCGTTATCAAGTTCCCTTTTGATGGCCGATAGCTTTTCAGATTCCTCGGCGGCCTCCCTTGATGACAAACCAGGATCCGGATTGACTGTCAGCGTAACGCGATGGGAATTATTCAGAAGGTAGTGTCGAATCAACCTGGGAATGTAGGCTGGATCCTGAATTTCCTTTTTTAGTGTTTCCAGTACCGGGTCTATATCCAGCAGTTGGATCGGATCGCCTCGATGTGTGGCGGTGGAAAGTGCTGCAAGTATCAGCTGCAGACCATAGGGATAGGAATCGCCACTGATTTCCCGCTGGCTTAATTCCATTGAATGCAAGGCGGCCTCAACGAGTTCCTGGGGTACGCCCTCGGCAGCCAGAGTCTCTAGTGTATCCAGTATTAATTTTTCGACATCTTCCGTGGCGTTTTCATTGCAACCCTCAATCCCGCACATGAAGCTCATTTCCCGGTGAGAATCCTCCAGCCCACATAGCGGTGAGGGAGATTTACCGAGACTGCTAGTCTCCAGTGCATGTAAAAGCGGGCTGGCACTATTATCCAGCAATACACCGGTCAGCAACTGGGCTTTCATCATGTCTGCCAGGTCTGTGCTTTTACCCAGCAGCCAGGCCAAAACAACGTGCGATTTGTTTTCAGTATCATCCTCATCCAGTGCATAGGACTCAGTGACCCTTATAGGGCTTTCAATGCGCTCTTCGTCCCCAACGGCAATGTGAACGTCCAGTTTGCTGAATTCACCAAGCGCCAGGGTTTCAAAATTTTCCTGGTGCTCGCAGGCCGGAATATCACCGAAAGTCATGAATATGGCATTGCTGGGATGATAGTGCGTCTTGTAAAAGGCCTTGAGCTGATCGTAGGTCAGGTCAGGTATGTCTGACGGTTCGCCACCACTGTTGTAATGGTAAGTCGTTGATGGAAAAAGATGGTGGCATAGCTGCTGCCAGATCCTGGAGGTAGGTGCACTCATGGCCCCCTTCATTTCATTAAACACAACGCCCTTGTATTCCAAGGCCGAATCAGGGTTGTCGGGTTCGGCAAACTCTATTCTGTGCCCCTCCTGAGCAAAATCAAGCTCGTTGAGTGACGAGAAAAAAACGGCATCGAGGTAGACTTCAAGGAGATTGTTGAAATCTTTCCTGTTCTGGCTGGCAAAGGGATACGCGGTCCAGTCACTGCTGGTAAAGGCATTCATAAAGGTATTGAGTGAACGCCTTATCATCATGAAAAAGGGGTCCCTGACCGGAAATTTCCGGCTTCCGCAGAGGGCGGTGTGCTCGAGAATGTGTGCCACCCCGGTGGAGTCCGTGGGCACGGTTCTCAAGGCAACCAGGAAAACATTCTCGGGATTGTCACTGGCCAGATGGTAGTGAACAGCCCCAGTTTCCAGGTGCTCATATTCCTCGATTGTCAGGTTCAGGGTTTTGAGGAGCTGGCGGCACTTGAAAACAAAAGTGGGATAAGCAGCAGATTTTGATGATGAGGTTTTCACACTGCTGGCGGCGGTATCCGTTGATTGCATAATGAAAAAAAATCTCCTGAAAGGTCCGGAAGTATAGCCGGATTGGGCAAAATTGTAGAGTACTGGTTCAGTGACAGGCTTGGAAAACTCTGTTAGTTTTCCTGCGCGTTAAGGCGAATAACAAACTCTAAAAACAATCGTCGGCTAATTCTCAGCAGGGGCATCACATGGTTCATCTCATTTTCAACAGAAGTCGTTTCCTCCTTTCGCTCGCTTTTTTATCTTTTGCGGTCACTGCTCAGAATGAGTCTTATGTACCAGTAACCGATGATATTCTGCTGAATCCTGATCCTGAAGACTGGCTGAGCTTCCGGCGTACACTCGATTCCTGGGGCTTTAGTCCGCTTACCCAGATTGATCGTGAGAACGTCGCTGACCTCGAACTGGTCTGGTCGTCTGATCTGCATGAAGGCACTTTGCCAAGCGTACCGATCCAGGAAGGCACACCCCTCGTGTATGACGGCGTTATGTACATGCCGAATCCCGGTGACGTGGTGAGAGCCCATGATGCCGCTTCAGGTGAGTTGCTTTGGGAGTACGTGAGGCAAATGCCGGAGGATCTAGGCGATTACATCGGGGCTAACAAAACCATGCGCAACCTGGCGATCTTTAATGACGCCATCATCTATACAACCAACGACGAATACATTATCGCTCTGAATGTCCATACCGGCGAGGTTAAGTGGGAAACCCGAATCCTCGACTACCGCACCCATCCGGCCCAGCAAAGTAACGGCCCGGTGATCATCAAGGGAATGGCCGTCTCAGGAAGGAACTGCCAGCCACCGGCCGGACCTGAGGCCTGTTTTATCATTGCCCATGATGCGAAAACTGGTGAAGAGGTCTGGAAACTCAACCTGATTCAACAGCCAACGGGGGATGAAACGGATACCTGGGGAGATGTGCCCTGGGACGGGCGCTGGCATGTGGGCGCCTGGATGGCTCCTAGCTATGATCCGGCACTGGACCTGATCTACATGGGGACTTCCGTGACGGCCCCGGCACCGAAATTCTTGCTCGGGGGCAATGACAAGGAGCACCTTTACCATAACTCCACCCTGGCGATTGACCCTGATGACGGCAGTATCGTCTGGTATTACCAGCATCTAATCGATCACTGGGACCTTGACCATCCCTTTGCCAGATTACTGGTTGATACCGCGATAGCACCGGATCCTGCTTCAGTTCCCTGGATCAATCCTGATATTGATCTTGAAAAGGAATATCGGGTTATTACAGGCATCCCCGGAAAAACAGGGGTGGTGTATACCATCGACCGTGAAACCGGTGAATTTCTCTGGGCTCGGCCAACTGTCCATCAGAACGTGCTGTCTTCTATCGATGGCGCTACAGGTAAAGCAGCTGTCAATCCAGAGGCCCTGTTTCATGAGGCCGGGCAGGAACGGGAAATCTGCCCTTCAACCGGCGGCGGGAAGAACTGGTGGGAGGGAGCCTACAGTCCCCAGACCAATGCGCTTTACTACGGCCTGCAGAATACCTGTATGGACCTGACCGTTACTGTGGACGAGCCGGATGCTGATGCGCTGTACGGTTTCATTGGGCGTGAAAAACTCGCCGAGGGAAGGGACAACGTCGGCACTTTTTATGCTATTTCCGTGAAAACCGGCGAAACGCTCTGGACCTACGAGACACCCGGCACCGCCATGTCCATGGTGGCCACCGCAGGCGGACTGGTATTCGGTGGTGATATTGAAGGGAATTTCAGGGCCTTCGACCAGAAAACCGGTGAGGTACTGTGGGAAGCCGGACTGGGGTCTTCCATCACAGGATACCCGGTAAGTTTTGCCGTAAATGGCAAACAGTTTATTTCCATCGGCACTGGCACTTCCGTGACTACCGCTAGCCAGGTGAGGTATCTTGACGGGACGCCGCCGGGAATAGAAGGTAGACAGTATATTTTTGCCCTCCCTGATTAACTGAAAACTCAGGAATTACGCCAGATTCGGTCGTGGTATCATGCTTGATTCCTGTACCCGAACTTCATATTATCGGTTGGCTCGCAGGGGTGTTGAGAACGGCAAAGACCGTCCGGTACCCGGTCAATTCTGCTAACCACATAGTCCGTTCTTTAAGGGGAACAATAATAATGAGCTACAAAACTATGGTGGGGTCGCTCGACTCCTATGACAAAGGGACCATCGATCTGAATGATGATCTCAAGCACTATGCCTTCTCCAATATTTTTGAAATCTGCAATGAGTCCGCGCCCTATGAACGCATCATGGTCGCTTCAAACCTCGAATACTGTGCAGAAGTGGCCCGCGCGGAAGGTCCATCACCTTGGTACACGGCTCCGCATGATGAGTTTGCCATTGTCATGGAAGGGGAGATTGAATTTGAATTTTACCAGCTGGAAGACGATGAAAAGCCTACCCATGATGCCGGTGCCATCAAGCTTGGCGCTGACCCTAAAGGAAAAAGAATGGGCAAGGTGACCGCCAGAAGGGGACACGAGGTTCTGCTTCCGCAGGGCGCAGCCTACCAGCTGAGATCTGAGAAACCGGGAGTGGTGCTTATCCAGACTTCCGCCGGACCGGAAAGTGTAGAGAAATGGTCCGAAATCTGCGTATTGAAATAACTGAATTTATAAAGAGGATAAAGCAATGAATACCGAAGTGACTCGAGAAAAAGTCTTAGTAATTGCCTCCGAACCAGATCCGGTACTGGGTTATCGTAGTTTCCAGTTTGGAGGTTTCAAATTTACTCGCGATGCCTATTTCGTTCACGTTGACTGGCCAAAGGGCACCCATACCATTGAAGTAGACCGTTTCCTCAGGGCAATGGTGCGGGATATTGGCTGGGGATTCTTCTATGGCTGGATTTTTTTTGATGACGTATTTGGCACCCAAAACCATTACGGCACTGTAGATATTTATGCAGGTGCCTATAGCAAAGGTCACAAAGAAACGGGTGTCGATTATCTGGAAACCTTCAATACCGACGATGTGCGTGTCGCTTTCGAGACCATTTCCAAGGACTGGATCAACGAAGGATACGATCCTTTAAGCGCTCCTCTTGAAACCGGTTCACCCTTGGGTGCCAAACAGCAGGAGGCTTCCGGTCCACTTATCCGCGGTTTCGAACCCGCACGCAGAATGTTAGGACTTCCGGGCGACGTCCAACCTCGCTCAGATGAGTCGGGTCATCCCATTAACCGGGCCTTTGCAGATATGGAATTTGATCAGCCAGATATCGAAGTAGAGCCAGGCTTTGAAGACCAGGTTCATGCATTTAACCTGTTTGATCATATTGCCCGCGCTGACGTGACATGGAATCCCTCGTTCACCTCTATTACACAGGCCTGTATCTGCTGTGTTACCAGTGAGGAACATATGCTGCCGGTAATTCATGGTAACGATCGCAACGAGTGGTTTATTCAGCTTACCGACGAAATTCACTGGAATATCCAGGACAAGGATACAGGTAACCCAAGAGGACGCATTGTAATGAAATCTGGCGATATCTGTGCCATGCCTGCTGACATTAGGCACCAGGGTTACTCACCCAAGCGTTCAATGCTAATGGTGCTTGAAAACGGTACTCCTGGACTGGATGAAAAGTACGCCAATGGCGAGCTTGAACCATTTCCAATCACTGCCAGTCGCTGGTAACAACACTCAGCAAAAACAGTAGAAATTCCGGTCTGTTGCATGCTTTTCTATGGATAAGCTGAACAGGCCGGTTTTATTTCAGCACGATAAAAATACGCCGCACATCAAATCAAGAGGTATGCCGATGGCTGATCCCAAATTTCAGACACAGTTGTTTATCAACAATGAATTCGTTGATGCTGCAGATGGCAGTACGTTTGAAGTTTTCAATCCCTATGATAATTCCCTCCTAGCCAATGTCGCCGAGGCCAAGCAAGCTGATATTGACAGGGCGGTAGATGCTGCAAGGGATGCTTTCCCGGCCTGGGCAAACATGAACCCGTCGGACAGGGGAGTGCTCATAGGCAAGCTCGCTGATGCTATAGAGCAAGACAGAGACAACATTGCCCTGATTGAATCGCTCGACACCGGGCACCCCATTCGGGATACCCATAATCTAGATGTCATGCGTACGGTCGCGACGTATCGCTATTTCGCCGGAATGCCCGATAAGAATGAAGGGTCAGTTATTCCTGTTGATACGGGCTTTCTGAATTACGTTCAGCGTGTTCCAGTAGGAGTTGTGGGTCAGATTGTGCCCTGGAACTTTCCGCTAATGTTTACTAGCTGGAAGCTTGGCCCTGCGCTGGCCGCTGGTAATACCGTGGTAATGAAGCAGGCCGAATTAACGCCTCTATCTACGCTAAGGGTTGCTGAGCTGGCAAGAGAGGTAGGATTTCCGCCAGGTGTGATCAACGTAGTACCGGGTTATGGCCATATTGCTGGCCAGTACATGGCCGAGCATCCCGGTATCGATAAGATTTCATTTACGGGCTCTACCGTGACGGGAAGAAAAATCGTGGAAGCCTCTGCTGGCAACCTGAAACGTATTCAACTGGAGCTGGGGGGCAAGGGAGCCAATATTGTGTTTGAGGATGCCAATATCGATGCTGCCGTAGGAGGCTCAGCCTTTGCCATTTTCCATAACCAGGGGCAGGCCTGCATAGCCGGGTCACGCCTGATACTGCATGAGAGCATAGCCGATGAATTCCTCGAGAAATTCACCGCCCTTGCTGCCTCAATTAAGCAGGGTAACCCCCTAGACCCGAAAACTGAAATGGGGCCGTTGACCTCAAAAATGCACCAGGAACGTGTGCTAAATTTCTGCGACGTCGCGGTGCAGGAAGGAGGTGAGATACTCCTCGGAGGCAGGCAGCCTGATGCTGCAGAGCTGCAGAAAGGCTGTTTTGTCTTGCCTACAATTGTGAAGGCGAAAGCCGGTGACCGGGTCAGCAAGGAGGAAGTCTTTGGGCCCTTCGTTGTTGTTTCCACGTTTAAAAATGACGATGAGGTTCTCGCACAGGCCAATAACAGTATCTATGGCCTAGGCGGGGGTCTATGGACGAATAACCTGACACGAGCGCATAAGGTTGCGCAGGCAATGGAAGCTGGCATGGTCTGGATAAATTGCTACAAGCGCTTTCATCCGGGATCACCTTTCGGTGGAATCAAGGACTCAGGATATGGCAGGGAAATGGGGCATTTTGCCATGCATGAGTATACCGAGCCCAAGTCGGTGTGGGTTAACTACGATGCCAAAATTCCACCGTTTTACCCGAGGTAACTAGTCATGTCTCTAAAAGTGATAGGCGCTGGCCTTGGCAGAACAGGAACCATGTCACTGAAATTGGCCCTGGAAAAACTGCTTGGCGGGCCTTGCTACCATATGACTGAGCTTTTCGAGCATCTCGAGGAACATACGCCCCTATGGCATGCTGCGGCAAAAGGAGAAAAAGTTAAATGGGACCAGGTTTTTGACGGGTATGTCGCCGCTGTGGACGAGCCTGTTTCTACACAATGGGAAAGTGTTGCCCAGTATTATCCTGATGCTCTGGTAATTCTCTCTACCCGCGACCCCGACAGCTGGTGGAAGAGTGCAATTGCCACTATTCTGCAGATCAAGATAAATCCACCCAAAGATATGAGCCCTGCCAGGAAAGCCTGGCTTAATATGATCCTTGAGCTCTATAAATCTGTTTACCCAGAGGGTTTTGTGGAGGAAGAGAAGGCCAAGGCGGCCTATATCTCACACGTTGAAAAGGTAAAAACGAGTGTGCCGGCAGAGAGACTGTTGATTTGGAATGTCAGTGAAGGCTGGGGACCGCTTTGCAATGCCCTGGATTTGTCTATTCCTGATGAGCCGTTTCCAAGAAGTAATTCAACCGAAGAGTTTTTGGCCCGACGCGCCAAAAACGCCTAATTCTTCTCCGTGGAATTTCTAGCGATCTCCTGGCTTGAAATCGCACTGGCCATTATTGTTGTCATTGCTGGTACTGTTATCCAGTCAGCGGTTGGATTTGGTCTTGCTCTGATTGCAGCGCCAGTTTTACTTCTGATAGATCGCAACCTGGTCCCTGGGCCATTGATAGCTGCTGCCTTATTTCAGGTCATCTGGATGGGTTGGAATGAGCGCCATTCGATCAATTTCGGATACTTTAAAGCAGCCCTGGCTGGCCGCCTGATCGGTTCACCGCCCGCGGCCTATTTGATGGGCACTATCTCTGCTATGGTATTTGATCTGCTTTTTGCCTCGCTGGTGTTGATTGCAGTAGGCATCAGTCTTGCACATACAAATATCAGGCCTTCATCAACAAAAGTATTTGTTGCCACCATTTTCTCCGGCTTTATGAGCACGATTTCCTCAATCGGCGGGCCTCCGGTTGCACTGGTCTTTCAGAATGCAAGCGGATCTGAGTTAAGAGGCAACCTGGCCATGCTTTTCACAATGGGGTGTATTGTTTCTCTGATTGCATTGGCGGCAGTGGGAAGGTTTCAACTGGAGGATCTTGTATACAGTGCGCTGCTGATTCTGGGAGTGATCATCGGCGTATTGTGCTCAGGCCCCTTCAAACGTCAGATAGATAGGCACTCAGCACGCCCCTGGCTGCTGGGATTATGTTCATTGTCAGCCCTGACAGTCATCCTCAGAGCAGTATTTCTTGCAGGAATGGATTAAGAAGTCTGTTCAGGTTTTTCCTGAAAGACCTTGATGTCCAAGGGGGACTCAAAAGTAAGCGGCCCAAGTTTGACGGAACGGATATCATTGAGCACAATTTCTGCCGCTTTATGGAAATCTACGCCTCCTTTTTTTAGGCAGCCACCGAGTTTACCAATGGCCTCAAGCACTCGGGCTGGCTCTTCGCCAATAACGTCGATATCGTATCTAGAGAGCAAACGGTCCGGGTGTTTTTCTGCCATGAATTCAAGGGCATAAAGGGCAATATCTTCAAGCTCAATGGCCGTGTTCTTGATTGCGCCGCTGACGGCAAGGCGAAAGGCAGACTCCTGATCCTCGATTTTAGGCCAGAGTATTCCAGGGGTATCAACCAAATGCACGTCATCGCCCAGTCTTATAATCTGTTGTCCCTTGGTAACGGCAGGCTCGTTGCCCGTTTTGGCAATTTTTTTTCCTGCAAGGTTATTAATGAGCGTTGATTTGCCGACATTGGGAATGCCAACAATCATTACTTTGAGTGGTGGTTTTCCGTGGCTGGCTATGTCTAAAATCTTATCGAGGATTTGCCGTTTAATATAATTTGTGGACTTGGCGGATAATACCAACGTGGTTTTGCCTAGGTCGCGGTAATAAGCGTTCCATTCTTTTGTCAGGATGTCTTCGGCAAGGTCTGCTTTGTTTAAAATTTTCAATACCGGCTTGTCACCGGCAAGTTCGTTGAGCAACGGATTTTCGCTAGAGTAGGGTAGGCGTGCATCTACCACCTCGATAACGGCATGAACTTGCTTTAGTGCATGTATAATCTCTTTCCGGGCCTTGTTCATGTGCCCGGGATACCAGCCAATAGCCATAGGTTTTTTGGTTTCCTTGTTCGGACCTATTGTCTCAAAAACACAGCCTGGAGTCGTAGTGGATATTTCAGATCAGATTAAACAAAAACTGTCAGAAAGGTTGAGGCCGGTATACCTGGACCTGCAAAATGAAAGTCACATGCATGCAGGACCGGCAACTGACTCCCATTTTAAACTTGTCCTTGTTTCTGCTGAATTTGAAGAACTTAGTGCCGTAAAAAGGCATCAGACTGTTTATAAAACACTCAAAGAAGAACTGGCCGGCAGTGTACACGCGCTTGCCATGCATCTTTACTCAGTTGCTGAATGGAAAAAAGAGAAAACTGTGCCTGGTTCACCAACTTGTGCAGGGAAAAACAAATAAAAACAAAAGGTTGAGATTAGAAAATATTTCCTGAGAGGGGGCTCAAAAGCATCATTTACTGATTTGATTTTTTTTGTCTTGTGTTACCATTTTGTCAAATTGTAACCCAGTCCGCTCTCGCTTTTTTTACTATGCAGACACCTTCAATTCAAAACAAGATTCCTGCCGCCCTTGTTTGTTTGAGCATCATTATGCTTATCTCTTCAGCTGTATTCTTTTTTCGTGAAGAGGAATCTGAAAGTTTTATTGTCATAGTAGACGAGCCTGTAACATTGCCTGAATTCATGCCCGATTTTGGTAGCATCCTTGATGTAAATGAAAAAAAAGAAACATTCTTTGATTTCATGGAGCCCTTTGTTGATGATGTTAATGCTAGGATCATGCAGGAGCGTCAACGTCTCCTGGGTATCATGGAAGAACTGAAAAAGGGAGGGTTTCCTGAAGACAGCGAGATGAGATTCCTCTCCACCCTGTCCGAAAAATACGAACTGGACACAGATGACCTCCTTGACCCTGACTTTCTGGCCTTGCTGCTAAGACGTGTGGATAAGATTCCTGCATCACTAGCGCTTGCCCAGGCTGCTAATGAATCAGCCTGGGGCGCATCACGATTTGCCCAAGATGGGAAAAACTTTTTTGGCCAATGGTGCTATATGGACGGCTGCGGTATTGTGCCAAGACGGCGTGTGGAAGGTGCCACTTATGAGGTTCGCAGCTTTGAAAGTGTTATAGATTCGGTTGAGTCCTATATCCACAACCTCAACACATTCCCAAGCTACCAGATGCTGCGCCGCATAAGGCAGCAGCTTCGCCAGCAAAACCGAGCTATTGACGGGGTTAACCTAGCTGACGGTCTGGAAAGTTATTCCGCCAGGGGGCTTGATTACGTTGCCGAACTACAGCGCATGATTTACAGCAATGACCTACTTGATAGGGATAATCATGAGTTCTGACCCTTATTCTGGTATTACTGGGTTTACCCATGGGATGGAATACCAGTAATACCTGCCTTGCCCACCTGCTGCAGTACAGTTGTAGCGAAAGCGTCGCGATTCATTGAGTAGATGTGTGCTGATCTCATACACCTTGGCTTCACTATTTTGAAGCTTTGCCGTGATGATTTCGTTATTGTTAAAACAATTTATTTGAGACAAACCCTGCTGGTCATCAGCAAAATCTAGAGTTGCAGTAGGGCTTTTTTTATCTGTAACCGGGGATAAAGGAATCACTTTATCAAGTGCAAAGACAAGGCTCATCATCTTTTCGGGGTAAGTATTTATCGAGGAATAAATCCCTGAAAGCGGAAACCTGGGCAATGCAGTAAAGTCAGAAGAAGAGTTAATTGGGCCAGAGTGCTGTGCAATACCAATGAATCCCAATTCTCTCACCAGGGCCTGAAGGGCAAGATTGTATTCTCCGTACGGATAAGCCAGAAGCCGATGGTTTTGTCCTGTTTCCTCAAGGATCCTGCTTTCTGCATCCAGAATTTCTTTTCTAACCGCTTCCAGCCATTCATCATCACTTTCACCGGGATTACGCTGCAGCAGGTAAGGGTGGGTAACGGTATGGTTTGCCAGCGTGGCGCCATGCTCCGCCATTTCCCTGAGCTGATCCCAGGTTGCATAGAGGCGATCATTAGAGCCGACCAGCCCGCTAGTGACGAAGATGGTGTAAGGCCAGTCATAGGCTTTGAGCAAGGGGTAGGCTTCCTCAAATACAGAGGTATAGCCATCGTCAAAGGTAATGACGACTGTTTTGTCAGGGAGGGTATTACCTTCCTGCAGTGCAGTAATCACCTCCTCTAAAGCCATGACGGTAAAATTATTTGCCGCCAGATAGTCCATATGCTGGATAAAGCGTTCGGGACTGATGCTGGTAACAGGCGGCGTGTCAGTACTGACATGGTGATATTGCATTATTACGGCCTGGTTCTGCGCAAAGCTACAAAAAGAGACACTGATGGCCATCAGTCCTGAGAGTACGAGAGTGATATTTTTTGGCATACGCTTGAAAGCACTCAATGGTATTTGGGTCCTATCAGAATTATACTGTCCGCTTTTTGAAAAACGCACTATTTCCAATGCCAGATCCAAGGAAAAAAACTTTCACACTCAACCGCTTGCAGAAAAATCTGCGCCGGGAAACAGGCCGTGCCATCGCTGATTTTAATATGATCGTCGATGGTGACCTGGTTATGGCCTGTCTGTCAGGCGGCAAGGATTCCTATGTGATGCTGGATATCCTGCTGAACATGCAAAAGCATGCGCCTATTGATTTCGAAGTAGTGGCAGTGAATCTTGATCAAAAGCAGCCAGGGTTCCCCGAAGAAGTGCTCCCGCAGTATCTGGAGTCTATCGGTGTCAAGTACCACATCCTTGAGCGCGATACTTACTCGGTGGTTATCGACAAGGTAGAGCCGGGTAAGAGTTACTGTGGCCTTTGCTCACGCTTGCGCCGAGGCAACCTGTATTCCTTTGCCGATAAAATTGGTGCAAGCAAGATCGCCTTGGGGCACCATCGCAACGACATCATGGAAACCCTTTTCCTGAATATGTTCTTCGGTGGTAAGTTGAAAGCCATGCCGCCGAAGCTACTGAGCGACGATAAAAAGCATATCGTGATCAGACCGCTGGCATATTGCAAGGAAGAAGAGATTGCTCGATTTGCAGACCTAAAAAGCTTCCCCATTATACCGTGCAACCTTTGCGGTACGCAGGAAAATATGCAGCGCCAGGAAATTAAAAAAATGCTGAATGACTGGGATAAACAGTACCCCGGTCGCCTTGATGTCCTTTTTAAAAGCATAACCAATGTTGCGCCTTCGCATCTCGCAGACACCACGTTGTTTGACTTTCATTCGCTTGATAAAAGCAGGGAAAATGAGGCAATTAGTGGCAGCAAAGACGCTGAAAAGATCAATGTTGTCAGCCTCTAATCAGCAAACTGCGATGACCAAAATCGAACATGGCTTAACCGAACATCTTCTTGATGCCAGTGGGCTTTTTTGCCCCGAACCGGTCATGATGCTGCATAAAAAAATTCGCGAGATAGGAGAAGGCGAGATCTTGTACCTGATCGCAACCGATCCTTCGACCACAAGAGACGTGCCGAAATTCTGCCATTTTCTTGGGCACGAACTGCTCAGCACCTCTAAAGATGAAAAGACATTTCGTTATTCCATTCGCAAGGCTGTCAACGCCTGAATTGCTAGAAAACTTGGATGAAAATTGTAGCTGACCAGGATATTTTCCAGGTTGCTGAGTATTTCAGTACTCATGGCAAACTAGTGCTAATGCCAGGGCGAGAGATCACAAGAAAACATGTCAGCGATGTTGACGTATTACTCGTGCGGACCATTACGGATGTTTCATCGGAACTGCTGGATAACACCTCAGTAAAATTTGTTGCCAGTGCCAGTGCCGGATTTGACCATATTGATACGGCTTATCTGAATAAACAGGGAATCAGGTATGTGTATGCGCCCGGCTGCAATGCTGCTGGCGTAGTGGATTATTTTTTTGCAGCGATGGCCTGGCTGCATAGAGGGAGTAACGTTTCCTGGTTCGATAAGTCGGTTGGCGTAATAGGGTGCGGTAATGTCGGCAGCAGGCTGGTTACTCGGCTTAGTAAGCTTGGCATCAATTGCCTTGTTCATGACCCTTTCTTGCCCTTAGCGCATGAGCATTCATCGAAGCTGGTTTCATTGGATGAAGCACTTTCATGCGAAATTGCGACGGTGCACACATCACTCACTAAAAGTGGCACGCACCCAACTTTTCATTTACTTGGCAGCGAACAGCTGCAGCAGTTAAGCGATAATGCTGTGCTTGTGAATGCGTCTCGGGGTGAGGTTGTGGATAGCGATGCTCTGAAGATTGTGTTGAAGGAAAGACCGGATCTATCTGCTGTGCTTGATGTTTGGGAGGGAGAACCTGACATTAGCCAGGAACTGCTGGAACTTGCGACAATTGGTACTCCACATATTGCTGGCTACAGTGAAAATGGCAAACGCCGCGCGACAGAAATGGTGTACTCGGCTTTTTGCGAATTTGCTGGAATACATCCTCAGTCAGCTGACAGTGAAACTGGACCTCTTAAGGCATCGCTGAGCGAAGAAGCCCTAGATGAAAACTGGGTAAGCAGTTTGTTGTTACAAGCTTATCCAGTCAACCAAGATTTCCTTCCGCGCCCGGTTAGTGCTCAAGCTTTTGAAAGGCTTAGAAATGAGTATCGGTTCCGTAAGGAATTCAGTGATTATTCCCTAAGTAGCAAGACGCAAACGCCTGAGCAGAGACGCCTCGGCCTTGCGCTGGGATTCGCCGAGTAATTAGTTACTGAGAATAGGATTCTAGGAAACTGGCCAGCTTGTTCAGCGCCTGCCTGAGATCATCTTCACGTGGCAGGAATACAATCCTAAAGTGATTCCTGTCGGGAATGTTGAAACCGCTGCCCTGAACCATCAGGACATGTTCCTGCAACAGGAAGTCCAGAATGAATTTCTCGTCATTCCGGATATTGATTACTGACGGATCAATTCTGGGAAACAGGTAAATAGCTCCCATCGGTTTAACGCATCTAATTCCTGGAATGCTGTCTAGTATTTCCATTGCGGCGTCACGCTGATCGCGCATACGGCCGCCAGGAATGATCAGTTCATTGATGCTCTGGTATCCGCCCAGCGCTGTCTGAATTGCCTGCTGCGCAGGTACGTTTGAACAAAGACGCATATTGGACAGGATATCCAGGCCTTCAATATAGTCCCTAGCGCGATCCTTAGCGCCACTGAGAAACATCCAGCCAGAGCGAAATCCAGCAAGCCGATAGGATTTAGACAGCCCGTTAAAAGTGGCCACTAGGACATTTTCTGTAAGCGTCGACAATGGGATGTGCTTGGCATCTTCATACAGTATTTTGTCGTAGATTTCGTCGGCAAATAGAATTAGGTCATTCTCTTCGGCCATCTTGACGATGCCTTCGAGTAATTCCCGGCTGTAAACAGCCCCGGTAGGATTATTGGGGTTAATAACGACAATCGCTTTAGTCTTGCTGTTGATTTTCTGTTTGATGTCATCCAGATCCGGATACCAGTCTGAGAATTCATCACACAGGTAGTGAACAGCCTTGCCGCCGCTGAGAGTAGCTGCCGCTGTCCACAGGGGGTAATCAGGCGCAGGGATCAGGACTTCATCCCCATAATTGAGTAAGGCCTGCATGGCCATGACAATTAGTTCGCTGACGCCGTTGCCGAGGTAGATATCTTCAATTCCTACACCGGGGATCTGTAGCCGCTGGGTCTCATGCATGACTGCCTTGCGTGCAGAAAACAGGCCTTTTGAATCAGAGTAGGCCTGTGATTCAGGTAAATTTAGGATCACATCGTGCAGAATTTCATCAGGCGCTTCAAAACCGAAAGCACCGGGATTGCCAATATTCAGTTTGGTAATCCTGTGACCTTCCTCTTCGAGCCTTTTTGCTTCTTGCAGGGCTGGTCCTCTGATTTCATAACAGACATGTCGGAGTTTTTCGCTCTGGTATATATTATTCATATTCGAGTCCAGCTTGCTGCAAAGCTTGATATATAGCAGGATATGCTATAGTCCCCGCTTCGCAAAGGGGAGCGAATTTTACAGAAACACCATTCGGAAATACAGCTATGTCAAAAAGCACTAAATCTGATGCGCACTGGAAAGAGATTCTCACAGACGAGGAATACCATATCTGCCGTGAAGGGGGAACAGAGCGGGCCTTCAGTGGGGCATTTTGGCAATGCAATGGTGAGATGGGTGAATACCAGTGCCGTTGCTGCGGTGCGGTATTGTTTTCCTCAGACACTAAGTACGACTCAGGTTCTGGGTGGCCCAGCTTCTATCAACCGGCCAGTGCTGATGGAATCAAGGAAATCGAGGACAACAGTCTTGGCATGCAAAGGACGGAAATCATCTGTAACGAATGCGAATCCCATTTGGGTCATCTATTTACTGACGGGCCAGAACCTACTGGGCTACGTTACTGTATCAACTCGGCATCGCTTAAATTTGAGCAGAAAGACTGAAATTTCAATTTTCCAGGTAGGCCTTGCCGTGCTGATTTGTTCCATCAGTTGGCAAATTATCTTATTCCTGCGTTTATGGGGATACGGCCTGTTTTAGAGTCTTCAAGGAATTACGTCATGAATTTCTCATTCATCGCCTGGTCAAAAATTTCTCCAATTAAACATTTACTTCACCACTTTTTGTTTTTCAGTCTCGCCTTAGCGACTTCTTTAGCACTTTTTGCACAAGAAGAAGAGCAGAGTGCTCTGCATAAATTTACTGTTGGTTCCTATTTCAGTCGAGGAGATTACGGCGCTGATGAAAACACCGATATATATTATTTTCCACTTTCCTATGAGTTAACGACTTTTCCCTGGGTTGTTTCAGTAACCGTACCTTACCTCGGTCTTGAAGGACCGGCAGACGTTTTTCCTGAAACAGGGAATATCGGTCGAAACCGTGGCGGCGTCTCAGAGTTTATTGATGAGAAGGGGTTGGGGGATGTTTTCCTCTCTGCCAGCTACCAGTTTCCGCCAATGCTGAACGGATGGTTGTTTATGGATCTAACTTTGCAGACAAAGCTTCCCACCGCTGACGAGACCAGAAACCTGGGTACAGGGGAAACGGATTACGGTTATCAGCTGGATTTTTATACAACACTGAACCGGAACACATACTTTTCATCAATTGGCTACCGAAAGCGGGGTAGAACGCCACTCTATGATCTAGAAGATTCCTATTATTCTTCTCTCGGTCTGATGAGGCAGTATGGGGATAATACATTCCTGGGCCTGGTGTATGACTACCGGGAAAAAGCATCAAGTAATGCCTTTGAAAGCCATGAGGTGATGCCGTTTGTGTCATACAACATTACTCCGCAATGGAACATAATGCTGTACACGATTCTTGGGTTCACCAACAGCAGTGCCGATAAAACTATAGGGTTTCAGTTCTCTTACACACTCCCACAGTGAGCAGCCAGCCAAGATCTGCAAAGGAACTTCTCAAAAAGAGTGGTCTTGCCTGTTATTGGTTAAGCAAGCCGGAAAGGGTCCTCATAGGACGTACCGGTGGTGGGGTTGGGATGTTGGCTCTTTGAACAGGACTGATTCTTGCAGGGATGGTAAAGCGATCGGGTCGCTCCGGACGAACAGGCTTGTTAACGCGATTACGTATTGAGCTATTTACGGCGGTATCAGCAGACTCTAACGTAGCTATCTGCATCGGAATTTCAGCTTGGGCAGTCATCAGGCTGCTCATGATTTCAAAACTGGTCACCAAGGCAGTTGATGACATAGAGACCAACTCGGCTTCATTAACACCAGTGTCTAGATCGATATTGGTTGTTGCGTCGGCAATGCTGTTCGCTTCCGTTGCGTCAGGTATAACAGCTATTGTGCCATTTCTTATGTTCGGAAGGGTCGCAGTCCCTTCAAGCAGCTTGGTATCAAATTGTTGAGGGGAAAGTCTCAAGCTGTTTACATCAAGGATGGGTACGGCATCCTTGGCGAGAATTGTGTCTGTGTTTATTGCCTCAAAGCGCTCTTCGAGTTCCTTTGAGAAATCGTCAGCAGCATCAGAGAGGGAATCATCTTCCTGGCTGCCGTCTGCAGCACCCAGTTTGAAGGCTGAACCAGGATCTGGTGCTTTACCTGTTCCACCCAGGCCGCTTTCGCCGCCATACTTGCCAGTGCCACCTAGTCCGCTGCCACCATCGCTGCCAGGACCAGTCAGAAATAAATTAACTGCAAACGCCAGACATAGAACGGCAAGCAGAATGGCGAGATAGTTATGGTTCTCCACCAGTTCAGTTGTTTTTACTACTATACCGGTCTTTGGCTTGGTCATTTCACAATTTTATCGTGGTTATTTACTGATTTCTTTACTTTTTGGGTAAAAAACTGTCAAAGTTGACTGTGATGTCAGCTCTCTTCCTCAGAGTTAGCCTTATCATCTTCAACAGCGTAATCAGTGTTGTAGTTGAAAATGCCGAAATTCATCCTGTAGCGGGCATTCAAGCCGCCTTTATCTGATGTCTGCAGCGCGAGTGCCTTTTCGTTCATTTTTATGAGCGCGTCCATGCCGAGGTTGTCGGCCAGGACATTAAGCTCCTGAATAGAGGACTCACTTAGCTCATCATAGTAAACGCTTCTGTCGAAAAAAGGAGGCTGCTCGCCGCTTAAATTGTGAACTCCAGCACGAAGGTGGTCCTCTATATTTTTACCGAAGAAGTAGAGTTTTTCTTCTTGTCCGCGGTTTGGTGTGAATGCCTTGGTCTTGAGGATGACATTGTGGTCGGGATCCAGTTCCACCATGTCCAGGCGCATTAGTTCATCAAGCACGACACGGGGCCTGATATCTCCCTTGGCGATATTGGCCACGAGCCCCTCGAAGGAATTCATGCTGAATTCATCGTCATCCTGCAAAGGGAGTGTTTTGGGGCTGCCATCTTCATTGAGAAGACTTTTATCACCTACCCATCGGGCTATGAGTTGGGCGCCAATAGAGATATTGGCAGGGCGCTCTGTGGGATTTTCCTGTTCAGAGCGAAGGCGTTTAACGTCTTTTCGGTGGACCCCTGTCAACAAGTTAATTCGGCTGTCAGTCTGTTTCTTGCCTTCTACGATAAAATTCTTTTCTGCTACGTCAACATATGTAGATTTCAGGAGATTAATGAGGTGGGGGTAGGTAATCTGGTTGGCAATAAGAAACTTCACCAGCGGTCTCATTATTTTCCTGACCGCCGCAACAACGACGGTATTGCCTTGTTCAATTCCAGAATTTTCTTGCATGCTGACGAGTATAATACCTAGAGGGAAAAAATCCCACGATTTTTAACCTGGCTGATTTCAGCCGTTAATCGGTGAGGCCAGGTAAATACTAAGCCCAGTGCTATACTGCACCCCTTTTTGCTGATCTCAAATGGCTTCTTGCTCTTTTTCAGAACCCGGTAGCAATGTTTGAACAATATTTAAATTTAGTCCTGCGAAGGCCATTCTGGGTCCTTGCGGTTCTTATCATGATGGTGAGCGCCCTTGGCTGGAATTTGCAGTATTTCCGTATGGATGCTTCTGCCGATTCACTGGTGGTAGAAGGCGATGCTGACCTTGAATTCTCACGTGAAATTAATGAGCGCTACGGCACTGGGGATTTTGTATTTGTCACCTTTGACCCGGATGGAGACTTATTTACGGCAGCGGTCATCGCCAACCTCAGGGCACTCAAGTCTGACCTTGAAGCGTTGCAGGGCATTGAATCTGTCGACAGCATCTTTGATGTGCCACTCTTCAAGGTGGCCAATGTAGGCCTTAGCGAGATTACGGACAATATTCTGACTCTGGATTCGCCAGGAGTTGATCTGGGTGATGTTCGTGAAGACTTGATGAGCAATGCCGCCTACCAGGATGTCCTGATCAGTGCCGATGGTGAAACGACAGCCCTGATTGCGAATTTTCGATCCGATGATACCTTGGGCGATCTGCTCGATGACCGGACCCGCCTGAGAGAGCTTGCTCGCAATGGGCCACTTTCTGAGGATGACAGAATTGCCCTGGACTCAGTGGAAGCGGATTATACGAATGCGCGTGTAGCAGCAGCGCAGCAGCTGCATGAGGACATCACCAGCATCAGGGCAGTGCTTGATGATTACCGCGATGAGGCCACCATCTATCTGGGAGGTGTCCCCATGATTGCTGACGACCTGGTTACTTTTGTACGAAATGACCTTGTCACCTTTGGGTCGGCAATTCTCATTTTTATTATCGTAGCGCTAGCCTACCTGTTCAGAAAAATCCGCTATGTGCTGATCCCATTGCTATGTGGGATTACCATCGCCATCTCGGTAATGGGACTGCTTGGCCTGGCAGACTGGCCGGTTACCGTTATTTCCTCAAATTTCATCTCTCTTCTTCTCATCATTACTGTTTCCCTGACTGTACACCTGATCGTCAGGTACAGGGAACTTGAAGCCGAGGGAGCATCCCAAAGCCATCGGGAAAGGCTGGAAATGACGCTTAAGAGCATGGCAAAACCATGCGCCTACACAAGCCTGACGACTATTGTTGCTTTCGGCTCACTGGTGGTCAGTAATATTCCACCGATCATAGATTTTGGCTGGATGATGGTGATAGGGGTTTGTTTTACCTTCTGCCTGACATTCCTGCTTTTTCCGGCCATTCTGGGATTACTCCCCGAAAATTTATCGAATACTGGCAGCAAGAGTATAGACATCACTCCAGCTATCGGTCGATTTACCAATAACAATGGCTTGCTAATTGGCGTCGTTGCTCTTTCGCTTGCGATTTTTGCCGGGCTAGGGGTCAGCAAGCTGAAAGTTGAAAACAGCTTTATAGACTACTTTGACGAAAATACTGACATCTACCAGGGTATGGTTGCTATTGACCAGAGCATGGGAGGCACCACGCCGCTTGATGTGATCATCGATATGAGTCCACCCAATCCTTTTGATGCCGTCGAGGATCCCTTTGAATATGATTTCTATGATGACGATGACTACTACGCTGATTTTGATGGGTTTGAAGAAGAGGATGAAGATGCCTACTGGTTTACCAGTGACAAAATGGCTGAGCTGGTAGAAATACAGGACTTCTTGGAGAGTCTTCCCGAAACCGGCAAGGTACTGTCGCTGGCCACTCTTTTGGGGATAGCCTACGAACTGAATGAGGGTGAGAGACTCAACGATATTGAGCTGGCTGTCCTCTACAACCGCATTCCGGAGGAGTACAAGGACACCCTCCTGAAACCTTACGTGTCAGTTGCTGATGACCAGGTACGGTATTCCATTCGCGTCCTTGAGACTTCTCCTGACCTGGTCAGGGTTGAACTGCTTGAAACCATTCGCCAGGGACTAATATCCAATTTCGGTCTCGCTGATGAACAAATTCACTTAACCGGTATGCTGATCCTTTACAACAACATGCTGCAGAGCCTGTTTGAATCGCAGATACTCACGCTGGGTCTGGTACTTCTGGCCATTATGCTGATGTTCCTGGTGCTGTTCCGATCATTGAAACTTGCCATTATCGGCATCATCCCCAACATCCTGGCGGCCATGTCTGTCCTAGGCTTGATGGGTTGGCTGGGCATACCTCTGGATATGATGACCATTACCATTGCAGCTATTTCAGTAGGTATTGGGGTAGATAACACTATTCATTACATGCACCGCTTTAAAACCAGTTACCCAGAGTTTAACAATTACTGCAACACGATTGACTACTGTCACAGCAGTATCGGTAAAGCAATGTATTACACCGGCTTTACCATCGTGGCGGGCTTCTCCATTCTGGTGCTGTCTAATTTCGTACCGACTATTTATTTTGGACTTCTGACCAGCCTTGCCATGTGCTTGGCCTTAGGCGGCGCCCTGACATTACTGCCGCAGCTGCTGATTATGTTCCAACCACTGGGTCCCGAAGCAGAATAAGACCACCGGGCACTGGAAAAGTATCCAGGATAGGAGTTTATTGAGTTATATCGGGAGGAGAGGGGAAATTGGTCTCCGTTAGCCTGAGGCGATTGTCCTAATATTGTTGTTCTTATTATTGAATGCCTGTGGTCAGCATTGGGTTATTCACCTCAGACTAACGGGTATGGATAAGCCTAGTCATCTCAACCTGCCGGCAATACAACGCAACATCCATGCCAGAACAACTCCCTGGTGATTAAGCCTTAATTACGTAGCTGGTTTTGCAAAGGTTTTAAAAACAATGATTTAGTGCGTTTTATTCGGTTATGCGGAGCTATTTTATTGAATTAATACAATAAGATACAAAGCAAACTTAAAGTAAAAAAATGGTTAAATTTTGAGCGTAAACTGACCATAAAATGTCACTTACGTAAAGATTAGGTTAAAAAATTTATTGTTAATTAGGTACTTACAAAAAATAAAAAATTTTTTTTTTGGGGGGCCAGATGGTAAAAAATTTCTTAACTAAACACCAAAATTCGATCTGAAAAATGGGGCTATACCAAAACGGGATTTAGCCTGATTTTGCTTTGGGGGCTGCTCCCTTGCATCCGCCAGAACCTCCTATTGAATAAGCCAAATCGATATGGCACAATCCTCCGCTGTTTCAGGTAAGCGCGAAATAACTATCTGATTTTTAAGTAGTATTTTCGTTTGCTGAGCCCCTGACCTTATTCTTGACGTTGGTTCCATTCCGGAAGCGTATCACCAAGAATTTTTTACTGGCATCCGGGTAATGGTATGGCATTTCGGGAACTATATCCTTTGTCTTTACAAACCAAGTCAGCAATCTGAAACAGATAAATTTTTATTATTTTTAAATAGAGAATTTCCAGGATTAATTCATGCAAGTTTCCATAGAAACACTGACCGGTCTTGAAAGGCGAATGACTATTGAGGTGCCGGCTGACAAGATCGAAAGCCAGGTTCAGAGCCGTCTCCAGGAAGCCGCCAAGACATTCCATATGAAAGGCTTTCGTAAAGGTAAAGTACCGGTCAAGGTAATCAAGAGACGGTTTGGCGAAGGCGTGCGTCAGGAAGTCGTCGGTGAGGTCATGAGTCAATCATGGGTTGAAGCGGTGACACAGGAAAAAGTAAAACCCGCTGGCCAGCCAAGAATTGAGCCGAAAAACCTGGAAGAAGGTAAAAATCTCGAGTTCATAGCCACGTTTGAAGTCTACCCGGAAATTGAGTTGCAGGACTTCTCTGAGATCGAGATTGAAAAGAAACTTGCTGATATCAAGGATGAAGATATCGACAAAATGATCGATACCCTGCGTGAACAGCGTAAGACCTATCAGGAAGTGGACCGGGCGAGCCAGGAAGAGGACCAGGTTAATATAGATTTTACCGGCACCATCGACGGTGAGAAATTTGAAGGTGGTGAAGCCAAGGGCACCAACCTGGTTCTCGGTTCAAAGCGTATGATTCCTGGATTTGAAGATGGTCTTGTTGGATTGAATGCCGGAGAGGAAAAGACCCTTTGCCTGACTTTTCCTAAGGACTACCACAGCAATGATTATGCCGGTAAAGCCGTGGAATTTGCGGTGACTGTCAACTCTGTCAGCGAAAGTGTGCTGCCAGAGCTAAATGACGACTTCTTTGCTTCTTTCGATATCAGAGAAGGAGGCCTCGAGGCTTTTCGTGAAGAAGTTGCATCAAACATGGCGCGTGAACTTAAAAATGCCGGTAAAAACAATATCAAGAACCAGGTGATAGAAGGTCTGCTTAAAACGCACAATGTCGAAGTGCCGAAGGCTCTCATCTCCAGCGAAATAAATGCGCTCAGACAGCAGGCAATGCAGCAGTTTGGCGGAGGTCAAAATATTGACCCGTCCATGCTTCCGGACGATCTCTTCAATGGTCAGGCAGAACGCCGCGTTGCATTAAGCCTGATCATGAATGAAATAGTCAGCAGTAATGACTTAAAGCCTGAGCCGGATGCCGTGAGGACACTGGTCGAGGAAATGGCTGAAAGCTATGAAAAACCCGAAGAAGTGGTCAAATGGTATTACAGCGACAAGGAGCAACTGGCCAATATTGAAGCGCTGGCACTTGAGGAGTCTGTTATAGACATGATTGTCAATGCGGCTAAAGTGTCTCAAGCAAATGTCAGTTATGAGGAGGCACTGCAGGCTAGCGCGCCGCAGCCGGCACAAGATAACACTGAGAGCGCTGATGGCGAGTCAGAAGCCAAAGAGTCTTCTGATTAAAATAACCTTGAAAAACTAGTAAATTAGGCATGAGTAATTTTGAAGGTAGGCATAAAAGAATGGATGAAGTGGCAAATCTGGTCCCCATAGTAGTAGAACAGACCGCCAGGGGAGAGCGTTCATATGACATTTACTCCCGGCTGCTGAAGGAGCGCGTCATATTCCTGGTCGGACAGGTAGAAGATCATATGGCTAACCTTGTAGTAGCACAGCTTTTGTTCCTGGAATCTGAGAATCCGGATAAAGATATTCATCTTTATATAAATTCTCCTGGGGGCTCCGTGACTGCCGGCATGTCCATCTATGACACAATGCAGTTCATCAAGCCTGACGTCAGTACCATGTGCATAGGACAGGCAGCCAGCATGGGTGCGCTTCTGCTTGCCGGTGGTGAGAAGGGCAAAAGGTTCGCGCTTCCTCACTCCCGCATGATGATTCACCAGCCAAGTGGTGGCGCGCAGGGCCAGGCATCGGATATCCATATCCAGGCCCAGGAAATTCTTAAGGTTCGTGAGCGCTTAAACAAGGTCCTTGCCTTTCACACCGGGCAGGATATTGAAATCATTGCTAGGGATACTGATAGGGACAACTTCTTGAGCTCCGAGGAGGCAGTAACTTACGGCCTGGTCGACAGCGTTCTGGAGAAAAGGGCCCTGCCTGCCGGCGGAGAGGGGTCAGACGACCAGGCTTAGCCCTTTAACTTAGCCATTTATTAATGTGGCAGATCTTCAGTAATTTACTGAAAGTATCAGATACCCTGGACAAAATATTTATGCATGGCTCCAGGAGCGATTTAAGTTACTTTTTGACCCTGCTAGGAAGGGTGTTATTGCAGTTTCTCTACGGCGGTAATAACTAGACCGCCAAAGGTATAGTATTCACTTAGATTTTGCGGTCAATCAATCAAAGAAACTGCTTGTAAAGTTGCGCAAATGCCCTCATCTTATTCATAATATTGTACGGTATGATTGTGCATGACCCATTATCTGAGAAAACATTCACGCATCAGCAGAATTAAAAAGTAAACCTGGAACTAAAGCATGTCTAACGACAAGAATGATGAAGATAGCGGCAAACTGCTGTACTGCTCATTTTGCGGCAAAAGCCAGCATGAAGTCAGGAAACTGATTGCCGGCCCTTCAGTATTTGTCTGTGACGAATGTGTTGATCTCTGCAACGATATAATTCGCGAGGAAATCCAGGAAAAAACCGTCGACAAGGAAGAGCGCAAACTACCCACCCCAGAAGAGATTCGCGATACGCTAGACGAATACGTTATCGGCCAGGATAAGGCCAAGAAGACGCTTTCTGTTGCCGTCTACAATCATTACAAACGCCTGAACCATGAAGAAAAGCCGCATGATGTTGAGCTGAGTAAGAGCAACATCTTAATTATCGGTCCTACAGGCACGGGTAAGACATTGCTGGCTGAAACGCTGGCGCGTCTACTGGATGTACCTTTTACAATTGCAGATGCCACCACGCTTACCGAAGCAGGTTATGTGGGTGAGGATGTTGAGAACATCATCCAGAAACTCCTGCAGAAATGTGACTACGATGTCGATAAGGCCCAAATAGGCATCGTTTACATCGATGAAATAGATAAGATTTCGCGCAAATCAGACAACCCCTCAATCACCCGAGATGTCTCCGGTGAGGGTGTTCAGCAGGCGCTGCTGAAACTGATTGAGGGAACCGTGGCTTCTGTTCCACCACAAGGCGGCAGAAAACATCCTCAGCAGGAATTCCTGCAGGTTGATACCTCCAATATCCTGTTCATCTGTGGTGGCGCTTTTGCCGGCCTGGACAAGATTATTCGTGACCGCTCAGATAAGAGTGGCATTGGCTTTTCTGCTGAAGTGAGAAGCCTGGAGACAGAAAGCAAAGTCGGCAAAACCCTGCAGGATGTTGAGCCTGAAGATCTGGTCAAATATGGCCTGATACCCGAATTTGTCGGCCGCCTGCCAATGATTGCTACACTGAATGAGCTTGACGAGGATGCGCTGGTCAAAATTCTGAGAGAACCCAAGAACTCGCTGACGCGCCAGTACGCCAAACTCTTCGAGATGGAAGGTGTGGAAATCCAGTTCCGGGATGACGCGCTAAAAGCTATAGCCCGCAAGGCTAAGGAACGTAAAACCGGTGCTAGGGGGCTTCGCTCTATCATGGAGTCTACTCTTCTCGACACCATGTACAACATCCCATCCCAGGATGGTGTGACTAAAGTCGTAATAGATGGAGCTGTTATAAACGGCGAATCTGAACCTCTTTTGATGTACGAGTCAGGAGAGTCTGGACAAGGTAAAACCGCCAGCAAAGATCCTGCCTGATTCTTCATTTCTTCTTGAAATTTTGGAATCTGGCACCAGATTGTTAACAAGGCTTCATGACACTGTCATATTCAGCTGATCTGTAACAGTAATGCAAGACAATGCCATCACCCCGGCAAATCGATGAGTTATTAATTGTTTAGCCTGCTAGCCACTGGTTTTCAGGGTGTAATTGTTTTCCAATTAACGCATTGTTTTCATCCCTACTCCACGATCTAAGCCAACTACCAGAGAGTTAAATGGATAATCAGGAAACACAAACAACCGACCACATTTTGCCTTTTCTTCCGCTCAGGGGAGTAGTTGTCTATCCCCAGATAGTTCACCCGCTTTTTGTTGCCAGGGAAAAATCCATCAAGGCGCTGAAAGAAGCCATGTCAGGCGATAAAAAGGTGGTTTTGGCGGCGCAAAAGCAGCATTCGGATGACGAGCCGGGAAAGGATGACGTATTCACCATCGGTACAGTTGCATCGGTCCTGCAGTTGATGCACGTAAACGACGGGACTGTAAAAGTGCTCGTTGAGGGTGTGGAGCGCGTTCAGATAAAAAGCCTGCTGACTGACGATGATTTTTACAAGGCTGAGACAGCCAGTTTAAGCGGAAGCACCATCGAGGAAAAGGACACAGAAATTCTGGTCCGCTCATTATTGTCCCAGTTTGATCAGTATGTGCAGCTTAGCAAGAAAATCTCTCCTGAAGTGCTGACCTCGATAACGAGTATCGATGAGCCAAGCCGCCTGGTGGACACCATTGCCACTCATATGTCGTTGCAATTGAATGAAAAGCAGAACATCTTGGAACTGGCCAATATCAAGCCTCGTATTGAGCACCTAATGTCCCTGATCGAAGCAGAAATTGACATTTTTCAGGTTGAAAAACGCATTCGCGGGCGCGTCAAAAAGCAGATGGAAAAAAGCCAGCGTGAGTACTATCTCAATGAGCAAATGAAAGCGATCCAGAAGGAAATGGGTGAACTTGATGACGTCCCAAATGAGGCAGAAGAGCTTAAGCGCAGGATAGACGAAGTGGGCATGCCGAAAGATGCTCTGGAAAAGACAGTTGCCGAACTCAACAAACTGAAAATGATGTCTCCCATGTCATCTGAAGCGTCTGTGGTGAGGACTTATATAGACTGGATGATCAGCGTCCCTTGGAAAAAGAAATCCAGGATACGGACTGACCTCAAAAAGGCTGAAGAAATCCTGGATGATGATCACTACGGTTTGAAAGATGTTAAAGAACGCATTGTCGAGTACCTCGCGGTGCAGAAAAGGGTTAAAAAACTAAAAGGCCCAATCCTGTGCCTAGTTGGTCCTCCCGGTGTTGGTAAAACCTCCCTGGGGGAATCGATTGCCAGGGCAACAGGGCGCAAATTCGTCCGCATGGCTCTTGGCGGCGTTAGGGACGAGGCGGAAATCCGTGGTCATCGCCGCACCTATATCGGCTCACTGCCGGGCAAGGTGCTGCAAAAAATGGCCAAGATTGGGGTGCGTAATCCACTTGTGCTGCTGGACGAGATTGACAAGATGGGCATGGACCACCGGGGTGATCCGGCAGCTGCGCTGCTCGAGGTGCTTGATCCAGAACAAAACCATAGTTTCAATGATCACTACCTGGAAGTTGACTATGATTTGAGCGACGTTTTATTTATCTGCACATCAAACTCCATGAATATCCCTGAGCCACTTCTGGACAGAATGGAGGTGATTCGTTTGCCGGGTTATACCGAAGATGAAAAAATGAACATCGCAAGCCGTTATCTCGTGCCAAAACAAAAAGAAAATAACGGCTTGCAAAAAGATGAAGTAGACATTACCGATTCCGCATTAACTGGTCTTATTAGGCACTATACCCGCGAAGCAGGGGTGAGGGGGCTGGAAAGAGAAATTGCAAAAGTCTGTCGCAAAATTGTAAAAGAGCATACGCTCCATGATGACAAACTCAAGCTTACTGTCGAGGACGATGACCTTGAAAAATATGTTGGCGTCCAGAAATTTGATTTCGGTAAGGCTGAGGAAGATGATGCAATTGGTCAGGTAAATGGATTGGCTTGGACCCAGGTTGGCGGCGAGCTCTTGACCATAGAAGCAGTGGCAACGCCAGGTAAGGGTAAAACCACCATGACGGGATCCCTTGGTGACATTATGCAGGAGTCCATCCAGGCGGCGCTTACTGTCGTCAGGAGTCGTTCATTGACACTTGGACTGATAGAAAACTTCCATGAAAACTATGACTTACATATTCATGTTCCGGAGGGCGCTACACCCAAAGACGGTCCCAGTGCAGGTATCGGCATGTGTACCACTCTCGTTTCTGTCCTGACAGGAATCCCGGTTAAAAAAGACGTGGCCATGACAGGTGAAATTACACTTCATGGCCAGGTTTTGCCGATTGGCGGGCTCAAGGAAAAATTACTGGCGGCTCATCGCGGTGGCATCAAGACAGTGGTCATTCCAAAAGAGAACGAAAGAGATCTGAAGGAAATTCCTGACAATATTAAAGCCGATCTGAATATAGTAGCCGTTAGATGGATTGATGAAGTCCTTGAACTGGCTCTCCAATTTATGCCTGAACCGATAGAAGGTAATAAATTTCAGTCACTTGAAAAAGGTTCCTCAAAATCGCGTGAAAATGAAGGAAAGCAAAAGTCAAAAAAATCTATAAATACTCACTAGAAAGTCTCGTACTTCTTGACATATTCTCGAGACAGTTGGTATAAAGTTTAATGTTTTACAGGCCTACCGCTTCCAAAACTAATTTAATTACTGTTTAAATTGGTTACGAAATAAAGAATCAATTTAAAATTTTTTTCAATCAACAACCTAAAATAATAAGGGGCTAACGTGAATAAATCAGAACTAATTGATGCTGTTGCTGAAACCGCTGACCTACCAAAAGCTGCTGCTGCTCGTGCTATTGATGCGATGACTGACGCCATTACATCCTCGCTCAAAGCAGGCAACTCAGTTTCACTGGTTGGATTCGGCTCTTTTAATGTCAAGGATCGCCCAGCGCGAACTGGCCGTAACCCACAAACAGGTGCCCCTATTCAGATTGCAGCTGCCAGGGTGCCTTCTTTTAAAGCAGGTAAAGCGCTGAAAGATTCTGTGAATTCATAAAACTATCATCATGTCAGGGCTTCTTAGATGGGGCCCGTCTGTTGTAAAATTACAGGCAGCATTCCAAGGGGGCGCATCATTAGGTGCGCCTTCTGCTTTTATCAGAGGCAAATGTATATTTTCCTGTAGAGAGACAAAATAGGTTTCAACTGAAAAGCCATACAGCACTATTCAACCTGCCATCTCCCAACATATCTTATTCAACCTTTATATTAAGTAATACCGGAAAACCTCCATGCTTCAGAAAATCAGAGACAACAGCCAAAGTATAGGCGCCAAGATTTTCGTCTGGTTCATCATCATCGTTTTTGGCGCCTGGGGTGCCAGTACGATCGTTACATCTGTGATCAACGCCACCCCCGTGGTAACGGTTAATGGCGAAACGATAGACGAGTTTGAAGTTGAACAGAGCACACAGGTCCGTATTCAGGAAATGATCGAAGGCTTGGGCCCTGATGCTGACCTGTCAGACATCGATGAAGAACTCATCAGGGAGGCTGCCCTGACCGAACTGATTCAGCGCGAATTACTGCTCCAGTATGCCGAAAACGCCGGCATGGTTATTTCCTCACGGATTATCGACAGGAACATTGCTCAGACACCTGACTTCCAGGTCGACGGTGTATTCAATGGTGAAAGGGCGCAGATTTTGCTGCAGAGCATGGGCTATACCCCAAACACCTACCGGACAGCGTTGGCCACTGAAGGCGTGATTAACCAGATGACACTGGCTTATGGTTTATCCGGCTTCGTCACCAATCCTGAACTTGAATTACTGGCAGGATTACTGAATGAAACCCGTGATCTGCGCTATTTGCTGGTCAGTCTTGATGACCAGTTGGGCAGTGTTGAAGTTACTGAAGAAGAAATGAACTTATTTTACGAGTCCAATCAGGCTGACTTTATGCTAGAAGAGCGCGTATCCATCGAATATCTCGAGCTGGATAAGGACAAGATTTTTGAAGAAGTGACCGTTACCGACGCACAGATAAGACAGCGCTATGAAGATGAATTACTTGAGTACCAATCACAGATTGAGCGCCGTGCCTCTCATATCCTTTTTGAGGCGTTTAATGATGATGAATTCAATGCGGCGGTAGAACAAGCCGCCATAGTCAAGGAACGCCTGGATAGCGGCGAGAGTTTTGAAGATCTTGCCAGCGAGTTCTCCGATGACCTTAGCTCCGCAGATTTTGGTGGCGATATCGGCTACACCTCCGGTGATAATTTTGTTGAAGAGTTTGAGAAAGCCCTAGCCTTGCTTGAGCTCAATGAAGTGTCCGGTCCGGTTCGCACTGAATTTGGTGTTCACCTAATCAAGCTCACAGAAAGAAGCGAGTCTGAAATTGAAGGGTTCGAGGAAAGCCGTGAACGTATAGAGCGTGACCTCAAAACGGCCGAAGTCGACTCCATTTTTGTAGCTCGTTCAGAAGAGCTTAGCAACCTAGCCTTTGAGTCATTTGACCTGACCGACCCAGCAGAAATCATGGGGCTGGACCTGCAGAGTACTGCGTTATTCAGCCGACTTGGTGGCACTGGGGTTACTTCATTCGGCGATGTGGTTACAGCAGCATTTTCGTCTGATGTGCTTGATGATGGTCTGAACAGCAATCTGATTTCCATCAGTCCATCGAGGAGTGTAGCTATTAGGCTGCTTGACCACAGGGAACCTGAATTACAGTCCTTTGACGATGTCCAAGGAGAAATAGAATTTAGAATTCAGCTTGACAAAATCAGGGAGCGTTCAGTTGCTCTTGGTGAATCAGTCTTAAGCAATATGCAGGACGGGTTGAATATTGATACCTTGCTTGAGACACAAAACCTGAGTTGGAGTCAGGTTGACGGCCTGGAAAGAACTGACCAAATTCTGCCTCCGGAACTGGTCCAGAATATTTTCGAGCTGGCTCCACCTGAAGGGGGCCAGAGCAGGGTAGAGGGTTACGAGCTGTCTACTGGTGAATATGTCGTAGTAGACCTGCAGAGCGTAAATTCAGGCAGTGTTGAAGACCTAGAAGATGACGAGTTGCAAAGCCTTAAGACATTCATTGCCCAGCAGTCTACCAACGCCGATTTTGGTGCCCTTATCCTGGGCATGCAGAACCGGGCCGAAATTATCCGCTAATATTTTAATGCATAGTGCCAGCGGGCTGGCACTATGTATTCCGCCTGATTCTATTCAGGGAGTCAGGCCATGTTCATGTTGATGCCCTATCCTTGCAAATATATGGTTGCAGCTTGCAGATTGGCTGTGACTCTATGGACTTCAATAAGAGAGCCGTTTATCCTACCGAATCAATATCTTGCGACAATTCAAACAATCATTGAAGACGTCAGCTGCCATATCCGGACAGGCAGCCCTCATCAGTAGCAGTAACAGAGCATTGATAAAAAGTGCGGTCGCAGGCCAGCAAAGTGAGTGAGTCCGGATTTTTCAGGAATACTGAATGATGAAAACGACAGGTTTTTTGCGTCTTGGCTTATTGCTGAGCCTTCTTATTATTGCATGCAGCGGAGGGGATACTGAAACCAGGGTTGAAGCAGGCAACAGGGAAGGTGTTTTACACTTTGGCAACTACGGTGAGCCCCAGGGCCTGGACCCTCATATCGTCACCGGTGTGCCTGAACATTATATTCTTACCTCTCTTTTTGAAGGCCTGGTCACCAAAAACCCTTACACACTGGACATCGAACCAGGTGTAGCAGAAAGCTGGGAAATCAGCGAAGACGGTCTCACCTATACCTTTCATTTTCGCGATGATGCGAAATGGAGCAATGGAGACCCTGTCACGGCTGAAGATTTCAGGTGGTCTTTCCAGCGGGCGACTTCGCCTTTACTGGGGAGCGAATACAGCTATATGTATTACCCCATAGTGAGTGCCGAAGCCTACAACTCTGGGAACCTCGCCGATTTCGACCAGGTCGGGGTGAAAGTACTTGATGAGTTAACCCTTCAGCTCCAGCTACATTCGCCAACGCCTTACTTGCTGCAATTGCTCGATCATTACAGCCTGTTCCCGGTGCATCGGGCAACAGTGGAAGCTTTTGGCGACGCCACTGACCGGCTCTCAAACTGGGCCAGGGAAGGCAACATAGTCACCAATGGCTCGTTTGTCCTTACCGAATGGCAGATCAACTCTCATATTCGGGTAGAGAAGAATCCCCTGTACTGGGATGCTGATAAAGTAAAACTCAACGCTATTGTTTTTTATCCTACCGAAAACCAGATTACCGAGGAGCGCATGTTCCGTGACGGTCAGCTGCACTGGACTCGCGAGATTCCGTTGGAAAAAATTCCTGCCTATCAACAGGATCAGCCTGAAGTTACGCGCATAGCTCCATATCTGGGCTCCTACTTCTATATGATGAACACCACGCGTCCACCTCTGGATGATGCGAGAATTCGGCGTGCCTTGGCCATGGCGGTTGATCGCGATTTGATAGCCGAAACCGTGACGCAAGGGGTGTATCGCGGCTCCACTTCATTAGTGCCTCCCGGAACCAAGGGCTACGAGCCTCCCAAGACTTTTTCCTTTGATCCAGAGGGTGCCAGGCAATTGCTGGCAGAGGCAGGCTATCCAGATGGAGAGGGTTTCCCGGCATTTGATTTGCTCTACAACACCCATGAAGACCATCGCAAGATTGCCGTCGCTATTCAGCAAATGTGGATGCAGAACCTGAATATTACGGTGAACCTGGTCAACCAAGAATGGAAGGTCTACCTGGATTCGCAGAATAATATGAATTACCAGGTTGCAAGGCGTGGCTGGATCGGCGATTACGTCGATCCATACACTTTCCTTGGGATGTACATTACCGATGGCGGCAATAACAAAACCGGATTCTCAAATGCCCGCTACGATGAAATTATTCTCAGTCAAGCACCCTCAGAACTCGATCAAGAGAAGCGATACAAGCTTTACCGTGAGGCAGAAACCATTCTGCTGGAAGAAATGCCTATCCTTCCTATATTCACCTACCAGTATAAACATCTGGCATCCACCAATCTCAAGGGTATGCCGGATAACATCATGGACTACTACAATTGGAAATATGCTTACCTTGAGCCTGACAAATAGAGCGGCATAAAGAAATTTATTAAAAGCAGGCAATTTTTCTATGTGGCGTTTTATCGGATTTCGCGTTCTCCAGGCTATACCTGTAATACTCTCCGTTATCACAGTCACTTTCTTTCTTGTCCGTGCTGCTCCTGGTGGTCCCTTTGATACTGAAAAAGCGGTCAGTGAACAGGTCAGGGCCGCACTAGAGGCACGATATCAGCTAGACCTACCACTTCACGAGCAGTACTTGTCCTACCTCGGAGACCTGTTCAGAGGAGATATGGGGCCTTCTTTTTACTACCCGGGTCGCAGCGTCAATGACCTTATCTTTCAGGGACTGCCTATCACCGCAGAACTCGGTTTTTATGCATTACTGTTTGCCTTATTTATCGGCTCGCTCGCCGGGGTATTTGCTGCCCTGAAACCTAACTCAGCCCAGGATTATGTGCCCATGAGCATCGCGATGGTGGGTATTTGCATGCCTTCGTTTCTACTTGGGCCATTACTCGTGCTGGTGTTTGGAATATGGCTCGATGTGATGCCAATTTCAGGGTGGGGCAATTCGCCTGGGGACAAGGTTCTGCCAAGCATCACTCTGGGCGCTATGTATGCGGCCTATATTGCGCGCCTGAGTCGCTCAGGCATGCTTGAAGTGATGAACCAGGACTACCTGCGCACAGCCAGGGCAAAAGGTTTGCCGGAACACGTGGTTGTACTTAAGCATGCGCTGCGTGGCGGTCTGCTGCCAGTGATCAGCTACTTAGGGCCGGCATTTGCAGCGTTGCTGAGTGGCTCATTCGTTGTAGAAACGGTTTTCCAGATTCCAGGGCTGGGCAGGTTTTATATCCAGGCCGCTTTTAACCGAGACTACACCATGATTCTGGGTACCACGGTTTTTCTTTCCACACTGATCGTGGTCTTCAACCTGCTGTCTGACATTGCGGCGGCCTGGCTCAATCCGAGGCTGCGCTACCAGTTCAGGAATTAAATTCATGAACAGTACTCAGCACAGTGAATTGTTGGACAATATCATCAGGGGAACCTCTCTCTGGGAAGATGCACTTTATCGTCTGCGCCAGAACAAACTTGCCATGATCGGCATGGTCTACCTGATTTTCATGGTCATCATCTGTCTGCTGACGCCATGGATCGCCCCCTATGGTTACGAGGAGCAGAATCTTCGCCTGGGCGCTGTTCCTCCGAATGCCGAGCACTGGCTTGGCACTGACACCTTTGGCAGAGATATGCTGACCCGCATTCTATACGGCGGCAGGTTGTCCCTGCTGGTCGGCTTTATTGCTACAGCAGTAGCCTTGGTGATTGGTGTTACCTACGGCGCCATTGCGGGTTATGCAGGGGGTAAAACCGATAACGTGATGATGCGGCTGGTCGATATCTTTTACGCGCTGCCTTACATGATTTTTATTATTTTGCTGATGGTGGTGTTTGGAAGAAATCTTTTGCTGCTGTTTCTTGCCATTGGCGCAGTGGAATGGCTGGTCATGGCCAGGATCGTCCGCGGGCAGATACAAAGCCTTCGCCAGCAGGAGTACGTCGAGGCCGCCATGTCGTTGGGACTCTCTCCAGCAGCCATTATTATTAAGCACCTTATTCCAAATGCACTTGGCCCTGTCATTGTCTATACAACCTTAACCATACCCAATGTTATGTTACTGGAGGCTTTTCTAAGTTTTCTTGGGCTGGGAATTCAGCCGCCGCAGTCATCATGGGGAGTCTTGATTTCCTATGGTGTTGAAACGATGGAGGAGTACCCATGGCTGCTGATTTTTCCAGGTCTGGCACTCACTCTGACACTGTTTGCGCTTAATTTTCTAGGTGACGGTCTGCGTGACGCCCTAGATCCCAAAGCTTCGAAGGATTAGGTAACCCTATGTCGCTGCTTAGCGTTGATAATCTTTCAGTCCATTTCCACACCCGTAACGGTATCGTCAGGGCCGTTGACGGTATCAGTTTAGATGTTGAGGCTGGCAAGACGTTTGCCATTATCGGCGAATCCGGTTCAGGTAAATCAGTTGCCTGCTACAGCATGCTCGGGCTGGTGCCAATGCCGCCTGGGAGATTCGAGTCGGGCCAGGTAATGTTCCAGGGGCAGGATTTGCTGGCTCTCTCGGAAAAAGAACTACGCAAAGTGCGCGGAAAAGGGATCTCCATTATTTTTCAGGATCCTATGACTACCCTGAACCCTTTCCTCAAAATTGGTGATCAGCTTATTGAGCCACTGCGCCAGCATTTCGGTATGGACAAAAAACAGGCCTGGCAAAAAGGCATAGAAATACTGGAAGAGGTTGGTATCAAGAATGCCGCCCAGAGAATGAATGCCTGGCCTTTTGAGTTTTCAGGGGGAATGCGCCAGCGAGTGGTCATTGCCATGGCGCTGGTTACCGAACCCGAAATTATCATTGCGGATGAACCTACCACAGCGCTCGATGTCACTGTTCAGGCGCAGATCCTGAAACTGTTGAAGGAATTACAGGAAAGACGAAATATCGGCGTGATATTTATAAGTCACGACCTTAGTGTAGTGTCAGATATTGCCGATGAAATTGCTGTGATGCAGTCGGGCGTGTTTGTGGAAAAAGGAAACTGTGATTCGATATTCAATGCGCCACAGCACGAATACACGAGAAAATTACTCGCGGCCGTTCCCTCTGAACAAAAGATTCATTCGCATGACGGGGATGAGCTACTAATTAGGGTTGAAGATATTAGCGTTGAATTTGCCGGGGCAAAAGGGCTGGAAACGATTAAGGCAGTCTCAAACGTTAGTATTGATATCAGGAAAGAGGAAATTCTGGGGCTGGTGGGCGAGTCCGGTTCGGGCAAATCTACGCTTGGAAGAACGATCCTGCGTTTACTAGAACCTTCTAGTGGAAAAGTGATCTACGACGGGAGAGATATCAGTCATTATTCCTCTTCACAGATGAAGCCTCTACGACGCCAGGTGCAAATGATTTTCCAGGACCCTTACGCGAGTCTGAATCCCAGGATGACGGTTTATGACACGCTGGCAGAACCGCTTCTTCTGCACCGTAGTTGCAGCAAAAAAGAACTGGATGAAACCGTGTTTGCTCTGATGGATTCGGTCGGGCTCGCCCGGGAGAGTGTTCTCCGTTATCCGCATGAATTTTCCGGCGGTCAACGCCAGCGTATTGCCATCGGCCGCGCCATTGCGACAAAACCCTCTTTCATCGTTGCTGACGAGCCGGTCTCGGCGCTTGATGTGACCATCCAGGCGCAGATTCTTGATCTACTGCTGAAACTGGTTGAAGAGTATCACTTGACCATGCTGTTTATATCACACGACCTTGGCGTAGTGCGTTATCTGTCTGACAGAATAGTAGTGATGCATGATGGTAAGCTTGTAGAGACAGGCTCAGTCGAAGACGTTTTTGATAATCCTTCGCAGGAATATACCCGGTCTTTGTTAAATGCGATTCCCGGTAAAACACTCTTGTCGACCGAGCAGGTTCAGAGCACTGGCGACTTCTAGAAACTGTCCTTCCAGCCTCTGATGACGGCAAACACATCCTCTGCAGAGTTTAATGCTTTGCCTGAATAAGCTGATGCGGCCTCAATTATTTCTTTTTCACTACAACGCAGAAATGGGTTGGTTTCTAATTCAATGCGAATGCTCGTAGGCACCGTAGGGATGTCCCGGTTGCGCCTTTCCTGCTCGATTTCCATTCTCTTATTTAGTGCAGAACTCTCAGGACAAACAGCGTTGGCAAAAGCCAGGTTAGCCATCGTGTATTCATGAGCGCAAAAAACCTTGGTTTCTCCAGCTAAGTCGGCCAGTTTTTTCAGTGATTGATGCATCATGTCATGAGTACCTTCAAAAACTCTGCCACAGCCGCCGGCAAATAACGTGTCTCCGCAAAAAAGTATGGCGTCCTGCTCATTTAGCCCATCAGCGTGATACGCGATATGGTCCAAGGTATGCCCGGGTATTTCGATGATTCGGAATGTAGTATCAAGTACATCTATCATGTCGCCGTCATGCAGGGGATAGGTTATCTCGGGAATATTAGGTGACTCAGGCCCGTAGACAGGCATATCAAATCGTTCCCGTAACGCACTGATCCCGCCGGTATGGTCTGCGTGATGATGTGTAATGAGGATAACGCTTAATTCGAGGTCGTTGGCTTCTAGGTAACTGATCACCGGCCCGGCATCACCCGGATCAACGATACCGCATTCACGGCTGGTTTCCTCTCTGAACAGCCAGAAGTAGTTATCGTGAAATGCCCTGATTGGAGAGACTTCAAGCATGTGGAACTCCGAAATTCTGAGAGATAGCTATATCGCATGAAACTAACGTCTCCGGTATGATACAAAAAATTGCCTGGTTACGTAGCCTTAATGCCAATTAAAAAATTTTTTGCAAACCGCCCAAGGGACAGCCTGGAAACACCAGGATTTTGCGGTGCCATGCAGAAATGGTATGAAACAGCGCTTGGCCAGTATTTACTTGATGATGAAAAAGACCTCCTTGAGGACTGCCTGCCCAGGCGCTTTGGTTATCACCTCTTGCAAATCGGTTGCTCTAACTTGGATATGACAGGCAGCAGCCCTATCGGTCATAAGATTACAGTCATTCGAGAGCAGGGTAAGGAAGAGTCTGGTATCGTTGCCAGGGGTGAGGCTCTACCGTTGGCTAATGATTCTGTTGACCTGGTCCTGCTTCATCACTCCCTCGATTTCGCAGAATACCAACACCAGCTGCTCAGGGAGGTTTCGCGCGTTCTTATCGCGGGAGGCTGCGTGGTTGTCCTGGGTTTTAATCCTTACAGTATTTGGGGCATCAGGACACGCATGCCAGGACGCAAGAAAAGTCCCTGGCAGGGCAGGTTACTGAGCACCAGTCGAGTAAAAGACTGGCTCAAGCTGCTGGACTTCCAGGTTGAGCAGGTAAGATATGCTGCCTATGCCTTACCGATAAATTCGCCGGCTGTGATTAGATATTCAGGTCTGCTGGAGAGTGCAGCGAAACGTGTTAACTGGCCGACTGGCGGTGTCTATATGATCTCAGCGAAAAAGCAGGTGCTGCCACTGACCCCTATCCAGACCCCTTGGCGATACATAGCTAGTACACATGTTGGGCTTCCCATCGCTGAAAACATCACAAGAGTCTCAAGGGAACTCAACGCCGCTAGTAACGAAGAGCAGTAGCAGCGACGATGAGCGATAAGGTGCAGATATTTACCGATGGGGCGTGTCGCGGCAATCCGGGTCCCGGCGGGTGGGGCGCCGTGATGCGATACGGCGAAAAAGAAAAAACACTCCATGGTGGTGAGACTTCCACAACTAATAACCGTATGGAGCTGACGGCTGTTATTAAGGCGCTGGAATGCCTGAAAGGTAACAAGTGGCCCATCGATATCACGACGGACTCCAAGTATGTTCTCCAGGGAATCACCGAGTGGATTGAAGGCTGGAAAAAGAGAGGGTGGCGCAACGCCAGCAAGAAACCGGTTCTCAATGCCGACTTATGGCAGCGATTGGATGAGCTGGTGCAGCCCTTCGATATCAAATGGCACTGGGTAAAAGGGCACAGCGGCCATCCCGAAAATGAATTGGCTGATCTGTTAGCCAACCGTGGAATTGATGAATTGTAGTCTATGAGACAGATCGTACTAGATACAGAAACCACCGGGCTTGACCCTGCGCAGGGGCACAAGATTATTGAAATCGGCTGCGTGGAATTAGTTAATCGCAAGCTCACAGGGAATCATCTGCACGTGTATATCAATCCGCAGCGTGAAATCGAGGCTGCCGCTCTTGAAGTTCATGGCATTACCAATGAGTTTCTTGCCGATAAACCCCTGTTTACGGATATTGCCGAAAGATTCATCACTTTTGTGGATGGGGCAGAGCTGGTGATTCATAACGCGCCTTTTGATATAGGCTTCCTCGATCACGAATTAAGAGCATTGAAAAGAGGGTATAAGCCCATGAGTGATTATTGCTCGGTGCTTGATTCGCTAGTCATGGCCCGCAAGAAGCATCCGGGCCAGAAAAATAACCTCGATGCGCTCTGTAAACGCTATATGGTTGACAATACTCAGCGCGAACTACATGGCGCCCTGCTTGATGCCGAAATACTCGCTGACGTATACCTGATGATGACAGGGGGACAGTCTAGTTTCTCTTTAGGCTACGAGGAATCGGCCCTAGAAAATAGCCAGTCAGCTGTTAATAGGCTGGCAGCAGACCGGAAACCACTGCCTGTAATCAGACCCTCAGATGATGAGCTGGCCGCTCATGAAGCCAGACTTCAGGAGATTCACAATAAATCTGAATCTGGTTGTATCTGGCTAAAAAATTAGTCTATTCAAGAAATATATTTTCTTGATGTAAATCAGCGCCGTGAATATAATTTGGAAATAATAAAAAATTGTAAACCCTTGTTTATCAATAATTAATTTTACTAAAAATAAATCTTAAGGAACTCCTATGGAAATGCTCGTTATGGATACACCCATGATGGTATCCGGTATTATTTTGGTTTTAACCTTCATTGGCATTTTTACGGAGGGTGTTCACGGTTTTCACCGTGCTAAATTTGCACTTGGTGGGGCTGGCGCAATGGTTCTGGCGGGGCAGTATTTTGGCTTTTATAGTCCCGAATTGGCTATTGAGTCTATCGACTGGAATGTTATTTTCTTGCTCGGCGCCATGATGACTGTTGTTGCCATCATGATTCCTACTGGCGGTTTCCAGATGCTCGCTTACAAAATTGCCGATTTAAGTAAGGGCAAACTATTCCTGCTAATGGCAATGATGGGCACATTGGTTACCGTACTTTCTCTGCTGCTTGATAATGTTACGACTGTAGTTATCTTTGGACCGCTAATTATTCTTATAGCACGTTCAATGCAAGTGAATCCGATCCCCTACTTGCTTGCCGCAGCACTATTGTCAGACACAGGTGGAGTAGCGACTTTGGTAGGCGATCCGCCAAATCTAATGATAGGTTCTGCTGCCGGCATCGATTTTAATACCTTCTTCTACCACATGGGTGGAATTGTCTTTGTGGCTTGGATGGCCACGTTGTTTTTTCTGAAAGTAATATTCAAGAAGGAATTAGCCGAAAAGCCTGTTCTGCAGGACTTCAGTCAGCAAGAGGAACTCAAAGACCCTTACACCTGGAAGGTGGCCTTAGCAGTTCTTGGTATAATGGTTGTAGGTTTTGTTTTACACAGACAATTTCATTGGGAGGCTTGGTTTGTTGCAGGATTAGGCCTTACTTTGTTGGTGTTCTTCGGTAAAGACGTTGATATGGATGATCACTTTGCTGAAATTGAATTAACTTTATTAGTATTTTTCATGGCTCTATTCATCATCGTTGGTGGCGTAGAGCACAGCAAATTTTTGGAGTACATTGGTCAGTTCATACTGCCGTTTGTTCAGGAAGACTTGCTTGTAGCATGCATTCTACTGATGTGGGTAGCGGCATTCCTCTCAGCCTTTATCGACAATATTCCATTCACAGCGGCAATGATTCCAATAATCATTGGTCTTGAGCAGCAGGGCGTTAATGCTAATGCACTGTGGTGGGCCCTAGCTGCCGGTGTAGGTATGGGAGGTAACGGTAGTCACCTCGGATCTACAGCGAACGTTTTTATTGTTACTATCTCTGAGAAACTTGCTAAGGATGAAGGTCGACCAGAGCTGGCCATAACACCTGGACTATGGATCAAAAAAGGATCTCCAATCATGATCCTAACTTTAATTATCTGCTCTATCATAATGACGTTATTCTTCGATTTTTATTCCAACCCTGATGGCATAACTGCAATGTCTGGTGGAATTGAGACAGTAACAGAAGTAGCAGCCCATTAAATTTGCATTGATTGCGAAAACGGGGGACTGTTGGAACTCAGCCCCCGTTTTTTTATAGATGGCTTTATCTAAGTTTTTAGAATAACTATTTTTCTGCGTCGTAATTTTACGTTTTTGGAGTAATCTTGGTCGAATTTCTAGCTGAATACGGTTTGTTTCTTGCAAAGACCGTCACGATTGTCATTGCTATCATAATTATCATGGCGACAGCGGTTGCAAATACAATGAAGCAGAGAGGTGAGGATAAGGGCAGTATCATTATTACTCATCTCAATAAGGAAATTAATGACCTCAAGGATGAGATTTTTAAGGCCGTAGAAGACGAGCACACTCTCAAAAAAGTTCACAAGGAAGAAAAAAAGAAAGCTAAGAAGGAAAAAAAGGAAAAAAAGAAATCATTAGGCAAGGAAGACGATGCGAAGAAAAGGATTTTTGTTCTTAATTTCGATGGTGATCCTAAGGCTAGCCAGGTTGATGAGTTGCGCAAGGCTATTACAGCAGTACTGACCGTGGCCAAGCCGGAGAAAGACGAGGTTATGCTAAGACTGGAAAGCCCGGGAGGCATGGTTCATGCCTATGGATTAGCGGCATCCCAGTTACAGCGAATTAGGAGCAGGAAAATACCGTTAACGATTTGTGTGGACAAGGTGGCTGCCAGTGGCGGTTACATGATGGCCTGTGTTGCCAATAAACTTATCGCGGCTCCCTTTGCCTATATCGGCTCTATCGGTGTCCTCGTCCAGATGCCAAATTTCAACAGGCTACTCAAGGAAAAGCATGTTGATTATGAAATGGTGACGGCGGGTGAATACAAGCGGACCTTGACGATGTTTGGTGAAAATACCAAGGAGGACAGAGAAAAAATGGAAGAAGATATCCAGGAAGTTCATACCCTATTTAAGGATTTTGTCAGAACATCCAGGCCTGATATGGACATAGATAAACTAGCTACAGGTGAAACCTGGCTTGGAAGCCGCGCCAGGGAACTAGGACTTGTGGATGAGACGAGCACCAGTGATGAATATATTGTGGCAAACTGTGACAACGCCGAGGTTTACCAGGTAGCTTATGAAAAGAAAAAGAAGATTACTGACAAGCTCGGGTCTGTGCTGGAGGGAGCGCTCGATAATATTCTTATGCGCTGGCTGCAGCGCTCAGGAAACAAGGACGAGCTGATAAGCTGAGAGTTAGACGCTCAGCGTCGCCTGAACAGCGGATCTGGAATTTCAACCGTGCTCTGGTATGAATCCGTAAAGTCACTTAAGGCGCGAATAAAATCATTGGCATCGCCTGAATCAGGCAATTCAAAACTGTTGATGCCGCATTTTTTCATGTAAAAGGCTTGGTCGCACAACACATCCCCTATGGCTCTTAGCTCACCTGTATAGCTCAGGCGCTGTCTTAGGATAGCCGCATTTGAGAAGGCTCTGCCATCACGAAAAATTGGAAAGTTGACGGCAATCAGCGGCAGGTTACCCACCTCATCAGACAGTTCATAAGGGTCATCCTCGCTGTCCAGCCAGACGCCAATCTCTAAATCTAACGCCTTTAACTCTGCTTTATGTTCTTGCCACATGTTGAAAGGCAAGAGTAGCTGTTCTGCTTTGGTGGCAAAGGCATCTTCGTAGACGGTTTGACTGGTAACGGTAAGCCATGAATTGTCTGTAATGGCACCGTCTTTAATCAGCTTTGGCATAAACACGCTCCTTGTATGGATCGATTCCAATCCGGCAATAGGTGGTCAGAAAGTTTTCACCATCTTTTCTGTTCTCCAAGTAAACGTCGATTATTTTTTCCACGACATCGGGCATGTCTTCCTGAGCAAAGGCAGGGCCCAGAACTTTGCCAATTGTCGTTTCCCGGTCGGCTGAACCGCCCAGGGTAACCTGGTAAAACTCTTCTCCTTTTTTGTCCACACCGAGAATCCCAATGTTACCGACATGATGATGGCCGCAGGCATTCATACACCCTGAAATATTCAATGTGATATCGCCGATATCTTTCTGCTTGTCAAAATCATCAAAACGACGCTGGATCGATTCTGCAATAGGGATCGATTTGGCATTTGCCAGAGAACAGAAGTCACCGCCTGGGCAGCATACTATATCGTTGATCAGTCCCAGGAATGGAGTGGCCAGGGATTCTTTCTGACAGGCCTGGTAAACGGTATAAAGGTCGGCATGTTTGACATCAGTGAGAACAACATTTTGTTCATGCGTGACCCGGACTTCTCCAAAACTATACTTATCCGCGAGGTCGGCGATAAATTCCATTTGCCCGTCTGTCACATCGCCTGGAGCAACACCTGTCTCTTTTAGGCAGATATTAACAATACGATATCCAGGTTTTTTGTGAGAAGCGACATTGCGCTCCAGCCAGTTGCTGAAGAGCAGGTCTTTAGCGGCAGCAGCTTCAGTGTCTGAAGAATCGCTAACTTCTTCGTAATTAGGATCGTTAAAGAAGCTTTTACAGCGTTCAACTTCTTCCTCTGTCAGTGTGGCCGGGCCACCCTTATCGTTTTGCCATTCAGCCTCAACTTTTTTCTTGAAGGCTTCAGCGCCAAGTGCCTTGACCAGGATTTTGATTCGAGCCTTATACTTGTTATCACGACGGCCGAAGCGGTTGTAGACACGCATAATTGCGTCGAGGTAGGTCAGTAAATGCTGCCAAGGCAGGAAATCACAAATCTCAACGCCTATAACCGGTGTTCTGCCGAGACCGCCGCCAACTAATACCTGGAAACCGATTTCACTGTCACTGTTTTTCTTAATGTATAGCCCGATGTCATGGACTTGGGTAGCGGCTTGATCATTGGGCGTGCCGCAGACAGCGATTTTGAATTTGCGCGGAAGGTAGGCAAATTCGGGATGGAACGTTGACCACTGGCGGATAATTTCGCACCAGGGGCGGCTGTCTTCTATTTCACCCACGGCGACACCGGCATATTGGTCGGTCGTCGTATTACGAATACAGTTGCCGCTAGTCTGAATGGCATGCATTTCCACTTCGGCGAGTTCGGCCAGCAGGTCCGGCACCTGTTCCAGTTTCGGCCAGTTGTACTGTATGTTCTGGCGGGTAGAAAAGTGGGCATAGCCTTTATCGTAGTCCCGGGCAATAGAGGCTAGTTTTCTTAGCTGCGTTGATGAAAGGCAGCCATAGGGAATAGCTACTCGCAGCATCGGGGCAAGACGCTGGATATACAGACCGTTTTGCAGACGAAGGGGGAGGAACTGCTCGTCGGTCAGTTTACCGTCAAGATATCTGGCAGTCTGATGGCGAAACTGCTTGATTCGATCCTCAAGCATTTGCTTGTCATAAGCATCGTAAATATACATTTACATATCCTGGTAATGTTCGATGGACGTTTTGTTGTGCAGAGTCCAGGCTGCCAGTACGCTCATTAGGACTGGGAAATTCAAGGCCCGCGATAATACTATGCAACGGCTGGAAGTTCCATGGCCAAGTCTATGAAATCCTTATCCTTTGTGGGGGCTTGCTTTAAATCCGCCGCAAGATGCAGGACAATAGCGCCCACTTGAAATTGGCCGACTTGGCGCCAAATCAAGCAATATAAAAATTCATCCATTGCGCATAAGCAGTATCAACGGTAGGAACCGTCACTAACATGATTGAAATTACTGAATCAGGACAAACCTATCTCAAGCAACTGCTGGACAAGCAGGATTGCGATGGCATCGCCATTCGCGTGTTTGTTATCGATGGTGGTACGCCAAAAGCTGAGACCTGTATTGCCTTCTGCCGTCCCGGTGAGGAAGAGCAGGATGATGAGGTATTTGAATACAATGGTTTTAGAGCTTTCATTGAAGGAAAAAGTAAGCAATATCTCGAAGAGGCTGTCGTTGATTTTGCCAAGGACAGCATGGGTGGTCAGCTGACGATCCGTGCGCCAAATTCCCGCATGCCCAAGATAACTGAAGACAGCCCCTTAGAGGACAGAATCAACTACATTCTTTACAACGAAATTAATCCGGGTCTTGCTGCCCACGGTGGTTTTATTTCCTTAGAGGAAGTGACTGAAGATGCAGTCGTTGTTCTGCGTTTTGGTGGTGGTTGCCAAGGCTGCGGCATGGTTGATGTCACGCTGAAAGACGGCGTGGAAAAGACCCTAATGGAGCAGCTTCCCCAGATCAAGGAAATCAGGGACGTGACAGATCACAGTTTTGCAGAAAACGCCTTCTACAAGTAAGCTTTAAGGATGAGCAATGCCATTGGCCTGATTGGCGGGAGCGGTTTTTACTCCTTTGATAAAACAGCCAGACAAATCCAGCAAGACACTCCCTACAGTGATGATCCTATTATCCTGTATGCCTCTGAACATAAACACCCCGTTTACTTTCTGCCCAGACACGGCGCGCAACATGCTGTCCCCCCGCATCGAGTTAATTACCGAGCAAATCTCTGGGCGCTCAAAACCCTCGGTGTTAAAACGGTACTGGCCGCCAACGTGGTAGGGGGAATAGTTAAAGACATGGCTCCAGGCGTGCTGGCGGTGCCCGACCAGATTATTGATTACACCTGGGGTAGGTCACACACCTATTTTGAAGCTTTTTCCGATGACCGCTTTGAGGAAATGACGGAAGCGGAATCACATGTAGATTTCACTTACCCTTACGACGAATCGTTAAGGCAGCGGCTTTTACATTCCGCAAGAGTGCTGGGTTCACCCATTTATGATGGTGGTACCTATGGGGCGACACAGGGACCCCGTCTGGAAAGTGCAGCTGAGATCAAGCGGATGGTGCAAGACGGTTGCACCCTGGTAGGCATGACCGGCATGCCGGAAGCCGGGCTGGCACGTGAACTCGGAATTGCCTATGCCTCCTTGTGCCTTGTTGCGAATTGGGCTGCCGGCATTACCTCTGATGCCATTAAATTTTCAGAAATCGCTAGTACCCTGTGCCAGGGGGTTGGCGGGATACATAACATCTTCAATCACGTTATCGAGAACTTTGGTGATTAGCTCAGTCTAGAAACTAAAATCTATTATCTCGGGCAGTTGGTAAGGCCTGATTTGAACAAGCATGCCAATGTCAGGGTGGTCGAGGTAATGGAGTTCGTTGCTGATCATGCTGCGTACTTCATTCATAAAACTGATATCGCTAGCCGCTACTGCACCGTTATCTGTATTGTCATCATCGTCATTCATTTCTGGTAAGGGTGGCAGCTGCCAGAAAATACTGTTCGGATTGCCAGTTTCTGCAAATTCAATAATCCAGAGATTTGCCTCAACATCGACGCGGTTGATGTTGTAGCTAAAGCGCAGGCTGCCTTCGAGTTCAAAATGTCCTTCAAAGGATTCGCCCCCAGTAACCAGTATGGGAGTGCTCTGAATACGATTCATCACGGGTTGTCGCCAGACGGCGTGAAAGAGCAGGCGATGATCAGGTGAATTTTGCAGATCTTCGTTGTAGTCAAGAAACTGAGCTGCCTCATCACCAAGAGCGATAAAGGGCGTTCGCTCAAAGTCAGTCAGCTGAAAGCTGCTTTCGCCGGAGAAAAAAACAGGCCCGATGACACGTTCATGCTCTTTCTTTGATTCTATAGGGTCAGCCATTTGCGCAAATGGTTGAAGAAGGGCAGCGGGCATCTCGACAAGATCCGCTTGCGAATCAGTTTCGACAAAATCGACCTGGTAAATGCTGGTGGCCGGAACAAGGACTCTCAACGATTCTGGAAAGACAAGATTGCTGCTGTCAGGTATCAGAAGTTCGTTACTGGTAGAGATGCTTTCATTGGCAAAAATACTGACCTCTATTTCATACCAGCGATTACCATCGTAACTAAAGGTCTGTGCACTTGTGCAAACAGGCAAGGTCAATCCTGCGCAAAGGGTGAACACAATGGGCGGCCTGATTAGGTCAGGTAACGTATCTTTCATGGAATCAGGCTACCTGAAGTGTACTTGGAGTTAAAGCCAACAGTGTGTCTTTCATAAACGCCAGTCTTGTCTCCGCATCATTCAGGTCATGCTGAAACTTCAATTCGGTGGCACCGCTCATGGAGTAAACGGCGGGTTTTTCCTGAACCAGCTTTACGACGGCATAAGGTTCGACGGCAGTATCGGCTTCAAACTGGATCTTGCCAAAGCGCGCATTTGCCTCCGCTTTTTTGATGCCGAGTGATTGCGCCTGTAGTTTTAACTGCGTCACTTCAAACAGCAGTCTTGTGGCCTCGGGAAGCAGGCCAAATCGATCTATCATTTCTATCTTCAAGCCATCAAGCTCATTTTTATTTTCTGCATTAGCTATGCGCTTGTACATCATGAGCCTGGTGTGAACGTCCGGCAGATAATCTTCTGTGATTAGTGCTGGTATATGCAGGTTAATCTCAGCACCGGAGTGCAGAGGTCTATCCAGATCAGGGCTCTTGCCCTGTTTCATGAGCTTGACAGTATGTTCAAGCATTTCGCTATAAAGGCTAAAACCAATGGTCTGAATATGACCACTCTGTTCATCCCCAAGCAGTTCTCCTGCGCCACGAATTTCTAGGTCATGACTGGCAAGAACAAAACCAGCGCCAAGGGTGTCAGCAGCACCTATAGCGTCGATCCGTTTAAGAGCATCAGCACTCATTGCCTTGGGGTGAGGCGTCAGAAGGTAGGCGTAGGCCTGGTGGTGAGAGCGTCCAACCCTGCCGCGCAGTTGATGCAGCTGTGCCAGCCCAAATTTATCAGCACGTTCTACGATAATCGTGTTGGCTGTAGGAATATCGATTCCGGTTTCGATAATTGTTGAGCAGACCAGCACGTTATAACGTCGGTGATAGAAATCCGACATGACTTTTTCAAGGCGGCTCTCCCTTAACTGTCCGTGGCCGACACAGACTTTAGCCTCGGGAATAAGCTTGCGTATTTCATCGGCGGCATTCTCAATAGTTTTAACTTCGTTGTGCAGGTAAAACACCTGGCCGCCGCGAAGCAGTTCTCTCTGAATAGCTTCCTTGATCAGCGCCGGTGTGGATTGTCTGACAAATGTCTTTACCGAAAGTCTGCGTGCAGGCGGCGTAGAGATAATAGATAAATCCCTTATGCCCGACATGGCCATGTTCAAGGTTCTCGGGATTGGCGTGGCCGTCAATGTCAGGATATCAACGTTGGCGCGCAGCGATTTAAGTCTTTCCTTTTGTCTGACGCCAAAGCGATGTTCTTCATCGATGATTAGCAGCCCCAGGTTCTTATACTTGACGTCTGATTGCAGTAATTTGTGGGTACCTATCACGATATCTATCTTTCCAGCGGCAAGCTGCTTCATGTTCTCGGCATGCTGCTTGTTGCTGACAAAGCGTGACATTAAGGCAATATTGACCGGCCAGTCGGCAAAACGGTCCCTGAAGTTATCGTAATGCTGTTGGGCCAGCAGGGTAGTGGGAACAAGAATGGCCACCTGCGTGTTGTTGCTGACAGCAACGAAAGCCGCGCGAAGGGCAACTTCTGTTTTGCCGAATCCTACATCACCACAAACCAGCCGATCCATGGATTTTTCCTGCTGCAGGTCTTTGAGCACTCCGGCAATGGTATCCTGCTGATCATCGGTTTCTTCAAAGGGAAAACTGTTGGCAAAGAGCCTATAGTCATCTTCATGCAGCGCAAACTTTTTACCTTTCTGGGCCTCCCGGCGGGCATAGACATCAAGAAGTTCGGCTGCGACATCAATAACTTTTTTAGCCGCTTTTTTCTTCGCTTTTTCCCACTGATCGCTTCCAAGTTTATTGAGCGGTGCATGATCGGCGTCGGCACCGCTATAGCGGTTAATCAAATGTAGTGAAGAGACTGGAACATAGAGCTTGGCCTCATCTGCGTATTCCAGTACCAGGAACTCTGTTAACTGTCCCTCCACTTCAAATGTTTCTAACCCCTTGTAACGTCCAATGCCGTGATCAATATGTACAACAGGAGCATCCCGGTGTAATTCAGTCAAGCTCTTGATAATAAAATCAGCGTTATCGGTGTACTTGCCGCGACGCCGTGGCTGGCTGACATGGTCGGTGAAGAGCTGACTTTCGGTAATCAGGATGACGCCCGGCTCTTCCAGCCAGATACCGGTTTCCAGTGACGCTACGGTAATGGCTAAATCCCTCTTTGACTGAATAAAAGCTAACCAATCGGCAACGGGCTCAGGTTTTATACCGGCACTACAAAGCAGCTCAAGCAGAGCCTCACGCCTTCCGGGAGAATCAGCACAGAATAGAACCGCCTGGTCCTTTGCTGAATCCAGGAATGACTGAAGTCTTGCGAGGGGGGCTTCTCCCTTGTGTTCAATATCAAGGGGAGGAATAGATTTGACTGGCAAGACTGCATGATCGCCGTTTGTGTGGCTCGGATATAAAGCTGTCCAGGGAAATTGGCCTAAGCCATTGAATAGCTCATCTGTCTTCAGGAATAATTTTTTCGGTGCCAAGATAGGACGTTCCGGATCAACTTTTCTGTCCTCGTAGCGTAGCTTGACGTCATGCCAGAACAGGTCCGCCGCATCTTCGATTTCGCCGACAGAGAAAATACGGGTGTCTGCCGGTAGATAATCAAATAGGGCGCTGACTTCGTCAAAAAAAAGCGGTAGGTAGTATTCAATGCCCGCCACTGAAACACCGCAACTGATGTCCTCGTAAAGCGGGCACTTTCTGACATCAATATCAAATTGTTCCCGGAAATTTTGGCGAAACTTGGTGATGCCAGATTCAGTCAGTGGATACTCTTTGCCAGGAAGGAGTTTTACCGCTTCGATTTTATTGCTTGAAAGCTGGGTCTCTGGATCAAAGTGCCTAAGACTTTCAATGTCTTCATCAAACAGCTCAATGCGAACTGGCTTGTTTCCTCCCATCGGGAATATGTCCAGGATAGATCCCCTGACAGCAAACTCACCATGCTCATAAACCGATTCGACGCAGAGGTACCCGGCTGATTCGAGCTCCCTGCGCATAATGGCCAGGTTCAGCTTCTGTCCGGTTGCCAGGTTTAGGGTCATTCCCTTGATGTACTGGGCAGGGACAATCCTGTGCAGCAGGGTGCTGACAGGGATGATTAGCATCGCTTTGCTGGCGTCAGACAATTTTGCCAGTGTCTTCAAGCGAGTTGAGATAATGTCCTGGTGTGGGGAAAAATTATCGTATGGCAGAATTTCCCAATCCGGAAACTCTAGAAGGGTAATGTTGTTCTCACAAAAAAACGCTGCTTCTTGCTGCAGACGCTCAGCCTGCTGAGTATTTTCCGTAATAACCAGCGTGAGGGAATCGCTCTGGCTGGCCGCCTGGGCCAGCAACAGGCTGCTGCCGGCTCCGGAAATGGCGCCCCAGCGCTGCTTGTCGCCTGCACCATCACTAAGTGGTAGGGATTCCAGTTGAATATTGTTCATATCAGGTGTTGAGTTACGTTACTGGCCGTCGCAATAGATGCCCGAAGATCGCCGGTGAATGAAATCGCATTTTTCTGGAGAAGTGAACTGGTTACAAAGCAGGCCTAATACAGACTTCGGATGGACTTCTTTGGCACATCCTTGGATAATACGCGCCAATTTTTTACGGCAATTCTTTATCTCAATTTTACAGGATATTTAAGTGTGGAACGACCGAGTGTAGAAGACTATTTTGGTGACTGGAAAGCCCGTGAGGCACTGGCGCAGGAAATGCTGCCCATCATAGGTAAGCTGGAAAATGAAAAGGGGGTGCACATCTTCCTTTATGGTCGTACCCTGAACAACCGTTCAGTGGCCAATATCATGAAATCCCACCGTCGCGTGCGTGAGGTGGCCAGAAACGAACTCTCCGAGTTCGAAAGTAATCCTGTCCTGAAATCCCTGGCCAAACTGGACCTTTGTCCGGCCCAGATAGACCTTGGCAAACTCACCGTTAAGTATATGGAAGCCATGGAAAAAAATGCTGATGTAGACCTTGATGCCCTGGTTGCGGAAGAGCTGGCTCATCTTGTCGGCGTGAACTACAAGCCGATTGACAAGCCAACCGACGTCATACTCTATGGTTTTGGCCGCATCGGCCGCCTTGTAACGCGCCTTCTGCTTGATCAGACCGGTAACGGTGAGTTGATGAGGCTGCGTGCCATTGTGGTCAGAAAAGCAGGGGAAGGTGACCTGGAAAAAAGGGTGAATCTGCTACGCAAAGATTCAGTGCATGGTTCCTTTTCCGGTACGGTAAGGGTTGATGAAGAGAACAACCGTATTATTGCCAATGGCAATATTGTCCAGATTATTTACGCCGACAGCCCGGACTCTATTGATTACGCTCAGTATGGCATCGAGGATGCACTTGTCATCGACAATACCGGCAAGTGGCGAGACGAGGAAGGACTCGGTCTGCACCTGAAATCCAAGGGCGTGAGCAAGGTAATGCTGACTGCGCCTGGCAAGGGCGACCTTAAAAACATCGTGATGGGTATCAACGATGACACTATTGAGCCCGGCGACAAGATTATTTCCGCTGCATCCTGTACGACCAATGCCATCGCTCCGGTACTGAAACTCATCCACGACAAGTACGGCATTGTGCATGGCCATGTTGAAACGGTGCATGCCTATACCAACGACCAGAACCTGATTGATAACTTCCATAAGGCGGATCGACGTGGACGCAGCGCACCGCTGAACATGGTGCTGACTGAAACTGGCGCGGCCAAGGCCGTTTCCAAGGCAGTGCCTGAACTGGAAGGTAAGCTGACAGGTAATGCCGTGCGTGTGCCCGTTGCAAATGTTTCAGTGGCCATCCTGAACCTGACTCTGCTTACCAAATCCAGCGCCGATGAAATAAATGAATACCTGCGTGAAATCGCCCTGCATTCACCACTGCAGAATCAGATTGGTTATACGGAATCGCCTGACGCGGTTTCCAGTGACTTTATCGGCTCGCGTGAGGCCTGTACTGTTGATGCCACTGCCACCAAGGTAAACGGCAAGAACATGATCCTCTACCTCTGGTATGACAATGAGTTCGGCTACAGTGCCCAGGTAGTCAGGATGGTCAACAGGATGGCAGGCGTTAAATTCCTGACCTACCCGGAAAAAGACTCCATGGCGAATTGATATGCGTGGTGCAGGCAACAAGGGGCTTCTCCTGCTGTCTGCACTGATTGCATTAGCCACCCTTTTTTTCTCCTACCAGCAGTTATCTCGTTCAACTGACGATTCAGGCAGCCTTATATCGCTTGACGGCCGGACCATGGGGACCGGGTATCGTGTGCTGTTACAGACAGATGAAGCCGTCAATTCCAGTGTAAATACCGAATTGCAGGCAGCTATCGAAACGCGCCTGGCAATCCTCGACAAAACGATTTTTTCGACCTATGTCCCTGACTCTGAAATCTCTGTTTTCAACCAGGCAGATCAGGGCGTCCATAATGCCTCCCCTGAATTCATCACTGTATTGCAGCGTGCGCTTGAGATACACCGATTAAGTGACGGCGCCTTTGATCCTTCCTTAAAACCCGTGGTTGATTTATGGGGCTTTGGAACCCAGGTAGGCCACCAGGAAGTCCCGCCTCCTGACGAACTGGCAGCCGCGTTTGCTTTAAATGGATTTTCGCACATCAGAATAGACAGTAATGCAGGCACTGTACAAAAAAAATCTGCTGTTACGATTGACTTGTCTGGCGTTGCGAAGGGTTTTGCCGTGGATGAGATCGGAAAACTCCTGGAAAAGAGGGGGATCAACAATTTTCTGGTAGAGATAGGCGGCGAAGTGCTGTCAGCTGGAAACCGACCTGATGGGTCTCCCTGGCAGCTTGGAATAGAAAGACCCGTTGTCGGTGAGGTGGAATTACTGCAGCCCATAAGAGCCCATGGTGAGAAGATGGCCGTGGCTGGCTCTGGCAACTACCGCAATTACTTTTTGTACGAGGGACAGCGATACAGCCATATCATCGATCCAGGCACCGGTTGGCCTGTTTCACATGAACTCCTTTCGGTAACTGTCATCGCGGAATCTACGATGGAAGCAGATGCGTGGGCCACCGCATTGTTCGTACTCGGCCCTGAGGCAGGCGTAAGGCTGGCAAATGAATTACAATTGGCCGCCTACTTTGCATTGGATAATGGTGCGGGCATCCAGTCCCGGCATTCAGACCCATTCAACAAGTATCTCTGATCTCTTTCCTGGGAAGGCAGGCTACGATGGTACGAACCAAGAAAAAATTTGACTTGCTGGTCATAGGCACAGGCCCGGCCGGAGAGGCGGCGGCAATGAACGCTGCCAAGGCTGGCAAATCAGTGGCAATAGTGAGTGACAAGGACAATCCGGGCGGCAACTGTACCTACTTGGGCACCATTCCTTCCAAGGCTATACGTTACTCGGTCAAGCAGGTCCTACATTTTTATAACAGCCCGCTGTTCAGTGATCTTGGCGACATGAGGCGTCTGACCTTCGTGGAGGCTCTCAAGCATGCAGAAAGAGTCATACACGAACAGGGCAAATCACGCAGCGATGCCTATGACCGTAACAACGTCCCGATTTTTAAAGGCACGGCACATTTCCTTGATAAAAGGCATGTCCAAGTTGAAGCGGGTAAAACCAAGACCAAGCTGGAAGCGGATAAATTCATCATTGCGACGGGCTCCAGGCCGTATCGCCCGGATGGTGTGGATTTTACCCATCCGCTGGTTTTTGATAGTGATACCATTTTGCAACTTAAGCATCACCCGAAAAAGGTCACCATCATTGGTGCCGGCGTAATTGGTTGCGAATATGCCTCTATTTTTGCGGGGATGAAAATGAAGGTGGAGATGATCAATCCGGCTGAATCTCTGCTGTCCTTCCTCGATACAGAAATTACGGACGCCCTCAGTTACCACCTGCAAAACATGGGAGTTCGCTGTCGTCACCAGGAGCATTTCAGCAAGCTGGAATACTACGATGACCACGTGGTGACCTACCTAGAATCCGGCAAGAAAATTAAGAGCGATATTCTGCTCTGGGCCAATGGCCGGACGGGCAACACCGATAAACTAGGGCTTGAAAACGTTGGTCTTAAAGCGGACAGCCGGGGCCGACTGAAGGTGAATAAGCGATACCAAACAGCCGTCGAGAATATTTATGCCGCCGGTGACGTGATTGGCTGGCCGTCACTGGCTAGTGCGGCCTATGACCAGGGTAGGGCCGCCAGCGATGCGGTCCTCGATAATGATGATTTTCACCATGTTGAGGACGTCGCTACCGGCATCTACACTATTCCGGAGATCAGCACCGTGGGCTATACCGAGGCAGAGCTCACTGAAAAGAAGATTCCCTACGAGGTAGGCAAGGCCTTTTTCCGTAATATCGCCCGTGCCCAGATTACCGGGGACGAAGTGGGCATGCTGAAGATCATTTTCCATTTCGAGACCCTTGAGATACTGGGTATACACTGTTTTGGTGACCAGGCCTCGGAAATTGTTCATATCGGACAGGCCATAATGAACCAGCGCGGGAATGCCAACACCCTGAAATATTTCATCAACACAACTTTCAATTACCCCACTATGGCAGAGGCTTACAAGGTGGCAGCACTGAATGGCATTAACCGCCTTTTTTAGCTTCCAAACAAAAATCATTCGCGACGGCGAAGAATCGGTCGAAAGCCTTTATTTTTGAGGCTCCTGAAATAGAAAGTACTTGAAGCAAAACTGCTAAAAGTGTACATTTGCTTCCCGCTTGAAGCAGTGAAATTCACAGGAATTCTGAATAATTTTTTCTTATTTCTGTTTTTCTGCCTTCTGTAAACTCTGTTTTTAAAACCTCAATTGAAAACATAGTTTTCACAAGATTAAACAATACTGAATCTGCTGGTCTGTATTTGCGATACAGAAAATAATTGTGCAGCTTTTCCGAGGCAAATGTTCCGGAAAACGAGGTTAGCCATGCACCAGGAAACGGCATTGGACAGCTAATTAAACTAGGTTGGCAAATTTGAATACTGATCTTTTTCCCCTGATTCTTTACGGCGGAATTGTCATAGTGGCCATTATCGGCTTGCTAGTCGCCTCAGCCTTCCTTGGCCAGAAACGTGAGGATCATGCAACTCATGACGTTTACGAGTCTGGCGCCATGCCAACCGGATCCCCAAACATCAAGCTTTCGGTACCTTTCTACCTGACCGCTATCCTCTTTATAATTTTCGACCTCGAAGCGGTTTTCCTGTTTGCTTGGGCGATATCAATCCGTGAGGCGGGCTGGGTTGGTTTTATCGAAGTCTTTATTTTTATCGCCATCCTGATTGCAGGCCTTATCTATCTATGGCGCAGCGGCGCTCTGGAATGGCGTACACCTCGTCAGATGCAGGATCTTTCTTTTCTCAAGGGTGAGGGTGGTGTTGTCAATATACGTAATGGGCGCCGTATCGAAGAAGAAAACGAAAAAGTAAATTCTCGCGGAGGGCATCATTAGTGAGTTGGGAACTTGTCCGTCCTGAAGATGTATCAGACCCCAGGCCAGGCATGGGCGAGTTTGATGACTACATTCGTAAAAATGTGGTGATGACTACGCTTGAAGATATGCTGGCCTGGAGTCGCAAGAACTCACTCTGGCCTTATAACTTTGGCCTGTCATGCTGCTATGTAGAAGCGGCCACAGCCATTTCCAACCGCCACGATATTTCCCGTTTCGGTGCGGAGGTATTCCGTGCCACGCCCCGACAAGCCGATATGATTATTATTGCCGGTACAGTATTTCGTAAGGTAGCGCCAGTAGTGCAGAGACTTTACGAGCAGATGATGGATCCCAAATACGTAATATGCATGGGTTCATGCGCTAACTCCGGCGGCATGTACGATATTTATTCGGTGGTTCAGGGAGTTGATAAATTCCTGCCTGTCGATGTTTACGTATCAGGCTGCCCGCCTCGCCCAGAGGCCCTGCTCCAGGGGCTGACCCTGCTACAGGACTCCATTGGCAAGAAACGCCGCCCTGTGAGCTGGGTAATCAGTGATCAGGGTGTGTACGAGCGTGAAAAAGTCGAGATCCAGCGCGAGAAACGCCTCAAGGACCGCATAAGTGCCACTGAACTGGTAAGTCCGGACGAAGTAGGTCCAAGCTACTGGGACGTTGTGTCAGGCAAGAAAGGGCCGCATGACCAGGAAAACAGGGATTAATACACTTGAGCACAGTTACTGAACAAGTCAATCAGGACGCATTGCCGCCGGTTATCGATGCCCTGTATCGTAAATTCGGCGAGAGCGAGTTTGTACGTCAGCATACAGCAGAAGGCATGCCCACCCTCTGGGTCGGCCGCGACAGACTGATAGAGGTACTGCGTTACCTGAAGGACGACTACAAGCCCCGTTTTGAAATGCTGCTGGATGTCACCGCCATCGATGAGCGAGTTCGTATCCACAGGGAAGGGCAACCTGACAGTGATTTCACTGTTGTTTACCACCTGATTTCCTATTCAGGCGATTGTGATATTCGTCTGAAAGTCGCCCTTTCCGAGGATGACCAGAATATTCCTACCGTGATTTCCCTATGGCCTGCTGCTAACTGGCATGAGCGGGAAATGTGGGACATGTTCGGCATCAACGTCGAGGGACATCCGAGCCTGAGACGCATTTACACGCCGCCGACCTGGGTTGGGCATCCGCTGCGTAAAGATCATCCAGCCAGGGCTACCGAAATGGACAGGTTCCAGATGAGTGACGAGATCCAGGATCGTGAGCTCGGCGCGCTGGAATTCAACCCGGAGGAGTGGGGGCTGACCCGCGAATCTGATACGTCCGAGTACATGTTCCTGAACTTTGGACCTAACCACCCGGCGGCGCACGGGATTATCCGTTTTGTGCTTCAGCTCGACGGTGAGTACGTCATCAACTGTGTGCCTGACGTTGGCTACCACCATCGCGGCGCCGAAAAGATGGGCGAGCGTCAGAGCTGGCATACCTATATCCCCTACACAGACCGTATTGATTATCTCGGCGGTGTAATGAACAACCTGCCGTACGTAATGGCGGTGGAGAAGATGGCCGGCATTGAAGTCCCGGACCGCGTCAAAACCATCCGCGTTATGCTGGCAGAGTTTTTCCGTATCTGCAGTCACTTGCTATTCTATGGCACCTGGGCGGTTGACCTCGGACAGCTGTCACCACTGTTCTACTGTTTTGAGGACCGTGAAAAGGCCTTCAATATTATTGAATCCATTACTGGCGGCCGCATGCACCCGAGCTGGTTCCGCATTGGCGGTGTTGCGCAGGATCTGCCTAACGGTTGGGACAAGCTGGTTCGCGAATTTGTTGAGTTGTTCCCCAAACGCCTGGCTGAATACGACAAGCTGATCATGGCCAATACCACGATTCGCCAGCGTACTCGCGGAGTGGGTCTGATGAATACCCAGGATGCCTTTGATTGGGGCATGACCGGTCCGGCGCTGAGAGCTACAGGCCTTGAATGGGACTACCGCAAGAACCGTCCTTACAGTGGTTATGAGAATTTCGAATTTGATGTGCCCATTGCCGTCAACGGCGACTGCTACGACAGGGCGGCGGTGCGTGTTGAAGAAATGCGCCAGAGCTGCCGCATCATCAAGCAGTGCCTGGAGAATATGCCGGAAGGGCCTTACAAGTCAGAACATCCGTTGACGACGCCTCCTATCAAGGAAAAGAGCAAGCTCGACATTGAAACCCTGATTGACCACTTCCTGAGCGTGAGCTGGGGACCGATCATGGATCCGACAGAAGTCTCTATGACTATTGAGGCGACAAAAGGGCTCAACATGTATTACCTGATCAATGATGGCGGTAGCGGCTCTTACCGGACACGCATTCGCACGCCATCCTTCATCCATATCCAGGCGATTCCGTTCCTGAGCCGTGGATTGATGCTGGCCGATTTCACTGCAGTCGTTGCGACCACTGATTTTGTGATGGCGGATGTAGACAAGTAGGACTGACAAGAGAATATGAATAACCTTATTGCCAGCACAGCGGTCAAGGCCAGGGAGTTAACCCCGGAGGAGATCAAGGAGATAGAGCATGAGAAAACGCACTATCCCTATGCCCAGGCCGTAGGTCTGGAAGCGCTGAAAATCGTCCAGAAATACCAGGGCTGGGTTTCCGATGAAAGCCTGCTGGCTGTTTCTGAATATCTGGATATTCCACCGGATGAACTGGAAGGTGTTGCCACATTCTTCAACATGATTTTTCGCAGGCCGGTGGGCAAGAATGTCATCTTGCTGTGCGACAGTGTCGCGTGCTGGATGCTGGGCTGCGATTCGCTCAATGAGCATTTTAAAAAGACCCTGGGGATTGATTACGGCGAAACCACTGAAGACGACATGTTTACGCTGATCCCTGTGCCATGCCTTGGCGCTTGTGACAGGGCTCCGGTCATGATGATCGGGCGAGAAACTTACTACAACCTGACTACTGAAAAGATTGATGAAATCATTGCTGAGTACAAGGCCAAGGGCTGAGGACTCGGTAAGTAAAAATAAGTAAGAAAAGACGGATGGATAAACCACTTACCAAGAATATCGAGATCGGCAGAGCGCCTTTTGATTTCAAGCAGTACGAAGCTGCAGGCGGATACGACAGTGTCCGAAAGGTAATCAAGATGGAGCCGGGCGATGTGGTGAACATGGTCAAGGATGCAGGTCTTGGTGGCCGTGGGGGCGCCGGATTCAACACCGGACTTAAATGGTCCTTCGTGCCTCCGCCTGATGGTGGGCCGCGTTACCTGGTTATTAACGGCGATGAAATGGAGCCGGGAACCTTCAAGGACCGTCTTTTGATTGAGCACGATCCGCATCTGCTTTTAGAAGGCATGATTACCACCTGCTATGCACTGCAGGCCCAGACCGGTTACATATTCCTGCGCGGCGAGTACACCGTTTGCGAGGAGCGCCTGTTGCAGGCCATCAGCGAGGCTTACGACAACGGCATGCTGGGTAAGAATGTCGCCGGTAAAAAAGGCTTTGACCTGGATATTTACCTGCACACCAGTGCTGGGCGTTATATCTGCGGTGAGGAAACGGCGCTCCTGAATGCTCTTGAAGGCAAGCGCGCCAATCCTCGAGCCAAGCCACCATTTCCACAGGTCAGCGGACTCTGGGGTCGCCCTACGGTGGTGAACAATGTTGAAACCATCTGCAATATTCCAGGTATCGTTGCCAATGGCGTGGAATGGTACCAGAACCTTGGAACCGGTGATTTTGTCGGCACAAGAATTTCGGGCGTCAGCGGCAGGGTGAATAACCCGGGTTGCTGGGAAGTCCCAGTGGGCATTACGTTCAGGGAGTTGCTGGAAGATTATGCCGGTGGTATGCAGGATGGGTATGAACTCAAGGCTTTCCTGCCTGGAGGCGGATCAACAGACTTCCTGATGCCGGAACACCTGGATTTGCCAATGGATCCTGGTGCAGTACAGAAAGCCGGCAGTCGCCTGGGAACATCATTGATTATGGTCCTCGATGACAAGACGTGTCCCGTTGGCTGTATCCGTAACCTGATCAAGTTTTTTGCCCATGAAAGCTGCGGCTGGTGCACGCCATGCCGTGACGGATTGCCCTGGGTTGAGCATATTCTCAACAAAATGGAAGAGGGCACCGGTAGTCTGAAGGATATCGACATCCTGGATGAGATGACCCGCTACATGGGCCCGGGCAATACTTTTTGCGCCCTGGCGCCCGGGGCAGCGGAACCGCTGCAAAGTGGTTTGAAGTACTTCATGGATGAATTCAAGGCTCATGTTGAGCATGGCTGTAGTTATAATTAACTTTAATTATATATAATAAGTATTTGATATATAAATATTTATAGGTTTTTTAAATGGTAAAAATTACCGTTGATGGCAAAGTCCTGGAAGTGGACGAAAACAACAACCTGCTGGAGGAAGTTCTCTCGCACGGTGAAGATTTGCCATATTTCTGCTGGCATCCAAGCATGGGCTCGGTAGGCTCCTGTCGTCAGTGCGCGATGATTGAATATGCTGATGATGAGGACACTCGTGGTCGTCTTAACATGGCCTGCATGACCTCGCCCCGCGATGGTGCTCGTTACTCTATAGAGAAAGCGGCCCAGTTCCGTGCCCAGGCAATTGAAAGCATCATGATCAATCACCCTCACGACTGTCCGGTCTGCGAGGAGGGTGGCGAATGTCATCTGCAGGATATGACCGTTATGTCGGGTCATAACTACAGGCGTTATGACGGCAAGAAGAAAACTCACACCAATCAGTATCTTGGCCCCTTCATCGGTCATGAGATGAACCGCTGCATTACCTGCTATCGCTGCGTACGCTATTACAAGGATTACGCAGGTGGCACTGATTTTGGACCGCAGGCTTCGCATGACAACACCTATTTCGGTCGCTGGCAGGAAGGCCCTCTTGAAAGTGAGTTCAGCGGCAATCTGGCTGAAGTTTGTCCAACCGGTGTTTTCACGGATAAACCTTTCAGCAAGCACTACGTGCGTAAATGGGATCTGCAGACTGCTCCGTCGATTTGTGCAAGCTGCAGCGTAGGTTGTAACACCAATCCCGGTGAACGCTACGGTACTCTGCGCAGGGTAGTGAACAGGTTTAATGACGAGGTGAATGGCTATTTCATCTGTGACCGCGGCCGTTTCGGCACCGGTTACGTCAACAGCGATGAGCGCATTACTGTAAGCATGACCAGAGATTCCAGGGACGCCAATCCAGTGCTGGCTTCACCTGAAGAGGCGCGCACCAGTCTGCACAGCATGATGGGCGCCATCGGGATTGGTTCTCCAAGAGCGTCTCTGGAAGCTAATTTTGCACTGCGTGAACTCGTCGGCCCTGATAATTTTTACGCCGGCGTGTCCTCTGCCGAACTAGGCATGTACAAACAGATTCTGGATATCTACCGCACGAAGCCGGTTAAAGTGGCCAGGATAAAAGATATAGAGGCCTCGGATGCCGTGGTCATCCTGGGTGAAGATGTCACCAATACAGCAGCGCGCCTGGCCCTGGCCATGCGTCAGTCAGTAAAGAACGAAGGACGCAAGATGGCCAGGGATATGAAGTTCCCTGACTGGCACGATTCGGCAATTCGCCAGCTGGCCATGGACTGCAAGAGCCCGCTGTTTATACTCAGTCCGTATGCGACCCGACTCGATGATGTGGCTGCCCAGGTACACATTGCCTCGGCGGAAGAAAGCGCCAAGATCGGTTATGCGATTGCTACGGCGATAGATGGCAACGCGCCTGGTGTAACCGGCCTCAGTAAAGAATCTCAGGCACTTGTAAAAACCATAGCAGAGGCTTTGAAGGGAGCTGAACAGCCGCTGATTGTGAGTGGAACGGGTTCCATGAGTCCGGCATTAATTAATGCCGCCGCGAATATCGCTACAGCACTGTCAGATGGTGAAAAGAAAGCCAACCTGGCCTTGGTTGTGCCAGAAGCCAACAGTCTTGGACTGGCCATGCTGATGGAAGAAAGTGACAGGGCCCTGGAGCAGGCATTTGCCTGTGAAGAAACCCATGCCATCGTTCTGGAAAACGATCTTTATCGACGTGCGTCTTCGGCTGATGTTGATGCCTTTATCAACAAGATGGAGGGTCTCGCTGTTCTGGACAGCATGAAACATAAAACCGGTGAGGCTGCTAACCTGGTGTTGGCTTCAGGCACCTTTGCCGAAACCTCGGGTACTTTTGTTAACTACGAAACACGTGCCCAGCATTTCTACTCGGTCTTCAAACCGGTGGACAGCATTCAGTCCAGTGTGAAATGGCTGAGCGACAAGCCGCTTGCCGAAGTAACAGCGGACTGCGCAAAAGAAATCGAAGGGTGTGCCGCCATTGTAGGTCTTACGCCTGGAGCAGACTTCACCGTTGCGGGCATGAGAGTGCCAAGGCAGCAGCATCGCTATAGCGGTCGGACAGCCATGCGCGCCGATGTTGATGTCCATGAGCCAAAACAGGAGCAGGATGAAGACGGCATCATGTCCTATTCCATGGAAGGTGTCCCGGCCACTCGAGACAGCACAGTCTTTAACACGGCCTGGTCCGGCGGCTGGAATTCAAATCAGAGCGTTTTCAAATTCCAGAGTCACACGGGCGGGCCGCTGAAACAGGCCGGCCATGGCATTTGCCTGATTGAAAACATCGCATCAGAAAAAACCTACAACGAGTTTGAAAAAGCCGAATCTGCCAAGGGCGATTACCAGGTATTCCCGCTATACCACCTGTTTGGCAGTGATGAATTAACGGCCAAGACGCCGGCTATCCAGGAAAAAGCCACTTCGGGTTACATTGCACTGAATGAGGCCGACGTCGCCAAACTGGGTCTGCAGGCCAGTGACGGGGTTGCTGTCGAAAATAACGGCTCCGTACCCTATATCGTTCGCAGCTCTATCCAGCCTGGGACTGTTGGTGTCTCCGTGGGGCTTGAAGGCCTTAATTTTAGAAACTTGCCTGGTGCTGTCTCACTGCAGAAAGCCGAGGGCTGGACTTCTCCAGGCAGCTGGAATGCGGCCAATATTATTATCAGCGACAAATCAGTTGCCGCTGAAGGGGAGACTGCCTGATGTTTTCGCTCCAGGTTGGCTCATTGCTCAATGTCGCGCTGATCCTAGGCACCGTGCTGGTCTCGGCTGCGCTGTTGATCTGGGTTGAACGCCGCTTTCTCGGCTTCTTTAACGACAGGCTCGGTCCTAACAGGGTAGGCCCGTTCGGTATCCTGCAGTCCGTTGCTGACGTCATCAAGTTGATCACTAAGGAAGACTGGACTCCGCCATTCGCCGACAAGCTTACCTTCGTTGTCGCGCCAATCATTATTCCGATTGTCATGCTGCTAAGCTTTGCCATGATTCCGTTTGCGCCGGACGTAGGTATCATTGATATGAATATCGGCCTGCTGTTTGTAATGGCCATGGCGGGATTGGCTTCCTATTCGGCCATGCTTGGCGGTTTGGCCTCGAACAACAAGTTTTCCCTTCTCGGCGGACTGCGTGCTGCTGGCCAGATGATTTCCTATGAAGTTTTCATGGGCATTTCAATTCTAGGTGTCGTTATTCTCTCAGACAGTTTTTCTCTGCGCGGCATTGTTGAGGCGCAGGCTGACGGCTGGTATGTCATTCCCCAGTTTATCGGCTTTATTGTTTTCATGGTGGCGGCGTTGGCTGAATCACATCGCTGGCCATTCGACCTGCCTGAAGGCGAAGCTGAGATTATTTCCGGATTCAACACCGAGTATTCGGGCATGAAGTTCGGTTTGTTTTTTGTCGGTGAATACATCGGAATGCTCCTGATGGCCTGCCTGATTCCAGTGCTGTTTTTCGGTGGGTGGCATGCGCCGTTTGGCTTGGGGTTCGGCAACCCGATTGTTTCCGGACTTTTCTGGATGGCCGTCAAAGTGGGCGCATTCGTTATCTTTTTCATCCTGGTCAGGGCGGCCCTGGCCAGACCACGTTATGACCAGCTGATGAGCTATGGCTGGCTGGTCATGTTGCCACTGTCACTAATTAATCTGTTGATTACCGGCGCCATTGTTCTGTCGCAGGGGAGTTAATAATGCTTAAAGGATTGGTCCATCAGGTCAAGATTATCTGGACGCAGATTGTTTCGCTGTGGCTGGTTTTCCTGCACCTGTTTCACAAGGCCGATACTGTTGAATACCCGGAAGTAAAACCGCATACCTTTCCGCGCTGGCGTGGAAGAATCATCCTGACCCGTGACCCCGACGGTGAGGAGCGTTGCGTAGCCTGCAACCTGTGTGCTGTTGCCTGCCCGGTGGATTGCATCGCCCTGCAGAAAACAGAAGATGAGGATGGCCGCTGGTACCCGGAGTTTTTCCGGATCAACTTCTCACGCTGCATCATGTGCGGTTTCTGTGAGGAAGCCTGTCCCACGCATGCCATTCAGCTGACGCCTGATTTTGAAATGGCTGAATACGTCCGCCAGGACATGGTCTGGGAAAAAGAACATATGTTGATTGACGGCACCGGTAAGTATCACGATTACAATTTTTACCGTGTTGCCGGCAAGGCCATTGGCGGAAAAGACAAGGGTGAGGCAAGAAACGAGTTGCCGCCTACTGATCGTAGGAGCCTGCTGCCATGAGCGTGCTTTTTTACGGCAATGCCATTATCGCTATCCTGGCCACGCTGATGGTAATCACGCGGACTAACATCGTGCATGCCTTGCTTTACTTCATTGTTTCATTGCTGGCCATAGCCGTGATCTTTTATACGCTTGGCGCTCCATTTGCTGCAGCACTTGAAGTGATTGTTTATGCCGGCGCCATCATGGTGATGTTTCTCTTCGTCGTGATGATGCTCAACCTGGGTCAGGTGACCGAAGACCAGGAAAAAGCCTGGCTGGTCCCCTCAATTTGGGTAGGGCCAACTATATTGGCGATCCCGCTGCTGGCAGAGGTGCTTTATGCCATCAATGTTCAGCAGGAAGAAATGGCCCATACCGTAGTTGGCGCCAAGGAAGTGGGGGCCGCTTTGTTTGGACCTTACGTACTTGCCGTAGAACTGGCTTCAATGCTGCTGCTTGCAGGGCTGGTGGGTGCCTATCACCTGGCGCGTAAATAGTATGAAAAGAATAAGAACTAAAACTCATCAGGGAGAATTGCACTAATGGAAATGCCCATGATTACCATGCAGGCTGTTCCTATGGAGCATGGACTACTGCTCGCAGCAATTCTGTTTATGCTCGGAATTATCGGAGTGCTGACAAGGCGCAACCTGGTTTTCATCCTGATGTCACTGGAAATCATGCTGAATGCAACAGGCCTGGCTTTTGTCGTAGCGGCATCCCGTTGGGGACAGGTAGACGGACAGATCATGTTTCTCATGATTCTTAGTCTGGCTGCTGCTGAGGTAGCCGTTGCACTTGGTCTTGTGCTGCAGTTCTTTCACAAGCGTAAAACCCTGGATATTAATATCCTGGGCGACATGAAAGGCTGATCGGGGCGAGTAGGGAATTTAGACTATGTTGGATATTTTGTGGTTGGTGCCAGTTATCCCGTTTATCGGGTTTCTGATTCTCACCCTGACATTTGGCAAGCTGCCGCAGCGTCTTGCCGGTATCGTTGGCGCGGGCTCTATCGGCTTGTCATTCCTGGTTGCTCTACTGGCGGGTACAAGTTTCCTTTCCGCTGATATTAATTCGTATTCGCAGACATTGTGGACGTGGATGTCCGTAGGCGACTTTGAAGTCGGTTTCACGCTTTACCTAGATGGCGTATCGCTGGTGATGATGTATGTCATCACCGGTATCGGTTTTCTCATTCATGTTTATGCTACCGGCTACATGAATGGTGATCCCAGTTTTGCCCGATTCTTCTCCTACATGAATTTGTTCGTGTCAGCCATGCTTATCCTGGTGCTGGCCGATAACCTGGTACTTCTCTTCATGGGATGGGAAGGTGTTGGTCTGTGCTCCTACCTGCTGATCGGATTCTGGTACACCGACCCGAACAACGGCTACTGTGCCCGAAAAGCCTTTGTCATGACCAGAGTGGGGGATGCCTTCATGGCCCTTGGCCTGTTCCTGCTTTTTGTCAGCACAGGCAGTCTCAATATTCAGGAGTCAATGCTTAATGCAGAATCTGAATGGATAGTAGGCTCAGGCATTGCCACGGCCGTGACATTACTGCTTCTTGGCGGCGCTGTAGGTAAGTCTGCGCAGCTGCCGTTGCAGACCTGGCTGCCTGACGCAATGGCCGGTCCAACGCCAATATCGGCACTTATTCATGCCGCCACGATGGTCACAGCGGGTGTTTACCTGATCGCCCGTACTCACGTTCTTTACCTCTTGGCTCCTGAAGTGCAGTACCTTGTAGGTGTAATTGGTGCGATTACGCTGCTGATGGCGGGCTTCACCGCCTTGACGCAAAGTGACATCAAGAAGGTCCTGGCTTTCTCAACAGTTAGCCAGATCGGCTACATGTTCCTTGCTCTTGGTGTTGGGGCCTGGGGCAGCGCTATTTTCCACCTGATGACGCATGCCTTCTTCAAGGCACTGTTGTTCCTTACCGCCGGGTCAATCATACTGGCGATGCATCACGAGCAGGATATTTTCAAAATGGGCGGTCTGCGCAAGGACCTGCCTTGGTCACACGCACTTTTCCTGATTGGCACTCTGGGACTGGTGGCATTTCCGGGTTTCTCCGGCTTCTTCTCAAAAGAAGAAATTCTGGCCTCTGCGCTGGAAAGCCATGACGGCGGCTTCATACTGTTTCTCGCCGGCATGCTTGGCGCAGTCATGACCTATCTCTACAGCTTCAGGCTTTACTTCCTCGTCTTTTACGGTAAGAAAACCCATGATGGTCATGAAGTCATGGGTCTGCATTTGCAAGGTCCGCTTGTACTGCTGGCCGTTGGTGCGATCTTCTCCGGGCTGATTCACATTCCTGTCGAAGAAGTGTTCCCTCATATCGAGGAGGAGCACCATCCCTCAGTGATGGCCCAGGCCGCGATGATCCTGCTGCCAATGCTTGGTTTTGTCGCTGCGTGGTGGGTATTCATCAAGGGCAAAATTGACACAGACAAGCTTACCGAGTCCGGCATTGGCGCGGCTCTGCATCGCTTCTGGTTTACCCAGTGGGGAATGGACTGGCTGTACGATAAGATTATAGTGACGCCTTACACATGGCTGGCCAATTTCAACAGGAATGATTTCATTGACCTGATTTATAACGGCACAGCGAGTCTGGTGCGCTTCTGCCACAACGTCATGAGCGAAACTCAGACCGGGCAGCTGCGCTGGTATGCGACAACGGTTGCCTTCGGCCTTCTTATCCTGATCACAATAGGAGTAGTACTATGATCCTAGAGTGGTTAATCGGGATCCTTTTTGTAGGCGGTATCGGCGCCTGGCTCTCCGAGAAGAGTAATGCGGAACTGCCTCGGGTCATTGCACTGGCAACCATAGTGCTGGACCTGTTCCTGGTGATCCTGATGCTATTTGCACCCGGTGCCCTAGGGCTCGAACCGATTTCTTCTTCAGACCTTGGTCAGCCCGGAGAATGGCTGGTGCTGTCAACGGCTGAATGGATACCCCGGTTTGGTATTTCATTTATTTTCGGCGTAGACGGCCTTGGTTTACTGCTGGTTACGCTGACCGTTTTCCTAGGACTGATGTCGCTGGGGTCGGCCTGGCATGAGATCAAGGATCGTACAGGATTCTTTTACTTTAACCTGCTGTGGACGCTCGCCGGTGTGATCGGTGTATTCACCGCATTGGACCTGTTCCTGTTTTTCTTCTTCTGGGAAGTCATGCTCATTCCGATGTATTTCATCATCGCGATATGGGGGCATGAGAACAAGGAATATGCGGCGATGAAATTCTTCATCTTTACGCAGGTAAGCGGCATGCTCATGCTGCTGGCTATCCTGGTGCTTGTCTTCTTCAACTATCAGGCAGCCGGTGAAATTACGTTCAGCTACTTTGATCTACTGGGCACAGAAATACCGGAAGAATTTGGATTCTGGGTAATGCTTGGATTCTTCCTCGCATTTGCCACAAAACTGCCGTCTGTGCCTATTCACAACTGGCTGCCGGATGCTCACTCACAGGCGCCCACAGCAGGCTCGGTGATCCTGGCCGGCATCCTGCTGAAAACGGGCGCATACGGATTAATACGTTTTACCGTGCCGCTGTTCCCAACGGAAAGCATGGCCTTTGCCCCCACGGCAATGCTGCTGGGTGTAATCAGTATTCTGTACACCGCTAAAGTGGCCTTTGCCCAGAACGACCTCAAGCGTCTGATTGCCTACACCTCTGTCAGCCACATGGGATTTGTCATGCTCGGTGTTTATGCCTGGACCTCACAGGGTGTGCAGGGCGCTGTGATGACAATGCTGGCACACGGTTTCAGCGCTGCCGCGCTCTTCATGCTGGCCGGAGGGCTGCAGCATCGTATTCATACCAGGCAGATGGATCAGATGGGTGGATTATGGGGCGCCGCACCTAAAATGGGCTTCATGGCACTGTTCTTTACAGTAGCCGCTGTTGGTATGCCGGGTCTTGGCAACTTCATAGGTGAGTTTCTTGTGCTGCTTGGCAGCTTCAGGATCCGTCCTGTTGCGGCTGCGTTAGCGGCAATTGGTATGGTCGTAGCTGCTGTGTACTCTCTGATCGTGATTCAGAAGGTTTTCCATGGAGAGAACAAGAATAACCTGGTTGTGAAGGATCTTACGAAGGTAGAAATGATTTGCTTCGGCCTGATGATGATTGGCCTCTTGTGGATGGGAATGTATCCCCAGTCAATGCTGGAAATGTCCGAGCCAACGCTAAGATCGCTCGGTGTGCCTTTCTTTGACTAGAGCCCACAGCACCATAGCCAAATTTACAGGAACTAGACAGTTACTATGCAATATAACTATCTCATAATTGATTTGATGCAGATTATCATGCTCACAGCCAGTGCGGTTGTGGTGATGGTGACTGCTGCATTCAAACGCAACCATGCGATTGTCTGCGGGCTGACGGTTTTTGGTCTGTTTGCCTCGCTAATGACTTTCGTTCTAATCAAGCCTGTCTTGCCTTTCGAGGCGACACAACTGCTGCTGATCGATGAATACAGCCTGTTCTTTTCAAATCTGATTATCGTGGGGGCAATAGGAGTGGCCTTGTTGGCGTACCCGTACTTTAAGACGCACGAATCGCCGAATGAGGAATTTTATATCCTGCTGATGACCGCAACCCTAGGTTCAGTGGTATTGGCCTGCAGCAGCCACTTTGTGTCCATGCTGATCGGCATGGAAATGCTTGGGGTGAGTCTCTATGCCATGATTGCTTATACAGTGCATGATGCCAAGGCATCCAAATTTCCTCTGGAAGCTGGCATCAAGTACCTGATTCTCTCCGCGCTGGCCTCTGGCATTACATTGTTTGGTATTGCCTTGCTCTATGCCTATATCGGCACACTCGGCTTTGACGAGATTCCATTTGCTCTCGAAGCAGTAGGTGGCCCCGGACCGATGTTTGTTATGGGCGTACTCATGATTGTTGCCGGTGCGGCATTCAAGTTATCGCTAGTGCCATTACATATCTGGACTCCGGATGTATACGAAGGTGCGCCAGTACCCGTTACGGCTTACCTGGCCACTGTTTCAAAAGCGGCCATGCTGGCTGTGACGCTGCGCCTAATCCTGGCTTCCAATGCGCTTGAGTTCAATGCTGTGCTTGCTGTGCTGACGGTAATGGCGGCTGCCTCGATGATACTGGGCAACCTGCTCGCGGTCCTGCAGACCAACATTAAACGCCTGTTTGCTTATTCATCCATCGCTCATCTCGGGTATCTTCTCGTGGTGATCATTGCCGCTGCCTCGGTAAGCAATTCACTATCAGTCGAATCAACAAGTTTTTATATGCTGACTTATTTTGTGATGTCGCTGGCCGGATTTGCCGTAATCAGTGCTATCTCTGACAGTACCATCGAACTCGATACTCTGGCAGATTTCAGGGGTCTGTTCTGGCGCAACAAGTCGCTGTCAGCGGTTCTTATCACGGTACTTCTGTCACTTGCTGGGATTCCACTCACGGCAGGCTTCATTGGCAAGTTTTATATTTTCTCTACAGGCGTAGAAGGAGAACTGTGGTTCCTGCTCACCATGCTTATCATCGGCAGTGCTATTGGTCTCTATTATTACCTGCGCCTGATCTACACCATGCTGCAGAATGCCGATATCAGTGGCGAAGACAGGGCAGCGGCGGCAATGCCGGTAGGCGTGCATGCTGTAATGCTCGCTATGACAGCCGCCATCATCTACCTCGGTGTTTATCCAACACCGATGATCGGTACCCTGCAAAACCTGGCTTCGGCATTCTAAATCTCACTTGATACCCAATAAGCCAGTAGGACAACAGTTTTTGTTCTAGGCGTGACGCTGCAGATGCAATGCTATTCGGCGAAACAGCTTGATTTCCCACTAACTGGTTAAAAATTGAGCAATTCTGCTACCTAAATACCCATAAATCAGTGAAAACAGTGTTTTATTTATAGTTTGCTTGCATTCGTAAATCCATAGTGATTAAAATCCGTGCCCCAGCTGGATATTTGTGCGTACAGAGACACATCAAATATTTCCGGAATTAAGAAAAACAATAACCACACGCTAAAGTAGTAGTGACCAATAACAGGTCAGTTAGGGCATTGGGGTGCCCCAGGCTGACTGACCCGGAGTCCCGTTATGTCGGTTTACAGCTATACCCGCACATCTCAGATTGAATGCCTGGAATCGTTACAGGAACTTGAAAGCATTCTCGAAAAGGAAAACCTTCGCCTCCAAACCTATGCTCTCGGTGAGGGCATGAAGGTCAATGAACGTTTTATTGACGAAAATCAGAGATGGAATGTATGCCTGGCCAAGAGGCCGCAGGGTAAGGAACTGCTTGAGCGTCTTGAAACTGGTGACATTGTCCTGGTTTGCTCGTTAGAGCGTATTTTCAGCAACTGTGATGATATGGTGAATACGCTTCAGGAGCTGAAAAAACGCAAAGTGAAACTGATCGTCGTAGATCTTGATGGGGATGTCACCGATGCTGACATGACTCCTCAATTTAATGATGTACTGAAGGTGTTTCACAGTCTTGAAAAACGGCGTTCTACTGAACGCATCAAGACAGTGAAACAAAGCCAGCGCAAGAAAGGACGTTTCCTTGGTGGCAGCCGACCATTTGGCTACATGATCCATTCCAATGGACGCCTGATCGAAAACCCGATGGAACAGAACGTATTGAAAAAGATCCTGGAAATGAAAAAGCTGGGCAAGTCTCTTCGTGCTATCTCGGCTGAAGTCAGCACACCCATGATGCCAGTCAGTTTCAAAACTGTGCAGCGACTAATCAAGCGTCATGAAACCGAACTGAGTTCTAGGCAGGGCAGCCCCTAGGGAACTGTTTTCTCCCGATGGGCTCAAAGCCACTGACGTCAGTAAAACTGGTTCTTGTGCCATTCCTTGAGGGCCGGTAAGGGTCGGAATTTAACTTTTCCAACATGTTCAAAACACTGCCTTTCTTTATTGGACTGCGCTATATCCTGGCGAAGAAAGATAATCGCTATATTTCCTTTACCGCACTGATCTCCATGGCAGGGCTGACTCTCGGAGTGCTGGCAATTGTTGTAGTGTTGTCTGTATTCAATGGTTCGCAGGGAATAATGCGTGATCGCACACTAATCACGGTTTCCCATGGCCAGATTCAGTCTGACAGCGGCTTTAATAACTGGCAGCAGGCTGCTGATTTACTCATTTCCCATCCTGAGATTATTGGCGTTGCCCCTTTTATCGCGGTTGAGGCAATGCTGAGCCAACACGACTATCATCAGGTGGCTGAAATTAAAGCAATTGATCCTACGTCAGAAGATTCAGTATCAACGATTGCCGAATATATGGTCCAGGGGCGCCTCCAGGACCTAGCGCCAGGCAGCAATAACATTATTCTCGGCCGCAGCATCGCGGTGAACTTGCGCCTAAATACAGGTGATCCGGTGAATCTACTGGTTCCTTCTGTCACAGGGTCTGGCAAACTGTCCCTGAATATGTTCAGGTTCACAGTAGCCGGCATTTTTGATCCCCGGTTCTCTATTGGCTCTGACTTGGCCCTCGTTCACCTTGAGGACAGTTATAGGCTCTCGAACAATCAAGATCCTGGTGCAGCTATCCAGTTACGCTTAAGGGTCAGTGATCCGGAAATTGCAGGACAAGTTGTGAATGAAGGCGTTGCTTTGCTGCAGTCTGAATTTACCGGGCAGCCCTTTTCGGGACAGGACTGGAGTTTTACTGAAGCCAGCCTGTTCAATGCACTGAAAATGGAAAAAGTGCTGACCTGGTTCATGCTCATGATGATCGTGATAATAGGAGCATTCAATATTATTTCTACACTAGTCATGATGGTTTCAGAGAAAAAAGCTGACATTGCTATTCTAAGGACCATGGGAGCTGGGGAGAAAGCCATTCTTGCCATATTTGTCATTCAGGGAACCCTAGTTGGGATCATCGGAACGACTGTGGGCGCCCTTGTTGGCGTTTTAATCGCAGACAATTTTTCCGCTATCGCGGCTTTACTGGAAACGTTCCTGGCGCCGGCAAATTTATACGTAATCAGTGCATTGCCGGCAGTTTTAAAGGGTACTGATGTGGTTATTACCTGCATAATGGCGCTTGTGATCAGTTTCCTGGCCACGCTGTACCCGGCAGTAAAGGCTTCACGGATTTTGCCCGCCGAGGTGCTTCGCTATGAGTAATGCCGCCCTGGTCTGTAAAAATCTTGCCCGCTCGTACAGTGAAGGGAACAGCGTGCTTGAAGTGCTCCGTGATATAAACCTGACGGTTAATGCAGGTGAGAGTATTGCAATCACCGGCACATCAGGGTCAGGTAAAACTACGCTGCTCAATTTACTGGGCGGAATTGATAACCCAAGTTCAGGGAGTGTTGAAATTCTCGGGCAGGAATTATCTGAACTGACAGGCAAAGAGCAGGACAAGCTGCGCAACCAGACACTTGGCTTCGTTTACCAGTTTCATCATCTTCTAGGTGAATTTACTGCACTGGAAAACACGGCTATGCCGCTCATTATTGCCAGGCGCCCGCACGATGAAGCCATAACTCGCGCGCAGGCTATCCTCAACGTGGTGGGGCTTGGTGAAAGACTACGGCATAAGCCGGCCCAGTTGTCTGGTGGTGAACGACAGCGCGTGGCGATTGCTCGGGCCCTGGTCAATGATCCCGCCTGTGTGCTGATGGATGAACCGACAGGTAATCTTGACGGAACAACAGCCAAGGGTATTCAAAACCTGATGCAGGAGCTAAAGACGCGATTAACGACAAGTTTTATTGTTGTCACACACGACTCGCAATTCGCCGCCCAGATGGACAGGGCTTTTCACCTGGTTGACGGTGTGCTTGAGCAAGGGAGCTAGTATGCAGACGCCACTGGCTGTATATATTGGTAAACGCTTTGCCTCAGTGCGTTCGAGACACTTTCTGACGGGTGTGATTTCTCTTTTATCTGTAGTCGGACTCAGTCTCGGTGTCGCCATATTGATTACTGTTCTTTCAGTGATGAACGGTTTTGACCGGGAAGTACGGGAACGGGTACTCGGCATTGTTCCGCATATCACGATGCAGTCTTCCCGTTCAGACTTTTTGCTTGACCGGAATACCTGGGCAGAGATACAGACTGGTGTTCAAAGTATCAGCGGGGTGACGGGAAGCGCACCGTATTTGCAGGTCCAGGGAATGCTGCTCGCAAACGGCAACAGCAAGGGGATAGTGCTAAACGGCATTGATCCGGAGGCGGAACGCGATATCTCTAGTATTGATGACTTCCTGATAGATGGGGAATACCAGAACCTCGAGGACAGGTCGTACAGTGTTTTAATCGGTGACGCCCTGGCTGATTTACTTGGCGTCAATGTAGGAGACAGGCTTACATTGGTATCAACAGTCGTACCGATTACGCCACTCGGCGAGTTTATTAGGCAGAAGCAGTTTACCGTGGGAGGCATTTTCAGAGTGGGGTCGCAACTGGACAGCGGTCTTGCTATTGCGCATATGGCTGACGTGCAGCGGGTATACAGGCTTGGCGATGCCATACAAGGTCTGCGATTGCAGGTTGATGACCTTTTTGATGTAAATACGATTTCACAGGATATACGCTCAAATGTCAGTGATAATTTCCAGATTTCAAACTGGACCTGGGATTACGGCAATATCTATGAAAATATCAGGCTGTCCAAAACCCTTGTAGGGCTGCTGCTTTCACTGCTCATTGCAGTTGCAGCATTTAATGTGGTGGTCAGCCTGGTCATGATCGTGAAGGAAAAGGAGGGAGATATTGCCATTCTCAGAGCAATGGGGGCATCCCTTGAGAATATCCGCAACATCTTTCTCGTACAGGGTTTTTCCATTGGCCTCATGGGCACCGGGGCAGGGTTGTTCCTGGGCTTGTTTTTTGCTTTAACAGTAAGTGACATAGTCACCTGGCTGGAAAAAATTTCGGGTATCAAATTTCTCAGCGCCGATATATATCCGGTTAATTACCTGCCCTCACAGATCCAGTTCGCTGATGTTTTCCTGGTGTGCTGTGTTTCACTGCTGCTGACTATGATTGCAACCCTCCTTCCGGCGAGATCGGCTGCTCTCGTTGATCCTGCCAAAGCACTGCGCTACGAGTAATTCCCGAAGATTGCTTATCATAGTCTAGACTGCCTTTAAGAGTCTGTTACTTAACTTACAGAAAGAAAATGCGGGTATGGATATAGCGCTTATGGAAAGGAGCGCTTTATGGTAAAGTGCCCTGCTTATAAGATATTGTTAATACGAACATTTTTGATGTCAAAAGGACCATTTTGAAGTGTTTGAAATAGTGCAGGCCGGCGGTTGGTTGATGTTGCCAATAATCCTGTGTTCAATAATCGCCATAGCCATTGTCATTGAAAGATTCTGGACCTTAAATCCCGCCCGTATTGCGCCCCGTAATGTTCTTGCCGAAGTCTGGGGCAAGATCAAGCACAATCAACTGGATGCCGTCCGATTACGTGAATTGAGGTTGTCATCACCTCTCGGGCAGATTCTTGCTGCAGGGCTTGTTAATTTCAAGGCCGGGCGCAGTATCATGACTGAGAGTATTGAACAGGCAGCTAGTCATGTAGTACATGATCTTGAACGCTACCTGAGCACTCTTGGCACGATAGCCTTGATCACTCCGTTATTGGGCCTGCTTGGCACAGTGTTGGGAATGATCCGCGTATTCAGCGAAATCATGGCGCAGGGAACAGGTAATGCCAATGCGCTAGCAGGTGGAATTTCAGAGGCGCTGATTACTACCGCCGCAGGCCTCTGTGTTGGTATTCCGGCATTGATGTTTTACCGGATTTTCCTGCGTAGAGTTGAAAGCCTGGTAATTGACTTGGAGAGGGAATCCATCAAGCTGGTGGATGCGCTGCACTCTTCAAGAGGTGTTGAAATCAAGGACAGCGCAGTAACGCAGGGGTAATACAGTGAAATTCCAGCGCAGTCTCAAGGAAGAAGTAAGTGTCAATCTGACCCCGCTGATTGATGTAATTTTCCTGTTACTGATTTTTTTCATGGTAACTACAACTTTTTCACGCAATACCAACATTCTGATTAACCTGCCCGAGGCAAGTGGAGAAGCCATAGAACAGCAACCTTTTGAAATAGAAATTCTGATTGCTCAGAACGGCACTTATTCTGTTAATGGCCGACAGCTCGTGAATTCTCAAATGGAAACACTTATGAGAGTGGTGGCCGAGGTGTCAGTTGGCGATAATTCAATTCCAATGATCATTACGGCAGATGCCAATACGACCCATCAGTCTGTGGTGACCGCAATGGATGCTGTTGCGCAGCTCGGTTTTACCAGTATTGATATTGCGACACGTGAACCGGATTCAAATAATGAGTGAGCCCGAGTCGACAGTAAATCCTGCAGAGCCTGAAAAAACCGCCGAATTTATCAGCGGTTTTTCACTTTACGGACGCCTGCTTTCTTACCTGAGACCACTCTTAGGGTTATTCCTTCTTGGTGTTATTGGCTTCGTGATGTACTCCGCGTCCAGTGTTAAATTCTTTGATCTGCTGCAGGAACTTGTCGATGTTATTGGCAGTGGAGAATCCGTAAGCTCCGACCAGCGCGTTACTATACCGCTTATTCTTATTGCCATTGTGGCGATGAGGGGAGTTGGCGGCTTCCTTGGCTCCTACTACATGGCCTATATCGCCAACCATGTAATACACCGCCTGCGTTGCCAGTTGATGGGGCGCTTCATTGAATTACCCAGCGCTTATTATGATCGCAATACGGCAGGGCACCTGGTTTCCACTGTGACGTTCAACGCTCAACAAATTAGTGCAGCGGTAACTGATGCGCTGACAGTAATTTTGCGAGAAGGCATATTTGTGATCGCGCTTTTTGTCTACCTACTGTTTCTCAACTGGAAACTAACACTGCTATTCGTTGCTGTAACTCCCCTAATCTCCCTCGTTGTGATGTTTGCGGCGAGGAAGTTCCGTAAACACAGCATTCGTATTCAGGTATCGATGGGTGATGTGACCCAGATACTGTCAGAAACGTTGAAGGGCATGAAAGAGGTTAAAACATTCGGCGCTGAGCAGCAGGTAAAACAGCAGTTTACTGCAACCAGTGAACTAAACCTCAGACAGAATCTGAAAATGGCTATTGTGCAGTCATTCAGCACGCCGGTAGTCCAGGTGGTAGTCGCCTCTGCTCTATCACTGCTGCTCTGGATGGCAATGTCGCCGCAGGTGCTCGCAGAAATGACGCCAGGCGGGTTCGTGGCTTACGTAACGGCGGCCGGCGCAATGCTTAAGCCCATTCGCCAGTTATCCAAAATCAACGCGGTGGTGCAGCGGGGACTTGCGGCAGCCGAATCAATCTTTGTCTTGCTGGACGAGGAAAAAGAAACCGATATTGGTAAACAAGAAGTCAGCAGCATACAGGGAGCCGTTGAGTTTAAAGAAGTCAGTTTCAGTTATGACCAGGAAAAAGGGCGGGTACTTGAACAGATCAGCTTCAAGTGCCAACCAGGCGAAACCATTGCGATTGTCGGCAAGTCGGGCTCGGGAAAAAGTACACTGGTGAACCTGATTCCGCGTTTCTACCAGCAAAGCGAAGGTGAAATCCTGCTGGATAATATCCCCATTACTGATTTAACCCTGCGCAACTTACGCAGTCATGTGGCGCTGGTGAGTCAACAGGTCGTGTTATTCAACGGGAGTATCCGAGACAACATCGCCTATGGTGAACTGCAGGATGCAGCGCCCGCGAAAATCTACGATGCCCTGGAAAACGCCAATGCCAGGGGCTTTGTAGATGAACTGCCAGAGGAATTGGACACTAAAATCGGGGATGATGGTTTTCTTTTATCCGGTGGTCAGCGTCAACGACTCGCCATCGCCCGAGCCCTGTTAAAAAATGCCCCGGTATTGATTCTTGATGAAGCTACTTCGGCCCTGGATTCGGAGTCTGAAAAGGCAATCCAGTCAGCTCTTCAGCATCTCATGCAGGGACGCACCACATTCGTTATTGCGCACCGTCTGTCAACTATTGAATCTGCAGATCGCATACTGGTCATGGAAAAGGGCAGGATCGTTGAAAGTGGATCGCATACTGAACTCATGGCTGCAGGCGGTGCCTATCAGAAGCTTCATGAGCTTCAATTCAACGCATGAATCGTTTCGTCAATGCTTGGTATAAGGATGCCCGATGGGTAAAACTGCTGCGACCGCTCAGTGCGGTTTTCGGGCTTGTCATCAGCACAAGGCGCAAGTGGCAGCAAAATTCCGAGCGACAGTACAAAAGTGCACTGCCGCTAATTGTCATTGGCAACGTGACCGCAGGAGGCACAGGGAAAACGCCACTGGTTATTTACCTGGCACAGCAACTTCTGGAGCTGGGGTTTAAACCAGGGATAGTAAGCCGTGGTTATGGAGCCAAGCCACCTGAGTACCCTTTTGCAGTAACACCTAAAACCAGCCACGAAGAAGCTGGCGAAGAGGCTTTGCTGATTGCCCGGCAGACACAGTGCCCGGTGATTATTGATCCTGATCGTGTATCAGCAGTCAAATTTCTTGAAGCCCTCAATGACTGTGATGTCATCATCAGTGATGACGGCATGCAGCATTATCGTCTCGCCCGTGACTTCGAAATTGCGGTAATTGATGGTCAGCGTGGATTTGGGAACGGCTTCCTTCTGCCAGCGGGCCCTTTGAGAGAAAAGCCTGATCGCTTGCATTCGGTTGACCTGGTGGTCTGCAATGGTGACTCCCGCTTTGAGTTGCCCGTGGATACCATAACCATGCATCTTGAGGCTACGCATCTGGTGCATATGAAAGACAGCAAGTTTCTATCGGTGAATGATGAAATACTGCAAAGTCTCACGGCTAAAAAAGTGCATGCTCTCGCTGGTATAGGCAATCCTGAACGCTTCTTTAATTCTCTGTGCAGTTGCGGCTTTGATATCATTACACATATGTTCAGGGATCATCATCTTTACAGTGAGGATGATATTACGTTTGATGATGATCTTGATGTCGTTATGACTGAAAAAGATGCCATGAAGTGCAGTGAGTTTTGCGGAGAGCAGCACTGGTATCTCAAGGTGGCGGCAAGACTTCCTGACGGTTTTATGTCTGCCATCACCAATAAACTGAATTTACATACTTGAGCTGAGTATTTATGGACAAAAAATTACTGACAATTCTGGCCTGCCCGCTTTGCAAGGGTGAGCTTTTTTACAAAAAGGATGCTGAAGAACTAATCTGCTACCCGGACAGCCTCGCTTTTCCTATCCGCGATGAAATTCCTATCATGCTGGAAGATGAAGCCAGGGCATTAACGCCAGAAGAAAAGGCAAACAGGAAAAAACAGTGAGCTTTGTTGTTGTTATTCCCGCCAGGTACCAGTCTTCTAGGCTGCCAGGCAAGCCCCTGCTAGACATTGCCGGAAAACCGATGATCCAGCATGTTGTCGACAGGGCACATGAAAGCGAGGCAGAGGCGGTCTATGTCGCTACGGACGATGAGCGTATTCAGGAAGCCTGCAAACAGTTCGGCGCTGAAGTAATCCTGACGTCTAAAGAGCATCAGTCAGGCACTGACAGGATTGAAGAAGTCGCTCGACAGCTATCCCTGCCTGACCATGCTACCGTGATTAATGTGCAGGGTGATGAGCCCATGATCCCCCCCGAGGCAATTAACCAGGTAGGGCACGACCTGGATACCCATCCTGATGTCCAGATCTGCACGCTGTTTGAAGACCTGGAGGAGCGTGAGGATATTCTTAATCCGCACAACGTGAAAGTAGTGACTGACAATGAAGGCTACGCCTTGTACTTTTCGCGGGCGCCCATTCCCTTTCCGCGCAGCGGTGAGAATGAAATGAAGGGTTATAAAAGGCATATCGGAATATACGGCTACCGTGTAAAAGTACTGCATGATTTTGTCTCCTGGCCGCACAGCAGCCTCGAGGAGTCAGAACAGCTGGAACAGCTCAGGGCTCTGTCCAATAACGTTAAAATCCACGTGCAGAAAGCCTGCACTTCTATGCCTGCCGGTGTTGATACTGAAGAAGACCTGGAAAAAACCCGGGCTCTCTTCGCGGTGTGAAAGAATTGGCTGAAAAGTTAATCCAAGTATTAATGGTGTGCCTGGGCAATATCTGCCGGTCTCCAACTGCCGAAGTGGTATTCAGGCATAGCGTGGCGTCAGAAAATCTGTCAGGCATCATCAAAGTCGATTCTGCTGGAACCGGCTCCTGGCATATAGGTGAATCACCTGACCATCGTTCTATGCAGGCAGCACAAAAACGCGACTACGATCTTGCATCATTGCGAGCGCGTCAGGTAAAACCTGAGGACCTGGAACGCTTCGATTATATTTTTGCCATGGACAGGCAGAATCTTCATGACCTGCTGGAGATGGCATCACCGGATCAGCAGGAAAAAATCTCTCTCTTTCTTCATCATGGTAGCAGCGATTATGACGAGGTGCCTGATCCTTACTACTCAGGTAAGGATGGTTTTGAGCTTGTGCTGGATCTTGTCGAAGATGCTTCAGCAAGCCTTGTCAGAAAAATCGCTGGAAAGCATAACCTGGCCTGACGCATTCAGATGGAAGTTCTCGAACATTTCAACCTTCAGCATTACAACACGTTTCACGTGTCCGCTCATGCCAGGTATTTTATCAATGTGACCGACATCAACTGCCTGAGGAATGCCTTTGGATTCGTCAAGGCCAGAAACCTGCCTTACTTGATGATCGGACAGGGAAGCAATTTGCTCTTCCGCGAGAACTACCCCGGCATAATTCTGGAAATGAATATCCATGGCAAGCGGATAAAAGCAAAAGCGGGGGATGACGTCCTTGTAGAGGCAAAATCAGGGGAAAACTGGCATGCTTTCGTTAAGTGGTGTCTGGAAAACAAGTGTTACGGAATCGAAAACCTGTCATTGATTCCAGGCACTGTAGGAGCAGCACCCGTTCAGAATATCGGTGCTTACGGCGCAGAGCTTTGTGATGTCTTTGAATCATTGGAGGCGCTGGAAATCCAAACCGGAGAATTGCAGACATTCAATCGTCAGCAATGCGAGTTTGCTTATCGCGACTCTATCTTTAAAGGGCGTCTGAAGGAGCAATATATAATTACGTCAGTCGTGCTACGTCTCAGCCGGAGGGCCAACATCAACATTGAATATTCAGCACTGGCGAGTGCCTTGGCCGAAGTGCCAGCAGCTGAAATTAGTCCGGAACTGGTCAGCGAAACAGTCTGTACGATTAGACGAAGTAAATTACCTGCCCCCAATCGTCTCGGAAACGCCGGTAGCTTCTTCTGGAACCCTTCCATATCGAAACAACGCTTTGCCGAACTGCAGCAGGCTTTTCCGGACATTGTCGGATATCCTGATAAAGAGCAGGTCAAGCTGGCTGGAGCCTGGCTGATAGAGAAAGCAGGTTGGAAAGGATATCGTGAGGGTGATGTGGGTGTGCACGAAAATCATGCACTGGTACTGGTTAACCACGGCAATGCCACCGGGGCCGAACTGGTTGATTTGTCAGAACGCATTCAGAAATCAGTCCATGAAAAGTTTGGGGTAAAACTGACTCCCGAAGTCAGGATTATTTAAAAAAAGTTTAAAGTAGAAAGATAAGCGAAAAATAAAAAGTAAAAGGAGAAAGCCTTTTACTTTTAACTTGCAGCTTTTACCTGTTCAATAGCTCGCATGCCTGAACCTGCCTTTGACCATAAGAATTTCTTGAAACACGCCAGCACTCGGCCTGGTGTGTACCGCATGCTTGATGCACAGGGAAAGATTCTTTACGTAGGCAAAGCCAAAAACCTGAAGAATCGCCTGTCCAGTTATTTTCGGAGCGGCGGGCTGGATAACAAGACTATTGCCCTGGTCAATCGAATTCAGGATATCGAGATCACGATAACCAGCAGCGAAACCGAAGCGCTGCTGCTCGAGCAGAACATGATCAAGGATAACCGGCCTCCATACAACATCCTGCTTCGGGATGACAAATCCTATCCCTATATCTATCTCTCTTCACAGGACGCCTTTCCAAGATTGGCTTTCCATCGTGGTGCAAAGAAAAAGAAAGGCCGTTATTTTGGTCCTTTCCCCAGTGCCGGAGCGGTCAGGGAAAGCCTGGCGCTGCTGCAGAAAATTTTTCATGTCAGGCAATGCGAGGATACCTATTTCAGAAATAGGACGCGTCCTTGTCTTCAATACCAGATCAAACGTTGTTCCGGACCCTGTGTAAACCTGGTTGATGAGCAGGCGTATGCAGAGGATGTACGCTATTCGATTATGTTTCTTGAGGGCAAGAACGACCAGATTTCAAAAGAACTTGCAGCGAAAATGGAAAAGCTTTCTGACAACCTGCAGTTTGAAGAAGCTTCTGTCGTCCGGGACCAGATCAGGGATATCCGCCTGATCCAAGAAAGTCAGTATGTGGCGGGCGAAAAGGGCGATGTTGACGTAATTGCAATGGCGCAGGACGCAGGGGCCGTCTGTCTGCATGTGATCTTTGTCAGGGGAGGGCGAATTCTGGGCAACAAGAATTTTTATCCCCGCTTCGTACTGGAAAAAGAAGGCAGCGATATCCTGCGCGCCTTCATTGCTCAGTATTACCTGCTGGAGCAGCACAAGCAGAGTATTCCCCGGGAAATTATCTGCAACTATAAGCCGGATGACTGGGATCAATTAGCCGCAGCTCTTGGCCAGATTGCTGAGCGAAAGGTCTCAATTAAGCACCAGGTGCGAGGGCATCGGCAGCAGTGGTTGGAGCTGGCCAGTGTCAATGCCGGGCATGGTCTTATGAACAAGTTGAACAGTAAACGCAGCATGGAACAGCGCCTGGGTGCGCTTCAGACTGCGCTGAAACTTAAAAATACACCTCTTCGGCTGGAGTGTTTCGATATCAGTCACAGTGCCGGCGAAGCAACAGTGGCTTCCTGTGTAGTTTTTGACCAGAACGGACCACTGAAATCCGAATACAGGCGTTTCAACATAGAGGACATTACACCTGGTGATGATTATGCGGCAATGGAGCAGGCCCTTCGCAGGCGTTACACGCGTCTTAAAAAGGGAGAGGCCAAACTGCCTGACATCCTGGTGATAGACGGTGGTGCTGGACAGTTAAGCCAGGCAGAACAGGTCCTCGGGAATCTTGAAATCAAGGATGTGTTCCTGCTGGGTATTGCCAAGGGGGTAAGCCGCAAAGCCGGGCAGGAGACCCTTATACTCGGTGGGTCACGGCGGGAAGTCGCCTTGCCCCCGGAGTCGCCGGCCTTGCACCTGCTGCAGCATATTCGAGATGAATCTCACCGTTTTGCCATTACTGCGCATCGCCAGAGAAGGGGCAAGAAGCGCACGGAGTCATTCCTTGACCAGATCCCAGGCATAGGCCCGGCCAAAAGGCGGGAACTGATTCGATATTTTGGTGGACAGCAGGAGATTCGCCGGGCCAGCCTTCAGGACTTGCAGAAGGTTAACGGTATCAGCAAGGCACTGGCGCGGGATATCTATGATTATCTGCATGGCTGAAGTGCCTGCTACAGGCATTCTCCTGTAGAATAAGACCCTATGAATCTTGCCAATTTCATGACTTTTCTGCGCATTCTGGCTATTCCTGTCTTTATTGCTGTCTATTATGCTGATTTTCGCGGCCACTACCTGGCTTCCTCCCTGATTTTTATCCTGGCCTGCATTACGGACTGGCTGGATGGGTATCTGGCGAGGAAACTGGACCAGTGCACACCTTTCGGGGCCTTTTTGGACCCTGTCGCTGACAAAATCCTGGTGACGGTGGCCCTAGTCATGCTAGCAGCGAACTTTGCCAGCCCCTGGTTTGTGATTCCAGCGGCCATCATGGTGGCCCGCGAAATCTTGATTTCAGCGCTGCGGGAGTGGATGGCCGAGCAGAATCAGCGCAATGTCGTTGCCGTGGGCTGGCTAGGCAAGGTTAAAACCACCGTTCAGATGATAGCCATCATCGTGCTCCTAGCGAGCGATCCCGAGGGAGTAATCTGGTTCTGGGGGCTGGGATTTATGCTGATTTATATCGCAGCCTTGCTCACCCTACTGTCGGCATTTCTTTACCTCAGGGGTGCCTGGTCTATCCTTGGGGCCGAACTCAAGTAATTTGCGAGAATCTGTCCTAAACCCCTGATAATGCTTGACTTGCAATCTAGTCTGATTAGAATAGCCACCTCTTGAAACACCCTTAAATCTGAGTTTATAACTATGGTTTTGGATTGTAGTTAACTAAGGTGAATCGGGTAACGACTGCAAGAACTGGTTTCATGAAAATTCAGTCAATGCAGAAGCCAAAGAAATAATTTGGCAAGCGCATTCAAGGTGCAAAGCGGGAATAGCTCAGTTGGTAGAGCACGACCTTGCCAAGGTCGGGGTCGCGAGTTCGAGTCTCGTTTCCCGCTCCAAATTGCCTGTCTTTTGCGCATCGTTAAAAGGCCGGATGGCAGAGTGGTTATGCAGCGGACTGCAACTCCGTGTACGCCGGTTCGATTCCGACTCCGGCCTCCATTTTTCTTCCGCTCCGATAACAATAATTAAAATGCTTTCGATAATTTTCGCTATTATTCACTTCGCTTTTATACTGCCTTCTTCTTGCTGAAGAAACTGCCCGGGTGGCGAAATTGGTAGACGCAAGGGACTTAAAATCCCTCGGTAGAAATACCGTGCCGGTTCGATTCCGGCCTCGGGCACCAACTTAATCAATCACTTAGCATTGCTGTGCCATCTGGCATAGTTTGCTATGGGACAATTCTGGGACACTAAGTACGCTTTCAGTAACTGACATTGGCAATAGTTAGTGTTAGTGTTGTAACTGGAGACGTGCTCAGCCCACGTAAAAAATAGCTTGCGAAAAATTAACTCTCCAACTTAGTTGATGCTCAAAGCATCAAGGAGTTTTTCGCGTGGCTACCATAGAAACCCGCAATTCTGGTTCTAATACATCCTATCGTGCTCGAGTCCGCATTAAGGGCTACAAAGAAGTTACTGCCTCATTTCCCCGTAAGACCGATGCCAAGCGCTGGGCTGCTGATATAGAAGCCAAGATTCGCTCTGGCAGGTATTTCCCTGAAACGCACTACACGCTGTCTGACGCTATAAGGCGTTACTCTGATCACCACTTATGCCAATTGAAAGATGCGGCAAAGCGTTCCCAACATCTTGCATGGTGGAACGACAAAATCGGCCACATGAGAGTATCTGAGATAAGGTCGGGTTTAATCAGCGAATTCCGAACTGTATTACAGGCAGAGCCTTCAAATTATGGGCGCCATAAAGGCCGTCCTAGATCAAACGCGACCGTCAATCGCTACCTAGCAAGCTTGAGCGCTATGTTTGCCTATGCTGTAAACGAGTGGGAGTGGGTAGAAAGAAACCCATGCTCTAAGCTAAAAAAACTGCGTGAGAGTAGGGGGCGAACACGTTTCTTATCACAATACGAACTATCGTCGCTTCTTTCATCCTGTAGAAAAGAAACAGACCATCCTGAACTGGAAGTCATCGTTCTGATTGCTGTAACCACTGGTATGAGGCGTGGTGAGATTTTAGAGCTGCGACAGTCAGATATCGATCGTAAGCGTGGACGCATTATCATCCGTGACTCGAAAAATAGAGAATCAAGAAGCGTTGCACTTGTAGGTCAGGTTCTACACGCTCTAAATGCCCTAAATACGGTAACTTCAATAAGGCGCGATGCACTATTATTTCCTCAGCTAGGAACCAATTCAGAAAAACCACTTGATATTGATCGCCTATCAGCAAAAGCGATTAAGAGAGCGGGGCTCATAGATTTTACATTCCATGACCTGCGCCATACTGCTGCGAGCTACTTAGCTATGAATGGTGCAGGGTTAAGAGAAATAGCTGACATTCTTGGTCACAAGACACTAGAAATGGTGAAGCGGTATAGCCACCTTACGGAAGAACATAAACACCAAACAGTTGCTCGTATGGCTGACCACATTTTGGAGGGCATCTGATGAATGATATATATGTGTGGTCAAAAGTAGTTGATGATTTGTCAGAAAAACATGACATGGACCACGCTCAGATAAAAAGGCTTGAGCAGCAACTATTATACGGTCTCTTCCGAGGTAGGATTCCGCCTCGCGATAAACTTGGCAAGGTAATCCCGATGTTACTAACAATTACTAGGGGCACGCAGGAGGCTTTCGTCAAAGTTAAAGAAGTAAATAATTTTTTCTTTGATGTTGAACCTAAATTTGTATGGAAACCTCGCAAGAAAAGGGGACGGCCAGTCAGCAGTAGCAGCCTTGAAGTTCATCGTGCCTCGGGCAAACTCGAATCTGATGCCATACAAGCGGCAACTGAGATAAAGAAAATATCGGGGCGAATTCCTCAAAGGTTTCAGGTAGCGGACAGACTAGTAAAGAACTTTCCTGATTATAAGAAATACAAGCCAGAATACATTGAGAAATTTATTCTAGTCAGCTGGTGGAGGAATTAATTTGTGATAAAAAATATGGGGGTTAATTTTTGTCTTATCTAACTATATGAAATGTAACAAATAAGTTCTGATTAGCCCCGATAAATACCGTCGTTTTTATATGACGCAACATATCACAGTATTTCAGTAACCCAACAGTGCCAACAAGAGGCAAGGATTACTGAAATGAAAAACCCAGAGACTGCTTCTGACACCGAGTCAGTTAACTTTAAGAGCGTTAACCAGTTCTGCCAAGACAACACAGCGTTCCCCAAAGGTGGCGTCCGCCACATGATCTTTCGTCATGGCCCCAATCTCATTGCAGAAGGCGCAATACACAAGTATGGCGACCGCATAATCATTAACCAGAAGCGATGGTTCGAGTTACTAGAGGCGGGTTTTTTCTCTGGCTCAAAGCAGGAGACTGGCATATGAACTTGGAAGGCTATTTTAATGGGCGGGATGAAGCGCTAGAACCTCGTAACCAACAGACAAAGGTGTCGAGACTATATAAACACGAAATGTGGGAGGTACTTGATAATGACCCATGTGTGTATGAGCTCCGAGGGATCAGGGAGGGTCGGCCGGTCAGAACAAAGATATTCAACTGGAAGGATTATCCAGAAGGCGTCGTGCTGGACCGCATGATAGAAGACGTTGAATCGACAACCCGCGAATGGGACGCTGATGGCTATAACGTCTACTCAACATTCAATGGCATCAGCGAAGATTTTACAGGCAAGAATGTAAAAGATAAGGACATCACTTATCGCAGGCATTTATTCATCGATATCGATAGGGCCGCACGTGCTAATTGCCCAGCCACCAATGAAGAGGTACAGCACGCAATGGACTTGTCGCGCCAAATTAAAGACTTCATGTCTGGTTGTGGGTGGAATCTCCCTCTTGAAGTTATGTCAGGCAATGGCGTCCACCTGTACTACTATCTAGGGGACATGCCCAACACGAAAGAGCTTGGCAACCAAGCCCGCGATCTGCTGAATCTGCTTGGTGATAAATTCGATAATAGTCATGTCAAAGTGGATCGGTCTGTTTATAACGCCAGCAGAATCAGCAAGGTAATTGGAACGACTGCGAAAAAAGGCACAATAAGCCCCGGCCGTCCTTTTCGGGAAGTCAGAATCCTGAGCTTCGCAGAACCCTATGGGCTCAAGCTACCAAATTTTGACGCCCTCATAAACGACACAATAGATGAATTGTGCCCACGAAGGGGTGCTCATGTAAGCCTCAGTAGTAGCCTTCCATCTGCAAAAAAACAAATAACGTTAGATGACACTCCTAACAACCGGGCGCTAATAAGCGAGTTGTTGAACAGGGTTTCCTCTGATTGCGACCGGGCAAAATGGCGCAATATCGTATGGTCTATTCTCAGCACAGGTATCACAGGTGCGGAAGATTTGGCCTCGGACTGGTCCATTAAATCCGATCGCTATACAGAAACTGACTTTAATAACCTCATACGAGATTACGATCCTAGTGTTGAAGGAAGAGGAGGGGGAATCACACTAGGGACTCTACGTTATCACGCGAGACGGTCTGAGGATGATATCGGGGATAGTGGTCATGAACGCGAATAGCGTTGTTTCTCTGTCTTCTGCAGGAGCGCAAAACCCGTTACAGGATGTACAAACACACTTTGCACTACTGGACCTTGCAGGGACGTTTTACATTCTGAAAAAACAGCAAATTAGAGATCTCCTCCACGGTCGAGGTCAGCTCTCGCTGAGCTACTACAAGGAAAAAGATGGCAAACTTGTCATACGCAGGTACCTAGAGACACAGGCGTATGGGTTAAATGATAAAGAAGTAACCCTCTTGCTGTTCAATTTCATGAAGAGCCCAAACACTCATGTTTATACTTCAGTAGCGTTTCATCCTCGCCCTCAACCAAATGAGGTGCTGAACCTTTGGCGGCCGCACGCAGTTCAACCCGAGCGGGGAGACTTTGAGCTTATAAGACGGTTTCTATGCGACATCATCTGTAGCGGTGACCGGGAGAACTATCATTACCTCGTCAGCTATTTGGCGCACATGCTTCAAAGGCCTGAGGAAAAGCCAATGGTAGCCATAATCTTGCTGGGTGGGCAGGGCATTGGCAAAGGAGCTCTGTACACACTTATTAAGACGATATGGCCTTATACCGTGACGCAGGTGCATTCTATTGACCAAGTTCTTGGGCGTTTCACTGCGGCGGCCTTAGAGCAATCTCTCGGCGTTTGGATGGACGAGGCCCTTTTTAGTGGAGATAAAAAAAGTACAGACAGATTAAAAGCGCTAATAACCGAGGATCGGATTACGATAGAGGAGAAATATCAGCCAGCGAAAACGATGAAGTCCTTCCACCGGATATTCGCTGCTTCAAACCATGAGCACTTCGCTCCTACGGATCGTGATGACCGTCGATTTTTCTTCCTACGGGTTAGTGAGTCTTGGAAGCAGAATGCGGATAAATTCGGGCCGCTCTTTGCTTCATATTCTGACGGTCAGACCGTGCAGGCATTTGTTTATTACCTGTTGAATCTTGATATCTCTGGCTTTAATCCAGCAGTTAACCGCCCGAAAACTTCAGAGCACGCCAATCAAACAATATTGAGTTTAGAGGGGCTCGACCGGTTTCTGTATGAAGTCTTGCAGGCCGCGGAAATACCTGAGTCCAGTCAAATATATGGGCGGCGCGCTAAGGTATGGGGAGACGAATTGATAATAGCTACACACGACCTTCGGGATGCTATGCGAGAGGCTGACAAGTCAGCAGAGCGATACAAGCCGATAAGTCCTGCTAGCCTCAAGCCTGCTATTATGAAAATTTTTCCTTCGGCTCAAGATAAGCGCTTCCAAGAGGGTGGTCAGAGCCGACGGGGTGTTCGGCTACCGGATATACGTCAGGCGCGGAAGGATTTTGAGCGGCACATTGACTGTTCGATTGCGTGGGAGCCACTAGATGAGTAGGTCATGCAGAATGCGCGTGGTTCGGACGCTGCAATCCACTGCTTTAGGCCATAAATTTGACGGGTTTGTCACGTTGTTGTCAGATACCTGACAGCTCGACCCCCTTGATATACGCGGCTTGCACGGAGGTTTGTCAGGGTTGTCATACTTATCACCAAAACTATATGTTGACTAACCATAAAAGAATTTTCTCAATTAATACCAACAAACCCGACAAAATCACCTAGGGGCTTGTGAATATGCGGCCTTCAGCCTGTCAGGCACCTGACATAACCGCGTGAAACCTGTCACCCGCTCAAGAGGTAGAGCGCGCGGAGGACAAAGTGCGACACATACACCCCCCTAGCAAAGGAGTAAAAATGGCAATTTACACAACCCTCGGTGGCCGAGTCACTTGCACCAGATGCAACGCTAAATCAAAACGCACAAAGCAGCAGTGTCGAAACCCCGCTATCAAGGGCAATACCAAATGCAGGCACCACGGTGGCCGCAGCACAGGGAGTCGAACTCCCGAAGGCAAAGCCCGTCAGATAGCAGCAAACACCAAGCATGGTCGTGAAACAAGGGCTATACGCAAAGAGCGCAGCGCAAAGTTGGCGGAGCTTTATGAGATGGAGATGCTGGGACGAGAGCTAGGGCTGATTAGCGGGGGTATGGTGGGGAGGAAGTTGAAGTGATCGGCCCACAGGCCGAGGCCCAATATCTGACGAAGGCAGGCGTAGATGCGCACTTGCACGCACAAAAACAGGAAAAGATACTCGGGAAGCCCGCAAAAGACACAGCCAGAAGCTCCTGGAGCTATACGAGCTGTAGCAAGTAGCGCGGAAAATAGGCCTTATCACTGGCCCAAAAAAGGCTGGCCGCAAACCAAAGAAAACGGCATCATAATGCCCCTCAAGAAGCTCAAATAACTAACAAAACCAACGTTTATGCAATGAACCCCTAGAAATAGAACAAGCACTGTCTGACTTTTCCAAAGCACCATTTGATCCGGTTGAGTTTCCATATGCCTTTCTTGCGTGTTTTGGTGCGCTTAGAGAGGGCATTGCACTGTATACAGGTGACCCGACCACCCAAGGTCGAGAATAGATCGTTAGTCATTATGTATATTATTGAATAAATACAATGACTTAAAGATAAATGATTGGTTTGGGGGTAGCAAACTCAAATTTGCACTCGGGAATAACCAATTACTCTGCAAAAATTCAATGTGATACTCACAGTTTGTCCCAGCAATTACATTTCTAATATGCTTATATTGGTTTGATATAGTGAACTAGTTACTTTTGGTGAATTATCGCTATTACATCAGCTTTCCTTCCCAGCCCTATGCTTAACCAATCTTCTTCATCTAACCAAAAACTAACCTCGTCGAAATAATCTCTTAATTGTTCTACATCATATGTCCCGCAGTATTCTTTTCGTTTTAGTGATGTTTCTTGCGAGCTATACAATTCCCAATATGTACCTTTCTCGACTTTCTTGACCCAATAGTTAGTCCTCCAGCTCAATCCCGGCGCACCCATGAATTCATGTGGGCCAAGGTCAAACAGGCGTTGTCGCGATCTAGGCCCTAGAGGCCGGGAATTATAGTGTTGCGAAATAGGAATGACTTTTTTAGACATTAAAAAACCCCCAGTGAGTATGCTCAAAGGAGGCCGACGCTGGTGTTGCCCGAAGGCCACATTTCCCAAGTGGGATACCACCTTGCTCAGCTGCAGGTTGGCGGGGCGTCAGCCCTCTCAAATGCTGAATAAAAACTAAATCAGGTCGTAACAAAAGTCAATTAACTTATTGATATTTATATCAAGTGCCATCTGTCTGAATCAATTCTCTAATTGGACTTAACTTATGACGATGTGTTTGATACCGTTGGATTTTTTGGGCTCTAGCTAGGCAGTTTTGTGACAAAAGAAATATTTGAGTGTAAAGAATCCCCATATCTGTCCATGTCTCATGGAAATGCATATCTAGATGATTCTTTAGAATTTATGCGCCGTATGAAAAAGGAGTCAGTGAACTTAGTATTCACTAGCCCTCCATTTCCTTTAAACCGAAAAAAAAAATACGGCAACACAGCAGAGCATGATTACGTCGATTGGATTTTACCGTTTTGTGCAGAAATTCTCCGCATTTTGAAAGAGGACGGGAGCTTAGTGATAGATTTGGGGACTACCTGGATGAAAGGAGTACCCAACAGAAGCCTCTATGACAGCCGTTTACTGATAGCGTTAGTGGACCAATTGAAGTTCAATTATTGTCAGGAAATATACTGGTGGAATCCGAGCACTCTCCCTTCTCCAGCTCAGTGGGTCACAGTACAAAAGCTAAGATTGAAAGATTCGGTCAACAAAATACTGTGGCTCTCAAAAAACCCATACTGCAAGGCATCAAATACTCGTGTTCTCCAGCCGTATTCGGAGGATATGGAAAAAGTATTTGAGAATAAATATGGCGATACTGTTCAAAAAAGGCCAAGCGGACATACTGTCAGTCCTTCCATGGCTAAGAGAAATGCAGGCTCGATCCCATCGAATATTCTAGCGATCCCAAACACGAATTCGAGAGGGAACTATTTTAACTATTGTAAGCAACATGCTATCGCTCCTCATCCCGCAAGATTTCCCTACGAACTTCCTGAATTTTTTCTACGTTTACTGACGGATAGAAATGATTTGGTATTAGATCCATTTGGTGGCAGCTGCACGACAGGGGCGGTGTGTGAATGGAATGAAAGGCAGTGGATTTGTGTTGATAATGAAGAGTCTTATTTGCAAGGAGCGGAAGGGCACTTTACTGGCATGCCATCTCAGCCACACTACTCACGAGACTATTCTCTGACCAAACCGAAATATGTAACTACAGATGATGACGATATCTGTATTTTGGAGAGCAATCCTGCCAGATAACATAAATATGCTTACCTATTTCAGATTTCCACAAAAATATTATCCTGATCAGAAGAAACAAGTCGTCGAGGAATTTCTCAAGCCTTGTTTGCAATCAAGTAAACAATATCTTAGGCGATCGGGCTATTTCTCATCTGGCGTTTTTGAAGTTGCGAGGAATGAGTTCTTAGATTTTTTTAAGAAAGGCGGCGTTATTCAACTCATTTGCAGCCCACATATTTCTGAGCGTGATTTTGAGAATTTATCGCGCCCCAAGGGTCTGCAGTCGTTAAATCAGTTTGCACTCGAGAGTTTTTGCTCCTTATTGCAAAGCAAAAAATATTCCGATCCGGCAAAATTATTCGGATTTTTGGTCGAGTCAGGAAAGCTGAAGTTAAAATTCGCAGAGATGAGCAATAAGGAGTTGTACCACTGCAAAACAGGAACATTCATTGATGCGAATAATTCTGCGGTGACATTTAGCGGCTCGGGGAATGAAACTTTCAAAGGATGGTATGAGAAAGGTAATGGAGAGGAATACCGAATAGATTGTTCTTGGGCTAGCTCAGAGCAGCAGAAAGCGGTATTTGACGAGATAGATTATTTTGAGAAATGTTGGAACTCACATATAGAAGGGATCAGAATCGAAGAAATGGATACTGCTATCCTCCAAGAATTTGTTAAGGTGGCTAAAGAGGGGAGCAAGATATTCGAAGAACAATTCGTAGTCCAACGCAGTTCCCATAAACCTGACCCTTTTGATGCGATTAAGCTGGGGAGCCATCAGAAGTCTGTAGTCGAAGCTTGGGAAAGGGAGAATTTTACAGGCATTATTCGATTTTGCACTGGAGCAGGTAAGACCATCTCAGCTCTTCACGCTATGCGAATGATGTTTTCGAAAGGCATCGGCGTACTGGTAGTAGTACCTAGCGAATTGCTGCTCAAGCAATGGGAAGACGAAATTAACCGTTTTTTCCCGTTAGCAGTTATTGAAAAAGTTGGGGGTGGAAACTCTTCTTGGAAATCTCGTTCCAGAGTCCAGAAAATACTTAGACCGATTAAAGATTACAGGGATCCAAGAGTGGTTCTTGCGGTAATCAATTCTGCGCGTAGCCCTGAGTTCTTGGAGAAACTTCGTGGAGAGCAATGGGCGATGATTGTAGATGAATTGCACAACATTGGCTCGCCCGAAAACCGTGTTCTCGCAAATAGCGCACCGCTATATCGTCTTGGATTATCAGCAACACCAGAGCGCTATAACGATCCAGTGGGAACAAAGGTGATATTTGATAACTTTGGTCCTGTTTTGAAGCCAATAATAGACATTCCAGACGCGCAGGCTCTAGGGAGACTGGTGCCTTATCAGTATTATGCAGAGTTTGTGTCGCTTACAGCTGAGGAGCAAGATGCCTGGGATGTCGAAACGAAAAAAATAAGACAATTGCTTGCACGTATTAAAAGCGATCCTGCCTCAAGTTCTCTGGCTGAGAGATTGAACAGGTTGCGGATTAATCGATCAAGGATTGCAAAAAAAGCGGAATCAAAAATTACTCGCTCCGTAGATATCATCGAGAAAAATCGAGAGGAGGAGCAGAGCTGGCTTATTTACTGCGAGGACACGAATCAATTAGAAGAGCTCAAATCTGAACTTGAAAAGGTAAAGATCAAGAATATTTATACCTATGAATCATCCAGTTCTAATTCTGAGAAAAAAAGCGCTCTTGATGGTTTTGAATTTACCGGCGGAATCCTTCTTAGTATGAGATGTTTAGATGAAGGCGTTGACCTACCTTCAATAACTCACTGCATAATCCTCGCATCCTCTCAAAATCCGAGACAATTTATCCAGCGTAGAGGGCGCGTATTACGAACTCGGCCCGGCAAAGACAGGGGCTATATATGGGATCTAATCGTAAAGCCGCGACCTGAAGATATTGATACGACAGAAGGCTTGCTGGCAGCGGAAATCAGTCGTGCCTTAGAGTTTTGTAAATTTTCTGGAAATCAAGATCAAGAGGCTAAGATTCGACAGGAGTTAGCTGAACTCTTGATTTCAAATGATAAGATTTTAGAAAGTAATCAGGAAATTGATGAGCATGCAACAGCGTGACACAGGATATATTTATGAACACCACTAACGATTCACATGAAAAATTAGTAATCGATGCGATTACCGAAGCGGCGTACGAAGAAAACCGCCCAGACCTAGTTCAGACCGCAGTAGAAATCTATAAAAAGAGTCAATCCTTAATTGAATCAGGCCAGCGTGATGAAGGATTAAAATTCAGAGCCGCAATTGAAGCATGTGTTGAAGGTTTAAAATGAAATTATCTAAGATTGTTTTAAAAAACTTCATGCCCTATTACGGACAGCATGAAATTACCTTCCCTCATGTAGAAGGTAAAAATATCTATATCTTCCACGGCGAAAACAGCAAAGGAAAAACGAGTATTACGCACGCCTTACGATGGGCCCTTTATGGTAAGACTGAAGAAAAAATTGACGATAGAGATCAGGTGGTAGATCTGTCAAAGCTAATAAATTCAGATGCAGAAAGACAAGGTGAAAGCGATTTTTCAGTCAGCGTTGAGTTCGAGCACCAAGGGGATGACTTTGAGCTGATAAGAAAAGCTTCTCTAAATACTTCTACTAGAGAATGGCGGACTGACGATCTCCTAAAAAAGTCTGGAAACCCATTGAGCCACTCAGAAGCGCTATCTACTATCAACAGTATTGCTCCTTACGAAGCGCATAAGTTTTTCCTTTTTGATGGGGAGCGTTTAGACAGTTTTAAGAAATTATTGAGCGCAGAGAAAGGGGCAGCAATATTAATTAAAGACTCGATCGAAGATGTTCTTGGAATACCAGCTTTGGTGGGTGCTAGAGATCAATTCGAAGGATTGATCCGAAAATACACGTTGGCCGAAAAAAACGCTATTACAACACACGCTGCTGACACTGAAGCAGTACGGAAAAATGAGAGCCTCAATGCACAAAGAGAAGATCTTAATAACTCTATTGAAAGCCTTAAAACAGTAATAAAGGAAAATTCGGAAGAAATCTCTCGAATAGAACAGATTGCAACAGACAATAAAGATTGGATCGAAAGTATTAATCAAGAAAAAGAGCTTAATCAGCGAATTGATGGCCTTGATGAATCTAAAAAGAATGCCCAAAAAGAAATAAAAGAATCAAGGGGCAATGCTTGGAAAAGCGTTATGCAGTCGATCGTTGAAAATAAAACCAAAGATCAAGATCGGTACTTAGCCGAAAAAATGCGGCTTACTGATGAATACAATCAAGCGAGAATAAAAATTGATTTACTCGAAGAATTTAAGCAGAAAGGCATCTGTCCGACTTGTAGTCGAGAGTACCAAATCCAAAGTCAACAGCTTGAGGAATTAGCCCAGTTAAAGACTCAGATGGATGAGGTGCAGTCTAAGATAAAAGTATTGCCAATAAATAATAAGTGGAAGAGATTAGATGATGATTTTAGAAAAGCCTCATCTATAGAGGACATAGCCAAGTTAGAGGAATCAGTTATCAAAATCGATCTTCAAATGATTAAGTATGGCAAGGAGATCCAAAGCCTAAAAAAAGAAAGAGGCGACATAGCCGTATCGGAGGCCGAACTCGAGAGGAATAACTCTATACGCGATCAACTCATTGAAGATAATGGTGGAAATAATACAAAGCTCGAAAGCCTTATCAACGAACTTCAGAAAGTTAACCAAGAATTACAAAGGATTAAATTCGGCGATGTTTCGGGAAGTAACGAATTAGTATCTAAAGCGCAGAAAAGGAAGCTCGACGCTATTGCATTGTCTGAGGTGTTTGATTCAGCCATTGAAATCTTGCGAAGGAAGCTGAAGGATGAAGTTGAGGAAAAGGCGACGGAAGCATTTCGAAATTTAACAAACCGACCTGAGGATTATGACAGACTAAAAATCACAGATAGCTACGGAATGCATATCATTGATAAAAAAGGCGAGATTATTCCGATGCGGAGCGCTGGCGCTGAGCAGATAGTTGCCCTATCTCTAATTACTGGCCTTAATCTTACAGGGAAAAGCCCTGGGCCTTTAGTAATCGATACGCCGTTCGCTCGATTAGATGTGACGCATAGACTTAACATAATGGAATATTTACCAAGCGCCGCGACCCAATTTATTGTTTTAGTCCACAGCGGAGAATTTGATCCTGATAGCCACGATGCAGTCTTAAGCAAATTAAGACCAAAAATAGCAAAAGAATTTAAGATTCGTTCGATTTCATCTTTCAGGTCTGTGATAGAGGAATAGGGGTACATTATGGCCGTTTGGAATAACACTACGATTGGATTAAGCGCTGACATAGATAGTAAGCTAAATGAAATCACAGATAACCTGCAATTTTCGGACGCCCAAGCCGCTTTTAAATTTTGTTTTTCTATAGAATATGCTTGGGCTTCGGAACATGACCAACTCAGAAACTACAGAGAAACAGATGCAAAAAAGTCAAGGACGACCAAATGGGGAATAGCTGGCTTTGATCCCGATCAGACATTTGGCGATTTGGCTGATATAAGTGTGCCGACAGAGTTTGGAGGGGATTTCGGCAAGTTCGTTGAGGTCTTAGGCGATGCTGGAGTGGAACGTGTTTATGATTTAGTAGATAAACATGACATTTACAGTATTTCTGAAATATTTGAGAGCATTAAACTTAAGTAATTATGCCGGACGAAATCAATAATTCCTTCTTCTATAGGAATTGGAATGACGTAAAACAATCTGAGCGGTATCTTGTAGTAGAGGCAGAGGCTGCCATATTTGCGCATTATCCACCTTCATCCAAATCCATCTATAAATACCTCAGTCAGTTTTTTGGTGGTTGGCACTTCTGGATTTACAGGCAATATCCGAAATCATTCCCAAATATAGTCAAGCTTTTCGCTTTTTATGGAATCGATCAGTATTCAGATTTATCTCGACTGAACCCGAGGCTGATCCATTATTATGAGTCTGAATTGGAGGGTGGCGCTCAGGCAAGAGAGGCCCTCCGATCTGAGTTATTTTTTATTTGTAGTTTGCCTGTAGACTCTCCCCTTGGCCAACGCCTAAGTTGTGAGCAATACGATGCATTTTTCTCCATTAAATCTCGCAGGAATAAAGCAAATAACCAGTTCAAAATAAGCGAATCGAAGCCAGAGGACATATTTTCGGATCTTGAAATTAGGATAAACGCGCTACCGAAAGCCCGTGATATTGAATTCATTTCAAGAAGGGTTGGTTTCATTAACGGGACAAATGGCGAGACACTGGAAGCAATTGGAGAAAGCACTGGGATTTCTCGAGAACGAGTAAGACAAGTTGTTCAGCGCAGATTTGAGCCGATCTTAGCAAGAAGCTATCGGAACTATGAACTCGAAATAACTGAAGCGCTTAATGACGCCAGAAAGACATTAGGCTTCGTGTTCCTTCCTTCTGAAATTTGCACCCAATACGAAGTATTTCGTTTTCTTGATCAGCGCACTCATTTATTGGAAATATTGATAAAACACCATACAAAATCATCAGGCCACGATCACATCGAACTCGTGAAATATGGTGGTGTTGACTATTTTTTCGCAGACCAGAGAAAGCTGGATAAGTATAAACGTCACGCTAAGGAAGATCGAAATGCCGCACAGATGTATTTGCAAGAACATGTTTTTGGCGATGAAAAAAGGCGCGAAAACATCACCAATCTATTAGAGCAGACATTCAGTTTTCGTAGAAAATCATATGCGCAGGCAATACAAGAAATTATTAGCGAGCTAATTCACCCAGTTACAGAGTCTCAGTTAATCTTCTCTATTCAGAATGAATTAGATCGCAAAATAACGCCGAGTAGAGCTCGAAGTGTGATAAATATCGTTCATGAATATGCAGTCATTCTAGGCACTCGACCAAGTCTTTGGGGAGGGCGTAGGTGCCTCCGCGCATCTGATCAGAAAATCAAAAACTTCTGTGACGAGGTATTTAAGTATATCGTTGAAGAGAAGGGAGAAAAATACTACTTCGATGTGGCAGATCCTTACTTGCAGATAATGCGAAAAGCCGAAAAGCATGAGAATTTACTCCAATATGGCAAGTATTCTGTGTTCGCCGCATTGGCGTTTGACCCGCTTGGTCGCTTTCAGGTGAAGAGGAATATGTGTTCGCTGTCCATAAATTCTGATCCGATTCCAAAAATAGCGGATCTATCGAAGAGTATCTTGAAAAAGGCGCAAAAGCCGCTTTCACAAAAACAAATATTTGAAGAAATCAGAAGAATAAGAAGTACTGCAAGTGCCCAAATGCATGAGTCTGAAACTGTGCTCGCAACTGGTGATGGTAAATGGGAGTATGTGGGCTAAAGTAGTTCGTAAAAATGTCAAAAAAATATTACGCCGCAGTTGCCAAGAAAAAAAGGCGACAGCAAAAAGCGAGAATCGATGCCCTCAAAACCAAACTCGATGATTCATCATTAGATGATGAGGAGAGGCTTAAACTTATTAAGAAAATCGAGAAGCTAAAAAGGCCTACACAGCGCCAAAAAAAATCTCAGTCTGTATGGACAGTCTCTGAAGGCCTGCCTTCCCTTGGAAAGAAAAATTAAGCCGTTGGCCGCTTTAAACGCTTGCTTTGTAAAGTTGAAAGGGGCTCACATTCCGACTTTATAGCGACGGTTATTCAAAATACTAGGTTTAGAGTCCGATATGGAACCTTCATGACCTTGTTGGGGTGGCCCCGGGGTAGGATCGATCGAGACGCGTTACGAAAAAAAGGGGGTGGGGTGCTCTGGGACACTGGTGGGACACTAACTCACAAAACCACACGATAAGTCCCAAATACAACTGAACTATAAATTAATATAATAGAAAGACTTAGGTTTCGTAAGCTGTTCTAAATTGCTGTGTGATTTGGTTTGCAAGGGACTTAAAATCCCTCGGTAGAAATACCGTGCCGGTTCGATTCCGGCCTCGGGCACCAACTTAATCAATCACTTAGCTTTTCTTTTCCATCTAGCTTTGTTAGATGAGGAACATTTCTGGGATACAAAGTATTATTTCTTTGCATGACATTGGCTGAAGGATTTAATAATCCCTTGTGCCTGAATGCTGCTTTTGATTTGTTTCAGAGAAAAACACGAAAGAATATTTTAGCCTTGGGGTTTCACGAAGATTGCGAATAGATAAGGGGGCGTAGAAAACAGTTTAAATTTCTTTGCCCCCTTTTTTTCATATTTCTTTACTGATTGAAGTGGTACTTGAACGATACTCCCCAGTTAAGCGGCCTGCCACGGGTCACGCCCAACGCGGAACGAAGCGGCGCCTTTAGGTTGACTGGCGCAGGAGGACCGCCTTCCCAATAACCACCGCCAAAACGACTGGCAAAGTTGCCGTAGTTTTCATCGGTCAGATTGTTACCAAACAGCGCGACCTCCCAGGTATTTGCCGGGTTGGTATAGGTCATCCTAGCATTAAGCAGGCCGTAACCTGGTAGTTCATATCGTGAATCTAAGAACCATTCCGCCACGGGCACACCGAACGGTCCGGTACCGCAGCCAGACGATCTAGGTCCGTTGGGAGCTTCTACTCCTCCCGGATGGGTCTGCTGGGGACCTGTATGGGCATAGTTCAGTGAAATATCAACGCGGCCACTGTTGGCGAGGTTAAAGTTCCACATACCGCCTAACTGATAACTTCGCTCCGCCGGCGAGGGGAACAGGTAAATGCCGTTATTGACACAGACATCATTGACTTTAGTGTCCACCCAACCCGCGCTTGCAGTCAGGGAAAAGTTATCCGTGATCACGAGCTGAGAGTCCAGCTCAAGTCCATCTATACCCACATCTCCTTGGTTAGCGAGCTGAATAGTAAATCCAACTGGTGAGTTGGGATCGGAAACGGCCGTCGGGTTCTGTCGATCACTGTATTCCATGTCGAAATAAGTGAGATTCAAACGTAGGCGGCTGTCAAATAGCTCTGAACGAAAACCCACTTCACGGTTTACCACCTTCTCTGGCGGAATTGGTCGAATGAAATCCCCACTCTGGTCCGGCCCTGGAACTCTGTCGAGGATCGCGTAGGAATAAGAGCCTGCACGAAAAGCTTTGGACAGGGTTCCGTAGACCATTAGGTCATCGGTAAGGTGGTAATCTGCAGTAAAGCGCCAGTCCAACTCTGACCAGTCGTCGCCAGAAGTCACTGTAGTGGAACTCGTACCAGGCGCCGGAGTGAAATTGCCAGATGCATATTCTGTCTGCTCGTAATCCTTTTCGTCATAAGCAAAACGCAGGCCCGTTGTGATATTAAAACTATCATTTAAATGCCACGTGCCGCTTGCGAACAACCCCCACGAATCAGACTTCTGGGTGGTAGCGGTGTCACCGGTGATACGACCGCCGGTCCAGCCGTTACCATTAGGATTCTGGTTGGTTGGAGTGAAGAATGGTAGGCCTGGTGCACCAAAAATACTGGTACCTGTTGCCTGCAGCAAGAAGTTACGTGGTGAGTCGGCGGTTTCATGAAAGAAACTGAGGCCAGTTACAAGGTCCACGGCACCATCGTACAGTGCAGAGTTAAGCTGGAATTCTTGATAGAAGGTCCATGATTCCGCCTCGCTAGGCCGCCTCTCCATTCCTAATAGTTGCCAGTCGGTAATACCGGAACTTTCAAAATCAGAATACCCGGTAACGGACGTCAGTTGCATGGTGTCAGAAAAGTTCCAGTTTACGGTTATGTCATACTGCGTATAGCTATTTTTATTGACCTGCAGACAAAGGTCATCCCAGTCCGGATTGGAATCGTCTAGGAAACAAAAGTCCGGCATGCTGTAATCATCAAGCAACAGCCTGGTGTCATTGTTGCGCAGCCTTTCTTGGCCGGATGCCTCGAGGAAGTCTGACATCCAATCGGCATATCCGCCTTCAAAACTAATGAATTCGCTTACACCATTGATCGGATCCACAGGTGCCATGTCGAAGGTTTCCAGATCTTGGGGATTGCCATCGGATTCTGAATCCAAGTGCATAACACCGAAGTTCACACTAAGATCAGGTGCTGCCTGCCATGCTGCGCGCAAGCGCAGGATAATATTTTCTGAACTTCCCAGCTCCTGAGGACCGCGGGAAACGTAACCGTCTTGATCAAGCCAGGCGGCCTGGCCGCGCACGGCAAAGTTATCGCTCAGGGGCGTATTGAACATCATGCTGACGTCCCGGCGGTCAAAATTTCCAGCACGAACCTGTACATAGCCCTCGTTTGACTGAGTAGGCTGCTGCGAGAATACACGAATAGCACCACCTAGACTGTTACGACCAAAAAGCGTCCCCTGTGGGCCACGGAGTATTTCGACGCGTTCAAGATCCAATACCTGCATATAGGGGCCTGTTTGGCGCGGCACAAATACACCGTCAAGGTAGAAACCTACTCCGCGTTCACCGGTGGCGCCGCCACCGCCAGAAATGCCCCTGATTTGATAAGTCGGCGAGACATTACCCGTACCGCGCGATCCTTTAATGTCCAGGTTAGGCGAATTTGTAGCGAGGTCTTCCAAAGTTTCGACGCCCCGCGCGGCCATTATCTCATTTGAGAAAGACAACACCGAAATGGGTGTATCCTGGAGCGAAGTTTCGCGGCGCTCAGCGGTAACAACAATTTCCTCAAGTACCTGAGCACTCAGTTCCGGTGCCAGTACTGCAGCAAGACAGGAGCAACTTAAAAAAAGCGTACCTTTCTTTTTCCTAAATTTAACTAACGTTTTCATTATTTCCCCCTTCTCATGTTTTAACCAAGAGTTTGATTTTCAATCCTAAGGCGATGCTGACGTTGTTGGACTGCCTGAATAGGCTGGCGCCATCGAATACAGCGTCCTCTAGATCGGTCACAGTTTTGGTTGAAAATTCGTTGCGGATTCATAGCCTTGGGGACGGAGTGGTTGATCCACATAAATTCGAGTGTGCGAAGTACAAAAACTAGTGTTTCTTTAATAAGTTTCCTGGCTAACAATTCTTTCAAGCCCTTCACACTGAATCTCTTAAGATTAGTAAAGGATTTATTAGATTCTGGTAGTTTAGATTAATTATATCTCTGGTTGTATAAAATCTTTGAAAAAATCATAAACTACTAATATATATAGATATTATTCTTTCCCTAGATAGATTTTTTACTAACTATATATTAGCGTTTACAACTTGACGCTGCGCAGATTACGCCGCGTATTCCCGCTATAATTCGGGTTTTAACTATTAATAAATTGCATGACTGATCTAAGCGTTAATCTAAACAAAATTGCTCTGCTGCGAAATTCCAGGGGCAGGGATTACCCCTCTGTTACGGATTTTGCTAGCCGTTTTATTGCCCTTGGTGTGAAAGGCATCACAATTCATCCACGGCCGGATGAAAGGCATATCACGCGCCAAGATGCCTATGACCTGGCAGCCCTGATAGAGGAGCATGACAACGTCGAATTAAATATCGAGGGCTACCCTAATGACGAGTTTCTCAGGTTAGTTGAAGACAATCGTCCTGATCAGTGCACCCTTGTCCCGGATACCGATAACCAGCTGACTTCAGATCACGGCTGGAATTTTCATGAGCATGCTGAATTGGTGCATAATGTAGTTGCACAAATCAACGGATGGGATGTGCGCACGGCAGTTTTTCTTGATCCTGACCTGGAACAGGTCAAATTGGCAGCAGAATCCGGAAGCAACAGAATTGAATTGTACACTGAGTCCTATGCTGAAGCCTGGTACACAGCCCAGCGCAGTGAAGTGCTTAAGCGTTACAAAGAAATAGCCATTTTGGCCCAGGACCTTGGCCTTGGCGTCAACGCCGGACACGATCTTGACCTGAATAACCTGCCTGATTTACTCACCATCCCAAATATTCTGGAAGTATCGATTGGTCACGCCCTGACAGTTGAGTGTCTTGAGCAGGGCATAACAGCCGTAGTCAGTCGCTACCTGGAAATCTGCAATGGCGGATGAAGCGGTAATTCAGAACCTGCTGAAAGAACTGCGCGATATTCTGCAGGACGATTTCATTCTCACAGAAGAGACACAACTGCGTCCCTTTGAGTGTGACGGCCTTTCAGCCTACAGACAGCTTCCTAAACTCGCCGTGCTGCCGGAAGACGAGCAGCAGGTGCAGGCGATTATCAGGCTCAGCCACAAGTACGCGGTGCCGATTGTGACCAGAGGCGCAGGTACAGGACTGTCTGCTGGTGCCTTGCCTCATCCTGAGGGCTTGCTGCTGGTACTATCTCGCATGTCCAAGATTCTGGAAATCAATCCAGCAGCGATGATGGCGCGGGTGCAGCCTGGAGTAAGAAACCTGGCTATTTCAGAAGCTGCTGGCATATATGATCTTTTTTACGCGCCGGATCCTTCTTCCCAGATCGCCTGCTCAATTGGCGGCAACATCGCTGAAAATGCCGGCGGTGTCCACTGTTTAAAGTATGGTTTAACCGTCAATAATATTTTGCAGATAAAAGGCTTCAGCGTAGAAGGTGAGCCTGTCACCCTTGGCTGTGGAGGCATGGACAACGCTGGGTTTAACCTGATGCCGCTTATCATTGGCTCCGAAGGCATGCTGATGGTGGTGACCGAGATAACGGTTCGGTTACTGCCGGTACCGGAGCATGTCGAAGTTATGCTAGCAGCATTTGATGCAATCGATACAGCGGGGCAAGCAGTCAGCAATATTATTTCTGCCGGTGTCATACCAGCCGGCCTTGAGATGATGGATAACAATGCTATTCGTGCGGCAGAAGATTTTGCAGAAGCGGGGTATCCCAGGGATGCGGCCGCGATCCTGCTTATAGAAATTGATGGAGCCAAATCCAGCTGTGAAGAGCAGCTGCAGAAAATCAGCAATATACTGAATACTTCTGGCTGCACATCTCTGAAAATAGCGCGGAATGACAAAGAGAGGGCGCTGTTCTGGAAAGGGCGCAAAAGTGCTTTCCCTGCAGTAGGGCGTATTTCTCCTGATTACTACTGCATGGACGGCACAATTCCCCGCAAGTCCCTGGCCGAAGTGCTTAATACGATCTCGACACTGTCCGAGGAATATGGTTTTCCGGTCGCCAATGTTTTTCATGCCGGTGACGGCAACCTCCACCCGCTGATTCTTTATGATGCGAACATCCCTGGCCAGCTTGAGCGGGTAGAGGAAATGGGAGCGCGCGTACTGGAAAAATGCATCGCTGTTGGCGGCACAATTACTGGTGAGCATGGTGTCGGCGTTGAAAAGATACGACAGATGCCTTTGCAGTTTACGGATGCCGAGTTAACGCTATTTCATAAGGTTAAGGCCGCACTTGATCCTCAAAACATTCTCAATCCCGGCAAGAATATTCCATTGCTCAAACATTGCCAGGAATACAGGGCGCTTTCACAAAATCGTGTGCCCGAAAACCTGATTAGTAATTTAACTCCTGCCAGCTGATTCGACATGCAAGACAGTACACATATTCTTCAGGAGCAGATAACGGACGCCGCCCGTCAGAATGCTGCGCTCTCCATTCTTGGTGGCAGCAGTAAATCTTTTTACGGCAATCCTGTTCTCGGAGAAACTGTCACTACCACTATTCATACCGGCATTGTTGAATATGAACCCAGCGAGTTAACCGTGACAGTACGGGGCGGAACTTCCCTGGCAGAATTAACGCGGGAATTGTCGTCTCATGGCCAGATGCTTGCCTGCGAACCGCCCGGGTTTTCAGATGATGCCACGATAGGCGGCGCTATTGCTGCAGGTCTTTCTGGGCCCGCCAGACCCTACAGGAGCAGCATCGCGGACATCGTGCTGGGCTGCCGCATAATAACGGGAGAAGGGCAGATCCTTGAATACGGCGGCAAGGTAATGAAAAACGTGGCAGGATACGATATCTCCCGTCTGATGACTGGCTCGATGGGCTGCCTGGGACTTATCCTGGAAGTAACGCTTAAGGTAATCCCGGCTCCCGAAAGAGAATTGACGGTCAGTTTTTCAGTGGAGCCTCTGGAAAGTGTGGTTTTCGTCAACCAACTGCGCAAGAAAGGATTGCCTGTCTCTGCAGCCAGTAGTATTGATGAGACATTATATGTGCGTTTTTCCGGTGGCGCCGATGAAATTTCAGGTTTGGAGAAGACATTATTGAAGTCTTTTGGCTTTGTAGAACAGAACGTGCAAGCCGATAACACTTTATGGGTAGAGATTAAAAACCACTCGCACGCTTTTTTTAATCTGGAATCTGAAAGCCACAAGAATTTGTGGCGCTTGTCGCTTGCCCCTGGTAAGAATGTCTCTGCTTTTTACCCGAATGACTCTGCGCGACTGACGGAGTGGGGCGGCGCTATCCTCTGGTTTAAATCTGCTGCTGAGCCGGAGATTATCCATGGAATGGCAAGCCAGTCTGACGCCCAGGCAACTTTGTTCAGGTCTTACGTCAACGAATCCATGAAGCGTTTTGCCCCGGTGTCGCCCGCTTTGCGACAGTGGTATACCTCGTTAAAAAGTGCTTTTGATCCTCAGGGAATATTAAACCCGGGCCGCTTTCATGATTGGCTGTAAACAGGGCGAAAATTGAGATGCAGACTACTTTAGCGCAACCCTTTCAGTCCTCAAAACAAGGGCAAAGAGCTGAAGAGATTCTAAGGTCCTGCGTCCACTGCGGTTTTTGCACAGCCACTTGTCCTACCTATCTGCTCACTGGCAATGAGCTGGATAGTCCCAGGGGACGCATTTACCTGGTCAAGCAGCTGCTGGAAGACAGTCCCGACTCTGCCGGCAAGACAACCCTTCAGCATCTTGACCGTTGTCTTGGCTGTCAGTCCTGTGAAACAACCTGCCCCTCTGATGTGCAATATCTCGAACTGCTCGATATTGGCAAAGCACAGTTACTGCAAAAAACCAGCAGACCGCTGCTCTCACGTTTGAGAAGGCATCTGCTTTTGTACTGCATTTCAACACCCATTATTTTTCGCTCATTGATCCGACTGGCGTCCATTTTAAAGGTTGTGCTGCCCAAATCCTTGTCGAGACAATTACCAGCTGCCGGTCAATTTAATTTAACCATTAAGCGCCCATCACAGCGTAAGGTCGTCCTGCTTAATGGCTGCGTACAGAATACACTTTCTCCAGCGACCAATAATGCGGCTAGAGCCGTGTTGTCGCACCTGAATATTTCCGTACAGGAGATTGAGCAGGAGAGCTGTTGCGGCGCATTACATTATCACAGCGACTATGCAGAGAAGGGCAAACGCAATGCAAAGAAATTACTCGCGCAGTTGGAAGCAGCTTTGGATGAAGGGGCAGAGGCTGTTGTCAGTACCGCGAGTGGCTGCGGGACTTTTCTTAAGCATTATCCCAGTCTGTTTCAAAATGACACGTCTGCCTTGGAATTAGTGAAAAAAATTAACCACAGAGTGATGGATATCGGCGAATTCATTGCTCGCGCGGACTCCGACCAACTTGAGTTAAGAGGTAGTACACGACTGGCATTTCATTCACCCTGCACCTTGCAGCATGGCCAGGGATTGAACGAGGTCACCGAATCGTTGCTGACCAAAATGGGGATTCAGCTTGAACAGACGAAGGATCGTCATTTGTGCTGTGGCTCGGCGGGAACCTATTCACTTTTTCAGCCAGCCATGTCGAAGGCATTGAAAAAACAAAAGCTGGAAGCGCTTGGCGCAGAGTCCGTCGATAAAATCGCTACCGCCAATATTGGCTGCCAGTGTCATCTTGCCTCGGGAACTGACAAATCCGTCAGGCACTGGATTGAATATGTTGCCGAGCTTCTACCGAAATGAAACTGACGTATTTTATTTTCCCGTTATAATTTCCATATTACGTTCTTCAAGAATCTTCCACTCGCTTGCTGAGTTAATGAAGGTGAGTTCCCTCAATGTTTCATCAGCGTAGTTGTCACTTGAATAATAGAGCCAGAACCTAGCCGTAATTTGCTCATCACTGACCTGCAGCAATTCCAGTCGATCAAAACTGGTGTTGATTCCCTGTACACCATCAATTCTGTCACGGCGCTGGTCTTCCCAGGCCTCTTAGGTATCAACATACGCGGGCATGTAATTGGTATCGCAAGCTGCCAAGTAGGTGGCGATATCACCATTTTGCCAAGCGTCTGCCCAGCGTCTGGTGGTGACCATCCAGATCCTAGAAGAAATCCGTATTAGGGGTCAGGGTGAATGGCAGCTCGCGCATGCGGAAAAATTCTAAATACATCTTATTATGAATTTTTTATAACTACCCGACTTTAAGGCAGATTTTAATGAAACTGTGCGGTAACGCGGGATGAAGAGCAAATCACCACTCCGGTCTTTTCAATAAAAGAACTGCCTTATAATATGTCATTACTATGCGTTTTTACGGGATTACCGAAAATAGGAAAAATTTACGTGATTCAATATGTTAGAAAGCGATGTTAAAAGACATTTTCATGGATAAAACGACACTGGTCAGCCCGGACGATGCGCTGAAGGGAAGAGACACGGCTATGCCAGTCTCTGGTCAGCATTTTGTTAATGGCCACCCCAACAAACCGCCGTTTCCGGAAGGATACAGTCATGCTGTATTCGGCCTGGGATGCTTCTGGGGCGCTGAGCGGCGTTTCTGGTCAATCCCCGACGTTTATTCGACCGCCGTTGGCTATGCCGGCGGCTTTACGCCCAATCCAACCTATGAAGAGGTGTGCAGCGGAATGACCGGGCACAGCGAGGTTGTTCTTGTGGTGTTTGATCCCGATACCACGTCTTTTCCAGAACTCCTTACCTGTTTCTGGGAGTCTCATAATCCGACCCAGGGCATGCGTCAGGGCAACGACAGGGGCACACAGTACCGGTCATGCATTTACACGGTCGGAGCTGAACAGGCTGATCTCGCGATGCAGAGTCAAAAGCAGTACCAGGATGCCCTAGAAATTGCCGGTTACGGGAGAATAACGACAGAGATTAAGCCTCTGGATACCTTCTATTACGCTGAAGAGTATCACCAGCAGTACCTGGCCAAGAATCCTGCGGGTTATTGCGGATTAGGTGGAACCGGGGTCAGTTGTGGCTAAAGCTTTTCCTGGCAAACTCGTCGTTGCTATCTCTTCCAGGGCGCTGTTCAACCTGGATGATAGTCACCGTATTTATATCGAGCAGGGTGTTGATGCTTACCGCCATTACCAGATTGAACACGAGGACGAGGTACTTGAACCTGGCGATGCCTTTCACCTGGTAAAGAAGCTGCTTAACCTGAATTCCCTGATAGGTAAGAAATGCGTGGAAGTGATCCTGCTCTCGCGTAATTCCGCCGATACCGGTCTCAGGATCTTCAATTCCATAGAACAGCATCAACTAGATATACAGAAGGCGGCTTTTTGCGGCGGCTCCAGTCCATACCGTTATATTTCAGCCTTTAATTCGCACCTGTTTTTATCCACTGATGGCAGTGATGTCAGAATGGCGCTCGAGAATGGGGTAGCGGCGGCCACCATCCTTAACTCCCGACAGGCCAACATGGATGACGTGAAGCTACGTTTTGCCTTTGATGGCGATGCTGTACTTTTTTCAGACGAGGCTGAAAAAATCTATAAAACCCAGGGCCTGGAAGCCTTTACTCAGAGTGAGGTCAAGGCGGCCAAGCGTCCCCTGACAGGCGGCCCATTCAAGGCCTTCCTGGCGGCTTTGCAAATGCTCCAGCATGAATTTAGCGATGAAGACTCGCCCATTCGCACATGCCTGGTAACAGCCCGCGCCGCGCCGGCTCATGAGCGAGTGGTCAGAACCCTGCGCGAATGGGACATTCATATTGATGAATCACTTTTCCTCGGCGGAGAGGACAAGGGCGAGTTTCTGCGAGCCTACGATGCCGATGTATTCTTTGATGACCAGCAGGGCCACTGTGAATCGGCGCGTGAGCATGTGGCCACAGGGCATGTCCCACACGGCATTGCCAACCTCAAGGCTGAAAATTCCTGATCTTCAGTGGATTACTGAAAAATAGATTCCCAGTCCGAGCAGCGCGGCTACCAGAATTGCGCGCATCACCTTATCCGGGAAAAGAGACCCCACATGGGTGCCCAGATAGATTCCCGGGATGGAACCCACCAGAAGACTGCCAAGCAAAGACAAATCAACGAGGCCATTAGCGAGATAACCCAGTCCGGCAACGAGGGTTAAAGGCACGGCATGCGCAATCCCTGTGCCTACCACCATGGTGGCTTTCCAGTGCGGATAGAGGAGGAAGAGAATGGCAGCACCAATGGCGCCGGCCCCAACGGATGCTATGGTGACGCAGAAACCCAGTACAAGGCCAAGAAGCAGTGTCATGATTGCAGTGTGTTTCTGTGGGTAGCCGTAAAAAGGCGGCTCTAAACCGTGATGTACAGGGGGATGGTTTCCGGGTGAAAGCCGCTTTTGGATATGCTTTTGCAAAGCGATCACCATTGCCGTTAGGGCCAGCATAACGCCCAGGAACGTAGTCAGAATAGATTCGTACTGCTCGTTTTTAGCGAGGCCATGCCTCATCACCAGGATACTTAAAAGCACTGAAACGGGGATGCTGCCAGCTGCCAGCAAGGCCATCGCTTTCCAGTCCACGTTTTGTTTCTTGTGGTGAAAAATTACGCCGCTGCTCTTGGTAATGGCGGCATAAAGCAGGTCTGTGCCTATAGCGACAGGTGCAGAATAGCCCATCAGCAGCAGTATTGGCGTCATAAGCGAACCACCACCAACACCGGTCAGGCCTATGGCAAAGCCAACCAGGGCGCCAGAAAACATCAGGATCAAAAGATCAAACATGGGAGCAGGGCTTCCCTAAATTCAAATAGGGCACACTGTAGTGGAATTTTTATATTCCTCATAATAATATTTAGCTATATTTTTATAAAAATTAGCTATAACAGAAGGGTTGCCCGATGAAGCTACAGCAGTTGAGGTATATCTGGGAAGTCACCAACCACCAGTTTAATATCAGTCAGGCGGCACAGCATCTTTTTACGTCACAGCCAGGAATCAGCAAGCAGATCCGTAATCTAGAAAAGGAACTTGGCACCGATATTTTTATCCGTAACGGCAAGCATCTCAGCAGTCTAACCCCGGCAGGTGAGAAAATAGTCGCTGCAGCGGCTGATGTCTTGCACAGAGTAGAGGGAATCCAAGCCATTGCCGAGGAATTCACCGATGAAAACCTGGGTAACCTGGGTATCGCCACAACCCATACTCAGTCCCGATATATCCTGCCAGCAGTTATCAAAACCTTTATCGACCGTTATCCCGAGGTCAGCCTTCACATGCACCAGGGCACGCCGATGCAAATCTCTCAGCTGGCCGCCGATGGAACTGCTGATTTTGCCATTGCAACAGAGGCCCTGGAGCTCTTTTCAGATCTGGTAATGATGCCCTGTTTCCATTGGAACAGGACATTACTGGTCCCCAGGGATCATCCACTGTGCCAGTCAAGCCGTTTAACCCTCGAAGAGGTCTCACAGTGGCCAATTGTCACCTATGTTTATGGCTTCACAGGGCGGTCAAAGCTGGATGAAGCCTTTCAAAAGGCCTTCCTGGAGCCCAGGGTGGTGTTCACGGCTGCGGATGCCGATGTCATTAAAACCTATGTTAGGCTGGGGCTTGGGATAGGCATCCTGGCCAGTATGGCTGTGGAGGATGACGATGAAGACCTGGTGGCCATTGATGCCAGCCATCTGTTTGATTTCAGTACAACGAGTATTGGTTTCCGGCGCGAAACCTACATGCGCAAGTACATGTACGACTTTATCGAGATCTTTGCCCCTCACCTGGACAGGGACAGGGTTGATGCGGCTATTGCCAGTCACGGTCAGCCTGGAAATGACGCCTTGTTCTGCGACCTCGAGATTCCCTTCAAGTAAACGTCTCGCTTATTTGGTGTCAGAGGCAATCACATTGCCCTGGTGCAGACCGCATTCCTTGGCGGTAGCTTCTTCCCACCACCAGCGGCCCTCACGTTCATGCTGCCCGGGGCCAACAGGCCGCGTGCAGGGTTCACAGCCAATACTAACGTAGCCCTGGTCATGCAGTTCGTTGTAGGGGGCATCGAACATGCGGATATAGTCCCAGACCTGCTTTGAGCTCCAGTTGGCCAGTGGGTTAAATTTTACAAGGGGCTTATCAGCGCTACTGAAAGTAGGGTCCATTTCCACCACAGGTACCGCATTTCGAGTACTCGGGCTCTGGTCCTTGCGCTGGCCTGTAATCCAGGCATCAAGACTGGCCAGTTTCCTCTTGAGCGGCTCTATTTTGCGTATACCGCAGCATTCGTGGTGATCGGTTTCGTAAAAGCTGAACAGGCCCTTTTCCTTCACGAAGGCTTCCAGCTTGTCCCGGTCTGGAGAGAGAATCTCGATTTCAATGCCGTAATGCGTCCGGACTTTGTCAATAAACTGGTAGGTTTCAGGATGCAGGCGGCCGGTATCGAGGGTAAAAACCTGGAGGGGTTTGCCGAGTTTCCTGGCCACCTTGGAGCCGAGTTCTATAAGCACGACATCCTCTGCGCCGCTGAAAGAAATTGCAATATTATCAATCTCTTGTAGCGCAAATTTAATGATGTCTTTAGGTTTACTTTCAGCTAAAGCCTGGGCTTTATCCTGAACCTGCTCTTTGGAAAGTGCCATTACTGCTGAAATCCGGGCCTAGTCTAATTAAGAGTTGGCGCATTGTACATTGCTGGCCATCTACATGAAATTGCTATTTTACAACCACTTAGCTGGCAAACCTTGACTCGTTCTTAAGCTATGTTCCATGTGAAAAAGCTATAAATATTAATGACTTATGAAGCTCTCAGTAAATAAAAACGCTAAATATTGTGTTTATTTTTGACAGAGCCCCTATATCTGGTGAGATAAGGGATCCAGGCATTGCATCAGATTTGTGAAACATGGAGAATGCTCCAGTATTTTTCCGCCCTTGCTGTAATGTATTAAGGAGCTTTCCTTGGAAATAGCCTGCCTGGACCTGGAAGGGGTCCTTATTCCTGAAATCTGGATCAATTTTGCTGAAAAAACCGGCATCGACACGCTCAGGGCTACCACACGGGACATTCCCGACTACGACCTGTTGATGCAGCAGCGGCTGCGAATCCTTGAGGAGCATGATCTTGGCTACAACGAAATCCAGGAAGTAATTGCAACCCTTTCACCACTTGAGGGGGCAGTCGAGTTCATCAACTGGCTGAAAGAGCGCTTCCAGGTGGTGATTCTCTCCGACACGTTCTATGAATTCTCCCAGCCACTCATGCGCCAGCTTGGCTTTCCCACCTTGCTATGTCACCGCCTCGAAATAGGTGCGGATGGCAAGGTGCTGGATTACAAGCTGCGCCAGAAAGATCCTAAGAGACAATCGGTCAAGGCCTTTCACAGCCTGCAGTACCGGGTCATTGCGGCAGGAGATTCCTACAACGATACCACCATGCTTGCCGAGGCGGATGAAGGCATTCTGTTCATGGCGCCTGAGAATGTGATCGAGGAATTTCCGCAGTTTCCTGCTGTATTTAGTTATGAAGAACTGAAGAAAGAATTTGTTCGCGCCAGTAACCGCACTCTGGCGTTATAAACTTCTGAGCATCAATTTTTGAAAATCTGCCCTAGCGTTCTCAGCATCTTTGCGGTGGCACCCCAGATATAGTAGTGCTCGTAATCCAAAACATAGAACTCCCGTTTTCTTCCATCTCTAACCAGAAAATCAGTTCGATAACGGGTTAAATCACAGGCCAGGGAGAGCGGCAGCGAAAAAATCTCATCGACCTCTCCGGGATTAGGCTGAAGTGGGGGGAGCTTATCAACAACGGCGAGCACTGGTGCCACTGCAAAGCCTGAAGGAACGACGGTGGTGTCGAGTATGCCAAGAATTTCAACGGACTCTCTTGTAAGAGCAATCTCTTCCTCAGCTTCCCTTAATGCTGTTTCCACAGGGCTTTGATCTTTAGTACTGACATTGCCGCCGGGAAAGCTGATTTGGCCAGCATGGTTTGGCAGGGAAGCGCTGCGACGGGTAAGTATGATTTCGGGCTCACTGCGTCCCTGGTAGACAAGAATCAGAACGGCGGCCAGTTTATGATCGGTCCTGAAGGTCTCAAGGTTATTATCGGTATTCAGCGAGCGGCCAATGTTACGAACGATTTCTAGGGTGAAGTCAGCCATGGCAAGAAGCCGGGGGTTATACGCCTGATTTGAGCGCGTCCATGAACAGATTAATCTTGTCCAATGATTCCTGGTATTCCTGTTCACAAACGCTGTCAGCCACCACGCCGCCACCTCCCCAGCAATAGATTTTATCCTTGTCCTTGACGAGTGTTCGGATACAGATATTGCTGTCCATATTGCCGTTAAAGTCAATCCAAGCAAAAGCGCCGCAATAAACAGAGCGCATAACGTTTTCAAGCTCGTTTATGATTTCCATGGACCGGATTTTTGGAGTGCCTGTGATTGAGCCACCAGGAAAACCTGCCTTGATAAGTGCAAACACATCCTCCCGTTTTTCAAGTTCACCAGTGATAGTGCTGACCAAATGATGCACATTGGTAAAACTTTGCGTTTCGAAAAGGTTGGGTACGGAGATACTGCCGGTGTCACATACGCGTCCAAGATCATTGCGCAGCAGATCTACTATCATTAGATTCTCAGCTTTATCCTTGGTGCTGCTTTCCAGATCTATTTTATTTTTTTCATCCTGGTTCGGGTTTGGATTACGCGGCCGCGTACCTTTAATCGGCTGCGTCATGACCTTTCGGTTTTGAACCTGGATAAAACGTTCCGGTGAAAAGGACAGCACAGCCTGGTCACCATCCTCCATGAAGGCTGCAAAGGGTGCTTTGGCAATTGTCTGCAGACGTGTAAAAGCTGTATATGGATCGCCGTTGCAATCAGCTACAAAACGATGAGTTAGGTTAACCTGGTAACAGTCACCTGCAAGAATGTAATCGATAACTTTCTGGTAAGCATCCTGGTATGCCTCTCGTGTGAAGTTGGAAATAAAGCTGCCTGCCAGATTGAAGGTTCCGCTGCTAATATCATTAGTTTGCGTCAACGCCTTGGTCACTTCATCGCGAAGCTCTTTTCGACAGTTGTCTCGAAATACCAGGCTGCATTTCTTTAAGACATGATCTATAACCAGCACCCACGAATAAATCCCGATCAGCATATCGGGTAAAGCAATGTCCTTTTCATGTCCTGGGGATATTTCAAACCAGGGATGCAACATTTCGTAACCAAAGTAGCCTATAGCTCCTCCGGAAAAAGGGAGGTCTTGATCAAATGTAGAATTGGCATCTAGTGGAAATTCCTGAGCCAGGACATCGAAAGGGCTTCCTGAAAAAACTGACTTTTCAGTGTGCGTTTCAATACTTATTTCGGTCCCAGTGGATTTCACCACTTTGTCTGGTGCTGCGGTGATGTACTCGAAGCGCGCGTCCTTTCTGTTTCTGTCATCCCCGCTGGCCAGTAACACAGGCAGGGGTAGATGCCGTATTTTTTTAAATAACGGGTAAGGTGTGCTGCTGTACGGCAAGGACTCCACGGCAATCTTAGAATCCATTGTTTTAGTTTTTTGACTTATCAAGGGCAGTTAGTGGGTCGTGGCAGTCCGGCAATTTTACTGGCAATTAGGGCAGGGTACTCCGGAAACAGGGTCATGAGATAAATACTGCTTCCTTTCTCTGTTCCATATTCCTGTTTCATTTGCTTAACAAGAATGCGCATCATTGGAGAAAGACCATGCTTCGCGTAAAAGTGACGGAGCAGATTGATGACCTCCCAGTGAGCTTCTGAAAGGGAAATATTTTCCCTGGCCGCCAATATTTTTGCCACGTCTTCAGACCAGTCATCCAGATTTTCAAGATAGCCTTCTTTATCCAAGGTAATTTGTTGGTCGTCCACTACAAGTGCTTTAGACATGTTAGCCCCAGCTAATCACCTTGTCGTACTTTGCACTTAACGAAACAAAATCTTGCCAGTTTATGGGGACAACATGGGAACCACTAGCATTACGAACGGCCCTGGATGAAATATCATCTGCTATTGCATAGCATTTCACTGATTCTGGGAGAGCGGACTCTATATATTCTCCCAGCGCGTAGACACCGTCTTCCAGCAAGATAAGTGCATCGGCCTCAGCAATCGCGTTAAAACAGGCTTGCATAGCCTGGCCAGTTTTATTCAGTGTATGCAGATTCATCAGTACACCATTACCTGGTCGGCACTGGCGACTAGGGATTTTAAATCAGCATCGCTGAGAGTATCTATTCCATCCAGTAAATGCTCGTTATTAATACTCTCCAACGAAAGTGAAGGTGTGTGTATACATATTCGCTTCACATCGTACATCTTCAGGCCGGAAATCATTTTGCCAATGTTTTTCAATCCGCTGTTGTCCGTTACCTGGCCGTTCAGTAACTGCCTGACCGCTTCGTCCCTGAATACAATGGTCACCTCTTGTTCGAACGCAGCAGCTGTCAGGGCCATATCCAGTGCTGCACGCGGCTTCACCCCTGAATAGGGTGCCGCAGTGCTTATAATCAGGTAGTGCTGGCTGCCCATGACATTAATTTACAAAATTTATCACCCGGTCTGATTGCTGTGCTGCATCGATAAACTGACCAAGACCGCTGATGGTAAATCCATCCCGAAGGGTTGCGCCGGGTTTCTCGTAACGCTCAGCTTCTGTCTTGTCTAGGATGCCTCTCTTCAATGCAGAGGCTGCACAGACCACGGCATCAAGTTGATGCTGTTGTATCAGGGACTGCCATCGTGCAGGAATATCAATTTCATCCTGAGGTGGAACACAGTTCACTGAAGCATTAAAGGCGCCATCCTGGTAGAAGAACAAGCGCACAATTTCATTTCTGGCTTCTAGCGCCGCCTCTGCAAACTTAAGTGCAGTCAAGGCAGAAGCCGATGACCAGGGCGCGCCGTTGATTACAAGGGTGTATTTCATTCTAAAGATTCGATGTAAATAAAAAAGCCCCACAGAAACTGCGGGGCTTTCGGCTTCGCTTTAACTGTTAGTCACGGCTGCCAGACAACATCGTCAGCAAATGCAGAAGGTGTACGAAAATATTATAGATATTCAGGTACAGGCTTAACGTGGCTCTGATGTAGTTAGTTTCACCACCGTGAATTATCCGGCTGGTATCAAAAAGGATCAATCCGGACATGACAAGTATCACGGCTGAGGAAAGCGCTAGAGACAACGCAGGAATCTGCAGGAAGATATTGGCCACCATGGCTATCAGGGCAACAATCAATCCTGTAAAAAGAAACCCGCGCATGAAGGAGAAGTCCTTGCGTGTTGTCAGCACATAGCCCGAGAGGCTCAGGAAAATCAACCCTGTGCCACCCAGCGCCTGCATAATCAGGGCAGGTCCGTTGGAAATGGCGGTCACGTAAAAATTCAGCATTGGCCCAAGTGATGCGCCAAGACAGCCCGTGAAAGCAAAAATGGCCAAGATACCCATGCTTGAATTAGCGGATGCATGGACCCAGAACAGCATGCCAAAACTTACGAGTGTAAGAATAAGCGCTGCTCCCTGTGGGATCCCTACAACGAAAGAGATACCAGCTGTAATTGCGCTGAACAGCAATGTCATGGATAGCAGTAGGTAGGTATTTTTCAGAACCCTGTTGGTTGCAAGGATAGCTTCCTGGCTGCGTGCGCCTCCGGCCATCTGTACATCTGCTCTGAAATCATAATCACTCATTTGTAACTCCGTTTTCGTTAAGATGATGAATGCTCGAAAAATGAAGAAAATTTGTCTTTCTATCAATTGAACATGGGGATAAACCCCGTAAAATCAATGCCTTCATCATACTAAGACCAAGTATAAAAGCAAGATGTTTCAAGGCATTTATGCTGTTGACTGCAGGCTGTATTAAGGTAAGATGCATCCCTTTCCGGAGGGGTGGCAGAGCGGTTGAATGCACCGGTCTTGAAAACCGGCATAGGTTAATAGCCTATCGAGAGTTCGAATCTCTCCTCCTCCGCCAAAAAATAAAACCCGGCTTTTGCCGGGTTTTTATTACCCTCTTCAGGGGAAAACTTGGTTTGAACTCTCTAATCGACCAAATAGCCAGAGGCGATTTGGGATCAACGAGAGGATCCAAGGGGCGATGCCAAGGTAAAGCCCAAATAATCTACAATCCTGTACGCGCCCTCACTCAACCAAGTAGGCATCCGCAGGTGCTTTACTTACATTTTCCTTCAAAAAAATATTAACGACTCAAAGCAAGCGATACCTGGTCATTTTGGAGGGCAATCATGTCAAGAAGGATCTTGCCACTTTCCACAAGATAGGGGTCCGCGTTATCGTCACCCTCGGTGATCGTTTCGTTCCTTTCTACCGGGTCAACACCGGCATTGTTCTGCGCAATATTCTCATCATCAGCATCCGAGTCGGCATCCATTTCCTCGATAGAAGCAAACGGTTCTTCACCCTTGGCGATCCGGCGAATATTAGTTATTTCTAATCGCCAGCGGTCAGCCTCTTCACGTTCTGAAATCAGCGTTGCCTCATTCAGGCTTAACTGGTTTTTCTCTCTGTTGATCATGGCCCGTTCAATCTGCGCTTCGATTAAATTGAAATCAGGGTTGGCTTCAAGCCTGTTTTCATGCAAGTCAGTGAGTGTGGGCACGATAGACTTCAAGTCCGAATAAGGGCGATAGTAGTTAGGGTCAATAGTGTCCCAGGGCAGGGCAGTGGGCAGGGCACTCTCACCGATATCCTCAGCGGTATCATATAGATCTGGCATAACAATGTCAGGCGTTACCCCCTTGTGCTGCGTGCTTTCCCCCGAAATACGGTAGAACTTGGCACGGGTAATTTTCATTTGACCCTCACCCAGCGGAATGAGCTCCTGAACTGTGCCTTTGCCGAAGGTCTGGCTGCCCAAGACGATGCCGCGCTGGTAATCCTGGATTGCGCCGGCAAAAATTTCTGAAGCGGAAGCACTAAGCCGATTGACCAGAACGGCGAGCGGACCGTCATAAACCACCTCGGGATCCGAGTCGCCCTGAACGATGTTGTTGCCCTCAGCATCACGAACCTGCACAGTAGGGCCTCGACGTATAAAGAGACCTACTAGCTGGTTGGCTTCGGTAAGCGAGCCGCCTCCGTTGCGACGTAGATCAACCACAACGCCATCAACGCCTTCAGCCTTGAGTTCCTCAAGAAGATTACGGACATCGCGGGTGCTGCTCCGATAGTTGGGATCGCGTCTTTGCAACGCTTCGAAATCAATATAGAAGGTAGGGAGTTCTATCACACCAATCTTGTGCGTTTCACCTTCATATTTAACCTCAACAATTTCCTTGCGGGCTGACTGCTCCTCCAGCTTGACGGTGTCGCGGGTTATGCTGATTTCCTTGGTTTCAATTGCTGAGGAGTCGGACATCACATTGAGTCTTACCACCGTGCCTTTTTCACCGCGGATAAGCTGTACAACATCATCAACACGCCAGCCGACCACGTCCACGTACGGCATATCGCCCTGGGCAACGCCTACGATTCTGTCGGCAGGCTGAAGTTCGCCGCCAAGGTCAGCGGGACCGCCACTGACAATACTGACCACCTTCGTATATTCATTTTCCGTTGTAAGAACAGCGCCAATGCCTTCCAATGAGAGGCGCATGCTCATGTTGAAATTTTCGGCAGCCCTGGGTGCGTAGTACTGCGTATGAGGATCAAACGTCATGGTCATGGCGTCCATGTAGCGCTGGTACACATCGAGGCCATTGGTTTTAAGTACCTGGCTGAGCTGTGAGCGGTAACGTCCGCTCAGTTCTTCACGGATCTCTAGGAGTTCTTTTTCCTCGTCATCCAGCTTCATGGAAAGCACGTTGCTTTTGACACGTTTGCGCCAGAGGTCTGCGAGTTCTTCCTTACTGGCAGCCCATGGCACCTCCGAGCGGTCTACAATGATGTGCTCGTCAATGGTGAAATCCCATTCACTTTCATCCTCTTCAATTCTCTGCAGCGATGAAACCAGTCGTTCCATCAGCCGTTCACGATAACGGTTGAAGATCAGGTAGCCGAATTCGACATCACCTTCAAGGAGCATGTCGTCCAGAATGGTGCGGTACTGCTCAAACTCGTCAATGTCAGCCTGCGTAAAATAGATGCGCGAACCATCTAGGGTCTTGATGAAGCTGTCCAGCAGCTTGCTGGAAAACTCATCATTGAAGTTAATTTCTGAATAGTGGTTACTGGTAAGCTGGCGAATAATGTCCTGGGTTGTTGTGGTGTAGTTCTGCGCAGGCTCTAGTTCCTGGTAGATCGCTTCCACATCAAGTGGAATCTCGTCGGGCAGGTAAAGAGGCTGCTGCGCAATGGCGCCACTGAATGCAATAGATATGGAGAAGCCAACGACCAGTAAAATCCTGGCTAGCTGAGTGTCAGAAAACTTTTTCATAAAACTACTCTGGTAAAACTATTTAACTGCTTTGTAGCTGTACTTGATATGTTGGTTTATACGCAGGCTTTCAAGTAATGATTCAACCATTGGCAAGGGAATAACGTCTTCGGAAAATCAAGAGTGCATTCAAGCCTCTAAGGATCAATATCTTACTATCTTATTCCCGAAATTAGGTAAAAAAATGCATTCTGCCTTCAGATTCCATTCATTCCATCAAGACCTTGATTCTTGCCCTAGTCTGGCTTGATCCTTTTTTTCCTGGCCGAAGCATGGCGTTCGGAGAGCTCCACGTCGATATAGCGATCAGTGATAGCACTGCTACCGTGACCGGCATCATCACGCACGTGTTCCCGAGGACGGTGTTTAACATCTTCCGATATACCGGTGTGGCGAAGCCAATGGACGGTGGCAGCCGTAAGCTGGTCAGCTTCCTCGGTAAAACCTTCCTGGCGCATGGCGATTTGAGCGGCATCAAAACAGGCCTGCACGATACCCCTGATCTGACGTGTACTGGTAATGCCACCCTTACCGCGTGCCTTGTGGATTAGAGGGGTATATTCACCGGGAGAGGGGAGTTCTGGCAGCCCCCTGGCCTTGCGATAACGTTTCAGCGCCCCCAACATGTCATCACTAACAGATATCTGGCGTTCCTTGTTCCCTTTTCCGACGGTCCTGAACCACCAGTTTCCCTCCAGATCACGCTCAAAATCACCCATTTTCGGGGTCCAGCGGTCAGTTTCCACCAGTTCCGAGATACGCAAATACATGCCAAACAGGGCGTTCATAATGAAAAGAGTACGTTCGTGTAAGGTGTCTTCTTTGGACATTTTCTCGGCAGAATCAAGCACATATGACCACTGAAGCTGGGAAAGCCGGCGAATTGGCTTACTGGCCTGGGTTTTACGCAGAAATTTTCCTTTCTGGCGAATCTGGGCCACGGGATTGAATTCCAGGTATTCCTCCTGGATGAGAAAATTACAGAAACTGCTGAGTACACCGAATATGCTCTGAATACCGCTTTGAGAGAGCAAATAGGGCGCTTCACCACCTTTTCCATGTACTACGTAAGGACGCCATACCGTATTAGGCAGCCTTTCCCCGCCTTTTTCGACGAACCTGGCGACATTTTTGTCCCCAATCCATGCATTTGGCGGATCCTTGGCAAATTCTATATAGGCCTCTATGTCTTCCCGACGGACCGTTTTCAGGGATTTTCCGGCTACCAGCCAGCACCAGTGCAGGAAATGCTCGATTTCACGCCTGTACGTGGAAAAAGTATCAGGACTGCCGCGATAGGAATAGAGGAACTCACTGGCAAACTGATAGTCATCAATGGCGTACTCAGGTTCTTCTTCAAGCAGGTGGGCTACCGACGTAATTCTGTGCTTGTATGGATTCTGCATTTTCTCGAGCGTGTCAAAGAAAGGCAGCGGTGCCTTTTTAGTTTGCATTAGAGCCTACCTGTTTTGTACTAATGACGATTAGCATTGGCATATGGTTTTGCAGGTGAGAATAGGCCATTCCGATTTTTGACTCATATTCTAGAAAAATGTCGTAACTAACTGTCAGGGCTAACTATATATGCTAATTGGGCTTTTATTTACCTACGCATAAAATTTCCGGTAATAAAGATTACCGGAAATAAAGAATGTATTTAAACAGGTGCAATATGATTTAGCAAGCAGACTTAATATGCCCTACTGATTTAGTCTCTAGCCTAGTTTCTGGGCTGTCGCATAGTGACAAACTCTTCTGCGGCGGTTGGATGAATACCGATGGTGGCGTCCAGTTGTGATTTGGTCACGCCGCACTTCATGGCAACAGCCAATCCCTGAATAATTTCGCCGGCATCGCAGCCCATCATATGCATGCCAAGCACCTTGTCAGTGTCTTTATCTACAATAATCTTCATGTAGGTTCGCTCCTCATTCTTGGAGAGCGTATGCTTCAAATGACGAAAATCGCTGTCATAGACCTCTATATTGGAATAGGTCTTGGTCGCCTCCTCCTCAGTAAGTCCAACTGTTCCGACATTGGGATGGCTGAATACCGCAGTGGGAATATTGAGATAATCTACAGTTTTACTGGTGCCATTGAACAAATTGGAGGCCAGGACCATGCCTTCTGCCGTGGCAACGGGTGTCAGCGCCAATCGGCCTACCACGTCACCCAGCGCATAGATACCGTGATCAGTAGTCTCAAAATGCTCGTTAACAACAATTGTGCCATCGGGATTGAGCTCTACGGCTGTATTTTTAAGTCCCAGACGCGCCGTATTGGGTTTTCTGCCTGTTGCATAGAGCACGCAATCGACTTCGAGCTTATTGCCTTCGGCAAAAGTTACCAGCAGGCCGCTATCGTTTTCGTTGATTTCACTGACATTGCTCTCCATCTGCATGTGGATATGCCGCTGACATTCCTGGAACAGCTTATCGCGGACATCCTTGTCGAAATTCTTGAGGGGTATCTCACCCCGGTATGACAGAGTGGTATCTGATCCAAGACCGGCAAAAATGCTGGCAAATTCGAGAGCGATATAACCGCCGCCCACCACCAGGACTCGTCTGGGAAGTTTAGGAAGATCGAATATCTCGTTGGAAGTAAGGACCAAATCGTTGCCGGGAAATTCAGGAACAAATGGCCAGCCGCCGGTGGCAATAAGCAGATACCTGGCAGTAATAGATTCGCCATTTACAGTCACCGTATTCTTATCCTCAATATGGGCCCTACCCCTGTATAACGTGACGTTTGAACCTTCCAGAAGGCTGGCATAAATGCCATTAAGACGAGAAATTTCTCTGGTCTTGTTGTCCCTCAGGGTATCCCAACTGAACTCCGGCACTTCTGCCTGCCAGCCAAAGCCCCTGCTGTCCTGCCAGTCGTAGCGATAATGAGAGGCATAGGTATACAGTTTTTTAGGTACACACCCTACATTCACACAAGTTCCACCCATGTAGCGGTCCTCCGCTATGGCGACCTTTGCTCCGTAGCCGGCGGCCATGCGAGCAGCCCTTACTCCACCCGATCCAGCACCAATCACAAATAAATCAAAATCGTACATCGCTATTCCTCAAGTTATGGCCGCGTAATACAGCGATTATGAGCGGCGCTAAGGCTACTCTTTCTCAACACCAATTCCTATAGTCTAAACATTGACAACACTACCTATTTGTTTTTCTTGGGTTTATCATTCAGATGCATAAAGCTTTGCTTGAATTGGTGAAATAAATAGTAATTTAGAAGTGACCCGGTAACACGGCCTGAATGCAGACCTCTCTCCCTCTTGACCTTGAAAAAAGGGCCCCGCAAAAAATAGCCCTTAATGACGCAGCGGTTTTTTATTACCCACATTTTATCGACGCCGCTGAGTCCAAACTCTGTTTTAACCGGTTGCGTGATGAAACATCCTGGCGCCAGGACAGCCTTAACTTTGGGGGCAAGACTGTCCTAATACCCCGCTTGCAGGCCTGGTATGGCGACAAAGACGCTGCATATGCCTATTCTGGTCTTGCGCTTTCTCCCAATCCCTGGACACCGATATTGCTAGAACTGAAAACCCTTGTGGAAAAGGCCGCAGACACGCATTTCAACTCGGTCCTACTTAATTACTACCGTGACGGCAAGGATAGCGTGGCCTGGCATAGTGACGATGAAAAAGAGCTCGGGGAAAACCCGGTAATCGCCTCGTTGAGCCTAGGCATAACACGCCGCTTCGAATTAAGGCACCGTAAGCGGGATGTGCCTAAATCGGTTTTTGAGCTCGAAAATGGTAGCTTATTACTCATGGGGCCCGGCATTCAGGAAAACTGGCATCACCAGGTCCCCAAGCAGCCTGGCCTGATAGGCGAGCGAATAAACCTGACCTTCCGCAAAATTTATGGCTAGCAGACCGAAGTCCGACGGGAATTTTGCTAAAATTACTCACAGGAAATAAATTAACCTGGTTGTTGAAGTGAAACGAATACCCTTAGCAATATTCCTGCTCATATGCTGCCTGCCTGCACAGGCCGAGTATGTGCGTGGCACAGGCGGCATGGTGGCTTCTCGCTCTGACCTTGCATCTAAGGTAGGCAGTTCCATTCTCATGAAAGGCGGCAATGCCATTGATGCGGCTGTGGCTACCGGCTTTGCCCTGGCCGTCACCTATCCTTCGGCAGGCAATCTTGGTGGCGGAGGCTTCATGGTGCTTTCACGCCCTGACGGTGAAGTGTTGACGCTGGATTTCCGGGAAAAAGCCCCTGCCGCGGCGCATCGAGATATGTTCTTGGACAGTGATGGCGGCGTTGACCGTCAACTCGCCCGAGCCAGCAGGCAGTCCTCTGGCGTGCCTGGTACAGTTGCAGGCCTGCTCGAAGCCCTGAACAAGTATGGCACCATGACGCCCGCAGAAGTTATTGCCCCAGCCATATCCCTGGCAGAGGAAGGCTTTAAGCTGAACGAGGACATCGCCCTTCAGTTTAGGGGTCAATTCAATAATTTCCGAAAGTACCCTGCATCGCTGGCAAAATTTTCAAACGATGGGACTCTCTATAGCGCCGGCGACCTCTGGCAGCAACCCAGTCTTGCAAGAACTCTGAAAGCTGTCGCCGAAAACGGCAGGGATGGTTTTTACAAGGGGGGCATTGCCGATTTCATCGTTGCGGATATGGTTGCCAATAACGGTCTGATTACGCATCAGGATCTTCAGGATTACGAACCCGTCTGGCGTGCGCCCATTCATGGGACATATCGCGGCTATGAAATCTGGTCAATGCCGCCTCCCTCTTCCGGCGGTGTTTTGCTTGTCCAGATGCTGAACATGTTAGAGCCCTTTGATCTTGGTCAACTCGGTTATGGAAAAGTGGAAACCGTTCACCTGATGATAGAGGCACAGCGCCGCGCTTATGCTGACCGCGCGCAGCATCTCGGAGATCCGGATTTTGCAGATATTCCGTCTCAGCGTTTAATCCAGAAAGAGTACGCCCTGCAGCGTTTTGCTAATTTCGATTCCGAGGTGGCAGGAGACAGTGCCGACATCACGGCTGGAAACTGGGTCAACGAAAGTCCCGACACAACGCATTATTCAGTTATCGATTACGAGGGCAACGCTGTTGCCATTACAACCACACTAAACAGTTCCTACGGCAACAAGATTGTGGTCGAGGGCGCAGGTTTTTTGCTAAACAATGAAATGGATGATTTTTCCAGCAAGCCGAACACGGCAAATATCTATGGACTAATTGGGCGTGAGGCCAACGAAATACAGCCGGGCAAACGTATGCTGAGCTCCATGACACCAACAATCGTCACTAAAGATAACCAGCCTGTGCTCATCACGGGTTCACCGGGCGGAGCCACTATCATTAACACCGTACTGCAGGTCGTCATCAATGTAATTGATCATGAGATGACTATAGAAGAGGCGGTAACCAGCCCCCGTCTTCATCACCAGTGGCAGCCAGATGCGGTGCGCTATGAAACTGGCGCCTTTTCTGATGACGTGCGCGCTCAACTCGAAGCCATGGGACACAAAAACCTAAATGGTTCACGCTTTCCCATTGGCGATGCGAATTCGGTTTATATAGGTGAAGGATACTTTGAGGGCGTTTCCGATCCCCGCAACGTTGGCGGTGCCGCTGGCTTTTAGCAAGCCCGCATTCAATCACATAGCCAGAGTCTTTCCCAATTACCTCTGTTTTGGCATGTATACTTCTATTCGTCCTCTTGCCCTGACCTCAATGTCATCCTTTCGAACTCCGTTTCCTTTTTTCGCGTAGTCCAAACTACGCTGCCAATGACTGCCATATAAAAAGCCTCATCAAGCAGCCTGATAATCAGGAAAACCTTTACGCCAGGTTTAAATTGAACTTGCGTGGAAATAAACAAACCGCCACCGCGGATAAGGCATATAGCAGACTGAAAGTGTTATGACATCCTGGTAATGCAGGTAAAAGAATTGCTGCTTGTCCACGCAGACAGCTCCGGAAATTTAAGTAAAAAGTGCCTAGCCTCGAGCGGTCTGGGCCCAATGATAAAAAAGCGTCTCAACGACCAGCGCCGGATTTGGATTTGATGTGCTTAGCGCTGCCCTTTTGGCCTGCAACAGTTCGCGGTAAAACTCATGTAATGCCTGCAGTGTAGTACGACTTTGGAAATGTTTGGCAAGATGCTGAAGATCATGATCATGAAGAGAAGACTGGTTATTTCCCGAGCTGGCCTGGACGTGAGCGAGGATATCTGAAGTGCAAAGCAGCATTCCTTCTATATTGTCCTGCAGCGAGAAATCTTCGCAGGATTTCGCAGCCAATGAAATGTCCATTTCTCCGGACAGCAGTTTTTCCATAACGCCATGCAGAACAGTTCTGTCTTGTAAGGCTTCATCATCGGCATATTGAAGGGCACGCAGTGGAATGTTGTTTGCCATTCGCAGCAATTCTGCTGGCGAAGCGTAGATATTTTTGGCCTCAAGCCACGGAATGACTTTCTCTGCAGACGGTCGATTGAACTTGACGGCATGGCAGCGACTTCGGATCGTTGCCATCAGCAACGCCGGTTGATGCGAAACCAGGATTATTAATGTGTTTTGAGCGGGTTCTTCGAGGACTTTCAGCAACGCATTCGCGCTGTTGGTATTCATCGCCTCAGCAGGCCTGAAAATGACTACCTTGTATCCGCCCCGCTGCGATGTCTGGGTGATAAACTCAATCGTGTTCCTGACCTGCTCTATTTTTATTTCATTCGAGTCTTCCGGTTGGATCAGCCTCAGATCAGGGTGGCTGCCTGCTAGGAATAATTCACAGTCACGGCATGATAAACAGGGCTGAGCATTCTGCTTCGATGAACAAAGCAGGTAATGACCAAAATGCATGGCCAGCATTAATTTGCCTAGCCCCTGCTGACCACCAAAAAGATAAGCATGGGCAAGCTTGCTGCTGCTTTCAAGATTGATGAGTTGGGAATATTCCTTTTCCAGCCATGGCAGCAGCTCTGTTTTATATCCGGCCGGGTTCACTGCTGCAGCTCCAGTTTTAGACCAAAGGCGTTATTAACTTCTTCAACGATTGCGCGATGGATATCCTCTACGTTTCCTGAGGCATCTATCAGCTTACGGATATCTGGTGTTGCCGCAGCCAACTGCCTGAAACCTTCCCTGACCCTTGACTGGTATTCCAGTCCCTTTTGCTCAAAGCGGTCTTCTGCGCCTCCCCTTGCCTCAGCTCTTTGCAAGGAGATTGCAGGGTCAATGTCGAGAATAAGGGTAAGATCGGGGCTGAAATCTCCGACGACTTGCCGGTGAATTTTCTCAACCACTTCAAGGCCTAGCTGCCCCGCTACGCCTTGGAAAGCTCTTGAGGAGTCGGCAAATCGATCCGAGATTACCCAGGTTCCTTGAGTAATGGACGGCTTGATCGTTTCGAGGATATGAGAGCGCCGGGCAGCATAAATCAGGAGCAGCTCTGTCATGTCATCCCACCGGTCAGCATCCCCTTCCACTATCAGGTGGCGGATTTCCTCTGCGCCTGGCGATCCTCCAGGTTCGCGCGTCAGGATCACATCCAGACCTGAGGCTGATACCGCCTGCTGAAGCAGTCGGCTTTGAACACCTTTGCCTGCCCCATCAACCCCTTCAAAAACGATAAAGGCGCCTTTTTGTGATTTGCCATCCATTTCTTTTACTGCCTGTTGCCTAACTGGTACTGCTCAACTGCCTGTTCATGCTCTTTCAGTGTGCTTGAAAAATAGTGACTGCCATCTCCCTTGGCAACGAAATAAAGTGTATCACTCTGGTCAGGATGAAGGCTGGCAAAAATTGATTCCCGGCCGGGCAATGCGATTGGCGTTGGTGGAAGACCGTCAATCCGGTAAGTGTTGTAGGGAGTCATTGCGCGCAAATCGTCACGAGTGAGGTTGCCGTCAAAAGCCTCGCCCAGGCCGTAGATAACCGTAGGGTCAGTTTGCAGACGCATACCCTGCTGCAGGCGGCGAATAAATACTCCTGATATCTGCTGTCTCTCCGAGGCCAGCCCCGTTTCTTTTTCTATAATGGACGCCATTATCAAGGCCTCAAATGAATTCTCATAAGGAAGCCCCGCATCCCGTGCTTCCCAAAGTTCCAAAAGCGTCTCCTCCATCATGTTTTTGGCCCTGATCAAAATCTCGCTGTCTGTGGTTCCTCGGGAGAAATTGTAGGTATCGGGAAATGCCAGGCCTTCCGGATAATAGGGACTTTGGAAAAGCGCCTGGAGTTCACCCTTGTCACCGGATTCGAGTGTTGACTGAACCATAGGATGTGCCTGTATTTCTTCCAGCGACTGGGACAGGGTCCATCCCTCAAGCAACACTACCTGGTGAAAAACCACATCGCCGGAAATCAGCATCTGGAGAAATTCACGACTGTTCATCCCGGGGCTTAGCTCATACTCTCCTGCCTGGATCTGACTGACTTTGCCGCTGAGTCTTCCATAAAGTCGAATATCGAAAGAGTTAGATACTAGTCCCTGTTCGGCCAGGTTGTTTACTACATTGGTAAAAGTACTTCCTGAACTGACATTGATCAGCCTGCTTTCTTGAATCGGAAAAGCCGCGTTTATATTAAGGAGAAAAAATACACCGCGAAGGACTGCGCATACTATCAGGATATACAACCAGAGTATTACGCGCTGTTTGCTGATTATCATCACGTCGAATTAGCCGGTTAAAAGATCGTGAAATACATTCCTGGCGAGTTCTGTAAAGCTACCGCTCTGGCCAACTTTGAAGTCCAGTCTCTTCTCGCCGAACCGAATCCTGCTGACAGGCCACACGCCAAAAACACTATTGCAGAGAAACACCTCATCACTCTTTTCCAGAACCTCCAGCGTAGACTTGTTACTTAATTTGGTATCAGGAATTTCTTTAATGATCTTGTTACGCATGATGCCTTCCACTCCGGCCTCGTTAAGATCGGGTGTATAAAGGCTGTCCTTTACGGCCCAGAAAATATTGCTGCGGGTTCCTTCCAGAATATTTCCATCATGATCAAGCATAAGCCCTTCCATCGAATCATCATCTGGCCACTCCATAGAGGCAATAACTTGTTCGAGGCGGTTCAGGTGTTTTATCCCCGCGAGAACTGACTGTGAAGCAAGCCGCTGCTGGCAGACAAAAACGCTCACACCGTTTTCTGCATTACTGCCGTAATCAGGCGGAGGATGAAGTGTGAGAATACGTCTACCTTCGACATTGTTTCCAGGCCTGTAGCCGCGCCCGCCGCTGCCACGTGTCAGAATGATTTTCAGCACACCGCTATCCGGTAAATCGGAAGAAAGTAATTCGATATCCTGCAGCAGATCGCTACGGTCAAACTCGATATTAAGGCGTCCGGCTCCATGCTCCAGGCGATCGAAGTGCTCTTCGAGTAATACTGGCGTGGCAGCATGGACAAGGATTGTTTCGAAAAGGCCATCTCCGTACGCCAGCCCTCTGTCATCAGCAGGAATGCTATCGGTTTTTACGCCATTAACGATCATAGTGGTTAGTCAAGTTATGGCGAAGTATCGCCAATTAAATCCGCGAGAAGATCAGCGTGCCGTTGGTGCCACCGAAGCCGAAAGAATTTGACATCACCGAGGTAACCTCGGCGTCCTTGGCCGTATTCGGCACATAATCAAGGTCACAACCTTCACCCGGATTCTCTAGGTTTATTGTCGGTGGCAGCACATTGTCCTGCAGACTCTTGATGGAGAATATGGCTTCCACTGCTCCGGTAGCACCAAGTGAATGTCCGATCATAGACTTGATGGAACTGACAGCAACAGAACTGCTGTGATTACCAAATACATGCTTGATGGCCATGGTTTCAGCGACATCACCGGCAATGGTTGAGGTGCCATGCGCGTTAATGTACTGGATATCCTCAGCATTCATTCCTGCATCATTCAGCGCATTCTGCATACATGACGCCGCGCCGGCGCCATTTTCTGCAGGTGACGTAATGTGGAAGGCATCCCCGCTCATACCAAAGCCTGTTACTTCAGCATAGATGGTGGCTCCACGTTTCTTTGCGGCCTCATATTCCTCAAGCACCAAGATGGCGGCGCCTTCACTGAGCACAAAGCCATCGCGGTCGGCATCCCAGGGCCGACTGGCCCCTGCTGGATTATCGTTGCGGCTTGACAGCGCCCTGGCGGCACAGAAACCGGCAAGACCGGCCTTTGAAATCGGTTTTTCTGCACCACCCGCCACCATAACGTCTGCATCTCCGTAAGCAATGGTGCGTGCAGCCAGCCCTATGCAGTGGGTGCCTGTTGTACAGGCAGTCGCAACCGCCAGGTTCGGTCCCTGCAGGTTAAATTCAATAGAGAGGATCCCGGATATCATGTTAATGATCGAGCCGGGCACAAAGAACGGCGTAACTTTCCTGGGTCCGTTCTCGCTAAGCAGCATAACCGTGTCTTCAATATTGGTAATACCGCCGATCCCAGAGCCAATCGCCACTCCCATGCGCTGGGGGTGATAAACCCCTTCAGCAATGCCGGCATCGTTCATCGCCTGTTTGCCAGCTGCCATGCCGAAATGGAGAAAGCCGTCCATACGCCTTGCTTCCTTTAACGGCATGTAATCCGTGACTTCAAAATTTTTAATCATTCCCCCGAAACGGGTGGTGTAGGCAGAGGCATCGAAATGCTCAATTTCGGTGATACCGCTTACACCTTCTTTCAGGGCCTGCCAGGTTTCGTCCACTGAATTACCTACCGGCGTCAAGGCGCCCATCCCGGTAATTACAACTCTTTTCTTGCTCAACGCACTAACCTCAACAAGCCTGAATCTTTCGGATTACTATACTTAATTATTTTGCCTTTAAACAACTGGCTTCTTTGTCATGAGAAATATATGACGGGCAATAAAAAAGCTACTTCCGTGATGCCGGAAGTAGCTTTGTTAAATGAATTGGTTTCTTGCTTATAGGTGTTCGTTGACGTAATTGATAGCCAACTGAACAGTTGTAATCTTTTCAGCTTCTTCGTCAGGAATTTCTGTTTCGAATTCTTCTTCCAGGGCCATGACAAGTTCAACTGTGTCTAGTGAGTCAGCTCCCAGGTCCTCAACGAATGAGGATTCATTTTTAACTTCGTCTTCGTTCACACCGAGTTGTTCCGCGACAATCTTTTTAACTCGTTCTTCAACGCTACTCATATGTTTCCTAGCTCCTGGTAGACTTAAGGTTATATTTTATTATTTAAGATAAGCCGCTTAGAAATTAGACAGCCCATACCCTACGATTCGCGCAGTTTACCGTAACTTTCTTCAATTTGTAATCTTAAAAATCCGTTAATTTTTCGGCCTTAACCCATGTACATTCCACCATTGACATGGATGGTTTCTCCCGTGATGTAACCTGCCTGGTCGGAGGCCAGAAAGCCCACAACAGCGGCGATTTCGGCAGGCTGGCCATAGCGGCCAAGCGGTATTTTCGACAACAGAGCCTGGGTCTGTTCCTCACCGAGTTCACGAGTCATGTCGGTATCAATGAACCCTGGGGCAACCGAATTAACGGTAATTCCCCTAGTACCGATTTCCATGGCTAGTGCGCGGGAAAAGCCCTCGAGACCAGCCTTGGCGGCGGCATAGTTGGACTGGCCAATATTACCGCTGGAACCAACCACTGAACTGATACTGATAATGCGCCCCCAGCGCGACTTGGTCATTCCCCGGACTAGCGCCTTGGACATTCGGTATATAGAACTGAGATTGGTATTGATGACCTGGTCCCATTCGTCACTCTTCATACGCATAAGAATATTGTCGCGTGTGATGCCGGCATTATTGACAAGAATGTCGACAGCGCCGAACTCTTGCTGCACGGTTTTAACTAATGCCTCAATGGAGGCCTCGGAGGAAACATCCAGGCTGTAACCCTTTCCGGTAATACCGTTTTCCTGCAGGTATGCCGTAATTTTCTCAGCACCTGCCTCGGATGTGGCTGTTCCCAGAACCGTGGCACTCTTGCCCAGTTCTAACGCTATGGCCTGGCCTATACCGCGGCTGGCGCCGGTTACAACAGCTATTTTTAAAGCTGACTCGGTCATAATGACTAATCCTTTTTAGCTCCCTGCAAATTCCAGCGCAGAGACAAGACTGGCATTGTCGTTTGCCGATGCCACTTCCATATCAGGCTCAATACGCTTGTTCAGCCCGTTCAATACCTTGCCCGGGCCTATTTCCAGCACCTTGCTGATACCATCAGTGGCAAATTGATTAATGGTGTCTACCCAGGGAACCGGGTTAAAAATCTGACTAACCAGATTCTGCCTGATATGTTCAGGATCCGATTCTTTTACGGGACCAAAGTTCTGCAGCACCGGTATAGCGGGAGCCTGCATTTCCACGCTGGCCAGGTCGCCGGCAAACTTCTCAGCAGCAGGTTTCATGAGAACCGAATGGAAAGGCGCACTGACAGGAAGTGGCAGCGCTCGCTTGGCTCCTGCTTCCTTGCATAGCTCACCGGCGCGATTTACAGCGTCTGTATGACCTGCAATCACCACCTGTCCGGGTGAATTGAAGTTAACGGCGGCAACCTCCTCACCCTGACCGGCCTCTTTACAGGCGGCAATTACCTTATCGTCATCCAGTCCCACGATGGCCGCCATCGCACCGACCCCGAGTGGGACAGCACTTTGCATGTACTGACCGCGTTTCTGGACCAGTGCGACTGCATCTGCAAATGGGATAACCCCTGCGCAGGTGAGCGCGGAATATTCGCCCAGGCTGTGCCCAGCCATAATGGCAGGTACGACCCCATCCTGATCGCGGTAGAGCCGCCAGAGGGCAACAGACGCTGTCAGTATTGCAGGTTGGGTGATATGAGTTTTGACCAGCTCTGTGTCCGGACCGGCCTGGATCAGATCCCAGAGGTCGTAATCCAGCACTGCGCTGGCCTCTGTGAAGGTGTTTCTGATAAGGATATTGTCGGAAAAGTCGCCGAGCATGCCCACTTTCTGTGAGCCCTGCCCGGGAAATACAACACCAAGTTTTGAATTCTGCATGTTTGCTGTTGATCTCGTCAGGTTTTACTTGCCAGTTAAAACAGAAAGCAGCCCAATGAGCTGCTTCCTTTTTTATTTTTTTACCTGGATTCCTAGCAGGCAGTAATCAGTCTTCGTCGTTCCTGACGATCTGTCTGCCCTTGAAAAAACCATCGGGCGTCATGTGGTGACGACGATGCCTTTCACCAGTTTCTGCATCAGTTGAGATGGTGGCAGTGCCCAGTGAGTCATGCGTACGACGCTTGTTGCGCTTGGAGCGAGATACCTTGTTCTTTTGAACGGCCATGGCGTTAAACCTCTGTCTTATTAATCAGTCTTGAAAAAGCCACTCAGGTCTTTTTCTTTAATTCTTCTTTAAGTGCTGCCAGTTGCTCCAGCCCCTGGATATTGCCCTGACCTTTCGGTACGGCTTTCTCTGCACTTTGCTTTAGTTGATTGAGCCTGTCACTGCAGTTGTCGTCATCATGGCTGGCCACAATGGGCAGGTCCATAATCAGCTCATCTTCCAAAACGGCAAGCAGATCCAGTTGATCCTCAATGCAACTGACTACTTCCAGCTCTGTGCCGAACTGTTCGGCAATTTCCCTTGCGTTTGCCTCATCCTCGGCAATACGCAGAATGAACTCCGACGCCAGTTCAACTCTTACAGCTTCCAGGCAACGCTGGCATTGCATCTTCACCGTGGCGTGTACTGTGCCACTGAGCCTGTCAATGCCGTTTTCATCACTGTCAAAGCTTAAACAAACCTCTGCCTGTCCATGATTATCATGCAGGTACTCGCTTAAGCGCTGGAGTTTGCCAAGAGGTATGGAGCTGTTTATTGTTCCGTTCCTTTGACACATTTTGCGTGCCACTACACGCTCTGGGAACGGGTCAATCGACATAGGCGCGCATAATAGGGATGAAGGACCCTTCTGTCAAAGAAATTTGGCAGTTTTCACCGCAAACTCATTGATTATACTTGGAATGTTATGAAACTTGTCCTGGCCTCATCTTCGCCCGCCCGTAAGCAGTTACTGAACCAGTTGGGGCTCCCCTTCGACACATTTTCTCCGGATATCGATGAATCTGCCCTGCCGAATGAAAATACCGAGCAGTATGTGGCCAGGCTTGCCCTTGAAAAGGCCAGAACCGGCCTGGATGGCTCTCAAGATGACCTGATAATCGGCTCAGACCAGGCCTGCACGCTCAACGGACTGATTCTGGGCAAGCCAGGCACCCGGGATGCCGCCATCAAGCATCTGAAACTGTGTTCCGGCAACTGGCTGCAATTTCACACGGGCCTGGCTGTAATTAACTCTGAGACTGCCAAAGAACAGGTGGTAGTGGAAACCTACCGGGTACTCTTCAGGCAGCTATCAGCAGAGGAAATTGAATACTATCTTAACCTGGACAATCCGCTGGCCTGTGCAGGCTGTTTTAAAGCCGAGGCTGCAGGAATCATGCTTTTCGAACGTATGGAGGGTGATGATTTCAATACCCTGTTGGGCTTGCCGTTAATCAGGCTGGTCAGCCTCCTGCGAAATGAGGACTTTAACCCCCTCCTTCCTGCAAAATCCTGATTGCAGCACTGAATCGAGGTTCATAATCAGCGGTAAAGGACATTGTTTGCCCCGTCGCCGGATGGTTGAAGCTGATTTCATGGGCATGCAGGCATAGCCGTTTTATCCCGAGTTCCCTGAAAAAACGCCGTTTTTCTGGACTGCTGTACTTGTCATCGCCGACTATAGGATGGCCAGAAAGCTGGGCATGCACCCTGATCTGGTGTGTTCTGCCTGTCAGGGGTTTTGCCTCAACCAGGGTGGCAGTGTCAAAACGCTCCAAAATGGCAAAATGCGTGCGCGCGGCCTTTCCTGCCTGGGATACGTTAACAAACCTTTCTCCCCCCTGTGCTGGCTGCCGCTCCAGCGATGCGCTGATTTCGGTGATATTGGAAGGCCACTCCCCCTCCACCAGCGCGTGGTAAATCTTGGTAACCTGTCCTTCTTTGAACTGAGATGACAGTTTCTTAAGAGCACTGGCGCTGCGGGCAATGAGCAGGCACCCAGAGGTGCCTTTATCCAATCGGTGGACCAGTTCCAGGCGCTCCAGTTCTGGTTTCATGAAACGGAGCGATTCTATTAGGCCGGTTTTTACTCCAGTTCCTGCATGCACAGCGATTCCGGCGGGTTTATTTACAATCAGCAGCTCATCGTCTTCGTACAGAACAGCCTCTTGCAGGACATCCTGGAGTTCCTTGCCCGGGGGCATTGGCTTTGATCTGTCGGCGACTCGGATAGGGGGAATTCGAACCAGATCCTCTTCCTGGAGCTTGTACTCGGGTCTTACGCGTTTTTTATTTACCCGAACCTCACCCTTTCGGATAATGCGGTAAATACGAGACTTTGGGACGCCTTTCAGCCGGGTCAGCAGAAAGTTATCAAGGCGTTGTCCCGCATGGGGTTTGCCGATTTCCTGAAGGGTTACTGCCGTTTCGGAAGCCATTTCACTGTGGGATGACTGGTTCACAAAAAACTCCTTGAATGTGTAGAGAGATTATACCTGCTTACCAGCATCATAGTTCCAGTGGTACTCCAGTAGTTTCGCGTAAATCATTGAAGAGGCAGGAATTTACTGCTATATTGTACGCTTCGCGAGCCTACAGGCGAATTAAAAGAGGATATTCTGTAAGGCACTTAAGACGTCCTGCCCCCTGATTGGTACAGATTTAGCAGGACCTGATGTTTCAGCCCCGGTATTGCGAGGCCTGAAAGCAAAGAATGCAAAGACATAGAACAAAGTAAAGTAGAGAAATAAACATTTTAAAAAGACAAGAAGAGCCGGATCCAGATAGATCCTGCTAAATAGAATAACCCCCGGAATGGCCGGGTGAGAATTAAAGAAAATCACTACAACGGATTAAGCCGCATAGCGCGGACAGGAGTTTAGCCAGCTTTGGCCGGGAAAATCCCGAAAGCTGAATAGAACAGGCACAAAAAGAAGATAATTAACAGGATTTTAGTCAGTGGCAGCCCAAGGCTGCGTTCTGAAAGCCGTTACAGCGGCATTTAAAGCAAGAAAACCAGGTAAAACGAAGAAACCTATCTAAAAGCGAGACACGCGTACGGGTTTTAGGAAGCATTAACAGCAGTAAGCATGCAAAAAACCCAGAAAAACAGGGTTTCGCGTAGAAAAGAAACCGTTAATGGGCCTGGACAGGGCAACACCACTGAATTAAGCAGCAAATTTATTGCTATCCTTCCCCTTATCTTCTCCAAATGCCATTAAAGCTAATATAACTAAGATGTTATAAGCTTTAATTAATCCAGATTATAGAATCTCACCCTGCTTTTCCTAACCGGAGAAGTACGGCATGAAAAGAATGCTAATCAATGCAACTCAAAAAGAGGAGTTGCGAGTCGCCCTGGTCGATGGCCAGAAGCTATATGACCTGGACATTGAGAATCGCGCCAGGGTTCAGAAAAAGGCCAATATATATAAAGGCCGCATTACCCGCATAGAACCGAGCCTGGAAGCAGCTTTCGTCAATTTTGGCGCAGACAGGCACGGCTTCCTGCCCCTGAAGGAAATATCCAAGGAATATTTTTCCAAGCAGCCAAATGAAATCACTGGCCGCATCAATATCAAGGATGTGGTTAAGGAAGGTATAGAGGTGATTGTCCAGGTGGACAAAGAAGAACGAGGCAATAAGGGTGCTGCCCTCACCACTATGATTTCACTGGCAGGCCGCTATCTTGTGCTCATGCCGAATAACCCCCGCGCTGGTGGTATTTCAAGGCGCATTGAGGGTGATGAGCGTACCGATTTGAGGGAAGCCCTAAGTTCGTTGAAGCTTCCTGATGGCATGGGCACTATTGTCCGTACTGCTGGTGTAGGCAAGGCCTCCGAGGAACTGCAGTGGGATTTGGATTACCTACTCCAGCTCTGGAGTTCTATAAAGAAAGCAGCCGACGAGCGTGAAGCCCCCTTTCTGATTTTCCAGGAAAGCAACGTGATTCTTCGCGCTATTAGGGATTACCTCCGCCAGGATATTGGTGAAGTAATCCTGGACACGTCTGAGACTTTTGAAGAAGCCAAGAATTTCATTCGCCAGGTAATGCCGCAGTATGAAGACAGGGTCAAACTATACGATGGCAAAGTCCCCTTGTTCACCAATTTTCAGATTGAGACACAGATCGAGACTGCGTTTGAACGCGAAGTGAAGCTGCCATCTGGAGGCTCCATCGTAATTGATCCAACTGAGGCCCTTATTTCCATAGATATCAACTCTTCCAGGGCTACTCGTGGTTCAGATATAGAGGAAACTGCACTGCAGACGAATCTCGAGGCGGCTGACGAAATAGCTCGCCAGATGCGATTGAGGGACCTAGGTGGTCTTGCCGTGATCGATTTTATCGACATGATGTCGCAGAAAAACCAGCGCGAAGTTGAAAACCGTATGCGCGATGCACTGGCCATGGACCGTGCTCGTGTCCAGGTTGGCCGTATTTCACGCTTTGGATTGCTGGAGATGTCCAGGCAACGTCTGCGTCCCTCCCTGGGTGAAACCAGCGCTATTGTCTGCCCACGCTGTAACGGCCAGGGTAGCATCAGGGACATTGAGTCACTTGCACTGTCTATCTTGCGCATTGTTGAGGAAGAGGCGAACAAGAGTAATTCAAGGGAAGTACGTGCCATTGTCCCGATTAGCGTGTCTTCGTATTTGCTGAACGAGAAAAGGGAAGTCATAGCGAATATTGAATCCCAGAGCAACACGAAGGTTGTAATCATCCCGAATCCGAATATGGATACCCCTCACTACCAAGTTCAGAATATTGCCGACGATACGGGTGAGCGCAGCTACAATATCCAGTCTGAAGACGAAGAAGAGATTGACGAGTTTCTTCCAAAGCAACCAGAAACCTTTGATAAAGCTGCCGTCAAAGCACCACATATGACGGCAGTTGCTCCACCAACCGTCACTGTTGCTGAAGGTAAATCTGAAGGTGGACTGCTCTCGAGTATTTCAGCGGCTCTGGGCAGTTTGTTTAGTCACTCCGCCAATGATGAGGAGTCCAAGAAAGCAAATCAAACTAAGACAAAGGAAAAAACAGCCCGGCAGAGCCGAGGCAAAAAACGTCACGGCCAGGATGAGCATTCACGTAAGCGCTCTGCCAGAAAGCAGGATAAACAGGCTGAAAGCCAGAGAAAGGGGAAACAGCCCAATAGAGAAGAGGCCCAGCAAAATAAAGAGGACGGAAAGAAAACAGAAGCCAGAAAAGGTCGTGGCCGCGGACGGACCGCAGACAATCGTGACAGGGCAAGTACCATCAATGAACAGACCTCTCAACGCAAAGACGCATCTGCAACTGATAAGTCTTCAGAAAGCAAGAGTCGCCCTCGCAAACGTCCGGCAGAACAGAAACAGAAACAGCCACGGCAAAGAGAAAGGGGCCAGCGTGAGGACAATCAGAACATACAGGCTGAACAGACTGCAAATACAGCAGGAAATGCTTCCAATGAAAGTACAGCTGCCGGATATGCAATCAATGAACAGGTAGCAAGCCAAGCAGTTCCTGAGAGCAGCACTTTGCCTATGGAAGCGCTAGCGAAAGAAGTGATGGTGCAGAATCAGCCAGCGGCGGCGTCGGAAGAAGCAGCCAGGGTTACTGTCAGCCAGGTTGACATTGATGTAACCGAACCAAAGGTAACTTCCTCATCCTTGGAACAACCGTCCGCTGCCGCAAATGAACCTGCCCCGACCGACCAGCCCTCAAGTCAGCCAGTACAGGCTGAATTTGATTCAGAGCCTGCACATATAGGTGAAAATGTCTCTGAAGTGAAACCAATGGAAGCTGAACCTGCGCCACAGAGCCCCCCTGCTTCTGTAGAATCGCCTGTTACAGTGGGTCAACCTGAACCGACAGAAGCCAGTGACACTGAACCGCCAGCTACTAGGAACAAGCAGCGCGCTCCAAATGATCCTCGTAACAGACATGCGCAGACCGCTAGAGTTGAACCGCTACCCGATTCGACTATTGAAAGTGATGTCGGCCAAATGACTGAAGCAATACCGGAACCTCCTTTATTTTTGCCCGAGAACTCAGGCAATGACTCCGGTTCAGCTTCTGAAGGAAATGAAATAAAACCTGTGGATTAATCCGCGTCGAACTGCAGAGTAAAATCAACAACCACGTTGTTGTTGATGCTCGGCAGTCCGGCAATTTCCCTTAACTGCTCCACAGCGGCGCTCAGGCCGAATGTAGCGGCGTTGATTATCAGCGGCTTGGCAAGCACCACCTGAATACTTCCCCCCGCGAGCTTGGTCGTCGAAACATCGACATTCATGCTTTGTTCTGCGCCATGCAGACTTACAGAAATTTCGTAAGAGCGGAGTATATTTTCACCGGGCATGAGGCTATCGAGCAGTCGCGCGTCCGTCTCAAGACTGACGGTTGCAAGCGGGTAAGTGGAAACCTGAAAAACAATATCACGCATCCGTTCATTTCGAATATCAATCGCGGTATCAACACTGCCGAGGCTTATCTTAACTTCAGCCGCACCGTTATCCGTAATGCTGCCAGATAATTCTCCAAATGTATTTACTTCTGAAACAGCGCTGGCTTTGCTTGTGACGTAAAAAAGATATGAATTTTCAGGATTCAGGGTCCATGAAGCTAATACTGGTTGAGTAAGTAACAAGCAGATAAAAAAAACTGGCTTCAGATAACTCGGAGAGATAGATTTCTTCATTGGCATTCTCCATATGATTTTGGTTTCTTGGACTAAAACTGCACCTCAGGGCAGTCATTATAATGATGTATTAGCGCTATTACAGGAGTGTTTCCAGTTCCGGCAGGGCCTGAAAAAGGTCAGCAACCAACCCATAGTCCGCCACCTGGAAGATAGGGGCTTCGGGATCATTGTTGATGGCGACGATGACCTTGCTGTCTTTCATACCCGCCAAATGCTGAATAGCGCCGGAAATTCCAACAGCAATATAAAGGTCTGGCGCCACAATTTTGCCTGTCTGGCCAACCTGTAGTTCATTGCCGACATAACCGGCATCCACCGCCGCCCTGGAGGCACCGATAGCTGCGCCTAGTTTATCGGCAATGTTTTCCAGTATCTGGAAATTTTCTGCGCTGCCAAGACCTCTTCCACCGGAAATAACCACTGATGCTGAATTCAGTTCAGGGCGCTCACTGGTGGACAGACTTTCACCGATAAACTCGCTCAAGTCCTGTGAAATAATGCTATCAAGGTCGACTATTTCAGCCTGAGAATCATTTTGTGCCGCGCTTTCAAATGCAGATGTGCGCACCGTAATGACTTTGACGGAATCCGAGGACTGGACTGTTGCCAAGGCATTGCCGGCGTAAATTGGCCTCACAAAGGTGTCGGCAGATTCAACACTGATAATATCGGAGATCTGGGCTACATCCAGTAAAGCGGCAATCCGGGGCATTAGGTTCTTACCTGATGCGCTGGCCGCCGAAAGTATTGCTGCATGATCTCCGGCAATTTCCATGACAAGAAGTGAAATCACTTCTGGCAGCTGATTACAGTAAGCGTGATTATCAGCCACCAGAACTCTGGTCACGCCTTCATACGCCATAATCTGCTCAGCCACCGCCCGGCAATTTTGACCGGCAACCAGGACATGAATATCGCTGTCTATGAGTGCGGCAGCACTGATGACATTGGCTGTCTGGGCGCCAAGGGTGTGATTATCATGTTCTGCAATTACCAGTACGCTCATGATATTATCCTTTATTGTATAACTCTTGCTTCATTGCGCAGTTTATCTAAGAGTTCTTCTGCGCTATTCACTTTAACGCCTGCCTTTCTCCCCTCGGGCTCCCTGACATTTAGCACTTTAAGGCTCTTAGTAACAGACACGCCAAGATCTGCCGGGATTAAACCTTCCAGGGGCTTTTTCTTGGCTTTCATGATGTCGGGAAGCTTTGCATATCTCGGCTCATTAAGGCGCAAATCTGTAGTAACAATGGCCGGTAGAGAAAGGCTGACCACCTGCTCGCCTCCATCCACTTCCCGGCTGACAATGGCGCGGCCATTTTCGATTGTCAGATTAAAGGCAAACGTTCCCTGCGGCATGTTGCAGAGCGCGCCTAGCATCTGACCTACCTGATTGTTGTCGCCATCTATGCTCTGCTTTCCAAGGATAACCAGGTCGGGCGATTCCCTCTCTACCAGAGCCTTTAGCAGCTTGGCTATAGCCAGTGGCTCGATATCATCATCCGCTTCCACCCAGATGCTTCGATCGGCGCCAAGCGCCATAGCTGTTCGCAGTTGTTCCTGACATTTATCTGAGCCCACTGTTACCGCAATCACTTCGTCGGCAACGCCCTTTTCCTTAAGACGCACCGCTTCCTCAACGGCTATTTCACAAAAAGGGTTCATCGCCATTTTGACGTTGCTCAGGTCTATACCCGACTGGTCAGCAGTCACGCGAACCTTTACGTTGGCGTCAACAACGCGTTTGACAGGCACAAGTATTTTCATGTTTTTAACTACTTTGAAGTGGAATTGAACAGAGAAAAATTAAAGAGTCTTAGGTAACTTCTTATAAAGCCAATTATAATGCTCGGGAGTTTAAAAGTCTCTGATTCGGAAACAGTTATTTTGTCTGAACGTGAAGTGATGCCCTTTGACGTGGTCATTGTGGGCGCAGGACCAGCCGGTCTCTCAACAGCCTGCAAGCTGGCACAGTTGTGCCAGGATCATGAAGCTTCCCTCGATATATGTGTTATTGAAAAAGGCACAGAGGTAGGTGCACACATCCTCTCGGGCGCCGTGCTGCAAACCCAAGCACTGGAGGAGCTTTTTCCTAACTGGGCCGACATGGGCGCACCGATAGATGTTACGGTCACTGATGACCAGGTCCACCTGCTCCTCAGTGGCTCCAGTGCCATCAGGCTGCCTTCTTTCCTTGTTCCGCCCGCACTACATAATTACGGAAACCATGTGATCAGTCTCGGCAACCTTTGCCGATGGCTTGCAGAGCAGGCTGAAAACCTGGGAGTACAACTTTTTACAGGTTTTACCGCGGCTGAAATTCTCTACGACGACAATGATCAGGTTATCGGTATTGCTACCGGCGATATGGGTCGCGACAAGTCAGGCAACGAAAAAGGCAACTTCGAGGCCGGATATGAACTGCATGCCAGGTACACAGTATTTGCGGAGGGCTGTCGCGGACACCTGGGTAAACAACTAATCGAAAAATACAAGCTGGATAGCGGCAAGACCCCTCAGCATTATGGCATTGGTATCAAGGAGCTCTGGGAAATCCCCGAAGAGCAACACCAGCCAGGCAAGGTCTTGCATGGTGTGGGATGGCCGCTTGGTCTGGGGAAAACAACCGGAGGCAGCTTTCTTTATCACCTGGATAACCGTCAGGTCGCGGTTGGCCTGATCACCGATCTTAACTACGCCAATCCCTGGCTAAGTCCCTTTGATGAATTTCAGCGGATGAAACACCATCCACTTTTCAGCAAGGTGCTTAACGGAGGTAAACGCCTTTCTTACGGTGCACGCGCACTCGCCAAGGGAGGCATACAGTCTCTACCCAATCTGGCCTTCCCCGGCGGCATACTTGTTGGGGATAACGCCGGATTTTTGAATTTTCTTAAACTCAAGGGAACTCATACAGCCATCAAATCAGGGTTGCTGGCAGCTGATAGCCTCTTTGCAGCTATGGCCTCGGGCCAAGAGGTTAAGGACGAGCGTGTGTTATCCGGTTACGAGGAGATGGTCAAAGCTTCATGGATCCATGAGGAGCTGCAATCATCACGCAACGTGGCGCCGGCCATGCACAAATTCGGGACCCTGATGGGTTCCGTATTCACTCTTATCGACCAGGTGGTTTTTCGCGGCAAACTGCCCTTTACGTTGAAGGATAATGTGCCTGATCACGCCGCACTCAAGAGAGCTGAGGACTGCAGTCCAATCAAGTATCCGGCTCCGGATAACACCCTAAGTTTTGACAAGCACAGCTCCGTCTATATCTCCAATACCAATCACGAGGAAGATCAACCCTGCCATCTTCAATTGATAGACGAGGACACTCCTACCGGATTCAACCTGGCGGAATATGATGAGCCGGCCCAGCGCTATTGTCCTGCCGGTGTTTACGAAATTATCCGCTCAGAAACCGAAACCCGGTTCCAGATCAATGCGCAGAACTGCGTGCATTGCAAGACCTGTGATATCAAGGATCCGACGCAGAATATTGTCTGGACCGTGCCTGAAGGCGGTGGCGGTCCGAATTACCCGAATATGTAGTTGATGCTTTCCATAAAAACAAGCTGATGGCTCTACCCCTGCAGTTACTGTCGCCGATTTTTGAGGCAATGCATGCCGGTCACTTGGTGCTTACACCAAATCACCGCATGTATATCCAGCTGCTTGAAGGTTACGGGCAATGGCGCCAATCCCGCTCGTTAAGTTCTGTATGCAATACGCCTACTATTTATCCCATTGATATCTGGCTTCGCAGGCAATGGACTGAACATGATTATAACGATGAGAGTTACCTGAAGATTCTGGACCCCGCCCATGAAGCGATGGTGTGGCATGACATTATCCAGCGCTCCGATCACGGTGCAGCACTCATTAACAAGCAGGCGACTGCAAAAGCTGTGCAGGAAGCCTGGCAAACCGCCCACCTGTACGAAATTGATTTCGAGGAACTTTACCGAATTGGTTACGCGCAACAGCAGCCAGAATACGCTGAAGATTTTTCCGTTTTTGTTGATTGGGTGAAAACGTTTGCCGCTTTATGTCAAAAACACGACGTTATCAGCCTGTCGCCACTCGTTGAAAAAGTTATCGCCAGGCTGAAAAATGGTGCGGTAAGTGCTCCAGCACATGTAGTTGTTGCCGGGTTCGGCAACCCTCCGCCGCTCTATGCAAGACTGATTCACGCGCTTGAAAATTCCGCACAATCATTTACCCGCTTTAAGGCAGAAAAACTGACACCAAAGTGTGATGTTATACCCTGCGCGGACTTGGAAAGTGAAATGGTCAGGGCGGCCCAATGGGTCAAAGACTGTTTACAGCAAGATGAGACGGCCAGTATCGCTATTATTTGCCAGGAAAAAAACAGGCTTTCTGGGCAGTTCAGAAAAATCCTTAACGATATTATTTCCGATCCGCATTCAATCAATCTGAAAAACGGTGACATCAATCATAATCTTGCTGGTGCTGGTGCCGGTCCACTTATCAATACGCCAATAATCGAAGCGGCCCTGTCCATCCTTCGGCTGAATACAGAGTGGGCTGAGACTTTGTCACTCTGTCACGTGCTTCGCTCTCCTTTTCTTGCTGAAGCGGACTCGGAAAATTGCGCCAGAGCTGAACTCGAATACGTCCTGCGAAGAAGCGGAGAGTTAAAAATCCGAATGGCCTGGGTGCACGAACTGGCCGCCGCAAAGAGCAAGCCTACTTTCAGCGAAAAGCTAGGGCAAAATCTCGTAGCACTCGCTTCCCTGCGGCGTCAATTACCACGGTTGGCTGCCAGTACTGCATGGGCGGAGCTGTTTGAAAAGCAGTTGGAAACAATGGGATGGCCCGGTGAAAGAACTCTCGATAGAAATGAAATTCTATTGTTACAGGAATGGTCCAAGGTACTGAGAATTTACAAGGAGTGCACGAGGTGGCTACAACCTCATTCCCTGCCTCAGGCGCTTTCCTGGATTCGCAGCCTGCTTTCCGCCAGTTCGACCGTAACCGGATCATACCAGGCACGCATTCAAGTGCTGTCTCCCACTGAAGCAGACGGCATTTTTTTCACCCACACGTGGGTAATGGGTCTCTCTGAGCAACAATGGCCACCGATTAAAAAGCCAACGCCTTTTATTCCTGTTTCGTTACAAAAGAAAGCCGGAATAACCGATAGCGACATTAAGGAACAGGCCGCACAGGCACTTGAGCAACTTAACGGGTTTGCTTCTCATGCCGGCAAAAAGATTATTTTCAGTTATCCCTGCCAGGATGGAGATCTTTTGCTCAAACCCAGCATGCAGTTGCGTCATTTCGATGAGGCGCTGCTTGAGAAAACAGCCTCGCCACAACTCTCAGCATTGGAACAAACGCTTGGGGGGTTTAGCGGCCATCATGAAACCGAGGATTTAGAAGAAACACCTTTTATTACCGTCACTGACAGTGAAACACTCAAAGGCAGCGTCTCTCTCGTTGCCAACCAGGCTGACTGCCCATTCAAGGCTTTTGCCTTGCATCGTTTAAATTCAAGGCGACTCCCAGAACCTGCTGTTGGGCTTTCTGCCAGCGCCCTTGGCAGCATACTCCATGAAGTCATGCAGCGATTCTGGCAAGTACTCAAGGACCAGGCCTCTCTAACGGCTTTGACAGACCAAGATATCAATGAATTGCTGGATGAGGTGGTCACAGCATCTCTGACATCCATCTCACGTTTCTATCCTTACACCATGACTGCTACATTCCAGGCACTTGAAAAGCAGCGTTTGATCAAACTTCTTCGCAGCTGGATTGAAGAAGAGCGCAAGCGTGGCGCTTTCTCCGTTCTTGAAACAGAGAAGAAGGTAAGCTGGCAGCATGCCAGTCTCAAGTTTGACTTGCGAATAGACCGACTGGACCTGCTGCCTGATGGCAAGCTTGTCCTGGTCGACTACAAGTCAGGAAAAAACAGTGAAATTAACTGGCGTGATGAACGGCAGACTGAGCCACAACTGATGCTTTACTCACAGGCAGTGGAAGCTGAAGGAATGCAAAGTATAGAAGGACTATTCATTAGCCAGATTCACATTGACGAATCCCGGTACAAGGGGATTAGCAATAGCGATGATATTTATCCAGGCAGTCACCTGAAGAACAAACAATTCCCTGACGCCACGACATGGTCCTCATTGCGCAAGGAATGGGAAAGCACGCTTTCCGAACTGGTAAATGAATTCATGAATGGCTTTACCCTGGTCGCGCCTAAATCCTATAACAGCTGTACCTTGTGCCATCTGCAGGCATTCTGTCGAATCAATGTGAGTCTTTCTTCATGAATGCTCCTGCAGACATCAAACAAAGACAACTGGCGCTGGATATCAGTAAGTCCTGCTGTGTGCAGGCCCCTGCCGGCTCAGGAAAAACCGAGCTGCTGACTCAGCGTTACTTATCACTCCTTGCATCTGCTGATCGTCCTGAAGAAATACTGGCCATAACCTTTACCCGTAAAGCCGCAACAGAAATGCGCAATCGTATTCTGGAAAACTTGCTTGAAGCAAGCAGCCTTCCCAGCGCTGAAATAGCAGACCTGCCAGAACACAAGCAGTTAACGCTCAAGCTGGCGACGAATGTTCTTACCAGGGACCGGGAACTGGCTTGGGGCCTGCTTGATAACACGTCCAGACTTCGCATTTCCACTATCGACAGTTTTAACAGTTATATTGCCGGCCAGCTCCCGGTCCTTTCTGAGTTGGGGATGCTGCCTGAAATTCTCGACAATGCCGACGACCTTTATAAAGAGGCCGTTCTTGAATTATTTAGCGAACTGGAAGGAGAAACATCGTTAAGTCGGCATTTACGGCTGCTAATGCAGCACGTTAATAACCAATGGCAGACACTTTCAGACCTGCTAATTCAATTACTGCAAAAACGTGACCAGTGGCTTGGCAATATCCTGGATATTCGCAACCATGCTGAGAATGCTAGGCACATCCTGGAGGCAACGCTTAAATCCATCATCACAAACCACCTGGAAGTCCTTGCTGACATTCTGGAAAAACACAGATCAGAACTCATCCCCCTCCTGCAATTCGCACTCGAAAATTTACACCTTGCGGGTAGCGATGAATTCTCGGATTTAAGCCTGGGCGAACAGCTGCCCGGAACTTCGCCGGAGGACCTCAAGGACTGGCGTCTATTAAGCACATTACTGCTTACCAACACCCACGATTTGCGAAAACAGGTAGATAAACGTACGGGATTTCCGGCCGCAACAGAAACGAAAGACAAGGAGGAAAAGGAAAGACGCAAAACGATTAAAACGCAGATGACAGACCTGCTTAAACGGTTTGCTGAGGATCCACTGCTACCTTCCTTATTTGCAGAATTCAGGCATCTGCCTTCACTAAAGTTTCCTGAAGACCAGTGGCAGGTTATGGAAAGTTTAACTGCATTGCTGCCGGAGTTGGTCTCCCGTCTTTCCCTAGTCTTCAGCAAGCACAGCCAGGCAGACCATATACAGGTCAGTATCGCGGCACTTTCAGCCCTAGGCCCCATTGACCGTCCAACCGATTTAGCCATGCGCCTGGACTACCAGTTAAGCCACATCCTTGTTGATGAGTTCCAGGATACCTCGAGTATGCAGATTGCGTTGCTTGAAAAGCTGACCCTCGGCTGGCAGCCAGACGACGGTCGCACCCTTTTTATTGTTGGTGATGGTATGCAGAGCTGTTACGGCTTCAGAAATGCAAATGTCGGGCTGTTTCTTAGTGTCAGGGACCTCGGCATTGGCGACATTAGGCTTACTCCGCTTCAACTTAAGGCGAATTTCCGCAGCCAGGAAAATATCGTGTCATGGGCCAACAAGTGGTTCAATAAGGCGTTCCCTGCCGCGGATGATATTTCCCGCGGCGGGGTTAAATTCTCACCTGCTACTGCCGTTTTACCTCCCTTGGATAATCATGGTGTCTGCACAACACTGATCACAGGTGATGGTGATGCTGAGAATGCCAAGAGATTACTCAGGCAACAGGAAGGCGAAGTGGTAGCGGTAAAGGTAAACGCACTGCTTAAGCAGTATCCTAAAGATTCTATAGCCATTCTTGTGAGAACCCGCGGCCACCTCGATGCGATTCTGCCGGCGTTGCGCAAAAATAATATCAGCTGGCAAGCTAATGATATCGACCCCCTCGACAGCTATCCTGTCATCCAGGATCTCCTGACGCTTACTAAAGCCCTGCTCAATATTGCGGATACAACAGCATGGTATGCGTTGATGAGAGCGCCGGTGGCAGGCTTGCTCCTGGCAGACATCCACGCCATATCAGAAAAAGTGCAACGCGGAGAATCCACAGCCTGGCATTGCCTGCAGAATTTTTCACAGTGCTCCTCCTTGTCAAATGAGGCTGCCGCCATCCTCAAGCGTATTGTTCCTGTGCTTGAAACGGTTATAGAAGATCGTTGCCGGTTGCCCCTGGCCACTTGGGTAGAAAAAGCATGGCTGGCGCTTGGCGGGCCGGCCACATTGAGTGATGCCGCTGAGATCCAGGCGATCGCTGATTATTTTCACCTGCTGCGAGAAGCCGATGATGGAGGTGACATACCTGAAATACACCAGTTTGAAACCACACTTCATAAGGCCTTTGCCGCAGGACGAAACCCCGACAGCCCGGTCACAATCATGACCATTCATAAGGCAAAAGGGCTTGAATTTGATCATGTCGTGCTGCCAGCCCTGGAACGAAAACCACGATCTGACGGCAATCCGCTGCTCCGCTGGCGTGAACATATCAATGACATGGGACAGTATGAATTGTTAATCAGTATGCCGGCTGAGAAAGGCCAGGAAGCAGATCCCATCTACCAGCACCTTAAATACGAGGCCGGACTGCAGCAACGTCTCGAGACCACACGCCTGCTCTATATTGGTGTTACCCGCGGCATCAAAAGTGTGCACATGACCGCCACCATTGCAGAAGATAAAAGTGAACTAAAGGCACCTGATAAAAATTCCTTGCTGAACTCGCTCTGGCCGCAAATGGAAGAAGCAATGGCTAGCATAGAATTGATAAAACTTGACGACAACATCCATAGTGAAGAAGCAACGCTTAACCCGACCCTGCTTTCGCGACGTCTGCCACCCACCTGGAAAAACAGTTTCACCCTCGTGGCTAACGAAGAGGAGAAACATACTCTGCTACCTGACATTGAGACCGTGCATGATAATCTGCTGGAAAGAAAAATTGGCGATCTTGTCCATGAACTTCTGCACCGTGTCGCCCTGGGTCGGCTGGACCTAGGTAATGCGGCACAGATGGACACTATGGGAAAACGCTGCCTTGTCGAACTTGAGGGTCTGAGCCCAGACCCGGACAAATCTCTGGAAGTGATTAAGGAGCAAATTTCGGCCTGCCTGTCAGATGAGCACTTCAACTGGCTGATTAACTCGGCACACCAGGAAGCAGCCAGTGAACTTGAAATGAGCGATTATCGTTCCTCGCAGAGGCATGCCTCGGTGATTGACCGGACATTCATCGACGAATCCGGCACACGCTGGATAATCGATTACAAGTCATCGCGCTTGCCCCAAAATTCTTCTCTCGAAGATTTTCTTCATCAACAGGAAGCAAAATATGCGAACCAGCTGACTCGTTACGCTTCCCTGTTCCAGACCATGGGAGAGAGCGAAATAAGGACAGCGCTCTACTTTACAGCGCTTGCTCGCTTCCATGAAGTGAAACTTCCCTCATCCATTTCCGGCATCTGAGTCCCCTTTCCAGACTCTTATTAAGGCCTTTACCCGGTTTTTAAATGAATCAGCCGGCATAAGGTGTACAGACAGGTTTAAGCCTTTATAATGCGCGCCTTTTCACCAAAGATGCCAGGATCATGTCAGAGCTTGTCACAGAAAATCTTAATATCGGCGAATACCAGACGCTGATCACGCCTGAACAGTTAAAGGACCGTTTGCCCCTGTTTGGCGAAACCGCAGATATTGTCGCCAATAACCGCCAGGCGCTCCGCTATATTCTTGATCGCAAAGATCACCGCCTGATCATGGTCGTCGGTCCCTGCTCGATCCACGATGTGGATGCAGCACTCGACTATGCCGAGCGACTGAAAGCCCTCTCGAAAGAAGTGAACGACACTCTGTTCCTGATCATGCGGGTGTATTTTGAAAAGCCGCGCACCTCAACAGGATGGAAAGGTCTGATAAATGATCCTGACATGAATGACAGCTTCAAGATCGAGGAAGGACTTCACAAGGGCCGCAGGCTGCTGCTGAAACTCAGTGCCATGGGTTTGCCAACCTCTACTGAAGCGCTAGATCCCATATCTCCACAGTACCTGCATGACATTATTACCTGGTCTGCAATTGGCGCCCGCACCACAGAATCACAGACTCACAGGGAAATGTCCAGCGGCCTATCTTCACCGGTCGGGTTCAAGAATGGCACCGATGGAGGTCTTGAAGTCGCCATCAACGCCATGAAGGCCGTCAGCAGCCCGCACCGGTTTCTTGGCATCGATCCGAAAGGCAAGGTCAGCGTTGTTCACACCAAGGGCAATCCTTATGCCCATGTCGTTCTACGTGGAGGCAATGGTATGCAGAATTACGATACAGTCAGTGTTGCCCAGTGCGAAGAGAAATGCGCAGCCGCCGGAGTCTCCAGCAATATCATGATCGACTGCAGCCACGCGAATTCAAACAAGGATCACAACTTGCAGCCGCTCGTGCTGGAAAACGTGGTTAACCAGATTGTCGAAGGCAACCAGTCCATAATTGGCCTGATGATGGAAAGCAATATCCGGGACGGACGCCAAGACATACCTGAAAACCTGGCAGACCTGGAATACGGCGTCTCTGTGACTGATGCCTGCATCGATTGGGCCACAACGGAGCAATGCATCCGTCATGCCCGGGACAAGCTCAAGGATGTGCTGCCGAAAAGACTCGGCTAAACTTACTGTTCTGGCCTAAATGCCAGCAGTACATTCCCTGGCAGACCAAACAAGCCATAGCCGGACTGCACGAATAAAGTGCCGTTAGCCGCCCAGATAGAGAAATTATCAATAGCACCGCCGCGGGCTTCTATGCCGTTAAGCGTTTCAAAAGGCCTGCCGGTATCAAAACTGAAAATGGGTTCCCCGCTGCCGCTGTCGAAGACTTTTACAAACCCGTCATTGGCACCCTGTACGACAGCCCCGTCTACGAGTAATGTAGCTGCAGACATTCCCCAGTTGCGGTCACAGCTGGGAAGATAATCTCGCCTGTCCCCCGAACAGTCCGGAGTGTGGTGGTATTCCCAGGCGATCGACCCGCTATCAACATCCAGGGCAAAAAGCCCCGGATCAATTCCATCCGCCGTTGAATCCGTTGTCATGTTGTTGGCGGCGTAAACTTTTTCACCGTCATAAGCCATGGCCCAGTGAATACCTCCAATGGCACCACCAGGACCAACCTTCGTGTTCCAGATCAGTTCACCGGTATCAGGATTCAGAGCCCAGACATCCCCGCTCTTTTGCCCTGCCAGCACCAGGTCTGAACTTTCACTGCGCTGCGCAATCATGATGGCCGCGCCAAAGTCCACATCCCGATTGATACTGTCTGCTGGCGGACAATTTGGGCCTTCAGGGTTGTTAGTGCAGCCACTGATGTAAATATCGTTGGCAGTCGCCTGGAATTTCCAGGCCAGTGAACCATCATTAAGTCGGATTGCCAGAATGGCGTCACTGGTGTCTGTGGCAGGCGCGGAAGTATTTTCACCGGTACCCACATAGATCAGTCGCCTTTTTTCATCTATGGCCGGCGCTGTCCAGATAGGCGCACCTGAAGGTCCCCACTGCTGGGTACCGACCCGGCTGACCGTGGTGGGCCTGGCATCTTCCATGGTGTGATAAACCCACTGCCTTTCCCCTGTCATGACGTCCAGAGCCACCACTGCACCATGGCTGGTACAGCATTCATATTCGGGTGCTGCTCCCATTAAAAGCTCGCCTGAGGAAATGGGGACATAAACCCTATCCTCGAAGAGCACAGGCATGGCGGTGACATTCGACACGCTGGTGACCTGCACACTTACATCCCAGAGAATCTCTGCTGTCACTGCATCCATCAAGAGTACATGGGCAGAGTTATCGCCAAATACTAGGACCGGACGACCATCTTCAAGCGTGTGATAGCCTACGGTAGTACGCAGGGGGATGTCATGTTCATAAACCCATTTCACACAGGGTTCTGCTCCCCCTATATCCATGGCAAATAACTGGCCGGAATCCACGATGGGGTAATACATGGTATTGCCCACAATGGCAGGCTGGGAACGCATGTTAGCCGTTGAAGGAAAGCCCATGGCCCAAGCCAGTTCAAGGTTGCCCATGTCACGAGTGGTCAGTCCAACCTGCTCAGCTGTCAGGCGGCGGTGATTCATTCGGTCAAAGCCCTGTGTCCAGATAGTAGGCTCACCGGTATCTACATCCATTCTTTCGGCGGGACAGATATTTTCATTGACCCAACTGTTATCGATATCTGCGGTCGCAGAAAGATAAGCGACGAGATTGTTTATGTCGTCTTCAGAAAGACCGGCTGCCTGGACCCGCATCTTGCCGTGCGTCAAGGCGTAACGGACGGCCCTTGGTCCCATGCGCTTCAATGTCTCGAAAGTCGGCGACTTGGTTTCTTCGGGCATGTTGTGACAGGTCGCGCAGGTTTCCTCATAAAGTCGTAGGCCCTCTTCGTTGGTATCAGAGCTGACTACTGCATCCTGCGCTAAAACCTGCCATGACACTGACAGAAAAAAGTATAGAAAAATATGCTTGAAAGTTGCTGACATTACACTCGCCCGGTTGTTTCTGATATCAGGCAAGTATATGAAGCCGGAGCATGCTTGACCAGCATGATGAAAGCTGCAGTAAAGTCGAGAAGAGGTGTACTGGTATCAGGACTGCTCTTTCAGGGCGTCCAGGCCATCCAGTGTTCTTGTCGGAAAAGCGATATCAGCGCCATGTGCATGAATAATATCGATAATCTTGAGGAGCACATCCTGCTTTACTTCGTGGTAATGCACCCAGTTTGTTGTCTTGGTGAAGGTATACACAAAGAAATCCAGGCTTGAAGCTGCAAGAGAATTAAAATTAACAATTAATGTCTGGCTGGTATCAATCTCATCATGCTCCTGAAGCATGGTTTTGACCTCGGCCACAATGTCTCTCATCTTGGCCGAGTCGCTGTAACGCAGGCCGAAGGTTTCATAGATGCGGCGATTGGTCATTCGCGAAGGATTTTCCAGAATAACCGTGTTAAACATGGCGTTGGGAATATAAAGCGGCCTTTTATCAAAAGTGCGAATTTTGGTAAGACGCCAGCCTATGTCTTCAACAGTCCCTTCTATCTCCCGATCGGGCGAACGCACCCAGTCACCAATAGAAAACGGTCTGTCCAAGTAGATCATCAGGCTGCCGAAAAAGTTTGCAAGCAAATCTTTGGCCGCAAAGCCGACAGCTATACCACCGATACCGCCAAAAGCTAGAACACCACTGATACTGATATCTAGTGTCTGAAGAATAACGAGCAAACCAGTAATCGTGACAGAAATGCGCAGGAGCCTGCCAATTACCTTTACCGTGACTTCGTCGGCATCCACTTCCTTAAGATCAGTTTTTTCAAGGAAATTCTTTTCAATATTCTTGATCAGCCTGACCAGGAACATCATTAACAGCAGGATGATGGCTATTTGTCTTACCAGTCCTGTCTGTTCAAATAATTCATTAGATAGAGTATTCGCTTTTTCAACAATTTCGACGGCGATGGAAAGCCCGATCACCCAGACAAACAAAAGCAGCGGACGCTTGCCGGCAAAGATAACGGCATCATCCCAAACATTTGCTGTAAGCTCGGCTTTGTGATTGAGGCGGTTTAGTACAATGCGCAAAATGGCATTGATAAAAACGGTGACAAAAATTACACCGAAGATATGAACTATCCAGTTATTGTTTTCGATCCAGGTCAGCAGAGTGTCCACCATCGAATACCCTCGGACTAATTGGCTATCTGGGCAGCGCCCTCTTCAACCCACTTGCCCTTGCGATAGAAAATTTTCCATCCCGTAGGCTTTTTGTCGATCTCGCTTTGTACAAACTGCTCCTTGTTCTTGCGGCTGAACTTCACAACAGTCTTGTTACCATCGGGATCTTCTACCGGCGCCTTCATGAGGAAAGCATATTTCGGATCAATCTCGTCTTTGTGCGGCAGGAGTTCTGCAACCAGCGGCGCACGGGTTTCCCTGTTTTTCGGAAACTGACTGGCAGCCAGGAATAAACCTGCTGCACCATCTCGCAGAACATAGGTGTCTTCAACTTTCTCACACTGCAGTTCAGGCATAGGCACAGGATCCATCTTGGGCGGCGCTGCCTCACCATTGCGCAGAAGCTTGCGCGTGTTCTTGCAGTCCTCGGCTGTGCAGCCAAAATACTTGCCGAACCGACCGTTCTTGAGCTGCATCTCGGCGCCACACTTGTCACATTCCAATGTTGGGCCATCATAACCTTTCAGCTTGAATTTGCCCTCTTCCACTTCAAAACCAAGGCACTCCGGGTTATTACCACAGACATGCAGCTTGCGGTTTTCATCAATCAGGTAGGAATCCATGGCTGTTTCGCAGAGCTTGCAGCGATGCCGCTCCAGCAGCTGTCGAGATTCTGCCTCCTCGTCTGCATCAACACTGATGGCCTCATCACCCGGCGTCAGGTTCAGCGTGGTCTTGCAACGTTCTTTCGGGGGCAGGTTGTAACCTGAGCAGCCAAGAAAGACCCCTGTACTGCCAGTACGAATCTGCATATTTCGATTACAGGTCGGACACTTGATGTCGGTTTCTGTAGGATTGTTTTCTCGCATTCCCCCTTCATCAGACTTTGCCACTTCAAGCTGCTTGGTAAAGTCATCATAGAAAGCATTCAGGACATCAAGCCAGTGCCTGTCACCCTGGGCAATATCATCCAGGTTGCCCTCCATGCGAGCAGTAAATTCGTAGTCCATCAGGTCAGAAAAATTTTCAACCAACCTGTCAGTCACAATATCGCCCATTTTCTGAGCATAGAACCGGCGGTTTTCCAGCTTGGCGTAGCCCCGATCCTGAATAGTGGAAATAATGGCAGCATAGGTTGAAGGACGTCCTATATTCTTTTTTTCCAGCTCTTTTACCAGGCTCGCTTCTGTATAGCGTGGCGGCGGCTTGGTGAAATGCTGTATGGGGTCCAGATTCTGAAGAGTGAGCATGTCGCCTACCTTCATATCAGGCAGCTCCACATCGCCTTCCTTGTTTGCTGACAGCACACGTGTGTAGCCATCAAATTCCATGATGCGGCCACGAATACGCATTTCGTGCTTGTCCGCATGTACTTTTACCGTGCTGCTCTTATATCGCGCTGGTGTCATCTGACAGGCCACGAACTGCTGCCAGATCAGGTTGTAAAGACGGACCGCATCACGGTCCAGCTTGTCCAGCTGCGAGGAATTCTCAAGCACATTGACATCCGAGGGTCGAATGGCCTCGTGAGCTTCCTGTGCGCCTTCCCGACTGCTGTAGCTGATCGGGTTATCCGGCAAGTACTTGTCACCGAAATTGGTCTTAATATAGTCGCGGGCCATGACAACTGCGTCACCACTGAGCGCTGTGGAGTCAGTACGCATGTAAGTAATAAAGCCAGCCTCGTATAGGCGCTGCGCCATAGTCATGGTTTTTTTCACACTAAAGCTCAAGCGCGTGGACGCCGCCTGCTGAAGTGTGGAAGTTATAAAGGGGGCACGAGGTTTTGATGAAGTCGGTTTGTCCTCTCGCTCAGTGACCTTGTACTCGGCGGGCTCGAGGAGTGCCATGGCTGCTCGTGTATCGTCTTCATTAGTCGGTTTGAATTCGTTTCCATCCGCTTTCAGGACCTGGAAGCGAAGCGGTTCCTCGTCATCAGCCATGCCTGGTGTTTTCAGGTTGGCATAAAGCTCCCAGTATTCCTCAGGAATAAAGGCATGAATTTCCCGCTCTCTTTCCACGAGGATTCGCACGGCGACGGATTGGACGCGTCCAGCAGAGAGCCCTCTGGCGACTTTTGCCCATAATAGGGGCGACACCATGAACCCAACCACGCGGTCCAGGAAACGCCTTGCCTGCTGGGCTTCGACATGCTTCAGGTCGAGGTCACCCGGCTTTTCAAAGGCCTCCTGGATGGCTTTTTTGGTAATTTCGTTGAAAACCACCCGCTTGTAGCGGTAATCATCACCGCCAATCGCTTCCTTGAGGTGCCAGGCAATAGCCTCCCCCTCACGGTCAAGGTCGGTGGCGAGGTAGATAGAATCAGAATTCTTGGCTAGCTTTTTCAGTTCGCTGACAACCTTTTCCTTGCCCGGAAGAATCTTGTAGTTGGCTTTCCAGTTTTTCTCTGGATCGATCCCCATCCGAGCAATGAGTTGCTCCTTGGCTTTTTTTGCCTTGTGGATTTTCTTTTTTTCGGGGTCCATCTTGCGCGTCTCAGCTGCAGCTTTAGCGCGTGCTTTAGGGTCGACCTTGGTGCTGGAGCCGCTGGTCGGTAGATCACGGATATGGCCGACAGAAGACTTCACGACAAAGTCTTTGCCAAGATATTTGTTGATTGTTTTCGCCTTGGCGGGCGACTCAACAATGACCAGTGATTTGCTCATTTATAAATCTTTTTTCCGTTTAAACCAGTTTGTTTTGCGCTGCTTTGATCAAAAGTTTTACTCTTTTTTTTTATTGTTTCGATCAAAACAGGCGACATATTTAATGTCTGTTGCGCCGTGGGTCAAGACCATTAAACCTTTTTTCTTCTTTTTTATGCAGTAAAAACTGTTGTGCGATACGAAATAACCTGTAAATAACAGTATTTTTCTTTCTGCAAACAAAGCAAAAATATTTTTTCCGACCAGAGCCCAAAAAAGGCGGGCATTAAACCACCGCTTTTTTGAAAAGAAAAGGGTCTTTTTGGTTGGCGGGTTTTACCGGGATGGTCAGACTTCTACAGTCCAGCCCCGTGAATCTGCCTTTTCACCGCTCTGGATCTCGCGAAGAAGATCATAAAGTTCCTGCATGACAGGCCCTACTTCCTCGCCATTGCCATAGAAGGAATGCCAGGCCTCATCGAACCAGATTTTTCCTACGGGGGACAGCACGGCTGCAGTTCCACAGGCACCTACTTCGACAAAGCTCTTCACTTCCTTGCGCAACTCAATAGGCCTGTCCTCGGTCTCAAGTCCTATCTCTTCACTGGCCAGTGTCATCAGGGAGCGCCGGGTGATGCTTGGCAATATTGCCGAGGATTTTGGCGTAATGAGTTTTTTTTCTTTATTGAAGATGATGATGTTGGCAGATCCTGCTTCATCTATAAAGCGACGCTCGGCAGAATCCAGGTAAAGGGCCTCGTTAGCCCCCAACTCCTGAGCCTTGCGTGTGGCATACAGTCCACCAGGGTAATTAGCGCCGGCTTTGACATCGCCGGTGCCATGCGGTGCTGCTCGATCAAAATCAGAGACAGCAAGCGAGATGACCGACAACCCGCCACTTTTATAGTAAGGCCCAACGGGTGACACGATAACCCTGAATTCATATTCAGGAGCGGGTCTTAATCCCATGTTTTCCCCAATACCTATTAGCAGCGGACGAACGTACAGGGAAGCGCCGCTGCCAAAAGGCGGAACCCAGGCACTATTAGCGCGAACCGCTTCCTTGACCCCTTTGAGAAAAAGCTCCTCTGGGACTTCAGGCATAGACAGGCGGCGAGAAGTATTGCGCATGCGTTCACAATTGAGTTCAGGGCGAAATAGAAGAATGCGGCCATCTTCGGCCGTCTGTGCTTTCATGCCCTCGAAGCATTGCTGGGCATAATGAAGTGCCGGCGAGCCCTCATGGATATGCATCACTTCATCAGTGATGAGTTCACCTTTTGACCATGCGCCGTTGCTGTATCGTGCTGTAAACCGGAAATCTGTCTTGGTGTAGTCAAAACCGAGATTCTTCCAGTCAATTGGTTTCTTTTCCTGAGCATTCATCAGGTAATTCAGTGCCGTAGGTTTCAAAGGGTGCGTATTATAGCGGGCAAACTAGGATTTCTCCCAAGTATTTTCCGAGGCATATTCGAGACTCAGAAAAGCGCATCCCTGTCCTTTCCAGCCTTGCTCACTGTTCCTTGCTGCTAGTACCATCCATAGCCAGTCAGACCAATCCTTCAAAATCTAATGAGCAGTCACAATTCATACCCTTTAATAGACATTGGTGCCAACCTTTCCCATGAGAGCTTCTCGGGCCACCTCGACCAGGTGATTGATGAAGCGATGCAGGTTGGCATTGAGCACATCATGGTTACCGGAACGTCTGTTACCGGCAGCCAGGACGCTTTCTCACTGACAGGACAATACGAGGGGTTTTTATCAAGCACCTGCGGCGTCCATCCCCATGAAGCTCATACCTGCGATAAAGATGCACTGACAGCACTACAGGGCATGGCAGAAAATAATAATGTTAAAGCCGTAGGTGAAACCGGCCTGGATTATTTTAGGGACTTCTCTCCCCGCGACAAGCAGAGAGACGCCTTTGCTGCACAACTGGAACTGGCTGTCCAACTTAACATGCCTATATTTCTCCATCAGCGTGACGGACACCAGGATTTCATCAGAATTCTGCGCGAATACCGCAACAGCCTGTCCCGCGGCGTGGTGCATTGCTTTACAGGAACCAAAAGTGAACTTGAAGATTACCTAGAGCTGGATATGCATATTGGCATCACTGGCTGGATATGTGATGAACGCCGTGGGCATCATCTGCATGAAATTGTTGATCTGGTTCCCGAAAACCGCCTGATGCTGGAGACCGACGCGCCTTATCTGATGCCACGAAACATAAGGCCCAAGCCAAAAACCCGGCGCAATGATCCTGCCAATCTGGTCTGGGTACTCAAGACAGTGGCAGAGTGCCTAAACAAATCTGAAAAAGCTGTTGCAGAGTCCACGACGGCAAATGCTAGGGATTTTTTCAATCTTTAAATTCTGATATGTTCACCAAACATTACGAACCCAAGGGCATCAAGATTATCTAGCCGTCTAGGCCCTCCGCCAGAAACTCCCGAAATTCCTGTTCCGTGAATGGCCAGCCTATCTCGAAATCCTTATTCTCAAAGCAAAACACCGGAATCCGAATGCCGTAAAGCTCAACAAGCTCATCGGAATTGCTGATATCCACTTTGGTGATCACAATTGCCATTGAAGAAATTATCGGTTCTACCAGTTCCAGCGCCGTTTCACACAGGTGGCATGCCGGGGTTGAATACAGGATAAGAGACTTCCGACCTATGGGCATTTATTATTGCTTCCTTAAATTGCTGCCAGAATCAGGTATCAGGATTAGTTTAAGGCTGATTGTGGTCTCACTATAGTTGCTGATTGATGGGTGCTCAACCCGGTTTTCAATAGTCCGAAAATCACTATAGAATCGCTCTTTTCGTGCTAAGCGTCTCTCATGGCGACTTCAGAAACACTATTCGCAGTAGAGTTAGTATTCATGACACAAATCGAAGTAATTACCACCCTCAAAAACTGGCTTGGCGAGCATATTATTGGCCAAGAAAAACTGATCGATCGCCTGCTGATCGCCCTTCTCGCTGATGGTCATCTCCTGGTTGAAGGTGCTCCCGGGCTCGCCAAGACAAAAGCCATCAAGAACCTTTCGGAAGGGATTGAGGGCGACTTCCACCGCATCCAGTTCACACCTGACCTGCTACCAAGTGACATCACCGGAACCGAGATTTACCGTCCTGAAGATGGCAGTTTCAGGTTTCAGCAGGGCCCGATTTTCCACAACCTTGTCCTTGCCGACGAGATTAACCGCGCCCCTGCCAAGGTGCAGTCAGCACTGCTGGAGGCCATGGCGGAACACCAGGTCAGTGTCGGCAGGGAAACATTTGAACTGCCCAAACTTTTCCTGGTGATGGCGACACAGAACCCGATTGAGCAGGAAGGCACTTATCCCCTGCCCGAAGCCCAGCTTGACCGCTTTCTGATGCATGTCACCGTGGACTATCCGGATACTGATTCAGAGCGTGAAATTCTGAACCTGGTCCGCAACGAGGCCCGGAAAATAGGCACAACTCCTCCAAAAGTAGTGCCCCAGACCAGTCTTTTTGCAGCACGTCAGGAAGTACTGAACATCCACATGGCCGAACCCGTCGAGGAATATGTCTTGCAGCTAGTGATGGCTACCCGCAATCCTGCTCCCTACAGCGAGGAGCTCAGCAAATGGATTGACTTCGGCGCCAGTCCACGAGGAACGATATCTCTGGATTTATGCTCCCGTGCCCATGCCTGGCTCAAGGGTAAAGACTTTGTCAGTCCTGAAGATGTACATGAAGTGTTTCATGATGTCCTCAGGCACCGCGTCCTGCTCAGCTTTGAAGCTGAAGCGGCCGGCGTAGATGCCGATCAGGTGCTAACCCGTATTCTTGAACTGGTACCTTCGGCCTGATCAAGCGTGTCCCGTAAACGTCAGATTAACAACAAGCAGGAGCAGTATCGCAGCCGCGGGGCTTTTATCACGCTCAAGCAGCTGTTCGATCTGCGCCATGTCGCTAAGACGCTGGAACTGGATTACCAGTCACGATCCCGGCTGGGCATGTCAGGCTCCCATATTTCCAAGCACAAGGGGCGCGGTGTCGATTTCGAGGAATTCAGAGCCTACCAGCCCGGCGATGATATTCGCCAGATCGACTGGCGCGTCACTGCCAGAACCGGCAGGCCATTTACCAAAGTATTCCGTGAAGAGCGTGAGAGGCCGGTCATTATCGGCTGCGATCAAAGCCACAACATGTTTTTTGGCAGCAAGGTAGCTTTCAAGTCCGTGGTTGCAGCTGAGGCGGCGGCGATTATCTGTTGGACGACCGTTGATAACGGGGACCGGGTTGGTGGCGTCGTTTTTAACGACACCCAGCAGGAACTGATTAAACCCCGTCGCAGTAAACGCTCTGCCCTGCGTTTTCTTGATGAACTGGCGGAATATAACCAGGAACTGGTAAGCCACCACAAGGCTCTTGAAACGCAGGAAAACTATTTGCTTCAGGCACTAGAACAGATGTACCGTATAACCCGCCCGGGATCTAACGTCTATTTATTAAGCGATTTTCAGCAGTTTAATGATCGATGCCGGCATTACCTCCACCAGCTGGCAATTCATAACAGTGTAACCTGCGTTTTTATTTATGATGCCCTGGAAGAGAACCTGCCGGTTCCGGGAGTCTACAGTATCACCGATGGCCGTGCGAGAAGCACCATCAACACCTACAAAAAGTCGGTTCGAAATCTCTACCATGAACAGTTTGAGGACCGCCGGGCTCAGCTGTTGAGTGAATTCAATAAAATGAAGGTGCCAATGATAGCCTTGAGAACAGACCAAGTTGTCCTGGACCAATTGGAAACATGGAAGCAGAAGACCCCTTAAGCCAGCTCAGAGATATCCATTTACCTGAGCCCGTGACATCATGGCCTCCTGCGCCAGGGTGGTGGTTCATCCTGCTCCTGATTCTTATCGGTCTCGTGTTCATCTACCGTCATACCATTGCTGCACTGATTCAGCGGCGCAAACTTGCCATCGCGCTCGGGGAGCTCGATGCAGCACTCGAGCACTACAACGAAACTGCTGCTTACGAAAACAAACAAAACCAGGCCGGGCTTGACTATCTAGCCGCCATCAATATCTTGTTAAAACGTGTTGTGCTCGTACTCTATTCTGACTCGGATGCGGCCCATCTTTCCGGCCGCGATTGGCTGGGGTTCCTCGACACTGAAGGCAACTCTGATGCTTTTACTTCGGGCGATGGAGCAATTCTCGCCGACGGCATTTACAGGAAAGAGTTTGATGCAGATGCCGCTGCCCTTCATGAGGTGGTCCACAACTGGATTACCCGGGCCTACGATAGAGCCCAGGTTCAGGCTTCACCGATGGCCGGTTTTTTTAAACGCAGGAAGGAGGCCGCAAATTGATTCAGTTTGTTTGGCCCCTGGTCTTCATACTCCTGCCGCTGCCATGGCTGGTTAACCGTCTGCTGCCCCGGGCAGCCAACAAGGATGCCTCGCTTTACGTTCCGTTTTTTACATCTCTTTCCCAAATAGAAAAAGTGACCCCACGTATCGGCGCCCGAAATCGAATCATTACCTTGCTGGCCCTGCTATGCTGGACATTGCTGGTAACCGCCGCAAGCCGCCCGCAATGGGTGGGTGATCCGGTGCAGCTGCCGACAACCGGGCGCGACCTGATGCTTGCCGTGGATATTTCCGGCTCAATGGAAGCGCAGGATATCCAGCTGAATGGCCAGAATGCAACGCGTCTGCAGGTTGTGAAGTCAGTAGTAGGTGATTTTGTCGAGCGGCGGACTGGTGACCGCCTGGGGCTTATTCTCTTTGCGGCCAGGGCTTATACCCAGGCGCCCCTGACATTTGACCGGGATACGGTGGAGACCCTACTTTTCGAGGCCGAAATTGGCATCATCGAGGAAAACGCTACGGCTATTGGCGATGCTGTTGGACTTGGCGTCAAACATCTCAGGGAGCGCCCTGAGTCCAGCCGCATTCTCATTCTACTGACCGATGGAGTAAACAATGCCGGAGAAGTGTCACCACTGCAAGCTGGCGACCTCGCTGCGAGGGAAAATATTCGTATTTACACTATCGGAATAGGTGCTGATGCGTCGACGTCGAGTTCTGTCTTTGGTCCTCGTACCATCAATCCGTCTGCAGATCTTGATGAAGATACCCTGACACGAATCGCCGTCAGCACAGGAGGCCAGTATTTTCGAGCGCGGGACCGTGAGGAACTGGAGGAAATCTACAAGTTGCTTGATGAATTGGAACCTGTTGAGCAGGAAGCGGAAACCTTCAGACCGACCACGTCTCTCTTTTATTACCCACTGGGACTGGCACTAACCTTCAGCTTCCTCATTGCATTCTTCCGCCTTCCTTGGGCACTGCTGCTTGCCAAACGACAAAACATGGATGTTCCTCAAAGCCGGGAACCTGAACCAGGCATTGGCGAGGTGCAGGCATAATGACTTTTGTACCCGCTGAACTCATGGAAAATTTTCATTTTCTCCGTCCTCTTTTCTTGTGGGGTCTGATACCGGCATTTATCTTTTTCTGCCTGCTTCTATATATACAGAACAACCGCAGTACCTGGACCCGAGCTATAGATCCTGCTTTGCTGCCTTTTCTGCTGGAAAAAAGTACTTCACCTAAAGCTATATACCCTGCCTTTGGCTTGTTGCTGCTCTGGACGCTTGCCATTTTGGCTCTTGCTGGTCCTGTCTGGCAGCAAATTCCGGTACCTGTGCAAGAACGAGAAGACGCGCTCGTTATCGTGGCCGATATGTCCATGTCCATGTACGCTACGGATGTCGCCCCCAACAGAGCCGTGCGTGCCCAACGCAAGATTATCGACGTCCTCAATAGTCGGCGCGAGGAAGGACAGACTGCACTGGTAGTTTACGCTGGCGATGCACATGCTGTAACGCCGCTGACCGATGACGTAGAGACCATCAACAACCTGGTCCCATCGCTGCAGCCCAATATCATGCCTGTTTTTGGCAGCCAACCAGCTATCGGCGTAGATCTTGCTTTGACCTTGCTGGAGAACAGCAACCTTCCGGAAGCACAGATCCTTATGGTCACTGATGGTGTTGCCCCGGATGATATTGGCTCAATACAAAACCTGCTTGATGGCACGCTTCACAGGTTCTCTGTCCTCGGCATTGGTACCGAGTCAGGCTCTCCGATTCCACAAGAAGGCGGCGGTTTTCTCCGTGACAGCAACAATGCCATCGTAATTCCCCGTCTAGAGCGTAGCCTCCTGCAGCAACTCGCTGCTAACACCGGGGGACGATATGCGGACGCCCTGCTGAATGACGAGGATATCAACTACCTGCTTAATGAAAGTATTTTTGATGAAAATGAAAATCTCGTTAATGTCGAACGGGAATTTGATATCTGGTACGAAACCGGTCCTTACCTCCTTCTGCTGGTATTGCCATTGGCTGCACTCGCTTTTCGCCGCGGCTGGCTACTGGGTTTATCTCTGGTCTTCATCTTTGTACCAGATCAGTCGGCTTATGCCTGGGAACTCAAGGATTTATGGATCAATAAGGATACCCAGGGAACTACAGCCTTCGAAGAGGAAAATTACGCCGAAGCAGCAACTCTCTTTGAGGATGATGCCTGGCGCGCCGCTGCCAATTATCGCACCGGAAATTTTGAAAATGCCGTCGCGGATCTAAATCTTCTTGAAGATGCCGAGTCCCACTATAATCGCGGTAACGCCCTTGCCCGACTGAATCGTTTTCCGGAGGCTATAAGCGCCTATGAAGAAGTGCTGGCTATGGCGCCGGACCATGAAGATGCGCAGTACAATAAAGAGCTGCTGGAACAGTTAATGGAGGAGCAACAGCAGGAACAGCAGCAGCAACAACAAAACAGCGAAGGCGACAACCAGGAACAGGAACAGCAGGAAGGCGACGAACAGCAGGATCAACAACAGCAGCAAAACCAGGATCAGCAAACTGAACAGTCTGACCAGGATCAGCAACAGGAGCAGGAACAGAACCAGGACCAGCAGGAATCTGACCAGGACAGCGAATCGGAGCCTCAGGAACAAGAAATGCCAGAACCGCAGGAAGGCGAGGAACCTGATTCGGAGGAAGAGCAGGCAATGCAGCAGTGGCTTAGAAGGATTCCAGATGATCCTGGTGAGCTGTTAAGAAGAAAATTTCAGTATCAGGCAGCCAGGAGACGCTTTGAGGAAATACAAAACCCCAACTTGGCAACACAGGAAGGTAACGACGAAATATGGTAAGTCCCCTAATACAAAAACTTTTCGGCGGGTTACTCCTACTTATCACCGTTGCTGCTGCACTGGCGCAAGCCCCTACTGATACTCAGAATCTGACGGCGTTTGTTGATCGTAATGAAATAACGCTGAATGAAATTCTCACTCTGACGGTGCGCGTTGACAGCTCGCTTGGAAATGCACGCCCTTCTCTTGGCGGTCTGAATCGAGATTTCGAACAGGTGGGCAATATCAACACTCGCAGTTCGTACACTAACGTAAATGGTAACGTGCAATCTTTCGTTGATTACATAGTCAGGCTGCGTCCTCGCTCAGCAGGGACTCTAACAATTCCTGCCCTGCGCATTGGTAGTGAAGTCAGTACGCCTATCAGGGTAACCGTGGGAGAAGCAACTCAGGTTAATCCTTCAGGTAATAATGAAATATTCATTATGTCTGAGGTCTCCAAGGACAGCGTATATGTCCAGGAGCAGCTTCTATACACCATTAAGCTTTATTACTCGATAAGTTTTGACCAGGGCGCACAGTTGACTTCACCTCAGGTGGCCAACTCGGTTGTCCAGCAACTCGGAAGCGATGAAACCTTCTCAGAAATTGTCGACGGCATTCGTTATAACGTTACCGAGAGAAAATTTGTCATTTTTCCTCAGAGCAGCGGCGAGCTAGTTATCCCGCCTGTTTACTTCACGGCAACTGTGGGGCGACGTGGCGGACTGACGAGGTTCTTTAATAATCGCACCAGTGTTCGGGAAATCAACCTGGCTAGTGATACGCATAACATTGAAGTGAAAGGGAAACCTGCAAACTTTCCCGCAGGTCAGACCTGGCTTCCGGCAGCTAACCTGAGCATATTGGAAAGCTGGAGCGGCGCGCTCGACAATCTCGATATTGGAGATTCCATCACTCGCAATATAAAGATTTCAGCGACGGGTCTGAACAGCTCGTTGCTACCAGGAATTTCCTACGAGGAAATACCAGGCCTCAAGTTTTATCCTGATCAGCCTGTAACCGAAGACACCGCTGATGAGTTTGGCGTTACAGGCTCGCGTGCCGAGGGGATAGCCATTGTCTCTTCAGAGGCAGGCGACTTTGTGATTCCCGAGCTCGTAGTTTACTGGTGGAATACTGCCACTGATATTTTGGAGGAATCTGTAATACCTGCCCAGACATTAAAGGTAATCGAGGGTGCCAGCCCAATATATAATTCCATGCCTGACCTTTCTGGCCTGCAACCAGAGCCTGGCGCATTTTCTTCTAGCGGCGCAGCTACACCGGCACCCCAGATGACAGGCCTCTACTTGTTCTGGATATCGGCAACGACGGTGTTCGCCGCCGCGTGGCTGTTTTCAACCTTGATGTGGCTGCGCAGCCGTCAACAACTAGCTTACGCTTTGACTGCCACACCCACCATGATGCGCACGGAAAAGAAAGAGGTCAGGCAACCAGCTGCTTCTGCCGATATGGCGCTCAAAGTTCTGAAAACCGCGGTTGCTAAGGGTGACCCGAGCGATATCAAGCGCTGTATCCTTGCCTGGGGTCAGGCTCTGTTTGAAGACCGTAACTTGATTACACTCGGCAGAATACAGGCCCGCTTTAGTGACAATGAACTGAATAATGCGCTGAACTCATTGGAACAATCGCTCTACAGCCTAAAAAACGCTGGCGGAATAGACGGTGAACTGCTGATTAATGCCGTTTCCCGTCTTCACCGTAAAGGCAAAGATGTCACGAAAAAGAAAACTGACTACAGCCTGCCGCCCCTGTATAAAAATTAAAATCCGCTGGAATGAAATCGAAGTAGGCATGCAGCTCCGTAGCCTCATGAAAAATATTCACGACAGGAATCGCGCACGGCAAGGACGCAGACCTCATCAACCACTCCAAAGGTGCCAATATTTTTGGATTTACCAAAACCGCCGATGCCATGCTGGCCTATAGCGTTATCTGACACTTTTTAAAATATACATAAAACCCGGCTAATGCCGGGTTTTTGTTTTATGCCTGAGGATAATTAAGCAGATTTTAGAAGGCGATTACTTTTGCCATTAATGGCAATTTGGCGCGGCTTCATTGCTTCGGGAATTTCCCGGACAAGCTCAATGTGAAGTAGACCATTTTCCATGGTGGCCCCTTTTACCTTGATATGATCGGCAAGTTTGAAGGTGCGCTTGAAGTTACGTTCTGCAATACCGCGGTGCAGGTAGTTGCGCTCGACACTATCATTGCTTTCTTCCTTGCTGGAAGAAACGGTCAATGTATTGTTTTCAACTTCAACATTAACCTCGTCGTCAGCAAAGCCGGCAACTGCCATGGTAATTCGATACTCGTCTTCCTTAACCAGTTCAATATTATAGGGTGGAAAACTGGTGCCACTCCTTTCATTGCTGGAGACGCTGTCGAGCAAGGAAGCGAGGTGGTCAAAGCCAATGGCCGAACGATAAAGCGGTGAAAAATCAAAATTTGTCATGCAAATATCCTCCTGAGAAGCAATATTCAAATTAGCGGCCTGTTCCTAGGAACCAGACCAGATAAGTAAAGTAAACTTTCAACCTTTACACTGAATAAGTAGGGTTGCAGTAGAAAATTTCAAGGGCTGAAATATTGATATAAATCTACTTCTCGAAATGCCTGCATGAATCAGCAGACAAGTATGAAAATTGGAAGTTGTACCTGCATTGAGTCATGACAAACCTTGTACAGGGTCCATGTCAAATAAGGTCTCGAAATAAAAGAAAAAAAGGTTGAGTCGGACGATTTCAAGCCTGGCTGCTCTCTATATCATCGTCTTCTCTTAGATAGGCAAAACGTGGAGCTTCAGATCCGTCGATAGTTACCGTGCCTGAAAACATTTCTAGTGGGCGCACCCAGTAGGCTTGGTCGTCATCTTTTCCATACAGGGGATAATACAGCACTAAATCTTCCTCGGTTTCACTGTGTTTAGCAGTACCGATTACACGATAGTTGTTACCTTTATAGTGCCTGTAGATACCTTTTTTTATTAATGAATTCATATGGTAACCAGCTTTTATTAATATCATATTTAAAATGCCTTTATCTCCGATTAATCGGAGTTCTGAATACTGAAGATGGGAATTCTTTAAAGGGTTACGTCATGTTTGAAACTATCCAGGCCGCAGACAGCAAGTTATTCCTTTCAGTTTTCAGTAAATACAGCATCTCTTCACTTTCAAAATCAGCCCGGCTAATTTCATGTTCTGCTGATGGTTGGCTTTATTTCCTGCTAGTACCAATTATATTTCTGATTAAGCCTCAACAAGCAAATCAAATTTTGCTACTCGCGATACTGGGCTTTGCCGGCGAGCGGCTGATATATTTTATGCTTAAATCCTATTTCAAGCGTCGCCGTCCTCCAGAATACCTTGATAGTGTAGAATCATTGATCACCGCCTCGGACGAATTCAGCCTGCCCTCTGGACACACCTCTGCAGCTTTTTTCTTTGTGACCTTCCTTTGCGTCGGGATAAGCCCGCTATTTATACCGATGTATTTGTGGGCCATGGCGGTTGGGCTTTCCAGGGTGATCCTTGGCGTTCATTTTCCTGGCGACATTCTTGCTGGGGCTGCAGTTGGCAGCATGCTGGCCCTGACCGTTATCTAGAAAGAAACCCTTAATTCATCTCCATGAAACGACGAATTGCCTGTTAAGAGCTTGGGCGCGGCTCAATTTTTCCTGTTCAGTCACAGAGCTGAAAGCACGGTCCATGGACATATTGGTGATTGATGTCACCTCGCCCGTCCACTGTAGCTGCACAGCCACTACCCTATACCTGTAAGGCATGAGCGTTATGCCAGCTGCCTGGTGATAGCGCTATATGTGAAAAAGATAGAGTTTCAGTTTAAACGTATTTACCGGCGGTTGCGGTTTTCAGCTCGGTTTGCACAGGACAATAAAGGCGGCGCCGACAATAAACCATGGCAGAATGCCATGTAAGCTCAATAGAAAGGTTTTTCGATACACCCTGCCAAAAAGTCGACTAAACAAGGCAAACTGGGGACTGTTATCGTAATTCAATACAAAGCGGTGCGTCGCTGGTGAACTAGATACAGAAATAGTCGAGGCCTAAAACCTTGGCAATTGTCTGCGTAAGAGTAGTCTTACCAGTGCTTGGCATGTCTTCCATGATTGGGTGACCATCGGCAAACCAACAGGGCAGGGAGAGCCTGATTTATTTTCCTTGTCCAAGAATACTTTGCCAACCTCTTCATCAGCCACTTATGTACTTTCCCTGTAATTTGGTAGGAGAAAACTGAGATACTGGAAAAGCTTCCTCTTTCCTGGCTGTCTGTTCAATTACCCAGCGTTATGAAGCTCAAGTATGTCTTCATCCTCTGTGGTGTTTGTTATGCCCGTTTTTGCACCGATGCGTTTTTTCTTGGCGGCATCATTACGCTTCTCTTCGAGCTTCGTTAGATAGGTTTCACTAACATCACTGGTCACATAATTTCCATTGAAAACCGAGCACTCAAAATCCATTGGGATGATGCTGCCCTCTGCGCAGGAAGCAATGAGGTCCTCCAGGTCCTGGAAGATCAGCCAGTCAGCCCCGATGGCTTCCCGGACTTCCTCTACTGTCTTACCATGCGCAATCAGTTCCGTGACAGCCGGCATATCGATGCCGTAGACGTTCGGAAAGCGAACCGGTGGCGCGGCTGAACAGAAATACACTTTCCTTGCACCTGCTTCCCGCGCCATTTCAATAATCTGCTTACAAGTTGTTCCGCGCACAATCGAGTCATCAACCAGCAGCACATTTTTATCTTGGAATTCCAGCGGCGTCGCATTTAGCTTCTGCTTAACCGACTTTTTGCGCTGGCTCTGTCCCGGCATAATAAATGTCCTACCGATATAACGGTTCTTAACGAAACCTTCCCGATACTTAACACCAAGGGCATTGGCCAATTCTACTGCTGAGGTTCGGGAAGTATCCGGTATGGGGATCACAACATCGATATCATGATCCGGCCTCTCCCTTTGAATCTTTCGTGCCAGGTTGTCGCCCATGCGCAAGCGGGACTTGTAGACAGATATGCCATCGATCATGGAGTCAGGACGGGCAAAATACACATGCTCAAAGATACAGGGGGTAAGCTTGCTCTCATCGGAACAGATGCGGGTCTGCAGGTTGCCGTCTTGGTCAATGTAAACCGCTTCGCCGGGAGCCACGTCCCGGATTAGTTTGAACCCTTGTGAATCAAGCGCAACGCTTTCAGAGGCAATCATATACTCATCACCCTTTCGGGTACGTCGCTTACCAAATACCAGCGGCCTGATACCGTATTTATCCCTGAAGCCGACAATCCCGTAACCCACCAGCATGGCTACCGCGGCATAGGCACCTCGGCATCGTCGATGTACGGCTTCGATGGCAGTAAAGACATCATCAGCCGTTGGCTTGATCTTGTTCAGTGTCTGCAGCTCGTGGGCAAAAACGTTAAGCAACACTTCGGAATCAGAATCAGTGTTCAGGTGACGCAGGTCATCACGAAAAATATCTTCACTGAGCTCTTCGGAATTAGTTAGATTGCCATTATGGGCAATACTGATGCCATACGGAGAGTTTACGTACAAAGGCTGGGCTTGGGCAGGCCCGCTGCTGCCCGCCGTGGGATAGCGAACATGGCCAATTCCCATGGTGCCGGTGAGTTGACGCATGTGGCTGGTTCTGAAGACATCCCTGACCAATCCGTTGTCCTTCCGCAGGTTCAGCTTGCCCTGGTCGCTTGTTACTATCCCCGCTGCGTCCTGTCCTCGGTGCTGGAGCACGGTAAGACTGTCATAAAGCGCCAAGTTTACATTGGATTTACCAACTATACCGACTATACCGCACATGGTTTTCGCCCTGCCTTAGTAAACACCACTATGTTTGCATTAAATGAAGATTCACGCTTGTCGAGACAACGACTATGCCGTTACCCCAGCACCGGCTTCCTTACCAATCTCAAAAAAGCCCTGAAGATAATCAATCATGGCGACTGCATACGGCACCAATCTTGAGCCATCAAACCAGTGCTGGGAAATATCCAGCTGGATGCCAACAAGTACTATGATCAGCATTATGATCACGCCGCGCAGAACACCGAATATGGCACCCAGTGTCCTGTCCACCCCCTTTAAACCAGCTGCTTGTGTTAACTTGGAAACCAAGTTGCTGATTAATGAGCCCGCTAATATTACCCCAATAAACAGAATCGCAAACGCTGCTATTCTGCGTAAGCTCGCGTTATTAATCAAATTTTCGATGAGATCAGCAAGTTGCGCACTGAATAACGTGCCAGCAACAATGGCAGCAAACCAGCTGGCAAGTGAGAGCGCTTCCTTGATCAAGCCCCTAAACACACCAATCAGGGCAGAAATGGCAACAATACAGAGAATAATGATATCAATTACTGCCATAATTTCTGCTGGTCAGGACAGGCTTAGTGCTCCAGCTCCTCTATTTCAAATTGGACGACGGCGCCCTCAAGGTCAAATCCGTCTGCAAGTTCCTGCCTCAGGGTTCCGACCTCACTTTCAGTCATAACGGGGCCAACGTAGACCCCTGTTAATGGCCCCCTGGTGGTTTGAAGCGGACGGCTGAATGCCCGATAGCCGCCAGATTTAAGACGCGTAACGAGTGCTTCTGCGTTAGCCATTTCACCAAAAGAACCCAGCCTTACCATCCACGTGGCCGGCAATCCGGCACTGTTCAGCTGCGGACGCTCCGGAGCAGGAGGTGCAGCGTAGTTATTGGCTGTGATTTGATTTTCGGTATTGTCTGTCTGGCCTGTGCTTTCGGAGAGGTTGTCAGAGGTGATTTGGGGACGCTGCTGTTCAATGATCGGCTCTACGGGTAACGGTGGCGGGTCAGGTATCTCAGTAGTCATGGCCGGCGGTGAAACGCCTTCGCCATCAAGCAAAATAGGAATAAAGATGATAGCAAGACAACCAATCACTATCGTACCCACCAGGCGCTGTTTCATCACAGTGTTCAAAGCAACTCCATTACCGCGGTAACGGTAAAAAACGATCCAGTTACGAGTAAGGCCAGTGGTTTTCCTGACTCCTTAAGCGATTCTGCTTCCTTCTCAGCGGCCAGGTATGCTTCCCTGATTGTGTTGAACTCTGAAGCTTTGCCAACATCTGATTCGGAGAGGCAATTATATAGTATTTTTGCCTCGAGACCCCTCTCTTCGTGGATGCCGGCAACATACCAGAATGGATCAAGGTCGCTGAATATTTCGAGCACCTCCCGGTAATTTTTATCTGCCAGCATGGCAAAAACCAACAGTATCCTGTGGCCTTGAAAAGAAGCCTGCATCTGCTGCACGAGGCGCCGGGCTGCATGCGGGTTATGTGCAACGTCCAGTATCAGCGGATACCCCCTTTCAACTAGCTGGAATCGGCCAGGCAGCATTGCAGACACCAAACCGGCTTCCAAAGCTTTTCGACCGATTCCCGGTACGGCCAGCATGACGGCCTGCAGCACCGCGGCACAGTTATCCAGCGGAAAGTCATTTCTAGGTAAACTTTCAAACGTTATTTCATTACCCTGGATATCTTTTCCCTGCCATGTCCACGAGCCGCCCGTTTTGGAAACGGCGGAAAACGCAACGCCATTTTGATAAAGGTTTGATCCGATAGTAGTGGCATGATCGGTAAGACTATGTGGCGTCTGTCTTTCACCAACGATTGCTGGTACACCCTTGCGGAATATTCCTGCCTTTTCTTTCCCGATGGCTTCGCGGGTATCACCGAGCCAATCCACATGATCCAGCGCGATGTTGGTCACAATGGCAATATCCGGATCTATGATGTTGACGGCATCAAGCCGTCCGCCAAGACCAATCTCGAGCACGGCAAAATCAGGCTGCTTTTTCGCAAAAAGTTGAAATGCTGCCAAGGTGCCAAATTCGAAATAGGTAAGTGGGGTGTCATCCCTTGCCCCTTCGACTGCAGCGAATGAATCGCACAGTTCCTCGTCAGTTGCGAGTCTTTCGCCAAGCCTGACACGTTCGTTATAAGTGAGAAGATGAGGAGATGTGTAACTGCAGGTACTGTATCCGGCGGCCTCGAGTATGGCGCAGAGCATTGTTACCGTTGACCCTTTGCCATTGGTGCCACCCACAGTAATTATCCGGCTGTTAGAGAGACTGATATCGAGCCTCGCAGCAACCGCACTGACCCTGTCAAGGCCAAGTTCTATGTTGCTGGGATGACATTGCTCCAGGTACTGAAGCCACTCATCAAGCGTCCGGGTCAAGCACTGCTCCAAGATTTATGGATGAAATCAGACTAGCTGCTGCTGGGTTGACTGATCGTTAAAATCGGTCATCATCTTTCCTACTAGGGAGCTGATGCGCTGTCGCATATGCTTGCGGTGAATTATCATGTCAATAGCACCATGCTCCAGCAGAAACTCGCTGCGCTGAAAACCTTCCGGAAGCTTTTCGCGCACTGTCTGACGAATGACATCCTGACCGGCGAAACCAATGAAGGCGTTAGGCTCTGCAATATTAATATCACCCAGCATGGCAAGGCTTGCCGAGACACCGCCGTAAACAGGATCTACCAGCACCGAAATATACAGGAGGCCGCGTTGCTTCATCTGCTCCAGGGCCGCTGAGGTCTTGGCCATTTGCATCAGAGAAATCAAAGCTTCCTGCATACGCGCGCCGCCACTGGTTGCAAAACAAACCAAAGGCAGTTCTTCTGCCAGACATCGATTCACAGCCAAGGTAAATTTCTCGCCCACCACCGAGCCCATGGAGCCGCCAATAAAACCGAATTCAAATGCAGCGGCAACAAGAGGCCTGCCGTTAACGGTTCCTTTTTTAACCACAAGCGCGTCATTTTCACCGGTGGCTTTTCTCGCGGCGGAGAGTCGGTCTCTGTATTTTTTCAGATCCCTAAATTTCAGAATATCGGTGGGCACGATATCAGCACCGAGCTCTTCCTGGTTATCTGTATCCAGGAATATTTCAAGACGTCTGCGTGCTGAGATCCTTAGGTGATGGTCGCATTTAGGACAAACCTCCAGGTTTTCGAGAAGACTGTCGCGGTAAAGCACAGCTTCACAGCGAGGGCATTTTTTCCAGAGCCCTTCCGGAACACTCTTGGTTTTGCCGGTAGTATCTGACCTCCCTACCGAAGGAAGTATTTTATCAATCCAGCTCATATGCTTTTTTGCCTGCCTCTTAAGCTAGTTCTTCTTAGACACGAAAATTAGCTATCCATTCCCTTGCGCATATCGTTTATCAAACTTATATGCTGCTGCAAATCCTCTATGCTGTAAGGCGTTCCAGCCTGTAATTCCTCTATCTTGTTTATCAGCGCACTGCCAACCACGACTGCATCAGCAATATCAGCGATCAGGGCCGCACTTTCAGCATTCTTGATTCCGAAGCCAACGCCAACAGGCAGCTCAGTCTGGCTTCGGAAACGTGCGAGGTTGCTTTTCACGGATTCAATGTCCAGATGACCTGCGCCGGTTACACCTTTTAATGAGACGTAGTACACATAACCGCTGCTCTGTGCACAGATCTGAGCCGCACGTTCGTCTGAAGTGGTCGGCGCAATCAGAAATATCATGTCAATATGTGACTTATCAACGATCTGCTTGAGATCATGAGACTCCTCTGGGGGCATATCCACAATCAGTATGCCGTCCACGCCGGCCTCTTCAGCCGCATCGACAAATGCCTGGTAACCCATGCATTCAACCGGATTAAGGTAGCCCATTAGCACCACCGGCGTATCGGCATTTTCCTTGCGGAAGCGACTAACAGTATCCAGCACATCTTTAAGGCTCGTATTGTTAGCCAGCGCTCTTTCCACAGCACGCTGAATTACTGGACCGTCAGAGGTTGGATCTGTAAAGGGAAAGCCAAGCTCAATTATGTCGGCCCCATTAGCAACCAGGGCATGCATAAGAGACAAGGTGGTCGCTATATCAGGATCCCCTGCCGTTAGGTAAGGAATCAAAGCCTTGCGGCCTGACGCTTCAAGTTGCTGGAAACAACTGCTTATTCTGCTCATAATGGTTTTCTCTTGCTAACGTCCAGCCTTCTCACACTTCCAGGCCTTCAATGTCAGCAACAGTATTCATATCTTTGTCACCGCGCCCGGAAAGATTCACGATAATGATATGGTCGCTGGGCAGCTTAGGCGCCTCCTTCATGACCCAAGCTATTGCATGACTGGTTTCTAGTGCAGGGATAATTCCCTCCATTCGTGTCAGGTAGCGAAACGCCTCAAGTGTTTCATCGTCAGTAACGGCTGTATAGGTGGCACGCCTTAGATCTTTCAGCCAGGCATGCTCAGGGCCAACGCCCGGGTAATCAAGTCCCGCCGAGATAGAATGGGTATCGAGGATCTGGCCGTTTTCATCATTCATGAGATAGGTTCGGTTGCCGTGCAGCACACCGGGCTGGCCAGTACAAAGTGGCGCCGCATGTTCGCCTGTTTCAAGACCATGACCGCCAGCTTCAACCCCGACGATGGCAACAGATTCATCCGGGATAAAAGGATGAAAAAGGCCAATAGCATTTGAACCGCCGCCAACGCAGGCAACCAGCGTGTCGGGCAGACGACCCGTCATTTCCAGGCACTGCTCCCTGGCTTCACGCCCAATAACTGACTGAAAGTCACGCACCAGCATGGGATAGGGGTGGGGACCAGCTACCGTTCCAATTATGTAATAGGTGTTGTCAACGTTGGTGGCCCAGTCTCTCAGGGCTTCGTTCATAGCATCTTTTAATGTACAGGAGCCCGAATCAACACCCACAACGTTGGCACCGAGCATTTTCATGCGGTATACATTTGGCGCCTGGCGCTTTATGTCATCCACCCCCATGTAGACGTGACATTCGAGGCCCAGGCGCGCTGCTACCGTCGCCGAAGCTACACCATGCTGACCGGCACCGGTTTCAGCAATTATGCGTGTTTTGCCCATCGCCTTGGCGAGAAGCGCCTGACCAATAGTATTGTTTACCTTATGGGCACCGGTATGATTCAAATCCTCGCGCTTCAGATAGATGCGGGCACCGCCAAGTGCATCGCTCATGCGCTCTGCGAAGTAAAGCGGTGAAGGCCGCCCGACATAGTGCGCCAGGTCATAATCAAACTCTGCCCAGAATTCGGGGTCTGCTTTCAGCTCGGCGTATTTACGGTTTAACTGCTCCAGGGCCGGCATCAGGGTTTCCCCTACAAAAATGCCTCCAAACTGACCAAAATGGCCATGCTCATCAGGTCCACTGTACTTCCCTTCGAGGGGTTTAGGTGCTGACACGATATACCTCTTCAATAAATTGTTGCATCAATCTTTCTGATTTAATTCCTGGACTTTCCTCGACACCGCTGGCTACATCTACGGCCCATGGTCTGACATGTTCTATGGCGTCAGCCACATTTTGCGGAGTCAGCCCGCCCGCCATTATTAGCGGCTGCTGGAGTGTTAATCCTTCAGCCAGCGACCAGTCGAAGGCTTTCCCTGTACCTCCGGCTTGAGTAGGATGCCAAGTATCCAGAAGAATGCCTGACGCTCCTTCATATTGCGCTATCTGCGCATCCAACTGTCCGGGCTCTCTGACCCTAATGGTCTTCCAGTAGGGTCGACCATAACCGGCACAGTATTCCTGGCTTTCTTCCCCGTGGAACTGCAGGATATCAAGGGTTACGTTTTCTAGCACCTCACGGACTTGTGATTCCGGGGCGTCCACGAAAAGCCCTACTTTCAATCCCTTGTCCCCAACCGCTCCAGCAATTCTCGCGGCCTGCTCGTTATCAACACACCTGGGACTGGGTGCATAAAACACCATCCCAATGGCATCAGCTCCCATCTCCACAGCTGCCAAGGCATCGCTATCTTGCGTCATGCCACAGATCTTAATGAATGTCCTGCGTTCTGTTTTCATCATCAATACCGACCCGGTCCGCTAGCTGCAATCCCGTTGTTCAGATTGCTGTTTAATCCGCGGTTCCAAGCAGTGTCAAAAACTGATCTGAATGTGTTTTAGATGGTAAGCCGGAAGGGTTAATCTATGTACGATTCTACCAAATGGCAGCCTGATAGCCTATATCTTCAACTTTGAAATAAAGAAAATCTCGGACCTTCTCCGCCAGCAGGCAGCCCAAACTTTTCCGGATAATTTACCTGTGACAGGTACAGGCCGTCAGGAACTGCGGTAATGCCGGCCTTTGTCCTGTCTTTCAACTCAAGGACATCCTTCGTCCAAGAGACAGGTCTATCTCCATGGCCAATGCTGATCAGTAATCCGGCTATGTTTCTCACCATGTGCAGCAGAAAGGCATTGGCTTGGATATCAATGAGGACATAATCCCCCTTTCGATTAACTGACAATTCATGGACATTGCGCATTGACGTAGAAGACTGACAGCCGGCACCCCGAAAAGAAGAAAAGTCATGTTCTCCCAGCAGTGACTGCCCAGCTTCATGCATGAGATCAGCATCAAGCGGCAGGTAATGTGGCGTGACCAGTCCATGCAGAATGGCCGGCCTCACCGGATTGTTGTAAATGATATAACGATAACGACGAGAAACGGCTGAAAACCGGGCATGAAATTCTTTCGGCACCTGCCTGGCCCAAAGCACTGTTATGGAACCCGGCAGATTTGAGTTGCCCCCTCTTACCCAGGCATCCTGCGGGCGCTCATGCTGATACTCAAAATGCACTACTTGGCCTGTTCCATGCACGCCGGCGTCAGTCCGGCCGGCGCAGACGAGCCTTACGGGGTGATTGGCAACTTGTGAAAGGGCAGTTTCCAGGGCTTCCTGAACGGTCGAGATTTCTCTGGATTTCTGACGCTGCCACCCATTGAAGCAACTTCCGTTATATTCAATGCCCAGGGCAACGCGGTAAGGAGGGCCGCTATCGGAAGCAGATTCTAGGAGCTTTCCCATTTCTCCAGCAATTTTTTCGCTTCGGCAATCTGGTTTTCATTGCCCTCGGCGATCACTTCTTTGAGGATTTCCTTGGCCCCTTCCATGTCGCCCATGGCCTCATAGGCTACAGCCAGGTCCAGTTTGGTTGATGACTCATCCCTATCCGTAATTGGGGCTTCTGCAGATTCATCATCGTCCTGTTCGAACAGGCTGCTGTCGATATTGTCTGGGTCAAAATCGTCACTGAAGTCATCTTCAGCTGGGGCATACGTTTCTTCTTCGATCTGTGCATCAATCTCTCCAAACGCCGTTGCAAGCGGGGCTGGCTCATCTTTATCCCTGGAAAAATCGATTTCGATTTCATCGCCTTCGTCAAATGCTTCTGGCCCATCTGCAACTACATTGCCACCAAATTCGTAATCTTCCAACTCTGTCTGGGCAGCACGGCGCCTCCAGACCAGGAAGCCAACAACCAGCAGAATCAGCGCTACGAGACTGGATAAAAGTACAACCGTATTTTCAAAAGCATGGTCGATCAGTCCCATCAGATAATCATTCTGCTGGGGTGGTTGAGCTGGCGTATCTGCTACCTGGGCGGCAACCGATTCGGCAGGAACAGGCTCTTCCGCAGCACTGGCGGCGAGATCTGCCTGAAGCTGCGCAAGACGCTCATCCTGCATGGCAATAATATTTTGAAGGATTTCAACCTGCTCTTCTAGCTCAGCAAAACGCGAACGCAGTTCCTGGTTTTCCAGCCTAGCCCTGTCGAGATTTTCTTCGCTAATGGCCAGCTGGTTTTCCAGAGTCGCGATTGTTTCAGCTAGTTCACTGTCGCCAGTGAGGAAATCCTCACCGTCCTCTCCGCTCAGAATGGTCAGCTCATCGTTACCCTGCTCAGCTACAGCGGCGTTGTTGTCGCTGAATGCCAGCGGCTGTGTCGATGCTGCCTGGTTCTGCAGGGCTATCTGGTTCAGGGCCTGGGACTGATCGATACTTCCTATTTCTCGGGCTGAAGGTATTCGAATCACCTCTCCCGCCCGAATCATGTTGACATTGTTATCAATAAACGCATTAGGATTAATGCGCTGGATAGCCATCATGGTCTGCTCGACAGAGACACTTGTGGAAGGACGCGATCTTGCCGCAATTTCGTAAAGCGTGTCGCCGGACTCGACAGTGACAGTTTTACTTTCCGGCGCTTCGGGTTCAACCACCTCGGCAACTGTCTCCCCGACCTCCTCTGCAGCAGGCGCAACCTGCTCTGCAAATGGTTCGGGATCGTTTTCGTCAACTGCTAACGCCTGGGGTAGATCTCCAGGGATCTCCTTTTGCTCATCACTTGCGAAGTGAGGCGAATCGATCAGGGCGGTGTAGTTACGTATCAGGCGCCCACTGGGCCAACGGACACTGATCACCATGTTCAGGAAAGGTTCAACAACCGGCTCGCTACTGCTGATAATCAGGACGCCAGTTTCGCTGTCCATAACGATGATTTCGAAAACGATATCGGCTCTACCCAGATCGGCAAGATCAAATTCATCAGAGGAGCCCATGCCAACCAGGATCTGGTTTTCACTGAGTCCATCAAGTTCAAAAAGCTGGATAGTGGCATCTAATGGTTCGTTCAGAGCGGAGTTGACGCGAAGCTGACCAAGGTCAAGCGCCATTGCGATGCTGGCATATAAGCCACTTGCAATCATCGCTACGATAGTCAACAGGGCGTGAAACTTTCTACATCCGGCCAGCATAGGTCTTCCTGTTATGGGCTTATTACGGATTTTTTACGACTTTTATTAGTGCTTTTTAGCGCCTCGTTACTACAGAAATCTTTTTAAGATTTCGTCGTAAGTATCCATTATAGATGGTCTTTTATCAACACCTCGGCTATTTGTATTGAGTTCAGCGCAGCACCTTTTCGTAAATTATCAGACACAATCCACAAATTCAGACCATTCGGGTGGGAGATATCCTTGCGGATGCGGCCAACCCAGACCTGGTCATTATCGGTTCCCTGCCCTATAGGCGTCGGATAGCCCCCATCCTCGCGGCTATCCATGATGGTAATACCCGGTGCCTTTTCGAGGAGTGCACGAGCTTCGTCAGCACCAAGTATCTCCCGGGTTTCGATATGCACGGCTTCGGAATGGGAATAAAACACAGGAACCCTGACGCAGGTCGGATTGACGACTATCGAGTCATCCTCAAGAATTTTCTTGGTTTCCCATACCATTTTCATCTCTTCCTTGGTGTAGCCGTTGTCCATGAACACGTCACACTGGGGGATCACATTAAACGCAATCTGACGCGGATAGACAGAGAGTTCCGCATCCTTGCCATTGAGAAGTCTGGCAGTTTGGCCGGCAAGCTCATCAATCGCCTCTTTCCCGGTGCCTGAAACGGCCTGGTAGGTGCAGACATTGATACGGTCAATGCCCACCGCATCCTGGATAGGCTTGAGGGCTACCATCATTTGTATGGTTGAACAGTTGGGGTTCGCAATAATGTTCCTGTTAGAATAGCCCTTCAAGGCATGAGCATTCACCTCCGGCACAACCAGCGGAATATCCGGCTCGTAGCGGAACTGCGAGGTATTATCGATAACAACACAGCCCGCCTCACCAGCTTTTGGCGCATAAACAGCTGAAACGCTTGCACCCGGCGAAAATAGGCCTATGTGGGCATTACTGAAGTCGAATTCAGCCAGGTTTTCAACGGTGTACTGCTTGTTGTTAAAAGTCATTTTCTCACCGGCACTGCGCTCGCTGGCCAGAAGGGACAGGTTACCGACCGGGAATTTGCGCTGCTCCAGGATGCTCAGCATTGTCCGGCCCACAGCCCCTGTGGCTCCTACCACAGCCACGTTGTATTTATTGCTCATATTTGTCCTTATTGCGCCCTGCCTGCTTTTGGATAGGGGTCACATTCATCAATCTTGTATGGTTTAGGAAATTGCTCGGATTAATTCTGGAAGTCAGGTCCCGATCGTCTTGAACAACCATGGGGACTGTTCCTGCCACTGCTTTTCAAAACTAAGGATTTCCTCCTTGTTCTGCAGGGTCAGGGAGATGTCATCGAACCCGTTCAGGAGGACATTTTTGCGGGAATCCTCTATATCGAAGCCAATCTCGCTCCCGTCTGGCTTGGTAATGGTCTGGGCATTAAGATCCACAGCCAGGCGATAGCCCTCTGTTGCTTCGGTTTCTCTGAACATTTTATCAACAATTTTTTCATCTAAAACAATAAGTAATATTCCATTCTTAACGCAGTTGTTGAAGAAAATATCTGCATAACTCGGTGCGATGATGCAACGGAAGCCGTAATCATCTAGCGCCCAGGGTGCGTGCTCACGGCTTGAACCACAGCCAAAGTTTACCCTAGCCAGCAGGATAGAAGCCCCCTGGTAACGCGGCTGATTCATAACAAAGTCAGGGTTTACCGGGCGTCCGGCGCAGTCCTGGTCGGGAAGGCCTTTGTCCAGGTATCTCGCCTCGTCAAAGAGGTTCTTGCCAAAGCCTGTGCGCTTGATGGACTTTAGAAACTGCTTGGGAATGATGTAGTCAGTATCCACATTCGCTCTGTCGAGGGGCATAACCAATCCATCTTCTTCTATAAACTTTTTCATCTTTATGCTCTAACTTACTGAAATTAATTTAGTTCTAATTCTCTAACGTCAACAAAGTGGCCATGTACAGCCGCGGCGGCTGCCATTGCTGGGCTAACCAGGTGGGTCCTGCCGCCGAAACCCTGGCGACCCTCGAAATTGCGGTTAGAGGTGGATGCACAGTGTTCCCCTTCTCCAAGCTGGTCGGCATTCATGGCCAGGCACATTGAACAGCCGGGTTCACGCCATTGCAGGCCTGCCTCGGTGAATATCCTGTCCAGTCCTTCCTCTTCTGCCTGTTTTTTAACCAGTCCTGAGCCTGGCACCACAAGGGCTTCCTTTATGTTGTCAGCCACTTTTCGGCCTTTGACCACTGCCGCTGCAGCTCGCAAGTCCTCTATCCTAGAGTTCGTGCAGGAGCCGATAAACACGCGGTCCAGTTTGATGGACTGAATCGGTGTTCCTGCTTCCAGCCCCATGTATTTCAGAGCCTGCAGGTAGTTGTTCTGCTTGGTTTCATTACCGGCTGTAGCAGGGTCAGGCACGTTACCAGTAACCGGGGCGACCATCTCCGGCGATGTACCCCAACTGACCTGGGGTACGATGTCAGCGGCATCCAGCTCCACCACAGCTTCAAATTTAGCGTCCGAGTCACTGACCAGGCCTTTCCAGACCGACACGGCTTTTTCCAGGGTGTCACCTGTTGGCGCAAATGGACGTCCCTTTACATATTCAATGGTCTTTTCATCAACAGCCACTAGGCCTGCTCTTGCCCCGGCCTCAATTGCCATGTTGCATACCGTCATCCTACCCTCAACAGATAGGGAGCGTATGGCTTGCCCCCCAAATTCAATGGTGTAACCCGTGCCGCCTGCCGTACCGATCTTACCGATAATAGCCAGCACCACGTCTTTAGCGGTGACACCAGGATTCAGCTGTCCATTGACACTGACCAGCATGTTTTTGGCCTTTTTCTGCACCAGGCACTGTGTCGCCAGCACATGCTCGACCTCCGATGTACCAATACCGTGTGCAAGGGAGCCAAGAGCGCCATGCGTGGATGTATGGGAATCGCCGCAGACAATGGTCATGCCGGGCAATGTTCTGCCCTGCTCAGGCCCTATCACGTGGACTATCCCGTGCCTGGGATCATCAATCTGGAATTCACTGATGCCGAACTCATCGCAGTTGCTGTCCAGCGATTTGACCTGGATTTTGGAAACCGGGTCCAGAATGCCTTCAACGCCTTGGGAACGCTCATCCAGGGTGGTCGGCACATTGTGGTCCGGAGTGGCCAGGTTGGCATCGGAACGCCAGGGTTTACGGCCGGAAAGGCGTAATCCTTCGAAGGCCTGCGGTGAAGTGACTTCATGCAAGAAATGCAGGTCGATATAAATTAGCGAGGTACCATCATCCAAGTTTTTAACCAGGTGGGAGTCCCAAAGCTTATCATATAATGTCTTTCCAGCCATATTTAACTCTTAAAATACAATAGGTTATAAAATAATATTAAGGTGATTTCAATTAACTATTCTGGGCCGGAATTACGGGAGTTTTGGACTTAACGTCACTATTCTGGGCCCTGTGGCGCAACAAGTGGTCCATCAGGACTATTGCCATCATGGCTTCCGCAATGGGTGTTGCCCTGATCCCCACGCAGGGGTCATGCCGGCCAGTGGTAATTACCTCAGTGGGATTGCCATCAATATCCACGGTTTCGCCTGGAATTCTGATACTCGAGGTTGGCTTCAGTGCGATATGCGCCTCAATATCCTGCCCTGAACTGATGCCGCCCAGCACACCGCCGGCGTTATTGCTGTGAAAACCTTCGGGGCTGATCAGGTCACGGTGCTGCGACCCTTTCTGGGCCACAGAATCAAAGCCAGCGCCCAGTTCCACGCCTTTCACGGCATTGATGCTCATCAGAGCATGTGCGAGCTCCGCATCCAGTCGGTCAAATATCGGCTCACCTAGTCCTGGAGGCACCCCGGTTGCAACAACAGAAATTCTTGCACCAATGGAATCACCCTCCTTGTTCAGCGCCTCCATGTAGCTGGCCATTTCATCGACCTTAGCCGGATCCGGACAGAAAAACGGGTTATTGTGCACCTCGGTCCAGTCCACCAGGTCAGCCTTGATTGGACCTAACTGCGAGAGATAGCCCCGCACTTCAATGCCCAGGCTCTCCCGGAGGTATTTCTTGGCTATGGCGCCTGCCGCCACCCGCATGGCCGTTTCGCGGGCTGAGGAGCGTCCCCCGCCGCGATAATCACGGATGCCGTATTTCTGCTGATAGGTGTAATCTGCATGCGCAGGACGGAACATGTCCTTAATCTTGCTGTAATCCTTGCTTTTCTGATCCTCGTTCTCAATGACCATGCCAATAGGCGTTCCCGTAGTAAGCCCTTCAAAAACGCCGGACAGGATCTTTACGGAATCGCTCTCACGTCTCTGTGTGGTGTAGCGACTGGCACCGGGTTTACGCCGATCCAGGTCTGTCTGCAGATCTTCCTCGCTGAGCGGCATTCCGGGCGGGCAGCCGTCCACGATACAACCGAGTGCAGGCCCGTGACTTTCGCCAAAGGAAGTCACAGTAAATAGTTTACCGATTGAGTTGCCGGACATGGGAAAAACCGCACGTAAAAAAAGGCACGCATTATAACGCATAGCCCGGTGTTTTGTTACTGGAAAAACCAGTTAGAACGGTGCTTTAGCGCTGCTAGTTAACCGGTGTTGGAGTAGCTGGCAAGGTCGGCTGCTGATACAGCACAGACCCCTTCACCACCATTCTCAAAATCCAGCCATAACTTGTACAGTTTTGCGGTGGCATCTTCCAGCAGCGGCCAGGTATAGCCGGTTTCCAGGATCAGTATGCCCTTATCGCTCAGGTATTGCGGTGACTGCTGGAGTATTTTCAAGGGAAGTTCCAGCCCATGGTTTTCACTGACCAGGCCCACTTCAGGCTCCCTGTGAAACTCCGCGGGGAGCTCCGCATACTCTTCCCTGGAAACATAGGGAGGATTACTGAGAATCAAGTCGAACTCTCCGCTGATGTTCTCAAAGAGGTCGGATTTACAGGTACTTACCCTGTCGCCAAGATTAAAGCGGTCTAGATTGACGGCAGCCACTTCCATGGCAGCGGCAGAATTGTCTGCAAGGCACACCTCACTTTCAGGAAACTGCAACGCAGCGGCAATGCCGATACAGCCACTGCCGCAGCAAAGGTCAAGAATGCGCCTCGGCCTGGACGTTACAAGCGGTTCAAAACTATTAGTAATCAATTCTGCAATGGGTGAACGCGGCACCAGAACGCGTTCGTCCACATAAAAGGGGTAGCCTGCAAACCAGGCCTGCTTCAGGAGATAGGCAAGCGGCGTCTGCAGCTCGATTCTTTTTGACAGGATGGTCGTGATGGTCTCTGCCTGGTTCGAACTGACAGGCATATCGATATCGATGGAATCCCCTGTTTCGGCAGACGCGATATGCGTTACCAGCCAGGCAGCCTCATCTCCGGCATTGTCAGTGCCATGACCATAATACAGCGGATGCCCGGACAGTCTCTGCTCGACATAGGCAATCCAGTCATCAACAGTTTGAGGTCTTTGCTTTTCCACAGAACCGCTTTACCCGCTTTTAATATTAGCGTAGGGTGCGCAGTTTACTTGTAAGCTGACCTGTTCAGAAAGAAAAAGACAGAAAAAACACCATGCAAGACAACACTTTGGCTAAAGCCTACGAAACCATTATTAAATCTGTTGGCGAAGATCTAGACCGCCATGGCCTCAAAGGCACTCCTGGGCGGGCAGCCGAAGCCATGCAGTTTCTGACTCAGGGTTATACCCAGGACATCAACGAAGTAGTCAATGATGCCCTGTTCCCTACCACCTCCAATGAAATGGTGATTGTGAAAAATATTGAGCTCTATTCTCTCTGCGAACATCATCTGCTTCCTTTCATTGGTAAATGCCACGTCGCCTATCTTCCTTCAGGCACAGTGATTGGCTTGTCAAAGGTTGCACGAATAGTTGACGTCTTTGCCAGACGTTTGCAGATCCAGGAGCACTTGACCCAGCAAATTGCGGAAACAATCCAGGAAATCACCTCGGCTAAAGGTGTAGGCGTCATTATTGAGTCGCAGCACATGTGCATGATGATGCGCGGGGTGGAGAAACAGAATTCAGTGATGACAACATCCTGCATGCTGGGCGCATTTAGGGACAAGCAAAGCACCCGTACCGAGTTCCTTTCTCTCATTAACTGAACTGCAAATCAGTCCCAAAGAAAATTGCCGACAAGTTCGGCAACCCGGTCAACGTCACCATCAAGATGCTGATGATGCCCGCCTTCCAGCGTTATCACCTGGACGTCCTTGAACAGCTTCTTGCGTGCCTCTACAACCTCCTGTCGAAACACTGCCTGCTGTGAGCCAACAACCAGGACCGGGCAAGAAACAGCAGAGATCACCGAGGCCATCTGCTCTTCACTCATGCTGAGCAGGCTCCTTCGGCTTAAACGCTGGTCATGTTGCCAGTAAAATCCTGACTCATTATTTGCGATCCCCCTGGCACCGAGCAAGGCTGCCGCTTCTAGCGTAATGCCATTCTTGGCCCTGGCGGCAATTGCCTTCTCACGAGTGGAGTAGAGACCAGGTTTGCGCGGAGCTTTATCGACCCGCTGCGACAATCCCTTGCGCATTTGTTCCAGCGTGTTTTCAGACCCTGTTGTAATTACCCCGAGAACATCCAGCAGTACTAGTTTGGAAACGCGGTCAGGGGCCAGGCCGGCCACCAAGTTGGCGATTCCACCGCCCATTGAATGCCCAAGAAGAATGAAGTGATTTAGGTTGAAGGCCTTTGCTAATAATAGCACTTCTGTGCAGTAGCTCCATAAGTGATAGTCGGCGCCTGTACCGCGATGGTCTGAAAGGCCGTGGCCTGGCATATCCGGGACAATCCAGTAAAAGCCCGGCACTCGCGGTGCCAGCTCATCGAAGGTTGCCGAGTTATCCTGCCATCCATGAATGGCTAGTATTGGTTTATCTTGCGGGTTGCCCCAGGTCTTGACTGACAGCGTCAGTCCGTTGACTTCGACAGATTGTTCCTGGGCTTTCATGACATCTAGTTAGGAGATTGAAACCGAGGCATCAGGACGCAAGATTGTCCTGCAGGTTCCCATGCCAAGACCAATAATGTCGAGTGTGACACAGGCGAGTTCTCCGGTATCGAGAATGGTCATATCTTCAACATTGCCGCGGGTAAGCAGCGCGAGAAGTTCTGAAAGAATTGGATTATGGCTGACAAGGAGAATATTCCCCACATCAACTCGCTCAAGATATTTCATTAACTGCGCCGCGCGCTGATTGGCGCTTAATTCCTCAATAGTTGAGGGATCAGGCGAATCAAAAATATGGGAGAGAAATATTTTAGCGGTTTGCTGTGCCCGCAGTGCCGAACTGACAAAACAGACATCAAGGGAATAGTGACTGGAAGCGAACTGTCGAGCCACCCTAGAGACTTCCAATATGCCCGCCTCTGTCAGTTGACGGCCCGCAGGAATGGATGCGATGGGTTCGGCCTCTCCGTGCCGCAACAGGTATAAATTCATAGGCTAGCTGAAATTCGTCAGAATGCTGCCAGGAAAAGCGCCGCTTGTGTTTAGGGCCCTATCCTAGTCTTTTTTCTTTGAGGACCCGCCATCGCCTGCTTCAGCGCTATCATCCACGGTGTTAACCTTCTTGTCTGCGTTGCCAGCAGCACCCTCGTCATCAGTAAAACTCATATCGGCAAACACATCGTCACCACCAGCCTGTTCCTGTTGATCCTTAGCCTCATCAGCTGGAGCTTCATTAGTTTTCAACTCAGAATCCGTCTGCAGCGATTCGTCAGACTCTGATTTTTGAGCAACACTGGATTTGTTATTAGCGTCATCAAAGGGCCAGGGCTTTTCCTCCGACGCATAAACAAGATAGTTCAGCATGTCATAAAAATAATCAGCAATTTTTTTGCCTACAGTTCTAAGATTTTCATTGTTCCGTCCTGTAATCAGGCTGATCAGGATCTGCGCAATGATGATGACTGGCAAGATGATAGTGAGGACCCAGCAGGCGATGGCATAAAACACCATGTAGAGGATGCGGATCCACTGGGAAAGGGAAAGGATATTACGTTTAAGTTCTTCAGTTCTGACATTATTCATGAGAATTCCTCCTGGGAACTCCGGTTACGGCTTCTAGGTTAATATCAGTTATGCAAACTACCGGTTGCATACTCGACATCAAGCCCCCGCTCCTCCAGCATTAACGACTTTATTATATGGTCAACAGTTTCATTGTTGTAGACAATTTCATACAGTCCATTGACTAATGGCATGTGCACACCCAGTTCGTCCGCTTTCTCTTTTACCTGCTTCAGGGTGTTAACACCCTCGGCCACCTGGTCCATCTCAGCAATCACGGCATCAATGTCCTTACCTTCGCCAAGCGCCTTCCCCACCCTGAAGTTCCTGGAGAGCGGCGAGGAACAGGTCACGATGAGGTCGCCCACCCCGGACAGCCCCAGGAACGTCATCGGGTCTGCACCGAGCTTAACCCCGAAACGTGCCATCTCTGTGAGACTGCGAGTCACCAGCATGGCATTAGTGTTATTACCCATGCCAACCGCTTCCGCGAGACCTGCGATAATGGCGTAAATATTCTTGAGCGAGCCTCCGAGTTCTACGCCCAGCATGTCGGAGTTTGAATAGACGCGAAAAGAGTCAGATCGCAGCACTTCCTGCACTTTTGTGACCACATGCTCATCCTTGCTGGCAACGACGGCACCGGTTGGGCTGCCGCCGGAAATTTCCTTGGCCAGGTTCGGCCCGCTAAGCACGGCGATAAGCGCGTTACTGGTTTCCTCGGCGAGGATCTGGCTCATAAGTGCGAAGGTCTTGGCTTCAATACCCTTGGTGAGGCTGACAAGAATGGTGTCCTCATGGATCAGCGACTGCATCTGCTTGACCACTTCACGGAAGCTGCTACTTGGAACAGCTACAAATATCAGGTCCACATCACAAACTGCGCCAGCAAGGTCGGTGGTAGCCAGCACATCTTCGTGGATTTTATAGCCTGGGAGGTAGTTTATGTTTTCGTGGAGCCTGTTCAGCGATTCTGCCTGGTCTGCATCACGCATCCACAGGAGAGCCTTGTGCCCGTTCTGAGCAATGATGTTGGCGACTACAGAGCCGAAACTGCCGCCCCCGAGAACCGCTACATTTTTAACTGACATGATTTGTACTCTTGATACTGCTTTTTATTTTTTTTATTACTATTCAGGACTTTTCCAACGTCCGTCTGTGAGGCCAGAGTGGACAGCGCGCGGAAAGATAACAGCTTAACTCTGACAACACCAGAAACGGCCTGTTAAGCAGTAATTCTAGGTGCTAAGAGTATTTGATAGACCCCAGGACATACTATAGAATCGCAGGCCCTTCGAACAGCCATAGTACCGTACTGGACATTCAATCATGGACAAAGATCTATGGGTCACTATCCGCGAGGAGATCAATGACCAGCTTCTTCAGGAGCCCGATCTCGGCACTTACCTGAGCAAACGTATTCTCGCTCATGAAGACCTTGCCTCGTCAATGAGTGAGCTGCTATCAACCAAGCTTGCCTCAGAAGACATGCCGCAAAGTACGCTCAAGGCGGTCTTTGATGAGGCTCTGCGCAAGGACTCGGACATCATCGAATCCATTTCTACCGATTTGTTGGCTATCCGCGACAGGGATCCGGCGGTTCAGCACTATTCCACGGCCATTCTCCATTTCAAGGGCTTCCAGGCCCTGCAGGCCTACCGTGTTGGGCACTGGCTCTGGAATCAGGACCGCCGCGGCATGGCTCTCCTGCTACAAAGCCGGATTTCAGAAGTGTTTGCCGTTGATATTCATCCGGCAGCAAGAATTGGATCTGGCATTTTGGTGGATCATGCCACCGGTATTGTTATCGGCGAGACCTCTGTGCTCGAGGACAATATTTCCATTTTGCAGGGAGTTACCCTTGGCGGCACAGGCAAGGATACCGGCGATCGACACCCCAAGATCAAGTCCGGCGTACTGATCAGTGCCGGGGCAGCCATTCTTGGCAATGTCACCATTGGTGAAGGCGCCTGGGTAGGCGCAGGATCAGTAGTGTTGCAGGATATCCCGCCGCATACCACCGTTGTCGGTGTACCAGGAAAGGTGGTTGGTAAGCCGAGAACTGAGCAGCCCGCTCTAGACATGGATCACTACCTAAACAACAAGGATTAGGGTGCTTAACGAAGCGGCCTGTGTTCTTGTTCACGGTGCCTGGCATGATGCCAGCTGCTGGAACCCGGTTGTTCCCTACCTGGAAGCGAGTCAACTGGAAGTTTTCACGCCGGACCTACCTTCCCACGGTAAAAATCCAGCAGATCCCGCTCGGACAAATCTTAAAGCGTATTCTACATATATCTCTCAATATATTGAAAATATTGATAAAAAAGTAATTCTTGTTGGGCACAGCATGGCCGGCATGGTAATCAGCCAGGTGGCCGAAGAAATCCCCGACAAGCTGGCTAGACTGCTCTATCTAAGCGCTTACCTACCCGAAAACGGTCAGAGCCTTTTCAGTCTTATAGCCTCAAATGCTGCTGGCCTAGGTAAATCCCCTATAGAAGAGGTGATGCAGATCTCTGCGGACAAACGCTATTTCACCATAAATCCACAGGCCATTCAGGGACTGTTTTACAACTGCAGTCCGACCGATCAGTCTCCAAAGGCTTTTCCAACGCAGCCAGCACTGCCATTTTCAGGCAAAGTAAGCCTTAGCGAGGCTAATTACGGACGCGTGCCTAAAACCTATATCTGCTGTCTAAATGACCATGTAATCCCTATCAGTCATCAGCGTCATATGCTGAAAAACCAGGCCTGCGACGAAATGGTTCAACTGGACAGTGATCACAGCCCTTTTCTCTCCTGTCCCGAGCTGCTAGCTAAGGTGCTCAATTCAGCCAGGAAGGCATCCTGACTGTCCACCGCCAATTTAGCCAGAAATGCGGTTTTGTTCACGATAATTGCACACTTGGCTGTTATTTATACCACCCTTAGACGCATTTAATGCACTTAATTAGCAGGATAGCGTCAGGCTAATAACAACAGGCAACTATCAGGGGATATCAACATGAAAAAATTACTACTGGCAGGCATTTTCATGTCCTGCGCTTCTTTTATTACTAGTCCAGCATTAGCTCAACCCGGCGGACAAGGTGACCAGGATACAAGCATGAGCTTCTTCATCACGAGCCAGGGTCCCGGTGATGGTGCCAATCTTGGCGGCCTAGCCGGTGCGGATGCGCATTGTGCAGCCCTTGCAGATGATGCCGGCGTTACCGGTAAAACATGGCAGGCCTACCTGAGCACAACGGGCCCGGACGGCGTCTATGCCCGAGACAGAATCGGCAGCGGACCCTGGTACAACGCTAATGGTGAACTCGTGGCGCGAAGCCTGGTGGATCTGCATTACAGCAACACTAATGTGAATAAACAGCGTGCGCTGACGGAAACAGGCGGGACAGTAAATGGCGTCGGCGATCAGCCTAACATGCATGACATTCTGACCGGATCAAACCCGGACGGCACCGCCTCGGAAATGACCTGCAACAATTGGACCAGCAACACGGACCAGTCCAGGGCAATGGTGGGGCATTTTGACCGTATTGGTGGCGGCCCGCTGGCAGAATCCTGGAATGCCACCCATGCCTCAAGAGGATGCAGCCAGGAACAGCTCCAGGCTTCCGGCGGCAATGGCCTCTTCTACTGTTTTGCTACTGGCGAATAACTGCCCTTCAATAAATGAAAAAGGCGTCCTCGGACGCCTTTTTTGTTGGAAGTGATAATAACTCCTGCTCTACATTTCGTAATTCATTTGCAGGATGGCCAGCCTGTCGCCGCTGTATGTCCCTACCCATATCTCACCATTGACCAGCAAGGCAGAACTAGCATCGTGCATGGATGAGTCTGGCCCGACAGAGGCAAGCGTGCTTGCTGTAAGGTTCTCCGGCGCTATTTCAACCACGCCCCAGCCGACTGCACAGGGCGGTTGTCCGCAGTCGCTGCCACGATTATTGCCAGCCGCCAGCAAGGTGCCTCGTGGCGACCAGCGGATATTATCCGGCAGAACATCCAGCGTCACAGCTTGTCTCGAAACAGGGTAGGCATTTCTCTCAAAACGAACCACTTCACCGGTGCCAAATGAGGCGGCAAAGATCCAGCGCTCATCCTCCGAGACAACAATACCGTTGCCGCCTGACAGCTCAGTACCGGGGATCATGGTTACTGCCTGGCCCGGATGCCATTCAAAAACATGGCCCGTTATTTCACCTGCCAGCACGTTCTCAATAGCATGTTCGGAAGGGTTAAAAAACTGCGTGGCCACAAATCCGCCGTCTTCCAAGATGGCAACACTGTTTGTCCATGAACTCTCTGGCATGGGTATGCAGCCAACCCAGGTAATTGTCGGTTTCAGAAAGGCTTCAACCTCGAACACTTCAATCGCTTCTCTCGCGCCGTGGCTTGTCATGTAGAGGTGATATATATCAGGCCCCTTGGTACTGGCTTTAAGTGCCAGGCCGTGAGCTGAAAAAGCACTGGTATCAATAGGCCCTGGACATTCTGCAAAGCGGGAAGTGTCATGGGCAAAAACGGGGGCAGAACCGGGGAAGAGAATTTCTGCTGTCTTTTCCTCAGCGTTGACCAGATGAATCTTGCCACGAATGTCGCTGCCGGTGAGACTCCCGTCCATTCCCGAAACAAGCAGCCAGTCGGACTCGCCCAGTCTGAGGATATCTTCTCCGTTAATAACGCCGCAGAGAAAACTGATGCCTTCTTCCTCGCCACAGTTTTCAACTTTCATGATAGTGTCGGCTGCCACTTCACTTTCGGGCATCACAGAGTTTTGAACATTTTTACCCGAAACCTGGCCGGACGGCTCGCCTGAACATCCTGTCAGCAGGGTCAGCGTTAACAGGCATGTTAAATTTATCCAGCGGCTTGCAATCATAGCGGCTCCTTTTTTCAATGCCCGGAGAATAGCACCTTGAGTTGAAATTCTACAATTCATATCATAGCGGTTTAAACGTCAACCCTTTCCATGATAATTCCAGCCCCCTTGATTACTCGTTACACCCTCACTATAACTCTGCTTTCCTTACTTACGCTGAATGCTAACGCACAGGAATTCACCCGGCAATTTCTCCCCTACTTAGAGCAGGAGTATGCCGAGTTTAGAGCTGATCAGGTGAACAATGTCGCCTATTCTCTTTTTGTCGAGATTGATGAGGATGCGGATGACTTCAGCGGAACGGTTGATATCAACTTCGATCTAGCCCAGGGCAACACAGCTCCACTAACTTTTGATTTTGACCAGGGCAATGTGGGATCAATAACGGTCAATGGTTCATCTGTCGAATGGAGTTACGAGCGATGGTTTATCACAGTTGCTGCAGACAAGTTCCAGGAAGGACAGAACACGGTAAGCATTACCTTTACACACCCTTTCACCACTGACGGCGACGGCTTGCATAAATTTACCGACCCGGAAAACGGGGAGGTTTACCTCTACACGAATTTCGAGCCTTATAAAGCCAACCGGTTTTTTCCTTTATTTGATCAACCAAACCTGAAAGCCCCTTTTACCATCGAAGTCCTGGTGCCCGAACACTGGGAAGTGGTTTCCAACCAGCATGAAACAATAAGTAGCCTTGAGGGTGACCTGCGGCGCTGGCAATTTCCTGCGACACCACCCATTTCCACCTACCTTTATTCATTCCATGCAGGTGATTTTACTGTCTGGGAGGATGACGCTGACGGTATTGCACTTCGACTAATGGTCAGGAAAACACTCGCCGAATACGTGGATACAGAGGAATGGTTTGTTCCCACAAGACAGTTCATGGCGTTCTTCCAGGAATATTTCGACGTACCCTACCCGCTTAATAAGTATGACCAGGTGATTGTGCCCGACTTTAATCCAGGCGCCATGGAAAACCTTGGTGCCGTGACCTTCAATGAAGCCTATGTCAGCCGCGGCGAAAAAAGTGAGCGACAGCGCTTACGTCTGGCCGAGGTTATTGCCCATGAAATGGCACACATGTGGTTTGGCGACCTGGTCACAATGAAGTGGTGGAACGACTTGTGGCTTAACGAAAGTTTTGCCACTTACATGGGCTTTCTCGCCCTTGACCAGGCCAGTAATTTCAACAACGCGTGGGATGTGTTTTACTCAAGGGACAAATCCGGGGCCTATGTAGCTGATGACAGGGTAACCACTCATCCTATTGCGCCTGACAATGTTGGGTCAACCGACGACGCCTTCGAAGTATTTGACCTGATTACTTATGAAAAAGGCAGCTCGGTTCTCAAGCAGCTGCCTTTCTTTATCGGCGAGGACAATTTCCGCCGCGGGGTGAGCAACTACCTGAAAGAAAATGCCTATGGCAATGCCACTGTTGATAACTTTGTTGATGCATTGGCAGACAGCGCAGGCAGAGATCTCTCCAAATGGCAAAAAGAGTGGCTGCAGGAATCAGGAGCCAATACTCTCCGCACTGATATCAGTTGCGAGAACAACACTATTTCCTCACTGCGCCTCCTGCAGTATGTCCCAACCAACAGAGCCGCAGACAAGACTCTCAGAAACCAGCGAACGCTCGTGGGATTCTATCGCTATGCAGATAACACAATGCTCCGCAGCAGCAGTATCCCCGTAACCTACAGCGGCCCTGTGACCTGGATAAGCGAAGCCGTTGGCTTACCTTGCCCCGACCTTGTTTTAAGCAATGAGGATGATATGGCCTATTTCGAGATGGAACTCGACCCCAGGTCGCTCGAAACACTGCGGGAACACATCAATGACTTTCCCAGTCCGACCACTCGGCTGATGTTATGGAATTCACTCTGGGCCAGCGTCATGCGCAGCAGTATGTCTCTTGATGATTTTGTCGACTTTGCCATCAGCAATATCACCAAAGAGCAAAATGACGATGTAATTCGTCAGGTCAGCGGCAACTTGGCAAGCGCTTTCAACTACTACTCGACCTTCGGTGGTCAAAATGAAAAACGCAGAGCAATTGAAAATTTTATTCACGGACAGCTGCTTGACGCCGCACCCGGATCGGAAATTCAGAAAATCTGGTTTGCCAATTACACGAACCGGGCCCATACCCCAGAAGCCCTCGACAGCTTATTTGCTCTCCTTGATGGCAGGAACTCTATAGAGGGTCTAGAAATTGATCAAGACAAGCGCTGGGATATCGTTTTTACGTTAAACCGCTATTTGCATGCTAACTACGAGGCATTGCTGGAAAGCGAAAGCCGACTTGATAGCAGTGACCAGGGCATCAATAACGCCTATGCCACGCGGGCAGTCAGGCCCTCTTTAGAAGGGAAACAAGAATTTCTTAGCCTGGTTGTCGGCAACCCTGATGATCTCAAAGTGGCCACGCTTCGCACAATCCTTTTCAACCTGTTCCCGCCTGAGCAGACCGGCCTGCTCGAAAACTTGGCCGACGACATCCTTCAGCATTACGGCGTTCTCAATGAAACCGGTCTCGAACGTTTTCTTAACTCCTACATAGAAATTCTGCCTACGACCTGTACCCAGGCTAGCATAGACAGACTGGCTGCCCTTAAAGATGAATTTGCTGGCTACAGACCTGTGCTTGCCAATCGCTTCCTCGAGCTTCAACAGGCTGATGAGCGCTGCGTTTCCATTCGCCGTAGGCTGAATTAATCGGCCTCCAGAAATCTGATTCTCAGCCTGCATTAGTGTAAAATGCCCCCTTTTTTAGCCCCGGGAATACCCGGGGAACAGCGATATTTATCCGCAAATGAACCTGAAGCATCACCTTGAAAAGATTATTGCTGGCCGCATCAGCGAGGTATCCGGACTTACCGGCAGCAAGGCCCTGATCAATTATGCCCGTGAAGCCACGTTTGGTGATTACCAAGCTAACGGCATTATGGGTGTCGCGAAGCAGCTTAAAACCAATCCACGTGAACTTGGTGAAAAAGTACTGGCTGATCTGGATCTTGGCGGAATTGCCGAAAAAGTAGAACTAGCCGGCCCTGGTTTCATCAACATATTTATCTCACCCGATTACCTCGCTCAGGAGTTGAACACCCTTCGGGCCAGTGAAGCGCTCGTTCAACCCCTGGGCGCGCAAACCAATGTTATTGTTGACTACTCTTCACCGAATCTGGCTAAGGAAATGCACGTTGGGCATTTGCGCGGCACAATTATCGGGGATGCACTCGCCCGCATATTTGAATACCTTGGACAGACCGTCATTCGTCAAAATCATTTTGGTGACTGGGGCACGCAATTCGGCATGCTGATTACCCAGATGCAGGATATGCAGCAGCTTGATGAAAGTGAACTTAAAAAAGAACTCGCCAACCTGGAGAGTTTTTACCGCGACGCCAAGGAGCGTTTTGATGCAGACCCTGAATTCGCAAACGCCAGCCGCGAAAACGTGGTAAAACTCCAGGCCGGAGACAGCAACTGCATTAAGCTCTGGCTAGCCTTTATTGATATCTCCGTGGAACATTGCCAGGCACTTTATGACAAACTCGGCATTACGCTGAGAGTTGATGACATCAAGGCAGAAAGCTTTTACAACGACAGGCTGGCCGGCATAATTAACCAGCTGGATGATGCAGGCCTGCTGACAGAGTCAGACGGAGCACGCTGCGTGTTCCTGGATGAGTTCCGCAACAAGGACGGTGAAGCCCTGCCCACCATCGTCCAGAAATCCGACGGCGGTTATTTATATGCCACCACCGATCTGGCTGCCATTCAATACAGAAGCAAGGAGCTCAACGCTAACCGTGTGCTTTACGTAGTGGACGCTAGGCAGAGTCTGCATTTTCAGCAAGTTTTCCGTGTAGCTGAACTGGCTCATTTCAAGGCTGAGCAATGCTCACTAGAACATTTGTCATACGGAACGATGATGGGCAGTGACGGCAAACCTTTCAAAACCCGTACCGGCGGCACCGTCAAACTGATGGACCTGATGGAAGAAAGCATTGCCCGGGCATACGACCTGGTCAGTGAAAAAAATCCTGACCTGGTAGAAAGCGAACGACGCGAAATAGCCAGCGTGGTCGGTATTGCCGCCATCAAATACTTCGAATTAAGCAAGAACAGAAACAGCGACTATATCTTTGACTGGGACACCATGCTTTCATTTGACGGTAACACCGCCCCTTACCTGCTTTATGCCTATGCCCGAATCAGGAGCATTTTTCGCAGAGAAGATATTGTGTCACCCCAGAAATACACGATCTTCGTCAATGATGAGGAAGAACAGGCGCTTGCGCTCAAACTTCTTCAATTTAGTGAAACGGTCGAGCAGGTAGCAGAAGACTGCTACCCCAACCAGCTATGTCTGTACCTCTATGAACTGGCAGGCATTTACATGCGCTTTTACGAGGCCTGCCCTGTACTCAAGGCCGACACAACTGTACGTCAGTCCCGTTTGGGGCTGTGTGATCTCACTGCCAGGACCATAAAACAGGGTCTGTCCCTGCTGGGTATTGATACACTAGAAAAAATGTAAGTACAGCTGTCAGAAGCCAGAGGCATTGTTATAATGCGCGCCGCCGGTCTGCGGCCAATTACATGACTTCGGGCCGGGGTGATTAAAGTAATATTTGGAAAACACATGTCTGATAAATCTACCATTATCTACACGCTAACTGACGAGGCCCCCGCCCTTGCCACCTATTCACTTCTGCCTATCGTCAAAGCCTTCACTGCCCCTGTGAACATTAAAGTCGAAACAAGAGATATATCACTTGCAGGCCGCATCATTGCTGTCTTTCCAGACTACCTGCCGGATGAGCTGAAACAGTCAGACGACCTGGCTTACCTCGGCAACCTGGCTCTAAAACCCGAAGCCAATATCATCAAGCTGCCTAACATCAGTGCCTCCCTCCCGCAGATGAATGCAACTATCAAGGAACTGCAGGAAAAAGGTTATCCGCTACCCGACTATCCTGAAAACCCGCAGACTGCTGAGGAACGAGACATAAAAGAGCGCTATGACCGCGTTAAAGGCAGCGCCGTGAATCCTGTCCTGCGTGAAGGCAACTCCGACCGCCGCGCACCCGGTGCCGTGAAACAGTTTGCCCGTCAAAACCCGCACAGCATGGGTGCCTGGTCAAAGGATTCAAGGACCCGGGTCGCGCACATGGAAGACGGTGATTTTTTTGGCAGTGAAGTCTCAAGGACGATGGCTGAGGCCGACACCTTCCGTATAGAATTTGAAAACGCTGATGGAGCTGTTATAGAACTTAAAGGCGAGTCTCCGTTGCAGGAAGGTGAAATAATTGATGCCTGCGCAATGAGCCTGCAAGCGCTACGCAGCTTCCTTGAAAAGGCTTTTACCGAAGCCAAGGACTCTGACGTACTCTTATCACTGCACCTGAAAGCCACCATGATGAAAGTATCGGACCCGATACTGTTTGGTCATGCAGTTTCCGTTTTCTTTGCTGACGTATTTGAAAAACACAGTGATACGCTGAAAGCGCTGGGGGCAAATCCAAACAACGGCTTTGGCTCAGTACTTTCACTACTGGATACATTACCTGAAGACAAAAAGGCCGAGATCAAGGCTGATATTCAGACCTGCTATGAAAACCGCCCGCCACTGGCGATGGTGAACTCGGACAAGGGTATTACCAACCTGCATGTCCCCAGCGACGTGATCATTGATGCCTCCATGCCGGCAGCAATTCGCTCTTCCGGCAAAATGTGGGGGCCTGATGGCGAATTGCACGATACGCTCGCCATTATTCCTGACCGCTGCTATGCCGGTGTCTACCAGGAAACAATCGACTTCTGCAGGGAAAATGGCGCCTTTGATCCAAGGACAATGGGCTCCGTTCCCAATGTTGGGCTTATGGCAAAGAAGGCCGAGGAGTACGGCTCTCATGATAAAACCTTTGAGTTGCCCGAAGCTGGCACTGTGCGTGTGGTTAACAGTAAGGGGGAAACACTTCTCTCTCACCAGGTGGAAAAAGGTGATATCTGGCGCATGTGCCAGGTCAAGGACGCTCCCGTTCAGGATTGGGTCAAGCTTGCCGTTAACCGCGCCAGGGCGACTGGTGTGCCAGCCGTATTCTGGCTTAATCCCGAGCGGGCACATGACTCGGAGTTGATCCGCAAGGTGGAGGCTTACCTGCCCGAGCATGATACAGAAGGCCTGGATATCAAGATAATGTCGCCGGTGGACGCTACACGTTTTTCTCTGCAAAGAATGAAGGCTGGAGAGGATACCATCTCTGTGACGGGTAATGTCCTCAGGGATTATCTCACTGACCTTTTCCCAATCTTGGAATTGGGTACAAGCGCTAAGATGCTGAGCATCGTTCCCCTCATGAACGGCGGCAGCATGTTTGAAACCGGCGCCGGGGGTTCGGCACCAAAACATGTCCAGCAGTTTCAAGCAGAAAACCACTTGCGCTGGGATTCCCTAGGCGAATTCCTGGCCCTTGCGGCATCACTGGAGCACCTGGGCAGCACTACTGACAACGAGAAAGCCCTCGTACTTGCTAAAACACTGGATGCCGCTACAGGGCAGCTGCTAATGGAGAACAAGAGTCCACTGCGCAAGGCAAGAGAACTGGACAACAGGGGCAGTCATTTTTACCTGGCGCTTTTCTGGGCGCAGGCACTCACCGAGCAAAATGAGAATAATGAACTGCGTGATTCGTTTAGCACCATTGCCTCGGTGCTGACTGAGGGCGAGAAGACGATTATTGACGAGTTAAACGAAATTCAGGGCAATCCTGTTGAGCTTGGTGGCTACTACCAGCCTGATCCGGAAAAATGCCGGCAGGCTATGTGCGCGAGCCCTACCCTTAATGCAGCGCTCGACGGGATGTAGTACCAGGTCCAGCGGATAAGAAGCCAGGTACAATCCTGAATTTTTTATTGCTGTTTTTTTACATCGGTTTCTGGAAAACCAGTACTGCCCTGGAGGTCTGGCCTCTCACCTGGAAAACCACCGCTGTCCGATCATCCTCGGCATTCTCAAGGATATCGCTGTCAACCAGAACAGTGAATCCTGCAGCAGTCACCTCATCAACAATTGCCTCCTTGCCGATACGATGAAGAGTGCCCGCATCTCGCCAACCGGAACCATCCTCGGCCAGGTGGTCGATAACGACGTACTTGCCTCCAGGCGCAAGTGCATCAAAGACCTTGGCATTGAAAGCAGCCTGGTCTACACCAAAGTTACCGAAATCGTGATAAGAAAGTACGTTGTAAATGGCATCCAGCCCTGCCGGGAATTCCATGGTGTTGTAATCCACGATGGCGTACTGCGCATTGGGATGCGCATCAGCAAAGGCCTGACCGGCTTCGCCGACAGCGCCCTCACTAAAACCGGCAAGAAGCGGCAGGTCATACATCGCGACCATACCATTGGGTCCCACAGCCTCGACCAGCATAGGAGTGTAATATTGGCCGAAAGTCGACATTTCGGCGACGTAATCACCTTCGCTCAGACCTGCCAGGGTCATGACCTCTGCGGGCTTACGTCCGGCATCTCGTGCCCTCTGGCTTTCATCACGTGAACCTAATTCAACGGCACGCCGTATATGGGCGGGCGTGTTCTCCGGCACCATGTAATCCTGCGCAAGGACCGATATAGCCGGCACAAGTAAAGACAATACCAGCGTGAACAGCGCAATACCCTTTATGTTTATCCCCTTTAAAACCCAAAAAAATCCCCGGACGTTGATTGTAACCCCGGGGATTTTGAATAGAAAAGTGTTACTGGCTTAAATCCAGGAGCAGCTTGTTGAGTCGCTGAATATAAGAGGCAGGATCATCCAGTTGCCCCCCTTCTGCCAGGCTGGCCTGGTCAAACAGGATCCGAGCCAGATCATTGAAGCGATCCTCATCGGGCTCAGTATCCAGTTTCTCTACCAGTGGATGCTCAGGATTTATTTCAAATACCGGTTTGAAATCAGGCATGGACTGGCCGGCAGCCTCCATGATTTTGCGCATTTGTGCACCCATGTCATGTTCAGCAATCGATAGGCAGGCCGGCGAGTCTGTGAGTCTTGTGGTTGTCCTGACTTCTGCCACTTCCTCTCCTAAGGCCTCCTTGAGACGCTTGAGCAAAGATTCTGCTTTTTTATCAGCTTTCTCCTGCTGTTTCTTGTCTTTCTCGGTATCCAGCTTACCCAGATTGAGTTCACCACGGGTAATATCCTGGAACTGCTTGCCGCCAAACTCGGCCAGGTGGCTGATAAACCACTCATCAACGCGATCTGAAAGCAGTAGAACCTCTATACTCTTTTTCCTGAATATTTCCAGGTGGGGACTGTTCTTGGCGGTATTGTGAGATTCACTGGCAATGTAATAGATCTTGTCCTGGCCTTCCTGCATGCGTCCCACATAATCCTCCAGTGACTGATCCTGCACAGCGTCGTCTGTGTGGGTTGATGAGAATAGCATCAGCTTGGCAATCTTCTCTTTATTGGCAAAATCTTCGGCGGGCCCCTCCTTGAGTACCTGGCCAAATTCATTCCAAAATTTCTGGTAAGTTTCCTTGTCCTTTTTCCTAAGCTTAGCGAGCATATCCAGCACGCGCTTAGTCAAAGCACTTTTCATGGAGTCAACGGCAGGATCTTTCTGCAGAATTTCGCGGCTGACATTGAGGCTGATGTCGTTAGAATCGACCACACCCTTGATAAAACGAAGATATAGCGGTAGGAACTGTTCCGCATCGTCCATAATAAAAACGCGCTGAACATATAGCTTTAATCCGCGGGTCGTGTCCCTGTTCCACATATCATAGGGTGCGCGCGAAGGAAGATATAGCAGGCTTGTATATTCGAGCTTTCCCTCTACCTTATTGTGGGACCAGTCAAGAGGATCTTCGAAATCATGGCTGACATGCTTGTAGAACTCCTTGTATTCATCATCATTTAGTTCTGTCCGTGAGCGCGTCCATAAGGCCTTGGCCGAATTCACTGATTCATATTCGGGCGCCTTACCTTTCTTTTTCTTCTTGTCATCTTCCTCATCAGCACCAAAGTCTTTCTTCACCATCATTACTGGCATGGAAATATGATCCGCATATTTCCTGACTATGCCCCTAAGACGAAAACTTTCAGCAAATTCCTTCTCATCCTTTTTCAGGTGCAGGACTATTTGAGTGCCCCTGTCGGCTTTATTCACTGATTCGACAACAAAATCAGACTCGCCTGAGGATTCCCATCTGACGCCCAGATCAGCTGGCAATCCTGCCTTGCGGCTGAATACTTCGACCTTATCCGCAACGATAAAAGCCGAGTAAAAACCCACACCGAATTGGCCGATGAGCTGAGAATCTTTTTTTTCATCCCCGGTCAGGGATTCAAGAAACTGTGCGGTGCCTGACTTGGCAATTGTGCCGAGGTTTTCAATTACGTCTTCACGATTCATACCGATGCCGTTATCTGAAATCGTAATTGTTTTCTTCCTAGTGTCGAAATCTACAGTGACTTTCAGATTCGGATCGTCCTCAAGCAATTCGGGCTTGGCCAAAGAGGCAAAGCGCAGTTTATCTGCTGCGTCCGAGGCGTTAGAGATAAGTTCGCGTAAAAATATTTCCTTGTTGCTGTACAAGGAATGAATCATCAGTTGAAGCAGTTGCTTGGCTTCTGTCTGGAACCCCAGTGTTTCTTTATTGGCTTGTGAACCCATTGAATTGAAACTCCCGTCATTATTAACCCAAATTAAATATGGGCTTGGAAAGAATTTTCAAGGCAAAAAAAACGCATCCGAGGATGCGTTTTTACTACTTACTACTTTATAGTTTTTATTATTAACTGGTTACTTACCTAAACCATTCTGCCAGTTCACGGCGCTGGCGCTGAAGCGTTTCATAGCGCTCCTTTTCGCGAGTCAAAACAGTGATCCAGGTATTTGCTGTATCTTCACTGCGCTCATCGCGACGTGCAGAACGTGCGGCTTCAATGCCCTCGTCATAACGATTCAGCTCCATGTAGCAGCGTGCCACTGACAAATAAGACTGGTCAGGCCTATCCAGACCGCCCTTGTCAAAGGCATTGTCAAATGCTTCAACGCATTTTTCAAATTCACTCATGGTGGCGTAAATCCGTCCAAGGCGGGCAAAGTGTTCACCGTCTTCAGACATGGCAGCGGCACGCTCCAACGGTGCAGCCGCCTTGGCATCTTCCCTAGCTATCTGGTAGCAGGTTGAGAGGAAAGCCAGGTTACCCTCGTCTTCCTCGATAATGCCTTCGGCCATACCCCTTTCCATGATGCGAGCGCATCCGTAGGGATAATCATTGTTATATAACTGTGCCGCCAAGTTAATCAGCTGTGAATCGCTGTCAAGGTGACCAAGCACGTCAACTACGTAGTAGGACTGTGCCTGTTCAGTAAAGCGTTCGATCTGGCCAAGTACTGCTGGAAGGAGAACCCAGTCATCAGCCTCGTTATAAAGAACAACGGACTCACGTAGAACCTGGTGGGCCTTTTCGTAGTCTTCAACGTTAAAGTAAAGCGCACGCAAAAGGTCATAGGTATTCTTTGGGATAGCCTCACCCTTAGAACGCAGAATTTCCATGTTGCGAAGGATAAATGGGATAGATTCAGGGTACTCCTCAAGCTGATAATGTGCTGTTCCGATACGGAAATAGACATCATCATTAGCCTCTAACGCAATGTCATTGTATTCCGTGAAGTAATTGATGGCTTCCCTGAAACTCTCCTCTACGTAGTACAGTGAACCTAGGTAAAACAAGGTCTGCTCTATCTGTTCCTGTGTCAGGTTAGGAAGACTGAGCATTTCTTCGTAGGCTTCGATTGCCGCAGGATAGTTTTCCTGGATCTGGTGCAGGTTGGCGTAAAACTGCCACATGACAAATTTTTCCCTGTCATTGAGGCGGTCACGGTCAAAGTCTTCCTTTACCTCATCCAGCACAGCCATAGCACCCACGTAGTCTTCCATATCACGAAGTTCCATAACCTCGTTGATACGAGTGTAGACGCGGCGACCCAATGTCTGAGACGAGCGTGCTGCAGGCGGGGCCCTGCGACCTTCCTCGTCATCATTCTGGGCCAGAGCCTGTCCTCGGATGAGTGATAGATCAGCCAGCGGCAGTAAGACGACTACGGCAGCGAGAAGAAATTTTACAAATACGGTCTTTCTCATCATGTTCCTCTCTAACTCCACTTAGTTATCTGCTAGGTTGTATCTGAACAAGTAGCGGACACCGGGAACCGGGACGGCTTGGCCGTCCGAAACTCTGGGATTAAACTTGAAGCGTGAAACCGCACGTCTTGAGGAGGAATCGAATATATTGGGTGGATCAGCATCAACGACCTGGATACTGTCGGAGTCGACTGTACCTTGTGCCGTTACCGTGAAGGAAACCAAGCACCAGCCTTCAATTCCACGAGAAGCAGCACGCTGAGGGTACTGGGGCTCGATAGTTACAATCGGCAACATTTCAGAGTCACTGGCAGAAATCGAGGCACTGTTATCAAGGCCACCCATGTCTACTTCGACACGGCTAATGTTCAGGCCTTCACCAGTTGGTGCATCCAGCGCTAAATCCGGTTCAGGTAGGTCGGGAATTTCTTCGGGCACATCAGGCTCTTCCGGTTTTGGCTCTTGACGTTGAACTTCGAGCTCAATTTCAGGCATCGTGATGTCGGCAATCTTTCTTGCCTCACCCTTCTCCGGTTCTGATGCATCCATCGAAATCAGAAACTGCATCAGGAAGAACAAACCAAAGGTAACAGCGGAGGCAAAAACTACAGCAAATCCAATATTGAATAATCTGACCATTTTCTTTTCCTCTATGCCTCAGCAGCAATCTGAACACTGGAGGCTTCAGCTTCTCTGGCTGCATTCATGATCATCAGGACGAATTCATTTGGTGCATTCTGATCCGCCTGGATAACCACTGCAGCATTCGGAGACTCTGCAAGCCTTTGCTCAATGCGCAGGCGCAAATTACGGGGTGGTATCACATCACCATCCATCCACATTTCGCCAACCGGTGATATAGCGATAAGAATTGGCTCACCATCAACACCCTCTACCATGGAGGCTTCCGGATAATTAATTTCATACCCGGCTTCTTTTACAAACACGGAGGTAACGATGAAGAAAATTAGAAGAATGAAGACAACATCCAGCATAGGCGTCAGATCGATTTCACCTGCCTGTTCGTCGTCTTTACCTTTTGCAAAACCTTTCATAAATAATCCTGTTAAGAAGAATTAGGCGTGCTGGATTTCCATATGGTCTTCCAGGAACTGTAATTCTCTGCTGGTTCTTACTTTCAGAATATTGCTGGCGAAAATCCCTGACAAAGCGCCAACCATACCTGCCATTGTTGGGATAGTTGCCCTGGCAACACCACCAGACATCTGCTTGGCATCACCACCACCAGTAACCGCCATTACGTAGAAGACTTCAATCATTCCAGTTACTGTCCCCAGAAGTCCAAACAACGGACAAACGACCACTAGCACTTCTATCACAGGAAGCGTTGATTTCAGGTCGAGCGAGACACGGGAGATAAGTTCCTGCCGAATAGCGTGGGCATTCCAGGACCCTTTATCAGTCCTGGCTTCCCATTCCGAAAGTGCACTAACCACATTCTTTTTGTGGACAGTACGTAAAAACCAGAATCGTTCAATCATCAGACTCCATTTTACAAACAACAAAATGGCAATCAGATTCAGAACAGGGCCACCACGCTCCATGAAGACATCGATGGCCTCAAAACTCTGACTAAAAAAATCCATAAGCTATTCTCCAGCTTTAACTATTCAGACGGACTAGCTTACGATGAAGTACCTTGCGCTTCCGCGCGTCTGGCAATAATACCAGTAGCCTGCTCTTCCAAGATATGGATTACCTGGTCACTACGTGATTTTACGATAGTGTGGAACAGGATGGTTGGAATCGCGACGACGATACCCAGTACAGTAGTAACCAGGGCGCCGGAGATACCGCCTGCCATGATCTGTGGGTCACCAGTACCGAACAGTGTGATCGCCTGGAACACGGTGATCATGCCGGTTACCGTACCGAGCAGGCCCCCTAGGGGAGCAACAGTGGCAATAATCTTGAGCAGCGTCAGGAAGCGTTCAAGTGCCGGAGTCTCTAGCAGAATTGCCTCACCAAGTTTCAGCTCAAGGGTTTCAATGTTCATGTTCTTGTCTGATTCATAAACCTTCAGAACGCGGCCTAGCGGATTGTTCTCGCTAGGACGGTCAGGGCTCTTCAGCTGACGCTTAACCTTGGCATTTACCAGGGTCAGGGTGACCATACGCTCTACTGCGAGTAGTGTGGCAAACAGACCTACAAAGATAATTATCTGACCGATGGTGCGGCCCTGCTCCCAGTAACGTTCCTGGAATGAAGGTGAGCTGATCAGTGCCGCCAGATATGAGCCGCCAAAGGGACCAGTCGGGTCAATACCCACCATAGTGAAGCCGCCGGCAGCGCTCTGGATGTCTGCCGCAGTGCTGGTGTAATCACCAGGCTGGCTAGGCAGGACACTCAAACGCTTGGTGTTAGCATCAAATTCCAAGTACTGGCCACCGGAAACAATGTTATAGGAACCAATACGAATTACTTCCTGCTGGTTCTGCGTACCGTCAGGTTGGGCCACATCTGTAGTGAAGCGCGCCACGTTAGCAGACTCAGTCATTTCTTGGAGCAGGTAGAACCAAAGACGCTCAAGCTGTTCGATGCTGGGCAGCTGGGACTCGCTGGCCATAATCTCGGCAAGTTCGGTCATTGTTTCTTCACGGCCAGGATACTGGGCAGAAATTAGTGAAGCTTCGAACTGGCTGCGGGTATCACCTACAACACCGGCAATTGTACCGAACAGTTCGTCCAGATCACCAAGACGTTCCTGCAGGGTTTCAAAACGCTGCGCCTTGATGATTTCGTTTTCGTTATAAGTATTTTCAAGGTCTACAGAAATACGTTGTTCTGTTTCCTCGCGCTCAAGCATTTCGTTCAGAAGCGCCTGGCGCTGGTTAACATTCTGCTGGAACTGCTGCATACGCTGACGATGCTCTTCAGTTTCAGTCAGCCTGGCCTGCTCTACCAGATCAAGCAACTGGTCCAGGTTCGCAGCCTGCTGCTGGCCGAATGTAAATGAGGCAGTAATACACAGAACTGATGTAGATAGTGTTTTCTTAATAATAGAAGAGAATTTCATGACTGCTTACTCCGGCGCTGCAATTGGAAGTTCAAGAATTTCAGTGGTAGCCAACTGCTGAGCCATCCTGATACCGTCGGCTACTGGGCGACGATACTCGTCATCAAGAGTTACCCACTGGTTAGAAGCCTTATCCCACACACCGGTCTGGGTCTGGTCGCTGGTCTGATAAAGCAGCGCGATACGGCCAACACGGAGAATATCAACGTCACGCTCAACACCGCCGATTTCAAGTGAATCGGTGTAGTGCTGCATGGCTCTTCCGTAGTTGATCTCCTGCTGGTAGGCAGCAAGAACAAGGCGGAATTTTTCAGCGACGTTTACGCTTGAATCGTCAAAAGTGCCACGGATGAGGTCAAGTCGAGCTTTACGCTCATCGAGAAGGAATGGTAGATCAAGATCAACGAACTGCTCAAGGGCAACCATCATTCTTTCCATCAGCGGTGGTACCTGCCTTTGCAGAGAAGCCGCATCTTCGATGGACTGGTCATATTCCGCGATAGTCTGTTCCTGCTGGGCAATAGTGCGTCGGAAACTGGCATTGTAAACCTCGAGTCCGTCGACACGCTTGGCAGCTTCACTGTATTCCTGAACCAGTTCGTCAGCTTCATCAGAAAGCTGGTTGATCCTGATCTGAGCTTCAGCAGCGGCAGCGATTGCCTCGCCTGCATTTGCGTTTGCCCTATCAATGATACTGGTATCAACAACAGTGTCTTGGGCTGCCGCTGATGTAAAACCAACTATCGCAGGCAACATGAGTAAAGGAACAAGAATTCCTTGTTTAAAACGATGGTAGTTCATTTGTAGTCCCACTTGTTTTAGAAAATCTCAAGATAGATGAGTAAACTTTTGACTTCACATCAAACATCCATTGTGAAGGCTTGAACGTAAATCAAGAATCAGTACTTAGACGCATTATCAAAAAAGTACAAAAGTCTATTCGAAAAATCCCCATAATACTGATCTGAAAGATAGGTTTCTTCAAATCATAAATTCTGTTTCTTGGGCAGAATTAAAAATCAATCTATCTTCCGTGATCAAGGCTATATCCCTAAGGCGGATGAGCATATCAAATACTGAACGCAGATAGAACACTTTAATTCTCAAAAAATTCAAAGGATTTGGACTGAAAATTCAGGCATCTTCGGCTACTCCAGAAAGGCACAAAAACACATATTTGCGCAGCAAAGATGCAAATTTTATGGTGGCAAGTTGAGAAACCTTATAAGCAGGTTCTAACTCTGTCGTCAGTTACCAGCCAGCTGCTGATTTCAGGCCTTCCCCTATCTCGGCGAGGCTACGAACAGTGGTCACTCCGGCGTCTCCAAGGGCAGCAAACTTTTCCTCTGCAGTGCCCTTTCCACCTGAAATAATGGCTCCGGCATGGCCCATACGCTTTCCAGGAGGGGCTGTAACGCCTGCTATATAGGAAACAACTGGCTTGCTTACATTCGCCTTGATGAACTGTGCAGCCTCTTCCTCGGCAGTACCTCCGATTTCACCTATCATGACGATGGCTTTAGTCTGATCATCTGCCTCGAGAAGACCGAGAATATCGATAAAGTTTGAGCCCGGAATCGGATCACCGCCAATACCAACGCAGGTGGACTGGCCAAACCCGTAATCCGATGTCTGTTTCACGGCTTCGTAGGTAAGCGTACCTGAGCGTGAAACGATACCGACCTTTCCTGGCTGGTGAATGTGGCCGGGCATGATGCCGATCTTGGATTCACCTGGGGTGATCACGCCTGGACAGTTCGGCCCAATCAGCCTCACACCCAGTTCATCGCATTTCACCTTAACGTCAAGCATGTCGAGTGTTGGTATGCCCTCAGTGATACAGACAATGAGCTTAACGCCCGCATTTGCCGCCTCCAGAATGGAATCCTTGCAGAATGGTGCCGGTACATAGATAACTGATGCCTCCGCACCTGTTTCAGTGACCGCTTCGCTGACGGTATTGAAAACCGGCAGATTGAGGTGTACCTGTCCACCTTTGCCTGGGGTAACACCGCCCACCATGTTGGTTCCATATTCAATGGCCTGTTCGGAATGATAGGTTCCCTGTGAACCCGTAAAGCCCTGGCAAATAACTTTGGTCTCTTTATTTATCAGAATACTCACGTCTTGACTCCTTATTTGCCGTCCGCAGCTTTAACTGCTTCCTGGGCTGCCTCGGTGAGGCTGTTGGCAGCAATGATATTGAGGCCGCTTTCCGAGAGCACCTTAGTGCCAAGGTCAGCATTATTACCTTCCAGACGAACGACAACGGGGACTTTCACGCCCACTTCCTCAACTGCACCAACAATACCTTCTGCGATCAGGTCACAGCGCACGATACCGCCGAAAATATTTACCAGTACCGCCTTCACGTTTTCATCAGATAGGATAATCTTGAAAGCTTCGGAGACGCGCTCCTTGGTGGCGCCGCCGCCGACGTCGAGAAAGTTAGCAGGTTCTCCACCATGCAGTTTCACGATGTCCATCGTACCCATTGCCAGCCCTGCACCGTTAACCATGCAGCCGATACTGCCATCAAGAGAAACGTAATTGAGATCCCAGTTGGCAGCATGCACTTCACGCTCATCTTCCTGGGTTGGATCATGCATTTCCTTAAGTTTTGGGTGACGGTACAAGGCATTGCCATCGATATTCAGTTTTGCATCAAGACAGAGCAGATTGCCTTCATCTGTGATTACGAGCGGATTAATTTCGAGAAGTGACAAATCACACTCGGCAAACATCTTGGCTAGGCCTAGGAAAATTTTCGTGAACTGTTTTACCTGTTCACCTTCCAAACCCAGCTTGAACGCCAGTTCCCTGCCTTGGTAAGGCTGCGGACCGGTAAGCGGATCAATGGTAGCCCGAAGAATTTTTTCCGGGGTTTCATGAGCGACCTTTTCAATCTCGACACCGCCCTCGATGGAAGCCATGAAGACAATGCGCCTTGAACTGCGGTCTATAACGGCGCCAAGGTAAAGCTCATTGGAAATTTCCGTGCACTCCTCAATGAGAAGTTTGTAAACAGGCTGGCCGTCTTTATCAGTCTGGTAAGTCACCAGGCGGTTGCCTAGCCACTGCTGGGCAAAATCTTCAATCTCCTTAGTACTGGAAACCAACTTCACCCCTCCGGCCTTGCCCCTGCCGCCTGCATGGACCTGCGCCTTGATGACCCACCTGTCGCCACCCAGACGATGCGCTGCCTCCACTGCATCCTTAGCATTGTCACAGGCGAAGCCTTTCGAGACAGGCAAGCCATAGTCAACAAATATTTTCTTGGCCTGGTATTCGTGTAGATTCATAGTCTTCTCTGAGGGTTATTCTTTGACTTTATTTTTTCTTGCGGTTGGCAATATGAATGGCGCGACCATTGACGGCAAGCGCCGCCTCATGCACAGCTTCACACAGTGCGGGATGCGAGAATACGCTTAACCCAATATCTTCGGCGCTGGTGCTAAACTCCATGGCAACAACAACTGTCTGAGCCAGATCAGCCGCGGAAGGCCCGATAATATGGCAGCCCAGCACGCGGTCAGTCGCTTTATCCGCAAGGATTTTAACCAGCCCTTCTGAATCATTGGCGGCCAGCGCCCTTCCTGAGGCGGCAAAAGGAAAAGCGCCAACGTTGTACTCAACACCTTCTTCCTTGAGCTGCTCTTCAGTTTTACCAACCGCCGCTATTTCAGGATGGGTATAGATCACAGAGGGTACGAGATCATAATTCATCGAGGCTTTATGGCCAGCAATATTCTCTGCCACCATAACGCCCTCTTCCGAGCCTTTGTGTGCCAGCATCGGACCGCGCACGATATCACCCACGGCATAGACATCGGGGACGGACGTGGCGCAGTCATCGTTAACCTCAATGTAACCCCGTTCGTCTTTTTTAACACCGCAATCATCGGCAAGCAGAGATTCTGTGAAGGGGCGGCGCCCCACGCAGACTATCAGCTTGTCAAAATCCTCTTTCTTTTCACCTTCCTTGTCTTCGTAATTAACTGTGACGCCATTGCCCTTGCCTTTTTTCAAAGTACTGCCGGTAACCTTGGCACCAAGCCGAATATCCAGCCCCTGCTTGGACAGAATCTTGTGAGCTTCCTTTGCTATCTGCTGATCAACCATCGGCAGGAAGGCATCAGCGGCTTCAAGCACCATCACCTCGGCGCCAAGCCGGGCCCATACTGACCCGAGTTCAAGACCGATAACGCCGGCACCGATCACGCCAAGTCTCCTAGGTACTTCTTGGAATTCGAGGGCCCCGGTAGAGTCCACAATCACGTTCTGATCAATCGGTGTAGGTGGAATCTCAATGGGAACAGAACCTGCCGCTAGAATAATATTGTCAGCGGAAAGTGTCTGGGTCTTGCCTTTATGGTCCGTCACTTCGACCTGCTTGTCCTTCAGAAGTTTGCCGACACCTGAGATGCCGGTAACCTTGTTGGCACGAAACAGCCCGGCAATACCGCCAGTGAGCTGTTTGACCACCTTTTCCTTTCGGGCAATCATGGCCGGAACATCGATGCCCACCTTGCCCACGGAGATACCATGGGTATCAAAGTCGCGGCTTGCCTCTGCATACTTTTGCGAGGAATCCAGCAGGGCTTTGGAAGGAATGCAGCCAACGTTGAGGCAGGTACCGCCATAGACGGGCTTCTGCTCATCGTCAATCCACTTTTCAACACACCCGGTTTTTAATCCCAGTTGTGCTGCCCGTATGGCTGCCACGTAACCTGCAGGTCCCGCTCCGATCACCAATACATCATAATCTGCCATGAGTTTTTCCGTTATAGAGTCTTGTCTGTTGAGTGAGGTTACACTTCTAGGAAGATCCTGGCCGGATCTTCTAAAAGTTCCTTGATAGTTACGAGGAACTGTACCGCTTCCTTACCGTCAATCATGCGATGATCGTATGACAACGCCAGGTACATCATTGGGCAAATCTTGACTTCCCCATTAACTGCCATGGGCCTTTCCTGAATTTTGTGCATACCTAGGATGGCTGTTTGCGGCGGATTAAGAATCGGCGTGGAAAGCAGTGAGCCAAAAACGCCGCCATTGGAGATGGTAAAAGTACCGCCGCTCATTTCTTCTATGGACAGCTTCCCGTCACGCGCCTTGAGACCAAAGTCACGAATGCTTGCCTCGATATCGGCAAAACTCAATGTATCAGCATCACGCAGCACGGGCACAACCAGTCCGCGGGGCGATGAAACAGCGACACCAATATCCTGGTAGGCATGGTAGATAATGTCATTACCATCCATGGAGGCGTTCACAGCCGGAAAACGTTTCAGAGCTTCCACACTGGCGCGTACAAAAAAGGACATAAAACCGAGTCGTGTGCCTTCGTGCTGCTTTTCAAAAGCATCCATGTACTTGTTACGAAGTTCCATCACAGCTTCCATGTTGACCTCGTTAAAGGTCGTCAGCATGGCAGTGGTCTGCGTGGCCTGAAGCAGGCGCTCAGCCACCTTGGCTCGTAATCGTGTCATGGGGACCCGTTTTTCAGCACGGCCACCATTCATCGGAATACTGGGTGCGGGTGCTGGCGCCGAAGTCGCTACAGAAGTCGTTGCAATATGGGACGGCGCTGGCGCATCTGCTTTCATAAAATTGACCACATCTTCCTTGGTCACGCGTCCATCCTTGCCCGTGCTTGGAATGGAGTTAGCGTCAAGATTGTTTTCTTCAACTAGTTTGCGTGCAGCAGGACTCATCAGAACAACTTCGGCGGCCTTATCCACTGAATCGTCAACGACAGGTTCGGGCTCAAGAGCAGGCGCTTCTGCGGATGGCTCAGGTGCAGACTCTGCCGGTACTGCCTTGGCAATTTCACCTTCTTCGAATATGGCTAGCAGCTCGTTGCTGACAATGGTGTCACCCTCGCCTTTCTTAATGTCCTGAAGAACACCATCGGCCGGGGCAACTACTTCCAGCACGACCTTGTCGGTTTCAATATCCACGAGCAGCTCATCACGGGCGGCACTCTCCCCGGGCAACTTGTACCAGGTCGCAATGGTGCCATCCGGCACTGATTCAGGCAGGGTTGGCGCTTTAATTTCTATTGTCATGGTTATCCCCGTTCTTCTTTCTTTTTATATCTAATTTTTTGTCAGTTATTCTGATACAGATAATAGCTTCTCTTAATCGACTGGCAGCCCCAGGGCTTCATGGACCAGTCGTTTCTGCCTGGCCTGATGCAGGGCCATGGAACCGCCCGCGGGTGCGGCCGATGCGGGTCTGCCAGCATAATCCAGCTGCAAACCCGGGCGGTCACGCCGGATCACGTTCTTGATATGGTGCTGACACGGATACCAGGCACCCATATTCTGTGGTTCTTCCTGGCACCATACGACCTGCTCATAATTCTTGTAGGGCTTGAGGATTTCATGCAGAACGTCTTCCGGGAACGGATACAGTTGTTCAAGACGGATAATGGCAACATCCTTGATTGCCGCTTCGCGACGTGTGGCGCGCAGGTCGTAATATATCTTGCCGCTGCAAAGCGCAATCTTCTTCACCTCTGCCGGCTTAATATAGTCGTCTGTTTCCGGTAACACGGTTTGGAAGGCACCCTCGGAAAGTTCCTCCAGAGAGGATACCGCCTCTGGATGTCGTAGCAGGCTCTTTGGCGTCATGACAATGAGCGGCTTGCGCAGCGGACGAATAATTTGCCGACGCAGCATGTGGAACACCTGAGACGGCGTGGTAGGAATACAGACCTGGATATTATGCTCGGCACACATCTGTAGAAAGCGCTCAAGTCGTGCCGAGGAATGTTCAGGGCCCTGCCCTTCATAGCCGTGCGGGAGCAGCATGGTTAATCCGCAAAGTCGGTTCCACTTGTATTCACAGCTGGTCACGAATTGGTCAATCACTACCTGGGCACCGTTGGCAAAGTCACCAAACTGCGCTTCCCAGATGACCAGAGCATCCGGCCGAGTGCTGGCATAACCAAACTCAAAAGCCAGCACTGCCTCCTCTGACAGGAGAGAATCAAAGATTACAAACTTGCGCTGGGATTCGGAAATATGACTGAGAGGTACATAGCTTTTCCCCGTGTCCTGATCTCGCATCAGTGCATGACGATGAGAGAAAGTGCCTCGGCAGACATCCTGCCCAGTGATACGGACCTTATAGTTATCGGACACCAGGCTCGCATAAGCAAGACATTCGGCAAAACCCCAGTCGACAGGTTTCGCGCCCTCAGCCATTTGCAAACGGTCTTCCAATAGTTTTTTCACCTGGCGGTTTGGTTTGAAATTTTCCGGTATGGTTACCAGCCTTTCTGCGAGCGATTTGAGGTGCGTGATATGCAGATCGGTTTCACAGGGCATATCCCACTTATGACCAAGATAAGGACGCCAGTCGACAAACAGCGCCGTGTTGGGCACTTGCACCAGGGATTTCACGACGTGCGTGCCGGTATCCAGTGACTTGCGGTAGCTGGAGTTCATTTCCTCAGCTGCCTCTGTCGAAAGCAGGCCTTCCTCGACCAGTTTTTGCGCATATAGCGTCCGGGTTGTCGGGTGCTCCTTGATCTTCTGGTACATCAAAGGCTGTGTGGTAGTCGGCTCATCCGTTTCATTATGACCGCGGCGGCGATAGCAGATCAGATCTACAACAACATCTTTCTTGAATGTATTTCTGTAATCCAGGGCTAACTGGGAAATGAACATGACGGCTTCAGGATCGTCGCCGTTTGCGTGAAAAATCGGAGCCTGCACCATTTTCGCAATATCTGTGCAGTATTCGGTTGAGCGGGCATCGTTCTGACGCGAAGTGGTAAAGCCGACCTGGTTGTTGAGCACAATATGCACTGAACCACCGGTTTTGTAAGCTCGGGTCTGAGACATCTGAAAGGTTTCCATCACCACACCCTGACCAGCAAAAGCCGCATCACCATGAATGATAATGGGCAGGACAGTCTCACCATCGGGGTCCTGCCGACGATCTTGGCGCGCGCGCACAGAGCCTTCCACAACCGGCGCTACGATTTCTAGGTGCGACGGGTTGAAAGCCAGGCTGCAGTGAACCTCTCCACCAGGGGTTTCAATATTGGAAGAGAACCCGGAATGGTATTTCACATCACCGGACGTCTCGTATACCTTCTTGCCCTCGAATTCGGCAAAGAGATCCTCAGGATTCTTACCCATGGTGTTCACAAGAATATTCAGACGCCCACGGTGCGCCATTCCGATCACAATTTCCTTGCATCCATGCTCACCGGCACGCTGGATAATATCGTCCACCGCATGTATCAGGCTTTCGCCACCTTCCAGTCCAAACCGTTTTGTCCCGGGGTACTTTCCGTCAAGATGTTTTTCCAGACCTTCTGCGGCACTCAGGCGTTCAAGGATATGCAGACGCTGCTCTTTGCTAAAATTCGGCTTGCCGCGATTGATTTCAATACGTTGCTGAATCCATTGGCGTTCCTCAAGACTAGTAATGCCCATGTACTCGTAACCAATGGTTGAGCAGTAAATGCTGTCCAGGGAGCTTACGATATCCGTCAGCGTGGCCAGTTTTTCTTCTGTGTAAAGTGATTCGGCACTGAATACGGTATCCAGGTCAGCTTCTGAAAGGTTATGAAATCCCAATTCTAGGTCGGGCACATCTTGGCGTTTCATGAATCCTAGAGGATCAAGCTTAGCCTGCTGGTGACCACGAGCGCGGTAGGAAGCAATCAGCTGGATTACACTGACCTGTTTCTTTTCATGAGCCAGGGTGCCGGGCTCTGAGCCGGTATGAATTGCGACGTTGGTAACGGCATTGCGCTTGGGCATGCCTCTGAACTGTGCAACGATAGTCTGGTGGCTTACATCGCTCCCCTTGCCGCCTTCTACCTGCGGTAAAGCCGCAAAATAGCTGCGCCACTCATCAGGGACAGACGTGGGCTGCTCGAGCCAGGATTCGTAAAGGCCCTCAACATAGTCCAGGTTACCCCCGGAAATGTGCCCGGACTGCAGCATCAGCTCGCGGAAATTTTCATGCATTGTCATAGCGATCACCTCTTGTTGGGGACCTGCAAAATAAAGAGGCCGGGTCAGATGCCCCTTTCTATAAGCATTGAGCGAATATGGCCTATCGCTTTCGTCGGATTAAGCCCCTTGGGACACACCGCAACGCAATTCATTATGCCGCGGCATCTGAACACGCTGAACGGGTCTTCAAGTTCAGACAGTCTTTCCTCTGTGTAGGCATCCCTACTATCAGCCAGGAAACGGTAGGCCTGAAGAAGTCCGGCAGGACCGACAAACTTGTCTGGATTCCACCAAAACGAAGGACAGTTGGTTGAACAGCAGGCGCAAAGAATACATTCGTAAAGCCCATCGAGCTTGGCACGGTCCTCGGGCGATTGCAGGCGCTCAATCGCAGGCACCGGCTCATCGTTCTGCAGGTAGGGCTTGATGCGCTCGTACTGCTTGTAAAAGGCCGACATGTCTACGACCAGATCACGAATTACCGGCAGCCCCGGGAGTGGACGAATCACCAGCTTGTCTTTCTTTACCACCTCGGAGAGATGCGTAATACAGGCCAGTCCGTTAACGCCATTCATGTTGACGCCGTCAGAGCCACATACGCCCTCACGGCAAGAGCGACGATATGTAACGCTTTCATCCTGCTCTTTCACCATGTGAAGTACATCAAGCACCATGATGTCCTTGCCGTCAGGGATTTCGATCTCGAAATCCTGCATGGAGGGTTTTAAATCAGTCTCTGGGTTGTATCTGTAAACACTAACCTTCACGGTTTGTCTCTTGCCTCTAATTACTTACTTAGTTTAGATAATATGTTGAGTGATTCTTTCGACTTTATCAGTACTCGAAAGGCTTCAGGTTTAATAAGTCCTTTCCTTCGGTTCAAACATCGGCACAGTTTTTGGTTCGAAGTTCACGCGACGTTTACCCAGCTCCTCACTGCCGGGATAAAACATGGAATGGCAAAGCCAGTTTGCATCATCACGTTCAGTAAAATCCTCACGAGCATGAGCTCCGCGACTTTCATCACGCCCCTCGGCAGCAATAGCCGTTGACCATGCCACTTCAAAAAGATTCTCAAGTTCAAGCGCCTCGATTCTGGCAGTATTGAATATTTCACTCTTGTCTTCTAGGTACTGGTTTTCAATGCGCCCGCGGAGGCTGCGCAGTTTCTCTATGCCTTCCTTCATGAAATCGCCACGACGGAACACACCAAAGAAGTTCTGCATAATGTTCTGCAACTCCTTGCGAAGGTCGGCTGTTTTCTCACCGCCTGTTGACTCATTCAGGCGCGCAAGTCTTGTCATGGCACCTTCGATATCCGATTCGCTGGCTTCCTGCTGCATCACTCCACCGCTAAGCATCTTTTCTATATAGATACCTGAAGCGCGGCCAAAGACCACGAGGTCAAGTAATGAGTTCCCGCCAAGACGGTTAGCGCCGTGGACAGATACACAGGCTGCTTCACCGCAGGAGAACAATCCTTCGATAACAACGTCCTCATGGTTCTCATTCTGGGTCAACGCCTGCCCATGTACATTGGTCGGAATACCGCCCATCATGTAATGGCAGGTTGGGATAACCGGAATAGGCGCCTGCACCGGGTCAACATGGGCAAAGGTGCGTGAGAGTTCAAGAATGCCTGGCAGTTTTTCGTTCAGTACTTTCTCACCGAGATGGTCCAACTTAAGGAGTACGTGATCGGCTTCAGGACCAACACCCCTTCCCTCCAGAATCTCAATGATCATCGAGCGCGCGACCACGTCACGGCCGGCAAGGTCCTTGGCATTTGGCGCATAACGCTCCATGAAGCGTTCACCTTCGGAGTTCACCAGATAACCGCCTTCACCGCGGCAGCCTTCCGTAACCAGGGTGCCGGCACCGTAAATGCCTGTCGGGTGGAACTGCCACATTTCCATGTCCTGCTGAGGGAAGCCGGCACGAATAGCCATGCCGATACCGTCACCGGTATTGATCAGGGCATTGGTGGTTGAAGCATAAATACGTCCGGCACCGCCGGTGGCAAGCACTGTGGCCTTGGACTTGATGTATACCACTTCACCAGTTTCGATGCAGATAGCTATCAAGCCTGCGACATGTCCGGCCTGGTTTTTCACCAAGTCCACGGCATACCACTCGTTAAGAAACTGCGTGTTGTTTTTCAAATTGGCCTGATACAGCGTGTGCAGCAAGGCATGACCAGTACGGTCAGCCGCGGCGCAGGTTCTTGCCGCCTGCCCGCCCTTACCGTAATCACGGCTCTGGCCGCCGAAAGGACGCTGATAAATACGACCGTCCTCGTTGCGTGAGAACGGCAGGCCCATATGCTCAAGCTCAAAAATAGCCTGGGGTCCCTCCGAACACATGTACTCAATTGCATCCTGGTCACCGATGTAGTCGGAACCCTTGACCGTGTCATACATATGCCAGCGCCAGTCATCATCGGGATCGGTGCTTGCAATGGCACAAGTGATGCCGCCCTGGGCAGATACCGTGTGTGAACGGGTTGGGAAAACCTTGGAAATCACCGCCGTGTTATAACCGGACTGGCTCAGCTGCAGGGCTGCGCGCAGACCAGAGCCGCCTCCGCCCACAATCAGGCCGTCAAACGTCATTGTTCTGATGTTGGCCAACTTCTATACACTCCAGAAAATCATGATGCCCCATATCAGGTAGATAACGGTGACACAAAGGCAGATCATGAGGAAAATAAATCGAATCGCTGTGGCCTTAGCTCCCAGCATGCGGGTAGTTAGGTAGTCAGTGGCAATAGTCCATATACCCACCCAGGCGTGAGCACAAAGTGCCAGAAGCGTGACCAGGCTAAAGATACGCATCGTAGTATTGGCAAACAGCCCACGCCACTCCGAATATGTCATTTCAGGGGTACCAATCACAATTGCCGCATGACATAGCACGTACAGTAGGATAATGACCGCGCTTAGACGCTGGATCACCCAGTCATAAAGGCCGCTGCGGCCTAGGCTTAGAACGTTGGTTACCATAGGTACACCCCGATTGCGATGATCAAGATCGCACTCGTAACAATAACGGCCATGGCCCCGCGAGTAGCTGCCGCCTTGGTTTCACCGAAGCCCATATCCATCAGCAGGTGCTTGCAGCCAGCCACCATGTGGTAGGCCAGCGCGGCAAGGATGCCCCAAAGGACAAAGCGGGCCGGAGTGGAATCCATGAAGCCGGAAAGCCATTCAAAACTGGCCTCACTGGCCAGTGACAAATCCAGCATCCACAGCAGAGTACCGATCGCCACGAACAGGATGACGCCGGAGATACGGTGGGTTATAGAAGTTAAAGCCGCAAGGGGCAGCTTGATGGTGCTGATCTCGAGGTTTTCCGGACGTCCGGAAGAAGCACTGGGTTTCACTGAATCGCCTTTAAAATGCAATTGAAATATTAAGGTTAATTTTTGACTATCAGATAAATTTAATTTGATAGAAAATATGTATCATTTCTGAGCTCTATTGAAGAATGGTAATATACCCAAGTCCGTCGTCGGTTTAAATCCTTTTTGAGCAAATTTTTGAAATTTTTATAAACCTTTTTTTCCTTACTTTTTGCACTGTTATACGCAATAGCTCATTTCAGTATGCGATGATATTTGAAACCTTCTACCGTCACTTATAACGCCTATCTTTACATGTATTTACATTGACAATGATTAAGTCAACCGATAGTGTTGCCCCTCCGCATTCGCGAGCATCTTTTTTGGCTGCTCGTCACCGAATGACGACCAGACGCATAAAAAATCAGGAGTATTAAGCTAAATGGCTGAGAAAAAAGCCCACCTGTCTGTGGATGGCATTGATGAGCCCATCGAATTACCAATGTATGAAGGAACAACTGGGCCGGACGTCATCGATGTACGCAGCCTGGTATCCCAGGGTATTTTCACCTACGACCCTGGCTTCATGTCGACAGCCTCCTGCGACTCCGCAATAACCTACATAGATGGAAGCAACGGCGTCCTGCTTTACCGTGGCTACCCTATAGAGCAGCTCGCGGCAAAATCTGATTTCATGGAATGCTGCTACCTACTCCTGAACGGTGAACTGCCCAATACCGAGGAAAAGGCCACCTTTATAGACAACATCAAGCATCACACCATGGTGCACGAGCAGATCAGCAATCTCTTCATCAGCTTTCCACGTCATGCTCATCCGATGTCGGTAATGATCGGTGCTGTAGGTGCACTTTCAGCTTTCTACCATGAGGACCTGCAAATAGAGAATATAGAGGAACGCAAGGTTGTGGCAGAACGCCTGATTGCCAAGATACCTACCCTAGCGGCGATGACCTACAAGTATTCCATCGGTCAGCCCTTCATGTATCCGCGCAACGACCTGAGCTTCTCCGAAAACTTCCTGCACATGATGTTTGCCACGCCCTGCGAAGAATACACACCAAGCCCGGTAATAGCCGACGCCATGGACAAGATCTTTCTCCTGCATGCCGACCATGAACAGAATGCTTCTACTTCTACTGTTCGCCTGGCCGGATCAACTGGCGCGAACCCCTATGCCTGCATTTCCTCAGGCATCACAGCACTTTGGGGGCCCTCACATGGCGGCGCCAACGAGGCCGTGCTAAAAATGCTGAACGAAATAAGTGATGTGAAAAATATTCCCGAATACATCAAGCGCGTTAAAGATAAGAATGATCCCGTCAAGCTCATGGGCTTCGGTCACCGTGTCTATAAGAATTTCGATCCACGTGCCCACGTGCTCCGCGATGCCGCGAACAATGTGCTTGAGGAGCTTGGTATGGACAACGAGCCGCTGTTACCCATCGCCAAGGAACTAGAGCGAATAGCGCTCGAGGATGACTACTTCATTCAGCGCAACCTCTATCCCAATGTCGACTTTTACTCTGGCATCATCCTCAAAGCGATCGGCATTCCCACTAACTTGTTCACCGTAATATTTGCCACCGGCAGAACACCAGGCTGGGTTGCGCACTGGCATGAGATGATTTCCAACCCATTCAAGATTGGCCGACCCCGTCAGCTGTACACAGGACCTACCCAACGGGATTACCCGGATTAAGCGCTTAATAAAGCCCCTACCGCAGGGGCTTTTTTGGATGCAAGGTTGCTATAAATCTTTAACAAGAATAAATTCGAAGTAACGTATATATGGAATTTATGATATTCAGCGGATTAATCCAGCTCATCTGCGTTCAGCCAGCCTGAGAGCCGCCATCCAGCTTTGCGCGCTTTGCATTGACGCTGTACCAAAACAGGCATAAAAAAAGCGGACAAATGTCCGCCTTTTAACAACTTTTCTAAGACAGCTTAAAGTGGCGTAATCTGCTCAGCCTGGGGTCCCTTCTCACCTTCTGTGATAATGAACTCAACCTGCTGACCCTCAGTCAGGGTTCTGAAGCCGTCACCCTGTATAGCGCTGAAGTGTGCAAACACGTCCTTGCCAGATTCCGGTGCTATAAAGCCATAACCCTTGCTTTCGTTAAACCACTTAACGGTGCCTTTTACTTTCTCACTCATTGGTAATACCTGTATCGAAATTGAAAACTCTGTTACGCAAAACTAACTCTAGAATTTGAGCCTTACAGGACGTAGAAAGAAATGACTTGCAACGATCAAGTAGTCAAACGTTAAATTAGCGATTGCAGGACAGCACAGTAGGCCTGTTTAGGCCAAAAGTCAATGAAATCAGTGTTTTTCCTCAAGAAGTTCACCAAACATTGGGGAGCTGCGAATCCTTCACCCGCCGGCTTCTGCGTTTGGCATCGCGCTGTTTGCGTTTTATTTTCTGGCGTTTTCAGAGTTACTGTCTCCATGGTGCTTAGTGGGCAAAGCCTGGCACCTCCCTCGCGTGCTGGCATAATCAGGCACTATCAATTACATTCCTGACTATAACAATCAAGCAGTCTGTCCAATGAGCAAAATTCTAAAAAGCTTTGCGTTGATTCTTTTTCTATCCATGTCATCCACCACCATGGCACACCATTCCTATGCCATGTACGACCGCTCCGTAGTCTATGTATTCACCGGCGTGGTCGACAGTATCAATCCTGACGCAAGCCACCTGCAGATTAATTTTGTGCCGCTAAATGAAGCGCGGGATGCGCTTGTTCGCTATGCCGAGGGCGCCCGGGTGACCTGGAACGTGGAAATGGAAGGTGCTGCTGCCAGTGCCCGCGAAGGTATTTCCATCAGCACCTTCCCCCGCGGCACGGTATTCAGTGTCGGCATCAGTCCCCTGCGTAATGGTGAACCTGGAGGTGTACGTGTCGGCGGTATTTTTAAATGCGCCGAGGGTTCATCCCCCGAGGCCGGCAAACATTGTGACAGTGATGCAGGATTCTCACACATCGGCGAAGTACCTTTACCCGAAGCTACTACAGCTTGGCCACCATGAACAACATGACGAAGTAGACACCTATGAACAGACAACTCACCATAGCGGCTCTGCTGCTATGTCCAATGACCCTAACCGCCCAGGATAGCGTGGGTTATGGATGGCCGGCTTCAGTTGAGAGCGTACCATACGATGGCTATCCAGAGGAGCAGTTCGTTGGTGCAGTAACACCCTGGTACTGGGAGAAAAACCCGGCCGCGGAACATGGTGAGGTGCCACTGGGCATCACGCCCCTGGCCCGTGACATCTTTACCTCTAATGATTTCTACTTGGATCGCGACTACTGGATGGACCCGCGCTACTATCGCTGCAACAGCCCCATCTCACTGGACTCCATTCATGGGGATTATTCCTCCGGACCAAACTCGGTGGATAACGGTAATCCTGCAACTGCCGGCTGGGGGCACTGCGGGCGTGACTATCCGCGAGAGGCCATTGTCAGTCCTTATCCCTACAAAACCGCGCAGACCCACTACGAGGCGCTGCTAAAAGAGGCCGATGGCGGTACACAGCACTCGAAAGTCAGTATCCCGGACTGGAACGGACGTTATACCCGCAACCTGGACCAGGCCTTTGCCGTGGGTCGTCGTGGCGGGAACGATGGCGGTCTTAACAACGATTACCAGGAACCCCCGCAGTGGGTGGTGGGCTGGCCCAACCAGATGCCCACCATTCTTTCCCTGCTGACGGAGGACTACCAGGAACGCTACGTGCAGCAGATGTACCATAAGGTTAACAGCAACGCGGCGCAGTTTTCGCTAATGTTCTGCCGGCCAGAAGGACTGCTCCGCTGGTGGTCAGGTCCCGGCGGTCCGCGCCAATTGGAAATAATCGCAGTACCCGGCCGCGTCCAGTTCATGGGCGGCACCGACAATGCCCTGCGCCAGGTCAATGTTGATGGCAGCTTTGATTTAAGCGGTGCCGTGCCACGCCTTGGCCAAGACGTGCGCCAGTGGATGGGTGAGACTATTGGCTTCTGGCACGATAACGCGCTGATCACCTGGACCTCGAATATTCAGGGCTGGTTTACCCACTCCTCGTGGGAGTATTCCAATAACATGCAGATCATCGAGATCTGGTCTGAACGCCAGAACAGTTCCGGCAATTTCCTCGGCCTCGAGCACGAAACCATTTTTTATGATCCCGATGTTTTTGTTGAACCTGTTCGCGATATTCGCTTCTTTACCTACACGGGCGAATACGATGACTTCACCCCCTTCCCGCACGCACACTGCAACCAGACCATTTTTCTGGGGGAAGACGGCCGCGCAGCACAGGTGTCACCGGGCACCACTATTGATTACACGGTGTATGATCTCTACGATCGACCGTGGGCGAAGATCTGGGAAGAGTATTTCGAAGAGGATATGCAGAAACCTGATGAAGACGATTCACTGGGGGGCTTCAGGTGATGCTTACCTAGAACAGAATGATCGCCCCTCGAACCCAAGCCATTATGAAAGTTACAATAGGGAACTTCTTTCCATAAAAAACCCCCACAAAGCACCCCAAAAAAGAAAACCCCGGAAAGAATCCAGGGTTTTGATTGGGTTATATGGCGTCCCCTAGGGGTTTCGAACCCCTGTTGCCGGGATGAAAACCCGGTGTCCTAGGCCTCTAGACGAAGGGGACTTGTTCTTCTTTTTCACTCTTACCTGTTGCCCTTTGCTTAAGGCGTGCGGCTTGAAGCTAAAAAGTTTGAGTGGTGGAGCCAAGGAGGATCGAACTCCTGACCTCAACGCTGCCAGCGTTGCGCTCTCCCAGCTGAGCTATGGCCCCGCTTTTCACTCATAACAAGCAGGAATGGGTAGGAAATCTCTGTTGAAATTTTTCTAGCGTTGTCCTGCTTTTCTTGCCAGAAAGTCTCTGATCTAGCAAAGACGCGCATTGTAGGGATGCACCCCTTCCCTGTCAACAATTTCAATAGTTTCGCGGGCTTGCGCACCCTTCTTAATTCAGGGTGACGCCCCTGAACTCGCTTTCCAGTTTCTTGGCCCCTTTTTTTGATACGCCACCCAGCACCTCAATTGCATGGCGCAGCCGGGCGCGGGTCATGTCCTTGCCGATCACGGCCATAGAATCGATGACAGAGGTCGATACAGAGGTACCGGCAATGGCTATAAATAAGGGAAACAGGAAGTCGCGAATCTTGAATTCCATCTGTCCTGCCAGATCCATTAGCAGTTTTTCGATGCGGTCTCGGTGCCATTGCGGAAGGGTTTCAATCGCCCAGGCGATGAACTGAAGGATTTTCAATGCACTCTCCTGGTTGACCACTTTGTGCTCAAAATCCGCCTCTGTAATAGGCGGCATACCGCTGATAAAGAAACCGGCCAGTGGGGCAACATCAGAAAAGCGCTCTACCCTTTGCTTGATGAGTGGCACAATCTGGTGGATAGTTTCGCCATCAAAGGCCCAGTCGGTAAACCGGTGGGCAAACTCGATGTCCGAGACTTTTTCCCGCAGGTAGCGGCCGTTTAGCCAGTCCAGTTTCTTCGTATCAAAGACTGGACCGCCCAGGGAAACGCGGTTGATGTCAAAGTGCTCGATCATCTCGCTGACCGAAAACATTTCCTGGCTTTCCTCGCCCTCTATATGGGGCATGGACCAGCCCATCATGCCCAGGTAATTGACCACCGCTTCGCTCAGGTAGCCCATTTTCTGGTAGTAGCCGATGCTGGTCGGATTCTTGCGCTTGCTTAGCTTGCTCTTGTCCGCATTACGCAGCAGCGGCATGTGAATCAACACAGGCGCTTGCCAGCCGAAGTACTCGTACAGTTTCAGATGCTTGGGAGCGGAATTTATCCACTCCTCGCCTCGCATGACATGGGTAATCTGCATCAGGTGGTCATCTACCACGTTGGCCAGATGATAGGTCGGCATACCGTCTGATTTCATCAGCACCTGCATGTCCACCTGCTGCCACTCGATCTCGATATTGCCGCGCAGCATGTCCGGCACGATGCAAACTCCTTCCCGAGGAACCTTCATGCGAATGACATGAGGCGTTTTCTCGTTCAGGTGGAAATCAATCTCACCCTGGCTCAGGTTCAGGCAGTGGCCGTCATACCCAGGCTGCAGCTTGTTAGCCTGTTGTTCCTTTCGCAGCTCGGTGAGGCGCTCCTCGGGACAGAAACAGTGGAAGGCATGGCCGTCTTCCAGTAGCTTATCCACGTGCTCATTGTATATTGCCGTTCTTTCACTCTGGCGGTAAGGACCAAAATCACCGCCCTTATCAGGGCCTTCATCCCAATCCAGGTGCAGCCAGCGTAGTGAGTCCAGGATGTCCTGCTCAGACTGACGTGTACTGCGGGACTGATCGGTATCTTCAATGCGCAGGATGAACTTACCGCCCATCTGGCGGGCAAAGCACATATTGAACAGCGCGATGTAAGCGGTTCCGACGTGGGGATCCCCGGTGGGTGACGGCGCAATACGGGTACGAACTTCGGACATGAAAACTACTACAATTCTCTGGCGTTAACGTGAGCGGATTATACGCCCAAACGCATGTAGATGCAGGATTCAGCATTCAAACGAAAAGTTCAGGAATAAAAGGTTTTTCTTAGTTTCTTCAGCTTGCTATGTTTGGTTTTACGATCCAGGCGCTTCTGAATGGAGGCTTTGCCTGGCCTGGTGGGTATTCGCTTGCGCGGTACTTTGAGGGCTTCGCGGATCATGGCCTTCAGGCGATGTACGGCCTCTTCCTTGTTCCGGTGCTGGCTGCGTTTTTCCTGAGCCTTGATAACGATGATCCCGTCCTTGCTGATACGTTGGTCGTGCTGTTTTAAAAGCCGCTGCTTAACCTCGCGTGGCAGCGAGGAGCGGTTGATCTCAAACCTAAGCTGGATTGCCGTGCTGGTTTTATTGACGTGCTGTCCACCCGGGCCGTTGGCATGGGTGGCCTGGAATTCGACCTCGTGGTCGTTAAGCTGAATGCCGGAAGAGATGTAGATCATGAGCCTCAGCTAAAAATAAAAAGGTAAAAGTAGTAATAACACTTTTTTCACTTTCAACTATGTTCCTGGATGAATAGTTTCAATTGCGGCCCCAGTAAATCCCCTTCAAGCCCAAGAAATAGCGCCACCGACAGATGATTCTGCCCCAGCAAGTGCACGTACCGCGGCAGGTCGCCGTATTTGCCCTGCCAGGCATTTAGAAACTGCAGGGTCTGGGCCTGGAACGCCGGCGGGTCGTACTCGGCCATAGTCACCAGCAGCGGAATGTCGGTAACCAGCAGCCCTTCGAGCGACGAGCGCTCGTAGTAAAGGGATTCATCATCGCCTAGGTAAGCCCGTTCTTTATCGCTGCTCGGCATGGTCACAAAGTCATACATGGCCGATAAAAGTATCGCGCCTTTCAGTCCATGGGGTGCATTCCCATAAACCTCGGCATGTGACAGGTAGTGTGCCGCGTGCGCACCGCCGGCCGACTGTCCCATCAAGAAAAGGTTAGACGGATCCAGGCCATGCTCAGCGCCGTGTGATTGCACCCACCCAACCACGCGGCGGATATCTTCTATTCCCGAGGGCCACTGGTGCCCAGGCGCTATCCGATAAGTCATACAGACACCGGCAAAGCCATTCTTTACCGCCCACGCTCCTATATTGGAAAAGAACGGAGAACCCTCAGCATGCTTGTCGCCGCCGATAAAGCCGCCGCCATGAATAAACAGCAGGACAGGCCTAGGCCCACCCTTTTCCTCTGCAGTATAGACATCCAGCCGTTGGCGCTCATGATCCCCATAACCAACATCACGCATCACACTGACACCATCCATGAAATCGGAAGGCAGCATCGGTTCCACGAGATCGCGCGTTCCCTTCAAGGCATCCAGGCTAATTTCCCGGCCAAGAGCTTTGAGTTTTTTTGTGTATTCAGAAAAGTTCATGCGATTAACTGTGTGTTTATTTATTGGCAAGATCTTCCAGCGCCTCACCATCGACGCGGTAAATATCCCATCCGTGCATGGGTCTGGCGCCCAGCGATTTATAGAACTCGATGGAGGGCGTATTCCAGTCCAGCACGCTCCATTCGAAACGTCCACACTTATTGGCTACCGCGATACCAGCAATATGGACCAGCAGCGCTTTACCAGCTCCCTTGCCACGATGCTCGGGTGACACAAAAAGATCTTCCAGGTAAATGCCGTACCTGCCTTTCCAGGTGGAATAGTTAAAGAAATAAAGCGCAAAGCCAACCGGCTGACCATCGATTTCACATATCAGGCAGTGCGCCTTCGGATTGTCCCAGAACAGCGTCTCTGCAATCATCTGCTCATTGGTTTCCACCTCGTGCGCCAGTTTTTCATAAACGGCCAAAGAATTTATGAAATCCAGGATGAGGGCTGTATCTTGCAGTGTTGCTTCTCTAATAACAGGTGCAGTCATAAAATTCGTCGTGTAAGTCGTTTCAGGAACAAGGTACAGGATCAAAGTACCGACCCTGTCCGATTAATCTTTTACCCTTGATTTGTCAAAGGCTTCTTTTTCATCAGGCCCACGCCGCCACAGTTAAAGAAGTCCAGGTTGGGAGGAACATCAAAAAGCTTTTCCAGCTTGAGTATTTTCTCGTAGAAATATACTGATTCCGCAAGGTCGGAAATGGCAATTGCAATCTGACCAACTCCGGAAATATTCATGCTGCCTGACATGGCACACCTCCCACCGAAGCTTTATTTCCAGGCCAGTTTATCATGGAGGCTGACCACCTCCCCGACAATGACCAGCGTGGGCGCCTTTACTTCGCTGTGCTTGATTATGTCCGGCATGGTGGCAAGCGTACCGGTATACACTTTCTGGTTAGGTGTGGTGCCCTGCTGCACGAGCGCAATGGGCGTGCGTTCAGTCAGACCGTGCCTGACAAGCTCCTGGCAGATAATGGGCAACCCGATCAGTCCCATGTAAAACACCAGAGTCTGCTCACCGCTTACCAGGCTTTCCCAGTCTAGCTCACAGGTGTCGTTTTTGAGATGACCGGTCACAAAGCGTACCGACTGTGAGTAGTCACGATGGGTTAACGGAATTCCGGCATAGCAAGCGCAGCCATTGGCCGCAGTAATTCCCGGCACTACCTGGAAAGGAATGCAGGCCTCGGCCAACTCTTCAATCTCCTCTCCTCCACGGCCAAAAATAAAGGGGTCGCCGCCTTTTAAACGCAGCACTCGTTTACCGTCCTGGGCCAGGTTCACCAGCAGCCTGCTGATTTCTTCCTGCGGCATGGTATGCATACGCCGCTCTTTGCCAACATGAATCTTTTCCGCATCCTGGCGGCACAAGTGTAGGATTTCCTGTGACACCAGGCGGTCATAAAGCACGACATCAGCCTGCTGCATGAGGCGCAGCGCTCTGAAGGTAAGGAGGTCAGGATCACCCGGTCCTGCGCCAACCAGGTACACCTCCCCCTGGGTCGTGAGCGCGTCAACATTTTCAAGCGATTTATCAAGCAGCTGCCGCGCAATTTCATGTTTGCCAGCGAGAGCCTGTTCAGAGACAGGACTGCTGAGAATTTTCTCCCAGAAACGCAGCCGCAAACCAATGTCCTTGATTTTAGTCTGCACGATAACCCGGTATTCGCCAAAGAGATCGGCCAGCTTTCCATAACCGGAGGGAATAAAGGTTTCGAGACGGGCACGCAGCAGTCTTGCCAGCATTGGTGATTTTCCACTGGAGGAAACGGCGACCACGATAGGCGAGCGATCAACGATGGAGGGAAAAATAAAATCGCAGAGCTCGGGATTGTCCACCACATTCACAGGCAGATGACGACTGCGTGCCTCGTTGAACACAAGCCGGTTAACGTCTTCATCGTTGGTGGCAGCGATGACGAGATTGACGCCAAACATATCGGAGGTTTCAAAAGCACGGCGCAGGATTTCATGCCGACCTTTTTGGTCTTTGTTTTCATCGCCTTTGCCGGACAGAAGTTTTTTCAGGCCTGGGTCAACTTCCTTGGCCACGAGCCGGATAGTCGCTCCAGCACGCAGCAACATAGTGACCTTGCGATGGGCCACTTCCCCGCCGCCGACAACCAGAACCTGCTGCCCGGCAATTCTCAGAAATATAGGCAGGTAGTTCATGGCGTCAGTTAATTCAAATTAGGCGTTCAGAATTGACGTTGCGCCGCCCATGTAAGGTTGCAGCGCGTCAGGAATAGAGACGCTGCCGTCGGCGTTTTGGTAATTTTCCAGGACAGCAATCAGCGTACGTCCGACCGCCAGACCAGAGCCATTGATGGTATGAATCAGTTCCGGCTTGCCCGTTTCCGGGTTACGCCAGCGCGCTTGCATGCGCCTGGCCTGGAAGTCGCCAAAGTTGGAGCAGGATGAAATTTCACGATAGGCATTCTGTCCCGGTAGCCAGACTTCGATGTCGTAGGTAATCTCTGCTGAAAATCCCAGGTCGCCACCGCAGAGGACTACTACGCGGTAGGGCAGGTTGAGTTTCTGGAGAATGGTTTCGGCATGTTGAGTGAGTTCTTCATGCGCCTGCTTTGACGTCTTCGGGGTGGTCAGCTGTACCAGCTCGACTTTTTCAAACTGGTGCTGACGAATCAAGCCGCGGGTATCCTTGCCGTAGCTGCCCGCTTCACTTCGAAAACAGGGTGAATGACACGCAAACTTCAGCGGCAGCGTATCCGCTTCAACAATTTCATCACGAACGAAGTTCGTTACGGGCACTTCCGCTGTCGGAATCAGGTAAAAGCCTCGCTCATCCTTAACCTCAAACAGGTCTTCGGCAAACTTGGGCAGCTGCCCGGTACCAAAAGCAGAATCGGCATTAACCATGTTGGGCACGTTTACCTCGGTATAGCCATGCTCAGTTGTATGCGTATCGAGCATGAACTGAACTAGGGCGCGATGAAGCTTCGCGACTTCGCCCTTCATAATGGCAAAACGTGAACCGGTGATCTTAGTGGCGGTGGCGAAATCGAGCCCATCGCCGGCCTCGCCTATTTCAACATGATCCTTCGCCTCGAAATCAAAAGCGCGGGGTTCTCCCCAACGACGAATTTCCTTGTTGTCTCCTTCGTCTTCTCCCTCGGGGACTCGCTCATCAGGAATGTTGGGCACCCCCTGCAGGATGGCATCCAGGTCGGCAGCCACGGCATCAAGTTCACTTTCTTTTTCATGAAGCGCTGACTTCAGGTTTTCGACCTCGGCGAGCAGCGGTGCAATATCTTCGCCGGCCGCCTTGGCCTTGCCGATGTTTTTCGACTTGGTGTTACGCTCGTTCTGCAGGCTCTCGGTGTCTACCTGAAGAGTCTTGCGCTTTTCCTCAAGCGCAGAAAAGGCTCCTACATCCAGCGTGTAGCCTTTTTTCTTTAATAACTGTGCAACGGTTTCCGGTTCACTGCGAACCCGTTTCGGATCAAGCATGTTCTGTCCAATAAGGTATTTTTAGTCTTTAAAAGAGAAGCTTTGCCAGCGACAGGCCAAGCCAGGAGGCAATTATACAGACGAGAACGCTGGACAGCACGTAGAGAAATGCCTGACTGAGACTGCCCTGCTCCAGGAGGCCAATGACATCCATGGAAAAAGTCGAGAAAGTAGTAAAGGCGCCAAGAAAGCCTATTGTCACAACGCCTCTCCAGTATGGACCCAGCGCCATTCTTTCTGTAATCAAGATAAAGGCGATGCCAATCAGGAATGAGCCCAGCACATTCACCGTCAGCGTGGCCCAAGGGAAGGCGCTTGATCCAGTGCGCTGAAAAACGTTGTACACGAAGAGGCGGGTCATGGCGCCAAGGGCACCGCCGAAGGCAACGGCAAGATACGTCATTTACGATTCCTCAGGAATAACGCTTGTCTGTGCTCTTTTCATCCAGGCTGCGAAGGTATTCAAGCTTCTCTTTTATTTTTTGTTCCATGCCACGCTCAGTGGGCTGATAAAACTGCATGTTCTTGAGCTCTTCAGGAAAATAATTTTCCCCCGCGGCGTAGGCGCCAGGCTCGTCGTGAGCATAGCGATACTCTGCGCCGTACTCCAGTGCTTTCATTAACTCCGTGGGTGCATTCCTGACATGCATGGGAACATCGTAATCAGGCGTTGATTTAACCGTCTCCATGGCCTGGTTAAAGGCCAAATAGACGGCATTACTCTTGGGTGCACAGGCAAGAAAAACAAGCGCCTGGGCAATGGCCAGTTCACCTTCCGGGCTACCAAGACGCTGTTGGACGCCCCAGGCATTCAGAGCCAGCTGCAGGCCGCGGGGGTCAGCATTGCCGATATCCTCGCTGGCCATGCGCACTACCCGCCGGGCGATATAAAGCGGATCACAGCCGCCGTCCAGCATCCGGCATAACCAGTACAGCGCTGCATCTGGTGACGATCCCCTGACCGCTTTATGCAGCACAGAAATCTGCTCATAAAAAGAATCACCGCCCTTGTCAAATCGTTTCGCATTGCCTTGCAATACCTGGGCCAGCGCTTCGTCTGAAAGCGTCTTGTGCCCGGCCTTGTCCTCCTGGAACAAATCCAGTGCAACTTCAAGCAGGTTTAGCAAGCGGCGGGCATCGCCATCGGCGGCATTGACAAGCAGGGTCTTCTGCTTTTCCGTTAACAGGAGGCTTGAGTAGCCAAGCCCGCGCACCTTGTCATTGAGTGCCTGTTCCAAAATTTTACCTAGGGCCTTTTCATCTAGGCTTCTCAACACATACACGCGCGCCCGCGAAAGCAGTGCATTATTGAGCTCAAATGAAGGGTTTTCCGTGGTAGCGCCAATGAATATCACTGTACCATCCTCGATGTGCGGTAAAAACGCATCCTGCTGACTCTTGTTAAAGCGGTGCACCTCATCAACAAAGAGAATAGTCTGACGGCCGCGGATGTCCCTCTCTTCTCTGGCCTGGGCAATGGCATCGCGGATTTCCTTTACCCCGCTGAGTACAGCGATCAGTGTTTTTAAGTGAGCATCACACGCGTTGGCAATAATTTTAGCCAGGGTCGTTTTTCCGGTGCCGGGAGGCCCCCACAGGATCATGGAGTGCGGAATACCGGAGGTAACCGCTTCATAAAGCGGCTTTCCTGGGGCAATGATATGTTCCTGACCGGCAAACTCATCCAGTGACGCTGGACGCATGAGGGCGGCGAGCGGTTGGTAGCCTTCCTGGTTTTGCTGAAACAGTGAGAGCGTCACGATGGCTTAGGGTTCACCGGTGTTGTCGATGACCTCCATATCCTCAGGCAGTTCAATCATGAACAACAAGGGGTCTATCGCTGCATTGATTTCAAGGTTGGCGAAAGTAAGGCTGGTTTTTTGACCAAGACTGCTTTCAAACTGCATTTCTTCAATGCGGTCGTTGTTAAAGGTCAGGCTCATCCTTGTATACAGGCTGTCGGAAACGCGAGGCGACAGAATGAACCGCTGCCTGCCATCCAATTCCATCGCCGCCTGAGACACGTAGTAAGTCTCGGCAATATCGTCGGCATTACCATTTAACAGCAGCACGGGTGTGCGATTGATATCGTCACTGAAGGATTCAATGGTCACCTGCTCAAGGTCGTATTCAAAGCGCCAGATGTAGCTGCCATTGGTCACTAATAATTCCGGATACGGCGACAGAGTTTCCCAGGAAAAATGATCCGGCTTCTGCATGATAAGCCTGGAAGTGGTTTCCTGAATTTCACGTCCATCCTGCTCAAGCGTCAGCACGCTCACCTCTGCGGTAAGCGTTTCCATGTCGCGCAGCAAGGAAGACAGGCTTTCAGCCGCCTCTTTGCTCAGGACATCGACATACGCTTCCTGGGCATGGATTGAAATGCCCGGCAGAATAAAGAACGCAAGAAACAGTATTGTGTATTTCATAGGGGGATTCTACCGGAGAAACGTTATACACGCCCCCCGTGGCAATGGAATTAAATCGTGATTCAGACTTGAAAAAGGGTCCGTCAGTCGAGGACTGGCGGAGGAGCAATGACCTCGCGGTTGCCGTTGGCACCCATCTCGGAAACCACGCCCGCCATCTCCATGGCCTCGATCATGCGAGCGGCACGGTTGTACCCTATTCTGAGCTTGCGCTGTACCGCGGAGATGGAAGCCTTGCGCGATTCCGTAACAAAGCGTACGGCCTCATCGTACAGGGCATCACTTTCCTCCGCCCCGTCATCACTGCCTTCAGATGGCGCAAGACCGAGCACTCCATCACCGGATGAATCCGAAGTGATGCTCTGGATGTAATTCGGCTCAGCTCTTTCCTTCCAGGCGGCAACAACACGGTGCACTTCGTCATCTGAAACAAATGCCCCGTGGACGCGATGTGGCATGCCTTCACCCGGCGGCAGAAAGAGCATATCACCGTGGCCCAACAGCTGCTCTGCCCCGCCCTCACCGAGGATGGTGCGTGAATCTACCTTGCTCTGCACCATGAAGGACAGGCGAGTTGGAATATTGGCCTTGATCAGACCGGTCAGCACATCCACCGACGGACGCTGTGTTGCCAGGATCAGGTGTATACCGGCCGCCCGGGCTTTCTGGGCAATACGGGCGATAAGCTCCTCCACTTTCTTGCCTACGACCATCATCATATCGGCAAGCTCGTCAACAATCACAACAATCTGCGGCAGTTCCTCAAGATCTTCAGGCACCTGGTCTTCCTCGGGCACCTCGCTCAGGGGATCGGGTTTCCATAACGGATCCGGTATGGGGCTGCCAGCCTTGGCGGCATCAGCCACCTTCTTGTTGAAGCCGGCCAGGTTACGTACACCCAGGGCAGACATCAGTTTGTAGCGCCTTTCCATTTCGGCTACTGACCAGCGCAGACCATTGGCCGCGTCTTTCATGTCGGTAATGACAGGCGTTAGTAGATGGGGAATACCATCGTAAACCGACAGTTCCAGCATCTTTGGATCAATCATGATCAGGCGCACATCTTGTGGAGACGACTTAAAGAGAATACTGAGGATCATGGCATTGATGCCTACCGACTTACCGGAACCGGTAGTACCGGCAACCAGCAGGTGCGGCATCTTAGCCAGATCGACCACCACGGGATTGCCACCAATGTCATGGCCGAGCGCTACGCTGATGGGCGACTTGGCATTATCAAATTCGGTAGACGACAGTACCTGTCCCAGCTGGATGATTTCCTTTGACTCATTAGGGATCTCGATGCCAATCACGGTTTTACCGGAAATCACTTCCACCACGCGCACGCTCGTTACCGCCAACGAGCGCGCGAGATCCTTGACCAGGTTGGTGATGCGGCTGACTTTTACGCCAGGCGCGGGCTGTACTTCAAAACGGGTAATGACCGGACCGGGGTTGATGGCTTCCACTTCAATCTCGATGCCAAAGTCACGCAGCTTGATTTCCAACAGTTTGGACATGGCTTCTAGGGCATCCTTGGAATAACCCACCTGGGGGTTCTCTTCCCACTCATCGAGCAAAGAAATCGGCGGCAGTTCGCCTACGGAAGCCGTCTCGAAAAGCTTGCCCTGCTTCTCCCTCTGCACCCGCTTGCTTGGCTCTTTGGGTGCCTTGCGCACCGGCTTGATTTCAACCTGTTTCTTGCGTTTCTTTTCTTTCTCAACAAAATGGTCTAGCGATTCCTTGCGCTGACGAACAATGCGTTCGGTCTCTGCCTTTTCACGTCGCGTTTCCTGCCACTTTTGCAGGCGCTCCCCTATATTTTCGTAGCCAAGCAGACAGTAGCGGCCAGCTCCATCCACCACGGCAAGCCAGGAAAGTCCTGTGGCAAGGGTAATTCCGATGAACAACATCGTCAGTAAGATAAGGGTGGTTCCCGCTAGGTCAAATGATGGTATCGCGATATCAGAGATAGCGTTGCCAAGCAGCCCTCCAGCACCATTGGAAAGCTCGGAACTGAAATGAATGCTGGCCAGTGTTGCCGCGCCGATGAGCGTCAGGATTACACCCGTGCCGCGCAGGACAAAAAGCTCCCATGTCCACTGCCACTCGTCTCGGCGTTGGCGAAAGATGGCCATAGCGCGATAAGCCAGGAGAATCGGAAACAGGTAGGCAAGGTAACCGAATAGCAAAAGCAGAACATCAGAGATCCACGCACCGCTGCGCCCCACCGCATTGGCAATGTTGTTGGGATCCCCTGTACGTGACCAGCCCGGGTCCAGCGGCGAATAGGTGCTGATGGCCAGGAAGAGGTAGAGTCCTAGGGCCAAAAACAGGAGCATCAGCCCCTCCTTGAGGAACAACGTTTTCAATGTGATTGCATGCTCTTCAGAGGCTGTTGTCTTGGCGGCTTTCTTGCTCAATTTTTGTTCACTTTATATACAATGCTCGGTGCTTTTTGTACCAATTCAAGCGAGGCATTTGCCTGCTGAATAACCGGATTAATCAGGCAGCCCTCCAAAATTTGATATTGTAACTCAATGTTGGGATTTTGTGTCACTCTTTGTATAGGGTCTACGCCTCATATCCAGTGACTTTGCGGCCTGCAGGTCATACATGATGTGCACCTGACCTGATTTTCGCTTTTTCTCTCGCGGTTTTTTCAATAACATAGAGCTCCTTGAAAATGGCATGCCAGACCCGATTCCAAAGCCATTCCGCCTTATTCGTATCAACGCTAACCAGGAAGTACACCTAATGAGCGACGTTCAACACCACCGCCTGATAATACTGGGCTCGGGCCCTGCCGGCTATACGGCAGCCGTCTATGCCGCCCGAGCCAACCTTGATCCCGTGGTCATCACCGGTATGCAGCAGGGAGGACAACTGACCACCACGACAGACGTTGATAACTGGCCTGGCGATGTCGAGGGGCTGCAGGGCCAAGACTTAATGGAAAGGATGAAGAAACACGCAGAACGCTTTGATACCTATATAATTTTTGACCATATCGATTCCTGCGACCTGAGCCATAAACCCTTCAAGCTGCAAGGCAGTATGGGTGAATATACGTGCGATTCCCTGATCATCGCTACCGGAGCGTCCGCCCAGTATCTTGGCCTGCCCTCCGAGGAGCAGTACATGGGCAGCGGCGTCAGCGCCTGCGCTACCTGCGACGGTTTTTTCTACAAGCAGCAGAAAGTTGCCGTCATCGGTGGCGGCAATACCGCCGTAGAAGAGGCCCTGTACCTGTCTAACATAGCCAGCGAGGTCGTGCTGGTGCATCGCCGGGACACCCTGCGCGCTGAGAAAATCCTTCAGGAAAAGCTTTTCGAAAAAGAAGCTAACGGCAATATCGCCATCATGTGGAATCATGTGCTTGACGAGGTCCTAGGTACCGACGGCGAAGTCAGCGGTATGCGTATCAAGAGCACCGTGGATGACAGCTCGCAGGAGATTGAGCTTAGTGCCGTTTTCATTGCGGTCGGCCACAAGCCCAACACAGATATTTTCGAGGGGCAGTTGGAAATGGAGAACGGCTACCTCCAGATCCACTCCGGCCTGTCCGGCAACGCTACTCAGACAAGCGTGCCCGGCGTTTTTGCCGCGGGTGATGTGGCTGACCATACCTATCGTCAGGCGGTTACCTCGGCCGGTTTTGGGTGCATGGCTGCTCTTGATGCCGAGAAATATCTGGATGACCTAGCCCGGTAAACTACTTTGACCTGATATGTCTTCCCTGCCCTGGCTGAATGCCGATAATTTCCAATTCCCCTCCCCGGATACGGCCCTGAAGGAACCCAATGGCCTGCTTGCCGCCGGCGGCAGCCTAGAACCGGAGCGCCTACTGGAAGCCTACACAAAGGGCATCTTTCCATGGTTCGAAGAAGGCCAGCCAATTCTGTGGTGGACCCCCAACCCCCGCATGGTGCTGTACCCAAATGAACTGCATGTCAGCCGCAGTCTTGCCCGCATAATGAAAAAACACCCCTTTCACATAACTTCTGATACCGCGTTCAGGGAAGTAGTGATTGCCTGTGCTGGTGATCGCCCTAATTCCAGCGGCACCTGGATTACCGACGAGATGGCGCAGGCTTACTGTCGCCTGCACGAGATCGGTGCTGCGCATACCGTTGAGGTCTGGGAGGACGGGCTTTTAGTCGGCGGCCTGTACGGGCTTGCTATAGGTAATGTCTTCTTTGGGGAATCGATGTTTAGTCACCGGGATAACGCGTCGAAGGTTGCCTTTGTGACCCTGGTCAGAAAACTGGCCGGTCTGGCTTATGAGATGATCGACTGCCAGGTCGCCAGCCCATTTCTCGCCAGCTTCGGCGCCCGGGAAATTTCCCGCTGCGCCTTTTTGAACCAGCTCCCCAAAAGTCCTGATTATGGTCGCAACCAAAAGCACTGGCCTATACAATAACTGAAAAAGTCTCCATTAACTCAATGTGAGAACTTCATGAAACCCTTGGGCTAGATTTTTTAGAACTCATGACTTCACTGAAAGACGTCAAACTTTTTACAACCCAGACACACCCCTGCAGCTACCTGCCGGGAGAAGAAGCGCGAACGTTGTTTATCGATCCTGAGCACCCCGTTTCCACGGAATTTCATACACACCTTTCCGAGATTGGCTTTCGCCGCAGCGGCGCCCATATGTACCGGCCTCACTGCTCGAACTGCCAGCATTGTGTTGCTTGCCGCATTGTCGTGGACCGCTTTACACCAAACAAGCGCTACCGCCGCATCCTGAAGCGCAACGAGGACTTGGATGTAGAAGTGGTTGATACGATTGATAGCGAGGAGTACTACCAACTCTATGAAGGCTATATCAATAGGCGCCACAAGGATGGCGATATGTATCCGGCGACCCGGGAGCAGTTTGAGAGTTTCCTTATACAGCAGCATGAGTCCACCGTTTTTTACCGGGTCAGAAACGGTGAAAAACTGGCCGCTGTGATGATTTCGGATATTCTCAGCAACGGTCTTTCAGCTGTTTACACTTTTTACGACGTCAACGAACAGAAACGTTCGCTGGGCAACTATGCCATTCTCTGGCAGATCGAGGAAACCCGCCGCCGTCGTCTTCCCTTTGTCTACCTGGGCTACTGGATTCGCGACTGCGAAAAAATGAACTACAAGCTCCAGTTTAGACCTATCGAGCTACTGCTCAACCAGCGCTGGATCAGGTTGACATAGGAAGCTACAAGCAGAAACGTACAAGGTTAACGTTCTAGCAAGAGAATCCGACGTTGACTCTACTCTATATTGAATTAAACCCTTTTATCGACTTGCTTGTGGCTTGCGGCTCATTCCCTAATAAGGCAAAATGCGTCGCTTTTAAGGGTTGCAGCAAAGAACTCATGGCGAAAGAAGACCAGATAGAAATGGAAGGCGAAGTGATCGACACTTTGCCGAATACTATGTTCCGCGTAAAACTTGAAAACGGGCACGTGGTTACGGCGCACATTTCCGGCAAAATGCGTAAAAATTACATACGTATTCTTACAGGTGACAAGGTGACCGTAGAACTGACGCCTTACGATCTGACCAAGGGTCGCATCACCTATCGAGCTCGCTAAAAAAATCAATAAAAGGCATATCTGCTGCTACCCCGGGCTGCCTTTTTTATCTCTACAGATATCGGCTTCAGGCTTTTACTTTGTCCTTTTCGCTATCGGATTTGCCGGCATCGGTTTCGGTGATATCCAGCTTGATGTCATTGTTATTTACAGTGACACGAACATCACCACCGCTGACAAGTTGGCCGAACAGAATATCTTCTGCGAGCGGCTTCTTGATCTTTGACTGAACCAGTCTGAGCATAGGTCTTGCCCCCATGGACTTGTCATAGCCGTTGGCAACGAACCAATCGATGGCTTCATCGTCAAGATGTAGTGTAACTTTCTTGTCATCTAACTGAACCTGCAGTTCAACCAGGAACTTGTCTACAACCGTGCGAATGATTCCGGCATCCAGCGCCTCGAACTGGATAATCGAATCCAGTCGGTTACGAAACTCCGGTGTGAACATGCGTTTGATAACTTCAGTCGCATCACTGGTGTGATCCTGTTGGGTAAAACCAATAGAAGCCCTGCTCATTTCTTGCGCCCCCGCGTTAGTTGTCATGATCAAAATGACATTGCGGAAATCGGCTTTGCGCCCGTTGTTGTCAGTCAGCGTACCGTGGTCCATGACCTGCAGCAGAAGATTGAAGACATCAGGGTGCGCCTTCTCTATTTCATCAAGCAGGAGAACACAATGCGGATTCTTAGTTATCGCCTCAGTTAAAAGCCCACCCTGGTCGAATCCGATGTAACCCGGAGGCGCACCGATCAGTCGCGACACCGTGTGACGTTCCATGTATTCAGACATATCAAAACGCACCAGCTCAACTCCGAGTATTTTGGCTAACTGGCGGCTGACTTCAGTTTTACCCACACCTGTGGGTCCGGCAAAGAGATAGGAACCGATTGGTTTCTCCCCTTCCTTCAAGCCCGCGCGGGACAGCTTGATGGACGATGACAGCGCATCAATGGCGGGATCCTGACCAAAGACCACAAGTTTGAGATTCTTTTCGAGGTCCTTAAGCAGCGTTTTGTCCGATGAAGACACATTCTTAGGCGGAATACGGGCAATCTGTGAAATGACGCGTTCAATATCGCCCACCTGGATAATTTTCTTACGTTTGCTTTCCGGTTGCAGGCGCTGGTAGGCTCCGGCCTCATCAATAACATCGATGGCCTTATCCGGCATGTAGCGGTCATTTATGTACCGGCTTGCCATTTCCGAAGCGGCCTTCAACGCCTTGTCTGTATACCTCAGGTCATGATGTTCTTCGTAGCGTAGCTTCAGGCCCTTGAGGATCTGGTAAGTGGTTTCTACATCGGGCTCTTCAATATCGATTTTCTGGAAGCGACGGGACAGCGCCCTGTCCTTCTCAAATATGCCGCGGTATTCGGTATAGGTGGTTGAGCCAATGCAACGCAGACGGCCTGAGGCAAGAACAGGCTTGAGCAGATTCGAAGCATCCATAACGCCTCCGGATGCAGCGCCTGCACCGATAATGGTATGGATCTCATCAATGAATAGTATGGCATGCTTCTGCTTGTCGAGCTCACCTAGCAGCGATTTCAGGCGTTTTTCGAAATCACCGCGATACTTAGTGCCGGCCAGTAAGGCGCCCATGTCCAGCGAATAAATGACACTGTCCTTGAGTACCTCAGGCACATTGCCTTCAACAATCTGTTTGGCCAGACCCTCGGCAATAGCGGTTTTACCTACTCCCGCTTCTCCGACGAAAAGCGGGTTGTTTTTGCGTCGGCGCGACAGCACCTGCACCAAGCGGGTAATTTCTTTATCGCGACCAATAAGTGGGTCAATGCGGCCGCTCTCGGCCTCTTTGTTCAGGTTGCTGGCATAACTTTCCAGAGGGGAAGGTGCTTTTTCACTCTCAGCAACTTCACCCCGCACCTCGCTTTCAGGCTCATCATTAAGACTCGGCGACTTGGGGGTGCCATGGGTGATGAAGTTAACCACATCGCCGCGGGAGACTCCCTGCTTTCTGAGAGAATAAACAGCCTGACTTTCCTTCTCACCGAAAATGGCGACTAGGACATTCGCCCCAGTTACTTCACGCTTGCCGGATGACTGAACATGAAAAACCGCACGCTGAATGACTCGTTGAAAGCCTAGCGTCTGGTCTACTTCCTGATTGATTTCGGGTTCTGCAATTATAGGAATTTGAGTATCCACGTAATCGAGGAGTTCTGCGCGCAGCGCATCCAGATCGGCATCACAGGCTACCAGTATCTCCCGAGCAGACGGGTCGTCTATCAGAGCCAGCAGAAGATGCTCCACGGTTATGAATTCGTGGAATTTGCTGCGTGCTGTGTTGACGGCAATATTTAGTGTATTTTCAAACTCTCTGCTAAACATCTTTTTATCCTTTCATGGATCGATACTGGAATAAATTTCTAGTCATCTACCTCGATATCACAAAGAAGGGGATGTTCTGATTCCCTGGCAAAGTCGTTTACCTGCACGGCTTTCGTTTCTGCTATTTCTCTTGGGAATACTCCGCACACGCCTTTACCCTCAGTGTGCACCTTCAGCATAACACGGGTCGCCGTTTCCACATCCATACCAAAAAACTTTCGCAAAACCCCAACAACAAACTCCATCGGCGTGTAATCGTCATTAAGCAGAATGACTCTATAGAGCTGCGGCGGCTTGAGCTTGGTTTCCTCCGGCGCCAGGGCGTTGCCAAGCCCGCCGCCTCGCTGAATCTCATCATCGTCGTCGTGGTCCTGGTTGATGATCGTGATTGGGATCTTCTCTGTCATCTCGCTTGTCTGAAAAAAAATCTGTAGTGAACTTAATATTGGGTTTGGCGGCTCTTTTTACAAGAAATACCCGCACTGTAAACCGGATCGCTGAATAGCATTAGATAGAATAACTATACCATGATTACGCAAAATCGGATTACTGCACCGCAAAAAACCTGCGCGCCCGTTCTTACTGTAATAAGGTTGAATTCCAGCTTTTTTCGAAACTTACTAAAACCGAATTCAATTGACATGATAAGCAAAGGGGTTTATAAATTTTACGTTCCTGACAGCCTTATGACAGTCAGATATTAGGTGATTGATCGAATTCTGATGCCGATTTTAAGAAGGGGTAAGCGGATATGAGTACCGGTCAAGTAAAGTGGTTCAATAATGCCAAAGGTTTTGGTTTTATTTTGCCGGATGATGGTGGAGACGATTTATTCGCACACTACTCATCAATATCCATGGAAGGGTATAAAACATTAAAAGCAGGCCAGTCTGTTTCATTCGATGTGATCGAGGGACCAAAGGGATTGCACGCTGCCAATATTGTACCTCTGGCCGAGGGCAGTAACGAAGAAGGCAGTGCAGCACCCAAAGCAGCTGCCGCTAAGCAGGAAAGCAGCCAGGAAGACCAGCAACCGGGGGAAACTGCAGAAGACGATTCTGCCGCCAATGCCTGAGCATAGTCGTCTGACCATGCAAAGGGTTAACCAGTTCTGTTTTAGCTGAGCTTTTCAAAGCCAAATTCCATTCCGATCAAGTCTATCAGGGGTGCCGTATACATATGGCCTGTACCCCGCTCAATTTCAAACCGCTTCAGCCAATAATCAAACGACCACTGACATCATGCCCAGCATTCTGCTTTTCAATAAACCCTACAATGTGCTGAGCCAATTCACTGATAGTTCTGGTCGGGCCACGCTGGCCGACTTCATTAAAGTCTGCAACGTCTACCCTGCCGGCCGACTGGACCGGGACTCCGAGGGCCTGCTGCTGCTCACCGGGGATGGAAAACTCCAGCATCGCATAAGTGATCCTGCTAACAAGGTGCAAAAAACCTACTGGGTCCAGGTAGAGGGTGATGTCAGCAATGAAGCCCTGGAGCAATTAGCCGCAGGCATTGAACTCAAAGACGGCATGGCCCGCCCTGCTAAAGCAGTGAAGATCAGTCCTCCTGATATCTGGCCAAGAAATCCGCCCATACGCACCAGAAAAAATATTCCCGATTCCTGGCTTGAGCTGGCCATAACGGAAGGACGCAACCGCCAGGTCAGACGGATGACTGCCGCAGTTGGCTACCCTACTCTGCGGTTGATTCGTGTCAGAATTGGTGAATGGGAATTAGAAGGATTAAAACCCGGTGAGTACCGCGAGGTACGAGTCAGGTAGTCCGGGAATACTTAGGTTTGCCAACGCCTGCTGGCATCGCTGTCGGAATCCTTGGCTTCTACCCAGCTTTCGCCGGTCTCGTCCCGGCATTTCTTCCAGAAAGGCGCGCGGGTCTTCAGGTAATCCATGATGAATTCACAGGCTTCAAAGGCCGCCCGCCGATGAGCACTGGCCACGGCTACCATGACAATCTGGTCACCTGCCAGCAGTTCGCCGATACGATGGATAACGGTGACATCCTGCATTGGCCAGCGCTGCTCGGCTTCCCTGATAATTTTTTCGAGGCTTGATTCGGTCATGCCAGGGTAATACTCAAGTGTTAGCGAATGCACCTGGCGCTCTGATTCAAGGTCGCGAACCAGGCCGCTGAATGTGACAATTGCCCCGGTGGCATTACTGTCCTGCCGAAGCAGTGCCACCTCTTCGCCAATATCAAAATCCTCAGCCTGGATTGAAATTTTCATTCGCGCCTAGCCACCCGTCACCGGCGGAAAGAAGGCGATCTCGTCTCCTGCCGCAACGGCTGCAGACCTGCCGCTCATTTCATGGTTTACAGCCACCATAACAGGATTCGCATTCAGCACCTCACCCCACTGGCTGCCATGCTGGCTGACAAGATGGTCGATCAGTTTTTCAACCGTATCAACCGCTTCCGGAAGCTCGATGTTTTCATGCTCAATACCGAGACTCTCCCGGATACTGGCAAAGTAATGGACTGCAATCATTGGTGCTCTCTTCGGCCTAGTCGCTGCGCTTGTAATGGCCTGACTTGCCCCCGGCCTTCTCCAGCAAACGGACATGACTGATTACCATGCCGCGATCAACGGCCTTACACATATCATAAATGGTCAAGGCTGCAACCGAGGCTGCCGTCAGTGCCTCCATCTCTACTCCCGTTTGACCGGCCAGTTTGCAGGTGGCGGTAATACGCACGCTTGAGTCCGCTTCGATACCTTCTAGTTCGACTTTCACCGAACTGAGCATCAGGGGATGACAAAGAGGAATAAGATCAGAGCATTTCTTGGCCGCCTGGATTCCTGCGATACGGGCCACGGCAAATACATCACCCTTTTTGTGGCCGCCATCAAGAATCAGACGCAAGGTGTCAGGCAGCATGGAAATAACCGCTTCTGCGGTAGCAGTGCGCTCAGTGACGTCCTTGGCGCCGACATCAACCATGTGCGCTTGTCCGTTATCATCAAGGTGAGTTAACTTCGACATACGATTTCTGTAACAGTAAAAAAGGCATTATCCCTTTTACACCGTCGGTTTTCCATTGCAGCAGGATTCAGGTAGGATGCCGACTTTTTTCAGCATCATCTAACTATGCCCTGGCATCCACACACCACCGTTGCAACCCTGGTCGAAAAAGATGGCACCTTTCTTATGGTCGAGGAAGACGATGACGGGTGCACGGTATTTAATCAGCCTGCCGGCCATCTTGATGAGAACGAAAGCCTGTTTGATGCTGCCGTTCGCGAAACGCTGGAGGAAACGGCCTGGCACGTTACCCTCACCAATTTTCTTGGCACCTATGTATACAAGGGCGCTAATAACGGCGTCACGTATGTCAGGCATTGTTTTATTGCCAACGCGTACCAATATGATCCGCAGCGCAGCCTCGATGACGGCATCATTGCGGCTCACTGGCTTAGTGCCGATGAAATTTTTGCCGACTCATTTCCAGCGCGAAGCCCCCTGGTGACAAAGACACTCGAGGATTATCTCTCGGGTCGTCGTCTTCCTCTCGATACGCTGTATCATCTGCTCTGATTCTCATGAAAGAACTCTCTGAAACAAAAGTTATCGTGGGCATGTCGGGCGGCGTGGACTCGTCCGTAGCCGCCATGCTCCTTATTGAGCAGGGTTACCGGGTGGAAGGTCTGTTCATGAAGAACTGGGACGAAGATGACGGCACAGAATACTGCACCGCTAAAGAAGACCTGGCAGACGCCACGGCCGTTTGCGAAGCCCTAGGTATAAAACTGCACAGCGCCAATTTTGCTGCGGAATACTGGGATAACGTGTTCGAGCATTTTCTCGAGGAATACCGCGCTGGAAGAACTCCCAATCCTGACATTCTTTGCAATCGTGAAATCAAGTTCAAGGCTTTCCTAGACTATGCCACTCACCTGGGCGCTGACTTTATAGCCACGGGTCACTACGTAAGACGAAAAGATGACGGCGACCACTGCTATCTCCTCAAGGGCTGTGACAACAACAAGGACCAGAGTTATTTTTTATGTGCAGTAAACAAAGCACAGATTTCACGCACGTTGTTTCCAGTTGGCGAGTTGGGTAAGAGTGAGGTGCGAGCTCTCGCCGACAGTAAGGGACTGGTCACCCATGACAAGAAAGACAGCACCGGCATATGTTTTATCGGCGAGCGCCGCTTAAAGGATTTCCTTGAAACCTATATTCCTGCCCAACCGGGCCCGATAGAAACCCCCGAGGGAGAAGTAGTTGGTGAACATGCGGGGCTTATGTTTCATACACTGGGCCAAAGACAGGGGCTTGGCATTGGCGGAAAGAAAGGCAGAGCAGAAGAGCCCTGGTACGTGGCCGGCAAAGACCTTGAACGCAATGTTCTGGTAGTTGTGCAGGGCAACGATCATCCCCTGCTATTTTCACACAGCCTTACATGCAGCAGAATCGACTGGATCAACGGGGAGCCGCCTGCCCTGCCCCTTAATTGCACGGCCAAGGTCCGCTACCGCCAGCCAGACCAGGCATGCACGCTTGATCAGGAGGATGACAACTACGTCGTCAGATTCAAGGAGTTGCAGAGGGCGGTTGCCCCGGGGCAGTCAATCGTGTTCTACCAGGACGAAGTGTGCCTCGGTGGCGCCGTCATCGAAACCTATCGTCAGTAAGACCGGGAAAAGGAATGAATAAAAAACTTCGCCAGTGCCTTGCCCTTTCCGGGGTTGCCCAGGCGGCTTACATGGTTAAGCAGCTTGCCCATCATGGCATGGTTGGCCAGGATAAACTTAATACCCTGGTGCGCAGTCTTTTCATTACCAACCCTGGCACCACTGAGGACGTTTACGGTTCCGTGAGCCGCCTCAACCTTGGAATGCAGGTCTTGCAGGAGCTATTGCGCAAGGAAGAAGGTTCACTGAATTCGCCGGATGTCATGCGTTATTTTCTCAGCATGCTGCACCTGGAAAGAAAAATGTCTGCGCTTCCTTCTATGCTAACCACCATTGGGGAAAGCCTGAATACAATGCCCCATGTTGATTTGGATGATCCAGACCTGGCCAACCATGAACTAGTCCGCCGTCTTGCCAAACTTTACCAGGACACATTATCAACCCTGCCATTTCGGATACAGGTCACCGGTGAAGTCAAAATACTCAAGAATGAGGATACGGCAGATCGAATTCGCGCCGTTCTGCTGGCCGGCATTCGCTCAGCAGTGCTCTGGCAGCAGTCTGAAGGAAGGCGCTGGCACCTGCTAATTGGCAGAAAAAAACTGGAGAGGCAACTGCTGCTGCTAATGAACCAGGTCCACGAAATCCATTAAGATCCTGAAGTATATGCTCAGGCAGGTAGATCGAGAATTTCCAGCCCGGGTATGGAATCAAACTGTTTGCGATTCTGCGTCAGCAGTTTTGCTTCAAGGCTCAAGGCGTGAGCTGCCACCATGGCGTCGTTCATGTTCAATGTATGTCCTGCTTCCATGGCCTGCAGCTGGATACGGGTATAGGCGTCCACCGCATCCCTGTCCCAGGGGACGATATCTTCAAGACGATCACTGAACTCCTGCACCAGCGCCATGTGCGCAGCCTGGTCAGCAGTCAAGAGCGCTGCGGCAACCAGTTCAGCATAGGTGATAGCGGAAATCACCACCTCATCACTCTGCTCCGACCATTGCTGGAGCTGTGCCAGCAATGTTTCAGGCCGCTCTTTCATGATGAGACGGCACGTATCCGCCGAAATCATGATAATCATCAGGATTTCACAAGTCTTGGACGAATCACCATAAAGTCATCACCGGCCGGATCAAGGCAGGAAAAGGATCCCCAGGTTTTTCTGATCGGTGTCAGAACAACAGCATTACCGCGTTTTTCAACGTGAACGGCATCAATACCTGTAAAAGCGATTTCCTTGGGGATGCGAACGGCCTGACTGCGGCCGTTGGTAAAGAGCTTGGCCTTGATGGGGCCTTTTTCCTGTCCTGGGCGAGTGGGCATCTCTGGGCTCTCCTGCACTAGTGGCAATTCAGTGGAGTATAATATTAGGCTAGTATATGTCAAGCATATACAAGACGAAGTGTAAAACAGCCCGTTTTCTTATAAAGACAGTAAAAATAGGGGTTTGAGAGTGCTCAAAGGGGATAATTTCCAGTATAATTACCGCCTTTTCCTGGGGCCAAAAGTCATGACCGATTCCCTGTTGAGTGCACAACTGACCACTCTCAACGCCATCTCTTCCGTTGATGGCCGTTACCAGGGCAAAACTGCTGCCCTGCAGCCCTATTTCAGTGAATATGGCTTAATTCGCTACCGGGTCATCGTGGAAATACGCTGGCTCCAGCGTCTTGCCGCCAATCCAGGCATTACTGAAGTCCCTCCCCTGACCGAAGCCGCCAACACTTTCCTTGAAGACCTGATTGAAGGATTCAATGAATCTGAAGCCGCCATCGTCAAGGATAAGGAGTCCGTGACCAACCATGACGTCAAGGCCGTTGAGTACTACCTCAAGGAAAAGCTCGCAGAAAACAGTGAGCTCGCAGCCATCATGGAGTTTGTGCATTTCGCCTGCACCTCTGAAGATATCAATAACCTTTCCTATGCTTTGATGCTGAAAGAAAGCATGACTGATGTAGTTGCCCCCATGATGCAAACTGTGGCAGATGCCATTCGCGAAAAGGCGCATGAGTATGCCGATTCAGCCTTGCTTTCACGCACGCATGGCCAGACCGCAACGCCAAGCACGATGGGCAAGGAGTTTGCCAATACCGCAGCCCGACTTGATCGACAGCTCAACCAGATAAAGGCTACAGAGTTCCTGGGAAAAATTAATGGCGCTGTGGGCAACTACAACGCACACCTTGCGGCCTACCCCGACGTGGACTGGGAGGCTAATGCCCAGGCCATGATCAGCGAACTGGGGCTTACTTGGAATGCCTACACAACCCAGATTGAGCCTCACGATTTCATTGCCGAGTATTTTAACTGTGTCAGCCGCTTTAACACCATCCTCATCGATTTCAACAGGGATGTGTGGAGCTATATCTCCCAGGGGTATTTCAGGCAAAAAACCGTTGCAGGGGAAGTCGGTTCTTCCACTATGCCGCATAAGGTAAATCCGATCGATTTTGAAAACTCCGAAGGCAATCTTGGTGTTGCCAATGCGCTGATGCAGCATCTGGCCCAGAAGCTGCCGATATCACGCTGGCAGCGCGACCTTACTGACTCCACAGTCTTGAGAACTATTGGCGTAGGCCTTGCCCACAGTCTCATTGCCTACCAGGCAACGCTCAAAGGAATCGGCAAGCTGCTGATCGACGAAGAGCGCCTGCTGTCAGATCTTAACAGCAGCTGGGAAGTCCTGGCTGAACCCATACAAACGGTGATGAGGCGTTACGGCATCGAAGAACCCTATGAAAAGCTCAAGGCCCTGACGCGAGGCCAGGCCATAACGCCGGAAATACTCGCTGACTTCTTGGACACACTCGAACTGCCAGATGATGTCAGGGAAGAGTTGAAAAAAATGCGACCTAATACCTACCTCGGCAACGCCACCGAACAGGCTAAAAAGATCTGATGCTCCTTGATCGCCATGACACCATAGATCTGGCGACCTTTCTTGCCGAGTACTGGCAAAAAAAACCTCTGCTAATCAAAAACGCGCTTCCAGGCTTCACCGACTTCATTAGTCCGGAGGAGCTTGCCGGCCTGTCCCTCGATGAAGACGTGGAGTCACGCCTGGCATTTAACAATGCCGGTAATTGGGAGCTTAAACACGGCCCATTCTCTGAACGTGACTTTACCTTTTTACCTGAAAGCCACTGGACGCTGCTGGTTCAATCGGTGGACCACTGGATTCCAGAGGTCAAATCGCTCATGCAAAAAGTCGCCTTCATCCCGGGCTGGCGCCTTGATGACATCATGGTCAGCTATGCCGCAAAAGATGGCGGTGTTGGCCCCCACTTTGACTACTACGATGTGTTTCTGGTCCAGGGCCAAGGCAGCCGGCTGTGGCAGATTGGCAAAAACTGCAACAGTGAAACACCGTTGGATACAAGTTCCGGTCTGAAAATACTCTCAAATTTCAGTCCAGAGCAGGAACTGGAACTTAATACTGGTGATGTACTGTATGTACCGGCCGGCATGTCCCACTGCGGGACCGCAATCAATGCCGGTATCAGCTACTCCATTGGATTTCGCGCACCCGATGTTGCGGAGCTTTTATCCGCTTACAGTCATCTTGCCGGCAACAGTCTCCCACAGGATATGCGCTACCGTGACCCTGGACTGGACCAGGAAGCAAGTCCAGGAGAAATCACCAGCGCCTCACTGCACCAGGTGAAAGCCTTGATGCAGCATGCTTTCGATGACCAGGAACTCCTACTGCAGTGTTTTGGCCGCCTCATGACTGAACCGCGATTACCCGATTTACTGCAGGCGCCTGAAACTCCGCTGACGCCGCAGGAGATGGTGGTAACTCTGCAGAGAGGCAAGCTATTTCAATTGCATCCCGCCGCACGCCTTGCCTGTTACCACCAAGGGGACAACCTGCTACTTTTTATTAACGGTGAAAGCCTGCTGATCAAAAACACCACTGGAAAAATTTACGCACTCAATGATGAATTGCAAAGCAGCACGGGAAGAAAACTTGATCTCAGGCCATTTCAGCATAATGAAGCCTGCCTGAAATTACTGACCCTTCTGTATAACCAGGGCTCCCTTGTATTGGTTGAGGAGACAGCGGTCATTGATGAGGAATAGCGCTTCATGAAAATAGGCATCCTCCACCCTGGGGGAATGGGTGCAGCCATTGCGGCCTCGGCCTGCAACAGCGGTATGGATGTGTACTGGTGCAGTGAGGGACGCAGTGCGGCAACTCTCGAACGGGCCAACTCACTTGGCCTGAGCGCACTACCCAGTCTGCAGTCCTTGTGTGACACCTGTGATTTACTGATCTCGGTATGCCCACCTCATGCCGCATTAGAGCTTGCTGAACTGGTAATGGCCTGTAATTTCCGGGGCATTTATGCCGATGTGAACGCCGTTTCCCCCACCACCGTGACTACTATTGCCAGTAAACTTGAAAAAGCCGGTATCGAAGTCGTGGATGGGGGTATTATCGGCCTGCCTCCCGTAACTCGCGGCACAACGTGGCTGTACCTGTCAGGAAAAGCAGCGGCAAAAGTAATGGACTGTTTTGATGCCGGCCCTCTGGAAACAGAAGTGCTGAGCGACCGAATTGGAGAGGCTTCTGGGTTAAAAATTTGTTTTGCTGCCAACAGCAAGGGTACGGCGGCGCTGCATACCGCCATTCTTGCTGCGGCAGACAATATAGGAGTTAGGGACGCCCTTGAAAACCAGTGGGATATTTTCAATCCCGGATTTACCGCCAAAAGCCATGAGCGAATTCGCCAGGTCGCCAGAAAGTCATGGCGTTTCACCGGCGAGATGAAAGAAATAGCAGCAACCCTTGAAAGCAATGGGCTGCCACGCGAGTTTTTTGATGCCGCGGCTGAGATCTATGAGAGGCAAATCACTTTCAAGGATGTCGAAAAGGAGCCTGCTATTGAGGCAATCCTGGAAATGGTTAGGGCTTCCAGAAATACCTCTTAACGGGATTAGGGTTACTGACGAACCCCTTCTATGGCCAAGACCAGTTCTACCGGTCCTGCATTGATACCGTAGTCACTCGTATCCAGCACCAGTTCCCCTTCGAAGCCAACACGGTAGTCACCGAATGGCGTTTCACCTTCGCCGGTGCGCACCGCATCAAAACTAATATCCCGTGTCATACCATGTAAGCTGAACGTGCCATTCACACGTATTCGACCTTCGCCAAGGTCCTCCACCGAAGAGCTTTCAAAACTTGCAATGGGATGGCTTTCCACATCTAGAAAGTCGCTTGTACGGAGATGCTCATCACGGGCCTGGTGGTTGGAATCTATACTGGCCGGATCAATGTTCACCATAATTTTGGAGGCTTCAATGTCGTCAGCGTCATAAATGAAGTGACCTGTAATATTGTTGAAACGGCCCCATAGGGAACTGATGCCAATGTGGCTAGCCTTAAAACCGATCGACGAATGCATACCCGCACCTGAACCATCGATAACATAGTCATCGGCTAGGACGGATAACACAGGACATACCAGCAGGGCTGTTGCCAGGGTAATTTTATTCATGCTTGCTACTCCAAGAATTTATGGGGTGCAACATACACCAACTCCGGCTTTAAAGTCCACCGGCTTCAAAATCCTGTTTCAACTATAATAGCGTCCTGAGTAGAGAAACGAACGCAATGGACAACTTTCAGCATCGCTTTTGTGTAGCCCCCATGATGGAGTGGACAGATCGCCACTGCCGCTACTTCCTGCGCCTTTTATCCAGGCACACTCTCCTCTACACGGAAATGGTAACAACAGGGGCACTCCTGCATGGCGATGCAGAGCGATTTTTGCGCTTTAATCCAGAGGAACAGTCTGTCGCCTTGCAAATCGGGGGAAGCGATCCAGCAGAACTGGCCGCTGCAGCAAAAATGGGTGAAGAAGCCGGGTATAGCGAAATCAATTTGAACGCTGGCTGTCCCAGCGACCGCGTTCAGCGCGGCAAGATCGGCGCCTGCCTCATGGCTGAGCCTGAACTTGTAGCTGACTGCATGAAAAGTATGCAGGATGCCGTATCAATTCCGGTCACCATTAAATGCCGCACTGGCATAGACGATCTCGACTCGCTGGAACACCTCACGCATTTTGTAGGCAAAATTGCTGAAACCGGGACCCGGACCTTCATCATTCACGCCCGCATAGCCGTACTGGAAGGATTAAGCCCCAAACAAAATCGCGAGATACCTCCGCTTAACTACGAACGCGTCTTTAGCATAAAGGATCAATTCCCTTCTCATGAGATAGTTATCAACGGCGGTATTAAAACTTTACAGGAATCCAGGGCGTTGCTAGAAAAAGTGGACGGCGTAATGATTGGACGAGAGGCCTACCAGAATCCCGGCCTGCTCGCCCATGTCGACCAGGAACTTTTCAGCGCTGAAACACCCATAATCACCGAGCATGAAGTCCTGGAGAAGTTTATTGCCTACGCCGACAGGCAAATGGCTGAGGGTGTCGCCCTGAAGCACATGAGTAAACATATACTCGGTCTTTTCCAGGGACAACCCGGTGCAAAAAGATTTAGGCGCTATATCAGTGAAAACGCTCATAAACCTGATGCCGGCATAGAAGTGCTCGAAGCGGCCGCCGCCACAATGCAGAATCAGCTCTCTACACAAGAGAAGTATTTAGGGGAGGCAACATGCTGAAAGCTATTACCAGTTTCTTTGAGAATCATTTCAGTGAGGAAGATGATAAGCACCATCATTCAGCCCATAAGCTTCAATTGGCAAGTGCTGCACTGATGATTGAGCTCAGTAAATCTGACCAGGAAATAGATAAAACTGAAACTGCAAAACTAGTTCAAATCTTGAAAGAGCGTTTCGAACTGGAACAGGATGACCTGGATGAACTTATAACGCTGGCCGAGGAAGACGTTCGGGAAGCCACTTCATTGTATCAATTTACCAGCCTCTTGAACGAGCATTTTGACTACGCTGAAAAGGTTCAGCTTGTCATGAACATGTGGGAAGTGGCTTTTGCAGACGGCAAGATAGACCGTTACGAAGAGCACTTGATCAGAAAGGTGGCCGAACTGCTTTACCTCGACCACAAGGATTTCATTCTCAGCAAACAACGCGCCCGGGAAGCTTCCGGGGCAGGCTAGTGATCTGATTTAAGGGCCGAGACGAGGTCCTGGAATTCTGCCCTGTTATTCTCACTGAGACTCATGAGGGTCTGGTGCGCCTCGATAACCTTTTGTCGAACTGAATCCTCTGTTTCCTGGAGAGGGTTCAGCTCATCAAAACACGTCTCCTGCTTGTCTACTGTTTCGATAATTTCACAAATAAGGTCAATACTCATGCTTTTGAGTATTCGCGTGATGTCGGGGTTCGTAGAAATAATAGTGGGGCGGACATTGAAGCGGTTTCTTAACTGTATAGACATCTTGGCCAGGAGCCCGAGCGCAGTACTGTCTATGCCCTGCGTCTCTGTCATGTCTACCATCATCCTGTCGAGGATAGCCCTGTTGTAAAGGGAGTTGAAGTAGTTATCGAGCGCACTACTCATCAACACACGGACGTCCCCGATAAATTTTAGAATCGGTACATCATTGACTGTCGCAACCAGTATTCTCCCGTTGTTCATGAATTCTTTACGCTCAGTACAGCAATATCATCAGGCACTTTGATGTCCCGATGCAAGTTTAATGCTGTCTTGACCTCCCTGAAATCTCCGTTCTTTTCCGCAATGACACTTAGTAGTTTCTGCTCTTTTTCTGCCATGTTGTTGCCTTCCAGGTACTCGAGGATACCGTCTGAAAACATGAACAGGGAAAAATCATCAGCTAGGTTGATTTTGGTATTAAAATATTCCGCATCCTCTACAAGCCCAATCGGGAAACTACTTTTACCGGGATTAATAAAGTCAGCCTTGCCGCTTTCATACAGAACAGGCATGGGATGATGCCCCGCGATACTGTAAACAAGGGAATTATCCGAATTGTCCACCATCGCCATACAAACAGTTATGTGTTTGTCCAAACCGGTGTCAAGCAGGTCATTGTTGATCTCCTGCAGGACGAAGGCTGGTGAAAATTCGGCGGAATACCTGCCGCGGATATATTCACGGCGCATCTGCGCGACTCTGAATCTCAACAGCACTGTGATGAATGCCGATGACGATCCATGGCCAGAGACATCACCAATATAAAAGAGCACCTTACGTTTTGATACGGGCTGGTAATCTACTGAATCGCCACTGAGGTATAGCGAAGGAATGACGCGATGTTCAAAATGAAAATCATTGATGACCTGTGGTGGCTCCGGGAGCATTTTCATTTGGACATGCCTGCCCGCCTGCTGATCCATTCTAAAAATTTCCAGGCGGTCCTCCAACTCCTTGTTTATTTCCTCAAGGTTTTTCCTGTAGCGATTATTTTGCTCGACAAGCCGGACACGTTTTAAAGAATTATCAATCGAGATGCCAAGGATCTCCATGTCATCGAGCGGCTTGATCAGGTAATCACTCACTCCAATACGCATGGCCTGGATGACATCTTCTGTTTTACCAGCTTCTGATAAAACTATGATTGGCTGGTTTGGGGTTTCCTCAAAAATTATATTTAGTATATTGAAGCCGTCTTCTGCTTCGGACAGATTGATATCGCAAATAACAATCGAAGGACAGGAGGAATGAAAGAGGTCAATGCCTTCTTCAGTGGTGGCTGCCAGAACGACACGGTAACCTTCGTTGGAAAGGTAGGAGGCAATACTTTCCCTGACAACTTTATCGTCATCAATTACAAGTACCACCGAGTTTTCCCCGTTCTTCATTTCCTGGCGTTCTTACATCAACACAGACTGTTATCCCCAACTACCAGCCTGTGATTGTTACAACTAAACCCTGGTATAGCTCTGCAGGCTTTGCACCAGAATTGTGCTTCACCTTACTACCTTATTTCAAAGCCTTCAAGAACTCTGCGTTAATAGTTTCACAAATTATTAGAGCTAATTTCACAAAGGGATGGATTTAGAGTAAAGCAAGTTAACTGTTGCGGATACAAGAGATTATTTAAGCCATTTGAGTAAGAAAAAGGTGACTTTGAACGCATTACAACCAAAAGTGCGACAACAGTTTAATATGATGCGCCTTGAAGGAAGTCGAGGGGCATTACACCAACATCAACAGCTAGTTAATTGACCTGTAGCTATCCGCAGTGGTGCAAATTGGCACAAAATGTCATGTTAAGGCTCATGCTGGTCATCAGAGCCGCATTCAGTTCCAGGTACTCAGCAAGATCAATCACATCCTATCATTAGCTAAAGGCCAGTGCCGGGTTGGCGCTGCTATAGTGGAAATGTTTTAAAGCGGATGCCCTAGTTAGAAATCGTCCCATTGATCATACACCTCTCCGTCTGCAACAAGATATTCTCTTCTTTGCTGGTAGGCATCACGAACGAAAATATATTCATCGCCGCTGACCATTGATTCAGCAGCCATGTAAAACAGTCTGGTATCTATATTATGAAATGAGTAAAGAAAAAAGCGTGTTTCGGTGTTATCAACCCAAAACACAGGATTGAACATGTAGTCTGGAATCTGGCCAATAGCATCGCGGACATTGCTTGTCCCCAACAAGGGTAAAACAACGTAAGGCCCAGGAGGTACTCCCCAGTAACCTAGGGTCTGGCCAAAGTCTTCAAAGTTTTTATAGAGCCCCAACCCGGTAGCGATATCAAAAATGCCGGCCACCCCGATGGTGGTATTGACAAAAAATCTTGAAGAATCATGCAGCGCATTGCTCATTTTTAACTGCAGCAAATCATTAAGCACTACATTAATATCATCAAGATTGTTAAAGAGATTCGTCACTCCGCGCTTAGCGAATGTCGGCATTATGAAATCATAGGTCTCAGTGACCGGTTTAAAAACAAGCCCATCAAGCGACTGGTTGAAGCCATAGATATTCCTGTTAACCTCCATGTAGGGATCCACATTGTCATACTGGGCATTAGCAAGAGGCGCAAAAAGACCGGCGACAGCCATGAGCGGCAAAACCAGGCATCGGATGGTTCTTGGCAGGGTAACTTTAATCACAGCGGTTATTTTACCTAATTGCAGGCTGCATGTTCACTGCTGTACTTGAGTGCCAGCTTAGCTATACAAACCGGCTTATTCGTGTGATTTCCAGGCTTTCTCCAGTCGTTTTTCAGATATTGGGTAGCGAGTGCCTAGTGTCTGGGCAAATAATGACACCCTCAGTTCTTCGATCATCCAGCGCAGATGGCTAAGTGTTGCCGCATTTTTATGCTGGTTTTTATACAGCATCACCATGTTGCTGTATTTCTTCCACCAGTGCTGGAGCACAGTGGTGAACTCCCGATCTTTAAGGCGCTGTCGCGGGTATTTTTCCAGTCTCTGCTCAAGCGCGGCAAAGTAGCGTGGGTACTCGTCAAGTATCTCTACCGGCGTTTGCGAAAGAAATCCGTCATAGACAAGTGCATCCAGCTGCGTATTGACATCATGCTGCAGGGACAAGTCATCTGTACTTTTAAACTGTTTCAGGATGCTTACGATAGATGAATATGCATCCATGGTTTTATACAGCTGCTTTTCCAGCCGGGTAATTGTCTCCACCAGTCTGGACCTCCCCTTTTCATAGACTTCCTCAAAAGCCTGCTCTGTTCTTGGCAGAAAATTCTCCAGCCCGAATGCAGACTGGTAAGCGGCGAGAATAAGATGTTCGACAAGCGTGTCTCTACCGCCCAAACGGTTCATGGCCGGCAGTCGCTTGGGATCCTGAAGAAATTCTTTCTGCAGGTATTTCAGCTGCTGGCGGTTTTTAATCATGAAGAGCCTGGCTATCCCCTTGCGTGTTTCCTGCTGAGCCGCCTCGAGAGAGTCTTCAAGCACCAGTGCTACTGAATCCTGCTCATCCACCAGAGCCGGCCACGCATGCAGGGTAAGGCTGCCCTCGTCAATTTCCACTACCTCTTCCAGCTCACCGAAAGTCCAGGCTTTAATACCTTTTTCCTCAATACTGGTAGCGGAATGCTGGGACAAAATATCTCTGGAGGCATCAGCATATTTCTTTTTCAGGCGATCAAGGCACCTTCCGCTGTCGACCAGCTTGCCATCCTGGTCCACAACGTTGATATTCATCTGCAGGTGGTCCGGCAAGTCAAAACCGTCCCAGCTGCTTACTTGCACTTCCACAGCCCGCTGACGCTGCAGCTGGTGGGCCAGTACCGACTTGAGATCTCCCTTCCCCTCCATGAGCTGAGGGAGGATTTTTTCGATCACATCCGGCACAGGTACAAAATGTTTTCTGAGCGGCTTTGGTAAAGCCTTGACCAGGGCGATGCATTTTTCCTTGAGCATGCCCGGCACCAGCCAATCCAGGTCCTCTGTTTTTAACTGCATTAATGCCGACAGCGGCAAGTCCACCGACACACCATCTCTAGCTGCCCCTGGTTGAAACTGGTAATCAAGTTTAAGTTTCAGGTGTCCTACTTCAAGCCGGTCAGGAAATGCGTCAAGGTCGAGATTTTCACTATCAGTGGTAAGCAGGTCCTGCTTTTCAAAAAACAACCTATTCGCATCCTTCTTTTTCAACCGGTTTACCCACCGCTCGAGGCTTGCCTGGTCAAGGACATTATCCGGCAGCAGCTTGTCATAGAGTTGATAAATATCTTCTTCCCGGACAAGTATGTCCTTGCGTCGTGCTTTATCCTCCATGGCTTCAATGTCATGGATAAGTTTAAGGTTATGCTTATAAAACGGCAGGCGAGTATTAACCTGCGACTGAACCAGACCCTCCCTGATAAAAATCTCCCTGCTCATAACAGGATCTATCGCGCTATAAATCTTTTTCCTTTTATCAGCAAGGGCCAGACCGTAAAGCGTTATCTTCTCCAACGCCACTACCTTGCCACGTCTTTTTTCCCAGTGTGGCTCTGAGTATTCAAATTTGAGCAGCTTACCCGCTTCCTTCTCTATCCATTCAGGCTCTACCCTGCCGTTCATTCGCGCAAACAGCTGCGATGTTTCGACCAATTCTGCTGCCAAGATCCAGGGGTATTTTTTGCCGTGCAGGTTGGAGCCAGGAAAAATTCGGAATTTCCGATTCCTGGCTCCCAGCCAGGTGTTCTCATCAATTCTATTCGCCACGTGGCTCACCAAACCAGTCAGTAATGTCTGGTGAATCTGCTCATAGGTGGCAGGCTCCGTATTAATGGATAATTTTAGTTCCTGGCAAGCTAGCCGGAGCTGCCGGTGCACATCGCGCCACTCTCCCATGCGCAACCATGAAAGAAAATTCTTGCGGCAGAATTTTCCCAGCCTGTTACGCCCTATCTGCTGCCGCTGTTCCTCAAAATATTCCCAGAGCTTTACCCATCCCAGGAAATCCGATTCAGGATGCTTGAAACGTGCATGCATTTCATCGGCGGCCTGTTGCTTGTCCAGCGGTCGTTCCCTGGGATCCTGGATGCTGAGACCGCTGACAATAATCAGAATTTCATGCAGGCAATTTCTTCCCTCAGCGGACAAAAGAATGCGCGCAAACCTTGGATCAACAGGAAATCGGGCCATGTTTTTACCAAGTGGCGTGATCCTTTTCCTTTCCGAAACGGCGCCCAGCTCCTCTAAAATCTGAAAACCATCGCGGATAGCGTTGGTTTCTGGAGGATCAACAAAAGGAAAGGATTCAATATCGCCTATTCGCAATGTCAGCATCTGCAGAATTACCGATGCCAGGTTTGTTCTTATGATTTCGGTATCGGTAAATTCCGACCGGCCCAGGAAATCCTCTTGGCTATAAAGGCGAATACAGGTTCCCGGACATAACCGACCGCACCTGCCCGCTCTCTGGTTTGCGCTGGCCTGTGAGACACGTTCCACAGGAAGTCGCTGTATTTTGCTGCGAACACTGTATCGACTGATTCGTGCGACACCGGAATCAATAACATAACCAATACCGGGTACAGTCAACGAAGTTTCAGCCACGTTAGTGGCTAGCACCACGCGTTGGCCAGGATGGGATTGAAAAACCCGGTTTTGCTCACTGTTGCTCAGTCGTGCATAAAGGGGAAGTACGTCCAGGTCCAGCGAAATATCCTTTCTAATCGCTTCAGCAGCTTCACGAATTTCCTTTTCTCCGCTCAAAAAGACCAGAATATCCTTAAACGGTCTCGGCTCTTTTTTCTGTATATGCCTGACCTTATGTATGGCATTAATTATCTGCGCATTAAGCTCTTCCTCATCCGAGTCTTCCGGGGAGCGATAAAGAATATTCACCGGGTACGTACGACCCGATACTTCTATAACCGGGGCACCATCAAAATGCCTGGAAAATTTTTCCACATCTATAGTCGCAGAGGTAACAATGAGTTTGAGGTCAGGACGTTTCGGTAGAAGTTTTTTTAGATATCCCAGCAAGAAATCGATATTGAGACTGCGTTCATGGGCTTCATCAATAATGATAGTGTCATACTTGTTCAGGAAAGGATCATCACGTGTCTCAGAAAGCAGAATGCCGTCGGTCATCAATTTCACATAAGTGCTGTCATCGGTGAAATCCTGAAAGCGGACCTGGTAGGCAACGGCACTTTCATTTTCAGTACTTACGCCAAGTTCTTCACCGATTCGCTGACAAACAGTTCGTGCTGCAAGTCGTCTTGGCTGGGTGTGACCGATCATTCCCTTTATGCCCCTGCCTATGTCGAGGCAGATCTTCGGGAGCTGGGTAGTCTTACCTGAGCCCGTTTCACCCGCGACTATGACTACCTGTTGATCTTGCAGCGCTGATTTTATGGCCTCAACTCTGGTCGTAAGTGGCAGTTCGGGTGGATAGCTAATACGCGGCAGGGCTGCTTTTCTAGATTCGACTCGAGCAGCAGAGGCTTCAATTTTTCTGGCCAGTTTTTCCAGTTCCTGCTGACCGCCTTCAATAGTAATTTTTTTCAGGCGTGAGCGAAAATAGAACTGGTCCTTGCTCAGGCAGTTAGACACAAGATCATGAAGTTGTGCAGACTTTTGCTTCATTGCAATACAGAATGGGAAAAGGTGGCATTATACAGTAGCTGATTCCTGAACATTCCGAACAAAAAAAGCACCATGTATCACTCCATGGCCTGACAATGTCAGGAAGCTGAAAAATTTGGCGTAGCGCTGCGTTTACCAGCACGAGGATTCGGACGAGCCTATCAAGGATGAAGTTTTTGATTCTTTTGCCTTACCTTCCAACCTGTCAACAAGACCGGTGCCAGCAGCAACGAGGGTTCAAGCCAGGATTTCGTCAGGCAGGAAGGTTTGAGGTGGGCTCGATTGGTATTAAACATCAATCACAGAAATACAAAAAGCGCACACTTCGACAAGCGCTGAAGCAATGTCAGTTCAAATACCGCAAGACGGCAATGCTGCTGGATTTGAGCTATGACCAACTACGCGGCTACCTGCGCAAGTATGTTCTTCGCAACTAACTCTGAGACTCTTCAACAGAGGGGAAAGCCGGGGCCATGTCTCTGCGTCTTCTTACACGGTAAATAGCACTCATCACCACCGCCAGAACAACACCCAGCAGTATGGCCATTACTAGGGGAATGAGGGACCTGATACTGGTCGTGACATCAATTGTGATCAGGTCTAGCAAGAACACAAAAATTGCGGGGGCAAGAATTTCCTCTTCAGGCAGGACATACCAAGGCGTAAAAAGAACAGCCATGCCAACAAACTGCACGAGATAAGCCAGCTCACCCCATACATACCTTCTAAGCATTTTCCAGATAATAATGCTCACCGCTCCGGCACATAGCAGGTAGATCGACCAGGCTATAAAATAATCCGCTGTTTCCATCGCTTACAAATTTAGTCCTCTTCTAGTGACTCCTCATTACTAGTCCAGTCAATAATATGCTCTTCGTAGCCCTCTTCATGCACAAAAGTTTCCGAGACTACCTTGCCAGTGACCGTGTTGTCGGAGGCAATAATTGCATCACGGCTGCCGCTTATCAAAGGATGCCATACCGGGAGAGGCTTGCCTTCCATAATAAGACGATAAGCGCAGGTCCCGGGCATCCAGTCCAGATTCTCAAGATTAACGGATGTCAGAATAACGCAATCTGGAACAAGGCGTTTCCTTTCCTTGTAAACCGTGCAGCTGCACTTTTCTTCATCCAGGTACTGACACACTACCCTGGTGTAAAAGACTTCTCCGGTATCCTCGTCTTCAAGCTTGTGCAGACAGCATTTTGCACAGCCATCGCACAGGCTTTCCCATTCCTTGCGCGACATTTCAGTCAGCGATTTTGTTTCCCAGAAAGGAAGCCCGGCGTTCTTCTCAATCGCCATCATTCAGAACCTGGCCGGTAATCTCCGGAGGAAGCTGCAGGTAGTAGCCCTGTTCGGCGATACAGGACAGCACCCTGGCTGCGTCAGCACGGGCAAGCTTTTTATCTGCACTGATCTTGATCGTCATGACTTCCTGGATTTCACCCATACGCTGACAAAGTTCATCCGGAATGTTGGTCTCTCCAGTTTCACGAGGCACGAAAACGTATAATTCTTGTTCACGGCTGCCCTTGAAGATAGTGACAAGCCGCTCATGCTGGCTTTCACTCATTTCTTTATGGCCTCAACCAAACCGGGCATGAGCTGATCATAACGCCATCCCTTCAACTCCCCAGGCAAAAGATCGTCCTCTGAGGCCGAAGCACTATCACGGAGATTTTGCATGAGTGTAATCAGCCAGCGTTTTCGGATCAGCATTTCAGTTGGCAGCTCCAACTCCTCGGCCCTGTTATGGGCAAATTGTTGAGCACGCTTGAGCCTATTCTTTGCACCACCATCCAGCGGATCCGGTATAGGGTCTGGCAGCATTTCCTCATCCATCGTCAACGCCTGCTGCACAAGATCTATTACCTCATTTCCTTCATGCCGGATAAAGTTTTTGCCCAGGTCGTCTATGCAGCGTAATTCACCAATGTCTGCCGGACAAAGCCGGGCGATATCGATTAGCTGTTTTTCCTTGATAATCCAGTTCCTGGGCTTGTCTCTTTTTCTTGCCCGCAACTCGCGCCACTCGGCCAGTTTTTTCAATACACCAAGCTGGCGCTGGCTTAATTGCCAAGCCCCCTTGAGTCCAAGAAACATCCCGGAAAAATCACCTTCGAGTTCCCGTTGATACTGATCGATCAGCGTCCTGCATTCTTCTTCGAGCCAGGTCAGACGGCCTGCCTCGGAAAGACTGGTCTGCTGCGCCAGGTATATGGACGGCAGGCAGGCCACATCTAGGGCCGCATAGTTGAGCTGTCTGTCATACAGGGGGCGCTGCAGCCAATCAGACCGTGTCTCACCTTTGGGCAAATCGATTTCGAGATAGTGCCGCACAAGGTTCTGGTAGCTGCAACCAAAACCTAAGTTAAGCAGGGAGGCTGCTATCTGTGTATCAAAAACAGGCGAAGGCACCAGCTGCATGACTGCCATGAAGACCTGTAGATCTTCTGAACAGGAATGAAAGACCTTGGTAATCTCAGGATCCACCATGAGTTCGCAGAAAGCCCCCCAGTCTGCAATCTCTAGAGGGTCAATAAGGTAGTTTCCCTTGCCGGCATTGACCTGAACCAGTCCTACCTGGGGGAAAAATGTAGTGGTCCGGATAAATTCCGTATCCATTGCCAGGTACTGGCAGTTTTTCCACTGCGCACACAGGGCATGCAGATCGGCGTCATTGAGCACCATGACATAGTTGTTATCTATGCCGTCAATCCAATCACTACCTCTAGGGGCTATATTGCTAATCATGCCAGTGATCAATCCAGCAACTGGCGTCCGGCCAGGGAGTGCACCAGGGTCCCGCCATCAATATATTCAAGTTCGCCGCCAACGGGGACGCCGTGGGCTATACGCGATATCTTCAGTCCCCTTGCCTTAAGACCATCCGACCTGAGCTGCTCAGCGATATAAAAAGCGGTGGCCTCTCCTTCAACGGTCGGATTGGTTGCCAGTATCACCTCGTTGATTTCAGAGGCCTTAACTCTTTCTACCAGCGAGGAAACCCCTATTTCCTCTGGACCGATACCATCTATGGGTGACAAGTGTCCCATCAGCACGAAGTAAAGCCCCTGGTAGGAAGCTGTTTGCTCAACGGCAAACACATCGGCTGGCGTTTCAACAACACAGATGGTGTGCTGGTCCCTGGAGGGGCTCTGGCAGATGCGACAAAGCGTTTCTTCGGCAAAGGTCCTGCACTGCTGGCAATGCCCCACACCTTCCATTGCCGCCTGCAAGGCTTCAGCGAGTCTTTTCCCGCCGTCCCGGTCCTTTTCAAGGAAATGCAAAACCATACGCTGGGCCGACTTGGGCCCGACGCCGGGAAGCCGCCGAAAGGCATCGATTAACTGGTCTATTAAAGGGCTGTAATTCATGGGATAGAAAATCAGAAAGGAAACTTGAAGCCTTCAGGCATATTTAGCCCTGACATCAAGCCGCCGAGCTGATTTTTATTATTTTCTTCAACCTTGCGTACTGCATCGTTGGTAGCCGCGGCCATCAGGTCCTCAACGAGACTCTGCTCTTCCTGCATCAGCGACGGGTCCAGAGTGACCTTCTTTACAACATGCTTGCCATTCATAACCACTTTGACCAGCCCGGCACCGGACTCTCCGGTGACTTCCTTTTCGGCCATTTCCTGCTGAGCCTTCTGCATCTGCTCCTGCATTTCCTTAGCCTGCTTGAGAAGGTCGTTAAGATCAGTCATCACGTTTTCCTGTTCCTGTGTGTTAACACAACATCAATATTGTTTTGGTTTGGTGGGCTCAATAGAGTCGGTCTCGATAGCGCCTGAAAAACGCTCCACGATTTCCTTCACGGTGGCATCGTTTTCAAATGTCTGAATTGCCTCAGCCAGTCTTTCCTTATCCATACGCTGTTGCCATGCCGCCGGAGTTTCAGTATTGATTTCACCGGGCCCAACCTGCAGGGAAACTTCATCACTGAAATAGGTATTGAGTGCCTGGTTAATCCGACGTTGCTGCTCCTCATTGAAAACCGTGGACTGAGTATCATCCATGACGAAAACAAGTTTCTTGCCGCTTACCTCTTGCAGCAGAAAATTTGCCGCAATGCTCCGGGTAATACCATCAAGGTCGAGCTGGTAAAAGAGGTTAATCCAGGATGAAGGTTTCAATTCAGTGATACTGATTTTTGATTTGTCAAGATCACCATGGGTAGATGATGAGACTTCGCCAGGAGACTGCATCAGCTCAGAAGAAACCACTGGCGCTGCAGGTGCGGGTGCTTTCTTTGCAGCTGGCTCACGGTGGCTCTTTACGGCAACTGTTGTCTCTTTGGGATTAGCCGGTTTTGGGGCGGACGCTGCCTGACTGACCGCTTTTTCTATTGCTACCGGCTTTTTTTTTACTGCTTTAGCGGAATCGGCAGCACCTCCATTGCCGTCGGGACCTGCGCCACTGGCTGCAGGAGCCCTGGCAGGCGTAAAGGCAAGCATTCTCAACAGCGCCATTTCCAGCCCTGAACGCGCATCTATGGCATAGGCCATATCTTCACGGGCTTTCAATGCGACCTGGTAGTAAAGCTGAACGGTTTCAGCAGGAATCTTGCCAGCATGTTCCTTGACCTGCTTTCTATCTCCATGGGAATTGTCCAAGCCGTTTGGTACAGCCTGGGCAATCGCCACTCGATGCAGGTAAGACTGCAAATCAGTAAGCACAGCCGCAAAATCGGGGGCATAATCGGCAACGCTCTCTATTATTTCCAACATGGCAGCGGCATCCTCTGCCACCAGCGCATCCACCAGGTTATGAATGACACCCTGGTCAATCGCCCCAAGAAAGGTGCTCACTTCTGCATCGGTGATATTGCCTTCACAGTAGCCGATAGCCTGGTCCAGCAAGGTCAGGCAGTCCCTGACACTGCCCTGGGCTGCCCGGCCCAGCTGCCACAGTGCAGGCTCTTCATAAGGGATCTTCTCTTCATCGAGAATATGCTTGATGTGCTCAACCAGTCTTTCAGGGCTTATATTTTTCAGATTGAACTGCAGGCAACGCGACAATACGGTGACCGGCAGCTTTTGCGGATCAGTTGTCGCGAGCAGGAATTTAACGTGAGGTGGCGGCTCTTCAAGGGTTTTTAGAAGCGCATTGAAACTATGACCCGACAGCATATGCACCTCGTCAATGAGGTAGACCTTGTAGCGACCCCGGGTTGGTGAATACTGGACGTTGTCGAGCAACTCCCGGGTATCCTCTACCTTGGTCCTTGAAGCGGCATCCACTTCGATTAAGTCTATAAAGCGCCCTTCATCTATTTCAGTACACGCGCTGCATTCTCCGCAGGGTTCTGAAGTGACTCCCGTTTCGCAATTCAGGCAGCGGGCAAGGATACGGGCAATGGTGGTTTTACCGACACCCCTGGTACCAGTGAAAAGATAGGCATGATGCAGACGGTCGTTATCGAGAGAATTGATGAGGGTTTTCAGGACGTGACCCTGGCCGGCCATCTCCCGGAAATTCCGGGGGCGCCATTTTCTTGCCAGTACCTGATAAGTCATAAATCCGCTTTAAAATTCAGCGCTTGACCGGGCGCTGTTTTATTATGAAGTTGTGCAAACACCCGGTGGTCAACCGTACCCTATAACCCGTTGCTTGCAGTAGATTGACTACATTCTACCTGCCCATAGCCCTTTTTACATTCAACTTCTCTAGACTCACTGGGAGATATTGGAGGTATCTCCTGCCAGCCACACCCCGGCACATGAATCAGCCGCTACCGCTGCTCCCTTCCGGGCCTGACGGGGTTCACAACCTATCATTGCGAGGGGACCGACAAGAGATACCACTAAACAGGTTCCATATTGCTGCGAAGGACCGATGGTAAACGGTTTACTGCCACATTCAAAGTGGGCCAAATGCCCGGCAGCCGCAACCCGCGGCGCATTATCAGGAAATCCACGTAGGTAATCAACCGGGCGTTAACGTGTGACGCTGACCGGTGTAACCTTATAGCCCTTCTCGCGTAAAAGTGCGACCACACTGCCCTTACCCAGCAGGTGTGCACAAGTGCTTCAATTTCTTTACTGCCGGTTTCCAAGGTGTTCAGGGTATAGGCGAGGAAAGTCTCCGCATTAAGGTTTTACATCCGTGGATATGCTGCCAATATCAACATAGTGCTGGTTGCTTTAAGACCCCACGCTGGCTGATTTTTAGTTTTTTTGGTATATTTGCCTTCCTTTTTTCGGAGTCAATAGCATGATAAAAATACTTAAAACTCTGACTTATCTTACCTGCACACTACTGGTCAGCCAGGCTAACGCGCACCATTCCTTTGCTATTTACGATTTCGAAACGCAGATTCCCTTTGACGGCGTTGTTGATACCGTTAAATTCAGGAACCCCCACATCGAAATGACCCTTAAAATCATTAATGAAGATGGTGACGAGGAAATTATACATTTCATTGAGGGTGCTCCCGCCAACATGATGGTCAGAAATGGCATTCGTCCAAACATGATGGCTCCGGGGGCTGAAGTACATGCTGTTGGCTCGCCATTGATAGAAGACCCCAGCAAATTATTTCTTCGCGCCATTCGTACAGAAGACGGCACAGAATATTCAAATTAATCTGATCTCATAAAAACAAGAACACTCTTCGTTTAACTTATTTTTAACTTATTCAAGGAAGCTACTATGTCCACAGCCAATGAGCCTTGGGGCGATACTGTTGATGTTGAATTTGAAGACGGCATTGCTTTTGTCTTCTTTAACCGCCCAGAAAAGAAAAACTGCATGAGTCCCTCGCTTAACCGTGAAATGTATGCGACGCTACACGCGCTTGAGATGGATGATCGCTGTGCTGTAGTTGTGCTTACCGGCCGCGGTGCAGCCTGGTCTGCTGGAATGGATCTGAAGGAATACTTCAGGGAAACAGACAACGAAGGCGATATTTTCAAGATGCGTATTCGTGAGGAAGCCCACGCCTGGCACCAAGTAAAACTGCGTTTTCATGCCAAACCAACTATTGCCATGGTCAACGGCTGGGTTTTTGGCGGTGCATTCACTCCACTGACTTCCTGCGACTTGGCCATTAGCTCTGATGATGCTACATATGGACTATCCGAAATCAATTGGGGCATTCTGCCCGGGGGCAATGTGACCAAGGCTGTCGCCGATGCCATGGGCCAGCGCAATGCGCTTTACTACATTATGACCGGCGAAACATTTGACGGTAAGAAAGCAGCTAAAATGGGCTTGGTAAACGAATCTGTCCCTGCCGACCAGTTAAAAAGCCGCGTCGTGGAACTGGCCAAAGAATTAATGAAAAAAGATCCGGTGGTGCTTCGCTCGGCAAAGGAAGTCTTCAAACGTGTTCGTTTCATGGACTGGGATACGGCCAACGACTATATCTACGCCAAGTCTGATGGTTCTCTTTTCCGCAGCGGCGCCGCCTTCAGGCAGGGCGCCATGAAAGCATTTCTTGATGACAAAAAGCTTAAGCCAGGACTGGATACTTACGACGGCGACGAGTAATACTGCCCTACTGAAAAAACCGGCCTCAAGCCGGTTTTTTTATATCTGCACAAGAACCAGTGTCAGGAAACATCCGAGCATAAGGAAAACGCTCCACAACAAGAGCTTCTGAAAAATGCCCCGCTTTGGCTTTTCATTAAATTCGAACTCATCTTCTATGATCAGGTGCCTGGGGATTTTGCGCGTTTTGAAAACCATCATCTTCCTCCTTTCCTAACTGCGATTGAAACAAGCCAATAAGACACCCCCATGCCCTAAACATGGCAAAAATCTGGCAATTCACCTGAAAGAGAGTTTGTCTAGTCCGGTCGCTATGATATGTTGGCTTGCCTCGGAGGATGACCATGAAAACATTGCTTAAAACCAGCCTGGCGCTGCTTTGCCTGTTTCCCCATGTTCTGCAAGCTCAGGCACCTGACACTATTTTCTACAACGGAAAAATTCTTACGGTTGATACAGCCTTTTCCATACAGGAAGCAATAGCTATTAAGGGGGAACGCATCAGTGCTGTGGGCGATGACAGTACCATAAGCCGCATGGCCGATAATGAAACAGCAATGATCGATCTGAAAGGGGCAACGGTCATTCCAGGACTGATAGACAATCATTTTCACTTTCTTCGCGCAGTACAGCGTTGGCACCGGCAGCCTCGGCTTGACGGCGTAAATTCCAGGGCAGAGGCGCTCAGGATTCTGGCGGAAAAAGTTGCAGAGTTTGAACCGGGCGAATGGTTGCTCACGCAGGGCGGCTGGTACCCAGAACAGTTTGCTGACCAGCCAGGTGGATTTACGCTCGAGGAACTCAATCAGGTAGCACCTGAAAATCCACTCTTTCTCCAAGAACGCTACAACCTAGTTTATGCCAATACACTCGCCTTGGAAGCTGTCGGCCTTAATCCTGAAGATGGAGCCAGGCATCCAGCCCAGGGGCTCGCAACATTTCAACCTCCCTATGGTCTGCTGGTCCAGCAGGTCTCACCAACATCTGAAGCGCAGCTGGAGAAAAATCTCACAGACTTCATGCACACCTTAAATAGTCATGGGCTGACGGCACTCTACAGCCTGGGCCGAGGCCCTGAGGGGGAGGATTATGTACTTGAGCGACGTGCAGAGAGAGGCTCACTGCCCCTGCGCATTTGGCACACTCTGACTTACGAGGCGAATGACGCTGTAGGGGCCGATGCGGGTGCAGCACTCATTCGCAGTAGTACTCCCAACACCTTCGATGGTTCTTACGGCCGTTTTGGACTGGGTGAGCATATCTACCTGCCCTTTTTCGACTTTCCATCCCAGCAGGGGCCATGGCCGGAAGAAATAATGACTAACCTAATGAAAATAGCAGCCGCTGCTGCAGAAGGCGGCTGGCATATTCATGAACATACCATGAGCAACTGGTCCGTCCAGGATCTGCTAAACCGTTTTGAAGTGCTGGACAATACTATCCCGATCCGACACTTGCGTTGGACCCTTGCCCATGTCTACGACATCAACCCGGACAGCATCAACCGCGCCCGCGACCTCGGCATGACCCTGGCAGTGCATGGCGTTGCCATGAACGGAGGCGTCCGAATTCCCTTTAGGGATATAGCTGACAGCGGCATCGTATTTGGATTGGGTACCGACTCAACGGTCGTATCCCATTACCAGCCTTTTATTACACTGGGATGGGCAGTTAGCGGTATGGATATTGCCGGCAACAAGGCATTGGACCAGACTCTCACACGTGAGGAAGCACTGGCTGCTCACACCCGCAACAATGCCTGGATGTTTTTTCAGGAAGACAACCTGGGCAGTCTTGAAGCGGGTAAATATGCTGACCTGGTTGTTCTTGATAAGGATTACATGACTGTCCCTGCAGAAGAAATTTTCTGGATCAGACCAACACTCACCATGGTGGGCGGACGAATCGTTTATAACAGAGAAAACTGAATATGCTGAATATGGATTTTTCTCAGTTCGTTTCAGTAGATACCAACAGCATGGACTGGCAGCCAAGCCCTGCTCAAGGAGTCTGGCGCAAGTGCCTAGCGCGGGAGGAAGTCGAGCGCGGCCACGCCACCAGTATTGTACGTTATGACCCAGGTTCAAGTTTCAAAGGTCACAATCACCCATTGGGGGAGGAGATATTGGTCCTGGAAGGTACCTTTTCTGATGAAACCGGCGATTTTAACGCCGGTACCTATTTTCGCAACCCAAATGGGTTTATCCATTCCCCCTTCAGTAAGGAGGGATGCGTAATCCTCGTTAAACTGCACCAGATGAAGGCCGAGGATAAAGAACGTAAAGCAATAGAAACGAACAAGGCCGAATGGGAAGAGCGGGAAGATGGTTCACGCCTGCTCTACTTGCATAACTTCGAAACAGAAAACGTCATGCTGTTTGAAGCGCCTGCAGGCATCAAGATTCATCCGCATGTCCATTATGCAGGCGAAGAGGTTTTCATCATCAGGGGCGCCTACAGGGATGAATATGGCACCTTTCAGGCCGGCACCTGGGTACGCGTTCCTCCTGGCGGCTCACATGCGCCGGAAATACTAGAGGACTCATTACTCTGGATTAAATCGGGACACTTAGTGTAATTTGCTAAGCTGTTCAAAAATTGCTTAAAAAGTGGCCTACTGCCGGTTCCGAGCATTGTAAATTTTCAGCATTCGGCCGACCCAGATAAGAATCAGCAGCGCCGGTATAACCATTAATGCCGTGATGATAAAAAAAAGCGCCCAGTTACCACCCAGGCCATCTACGATAGCCCCACTGCTAGCTGCCAGGGTGGTCCTTCCGAAATTTGAGATGGAGGTCATCAGCGCAAACTGGGTTCCGGTAAACACGCGACTGGCAAAGTAAGAAATAAACGAAATAGCACAAACCGTTGCTAGCGCCTGTGTGAAATTATCTATCAGCAAGGTCAGCATGAAGAGCCATGGCTCAGGTCCAACCTGTGCCATAATCGCAAAAAGCACGTTTGATGATGCCATTGCTATTCCGCCAACCAGCATTCCCCTAATAATGCCAAAACGGGTATTAATGAAAGCGCCTATCAACGAAAATATTATAGTGAGTAAACCGCCAAAAAACTTCTGGTAAAAGGCTATCTGTTCGGTGGTGAAACCCAGTTCAACATAAAAAACCAGGGACATGCGGCCCAGCATGGCTTCCCCCAGTCTAAAACTGAATAGAAACAAAAGAATGCCAAGGCCGAGTTTGAATCCGGTGCGCCCGAAAAACTCGGCAAATGGATTCACTATCGTATTTTTTAACCAGCCTGACGCTTGAAGAACTGAATATACTTCTTTACCAGAATAAGAAAGGTTCTGTTCGTCGAACGCAGTCATAGGGTTTGGGGAAAACATAACGGCGACCATCAGAACAAGCATAAAGATAATCATCGCCCTGTACACTTCCGGCCATGCAAGGCCGATGCTTTCGCCACCGAGGGTTAATGCTATGGCACCACCGATAAAGCCATATCCCGACCACCAGCCCGCCGTTGCGATGGCAGAAGCATAGGGAATTTTTTCATCCATTTCGTCACGGCTGAATAGCATTACGCGGTATGCATCTACTGCGACATCCTGTGTCGCGGATGTGACCGCAATCCCAAGCGCACAAATTCCGACAAGAAAAAGGTTCACTCCCGGGTCTGCCGTACTGATGGCGAACATAAACAGGATCAGGAGTCCCTGGCAAAACAGGATCCAGGAGCGTCGCTGCCCGAACAACCTGTGCAAAACAGGCAGTTTCAGGCGATCAACAAGAGGTGCCCAAATCCAGTTAATGGCATAACTGGCGGAGATCACCCCGATGTAACCAATTGCGGATCGACTGAGACCCTCGCTTTGGAGCCAGAGTGTCAAGATGGAACCGTGCAGCACCCAGGGAAAGCCGCTGGAAATTCCAACAAGGTAGGCTATCAGAAAACGACTATCCAGCAGGGTTGAGAATGAATGCGCGCGAGGCTGCATGAGGCAGGATTACTCCGGACTGGTTATTTCTATGGCGAGTTCGCCTAGGCCGTCAACTGCAGCCACGAGTTTATCTCCCGGCACTACGGCACCTACACCGGCAGGTGTTCCCGTATAAATCAGGTCGCCGGGTTTAAGCAGAAATAGGCGTGAAAGCTGCGCAATAATTTCGTTGTTCTTCCAGATGAGCTGGCTAATATCAGCATCTTGGCGGGTCTCTCCATTTACTGCCATGCTGATACGCCCTTGGTTTATATGACCGACATCAGCAGCAGGATAAATGGAGGAAATCGGTGCTGAATGATCAAAACCCTTACCAATGTCCCAGGGATGCCCTATCCCCCCAGCGCCCATCTGCAAATCGCGGCGCGTCATATCAAACCCCACGGCATAGCCGAAAATATAATTCGGAGCATCGGCCTCGCTGATATTTCGTCCCTCTTTGCCGATTGCCAGGACCAGTTCAGTTTCGTAGTGGTAATTTTTTGTTCCTGGGGGATACGGTACCTCACTATCCGTAATGACGGCATCTGCCGGCTTCATAAAGAAACAGGGTGGATCCCGATCAGGTGTCGAACCCATTTCCTTGACATGATCGGCATAGTTTTTACCGACACAGTACACTCGGTGAACCGGAAAAGTATCACTTGATCCAACAACGGTAATTTCCGTGGTCGGTTGGGGCGCCACAACAAAGCTCAACGGCTCCTCCTTCGTATTCTTATAATCGTGGAAGGCTATGGTAACGTATAAAAAGGTTCGTAACTAATTACATGAAACATGAATGAGTTCATGCTATAAACTAAAGAATTAGCTGTTATGCCTTTCAATTAATGGCACGCCTTACTTGCAAACTCCGACATGAAAGCCATCTCCCTCAAAAACCTGGTAAAAAAACTTTCCGTACTTGGCCTGGAAAATTTTGGCAATCTTTACCCCAGAAATGACGAACCAAAAACCGCGCAGATAAGCACTTTATGTAACACGCTGCTAAAGCTAAAAGGAGAAGCATCATCTATCGCGCTAGCGGAAGAAATTCTGGATGCCTATAAAGAGTTCGAATGGGAAGAAAAGACGGAGTTTTTTAGCTTCCTGGAAACAGAGTTATCTGCAGACCGCGATAAAGTCGATGCCGCAATCCAGGGCTACCAGATAAACCCTGTACAGACTTCGCTGCAGGCCCTGCATGAAGCCAGCGAATCAAAGCGACTGGAACTGTTTCGTGTGTTAAACATGTCGCCAATGGGTACTGAATCATTGATCGCTATGCGCGAGGATGTTTTGTCAGCACTCAAAGAAAATCCGGGGCTCAGCGCCGTTGATTACGATTTACTGCACCTGTTTCGATCCTGGTTTAACCGAGGTTTTCTCGATATCAGGCGTATCGATCTTGAAACTCCTGCCGTGGTCCTGGAAAAACTTATTGAATACGAATCAGTACACGAAATCGAAGACTGGAACGATCTGCATCGCCGCCTGGAAGAGGATCGTCGCTGCTTTGGTTTTTTTCACCCGGTCATGCCATACGAACCACTCATTTTCGTAGAAGTAGCCCTAACCAATGAGATCACCAGCAACGTCTCTGAACTGCTGCACGAGGAAGTAAATGGGGATACCAGAGAAGCGCCTAGTGCCGCCATTTTTTATTCCATTAATAATTGCCTTAAGGGGCTGCGCGGCGTTTCATTTGGCAATCTCCTGATCAAGCAGGTGGTTGAAAAACTGGAAAGAGAAGTTTCCAGCATAGAGACTTACTCCACCCTTTCGCCTATACCGCGTTTTAGGCATTGGCTAGATACTAGCCTGGATTCACTAGATTTCCTCGACAACAATCAAAAGGCGCTCACCAGGGATGTACTCAACAACCTCGAGGATTCGAAGCTTGCAGATCCGGAGATGAAGAAACTTCTGATGAGCCTTGCTGCCTTCTACCTGGTCAAGGCAAAAGAGGGCGAAAAGCCTGCCTGCTCCGTAGCCCGCTTTCATCTTGGCAACGGCGCAACACTGGGGCGCATTAACTGGCTAGCAGACGAGTCAGAAAACGGCATGAGGCAGAGTCTTGGCATCATGGTGAACTATATCTATGAAAAATCGACCTTAGCCCAGAACCACGAGGCATTTGAGCAAAAGAACTCCATTATTTGCACTGCAGATGTGCGACGGCACTTGCCCTGATACCACTATCTCAAAAGCAAAAAAAACCCGAAGATCATCTTCGGGTTTTCAACATCTCTTCTGAAACTTAAATCAGGGAACGATCGGACTGCTCCTATCCACGCCATCTGCCTCCTGCCCAACCATCAGCTCATCGGCATAATTTGCCTGCTGGCAGATGTATTCGAATAGCTCTTGGTCTTCCTGCCAGCGCAGATTAAAGCCACCGGTATAACTTTCCGTGTATGCAAGGGGATCGTCAATCGTGATTTTGTAATCAATCCTGTCAGAGTTGTAACGAGTAATACGTTCTATGGTATGGAGCGCCTCGGTATGTGGTAGACCCCTGCGGCCAAACCAGAAATCCTCGTTATACCCAACGGTATCAATCACCAGCGTGTCACCTTCCCACCAGCCCACAGAGTGACCGTAATTGCTGAGCTCTGGATCAGCAGGATGCGTACTGCCATCCATGTGCACCACACGAAATGTATGGGGACCACCAATATCGAAAATATAGAGTTTTTCCAGCTCCGGGATTTCAACAAACTCTACGCCGTATGGCGTGAGAAATTGCCTGGACCCTCCAGAGGCCTTGCAGCGTGCATGAGGTTCTAGTTCGTGAAGCTGACGGTCATCGTAGAGCTTTTTCGCCCATGGCTGAAAAGGCACTACTTCTACCGGTGCTACCGGATCAAATATGCTGAACATGGGCGTCCAGACACCTTTGTCTTTCATGGAAGCTCCACCAAGGGTCACCCTGCCGTCAGCGTCTCTTGGAGCAGGACCAAAATCCTCTCCACCGCCACCTGGCTGAGCCTGGAGAAGGGTACTGCACGCTAGCAACACTGTGTATGCCAGCAGAGACGAAAAAGTCTTCTTAAATTGCACGCTTATCACTCCCCTTTGAATTATTACCGCAATATTCTTGGCTTACTGCTGACCACTGCCGATACTGGAATCTGCATCCAATGTCTGGCCTGGTGAAGCACCGGTAGCTTGTAGGGTAATGCTTCGTGCATTAACACGTGGCGTTCCATTCCTGGCCAGGAAGCCATCAACGTTGATAGGCGTACCGATAGATAGCGTGTTACGTCTCCAGCCACGGCGCTGCAGACCATGCGGTGGACCCAGTTCAGCACCCCAGTTGACCGTTTCACCAGTTTCATCATTTTTGACGTTTAGGTAAATCCAGACGTGCGGATTGGTCCACTCAACCTTGGTAACGATGCCATTCAACTGAATAGGTTTGTTTGAATCAAACTCAGCCACGAATGAGTGGTGAGCAGAGAGATTTCCGGCAAAAAGAAAACTGCCGGCCAATAGAATAATGAAAAGATGTTTCATAAGTAACTCCTCTAATTAAAAGGCTCTCAGCACGCTCTTACTGGCGATTATGCTGACATAAAGAGTAAGGCAGTTCCTGTCCGCCAACCCAACTTAATTCCCAGCTTACTGTCCAAGGCCTAGTATAGGCACCCGGATCATTAATGGTAACTTCGTACTGCATCGTGTCCTGACTAACACGGGTAAACTTTTCCACCATGGAAAGCAGGTTTGTATGCGGCAGGCCGCCGTTGGTAAACCAGAAACCTTCGTTGAAACCGGTAGTATTAACGACCAGGGTATCCCCTTCCCAGGCTCCAACAGAACGACCATAAAATAGAGGGTTGTCATCGTCACCAGTGACTCTACCCACCTGATCCCTGTCATCTAGGTAAATAATTCTGTAGTTGCGGTTACCGCTGCCAAGAAGCACAAAAATGCGTGCGCTCTTCCTATCCTCTATCAACTGAAAACCAAGATCAGACTGATACTGCCTAGGTCCGCCGGGAGGCTTACAGTCAAGATACATAGGGTCGTCTTGCAGAAAGCGCTCCTGGCGATGCACGTACCTTGCTAGCGCCCAGTCCTGCATAGGCGCAACTTTTGATGCATCGGCAATATTGGCAAGCTGACCGTAATCATCCATGGCCAAATCAACGCCATCTTCTACAAGCGCTTTAGATGTAGGATAGCTCCAGACGCCGCCTGTGCTGCCTGGTTCTGCACCAAGAGCCGGAGTACCGTCAGGCCAGCGAGGAACCGGACGTGCAGCCAGCGGTTTCTGCGGTTCTGTATCACCCACGGTATAGACAGCCCTACCAGTATCAGCGAGACGGACATCTTCGCCCCACAATTGTCGGCTGCCGTTGCGGGCACGAATGCCGGAAACTGCAATGGCATCACCTGGCTGCAGTGACGTGTCATCCCAGTTATTGGCAAGCAATATATAGGGATTTTCCATTTCAACTGCCCAGTTCACCACATCACTGCCGGAAGCAACATTAACGAAAACATGAATATGAGGACTGCGCCAATCCACCTTGGTCACAATGCCGTTTATTTGAATCGACTCATCAGGGTCAAATTTGCCGTAAATGGGATGATGGGCAAACACGCTTCCTATAGAAGCCATTGCAAAATACGTCATCAGCACGTTGATATAAGTTTTTATTCTTGAATATTTCATAACGGTCATAGCGAATTCACTGAAAAGAGGATGTGTTCCGGTTGATTACTGCCTGACAATTTCGAAATTGCCTTCTCCACCCGGCCCCCTCCAAGTACCAACCAGCGCACGGGAGGGAAGCTCTAGATTTTCAATTACCGCTTCAATTGTATAACCACCGGATTCAATCGTCACAGACCAGTCTTCAGGATTCAGGTCAACATTTTCGATGCCCATGTTATCTGTACCCGGGTTGATCATTCCGCTAACAGCGCTTCCATCCCAGTCCATGACGACAAGGATAAACTCGCCTAGGTCAGAATTACCGGACCATTCACCAATCCATGAGCCCTTGAGGGGGTGGCCTTCCTGGGCATTTGTCGCTGAAGAAAAAAAGTATGAAATGGCAACTACAGAAGCCCCTTTTAATAGCACTGAACAGATTCGTTGAAACATTGAACGTGACTCCATCTTGTTGTTATGTGTGACTGGAAATTACGCCGTAACCTACCAAATTCAAAGGGGTTATCCCATCCTGAAAAGCACTTTACATTGACTTTTCACAATTCGTAATCCTGCCATTTTTGCATGTTTTCGAGCAATAAAAAAAGCCCGTAATTTAAAACATTACGGGCTTTTTTAACCTTATTAAGGATTTGTCTATTTAGATTTAAACTGATTGACCTCTGTGATATGCCTCGTTGTTGGGCGTATGATCCCCGGCGAGCCAACGTTTTAGCTCACTATGCGCTTTCGGTGATACGTCTTCAATGATCTTATCCACGTCCGGATGGTCAGTACAAAATTCGACTATCAGACCATCAGGATCAATGATGTAGAGTGAGTGACAGTAGCCATGCTCTAGGAAATAGTACTTGTCTTCCGGGTAGTCAGAACTCTTCACCAACTCTACGAGTGCATCTTGCTGCTCCTGCTCAACTTTCAGAGCGATATGGCGAAAACCCGAAAGTGGCAGGTCCGGACCGAACTCTGACTGGTCATCTGGATCCGCAAACTGGAAGAAGGCTAAAGAACTGTCATCTCCAATAGTAAAAAAACAGTGGCAATAGACTCGCTCTTTTCCAAAAAGGTCAGTTTTTTCGCACCATGTCTGGGTTAATGGCATCTTGAGCATGTCCTCATAGAACTGACGTGTGACTTCAAGATCCTTCACAACATAAGCATTATGATGTAGCCGCGATGGTAAAATACTTTGCGCGTTCATTGGTAAGCCTCTTTAATGAAATCGATTAGCGTTTCAATGCATATATTAGTTAAAAACGCTTCGTGAAATCCAGTCCATAACGCGCTGGCAAGGCCTTAAATACAAACCCGCCAGTTGAGTACTCTGTGTTGTACTCTTCATCCAAGGCATTCTTACCCCACAATGTCACTGTCCAATCATCAGGAAGCTCTACACCCGCTCTAAAATCAAGTAAGTGTACAGGGTCTCTGTCATTGGTATCGGCCTGGTTGTTATCGAAGAAGGCTGTATCACCGATAATTTGATAATCTAAGCGAAGAAATGCTTCCACGCCGGTGCCAATTGAAGGCGCAGGTGTACGAAAATCTAAACCAGCATTCATAGTATATTTTGAAACGTTAGGCGCTCTATCACCTATGTCACGTGCAGTTAGTGACTCTTTTATCTCACTGTTAACATGACCATAACCAAAGTTCATGCTGACATAGTCTGTAAGGTTTGCCACAACATCCAGTTCGAAACCTGAATAATCGACCTTGCCGAAGTTTCCAAGATTTTGAGTTGAGTTCGCCGCCAAGAAGATGAAAAAGTATGTGCCCTCAGCCTGGGATGTAAACATGCTTAAATTTGCACGAACTCTCCCATCTGACGACTGTCCTTTCACACCAGCCTCCCATGTGTCCACTACTTCTGCATCGAAGGTGTCACCCACACCAAGAAAACCATTCGCAAAGGCTACACCACCAACACCTGTCTGGTTGAATCCACCGCTTCGAAAACCACGGCTGACAGTGCCATAAACACTTAATAAATCATTTGGTTTGTGACGAATCGTGAACTTTGGTTGCCATTCATCCCAACTTTTGGTCCTGACCTCGCCGGTAAAGCCCTGTGGAAAGCCTGGGACATTGGGGAGGAAGGCTGTAGGTGTCAGTGTGGTGTTTTCTCTTTCGTCATCATCGTAACGAACAGACAAAGCCACTTCAGTGTTGTCTGTAAGGTCATAAGCTAATTCACCAAACACCGCCCAAGCAAAGTTATCTTGAGAGTCGGCAAGATAGGTAATCTGAGGATTTATAAAATCTGTAGCAAAATCGAATGGAAAATTCCCTCGAGGTTGTCTGTACACCGGAAACACTCCTTGTCCCGTGTCAACCATATTTCCAGTGGATATAAATCGATCCGTCTGCACCATGTAAGCACCAGCAATCCATCTCAAACGATTTTCTGATGGCGAGGTCCAACGAATCTCCTGACTAACGGCCTCAACGTCCAGATATTGGCTTTGATTCTGGTCGGGGAAACCAAAAAATGTAGGCACTACCGCCTCGTCTGTAGGAAGAAAATCCCAGGCGTCACCAGTCAACAACTCCTCTAGCGTGTCATATGAGGTGATCGATGTCAGGGTACCGCTGGCAAAGTCCCAGTCCAGTTTTAGAGAAACGTTGGAGAGATCCCTTTCGTTCACTCCTGGATTGTTTACGCGAATCGGCAGGCTGGTGTCATTGACAGAATTGGGATAGCCATTATCACGCCCAAAGGCTGCAGGGGCTCCTGGAAATGGTGCTGGTGCTGACTCACGAATATTGTAATAAAGTGCCTGAGTATCAAGTTGTGAAACGTAGAAGCGCAGATCTGCCCTGAAAGTATCACTGGGATCCCAAATAAAACGCAGTCTGGCAGACGTGTCCTCATAGGGATCTGCCTTCTCGCCAAGATATGGATTGTCGAGATATCCCTTAACGTCCTTCCTTGACAGCGAGGCTCTATATTTGAGCGTTCCATCTTCGTTAAGAGGGCCACTGATGTAGCCTTGGGCACGGTACCCTTCACCGGAGTCATAACCTACCCTGACGGCGCCTTCAGTAAAATCCGAGGGCTCGCGGGTTGTTACTGTGATTGCACCGCCTATCGCATTTCGACCATATAGCGCCCCCTGAGGCCCTTTGAGAACCTCGATCTGCTGAATATCGAACAACTCCTGATTGAACTGTGCAGGGTTGACCATCAAAACACCGTCCATGAGAACCGCCACTGACATTTCTGTATTACGGTTTTGGGAGATACCGCGAGCTGTCACAAAAGAGTTGCCCGCATTTTGTACTTGAACAAGCGTTACATTCGGCGTGAGAGCTATAAAGTCTGCGGGTGTTTCAATTCCAGCGGCCTCAACCTCGTCCTCAGTGAAAACAGTAACGGTGACCGGTGCATCAACGTATGCTTCATCACGCTTGCGGGCCGTAATCGTGATTTCTTCAATTGCACCACCGGCAGTTTGCGCATGGAGATTAGTGGTTGTAAATGAAGCGACGGCAATGGCCGCGGAAAGTATGGATTTACGGAATGACATAATTGTCCCCTTTATTTGTGTGATCTTGTTTTCCCAATAAAACAAGGTTTGCAATCTAGCCTAACTGATAGTTCTTGATTATGTATGATTGTTCAGACTCTAAAACCGTGAAAAACCATCTTATATTTGAGGTATTTCATCAGTTTTCACTGGGACCGAATGTTAAACCAGTCAAATAATAGGTTATTTACGGCCTCGGGCTGATCAAGGATCACCATGTGGCCTGCGTCAGAAATTACCTGAAGTTTGGGCTGTTTAAGACTGTCCCGGATGCCTTCATGCTGACTTACCGGGCTCCAGCGGTCTTTATCGCCAACAATGAGCAGTACAGGGATACTGATATGGGGCAGGTAAAGCGTTTGGTCACTGCGGCCAAGTCCAGCCGTGATGTGAGCGATAAAGTCATCAAGAGATTGCCGGCGGGCCATATCGGCAATAATTTGTCTCTTTTCCGGATGCTGAAATTCAGAATAACTGAGCATTAGATCGGCCCAGCTTTCGGCATATTTATCCATGCCTATACTTGCGGCCTCTTCCACCAAGCTGCTACGCTGCTCACATTCCTCGTCGTTCACCGGATGGGCGCCTACACTGATAAGCACGAGATGCTCTATCCGTTCGGGAGCCTTATTGATTAACTCAAGTCCTACCCTGCCCCCCATGGAATGCCCGACAACCGAAAATCTGGGCGGCGCATCATCGAGAATCAGGTCCCCTATCGCGGATAGAGAGTCCACTCCGATATAATCGGGAATCCGCACATCTGCGAATTGATTTAGGGCCTCACGCTGGTATTGCCATACCGACTGGTCGCAGAGCAGGCCAGGGAGCAGGTAAATAACAGGTTTGTTGCTCATGAAAGGATTCAGTTGGAAATATCCCTGCTCTCAAACAGGCTCAAGTCAGGTGGCGCGGGATTATATAGGGAAAAAATAATTACTCAATCGGGGTGTACATTTTCAACATAGAAAGATGTGAAAAGGCGGCCTAAAGGCTTTATCATGCAGCCAGCATAAATTTAGGAGACAAATATATGAGCAAAATCCTGGTTCTTTACTACAGCATGTATGGACACATTGAGGTGATGGCGAATGCCATTGCCGACGGCGCACGCGGAGTTGACGGTACAGAAGTCACAATCAAGCGCGTTCCCGAACTCATGCCTGAGGAGGCCGCCAAGAACGCCGGTGTAAAACTGGACCAGGAAGCACCGTTAGCAACTCCTGAGGAACTGGGGGATTACGATGCCATTATCTTTGGTTCTCCTACCCGTTTCGGCAACATGGCCGCACAGATGCGCAACTTCCTGGATCAGACCGGCGGACTCTGGCTCGAAGGCAAACTGGTCGGCAAGCTGGGCAGTGTCTTCACTTCAACGGCTTCACAACACGGCGGGCAGGAGACGACTATCACCTCTTTTCATACTACCCTGCTGCATCATGGCATGGTGGTTGTGGGCGTCCCCTACGCCATTCCGCAATTAACCAGCATGGATGAAATCATGGGGGGATCTCCGTACGGTGCAACCACCATTACCGGCAGTGACGGCAGTCGCATGCCTTCAGAGGGGGAGCTGGAAATAGCACGTTTTCAGGGCGAGCATGTGGCCAAACTAGCCGCAAAATTAGCCTGAGAAATTACTTAACCGCCCCTGAATATCAATCCCGTTTATGCATGGCCCCGTATTTGCTGACGTGGGGCCATCGCACTACAATGTGATTCCACCGGTAAGATGCCCTAATTGACTTACTAAGTACTGTTTTTTAAAGATTTTTTTGCGATTTTCTTGAAAATTTATTCGCTACTCTCTGGATCATGATGACGACTGCAACTATCCGCAAAACACTTCTCGCCCTAAGCCTGCTTCCATTCGGTTTCGTGCAGGCCCAGGATCACGATTACGCTGCCATCGCAGACGCTGACGAGCAGTGGGCACTACTGAATGATTACTGTATGAGCTGCCATAACTTCGAAGACTATTCCGGCGGCCTCGACTTCACCACGATGTTTGTTGATGAAGTGCCGCAGAATGCCGAAGTCTGGGAAAAAGCCATACAGAAACTGCGTGGCCGTATGATGCCTCCTGCCGGCCAGGACAAACCCGACGAGGCTGCCCGTGTCAGTTTCGTCAATTGGCTTGAGTCCTACCTCGATGAAGCGGCTGAGAAGAATCCGGTGTATCACGCGATGCCCTTGCACAGGCTTAATCGAAAGGAATATGCCAATGCCATCCGCGACCTCACCACGATTGAGATAGCACCAGCTGACATCCTGCCTGAGGACAGCTCGCTGGAAGGCTTCGACAATATCGCCGACGCGCTCAATGTAACCCCGGCTTTCATCAACCAGTATGTCCTTGCTGCACGCTCCATCATGGAGCAGGCAATAGGCGACAAGAGCCCAGCTACGGGCAGCACCATGTACTTCCCCGATGAGGACCTGCCAATACGTATGCAGGGCGGCGGTTCGCAGCAGCAGCATATTGAAGGCCTGCCGCTTGGTACACGTGGCGGAATGTTGATAGAACACTGGTTCCCGGCCGATGGCGATTACATGATCAATGTCGGCGACTTCAACCTGTATGCCTGGATGTTCAATATTGAGTTTGAGAACACCATGATTGTCACCATCGACGGTGAAAAGGTTTATGAAACAGTGGTTGGCGGCGAGGCAGACCGCACTGCCCTTGACCTTGACCAGGCCGCACCAATGGATGACATCAACGGCCGGACCAAAAATATTCCGTTCACCACAACAGCGGGGCCGCACAAGGTTGGCGTCACCTTTATCCGCCGCACCTTCGCCGAGTCCGATGACAGGCTTGAGCCCCCTATTCCCGGAACTATCCAGGACAGGATTCTTTCTATTCCATCGGTGGAAATTCGTGGCCCCTATAACCCCACCGGCATCAGTTCAACACCTAGCCGGGAAAAGATTTTTACGTGCTACCCAGAAAACACTGCTGAGGAAGCAGCTTGTGCCAGCGAAATCATCAGCCATTTTGCCACCCTGGCCTACCGCCGCCCGCTTACCGAAACTGACATGGAGCCGCTGCTGGCCTTCTACGACATTGGGCACAGCTCTGGCGGTTTTGAGGAAGGTGTCCGCCGCGCCCTGACCCGAGCGCTGGCCAGCCCGAATTTCTTGTATCGCTCCTCGGATGCGCCAGAAAATCTCGCGACCGGCGAAATTTACGCCCTTGATGACCTGGAATTGGCAAGCAGGCTTTCCTTTTTTCTGTGGAGCTCAATACCGGACCAAGAACTGCTTGATCTTGCCATTGCCGGAGAACTTTCTGATCCTGCCACCCTGGATGAGCAGATTGACCGCATGATTGCCGATCCAAGATCGGTAACGCTTGCCTCCAACTTTGCCTACCAGTGGCTGCATCTGTCGAAGCTGGATGAAATCAACCCTGATGGGGCTATATTTCCCTATGCTTTTGGTGCCGGTGATCTAAGACCTGATTTCAAAGAGGAAATAGAGCTCTTTATTGACAGCATTATTCGTGAAGATAGCAGCGTGCTTTCACTGCTGGATGCAGACTACAGTTATCTAAACGAGCGTCTTGCCCTGCATTACGGAATCCGCAACATCAAGGGCAATCGTTTCCGCCGTGTCGACATTGAGGATCCCAGACGCTGGGGCCTGCTGGGTAAAGGCGGCGTCCTCATGACCTCGGCCTATCCAAACAGAACCTCACCCGTCCTGCGCGGCGCCTGGATTCTTGAGAACATCATGGGCACTCCACCACCGGTACCGCCACCCGATGTTGAGGACCTGCCAGAGAACGAGGCTGGCCAGCCAGCTGTCACTGTGCGTGAACGACTTGAACAACACAGGGCAAATCCCACGTGTAATGCATGCCATGCCGTGCTCGATCCTCTCGGCTTTGCCCTTGAGAATTTCGATGCCGTCGGTCACTGGCGTGAAATTGACCGCTTCTCCAGAAGCCCGATTGATTCAACCGGCATTTTGCCCGGTGGCGGAGAGGTTAAGGGACCCATAGATTTGCGCAATGCCCTGCTGTCGGAGCCGGAAATGTTTGCCCGGACCGTAACTACACGCTTGATGATGTATGCCCTGGGACGTCCGGTAGAAGCCACTGATATGCCGGAAGTCAGACGCCTGGTCCAGCAGTCGGCCGAGCAGGGTTATAGATTCTCGTCACTGATCAAGGGCATTATTGGCAGCCGATCCTTCAGATATGCCAGCGTCCCAGATGGTCATGATGTCCACAACCTGGTAGCTGAAAACTAGACTGAAACAGCAGGCATAAAAAAGCCGGCATCAAGCCGGCTTTTTTTGTGCAGTCGGAAAAACCTAGAGCACGCTGTCGACAATACTCTTGAATTCATCCTGGGTAATAATGGTTTTCTTCTTGATGCCAAGCGATTTAACCTGAGTAAGGATCTCTGCGATATCCTCATCAGTCGCGCCATCAATACCCATCTGCTCCAGTGTATAGGTTACTGAGCGTTTACCGCTCTTCTTACCCAGTACGATATCACCGGTGCGACCTGTTAGCTGCGGATGCGTGCCAAACATGGCCAGCGGCTCCTCAATCACCAGGTCAACACCAATTCCGGACTCACGGGTAAAGTTGCGCGAACCACCAACAGGCTTGTTGGCCGCAATTGGGATATTGCTTATGTTGGAAACCAAGTCAAACAGCTCCGGGAATTTCTTCATGTCATAGTCCATCTTGATGCCATAAAGAACTTCAAGGGCCAGGACCAGTTCTTCCATTGCCGCGTTACCTGTGCGTTCACCCAGGCCGTTGACGCAGGAATGCACGACGCTAGCACCTGCTTCCACACCTGCCAGTTCAGTGGCTACGCCCATACCGAAATCATTGTGGGTATGGACTTCAACAGGAAGGTTGGTCAGGCCTTTTACTTTCCTGACCAGGTACTTGATTGCCTCAGGCAGTGCACAGCCCATGGTGTCCACCACGCCTACTGAATCAGGCGCGCAGTTGTCCATGACGGCCTTGAGCAGGTTCTCAAGATCCTCTTCCCTGGCGCGCGTGGTGTCATAAGGGAAAAATACGGTGTGCAACCCGTGGTCCTTTGCATACTTGATGATTGGCGCTGATTTCTTGTAAACATCTTCCCAGGTCCAGCCGAACTGGTATTTCAGTTTTGGATAACCAATGGGCACTTCAATGATGACGCCGTCAGCACCACACTCGATCGCAGAGTCAATGTCGGACTCCATGGCACGGGCGAAGGTGTAAATTTTTGAATCCAGGCCCAGGGAGCAAATTTCCTTGATAGCCTTGTAGTCGTCCGGAGAAACTGCCGGCATCCCGGCTTCGATTCTGTCCACGCCAACTTCAGCCATCTTCTGGGCGATGGCGATCTTATCTTCAGGGGAGAAAACCACCCCTGGCGTTTGCTCACCGTCGCGAAGCGTGGCGTCATGGATTTCAACTTTTTCAGGAAGCTCGAAGCCTGAAGTAACTTCATCAATCACATTGTAGGGGCTAACCCACCACTCGCCTTCCTTATGATATTCAACTGTCATGTTTGCACCTTTGCTAATTAAAACGCTTTGACCAGTCGGCAAATGACTAGCCGGCCCTAAATTTGGTGGGGCATTATAGTACAGTTCTCGCGATATGCCTTTATCTTTCCTTGCAGTATAATCCCAAGGTTTTCATCCATAGAACAAGTATAAAAATCATGACAAAAATTCGCACTGCCCTCGTTGGAAGCTATGTACAACCCGAATGGTTGATTGACCGCGACGCCCTGCGCAATCGACTCCCTGCCCGCATCATGACCGGTGACATGTGGCGTATAAACCCGGACCTGTTGAAAGAAGCCATGGACGATGCGGTCCTCAGCATCCTTCAAGACCAGGAGCTTGCAGGTATCGATATCGTGACCGATGGTGAAGTGCGTCGTGAAAGCTACTCGGCGCCTATGGCTAATGCCCCCGAAGGTATCGACAGGAAAAGAGTGGAAACGCTTATTGGCCGCGCTGGCAAGCCCAACAAGGTGCCCCTCATAAGCGGCCCGCTGAAAAGAACGAGTCCAGTGCACGTGGATGACGTGAAGTTCATGAAAGCCCATACGGACAGAACCGTAAAAGTCACCATCCCTGGCCCCTTCACACTCTCCCAGCTCGCTGTGAGTCAGTATTACAAGACGCCAGAGGAAGTTGCCATGGCCTATGCCGAGGTGGTGAATGAAGAAATGAAAGACCTATTTGCTGCCGGTGCCGATATTGTGCAATTCGATGAGCCGTACCTGCAGGCACGCTATGACGATGCCAAGGAATATGGTGTCAAGGCGGTGAATAAGGCGCTGGAGGGCATCGAGGGAACCACTGCCCTGCATGTGTGCTTTGGCTATGCCGCCATGGTTTCTGACAAGTCAGGAGATGGCTACTCCTGCCTGCCGCTTGTTAACGAGATTAACGTGGACCAGGTTTCCATTGAAGCTGCACAGCCAGAACTGGATCTTGGCGCGGCACTGAACTCACTGCCGGACAAAACCATCATGGTGGGGGTTCTTAACCTTGGCGATGAAACACCGGAAACACCGGAAATCGTAGCAGACAGGCTGCGTGCAGCACTGGAGTTTATTCCCCCGGAAAGGATCATCGCTGCTCCGGACTGCGGTTTGAAATACCTGCCACGCGAATCCGCCCGGGCCAAGCTGAGGGCGCTTGCAGAAGGCACCGCAATGGTGAACGCTGAACTGCAGTAATTGTTCAGTCTGACCGAATAAAAAAGGGCGCTGCAGAGCGCCCTTTTTTATTCGCAGATTCTAGCCTGTAGATCAGGACATGATTGAATGCGCCAGCATAGGCGTACGGCGCAACTGAAATTCTATTTCCTTGGCCGCTTTTTTCAGGTCAGGCACGATGGTTTCAATCATTTCCTGCTCTGAGCTTCTCGCCGAGGCCGTTGAACACGACACTGACGCTATCACCTGGTTGTCCTCATTGAATACCGGCACGCCTACGGACACTACGCCGAAATCAAGCTGACCGTCGGTGGAGGAAAACCCGTTTTTCCTTACGCTGCCGAGAATCTGCCGCAGCTCGGTTTTGGACGTAACAGTGCGTTCAGTGAGGGCATCCATTTCCACGGTGTCAAAATACTCATCGACTGCCCCCTTCTGCTCAAAAGCCAGGATAGCTCGGCCTGCCGCAGTCGCGTATGCGGGAAACCTAGTGCCCACTCCAGCCACGATGCGCGTTAACTGCTTGGTTGAAACGTAAACCAGGAACAGTGCATCAAGGTCTGAAAGCACTGCCAGTGCCACGCTGTTATCGGTTTTATCCCTGACCCTTTGCAGGGACGGCCTGACCGCTTCTTCCAGGTTCATCGATTCGATATAGGCGGTGCCAAGACGAAATACCTCGGGACGCAGAAGGAACAGCTTGTCTTTTTTACCGACGTAGCCAAGGTGCTGAAGCGTATTCAGGCAGCGTCTGACCACTGCCGGATTAAGCTCAGTCTGTGATGCTATTTCGCTGAGCGTCATTTCCGGCTTTTCCTTGCTGAATGCACGCAGCACCGCCAGGCCACGGGCCAGCGAATTCAGATATTCCCCGTCGTTTCTTGGATTTTTCTCAACCATGAATACGCATCCAACGCCGTTTATGCCGGCTTCTCGCCGCTGACAATAGAGTAGTAGCCATACGAGTTATGACTATCAATATTGACGAATCCTGCGCTGCCCAGAATTTCCCGCAACTGCGGTAACGTGAACTGTTGCCCCATCGTGCCGATTGCCATCAGCAGTGAAAATGCGTTGGCAGGATAAGGACCGTTACCGCTGTCGTTTAGCAACATTTCATGGAGCAGGATTTTGCCGCCGGGTTCGAGTGCATCAAAGCTGCTTCTGGCCAACTCCCTGCAAGTCTCAAAACTCCAGTCATGAAAAATATTGGAAAAGAAATGGGCGTTGTAACCCTCCGGCCAGGGCTCCCGGAACATATCTATAGACGTGGTATCTACCTGCTCAGCAACACCGGCCTCAGCAATATAGTCATTAGCCAGTTGACAGATTGCGGGCAGCTCCAGCACGGTACAGCGATTATTTTTATCCAGTTTCGCTAGGGCAATGGCAAAACACCCTGACCCTCCTCCCACATCAAGCATGCGGGTTACCCCGTAAAAATCGATTGTCTTTGTCATTCCCACTGCAGCCGCAATAGAATGGCTATGCATGAAAGCCGTAACTTCACGCGCCATATCCATACCCACTTGACCGCTCTCCCAGCTCTCTGCCGGCCGGTCTCTTCCATCCTGGTCCTGCTTCTTGCCGGTTATCGCTTCGATCAATAAACCATGGCGCTTCATCATTCGACCTTCACGCCGGAAAATACCTCCCCAGCTGAACTGGCTGTCACTGAGCATGTAATGCTGGGCAAGCGGTGTCAGTTTCCACGTACCGCCAAATTCATTGAGAAAACCCAGGTGTCCTAAAAACGGCAGCAAGGCGCGCACTGCCCGCTCCTTGTAGTCAAGTTTCTGGGCAAGGACTTCAGCAGACACCGGCTCCTGGTTGAGACTTTCAAAAATACCCAGCTCAATCGCTGCAGATATAGCCGGCACATTGAGCATTGCCATCCAGCTATCCCAGATACTGGTGTCATCAACAATGGGTAAATCTAGTTTCATAAAAGACTCCTCAAGGACAAGTGCAGAACTCTACTGATTCTTCATGCATAAATAAACTCTTGATTCTCATAGTGCATGCTATGATGTCGGCTTTTTTAATCACCAGCCAAACACATAATGATTGAGCCCGGATTTGAATTCGTTTTTGCGGTGGAATGTGAGCTTGCCGATCCTATTCAATTTGGCGAGTCCTTCGAAGGTCCACGCAGAATGATTGCCATCACCCAGGGTAAGTTCGAAGGACCGAATATCAGGGGCACAGTGTTGGCTACTGCCGCTGCTGACTGGCAATACACTAGAGCTGACGGAGTAACGCAGGCTGAAGCCGTTTATGCCCTTGAAACAGATGACGGCGCCATCATCCAGATTGAAAACTACGGCTTACGCTTTGGCCCTGACGACGTGATGAAACGCCTGGCAGAAGGCGACGATGTTGATCCTTCCGAATACTATTTTCGGACCAATCCCCGATTCAAGGCGCCTATAGGTAAATATGACTGGCTTAACAAGGGAATCTATGTGGGCACGGGGGCTAGGTTCGCGAACTCAATTAAACTATGGTTTTTTAAATTAATTTAATATATATCAATAATTTAATAAGTCTAATTAAAGTATTTTATAGGTAGAGATATGCCGCTAAACCTGATGGAGCACTACCTCGTGCTCACAGATGATATTGACCAGACAAGGGACTTTTACATCGAGGTGCTTGGGCTGCAATCGGGCTTCAGACCGGAACTGGGCTTTCCCGGGTACTGGTTGTACCTGGACCAAACACCTGTTCTGCATATTGCCGAATGGGAAACCTATACTGCCCATTCAAACAAACTCGGCATTCCGGTCACTACCCGCGCAGAGGGTACCGGCGCTTTTGATCACATCGCCTTTAACGGCACAGATCCTGGCAGCATGGAAAGTACGCTCAAGAAGGAAAACATTGCCTATGAGCGCAATGATGTCCCTCATGCAGGACTGGTACAGTTTTTTCTTAATGACCCCAATGGCGTGAAGATCGAACTGAATTTTGCCGTCTGAGAGCCAGGCTTAAGTTTTACGGATTATTTGTGTGCCACGTAAGTGGAGCTGACACTTTTGCGCTCGTACATAGCCCTGTACCACCTCTGGGCGTGTTCCAGGCTCTCCGGTAAAAATTTATTAACGCGTTTTGTCATATCAACAGCCACTACCCCTGTGATATCGGCCATAGAAAATTTTGTTCCGGCCACATAAGGGACCTCTGCAAGACGCTCATCCAGTCTTTTGAAAAAAATGTCTATACGCTGCATTCCACGTTCGGCCAGGGCTGGAATCGCCTTTACAGGTTCCTGCACCCCCGCTACGGCGTAATTGGCAAAGCGTTCTGCTGAGTTTCTGAAGGCATCCTGGCCCGGTAAGTAGCCATCAAATTCCATATGCCTGTCCCAGGAATCAACCAAGGCTTTTTCCAGCGGGGTGCTGCCAAATAGAGGAGGTTCAGGGTTTAGGGCTTCAAGATAACGGCATATCGCGAGCGACTCATCTATACATGTGCCGTCATCCAGTTCCAATACAGGAACAACTCCCCGGCTGTTCTTGGCGAGGAACGCTTCCTTCAGATTTTCCTTTTTTACAAGGTCTACCTGGATCAGTTCCAGTGAGAGTCTTTTTTCAACGAGAAAAATCAGGACTTTCCTCGCATGGGGCGCTTTCGGGAAGTAATAGAGCTTCACGGTTTCAATTACTCAAATGAAGAAGGCGAACAGAATGATGCCCAGTAGCAGGCGGTAAGCCACGAACGGCATAAAGCCCATGCGGCTGATGACTTTCAAAAAGAAATGTATGCAGCTGAAAGCGACGACAGCAGCCACCAGGGTGGCATAGCAAATCACCAGCCAGTTGACTGACTCAAGACTCAACAAATCGACAAACAGCAAAGTACCTGCCCCAGCAATCACTGGGATGGAGAGCAGAAACGAGAAGCGGGAACTGCTGTCACGATCCAGCTTGCAAAACAAGGCAGCAGTCATTGTAATCCCGGAACGTGATGTGCCTGGCACGAGGGCCAGAATTTGCAAGACACCTATAAACAAAGCAGATTTCCAGGTCAGATCGGCAAGAGTCAGCTCTCCACCAGATTTCTTATCTGCCCATAACAGCACCAGGGCAAAAACAATGGTTGCCGATGCAATGACCGTTGTACTGCGAAGATACTGATTAACAAAGTCTTTGCCGATAAAGCCGACAATGATGATCGGCAGAGTGGCGATAAGAAGCTGCCAACCCAGATTGCTATCAGCAGTAGATCCTTTTCCTGCTAATTGCCCCACACATGAAACCACAATCCTGGCCAGCTCATGACGAAAATACACAACAACGGCGCTTAACGTCCCTAGATGCACGGCAACATCAAAAGCCAGCCCCTGATCTTCCCAGCCGAGCAAGGCCGAAGGCAGAATAAGATGAGCGGAGCTGGAGATCGGCAGAAATTCAGTCAAGCCCTGGATAAAGGCCAGGAATGTTGTCCTGATAAAATCAAATTCCATTCAATAAATCTCTTATGAATGCGTTACCTTGTCTCTTAGATATACCGGGTTTACCTCTTCGGCGTCTTGAAATAAACCCAACTGGAAGCTTTTCAGGGCAAGCTCAGCAACCGCAGAAGCTCGAGGCGTTATGCCGGGGTATTTTTCAATCATCTTTTCCTGGAGACTTGAGGGCATTCTGTTCAGGTAATCAAGACCGCTGCCCACCGCCACAAATGTGTCTTCGCCAATCGAAGGGAGCATTTCCGGTTGACACAGTTCTTCCTTGCCAACCAGCTTCACGTCACCTCCACTCAGGAAATACATTCCCCAGTATACCTCGTCAATCCGTGCATCCAGGCAGCTAAACACAGACACTTGCTCGTAGGGCAGCTGCAAGACCTGACTGGCCAGGGTAGATACTGGGACAGCGGGCAGACCTGCTCCTAGCGCTATGCCCTGCGTAACGCCTGAGGCAATTCTCAGGCCAGTAAAAGAACCCGGTCCCTGGCCATAAGCAATGGCATCCAGATCTTCATAGCCAAGCCCATGCTTCTGCATTAACCGCTCAATCATGGGCAATAATTTTCCGGCATGCTGGCGGGGGATGATTTCAAAGATTTCATCCACCTCGCCCCCCTCCACTAAAGCACAGGAGCACGCCTGAGTTGATGTCTCTACTGCGAGAATTACTGCCATCATAAAACCGAAATAAAAAATCCCCCGCAGTGTGCTGCGGAGGATTATTGTTGAAGAATCAAGAGATTGTAACCTGGTTCCTGATTCAGGATTAGCTTGGGAGCCCCTGAGGGCTCCACTGTGCTAATTAGCGGCGTTTCCTGACAGCCTTTTTCTTGGCTGCTTTCTTTTTAGCCACCTTCTTTTTGGCTACTTTCTTCTTAGCTACTTTCTTCTTAGCTACTTTCTTCTTAGCTACTTTCTTCTTAGCTACTTTCTTTTTAGCTACTTTCTTTTTAGCGACTTTCTTCTTAGCTACTTTTTTCTTCGCCACCTTCTTTTTGGCTACTTTCTTTTTAGCGACTTTCTTCTTCGCCACCTTCTTCTTCGCTACCTTCTTTTTCGCGACTTTCTTTTTGGCTACCTTCTTTTTAGCGACCTTTTTGGCAACTGTTTTTCGCTTGGCTGCCGCTTTTTTCTTAGCTACTTTCTTTTTAGCTACTTTTTTCTTAGCTACCTTCTTTTTGGCTACTTTTTTCTTGGCTACCTTCTTTTTCGCCACTTTTTTCTTGGCTACTTTCTTTTTAGCTACTTTTTTCTTAGCTACCTTCTTTTTGGCTACTTTTTTCTTGGCTACCTTCTTTTTCGCCACTTTTTTCTTGGCTACTTTCTTTGCAGCTACTTTTTTCTTCGCTACCTTCTTTTTCGCTACTTTTTTCTTGGCTACTTTCTTTGCAGCTACTTTTTTCTTCGCTACCTTTTTCTTGGCCACTTTCTTTTTCGCTACTTTTTTCTTAACCATTTTCTTTTTCACCCTCTTTTTAGTTGATTTGATTTTGGAAGCCGTCTTCCTGGCTTTCGCACTGGCCATCGCTGCTTCCTTTCTTGCTAATGCCCTGGCTTTAGCCTCAAGCTTTTTAGCTATCGACTTGGCCCTGGAATCAGCCTTCTTCTTTGCTGCTGCCGCATTCACGGCTTCTTTCTTTAGCTTGGCTGCCAGTTTCCTGGCATCCGCTTTTGCTCTTTTCCTCGCCCAAGAGGCCTCAAACTTTTTCAGAGCCATTCTAAGGTCTTGTTTTGCCTTCTTTTTTAGCGAATTCTTGTAGGCTGCTATTGCCTTAGCCTGCTCCGCCACCCTATGTTTAGTGGAATCTATAGCCTCGGCCTTTGCCATACTCTGGCGGGCTTTTAATAATTTTGTTCTGGCTGTTTTTATACTTGATGTAGATTTTCTAACTGATGAATTTGCGTTAGAAAGTGCTTTCTTGGATTTTGCAGAGGAGACTTTTTTTCTTGCTGCGCTTAACGCTTTAGTGTGTCGAGAGATTTCTTTCTTTGCTTTGTTGACTGCTGACTTTGCTTTGGAGGTGGCTGAGACTGCGCGACGTTTTGCCGGCTGAAAGATTGTGTTTTTAGAAGCGGCGTTGACTGCTTTCTTCGCCTTGGCAGTAGCCATGTATGTCTCCTAAAACGTAAAAGTTAACGACTTGAAATTAAAAAAATACAAGTTGCTTAAACGTTCAAGGGGCACATTAGCATAAAATTTTTAACTGTTACAACTAAGTTTATTGATTTGTTTAAATATTTTATTGAGTTTTATTTTGTTAAAAATAAGTTTATTTTGCTAACAAAACGGCTTTCCAAAAGTAAAACAGGAATACGAATAAAATAAATTGATTAAACGTTTTTTTATTATCGCCCTGTCATTAATTTTCAGGATTCTTACAACCCTAGGTTTTTCTTGATATCTGCAACAATTACTTCAATAGATGCGGTGCCATTAATTTTTATGAATTTTACGGCGCCAGAATTTTTTTCCATTTCCGTATAAAAACTCACTAAGGGCAAAGTTTGCTCGTGGTATACTGAAAGTCTTTTCCTCACTGTTTCTTCAGTATCATCGTCCCTCTGAATTAAAGGCTCACCCGTTTCATCGTCTAGCCCTTCCTGCGCAGGCGGATTAAATTCAACATGATAGACGCGGCCTGAATCCAGGTGCACTCTCCGCCCGCTTAAACGCTTTACTATCTCGTCATCCGGCACATCAATTTCCAGCACAACATCTATGTCCACCCCTGCATCACGCAGTGCCTCAGCCTGTGGAATAGTGCGAGGAAAACCATCAAACAGGAAGCCAGAGTTGCAGTCATCTTCCTGTATGCGATCCTTGACGATATCTATAATAATGTCATCTGTAACCAGTCCGCCGCCATCCATAACCTCTTTAGCCTTTAACCCTACTTCGGTACCAGCCTTGACCGCTGCACGCAGCATATCGCCAGTCGAAATTTGCGGAATTTCGTAGGCCTCTGTCAGAAATTTTGCCTGTGTGCCTTTTCCGGCCCCAGGGGCCCCGAGTAAGATCATTTTCATTTCAAAGTACTCCAAGATAAGAGGGCCAAACCATACCTTTTTAGTGTTTGCTTAACAACAAGCTCACCTAAGAGGAATGCTCATCCCAAGGTTAATCTTCTGATTTGGCTAACTGCCAGTATTGCTCCAGCTGTTCTATAGACATGAACTGCATGTCCAGCCCTTCATTGCTTATTTTTTGTTCAAGTCGGCGAAATCGCTTTTCAAATTTCTGGTTCGCCTGGCGTAAACAGGCCTCAGGATCCTTTTTGAGATGCCTGGAGAGATTAACGAGGCTGAAAAATACATCCCCCAGCTCTTCCTCGATGTGGGCAGAGTCGTCAGACATGATTGCCTCCGATAATTCGGCCAATTCCTCATGGACCTTGGTCGTCACGCCTGTGTAATCAGGCCAGTCGAAGCCAACATTCGCCGCCCGTTTCTGAATTTTCCTAGAACGGGTTAGTGCGGGAAATGCCAGGGGAATATCATCCAGTATACTGACGGTGCTGTTACTCTTTTGCTCGCGTTCTGCCTGCTTTATTTGTTCCCAGTTGCCCTGTACCTCTTCAGTTGAGATATCACTGCTGGTGCCAAAGCTCTCCATCGTGGCATCCGGAAACACATGAGGATGCCGGGTCAGCAGCTTTTGACCGATCTCACTCACCACATCACTGAAGTCAAAATAGCCCTTCTCCGCACCCAGCTGAGCATAAAAGACTACCTGAAACAGCAGGTCCCCCAACTCGTTGGCCAGGTGTTGGTAATCGTCCCTTTCAATGGTATCAATGACTTCATAGACTTCTTCCAGCGTGTGGGGCGCGATAGTTCTAAAAGTCTGTTTCCTGTCCCAGGGACAGCCATGGTCCTTATCCCTGAGCATCGCCATAATGCCAAGTAGATCCTCAAGACTGACTTTAGACGCGTCACTCATTTCGCTTTACCTTCAACAAATAATGCCATGGCTTCAACATGCGCCGTTTGCGGAAACATATCCATCACCCCGGCGCTGGACAACCTGTACCCCTGCTCCGCAAGAAAGGCTGCATCCCGCGCTAGGGTCGCCGGGTTACAGGAAACATAAACAATTCTCTGCGGGCGTATCTGGATCAGATCAGAAAGTATTTCGAAGCACCCTGAGCGCGGCGGATCCAGGAGCACCTTGTTGAAGGTGTTCTGAAGCCAGGGAGCCTTAGCCATTGACTGGGTTAAATCTGCACTGTGGAATTCCGTATTGGAGATATTGTTGAACCGGGCGTTTTCCATGCCTCTTTCAACCATGGCCTGCGAACCTTCCACACCAGTGACATGCTGACAACGGCGAGCAGCAGCCAGCGTAAAATTACCCAGCCCGCTGAATAAATCCAGCAGGCGGTCGTCTTGTTGTAGTTCCAACAGCTGTAATGCCTGCCCAATCATAAGCCGGTTAATATCAGCATTGACCTGGGTAAAATCTGTTGGATGAAATCCAAGCGCCAGCGATTCTGCCGGCAGTTGATAGTAGAGACGGTCTGGCCCTGATTTAGGATGGACTTTGTGTACCGTGTCCATACCCCCCGCCTGCAGGTAAAGCGCAAAACTGTTCTCCCTGGCAAAACTGACCAGTTTTTCCAGGTCTGCATCACCTAATGCTTTCAAATGGCGAAAAACCAGCGCCGTGGTTGGGGCATCGAGGTCAGGATCACCCGCTGCAACTTCAATCTGCGGTATTTCCCTGAAGGACTCGAGGGAGCTTACCAGTGCGGATAATGCCGGCAGCATGCTGCTAACGCGCTGATCCAGTACCTCGCATGACGACATGTTCGTAATAAAGGTAGATCCTTTCTCCCTGAAACCCACCAACACCTGTTCTTTTTTATGCACATAGCGCACCGCCAGTCTGGCTTTCCGGCGATAGCCCAGAACAGGCCCCCTGAGAGGGTCCATATGAGTGTACTGCTGACCCTGGACAGCATGATCGAGCTTCTCAAAGAGCATGCTTTCCTTGAAGGCGAGTTGAGCCCTGGGATCAAAGTGCTGAAGGCTACAGCCGCCGCAGATTGACGCATATTCACAGGCGGGTTCTATTCTGTCGGGGGACGGGCTATGAACTTCAACAAGTTTAGCCTGGTCGTATTTACTCCGCCTGTCGGTGAGTACCGCCTCAACCTTTTCACCGGGAAGCGCGCCCTCCACAAAGACCACTTTTCCCTCGTGATGCGCAATGCCCCTGCCTTCATGACTGAGAGCGCTGATCTCAAGTTCCAGCGGAGTAGTTGGGAGTTTTTTACGCCGACGCCTGCTCATAGCCTGAACTGCTAACTTGATCAGGCTGGGGTAAACACACCGGAAGACAGGTACCGGTCACCCCTGTCGCACACGATGGCGACAATAACGGCATTTTCTACCTGCCTGGATAATTCCAGGGCAGCAAAAACTGAACCACCTGAAGAAACACCAGAACAGATGCCTTCTTCTGTGGCGAGTAGGCGCATGGTGCGTTCAGCATCTTCCTGGTTAATATCAATGATCCGATCAACACGTTCACGCTCAAAAATTTTCGGCAGGTATGCTTCAGGCCAGCGGCGAATACCGGGTATCTTTGCTCCTTCGGTCGGCTGCAGGCCAATGATTTCGATTTCGGGATTTTTTTCCTTTAGGAAACGGGAAACTCCCATGATTGTCCCTGTTGTTCCCATGGAGCTGACAAAATGCGTCACAGTGCCGGCAGTGTCACGCCATATTTCAGGCCCGGTATGTTCAACATGCGCAGCAAAGTTATCAGCGTTGCCAAACTGGTCAAGGACTTTACCCTTGCCTTCACGTTCCATTTGCTTGGCCAGGTCCCTGGCACCTTCCATGCTCTCTTCGGCGGTGACTTCAATAAGCTCTGCGCCATAGGCAGCCATGGAATCTTTTCGCTCTTGGGTAGAGCTTTCCGGCATGATGAGAATCATCTTGTAGCCTTTGATGGCAGCCACCATGGCCAGTGCTATACCCGTGTTTCCACTGGTGGCTTCTATGAGGGTGTCGCCGGGTTTGATTTCACCGCGCTCCTCGGCCTTGCTAATCATGCTGAGTACGGGGCGGTCTTTGACAGAACCAGCCGGGTTATTCCCTTCGAGCTTCACCAGTATGGTATTACTTGTCTCGCCGGGAAGCCTCTGCAACCGGACCAGAGGTGTGTTGCCGACGGTATCTTCTATTGTAGGAAATTGCATAAGTGGCTACGGGAATTGAAAAGACGCTAATTTTATCCCGAGAGGGCAATAAAACCCATATCTTACTGTCGGGACCGCGAAAACAGCGAACGGCTTTGCAGAGGGGTATTGCCCAAATGATTTGACAATATGGTACGAATCACATGCTTCGCAGTTTTCAGCGTCTGGGATTTGCTGAAATCCCTGTTACTGATATTCAGCAGCGAAACGCCGGAATAAAGCTCTTCGCTGCCAACGTCTTGGGAACCTGTACCGCCAGGATTCTGCAGTTTGATAAAACCGCTATCTTCTTGGAAGTAATACCAGCTTTCAGGATCTATAGGATCATGACTAAATGCCTCTGTCGTGAAATCAACGCCATAGCCAAGGGTATCCAGTAATGTCAGCTCAAATTCTCTTAAAACAAGCTCAGTCGTCTCCTGGCCGCTCAACTCTCTAAGTGCGTTTTCATAGGCCAGAAAAAATGCCGGATCAGACTCATTGCTCTGAAACAACCTGACTATGATTTCGTTCATGTACATTGCACTGAACAGACGATCACCTTTTAACGTGATGGTTCCAGGCCGAAATTCTACTGTGCGCAGCGTTTTTAAATCACTTTTTCCTGAGAGGGATATCTGGACGGGCAAGAAGGGCTGCAGCAGGCTTTTGCTTTTGGACTTAGCGCTGCGAGCTCCCCTGGAAATCGCGCTGATTCGGCCAAAGTCAGGAGTCAAAAAGTCGAGTAAAAGACTGGTATCCCTGAAAGGCCTGCTATGAAGCAGGTAGGCTGGTTGTAATTCAATAATATTTCTCATGAAAACACGAAAATTTATGACAGGTCATCGTAACCAAGACTCTTGAGAGCACGCTCATCATCGGACCAGCCGCTTTTTACTTTAACCCACAGGTTGAGCATTACCTTTCCATCTAACAGCTCCTCCAGGTCCTTGCGGGCCTCCGTGCCAATCATTTTCAGTCGACTCCCCTTATCACCTATGATAATTTTTTTTTGACCATTTTTTTCTACCAGTATCAGTGCACTGATGTGTGTCACATGACCTTCCTGCTGGAACTCTTCTATCTCCACTGTCACTTCATAAGGCAGCTCATCACCCATCTGGCGCGTGATTTTTTCCCTGATGAACTCGGCGGACAGGAAACGGGCATTCCTGTCTGTTAGCTGTTCTTCCGGGTAAAGAAATGGATTTTCTGGCATCTGCTCAGCGATAACTTTTTCCAGCGCATCAATATTGTGTTCTTTAAGCGCTGAGATCGGAAAAAATTCAGCAAAGGAATATTGCCGGCCTAGTTCTTCAATGTAAGGAAGAAGCATGCTCTTATCGTCAACAAGGTCTACCTTGTTGAGTAGCAGAAACACGGGGGTGCTGCAGTGGCGCAGCTGATCTAGGACAAGATCATCTTCAGCCGTCCATTTAAGCCTGTCCACCATGAACAGTATAAGATCCACGTCATGGATAACACTCTGCACCGTTTTGTTCATGTAACGGTTAATGGCCTTGTTCTGGCCGTTGTGCAGCCCTGGAGTATCAACAAAAACCATTTGCGTATTGCTAACCGTCTTAATGCCAAGCAGTTTGTGACGGGTGGTCTGCGGCTTGCGCGAAGTTATACTAAGTTTCTGTCCAATAAGGTAATTCAGCAGTGTTGATTTGCCGACATTGGGCTTACCAATGATGGCTACAAAACCACAGCGGGAAGTCGCGGGAGAATCAGAAGTTTCGGCTTCCATCTGGATATAATATTACATATCCAGTGCTTTCAGAGCGCTTTCGGCTGCAGCCTGCTCTGCTTCGCGCCTTGATGAACCTGAACCCTTAGCTGGTTCAGGTTGTATTTCGATATGACAAAGCACTTCGAAGGTTTGCTGGTGATCCTTGCCGGCTATTTCAAGTACCTCGTAATCCGGTAGTGCTGCCTTGATCGCCTGCAAATGCTCCTGAAGCCTTGTTTTGGCATCTTTAGACTGTGCTTCAAGGTCAATACTTTCGAGTCGCGCAGAAAACCAGCCCAGGACAATTTTGCGACATGACTTTAGTCCGGCATCACAGTAAATAGCAGATATAACCGCCTCCAGAGCGTCAGCCAGAATGGAATCACGGTCGGCGCCTCCGCTTTTAATCTCACCTGATCCAAGCCTCAGGGCCGGACCAATATTCAACTCCCGGGCCAGTTCGGCAAGCGTGGAGCGTTGAACCAAGTCGGCACGCATTCGACTCAATTGGCCTTCACGAGCCTGGGGAAAGCGAGTGTAAAGCTCCTCGGCCATAATGAAGCCGAGAATGGAATCGCCTAAAAATTCAAGGCGCTCATTATTATTCTGCCCAAAACTGCAATGGCTCAGAGCCAGTTTGAGCAAGCCTGGATCCTGAAAGGTATAGTCGATGTGCGGCTTATGTTTTGACACGGCTTCTGTTTAATTGGATATGAGAAGAGATTAACGGGGTCAACGATTTATTTTTTTACCCGGCAATGAAATTTGATCACAGCATCGATACTTTTCAACAACTCAACCCCCGACTCATATTTCACTTCAATATATTTCACGGCGCCGAAATCGACCCTTCGAGAAATTTATCGCTGAGGGAGGGGGCCATTTGCCTGTATGGTAAGGTTCTCTTAATTCCTGATGCTCCTTAGATTCATGCCTTCAATTTCGCCGCTGCAATTGGGTTTGCTAAGGGCTGTCTTGATAATCTAGGCATCCATTTAGGCAGGAGAAATTACAAGTCCGGCCAAAATGACGATGCTTAGCAGAGTCACCAACATCATTATTGTAAACATTAATGCTCCTTTTTGTGACGCTGCATTTTGTCTAATTGCTTTGATCGCTTATCCAATAATTCAATGCTTCTATGGATTTTTAATCAATCTGTTCTGACTGAAGGTTGGCAGTTTCAATCCTGGATCTTTGTGCATCCATACCGCAACAGCCTTGCCTACTATTTTATTCTCCGAGACAGGACCCCATACCCTGCTGTCGCTGCTATTATCCCGATTATCACCCATCATGAAATAGTGACCCTCTGGTATAACCCTGCCTTCTGGCCACAGCCAGGACCCTGGTCTTATATAAGTTGGCGAGGGCGATGTGTAGATATCATGTGTGATGTCTCCCACTGTTTCCAGAGAATATACTACAGGAGGACGCCGGGTATTGATGAAGTCCACGTATTCCTGTTCCAGTGACTCACCGTTTACATAGATTGTCTTGTTGGCATAGCGAATGTGGTCACCTGGCAGCCCGATCACCCTTTTGATGTAGTAGTTGGGATCATGCGGTGGTATAAACACCATGACATCCCCCCTTTTAGGCTCTCCCACATCCACAATCTTGGTCCCGCTCACAGGCAGCCTGACACCGTAGGCATTTTTATTCACCACAATAAAATCACCTACATTGAGCGTAGGAATCATCGAGCCGGTAGGAATCTGAAAAGGCTCGAAGAGAAAAGATCTTAAAATTAGTACGGCAAAAATAATGGGAAAAAAGGACTTGGCATAGTCGACAATGAGCGGCTCATGGTATATATCAAGGGCCTGCTCAAGTGTTTTCTGATTAGAAAATGAATTGTTTTGCCTGAAGTTTTCCTGGCTTTGCTGAATACTATCGCTGAGATCTTTTCTTGTACCGGTCAGCTGATAATTCAGAAAAGCCCTGAAATCGCTCTCCGAAACATCTTTCTGCGCTAGGAATTCCTGTACTTTTTTCATCCTGGGACGTTTCAGCACCAGTACATCAAAAAGCCATACCACGCCGGTGATGGCCGAGAAGATCAGAAGTATCAGGGAAAAATCAAAACTCATTATGCACTCACTTTCAGATTACTCTTGTGGCTCACTTGTCTACTTTGAGTATGGCCAGGAATGCCTCTTGCGGCACTTCAACATTGCCTACCTGTTTCATACGTTTTTTACCGGCCTTCTGTTTTTCCAGCAGCTTTTTCTTGCGGGTAATGTCTCCACCGTAGCATTTTGCCGTTACGTTCTTGCGTAGCGCTTTAACCGTGGTCCTGGCAATAATCTGTCCGCCAATAGCGGCCTGTACAGCAACATCGTAAAGCTGCCTTGGAATCAGTTCCTTCATTTTTTCCGTGAGCAGCCTGCCCTTGGACTGGGCATGATCACGATGCACGATCAGGGCAAGCGCATCTACTGTATCACCGTTAATAAGCACGTCCAACCTGACCAGGTTAGCCGGCTGGAAGCGCACAAAATGGTAGTCCAGCGAAGCATAACCCCTGCTGACAGACTTGAGACGATCAAAGAAATCGAGCACTACTTCATTCATGGGAAGTTCGTACTTAATCGATACCTGCTGCCCGACAAACTGCATGTCTTTCTGCACACCGCGTTTTTCCACGCATAATGAAAGCACGTTGCCCACATGCTCCTGCGGTACAAGTATATTGGCCTCAACAACGGGCTCACGCATTTCCTCAATGTTGTTAGCTGGCGGCAGTCTTGAAGGACTTTCTACCTTGATCACATCACCTCTGCTGGTAAGCACTTCGTAGACAACAGTGGGCGCTGATGTGATCAAGTCCAGATCATATTCCCGCTCAAGTCGTTCCTGGACGATTTCCATATGCAGCATGCCAAGAAAGCCGCAGCGAAACCCCACCCCTAGGGCATCAGAGTTCTCTGGCTCATAACTCAGTGCGGCATCATTAAGAGTAAGTTTCTCCAACGCATCCCTGAAATTATCAAAATCATCACTTGATACAGGAAATAGTCCCGCGTAAACCTGGGCCTGAACTTTTTTGAATCCTGGCAATGAAGGGACATCCGGTGTAGACGCATGGGTGATGGTATCCCCCACAGGTGCGCCCCTGATTTCCTTGATGCTGGCTTCAACAAAACCTACTTCACCCGCGCTGATTTCATTCTTGACGACGCGCTTTGGTGTAAAGATGCCGACATTATCGACAACATGCACCTTGCCTGTGGACTTGGTGATGATTTTATCGCCTTTCTTAAGCACACCCTGTCTGACACGAACAAGAGAAATAACTCCCAGATAGTTATCAAACCAGGAATCGATGATAAGGGCCTGCAACTTACCAGCGACATCTCCGGTCGGCGGCGGCACGTCATGAATAATCCTTTCGATGATATCCTTGATCCCTTCCCCCGACTTGGCGCTAGCTAGCACAGCATCTTCTGCATCTATGCCAATGATTTCCTCGATTTCCAGTTTGACACGATCGGGTTCTGCCTGCGGTAGATCCATCTTGTTCAAAATTGGCAATACTTCCAAGCCCTGGTCAATAGCCGTATAGCAATTAGCTACCGATTGAGCCTCCACACCCTGGGCCGCATCAACGACCAGCAATGCGCCTTCACAGGCTGCCAGTGAGCGGGATACTTCATAGGTGAAATCGACATGGCCCGGGGTATCAATGAAATTAAGATTATAGGTAATGCCATCCTTAGCCTTGTAATCGAGCATGACGCTCTGGGCCTTGATGGTAATTCCCCTTTCCCGTTCGATATCCAGGGAGTCAAGAACCTGCTCCTGCATTTCCCTGTCAGACAATCCACCGCACAGCTGAATAAAGCGATCCGCTATGGTGGATTTGCCATGATCAATATGGGCAATGATAGAGAAATTGCGTATGTGTTCTAGGTTACTCACCGTCGATCTAAGGCCCGCAGGGATACCTACTGGTATATGAAAAAAGGCGCAAGTCTACAGGAAGATCAATGCCTGCGCCATGGACAGAGGCGGGGCTCAATCCGGGATTGTGACTGTTAGAAAGAACTGACGATCTTGTCTCTCTATCAGTGCCGGTATTACCTGGTTGCGCGGTAATGAAGAAACTACTGAATTGAACTCATCCACGGAACCGGTAGGGTCACCGTTAAGGCTTAGCAGGACGTCTCCAGTCTGGAATCCGGCTTCACGGCCCGTATCCGAGAGGACACTGGCAACTAGGAGAGCACTGCTGCCATCGCTTGATTTGCCATCTGTGACCATCAACCCAAGAATATTTGACCCGCTGGTATTACCTTCAAGCGCAAGCGGATTGCCCGAGGTAAGTTTGCCGACCCGCATGGTCAGGGCCATGGGATTGCCATCGCGAATAATCTGCACTTCGGCATCTGATTGCGGAGCGGTTAAACCGACATAAAAGGGCAAATCCCCGCTGCTTATTATCTCATTGCCATTAAATCGCACGATAACATCGCCACTCTTAAAGCCAGCGGCTTCTGCAGGACTTCCCTCAATAACCTGGTTAACAAAGGCGCCTACCGGTGAAGCCAGGCCCTCCTTGTCAGCAAGTTCCTGGCTGATCTCGTTAATGCCAACTCCCATCCAGCCGCGATCCACTACCCCTTTTTCCTTAAGCTGCCCCACCACGTTTTTGGCAACGTCGACAGGAATAGCAAAGGACAACCCCATCGAGCCGCCGGTGCTGGTGAATATCTGTGAATTTATGCCAATGACTTCACCGTCAAGATTAAACAGGGGGCCACCGGAATTTCCCGGGTTGATCGCCACATCTGTCTGGATGAAAGATACATAGTTGCCGCTGGTGCCATTGGGTATGTTGCGGCCCATGTAGCTCACGATGCCTGCAGCAACGGAAAAACGCAGTCCCATGGGAGAGCCAATGGCCAATACCCATTCGCCCACTTTGAGGCTAGCAGAGTTACCAAGCCTGACGGGTTTGAGGTTGCCTGCCTCTATTTTTAATAGTGCAAGGTCAGAACTTACGTCTGAACCAATAATCTGTGCTTCAAATTCACGCCTGTCATTTAGCGTAATAGTGATCTGTTCAGAGTCTTCGACTACGTGGTGATTGGTAATGATGTAGCCATCACTGGAGATAATGAATCCTGATCCCAGCGAGGGACGCTGCTGAAAGTCTCTCAACTGCTCATCAGGTATTTCGGGCCTGTCTTCAAAACGGTCGCCGAAATAGTAACGCAGTATTTCATCCAGGCGCTCACTGCTGCTTGTATCAATACTGGCACGACGAACCGAATTCACATTGACGATCGACTGGGCATTCTCATCCACCAGGCTGGTAAAGTCGGGCAACGCCTGGCCAAGTCCAGAAGTCGCATAGATCGTGAGCACGGCAAACAAGCCTGTCTTCATGAGCGGCGCGCAAAGTGTTTTTTGAAATCTCACTAATAAATTCTGCATTGGTTATTCCTGTTCAGGCGAGAAAGGACTGCACGTCCCTTACCTGGTCAGCTGTAAAGTGGGGCTTGCCGTTTTTACCTTTACAAAAAGCCTGTCAGTATTTCGGCCCCAAACATAAATAAAGGCGAAGCCTGCAGCCAGCGCGACATAAGACAGCAAAATACCCATCCACTCTGATATACGTACAAACTTCATCAATAGTACAACTGCCAACATGAATGAAAGTGGAACCAGGTACATAAAAAAGGAAAGTCTTATCAGGACAGTATCGCTGATATTGACTACTGCCTGGTCGCCCTGCGCCATCGACACACTATCCTGGTCTAACCACTGACGCGGTAAAACCAGGTCAGCGTTTTTACCGTCAGCGGCGAAACGCTGCAGCAGTCCGTATCCGCAGGCCGAGCTTGCACTACACCTGGTGCAGAAAGTACGACTCGGCGAACCCAGGTGAATTTCCTGGGAGTTAATCTGCGTGACAGGTAGCGTTTCAGTGGCCATAAAATACCGCTCTCGCGGCAGCAGGTAAAAAAGTCATCATATCAGTCGGGAACAAGTTGCAAAACGACAATTTGAGAAGGCGATTGAGACAAAGTTAGAGACAACAGAAGTAGAAGACAGGCTGGAGGCAGACTTTCTAATCAAGCAGGGAGACATGAGCCCCTAAGGTAAGGTTTTAATCTTGTCGCGATTTCGCGCCTTCTGGATTGAAGGTAGCCGGAATTGCCCTGTCTTCCCGGGTATCTTCGAGCTCCTCAGAGACTACACGCCTGAGACGATTCAACTCCTCTTCATCCATGGAGGTCTGAACCGCCACTCTGGTAAGGGTATCCGGATTAAGTTCACCCGTTAAACCAGGAAACTGCCCGCTAGCACCACCCGCAATATCAATCGAATCGGCTCCACCCTGGGCACTGTCAGCAACCATGGCGGTTTCTGCAGTGAAAAGGACAGCAAGGGCCATTGATGCGGCCACGGCGCCCTGGCCCAGTGTTTTCAAAACTGGCTGGAAGAACTTTCTGCCTGTACGGGAATGGACAATAGGATTGGCTGCAGGAGCAGGCTCGTTATCAATGGCTTCCCTGATACCTGGCAGGATATTGCAGGAAACTGAGGAATGAATTTCCTGTTTCAGACTCGCACTGAGGACATGGTAGCGCTGCCACTTGCCTTTCAACTTTGCCAATTCCTCGTTATCCGCATGCAGATCGTCCAGCGCCTTTAAAATTCGGCGCAGCTCGAGGTCATCAGCTTCGTTATCCATCAATGCGGAAAGCGATTCATTTAATTTGTCTGTCATGTACCTTGTAACCTTTGCTACAACCGGAACCAAATAGGTTCAGGCCTGCTATGTTATTGATCTTATTATAGTTTTTGGGCGATTGTCGCCTTATTTCTGTTTTGTTTTCCGTTTCAAGTTCCTACTGCGATATTTGAGGCTTTGTTACCCTTTAAACGACCTTCCAAATTACCCTTTTTGCGCGTAAACCCTGCGAATACTTACTAGACAACGTCTTTTTCTAAAAATTCCCAAATTTCTTACTAATTCCTGAAAAAATTGGTTTTCTCTCTGCTCTGGGAAAAATGCCCTACTGTTGATCCAGTAAAGGACGAATTTTTTTATCCAGCGCCTCCCTGGCCCTGAATATGCGGGATCTGACCGTTCCTACCGGACACCCCATAATTTCGGTGATTTCTTCGTAGCTGAGACCGCTGAACTCTCTCAGGGTAAACGCCGTGCGCAAATCTTCGGGAAGGTCTTCGATTGCCTCGTTAATGACACGCCGAAGATCATCTTTTTCCTGGTTCGCCTCGGGAGTGCCTATATCCGTCAGAAGCGCATTGTTCTCCAGGAATTCGGCGTCCTCAACATCCACATCGGTCGCCGGGGGACGACGCCCGCGCGCAACCATGTAGTTTTTTGCCGTATTAATCGCGATACGGTACAACCACGTATAAAAAGCACTGTCACCGCGAAACTTGGGTAAAGCACGGTAGGCCTTGATAAAAGCTTCCTGCGCAACATCCTCAACTTCTGCTGGATCGCGAATGAAACGGCCAATCAGGCCCAGGATCCTGTGCTGATAACGCAACACCAGTAAATCAAAAGCGTGCTTGTCACCTTTGAACACTCTGTCTACCAGTTGCTGGTCAGTATTTTTTTCTTCTTCTGAGGCCAAAAGCCCGGCTCCAATACTTCACGGTTACAAACAGAAGCCTCGACTCATCTGCATAGCAGGTAGACAGGCCCGCGAACAAAAAGTTCTCGCTGGTTAAGTACAGCTTATAACACGCCCTGCGCATTTTCTTATCTTTTTATTGTATCGCATCAGGGTAAAATACGTTCACGAAGATGTAATTCAAGCGTTTCTATGCCAGACACTCCACACTCCCCTGTCAGCAATGATTCAGATGTCCTGATTATTGGCGGTGGTGCTGCCGGCCTCAGTCTTGCCCTGAAGGTAGCAGGCCAGGCCCGGGTCACCATACTTTCCAAAAGCTCTCTCGACCAGGGCTCCACCTACTATGCCCAGGGCGGCATCGCTGCCGTACTCGATGAGCATGACAGTCATGATTCCCATGTAGAAGATACTTTAGCCGCCGGTGACGGCTTATGTAACAGGGAAATCGTTGAATACACGGTTTCCCGGGGCCGGGAATGCATAGAGTGGCTGGTCGAACAGGGTGTGAAATTTACTCGGGAGCAGGAAGGTAATGCCGGCAAGGACTATCATCTAAGCAAGGAAGGCGGTCATAGTCACCGCCGCGTTGTCCATGCTGCCGATGCCACGGGCAAAGCCGTCTTCAAGAGCCTGGCAGCCCAGGTCATGGCACACCCCAACATCACGTTTCGAATTAATACGGTTGCCGTTGACCTGATCACTACAGAAAAACTGGGTGCGAGCGACAACCGTTGCGTAGGCGCCTATGTGCTGAATGAAATAAGCGGCCAGGTTAGTGTGCACCGTGCCCGATTTGTCATCCTGGCCACCGGTGGTGCAAGCAAGACCTATTTGTATACCTCCAACCCTGACGGGGCCAGCGGCGATGGCATTGCCATGGCGTGGCGTGCGGGCTGCCGGATCGCCAACATGGAATTCAACCAGTTTCACCCGACCTGTCTGTACCACCCCGAGGCCAAATCATTTCTCATTACCGAGGCACTGAGAGGCGAAGGCGGATTGCTCAGACTGCCGGATGGATCGCGTTTCATGGATGAGTATGACAAGCGCGGCGAACTTGCACCAAGAGATATTGTGGCCAGGGCCATTGACTCTGAAATGAAACGGCTGGGCTGTAATTTTGTTTACCTTGATATCACGCACAAACCGGACTCATTTATTCTTGAACACTTTCCAATGATTCATAAACGTTGCCTGGAGTATGGCATTGACATTACCCGGGAAAAGATTCCGGTTGTCCCCGCAGCACATTACAGCTGCGGCGGCGTGATGGTGGACAAGCATGGCAAAACTGACGTCGAGAATGTCTATGCCATTGGAGAAACAAGTTTTACCGGATTGCATGGCGCTAACCGCATGGCAAGCAATTCACTCCTTGAATGTTTTGTTTTTGCCTTTGCCGCTGCGGAAGACATTCTGGAAAAGCTGGATAATGTCATCCTGCACGACAATATCCCGCCGTGGGATGAAAGCCAGGTCACCTATTCAGACGAGGATATTGTTATTGCCCATAACTGGGACGAGGTCAGAAGGTTTATGTGGGACTATGTTGGAATCGTGCGCACAAACAAGAGACTGCAGAGAGCCCAGAACCGTATCGAATTACTGCAGCAGGAAATCAAGTGGTATTACAGCAAGTACAGGGTAAGCCGCAACTTGCTTGAACTCAGAAACCTGGCGCTTGTTGCCGAGTTAATCATCCAGTCCGCCCTCAACAGGAAAGAAAGCCGCGGACTGCACTTTACCCTGGATTACCCGGGCAAATTACCCTCGCCGGAAAATACGATCCTGGTTCCGGATAATTTTCATGGCGGGAGTTTTTAAGGACTAGCCTGAACTGCTCAATATGATATCAATGATGTTCTGCAGGCTTGCGTCTGGAACCGGCTGTTTTTTAACAAGCCACTGGTAGATATCCTGGTCTTCTTCAAGAAGCAGTCTTTCATAGTCGCTGAGGTGGCTTTCATTGAGAGCAGACAGTTTGTGTTCGGCAAATGGCACCAGTAACAGGTCAAGCTCCAGCATGCCGCGGCGGCTGTGCCAGTACATTTTTTTTAGGTCAACGGAATCAGTCATAACATTTATTTATGCGGGGCGGATGGTCGATAATCTGGTCAAGATGTCTCACCTACCCGCTTGAAATTTAATGCAGACACCCAAATTATAACGCTATGAATAATTATATAACTTCGCTGGAATACCAGGGCCTGCTCAAGGTCAGCGGTGAGGATAGCGAAAAATTTCTGCAGGGTCAGCTGACCTGCGACCTCAAAAAACTTCCTAGTCACAACTGGGTACCTGGTGCCGCCTGCAATACCAGGGGCCGCGTTTATTCCAGCTTCAGAATCCTCAGAAAAGATGATACGTTCTTTATGGCCTTGCAGATGGGCATTCTGCCAATTACGCAAAGCACCCTGCAAAAATACATTCCCTTCTATAAAGCCGAAATGCAGGATGCCAGCAGTGAGTACAAGCGCTTTGGTCTTTGGGGAAATGAAGTACGCGCACTACTTGAAGAGAGCGTTGGCCCATTACCGAAGCCCGGATCGGTAGCAGATTTTAAGAAGGCACTAATTCTGAACCTGGGCGGCAACCTGCCCCGGTTTGAATTCTGGTGCCCTGAAGTTCAGAATTTACCAGAAGGTTTAACCAGTCAACTGCAGGAAAAAGACAGCGTGCTCTGGCGGGAGCTGGATCACGACCACGGTATATTCATGATTGACGAGGGCGATGTCGAACAATACACGCCCGAGGAGGCAGGAATGGATGTAGCCAACTTCGTAAGCTTCGAAAAAGGGTGTTACACGGGGCAGGAAATTGTTGCCCGCATGCATTACAAGGGTAAGGGTTTAAAAAGGTTGCATCAGGTGAGTTTCACGTCCGAAGCCTCGCTCACTTCTGCCATTCTTGTAAACTCGGAAGGAAAAGTCCTGGGCACTCTTACCAATATCATTCATCTAGATGCCAACGTTCAGAAAGCATTTGCCACATTAAAAACAAGCGCTTCTGTTGAAGAGCAGCTTTTCGTTTCTGATGGCAGTCAATCTATACCCGCAACAGTTAAGGCCTTCGTTTAGGACTATAAAAATCACCAGTCTTCTGATTTCTCCGTATTAAAAAAAGGCAAAAAAAATCGGCTGACAAAGCCGATTTTTTATTCAAGAAATTGGTCGGAGTGGCGGGATTTGAACCCACGACCACCACACCCCCAGTGTGGTGCGCTACCAGGCTGCGCTACACTCCGAATTGTGCGTGAATTATATCTGATTTGAAGAAAGAAACGACGCGCAGGCTTTAGGAAAGGTCTTTTAATGCTTCTTCCAAGTCGCTGATAAGATCCTTGAGCAGGGACTTGTTCACTGCTGGCTTTTCATCTTCAACATCATGACCGGCCATCTGCTGCCGAGCACCGCCGATGGTGAACCCCTGCTCGTAGAGCAACTCCCTGATCTGCCGGATCAGCATGACATCCTGACGCTGATAATAGCGACGGTTGCCGCGACGCTTGACAGGCTTCAGCTGGGTGAATTCCTGCTCCCAGTAACGCAGAACGTGCGGTTTTACATCACACAGTTCGCTAACCTCACCGATGGTGAAGTATCGTTTAGCCGGAATTTCTGGCAATTCCGCGTTATGACTCGGTTCCAGCATAATTCTCTACTTTTAATTTCAGTTTCTGACCGGGCCTGAAGGTGACGACTCGGCGGGCCTGGATAGGAATTTCTTCCCCGGTTTTGGGATTGCGGCCTGGACGCTGGCGCTTGTCGCGCAGATCAAAATTACCAAATCCGGATAATTTCACCTGCTCATTAGATTCCAGGGACTGCCTGATTTCTTCGAAAAACTGTTCAACGAGTTCCTTGGCTTCGCGCTTGTTAAGACCCATTTCGTCAAACAGGCGTTCTGCCATTTCCGCTTTAGTCAGTGCACCGGACATGTAAACCTACCCCATCTGTTGATTCGATTTTTCAAGGCCTCTTCACCTATCCCTTCTACCATTAAGCGAAGCAGTCCTATTCATTTGATGCTGACTTTACATCCTTAGCTCTGCTTTAAATTGTGCTTCTAGAGCCTTGATACAGCAATCAATTATTGCATTTATCTCTTCATCCGTGAGAGTGCGTGAAGGATGCTGGAAGGTCAAGCCCAAAGCAAGACTTTTTTTAGTTTTTTCAATATTTTGGCCCTGATAAACGTCAAAAATAACGATATCAGTCAGGAATTCTCCGGCCTTCTCACGGATCAGTGCTTCCACGGGGCCTGTCTCCTGGGCAGCATCGATTATCAGCGCAATATCTCGGCGCACGGATGGGAAGCGCGATAACCCCCTGTAAATGGGCAAAACAGCGGGTGCCAGGAGCGTCATGTCTAGCTCCATGACAAATATTTTTCCAGGAATATCAATGTGTTGCTGGGCATTGGCGGATAATGCGCCAACCCAACCGAGAATTTTGCCATTCCGACAAACCTGCGCCGTCTGGCCCGGTTCAAGCGCCGGATGTTCACCGGCTACAAATTCTAAGCTGTCACCATCCAGAGTCAGATCCAGCAGTGTTTCTACATCGCCCTTGATATCAAAGAAATCGACTGGCTTGTTTTCGGCTCTCCATTGTTCTGGAAAGTGCTCACCCCAGAGCGCACAAGCCACTTTATGTTTTTGCTTTATCTTCTTGTTTTTATTATAAAATACCAGGCCAGATTCGAAGATTCTCCCCCGTCCCTGCTGGCGGTGAAAATTATACTGTAAAGCCCCCAACAAGCCTGGCCAGAGGCTTGTCCTCATCACCCCCATATCCTGCGAAATCGGATTTGCCAGCGGCAGCAGCATTAACTCATCGGTGCCCAGAACATCTTCCAGTGTTCGGTCGACAAAACTGTAGGTAATGACTTCCTGGTAGCCCTGTGCAGTAAGTTGTTCCTGGATTTTCGACAAACCTACGCTGGCTTCCTGGTGAGGCTTCAGGCTGAACCGGCCTAGCGGTTCAGTGACCGGTAACTGGTCATATCCGTATACGCGGGCCAGTTCTTCGATCAGGTCTTCTTCAATAGAGACATCAAATCGCCAGGAAGGGACACCAAAGCGCCAGCCTTGATTGGTCTTTTCAAGCAACTCAAAGCCCAGTCCCGTCAGGATTTTCTGAACAGTGTCGGCGTTCAGTGTGATGCCGAGGACACGCTCGATGCGTTCAGCACGCAAAGTAACTGATTTGGCCTCAGGCAGACTTTCCACGGCTTCGATAATTGGTCCAGGCTCACCACCCACAATCTCAAGCAATAGCTGGGTAGCTCTTTCCATGGCCTGCCTGGGCATATTGTAGTCAACTCCCCTTTCATAACGATGGGCCGCATCTGTCTGAAGGCCGTATGAACGGGCCTTCCCGGCAATAATTGTTGGCGTGAAGAACGCACTTTCCAAAAAGATATGCCTGGTATATGCCTGAACAGAACTATCAAGTCCGCCCATTACACCGGCTATAGCCAGCGCCTTGTTTTCGTCCGCGATGACCAGGGTTTGTGGCGTCAGGGTGACTTCCTTTCCGTCGAGTAGGGTCAGTTTTTCATCTTTTGCAGCCATTCTTACGCGGATACCAGCGTCAAGCTTGTCAAAATCAAATGCATGCATGGGCTGACCAAGCTCCATGAGGACATAATTGGTGACATCTACGACGGGATCAATGCTCTTGATGCTGCTACGGCGCAGTTTTTCCTGCATCCAGAGAGGGGTTTCGGCTTCCTGATTGATATTGCGGATTATTCTGCCCAGGTACCGTGGACAGCCCTCTGGGGCATCCAGCTTTATGGGAAACGTTTCATCCAGCTGGGCAGGGACCTGGTGCTTTTCAGGCCATTTCACAGGTATGTTGTTCAACACCCCTACTTCCCTCGCGACGCCCGTCATGCTGAGACAATCACCACGATTCGGCGTAAGGTCCACCTCGATAAGAGGATCATTCAGGTTGAGGTGTTCACGGATATCCTGGCCCAGTACTGCACCTTCAGTAAGCACCATGATGCCTGAGGATTGTTCGGCCAGACCCAGTTCCTCTTCCGAGCAAATCATGCCAAACGATTCCACACCGCGCAGCTTGGCTTTCCTGATCTTAAAGTCGGGCCCAAGCACGGCTCCAATAGTGGCATAAGGTATCTTCTGGCCGGCTGCTACATTAGGGGCACCACACACCACCTGGAGCGTTTCAGACCCCGTATTGACCTGGCAAACACGGAGCTTGTCAGCATCGGGATGTGGGTTCACATCAGTGACTTCAGCCACAATCACGCCGCTGAATTCACCTGCAGCATTGTTAACACCGTCGACTTCGAGGCCGGCCATTGTCAGTTGAGCCACCAGGGTGTCAGTGTCTATATCAGGACTGACCCATTCTCTTAACCACTGTTCACTGAATTGCATGGCTATCCCTCACTAAATTGTCTGAGGAAGCGCAAATCGTTTTCAAATAAAAGACGCAGGTCATTAATCTGGTAACGCAACATGGCGAGTCTATCGACACCCATGCCGAACGCAAAGCCGGTATATTTTTCCGTATCGACGTTGGAATACTTCAGCACGTTCGGATGGACCATGCCGCAACCACCCACTTCCAGCCAGCCGGAATGACTGCAGACCCTGCAGCCTTTCCCTTTGCACGACACGCATTGCACATCCATCTCGGCAGAGGGTTCTGTGAACGGGAAATAGGAGGGTCTGAAACGCACATCCAGGTCCGCTTCAAAAAAGACCTGGAGAAATTCAATCAGTAGACCTTTGAGGTCAGCCATGGTGACGTGCTCATCCACCAGCATGCCTTCTACCTGGTGAAACATAGGGGTGTGGGTCAAGTCTGAGTCACAACGGTAGACACGGCCGGGACAAATGAAACGAAACGGGGCTTCACCCGTTTCCATGACCCTGACCTGTACTGTTGAGGTATGCGTGCGCAGTAGCATTCCGCTATCGAAGTAAAAAGTGTCATGCATCGCCCTTGCCGGATGGTGGGCTGGAATATTCAGAGCCTCGAAGTTGTGATAGTCGTCTTCAATCTCCGGACCCTGGACAACATCAAAACCGGCACTGGAAAATATATGCTCAATACGCTGAAGGGTCTTGGTTACCGGGTGCAGACCACCCGCACTTTGGCGACGTCCAGGCAGGGTCACGTCTACAGCTTCTGCCAGCTGTTTGCTTGCCGCTTCTTCCGCTGCCAGCAACCCTTTTCTTGCCTCGAGCGCTTCCTGCACCTTGACCTTTGCAGCATTAATGGCGGCACCGGCCTTTGGCCTTTCCTCGGGTTCCAGCTTACCTAGACTTTTCAGCTGCTCTGTAAGGCTGCCCTTTTTTCCAAGGTATTGCACACGCAACTGTTCAAGCCCCGGCACATCCGGAGCCTGTTCAATTGCTTGGAGAGCTTCGCTGGTTAGCGAATCGAGATTTTCCATGGTCTGTATTGCCGGCTTTACAGCTGACCGGCAATGGGACTCAGGCTGCCAGCGCAGCCTTGGCCTGCTCTACGATAGCTGCAAAAGCAGCCTTGTCGTTTACGGCCAGGTCAGCCAGGACTCTGCGATCCATTTCGATATTGGCCTTTTTCAGGCCTGCAATCAGGCGGCTGTAGGACATACCAAGACCCCTGGCCTGCGCATTTATACGCGTAATCCAAAGAGCGCGAAATACGCGTTTTTTCGCCCTTCGATCACGGTAGGCATATTGACCAGCCTTGGTTACGGCCTGCTTGGCGACCCGAAATACGCGGCTCCTGGCACCGTAGTAACCCTTGGCCTGTTTAAGAACTTTTTTGTGTTTACGGCGTGCGACAACGCCACGTTTTACTCTAGCCATTATTTAATTCTCTGTATTGTTGAGACTATTAATCAAGACGCAGCATGCGTTTCACGTTACCCATGTCGGCAGGATTAACCTGCTGGGTACCGCGTAACTGACGCTTACGCTTGGTAGTCATCTTGGTGAGGATATGGCTTTTGTAAGCGCTTTTGCGCTTGATTCCGGCACCGGTTTTCTTAAACCGTTTCGCCGCGCCGCTATGGACTTTTGCTTTAGGCATCTTCTGATACTCCGCATTTATGGCAACCCAACTTGGGCCCATACAATTAATAATATAAAGCAGTTTTCACTTTCTCCCGGTATTACGAGAAGAACCAGTAATTCGGTATGGGAAAGGACTACTGCTTTTTTTTCTTGACCGGTGCCAGGACCATGGTTATTTGCCGACCTTCCATCTTAGGTTCCTGGTCGACAGTGCCATACTCCTCGAGATCTTTCCTGATGCGCTGCATCATCTCTGCACCGAGCTCCTGGTGGGCCATCTCACGACCGCGGAATCTTAATGAAACCTTGGCCCTGTCCCCACCACTGAGGAAACGTATTAGGTTGCGTAGTTTTACCTGATAATCTCCTTGCTCCGTCCCTGGTCTGAACTTCATCTCCTTTATGTGAATCACACGCTGCTTTTTCTTGTTAGCAGCCTTTTGCTTCTTCAGCTCAAACACATGTTTGCCATAATCCATGATTTTACAAACAGGTGGATCAGCATCCGGAGAAATTAAAACAAGATCCAGTTTTTCAGCTTCCGCTGTTTCGCGGGCTTCCTGGAGGGAGACGACACCTTGCTGTGTCCCTTCGGCCAGAATCAGACGGACAGGATCACTGTCTATCTCTTCATTAACCAGTGCTTTTCTGGATTTGTCGCTATCGCGTTTGATAATAAAAATTCTCCGTTTTAACTCATTGCAACTTTTGCTGCTTAGTTTATAGCTGACTCAACAGCACGTCCGAGTCGGTCTACATCCTGTTGCAATAAAACCGAAAATTCATCGATAGTCATTACTCCAAGGTCAGTACCGGTCCTGTCACGGACAGCCAGTGTGCCTGCTTCGACTTCTTTATCGCCCACTACCAAGAGGTAGGGGACCTTCTGAAGCGTGTGCTCGCGGATTTTAAAGCCGATTTTTTCATTTCTCAAGTCGGATTCGACCCGGAAGCCCTTGTTTTGCAAGGAATTCAGCACTTTTTGGCAATAATCGGCCTGTTTGTCTGTAATATTGAGTACAACTGCCTGAACCGGGGACAACCAGGTTGGAAATGCCCCTTCGTAATGTTCGATCAGAATACCGATAAAGCGCTCAAAGGAACCGAAGATAGCTCTGTGCAGCATCACGGGAGTAGCACGGGAATTGTCCTCGGTGACAAACTCGGCTCCCAGTCTGCCGGGCATGGAAAAATCCACCTGGATGGTGCCGCACTGCATATGTCTGCCCATGCAGTCCTTCAGGGTGAATTCAATCTTTGGTCCGTAGAATGCGCCTTCGCCTGGCTGCAGATCCCAGGGCTTGCCGGTATTGTTAAGCGCTGTTTCAAGTGCCTGTTCTGCTTCATTCCAGAGTTCATCCTCCCCTACACGTTTTTCAGGGCGCGTGGAAAGCTTGAGGAGCACTTCCTCGAATCCAAAATCGTTGTATACCTTGTTGACCAGTTCTATGAATGCTGCGACTTCAGACTGGATATCCTCACGTGCACAAAAGATATGCGCATCGTCCTGCGTAAAACTGCGCACACGCATTAAGCCATGCATGGCACCTGAAGGCTCGTAGCGATGGCATGAGCCGAACTCGGCGAGCCGCAGCGGCAAATCGCGATAACTCTTGAGCCCCTGGTTGAAGACCTGGATATGACAGGGACAATTCATAGGCTTGATTGCGTACATGCGATTGTCAGACTCAACGCTGAACATCTCTTCAGAAAACTTGTCAGCATGGCCGGACTTCTCCCACAGGGTGTAATCCACCAGTTGGGGCGTATTGATTTCCTGGTAACCGTTGTCTTTCCAGAGCTGCTGCATGTAGCGGCGTACAATCTGGTATATCTCCCAGCCTTTCGGATGCCAGAACACCATTCCCGGAGCCTCTTCCTGGAAATGGAATAACTCGAGACGTTTACCAAGCTTGCGATGGTCGCGGCGCTCAGCCTCTTCGAGCATGTGCAGGTACTGCTTCAGGTCTTTCTTGTCATTCCAGGCTGTACCGTAAATACGCTGCAGCATCTCGTTGCTGGAATCCCCGCGCCAGTAGGCACCGGCCACTGACATCAATTTAAATGCCTTGATGGCGCCGGTTGCTGGCGCATGGGGTCCACGGCAAAGATCAATGAACTCGCTCTGTTTGTAAAAAGAGAGTTCCTCTTCCCCCGGAATGCTTTCAATGATTTCAACTTTGTACTTCTCGCCCATCTTGTCGAACAGGGCTACAGCATCTGTCCGGCTCAGGACGGAACGTTCTACCGAAACGTTTTCCTTGGCAAGGCGCTGCATCTCTTTTTCGATAGCCTCAAGATCTTCAGGCGTGAATGGTCTTTCGTAGGCAAAATCGTAATAGAAACCGTTTTCGATGACAGGGCCAATAGTGACCTGTGCTTCAGGAAAAAGATTCTGAACGGCATTGGCCATAAGATGCGCGCAGGAATGCCTGATAATTTCTAGGCCGTCTTCATCACGCCCAGTTACGATGGCAAGATCACTGTCATTCTCAATCAGGTAAGAGACATCCACCAGTTCGTCATTAACCTTACCGGCAAGAGCAGCTTTGGCCAGGCCTGAGCCGATGGATTCTGCCACCTGCAGGACTGTAACCGCTTCATCGAATGATTTCTGACTGCCGTCAGGCAGGGTTATGGCAACCATGTGCAACCTGTTTAAAATATCTGTCAGAAAGAATCAGCAATAGCTCTTTTTCGCTGTTACCAGCGCCGGGATGGTTTCGCGAAAAGAACTGGGGATTGGTAGGCACGACCAGATTCGAACTGGTGACCTCTACCATGTCAAGGTAGCGCTCTAACCAACTGAGCTACGCGCCTAAGAATCAAACCTAGCGGACTTCTTTCCCTTTTACTTTGTCGCTCGGGTCGCCTGTGACGGCCCGGTTCAAAGAGGTGGCGATTATAGAGACTGGAGCAATAAACTACAAGAATTACAGCAATATAGCGGGTTTTTTTAAACGAACTCAGGGCTGTTTTACTAACACTCAGGAAAGCACGAACTGATCGTTAATGGTATTGATCTGATCCCTGACTTTAGCCGCCTCTTCGAACTCCAAATTTTTGGCATGCTCAAACATCTTCGACTCCAGCGAGGCTATTTCCTTCTCCAGTTGAGCAGGCGTCATGGCGGCTAGGGAGGCATGGTAGTCTCCGCCCTTTTCGGCCACTTTGGCCAGATCCTTGTAGCTGCGCCTGGCGCTGCCTGGAACATGAGAGGAGCCTTCCATAATATCGGCCACCGCCTTGCTGATTCCTTCCGGGGTAATGTTGTGCGTGATATTGAATTCCTGCTGGATGGTACGCCTTTCCTCGGTGGTATCTATAGCGCGTTTCATCGACCCTGTGATCTCGTCAGCATAAAGAATAGCCTTACCATGCAGATTTCTGGCCGCCCGGCCCATCGTCTGAACCAGTGAGCGCTCAGAACGGAGGAAGCCTTCCTTATCAGCATCTATTACGGCTACAAGAGAAACTTCAGGAATATCGAGACCTTCTCTCAGCAGGTTGATGCCAACCAGGACATCAAAAACGCCAAGACGCAGATCCCGGATAATTTCAACACGCTCGACCGTATCAATATCGGAATGAAGGTAACGTACTCTCACCCCATTTTCAGCTAAGTAGTCTGTCAGGTCTTCGGCCATGCGCTTGGTGAGCACGGTCACCAAGATACGCTCCTCCTTCTCTACCCGCTGTTTTACTTCTGACAGCAGATCATCCACCTGGTGCAGCGCCGGCCTGACTTCGATTTCCGGATCCACGAGCCCGGTGGGTCGCACCACCTGGCGCACGAGTTGGCCCTGTTTTTCCTCTTCATATGGCCCCGGGGTGGCAGAGACAAATATGAGCTGAGGCGTTATAGCTTCCCACTCCTCAAAACGCAATGGCCTGTTGTCGAGTGCCGAGGGCAGTCTGAAGCCATAATCCACCAGCGTTTCCTTGCGGGAACGGTCTCCCTTGTACATGGCACCGATCTGTGGAATACCGACATGGGATTCATCCACCACTACGATGGCATCATCCGGCAGGTAGTCAAAAAGCGTTGGCGGTGGTTCCCCCTCCCGGCGTCCCGAGAGATACCGGGAATAATTCTCAATCCCCGTGCAGTAACCAAGCTCACGGATCATTTCCAGGTCAAACTGTGTCCGCTGCGCCAGGCGCTGTGCCTCAACGAGACGATTATTCTTTTCAAGTACAGCGAGACGTTCCTGCAGCTCGACTTTTATATCCTCCACGGCGTTTTGCATGATATCCCTGGAGGTCACGTAATGGGATTTTGGAAAAACCGTCAACCGCGGCACTTTCTGGATTACTTCGCCGGTGAGCGGATCAAAACAGGCAAGGCTTTCTATTTCGTCATCAAAAAGCTCTATGCGGATGGCATTGGTTTCAGATTCAGCAGGATAAATGTCAATCACGTCGCCACGGACACGATAAGCCGAACGATGGAGCTCCATGTCGTTGCGACTGTACTGCAGCTCTGCCAAACGCTTCAGCAGCACACGCTGGTCCAGCTTCCCGCCAACGTTAAGGTGAAGGACCATGTTGAGATACTGGGTGGGATCTCCAAGACCGTATATAGAGGACACAGTTGCCACCACGATGACATCTCGCCTTTCCAGTAGCGACTTGGTCGCCGACAAGCGCATCTGCTCAATATGGTCATTGATAGACGCATCTTTCTCGATATAGGTGTCTGACGACGGCACATAAGCCTCAGGCTGGTAGTAGTCGTAGTAGGAGACGAAATATTCCACCGCGTTGTCTGGAAAGAAGTCCTTGTACTCGCCGTAAAGCTGGGCTGCAAGGGTCTTGTTAGGCGCCATGATCAGGGCCGGCCTCTGGGACTCAGCAATCACATTGGCGATGGTGAATGTCTTGCCTGACCCTGTTACTCCGAGCAGTGTCTGGACCGCCAGTCCGTCATCCAGCCCTTCCAGGAGCTGGCTGATGGCCTCGGGCTGGTCGCCGGCAGGTTCAAAATCAGCCTTAAGGGAGAACGCTTTATCCATAATCAGCTGGTATACGAAGTAAACCTGCTATTGTATGAAGAATATCTTCGTAATTCATTGCTGCCTGCGAGTTAATTTTGGGCAATAGACTAATTGGCTCCAGCAAATGCCTGGCTTGCAAGATATTTTGGGGCTGAGTATTGACGCTTTGGGGATAACTAATTAGTATTCGCGTTCTCAAAAAGTGAGGCCCCGGTATTCCCGGTCGTTTGAGTCGCTGCCCAATAGCTCAATGGTAGAGTAGGTGACTGTTAATCACTTGGTTCCTGGTTCGAGTCCAGGTTGGGCAGCCATTTTCTTTTTTCTCTACCCCGCTAACTTCAGTGCTTTCAAACAACTCAAGTCGCCATTCGCCGCGCATGTGCTGAATGCAAGACAGCGGATTGGTAATTAGTGGGCCATTTCCGCGACATTGCATGAGCGAAAGTCCTGATCTAGTAAGGGCTCAATACTCTCTTCGGAGTCCGGGATTGCAACCTGTTCCTGCAGCACAACTCTGTCCCTGAAGCCCTCTATGGCCTTATCCAGGGCGTCCCTGATTATGTCCTGGCGCATGCCAGTGCATCCCACTTCAAGTCGCTCAAGTAATGACTGCAATGCCTGCCAGTCGAGAAAAGCCTCTACCGCGCGCATGATTTTTGGATGTGCGGTTCCTGCAACGGTTTTACCAATCAGTAACTCCTCGAATAGTTTGTCACCTTGTCGCAGTCCCGTGTATTTGATGGAAACACCTTTTCGGCAGTCACATTTTCCCTGCTCACAGCTATCACAGACGCGGTAACCCATGAGTCCGATCATTTTTCTGGCCATGTCGGCGATACGAAGGGGTTCCTGCATATCCAGAACAAACACCTCACCGCCCCTTGCCAGAGCACCTGCCTGAATTACGAGCAGGGCCGCCTCCTCTGCCGTCATGAAATACCGGGTCACTTCTGGATGCGTTACCGTGACAGGACCGCCATTGAGTATCTGTTTCCTGAAGAGAGGCAATACCGAACCGGATGATCCCAGGACATTGCCGAACCTGACCATGGAAAAACAGGTCCTGCTGCCGCTGGCATTCAAGGACTGCAAGATCTGTTCAGCAAAACGTTTGGTTGCCCCCATGACATTCACAGGACGAACAGCCTTATCTGTTGAAATAAGTATGAAGTTTTTTACCCTGAGTTTTTCAGCGGCCTTGGCCATGACCAGGGTGCCGAAAATATTATTCTGAATTCCGGCAATAACATTTCGCTCAAGCATTGGAACCTGCTTGTAGGCAGCAGCATGGTAGATAGTATCAACCCGGAAACGCTTGATGACTTTTTCTACCAGCGCCCTGTTCCTGATAGAGCCCAGAACTGGGACGATATCAATGCACTTCGCATTATCCTGGAGCGAAGCCAGTTCCCTGAGCTCTGTCTCAACAGCATAGAGTGCAAATTCAGAACGTTCGAAAAGGATGATCGTTGCGGGTTGGTATTTAACCAGTTGACGGCAGAGCTCCTGGCCGATTGAGCCCCCGGCTCCTGTTACCAACACAGTGGTATTGCGGGTATGGTTGCTGATCAGTCGACTGTCTGGAGGAACCTCTTCACGACCCAATAGCCCCTTGATGACTGCCTGAAAATCATCCATATCCTATTCCTGCTAACGCTTTAGAAGTATCAAGAAATTGGCATGGTGCCTGCCAACTCCCTGATAAGTCCTTGGGATATTTACTGCAACATTCATACCCAAGGGGACGCATGTTAGAGCGAGGCTGTTAAGGCAAGATTAAGACGATCAAAAAGAGGATTCTTTTAACCTGTTCACAAAAGGTACAAGGCAAGAGTTGGGGTATCAGGCAGTGCTCTTAGCAAGCAATGTCCTGGCGATAAACCAGGCCAGCAAGAAAAGCGGAAACCACGCGATGAGCGTCAGTAATAAGCCAAGGCCGGACAGCTGATGCGCCAGCCAGGCCAGGGGAAGCAGCCACAAGCAATTTATTAGCCAGACGAGACCAAGCACTTTGGCATGACTGCTGAAATAATAGGTTGCCAACTGGTAGGCATGACGCCTGTGGGCGAAATACCAGGTTTCACCGCTGAGCATTCGAGCCACCAGCGTATAAGTCGCATCACAAATGAACACTCCCGGAAGTATGCACCACGTCCAGATATTGGTGTACCCAAGGCTGGTACTGGCCAGCGCGGTGACCGCAATGAAAAAGCCCAGGAAATTGCTGCCAGTGTCGCCCATGAAAATCTTTGCCGGCGGCAAGTTAAGCAAAAGGAATCCGCAAAGGCACGCGGTAACAATTAACAGTAGAAGACTAAACCCTGTGGCGTCCTGCTCAAAAATCAAGAATGCAGCCGCCAGAAAAATAAAGATTCCCTCCCCTGCCGCCAGGCCGTCAATTCCGTCCATGAAATTAAACAGGTTAATGAACCAAAGTGTGCACAGTGCCGCAATTATAACTCCTGCCAGTCCTGGCTCGAAGACAAGATCTCCTACAGGTATGCCTGGAATATCAAAAAGAACAAGAGCGCCTGCTACTACCAAGCACTGTGAGCCGATACGGGAGCGAATCCCCAGGTTGTAGATATCATCCAACAGCCCGAGCAGCGTAATAGCCACACTCAAAACAATCACTGCGAATAAATTAAATCCTGGATCTGAGGAAGAAAAGGCGAAAAAGGCAACAACAGAAAAAACCAGGACAAAGGCTAAACCGCCCCCTGTTGGTGTTGGCGCAACATGAGAGCTTCTTTCATTTGGCTGATCCAGCCAGTGTTTGCGTGTTGCCAGTTTGATTATTCCCCAGGTTCCAATGAAGGAAAGGAAAAAGGCAACTGGCAGGACAAGGAATGAATTCATGCGATAAATTAGCGTAATAGGTCGTTAATTCTAAACATGTACATTCTCCCAGAATACCAACAGGCTGACAAAACAGCTAAATCATCAACCCTAAAGAAGAAAGGCGCCGTAAGGCGCCTTTGTGATCCGTCAAAACCTAATCAAAAAGGATTCTGGACTTATCGTTTCTTAGCATCACCTCACCTACACCTTTGACGAATTGCAGGTCTTACAGGCTGGTGAAGTCTCCGTAGATTTCACGGAAATCCACTATTGCTTCTGCCCTCGTAATACCGACACCATCCAGGGTGCGAGCAATGGTCTCCGCATCTGCCTCATTGATTCTTACCTGTTCTTCATAAAAATCGAGCGCCGGATTTTTATTATCGTGCTCCTGCGCGTGCAGACTAAATGACACTACCAGCACAAGGCTGAGCATGAGCACCCGGTAGAAAAAAGGCGAGATGGAACTCCTGATTTGAAATAGGACATGGCATTGCCTCCTTGCAATGAATTGAGTTAGTTTATTGATTCCTGAAGGAACCAACATGCAGCATTTCTGCTGCCTTTACTCTAGCAGCGTTTCAGTTTTTTGCTGAAATTTCTTTCATGATCGATTGGAGCTTTTCTGCAGGGTCGTCAGCCTGGGTGACCGGCCTGCCTATTACAAGATAATGACTGCCGCTGACCATGGCCTTTGCGGGCGTCATGATCCTTTTCTGATCGTCGACACTGTCTCCTGCCGGGCGTATACCTGGGGTAACCAAAACGAAGTCATCACCTAAGGCCGCGTTAAGGACAGGCGTTTCCATGGCCGAACAGACAACACCATCCATCTCACTCTCCTTGGCCAGCGTAGCAAGTGTTATGACCTGCTCTTCAGTCGAAGCGGAGATATTAAGTGCCTGAAGATCTTCATTGCCCATGCTTGTCAGGACGGTGACAGCAATCAGTAGCGTTTCACTATTGGCCGGTAATGCTTTGCGCGCCGCTTCCATCATGGCGCGTCCACCACTGGCATGCACATTAACCATCCACACGCCGAGATCTGCGGCCGCTGATACAGCGCCTGCCACTGTATTGGGAATATCGTGGTACTTCAGGTCCAGGAATACCTCGAATCCCATGCTGCCAAGATTGCACACCAATTCAGGTCCGGAACGGGTAAACAGCTCTTTTCCTACTTTGACTCGGCACTGATCAGGATCCAGACGCTCGGAAAGTGCCAGTGCAGAGGCTGCATCCGGGAAATCCAGGGCCACTATGATGGGTTTTGCATTTGTCATGACAACATACTCAAGAAATTGATAAGGCCAGGCTAGCCCAGCATACCGCGTACATGTTTCACCATGCCCCAGCGCAGACAACTGGGACAATGCCAAAGCAGATTTTTCAGTTCAAAACCGCAGTTGTAGCACTGATATTGCGCCTTATTTTCAAGGTTTTCTTTTAACACCTGCAGGAAAAGTTTGTGCTCATTTTGCGCCTCAGACGCCGCGGCATCTAGGGCAATAGACTGCATTAAAAGTCTCAGTGAGGGGTTTTGTGCAAGCTTGCCCAACAGGTATTGTCTTGCCTGTTCCTGGCCACGTTCACGTTCCAGGTAATGGGCTAGCGCTATCAGCACGGAAGTATCGGTTTCTTCCGCTTTCGTATTATCTATAAATTTTTGCAGCTCATCCTTTTTGCCGGTTTTTTCATAACACTCCACCAGCGGATTGAACACATCGGCGAGAAAATCAGGATCCTGTTTCTTTACCCGTAGATAGTTCTTGATCGCCTCCTTGTAATTACCCATGAGCATTTCCAGGTTGCCAGATAACATGCTTACCCTGGAATTATGCTTGTCCATTGCTGAAGCCTGGCGAAGGCACTCCCGTGCCCGAGATAAATGCTCATTGACAATCTCTTCCTCTGCCAGTTCGCAGTAAAAATGTGACGCCAGATTCTGGTATCTGCCCCTTTCGGGGGAAGGGCAGAACTTAAGCAACTCTGTAAGAGCGCTAACCCCTTCCAGCCAGTCTTTTTCCCGCTGGTAGACATTCGCTGAGAGCTTAAGCGCCCTGATCTTGACCGAACCTTTTTCTAGGCGCAATTCTGCAAGAAGATGCTCGGCGCGATCGAGCAGGCCTGCCGCAATATAACTTTGTACAAGGTTGAGCTTGATTTCACTGTATTCCCCCTTGGTAAAACCACTCTTCCCAAGCAGATCTTGGTATACGGCAATGGAGCGGTCCACTTTACCCCTTCTCCTCAGCAATGTACCAAGGGCCATATAGGTATCTAGAGTGCCTGAATTAATATCAAGGGATTCGATAAAGATGTCGATTGCATCATCAGGTTCATCATTGAGGAGATAATTCAGCCCGACAAAATAATCCCTGTCAGGTGCAAACCGCTTCTTTTTTTTACCGGTCCCGTCAGAACCAGAATAGCTCTTTCGCCCAAGCCACCAACCAAGCGCGAGTGCTGCCAGAAGCAGAATGTAGAGAAGCATATTGCTGGTTTCGGCGCCGACCATGAATTGGGATGTCTACTATTATAATCCAGAGGTTGTTTTTCTAGCAGGATGCAGTTTTTCCAGTCTGGCAACTTCTGATCGCAACTTCTTTATCCTCACCATGGTTTTCAGCTCTTTAAAAATACCAACGCCAAGGAGCAACCCAAGAAAACCGCCGACTACAAAGGAAATTATTACGAGAACGCCTACACTGGCAGCAGGCATTTCAATACCCAACCATAATACCACTACAGTTGTATTGTTGACCGCGAACAAAAATGCTAGTAAGACAATACTGACAAAAACCAGGAAAGTGATAAATCGGACGAAGCCTTTCATGATATTTTCAAAGACCTGTGGTTTTACACATAGCCTCTCTAGCGTTTGGAAAAAAAACGGCAGCTTTCTATATCAAAAGCTGCCGTTTGCATTCATCAAGCAAATCACTCAGAAATTTGCTGAAGTTCAGCCTGCATGCTGCCGTTGACCCTGTCCCTAAGTTCCTTACCGGGTTTGAAATGTGGAACATACTTGCCGCTCAGTTCAACAGGTTCGCCGGTTTTTGGGTTTCTGCCGACACGAGGAGCCCTGTAATGCAGCGAGAAACTGCCAAAGCCCCTTATCTCGATCCGCCCACCCCCTGACAAAACTTCAGACATGTAGGAAATAATTGCCTTTACAGCAAGCTCAACATCCTTTGCGGACAATTGGCTTTGCTGTGAGACGATTTGATCAATCAGTTCTGATTTAGTCATGGCTAATCCTTAACATCTGTAGTCAGAAAAGTTTCAGCTAGCTGGCTTTAATCTTATTCCTTATCGAGCTGAGATTTCAGCAAGTCACCCACTGTTGTTGGCGATGCAGCAATGGCGGTCTGCTTCTTGTGCTCTTCAATGGAATCTTTTTCCTCTGCGATCTCCCTTGCCTTGATAGACAGGCTGATCACGCGGTTTTTGCGATCCACACTTACAACCATCATTTCGATTTCTTCACCTTCATTGATGGCGTTGCGAGCATCCTCAACTCGGTCACGGCTGATTTCAGAAGCTTTCAGTACACCTTCGATACCATCGGCCAGGGTGATAATTGCCTCCTTGGCATCCACTTCCTTAACTGTGCCCTTCACGATAGACCCTTTTTCGTTCGCACCGGCGAAATTGGCAAAAGGATCATCAGAAAGCTGCTTGATACCCAAGGAAATACGTTCCCTTTCAGGATCAATGGCAATAATAACGGTATCCAGTTTATCGCCTTTGGTGTACTGGCGCACGGCCTGCTCGCCCGGCTCATCCCAGCTGATGTCAGAAAGATGGACAAGACCATCAATCTCACCTTCAAGCCCAATGAAGATACCAAAATCGGTAATGGATTTAATATTGCCGGAAATCCTGTCACCCTTGTTGTAATTCTCAGCGAAGACATCCCAGGGATTCTGTTGGCACTGTTTTAAGCCAAGAGAAATTCGACGACGCTCCTGGTCAATATCAAGGATCATTACCTCCACTTCATCTCCCAGCTGAACCAGCTTGGAAGGATGAATATTCTTGTTGGTCCAATCCATTTCAGAAACATGCACCAGGCCTTCAACTCCTTCCTCAAGTTCTGCAAAACAGCCGTAGTCAGTCAGGTTGGTAATGACAGCCTTAACCCTGGTATTTTCAGGATAACGGTTCTTGATTTCGATCCATGGATCTTCACCCAGCTGTTTCAGGCCAAGCGATACACGGTTTCTCTCGCGATCGAACTTCAGAATCTTCACATCAATCTCGTCACCGACGTTTACTATCTCTGAAGGATGCTTGATGCGTTTCCAGGACATATCTGTAATGTGAAGCAGACCGTCAACACCGCCGAAGTCCACGAAAGCACCGTAATCGGTAAGGTTCTTGACAACACCCTTGACCGACTGACCTTCCTGAAGGTTGGAGAGAAGCTCATCACGCTCTACTGTGTTCGCTGACTCAAGTACGGCGCGGCGCGAAACAACCACGTTGTTTCGCTTCTGGTCCAGCTTGATCAGTTTGAATTCGAGGTCTTTATACATCAAGTGGTCCACTTCGCGAACAGGACGAACATCCACAAGTGAACCGGGGAGGAAGGCACGAATAGTGTTTACATCAACAGTAAATCCACCTTTCACCTTGCCGTTGATAACGCCCATGACTGGCTCATCATTTTCAAAGGCTTTTTCCAGAACCATCCAGGTTTCTGCACGTTTGGCCTTTTCACGGGACAGCTTGGTTGAGCCAAAACCATCTTCAACTGCATCCAGGGCAACTTTTACTTCATCACCAACCTGCAGTGAAAATTCACCAGTTTCGTCGATGAATTCCTTGCGTTCAATAACGCCTTCGGATTTCAGCCCGGCGTTGACGGTAACCCATTCCGAATCTATGTCAACAATTGTTCCGGTCACAATGGAACCGGGTTTCATATCAATATCTTTTATGCTTTGCTCAAAGAGATCTGCGAAACTTTCGCTCATACTAACTTCCTGAATTTAAATCAGAAATCTTCTGAATAGCATTCAGAATTTTTCTGTCTCATCCGTATTCCAGCCAACACGGGTCAGTTTATTTTGCCACACTCGCCCTGGCCTGGCTGGCGCTCAAGGCAGATGACATTCCTGTTACGGTGCAGTCGCTTCAGCCATCTTTGCCCTGACCTCGATTAGCACTGCTTCCAGCACTTCCTCGATTGTCAGGGTCGTGGTGTCTATTACGACCGCATCATCAGCAGGTCTGAGAGGAGAAACTTTTCGGTTCGCATCCCGCTCATCACGGCTGTTGATATCCTGCAAAAGGGCGCGCAGATTAACACTAACCCCCTTATTTATCAACTGCTTATATCGCCTTAGGGCTCTTTCTTCAGCACTCGCTATGAGGAAAAATTTAGCCCCTGCATCGGGGAAAACCACTGTCCCCATATCCCTGCCGTCTGCAACCAGTCCCGGCTCCAGCCTGAAATCTCTTTGTCTTTGCAGCAAGACTTCCCTTAATTCTGGAATAGCCGCTACCTGCGAAGCAAGTTCAGCCGTTTCCTCAAGCCGAACCTGGGACGATATTTCTTCACCATTGAGCAGAATTGAGCCTTCAAAACGGGTCGAAAAGACCACTTTCATGGCCGCGGCAAAATCACATATCTCCTTGATATTATTGGTTTTTAATGATTTATCTGCAGCTCCAACCGCCACTATGCGGTACAGCGCACCGCTGTCGAGGAGGTGCCAGCCCAAGGTGTCCGCCAGGAGTTGGGCAATAGTGCCCTTACCCGTTCCACTTGGACCATCGATGGTAATGACTGGAATATTAGCTGTCATGAATGCTCTTCATTGACGGCCATGCTCAGGCCAACGCGAACGGCTAGCTCGCTAAAGCCCGGAAATGACGTGGCTACGTTGTGGCAGTCGTGGATAACCATGGGCTGGCTTGCCCTCAGGGCCGCCACAGCAAAAGCCATTGCGATCCTGTGATCGCCATGGCTGGTCACTTCTCCGCCGCCGTAATTGCCACCTTCGATGACAATACCATCGAGTTTGACCTCATGTTTTACCCCCAGCACGGCAAGGCCGTCTGCCATTACCTGAATACGGTCACTTTCCTTGACCCGTAATTCTTCAGCACCGTTTAGCGTCGTCACGCCTTCTGCACACGCTGCCGCAATGAACAGAACGGGAAATTCATCGATGGCCAGTGGGACCTCGCTTACGGGAATATCAATACCCTTGAGCTGGGCAGACTGAACCCTGATATCGGCGACAGGTTCACCGCCCACTACCCTGTTATTTTCAAGACTGATATTTGCCCCCATGGCCTTGAGGATATTGATGACGCCAATCCTTGTCGGATTAATGCCAACATGCTGCAACAGAATATCAGAGCCCTCCGCAATGGAAGCACCAACCATGAAAAAGGCAGCCGAACTGATATCGGCAGGAACATCGATATGACAGGCTGTCAGGTTGCCGCCACCGGCTAGACTTGCCTTAGGTCCTTCTGTCTGCACGTCATAACCAAAGCCCCTCAGCATGCGTTCGGTGTGGTCCCGGCATGGCGCCGGCTCCGTGATTGATGTCTGACCTTTACCTGGGTCTGTGTATAGTGAAGCCAGCAGCAGGCAGGATTTAATCTGCGCACTCGCTACGGGAAGGTCGTAATTAATGGGTGACAGTGTTGCTGGCGCAATTTCAACAGGTGCAAATTCGCCCTCCCCTAATTCAATTTTGGCACCCATCTCCCGCAGTGGATTCGCCACCCTGCCCATGGGCCGTTGGGACAGTGATTCATCACCGATAAGCGTGCTGGAAAACTGCTGTCCTGCAAGCAACCCACACATGAGCCTCATGGCGGTGCCGGAATTGCCAAGATCAAGAGCTGTTTCTGGCTGCTGCAAACCGTTCAGCCCCACTCCCCTGATCGTCGTGGCCCCGTTGGTCACATCATCAATGGCAACACCCATTGCCCTGAAAGCTTTCAAGGTGGCCAGGCTGTCTTCGCCCTCCAGGAATCCCTCCACGGTTGTCACGCCGTCAGCTATAGAACCAAGAATAATGGATCGATGGGATATAGATTTATCCCCTGGCACTCTGAATGCACCGTCAAGGCGGCCGCCGGGCTGAACTGTAAAAACCAGGTCTGTCATATGCTTAAAATCAGGTTAACAAGAATTGAATGAGTGTCGAGTTTAAAGCTCAGGCAGAATTGTTGCCGCCCTTTTCAAAAAATTCCAGGAAACGCGCCCTCGACTTGTTGGCCCGTTTAAAAGTTTTCATCAGCTCATCAGAGTCTCCAGAGAGCAATGCTTTCCTGAGCCTCTGCAGGTCCTCAATATAGCTGTCGAGAATTTTTACGGTGGCTGGCCCATTCGTCATGAAGATGTCGTGCCACATCTGGGGATCACTTGACGCTATCCGGGTGAAATCACGAAAACCTCCGGCCGCATAGCGAAAAATTTCTTCGCTTTCCCCTTGCTGGGAAAGCGTATCCACCAGAGAAAATGCCAGAAGATGCGGCAAGTGGCTGGTAGCTGCCAGCACTTCATCATGCCTTTCAACTGTCATGGTTAGCACTTCAGCGCCCAGGGCTTCCCATAAAGAGGTGACAAGTTCGACCGCCTCTGTATCAGATTGCTCGAGAGGCGTGAGAATAACTTTCTTGCCCTGGAAAAGGTCTGCTGTTGAAGCAGAAAACCCACTGTGTTCAGACCCTGCAATAGGATGGCCTGGAATAAACCGCGCCGGTGTTTCTCCAAATACAGCTTCGGCTGCCTGAACAATCGCACTCTTCACGCTGGCTGCATCGCTTATGACCGCCTGTGCCGGCAGCGTCGGTTTTATTGTCTCCAGAACAGAATGCACGGTTAGTGAAGGGACAGTAAGAATTACCAAATCGGCATCTTCACAGGCAGTTGAAAGCTCTGTTGACCAAGAGGTGATCGCCCCGGCCTCCTGAGCTTGCTGGAGAACATCCTGCTTACGCCCTACTCCGACAATTTCTCCCGCAATATTGCGCGCAGAAAGCGCCCGGGCGATGGAGCCGCCGATAAGGCCCAGCCCGATAATGACAACTTTTTTATCCTTTAGCACATCGCTCATGATTTACTCGGCCGCTACCGGATATGACCCAAGCACTCTGAATTCCAGGGCATGCCTGGATAGCTCTTCAAGCGCTGCCCGAATATTGTCATCTTCGCAGTGCCCCTCAATATCAACAAAGAATGAATAGGACCAGGCTTCTTTTCTCGAGGGTCGAGACTCGAGCTTGATAAGGTTAACTGCATAGGTCTTGAATGGCTCAAGCGCATTGAATAGTGCGCCCGGTTCATTGTGTGTGGAAATGATCAGTGAAGATTTATCCCGGCCACCCTGAGCGTGAGTCTCCTCTTTTGCCAGCAAAACAAAACGTGTCATGTTGTCATGCACGTCTTCAATATTTCGCTCAAGAATGGAGAGTCCGTAAATGGAGGCAGCCGTCTCGCCGACAATCGCGGCAGCGCCCTCTTCACTTGCAGCTATCCGTGCAGCCTCCGCATTACTGGACACCGAAATTTTATCCATGATGGGATAATGTTCTTCCAACCAATTGCGACACTGCCCAAGAGATTGTTGGTGGGACACGATACGTTTTATCCCGGAACTGCTAGTTGCTTCACTGGCCAGGAGGCAATGCTCAATCCGCAGCATCACTTCCCCACAGATACTCAGAGAAGAATTGCCAAAACAATCCAGAGTCTGGGTGACAGAACCTTCGCTTGAGTTTTCAATAGGGACGAGGCCATAACTGCACTGGCCGGATTCAACTGCATTAAAGACAGCCGGAATTTCACCGACAGGGATAGTCGCCTGGTCACCGCCAAAAAATTTCAGCAATGCCGCGTGAGAATAGGTTCCTTCTGGGCCGAGGTAGGCGACGGGATCCGAAAGCGAAATATCATTCATCATCTCTCCCGGCCTCTTCTGCACCTTCTTCAAGGTCTTCGAGTTCTGCCGGTTCTTCGATCCTGGCAACACCCACCAGAGACTCACCTTCCTTGAGCTTGATCAGCCGGACTCCCTGCGTGGCCCTGCCCTGGGTGGATACTTCATCGGTGCGCGTGCGCACTAATGTGCCCTTGTCACTGATCAGCATAATCTCATCACCGGTGAAGACCTGAACGGCGCCTACGATCTGACCATTGCGTTCACTTGCCTGAATGCCGATCACGCCTTTACCGCCACGCCCCTTGGTAGGAAATTCCGTGACGAGCGTACGTTTACCATAGCCGTTTTCACTCACAGCAAGAATCTGCCCTTCTTCCTCGGGTATAATCATGTCGACCATGTGGTGCTCAGGTTCCAGGCGGATGCCCCTCACACCTCTTGCGGTCCTGCCCATAGGTCTGACATCACTTTCCTTGAACCGCACTGCCTTGCCAGAACTGGAGTAAAGCATCACGTCCTGTGAGCCGTCTGTGATGGCCGTTTTTACCAGCACATCTCCTTCTTCTAACTCGATGGCTTTCAGACCGGAACTGCGCTGACGCGAGAAATTCTCCAGAGGGGTCTTCTTAACGGTACCACTAGCGGTGGCCATAAAGATAAATTTGCCTTCCTCGTACACCCGGATCGGCAACATGCTGGTGATATTCTCCCCTTCCTCGAGAGGTAGAATGTTCACAATCGGCTTGCCTCTTGAAGTGCGGCTGGCCAGCGGCATCTGGAAGACCTTTATCCAGAACACCTTTCCTAAAGAGGTAAAACAAAGCAGCGTGTCATGACTGCTGGCAACCAAGAGGTGTTCAACAAAATCCTCCTCCTTGACTGATGCTGCAGCCTTACCCATCCCACCGCGACGCTGGGCCGCATAATCCGTGAGCGGCTGGCTCTTGGCATAACCACCGTTTGAGATGGTAACGACACGGTCTTCTTCTGTAATGAGGTCTTCTACTGTCAGGTCGTGCCTGGAGCTGGTTATCTCGGTACGGCGATCATCGCCGTATTCCTTGCTGATTTCCTCAAGCTCTCCCCGGATGACTTCCATCAGCCGATCCGTGTTGGAAAGTATTTCGATGAATTCAGCAATTTGCCTGATTAGTTCTTTGTAGTCATTGATCAGCTTTTCATGTTCAAGCCCGGTTAGGCGGTGCAGACGCAATTCCAGAATGGCCTGGGCCTGCTCTGGTGACAGACGGTAACCCTCGGACTGAAGCCCCAGCTCTTCAGGCAGGTTGTCAGGGCGGCAGGCATCGGGTCCCGCTTCAGCGAGCATTTCCTCAACGCCCGAGGAGTGCCATGTTCTGGACAGGAGTTTCTCCTTGGCCTCTGCCGAGCTGGGAGAACTCTTGATTAACTCGATGACTTCATCAATGTTGGCCAGGGCAACAGCCAGACCTTCGAGGATGTGCCCTCTCTCGCGGGCCTTGCGCAGCAGGTAAATTGTTCTGCGTGTAACCACTTCGCGGCGATGGCGAATGAAGGCCTCAAGCATTTCCTTGAGATTCAGCGTTTTGGGTTCGCCGTCTACAAGGGCCACCATGTTGATACCGAATACCATTTGCATGGAAGTCTGGGCATAGAGGTTATTGAGCACCACATCGGCCACTTCCCCCTTGCGCAGTTCGATGACAATACGCATGCCATCCTTGTCTGATTCGTCACGCAGCTCCGTTATACCCTCGAGCTTTTTCTCCTTTACCAGCTCCGCAATCCGCTCAATCAGCCTGGCCTTGTTCAACTGGTAAGGAATTTCGGTGACGATGATGCTCTGTTTGCCGGACTTTTCGTTTTCTTCAATATCGGCCCTGGCGCGAATATAGATTTTGCCGCGGCCAGTGCGATAAGCCTGGACAATTCCAGCCCGGCCTGAGATTAGTGCAGCAGTAGGGAAATCTGGCCCCTGGATATGCTCCATGAGGTCATCCACGGTAATCTCGGCGTTATCCATCAGGGCAAAACAGCCATTGATGACTTCGTTGAGGTTATGCGGCGGAATGTTGGTTGCCATACCGACGGCAATACCGGAGGAACCATTGACAAGCAGATTGGGCACGCGCGTTGGGAGAACATCGGGAATGAGTTCAGTGCCGTCGTAGTTTTCCGAGAAATCCACTGTCTCCTTGTCCAGGTCGGCCAGGAGCTCATGGGAAATCTTGTCCATGCGTATTTCCGTGTATCGCATGGCCGCCGCCGAATCACCGTCTACTGAACCGAAGTTGCCCTGCCCGTCCACGAGCATGTAGCGCATGGAAAAGTCCTGCGCCATCCTGACAATGGTTTCATAAACCGCTGAATCACCGTGAGGGTGGTATTTACCGATCACGTCACCGACGACGCGGGCAGATTTTTTAAAGGGCTTGTTCCAGTCGTTGGATAACTCGTTCATGGCGAACAGTACGCGCCTGTGAACAGGCTTCAGTCCATCGCGAACATCAGGCAGGGCTCTACCAACGATTACGCTCATGGCGTAATCGAGGTATGACTGCTTCATTTCACTTTCAATGGCAACTGACTGAATAGAATCTTTTTGATCGGTCATATTTACTTCTGTCCTGTCCGTTACAAAGGTTTTCTACTGTCCTATTAGCAGCATGAATTGCTGCACCCTGTTATCGATAATGTCGGTTAAGTAATGCTGAACGGTGTGCTGTCTTAAAATAAATTTTTCTTTAAGCGGGAAACGGAGAATCCTGGTTGTTTCCTGAAGGATATTAAGAAGCCCATTTGAAAGCACAATTCGAAAAGAGAAATCAGGCCAAAACAACCGGCTTCTCAGCCCCGGTTCTTTTCTGTTTTCGAAGCGAATTTCAGTGCAAATCATGATGCCTTTTTCAGTGTCTTTTTTGATGCTGAAAACCCGAAATTTTTGCTTTAAAAACAGGCATAAATACTACCAAAAAAAGGCCCGCATTAACAGCAAAACTACCTGTTTCAGGGAATAATCTGTATACTGCGTTTTCTGTAAATAATTGATTGAAAATCAGCTAATTATGTCATCGTCTGGAAGTCACCAGGAGTCCCGGGAAGCCGACTTTATCCTGCACCCAAAATGGCTCGTTCCAATGACAGAAAAAGGTCTGGTTTTAAGCGATCACAGCCTCGCTATTCAGGGTAATAAAATCGTTGCAATAGAGCCCTGCGAATCCCTCAAAAACACCTTTAAATCAGTCCGCGAAATCAACCTAGAAAATCACCTGCTGATTCCGGGCTTGATCAATGCTCATGGCCACAGCCCAATGACCCTGTTCAGGGGTTTTGCTGATGACCTTCCGCTGCAACCCTGGCTCGAAGAAAAAATCTGGCCGGCTGAAAGCCAGTGGGTCAGTGAAGAGTTTGTGCGTGATGGTGCAGCACTGGCGATTGCTGAAATGATGCGTGGCGGTACAACTGCCTTTACAGACATGTATTTTTTTCCGGACGAAATAGCCAAGCTGGCGGTTGATGCCAACATCAGGACAATGCTGGCCTCGCCGATACTGGATTTTCCAACTGTATACGCACAGGATGCAGACGACTATATTCGCAAGGCAACCGAGTTAAGCGACCGCTACAAGAACAACAATCATGTCCAGGTCGCGTTCGGCCCTCACGCCCCCTACACGGTGTCTGATACCCCCCTGCAGCATATCTCCACCCTGGCCAACGAACTTGATATACCAATCCATATCCACGTCCACGAGAATATCCAGGAAGTCGAGGACTCGGTCAGCAAATTAGGAAAACGCCCACTGGCAAGGCTCGAGGAGTTAGGTCTGGTATCCCAACTTCTGCAATGCGTGCATGCCACGCAGCTTGAGGACGCCGAGATCGCTCTTCTCGCAGAGGCCGGGGTAACGGTCATACACTGCCCCTCCTCCAATGCTAATCTGTCCAGCGGCAGCTGCCGTACACAGGACATACTCGACGCGGGAATCAACCTTTGTATCGGCACTGACGGCGCGGCCTCCAATAACGAGTTGAACATGATCAATGAAATGCGCCAGGCTGCCCTGCAGGGAAAAATCAGCGCCAGTCACGCCGAGGCAACCTCAGCCTGGGAAGTTCTCACCATGGCTACGGTCAATGGCGCCAGGGCACTGGGACAGGAAGAATCTCTGGGTACACTGGAAATAGGAAAACTGGCAGACTGCGTTGCTGTTGACCTGAATCATCTGAACACCCAGCCTGTCTATGACCCGGTCTCTACGCTGGTATACAGCGTCCAGTCACAACAGGTGAGCCATGTCTGGGTAGACGGAAAACTCAATGTAGAAAATGGTGAACTGTGTTCACTGGACACCGCTGAGCTTATTGCCAAGGCTCGCAGCTGGGCAAACAAGATCCAATAACCCTCTTAACAAACCCGTAATTTTTAATCGTCACGTTATGTCTAGAGAATCATCAGGCACTACTGCCAACATAGACCACTCCGAAATCAGCAAATTTGAAGCCCTTGCCAGTCGTTGGTGGGACCGCAACAGTGAATTCAAACCCCTGCACGACATCAACCCGCTGCGTATGCAGTTCATCGATGCCCAGCTCAATCTTGCCGAACAGACAGTGCTCGACGTTGGCTGTGGCGGCGGCATCCTGTCAGAGGCCATGGCACACCGCGGTGCAGTCGTTACCGGCATAGACATGGGGGAAGCCCCGCTTGCCATAGCCAAACTCCACCTGCTTGAGAGCGGTCTGACTATTGATTATCAGCGGGCCAACGCTGAGGACTTTGCCCAAAGCCATCAGGAGCATTTCAGCGTTATTACCTGCCTTGAAATGCTCGAGCATGTCCCTGACCCCTCCTCCGTACTTAAAGCATGCTATGACATGCTTGCTCCTGGGGGTCATTTATTTGCTTCCACCATCAACAGGAATCCAAAGTCCTACCTGTTTGCCATCATAGGGGCAGAATATTTGTTACGGCTTTTACCTAAAGGCACCCATGATTACGCTAAATTCATTAAACCTTCCGAGCTCTCCTCCATGGCGCGCAAGGCTGGGTTTGAACTGGATAAAATCACTGGTATGACCTACAACCCATTCACCCAGAAATACAAACTCGGCGACGATGTGGATGTAAACTACCTGATGTATTTTATAAAACCTGAGTAAGTGTTACACGTGGCGACAACAGTATTGTTTGACCTTGACGGTACCCTGCTGGACACAGAAAGGGATTTCACCCAGGTACTCAACAACCAGCTTGCCAGCCATGGCCTGGCTCCCGCCAGCGCGCTAGATGTTCGCCGCAATGTCAGCAATGGCGCACGCGCGCTTGTCTCGCTGGGCTTTGGTATAGACGAAAGTGACAGCAAATTTGAGGAATACCTTAACGAGCTCTTGGACCGCTACGAGATGCGCATTGCGCAAACGGAAAGCGTTCTTTTTCCTGGCATTGCCAACCTTCTGAGAGCACTTGATAAATCAGCCACAGCCTGGGGCATAGTCACCAACAAGCCAAGTCGTTTTACAGATCCTCTTCTGGAAAGTTTCAACACCCTGGAAACAAGCCAGGTGGTGATTTGTCCCGACCACGTGAGTAATAGTAAGCCTGATCCGGAAGGCATACTTCTCGCTTGTTCCAAGCTCTCATGCGATCCCGGTCAGGTGCTTTACGTAGGTGACCACCCGAAGGACGTGCAGGCCGCCAGTGCCGCAGGCGCCGTCAGTATTGGGGTGCGCTGGGGATATATACCGGTGGAGCATCCTATTGAGACCTGGAATGCTGACATAGTCATCAATCACCCCGATGAAATTCTAAATCACCTGTTGAAACAGTAACGCGGACGGAAGAGGCTATTGTTTATGTACGAGGCTCCAGCCAATTTGCTAGAGGATAAAGTCATATTGGTTACCGGTGCAGGCTCCGGTATCGGGAAGGCTGCGGCTATTGCTTATGCCAAAGCCGGGGCAACGGTAATACTCCTGGGCAAAACAGTCAGCAAACTTGAAGCTGTCTACGATGAAATTGAGTCGGCGGGCTGCCCCGAGGCCGCAATTACACCGGTTGACCTGGAAAGTGTCGGTGACCATGAGTATGAGACACTGGTTGCCGGTATCGACAGCGAATATGGTCGACTGGATGGATTGCTGAACAACGCCGGTTACATGGGCCCATTGATGCCCTTCCAGACCATGACACTGGAGCACTGGAACAAGGTACTTCAGATAAACCTCAATGCCGGTTTTGCATTAACCCGATATTGCTTTCCACTTCTGCAGGCAGCAGAAAATGGCTCGATTGTATTTACTTCTTCAACGGCCGGGAGAAAACCCTTTGCCTATTCCAGCGCCTACACGGTCGCCAAGCATGGCATCGAAACACTCGCCCAGGTGCTTTTTCTTGAACTGGAAAACACATCCAGCGTGAGGGTTAACACGGTCAATCCAGGCCCTTGCGCCACGGCATTGAGGCAGGCAGCCTACCCGGGAGAAGATCCGGCCACCCTGCCCCAGCCTGATGATCTGATGCCGGTTTACCTGTACCTGATGGGTGATGACAGTCTCAAGGAGAATGGTAGGCACTTCTCTGCGCAGGACTAGGTAAGCAATTCCTCGTGCTCATCAAGTTCAACATTGATGGCAAACAGCGTCTTTACCGGCTCAGACCCTGGCATTAACTCAAAACCAGAGGGCTGACAAAGCCCGTGTGCATCCCTGGTCGCCAGGATGACAAGTTTGAGCTCGCTGATATCAGGGTGTTCTATGACCGCCCGCATGAGCTGTTTGGCAAAACCGTGGCCTTGGAAGGGATCAAACACAAAGACATCGGCAGCCTAGTCAAAAACTGCCTTTTCTAAAGCCACCCTGACAAAACCCATCTGTTGTCTATCCAGATAAGCCCCAAAAAAAGAGTGAATTTTCTATTCTGGTATCAACGATTTCCCTAGGCCTGTCTTTGGCCTAGTATGAATCACTGAGAAATTTGTAAATCATACCGGTACCAAGACGTGATTTTTCTATTGAAATTTCAAGCTCCGTCATGGCCTTTTTCTTTTGCCGAGCTTCTTTCTTGACCCTGATGCAGGTTTTCGCGGCGGGAAGTATTTCAGTCCGGCCAGCCGATAAAGATCCTTGGTTTCCTTGGGACTTAGCTCACAGAACCTGCCGGCCTTGATATGACTCGGTATAAACACGCTGCCGAAACGCACACGCTTGAGTCGGCTGACCTTGACTCCCTGCGACTCCCAAAGGCGTCTTACCTCCCTGTTGCGTCCCTCCAAAAGCACAACGTGGTACCAGTGGTTCGCACCCTCTCCGGCAAAGTATTGTATGTCGGTAAACCGGGCTATGCCGTCTTCCAGCATCACCCCGTCATGCATACTCTGCACCATCTCAGGAGTAACGTCACCCAGCACCCGGACGGCATACTCCCGCTCGACCTGTGTTGAGGGGTGCATGAGTTTATTCGCCAGTTCGCCGTCGGTTGTAAAAAGCAGCAGACCGCTCGTATTGATATCGAGACGACCAATAGCCACCCATCTCGAATGTTTCAGCGGAGGCAGTTTGTCGAATACGGTTTTTCGGTTTTCGGGGTCATCCCGGGTACAGATCTCACCCAAAGGCTTGTTGTAGAGAAGGACGCGCTGGGAGACTTCCTTCGCCTCCTGGACGCTCAGTTTCTTCCCGTCCACATGAATGGTGTCGTCACGCCCAACCCTGTCACCCAGAGTCGCTACCGTGCCATTGACCTTGATGCGGCCGGCCTTGATCCAGGTTTCCATTTCACGGCGTGAGCCGTAACCGGCCCTGGCCAGCACTTTTTGAAGTTTTTCATCCACACTGATTTCTCACGAAATGTTCTTGGGAAATAAACTAGTGGGTCTGTTCAGATTCCCCGTCATCCGAATCTTCGGACAGGAATTCTTCAGAAGCCTCTTCTAAAGAAGTTTCGCTATCCTCTTTCGCGTGCAGCGCTTCTGCTGGCTCACTATCTGAAGATGCAGCGACTTCGGACTGGCTCTCAGTATCAGCAGCTTCGACTTTGACTACGACGCCGTCATCGTCCTCTTCTTCATCCCATTCCTCCTCAGGCTCTTCCTCCTGAATCCCCAGGATTTCTTCAATAGGCCGCGTACCAATGGCAGCAGCAAGCTCCTCTTCTTCATCGGCCACTTCATAATCGCCTTCAATTTGCTCGCCGGTTGGAAATTCGATGATGCGGCTTTCAGGCGCTTCATCTTCCAGTGACAGCTCGGGATCAAGCTCTTCCATATCCCTAATCTCAGCCAGTGGCGGCAGTTCATCCAAGCTTTTCAGGTTGAAGTAATCCAGGAACTGCTTCGTGGTGGCATACATGGCAGGCCTGCCCGGCACGTCACGATGACCCACTATTCTCACCCAGTCTCTTTCCATCAGCGTCCTGATGATATTGGTGCTGACGGCAACGCCACGAATTTTTTCTATTTCGCCGCGAGTAACCGGCTGGCGATAGGCAATGATGGAAATAGTCTCCAGCAATGCGCGTGAGTAGCGCTGAGGTTTTTCTTCCCAAAGCTTGCCAACCCATTCGCTGTACTGCTGCTTCACCTGGAAGCGATAGCCGGACGCGACTTTTTTTAACTCAAACCCCCTGGCCTCACAGTCTTCTTCGATTTCTTTCAGGGCGGCCTTTAGTTGATCCGGTTCGGGTCTTTCCTTTTCAGAAAAAACCTCGGCAATCTTGCTCATCGGCAGCGGCTTGCCTGCTGCCATCAGCAAACCCTCAATGATCTGCTTGGTTTCAACGCCGTTATCCTTAGAGGGGGAATTTTCACTCATGTTGTGCGCGCCTTGATATGAATGGGGCCAAAGGGTTCGCTCTGGGCTATTTCCACCAGGGCCTCCTTGATCAGTTCCATGATGGCCAGGAACGTGACCACGACGCCCATGCGCCCCTCATCCTTTCTTAGGAGCGAGAGCATCGGCGTAAACTGGTTATCTGAAATGGTCAGCAGAATCTGTGACATTTTTTCACGGGTCGACAAGCTGTCCCGCTGAATATGATGATGCTCAAAAAGGTCAGAACGTCGCAATACAGTAGCAAAGGCCTGGAGAATTTCCTTCAGGTCTACTTCGGGCTCAGGTATTTCTCTTTCCAGCTTCGGTGCCTCGGCACTGGCCAGGTGGATATCCCTTTCCAGACGCGGGTATTCGTCCAACTGTTCTGCCGCCTCACGGAAACGCTCGTACTCCTGAAGCCTTCTGATCAGTTCTGCTCTTGGATCTTCCTCTTCCTCGTCTTCCTCTGAGGTCCGCGGTAACAGGATGCGGGATTTGATTTCAGCCAGCATTGCCGCCATGACCAGGTATTCTGCCGCCAATTCAAACTGGGCCGCTTCCATTAACTCAACGTAGGCAATGTACTGGTCGGTGATTTCAGAAACGTTGATGTCCAGAATGTCGATATTCTGGCGCTTGATAAGGTACAGCAGCAAGTCAAGCGGACCTTCGAATGCCTCCAGGAAGACTTCCAGAGCATCGGGCGGGATATAAAGATCTTTGGGCAGGTTTGTGACGGCCTCACCGGCTACGTAGGCAAATGGCATTTCTTCCTGCTCGGCTTTTTGCTGCCTGGCGACTACCAGCAGGCTGACACGGTCCTGGACATCCTCCAGGTTATCTTCTGCCGCCTGCTCAGCAACAGGATCTGCCGGGTGCTGTTCGTCCAGACTTTCAGTCTGTTCGTTGTCGCTTTCTGTCATCGGTAATTCAGCCCCATAGCCTGGCGGACATCTGACATGGTTTCTCTTGCGACTTCCCTGGCTTTCTCAGAACCTTCGGAAATCACAGATTTGACCATCAGTATATTATCTTCTAGCTGGTTTGCTTTTTCACGAATCGGTTCTATCTCGTTAATGATGGCGTCTGCTACAGGCTTCTTGCAATCGATACAGCCAATGCCTGCACTTCTGCAACCTTCCTGGACCCAGTTGCAGGTTTTTTCATCAGAATAAACCTGGTGAAACTCCCAGACCGGACACTTGTCCGGATCGCCTGGGTCGGAAAGCCTGACGCGTGACGGGTCAGTAGGCATGGTCTTGATCTTTTGCGCTATGTCATCGTTTTCATCACGCAGGGAGATAATATTTTCATAGGACTTGGACATCTTGCGCCCGTCAAGTCCAGGCATCTTGGCCGCCTTTGTGAGAAGTGACTGGGGCTCGGCAAGGATCATTTTGCCACTGCCTTCAAGATAGCCGAACAGGCGCTCCCTGTCGCCTATGGAAATATTCTGCTGCTCCTGCAGCAGCGCCTGGGCTCTTGCAAGGGCTTCAGCGTCCCCTGTTTCCAGGTAGGCCTTGCGCAGGTTTTTATAAAGACTTGCCGCCCTTTTTCCCATTTTCTTGATAGCTGCTAGGGCATTTTCCTCGAAATCAGGTTCGCGCCCGTATAGGTGGTTAAAACGTCTCGCCACTTCACGGGTCAGTTCGACATGTGCCACCTGGTCCGCACCAACGGGCACATGGCCAGCCCGGTAAATCAGGATATCGGCGCTCTGCAGCAAGGGGTAGCCAAGGAAGCCATAGGTGCTGAGATCCTTGTCCTTCAGATTTTCCTGCATATCCTTGTAGCTTGGCACTCGTTCAAGCCAGCCCAGGGGCGTCATCATGGAGAGCAATAAATGGAGTTCGGCATGTTCCGGGACCTTGGACTGGACAAACATCGTCGCCGTACTCGGGTTGACACCGACGGCTAGCCAGTCGATCACCATGTCCCAGATATTGTCTTCAATGATCAAGGGATCGTCGTAATGCGTGGTCAGGGCGTGCCAGTCGGCGACAAAGAAAAAGCACTCGTATTCGTGCTGCAGTTGGGTCCAATTTTTGATGACACCGTGGAGATGTCCGAGGTGCAGGCGACCGGTTGGCCGCATGCCTGACAGCACTCTCTGCTGCGAATTCACAGAGCTCAATGATTACTCCATAGCTCAGATTAGTACCATTAAATTATACCTTCAAATCCGGGTATCCAGCTACAGATTACTGCCCGGAATATAGCTTTCTTCTGGTTATTCGAAGGGGGCCGGATCGGCCTTCCCTATTCTGAGGACCTCGGGAGCCTCATCTTCCAGGCTGACCACTGTTGTGGCTTCAAAACCACAAAATCCGGAATCAATAATCAAGTCAACTTTATTCGCGAGGCTGTCACGGACATGCTCAATATCCCCCACTGGATCTGTCTCGCCCGGCATGATGAGGGTGCTACTGAGAATCGGTTCATTGAGTTCTCCAAGCAGCGAAGTTACGACGGGGTGATCCGGAACACGGATCCCTATAGTTTTTCGCTTTGGATGCAGCATAAGTCTGGGCACTTCTGATGTTGCCCTGAGAATGAAGGTATAGGCGTCCGGGGTAAATGCTTTCAGCAGCCTGTAGTCTGTGTTGCTAACACGGGCATACGTGGCCAGCTCAGACAGGTCGCGGCACATGAGGGTAAAGTTGTGATTTTTATCAAGCTGGCGAATCCTGGTGATGCGCTGCAGCGCCGCCTTGTCCTGTAAGTGGCAGCCAAGCGCATAGGCGGAGTCGGTCGGATAGATAATTACGCCGCCTTGGCGCAATACGTCAACTGCCTGCCTGACAAGCCTCAGCTGGGGGTTCTCGGCATGAATCTCCAGAATTCGGGTCAATTGAATTATCTCTGCGCGAAAAAAGACAGGCTAGCCTACCACGGGGAGACTGGAGACAACGAAATCTTTTGATTCAGGCTATAATTAGGACCAGGAGCAATTACCCATCCAACTATACTTCCCCTCTATATGAAACAACTCATTGATTACATTCCCCTGGTCGCCTTTCTTATTGTCTACAAGATGGAGGAAAGGATTGTCAACATTGCCGGTTACGAATACACGCTCGGCGGCATATTCAGTGCGACCGAGGTGCTCGTTACGACATCCATACTGGTTTATGGAAGCATTTTCCTGGTGAATAAAAAGCTCAGCCGCACCCATGTCTTTTTACTGTCCGCGGTCGTGATTTTCTGCACCTTTACCTTGATATTTCGTGAAGAGGCCATCCTCAAGTGGAAGGCTCCCGTTGTTAACTGGATTTTTGCCGTTGTCTTTATTGTCAGCCAGTATGTCCACAAGGAAAACATGACACAGCTGATGCTCGGTCATGTCGTGGAACTGCCGGCAGCACAATGGAAAAAACTCAATTTTGCCTGGGCCGGCGCTTTTGCCTTCCTGGGTTGCGTCAACCTTTTCGTGGCATTCACTTTCCATGACTACTGGGTGGACTTCAAGGTATTTGGCAGTATGGCCATCCTGCTGATATTTTCCATTGCCCAGATGTTCTACCTGTGGCCTTACATCGAGGAGCAGGAGAAGCGTGAGCAGAAAGAATCGGCAGAAATGCAGGATCCTGCTGCGGAATAATTATTGCCCGATCGCTATTCGGTCAGTGGTGTTTTGAGGTCAGGAAACAGTAGGTCCAGGCTTTGATTCCAGGAGTAGACCCTGTCGGCTTTTCTTTCCAGGAAAGCCTTGGCATTCCCTTCTATTGTTATTGAGTTGATTGTATCGCCGACACGAATCTGCCTGATGATTTCTTTGCCTGAGTGAATCAGTCCAAAGACGGAATGCAGCCCGTTGAGATGTGGCGTGGCTTGGTGGGTGATAAAGAATTGACTGCCATTGGTGTCCGGTCCCGCATTCGCCATGGACAGGATACCCAGCTGGTTGTGACGCAGACGAATTTCATCTTCGAATGAATATCCGGGACCACCTGCACCGTTTCCCATTGGGTCGCCGCCCTGTGCCATGAAATCCTCAATTACACGATGGAAGGTCAAGCCATCGTAGTAGCCACGTGTCGCCAGGTTGACGAAATTTGTAACGGTCACTGGCGCTACCTGACGGTACAGGAGAAATTCCATTACTCCCCTGTTCGTATCAACCAGTGCATAAAGCTCATTGGGGTCTTTGTCTGGTACCACTTGGGCCAAAGTGGAACTCAGTGGCAGCATGCAGGTCAGTACCAGGCATTTGTGGGCCCAGGAGAGAATCAGGTTTTTCAATATAGTCATGGGGTTCCTTGATCAGTAACTATGTTAACCAGGGTTATATTTCTGGAGCATGATTATACTGAATTCCAGGGCGATATAAGCAGCGGAATATTAGTCCTGCCTTAAGTAGCGCATGATTTCAGTCACAAGGGGTTTCATGAAAAATGCTTTTCCCGGCATGATTGCCACGGTATGCCCGTCCGCCTCCAGCTGGTTTTTTACCACCGGCCCCACTGCAGCCACACAGGCCTTTTGCAGCCCGGTGCTTAATTCCGCTTCCAGCTCATGCTTTCTGGCCACCTGCACCAGACGATGGTACTGGGGCTGGGAGGTAAACGTGATGACATCAATCTTCCCCCGGTTCAGCGAGTGTATGAGATCAACCACCTGGTCAGCTTCAGATTCATCGGCATAAATATACGGGGCTACCTGATCAACATCTGCTCGCCTTGAGGCAAGGTAATTCATTAATTTAAGGTTCGGATCCTGTCCATATAACTGCACGCCAACCTTTAATCCCACAAGCGGCAGGTTCTTCAGGGTTTCAATCACGCCATCAGTTGTTGGTGCCAGGGCCTTGATGTCGGCCCTCAGACCGAGGCTGCGCAGCACTCTCTCGGGTTTCGGGCCCCTGCAGAGAGTCCTTGCCCTGGATAGCGCCTGGATGAAGTCATCCTTGAGTGCGTTTTTATCCGCGAGAGCCAGTAATCTACTGAGCCCTTCACCGGTAAGAATGACGAAATAGGTTGGGGTAATGCTGATAAAACGCTGTATCCACTGTAAAACCGGCTCCCGGTTTGGGGCGTCATAAATGGCGACTAGTGGGACTTTCAGGACGGTCGCACCCCGTCGCTCCAGCAGCCTGGCCAGAACATCGAGCTGCCTGGTTTCAGGTATCGCAATGGCCCTGCCAGCCAGGCTTGTTGCTGTTGCACTGTCCATGAAAAGGAATTACCTGTTGAGAGTCAGAATTTGGTGATTTCGGTGATCCGGCACATATTTGTTACCGTAAGTGTTACCAAATCTTTACTTCTCAAAAAAATACGTTTGAAAGCAGGTTTAATGCCCCTATATTGGAGTAAAGCAGTTTAAAAATGACCTTATAGAAGTAACAAAACTTAAATATTATTGGGAAATTCAAATATTATGTTACTTTTTTAGTAACACTATGTTACCATAGCGATGCGTTTCCACAAGAGGCGCACCAAACATCTAAACTTTCTTACAAGGAGACACCTGATGACAGTCATATATAAGTATGCTGATGCTGTAGAAGAAGTTGCAGTGGGCACACTGAGTACACTTGCTATATTGGCAGTACCAGTGCTGATCATTATCGCCTCTGTCTAATTCCTCACAGGAATATAACAGCAGAGATGATTGGCTAGGTTCCCGCCTCCCCCAGGCAAATCAAGTCATTCATTAAAAAATCCCCCAACAGTTGCGGCCTGAATCCAGGTTTCCCCCTTTACCTTGCTAACAGGCCGCGACTTTTTAACCCCTTTTATCTCCCTAACGAGCCGTAATCCTGTCTACAAAGTTGCATGGCCGGTGACGTGAATCCAGTTGATCCTTGATGATGCCCTCCCAGGCAGTTTTACAGGCACCGGTCGAGCCCGGCATGCAAAATATAACAGTATTATTGCTGAGACCTGCAAAAGCCCTGGACTGTATAGTAGAAGACCCTATTTCGGTATAGGACAACTGCCGGAACAATTCACCGAAACCATCAATTTTGCTCTCCAGTAATGGGGTCAGGGCAACAACCGTGTTGTCGCGCTTGGTAAAACCGGTTCCACCCGTTGTCAGCACCGCATGAATATCATCGTCCTCAATAAGGGATTTCACCAGTGACTTGAGATCGTCAACATCATCCTTGCAAATATGCTTCTGGCTCAGGATATGCCCTTCACCTTTCAACGAATCAATAAGGTACTGACCCGAGGTGTCATTTTCCTCGGTCCGGGTGTCTGAGACTGTGACCACTGCGATTTGCAGTGGGACAAATTCTTGCATGGGTTTGTTACCTGACACAACACTGCTCCTTCAGCAAGCGAATAGCCGCTGTTTCTGGAAGGTTTTTTTAATGGATAAAATCAAGATAGCTGGGGTAAAACTTCACGAAAACGTGTGACCGAGAGAGGAAGAATTGCTCGTTAGCCGCCTGTCATATTCATGAAGCGAACTAGCTGCGGTTCGTCCTTGTCGTAAAAATAATGCCTCACCGGCTTAAGGTCCATGGCTTCAACGATATGTTGCTTAAGAATTTCGTCGTTGCCTGGATTGGTCCTGATCACCTTTCTCAGATCCATGGAATGCTCATTACCAAGACAAAGCAGCAACCTGCCTTCCACAGTAACTCTGACCCGGTTACAGGTATCGCAAAAGTTATGACTGACAGGCGATATAAAGCCGATTCGCGTGTCATGCCCGCTGACACTGTAATATCGGGAAGGACCGGCCGTGGTCATGGGAATAGCCTCAAGGGAGTATTTTCCACTGATGATATCCCTGACTTCCTCGTTGCTGACCATTGTGTCCAACCGCTCATGATCTGAAACGTCACCAAGCGGCATTTCCTCGATGTAGGCAATATTGATTCCTAGACTCATGGCATATTCAAGCAGGTCAACGATCTCATGGTCATTGCGTCCCCTGAGTATCACTGAATTAAGCCGGATGGCTTTAAACCCTGCATCCACCGCTGCAACCAGGCCACGTTTAACCTTTTCCAGATTGCCGGTACGCGTCATCTGGTGAAAACGCTCCGCATCGAGGCTGTCGAGGCTGATATTGATTCTGCTTACCCCTGCCTCTTTTAAAGGCACAGCCAGTTTCTCCAGCTGGGAGCCGTTAGTCGTCAAAAGCAGTTCCTTGAGACCAGGCAGCTGACCGATTTTCTCAATCAGGCTCATCACATTTTTCCTTACCAGGGGCTCTCCGCCAGTCAGGCGAATCTTGTCAACGCCAAGTTCTGTAAATACCCTAGCTACCTGGAAAATTTCCTCCAAACTCAGCACCTGCTGCCGGGGCAGAAAGGTCATGTCTTCAGACATGCAGTAAACGCAGCGGAAGTCACAGCGATCCGTTACCGACAGGCGAACATAGTCGATATGACGACCATGTTTGTCGATTAATTTGGCTGCTTCTGTCACGTTCGTTGATCCTATAAAAAGCCTGATTTTTTTAAGGAAATAAAGGACTTAATAGGTTAACCGGGCGGCCATGATACAGGAATATGCATTCATTAAGAAACCGGACTTGCGCCTATTTCACAATGTCGGGTCTGCCCGGTGATTTGGCACCTTCCAGCCAGGCTTTACCCTCGGCATAGAGTTTTTCCACTTCCGGCCCTTTCAACCCGGGCAATCCGCCCTTTGCCACGGCATAGCCAATCTGCGATTGCAGATAAGCCAGGTGCTGATAACCCACTGGAAAACTTTCAAGGATATTTTCATCAAGCACCAGTGTTGCATTGGGGTCCACTACATCCAGCCTGTCCTTCTCGTAAATAGGCTGCCTGCGCACCATTCCCCATTTGCCTTCCCGCTTTTCAAAGAAATCGTAGAATCTGCCGATACAGACCACGTCGACAATCACATCATGCACCGGCGCCCGCTGGTTTATGGTCATTTTCGTCTGGGAGACAGCCCTATCCCCCTCAACATCACAGGTAAATCCGCCGTGAAAATGAATAATACTGACACCTTTTTCGAATCCTTCGCGACGGGCGCGGATAAAATCCGCAGATGGCGCCTGGAACCAGGTAGCGCACATGAAACCGTCTTCATGCCAGCACTCGGAAAAACGCTCCCAGTTGCCTGAATCACTGAAAATGGCCCAGTTATCAACAAGTTCCCGAATTGCCCGTTTATCGGCTATGACCTGCTCACTCATAGTGCTCCTCCTATAAAGCCTGCGACCGCTGTTGCGATGGTTTCTACCCTTGAACAGCGACACATGGTAAATAAACAGTCATCAGCCTGTAGTTTAGCGCGCAAGGCAGACAAAAGGGAAAGACTGCATGAACTAGGTAAATTTGCTATCTTAGCCGCCTCGATTTTAGACCCGGAGTGTTTAAGAAGTATGATTATTGATTGCCATGGCCACTACACCACTGCCCCTGACGAACTCGGCGACTACAGGGACGCACAGAAGGAAGCTTTGAAAGCGGATCCGGCCCACCAAGGCGAAAAAGGAACCATCAATATCACTGATGACCAGATCCGGGAAAGTCTCGAAAACAGTCAGCTAAAACTGCAGCGCGAAAGAGGCACTGACAGCACTATCTTTTCTCCCCGCGCCTCCTGGATGGGGCCTCACATTGGCAACGAATGGACCAGCAAGTACTGGACCGAACACACCAATGAACTGATTTACCGCGTCACCCAGCTTTACCCAGACAATTTTATTGGGGCCTGTGCCCTGCCCCAGAGCCCCGGCGTGGATCTCTCCAACTGCGTCACTGAACTGGAACGCTGCGTCAATGAATTCGGCTTCGTCGGCTGCAACCTGAACCCTGATCCCTCGGGCGGCAAATTTGACTCCCCTCCCCTGGGTGACAGGTACTGGTACCCGATTTACGAAAAAATGGTAGAGCTGGAAGTGCCGGCCATGATTCATGTCAGCGGTGCCTGCAACCCTGCATTTCATTCAACCGGCTCCTACTACCTGAGTGCCGATACAACGGCATTTATGCAGCTGATGCAAAGCACCGTGTGCCAGGATTTTCCCACCATCAAATTTATTATCCCCCATGGCGGTGGCGCTGTTCCCTATCACTGGGGTCGATTCCGCGGTCTTGCTGATATGCTCAAACTTCCGCCTCTGGGCGAACTGTTAATGAACAACGTTTATTTTGATACCTGTGTGTATCACCAGAAAGGTATCGATATGCTGCTCAACGTAATCGATAACAAGAACATTCTCTTCGCCTCGGAAATGGTCGGAGCTGTAAGGGGGATAGACCCTGAATCCGGTCACTATTTTGATGACACCAAGCGCTACATCGATAATGCTTCCATTACTGATGAGGAAAAAGCCAATATCTTCGAGCATAATATTCGGAAAGTCTTCCCTCGACTCAAGGTCTGAGTACAGAAAAAAAGAGGCTTCGGCCTCTTTTTTAATCCGTAATAAAACTGGCAATAAAAAATGAATCAGGTCCCAGCAGCCAAAAAGAAAAAACCGCTGTTTACCGTCATCGCTGTCGGCTGTCTGCTTGTCGCCTCTATCCTGTTTTATCTTTTCTACGGCCGAATCAATGGTGGAGAAACCTTGGATGGATACGGCGGACTGGGTATCTCCCTGTCTTTCACTGCGGCCCTGTTACTCAACGGCGTCATACTCGGGCAAATAGCACTGTTCAGGGGAGAGAAACCGGCAGCTTTTCCGGCACTGGTCCTGGCCTGCAATTTGGCAGGGGCAATATTTCTGCTTTTACAGCTGGGCACATGAAAATAGAGACGAACAGTTTGGCAACCTTTGTAATCCTAATCAGCGCGGGGCAAGTGGATCATGCCTTTGCAGAAAACTGTTGGCGTTAACACAGCTTTTCGCGGTTGAAAGAATCAGTCGAATCAGGGAGCTGGTTGATGATTGCCGCAGGCAAAAGGCACCCGCTGAATTTATCACAGCATTGTCTTTATTTAGTGATGAATAAATCACCAGGTAATTTCTTCCAGTCTTGGTAAAGGTAAGTTTACAGCCGTATAACCGCATACGACCTTATCTGGCATAATTCGCAGCATGAAAGCACTTTTATCCAAAATTCGTCACCTGGCTGCATCACTGCTGCTTTTTAGTACGGTCTCGCCATTTGTCTTTGGCGGGCAAGTGTCGATAGCGGTTACCAGTAATTTTGATTTCACCAGTGAATCCCTTAAAAAAGAATTCGAATCCAGAAGTGGGCACGAAATAAAGCTTACTCACGGCACCAGCGGCCAGCTGTTCGACCGAATTATGGGCGGGGAACAGTTTGATCTTTTTTTATCTGATGATATCCAAAGACCTTCCACACTTGAAAGCAGCGGCCGAAGTATTCCCGGCTCGAGATTTACCTATGCATTGGGCAAGCTTGTACTTTGGAGTGTCAATTCTAAACAGCTAAATGAAAATACACTGCTCAATCGTGATTTTGAATTACTGGCTGTGACAAACCCAAGGCTATCCCCTTACGGCCACGCTGCTGAGCAATTCCTCTCACATCTCGAATTGTGGGACAGCCTGCAGGAGCAGATCGTGATGGGACCAAACATCGGACAGACTTATCACTTCGCCATCAGCGGGGACGTTGATATGGCTCTCATACCGTTCTCACAAATAGTCTATGGCCGGTACTTACAAGCAGGCACTTTTTGGACCGTACCCGAATTCTATTACTCACCGATAGAACAGCAAGCTGTACTACTCACTGATAATAGTGCAGCAGTGGCGTTTCTAGATTTTCTAAAAGGAAATACCGGCAGGCAAATCATATCTGCCAACGGTTTTAACCTGCCAAAATGATTGCCGCTGCAGATCTGACCGCATTCTTTCTCACGATCAGGCTCGCCCTGGTGTCAACCCTGATACTATTCCTGATTGGAACCCCAGTTGCCTGGTGGCTGGCAAGAACCCGGTGGTCAATGAAGTTTATAGCCGAGGCCGTTATCGCACTCCCCCTTGTGTTGCCGCCTACTGTACTCGGGTTCTATTTATTATTACTCCTAGGCGCAAACGGCCCATTGAATGCACTGACCGGTGGAACACTCGCGTTTAGTTTTACCGGCCTTGTCCTAGGCTCGGTCATATATTCAATGCCCTTCGTGATTCAGCCTTTGCAGGATGCTTTTCGGGCAGTTGGCAACAGGCCCCATGAGGTTGCGGCAACCTTGGGCGCGACTCCACTGGACAGGTTTATCTCCATTACACTGCCCATGGCTCGTCCTGGTTTTCTCACCGCCGGCGTCCTTGGCTTTGCTCATACCCTAGGAGAATTCGGTGTTGTGCTGATGATAGGCGGCAATATCCCTGGAGAAACCCGAGTGCTTTCTATAGCGATCTATGACCATGTTGAAAGCCTGAATTATGCTAGCGCTCACTGGCTCGCAGGCGCCCTCCTAGTTCTTTCATTCATCATGCTTGCTGGGGTCTACGCAATAAACCGACATTTCCGGGTGATGAAACTATGAGCCTGGACGTCATCTTCACACTGAGGCGCCGGGAATTTAACCTGGATATCAATCTGAAAGTACCTGATGAGGGAGTCACCGCCATTTTTGGCCCCTCCGGGAGCGGTAAAACCACATTGCTTAGAGCAATAGCCGGCCTTGAAAGAATTCCCGGCGCTTATATCCGCTTCAGGAAAGACCTTTGGCAAAACGAAGACACCTTTATACCCGTCCAAAAAAGAAACGTCGGCGTTGTATTTCAGGTGCCCAGACTGTTCAGTCACCTGGATGTGAGGGGAAACATTGAGTATGGGTACAAACGTGTTACAAAAAAACATCAACGCATTTCACTCAATGAAGCGATTGAGTTGTTGGAGATAGATCATCTTCTGGGTCGAAATCCTGTTGAGCTTTCAGGCGGTGAGCAGCAGCGAGTTGCTATCGCACGCACGCTGGCAGCCAGTCCTGACCTGCTTCTCATGGACGAGCCGCTTTCTTCCTTGGATAGCAAGTTGAAACTTACAATACTGCCCTACCTCGAAAAGCTACAAAGAACCCTAGAGATACCTATCATCTATGTCAGTCATTCCACTGATGAGGTGGCCAGGCTTGCAAAGCAGCTAGTGATCCTTAAAAATGGAGAGATTCTTGGGCATGGCCGCATCGAGGATATGCTAACCAGGCTTGACCTGCCCCTCTCACATCGCAGTGACGCCGAGGCGCTACTTTCAGCGACGGTGATCGACACAGATACCGATTTTGGACTGACTCGGCTGGATGTAGATGGGAATGTCGTTACAGTGACCGGTACCAATCTCACTGAAAATGACCTTGTAAAATTACGCATCGCTGCGCATGATGTCAGTTTAACCCTGGACAAGCAGTCGGGCACTTCCATTCAAAACATTCTGCCAGTCACCGTCACTCAAATAGAAGAAGAAAACTCGGCTCAGACACTGGTCAAGCTCTCACTAGGCAGTCATTTCCTGCTTGCCCGCATAACGCGAAGAGCGGTGCAGGATCTTGACATCACCCTAGGCAAAAATCTCTACGCCCAGATCAAGTCCGTCGCTGTCCTTTCCTAATAAAAATTTCAGACAAAAAAAAGGAGGGCTTTTGCCCTCCTTTTTTTTGCCTCGCTTTTAGAAGCGCATTTCAAGTCCCAAGCCCCATTCTCTAGGAGCGTCAACACCTGAAAAATCAAACTGCCAGATGCTATCCATAAATCCTGAATTCAAGAATTTCTCTTCAGTTATGTTATTAACAAAAGCAGTTAAAACCCAATCAGCGTTATTTGGCTGATAGACGGCACGAGCATTCCAACGCCAGATATCGCCAGCGGGGGAGCTACCACCTCCATAAACATCCTGCCTGAAATTGGGGATGCTTGAACGCCAAAAATCACCAAAGTAGTTCCCAGATAGACGAGTAGTTACATTACCTTCAAAAACATTCCAGTTGTAATCTGCATATATTGCATACGTCTCGTCAGGAGCTCCACCAAATGCTGTCTCTTCGGTGAGCTGGGCTCCGGGTTTTAAGTTAACGTATTTGGTGTCCAGCCAGCCTAAATTAGCGCCAAGCTGTAAACTGTCATTAACGTAATAAGTAACCTCTAGCTCTAAGCCCTCTGCTTCACCGTCTGAGGCATTTGCGGTAAATACTTCAGTAATTGGATCGCCAGTGGCCCTGTCTACCGTTGAGAAAGCTGCCTGAATATCAATCCAGTCAGTCATGAAATAGGTAGCATTGACACGTAATGTGCCGTCTAGGAAGTCACCTCTAATACCAAATTCCGTATTCTCGATAGTTTCTGGAGAAAACGGTATCTGATTAATACCGAGTGAATCAGCAATTGAGTCTATACCACCAGAGTTGAATCCCTCGGTGTAGCTAGCATAGATCATGACGTCATCATTGATATCGTAACTAGTCGCAAATTTCCAAGTTGTCTTGCTGAAATCCGATTCAATGAGGGAAGCAGGATCTACGTCCACCCTGACAGCGCCCTCTGGATTCGCAAAGCCTCTATCCCATATGGCTGGGCGAGCTTCAACCTGACCAGCGGCCACAGCTGCCTGCACAAGTGTGTTCCAGTTACGGTTGGCCTGCTCGTGTCTACGGAATCCAACTGTTACGTCCCAGGCATCATTGAAAAAGTAAGTGAACTCACCAAAAATTGCATCACCATTTACCTCTTCGCGCGCGCCCCGGTCATGAGCTGGGCTTGCAGCATTAAAACCTACTACAGTCGCAAACAACGGTACCCATGAATTGAATGCAGTGCATGGTCTGGGCCAACCCTCAATAGTGTTTGGATCAAGGTTTGGATTTATTGTTGGAAACTGTCCATTACCGCTCGCAATGGAGGGGTTTTTGTTTGGGTCTGATGAGCTAAAGTCAAAACCATAGTCGGCCGGAGTCTTTTGGCAAGTTGGGGACGCCAACACATCATCATAACTAAGTGTCTGAGGTATGCCTGCGTTGATGGTTTGGAAAAGCCCAAAGGGTACAGGTGGACCGCCGACTACACCGCCTGCACCACCACCCCATCCCTCAGGGAAGTTCCAGTCCGAGTGAGAGAATTCAGTGGCACGTGAAAGTGTTTCCTGATCCCAATCAAAGTAACCAACTACAGCCGAAAAGTTGTCGTAATCAAAGTTAACCTGAAACTCATGACTAGTGAACTCACGGGATGCAACGTCATAGTTTGTAAAAAAGTTAAATTCAGAACCGGCGTAATCGGTCCATAATTCATCATCAATTTCTGTATTTGCGTAGATATACTTAACAGAAATGGTGTCATTAACTGTGTAGTCTATCGTCAGATTTTGGGAGTCTAACTTGATGTTATCCGGGCTAGTCATTGCCTTGGTGCTCTGATAGTCATCTAACTGTCCACCAGGGAAGCCGCCTACCTGTGAAAGGTTGTTGAACCCTCTACCTCCTGCTGCAAGGCTTGCAATATCATAGGCCTCGGCTATACCAACTTGCCATCCAAAGCGTTGTGCGACTATAGGGTTGATAAAAGTCTGAACCCCTGCAGTTGTTTGCAGCTGTTGATCCTGCTGCTGGATATATCGAACGCTCAACTGATCAGTTGGCGTCCACAGGATGTCTCCACGTACGGTCTGGTTCTCGAGTTCCCCATGTTTTTGGCCGGTAGTCACACTTTCGACATATCCATCCTTATCATAACTGGCAATAGTCCATTTTGTTTTGAGGGTGTCTCCTAAGGGAATATCAACTGAACCACTAACATCACGCCTGTCAAAAGAACCCGCCTGAACTAACAATCGCCCACCAAACTCTTCTGCCGGCTTTCTTGTGTATACCATTAGGGAACCGCCAGTAGAGTCACGACCAACAAGCGTTCCCTGTGGTCCACGCAAAACTTCTACTCTTTCTAGCTCTACAAACTGCCTCTGCAAAAGGCCAACCTGTGCTACCTGCCAAACCCCGTCAACGTATGTACCCACCCTTGGTATACCGCGCATCTGAAAGTTGCCATTTGCTGTGCCGCGACCTCCACCATAAATAAGAACGTTCGGTACATTAGCAGTCAAATCTTGAGCATTTTCGATATTTTGGACAGCCAGCGCTTCCTCGCTCAAAGCAGTTACAGCAAGAGGAGTATCTTGCACACTGGTTTCACGTCGAGTTGAGGTAATGACAATCTCTTCAAGTGCCGGCGCATCTTGAGCAACCACAGTGCCGCTAGCAAATCCAGCCTGTACAGCAATCGCTGTGCATACAGCTATTTTCATTTTAGTTAATTTCATGAACCCCCCTTTATTAAGGTATCTGAATTTATTTAAGGTATCTGAACTTATTATAGGTGACAGGCTAGTTAGCCTATTTCGCAGTTAATATTTCTTAATATCGATCTGGAAAATTGGACTCAGAAATAAGATAAACCAAATTAGCGCTCGAGGATTGTAAATTAATATGTAATAGGTTTATTTATTGATAGGTGATAGGTTTTTTTTATGTATTTTTCTTAAAGTTACTCTCTTTATTTCATTACTCTATGAATTCATTAGCAAAAATTAATAAGAGTATGAATTATCTTACAGATTTGAAGCTGTCCACACTCCGCAACTTTGCCTGCTATATCCCCTCTCAACAAGTTGTGACCATTAATCACATGCCAGAAATAGCCAATTCATGAAACTAGTTCACCAGCATACAGATCTATATTTCTAAACATAAAAAAAGGAGGACCGAAGTCCTCCTTTTTTGTGTCTAAGCGTTAACTTAGAAACGAGTGCTGAACGAAACACCGTACTCACGTGGGCGGTCAACAGTTGCGAAGTCGAACTGCCATACGCCGTGCATGAAGCCGGAGTTAAAGTTGTACTCGTCAGTTAGGTTATTACCCCAAAGAGTGATCTGGTAGCTATCATCAGCAGGAGTCCATACCGCGCGTGCGTTGGTCATCCACAGATCACCGGCCGGTGAATCAGACACAAGACCCTGGAAGTTCTGACGCAGTTCCAGAGTGGATGCACGCCAGTAGCTGTCCCAGTAGTTGGTCTGTACGCGAGCCATCAGGTTACCACCAAAGACGTTGTCCCACTCATACTCGGCACTTAACATGTAAGTAGTCTCAGGTGCACGAGCAAACTCGGAATCCTTAGGCAGCGGTGCACCAGGGTTGATGCTGGTGTACTCAGTATCCAAGAACCCAAGGTTAGCTGTTAAGGTCAGGCGATCAGTAGGCAAATAAGTCAACTCAAACTCCAGACCTGAAGCGTTGCCATTTGCTGTGTTCTGCAGTACCAATTCAGTGGCTTCAGTGCCAGAAACACGGTCTATAACCGTACCGAGGTACTGGATACCAATCCAGTCAGTGTCAAAGTAGGTGACGTTGGCACGCAATGCACCATCCAAGAGATCTGCACGTAGACCCAGCTCCCAGTTCTCGATTACTTCGGGATCATAGAAGATCTCTACAGGACCGAGGCTGTCCTCGTACTGTGAAACACCGCCTGAGTTGAACCCTTCACTGTAACCCGCGTAGATCATGACGTTGTCGGCAAGATCATACGAGGTTGCGAAACGCCATGTGTCGGCTTCGAAACTAGTGGGATTAAAGACGTCGAAGGTACCGGCAACGGCCCTGCCACGATCGGCGAATGCTGTGTTCAGTTCACCAGGATGCTCCTCGATGATACCGGCAGCCTTCTGTGCAGCAAAATTTGCTGGGGACATAGCGATGCCAACGTTGTCCTGTTCGTGACGACGGAAGCCGACAGTCACATCCCACGCATCATTTATGTAGTATGTCAGCTCACCGAAGAACGCATCGCCGTCCTGGGTCTGACCATTAAGACGGTCAGAGGCATTACTAGCAGAACCCGGTCCGGCAAAAGCGTGTGCCCAACCAAAGCCTGCGGCGAAAGGTGCGCCGATAATGTTACCCAGCCAACCACACGGCTGAGGCCAGGCATCGCCCGGGAATGACAGACCACGGTCAGATGGCTTGTCATTACATTCTGGGTGCGCAAGCACGTCGTCCCAGTTGAGGGTCTGAACTGTGCCATTATCGTCGGCCGCAAATGTCCAGTCGGCAGAGCCCCACTCTGCGCCGCGGTTACGATTTTCCTGTTCCCAAGAATAGTAACCAACTACGTAGTCAACTTTGTCATCAAACAAGGTACCTGTCAGCTGGAATTCATGGCTCTCGAGATCAAGCTTGGTGACGTTGTAGTTAACAAAGAAGTTGTACTCAGAACCACCCCAGTCATTGTAAACACCAGCGTCATTACGAGTCTTACCATACATATATTTGAGATGCATGGTATCGCTTATATCCCAATCGGCATGGAAAGTGGTTTGCTCAAGGAACTGCTCGTTAGGAACAGAGGAAGCAAGACGGCTCTCGTAGCGACCTAACATTCCTCCAGGATATCCTGCTTGCGCGTACATTGGGTTGAATTTACCGCCACTTGCAATATCTGTGGCCCTGGCAATACCCATCTGGAAACCCTGGACGTTGGCCACATTGTAGTCGATGCGTGACTGTACACGGGCCTGCTGACCCACCTGGTCATCTTCTTGGTGAATGAGGCGGAATCTGAGGTTGTCTGTAGGTGTCCAAACGATATCACCGCGGAACACTTCACTGTCCTGCCAACCAGCGTTGATACCGGTTGTCAGAGATTTAACCCATCCGTCCTGCGTGTAACTGCCCAGTGTCCACTTTGTACGTAGGTTGTCGCCCAGAGGGATGTCGGCAGACACCATGACATCTCTACGGTCCAGGTTACCGGCACCAATGTTCAGGTTAACGCCGAATTCTTCCGCTGGAAGCTTGGAATGCATGTGTATAGAACCACCTGTGGAATCACGACCGTACAGCGTACCCTGTGGGCCACGTAGTACTTCCACACGATCCAGCTCTACAAAGTCTCGAGTCAGCAGGCCGTTGTTGGATACCTGCCAGATACCATCAATGTAAACACCAACGTTGGGAATACCACGCATGTAGAACAGACCTGAAGTTGTACCACCGTTGCCACCGGCAATCAGGACGTTAGGTACAACACCTGTCAGGTCTTCCAGGTTTTCAATATTCTGATCCTGCAGGCTGTCACCTGTAAGAGCGGTTACCGCCAGTGGCACGTCTTGAACATCGGTTTCACGACGTGTAGCGGTAATAATAATTTCTTCTAGAGCAGAATCGCTCTGAGCCACCGCAGTGTCGGCCATAAAGCCGGCTTGGGCAGCAAGTGCTGAGAAAACAGCAACTTTCATCTTGGTAAGTTTCATGAACTCCCCCTTTGTGGTTTTTTGTGGACCCTTTTGGCTTAGATACATTTGCAGAGATCGAGAAATGAAGAACCCTTCTCTGCTCGAAAACTTGTAGTCTCTAAGGGCAAAAGACGGCATATTCTGACTTATTCGAAATATACAGGTCAACAATGAATTTTGAACCAATATAATATCTTATTAATCAATAGCTTGTGAGATTTTTATAGTTCAGAAAGCAGTAAATATCAGCACAAATATGAAAAAAATTTGCAAAACCGTCCTTTTGAGTGGCTTTTAAAATTTACAGAGTTTAAAAAAACGATAAGAAATAAGTACTTTACTAATTTTTCTAAAATTAATCTTAGACAGAAATCGAAATTTTGTGCCTCTGTACAAACAACTTTTTCAAAGCACTCTATTTTTATTGATTTTTTGAGTTTTCAAGAATTACTGCTAATAAAATCCCGAAATCGATTCATGAAACGGCGGTCAATGCGATTCTTCCATCTCCAGACCCATTTTCCTGAAAATACAAATTTACCTCGACTACCTGTGGCTGTTCTGCCACCTAACGCCAACAGACTTAAGAATTTTTTTTGGGGAAAATAAGATGTAAATTTCTTACCAGTAATGTATGAGCCTATATTGTGTTTTAAAACAGCTGCCTGCCTAACAGCATAGACACCAGCCTTCGGGACAGGACTTTTTACAAATTCGGCGATATCGCCTGCCGCAAAAATATAGTCATGACTTTCCGACTGCAGCACCTCATTCACCTTTATAAATCCATCATCGGTGCATGCTAATCCTGAACTCCTGGGCCAGGATGGTGCAGCGGTCTGTGTACACCAGAAAACCGGATGGCAGCCAATATGCCCATTGAGGGAGGTATCAACACCCTCGGGGGTAACCGCCTGCACTCGGCAGTCGCGCCGAATTTCTATTCCCAGCTGGGCACAGGCACGCTCAGCATCAAGCCTCACCTTTAAAGGGTAGCCGGGCAGAATGTGCTTGGCCTTAGTCAACAGCAAATATTTCAGATGCTTAACTCCCTCATTTTGGCACGCCCAGGCCATGGCCAGGATAATCTCAACAGAACCAGCGCCTCCCCCAACTACCGCAATCGTCCGCGGCTTTTTCTCTTTAACCCATTGCGCTTTGAGTTCCTGCCACAGTTCCCAGAACCCGCCAATTGGCTTGATGGGCACCGCAAATTCCTTTACGCCAGGAATGGACTGGCTGGATGCCGAGCCTGTATTGATGGAGAGCACATCGAAGCTCATTTCCTTCTGGTTAGACAGACACAGTTTCTTGCTTTCAGGATCAAGTGCGGTGATAGAAGCACAAACAAACCTCGCGCCTGCCTTTTGGCAAAGTCCTACCAGATCTATCTGAATATCATCAGGGCTGTAATGTCCGGCAACCAGGCCGGGGAGCATGCCCGAGTAATGTGAGTTCGGTGTGGCGGATACCAGGGTCAGTCTGGTATTCGGTAAGGGCGCTCTCGCCCATTCCAAGAGAAAGAGTGAATGGGCATGGCCGCCCCCGGCGAGCACAAGCTCTTTCAATGCAGTCCTAGTAGACAGTCATGATGTCGTAACCCACAGCAAGGCTCACTAATGGGTTACGGCCTTCGGTTGGACGGTATTCGTGGGCAACAAAGTCATCGTACCCCGAATCTGCAATCTGCTGAGCGATCCAGCGGTAATCCAGCTCCTGGGTGCGATCGATCTCACGCCTAGAGGGGACGCCTGCCACGTGCATATGACTGATGTGATCAAGATTCTCAAGCATGGTCCGCACCACATCTCCATTGGCAATCTGGACATGATAGAAGTCATATACCACGGTAATGTTTGGAGAACCTGTTCCACGACACACATCAAAACCCCAGTGGATGTCATCAAACACTTGGTCAGTCCGGTTGTCGGCCTCAACTTTGGAATTAGTGATCTCCATGCACACGTTGACACCGGCCGCTTCCGCGTAAGGTGCTACTCGGGAAAGAATTTCGATGGCATTGTCCTTGCCCTCTTCCCGGGACATGCCCCTTCGCTCTCCTGGAAAGGCAATCAAATTTTTACAGCCCGCTTCCACGCACATCTCTAACCCACCTTGGATCTCTTCCTCGATCTGGTCGTGCAGTTCACGACGAATAAGGCCATCCTGGAAGGATGTGCCTGTGCCAATGCGACCACCCATAAGGGTTGGAGTGAGACCATAATCATTAAGCACAGGAACTTGTTGCGGTTGGGCCAGATCCATTCCGGCAAAGCCCATCAAGGAAAGAATTTCGCAGCGCTCTTCAAAGCTAAAATCAGTTCCTGTCCAGACCTGGGGCATAACGCTTTGCTTGATCCTGCCCTGGCGCGGCCCTAGCCCTTCTTCCTGAGCGGCACTGACCTGGGCGGCCAGCACGGGAGTAGCGGCTAATGCCTTAAGCAGACTTCTGCGCTTCATGATGATATTCATTTAAGTGTCCTCTGCATTGCAACGACAAAACACTAATTATAAGGGATTGTACCTCGCCCTACCTACTCCGGATTATGCGCTGAACATCAATCAGCTGCACCAGTGTTGACCTACCGTAACTTCTGCAAATTCCCAAGGGCTTATCATGACCAGAGTTGTTATAAGTCGAGAAAGCCCGCTGAACTATTCAGTAGTAAGGCAATACGATTATTCGACTAATCAGGCAAAAAGTTGCTCTTAAAAAATCAGGACTACGAGGGCATATTTTAGGCGCAATGATAGTTAACAGGATCAACTCAAGGGATCAATCGAATTAACAATGCTGTTATTTTTCCTGAACCAGCCTGTTAGCGAATAGCGAGGCACATTGACTTGCAGTACCTCATGGGGAAACTCTTCGCTCAAGAAAAGAACAAGACGGCCAAACAGTGGCGCGATTGTTTCAAGGACACTACCGTTCCCAGGCGAATACATAACCAGTTCTCCACCGCTGGCACTGGACCAGGAAGGATTAAGGTACAGTACTGTACTAACAACACGCGTATTGCTGTCAGCAAAAGCATCAAGGTGCTTTTTGTAGAAGGCGCCTTCGTTGTAATAGGCATAGTGACACTCGTAATCGAAAAGGCCCAGAAAAAGCCTTTCGTTAAATCCCAGCCTGAACACCTCCATGCGCTCAAAATACTCACGGGTTGCCTGATGAGTCCCATTAAGCCAATGAATTTCATCAGTCCTGATAAATCGGTTGAGCTGATAGTCATCTTCCCGTCCAATACCTGCGCGCCTGAATTTATTTTTATCAAGTGACTTGAAGTGCAAAATCAGGTCATTCAAAAGCTTGTCGCTAAATACACCATCAAGAACGATATAACCCTTACTAGCAAGCGCAGTAGCAGTTTCATCAAGATAAGTGGATATGTCTGGGGGTAAAAGTACTGGTGCAGCCATGGTTTCAGTTTCTTTTCTGCAACTAAAAAAGGGGCTGCTAAACAACCCCTTTCTGCTCAATCAAAACGCTATCTCAGCGCGGATTTTCTTCCATTAGGTTTTGCAATAACGCAGCCATTTCAGGAAGTTTGCCTACGACATCGGAGCCGCCAAACCGCTCCACATCTGCTTCACCTGTGGCGTACTGCAATGGAATCAGGCCGCGATTGTCCTGCGCATACAAATCCGCACCCTTATCCACTAAGAACTCAACCACGGTATGCCAGTTCATACGGGCACTGGTATGTAGGGGGGTCTCTCCATAACGGCCGCCGTGCTGATTGATGTCTGCACCTGCATCCAACAGAATCTCAAGGCCGCGCATTACATCATGTTCAGTTTTTAGTGAGCCACGGGTATTTTCATTAGTCGACTTACTGGTAAGTGCAATCATCGGAGTCACGCCGAACACATTGGCACGTTTCCAGTCAGCACCATGCTCCAAGAGGAGTTGCATCATTTTCGTATCACCCATGTAGGCAGCCTGCTGCATTGGCGTTGAGCCGGTATTCATCAGGGTAAAGTCATTGGCACGGTCGTAAACAATTTCTCGTGCCGGTGGGTAAAGCTTGAGGCTGATGTCAGGGTTGGCGCCCTTTTCCAATAACAGTTTAGCTACATCATAAGCCGTATGCGTATCCAGCGAGCGCAAATCACCACGGTTGGAGCGACCGGGAACAAGATGCGTATCTACCGAGGCATACAGGGGGGTGCGACCAAAAAAGTCCCACTGGTTAATATTAGCGCCCCGCTCAACCAGCGTTATGGCAATGTCATAACGCATATTAACGAGGGCAAGAATCAGTGGTGAAACATTATCCGGATCCGGCTTGTTGATATCAGCACCGGCGTCAAGCAAGCTATTCACACAATCAAGGCAGTTCTCCCTAACGGCGTAAAGAAGAGGCGTCAGCCCGCCCGTTTTCATATCTTTCATACGTGGTTCGGAGGTAACCCGCCTGGCCCAGTTCCGGTCGATACCGCGGACATCGACTGCCGCACCATTAGCAATCAGGAAGCTGACCATTTCCGGATGCTTTCTTGCTGCTGCCCAGTGCAGTGCTGTCTGACCGCCCCAGCCCTCTATCGCATTGATGTCTGCCCCGTTCTCAATAAGCAGCCTGGCTGCCTTTACATTTCCCGTTCGGGCAACCGCCATCAGAGCAGTCTGCCCTTCCGGGCTGGACGATTCGACATCCGCGCCCGACTTGAGCAACGCCTCAATTATCGGCAAATTACCCTTCGCAGCCGCTTCACCCATTGGGGTTGAACCATAATCGTTGCGCACGTCGGGGTCAGCCTCTGCGCGCAATAATCTCTCGGTAAGCTCGACGTTGCCATGATAAGCAGCCCAGTGTAGAGCCGTGGTGCCGTCTACAGCAGGCCTATTGACATCATCACCGGAATCAATACGCATGAATGCAGTATCAAACTGTTTCTTTTCTACTAGCGCAACTAGTGAGCTGTCTGCCGCCTTTAAAGCAAACGACAGTGCTGATACTAATAAAATAGTCAGAAATTTTGCTATTGGGTTTTTCATTGGCACTGCGTTAATCAGATTTCTGAGAGCAGACCAGTGCTGTCACCAAATCGGTCCAACTTAACATCTGCTCGGTCGAGAATCGTATGCATTAGGTTAGCCAGCGGAGTGTCCTGGGCATACTTCAGATGCTGACCACCTTTCACCCGGCCACCTGCCTTACCCAGTATCACGGAAGGCACCTTGTCATTGTTATGCAGGTTGCTGTTAGCCATACAGCTGCCATAAAGAATCATTGAGTTATCGAGGATGGATCCCTCAACATCCTGCATATCAGAGAGTTTGCCAACAAAGCGAGCAAAAGAGGAGGCATACCAAGCCTGAACACGGCTCAGGCGATCAAGCTTGGCAGGATCATCCTGGTGATGGGACAGCGGGTGGAATGCATCAGAAATACCAATATGATTATAAGTTCGCATACTGACCTCACGATCGGACATGAAAGTAACCACGCGGGTCAGGTCAGCCTGGTACGCCAGAGCCATCAGGTCATACATGAGATCGAGATGCGCAGGGAAACTGCCGGGCACACCCACTGGTGCATCCGGAATATCAACGCCGGATAGATCCTGTTCAGCAAGTTTCTGCATCTGCAGCTCAATCTCGCGCACAGAATCCAGGTATTCACCCATCAGGATCTTGTCAGTGGCACCCAGTTCCCTGTTCAGAGAGGCTGCATCCTCCATCACCAGGTCGAGCAGTGAATTTGTTTCTCCGGCAATGGATTCGCGCTCTTCAGATGTTTCTCCCTGGCCAAACATGCGGAAGTAAAGCTTGCGTGGATCATGCTCCATGGGCAAGGGCTGGGTTGGTGTTCTGAATGCGATTGTTGAAGAGTAACTGCCGCCATTAGCGCCAACGGTACTCAGCTCAAGTGAAGGAAACGGTGTGTCGTCGCCAAGCTGACGTGCAGCAAACTGATCCGCACTGATACCGTCTTCGGTATAGCTGGTCCCTTCCGGAGCTACGCAGCGCAGCCAAGTACCTGCCGTGATGGCATGAGGATCAGGGCTCTCAGCGGGCTTGTTGCGCAGGTCACTGATCACGGTCATATGACTTTTATAGTCAGCGAGTGATGACAGGATTCTACTCATTTCGAAATCATTACCGGTCTTTTCAGGCGTCCAGCTTTCATAGACGGCGCCATGCGGAATGTACACAAAACCCAGACGCAGTTTCGGCGCTGGGAGCGCTGTTGCCGCCGGAATCATGGCGTCAAGAAATGGCAGCGCAATACTGGCCCCTGCACCTTTCAGTACTTTTCGACGTGATAAGTGTTTCTTGGTTATGAACATTGGGATTCTCCCTGTTCCGTTTGGATATAAAAATGTTTAGTCAGTTGGCTGCCAATTCAGCACCATGGGTTTCGCCCGGCGCCTGCTTGTAAAGGAATTGGTCAGTACTGACGATGCCCTGAACAATAGCATAAAAGCCAAAATCATTTTCTTCTGCCCGCCTGACTACACTTCGCACAGCAGGCATGTCCTCTGCCTCTACGGGGCGTCCTAAAGCGTAGAGCATAAGCTTCTCCGCCAGGTTCTGAACAAACAGGGTTGGCCTCTCAAGCAGGGCGTCGCGTAAATCTTTGACACCACCAATAGCCTTGCCATCCGGCAATACACCGTAGGTATCAATGGCCGTACCCACCATACGGTCAAAACTGCGATCGCGGCCGACGGCGTCAAAACCTTCAAGGGCGAATCCCAACGGATCTATAATACCGTGGCATCCGGCACAACTCGGATTGTCACGATGCGCTTCCAGCCGGGCCCTGACCGTCCTCGGCAATTCGCCTTCCCTGTTTTCCTGAAGAGCCTCTACGTTAGGTGGTGGTAGCGGCGGTGGTGTTCCGGTAATGTGCTCAAGTACATAAGCACCACGCAGTACCGGCGAAGTCCGGTCAGGATATGCAGACACCATTAGTATGCCACCCTTGCCGAGCAAGCCATATCGGTCAGGATTCTGTACAGGGACTTTTCTGAATGCATCACCTTTAACTGTCTGGTCACCATAGTGAAGCGCCAAGCGTTCATTCATGTAGGTGTACTGTGCACTCAACATCTCCGTCACATTCTTGTTATTCAGGAAGATGTCCTGAGCAAAAAGTTCTATCTCACGCTTGAAGAGTTCACGTATGCCAAAGTCGATATCCCTGAATATGGCCGGGTCAGGATCTATTTCATCGAGACCACCCATGTTCAGCCACTGGTAAGCAAAATTACCAGCAAGCGTCTCGGCTTTTTCATCTCTTAGCATACGATCGACCTGCTGGGCCAGCACATTAGGATTAGACAACAGCCCAGCGTCTGCGAGGTCCAGTAGTTCCTCATCAGGAATACTGCTCCACAAAAAGAAGGCCAGCCTAGCGGCCAGTTCATACTCTGTAAGGGCAAACACTTCACCGGGAGCCGCATCGACTGGCGTATTTTCGATTCGATAAAGGAATTTAGGGCTGGCAATGATCGCGGTAAGGGCGCGGCGAATACCAATATCAAATCCCCCCTCCAAGTTGGACTCGCTGAAAAGTTTTAGCAGTTTCTCCTTGTCGCCTTCACTAACCTGTCCCCTGAACGCCTTTCTTGCCACTTCAGAAATGATCTGGTCAGCACAAGCCTCTACCTCAGAAAATGCCTCAGGGTAGCAGGTAAAGATCTTGCTGCGCGCCGGTGTATCACTTAACCCGGACGGATTGAAGGGTCCCTGGATTTCAATTGAACTCAGGCTGATGATATTTTCACCAACGGCAGAAGGCTGCATGCGATGCAGGCGGCCTTCATACTCGGCAAAAGTTCGGTGCACAAAGAAGACGGCCACAGTGTGCGGCCCCGCCTCTGCAAGAAAGGGAATATTTTTCAGCTTGGAGTTGATCGTATCAACGGCCGGATCACCAATCTGATCAATTGCCTTGAGATCTTCACCGCCGCCTATTTCCATCTCGAAAAACTTCTCACCGTCATAGGTAGCTACAACGGTATGGGTGAATTCCTGATTGAAGACCCACAGCCTAGAAGCCAGGTTGCCGATATTCAGTACGTACTCACCGTCAGCCGGAAAATAATGTTCAACGGCCACGCCACCTCGAGAACCAAGAGGCAGTCCCTCTCGATGAGCATATTGGTTCCCGCCGACACTGTAAGTGGTGCCGCCTGTTCGTGCATTCGGATTACCAATTGCCTGTTGCGCGACAATGCGGGCGGAATTTAGAGACTGTTCCAGGAAGGCGGGTGATACCCTCAATGCAGATGCAACGTTGTCAAAACCTTCAACAGAGTCATCCAAGGGCAGCAAGGCTCCGGCATCCACCTTTATTCCGAGCAGATCACGTACGGCGTTGGCATATTCTTTCCTATTGAGACGATGAATGCCGACATGTCCCACTTGTTTTTTTTGGGCTCCCGCATGGTCAAGATAGTTTTCCATCCAGGCAATGAAATCATCTGTCTCGGCATTGTCGGGTCGCTCAGCTCCAGCTGGCGGCATAAGGCGCCCACGCAATTTCAACACCACCTTTTCCCATGTTGCGACATTGTCAGCAATCTCGACCGGGCTCATGAGATCAAATGCAATACTGCCGGCCCAGTCCTCGTAGTTGTGACATTCCATGCAGTTTTCCTGCAAAAATCCGAAATAGGCATCAGACTCATCGAAACGCTCAAAACTAAGAGCAATTTCTGCCGCTTCCTCACTTGCAGCGGCAAACAGACTAGCACTCGAAAGTATGAGTGACGCCGTAAGTGATGTTTTAAAAAACTGGTTTAATCTATTCATTTCAATCAATCTTGATATTTCCCACTTTACCTTTTGCCTCTTTCCTCTTGGTTCTGATTTTCAAGGAAAACCACCGCCAATTTGACGACCGTTTCTTAAATGCCCATAAAAACTCCGAAATCCTTTATCGAGAAACTCCGAGGGATCGCCCCATTCAGGCTGCAGACCCTGGGCAGGATTAACTATGACCACTTCCTCAGGCCCCCTGCTCTGGCGCAGCAACGAGACCATCTCTGCCTTTAATGACTGGTACATAGTGTCAAGTGCATCGAATTCGTTTTTGTTCAGGACATTTCCGGACGCGGGAACAATCACCGACTGCTCATTGATAATGCTGCCCAGGCTATCATAAGCATCTGTAATGCCGCCGATAAAGCCATTCGTATTTTCATCGACGACCGCCCATGAATCTGCACGAATGGCCGGACCTGTGTATATCACGTTCGCATCACGAAACAGAGCATACACGTCGCCGTCAGTATGCGACTGGAGAAGATAGCCAACCTCGAGCACGTCATTCTTAAAGGGAATTTCCAGACTGCCCCAGTAAAAGGTCCTTGTGGGTAGCTGTTTTTCGGGGACAGGCGTATGCAGTATTTTTTCTCCGCGCTCTCTGATTGTGGTGCCCAGCCAGAGCCTTGTATTTTCATGGGCAACGATTTCAACCTCGTCACCAAGAAAGCCATTCAGCCCTGTCACCTCGGGATGCCAGTGACTTAATACAAGAGTGTTAATGGCTTCAATACCGGTAGCATTACGAACAAGTTCCAAGTACTCCCCAGCATACTGCTCAGGTACACCGTCAATAAGAATCAGACCGTCAGGGTCAGCCGCCACCAGGGTATTGCCGGCGGGCCCCTTGACCAGATGAATGTCATCACTGATTTCTGTTATGACAAAATTCTGGGCGATGGCGTCATTGGCAATGCCTAGCAATGCCGCCACCATGAGCAGGGGTTTCAACAAACGTTCCTGGGCCAGTAAAGTCATATTATGCATAGGGTTTTTTAAGCAATTTGAAGGCTTTATCCAGTCAGACATTATCTTAGAAAGTTTTCTTCTGCAAAATGTGCAAAAAATCCATAATTTGAACCCTTTCAAGATGCCCGAGCTAACTCGCAATGGTAATCGGAAAGGCAGACTTCATACAGAGATAATCTATTAAATTCAGTCAGTTATTTCGGGCGGTTAGTTTGTCATTATAAGCAAAAAGGCCGCAATGTATGCGGCCTTTTTATCTCTCTAGACTGTTCTTATCTTATGGTAGAAGCGCCATCTCAGTGGCCAGGTACATGATCATTCCTCCTGCCCTGTCATCAGGCCCCATCAAAGCTTCGCGGGTCATGTATGCATCCATAGAGTCGAGCTTATTAGTGGATTCACAGACATTAACGAAATATCCCTGCGGGCTGGTGCGCATTAGCACACCCCGCCAGGCTTTTTCCAAAACAGGCATATAACTGTCATCCAACCAACCGCGACCGATACCACGACGCATGGCAGCAGCAATCATGGCGGTGGCACTCAGCTCGGCAAAAGTGCCTGGCTCATTAATCATCATATGCCACATGCCATCAATATCCTGATGCGCAACCAGGGCCTGCATGTGCGACTGGTAAATGCCCAGCAGCTCGGAGTAGCCTGGATGTGATTCAGGGAAATCGCTCAACGCCATAGCCAGTCCCAGCGCAGGAAATGAATTGGCCCGACTCCATGCGGCATCCACCAGTGGTGAGTGCCTGTAAAGGCCATCTTCCCTGCGCACCCGGGTCTCAAGAAAACGGATATGCTGAAGGGCCATGTCAAAATAACGACGGTCACCTGTGAGCTTGCCCACCTTGGTCAGCAAGGGTGTCGACATAAAGTAATCATCACTGAGCTCACGGTGAAACGGCATTGCCTCACGCATATTACCGTTTTCATCCCAACCTAGGTCAGCCGCCGAACGGGCCAGCTCCAGGTAGTCACTGTTGCCGGTTCTTTCAGCCAGCTCAGCGAAAATCAGATGTCCCCCAATATAGAGATTAGACGTGACATTGATACTTTCACCTTGCAGGTATTGCCGGGTCAGTGCCTCCACTTCCTCAATATATCCCTGGCGAACACGACTAAGCAGAGCCATGCCAGGGATGTAGACAGGCCAGGAAAAATCATGCCCGTAATATTCTCCCAGCTGGGTGACCAGCTGTTCCGGGGAACGCGCCAATCGGTTATCCAGCATTTCATGGGAAGCGGAAATCGGGAGGTTATCAGATTCCTGCATGATCATCTCGAGTTCTTCTGGCTCATCGTATAAGTGCAGTGCAGGCACATACCCTACCCCTGCCACCACTAGGTTGCTGAGGCTGTCCGCCAATTCATAATCCACCTCGCTCTCTATCAGCACCAGGTCTGGTCCATGCACACCCAGCCAACGCCAAAGAGAATATGAAACAGGATCATCCGCATAGGCACGCCCCTGCGGTGGGAACGTCAGCAACTCCCCTTCTGGGTTGGCACGCGGAATAACGATAAGGTTGAAAGGCTGTTCGGACTTGTCCAGGGCCAAGTAACGCTGATACGCCTGCTGAATTTTCAATGTGGTGGCAGCATCACCATCAAGTCCGCCAATCAGCACGACAGTTGGCCTTTCTTCGGCATCAACCTGGTAACCCTCCGCCTTGATCAAGGTGCCCATGGAGGACATGCCCACGGTCCATTCCTGGGCCGAAGAAAGAGGAATCGCAAGAAAAGCCAGAAAAACGACGAGTCCAATGCTGCGGAGTTTATTCATTCGTTGAGATCTCTTGGAAAGCGTTGAGATGATAGAGAATGATACACAGATTTCGCCTCGTCAGTTAAGCCGCGAAAAACTGCCTCATCTCTTTTCGTTTGCGGGTCATAACAACAAGCCCAATGAAACAGCATAACGCGGCAATTACATTAGGCCACATCAAGCCCACCATGTTGGCTACCCAGCCAATAATGAGCACACCAAGGGCCGGCGCTCCGCGAGTAAATGCTGCCCAGAGACTTAGCACCCTGCCCCGCATCTCATCATCGATACTATTCTGAACCAGCGTTTGCCCTGCCACACTACCTATTGTTACCGCGTAGCCAAAAACAAACATTAGTCCAGCGGCAAGCCATTCCATGTTGATTACTGCAAAGCCAACTAGGGCGACAATGGCAATTAATGTCATCAGGAGAATTTCGCTCACCAAGCCACGGGTCTGCCCGTTCATGGAAATTTTCAGCCCGGCAAGCACTGCCCCTATTCCCATTGCCGAAGTGAACAACGCCAGAGTAATAGGCCCCGATTCATATACGGCGCCCACGAAGGCCGACAGCATGAAGGCCACCGGCCTGATAAAAAAAGAAACCACAGTGAGTAGGACAAACATATAGAACAGCGCCCTTTTGCCAATCACGTAATGAAATCCATCGCGAATATCAGCTATAAAAGTTTTATTATTCGGCTGCTTTTCCCTTGCCGGTAGCCTGATAAAAAACCAGGCAGCCACAATCAGCATGTAGCTCAGCGCATTAAAGAGAATTGCCATGGCGGGACTGAACACTTCGATCACGATACCGGCTACGGCAGGTCCCGCAAACCGTGCGACATTAAATGCCACTGCCGTAAAGGCCGCTGCCGCCACTAGGTCTTTCTTTCGCACCAGGTTAGGAATAATGGACAGGCGGATTGGTTGGTAGGCAGCCTGGATAACGCCCTCCACAAGCGCCAACCCAAAGAGCAAACCAATACTTAGCATGTCAAACCAAGCCAGGAAAAATAACAGGAACGCCTGCAGCATCATCATGATCTGTGCAATCACGGCCATGGTTTTACGATCGAAGCGATCTGCCCACACTCCAAACAGAGGGGTCACGAAAATTAGGGGAGCTATTTCGACAAAAGCAACAGCACCAACCCAGAATTCAGATTCAGAAATGACCCAGGCCAGCCACGACACAGCAAGACGCTGCATCCAGAAACCAATTAGGGAAATACTGTTGCCGCACATGTAGATCGCGTAATTCCTGTTGGAGAACGCAGATCTAAGCGCGGAAAACTTCCCTGATGGCATGATTTACAATAACTATAAATTTGATGAGAGAAATGGTTCTAAATTACTGAACCACTTTGCTAATGGAAATTGAAATTTTGTCTTCCAGTGAGTCTAGATCAAAGGTGTCGGATTCAGCTTCAATATCGCCCGCCTGGGCATTGGCCACACCGGATCTCGACAAACGCGCCCCCACGTAAACCTGTGACGCTGAAGAAAGTTTAGCTGCAGGCGTCATGGCATTGGCATCTGTCAACGTAATTTCGAAAGGAAATTCCGGCTGAACCAAGTTGACGGCTGCGAGCGGCATCGGAAAATCTGGGCTTCGAGCATAGACAAACAAACGCATTGACGCATCCACGAGATCCCGCACAGAATCGTCCACGTCGATAACAAGCGTAACAGAGGCCCCACCATCATCAACTACTTCTGCCGTCTCCGGGGGCAGCAGTGCTTCAATGGTACTAATGCGGTCGCGCAGAGCCAGGGCCTGCTCACTATTACCGTTAATTTGTGAAAGCTGGCGGCGCCAGTAGAAAACGGCCTGTCTAAAGTCCTGCTGCATAAAAGATTCGAATCCCAGGATGCTCATGATGGCCTGTTCATTGGGATTCATCGTCATCGCCCGTTCGATTACGCTCTGCAGATCAGAGGTCAACGAGGAGCCCGCATCCAGGTACATGGCCTGCGCCAGCTGGCCCAGAACAGTTGCCTTATCCGGCCCATCTTCTAACTCACCGATCAGTAACTCGAAGGTATTAATTGCCGAGTTAAAATCTTCCAGCTGAATATAGAGCGTACCGAGCATATAGCCATTTTGAATATCATCCGGCTTACGTTCGAAACGTTCCTCCAGCACTTCCGCCAGCCTTAGAAAGCCTGCACGCTGTTCTTCTGCGGATTCTGCCGTATTAAGGGTTTGAAAAATTTTCGGTAGTTCGAGGTCCCTGGCTGAGCCTACCAATTCGTATATGCCATAACTGAAAATTGGAATGAAGAGCAGACTAAGCACTGGTACGAGCTTGCGAGGTCCGCCATTACTTTGAGTCACTCTGCCATCTATGGCATCCATGTCACGAAGAAAACTGCGCGACAGTTCGGTTTTCAGTTTTTCAAACTCATCCACTGAAATGACACCTTCTGCCTGGTCTTTTTCGAGCTCGGTAAGACTGCTTTCATAAACCTCGCGGTTTTTCCTGCGGCGAATCTCGGGGTCAATGGAGTTATCAGAGGGGCGGAAACGCAAGTAAGGAACTGCAATAAACAGCAGCGCAAGGGCAATCAATAAAACGGAATAAGGAATAAAGGACATCATGGTTCAGTCCCGCTCAAGAAGCTTGTCGAGTTCTTCCTGCTCCTTTTGCGTAAGACCTGTCTCGGTAGCTGCATCCTGGCTCTGCAGCATCATGCGCCTGACAATAATAATGCCGCCTAGTAGAAGAAGCGCCGGGCCAAACCAGAGCACGAGTGTCCCGGCAGTGAGCCTGGGACGATAGAGAATAAAGTCCCCGTAACGGCTGCTCATGAAATCTAGAATTTCCTGGTCCGTGCGCCCCTCAAGAATCTGGTCATACACTTCTTTGCGCAGGTCGGCCGCAATGGGCGCATCGGAACCGGCAATATTGGAATTAAGGCACTTGGGGCAGCGCATTTCGTAGGTGAGCTGCTTGAAGCGCTCTTCCTGGACTTCCTCTTCAAAAGCATATTCCTCGATTGCTGCCTGGCTAACCACCGGGAGTAAAAGAAGGGCTAAGAAAAGAAGTATTAAATTTTTCATGACAGTGTCTTACCTGATCTGTTCCAGAAAAGGAACAAAAATGTCTTTCCAGATAATACTGTCGATGGCACCAATGTGGCGGTGAAGAATCATGCCGTTTTGATCGACAAGAAAAGTTTCAGGGGCGCCTGTGACGCCCAGGTCTATTCGCAGGGAGCCATCCAGGTCCACCACATTGTAATCAAAAGGGTTGCCCCGCTCTTCCAAAAAAAGCCTGTCTTCTTCCATGGAATAGTCGTAGCTGATTCCCACCATCGTGATATCGTTTTCCGTCTCACTGATTTCAAGGAAAAAAGGATGCTCGGCATGACAAGGCGGACACCATGAGCCCCAGATATTGACCAGTAAAATATCGCCCAGCAATTCCTGCTTGCTGAAGACCCCCTCTTCGGGGTACAGGCTGGGCTGGGTAAATTCAGGCAGCGGCCTGTCAACGAGAGCCGAGGGAACCACGTTCGGATCGCGGGTCAGGCCAAAAAAGAACAGGCCGGACAGAATCAGGAATACGGCAACAGGAACAAAGAGTTTCAGCCGCATGTTATTTTTCGGGGATTGATCGCTCATGCTCCCTCCAGGGAACCCATTGCACCTGGAGTTTTCGTTACTGTTTCTTGCTGGCGAACTTCCCTGACACGATAACGCCTGTCAAGAATAGCGGTAATGCCTCCCGCTGCCATCAGGAATGCGCCCATCCAGATCCAGAACACAAAAGGTTTTACATGCAGCCTTACCACCCAGGCCCCATCACCGCGCGGGTCGCCCAGGGCGGCAAAGAGGTCTCGGGTAAATCCAACATCAATATCCGCTTCGGTCTGTACAGTGCCTGTAGCAAAGTAAGTTCTTTTTTCAGGATATAGCGTCATGTAAGTAGAATTTTTCTTCTGCACTTCGATCGTGCCAACATCGGCGGCGTAGTTAGGACCGGGTTCACGATTCACGCCCTGGAATGTAAAGGTGTATTTGCCGATTTCAATCTGCTCGCCTGGGGCAAGGCGCACATCTTCCTCTATACTGTAATGACTTGTCAGGCAGACACCTAGAATGATGACAGCGATCCCCAGATGGGCAATCTGCATGCCGTAATAACTCAGGCTCAGGCTTTTCAAGCCTTCCAGCAGTGAAGCCTTGTTTGCCGTTTTCGTGAGAAAATCTCTGCCGATACCCAGAATAATCCACAGTGCCAGCGCAACCGCTATAAAGATTGGTACGTTGACTTCTCGCGTTACCGCCAGGGGAATCACAATGCCCAGAAGAACGCTAGCGACTGCCACTTTTAAAAGCTGGCTCTTTAGATAATCCATGGACGTTTTTTTCCAGCGGGAAATGGAACCAATGGACAGAAAAATAACAATCAATCCCATCAGGGGCAGGAAGATCGCATTAAAGTAAGGCGCTCCCACCGAAACCTTGTTGGCTTCACCGTAGATCGCCTCATGAATCAGCGGGTAAAGCGTGCCCAGCAGGATCATGGCTACGCTGACTACCAGGATAATGTTATTGATGAGCAGGAAGACTTCGCGGGATGTCGCCGTGTAGCTGGCAATTCCTTTCACCACTGGTGCGCGCAGGGCATACAGAAACAGGGACGACCCAATCACCAATAAAATAATAGCCATCAGGACCATCCCCCTTTCAGGGTCAACGGCAAAGGCATGCACAGATGTCAGAAGGCCGGAACGAATGATGAATGTGCCCAGCAGGCTCAGTGAGAAAGCCGCAATAGCCAGCAGCGCTGTCCAGCTTTTAAACACTCCGCGCTTTTCTGTAACAGAAAGCGAATGGATGAGTGCAGTGCCCACCAGCCATGGCATGAAAGCCACGTTTTCAGACGGATCCCAGAACCACCAGCCGCCCCAGCCAAGCTCGTAGTAAGCCCACCAGCTGCCGAGCGCTATTCCAATCGTGAGAAATGCCCAGGCGGCATTGGTCCACGGCTTTGTCCAACGCGCCCAGGCGGCATCCATCTTGCCGGACAGAAGCGCCGTGATGGCAAAAGCAAAAGCCACCGAAAATCCAACATAGCCCATATAGAGAAATGGCGGATGCACGATGATGCCGAAATCCTGCAGCAGCGGATTCAGGTCAGTCCCATCGGCAGGCGTGTTGAGCAGCAGACGATCAAAGGGATTCGAGGTAAACAGCATGAATAGCAAAAAGCTGACACTGATTATTCCCATTACCGCCAGCACCCTGGCAAGGATATCAAGCGGCAGGTTGCGGCTGAAAAGACTGACCGCATATGTCCAACTTGCAACCATCAGTACCCACAGCAGGAGCGAGCCTTCATGTCCTCCCCAGACGGCAGTTAACTTGTAATAAACCGGCAGCAAAGAATTGGAGTTGCTGGCGACGTAAGCCACGGAAAAGTCGTCATTGAGAAAAGCATAGGCGAGACAGCCGAAACTGATCACCATGAACACCCAGACGCCAGTGCAGAGCGGCCTGGAAAGCGCCATCAGCAATTCATTGTTTTTTTGCACACCAATCATTGGCACAACGCTGAGTAGAACAGCGAGACTTAATGCCAGTACCAGTGAAAAATTTCCCAGCTCTGGAATCATTGCTGACAAACCTCCACGTCCGCATCTTCGACGGCATCCAGTGAGGCTTTTACTTCTGCTGACATGTAATTCTCATCATGCTTGGCCAGGATCTGAGTGGCCTGGAAAGTGCCCAGTTCATTAAGTGCACCATCGGCCACGACGCCCTGCCCCTCGCGAAACAGATCCGGCAGAGGACCCGAGTAACTCACCAGCACATCGTTGCAAAAATCTGTCGTAACGAAATTAATTTCGGTGCCCTCGAGGTTTTCCTTTTCAAGACTGCCCATTTTTACCATGCCGCCAATCCTGAAAGACTGGCCCGCCGGCACTGCGCCCTCAGACACTTCCGTGGGTGTATAAAACACATTCAACCCTTCATTCAGCGCGAACAGCACCAGACCAACGGCAAGTGCCGAGCCAGAAATAATGAAAAGAACGATGGCCAGTTTTTGCTGGCGGTGAATCAACATGTCTTACCCTTCTGCCTCCTGTGCAGTCTGCCCCCGTCTTGCAGCTTCTCGCTGCCATCTCGCTTTAAGGTCCCGGATTATTTTTCGCTTTGCCATGGCAGGTTGGATCACGTTGAAGGCAATAACCAGCGCAAAAAAGCCGTATGAACTCCAGACATACACGGCATGTCCGCCCATGGCCAGAAACTCGGCAAAATTCTGAAACTGAAACTCAGGCACCGGCTTCTCCCTTTGACAGCAGTTCCAACACCCACTGTGCACGTCTTTCCCGGAACAGGATTTCATTGCGCGTGCGCAGAATCAACGCAATAAGAAAGAAACCCAGGATGCCAAAACCGACAAAGAATGCCGGCACCCAGACTTCCGGCGGATTTGCCGCCGTATCGCTGAGGGACAGGTTGCTGGCTCCCTGATGCAGTGTATTCCACCATTCCACCGAGTACTTGATGATGGGCAGGTTCACCACGCCCACCAGGCTAAGAACGGCACAAGCGCGTGCACCAGAGTCAACAGAGTCAAATGCCGAGCGCAGTGCGATGATGCCCATGTAGAGAAACAGCATGATCAGCGTGGAGGTTAATCGTGCGTCCCATATCCACCAGGTGCCCCAGGTCGGAATACCCCAGAGGGATCCGGTTGCCAGCGCCACGGCCGTGATTGTTGCCCCAATGGGCGCGCAGGCCTTGGCGATCATGTCAGCGATCTTGATTTTCCAGATCAGGTAGCCCGCACTGAAACAGGCCATCATGGCGTAACAGCCCATGGCCAGGGTAGCCGTGGGCACATGGATATAGGCTATGCGATAGTTCTCACCCATCTGGTAGTCAGGCGGTGTGAATGCCAGCCCCCAGACCAGGCCCACCCCTAACAGCAGGACAGTAATGCCTATCAACCATGACAGGTATCGCTCCGTCATCGCGTAAAAAATCTTGGGCGAACCCAACTTGTAAAACCACTGCCACATATTTTTTATATGGATCTGAAACCGTTCTTCTTCAATTAACACTTATCCGCAATGCTGCCCCGATAGCCAGCGGTGACAGGCATATCGCTGCAATCAATAAAGCACCCAGGAGAGCCAGCAGACCAGTGTATGGCAGGCTGCCCATGGCTGCCTGAACCATACCTGTACCGAATACAAGTACAGGGATATAAAGGGGCAATATTAACACAGCCAGCAGTAAACCACTGCGCGAAAGCCCCACCGTCAGGCCCATGCCGATCGCTCCAAGGAGGCACAGAATCGGGGTTCCCACCAGCAGTCCAAGCACCAGCGGCATGCGCCCTACGTCAGGCATCGCCAGCATTTCAGCAAACAAGGGTGCAAGAATTATTATGGGAAGGCAGGACAGCAGCCAGTGGCTGAAGACCTTGGCCAGCAGCAAAAAATAAAGCGGCTGCGGGCTCATCAGCAGCTGTTCCAGCGACCCATCTTCGTAATCAGCCCTGAAAAGGCTGTCCATGGAAAACATGATCGCCAGCAGCGCCGTCACCCAGATCACACCAGAGGCAATGCCGCTAAGAAAATCTGTATCTGCCCCGCCCCCAAGTGGAAACAAAGAAATCGAAATAACAAAAAACATCAGGGGATTGATCACGTCACCCGGCGAACGCAGGGCAAGCAAAAGTTCCCGGCGGATGGTGGCCAGTATAACGCTGCCCATGCTCATCGAGGTGCCGGCTACCATTGTGCTTCCGCCTCGGTGTTGTATTTATCCAGGTCGATCACCTGGAGCGGACATTCTAGCTGCAATGGATGATGGGTAGTGAGTAGCAGTGCCCCACCCTCTGCAACAAAACCGGCCAGCATGGCCTCCAGTTCTTGAACGCCCCGCTTATCTAGCGCGGTAAACGGTTCATCCAGGACAAGCAGGCTTGCATTGGTCAGTTTCAGCCTCGCCAGGCTGACCCGGCGCTGCTGGCCGGCAGACATCATGTAGCAAGGCACTTCCTCGTACCCCTGCAAACCAAAAAATGCCAGGGCCTGTGAAATACTAGTGTCGTTCTTCAGCCCCCTGGAGGCACAGTACCAACGCAGGTTCTCCTCCGCGGTAAGTGTCTTGTTGATCGCAGAGGCATGTCCCAGATAAAACACCGACTCTCTGAATTGCGGCCAGCTTTTTGCCATTGGCTGATCGTGCCAGAAAAAGTCACCGGTATAATCCGTGTTCAGACCACAGAGAATCCGCAACAGCGTGGTTTTGCCGCTGCCATTGGAGCCCTGAACTTGGATGGCCTGTCCTCCAGACAGGTGGAAATCCAGGTTCCTGAATAAGACCCGGTCATCCCGTTCACAAAAAAGTGCTTTGACGCTCAGCATTGACAGCGGTATTTCACCAGCAAGCTAAAAATGGACGATTATACCGAAAAATCAATGAGATAGCGCTGTAAAAGCGTGTAAATATTCTGGACTGAATATGCAGGCTAAATCAGGATCTTGGCGGCGTGACGCCGGTCTGCCCCATGTACTTGCCTGCCCTGTCCTTATAGGTGACCTCGCACTGTTCATCAGACTCGTAGAACAGCATCTGCGCGACGCCCTCGTTGGCATAGATCTTCGCTGGCAGCGGCGTGGTATTGGAAAACTCCAGCGTGACGTGACCTTCCCACTCCGGCTCAAGTGGTGTGACATTAACGATTATGCCGCAGCGGGCATAAGTCGATTTACCAAGGCAGACCGTCAAGACATTGGATGGAATCCTGAAATACTCAACGGTACGCGCCAGGGCAAAGGAATTCGGCGGAATGACGCAGGATTCTTCCTCGATACTGACAAAGCTGGTTTCATCAAAATTCTTGGGATCCACCACGCTTGAGGTATGCACATTGGTGAAGATCTTGAATTCATTAGCGCATCTCACGTCATAGCCATAACTGGACGTGCCGTAGGAAATTACCCGTTTGCCGTCAACTTCCCTGATCTGGCCGGGCTCAAAAGGATCGAGCATGCCATGCTCTTCTGCCATCCGGCGTATCCACTTGTCAGACTTGATTGTCATGCACAAAATCCTGCTTCAAAAAAATGCGCAAATATTACTCTGTAAAAGCATTGAGTACCACGTGCAAACAGTCCGTTTATGCTCAAAACAATCCCTTTAATTTTATAAGGATGTTGCTATAATCGCGCCCCGTTCAGACAGCCTGAGACAATCTACAAAGCAAACCCCACCCGACAGCAAGCCTGCGGTGCACGTTTCAAGAATTCAGCTGTAGTTCAGTTCACACAAGCGAAAATTTATTTACATTATTAACAGGAGTTATCCTATGAAGTTGAAAGCAATCGGTGCATTTGCAGCCCTTGTTACTCTTCTTACTTCCACGTCTGTTTTTGCTGCCGGTGATGCTTCACGCGGCCAGGCCTTGTACGCAACTTGTGGTGCCTGCCACGGCGCGAACGCAGAAGGAATGGAAGCTCTGAATGCACCAGCACTGGCTGGCCAGGAAGAGTGGTACGTTGTACGTCAGCTGCAAAATTTCAAGAAAGGGATTCGCGGCGGTGCCGGAGACGTTTATGGTATGCAAATGGCTCCAATGGCCATGATTCTTCCTGACGACCAGGCTATGGAAGACGTTGCCGCCTACATCAAGTCTCTAGGCAAATAACGCAACAAATACACATATGATCCCAAAAAAAACCCGGCTACATGCCGGGTTTTTATTGCCTGGAAATCAGATTCCCCTGCTTTAATTACCGGGCATTCCATCCCACGATTTTTTCAATCACCAGTTGTGAGGCAACGACGCCCCGAAATTCATTAACGTCCAACCGGTAAACCAGCGAGACCTGCTTTAGGTTGAGATTCAACAACTGCTTATCGACATTGAAAGCAATGGCATCCACTATCGCCTCGGGGTTTTTCGGCTCACCTGCCTGCAGAGTCAGCTTGAGGTGTTTCTCACCCACTACACGGTTATTAATAACTAGAAAGTCACCAATGAACTGCGGTTCAGGAAAATGCTGCCCCCATGGACCTGCCTCACGCAGCGAAGCCGCAAAATCCAGCGTGAGACTTGATGGCGGTAATTCTCCGTCCACCCAAGTGGACTCCGTAAGAATAGCCTGGCCCAGGTATTTCTTAAGCACTTTTTCAAACGCTGCCCTGAACGCTTCAAAGTCCTCCCTGTGAATAGCGAGGCCTGCCGCCATAGCATGGCCGCCAAAACGATTGAGGAGTCCGGGGTTGGTAGTGGCAACCGCATCAAGCACGTCTCTTATATGCAGTCCTTCAATCGAGCGTGCTGAACCCTTGATCATATTAGCTTCACCCTCTTCACCTGCATCTGCAAACACAATACAGGGCCGATGGAATTTTTCCTTTATGCGTGAGGCCAGAATTCCGATTACACCCTGGTGCCAGTGACTGTTGTAAAGACAAATGCCTAGCTGCGAGACGTCTCCTATATCCAGGTGCTGCAGGGCATCCATCGCCTGCGCCTGCATTTCCTGTTCAATTTGGCGCCGATCCTTATTTAGCCCGTCTAGGCGCACAGCCAACTCCCTGGCTTTAGCGAGACTATCGGTGAGAAGGCATTCAATCCCTAGCGACATGTCATCAAGACGCCCCGCTGCATTAAGTCTTGGTCCTGCACCAAAGGCCAGGTCATTTGCCACGACGGAGTTTGGATTACGGCCAGCCACTTCGAGCAAGGCACGTATTCCCAGCCTGCCTTTACCACTGCGAATTATGCCAAGCCCATGCTTAACAAGGCGGCGGTTGTTCTGGTCAAGCGGCACAACATCCGCGACAGTACCGAGAGCAACGAGATCGAGAAAATTAGCCATGTTGGGCTCGGCTATACCCCTGCTCTCAAACCAATGCTGCTCTCTCAGGGCTGACCGCAGTGACGACATGAGATAGAAAACCACGCCAACGCCAGCTAGCGCCTTGCTTGGAAATTCGCAGCCTGGCTGGTTCGGATTGAGGATGCAGCTGGCCTCGGGCAGTTCTGCGCCGGGCAAATGGTGATCAGTCACAAGAACGTCGACCCCGGCTTTATTGGCTTGTCTCACCCCTTCAATACTGGAAATACCATTATCGACGGTTATGATCAGATCAGGTAATGACGCTAGTGCAACCTCAACGATTTCTGGAGTAAGACCATAGCCATACTGAAAGCGGTTGGGCACTAGGTAGTCGACGAGGTCATAACCAAAGGCCCGCATGCAGAGCACCAGTAGCGCCGAGCTGGTTGCCCCGTCAGCATCGAAATCACCAACTACCTGTATTTTTTTACCTGCGTACATAGCCGTCAAGAGCAAGTCAGCAGCGGTATGGCAGTTTTTCAGCTGAGAGGGCGGCAGCAGTTCCCCCAGTTCAAGACGCAAATCAGCCTCGTTGACTACCCCCCGCGCGGCATAGATTCTGCGGAGCACCGGATGAACTTCTTCACCGAGCTCAGAGTCCTTGACTTGCGTGCGCTGCTGAATCTGCATTGCTCAAGACTCAAGCCAGCTGATCGTCATGCAGCTGGCGCCGTAAGATCTTGCCCACGATAGAGTGAGGCAAGGTGGCTCTGAATTCAACTTTACTGGGCACTTTACAACTGAGGGCTATCAAGTCTGCATATTTTTTACAGGCATCGGAAAGCAGCTTTTTCAAAAGGCCAAAGTCGAAAATCTCATATGTCACTTGATTATTGCTGCTGCTGTCCCTATCTAGGGATGAAGAGTAATCTCTCGGGTTCAAATTATTGTGTTATCCGGTGTCACTACTTAGAGGATTTTACAATGTTTCATGAAGACATGGGCGAAATCAAAAATCCGGGAACTATTTATATCTTTACCAGCCTAACCAGCTGTAATTCTTGATATTTACTCTGAACTCAAAAAATTAAATCCATGTAAAGGTTAGATAATGAATTTGAAAAAAAGTATTGGCGTAATTATTCTCTTTAGCTGGGGGCTGCTGGCGTTACTGCTGCCCGCTCTGAAGGCTTCCTCGGCTGATTATCGAAGCTTCCAGACAGAGGATGAAGCCAACACAATTGAAATTTTCAAGCAGGCCAGTGCCTCTGTTGTTTACGTAACCAACACTGCCTATCGCCGCTCCGGCATATTTTCCCTAAACCTCCAGGAGATCCCCCAGGGAGCCGGCACCGGATTTGTATGGGATAAGAGCGGCCTGGTCGTAACCAACTTTCACGTAATCCAGGGCGCCAGCAAGGTCACAATTACTCTGCAAGACCAAAGTACCTGGGAAGCTACGCTGGTTGGCCGTTCTCCGGATAAGGACCTGGCGCTACTACGTATCGATGCCCCTGCAGATAAACTTTATCCCCTCCCGCTCGGCGATTCTAGTACGCTGGAAGTAGGTAGGAAGGTCATAGCCATCGGCAACCCTTTCGGCCTGGATACCACACTAACCGTGGGCGTGGTGAGTGCGCTTGGCCGTGAAATTAATTCGCTCACCAACCGGACCATCAGAGATGTTATTCAGACCGATGCCGCGATAAACCCGGGCAACTCAGGAGGACCACTGCTTAACTCCCTAGGCCAGCTGGTCGGCGTGAACACGCAGATAGTTAGTCCAAGTGGTGCATATGCCGGAATTGGTTTTGCGATTCCCGTCAATACGGTGAAAAAAATTGTGCCGCAGCTACTGGAGCACGGCAAAGAAGTCAGACCAGTGATCGGCGTTGACCTGTCCCTATCTGAAAGCCTATCAAGCCGCTACCGTATCAATGGGCTACCCATCACGCGTGTTTTTGATGGAACTCCCGCGGCGAATGCAGGCCTGATTGGCCTGCAGCAGAATTCTCGCGGCGATCTTTTTCTTGGGGATGTGATACTAGAAGTTGAGGGCCAACCGGTTTCGAGCCAGGATGATCTTCTCAACATTCTTGAGCAGTATCGACCCGGGGATGCCGTGAAGGTAATGACTCAGCGCAACCAGGAAACCCTTGAGTTCGAAGTCGTATTAGCCGCCCCTTCCTAGGACTGAGCTCCTCAAGTTAGAGCGTTTCCTGTATAAACCCTGTCACGGCCTCCAGGCTGGCCGGCAAAATAGTCATTCTTTCCTCACGTGACATGAGGTCAGCCATGTGCGCAGGCAGCGGCGGCGTTTGCAGTCCGGCGCGCTCAATAGCCTCGCTGAACTTGGCTGGATGAGCTGTTGCCAGGCAGATCATCGGGCTTTCACTTTCGTCTTTGCATTCGCGGCCCGCTTTTATACCTGTCGCGGTATGCGGATCGAGCACGTAACCGAAATTATCATACACTTCACGGATCGTGGCACAGGTTGTGTCATCGTCGACGCGGCAGCTGTCGAACACGCGCTTAGCACGATTCCATTCTGTTTCGCTGACCTGCTGAGCATTATTGCTTAGGCTGGTTACGAAAGATTCCACCCTGTCGGTATCACCATCGAAGAGATCAAACAGGAAGCGTTCAAAATTACTCGACACCATGATATCCATGCTCGGTGAGAGACTCGGTTCCAGCGGCCCCAGGTTGTACTGGTTGCTGCTGATGAAACGGTGGAGGATGTCGTTCTTGTTGGTGGCAATAACGAGCCTGTCTACCGGCAGCCCCATTTTCTTGGCCAGGTAACCGGCATAGATGTCGCCAAAATTACCGGTGGGCACAGAAAAGGAAACAGCAGACGCATCACCAAGAAACTTCAGCCCGGCGTAAAAGTAATAAACGATCTGGGCCATGATGCGGCAGAAGTTAATTGAATTCACAGCGACCAGCTGATAATCCTCTGGCAGAAAAGACTGGTCCGCAAAAGCTCTCTTTACAATGTTCTGGCAGTCATCAAAATTTCCTTTCAATGCCAGACTGTTCACGTTTATCCCCGAAACAGTGGTCATCTGGCGACGCTGCACTTCTGATACGCGGTTATGCGGATACAGGATGTACATGTCCACGTACTCGCAGTGTCGACATCCCTCCAGCGCGGCCGATCCGGTATCGCCAGAAGTAGCCCCTAATATGGCGACATGTTTTTTACGACGCTCGAGGAAGTAATCCAGCAACCTGCCCAGCAACTGCAGGGCAAAATCCTTGAAAGCAAGGGTCGGGCCATGAAAGAGTTCCAACACATACTCCCCGTCCTGCAACCCACGTACAGGTGCCACTTCATCGTGTGAGAAGACTGCATAGGTTGCGTTGATGATGCGCTGCAGGTCTTCGCCGGGCATGCAGTCTGCAACGTAGAGCTTGATAATTTCGTACGCCAGGTCGGCATAGGGTAGCGATTTCCACTGCTCAAGCTGCTTCGCGCTTACTTGCGGAATGGATTCGGGAATATAGAGCCCCCCATCAGGCGCCAGGCCGGTCAGGAGGACTTCTTCAAAATTCTGTGCCGGGCACTTGCCCCTGGTACTTATGTATTTCACTCAAGCTTGTCCATTCTTATATGTGAAACTTTGCCGCTGACTGCTTCCAGCGCCTCAATCTTGCCGATAGCGTCGATCATTACCGCTTCTTTTATTTCGTGAGTGAGAATGATGACCGAGAGAACCTGCTGCGCATCATAATCTCTGGGCTCTTTCTGAATAACCGCCTCGATATTGATTGAATGATCCCCCAGTATCTCGGTGATGTCAGAGAGCACACCTGCCTTATCCTCTGCTGCGATTCTCAGGTAATAGGCGCTCTCGATTTCACTGATACCAAGTACCGGCGTGTCAGAGATATGATCATTCTGGAATGCCAGTGTTGGGACTGCACTTTGTGGATGATCCATCACCCTGACCACGTCGACGACATCGGCAACCACCGCCGAGGCTGTCGGCAACGCACCCGCGCCGGCACCGTAATACATGGTTGGACCAACAGCATTGCCCTGCACCATGACCGCATTCATGACGCCATCCACATTGGCGATGAGTTTCTCTTCTGAGATCAGAGTCGGGTGAACTCGCAGTTCAATGCCGTCTTCGGTGTTACGGGCAATACCAAGATGCTTGATGCGATAGCCAAGCTCTTTAGCATAGTGAATATCTTCAATCGTGACCTGGGTAATCCCCTCGGTATAGGCTTTTTCAAACTGAAGCGGTATACCAAAGGCAATGGAAGCCAGGATGGTCAGCTTGTGGGCGGCATCAATTCCTTCCACATCAAAGGTCGGGTCTGCTTCAGCATAGCCAAGTTCCTGTGCCTGCCTGAGCACATCGGCAAACTCGCTGCCCTTGTCACGCATTTCGGTGAGAATAAAATTGCCCGTACCGTTGATAATTCCAGCAAGCCATTCGATACGATTGGCAGCCATTCCTTCACGCACAGCCTTGATGACCGGTATGCCACCGGCAACAGCGGCTTCGTAGGCAACGCAGACATTGTTGCGGGCAGCAGCCTCGAAAATTTCATTGCCATGTACTGCAATAAGCGCCTTGTTGGCTGTAACAACATGTTTACCATTGTTGACCGCTCGCAGGACAAGGTCTTTGGCCAGGTCTTCGCCGCCAATGAGCTCCAGGACGATATCAACCTCTGGATCATCAGCCACCGCAAAGACATCGGCACTTACCCGTGTATCCCCTACTTCCTGTTCCGGTTTCACACTGCGCGTGCCAATGTGACTGACCACCACTTCACAGCCGGCCCGGCGGGCAATTTCTTCTTTGTTTTCTGCTAGTACCGAGTAACTGCCATAGCCGACAGTACCAAGACCGCAAATACCAATCTTTACTTGGTCCAAGATAGCTTTCTCCGGCAATTCAAAAGCGCGACATTATAAGGGATTAAAAAGGAATAGTATGGTCAGGAGACCATACGCGTGAATATTTTATTGGGCGATTACTGCACCGTGCCAAGCAAATAACCCGCAAGGGTTTCTGCCGGGATATAACCGGGCAAGATCGTGCCGTCTTCTAGAACAAGTGCCGGCGTGCCCGTCACACCCACTTCACGACCCAGCTGGTAATGCTCTGCGATGGGATTCTCACAGTCAGCCTCGGGGATTTCACCGCCACGTGTGGCACTGGTGAACATGGCATTGGGGTTTTCAGCACACCAGGCTGAAATCATTTTGCGGTGAGTTTCGGTATCCAGACCTGTGCGCGGGTAACCGAGGTAGCGTACAGCGATACCAAAATCATTGAGGCGATCCATATCGCCGTGCAGCTGCCTGCAGTATGGACAATCCACGTCAGTGAAAACCGTGATGGTAGCCTTGCGCCCGCCTTCAGGCTCAAAAATGATCATGTCGCTTTCTGGTAAGGCTGCAATTTTTGCCGCTCGCAGCACGTTGCGGGTTTCTTCACTGCGATTGATCAGGCCCTGCGGTAGTGCTTCATAAAGGTCACCGGGAATAAAGTAGCGGGCATCAGTAGTGGCATTAATGATCTGGCCGTTTTTCAGGGTAATCTGGTACATGCCTTCAAAGGGTGCAGGCCTGATACTCTCAATTATCATGTTTGGCTGAGTCGCTTCGATCACTGCACGGATCTCAGCAACCGGATCTTCCTGGGCGGAAATACTTACGGATAGGGATGAAGTTGCCAGGATGAGTAAAGACAGGAGCCTTTGACGGATTAGATTCATTGCAACCACCTGAATGTGATAACTGGGTTGGTTGAAGTTGAATAATCAACCCGGGTTCACGAACCCGGGTTTACTCTTCACTTTCTGTTTTATCTGCTGTAACGGATGTTAACAAACAGAAAGGTTATTGTGTTAAAAAACCGTCTCGACTCGATGGGACGCCATTTCAAACGAAAAAAAAGGTGCCTATTCAGCAGCGCTTTTAGTCTTCTTTCTTTTCTTCTTCGTCTTCTGATTCTTCGGCAGCAGGGGCTTCCTCGGCTGGAGCCTCTTCAGCCACTTCTTCAGCAGGTGCTTCTTCTGCGGCCGCCTCTTCAACTGCAGGGGCTTCAGCTACTTCTTTTACCGCTGCTTCAGCTGTTTCCTCCGCTGCATCAGGGGCTTCCGCTACCACTTCCTGCTCTTCCTGCTGTGCCGCTTCTATCTGCTCGGCAATAGTGGCAGAGTCATCAAGCGGAGTGGCGTCAGCCTGCTCACCTTTCTTGCCAAGTTTTTCAGCAATACGGGCAGCACGACCAGTAAGGTCACGCAGGTAGTAAAGCTTGGCCTGACGTACGTCACCGCGACGTTTGACAGTAATGCTGTCAACCTGGTGGCTGTGTGTCTGGAAAGTACGCTCAACACCTACGCCGTGGGACATTTTGCGCACGGTGAAAGCGGAGTTCAGGCCACGGTTGCGTTTGCCGATGACAACGCCTTCGAAAGCCTGGAGACGCTCACGGTCACCTTCCTTGATACGTACCTGTACCACGACAGTATCGCCGGGTGAAAAATCAGGCACATTGGCCTTCATCTGCGACTGTTCGATATTCTGAATAATGCTGTTCTTGCTCATTGTGTTCACCACTTTTAATAAAACTGGTAGCTGTTCAAAGCTATTAACCCGATCCTGATTCCTGCTCAGAGATAAACAGTGCCAACAGGGCCTTCTGTTCATCCGTTAATTCCTTCTCTTCCAGCAAATCAGGTCTGCGCTGCCACGTCCTGCCCAGGCTTTGCTGCATACGCCATTTCCTTATGGCTTCATGGTCACCGCTTAAAAGCACCGGCGGCACCGTTTTACCTTCGTATTCTTCCGGTCTCGTATAGTGAGGGCAATCCAGCAGCCCATTCATAAACGAATCCTGCTCAGCGGAGTCTTCATGCCCAAGTACCCCGGGCTGTAACCGGATGATGGCATCCAGCAACGCCATGGCGGCCACTTCTCCACCGCTTAGCACAAAATCGCCCAGCGACAGCTCATCATCAACCTCGGTTTCGATGATGCGCTCATCGATGCCCTCGTAGCGGCCACACAGGAAAATCAAGGATTCCTGGTTCGCCAGCTGATTGACGGTCTGCTGGTTAACGGGTCTGCCCTGCGGCGTCAGGTAGATAACCTTGGCGCCTGGCAACTCCTGCCTAGCAGCGTTAATAGCCAGCGCGAGGGGCCCTGTCTTCATCAGCATGCCGGGACCACCGCCATATGGCCTGTCGTCCACGGTCTGGTGCTTGTCCTCGGTGAAGTACCGGGGATTCCACAATCCCAGTTCCAGCAGCCCTTCCTTAAGGGCACGACCGCTGATGCCGTAATCGCTTATTGCGTCAAACATTTCAGGGAACAGCGTAATAACGCCTGCCCGTAATGTTTTATCTTGAGACTGCATGGATTTTCACCGTTCCCGCAGGGGCTTTCCGCAAAAAATCGTCAGAAATCCTTTTCCCAGTCGACCCGGATAATATTTTCATCCAGGTCTACCTGCTCTATTACCTGCTCCTTTATAAAAGGAATCAGTCTCTCTTCTTTATCTATGCTGTTTTCAACAGGCCTGACAATCATTACGTCATTGGCGCCTGTTTCTATCAGGTGGTCTACCTGGCCCAGGACTTCATCCTGGAGGTTGATCACCTGCAATCCTTCAAGTTGAAACCAGTAATACTCTTCTGTCTCGAGTTCAGGCAAGTCACTTTGCTTTACCTGCAGCTCACGGCCGGTATAGGCCCTGGCTTCTTCCCTGTCATCGCAACCGGCTATATGTCCGATGAAATGCTTTCCCAGGACCCTGCTTTCGTCTATTTCAATTCTCTCTCTGCTTTCAGAAGGAGTGCCGGTGCTGATATAAAAATTTTTGAACCTGAGGATGTTGTCAGCTGGCTCTGTAAATGAAATCAGACGAACCCAGCCCTTGACACCATGCACCGCACCAACTTTGCCTAACGTGGTATAGCCTTGTTCCGTATTGGATGGCCTCACCATGTTTTAGGAAATGCGATCAGGCAGCGGTAGAAGCTGCAGCTTCCGCATCCTTCAGCAGACGAGCAACACGGTCACTGGCGATGGCGCCTTTGCCCTGCCAGTACTTGACCCTGTCCAGGTCAACGCGGAGCCTTTCTTCCTGGCCGCGGGCACCCGGATTGAAGAATCCAACGCGCTCGATGAAGCGACCATCACGGGCAAAACGCTTGTCTGCTACCGTCAGGTGATAGAAAGGGCGCTTTTTGGCACCGCTTCTTGAGAGTCTAATGGTTACCATAACTTGTTGTTTCCACTAATAAAAAAAGTGTTCTAATAATTCCGAAAAGGTCCCGTAATTGCGTTCCGCTAAATACGGGCTGACCCGGCCCGAAAAAGGCCGGTATTCTACGGGAAAAGTGCGGGGTTTGGAACTCTAAGTGACGAAAAACTCGGGGATTTTTTACCCCTATTCGCAGTCAGCCAAACGGCCTACATGCGCGGGAATCCGCCGGGGGGATTCATCCCCCCCATGCCCCCAAGTCCGCGCATCATGTTGGCCATCTTGCCGCCTTTCATTTTCTTCATCATGCGCTGCATCTGCTTATGCTGCTTAAGCAGGCGATTGAGGTCTTGGATCGAGGTGCCCGACCCCACCGTGATGCGTCTTTTGCGTGAACCATTGAGTAATTCGGGTCGGTGGCGCTCCTTGGCCGTCATGGAATTGATGATGGCTTCCATTCGCGAAAATGTCTTGTCGTCGACCATGCCTGCAGCCGCTTTCTGTGCATCACTGAGGCCGGGAAGTTTATCCAGCATATTCGACATGCCGCCCATGTTTTTCATCTGCTGCAGCTGCTCGCGGAAATCTTCTAGGTCAAAGCGTTGCCCACGCTTGATCTTGCGCGCCAGCTTCTCGGCTTTCTGCTTGTCGACCTTTTTCTCGACATCCTCGATAAGCGACAGGACATCTCCCATGCCTAGGATGCGCGAGGCAACACGGTCAGGGTGAAAAGTCTCAAGTCCGTCTATTTTTTCACCGACACCCATGAACTTGATGGGCTTGCCGGTTATCTGCCTGACAGAGAGTGCAGCACCGCCTCTTGCATCACCATCGGCCTTGGTGAGGATGACACCGGTCAGCGGCAAGGCATCGTTAAAGGCCTTGGCTGTGTTCGCTGCGTCCTGGCCGGTCATGGAGTCGACGACGAACAGTGTTTCAACGGGATTCGCAATGGCATGCAGTCCCTTGATCTCTGTCATCATTTCTTCGTCAATAGCCAGGCGGCCCGCGGTATCGATAAAGAGCACGTCAACAAACTGCTTCTTTGCCCCGACGATGGCGTTTTTAACGATCTGTTCCGGTTTTTGCGAAGGGTCGCTGGGAAAAAACAGGACGTCGACTTCGCCGGCCAGTGTTTCCAGCTGCTGAATGGCGGCCGGACGGTAAACGTCGGCACTGACCACCATTACGGATTTTTTCTGGGTATTCTTCAGCCAGTAAGCCAGCTTAGCGACAGAAGTCGTTTTACCCGAACCCTGCAGGCCTGCCATAAGCATGATTGCAGGCGGCGTGGTTTTAAGATCGAGCGCCTCGTTGGCCTCGCCCATCAGCGCCTGCAGTTCAGCCTGGACAATCTTGATGAAAGCCTGCCCTGGGGTCAGGCTTTTGCTGACCTCGGTGCCCACGGCACGAAATTTCACCTTGTCTGTGAATTCCTGAACAACCGGCAATGCGACGTCAGCTTCCAGCAAGGCACGCCTGACTTCACGCAGGCTTTCCTGGATATTGTCTTCAGTCAGTTTTGCCTTGCCGGTGACAGCTCGCAGCGTTTGCGACAGGCGATCAGTAAGATTCTCAAACATCGGGAACGGGTTTTTTGGTCAACTGGTTAAATGAAAATACGCCATTCTACAAAATCATGGTGGCAGAACACAGGGTTAATTCCAGTATCAGGCCCACACACCTTTTGAAATAAGGACTTCAACGCTAAAGTGACTTATGAGAGACTTTTCACCATGATCAGCACTGCAATCAGCATCATTGCTGCCATCAGCTACGGACTCGGATCATTCTTCCAGCGCCAGAACCTGACCAGCGAACACACCGACCGCCGCCGTGTCATGGCCAGCGGCATCATCGCCGTGCTCACTCACCTTGCTGTTATCGCCCAGATTACCCTGCTGCCCGAGGGGCTTGATTTCGGCTTTTTTAAAGTGGCGTCACTGGTCAGCTGGGTGATCGTGGTTACAGTGATGATCAGCAGCTGGAAAAAACCTCTAGACAACCTGTTTCTATACCTGTTCCCGCTGGCGTTAATCTGCCTGCTCGCCTCCAACTTTATCCCGAGCTCCTACGAACCCCAGGGCGACTACACAGCGGGCGTGGCCCTTCACATCATGCTGGGCATCCTGTCTGTCAGCGTCATCACCATTGCCGCCGTACAGGCACTGCTGATTTCCTTCCTCGACAAACTACTGAGGCAAAAGAAGTCCCTCAGCCTGGTCAGTCACCTGCCACCACTGGAAACAATGGGGTCACTGCTCTTTGAAATGATATGGATGGGCCTGGCACTGCTGACCGGTGTGCTCGTCACCGGCGTGTTATTCATGGATGATTTCTTTGGACAGCACCTCAGCCACAAGACGGTACTATCCAGTATTTCATGGGTGGTATTCATTGTGCTTTTATGGGGACGACATCAACTAGGCTGGCGCGGCAAAACCGCCAACCGCTGGATCCTGACCGGCTTTGCCTTCCTGCTGCTCTCCTATTTCGGCAGTAAATTTGTACTAGAAATTATTCTGGATCGCGTATAACCGTGAATGACACCTCGCTAGGCATTCTGCTGGGCATTCTTGTCTTTCTGATTTTAATGTCAGCCTATTTCTCAAGTTCTGAAACGGCGATGATGGCGCTGAACCGTTATCGGCTGCGTCACCTCATTAAAAAGGAACATCGCGGTGCAATGCGGTCAGGCAAGCTGCTGGACAGACCCGACCGCCTGATCGGCATCATTCTTATCGGCAATAACTTCGTCAATATCTTGGCAACATCCATAGCCACGGTGATTGCCATCCGCTTCTGGGGAGACGGCGGAATTATTTTTATGTCGCTGATCCTGACGCTCGTCATCCTGATATTTGCCGAGGTCACCCCCAAAACGATTGCCGCGCTCTACCCGGAAAAAATTGCCTTTCCTTCAAGCCTGCTGCTGCAACTGCTTCTCAAGGTTTTTTATCCCCTAGTCTGGCTGGTTAACTCCGTTTCCAACTTCATGGTTAAATTGCTCGGTTTTGAACCGGACGAAAATGAAACCCATCACCTTACCCCGGACGAACTGCGCACGGTGCTTGATGAAAGCGGCGCACTGATACCGGCAAAACGACACGGCATGCTGCTGAATATTCTCGATCTGGAAAAGGCTACAGTGGAAGACATCATGGTGCCGCGCAACGAAGTCACGGGGATCGATATCGAAGATGACATCAGCGACATTCTGAAACTCATTGGGAACTCCTCGCATACCATCATGCCGGTATACAGGAAGGATCTGAACGACGTCATCGGCTTTATGCATCAGCGAAATATTTCCAGCATGATTGGCGTGGAAGATGTCAACAAGGCTGAGCTAATGCAGTTTTCTGATGATCCCTATTTCGTCCCTGAATCCACGCCTCTGCACACGCAGCTTTTCAAATTCCAGAACAATAAACGCCGGATGGCGATGGTGGTAGACGAATACGGTGACGTTCAGGGCATTGTCACTCTGCAGGACATCCTCGAAGAAATTGTCGGCAACTTCACCACCAATTTTCAAGAAGAAACGGAAGACATCCATCCACAGGATGACGGCTCTTACCTGATCGACGGCACTGCCACCATTCGGGAAATCAACAAAGCACTGGACTGGACCCTGCCGACGGAAGGCCCCAAAACCCTGAACGGCCTGTTAACCGAGTTGCTGGAAATGATCCCAGAAAAAAATGTCTGCGTGCGTCTGCCGGAACATTATGCCGAGATACTTAACGTCAAAGATAATGCGATCAAGACAGTTAAAATGAAATCGTTGCCTATGAAAGAGGCAGGCGCAGCACAACAGGGAAAACTCTTTCACTGATACTCGTTTATGAAATATTGCCAAGCATGCGGACAGGAAGTAGAGCGCAAAATTCCTGCCAACGATGACCGGGAAAGATTCGTGTGCACCTCCTGCGAGGTTATTCATTACCAGAACCCGCGCATCATTGTCTGCACTGTCCCCTGCCATGAGGACAAGGTGCTGCTGTGCAAACGCTCCATAGAACCGCGTTACGGGCTGTGGACTCTACCTGGAGGTTTCATGGAAAACGACGAGACCATACATGAGGGCGCAAAAAGAGAAACCTTGGAAGAAGCCTGCGCCCGCGTTGAACTGCATGGACTCTATACCTACTACAGCCTGCCTCACATTAACCAGGCGCACCTGTTTTTCCGCTGCACGCTGACCGACCTGGATTTTGCCGCCGGCGCCGAAAGCCTCGAGGTGGATCTTTTTGCGGAAAAGGACATCCCCTGGGACGAAATTGCATTTATGCCCGTAGCCAATACACTGAAGCATTACTTTAACGACCTGGCCGAGGGGCATTTCCCCGTCAGGTCAGCCGACATACTGCTGACTGTCGATGGCCAGCGCCTGATAAAGCCCCATGACTGATACTGAAAAACCCTATTCAGAAATACGACTGACAAAACTGAAGCAGCAAAGGGCTGACGAGGTTGATGACATTGTGGCATCTGAAGAGCCACTCGAAATCAGGCTCGGTTACAACGACCCCCTTAAGGGCAAACTGCACAAGAGTCTGTCCATTACCATGCGCACTCCCGGGGACGACATAAACCTGGTGTGCGGCTTTCTCTACAGTGAAAGTATTATCCGGCACGTAGAGGATATCGCTGACATTGACGATGATACCGACAACGTGATGCGTGTTGAGCTAAATGATGATGTCTCGTTCGATATGCAGAGACTGGATCGCCATTTCTATACGACATCGAGCTGCGGTGTTTGCGGCAAGGCCTCGCTGGATGCGCTGAGTACCAGCGGCTACGATGCCCTTCTGGATAACACCTTCACCATGAATCGAGAAAAACTCTTCAAGGTAGCTGACAAGCTGCGGGAAAAACAGTCGCTGTTTGAACGCACCGGCGGCTGCCATGGCGTTGCAACATTCAACGGCAATGGTGAAATCGTAACCGTCGCGGAAGACGTGGGCCGTCATAATGCCATGGATAAACTTGTCGGCAGCATGCTGCGTTCACACCTGCTGCCCATCGAGGACATGGGCATAATTGTCAGTGGCCGCGCCAGTTTTGAGCTGATGCAGAAAGCACTCACGGCCAGGTGCCCCATGCTGGTCGCTGTCGGCGCGCCCTCTTCCCTCGCAATCGAGCTAGCCCAAGAATTCAACATCTGCCTAATCGGCTTCCTCAACGACAAGACTTGTAATATCTATAGTTGTCCAGAAAATGTGCTTTAAATTATTACGTGGTGTGATAATGACGGCAGTTTTCTACAATTTTCACAGATTGAAATATTAAGAGTGCTTCTTCAAGCTGTTGTCACTACAAGGGTGAAAGCTTTTTCCTATCAAAAATGGCAAAGAAAACCTATTTGCTTTGATTTAGTTTTTATACGTTCGTTCTTGAATATTGCTTAAAAGGGCAAGCTTTGCCCTAGGTTAGCTAGCTTTTTATTACTTATTTAATTTAGACTGATTGTTCAATACTATCGATTGGGGGAGATCATAATGAAAGTAGAGTTTAAGAACACTTTTCGTCTGAGCACGCTGGCAGTGGCCACAATACTTGCAACACAGACTTTTGCTCAGGATGAAATCGAAGAAATCCAAATAACCGGTACCCGCATTCAGCGTGAAGGTATGGAATCACCTACGCCCGTTACCGATTTGGGGATTCAAGAGCTTGCCAACATAGACCCGGGCCAACTAGGCGAGTCTCTAAGCAAACTTCCTCAATTTTTTAATAACCAACGTCCTAGCCAGGTAGGCTGGAACTCGGCCGGTGCCAACCTCAACCTCAGAGGGGCTGGCTCACAGCGATCACTTGTACTTTTGGATGGTCGTCGAGTACCAGCCGGAAATCGTTGGGGCATCCCTAATGATGGGTACCACCTCTCGTTCAGACGGCGATAATCACGAATTTGGTGTTACTCACGGAATGGACATTGGCGCTAACGGACATCTTCTGGTCAATCTGGATTCGTTTCGCCAAGATGAGATCAGGTCATTGAAGTCAATGCAAGATAGACCTTGGTTTAAATCTCAGGCTAGGATTACTAATCCCGATCCAAATGGTACTAACCTCATCACTCGGGATTATGTGGTATCAACAGCAGTATCAACAGGCGGCGTGATAAACGCTCCCGGTTCTCAACTCAACCGCTGGGCCTTTACCCGCAACAATGACCAAGTTGTTGCCGGGCCACAGAGTTTCAGTGGAGTTGGGCAGTTTATCGGTGGCTGTAACTGTCAAGCTCTAACCGAGTCAACAAGAAGATGGGACAACGACGCAGATAATCAAATTGGTGCTCGCAACGATAGAGACAATGTTTTCGTGTTCTATGATCATGACGTTTCAGAGAATCTAAACGTTTATTTTCAAGGCATTTACGGTTATACCGAGGTGGAAAGTCCTTGGTTCTCCACACCCTTCCTGCAAGGCCCTTGGACAGTGAATGTTTTTTCAGGCAACCCTTTCTTACCTGCCAACGTTCAACAAATCATGGATGACGAGGGCTTAGCCTCTTTCAATATGGCGCTGATAGGTGATAATCAAGCTGACAACCCTTTAGGACAATACCTAATTGTTCAAAATGACAGATCCAAAGCAGGAACTGTTGGATTTAACCTTAAATTGGATGATGCAGGGTTCTTCACTGACTGGAATGTGAAAGGATATTACCAGTACGGAAGAGTTGATCAACGTCAGCAATTCTTGAACGGCCCAGACCTTGCAAAGTTATTTCCCGCCATGGACGCGGTTGTAGGTCCTGATGGTCAACCTGCCTGCTATGCTGCCATAGCAAACCCAACTGATTTTGGTGACTGCAAGCCGATCAATCTTCTTGGGGGAGTCCAAAGTGCTGCATCGACCCCTGCCGGCATAAGTTACGTGATGGATGAGGAAAAGTTTATTGAAAGTCTTTATGAGCAAACATTTGCTGAAATCACGATTGATGGCGAGCTGCATGAAGGCTTTGGTGCCGGACCAATCCTAGCCTTTTTTGGTGCTTCTCATCGAGAGGATGACGTATATCAGAGCGTCAAGGAACTAGAAGACGAATTTGTCTTCCTTGGAGGACAAAACACAGGATTTAGAGGGCTCGTCCCAGAAAACTTTCCTGGCGGAATGTCTGGCATACGTGCGGGCAGCGTGCCTCCTGGCTTCATAGGTGCTGGAAACCTATCACGCATACTGTTTACAGGATCTATCCAAACTCCAACAACGATTTTGAACGGTGGGTTTGAGGTGGACGAGGTGTTCGGTGAAATCAACGTGCCATTGATATCAGATGCTCAATTTGCTCAACAACTTGATGCTAGTCTGGCATATCGCTACGCCGACTATACTGGTTCGGGCGGTATTGAGTCTTGGAAAGTTGGGCTAAGCTGGCAGATAAATGACGACCTGCGTGTTAGAGCTACTAGCTCACGAGATGTGAGGGCTGCGACTTTGAGGGAACGTTATGACGAAACAGCCGGAGGCGCTGCGGTGGTAGACCCATTCTTGGGGAGCTTTATCTTCACAGCAAGCAGAAACGCTGGCAACCCTAACGTTAATCCGGAAGAGGCAGATACGCTGACCTTTGGTGCCGTTTATCAGCCCAGTTGGTTGCCTGGCTTCTCTATCTCCGGAGACTGGTATGACATCAAGATTGATGGTGCGATGGCTCAGCCACCGTTTCAGGATATTGTAGACAACTGCTTTGCCGGTGCTCAGGAGTTATGTAACTTGATAGAGAGAAGCCCTGAAACAAACCAGATCACTAGAATTACCACAATCTACTTTAATCTAGACGAATTACGACTGAAAGGCTTTGACCTTGAGATGCGATATTCGACAGATGTAGATTTCTTTGGTGGTGGTGAAACACTTACCTGGCGCTTTATCGGCAGTCACCTGGATGAAAATTCACAACTGGTGCCAGGTGCACCAAGAGACTTCTTGAATCGAGCACAGCCAACTAACCGTTATTTAACAAACCTGACCTATACAAGAGGTGATTTTAGAGCCTTCTTAAATGGACAGTACATTGACAGTTATATACAAGACAGGTTCAGCTTTGCAGGTGAAAAGGACAACAATACAATTGACTCCGTGTTCGTAACCGACCTTACTCTTGGATACGATTTTAACGGGAGCAACGGAAGCACTTATAACGTTTTTCTGAATATTAACAATATTTTTGATGAAGAGCCGCCTCAAACACCTGGTGACAATGTCGGATTTCTGGGTGGAACCGCTGGCTTTAACCAAATGTATGATGATGTCGGCAGGCGTTACGTCTTAGGCGTAAACATGAATTTCTAAATTCCTTCATGTATAACACAGCCCGGCCCATTTGTGGGTCCGGGCTTTTTTTTGCCTGTCTCTTAAAAAAGTATTAAAGAGTAATTCCGTCTTTCCTCTTTCTCTTCTAGGGAAAAAAGGGGTATAAATAGTCCCCGATGTCTTGCCGGGCCATCCACTTAATATCCCGGCAGCCTAATAAGAATTGAAGTCAAAGCCATCAAAAGAGGAAACCCAAATGAAAACCCTTGGCAAATATCTTTCGCTGTTCATGCTCCTCCTGTCTTTCCCAGCCCTGGCCCAGGAGCCGGTAGTAGGTGTCGAAAACCCGGAGGCCTTATTTACTGATGACGATCCGGTTCTTCATCGCAACAAGCAGGCAACATTTCATATCATGAAAGAGTTACTCCAATGTTCTCAGTGGGACCGTGCCGGCGAATGGCTGACCGACCAGTACCTGCAACACAACCCGAATGCCGCATCCGGTCTGGCAGGTGTAATTTTCTACTTCACTGAAGTTGCCAAGGTGACACGTATTGATGACTGCGATGAATTTACTCAAGAGATTGTTGCCGTGATTGCCGAAGATGATTACGTGACAGTACTCTGGCCGCGTCGCTATGAGAATCCTAACAAGCCTGGAGAGATGTACAGCACCACTTGGTTCGACACCTGGCGTTTTGTTGATGGTAAAGCTGACGAACACTGGGACCCGGCAACGATTGCGGCAATGCCTCAATAGGCCTGATACCTTTCCAAAAAAGCCGGCTCCCGTTGCCGGCTTTTTTGTAGCTTTGATTTATTCAGCAGGACAAATGTGATTTACTTTTCACAAAACCTGAACCCAGACTATAAAGACAACAAACCGGGTCATCGCATGTCAAATACTCTGCTCAATTTTTCTCTCTTATTGTTCCTGTTTCCCAGTGCAGTAAATGCCGCTTCACTGGACGGCTCTACCGGTGCCAACTGGCCTCACTTCGGCGGTTCGCAGGCCGCCTGGCGCTACAGTGAACTCGACCAGGTTAACCGTGACAATGTAGCCCAGCTGCGACCCGCCTGGCTCTTTCATACGGATGACTATGGCGACGGTCTGACGTCAACCCCGATCGTGATCGATGGGGTCATGTATCTCTCAACGCCCAGTAACTGGATTTATGCCCTGGATGCCGCCACCGGTGTAAAACTCTGGGAATACCGTTATACGCCCCGCTCTGATTTTGTCCTGCCTGGCTCAGCCGGCGCCTTTATCCAGAACCGCGGCGTTGCCGTTCACAACGGCAAAGTCATCATGGGTACGGTCGACCATGCCCTAGTGGCTGTCGATGCCGTTACCGGCAGTGAGGTCTGGAAAGTCTATGTTGATGATTCCCGCCAGTGCGGCTGCAATATCCTGTCAGCACCGCTCATTGTGAAAGACATGGTCGTGGTTGGACAGAATGGCGGTGACGGCGCCTTCCGCGGCTACCTGACTGCCTTTGACGTCGATACCGGCCGCTTTAAATGGCGCTTCTATACTATCCCCGCGCCGGGCGAGCCCGGCTCGGACAGCTGGAGAGGTGACAGCTGGAAATTCGGCGGCGGCGCGCCGTGGATGACCGGCTCCTATGATGCGGAGCTTGATCTTATTTACTGGGGCACCGGCAATGCCGCAGGCGATTTTTATTCCGGCGACCGCACTCCGGATGGACGTAAGGATTCCGAAGGCATTAATCTTTACACCGCCAGCGTTATCGCCCTGGATGCCGACACCGGGGAACTGGCTTGGCATTTCCAGGAAGTCCCGCGAGATGTTTGGGATTTTGATTCGGCCTATGAAGTCGTGCTCATGGATCGCGAAATCGGCGGCAGGGAAAGAAAAATCCTGGCCCACATGAACAAGAGCGGTCTGACCTTTGTTCTCGACCGCACCAACGGTGAATATCTAGGCGTGTTTTCTGTCCCTGAGGTGCGCACCTGGATTACGGGCATTGGCGAGAACGGTGAACTGCTTGGCCGCAAGGAGCCGGTTGTGGGTGAATCCGTAAACGTTTGTCCTACCGCTATCGGTGCCAAGAGCTTTAACCAGATGGCCTACTCCCCACGAACAGGACTGCTCTATACACCGACCATGGAGTTTTGCACCAATATCTCCGCGGTTGACCAGCCTGCCCAGGAAGGTATTTTTTATTCCAGCGGCGGATTTGTGAACGAACTTCCCGAGGGGCGTGAAAGTTATGCCCATCTTGATGCCTGGGATCCCGTCTCGGGGGAGCGGGTCTGGTCCATCCCTTCACAGTTTGCCCTCATGGCATCCGTCCTGACCACTGCCGGCGACCTGGTCTTCACGGGTGATCCCGAGGGCTGGTTCCTCGCCTTTGACGCCGAGAACGGTGATCTGCTCTGGAGCTTCCAGACTGGCGCCGGGCATCGCGGCTCAGCCATCTCCTACGCCATAGACGGTCAGCAATATATTGCCACGCCGGTAGGCTGGCAGGACAGCATCACCGGCGGCATGCTCGAAGCCCTGTTTGCCGGAGAGAATTTCCGCAAGGGTTCCACCATGATGGTTTTCACACTGCCGGAGTAAAAACAATGAAACAGCTAATCACTTTCTTACTCCCTTTTATTGGCATCCTGGCCGGCAAAGCTTATGCCGCCAACATGGACGACCCGGTGCTCGAACGTGGTCAAGAGGTTTACGAGCTCACCTGTGCCACCAGCTACTGCCACGGGCCTGCCGGTGGTCAGGCTGGCGCGCCGCGCCTCGCAGCCCGGGAATTCGACGCCCTGTATATTGCCAGCGTGACGGCCAACGGGGTGCCCGACACCCCCATGGTAGGATTCGCCAATGCCCTATCGGCAGAAGACATGAATGCGGTTCTGACCTATGTCGCGTTTCTCAACGGCATCATCAATCCCCAGTTTTCTGTTGATGATCCCCTTGCCTCGCTGGGCATCGCCGTGGCCAACCCGCGCCGCATTCCCCTGGCAGGCGAAGCCCAGGAAGGCCGCGAACTGTTTTTTGATGCCTATGATAAAGGCCTGAAACGCTGCTCTACCTGTCACGAGGTAGAAGGCATCGGCATCCCGGTCGCATCCCCTATTGCTAATGTACCGGGCTCCGTAAGCGCTCTTCGCAATATCGAGACACCCAATATTTCCACGGTGACGATTTCAATAAGCAGTAATGAAAGCATGCCGGCCTTGCTGCTTTCACGCGGCATTGCAGGGGTAAAGTTTTACGATATGAGTGCGGTTCCGCCAGTACTGAGAACAATGCCGCCTGAATCGGACTCGGAGGTCTTTAATATTGCCGGAAACGCTGACTGGCACCACCAGGACTACATCAGCGCCTATACCGATGCGGAACTGGAGCGGGTGTTGACCTTTTTAAAGGCTATTTCAGAGTAAAAATTATCTATAATTTACTTCAAGTAATTATTATATCTATATGTAATTTATAGGATATATATCATGATAAAAGCATATTCAAGACGCGATATCCTCAAGCCCGCCCTGGCCGCGGGGGCATCGCTTGCCCTGCCTCCCCATCTGCTAAGTGCCGCTGAAAACGCTGCCGATGAGCCGGTTTTCCAGGGCATTATGCAGATTTCCTGGATTGTCCCAGATCTTCAGGCTGCCATGCGGGAATACACGGAACGCCTGGGCATTGGCCCCTGGTTTGTCTCAGAGCATTTCAGTCCGGAAGTAAACCTCTACCGGGGTGAACCCAACGACGCCGATATCTCTATTGGCATGACCTATTCCGGGCACATGAACTTTGAATTGATCGAACAGCACGACGAAAAACCCTCGGTATACCGAGAAACCTTGCTCAAACGGGGTTACGGCTTTCACCACTGGGCCCTGGCCTCCCACGACATTGAGGCGGACATTGCCAGCTACCAAGCCAAGGGGGATGCCATTGCCCTGGACATCCTGATTAACGGGGGCCGCGTGGTGTATGCCGATACCTCTGCCTACCTCGACGGCATGACGGAACTCATTGAAATCACTGATGGCGTGCGGGCCGGTTTCGGGGACATGTACCGTATTGCCCGGGACTGGGACGGCAAGGAACTGATTTTCGGCTACTAAGCCCTTCAAAACCCTAATAAATCGGTGGTTTTTGTCTGGCCGATTTGCCATTAGAATACTTTCCGAGTAAAACCCGGCCTGAGTCCTCAGCGGCCCGGTTTTTCCAACGCAAAATTGCTGGCCCAAAGCCTGCCATGGTAGAATCGCGCGCGCTTTACCTATGGCCTTAACCGGCTGAAAAATTTCAGAAAATCGCAATTAGGAATGCATGCATCAGCGGCATTCAATGCGCATCGCAACACAGTCAGGAAACTCGTTAATGCAGCAGTTAACAGGACAGATCACGTACCAGGACTGGGACCTGGAAAAAGCCAGGGAACTGGCCTCAGAATTTGCCGACCGCACCGGCGGCGTCATGATCGCTCTCCACAAAATCCAGGAAACCTTCGGTTATGTCGATGACACCGCTATGGCCATGCTCGGCAAGGTATTCAACCTGTCCCGCGCCGAGGTTCACGGCGTCACGAGTTTTTACCATGATTTCAGGCGTCACAAGCCCGGCAAATACACGGTGAAAGTGTGCCAGGCAGAGGCCTGCCAGGCGATGGGTTCTGACAAACTCACCGAAGAGATCAAAAGCTTCATCGGCACCGATTTTCACGGCACTTCTGAAGACGGCAATTTTTCACTGGAAGCGGTTTATTGCCTTGGCAACTGTGCCTGTTCACCGAATATCATGATTGACCAGCAAACCTACGGCCGCGTCACCATCGAGGGCTTCAAGGCCCTGGCGGACTCCCTGGTTAAGGAGGCTGTGTAATGACCAGGATTTTTATTCCACGCGAAACCACTGCCGATTCCCTGGGCGCCGAACTGCTGGTTAAAGCAATCGAAACTGAAGCCAAGTACCGCAACCTGGACGTCGAGATTGTCCGTAATGGCTCCCGCGGTGCCTGCTGGTTAGAGCCCCTGGTGGAAGTCGAAACAGCCGAGGGTCGTGTCGGTTACGGCCCGGTCACCTCAGAAGATGTGGCAGACTTGTTTGATAATGATTTTCTCAATGGCGGCAAGCACGCCAATAGCCTTGGCAATGTCGAGGAGCTGAACTGGTTCAAAAACCAGGAGCGTCTGACGTTCGCCCGCTGCGGCATCATCGAGTCTACCAATGTCGCCGAGTATGAAAGCCTGGGTGGATTTTTCGGTCTGAAGAATGCCCTGGCCACCGACCAGGACGGGATCATTCAGGAAGTCCTGGATTCCGGTCTCAGGGGCCGCGGTGGTGCCGCCTTCCCTACCGGCATCAAGTGGCGCACCGTTGCAGACTGCGAAGCTGACCAGAAATATATTGTCTGTAACGCAGACGAAGGCGATTCGGGGACTTTTTCCGACCGTCTTATCATGGAAGGAGATCCGCTAAGCCTGGTGGAAGGCATGACCATTGCCGGTCTCGCCGTTGGCGCCACTGAGGGCTATATTTACCTGCGCTCAGAGTACCCGCTCACACGCAACATTCTTGAAGACGCCATAGCCAACGCCGAAGCGGCCGGCTATCTCGGCAAGGACATCCAGGGCTCCGGCAAGGATTTCACCCTCGAGGTGTTCATGGGCGCCGGCGCCTATATCTGCGGGGAAGAAACGTCCCTCCTGGAGAGCCTTGAAGGCAAACGCGGCCAGATCCGCTTCAAACCGCCACTGCCTGCCATAGAAGGCCTCTATGGCAAACCCACCGTGGTGAACAACGTAATTTCCCTGGCTTCCGTGCCCGTGATTCTTGAGAAAGGCGGCAAACACTATGCCGAATACGGCCAGGGCCGCTCGCTGGGCACGATGCCCTTCCAGCTCGGAGGAAATATCAAGAAAGGCGGTCTGGTAGAAGTAGGCTTTGGCCTGACGCTGCGCCAGCTGATCGAAAATTTTGGCGAAGGTACAGCCACGGGCAAGCCCGTGAGAGCGATTCAGGTCGGCGGCCCGTTAGGCGCGTATTTCCCTGAATCCCTGATGGATACGCCGCTGGATTACGAGGAATTTGCCAAGGCCGGCGGTATGCTGGGCCATGGCGGAGTGGTAGTATTTGATGACAGTGTCAACATGGCAAAGCAGGCCCGGTTCTCCATGGAGTTCTGCTCAGTTGAGTCCTGCGGCAAGTGTACTCCCTGCCGAATCGGATCAGTACGCGGCATGGAGGTTATCGACCGGATCGTCGCAGCGGAATCTGCTGAAGAACGCGAATCCGAACACATTGTCCTTAAGGACCTTTGCGACACCATGGAATCCGCCTCTCTATGTGCCATGGGCGGTCTCACACCAATTCCGGTGATGAGTGCAGTCAAACACTTTCCTGCAGATTTTAATCTTTAAATTTTTCATAGGTGAAATGACATGAGCCTGATCAAAGAAATCGATTACGGAACACCAGCCGTCACCGAGACAGAAAAAGTCACGCTGACTATTGATGGCCAGGAGATTTCAGTACCCAAGGGCACCAGCATCATGCGTGCTGCCCAGATGATGGGAACCACCATCCCCAAGCTCTGCGCGACCGATTCGCTTGAACCCTTTGGTTCCTGCCGTGTATGCCTGGTGGAAATTGAAGGCCGTCGCGGTACGCCTGCCTCCTGCACCACACCGGTTGAAGAAGGCCTGGTTGTTCACACAGAAACTGGCAAGCTGAACAAACTGCGTAAGGGCGTGATGGAACTCTATATCTCCGACCATCCGCTGGACTGCCTGACCTGCTCTGCAAACGGCGACTGCGAACTGCAGGACATGGCCGGTGCGGTAGGACTGCGTGAGGTGCGCTACGGCTACGAGGGCGCCAATCATCTTGATGCGCCAACAGATACAAGCAACCCCTACTTCCAATTCGAAGCCAGTAAATGTATTGTCTGCTCGCGCTGCGTGCGTGCCTGTGAAGAAGTACAGGGTACCTTCGCTCTGACCATCAGCGGCAACGGTTTTGAATCCAAAGTCAGCGCCGGGGTTGAAGAAGATTTCATGAACTCCGAGTGTGTTTCCTGTGGCGCCTGTGTCCAGGCCTGCCCGACTGCCACGCTGATGGAAAAATCAGTCCTGGAAATCGGCACGCCTGAACACCACGTTGAAACCACCTGTGCCTACTGCGGTGTGGGTTGTACCTTCCGCGCTGAAATGAAAGGCGACCAGGTTGTGCGCATGGTTCCCGCCAAGTCCGGCAAGGCCAATGACGGTCACTCCTGTATCAAGGGACGTTTTGCCTTTGGTTACACCACGCATAAAGACCGCATCATGAATCCGATGATTCGTGAAAACACTTCCGACCCATGGAAAGAAGTGAGCTGGGACGAAGCCATTTCCTATACCGCCAAGCGCTTCATGGAAATCCAGGAAAAATACGGCCGTAAATCCATCGGCGGCATCACTTCCTCCCGCACTACCAACGAGGAAGTCTACGTCGTACAGAAAATGATTCGCGCGGCCTTCCGCAACAATAACACCGACACCTGCGCCAGGGTTTGTCATTCACCTACCGGTTTCGGTCTGAAAACCACTTTCGGTACCTCAGCCGGTACGCAGGATTTCCGCAGTGTTGAGCACACCGACCTGGTTCTGCTGATAGGTGCCAACCCGACTGATGCGCACCCAGTATTTGCGTCGCGCATGAAGAAGCGCCTGCGCGATCATGCCGACCTGATTGTCTGTGATCCAAGAAAAATTGACCTGGTTGAGTCTCCTCACATCAAGGCTGGTATTCACATTCCGCTGACACCCGGTGGTAACGTGGCGCTGATCAATGCCTTTGCCCATACCATTGTTGAGGAAGATCTGGCCGACTGGGACTACGTGAACGAGCGCTGCGATACTGACTCATTCAACAAGTGGCTGGAATTCATCAAGGACAAGAAAAATTCCCCAGAGGCTGTGGCCGACTGGCTTGGCGGTGACCCGGAAAAAGTTCGCAAAGCGGCGCGCCGCTATGCGAAAGCCGAACGCGCTTCAATTTATTACGGCCTGGGCGTAACCGAACACTCACAGGGCTCCACCATGGTGATTGGCATGGCCAACCTTTCCATGCTGACCGGTAATGTCGGTAAGGATGGCGCCGGCGTTAATCCGCTGCGTGGCCAGAACAATGTGCAGGGTTCCTGCGACATGGGTTCCTTCCCGCACGAGTTTTCCGGCTATCGACACGTCAGTGATGACGCAACTCGCAAGCTCTTTGAAGATGCCTGGGGCGTTAAGCAGGATGCCGAGCCCGGCTTCCGTATTCCAAACATGTTTGATGCAGCCATTGAAGGTACCTACAAGGGTATGTTTGTCCAGGGTGAGGATATCGCCCAGTCTGATCCGAACACGCATCATGTTGAAGCTGCCCTTGAAAACCTGGACTGCCTGGTGGTTCAGGACCTGTTTCTTAATGAAACTGCCAAGTTTGCCCACGTATTCCTACCCGGCACTTCCTTCCTGGAAAAAGACGGCACTTTCACTAATGCCGAACGTCGCCTAGGCCGTGTGCGACCAGTAATGGCGCCAAAGACCGGCAAGCATGAGTGGGAAATAGTCATGGAAATTTCCAGAGCCATGGGCTACCCGATGCATTACAGCAGTGCCGAGGAAATCATGGATGAAATCGCTGCACTGACTCCAACCTTTGCCGGTGTCAGCTTTGAACGCCTGGACAAAGAAGGCAGCATGCAGTGGCCTGTCACCGATGACGCGCCTAACGGTACGCCGATCATGCACATTGATAAATTCGTTCGAGGCAAGGGGAACTTTGAGATTACCGAGTTTGTCCCAACCGAGGAGAAAGTGACGAGGAAATTCCCGCTTATCCTGACTACCGGACGCATTTTGAGCCAGTACAACGTTGGCGCACAAACCCGCCGCACAGAAAACAACCAGTGGTTCCCGGAAGATATTCTTGAGATTCATCCCGAGGATGCAGCAGAGAGGAATATCAAGGATGGCGACCTGATCAAGATTGCCAGTCGCAAGGGCGACACCACGATGCATGCTGTGGTTTCAACACGGATGCAGCCGGGCGTTGTCTATACCACCTTCCACAACCCAATTTCAGGAGCTAACGTGGTGACTACCGAGTACAGTGACTGGGCCACCAACTGCCCCGAGTACAAGGTAACCGCGGTACAGGTTTCCCATACGGATCACATGTCCGAATGGCAGAAACAGTACCTTGCTTACAATGAGGAACGCCGCAACCTGGCAGAAAGTGAGTCCAACGAGGAAGTGGCGCACTAACTTCCAACTAGAAAAAAAGGCCGGCTTAAAAACCGGCCTTTTTTATTTATCTGAAAAAATTTATTGCTCTAACATGGGGAGATCACTTGGCGTATTGATATTCGCAAATACATTTTCTGGCAGTCCGTCTTTTTTAAGAGTATGTGCCTGCGCAGTCTCGAGCAGCGCCCGCATGGATCTGGCTCCGCCCTTTACCTGGCCATCCGCAAAAATTTTTTGCAGGTGTTTGTAGAGTGAGACCGAGTTTCTGAAAACGCAGGGAAAAATTTTATTCTCGTACCGACAGGCTGCATAAGAATCTATACCACCAACCAATCGTTTTAGTGATTCCACAGTCAAAAAAGGCATGTCCACTGGTATGACCAGCAGAAGTGAGTCATTAAATTCCTTTTCACTGGCAAGAAAATCAACGGCACTGTAAATACCGCCGGGTGGCCCGCTGCCAGGATAAATATCCGGTATAAAATCGCGACCTTCAACTTCGCCGCTGATGAGTACACGGTTAACACCTGAACCCTGAAGTAAATCCAGCGCATGATCCAACAGCGACTGGCCATGATGAAGAAGCTGTTTTTTGTCCTCACCCATTCGTGAAGACTTGCCGCCAGCGAGCAGCAGTCCATAAATCATAGTCAGGAGTTTTCCCCCACCATGAACTTCTCAAGAAAGTCGGGAGCTTTTCGAGCCACCCACATGCCCAACAGCAAAATGATGATGGCAGCCAGAATCTTGAAACTATAGGTCACCAGGTGGCTCACTATAAGGTCATATATTTGCTGTGCCTGATCTAATTCCTGTTCCATATATTCTCTAAATTATCCGTGCATAAATCGCATGCAGATATTTTTAACTTCCTATTTTTAATTTTTAACTTTTTACTTTTTACTTTTTACTTTTTACTTTCCACTTTCAACTTTTCTTTTCAGGCACTTCCTCACGGCCATCCGCATAGCGGGCAAAACGACCTCTCTCCCCATGCACCTGATCATTTCTTTCCCATGGCCAGCCGCCGAACTGGTTGCGCTGGTAATCAATAAAGGCCTGCTGCAGTTCTTCACGCGTATTCATCACAAACGGGCCATAGTGTGCCACAGGCTCACCTATAGGTTTTCCCTGGAGCATAAGTAACCGAGCTTTACCGTTTATCGCCTTGATAGTTGTTTCCAGGTCAGACTGGAGCCTTATACCATGACTGGCCTCCACTGTTTTATCTCCGATGAACAAACTGTCTCCATCGTAAAAGTACAGCATTCGGTTTAACTCGGGGGCTCCAGCTGGCAATGTCCAGCTGGCATCGGTATCTATATCAATCAGCCATACAGCCACATGACTTTCAGTTTCTGAAGCCCATGAATCCGGCGGCGGTGACAGTGCCGAAACGTCATCCAACCTGCCGGCAATCAATTCAATGCTGATTTTATTTCCTTTAGCATCCTCAGTAGTAATCACCGGAATATCTTCATCCCAGAACATGGTGAAGAGCGGCTCTACCATTTTGCTTGACGCTGGCAGGTTCAGCCAGACCTGGAAAAGCAGCAAGGGGTTCTCTGTATCCTTTTTCAGCAGCGGAAACATCTCACTGTGCTGAATGCCCTTGCCTGCAGTCATCCACTGTACGTCACCGTCCCCGTAACGACCCGCCGCACCCAGTGAGTCGGCATGGTCCACGAGGCCTTTTTTAACAACTGTGATTGTTTCAAAGCCCCGGTGGGGATGACCAGGAAAACCCGGCACCCGGTCACCATGATACATACGCCAGCCATCCTGCTTGGTAAAGTCCTGCCCAATATTCCGGCCGGCCAGGGAAGCATCAGGGCCTAGTTCCCCATTGCCCCGAGGAAAATTATCCTGATGGAATGCGCAAAAAAGGAAGGGATCGGCAGTAGGCCAATGAAAATCGAGCGGAGTTATTTCAATAACAGAATCAGACATCAATCAGACAACATATCAGTTAGGTCATTAAAGAGATAAAAGGGACAGTAGAAATATAAAGCAGCGCAAGAATCATCACCAGGTAAGCTATGTAGCGGACTGGATTTTCACGCGCGATATCCAGGAAGGTTCTCCCCTTCCCTGCCTCTTTTCGGGCCTCGTATTGTTCGCGCATCCTCTGAAAACGCTCAGTCTCGTATTCCTTGAGAATATTCTTAGCCTTCGTCAGCTGCTCATCATGGCGAAGCCACAGCGCCGGCATCGATATTCCCCAGTTCCCGGCGGAGGTTTCATAGACTTCTATATCGTTGGCTTCCATAAGCGCATAAATTTCCTCGAGCTCATCTTCGGGAACGTTACGAAGCTTGACCAACTGGGTTGTCATAGCAGTCTGCACCTGGTGGAAACAATGAAGACAATTTTACCCCAGGCAGCACGAATTCGGACATTTGAGCGGAATTTTTTCGGTTTCTACGTTCTTGGACTAGATATGCCTATATGTTTTAATCAACAGCCTTAAAGCTATTTTTTAAAAACTTTTTTACCTGCGAGGAAAGAAGGATGCCTTCCCCTGATCTACACCCCACTTCACTGATTAGAACCCTGAGTACACTTTTTTTTGCCTTCCTGGGCATGGTACTACTTTATGCCTGCAGCGATTCATCTACGCTGAGTAATAACTCTGCGGTTTCAGCTGAGATGTCACAGTCTGGAGGCTACACGCAGCTGGAGGAAGTCAATGCCGATGATGGGGAAATTGTCATTCCCTACAAAAAATTCCAACTGGACAATGGCTTGACCCTGATCATTCACGAAGATCATTCCGACCCATTGATTCATGTTGATGTGACATACCATGTGGGCTCGGCCAGAGAAGATTTCCAGCGTTCAGGATTTGCCCATTTTTTTGAGCATATGATGTTCCAGGGTTCGGAGCATGTGGGAGATGACGAACATTTCAAGATCGTGACGGAATCCGGCGGCACCATGAATGGAACTACCAATAATGACCGCACTAATTACTTTCAGACTGTTCCAAGCAACCAGCTTGAAACCATGCTGTGGCTGGAGTCTGACCGCATGGGTTTCCTGCTTAACGCGGTCACCGAAGAGAAATTTGAAAACCAACGCGCCACCGTTAAAAACGAGCGCGGCCAAAACGTGGACAATGCCCCTTACGGGCGCTGGTCAGAGGTAATGTCCTCTGCACTTTATCCACCAGAACATCCCTATTCTTGGCCGGTAATTGGTTATACTGAAGACCTAGATGCGGCAACTCTCGATGACCTAAAAGGTTTTTTTCTGCGGTGGTATGGCCCCAACAATGCCACGCTGACCATCGGCGGCAATGTGGTAGAGCATGAAGTACTCGATCTTGTCGTCAAATATTTTGGCGAAATTCCTCCAGGACCGGAAGTGCTGCCTGACAGCCAGCCCACACCCGTGCTCGATGCAGACCGCTATGTCTCTTACGTGGACAATGCCATTCGCTTCCCTGCCCTGCTTTTTACCTACCCAACGGTAGCCCTGGATCATCCTGACCGCGTGCCACTTGAAGCGCTTAACGACATGATCAGCGTTGGTAGAAAATCCTATTTTTACAAGCAGTTTGTGCTCACACAGAAAGCCATACAGGCCAGCGGCTTCAACAGCAATCAGGAACTGGGCGGCACACTGACCTTCTTTGTCCTGCCGTTCCCCGGCACACCACTTAGTGATTTTGAAGCAGAAATGCGTGACGTGTTTGCGAACTTCAATGCTGACTCTATTAGCGATGATGATATCCAGATTTACAAGGCCACCCAGGAAGCCGCACTTATTGCGAGCCTGTCCAGCGTCAGGGGTAAAGTATCTCAGCTGGCCTACTACCAGACTTTCCTGGCAGACCCGAACAATATTCAGAGCGAACTTGAAGCCATTCGCTCACTGACCAAAGAAGATGTCCTACGGGTCTTCAATACCTATATAAAGGATAAGCCAGCCGTTATTGAAAGCGTGGTACCGTCAAACGATCCTGAAGGACAGGCCAAGCCAGATAATTTCGACATTCCTGAACGCATCAGTCTGGTAGACACCACTGGTGACCCTCTAGAGCTGCGCAACGTGAATTCATCTTTTGACCGCTCCGTGAAACCGACACCCGGCGCCAACCCACTGGTGGTAATGCCAGATTACTGGGAAGGCACACTAGGCAACGGTATTGAGATTATCGGCGCTAGCCATTCGGAAGTTCCCCTGGTCAGTATGCGCCTGGTCTTTGACGGCGGCCACCTTATTGATCCTGAAGGTAAGGAAGGCCTTGCCAGCCTTACTGCGGCCATGATGAATGAGGGCACCGAGAACTTCACAGCCGAGGAGTTTGAGAAGGAACTGGACAAGCTTGGCAGCAGCATTGGCGTCGGCGGCGGTAATGAAACCATGTCCATCAGCATGTCTTCACTCGAGCGCAACTTTGATGCAACGCTAGCCCTGCTCGAGGAGCGGCTGTTCCGCTCCGAGTTCACCGAAATGGACCTGGCCCGGTTAAGACAGCAGCAGATTGAGTCTCTGGAAGCCAACAAGCAGGAGCCCTCGGCAATTGCCAGCGATGTATACCGCAAGCTGATCTACAATGAGGATCATACATTTGCGATTCCCGCCTCAGGCAGTATCGAAAGCCTTCAGACTATCATCCTCGATGATGTGGAAGACTTTCGCGGCAAGAACCTGGTCAGCCAGCCCCTTCGCGTTGTTGTGGTAGGTAATTTCAGCCAACAGGAAGTCATGGACAAGCTGGGTTTTCTTCTTGAATTACCGAATGAGGATGTCACCCTTCCCGCTCAGCCGGATTCACCGACATTTGATACTACGACAATCTTTCTAGTCGACAAGCCTGACGCGCCGCAATCGGAAATTCGCATCGGTTACATGTCCGATCTTACCTATGATCCGACTGGGGAGTACTTCGAACGCTACCTAATGAACTATGTTCTCGGCGGCGCCTTCAGCAGCCGCATCAATCTCAACCTGCGCGAAGACAAGGGCTACACCTATGGCGCCCGCAGCGGCTTCTCGGCAACCCGGATACCCGGTCCCTTTACCGCTTCTGCAGGGGTAAGAGCGGACTCAACGGCAGACTCCATCGTGCAGTTCGTCAATGAAATAACCGGCTACAGGGAAAACGGCATCACGCCGGAAGAACTCCAGTTCACCAAGGATGCAATCGGGCAGAGTGAAGCTCTTGATTATGAAACACCGGGACAGAAAGCCAGCCTGTTGAACCAGATTATTACCTATAATCTCGAGAGTGACTTCGTCAGGGAGCAGCAGAACATTATCAATAATCTGACCATTGACCGCGTTAATGCCCTTGCTCAGGAATACTTGCCGATTGAAAACATGGCTATCGTGGTGGTCGGTGATAAAGCCGTGATTGAAGAATCGCTCCAGACCCTGGGATATCCCATCGTGGAACTGGACGAGGAAGGCAACCCGGTTAACTGATCATGAGACTCGGAATCGTTGTCGCCACATACCTGGTCCTAGGCAGTACACCCCTTGCAGCACAGGATAATATGACGCCTGCGCCGCTTGTCCCTGCTGAGGAGCAGCTTGCACTCATCGAAAGCGATGATCCCAAGCTGGCCCGCAACAAGAAACATGTCTGGGATTTTTGGCGCATCGTCTACGAGGGCGGGCATATGGAATATGCCGATCAGTACATGACGGAGCGGTATATCCAGCATAATCCCAACGTGGGCTCGGGTCGGGATCTCTTCATTAATACCATCGGTGCTGCTCGCCCGCCCAGGCCGGTCAAAGAAACTTCAGACTTTCCCATTATAGATATCGTGGCCGAAGGTGACATGGTCGTCGTCATGTGGGCACGCAAGCTAAGGGATCGGGAAAAACCCGACGAAATCTACGAGATGACCTGGTTCGATGTGTTCCGTCTCGATCCTGACAGTGGGCTGATCGATGAACACTGGGATTCCTCTGAGCGCTGGGGCAGCGAGGGTGCTCCACCCGGAGCGGAATTCTTTCCTTAATACCAACTTTTAAATCGATAAACTTCGCATAGCGTTGTATTTACCCTCCTACTTTTTTTAATTCACCGAATAAAACTATAAATTTCATGCGCCATCATACTTTCGTACTAACACTTGCACTTTATATTGTCTTACTTGGCAACTCGTCATCCCCTCTTTATGCTCAGGGCAATGTAACCCACGAGCGCCTGATGAATGAGGAGGATGGCCGCAACTGGCTATCATGGGGGCGCACATACAAAGAACAGCGCTTCAGCCCCCTTACTCAGATCAATGAGACCAACCTGGATAATCTTGGCCTGGCCTGGTTTTTTGACCTTGATACTTTTCGCGGTGTTGAAGGCACGCCCATCGTTGTCGATGGTGTTATGTACCTGACCAGCGCCTGGACAATGACCTATGCCCTGGATGCTAAAACCGGCGAACTTCTCTGGGAGTATGATCCACAGACACCGCGCGAATGGGGACGTTATGCCTGTTGCGGCCCGGTCAGTCGCGGCCTAGCCGTATGGGAAGGGAAAGTTATTATCGGCACACTTGATGGAAGGCTCATCGGGCTAGATGCCGCAACCGGTGAGGAAGTCTGGGTAGCGCAGACTACTGACCAAGACTGGCCCTACACCATTACCGGTGCTCCACGCGTATTCAATGGCACGGTGGTGGTCGGTAACGGCGGCGCAGACTTCGGGGTCCGCGGATTTGTTTCCGCCTGGGACGCCCACACCGGCGAATTTAGGTGGCGCTTTTATACAGTGCCTGGCAACCCGGCCGACGGTTTTGAAAATGACGCCATGCGCATGGCGGCAGAAACTTGGAATGGCGAATGGTGGACGCTGGGTGGCGGCGGAACCGTCTGGGATTCCATTGTTTATGATCCCGAACTTAATCTAATTTACATCGGCACGGGCAACGGCTCTCCCCTAGCCGCAGAATTTCGCAGTCCCGGCGGCGGCGACAACCTATTTCTTGCTTCCATAGTGGCGCTTGATCTCGACAGCGGCAATTACGTCTGGCATTACCAGGAGGTCCCGGGTGAAAAGTGGGATTACACTGCAACTCAGCCCATGATGCTCGCTGACCTAACCATCCACGGTGAAGACCGCAAGGTCATCATGCAGGCCCCCAAGAACGGATTCTTTTATGTTCTCGACCGCGCTACCGGAGAGCTGATCTCGGCGCGAGAATTTGTTCCCAACACCTGGGCCAGCCATATTGATCTGCTCACCGGCAGGCCGGTGATTAACCCCGAGGCCGACTTCAGCACTGAAACAGCCCTGTACACACCTGGCCCCGGCGGCGGTCACAACTGGGAGCCAATGTCCTACAGCCCGCTGACCGGACTGGTCTACTTCACTGCCCAGGAAGACTGGATTGCGTTGTCAGTCGCCAGGGAATTTACCCCGAGAAAATTTCGCTCCAACCCGGCCTGGGGCTTTGAAACCAATCCGGAAAAACGGGCTGAGTTTGCCCGTCTGCAGAACGAGCGTCGCCGCGCGTGGCTAACCGCCTGGGATCCTGTCAGGCAGCGTGAAGCATGGCGAGCCCCTCATTCTGACGTGGGTTCGGGCGGTGCACTGGCCACTGCCGGCAATATTGTTGCCCAGGGAAGTATCGACAGGGATTTTGTTATTTACCGCGCCACTGATGGCGAAAAACTTTGGAGCATGCCCATTCAGACCGTGGCATTGGCCGGCCCAATCAGCTACGAGGTCGACGGTGAACAATACATCGCGGTCAACGCCGGCTGGGGTGGCGGTCGGGCAATTGTTGCACGTGGATCCGGCAACGATTTTCCTATCAGCCCTGCCCGTACGCTGGTTTTCAAACTGGGAGGAGCCCAAGAGCTGCCGCCACTGGAATCGCTCAGCCAGCAGATGCCGGAACAGCCGCCGCCTATAACGGCAAGTGAAAATGAAATCATGGCCGGGGCACAACTGTTCAATGAAACCTGTGCGCGCTGTCATGGCCAGAATGCCGTGGGCGGCCAGAAAGATTTACGCTTCATGTCACGGGAAACCCGGCAGCAATTCAATACCATCGTCCTTGAAGGCACCCTGGTGGAAAAAGGCATGGCCGCATTCGCTGACATCTTGAGCGAAGACGATGTTGATGCCATCAATGCCTATTTAATTGCCCGGGCTAATGAAAGCTGGGGCGTCGATTTTGCCCCTGCTGAAGAAGCCGAGTAATACCCAGGATTTCCCATCAGTAAACTCATCGTCGTAACAGGTCCCGAGTCGTGCGGCAAAACCACTCTGGCAAACGCGCTCGCCAGCACATTGACTACTCCACTCGTGCCTGAGGTCTCACGCGACTACCTTGAACAAAAGATGGCGGAAAACAGCGAGTATCGCTATGACAAAGATGACTTGCTAGCCATTGCCAGGGCGCAGGTACAGGCCGAAATTGCCACTTCAGGCAAACAGCCCGGCCTGATGATATGCGACACCGACCTGCTGGTAATAATTATCTGGAGTGAAGTGCGATTCGGGGACTGTCATCCCTGGATTCTGGAAACATTCGAGAAACAGGTGGAACGCGGCAACCGTGCATACCTTTTATGCGACCATGATATGCCATGGGAACCTGACCCGCTCAGGGAAAGTGCAGAGACGAGGCCTGAGCTTTTCCGGCTTTACCAGGAAAAACTGGACACCTATAACCTCGATTACCACATCATTAAAGGCAGCGCTGAGGAGCGCCTAAAAAGCAGCTGCGCACTGATCCCAACACTCTTTTAGAGCGTTACAAGTTAGAATCAACACCCTGCTCTCTTGTCCCCCCGCACCAGTCTCTGCTAAAGTGTCGTCCGTCCTAAGGGGTGGCCTTGGCCTGAGATCAAACCCTTTGAACCTGACCCGGTTAATACTGGCGGAGGGATAGGATCAGAAAGACAGACAAGTTTCTCTTTTCAATTGTAGCTTCTCTACTTTTCTTCCTTTCCTTCACAGCTCCGGGTAGTCATAAACAAGTACCGGAGATTTAATGTCGTACCGTATAACACTGGCATCACTACCACTGCTATTTCCACTTTCCCTCAGCGCACAGGATGTCCTTGAGGAAATCATCGTTACTGCCGACTTTCGAAAGAATGCGCTTGAGGATATTCCCGCCAGCATCAGTGTGATCGACACTGAAGTGATGGAAAGGCGAAATGCCCAGCACCTGGAAGATATTCTTCTGAATACGCCTAACGTCAACCTGTCCTCAGGCGCCTCACGTGCGCGCTTTATCCAGATCAGGGGAATCGGCGAGCGCGGACAGTTTTCAGAGCCGCTGAATTCCTCGGTGGGTATGATGATCGACGGCGTCGATTTCTCCGGTATCGGCACCGCGGCAATGCTTTACGACATCGAGCAAGTGGAGGTCCTGATGGGCCCGCAGGGAACCCGATACGGTTCCAATGCCCTTGCCGGCCTGGTCAATCTTCAGAGCAAGGCCGCCACAGAGGAACATGAATTTGGCCTGCAGCTGCAGGGCGGCAACTATGGCCATAGGGGAATTGCCGGGTTTATTTCAGGACCCGCTACCGACGATCTTTTTTATCGCCTGTCAGTTCAGCAACTCGAAAGCGATGGCTTTAGTCAGAACAATACGCTGGGCAGACCTACCAACCAGCGCGATGAAACCACACTGAGAGCAAAATTTCGCTGGCTCATGACAGAAAATGAAACGCTTGAATTTATTACATCCATGATCGACATTGATAACGGTTACGATGCGTTCTCACTCGATAATGTCCGCGACACCCTTTCCGACCATCCAGGCTTCGATCGCCAGGATTCAAAACTGGCCAGCATCAAGTTCACCTCCGGCAGTTTCAATCAGTTTTCACTGGAAGTGATGGGTGCTTTTGCACAGTCTGATATTGCCTATGGCTATGATGAAGACTGGGTCTTCGGCGGTTTTCACCCCTTTGAATATTCCTCCACCGATCACTATTTTCGTGACAGGGAAAATTCCAGTGGTGAAATCAGGCTGGTCTCAAGCGAGGACGGCGCGCTCTTTGACGGCCGTACCAGCTGGGTAGCCGGCGTCTATTCCCTGCACCAGGATGTCGACCTTCAGCGCAACTACACATTCCTGCCCGACATTTTTGCCAGTCGCTTCATTATCGATCGGACTGCCGTGTATGCCGAAACCAATACCCTAGTGACTGACAATTGGAGTCTCGATCTAGGGGTAAGACACGAACGCTTCAGTGCCGAGTATGACGACACTAATGATCTTTTCTTTACACCGGATGATAATCTCTTCGGAGCCAAGATAAGCCTGAACTACCATCTCCCGGGGACAGGACTCGCCTATGCCAGCATCTCACGCGGTTATAAAAGCGGCGGGTTTAACACCGACGGTAGCCTGGATGCAGATCTCAGGGAGTTTAGTGAAGAAACGCTTCTGAATTATGAACTTGGGTTCAAGACACGCTTGCTGGACAACAGGTTGCAGCTGCAGGCAGCACTATTCAGCATGGAACGCGACGATGTTCAGATCAGCAGCTCGACTGTCAGGGTTCGTGATGACGGCAGTTCAGAGTTTATCGATTTTATAGGCAATGCCGCTGCCGGCAGCAACCGGGGCGTGGAACTCAGTGCCCAGTGGACACCCTCCCAGACCTTTATGCTCTATGGCTTGCTAGGTCTGCTCGATACGGAATACGAAGATTTTGTGAATTCCCAGGGGGACAGCCTTAATGGCCGTAAACAGGCGCATGCGCCTGACTACCAGTTTACGCTTGGATCCGAAATTAATTTCACTCCCTCACTGAGCATGAATATTAATGTCCAGGGACGCGATGCGTTTTACTTCTCAGACAGTCACGGCGTCCGCTCGGAAGAGTACGCGCTGCTCAATGCAAGCCTGCGCTACCAGTCCGGAAACCTTTCGCTAAATCTTTGGGGCCGGAATCTTGCCGACGAGGATTATTTAGTGAGGGGATTCTTTTTTGGCAACGACCCTCGTGATGACTACACCGCCAAGGGCTATACACAGCTGGGCGAGCCACGGGTTTACGGGCTTACATTAGACCTAAGCTTTTAATCAGCCCCACAAGTACTGGGTTTACAGGACTTTGGCGATACTCTCGGCCAGGTAGTCAATGTTAGCCTGGTTGATGCCGGCCACGTTGATCCTGGAAGAGCCAACCAGGTAAATGCTGTAATCATTCACTAGCGTGCTGACCTGTTCCTTGGAGAGACCCAGGAACGAAAACAGTCCTTTTTCATTCTGTATGAATGAAAAATCCTTGGCGACGCCCTTATCCTGGAGTTTTGACACAAGCTCGCGACGCAGACCGTTTATGCGGTCACGCATTTCCGTCAACTCTTCATTCCACTGACTGGTGAGCTCTTCGTCATCCAGGATCATTTCCACAAGGAAAGCCCCGTGCGCTGGCGGCACTGAGTAAATCTCTCTCGCCTTGGCCACCACCTGTGTACCGACTGCCTGTGCAGCTTCGCTGTTGCTGGTAACAATGGTCACAGCGCCGACACGATCACGATAAAGACCGAAGTTTTTGGAATAGCTATTGCAAATTACCAGTTCAGGCAGCTTTTCCGCCATGAGACGCGCACCAAAGGCATCCTCGTCGAGGCCATCCCCCAGTCCCTGGTAAGCCATATCGATAAAAGGTGTAAAGCCATTGGCCAGGGCAAGATCAGTGACAGCCTGCCATTGGTCGTTGTTCAGGTCAGCACCGCAGGGGTTGTGGCAGCAGCCATGCAGCAGCACCAGGTCACCCTTGCCCGCCCCTTTCAGGGCTTCCATCATGGCATCAAAATCCAGGGAATGCGTGGCATGATCGTAGTATGGATATTCCTCCAGGGTGAGACCTGAAGACGACAGCAGCGGCACATGGTTTGGCCAGCTTGGGTTGCTGACGAATATTTTGCTGCCCGGTGCACTGCCGTTGATAAATTCCGCCGCGAGACGCAGTGAACCGGAACCGCCGGGAGCAAGCACTGTACTGTAGCGACCATCCCTGATCGCCGGATGGGCATTTCCGAGAATAAGGTTCAGTGTGTGCCTGATAAATCCTTCCGGGCCGGCCTGGGCGATATAGGCTTTAGAATCCTCAACATCACATTTACGACGCTCGGCGGTTTTTACGGCCTTCATCACCGGGCAGGTACCGGACTCGTCTTTGTATACCCCTACCCCAAGATCAATCTTGTTCGGATTGGTGTCTTTCTTGTAGGCAGCAGAGAGTCCAAGAATCGGGTCAGCGGGACGAGCTTCGATTTGATCAAACATAATGATTTCGGCGCTTAGGAGGAATTGAAAACGCGCGGATTATAGCAGGAAGAATTAAAAGTAGCGCCAGATTCGGGCTAAATCGCCCCAAGTTTTTGCCGCTCACTGAAAATGACGCCAGCCATTTCGGAATAGCCCGCGGCATTGGGTATCAGTGGCTGCAGCCCTAGGCCGTCACTGCAGGCGGAAATCAGGAGAAAAACAATTACTAGCCAGAGCCTAGCTTTCATGACCGAGCAGCCCCTTGGCTTCCTGGTAATTCAGATGCTTGATGCCGGACATATCCATCGAGACGGCCAGTGATTTACCCAGGATATAGGCGAGTATCCTGCCGTAATGGCCGAAGGATTCCTCAAAGACCGGCAGAATATCTTCCATGGATTGAGCTTTCTCCAGAGCTGACTGCAGTTTTTCCTGCTCGGTGGCGATATGGGCCATGAAGGCTTCGTCGTGCTCCATGGCCGGATCCAACGCCAGCGTCCAAGTGCGGTCATCATGCAGAATACACGAACCTATGTAACGTCCACGGTATCCGGTTGCGCACCACTCATGTGGGCCTACCAGAAGAAGACAATAACTGCCTTCCGTCTGGTACAGGTAGTAGGTTTTGTTCGGGACGGGGTTAAAGCGAAAGTCGCTCTGTAAAACAAACATCGAGGTGAACAGCTCCATCTGCACCTGGTCGATTTGTTTTGGCGGCAGTAGACGGGCAAGTCGATGACTTTCCAGTCCCTGCATCAGGGGCACCAGCCCCTTGCCCTGTGGATTCGGATTATCCGGCATATGGAAATTATATCTTAGTGAAAAGATCAAAGATCAAAGATAGGCTGAGTTCCTTGCTCCTTGCTCCTTGCTCCTTGTTCCCTGTGCTTTGTTTACATATTATTCACAACTTACGTATTCGGGGGGTATATGGATCCAGCAGTCATTTTCCAGACGATGATCGTGCCGTTTGGCCTGTTCATGATTATGATGGGTCTCGGATTGACCCTGTCCATCGACGATATCCTGCGCGTCATCATCATGCCCAAGGCGGTGCTGATAGGTCTGTTCGGCCAGCTGCTGCTCCTGCCTATTATTGCCTTTTTGCTGGCCTTCATTTTGAACCCGGCTCCGGTCATTGCCATAGGGTTGATACTGCTTGCCGCCTGCCCCGGGGGGATTACTTCCAACGCCTACGTATTTGCCAGTCGCGGCGACATTGCCCTGTCGGTCACGCTCACCTCCATAGCGAGCCTGTTCACCGTGGTCACCATGCCCTTTCTGGCCTGGCTGGCACTGAATACCTTTGCCGAGAGCAGTGAACTGGTGAATGTCCCTATTGCAAACATGATGCGAAACCTGGCACAGCTGACGATTCTGCCAATCGTCATCGGCATGGTGACACGCAAATACCAGCCGGGTTTTGCCGAAAAAATGGTGGAGCCGGTGCGCAAGATGGCGATTGCCATATTGATCATGGTGATTATCGGCAATACCGTATTCAGTATCGAAACGCTCAAGGTATATCTCGTGCAGGCCGGAATCGCGGCCCTCGTGCTGAACATCACCTGCATGGCATCAGGTTACGGCATCGCTCGACTGATGAAGCTGAACGTGGATCAGACCATATCGATCACCTACGAAATCGGAATCCAGAACCTGTCACTGGCACTGGTACTGGCCAACACTCTGCTTGGCGTGCCGGACTACGCGGCAGTCACGCTGGTATATGGTTTGTTTATGAAATTCACGGCCCTGAGTTTCATGGCCTATGCGAAAAAACTGAAAGGTATTTCGAAGGCTGAGGGCGAAGTGGCTTCAGCCTGAAGTTGAAAGTTGTAAGTTGAAAGTTGAAAGTTGAAAGTTGAAAGTTGAAAGTTGATAAGCGTTTATTCCTAACTTTTCACCTTCAACTTTTAACTCATGTCTTCATTCATCTTTTTAACTTTATCCTTGAGCGCTTCCTTGTAGTCAGCAAGTTTTGCTGCCACTTCCCCGTCATGCGCGCCTATCATTTGCGCTGCGAGTATCCCTGCATTCTTGGCGCCGTTAAGGGCAACAGTGGCAACGGGTACACCGTTGGGCATCTGCAGGATTGAAAGCACGGAATCCCAGCCGTCAATTGAGTTAGATGATTTGATCGGCACCCCTATTACAGGAAGTGTTGTAATCGAAGCCACCATGCCAGGAAGATGCGCCGCACCCCCCGCTCCGGCAATAATGCACTTCAGGCCACGGCCAGCCGCTTCACGCGCATAGTCCACCATGGCTTCCGGCGTTCTGTGTGCAGAGACTACAGAAATCTCCGAATCAATTCCGAATTCTGACAGCATGTCTGCTGCATCCTGCATAACCGGCAGGTCAGAACTGCTGCCCATGATGATTCCGACTTTGTTATTACTGTTGCTAGTGCTCATGCAACCACCTTGATCGCCTTTTTGACGTCTTCAATTTTAGCTTTCAACCGCGCCATATCCTCATCAACGATGGTGATATGGCCCATTTTTCTGTGTGGACGGGTTTCCTGTTTACCGTACATGAAAAGGCTTGCCCCTTCTATACGCATCAATTCATCCAGGCCTTCATAACGGGCCGGACCTGTAAAGCCTTCAGCACCAAGCAGGTTAACCATGGCCGACGGTCTAAGAATATCAGTGGAGCCAAGCGGCAGACCAAAAATCGCACGCAGGTGCTGCTCATACTGGGAAGTGATATTGGCATTTATGGACTGGTGTCCACTGTTGTGAGGGCGCGGTGCCACCTCATTCACCAGTACATCCCCTTCTTTCGTCACAAACATTTCCACTGCAAGCAGACCGACGATACCAAAACTTTCAATCACCTTTCGGGCAATCTGCTCAGCTTTATGCTGTATTGCCTCTGACGCACTGCTTGGGGCAATCAGGTAATCCACAAGGTTGTGCTCTGGATGAAACACACATTCCACTGCCGGGAAGACGGCAATCTCACCGTGCACGTTTCGGGCTGCCACCACGGAGATCTCCTGCTCAAAGTCAATCAGTTTCTCCAGCAGGCCCGGCGCATCAAACGCTTTATCAATATCGTTAAGACTATTTAGCCGCTGGACACCGCCACCGTCGTAGCCGCCGGTGCCAAGCTTGTTAAAGGCGGGCAGAAAATCTGCGTGCTGCTTTATGTCCTCACTGTTTTCCACCAGCACAAAATCGGCGGTGTGTATAGCGTTATCGCGGTAGAACTGTTTCTGCGTGCGCTTGTCCTTGATGATTTCCACTATTGAAGGCTGCGGATAGACCTGGACACCGTTCTGCTCCAGTTGCTTCAGCGCCTCGATGCTGACGTTTTCTATTTCAATGGTAAGAAGGTCGGCAGACTTGCCAAAATCCATGACGGTATCGAAGTCGCGGATATCACCGGCACGAAAGGAGCCGGCTATTTCGACACAGGGAGCACCGGGGTCAGGGTCAAGAACATCGGTTTGAACGTTGAAATTGGCGCAAGCCTGGATGAGCATGCGGCCGAGTTGTCCGCCGCCGAGAATGCCTAGTCTGAAGTCCTGCTGATAAAACGCTTTCATGAGCTGTTTTGAGGGGTCTTTTCTTCAGGAAAGCGGCGCATCATACCATCCCCGCCCCTTGATGCAAGCATTTCAAAGCAATTGATTTCATTAAGGTTTACGGGGTCATTTCCCCCAGAACATTGAGATCAACAACATAAAGCGTACGCTGCTCGTTGCTGATAATCAGGGTGTTGTCATCATCCCAGATGATGGTTTCCACCTGCCCGACATAGAGCGTGTCCAGGGGGTAGCGTCGATGGCTCGAGGACAACCAGTGGTCACCCTGCTCAGGGTGGTCAAAAATCCAGAGATCATTATAGGAAATAACGGCCAGCCTGCTCCCGTCGGGGGATAGTTCGGCCCCGGTCACGGCCATCATATCCGGATGGCTTTCGATGAAGGTGAGTGCGTTGGATTCGTCCTCATCTTTTGAATCAAGACGGTACAGGTTAGCGCCGGGTTCAAGCGCTCCACTCAGATCACGATGCTTGGTGATGAGATACAGGCTGCCTTCAAATAGAAACAGGGCTTCACTGTCATATTGGCGTTCACCCAGCCCGGGGAATTCTTCCTGTTCAGGATAATGCACCGGGATGAACCTGATGGCAGCAGACTGGGTCGAGGCAGTTGGGTCAATTTCACTGATCAAGTAAATGCCCAGGTCGCGCCGGTTGTTAAAGTTATTCCCGGTGTCGGCGATGTACAGGTAATTTTCATCGATTGTCATGGACTCCCAGTCGATGTTTTCAGCATAAAGCATGCGGAATCCAGGCCACTGCTCTTTTCCTTCGACTTCCTCTTCGCCGTAGTAGGAAAAACGGGAAAACGTTGGAATGATGGTGTTGCCTTCACGGTTAATCGCAAAAAGCCTTGTACCGTTGCGGCTGTCATTCACCACCCAGTAAGTATTTTCGTAGCCGGCACTTTTGGCCATGCCGCTGACCTCACTGATTGGCTTGGCGGCAATCTTGCCCATGACATCGGGTCTCAGCCCTTCCTGCGGGAAAGTGTAGTAATGCAGAAAAATAATCAGGCCGATTATTCCTGCAATACTAATGGTGATTCTAATCCTTTTGTTCATGTCTGCCTTGAAAAATATAACGTGCAAACTAAGTGGCGGGCAGGTCCCTGTCTACCTGTCCGTTGGATTTAGTGACCTACATAGCGGTTATAAATAATTTCTAACAGTGCCTTAATCGTGGCCGCACCCAACTTAGCACTTCAGGCCGGACAACTCTCTGTAGGCCCGTTCGCGAAAACGTGGTAAACCACCTCGCGACACTTCCAAAAAAAGCAAGCAGATCAATCATAAGTAAATATACGGCGGGGGATCTCATAAAGTCTTTTGGAGCATTGAGGCTAATCTAGAACAAAGATCGGCTTATGAAAAGTTAAAAGAGGTAGACCTTTGATCGAGATCAATGGGGATTTAGGTTTTGAGACCTCGTAATACAAATTCGATATGCGCCCTGGCATACTCATCGAAATCGATGGGCGACTGCTCATCAAATTGCAATCGCCAGATGGCACTGATCATGGCGGGTGCTATGAGGATCTGGGTAAACTGCCGCAAAGCTGACTCTCGAAACTCGCCACTATCCACCCCCTTTTGAATGATATCTCTGAGCAGACTCTGGTGATTTTCTATCATTTCCTTGAAAAAAAAGTCAGTAAGCGAAGGAAAGCGTGACGTTTCGCCCATGATCATAGCAACCAGCTCTGGCATCTTGTCCTGGTGCAGTGTTTCGTACATTTTTTCTAAATGAAAAGTCAGTAATTCGGTTGCTGTTCCCTGAAATGATTCAGCAAACTGCTTGGCTTCATCTCGTAGTGGAAACATGTTTTTGCGCACGACTTCCTCAAACAGGGCTTCTTTACTGTCGAAATAAAGATAAATAGTGCCTTTGCCTACCCCAGCCCGCACTGCAACATCATCAAGCTTCGCCGCCGTAAACCCCTGCAGGGCAAATTCCTGGAAACCCGCATCTATTATGGCGTTGCGGCGGGCTTCTTTTTGTTGCTCCCGCTTGCTTGGTATGTGTTCTTTTAAGGCTTCCAAGTCGTATAACCCCAAAAATTTCTTGACAAATAGCCGAAAAATTATAAAACTGACTGACCAGTCAGTCAATAAAATGGAGCTTTGAAAAGCATTATCATGTCTACTCCCCCAAACAAGCCTTACAAACCCAGCAAACCGCTCTGGTTCTTTGTCTGCATCGGCATACTAGGCTTTGGCATTGCCAGTTTTATCCTTCTCCGCGCGTTGAAACCGACCCCAGAACAGCGGGATCCTGCAGAGCTGATTCCGGTTGTTCAGACCAGCCCCCTGCAATACAGGGATTCCTCTCTGCTGATATCCGGTAACGGCATGGTTACTCCCAAGGCTGCTATATCCGTCCAGTCACAGGTAAGCGGAGAAGTAGTAAGTCTGCATCCTAATCTAGTCAGCGGTGGAGCTTTTGACAAGAGTGAAATACTCATACAAATTGATCCCAGAACCTACGAGGCCAACTTAGAAGAAGCCAGGGCCAGCCAGGCTGCCAACAGGGCCAACTTTAATTTTCTTGAAAAGCAGGTTGCCCGCCTGCGCTCTCTGCGTGAAAGCGAATATACCGGTGAGGAGGTGTTTGATGATGCCGTCAGCCGCCGGGAACAGACAGTCGCGACGATTGCGCGCCAGGAAGCCATCATTAAAAGCCGTTCGCTTGATCTTGAACGCACCAGTATTCGTGCCCCCTTTGCCGGCCGCATCTACGACGAATCGGTGGATATCGGCGACATTGTTTCGCCAGGTAGAGAACTGGCTCGGTTTTACGCCAGCGATGAAGTGGAAATAGTGGTCTCTCTAAATGCTGATGACTCGGCATTCATTCCCGATCTCTGGGCGACCGACAAAACCATGAACAGGAAAGCCTGGGTTACCGTTGACCATGGCGGTAATGAATATGAATGGCAGGGTTATGTGCATCGGGTTGAATCCGATATCGACCGGGTGACCCGGACGGTTGATGTGGTGGTCAGAATTCCTGATCCCTTTACGCCCGGAACACCGCGTTCAGCTTCTGAGCTACCGGTGCAGCTTGAAGCCCCTCCCCTGCTAGTCGGCATGTACGCCGATGTTGCTATTGAAGGCATGCAGATACCTAACCACTTTGTTATTCCGGTGAGTGCGCTGAGACAGGACAATACCATCTGGACAGTGGCCGAGGGCATACTGCACATCGAACCTGTACAACTTGTCCGCCAGGAAGGTGAATCTGTGGTACTCCTTGCACCAGGTCTTTCTGAAGGCACGCAAATCATTATTAGTGACATCGCGCTTGTATCCGACAGGATGCGGGTCCAGGTGAGCTCCAGCACTACAGGAGCTATCAACTAATGAACGGCATGATTTCATGGATGGCTCGAAACGGCGTTGCGGCAAACCTGTTAATGGTCTTCATGCTGGTGGCAGGTATCACCAGCTTTTTCCAGATTACCGTCATGCTGTTCCCCGAACAGGATGAAAACGTCATTACGATCAGTGTCATGTATCCCGGCGCCTCACCGGCCGAGGTGGAAGAATCCATTATTCGCCGTATTGAGGAAAATGTAGAAAGCGTTGAGGAAATTCTCGACATTACCTCTGTCGCCGCAGAAAACATGGGCACCGTCACCGTAGAACTGGTTCAGGGTGCAGATACCATGCGCCGGCTTGATGAAATCACTTCGGAAGTAGACCAAATCACCACCTTCCCTGTGGATGCCGAGGAACCGCAGATTAACTTGCGCAGCAACTCGCAGCGAGCCCTTCAACTTGTTGTTGGCGGCAATACAACAGAACGGGAACTTAAAGAACTCGCCAACCGCATCAAGGATGAATTGACCTTCATCGAAGGGATTTCCATTGTCGAAATCTCCGGCGCCCGCGATTATGAAATCTCCATCGAAGCCTCCAATGACGCCCTGCGCAGCCAGGGACTCACGCTTACCGACATCTCCAACGCCGTGCGCCAGGAAAGCCTCGAGCTTCCCGGTGGTGAAATAGAAACCCGTAGCGAGGAATTCGTACTACGTACGCTTGGCCGCAACTATGACGAACAGGACTTTGGTGAAATTGTGCTTCGTACCGGCGAGAACGGTGCCCGCATAGTGCTCGGTGATGTGGCCACTATTTCTGACGGTTTCACCGATACCGACCTTATCAATCTCTACAACGGCATTCCCGCCGTCATGATCAACGTGATGCGTGTAGGTGACGAACAGATACTGGAGATTGCCGATACTGTTGAACGCTACCTGGTCGACGAACTCCAACCTACCTTGCCGGACGGCGTCTTTGCCGTCATCGGCCGCAACGAAGCCTCGGTCATCAAGGACAGGCTGAGCATCCTCGCGGAAAACGGCCTGATGGGACTAGTCTTGGTCATCCTGACGCTCACCATTTTCCTTGAGTTCAGGGTCGCGGCATGGACCAGCCTTGGGATCTTCATTTCCTTTGTCGGTGTTTTCGCGATCATGCGCATTTTTGATATTTCTATTAACGTGCTCTCTTCTATTGGTTTCCTGCTGGCCATTGGCATCGTGGTGGATGATGCCATTGTGGTGGGTGAGAATATTTTTGCACGGCAGGAACAGGGCATACCGCCCCTGACGGCGGCTATACAAGGTGCACAGCGAATTTCCATCCCGGTCATTTTTGCCGTGGCCACAACCATTGCGGCCTTCAGCTCACTGCTAACGCTTCCCGGTACACTTGGTGGCTTGCTGGGCAATATCCCGGCGGTCGTCATTGGCGTGCTTTTTCTTTCTGTTGCTGAAGCCCTGTTTGTACTGCCCTTTCATCTTTCACACCAAAGTACAGTACAAAAAACCAAGAACAAGATGACGGAATTCTTTGAAGACATTCATCGAAGAATCAATCATTGGTTCAAGTGGTTCATCAATGGCCCTCTCGAAAGTTCACTGGAATTTGTTACGCATCATCCGTGGGTGGCCATCACTTCTTCCATAAGCCTGCTCTTTATTACAGCCGGCATTCTTGGTGGCGGATACGTAAAGTTCACCTTCTTCCCTGAAATTGAGGGGGACAATGTGATTGCCAGTATCGAACTACCCTCAGGTGCTACGGCAGAACGAACGGAAGCCGTTGTTAGAAGGCTTGAAGAAGCCGCGGTAAATATAAGTTTTGAATTTGATCCCTTAGTTGAGAATGGAGATCCTGCGATCAAGTCCCTCAATGTTCTTGTGGGGGCGCAGGACAGCGGCCAGCCTAATCCGCTCGGCGGCGGCGGTGGTGCTGAAACGCCAAACGTGGCTACGATCGTGCTGGAAATGACGCCACCGGAAAACCGTAACTTCTCTTCCAAGGAATTTGAAGATCGCTGGCGTGAAGCGGTGGGTCTTGTTCCTGAAGCACGTAAGCTGACCTATTCGTCGCAGCAAATGAGTTTTGGAGATCCCGTTCGTGTCGAGCTCACCGCATCGAGTGATGAAACACTGGATGCAGTCGTTGCCGAAGTGGAAGCAGCCCTACGCCAGCTGACCGGTGTTTTTGATGTAAAGAACGATCGCGATACAGGGAAGCGTGAAATTGCCTTCACCCTGAAACCCGAAGCCCGTACTTATGGTTTAACCCTGCAGTCCCTCGCCTTTCAGGTAAGAGCCGCATTCTTTGGCGACGAGTCCCTGCGCGTGCAGCGCGGACGCGAGGATGTGCGCGTCTATATCCGACTGCCAAGCGAGGAGCGCAATTCCATCGATGACCTTAAAGCTTATCGCATCAGGACGCCGGAGGGTTTTGTTCCACTGGGTGAAGTGGCTGACCTGAATGAAGGGACCAGCCCGACCTCCATCAACCGTCGCAACGGCAGACGCATCATTGCGGTTACAGCCAACGTGGATTCCGCGGTAATTACCAGTAACGAGGTGAACGGCTACATCACTTCTACCCTGATGCCGTCGATTCAGCAGCGTTATCCGGATCTCACGCATGACTTTGGCGGCGAACAGCGTGAGCAAGAGCGAACTGGCCCCGCAATTCTTATGAACTTCTTCTACGCCCTTGTTGCGATTTACGCCATGCTGGCGATTGCCTTCAAGTCCTATACACAACCGCTGGTGGTAATGTCTGTTATACCTTTCGGTGTCTTTGGCGCCATCATGGGGCACCTGATCATGGGCATGAACATGTCACTGCTCAGCATCTTCGGCATCATCGGACTATCCGGTGTAATCATTAACGGCGCTCTCGTGATGATTGACTTTATTAACGAGGAAGTGCGCAACGGCATGGAATATCACGAAGCTATTGTTGAAGGCGCCAAGAACCGTTTCCGTCCGATTTTCCTAACTTCACTCACCACCTTCCTTGGGGTCGCCCCGCTGGTATTTGAAACCAGTGTCCAGGCACAGTTCCTGATTCCAGTGGCGCTGAGTGTTGGCTTTGGTGTGCTTTTTGGCACGGCCATTCTGCTCGGCCTGGTGCCGGCGATTATGTCGCTGCTCAGCCCGCCCAAGCTTGTGCCGGAACTGGACCACAGTGAACAGCCCGTTGGTGGATACGCATAAGCTTATTAGCACAGCTTTTCATTAAGAAACTCCATTACTTTTACCCAGGCATCCTCGCTGGCCGCTTCGTTGTAGCGCTCCGCCACTGGAAAATTCTGAAAGGCATGCCCCGCTCCATCGTACTGGTGAAATTCATGGGCGATGCCAGCCTCTGATAATACCGCGCTGTAGTCATCCACATCCGCTGGTGACGGGTTGCCATCGTCGTTGCCAAAGAATCCGATTACTGGACAGGGAATATTTCGGGCTAACTCGATTGGCGGTGTTGTCCCCTCGCCAAGCCCTTTCTTGATATTGCCGCCATAGAAAACTGCCAGGGCGCTGAACTGATCTATATGGCAGGCTGCCAGCCAGGCGACGCGACCGCCCCAGCAGTGACCGACGCATCCTATGCTGTCCGCATCCACTGTATCCTGGGCAGCCAGTAGCGCATAGGCCGCTGTCATGTCTGCGACCATCCAGTCGTCACGGCTTTCCTCGCGTTTCTTTTCCATGGTTTCAGATTTCAGCCACCAGTGAAAAATAAACGGCACGGCAACGGCAAACCCTGCGTCTGCAAAGCGCTGTGCCGTCGTCAGGGTAAAGGTGTCATTTTCAATACCGGTATGCCCGACAGGAATATGCTGGGCCAGCACGATTCCCGGATGCGGTCCTTCACCCTTGGGCATAAACAGGAATACCTCCATGTCGCTGCCTTCGACATCAACCTTCTTAACCGTGTAATGAAAGTCACTCATCAGGCGATATCCCTTTCGCTAACCTCGTTAAGCAGAAGCTGCCCGTTCGAGATCCTGTAGAGGTTTTCAATAAAAAGATCGTCACTGCGTGCGCGCATTCCGCTGCCGCCATTAGAGCAGTGTGGTGTCATGGTCACGGCAGGATGATCCCAGAACCAGGCATCTTCCGGTAGAGGTTCATTCCTGAAGACATCAAGGATGGCATGTGCGGGGCTTCCGGCATCCAGTGCCGACTTCAGGTCATCTTCAATAACCAGGTCACCGCGCGCTACGTTGACCAGCACAGAGTCCTTCTTCATGTTGCCTAGAAAATCCTGGTTCACCATGTCACGTGTCGAGTCATTGGACGCACAGGCAAGCACCACGACATCGGCTTCCTGCAGGTAAGGTATCATTTTGTCCTGTGTAGTCACGTTGTCCGCCAACCCTTCATCTGATTTTCCTCGCCGAACAGCCGTGATTTTCACCCCGAAGGATTTGGCACGTCGTGCAATCTGCTGGCCGATATGACCAAAGCCAATGATGGCCCAATGTGTATGCTGGATTTCCCTAAAAGATTTGTATTGCCAGGTGTGGTTGGACTGTTTTTTCCGGTAAACCGACAGCTGCTGGAACAGGTTCAGTACATGGGCCATGACATATTCTGCAATGGCAATGGCCTGCGAATGATTGTTTGTGATGCGTATATTCTTATGAAGCAGATCCTGGTAAGGGCCAATATCTAGGCCCGTATTTATGGTATGTAGCCATTTGACCTGATGATATTCACCGATGAGCCGAAAGTAGCCTTTCAGGATTGGCGATTTAAAAAGCTCGGAGTGAATCCAGAAATAATCAGGATGCAGCTTGTTCGCCGCGACTTCCTTGCCCTGGTGAAATATTTTGCCCGACTCATCGATGACGGCAACATCAAGATCAGGCGCCGCATGATGTATACGCTCTTTTAGTCTTTCATAAGAAGGCTGAAAGTAAAGCGCCTGGGTCTTGTGCTGATGCAATTCAAACAAGAGGGTTTACAGCATCGCAGCTTCAGGGCAGAACGAAGGTGAAATCTAGAGTGTAGAAAGGCTTATCCAGGCCCTTGGCGGCTATCTCATCCGCATCAGTATGCTCTTCTATATCCACCCGGAAATCTTTCACTGAAAAAATAGTGTCTGAATCCACGTAAGGCGATCGATTGAAATACATCATCGTGGTGAACTCTTCGTGCCCCTCTGCGTGAATCTTGTAGTGGATATGCGCCGCGCGGTAGCCATGACGTCCGAGCTGATCCAGCATTGTGCCGGTTGGACCATCCAGCGGCACAGGGTAGTCGCCCGGTGCTACAGTGCCGACATCAAACTCGCCGTTGGTATCGGTAGTGAAACGGCCATAAAAATTCCATTCGGGCAGGTATTCACGCTGGACAAAGTAGTAGCCTTCGCCGTTGGGCTGCCAGATATCGACCTTTGCGCCGGCAACAGGTTTGCCCTCGGCATCCACAACCTTGTGATGGATGAACAGTGGATCATCACAGTCTTCGATTTTTCCAATCACTTCTCCGGATTCCCTTTCCGGCAGACCAGGAATGTAGAGAGGCCCTTCCACATTCATTTCTGTTGTCTTGGTATTGTTGGCGTCTTCGATCAGCACGGCCGTCTCTGAAATACCAAGGCAGTCGGACATCAGATGGATTTCACCCATGGGAAAATCCTGGTTGGGCTGAGCCAGCTTGAACAGGAACTGACGGCCTATCTCCAGTTCTTCGGTGGTCAGGTTAACCTCGCGCTGGAAAGCGTGCATATGCTTGATGAAGCATGAATAGATTTCGTGGAGACGCGGATTCTTTTTTCCGCCATCGCCATGATTGATCACGGCATCGGTAATGTTGTCCAGATTGATTGCAGGCATGTCATTCTTCCCCTGTCGTTTTTATCTACCGGTTATTGTTAATTTTATGCGGGCATCAGACCTGCTGCCAGAGGCCCGGAGGAGATTCATGATACCGCGAAAGCAGAATATATCCAGCATGGGCAGTCCGAAAAAGCGTGCGCTAGATCGGCTAGGGGGCTAGTAGCCGAATGTTTTCCAGCACCTTCTGCCCCTGGGCATCATCCATCAGGGAAGAGCAAAGGTTTACGGCCTGCAAAGGCACAGGTGTTTTGTCCAGCAGCATTGTTAACGCAGGACCACCCCTGCTACTGATATCCCTCGCAACTTCCTGGCTTACGGCGCCCACGTTCGGCAGCAAGTCAAATTCATAAAGTGAATGCAATGCCGTTAGCAGTTTTGGGCCGACCATCTGGGGAGCTATATTATCTGGATCTGCCCGGCGAATAATGGAAGCGACAGTTTCTGCGAGGAACGGCAAAACCACGCAGTGTTTTTTGAAAAGACAGACCGCGTTATGCACGTTTTTCCTAGTCCTAAGTGACTTAGCTTCCTGCTGCACCCAGACTTCCTGTCCAAAAGCACAGCTTCCCTGGGAAGCAAGCGACATATCCTGATCAAGCACGTAGACATCAGCGTCAAGCCAGATGACCTGTTCAACAGCAGACTCCGAGAGAATTTTCTGCATAGCCACCAGTCGCGCATAGTCCGCCGCGATGGGTCCTTTCCCAGTTTTAGTCATGTACCAGTCGGGCACTACATCAAACAGCGCATCACCGATCATGCGCCGGATGTATCCCTGCTTTTCGGCCCAGCGCCGCACAGACTCAAGGCACCGATGAATCCATTCAGGAGCACTTTCCTTACTATAAGATTGCAGAACAATGGTATTCAATCGACTTCAGCGCCAGTCAACTTCATAGACTTTTCCAATAGATTTTTAATCGCCGGTGGCTACAGGGCGGTCAGGGTCGATTATCCATTCACTCCAGGAACCCGGGTAAAGCGCCGGCTCAGCAAGTCCGGCAACACGCATGGCCAATATGTTATGACAGGCAGTCACCCCTGAACCGCAATAGCAAACAACTTCACGATCAGTTATGGAAGCATCACGAAATTTCTGCTTCAGCTCTGCAGGCGATTTCAGGAACCACTCTTTGCCAAGGTTCGCAGAGAACGGGGAACATAAGGCGTTTGGGATGTGGCCGGCAACCGGATCCAGGGGTTCTGTTTGGCCGGTAAAACGTGGAAGCTCCCTGGCATCCAGCAACATCTGTTGCGTACCACTTAATTCTTCAGCCGTCACGGTCCTGACCAGGGAGGCGCGGGAAGCATAATCACCCGCCGCTTTATCCGGTAAAATTTCATCGCTGGAACTGACAGCAAACCCAGCCTTTTGCCAGGCCTGCCAGCCTCCGTTCAGCAAGGCGACTTTTTCGTGACCAATCCAGCGCAACATCCACCACATCCTTGCTGCCATGGCGCCACCGGCATCGTCATACACCACTGCCTGCTTGACAGGATCAAGCCCCATGGCCAGCACTGCTTCTACCCACTCTTGTTTTTCTGGCAACGGATGCCGTCCTGTCTCTCCAGCGATATGCGCTGTACTGAGGTCATCATCGAGACTGACGTACCGGGCACCCGCAATATGCGCTTCAATATAGGCTTTCTGCCCGGCTTGGGGATCCATGAGAGAAAAACGGCAGTCGAACACGCACCAATCGGCATCATCCAGGTGCGCAGCGAGATCATCAATACTGATTAAGGTTGTGTATGGAGGTGTTGAATCACTCAAGACAAATCCTCTTTTTTCGCAACAGCGGTAGACCAAAACGAAATGACATGGTTATTAAAGGCAAGACCACAAATAGAGGATTACAGCATGAATAAGTGGATTCCCAAAACCGTACTCGCTGTCACTGGCAGTCTTGCAATGACACTCTTTTTGATCCTTCCTGTGCAGGCGCAGGAAGGCACTGATGAAGACAGACGCGCCCACTTTGAAGAGCGGCGTGCGGAAATGCACGAATGCCGGGGCGAATTCCTGGAAAACAATCCAGAGGCTGCTGCAAGAGCCGAGGAAAGGCGTCAGCGCTATGCAGAAATGCGCGAGAATAATCCTGAAGCGGCTGCCCGCATGAGGGAGCAGCGACGGGAGCGTTTTAGAAATGTCCGAACCGGACGAAGAGACCGGGGCGAAGATGTAAGGTTTGGCCCGCCTCCCGGTGAGACTGCCCCGGAATAATCAGGCCTTATTGGTTAACCACACTGTCTGGTAGGGATCCAGTGACAATGTGGTTTGCCCTTCCTTAAGCACCTCACCACTAACTAGGTCTGACCACACTTCAGTGGTGAGGTTAAGTTCACTCAACAGTACCTGCTGTTTATTGCTGGTGATATTGTTCAGGCAGAAAATACACTGGTCACGACGCAAACTCTGCCGCCAGAATGCAAACACTTCATCACCGAGATGGAGAGTGAACTGGAAAGCGTTGGGATGAAATGCTTTCTGCTGCTTGCGTATTTCTATGAGTCTTTTCAGCCCTGCAAAAACACGGCTATGGTGGGAGTCTTTTTCCAGCAGCTGCTCCAGCTTTTCAACATCCCAGGTGTGCCTGTTTAGCGCCCGGTTGTTATTCGTATTGGTAAACTTCTCATAATCGTTTCCTGTGGCAACAAGACTGTGAATATAAAATGCAGGCACACCCTCTATTGCCAGCATAATTGCATGGGCACAGATGAAGCGCACCTCCTGCATGCCATCCTCGGGATTTTCCATTGTCCCCTTCAGCGCATCAAACAGGCTGATATTAATTTCGTAGGGCTTTGACTCTCCGCTTTCCAGGCTGCGCCAGGATATGCGTCCACCTCTGTCTTCCATGGCCGCCATTAGGTGGCCCAGTTCCTCGTCATCCACAAGCCCCTCCAGCGGTCTCAGCCCGATGCCGTCATGGGAGGCGAGGAAGTTAAAAAAGGTGGTGCCTCTCTGTGCCGTGGGCATGCCCATAATCCAGCTTTTTAGAGCGTGGCAGTTTTCATTAAGCAAGGTGTTAAGCAGCAAAGGCGGCAGTGAAAAGTTATAAACTAGGTGCGCCTCGTTGGCATTGCCGAAGTAGGAAATGTTTTCAATGTTGGGAATATTGGTTTCGGTAATGATGACTGCACCCGGCGTGTGATATTCAACCAGCGTGCGGATCATCCTGACAATTTCGTGCGTCTGATCTAGGTTCAGACAGCTGGTGCCCTCCTCTTTCCAGAGGAAGGCAACAGCATCTAGCCTAAAGATGCGGACGCCTTTCTCTAGATAGAGCCGAATGATCTTGATCATCTCAACCAGGACTGCCGTATTCCTGAAATTCAGATCCGGCTGATCATGGCTGAACGTGCACCACACGTTCTTGACACCATCGAGCGTCTGCACTTCTCTGAGGATGGGCGATGTTCTCGGACGAACTGCCTTGGAGGTGTCATAGTCTTTATCAACAACCAGAAAGTAGTCCTTGCCCGGACGCCTGTTGCCCTTGAACTGTTCAAACCAGGGACTTACCGATGAGCAATGGTTAATGACCAGGTCGGCCATCAGTTTGAATTTTTTTCCTATCCTGCCGACATGGCCCCAGTCACCAAAGGCTTCGTTAACCTGTGCATAATTAATCACCGCAAAGCCGTCATCCGAACTAAAGGGAAAGAACGGCAGGATATGAACCCAAGAAATAATGCTTTCCAACTGTGAGGTCAGGAAGCGCTGCAGCGTAGCGAGCGGTTTTTCACCTTCCTTGAGAAAAGAATTGGCATAGGTAATAACGGCAATATCTTCTTCATTCCAGTTGTTCTTATGCCATCGCGGTTTATCGCACTGAATATCCAGGCCCATGGCTCGTATGAATCTGTCACAGAGTATATCCAGGTCCTGTTCGGGATAAACGAGCTCCAGATGCCCATGGAGCCGGCGGCGAACTTCCTTTAAATAACTGCCAGAAGATTCCTTCTGTTTTGTGGGCTTCATGGATACTGCTTAAGATCCTCTTCTACTGCAGCAAGAAAATGCTTTCCGAGGTCGGGCAAGGCGCTGTTGACGCGAGTCCAGCTGGGAATAAACGGAGTTTCCTGGGGGTTCTCTAGGAAATACTGCCCTGCCTTCATGATGTTTTCAGCAAAAAGCTCTGCCGCCATTTCCTCTTTATGGATGTCCAACGTCAAACCGTTTAGTTGAGCATCATTGTGATAGGCCTCGACCATGTCCAGCGCCATCCTGTAGTAGGTTGCCTTAATAGTACGGAACGTTTCCAGCGATAAGACAACCCCGTTGGTTGCCAGTTTGCGAAAAACAGCCTTACTGATATCTATCGACATACGTGAAAGGCCGGTAGATTCGTCATCGAAGGAAACATTCTGGTGCTTGTGGTCGTAAATATCGGCGATGTCCACTTGGCACAGCTGGTTGGCTGAATAGTTACGCCATGTTTCTGAGAGAACTCCTATTTCCAGCCCCCAATCACTGGGAATCCGAATGTTGCGCAAAACATCAGCGCGCATGGAGAATTCACCGGCCAGTGGATAGCGATAGCTGTCCATGTACTCAAGGTAGTCATGAGCGCCAATAATTTTTTTCAGCGACTTTAAAAGCGGTGTCACCAGGAGCCGGCAAACTCGGCCGTTAATGGTGCCGTTCGCCACCCGCGCATAGTAGCCCTTGCAAAATTCGTAATGAAAAGACGGGTTAGCTACCGGGTAGATAAGCCTAGCAAGCATGTCGCGGCTGTAGGTAACGATGTCACAATCATGCAGGGCGATGGCCTCGGCCTGACCCTGGGCTAGGATATAACCGATGCAGTACCAGACATTGCGTCCCTTACCAAGCTCCTTGGGTTCGAGCCCAATTTTGGACAAGCTATCATCTATTTCCTTCAAACGCGGTCCGTCATTCCAAAGCACCACGTGATCCTGTGGTAGCACTTTGAAGAAATCCAGTGCCTTCTTGTATTGCTCCTCGTCAGCCCGGTCGAGACCGATAACGATCTTAGAAAGGTAAGGGACCTCTGACAACTCGGCAACGATATTGTCCATAGCCGGCCCTTCCAACTCAGAATAAAGGCAAGGCAATATAAGCGCCATCGGCCGCTCCTTAGAAAAGCTCATCAACTCCTTTTCTAGCTTTTCCAGTGGCCTGTTATTGAGGTTGTGTAAGGTGGTAATTACACCATTTTGGTGAAAGTCTCCCATAGCCTATCTCTCTTCAAATAGTATTTGCTTAATGGCAGCATTCCAGCCCGCCGGCCCTGTCTTCTCGGTGTAGATGACTTGTTTATGGTTTACTTGCGGGTAGTCCTGGACCGCCGATTTCACTACAACTGCCCTGTCTGCTGCTTCTAACATTGATACGTCGTTGCTACTGTCCCCTAATGCAATGACTGTTGGTAATGAGCCGAATTCCTGTTCGTAATACTTTTTCAGACAGTACAACGCATTACCCTTGTCACACCCTGCGGACACATGAATAAAACGTCCACCCGACACCATAGTCAAACCTCGGCTTTTTATATATTTGCTGAATGCCGGCAACCTGTCATCACCATCAAGCCACAGCAAAGGCTCAGTAAACTCCCTCTGCATAGCCTGCTGTGCAGAATCTTGATCAAGTCCTGTTGCCTCCATCACATCTTTAACGCTCATATCCTGAAAGCTTTTGAAACTAAAACCCGATCTTCTTGCATCGGTCAGTACTGCAAGTATTTCGGCACGATTCTTTCCAAGCGCTATGCAGTTCCAATCAGCGTCCTGGTCTGATTTTGGCGGCAGGTATACCGCGCCCCCGTTTTCGACGATAAACGGATAATTTATCTCCAGCGAGGCTCGAAAGGTCTGGATTTCTGAAACGGTCTTGCTGCTGCACATCACCAGTGGAATATGCCGAGAGGCTAACATCTCCTTGGCTTCAGAGGCTTCAGCCCAGCTATAAGTCTCATGGTCTAGCAAGGTACCGTCGAGATCTGTGATGACGAACATGAACGTTTTTTCAATCTGCATGTAGTTACTGAAGCAAGAAAGGTTCCAGAATATTGAGGCTGGAAACAGGGTATTGATGACTTATTTTGGTGACATGTGACCCAAAACAGTGCGCGGTTGAGTAATAGGCTTAAATTTGGTGCTTATACACAATTTATGTGAGGGGCATTTAACTGCGCAATGATAAACTGTCTCCATCACCCATATGTAAATAGCAACCACTATGTATATCGACACATCCTCACTGACCAATAAGGAAATGTATAAGTTTCTGATTGGCGGTGTTGCACCAAGACCAATTGCCTGGGCAGGCACCAGAAGTAAAGAAGGTTTAAACAACCTCGCTCCTTTCTCTTTCTATAACGCGTTCAGCTCTACTCCGCCAATTGTTGGATTTTCTACCATACCCAGGGTTGATGGTCGGAAAAAAGACACCCTGCAGAATGTGCTGGATACCAAGTGCTTCACACTTAACTGCGTCAGCTACGAACTAGTTAAGCAAATGAGTAAATCGGCGGCATTGCTGGAGCCGGAAGAAGACGAGTTCGAATTTGCTGAACTGGAGCCGGTAGAGGCCGTCAATATCAATGCGCCCTGTGTGAAAGGCGCCTTACTGGTGTTCGAATGCGAACTTCAGCAGGTTGTCAATTTTGGCGACCAGGAAGGCTCGGGCAACCTGGTTCTCGGCGAAATAAAGTACATCAACATCGATGATTCTATTTACAATGATGGCTATATCGATTTTGAGAAACTGGATCCTGTGGGCCGCCTGGCGGGTAACTGGTATTCAACGATTAGGGACCGGTTTGAACTAAAGCGGGGCTGATTATGATAAAAAGAATATTATCTTTATTCACACTGCTGTTTTTCACCATGGGCTGCCTGGCGCAGGAAGTGAATGATAACGATATCGTCAACCGCGTTCAGCAAGCCCTAAATAATAATGCCGAGCTTGAGGGCGCTGATATCTCCATATTCAGCGTTAACGGCTACGTACTCCTAGCCGGGCAGGTGCTGACCCCGCAGCAACGCCAGGAAGCCTCCGTTACGACGGCCTTTGCTGTAAATAGCATACGCCGCCTCATCAACGAACTGGACGTGGTCGCAACACTTGATAACAGTTTCGAGGAGGATGACCAAACTATTCTTGAACAGATCAGTGCGGTAATTCCCGAGATGTCACCAGCCACCCTGCCCGTCATCCATGACGGTGTCGTCCACCTGCTTGGCAGGGTCACCCGCAAAGAAGGCAATGAAGTGGCCACGGCCATCAGCAAGATGCGTGGCGTCAAAAATATTCGCCTCAGCTATGAGTTTAAAGACTAGGCGCAAGAGCAGAGAACTTTTCCAGGACGGCATCAGGCTTGCACATTAAGGTAAATTTTTGATGGCGCTGCAAACAAAACAAACACAAAGAAAAAAATTTTTACGACCAATATTGCTCACATCGTAAGAGCTGTTTAGGTAAAACTTTTAACAAACCCCTGTAAGCACAGCTGTTACTGCTAAAGTTTGTATTTATCAAGTAATCATAAAAAAGGCCGCGTATGCGGCCTTTTTTAATGCTCAGGTCAGACTAGTAATCAAGCGGAGTATTTCTGATCTGGAACTGAACCATCTTGCCGGTGGTCCCTTTGCCGCCTTCGGTATGCCAGATAAGATGGTTACCGTAGTTGGCCCAGAGAGAGCGTCCCTTCCAGCCTAGATCAGGATCGTCGATGCGACCATCCAGACCCCTATGGTAGAAACCAAGTGGATAAGGTACGCGCAGGTAAGTCCACTCCGCTGTTTCCGGATCCAACGCAATCAGCGAGTCTGAATTGGAACCTGTAATAATTGGCGTGTCTTTACCTAGACCGCTGACGTTGTGTTGGTCAACCCAGCCAAAATAGTGGAAGTCAGCCGGCGTATCTGAATTACCCAGTTTGGGACCAGGTGTCTGGTAAAGCGTCCAGCCTGCCTCACAGTGTGTGCCGGTTTCAGTGCCCGGTCCGTTCAGTACTGGACACGCATTACGGTCAAGCGTGGCCCAGTGTGAGGAACCTGCCAGCGCAACCCACGGGTTGCCCTCACTGTCGAGGTCCATACCACGCGGGTCAAAGCCTGGATCTGGAATGGCATACACTTCGGTAATGCAGGTCTCGGGTGGGTTATCGCCGCGATCAAGGCGCATGATGGAGCCAAACGGGAAGCTCTCTCCGGTGTTTTCGGATGCACCCCAAACGATGTCGCTATTGTTGGGGTCAGGAATAACGGTATACATGTTGTTGCGGATTTCTGTATCCAGGTTTGGATCTTTTTCCGCGGCATCCCAGGCATTCCATGGGCGAGTGATAACGCCATCGCCATTCGTATCAATAATCTGCGGACACCAGCCCTGTGACAGCTCTTCATCGTGCGTCTGGTCCCAGATTCGTGTGTTCACCCAGCCAAAGGCAGGACCCAGCAACTCGTTGAAGTAAAGTGTGTTGTCAGGATCGGTACCAAACTGAAGGTGATGCGTAGCAAAGCAAGTATCAATTAATTCGAATTCACCGGTAACCGGGTCGAATACCGAGGCCTGTCTGTTGCTGAAGGTCAGTGGGTAATACTGGGCAAATTTGTTGTTCGAATTCCGGCCGCAATATTCAGGCTGATCGTTGCGTACCTTGGAGGTCATCCAGACTCGACCATTGGGGCCAATCATTGGGTTATGCGGATCAGAGGGATTATAGTCAGGACCCCACAGGTGCTCCATACCCCAGAAGTTTGAAGGCTGCCCTGGGGCCGGGAAACGGCCTCTGACTATCCTAGGATCTTCCTTGGTTGGAATAGTGTAGAAGTAGGAATCATTGGTAATCGGATCAACAACTGCCAGTGTGCCGTGGCCGGAAGAAACTGCATAAGTCGGGCCAAAGGCATTGACTGTAGGGTTGTTCTTGTCAGTGGTGATCTGGTCGTGCATGAAGTCATGGTCACCCCCAATATCGCGCAGCGTTACCACGACATTCCTTTCGATACCTTCAGGACGTGGCGGCTGCGGTGGAAGAGCACCCTCTTCGATCTTGCGTGTCCAGTTGGCCATGGTGCTTGCCATACCCTGCATGCCGAAGCGGGCAAAGTTACCGAACATGGAGCCGCCACGAACGCCAAGCTGTGTGCGGTATTGCCAGGCCTCTTCATGAGAATCAAAACCGAGATGATCCATGTGAGCTACAGAGCGCGTTACCGCATTACCCAGCTGGTGACAAAAATGACAATCACTTTTGAACTCATGCAGGAATCTTTTCTGGGAGGGAACAAAATTAGGCGCAAAGCCGTTTTCGGCAGTGAGATCTTCATCACCAGGCACATCTAGAAGGGAAAGCCAGTAATCAGGCGGATAAACACGTGATGCTTCTTCTGCATTCTGTGCCACGACTGCGGACAGTTCTACGTCACGGTCACCAGGACGACCTTCAATGGATTCAGAATCGACAAGGCCATAACCACGCACCCAGAGATTGTAGGTCACTTCGGGTAACTGGGGCAGAACAAAACGACCATCGTCGTCAGTGGTAACAATCTTGATGAAACCCGTGTTGAGTTCCTGTGTTTCCGCGATAACCCAAACACCGGCTTCAGGGCCGTTTTCACTGGTTACAGTACCGGTGATATACCCTTCAGGGTCCTTGCGTTCGCTGAATCCAGGCGCCTGGGCGAGCAATGTCGTGCTGGCAACCAGCATGCCCAAGGAAACCAGTTTCAATAAGTTCTTCATAGATCCTCCTGGGATGATCTTGCGATGATTAAAAAATTTGAATTACAAATATATTACGTTTGTTGCTGGCAATTTGAATTTAAAAGTTTGTGAACAGCAACGCTGGGGCTCTTATTCCACGTCCCCTGAGAGAAAGCGAGTATACCCGAACATCTTTTCCATATTAAAGCACTTTAACCCAAGGAAATCGGCTTATTGGGCGGCTGGCAGGGTTTCGTTTTAGCCGCTAAAACAATACAATTCTCAGCCTTTACGGGCTTATTCCGCCCCCCTTAGCCCAGGTTTTTCCCCAGAGGGAAAAATCGCACTGCAAGTACTCAAGAGGTCACGATGGGCAACAATATTTCTGCCAACAACCTGCAAATCTCGCAGGTGCTTTACAACTTCATTGAAAAGGAAGCAACACCGGAATCCGGCATCACACCGGAACATTTCTGGCAGTCGCTGGCCGAAATTATTGCCACTTTTACGCCCCGAAATCGTGAACTGCTGTCCAAACGGGACGAACTGCAAGCCAAAATCGATGAATGGCACCAAAAACACGATATGGCCTTCTACCTTGAGAACCGGGATGAATATAAGACCTTCCTGACCAATATTGGCTACCTCGTTCCAAAGGGGGAGGACTTCAAGGTCAGCACATGGAATTCGGATTACGAAATCTCTATCGTCGCAGGCCCGCAGCTGGTGGTCCCCGTGATGAACGCCCGCTATGCACTTAATGCCGCGAATGCCCGCTGGGGCAGCCTCTTCAATGCCCTTTACGGAACAGATGTCATTCCTGCGACTTTAGATGAAGAACCCGGTTACGATGCCGATCGTGGCCAGAAGGTGATTGACTGGGCCGACGACTTCCTTGACCAGGCAATTCCTCTCAAGAACGGCAGGCACGGCCAGGTGAGCCGTTATGGCCTTATCAACCAGGACGGCCATATCGTGCTAGATGTAGAGCTAGAAAACGGAACCATGACCTGCCTAACAAACCAGGACAAGCTGGTCGGCTGGCAAGGCTTTTCAGAGGATCCCGAGGCACTGCTTTTTGTTAACCATGGCCTGCATATTGAGATACAGATCGATGGTGAAAACCTGATCGGTAAACAGCACCACGCCAACGTTAAAGACATCGTGATGGAATCCGCGATGACCACCATCCAAGACTGCGAAGATTCAGTTGCTGCCGTTGATGGCGAAGACAAGGTCGCGGTTTATCGCAACTGGCTTGGACTGATGCGCGGCACTTTAGAAGAGACTTTTGAAAAAGACGGCGAAACCATCACACGTGTTCTTGAACAGGACCGCTTTTACAAGGGCACAAGTGGTGAAACCGTTTCCATGCAGGGGCGCAGTCTTATGCTGGTGCGTAATGTTGGGCATCTCATGACCACTGACGCAGTAGTGGACCAGGATGGCAATGAAGTATTTGAAGGCATACTCGATGCCATGGTGACTACGCTCTGCGCAATCCATGACTTGAGACGCAACTCACCATTCCGCAACAGTCGCAATGGCAATATCTACATTGTTAAACCAAAGATGCACGGTCCTGAAGAGGTAGCATATACCAACGACCTCTTTAATGCCGTCGAGGATGCTCTTGGATTAAAACGACATACCATCAAGGTCGGCGTTATGGATGAGGAACGCAGGACCTCTGTGAATCTCAAGGAATGCATCCGGGCGGTTAGAGAGCGCGTTTTCTTTATCAACACCGGCTTCCTTGACAGAACTGGTGATGAAATCCATACCAGCATGTATGCCGGTCCTTTCCTGCCTAAGGAATCTGTGAAAGGCCAGCCTTGGATTTCAGCTTATGAAGATTCCAACGTGGACATCGGCATTGCCGCTGGTTTCATTGGCAAGGCCCAGTTGGGTAAAGGTATGTGGGCCAAACCTGACATGATGGCCGACATGATGATGCAGAAAGTGGCCCACCCTAACGTAGGGGCCAGCTGTGCCTGGGTCCCCTCACCGACCGCCGCCACTTTGCATTCAGTGCATTACCACCAGATAAATGTCACCGAAACCCAGAGAAGACTTGCCTCACGTAGTCCCGCCAGCGTGGACGACATTCTAAAGATTCCACTGATGACTGAAAATTCGCTCTCTGCCGAGGACATACAAAACGAACTGGATAACAATGCCCAGGGAATTCTTGGCTACGTGGTACGTTGGATTGACCAAGGCATGGGCGCATCCAAGGTGCCAGACATTAATAATGTCGGCCTGATGGAAGACCGTGCCACGTGTCGCATTTCCAGTCAGCATATTGCCAACTGGCTACATCATGGCATCTGTTCTAAAGAGCAGGTAATGGAAACCATGAAACGTATGGCAAAAGTCGTTGATGAACAGAATGCCGACGACCCCAACTATACCGATATGGCTCCGGGCTTTGACGGTATCGCTTTCCAGGCGGCAATTGATCTTATTTTCAACGGCATGCAGCAACCTAACGGATATACCGAGCCGGTTCTGCATGCGCGGCGCAAGGAATTAAAAGCACAAGCCTAGCTTCTAAGGACTTAATCTAAACTCTCTTCAACTTTGCTAAGTGAGTCATCCAGATTTCGACTATTATTTTTAAACATTAATACCGTTTGAAATCAATCCGGCAACGCAAAGACGAACACGCTGTTGCCCTCTCCCAGGTTGAGATTCAGCCGGATAGGGCCGTTGGCAGAGTTGAGACCCGGGGCAGACAGGTTTTGGCCCGTGATCACGGCTATGTACTGTTTGCCATCCACGGCATAGGTGATGTTGCTTGTTGAGATGGGACCTGAAAGGACTGTTTCCCAGAGGACTTCGCCGGTATCGGCATCCTGGGCGCGAAAGCGTCGATTGATATCTCCCCAGAACAAAAGATCCCCGCCCGTTGAGAGAATAGAGGCCGTTGTCGGTATCGGTCCTGTATGCCAGTAATCAATCTTGCCCGTTTCCATGTTGACCCGAGCCATGCCGTTCATGGTCTCCGGTGTGGCACCTGGAGCGGCAATACCAATTCGGCTTTGCGGCATAGCCGGCTGACCTTCCTGAGCAGGTAGCGCGGCTGTCATATTCAGGCAGTTGCGAATGAAGGGGACGTACATAGCATTGCGGTCAGGGTTATACGCACTTGGCCAGTAAGATCGTGTATTCCAGTAGCAAATGACATGGTGATCCCCGGGCTCCTTCATAATTAGGTCCTGGTTTATAAGGACCGCTCCGGTTTCAACATCAATATCCTCTATAAGGAAATTCTCGTTGTCCTCCGGAAAAGGCACGGCCCAGAGAAATTCTCCGTCGTGTTTATCTAATACCCAGAGCCCTCCTCCTTCGCCTACATTTACAACAACATCACGCTGCTGGCCCACTGCTGAAGGGTTAATCCATTTCACATGCTCAGGATCAGGATTGACGTTTGTTGTGAAAATAATCCTCTCCTCGTTCATGTCCTCATCCCAGTCATCACCGGGCAAATGCTGGTAGTACCAGGCAAGCTCGCCAGTATCTGGATCAAGCGCCACGGTGGAGTTGCTGTAAAGCTCAGCTGGCGCTGTCAGAGGCACAGCAAGATAATCCCCGCCGTGGCGTTCTAAGCGTGTATATGGCGAAGGGTTGGCAATACCCCAGTAAATCAGTCCCGTTTCGGGGTCATATGATCCCGGCAATCCCCAGGTAGATGCCTGGCGACTCTCCAGCGGTATACCGGCCCAGGTGTCGTAGCCAGGTGGCTGGTCAGGTGCCTGCGTGGTATAGAATTTCCAGAGCAGCTCACCGCTAAGCGCATCATGTGCAGAAATAAAACAGTCAGACCGCGCCCTGCAGGTACCCCCTGCAAATATTTTTCCATCAGCAACATAGGTACCTGATGTTATATCGCGTCCTGAAGGCTCGCTGCGCCAGCGTTCCTCACCATTGACCGCATCGATAGCAATGATGGAACCGTCCGAAGCTCCAAAATAAATCATGTCCTGGTAGATAGACATAGTCTTGGAGCGACCTGCTCCCCGCGATTCAATTACAGGCTCGTACTGCCAGATCATGTCACCGGTAGTGGCATCCAGTGCGGCTATGCTCGAATCAGGCATAGTCAGGTACATCACGCCATCGTAGACCGTAGGAATCGTCTCGGTAACGCCCTCCGGCAGTCCGAGCGACCAGGCAAGACCAAGCTCACTAACATTTTCGCGGTTAACCTGATCCAGTGGACTGAAGCGCTGAGCATCAAAGGTACGACTAAACATTAACCAGTCTGCAGGATTAGGATTGGCTAGCATGGCATCATCGACCGGCCGAAAATTTTCAATCGCAGACGTCGATGCCAGGGTATTAAAGGAAACAGCACTAATTTCATTGCCACTGAAATCTTCAGCTAACAGTCGCAAGTAGGCGACCAGTGCAGGCATGCTCTGATCATCTATTACCACAGGCGGCATCCCCTTGGCGGGATTCCCGTTTCGAAGGAAGGCCACAAGATCCTGCTCATTATCGTTGACCACGCGACTTAACATGCTGGGCGCCAGCGTTGCGCCTTTCCCATCATGGCCATGACAATGCGCACAGATGCTGTCAAAAATTTCGCTGCCCTCGGTATGCTCCTGGGCAACTATATTGCGGCACCAGAACGCACAAAAAATTAGTACAAAGAAAGGTATGCTGAACTTCATCATAGAAATTTATTTTTTACAGAAAAGGGCTGGAAAGGCAGCATTTAGTTCTCGTATTGCCAATCATTGATCATGCTATACCGGGCCGTTCTAATCCGTTTGAACTTGCCGCCCTCGATATCGTATATTCCCCAGCTGATGACCCGCATTACCTGCCCTTTTTTAAGGTCCATGCCCCAAAAACTTTTATCCCAGTCTGCAATGACTTCAAAGGTGGTGGGAATTTCGACAGCGAGCTGCTTGCCATCATAAATGTAGGTAGTGACTTCCACAGTCTCCTTGATGTACTTCTTTACATCAGCATAAAAATCCTTGATGCCTTGAGCTCCGCGGATCTCCGAACCGCTTAGCTCGAGTGTAACATCGGGGTGGTAATATTCAATGAAGGAAGAATCGTTGACGTTAAATTTTGCCAAGTAATCATCATAGTCCTCACGGGTCATTTCCTGGCCAAACAGTGACATCGACACGATCACTGAAAAAAAATTGGTAAGCAAAAGAATGACTGGTTTCTTTTTATTTAATTTGACCTTCAAGGCTATACCTCCTCTGCTGCAACTACATAGAGAATACACTGATAGTTGGCTCAACCCAATTTACTTAGCTTTTAAAAATTGGCAATCAGGAATTCACCCTCTTCAAGTTTGCTCCCTACTCTCATGTCAAGACCTTTAGAGGCCACTAAAGACTTGAAACATCTTGGCGATCCCCTGGCCATATTCATTGTCAGTGATGAAAATCGCGCCCCTGTGTCCTTTTTCGCGCCAAGCCGATGTATTCATTGATCAGTTGGTCGCTCTGATAATCGCCGAACTCAAGATTGTCCACTTGCGTGAAATCCTCGATCTCAAAAAAAGGCCTACCTAGGTCGGGAGCTATCGCGATTTCCTGTAGTTGATGTTTTATGTCCTCGATTGTCCCGGTACATTGCATGGAGTAATAGACATACTGCTTAGGCAAGTTTTTTCAAAGTGTAGCGGCAATTAAACCTTTCCTCTCAGATCTTGGGGACTTGGTATTTCATGCAGAAAGGTTTAACTAACTATTTTTACTAGACTTTTCGCCCATAAAACTGAAGTTTAATTGTGAAACGTGAAATCTTTCATCCCACGCTAAAGCCGTAGGCCTTAACCTATTTATATTCCTCAGTGAATCAAATCCAGATCCTCGTAGACTTGGACACTGAGTCTGGCTATGATTTTCGGTCCTAAACAGTAATGGCTGGCAGGTGTTTAGGCCATTAACCAGACACATCAGGGGGATAACTATGTGCGACGAAAGAACATACCAAGATAATCTAGAATTTAAAAACAACGAGAGGCAAGTCAGTCGTCGTCAATTTAACAAAATTTCGGCCGGCGCCGGCTTAGCCATAATGCTGCCGCCCGTTGCCAACGCCCAGGAAATTACTTCAAGTCATGTTGAAGTGACAACGCCTGATGGCATTGCTGACTGTTATTACACACACCCCGTTAGCGGCAGCCACGCTGCTGTTATCATCTGGCCGGATATTTTTGGCCTGCGCCCGGCATTTGAAACGATGGGGGATCGACTCGCCCAGTCCGGTTATGCGGTGCTGGTGGTAAACCCCTTCTATCGTTTACAGCCTGCGCCAACTTCCAACAGCACCGACCTGTCCGATCCAGAAAACAGGAACAAACTCTTCGGCATGATGAGCACCCTGACCGCCGAGACCAACACGCAGGATGCAGAAGCTTTTGTTACCTGGCTGGATGCTCAGAAAGAAGTGGACACCAGTCGCGGTATTGGAACTACCGGCTACTGTATGGGCGGCCCCCTAGTAATGCGTTCTGTGGCAGCAGTCCCGCATCGCTTCCGGGCAGGCGCCACTTTTCATGGCGGCGGTCTTGCCACCGACGACGATAGCAGTCCGCACCTGCTGATTCCCGAAACCAATGCCAGCATGCTTCATGCGATTGCGGCCAATGATGACGAGTCCAACCCGGTAGCGAAGGACATGCTGCGCGAGGCCTATGGCGCTGCCGACATCAGTGCAGAAATCGAGGTTTACGAAGGAACTCTGCATGGCTGGTGCCCACCGGATTCAACGGTGTACCACGAGGAACAAGCTGAACGTGCATGGAGCCGTTTGTTAGCACTCTTTGATAAAGCATTAGCCTGATCATTTAGCAGCACTAAAAAAATAAAACCCTGGACCTTCAAAAATGGACCAGGGTTTTTTTTGCTTTTTTAATTCTATAAAAATTAAACCCCAGATTGACCTAGCTGTAGATTCACAAATTTTTCCCGTTGTTTCGTGGACTTTGTAATGCGCCTTGCATATGCTTTCCCAAATTTAGTGGTGTACCCGCATATGAAAAACTTAGTTATTACAATTTTGGCTCTGCTTACAGCAGCAGTTTTTGCGCAGGATGACAGCTTTATTTACGTCACCAACGAAGACAGCAACAACGTTTCCGTCATTTCCGGCGCTACTAACGAGGTGGTTGCCACGATCCCGGTGGGCAAACGCCCCCGTGGTATCAAGGTCAGCCCCAACGGCTCCGTTTTTTATGTTGCCTTGAGCGGTTCACCCAAATGTCCTCCCGCGATGGATGATGATGTCTGTGAGGCCATGGAAGCAGACAAGGCCGCTGATGGTATTGCCGAGGTAAACACGGTGACTCATGAAGTTGTGCGCATTCTGCCGAGCGGCTCTGACCCTGAGCAGTTTGATGTTGACTGGAATACTCGGCGCCTGTACGTCTCCAACGAGGATATCCACATGGCCAGTGTTCTTGACCTGGACGCTGGTGAGATACTGATGCAGGTCCCAACCGGTCTAGAACCTGAAGGTGTTCGCCTTTCTCCTGACGGCAGTCTGGTGTATGTCACCGGTGAAGTAGACAGCGACATTACTGTGATTAACGCTGCAAGCGGTGAAGAAATTGCGCGCATTGACGTTGGGCTGCGTCCAAGGGATTCAATCTTCACAGCTGACGGTTCCCGCGCCTTTGTTTCAGCCGAGTTCGGTGAAAGCATTGCCTTGATTGATGTGCCTAGCAATACGCTGGTCAGTGAAATCCCGCTTGCTGAAGGCTCACTGCCAATGGGACTTGTGCTTTCTCCGGATGAATCAATCCTTTATGTCGCTAATGGTCGTGGTCAGACCGTCGTCGCCATAGATCTGGAATCTGAAGAAGTAGTTAAATCTGTGGTTGTGGGTCCACGCCCCTGGGGACTAGCCATGAGTCTGGATGGATCTACGCTTTACTCAGCCAACGGACCGTCCGATGATGTTTCGGTTGTCGACGTGGAAAGTTTTGAAGTAGTGAAGAAGATCGCCGTGGGTGAAACACCATGGGGCGTGGTAGTTGGACCTGCCCCTAGATAAATCTGCTAATTAGTTCAGAAACGGTAACGCAAACCGACCCAGGCCCCGCGTGGAGCGCCGACCCCAAGAAACAATGGCCTGTCATCGGCCAGGTACGGCAGTACCTCGAAAGGCTCCTCGCCAAGCAGTCCGAAGTTTTCATAATCCTCATCAAAGAGATTTGTCACTCTGGCAAAGACAATGAAGTTCTGGTTCATGCTATAGCTTGCTCTAAGGTTGACCAATGCATAGCCGTTAACCTTATCTAGGTCATTCGATTCATCCCCGCGCATGACCTGGTCGGAGTTGTAAATTAATTCAGCTCCCACGCTCAAACGGCTACCAACGTTGTAGTCACCACCAAGCTTGAAAATATGCTCTGGCAACCCTGGCAGTCGGTCGCCGCTTTGCACAGCCAGCTCCCCTTGTTGGTCTGCATTGGGGTGGTTTGGGCTGAGCACATTGAAATCATCTTCAAAGGTCGCTTCCATATACGAGTAGGATGCATACCAGCTCAGCGCATTCCTTGTGCCGTTAAATGACGTTTCCAGGCCGCGGCGTGCAGTTTCATCAACATTGGCAAACAGTCCAGTAGAACGTCCAGTCGTCTGGAACAGGATGTCATCCTCATTACGTGCATTGTAAAGTCCGACCTGATATTCCACGTCATGCCACTGTCCTCTCAGACCCAGCTCAAAGTTATGGGTTATGACTTGGTTTAGGGGTGGGTCGGCAAGAAACGCGTTGGGCAAACGGCACTCGAAATCAATATCATCAGGATTTTCCCCTGCCAGCTCGGAAAATTCCTGGGCCAGTTTAAATACACCTTCGTTACAAGCCAGTTCTATTGGCGTGGGGACACGGTTCGATTCACTGTAAACACCGTAAATATTGACCTGGTCCGACGCATCATAGGTGAAGCCCAAAGCCGGGTTGAAACGGGTGAAGTTGTGGTCTCCGTTGAGCTCAGGGCGCTGTCCTGATCGATCGCGAAGCGTGACATCAGTGTCGTTGTACCGACCTGAAAGAATCAGGGACATTTTGTCGGACACATCCCAGGTGTTGGTAAAGAACCAGCTGCTGCTTTCCAGGTCTGTAAAAATATCGGTCTCGGCTTCTTCATAGAAAGTACCGGTGCCTAGGCCGCTGGTGCTGCGCGTAACAGGATCCAGTTCAGCCAGTTCCAGGACTGATTCAAATACAGACTCCCCTTTAAAATAACTCACGCCAACAATCAGGTGGTTGTTAAAGCCAAAGAAATTCTCGTTGAATACGACCTGGCTGTTGAAGCCCTGGCTTTCCTGTTTGCGGTTGCTGATATTGTTTATGGCTTCATCTGAGAGGATGCCGGTGCCGGTCAGGTCATCAATGATATTCTCGAGCTCGAAATCCTCAGGATCAAGGCCGGCTATCGTTGCCTGTGACTCAATCAGACTTTCCAGTTCTGCCAAGCTGGTAATACTGTCGACTTCACCTTCACAGATATCATCCAGTTCAATACCCAGTTCGTCTTCAAGGGCGTCTTCTATATCATCAGCTTCTTCAAACAGCGACCGCGCCCCACCTGAGTATTCGCACAGTTCAAATTCAGAACCGTCTCCGTTCAATGAATGGGTTTTGTTTTGGCGCCAGAAAATGTTGCCCGACAATTGAATGCCCTCGGTAAGAAAATGACTGGCATCGACGTTAATCATATCCATGTCGTTTTCCGTGATGTCCGGCGCCGTAAACACACTGCTTCTATCTATCGCAAGTAAGCCGGCCGGTAGCGCTCCATTGCCAATAAGCTCACTTTCACCATGCTGGTAAATAATATCCAGCGTGGAAATGTCATCGTTGCGCAAACTGATGCTGCCATAAAAATTGGTCGCATCTGACTCTGACAGGTCGCGCCAACCGTCTTCATCTAAATGACTGAAATTGAGGTAATAACCAAGCTCCCCATCATTCTTACCTGTTTCAATCGAGACCTGGTCTCTGCCCCAGGAGCCGCTGGAGGCTTCGACCTGCGTCCCTTCAAAATTGAAACCATTCTTCATGGTGATAGCCAAAGCGCCGCCAAGCGAATTAAGACCAAAGACCGGGTTGGCCCCACTGAGAACGTCCATGCTGTGCACGGCTGATCGCGGTAACAGGTCCCAGTTTACAGAGTCGCCCAAAGGTTCATTGAGCCGCACGCCGTCCTGGTAAACCGCCAGTCCCTGGGGTAGGCCCAGCAGTGGTGACGCAGTAAACCCCCTAAACTGCACGTCCGGCTGAAGGGGATTATTCTGGGCCGAATTGATATTAAAACTGGCCAGTCGGCTGTTCAGGAATTCACTAACATCAAGACTCTGGTTTCTTTGCAGGTCTTCAGCGGTGCCCTGCTGCACAGCAAAAGGGATCCTGTTTACCACTACGCCTTGTGCTGAACCCGGCGTGATACCAATGACCTCGATTTCCTCGATGGCCATGTCATTTTCGGCGGCATGCAAGTGAGCAGCAGCTGCAATGCTGAAAATGGCTAACCTGATAGCACGGCTAATCAACTTGCGGCTCGACAATAGAAACTCCTGAAAATATGGGTTACAGGGGTTAAAAAGGAAAGATGAAGGCCGCGCAGTATACAGCAGGGAGCTATACACCAACAGTATCGACCGGGTAGCTAGAGTTTGCGGGCCATCCTGGTAACCGTTTGCGGCTGGTCGTCAATCCGGTAAAGGTCAGGAATGTCGCACATCCACTCAAAGCCGGCATTGCGATAAAGCTGTACGGCAGGCTCGTTTTCAGCCAACACCTCGATATCTATCCATTCCAGTTCGGCATGATGCCTGACCCAGTCACAGGCAAATCCAAGCAGCTCCCTGCCAAGTCCCTGTCTCCTGTAATCCATGCCAACCCCCATACCAAGCAGCGCGCGGTGGTGGATGGTGTGGTCGGAATGAGCTCTCAGATCAACGTGCCCCATGATATGCCCTGCTTCGTTGCAGATTACCCAGGCACGCCGCCAACCCGACTGGCACACGGTTTTGCTTAGCCCTGAAACGAAAGCAGCCTCTTTTTCCTGGGGAAAGGTATTGATTGCACGTGAAACTGGCTGAAACAGTGGGTTGCCGTTTTTTCCGTTCTCTTCAAGCTGGGCATTAAGGTATGAAAAAAAGGCAGGGTACTCGTTGGATTCTAGTGGCCTTATGATGGCTTTCATGTTTAGACAAGGTGGTCAGGCGTACGCCGGCCTGAGTTGCTCCCGCACCTTTTCCAAAAGGCTTTTAGTTAAGCGAATTCCTTCTACATCTTCAATTATCCGGCCTTCGTATTCCACACCGACATACCCACGATATCCTGAATCCAGAACAATACGCATCATGCGTTCAAAATCAGTGAAGGTTTCATTGCCGTTATCATCAAAATCATAGGTTTTGGCGCTTACCCCTCGTGCGTAAGGCATAAGCTCCTCAATACCGAGGTAGTGGTCATAGGTCTCTTCAGGCGTGATTCTGAAATTACCAAAATCGGGTAGCGTGCCGCAGTTTTCAGCGCCGACCATTTCCATCACGCCTGCAAGCCACTTTCCATTGCTGGAATAACCCCCATGGTTTTCCACGATCACGCTGATACCATAGTCCTTGGCGAACTCGCAGAGCCGGTTCAACCCATCAGCGGCAAGTTTCTGTTGCTCCTCAAATTCTCCTTCGGACTGGGCGTTGACGCGAATAGCATGACAGCCAAGCCACGCGGCGGCAGCTACCCACTTGTAATGGTTGGTTACAGTTTCGCGTCGTGCAGCATCATCAGGGCTACCCAATGCCCCCTCCCTGTCGCACATGATAAGCACGCTCTGCACGCCGTTGTCATCACAACGTTGTTTGAGCTCCGCCAGGTAGTTCTTGTCTTCAGCCTTGTCCATCCAGAACTGGTTTACATACTCAACCGCCTCAATGCCGAATTCATTACGCGCATAGGCAGGAAAATCGAGGTTGCTCAATTCACCACCAAAGAAACGGCGAAAAAGCGACCACTGGGCTAGGGATATGGAAAACAAATTTTTCTCCTGGGCAAGGATAGACGGTGATAAAACACCCGGCATGACGGCGCTGCCGATAGCAGCACCCTGGATTAATTTTCTGCGATTGATCATGACTCCCCCGGCATTAGCAAAATAGCTTAAGCATACAAGATTAAAGATAAAAGGCGAACGTTTGCCTGGCTAATGGGCAATTACCTTTATCTTTCTACTTTTATATTTTATCTTTTATCTTCGCTGCCACGACGGCCAAGCAACTGTTCTGACATGAGAACAATAACAATAAGGGAAATTAATGACGCTCACTATTCGTTCAAAACTGTCGGTAATGATGTTCCTGCAGTTTTTCATCTGGGGTTCCTGGAATGTCACCATGGGAACCTACCTGCTCAATATTGGCTTTGATGGCATTTCCGTTGGCACTTCCTACAGCACCATGAACTGGGGCGCGATATTTGCCCCGGTCATCGTTGGTATGCTGGCCGACCGCTTCTTTCCTGCACAAAAGGTCATGGCGATCCTACACCTGATTGGCGCCATGCTACTTTGGGCAATTTCGAATATTACCGACCCAGGCGTCTTTTTCTGGACCTTGCTGGCCTACGCTCTCTGCTATATGCCTACCCTGGCACTAGCCAATTCAGTTTCCTTCAACCAGATGGACGACCCCGGCAAGCAGTTTCCCGGCATTCGCGTCATGGGGACCCTGGGCTGGATTGTCGTGGGCTTGATAGTAGGTGTGATGTGGCCATCAGTGACCGGTTCCTCTATCGAAGCCACCAATATTCCCCTACGTTTTGGGGCAGCGAGCTCGCTGGTGATGGGGCTGTACTGTTTCTTCCTGCCAGACACACCTCCCAGCAGCACCGGGCAAAGACCGTCAGTTGCGGAATTACTTGGCCTTGAAACTGTATCCCTGATGAAAGATCGCTCATTTGCCGTATTCATCATTGGCTCGCTTCTGATTTCGATTCCGCTGACTTTCTACTACAACTTCGCCAATGCTTTTCTTAATGAAACCGGCATGGAAAACGCGGCCGGAAAGATGACTATGGGACAGATGTCAGAAGTCCTGTTTCTGGTGTTGATTCCCTTTTTCTTTGTTCGACTGGGCGTCAAGAAAATGCTACTGGTAGGGATGGCTGCCTGGCTGCTGCGCTATGTCATGTTTGCTTTTGGCGACAACGACTCACTAGTGTTCATGTTATACACCGGCATTATACTTCACGGCGTCTGTTTCGATTTCTTTTTCGTCACAGGACAGATTTACGTGGATAAATTTGCCCCAGCTAATATTCGCTCGAGCGCTCAGGGCTTTATCCATGTCGCCACCTACGGCGTGGGCATGGTGATCGGCTCATGGGCTTCCGGAGCTATCGTTGACAGCTACCTCATCTCTGAAAACATTCATGACTGGAAAACCATCTGGCTTATTCCTGCTGTAATGGCCTTTGCCGTGTTGATAGGCTTTACGCTGTTCTTTAAAGAACCAGAATTCATGACCGGTAGCGAATAAAAAGGTGAACACTATGAAAAAAATGATCAAGACTTGGCTTACTGCCGGCGCTTTGCTGGTGCTCTTCACCGGCATGCCTTCATTTGCACAGGAGCATGATGTACTTCAGCGTATGGCAGATCGTGAAGCCATTGAAGAATTAATGTGGCGCTACACCAGAGCACTGGACTCCTTTGATCCCGATGCCTACGTGGCAGTGTTTACCGAGGATGGCTCCTTTGGCGACATCAAGGGACGCGACGCGCTGCATGAGATGATGTCTGACTTTCGTGACGGCCGCGCGCAGCAGACCGCCGAGGGCAATACGCCTGCTCCCATGTTCCACGCCACTGAAAATTACTGGACAGAATTTATCTCCCCTACTCATGCTAGGCATCACGCCTACTGGGTAACTTACTTCGGCGCCAACGGCCCAGATTCGCCTGCACGTATGATTGCTGTGGGCCGCGGCGTGGATGATCTGGTAAAAGTGAATGGCCAGTGGCTAATTCAATCCAGGAACGTTGCCCCTACGGCTGAATAATGGGTTTTAGCACAAAGTTTCAAACACTTAACAAGGAAACCCGCAAATACTTACTGTTTTACAACTGAAGCAATTCCTATTCTTGTGTTTTTTTGTTTATATGCATGAACATTTAAAAACAATAGAATAATTGCTATGAGCCAGTGGGAAGGGTTTGAAGAACTCGTCAAGGTCGTTGAAGTCGGCAGCTTTTCTGGAGCTGCAAGAGCACTGGGAGTATCAAAGGGGCATGTCAGCCAACGTATCAGTCAGCTGGAAGAGCGACTCGGTACCCGCCTGCTTCACCGCACGACCCGCAAACTCTCGCTGACCGAGCTGGGAAATCTCTATTACGAACGCTGCAAACAGGTGATAGAGGACCTGGAAGAGATTGAGCAGACCGTTTCTGAATTCCAGCAGCAGGCCACCGGGATATTAAAGCTCAGCTCTCCCAACTTGCTTGGTGAAATGCATATAGTTCCCGCCATCGTGGACTTTATAAAAGAACATGACACGCTGGAAATCGAGCACAACTTTTCCAGCCGCAAGGTCGATCTAATCGAGGATGCCTATGATGTTGCCATACAGGTGGGCGCACGAACCGACATCAACGTGGTCAACAGGCCGCTTGCCAAAACCACCTTTCAGTTAGTCGCCAGCCCTAACTTTCTTAAACAGGCAGGCACTCCTGAAGAACCCGCGGATTTAAAACTATTGGCCTGCCTAATGTTTACCGAGTACGGCACTAGCAAGCCATGGCGTTTCGTGCGCGGAGAAGAAAAAGCTTCTGTAACCGGACAGTGTGCGTGGCACAGCAACAGCGGGCATTGCCTGTTGGCGGCCGCGCGGAACGGCCTGGGAATGGCTTACCTGCCGGATTACTACCTGTCCAACGACATCAAGGCGGGTCATCTCGTTCCCGTTTTGAAAGACTGGTGCGGCATCGAGAGAGATATAGTGGCGATCTACCAGCACCGACGTCATTTGTCGGCCAAGGTAAAACTGTTCGTTGATTTCCTAGAGAATAGATTCAGGGATTACAAACCCTGGTAAGAAAGAAATTAGTTAATCCAGTCCGAGGATCTTGCGGTTTCCTGCATCATCAACACCCGATGCCGCAAAGTCATCAAAGACCTTGTCCGTTACCCGTATCATGTGCTCACGTATGAAAGGAGCCCCCTCTCTTGCGCCCTCCTCCGGATGTTTCAGGGCACATTCCCATTCCAGTACGGCCCAGCCGTCGTAACCGTACTGGGCAAACTTGCTGAAAATCTGCTTGAAATCTATTTGACCATCACCCAGTGAACGGAAACGCCCTGGACGATCCACCCAGCCTTCGTATCCACCGTAGACACCGGAGCGACCATTGGGGCGAAACTCAGCATCCTTCACATGGAAAGCCTTGATACGTTCGTGGTAGAGATCAATGAACTGCAGATAATCCAGCTGCTGCAGCATGAAGTGACTGGGATCGTACAGAATTGAGGCGGCAGAATGACTATCAACCGCTTCCAGAAATCTTTCAAAAGTCACCCCATCATGCAGGTCCTCGCCCGGATGTATTTCGTAGCAGCAAGCCACCTCGTTTTCAGCAAAAGCATCGAGAACAGGCCGCCAGCGTTTGGCCAATTCCTCAAAGCCTGCCTCAACCAGGCCTACCGGCCTTTGCGGCCAGGGATACATGGTGTGCCACAGGAGCGCACCGGAAAAAGTAGCATGCGCATTCAAGCCGAGCCGCCTGCTGGCTTTTGCGGCGGCAACCAGTTGCCCCGTTGCCCATTCCGGCCAGGCTTTAGGGTTGTCACGTACTTCGGGTGCCGCAAAACCTGCAAACATTTCCTCGTAGGCTGGGTGCACTGCCAGTAGCTGTCCTTGCAGATGCGTGGACAGTTCCGTAATCTGGATTCCATGCTCCCCCACTTTTCCCGCTATCTCGTCGCAGTAATCCTGACTATCGGCAGCAACCATTAGATCAAAGAGAGAGGGATCTGTTGGCACTTGTATACCCACATAACCGAGATCAGCTGCCCACTTGGCCATGTTCTCCAAAGAATCAAACGGCGCTTCACTGCCTGCAAACTGCGCTAAAAAAATGGCGGGGCCTTTCATCTAGTTAATTCCTCAACTGACTCTTTTTTTCAACTTTTAACTTTCTTCTTTCAACTCTTAACTTCCAGCTCCGGAAAATCCCTCCAGACACTGCCCTCATTCGAGGACGCCACCGCTACTTCAATAAAGGCCATACCTCTAAGGGCGTCATTGATGCCGGTAATTTCCTTGTCGATGACGGCACCTTGCTCGGCTGCACTGATTTCATCAGCAAAACACCGATAGAGGTTGGCAAAGGCTTCGATATAACCCTCGGGATGTCCCGGTGGAAGACGTGTAATGGATGCAGCCCCGGGACCAGTGGCCGCTGTACCCGTGCGAATCATTTCAGTCGCCTTATCGTTGTACCTCAGCCACAGGGTGTTGGGTTCCATTTGCTGCCAGTCAAGACTGGCCTTGTCTCCATATAGGCGTAAGCGCAGGTTGTTTTCATCACCGACGCAAATCTGGCTGGCCAGAAGTGTACCGCGCGCGCCATTTTCGAAATGCAGCAATACGGTGCCGTCATCATCTAGCTGACGCCCCTCAACGATACTGTTCAGCTCTGCGTTCAGTTTTATCACTGACAGACCTGAAACAAACTCGGCGAGGTTAAAGGCATGAACGCCAATGTCACCCATGCAGCAACTGCTGCCAGCTTTCTGGGGATCCAGCCGCCATGCTGCCTGGGCATTGTCCTTGTCTTCCTCCCTGTCGGCTAACCAACCCTGGGTATATTCCACAAGAATCTTGCGCACGGTGCCCAGTTGGCCGGCGGCAACGCGTTCTCTTGCTTCACGTATCATGGGGTAGCCAGTGTAGGTATGCGTCAGCCCGTACAGCAGATTATTATCGTCAAGCAGCCAGACCAGCTGCTTGCACTCATCAAGGGTAGCCGTGGCCGGTTTGTCGGAAAGCACGTGGAAGCCATGCTTTAGCACGGTCGCGGCAATTTCGAAGTGGGTATGATTGGGTGTGACAATGACGACACACTGCATGCGCTCCTCGACCGGAAGCGACTTTTCTATCTCACACATGGTGAAGTAATCCGAGTAACAGCGCTTCTCGGCAATACCAAGCGCCTTACCGGAATTCAAGGAGCGGGTTTCATCACTGGAAAAAGCGCCGCAGACCAGTTCAAAACGATCATCCAGCCTGGCGGCCATACGATGCACATCACCAATGAAAGCGCCCTCGCCGCCGCCTACCATGCCATAACGTATACGCTGAACGGCCATTACAAATCCTTGCAAAATTGTTTAGTACAGCACAAAGGCATAAAGCGTATCCCTTACTGCGACCAGCAGGTGCTGGCGGCCATCGACCATATAAGTTTGCGGTGCATTGGTCGGATTGCCAATTCGTGTATGCCAGAGAAGACTGCCGTTGGCTCCATCAAAAGCCACCATGTTGCTGCTGCCGTCTCCGGTAAATACCAGGCCTGTTGCCGTGGTCAGCACACCAATTCCAACCGCGCTGCCGCCAAGCCATTCATGACGCCAGACCGGTTCACCGGTACGGTAATCCAGCGCATTAAAGGCGGCATCCTCGAAACCGACAATGGCGGCACTCTTGCCGCCCAATCCCATCGAGCCCCTCGGATCGGGATCGGTCAGGTACAAAATATTGAAGCCGTTGTTTTCATGGGTATAGAACAGCCCAAGATCAGGATTGAATGCCGGGGGCTGCCAGTTGGCCACACCACCCTCGATCGGTGAAACGATTGAACCCGGAATGATGGCTTCCTTCTGAGGATTGGGGATGGGCGAGCCGTCTTCACGAACGCCAAGATCCCAGTTGGAATACGTCCCGTATTTTTTTGTCACTATCGATTCACCGGTAACACGATCAACCGTAAAGAAGTAGCCATTGCGTGCGGCAGTGGACACCAGTTTGCGTGGCTCTCCGTCTATAACTCCATCAATCAGAATAGGCGTCTGGGCAGAATCCCAGTCATGGGTGTCGTGGGGTGAAGTCTGGTGATACCAGGCCATCTCACCGGTATCTACATCCACTGCAATTAAAGTACAGGTAAAGAGGTTGTCGCCTGCACGGGCAACACCGGTGTAACCTGGAGTCGGGTTGCCTGTACCGAAAATGTAATAGTTGGTTTCTGGATCATAGACACCGGGCACCCAGACCTGCCCGCCGCCATTGCGCGCCGCATCCAGGTTAGGCCAGGTATCTAGGCCGGGATCCCCGGGGTTTTGCGGAGTGGTGTAAAACTTCCACTGCAGCTCGCCGGTGGCTGGATCAAAAGACTGAAGAAAACCCGGGCTGTCGAGGTCATTACCCGTCCCAACAAGCAAGTGGTCTCCCACTACGATGGGAGCCATAGTAGAAAAATACTGCTGCTCCAGCGGTGCAATTTCCACGTGCCAGTTTTCTTCCCCCGTGTGGATGTTAAGTGATACCAGGTAGTTGTCCGGAGTTTCAAAAAACAACGAGTCATTCCAGATGGCCGGTCCGCGGTTGCCGATGTGAATGCCGCCACGGGAATGCCAGAAGTAATGCCAGAGTTCGGTGCCATCACGGGCATCCATGGCCCAGGCATGGTCCGGCGAAGTCACGTAGATAACGTCATCCATGACAAGGAAGCTGCCCTTCAGATTAGCGCCAGGCGGCAGGTAGTTGCCGTCACCCTCACCACCCTCGCGGGTAACAACCCTGCCCTGGGTTCGCACGTTGGTATTCATACGCGCCGTCCAGGCCAGCGTCATGTGACTGACATTTTCTTTGTTTACCTGGGTCAGGCGGCTGTAGCGCTGCCCGGTGTAATCACCCGAATAGGAGAGCCATTCATTTTCCAGGGGCTTTAGAAGCGAGGCCGGATCAAGTCCCTGTGCAAGGAGTGCGTTGCTGCCCTGCCCGAGCAAGAGGAGTGTTGTTATCAATAATTGTTTTTTCATTGCAGTGTCACCAGGTAAGCCGTGACATCATGCATGATGTCGTTCGTTAATTCTGAAAGCAGTTCACGATGTCGCTGCATGGGGTCATTGATAGTGATCGCCCTTACATGCGGTTCAGTATTTTCACGAACAGAATAACTTCTGTATCCGCCGTCTTCGCCAACCAGGCTGATATTGAAATCATCCTGGCGATTGAGCACGCCACTGACGAAGTTGCCGTTGCTAAGTGTCAAATCGACCGTGACCTGGCGTACTGTCGGGTCGGCATCGGGATTGGGTGCTCCCCAGCGTCGACCTGCTACCCATGAATTTTGCAGGTATTCCGGTGATGGAATCTTGCTTGCAATTCCCTGCAGATCGCCGGTAACTGAGTGACATCCTGCACAATTGGCATTAAAGAACGCCTCACCGCCCTCGGCATTACCGACAAGAATATCGAGTTGAATTGCTTCTCCCGGTGGCGGTCCACCCTGTCCCGACTGGTTGGCCCAGACACTGTGAATAAATTCAGCTACTGCCACCCTGTCCTCCGGCGAAACCTGGAGCGGCGGCATCGGCGGCATACCAGGGTTGCTGCGCCCGTTCTGAATCACCTCGCCGATGAGCTCACCATGCTCATCATTTAGCACAACCTGTGAACGCAGCAGGTTAGGTCCGCCCTGGTCGCCTCCGCGCAGGTCCTGTCCATGACAAGCGCGACATAAACTTTGGTAGACTGTTTCGCCCCGTGCGATGACTTCCGCCGAAGCAAGCTTTCTTTCCTGTGCAGGGAAAATGGCAAAAGGCAAGGCTGAAGGTGTGCCTTGCTGGGCTGTGGTTGACGGAGCAATTTCGGTGGTAGCTACTGCTGGTGTTTCAGTTTGTGCCGTGTTGTCTTGGTTACAGGCCGAAAGGAATACTGAAAAAGCGATGACCAGGTCTCGCATGGAGACCAGTTTGAAAAACTGCATTGACCCCCCGGGGAATTTCTTTATTTTCAAGGTATTAAAGCACATCTGCTTTGAATAATTGAAGGAAACATACCAATTGGTTAGCATGGCTGAAAGCATAATAATTCTCTAATCCAGAGAGTCAGCTCCTATGATCATTTCCCGCCGCAAACTCCTTGCCGCCAGCACTGCTGCAGGTATAACCGCCTGCACTACAAATCTACTGGCTGCTAATGAAAAACCTAGACTAGGCATGATTTTTCCGGTGATTGATCGGGATGTGCCGGAAGAAGCCGTTCGCATGTACGGCGACAGGATTGACTACGTGGTAGAGAACCTTGACCTGCAAACCATGACCCCTGAGGGCTACGATGCCGTTATCGGCGATATTCCTGCCCTGGCACAAAAGCTAGTTGAGCAGAATGTTAATGCCATCATGGTGATGGGCACTTCCCTCACCTTTTACCAGGGGCGCGAATTCAATGAACGCCTGGTGCAAACCATTAGCGAGTCAACCGGCCTGCCCGTCTCCACAATGAGCAATGGCATCATCAACGGACTGCAAGAAGTTGGAGGAAAAAATATAGCCTGCGCCACGGCCTACAATGATGTCGTTAACGACAGGCTGGTACGCTTTCTCCAGCAGCATGACTTCAACGTGACCAACATCGAGGGCCTGGGAATCGAAGCGGTGGGTGATATTTTTTCTGTCACGCAACCACAGCTGATTGACTTCTGCAGTAATGTCGGCAACACCGTTGCCGATGCCGATGCCATACTGATCAGCTGCGGTGGGTTGATTACCCTGGACGTCCTTGAGCCCGTTGAATCAAGGACCGGCCGGCCGGCGGTCTCCAGCACACCGCATGCCCTGTATGAGGGCGCGAAACTGCTTGGGATCAATGCAAAGGTGCCGGGATATGGAACGCTGCTGGCAAGCAACGATTTGTGATTTACTGCCCCGGGATATAGTAAGCCGTTCCATCCATTAACAGGCGAGCCGTGCGCATAATCGCCACGCTTTCCGGTTCCAGTTGATCCGGATCTTCACTTTTTTCCACCTCAACGGCCAATGCGCCGGTGGGATGTTCCACATAGCACAGCTTTCTGGCTCCTTCCGGAATTTCCGCCATGTCGTTGCCAACGGCACCGGGCGTTGTGGCCGCCACTGCCACGCTGGCTGCTGCAAGGACACCCACGGCGTCATGTACACGATGCGGGATAAAGCTGCGGGTGTTTATCAGCCCCCCATTCTTGGGTGCTGAGACGATGGTCATCTTGGGCACGGTTTTTTCGCTGACATCGCCAAGGTTCATCATCGGCCCCACCTGAAGGCGTATCGCTTCCACTCGGTCTTTCAGCGCCTGGTTATTTTCCAGTGCAGCGATATCTTCATCTCCAGCGAGCCCCAGTGACTCGGCTGCCATCATCACTACCGGCATGCCGTTATCCACCATGGTCAAGGCAACGCCATCAACTTCATCAATCACGTTGCCCGTTGGAAACAGAGCGCCGCAGCTTGACCCTGCCACGCCAACAAACTCGATCATGATGGGCGCATGGGTGCCAGGCACGCCATCTATCCTGGCCTCACCGTCATACTGCACCTGTCCGCCGGGTGTCTGGATGCGCTGACGCGCGACGCTGTCGGTGTTCTCCATGTAGACAGTGACAACGGTTTCACCGTCCTCGGCCTCCACCAGGCCCTTTTCAATGGCAAATGGGCCGACTCCGGCAAGGATATTGCCGCAATTCTGCACCGTACTAGTTCGCGCTTCATCCACGACCACCTGGACAAAGAAGTAGTCTACGTCTATGCCTTCCCGTGCCGATTTCTTGATGATCGCTACCTTGCTGGTCAGCGGATGGGCACCGCCCACCCCATCAATCTGCCGGGCATCGGGTGAGCCCATGATCCGCAGCAGCGCTTCCTCCCGGGCAGCGGGGTCTGCCGGCAGATCGCTGTCCAGGTAGTAAGTACCCTTGGAGGTTCCGCCTCTTATCAGAGTGCAAGGGATGGCATTTTGCGGGGTGTTTGACATGGCTATACCTTGAGTTGGCTGCTTCAGGAGAAGCATTATCGGGAATTCCCGACGATATTCAAATTGCTGATATTACTGGCGATTCAGATTTGAGCACATCGAGCAGGCTTCATATAATGTGCCTACGTTTTTAACTGACCCTATAACCCCCAGGAAAAAATATGCATAAACCTGTCGCTGTACGAAATATTCCACGGGCTGATCAGTCCGTCATTGATGAACTCGGTGCTATGGGGGTAGCAACAGTCCACGAAGCCCAGGGCCGTGTTGGCCTGATGAAGCCGTATATGCGCCCTGTCTACGAAGGTGAACGCATTGCCGGCAGTGCCGTAACCATCCTGGCCCAGCCAGGCGATAACTGGATGGTCCACGTCGCCATTGAGCTTTGCCAGCCCGGTGACATTATTGTCGCGGGCATTACCGCTGACTGTACCGATGGCTTTTTTGGCGACCTTCTTGCTCACTCCTGCCAGGCCCGCGGTGTGAAAGGCCTGGTTATTGATGCCGGTGTCCGCGACACACTGGATCTGAAGGAAATGGGTTTCCCGGTGTGGTCAAAAGCCATCCATTCCAAGGGCACGGTGAAAGAAACTCTGGGATCGGTCAATATTCCCATCGTCTGTGCCGGCGCACAGGTGAATCCCGGCGACATTATTGTGGCTGACGGTGACGGTGTCTGCGTTGTTGAAAGGCAGCATGCCGAGGCAGTGCGTGACAAAGGCAAGGCCCGCGAGGAAGCCGAGGTGGCCAAGCGCGAACGCCTGCAAAACGGAGAACTTGGCCTGGACATCTACAACATGCGTCCACGCCTGGAAGAAGCCGGCCTGGTCTACCTTGACTCGCTGGACGACCTGGACAAATAGAATTTCGATTTAAATTATTCGAGGAACTCACATGAAAGTATTAATGATTGGTCATGGCGCCTTCGCCCAGAAACATATGGACGGTATCGTCAATATTGACGGCGCCCAAGTTGTTTCCATCATGGGACGTCGTGAAGACGCTACCAAGTCTGCGGCAGAAGCCAGGGGCATCCCCCACTGGAGCACAGACCTTGATGAGTGCCTGGCCCAGGACGTGGACTGCGCCATTATTACCTCTGCAACACAGGTGCATGCCGAACAGGCCATCAAGTGTCTTGAAGCCGGCAAACACGTGGAAGTGGAAATTCCCATGGCGGACACGCTGGCCGACGCACAGGCCATTCATGCCGCTCAGCAGAAAACCGGCCTCATAGCCATGGCTGGACACACTCGTCGCTTCAACCCTTCTCACCAGTGGGTGCACAACAAGATCACAGCTGGCGAGCTGAATATTCAGCAGATGGATGTCCAGACTTACTTTTTCCGCCGCTCCAACATGAATGCCAAGGGCGAGCCGCGCAGCTGGGTAGACCACTTGCTCTGGCACCATGCCTGTCACACCGTTGACCTCTTCCAGTACCAGACCGGCGAAACTGTTTCCGAATGCTTTGCCCTGGAAGGTCCTCATCATCCTGAGCTTGGCATTGCTATGGACATGTCTATCGGTATGAAGACTCCTTCCGGTGCTCTATGCACCCTTTCGCTGTCATTCAACAACGACGGTCCGCTGGGCACATTCTTCCGCTACATAGGCGACAACGGTACCTACCTAGCCCGCTACGACGATTTGTTCAACGGTAACGACGAACAGATTGATGTCAGCAATGTTGATGTCAGCATGAACGGCATTGAGCTGCAGGACCGCGAATTCTTTGCCGCCATTGAAGAGGGCCGTGAACCGAATGCCAGCGTTGCCCAGTGTCTACCAGCCATGGAAACACTAGACAGGCTGGAAAAATGCATGGAAGCACAAAAGTAAGAAGTAAAAGCACTGAAACAGGGGCCGGCTGTCCGGCCCTTTCTTTATTGACATGCTATAGTGAGTCAGGAGTAAACCGTGTTAACGAGAAAAATTGGTCCATTTGAAGTCAATGCTATTGGTCTCGGCTGTATGAGCATGTCACATGCCTACGGAACCCCTGACCTGGCCGAGGCTGAGAAAACCCTGCACAGGGCACTGGATATCGGCTACAACTTTCTGGATACGGCAGCGCTTTACGGCTTTGGTAAAAACGAGGAACTGCTTGGAAGAGTGCTGAAAGACCGCAGGAATGAATTCGTTCTAGCCAGCAAGTGCGGCCTGTTCAAGGACAACGAAACCGGCAAACGGCTGATTGATGCCCGCCCGAAAATTATTCGCCAGACCTGTGAAGATGCCCTAAAAAGACTGCAGACGGATGTCATTGACCTTTATTATCTGCACCGCTGGGACCGCAATGTCCCAACGGAAGACAGTGTCGGCGAAATGGGCAGGCTTGTCGAGGAAGGTAAAGTCAGGACCATTGGCATGTCAGAGGTATCAGCCGACACCCTACGCAAGGCACATGCGGTGCATCCCCTCACGGCCCTGCAGACCGAATACTCACTCTGGAGCCGTAATGCTGAAATTGCAGTACTAGATGCCTGCAAGGAACTTGGCATTGCTTTTGTAGCGTTCAGCCCACTGGCAAGACAGTTTCTCACTGGGGTGCTCACCAATCCGGAAACGCAGCTGGAAGAAGGCGATATCCGTCGCAACATGCCCCGTTTTCACAGGGAGCATTACTCACGCAACATGGAACTCTATGTGAAATATAAGGATATTGCTAACAGGGTTGGCTGCACACCGGCCCAGTTGGCACTGGCATGGCTGCTTGCCAAGGGAGACCACATTGTACCGATTCCGGGCACGCGTCACGTCGCCTGGGCGGAAGAAAACTTTGGCGCCCTGGAAGTTTCGCTTGATGAAGAAACCATCAATGAACTGGACAACCTGATCAACCAAGAAACCGTATCAGGAAACCGGTACCCGGATGGCGTCCAGGGTATAGAAATTGACACAGAGGATTACTAGGGGGCGAAGTCCGTCAGCTAATGACGTTAACTGTCCGAATCGTCATCTTTGGTCGTCGTTTTAATGCTGGTTAGAGCAGCAGTTACTGCCGCTTCATAATCTTGCTTGCGTTGCTTTCTTGATTTTCTAAATTTAGTAATAGCGAAGTCCTGCCGCATTTTGCTGATGATATGTTCGGCATTTTCCTAGTTTTCCTTGAATCGCTCGAGCTTGGCTGTAAGCAGCTCATTTTTTTCCTGCGCAGTCAGGTGATGCTCTTCTGGCAAATCTGCACCATAGTACATACAGCGATTTGAAATACTCTGCATGATCTTGCGGTTGCAGTGGGGACAGTTATTGGACGTTTCGGTCATAGCCTGCTCCTTTCAGATTACGTATGAGAACAGTAAAGAATGCGCTGCTACTCGAGACAGCAAATAAGGCTGTCTTATAAGTAAATTATGAAACCGCTATACTTCCATCCGCTGAGGAGGAAACCATGAAATACCGCTTTTCCAAAATACTGGCGCTCGTATTCACCATACTCATATCTAACGTGGCCGCAGCGCAGCGTCCCAACCGCGAGTTGATTCCACTGGACGCTTACACCCTTGAAGGTTACGAGGCTGCACCGATCAACGAGGCACTGACACTGCCGAAGAATTTCGAGTTTGCCCGCGTATCAGGCATCGTCATTGATGAACACAAGCACATACTCATACTACATCGCGGTGAAGATCCCCTACTGGAATTTGATTCTGATGGCAACTACCTACGCGCTTTTGGTCCAAGGGGCACCTGGACCTTCAGCCATGGTCTGCGCCTGGATCATGATGGCAACATCTGGGTGACGGATATCGGCACTCATACCGTGGTAAAGATGGATACCGATGGCAACACTCTCATGACGCTCGGCACTCCAGGACAAAATGGCCTCTGGAGCGAAAGTATAGGTGCTCATCTGTTTGACCAGCCCAACGATATTGCCTTTGATAGTGCCGGCAATTTCTACGTTGCCCAGGGACATGGTCGCGGGGAGCCGCGAATTCTGAAATTTGATGCCCAGGGAAACTACCTCATGCAATGGGGCAGCCGTGGCCAGGGCCCGGGTGAATTCGCCGTTGCCCATGCCATCGAGATTGATTCACAGGACAGGTTGTACGTGGCCGACAGGGAAAATTTTCGAGTGCAAATTTTTGCTACAGACGGCACCTACCTTGATGAATGGACCTACAATGCCATGGTATGCGGCCTGTATCTGCACGACGACGGCATGATGTACATGACCTCAGGGTTTGACGGCGAATGGGGGGTCATTGACGGCGAAGGGTCACTTATTGGTACGCTGGGCAGGCCCGGCAACGGTCTTGGCGAGTTCGGAGAGGGACATTTCCTGACCGTGGATGATAAGGGTGATGTGTACATCGCTGATGCTGTCAGCAGTAGCGTGCATTACTTCAGAAAGCAATAGGCATCCTCAGTGTTGCAGCATCTTTTCTCGCAGACGCATCAGGCGGTTCTCAACCAGTTCCCAGCCCTGCTGTAATTCCAGCGCTGCAAGAAACTGCTCTTCTGCCGCTTCCAAATTACCGATGTTTTCAAGCGCCATACCCATGTTGTAGCGGACGACATGCATTTCATTGATTCCTAGTGCTACTGAGTGATCATAGTCTTCAAGTGCCATGGCAAAGTTTCTATCCATGAAATAGGCATTTCCGCGATTAACGAAGATCTCCGGAGTGTCTGGACTTATGGCCAAGGCCTTAGAGTAATCCGACATGGCTGACTCAATATTTTCATTGGCTGCATGAATAATGCCCCGGTTGCAATAGGTCGCTGCTCTGTCTTTAAGGCTTAGCGTACCAAAATCAATTGCATAGTCGCAGGGTTCAAGCATGCCCTTGTTCACAATAGGCATGTTTTTCGCCGCGTATTCGGCATTATCAAAACAGGCCTGCGCCTTGGAATCACCGCCAAAGACAAAGAGTGCCTGCCCCATGAGTGTCTGGGCAAACAGCAAACCTATTGGTACGAGTAACAAACGCTTGGGTATTAACATTTGCTTAGCGCTCACCTGAAGGGGCTGTCTACTTCACCCGATACACATTAATAAAAACAGCCGGCGGATCATCCCTGCCACCGACTATCCTGCTTAGGAAAACAGATTTGTTCAACCAGTTATACTTGCCAACCGGCGCCCTGAATTTTGGTGTGGTCATGATATAGGACTCTCCACCCTCTTCCTCTGGAGCTACGATGATTCCAGCATTAACCACGTTTATTAGCTCTCCGTCATCTGTCCTGATCATGTAAACCGCTTCCAGTTCCCTGACGCCATCGGGTCGTAGTAGCTGGTAATCTGCACCCCCGGGTAATATCTCGCCCTTGATATCAGGCCCCTCGAAAACGCCTCCAATAATTGGAATGGCCTGGCGCTGACCGTCACTGCTGTCTCCGAGGACAATTGCAGGCTCCAGTTCTGCCCTTATCTGGAAGACAAATTCAGCCTCGGGAGCATCCTGTGCGAAAACCATGGGACAAATAAGCACCAATACTGCCAATAATCTCTTCATATTTTACGGCATCCTGCAGCTATAGTTAGCGGCATCATTTACTTCACCTCGACCATCGTAGTGCGGATATTCTGGCCATGCACATAGTGGGCGGCTCACACCTGGCATACTGCGCCCGGTCGCAAGAACCTGGTCAGGGGCATTGTCGTTTTCCACCCAGTCGACCAGTGCGGTGAGTAAATCAAAGTTGTCCAGAGTTTCATCCCCACCACGACAATGCGCCATGCCCGGCACATGGAAAAAGCGGCTCCAGTTTTTTACTGTATCAAGACCGCCGTTAAATGCCGTCATTTCTTCGTAATAGCGGATGGTTTCATTAACTGAGAACCATGGATCAGCGGCCCCATGATACAAAATCTGCTTGTTACCTTCATCGGCAAACGTGCTCAACACTACTGAAGTGGATTCACCCATCACAAGATGAGGCTGAGTAAATTCCATCACCTGGGCATCCACATCAATGGTCAGTTTTCCAGTAGAACCCGGCCCTTCGGGTGGGTTGTTGGTGCTATTAAGAATACCAGGCAGACCGGGGGCGTCATCAATGCCGGGGTCGTACTGGAATGCTGGATACACCTGCACACCCCTTGAATCGGTAGGACCCTGCATGGCCATGTGCACTGCCTGAGCCTTGGCCGGGGCAAGACAAACCTGATCTGTGGCGCCGGCATCACAGGCTATTTCTCGCACATCAAAATCGCAGGCCTGCGGATTGAAAAGCAAGCCATCTTCCATGCCATCCAGGCCATCGCAAATAGCTTTGAGAGAATCAATAACCAGCTGCCTCTCCCCTGCATCGAGCAGAGGACCTGGCATGGGCAAACCGTCGGCGTCTCTCTCCGCCGCCTGGTTAAGCTGCACTCCAACCCAGCGCACGCCGATATTCGACATGCTGGTTCGCATGGCGGGCGCCCCTGAAATGATGCCGTCAAAGTAAGTCGGATAACGCTGGGACATTAGCATGCCTTCCCTGCCGCCTGTGGAACAGCCAGCAAAGTAGCTGTACTCGATGTCACTGACATAGTAGTGCTCGACCAACGACTTGGCGACTTCCGTCACTTTCGGATTAGCCTTGATCTGGAAATTCAGAGTAGCTTCTTGGTCTTCAAAAAAAGTGGAATCAAATGGCCCCTGCGCCTGGTGACCTGTGTCCGTGGTGACAACAGCAAACCCGCGTTCAAGTGCAGACCTGTCGCCTGTCCCATCATCCCCCAATGGTTCTGAAACGACTCCGTTAAGGCCCCCGCCGCCTTGGAAGAGGAAACGGCCGTTCCAGCTATCAGGCAGGTTCAGGGCGATGCCTATGAAGTACTCCCTATCATTCACTCCTGTACGTCTATCTATGGCGCCTTCCACATGACAGTGCGGCGGTAACTTTATACCTGGTCCGGCAAATCCGTCAGCCGTGCTCCGATTCTCAAACCACTGCGCGCTTATGACCTCTACATCGTACCCCTCTAAGGAGAAGGCAGTTAACGACTTGCACTTTTCTGCCCCCTGTCCAAAGACGACTGACGGCAGCAAAGCAGCGGCTATAAATATTTTTTTCACAGACTTACCTCTTTCTTTTTTGTTTTATAAAAAACCGGAGGTTTGACCCTCCGGCTTTTTCATTTCCCCTTTTGTTATCTTATACCGACTTACACGGTAGGCATCTGCCATTCGGGAACCCACCAGCCGTGAATCTGACCGGTTGCCCGAATCGGCAGGTGAACAACGGCTACGGGACCGTCGTCCAGGTGCTCGGCATCAAGAATAACGAGGTCGCCCCTGCCGTTCTCATTGCGGCGTGTTGCGACGCCCATCAGGTAACCTTCACCTTCCCCAGAGTTCTGGGATTTCGGCGCAAAGCAGCATTCAGCCAGCGAGGTATCAGCACCGGCATCCCAGAACACGGTAGTCCTGGTGGCATGGTCCATCCTGATATACCCCGCATTAGCCTGCATCGGATTTGGTGCATCTTTGTCTCGAGTGCCAAGGAATCCGTAGCGGTACGAGGCCGTATTATAGCGGTCATCCTGTCTAGGTAACGCACCGGTATAGTCATAGAGACGTTCTATATCGTATCCGGTAATACTGCGATTGTTCATATCGGCGGACAGGCGCGTCATGTAGCTGGTGCCACGAACCGGATCCCAGCTCAATCCGCCCTGCATCGGCATGAATGGGAAGGGATTGGATTCAGACATTTCCACGTCTACATACACGCGGCCGTCATCTTCGAATGCTCCCATGACGTGTGTAGCACTGCGCGTGGGTCCTGTGAACCAGCGCATGTCTGAGCCATCACCATCACGACGGACAACACCAAAATGGGTCCGGCCGCTGTTATTCCATGCCCAGTGAATCCCCCCTTCCTGGATTTGCTGGTGATCGATGACCATTGGAATGACATAAATGACGATGTAGTTCTCTGTCACAGCAAAATCATGCAGCATGCCCACATAAGGGACTTTGACCATAGCACTCCATACCAGTTCACCCTGGGGGGTGTACTCAAAGAGGCTGACATCATCACTGCCAAAGCCTGTCGCTTCGTAACCAAAGGCGACCATATTACCGGTCTGGGAGTCTACTTTAGGATGAGCGGTAAAGGTCTGACTGGGAAGCGTGCCGTCGAAGGTGTAGTTCGACTCAACCGTTTCAAGAGTCAACAAATCCATTGCCGCAGGTGGACTGTCTTCCTTCAGGGCCAGCAGATAATTCTTGTGATTGATAATGTGGGTATTGGCAGTGCTGCGACTTAAGCCAGCAACGCTGGGGTCATCCATGTAAGGATTGCGGTACATTGGAAACAGGATGCGGCCGGCTTCGTTCTGGGCCTTCCAGCGGTCATTTTTAACAAAGCGCGTCTTGTAATCGACCCGGCCATCCTTAATGCGAAACATGCCGACATGCCCTTCCCCGTCAAACGGAATATTGCCGGCGCGCATGGGATACTGGGCATCGGGGCCCACTCGGTAAAAAGCACCATTGAGGTCATCAGGAATCTTGCCTGTAACCTGGCAGTCCTGCAGATCAGCTTCAAGACGGAATAACTGGGGCGCCTGGAATTCCGGTGGCATGGGCCTGGCCTGTCCGCCTGGAGGCTGGGCCTGCGCCTGGCTTATCAGTCCTGCGCTGGCCGCGGCACCGGCGATCCCAAGAGCGCCTCCGAGCACTTCGCGCCTGTTGTATGCGTGTTTATCAGTCTTATTCTCTTTAGCCATGTCTCTTTCCTGTTATACCGAAATATATGTAACTTTTTAGCCCTGCTGAAATTTTATCACCATGAAACCCATCAAATACTCTCTTTAAAGCAGCCCGGGCAGCGTGGGATCCTCCCAGGGTGAGCCCATACCATAAGGGACCGTCACAAACACTGCCTCAATCTGTTTTATCTTCCCGTCATCAATCTTGAACAGCTCTACCAAATAGAAAGAGTGCGGGTAGCGAATAGGCGAGCTAATCTCGCGCCCGTCGGTCAAGGTGTATGTGTCCAGCCTGCCAGAATGATCTATAAACCCGGATGCTAGGACTAGTCCTCTTTCCTCATCCACCAGAGGAAAGCGCCTCCCCCTGAGCCGATCGTCATAGCGGTAGTTACCCTGTCTGAATTGTTCCTCACAGCCCAGCGCACCCACCGAGGTGAATTCAACGGCGGCGTTATTGGTGGTCTTGGTGCCATTTTCCACCCGGTTACAGTCTTCATGAAATTCGGTGAAAAGGGTGCCATCGTTAAGCTGTAAGGTATCGAAGTAACCATCGGCTATTGATATAAGTCGATCTCGAGAACTCTGCCTTTCCTCCGGCAGTATTTCACGGAAAAGCGGTTTGTCTTCCAGCACCGGCTGCGGCCAGATAATGCTCTTTGGCTCGGTCTCGGTTCTGAGCACCACCGTTTCCACCTCGGCAATTAATCCATGCTCGGCCTTGATACGCATGGCAAACAACGAGGAAAATTGAGGCTCTTCAACTACCCCGAAAAACCCAACCTGACCCGATTCAACATCGGCGACCCGAAGGTCGTAATCTCCAATTCCTGTAATCGTACCCCAGAGACCGTCTCCGATCCTAAGCGGCACATTGTTTTCCGTGAACATCACCTCCCCAGCCCAAGGAATCGCAGAGGGATCCTGCGCCTTGAGCCCACCAAGGTAGGCATCAACGAGTGCAAACAAACAGCTGCGATCACAATCAAGGTTTGGCACCGCGCTACCATGATCCTGCTGGGCAAGCCCATTAGAGCTAAGAAGAGAAAGCAGAACCAGGATGGCAGGTTTTAGGTGTTTGGTATGCAACGGCATGGTCTCTATTTTATTAAAAAGGCTAGTAGAACAACAATCGAATGGGTTGGCAACAGAGCAGCCTGACTTGAAATGTCTGGTAGAATGAAGGAACAACCTTATTACTCAGCAGGCCAGCCCCATGAAAAACTTGCTTAAAATTACATTGTTTGCCTTGAGTTGTATTACAGCCTTAGCGGCCACAGCTCATCACTCTGCTGCACAGTTCAACCTGAGCATTCGGGATAATTACGTAGAAGGTATTGTTAAACAGTTTGAAGCACTAAATCCACACACCATGATTGTCCTGGAAGTCACCGATGAAAAAGGCACGCGCGACGTCGAATTTGAAGGCCACAGCCGCAACAACTATTACCGTTCAGGGTACCGTCCGGGCATGGTTAATGTTGGCGACAGGGTTACGCTGAACGCCGCGCCAATGAGGGATGGCAGTGATGGTGGTTATGTGCTTGGGGTTATCACTGCAGACGGCTCTCGTTTTTAGCATTTAGGAAAATAAGCTTGTTTTAATAAAGAAACCCGGATAAGTCCGGGTTTTTTCACGTTTCAAAAAAAATTCCGCGGTGTTACTGATTTTCGAGGACTAGAACACCCGCACCTGTATTAGAAATAGGCGCATGATAGTGCTTGTGAATGACCTTCACCTCATCCTGCAGAGCTCCACGCATCACCATCCACATAATGGTTTCGATGCCCTCAGTTCCAGCCTTGCGCATGATTTCGGCATTAGAAAACTGCGTAAACCATTCAGGCTCAGTGGCAATCTTTTCCATGCATTCAATATCAAAGTCGACATTGATGAGGCCTGCTCTTTCGCCCTGGAGCTGGTGTGAAAGACCGCCGGTACCAAATATCACAACGCGCATATCTTCAGGGTAAGACTCGATGGCCTTGCCCAACGCCCGGCCCAACTTCAGGCAGCGTGCTGCCGTGGGCACAGGATGCTGTACGACATTTACGGCCACCGGCAAAGTCTTGACCGGCCACTCCTTAAGGGTGCCGTAAAGGGCGCGGATCGGGTTTACAAACCCGTGGTCAACGAGCATTTCCTGGCAGGTACAGATATCAAATTCTTGATCAATTAGGGACTCGGCAACGTGCCATGAAAACTGTGCGTCACCCGGAAAAGGTGCCTGAGGTTTCAAGCCCCAGCCTTCATCAGCATTGTGATAGATATCGGCACAGCCAAGGGCAAACGTTGGCATCTTGTCGAGGAAAAAATTAAGACCATGGTCGTTGTATACCACAACGATCATGTCAGGATTGGCTTCCTTCAGCCATTCCTTTGCAGGCTCGTAACCATCAAAAAAACGTTTCCAGTATGGTTCCTGCTGCAGATTGTTTTCAATGGCGTTGCCTACCGCCGGAATATGGGAGGTTGTCAGTCCACCAATAATTTTAGCCATTCCAGTATCCTCCTACTTTATCCAGCTTTTCTTCAAGTCCTACACGATTCTCAAGCAGCTTGGCCTGGAACTCTTCAGTGGTAATGCCCTGCATGGCAGCACCGCAATCCTGCACAGAGGTGCCTCGTGGAATTGCCATCTTGGCCATAAAATAAATGTTGCAGCCGAGGCGTAGCATGCGGAGGAAATCTTTCTGAATCACACATTCCTTGAAGTCGCCTTCGACACCAAACTTGTCGCAGTAGGCAGCAGGATCTGCTTCAAACTCATCACGGCAGTCTTCCGTGTTAAAGGTAAAAAGCATCTTGTTGATATTGTAGGACGCGTGGGCGGTTTCGCCGTCAAAGACGTAGGTACCCGGAATATCGTCATAATCGTGCTTGTTCCAAACCATAAGGATCTACCTTGTAGTAAGTAATGATCTTAATAAGACCGAAATTAAGTCGGCACTCTTATTTTGTTTGTCAAAAAGATGAACAAGAAAAAACCGCATCAGCGGTTCACATAGCCGACTATTATAGTAAAAGAAACGGGTGCCGTCCTGATTTAAAAAAAGTTTGTCCTTCCTTGCGCGGTGATGTTGCTTAATCACCGATCTCCAGCGCGGGGTCATCGACACTGCGTGAGAACATGGAAGCCGCTTCTACCTCGCAGTCGTAGTCGTAAAGCGGCATGCTATTCGCCACGCGCGAAAGCTCGTTGCTACCGCTATAAGGCTCGGCCAGGTAGGCCGCATCGGACACCGTATATTCATAGATCAGCATCTGACCGTCGTCGCTGACTGAAAACTTTTCAAACAAGCGTTTGCGTGCACTGGACGGGATATCCACACCCCCACCGAGTTTCTGCGTAGCGGAACCAAGCCCCCAGCGGGAAGGAATATAGCCGCCGCTTTCAAGCACAATACTGCTGCCCTCTATCCTGCCCATGACCACGCCAAAGAGCCCATCAAGCCGGGGCCTGGTTGGCTGTCCGTTTAGAGGAATGCGGCGCTCCACCTCCCATGGCACGTTATACAGAACGGCGGTATTGTCCTCTATGCGCAGATCAAAGAGGTACGGCGCATTGAACATGTCCGGAAAATTCATTGGCTCACAGGTATTGGCAGGAGAGAGTTTCGGATCAAAGGCGTCTGCCAGTGCCCGCCCCCTGTCATTCAACGGCAGTGGCGTGCCCTGCCCAAACCCCCCTGAAGAACTCCACCGTCCCTCCAGGCGTTGTAGGCCTTCAATGCCAGTAAGTTCATCGCCACTTACACGCTCCGGCGGTCTAATGTTAGCTCGGCTATAAGTCTGGCCGTTGGTGATAAAGGTTGAAGAATTCACGAACCTGAAGGCGGCTTCCCTGTTGGGATTCGCAATCAGTGTGATCGAATCTCCCGCCTGGAAGGTATCAGACTGGATTTCCATTGCCCTGAGCCCGCCTGCAGCAGAAGACTCAATCTCCCAGCGTTCGATTTCACCGACTGGTTGATCATCCTCGAAAACCTGGCCGTCAATAACCATCGAGGAATGTGGGCTACGCAGCTTGAAATCCACCACAGTCCCCCGCAGTTCAATCTGCCGGGACATGTCAAAATTCAGGGTAAATGAGTGATGTGACTGGGCCGTATCGGCCAGCAGTAACAGCATTAAAAAAATCAGGGATGAAAAAGGTTTCATTCAAATAGCCTTGTTGAAATAAGTGGCAATTTATACGAAACCGCAGGGAATTACTCAAGACTTAGAGTTGAAGAGATTTTCTCCTATCTGATGCACACTGAAGCCCCAAGCATCCTGGAAACCATCAAGGATGACGTTGAATTTTTCGTCTAGATTTAAAATCGCAATACGTTCATTGCAAGGATAAGCGCGCCCCGAGTGTTTCAATGCACTCCACAGTTTGGGGCCAGCTTTTATGATGATGCGTGCATCTAAGTCCAGGATAGCTTCATCAAGCAGATTAATGGCATTCAGTGAAATCGGTGACATAACACTCTCCCCTCTACCGGTCTTATTTATTTTTTAAAACCCGGTTCACGTGGAATGTTAGGTAAACATTCATCTCAGCCGGTAATAGAACCAGTTTATAAACATCAGCTGTGATCAGGTACGGACCGCTTTAGGGAGTAGATCAGATAAACCTTAAATAGTTTAAGGTTTAGGAAAATAATTTTAAGTGACTGATTTGCAAGCTTTTATCTGGAGCCAGCGGGAGACATTGGCGCTGTAATTTGCGTAATCTGAGGGAAATTTGCCTTTTAAATGCGTTTCCTCCAGTCTTACCTGGCTGAAAACGGACATTAATCCAGCCACCAGGCAAACCAGGGTAAATAGACTCGGAAGGGCCAGGAAAAAACCGATTTGAGCCGTTAAGACACCCAGGTACATTGGGTTTCTGGACCAGGCATACAACCTGTTGGTTACCAGCTTCGCCGGCCCCCGCGGATCAATTCCCGATCGCCAGGCCTCACCGAGGTTATTGTGACCAACAACTGCCGTCAAAAAGCCCAGGACAAGCAACACAGCACCTGTCACCTGTAACCAGGGTGCAATTAATTCCGAAAACACAACGATATAAGTATCTACAGCGGGTCGAAAAGCCCTGGTAACGCAAATACCCCAGATCAATATGCGGAATATTCTGAAACTGAGGTGGCCCCACCAGTGCCTACTGCCAACGTCACCGTGGTGCAAAAGCCGATTCCTGGATTTATCAAAGAGAAGACGGCACGCGTAGAAGCCAGCAACAAAAGTAAAATAAGCTGCAAGGAACCATGCTATCCAGTTAGCGGAACCTGCCATGGTTTCTCCCTAGATCCGAAATCCTTACCAGCCACCAACGCCTGGGCCGTAGTCGGCTTCCCAGACGCCAGGAACGTCATCCGGCAGATTGTAGAGCACGGCGTGCACTTCCTGGATCATGCCATTCTTGACCTGGAAAAATTCAGCAACCAGCCTATCGTTGGAAGTGGCCACACTCTGGCTTTCCATTCCGTTTTTCAGACCAAACCTCACCATGGAAAGCACAATTCCTCGCTCTTCATCGACAACCGGATAACGTCGGTCCCAAAGGTTGCGACCGATAAAGCGACCCGTATCGAACCCGTCAGGCGCAGAGCGAAAACCCCCATCCGGAAACTGGCCTGTTGTCTGAAGACCGTTCTCAAAACGAAGCGTGTCGTAAAGCAGGTCTGCGGGATGGTATTCCTCGGTGCCGTTGGTCTGGAATGCGCGCCAGTAACTCTCTGCCGCCGCAATGAGGCGATAATAGGAATCACGACCTGCTATTCGAATGGAGTTAGTCAGGTTGCGTGACAAGGGATAATCTACAAGGCGTTCCGGTCCCCACAGCCTGTCAGCATCACCTTCATCAGCGCGCACCACCTCCACCTCGGTGATGGCATTGTTGATTACCTTCAAGCGAATGGCGATTACCGTGTAGCTGCCATCACTATTGCGTATCACCGCTTCAGTTGCGGCATCCCCCAGTTTTGGGTTGGCTATGTCCCAACGGTATACCGTTTCCTCGGCCTCATCCCAGAAAGCCTCATCCAAACCAACCAGCCTGTTGTTATCGGAAATCTTGGCGTCGCTTGCAAGTGGCACCGCCGTCGGGGTATTTGAATTCAGCGCTTCAAGGTAGGTACTGATATGTCCTTCAAGGCAGGTACGGTCGCAACCTATCTGCGCCGAGGCCTGAGCAGACAACAAGCCGGTAAGTAAAATTATTGTTATTAGCTTCATGAATCCCCCCCATTAAAACAATTACAGCAGTGCGTAGTAACGTACGATATTACCAGCTTCTTTCCTGCGCCCTACACCGACAATGACATAGCGCATTAACCAGTCATGCTTGCCCGTTTCCACTTCAAAGGTGGGGAAAGCACGCAGGTAATATTCATCTTCCGGCACAACCGGACCATTGTTAAAAATCCAGTCCTGGATTTTGGCGATGGTGTCAGGATAACGTCCCCAGAGATAGCCATTATTGCGCAGCAGGATCAATGTGCCGTCATCCTCTTCGAGCATATAACGCGCATCAAATGCCAAGACATCATCGGGACGGAACAGCGCCCAGTCGCCACCTGAGTCGGGTGTTGCCCTGCCGTTTAGATGAGGCCCCGAAACTTTACCTGCGTCCAGATACACCGCCCCGCGACCTGCGCCCGTAGGCATATTGGTGATGTTCTGCACACGGGTGAAATCGAGATCAATCTCAAAAACAAATTCAAACTTGGGCTCATCGAACGTAGAAATACCATCGAAGGGACTGCTCCATGCTTCACCCTGCGCCGGTCCCGATGCCGCTGCATTGTTGCTACTGCTTTCCTGGGCATTAGCGCCAGCCGAACCAACCGCCATGGCGGCCATACCCAGTTTGCTCATGTCATTGATAAAGGTTCTTCTATCCATATTGTTTCTCGTCAGTTATCAGATAATCATCCAACTGAAGAGCGTCAGCTCTCCCGGTGTTATTGCATGTTGTCTGGAAAGCATGTTTTTCATTGCAACCTTGACCTTGCTCATATCACTTTGCGTAGGCAACTGCAGAAATTCTGCAGCCAGTTCTGATGCCCACTGGGGATGCCCGTGCTGGTTAACAGGGTGCTGCATCTCTAGCAATACACGCCTGCGCTCCTCAGCGGCTAGTCCGTTCACCATCAGGTAATCAGCCCAGCCGGTGAGTCCCACAAGAGGTCCGCTGTTTTGACTTACCGCCGCGCCCAGTTGATCGCGCCATAGCCTGACAGGATCATCCGTTAGGGCAACCCTCTGGTACCCGGCCTCGCCCATAATTTCGGCAAAGTTCAAGGAATGCATATCATCAATGCGAAAGAGCACTATACCTGCCTGAGAGTGCTCCACCATTCCCGATAGATCATTCCCATCAGCTGACAGATAAGCCGGCAAGGAGCCAAGTGCCACCATGCTACCTGTACCCTTCATGAATTTTCGTCTGCGCTGGAAAAAGCTGTAATCGTCATTCATTTATCAATCCTCACCAGCCAGGTATTCACTGATAGCTTCAAGCTGGGAATCACTAACTTCGCTCCGACTTATAGGGAACATAACGCCATACCCCGCACGCACTACATTTTTGATGAAAGAAGCCTGCAGGTCCTCACGATTCTCAAGAAGCGCCTGATCCGCAGGAAGGCGGCGTGCAAGTAATCCGGTACCCATACCCATGGCATCGGCATGACACATCCCACATTTTTCCTGGAACAACCCTTTGCCTCCGGTTTTTTCAAGCGACACCCAGTCTTCTGCATAAAGCGCCAATGGAATACAGGTAAGAGAAAAAACGGCTGCATATAAAATATTTCTCATCTTATGCCCTCCTTTTCCGGTAAGTTGCAGGCCAAATGCCGCTTTTGCCCGGGGCAATGATACCGTTTGGATCAAGGGCATCTTTAACTTTTTCATTCAGTCTGCGCTGCGCATGATTGTTGTAGTCATAGGAGTCTGAAATCAGGTCCATGTATTCAATGTGGGCACGATACTCGCCGTAACGTTCTGTATTAGCGTCACCGACCATGGCGCGGAAGAACTGGTCAACCCTGTCGACCATGTCGGGATCGTCTCTGTTAAAGAGCACCTGGTTTACATTCGTTATATGCCTTTCCGCCAGAGCAAAGGAACCGTGATAATCCATGCCGTATTCGTTGTAGCGGTCAAAGGTTCTTCTGAACTGGGCCAGCGCGGCATCACCAGACTGCGGCAAAGCCGGAGAAAATCCAACATGTGCCCCTCTGCCGCCATGCCAGCGTGAATTCATCATCGGGAAAGTGATGGGCACACCGGCAAAAGGCTGTATTTCTCTTGGCTCACCCTCACGCCAGATCCCTTGCTTCATTTCGTAGGAGGTTCGTGCCGCAAACTGGCTTTTGATTTTCTCCGCTGTGGCTAGTGCAATTTCCTCGTAACCATACAGGCGCAGGTTGATGCTCCACCAGCCCAGACCAAACTGATTTCGAATCGCAGTGATCACACTTTCAGGCAAGGCGCCCTCGCCGTCGTACCAGTCTGTTCTGCTAGTCAGTACTGCCGCGGCACGCAGCCAGTTGCCAATGGAAGGTGACTGCTGAAGCAATCCGGAACGGCGCATTGGTGCAAGCGTATCAATAGCCCAACCCAAATCATCCATTTGGTCCAATTCCATATCAAGGCTCACAATGGATTCCGGTTTGTCCATAAGCCACATGCCGGCTTTGGTCACAACCCCAAAATTGGATTGCACAAACATCTGCTGCCAGCCAGGTCCAAATCCGTAGGGATGCAAATTCCAGCTTGGCGAATCCGCCATGGCTCCCATTCCGGTTCTAACCATATCTCCATCAGGAAGTACCACTTCCATTCCGCATAATCTTGACGCATGGTCACCATAGGGTGTGTAGCCGACACCACGGTCAAGGGCGTTTCCGATAACTGAGCCCCATGAATTACCGATAGGTGAAATCCAGAATGGCACGTCATTTTGTTCCACGTAATCAAATAGGTCATAAAAGCCAACGCCCGGTTCAAGCAGGACCACCCCATTGTCCAGATCCATCTGGATTTTTTTCATGCGCGACATATCCAGCACGATGGAGCCAGATAATACTGGCGCCGCACTACCATAGCCGAAATTCTTACCGCGACTGATGGGCCAGAGTGGAATCTTATGTTCGTTTGCCAGTCTGACAATTGACTGAACTTCTTCCGCTGTTTCAGGGGCAACCGCGGCGGCGGCCACGTGCGCCGACTGGTCAAAAGCAAAATGATCTATGTAAGTATCCCGATCCTCGTCAGAAGCGAAAACCCACTCATCGCCGACAACACTGCCAAAATCAGCAAGCGCGCGGTCAAATGCAGCAGCACTGATTCCAGGGGGTAGGACTAATCGCATACTGCATGCTCCTTATAGCTGGGGTATTGTTGTTTTTAGTGGAAAGTCAAAATAAGATCATAGACAGCGGCTAGGCTAATGTCCACGTCACCTTTGCGTGTTTAAAACCATATTTCCTGCCCTTTTCAAACTGTAATTTTTTCAACCCTTCATAGTAAACTTTACCTCCCTCTTTTTTACGGAGCAGGATATGTTCTACAGCATAAAATCACCCCATATCAGGAGCTGTCTATTCACATCGTTAACGCTGTTAGCTGGTTGGTGTTCGGTGGCGCTTGCTGGTGGCGAGGCAGGCATTATTTCGCTCAGGGACCAGGGCCATTTCTATGTCGGTGGAATAAACTCAGATGCGGCGGATAACGGATCGGTGCAGGTCTATAACCAGATGTTTGTTGGCTATCAGCTGCCCACAGAGAAACAGCATCCGTATCCCCTGGTACTAGTACATGGCGGTGGCGGGCAGTCCACCGACTGGTTTAGCACACCGGACGGCCGGGACGGCTGGAGAGATTATTTCCTGGCAGCAGGCTTTGACGTTTACTGGGTGGATCGCCCGGGTTATGGTCGCTCTCCTACCAATGTCAGGTATGGTGAGCTTTCAGAGAGCGCGAACTCTAGCATTATTAACTTCTTGGCCCGTTCCAATCACTGGCCGGGTGATTCACAGGATCCTACTGACCCCAGTATCCTGATGTGGCTTTCCAGTTCACCTCCCGGTCCCTATGCCGGTGATGCCATTGCTGCATCTGCGATTAGCGAACTACTGGAAGAGATCGGCCCGGCTATCCTACTAACACACTCGGCCGGTGGTGCTAGCGGCTGGCTAGCTGCTGACATGAATAGTGAGAGGGTTGCGGGCATCATTGCCTTTGAGCCAGGCGCTAGCAACATGGTGCATGAAATTCGCCACGGACTTACCTTCGAACCGGAGCTAGCGGAAGATTTTACGCCTGTCGAAGATGCTGAAGGCTGTGAAATGCAGCCTGAAAACGCGGCGAGCCAACTAACAAATTATTCGTCCATCCCGGTCCACCTTGTCGGCTCAGAGCTGGGACTTATTGCCGGGCTTCCCTGCGCGGTGAAAGTCTTTACACAAGCGGGTGTGGAAGTGAAATACACCTACCTGCCTGATATTGGTTTTACAGGCAATGGTCATTTTATGATGGCCGAGAAAAATAATGGCGAGCTAGCACAGATATTTATCGATATTGCCCGCTCGATTAAGTAACGAGGCCCATTGCCGAATGAATATAATCGCCAGGATGCAGCGTATACTCTTTCTACTACTGATCACTGCTTTCTTTTTTTCACTTAGGGCTGTGTTTGCTGATCATGCTTTCGATACTGAAAATGAAAGAGATCTTATTACTGTCACTGAGGAAATGACCTATGCGGCACTGGCCATTCTTGAAACCGTCTCCGAGGGGCCAGGCGGAATAGAGGACGCCGTGGGTTACAACCGGCAGGAACTGCTTCACCTGGCGTTGGATGACAAGGCCAGAACCAACTATGTGTACTGGCCTTACCTGCGCAAGGGGCTGCCACTGGAGTACATGTCAGCCCAACAGAAAATTCTTACGCATCGGTTACTCAACACGGCATTAAGCGCCAAGGGTTACCTGACTACTATCCAGGTGATGCAGCTTGAAAAAATCCTTTCTGACAACGAGGTGATTGGCTTTCCGCGAGGTCCCGAAAATTACACCCTAGCGATATTTGGCACTCCATCGATGGATGGTAAGTGGGCATGGCGTTTCGAAGGACACCATCTTTCTCTCAATTTTGCTGTCACCAGTGGTGAAATCAGTGTAACACCAACTTTCTTTGGCGCCTCACCCGCCCAGATTCGAACCGGGACAATGGCAGGCTTCCGCAGCCAGGATTATGTCCATAGTGCAGGCTACGCGCTTCTTCATGCGTTAACTGAAGAACAGAAAACCATCGCTATTGCCGAGGGTAATCCGCCTTTCGATATAGAATCTGGAACTCTAAACAAGCCAAGGGAAAACTGGAACAACTGGAAGTCATTGGATACCGGTATTGCCATAGCGTCTCTTACATCTCAGCAAAAAATACTAGCGCAAAAAATACTCGATGAAGTCATTACGGTTTACCGACCCGAGATTTCCAGGGCTTACCTAGCTCAGGTCGATGTAAACGCTCTATCTTTTACTTGGATGGGCAGTCCTGAAGCCGGTCAGGCCCATTACTGGCGCCTCGACGGGCCTGATTTCTTTTTTGAGTATGATCTAGTCCAGGGTAATGGCAACCACGTACATACTGTGTGGCGCAGCAAAGAAGGCGACTTTGGTGCAGACCTGCTGATGGAGCATCGTAGGCAGTCACACTGAACTATCGCAGTATCAGCTTTTCTTACCTGTGCAGCCCATGGAGATTAACTGTTACAACTTCCTCTGAGGTTGAACGCGTAAAACTCGTATTTTATCCTTGACTGGAATTTCGCCGGGTCTGGTCTTCTCTCCTGTAGCCGGACTTTTCAACCAGTACCCGATACAAACTCTGCATAAATGAATCAACTCACTAACAACACTTCACACCTTACCTGCTGTTTCAGCGCTGAGCACCGTCTTGTAGCTAGCATCTTTGCAGTATTGCTATGCTGCCTTTTCAGTTCACCTATCATCCTTGCCCAGAATGTCAGTCACCTCGACAACCTTATATTTGAAGCTGTTCCTATAACCGCGTCAGGAGATGAAATTAAGTTAAGCGATAACGATTATCTCTCCCTCAGCGACCTAGGAAATGCAGCAGCGCTTATTGCCTCAACTCAGGGTAGTGGCGAAACCAGCAGAGAACAAATGCGTGACAATATTCTCAGTTACCAGTCCCAGTTAGATGCCTTGATAGTTGAAAATGGCCCTTTCTCCCCTGAACTTTTTCAAACATTGATTGACCTGGGTAGCCAGTACCAGTTAATTGGCGAACACGAACAGGCCATTGAAATTTTTGGACGGGCGGAGTTTGTCAGCCGTATTAACGAGGGGCTTAGCAACCCTGATCAGTTTATCAGTATTGAAAAATCTATTGAGAGTCACCTGGCTCTCGAAGACTATGCTACTGCCAACCAGAAACAGGCTTACCTGCTGTTTAACCGGGAACAGGTGTTTGGTGTCAGCAGCATGGGGGCATTGCCTGGGCTGGTCTCGATGGCAGAGAGCAATATGGCCAGCTACAACAGGATTCTTTCAGCGCCCGTGCAGCCGATAATTTCGTTCGGCAGCAGCAATATTGGATTCGGTGGCAATATGTTCGAACGGTCCCGTCGCAGTCATCCGAAAGCGCTTGCATTCAGTAGCCTTTACGTCGCACAGCAGAATTATTACCAGGCAATCGCCACCATGATCGATAACCGTGAATTCTTCGATCCATTGTTATGGGATCTTGAATTTAAATTTCTGGAAACGCTATTCCTGCAGACATTCAGGACATCAATCCTGGAGAATCCAAACTATTACCTTAGTGAAACTCGCAAGACAACGGGCTCTCTGATTGGCCAATCCGCTGCCCGCCGATACACACTGGGCTACAAGGAAGGCAAGAATGTCTTTGAGCGCCTGATGATTTACATCGGGAATAACCCTGATACAGAAGCCTTTGAGCTGGCCGATGTGCTGATGGAGTACGGTGACTGGAATGTCCTGTTTAACCGGGGCTACAGTGCAAGAAGAAAATACGCTGAAGCTTGGCAATTGATGCAGGAATTTGATGTTGAACAGCCAGAACTCGATAACTTTTTCAGGCCAGTCATGCCGATACACCTACCCCGCTTCACTGCAAAACCCAACAGCCGGGAAAAGCTTGGCATTGCCGAGGACGCAGACCTACCTTTAATTGGCCACATAGATATAGCCTTTACTATTTCGAAATACGGCAGGGCTAAACGATTTGAAATCCTTGATACAGAGGGCGAGATCACACTCGGCATAGAAAGCCGTTTGCGACGTTTCCTGAGAAATTCCCCTTTTCGTCCGCGCCTGGACAGCAAGGGAAATTCAGTGGCTGACCGCGTAACGCTGCGCTACTTCGTAAAGAAAGCTGAACCAATCAGCTGATACCTGTCTACACCACCTCTTCGTAAGGCAGACCAACGTACTGCTCGGCAATCACGCGCATCCCCTCTTCAGTACTGGTGTAGTAGTCCAGCTGTGATGCCATGATTTTACGATCTATTTCGTCACCAAGGTTGTGCAGCATACTGGTCATCCACCAGGAAAAACGCTCGGCGTGCCAGATCCGGCGCAGGCATAATTCGGAGTATTGCTTCGTGGCCTCGGGCCGATTTTCTTTGTACACCTTGAGCAGAATCCGGTAAAGGTAGTTGACATCGCCACTGGCCAGGTTAAGGCCCTTGGCGCCAGTAGGAGGCACGATATGAGCAGCATCGCCCACCAGAAACAGGCGACCATGCTGCATGGGTTCGCAGACAAAACTGCGTAAAGGGGCGATGCTCTTTTCTATTGAGGTTCCTATCACCAGGTTGCCGCGAATATCTTCCGGCAGGCGTTGGGACAGTTCATCCCAGAATCGGTCATCAGACCAGTCCTCCACCTGCTCATCGAGGCTCACGTCAACATAGTAGCGGCTGCGGGTATGGGAACGCATGCTACAAAGGTAAAAGCCCCTGTCGCTCAAGCCATAAATTAATTCTTCATCGATTGGTGGTGTGTCTGAAAGGATTCCCAGCCAGCCAAAAGGATACACCTTCTCATATTCCTTGCGCAGATAGTCGGGAATGGTTTTTCTGCTGACCCCGTGAAAGCCATCGCAGCCTGCCACGTAATCGCAATCTATACGCTGCTGCTCACCATCATTCTCAAAAAGGACGTAGGGAGAATCGCCGGTGACCTCATGGATTTCGACGTTGGCCACTTCATAAATAGCGGGCGCGCCGCTGGCCTTTCTGGCCTCCATAAGATCGGCCGTAATTTCTGTCTGTCCGTAAACGACAACCTGCTTACCCCCGGCGTACTTATGAAAGTCGATACGACGCAATTCGTTATTAAACGCAATCTGTGTGCCGCTATGCGGCAGTCCTTCCCTGTCCATCCGATCAGCAACACCGGCTTCCCTAACTAGGCTAACAAGGCCCTCCTCGAGAACGCCGGCACGGATACGGCCAAGGACATAGTCTGGGGTGGCACGTTCAAGAATAATGCTGCCGATACCGGCGTTATGTAGCAGTTGGCCGAGCAGCAGTCCTGAAGGGCCAGCGCCAATGATGGCAACCTGTGTTTTCATTTGAAGGCATGACAAATAGCGTAATTAAAAAGTCAGTATAGCAATGCCAATTCTAACATCAACGGGGATCATCGATGTGCATAAGGTGCTATTGGATAGCTCGAGCGAAACTAGCTAGTAATGATCTTTCCTCGGTAGAGGAAAGCAAAATTCTTGCAAGTGTGCCGACAGCATCCTACTTGAAAAGAAGCCCCACGATCTCGAGTCAATACTGTATTTACCTGAACGGCTTCAAAACATGAATATCCGTAGCAGCTCTACTGAAGCAACGGCAAGTAACGCCTGATGACTGCGTCCCACCCAAGCTCATTCACGAAATTATTCGCTGCCTGTCTAATCTCCTCTGCCTTCTCATTATTCTGCAGTAAGCTTTCAATGGCGTCGCAAATGGAATTCATGTCATCTTCGATTAATGCCTCCCTGCCGTTAGTTACAGGAATACCCTCTATCCCCTTCTCGGTGCTAATAACAGGAACGCCTGCTGCAAAATAGTCGAGAATCTTCATGCGGGTACCTCCGCCATCCTGGAGCGGGACAACCGCCAGGTCCGCGGACGGAATCACCTCGGCGAGGTTATCGACACTGCCGACAAAATGAATCTTGGCATGAAGAGGAAAGTCAGGCGGCTTACTGCCAATGGCCAGCACTGAAATTTTTAGTCCCCGATCCTGTAGTCGCGGCAGTATCTCCCTGGCAATGACTTCCATGGATTCTAGGTTGGGCGGGTAGCTGTAGGTTCCGTGATAAACCAGCACCTTATCGCCGGCAGGCAAACCGTAACGAGCATGGATATTCAGAGGCTCCGTGCTACGGAAAGCATGTAAATCAACACCGTGGGGAATGGTGTGAATTTTTTCCGCAGGAATGCCGTCTTCAATCATTTTATTTCTGTCGTTGTCGGAAACAGCTACGATATTGTCGGCCAGGTGGCACATGGCCACCTCCAGGTTTTTCAGGGTGCTGTAATTCTTCTCCGTGAGATCACGAACCTGATTCTTGATGCGCTCATACTCCACGTTGTGTTGAACAAGCAGCACCTTACCGCCAAACAATGAGCGGGCAAAACGGCAGGGCCTGACATAGGCTGGAAATTCAGCCTGGTAGGCACCTACAGGTTTTTTTCCGGCAAGCCATACAGTGCGCACGATATAACTGGTATCCGTAACGGGCAGGTAAAGAAAATGGTTGCTGACGGGATAGCCTTTCAGCAGCAGTCTTGCAAAGGCAAGCACGCGTGGCAGACAGAAAAAACGCACCAGCAGCGGAAAACGATGGGTAATCATTTGGCCATCAAGGAACTGGTAGTACTCGCGTCGGTTGTCGGTCGTAAGCCAGACGTCCCTACCCTGGCGTGAGAGCGCTTCGGCAGTCCTGATGATTTTCACCGCCGCCCCATGATCAGCAGGAAATAGATCTGAACGGGTAACCATGAGTATGTCCGGTGTGGACTCAGGCCTGCGCTTAAAGAACAGGCTTTTGAACACAGCACCCAGGAAAACCTTCAGTGTAGAGGTCTTAGCCGATGAGGGCTGTTCCTGGAATTCTTTCAAGGCTGGCGCCTCGCTGGAGGTTACACCAGTCGTTTGCACTGCTATTCTGTTTGGCCGCTGAGGATTTTCAAGATATTCAAGCAGTGGTTTGCTAGTGCACCGATAATTCAATGTTGTACTGACCAGTTTAGTAACTCCTTCCCTCTTGCCGTCGAGCGCAGATGGATCAGCCAGGACTTCATTTAAGACCTTTTCCAGTTCTGTCGGAGAATCAATGACCCAACCAGCATTGAATTTGGCAATGTCGGATGCCAGGGGTATCCAGCTGTTGATGATGATCGGCAAGCCGCATTCAAGATATTCAATAGACCGAAAAGAATGACTAAACTCCCTTTCCGTGTTTTGCTCACCAAGCTCAAGTCCAATGTCACATTCTTTTAAAGCGCCTTTCAGATTACCGTAACTTAGCAGGGTATTTTCAGAATCAGGAAGCTTGCCAGGATAGTTGCCTGTGAACTCCCTGAAAAAAAGGGCACTGTTTTTCTGCGCGACGGATTCGATAATGTGGCGGTAGGCTTGTGCATTACGCCAGGGCCAGTCCATTCCGGCATTGGCTACCGTCACTGATGTGGCGCTGCAACTCGACTGTTCTGAAAGATGCCTTGCCGAAATGGGCACGATGGAAATTGGTACATGGGTTCTGCAGTCAAATCCCGCCTGTAGCAGTTGACTCAGCAGCAGGTCAGCCTGGCGCTGGTTTCCTACCAGAAAATGGTCTGCCCTTCTCAGCGCAGCAATAAGCTCAGCTGTACGTTCAGCGATTTCTCTTGACTCCTGAAACATTAGCTCCAGGATTCGTGGTGCCGTGTAATCCAAGATTACCGGCGCGCTAGTTGAAGGAAGATGCGACAGCAAGGACCAGTAGCCAACCACTATGGCTCCGGGCTCGTGTTTATTGATCAACGCTGCAAGTTCGTCCCTCGTTCTGTAGACAGAGGTAGTGGGCGGCTCGGTGCTTTCAGCATCATGCGGCCTGACCCCTATTACCGCGTGACCGGCCTGTTCAAGGGCTTCTGTCAGACCCTGCGCACGCACCTGGTTACCCGTTGCAACTGCTGCAGGATCAAGCGGCGCTTCTACTGTCAGATAGAGAATTTTCATGATGTTTCATGGCAAAATCCAGCGCGCATGATGCGGTGATGCTACCACCCTGTCAAGGCAGCAAAACCCTGATATGTGGGGATTCTACAATCTCCAGGCGGTATAATTTTGCCATGTACTCAATCTATGAATTGATCGTCTTCTTTATCATTGTTCTGGGCATCATTTACTGGTGGAAATCGCGGGATAACCATACCTTCGCCCTACAGTCCGTCCGCCGTTATTGTGAGAAAAGGAATATCCAGCTGCTTGATGAAACACTGGTGTTCCAGTCCTTTATTTTCGCCACTCTAGCTAACAACAAGAAATATTTTTGCCGTAAATATATTTTTGATTTTTGTGCATCCGGTACTGACCGGCACAGGGGCGAACTTTTAATGCGAGGTGATGCCCTGGCCAGGGTGGTGCTGGAAGGTGAAGAACTGGAAATTACCGAGTTTTAAGCCTTTGTCTTTCGCTTAGTAGTTTTTACCTTCTGGCAAGAAGGGCAGAAAAAAAGCCTGCGGGTGGATACTGAAATTTTTCTGATTTTATCACCACACCTGTGACACGCCTTGCCTTCACGCGCAAAAACCCAGTGCCGGTATTCCTGTTTTTTTTGTCCCTGGCTTTTTAGCTCTGCAGCAAGGGCAAGATCATTGGTGATTCCACCATGCTGATAGGACTGCTTGGCCAGTGAGCAAATTATAGTAGCAAGGTGCTTCAGCTCATCAATGCTACAGTCAGCTGGCCGCGCTGAAGGGTCTATGCGGGAAAAGAAAAGCGCCTCGCTGCGAAGATAATTACCCATTCCCGCTAGAAAACCCTGGTCCAGTAATAAATTCCCCAGGCGTCTTCGTGCAAATCTCTCATCCTGCACCTGCATTTCAATTTCAGACTTCGGGGCAGAGAGGATATCGGGGCCCAGCCTGGCCAGAAACGGATGAAGTAAAATGTCAGCTGTTTCCAGCACCTCGATGTCTGATGCACTGAAAAGAAACGCTGATTGCTGACTGTTATGCAGGGCAAGACGAAGCTGCCGGTTGGTCGCCGGTACCAGGCCAGCTTTCCTGACCATCCAGCGCCCGTAAAGCTGGTTATGAGAGTAAATACTCAGCCCCTGGTCCGTATGTGTAAGCAGTGCCTTTCCCCTGGTTTCCAGGCCAATGACTGTTGAGCCAACCAGCGACTCTGAAAAAGGCTTGAGATGCTCAAAGGCAAAGAACACCTCTGACAACTTCCGGCCCTTAAGTGCTCCTTCGATCTTATCAGCCGCCAGGCGTATTTCCGGACCTTCCGGCATGAACAACTTCCTGAATTAAAATGCTCTGTTACGAAGCCATCTCAGGGACAGATCGGTAATGGAGGTCTGAAGCGAGAAATTATTCGTACATGAGAATAAACAAGGAGTCAAAAATGGCAAATGTACATTCATTAAAAACACCAAGAAGTTCTTCAGATCAGAGCAGTTGGAAGCGAGACGACGCGGTGATCAATATCACCGACCTACGCCTTCGCACCTATATTGGTTTTAATCCAGAGGAGCTCAGCAAACAGCAGGACGTAGTTATCAATTGTGAACTGGGGTACAGGGCTGACCAGGCTTGCAGCACGGATGATGAAACCACTGCATTGAATTACAAAACCATTACCAAGCAGATTATTCGTCATGTAGAGGAAGGCCGTTTTCGCCTGCTCGAAAAACTGGCGGAAGACCTTCTGCAGTTCCTCATGGACAATGACATGGCAACACGCGCAAAAGTCATGGTGGACAAACCGCATGCGCTGCGTTTTGCAGATTCTGTCTCCGTAACCCTCTCTGCACATCGTCAATAATGCCCGGCACCATACTCATCACCGGCGGCGCCCAGCGCTTCGGTCGGGAACTTGCTCTTGCACTGGCTAATACAGGCTACCGGGTTGTCATTACCTACCGTCTAGAACGCGACAACCTGGTTGATTTGAGTGATGCGGGCATTCGGTGTTTAAAAGCCGATTTCAAAAATGCGGACACCACCCAGGCATTTGTTACCCAGGCGCAGGGTGAATTTGATTCACTTCGGGCTATAGTGCACAACGCCTCTGACTGGCTGCCAGAAAGCGGAGAGCATGATCCTGTTGACGTCATGGCAATTAACTGGAACGTTCATGTCCAGACCCCTTACCTGCTAAATATTAGCTTAGAAGAACAGCTTTTAAAGGGAGCTAAAGAATATGGCATGGCGGATATCATTCACTTGACTGATTACGTTGTTGAAAGAGGCAGCAGCAAACATATTGCCTATGCTGCCAGCAAAGCCGCGCTGCACAACCTCACGCTTTCTTTTGCTGCAAAGCTTGCCCCTCACGTTAAGGTGAACAGCATTGCTCCTGCACTCTTGATGTACAGGGATACTGATGATCACCACTACAAGGAAAAAGTGGCCCGCAAATCATTGCTGCCGCCCGGTCCTGGAGCCTCAGAAGGAATACAAGCGGTAAATGTGCTACTGGACAGCCGTTACATAACGGGCCGCAGCCTATCGCTCGATGGAGGACGGCATCTGAAGGCCGGATAAATCCGATAAACCATCAACGCCGTATCAATGAAAGTGCGATACAAATACAAGTGAGGAATAGTTATGAACCAGATACTGGCTAATACCGACCACGCAACTGAGTCCAGCTTCAGTGTCGAAGCCCTACTGGTGCGCGATGCCTTGATAGCGCGCGGGCTGGAAACGCCAATGATTCCTCACAGTATTAATGACGAGGAGAAGTATCAGAAGATCAAATCGTCCGTCTCAACGATCATGAAAACGCTTGGACTGGACCTGTCCGACGACAGCCTGCATGAAACGCCCCACCGCATAGCTAAAATGTACGTGCATGAGATATTTTCCGGCCTGGACTATAGACACTTCCCCAAAATCACCGTAATCGAAAACAAGATGCAAGTTGATGAGATGGTGAAGGTTAAGGACATAAGCCTGACCAGTACATGTGAGCATCATTTCGTCACCATTGACGGGTCAGCAAAAGTCGCCTATATACCCGGCGACAAGATTATTGGTCTCTCCAAGATAAACCGTATTGTGTGCTTTTTTGCCCAGCGCCCACAGGTACAGGAAAGACTGACGCAACAAATACTCGTGGCATTGCAGACACTGCTGGAGACAGAAGACGTTGCTGTCAGCATTGAAGCCACGCACTACTGTGTTAAATCGCGTGGTGTGATGGACGCGGCATCAGCGACCCAGACAACGGCACTAGGCGGGGCCTTCAAGGCAAGTCACAGGACTCGTGACGAGTTTCTGCTTTAGTCAATCAAACTTTTAAATATCTCCAGCCTGCCAGCCGCCACCCATCGCCTGGAATAAACCCACCATGGCATTTAGCTGCAACAGCTTGTTATCCAGGTAGCTATTGCGAGTAGAGAATAGCGTGTTTTGTGCTGTCAGTACCGTCTGGAAATCCGCTACCCCTTCCTGGTACCTGACCTGCGCAATGCGGAAAGATTCTTCTGCCGCTTCAAGATTCTGGAATGCCACGATTCCCTGAGCAGCAAGCAGCTGGATATTACTGAGTAGCACTTCCACCTCGTTGAACGCACCAATAACAGAACGGCGATAGCTATAAAGGCTGTTTTCCATGGCCAGTGTCGCCTGATCGATGTTTCTGAAACGCTGACCATTATCAAGCAGCGTCTGTATGAGGTTGGCGTTTATCGTCAGGAAAGTATCGGGATCACTCACCAGGTCCGACAGAGAGGCGCTGGAGGCATTGATGCCGCCGGTAAGCGAAATCTGGGGAAATAAATCGGTTTTCACAATATCCACACTGGCCCGGGCGCTGCGAAGATTAGCCTCCGCCTGGACAAGATCTGGACGTCGCACCAGCAATTCGGAAGGTAACCCAGGTTGTACCGAGGGCACATCGATATCTTGCAGGGTCTGACCAGTAACATCGAACCCCTGGACAGTCTGCCCGGTCAGCAGGGCGAGAGAAGCACGTGTTGCCAGGTCGCTCTGAATAAAGCCGCGCAGGTTGTTGCGCTCACGCTCAAGGGCAATCTGCTGCTGCAGAGCCTCTATGGGGACTGCAACGCCGGCATCCACCCTAGCCTGCGCTATACGATAAATTGCCTCGGCATTCTCCACGTTCTGATTTGAGGCTTCTATCTTGTCGCGAGTCAGCAGTAACTGGAAATACGTGGAGGCGGCTGTGCCAAGTGTGTTTAACGCAACGTCAGCGACCTGGGCTACGCGTGAATCATAATCAGCCACGGCACGGTCATAGTTTGCCGGTCTGCTCAGGATATCGTTGTAGGCAAAGGAGGCACCTAGCTCAAATGGAACATCGGTACTGCCAGACGTTTCAACTCCATTAATATCTGTTTCGATGTAATTCGCTCCAGTTCCCAGGCTGACTACGGGAATTGGTAAAAGGTTGAAACCGGCTTCACGAAGGGCAATCTGAGCCGACTCAAGATTGCGCTGGTTGATTTCAAGGTCGAGATTGTTTTCCTGCACCGTGGCAATCAGTTCAGAAAGCTCCTCGTCATTAAAAGCATTCCACCAGTCTGTTTCAGGCCAGACTTCGGCTTCCTCAATGACAGGTCCCTGCCACATCTGCGGCACATCAGTAAAGGATAGCTCAGGAAGATCCGTCAGGGCACAACCCGAAAGATAAAGGGGTACGAAGACAAGCAGAGGAATACGTTTCATGGCTGCCTCTACTCGTTAGCCAGCGCAACTACAGGGTCAAGTTGCGCGGCTTTTCTTGCTGGAGCAAAACCAAAAACCAGCCCCGTTGCCGTGGCACAACAGAATGCAAGAATCATGGGCAGTGAGGTAAAGCGAATAGACACTTCAAAGGCAATAAGAATATAGCCGACTGCGACGCCGGTAAGCACACCAATTACACCACCAACACCGGATACCACAATGGCCTCAGAAAGGAACTGCGACATGATGTCTGTCTGCCTCGCTCCAGTTGCCATACGGATACCTATTTCCCGGGTTCTCTCAGTGACTGATACGAGCATGATATTCATCACGCCGATACCGCCAACTAGCAGGGAAATCGCTGCGACTGATCCGAGTAGGATGGTAAAAGTATCCTGTGAGGCCGAAATAGTTTCGATCAGCTGCGCCGCATTGAAAATACGAAAATCTTCACTGCCATGGCGGGCAACCATGAACTGTACCAGGTTCTGCTCAGTAGCTTCTATATCGTCTACATCTTCGACGTAAACGGAAATGCTGCGCGCATTGGTCTGCCCCATTAGGCGCAGTGCACCGGTATTGAAAGGAACGAATACGGCATCGTCCTGGTCGCCCCCGTTAAATCCCGAGGAACCGCCCTTGCTGGTAAGAACACCAATGACCAGGAACGGTATGTTCTTGATAAGAATATATTCGCCCAGCGGATCTGAATTCCCTGGGAAAATTTCACTGGCTACTGTCGAGCCAAGCACGGCAACCGGCGTGTACCGGTCACTGTCTTCACGGTTAAAAAAGATGCCCCGCGATAAATCCCAGTTGCTGAGCTCGGGCATGTTTTCCGTGACGGCAGTTACCTGCGTGGAGTAATCCTGACGCTGGTAGCGTACGGTGTAATTGCCCTGAAGCTCTGGCATCGCACCCAGAACATTCGGCAGCTGTTCCGTAATGGCATCAGCATCCTCAATTGTCAGCGTCGATGGCAGGCTCCGCCGCTGACCCGGCACTCTGGCCGGCTGCAGGGTCAGGCGGTTAGTGCCAATCTGACTGATCTGATCAACAATATCCTGGCGGGCACCTTCACCAATAGCCAGCATCGCGACTACCGAAGCCACCCCTATCACAATGCCTAGCAAGGTAAGAATAGTTCTGAACACGTTGGCTTTAAGTGAACGCAGAGCCATGCGAATGGCCTCACCAATGCCCGCAAGAGGAGATGCCAGTTTACGGCTGAGAAACAGGTCTCTAAGTTTCTTGTTATTGCTCGAATCTATCACGCCCTGGGCCGGACCGGTATCGCTGACAATTTCGCCATCCTTAAATTCGATAACTCTGTCAGCATGCTCGGCCACTTCCTTGTCATGGGTAATCAAGATTACTGTATGCCCTTCCCTCGCCAGGTCTTCCAACAGAGCCATTACCTCCACACCGCTCTGGGAGTCCAGGGCGCCTGTTGGTTCATCTGCCAGGATTACCTTTCCGCCATTCATCATGGCCCGAGCAATAGAAACGCGCTGTTGCTGTCCACCGGATAACTGGCTGGGCCGGTGATCCAGCCGATCACCCAGACCCAGCGAACTGAGCAACGCTTCACCGCGATGCCGACGTTCCCTGTGACTAAGACCTGCATAAATAGCCGGGACTTCAACGTTCTCCTCCGCAGTTGCCGTAGATAAGAGGTTGTAACTCTGGAAAACGAAACCAAAGGCTTCGCGTCTCAGCCAGGCTAGGCCATCAGCATCAAAACTTTTAATATCGCGGCCAGCAAAAAGGTAAGTGCCACTGGTGGGTCTGTCTAGGCAGCCAAGAAGATTCATCAGCGTGGATTTTCCAGAGCCTGACTGCCCGACAATAGCCAGAAATTCCCCCGGATAGATTTTCAGGTCAATCCCGCGAAGCGCGTGTACCTCAACACCACCATCGGTAGTGAATACCCGGTGGATATCCCGCAGTTCTATAAGAGGAATTGCGATTTCGCCAGCGTTGGAACCTGCGTGATCTGACTTAGTATCACCGCTATTAAGCGGCAGATCAGCACTGAGGGCCTGGGTGCTCACCGAAAACCCTGCATTGCCCGGAACATTTGACGGCGCTGGTCCCCGGTATTGCCGGGTATGGGAATATCACCTTGAAGAATGCCGGCTACTACCCTGTCACCCTCATTCAAACCGGAAATGATTTCCGCAGAAATCCTGCTCGTAATACCCACCAGCACTTCTTTTTCTTCCTGCGAGCCATCTTCGTTGACCAGGGTTACAACTGCAGGCCTGCGCGACTGTGGCTGTTGGTTGTTGACCTGGCCTCCAAAAGCGCCAGGTCTCCCACCAAAGCCCTGCCCTGACGCCATGCGTTCGCGGATTCTTTCACGCATTTCATCGGACATTCCTTCAGGAAACCCTCCGGCACCGCCAAAGCCACTAGGCGCCTCACCACTTTCGGCCGTCCGTGCTGCCATAGCTGCCCCCATGGGAGTGCCTGATTGATCAATAAAGGTGAGCGCACCAACAGGAACAGTCAGGACGTTCTGGGCCGAGGAGGTTACAAAATAAACCTGGGCAGTCATATCTGAAAGCAAGGAGGAATCACGGTTATCTACATCAAAAAGACCGGTATAGAGCACCACGTTATTTTCGATAACCGGCGTCGGCAGAATCTGCCTGAGTTCGCTGTACCAGCGCCGCTCACCCCCGCCAAGGGTAGTGAAGTAAACCTGCATGCCGTGCTTTATCTGCCCAATATCCGCTTCTGAGATTTCGGTTTCCACGGTCATAGTGTTCAAATCGGCAATCCTGAGAATGGTTGGTGCCTGTTGATTCGCATTGATGGTGCGACCTTCATTCATTTCAATGGAAACTACTGTGCCTGCCCGAGGCGCATAAATTCGCGAAAACTCCAACTGGGTTTCATCACTTTCAAGACTCGCCCGACTTTGCTGAATCTGTTTTTCTAGCTGCGTAAGACTGGCCCGCGCAGAGGCCAGGCTGGTTATGGCATTGTCGTAATCAAGCTCGCTGGTGGCATCGGCATCTCGAAGCCTTTCCTGGCGCTGTGCGTTGGCTTCGGCTAGGTCCAGCGATGCCTTTCGGGCCTCGATCTGTGCTTCCAAGGCTTCAATGCTAGCTCGGCTGGCATCAACGCGTGCCTGTTGAATACGTGCATCGATTTCTGCCAGCAACTGGCCTTCCTCGACGATATCGCCGATTTCAACATGCAGGGTTTCTAGGATTCCGTTGACCTGCGCGCCAACGTCTACGAATTCAAAAGGCTGGAGACTGCCGGCCGCCGTTATGGTGTTTTCGATATTACCGACTTCGGCGATAGCTATGAGGGGCTGGACCTGAGACTCTTCTTCGTTGCCTGAGCGCAGAAACCAGAAGCCTACCACTATCACAACAACAGCAGTAAGCAGCAGCGCAATACGTTTGCGATTGTAAAAAAATGTTGCCATCCAGATTTGCCCTGCCTAGGATCCTAGATTGAGTGGAAGTGAGGTTTGCGTTTTTATAATCTGTTTAACGCTACTGAGAGGGCATCGTTTACCACGTTTTTGTATTCCATGATCTTTCCATATGTACGAAAAAAATAGAGGCCATCTGACGCACATTCTAACGCTATTCACCTATTTTAAATATGGATATATGAAGGATTTTATAAAAGAAATTCAGAGACTTAGGCCAAAAACCTCGCAATATCAACACACTGTTGCTTTACTGTTTTTTATTTGTTGGTTACGGCAACGAGTTGTTTAAGGGCGTCCTTTGCTGCCCCTGTGTCTATGGCCTCGGCAGCCTTTGCCACACCTTCGGTGATATTGTCGACCTTACCGGCAATCACCTGGGCCGCTCCGGCGCCGAATAATACAATATCCCGGTAGGCGTCCCGCTGGCCATTAAGCAAGGCGCGAAGACGTTCAGCATTGTAGTCACCCTCTCCTCCCTTGAGATCCTCAAGTTTGGCTGAAGCGATCCCGGCCTCCTCTGGGGATATTTTGAATTCAGAAACCTGCCCATCCCTGACTTCACAGATATAGTTGGGCCCTGTTGTGCTCAGCTCATCTAGGCCGTCGGCACCATATACCACCCATGCCCGCTCACAACCCAGTTTGTTCAGGACCTCAGCCATAGGCCTTACCCAGTCCTGAGAAAAGACACCGATCAGGTAGCGCCTGACGCCGGCAGGATTACATAGGGGTCCTAGAATATTGAAGACAGTCCGTATGCCCATTTCCACGCGCACAGGGCCGACATACTTAAATGATGCGTGGTGCCTAGGCGCCATCATGAAGCCAATCCCGGCCTCGCGAATCGATTCTTCTATGAGAGAAAACTCGGCATCGAGATTAACGCCGAGGGCTGTCAGCACGTCGGCGGCACCAGATTTTGAGGACAGCGCCCTGTTGCCATGCTTGGCCACCGGAATTCCGCAGGCAGCCGTGACAATGGCCGTAGCCGTGGAGATATTCAGGGTACCAGAGCCATCACCGCCGGTCCCCACGATATCCATTGCCCCCTCGGGAGCACGGATGGCGAATGCCTTGGAGCGAATGACATCCACGGCACCGCTGATTTCATCAACATGCTCACCACGCATGCGCAAGGCCGTTAGGAATCCAGCGATCTGGGCCGGTGTTGCCCTGCCCGACATAATACACTCGAACGCTGAACGCGCGTCCTCAAACGAAAGTACCTTGCCGTCGCTTACTCTGGCAAGATAGGGTTTCAGCTCTGTGAGTGCATCGGACATATGCAGGACACCAGGTTACTTCATTTCGATAGCGTTGAGCGTGTTCTGCATGAGAGAAGCAATGGTCATTGGACCTACGCCACCCGGCACCGGGGTAATCCAGCTACACTTGTCCTTCACACCTTCGAAATCAACGTCACCCGTCAGGCGCCAGCCTCTTTCGCGGCTGTCATCAGGAACACGTGTTGTGCCCACATCGATCACCACGGCACCGTCCTTCACCATGTCGGCCGTTACAAATTCAGGCTTGCCTATAGCGACGATAAGAATGTCAGCACTGGCGCAGATTTCCTGCATGTTAGAGGTGCGGCTGTGAACAACAGTAACCGTGCAGTTGCCAGGATTGGCGTTACGGGACATCAGGACAGACATCGGGGTGCCCACGATATTGCTGCGACCGACAACAACACAATGCTTGCCGCTGGTATCAATATTGTTACGTTTCAACAACTCAACGATGCCGTTTGGCGTAGCTGAGATATGGGTGGGCAGGCCGAGCATCATGCGGCCAAGGTTCTGGGGATGGAACCCATCCACATCCTTGTTCGGATCAATGGCGAGAGTCACTTTATCTTCATCAATCTGGTCAGGCAGAGGGACCTGAACAATAAAACCGTCGATGTTGTCATCGTTGTTCAGCTTATCAACCAGGGCAAGCAGCTCTTCCTCTGAGGTTTCCTCAGGCAGTTCAATTAGAGTGGATTCAAATCCCACTTCTTCGCATGCCAGCACCTTGTTGTTCACATAGGTTTTACTACCGCCGTCGTTACCTACCAGCACTGCCGCCAGGTGGGGAATCTTTCCGCCAGCCGCCTTGATTTCAGCTACCTTGGCCGCGATGTCTTCTTTTAATGCCTTGGCAGTCGCTTTGCCGTCCAGTATTTGCATAGTGACCTCTGTTGATGCGTAAAAAAAGGCGCCATTTTACAGAATGTAAACGGGGAAGTGGAGCGGGAAATTCACCACTGGGCGCCCCACAAAAGCGCGCCAAGAGGTCATGAAAATAGTGGGAATCAGATACGTTCCAGGGCGTCTAGAACAATACTCTCGGTGAGAATCTGCGGCAAGACCTCGGCAGGCTGTGAGGGATCTGCCGGGAACATCAGGTACAGGGGGACGCCACTGGTTTCATAGCGTTTCAGAACTTCAGTGATAGCCGGATCGTTGTTGGTCCAGTCACCCTTAAGGTAGGTCACACCGTTGTCCGCCAGGGCCTTGGTGATCGTATCGGAGCTTAGGGCAACCCGCTCGTTTACCAGGCAGGTGATGCACCAGGAAGCAGTCATATTGACGAATACCGGCTGACCATTTTCACGGAGCTGTGCCAGGCGTGCATCGCTGTACGCTTCAAAATTTTCCCCTTCAACTGGAACTGAAGGCCCCTGCTGCGGCTGGAATATCGGTGAGGATAAAAGTGTCGCGATACCGATGATGCAGACAAACACGGCCGCCACTTCCACGTAGCGCCAGATTGAGTCGGACTGACGCTGGTACAGACACGCCGCAGCGGCAACAAAAACACAGCCGAGGACGACCATGGCCATGGCATCAACGCTGGTCTGTCGACCCAGTACCCAGAGCAGCCAGACGGCTGTTGCGTATAGTGGGAAAGCCAGGAACTGCCTAAACGTCAGCATCCAGCTGCCGGGTCTTGGCAGCTTGTTGGCCAGGGCCGGTATAAATGAGATGAGCAGAAAAGGCAGCGCCATACCTAAACCAAGCGCCACGAAAACGGTCAGTGCTATGGGCATTGGCTGCGTAAATGCAAAGCCCAGTGCTGCCCCCATGAAAGGTGCCGTACACGGGCTGGCCACTACACTGGCCAACACGCCGGTAAAAAATGAGCCTGTGTACCCTTCTTTTTCAGAAAGCTCGGAGCCGACGCCCATGATACCGGCACCAATTTCGATCACGCCGGACATCGCCAGGCCCAGCAAGAAAAATAAGAACACCAGGGATGCAACGAACCAAGGCGACTGCAGCTGAAAGCCCCAGCCAATTAATGCCCCGCCGGCCTGCAGTGACAGCAGAACGCCGGCAAGAATGACAAAAGAAAGAATTACGCCGACCGCATAGGCAAGACCGTGCATACGCTGCTCAAGAACAGGTGCGCCTGAATTTTTAGCCAGGCTCATTGCCTTCAGTGCGAGCACCGGAAATACACAGGGCATGAGATTAAGAATAAGACCTCCGGCCACGGCAAAGAGGAATACCGTCAGCAGTCCTATGTCGGTAGCAGAAACGGGCGCTCTCACTGCACTACCATCGAGCGCGGCCAGCGTCACCCCTCCCGGCTCAGCTTCAACCTCGTAGGTAACTTTCGCGCCATCGGCGTCCTCAACAATAAGCAGTCCACCCAGTCTCTGCGGCGGCTCTCTCAGAGCCCTTGAGTGCGCTCTCTGGCTTAACTGCAAACTGGAGAGCTGAGTGGTAATTTCCTGATCGGAGATGTAATCGAGAACTCTGTGGGTGTCCGTAATGAAGGTAGTGACTGCGGCATTTTCAAATATGGACTCTGTTGCCTGGACCAGCAGGTTAATGGAATCCTCCGACATGTAGAACATGGAATCCAGGGAGATGTCAGCTCGTGGCAGGGTTTCCCTTACAGAAGCAAAGCCGTCCACCCAGCGGTTATCTATTGCCGGCGGCGTCTGACTGTTAACGGGAATAGCAAGTTCAAGCGACGCACCACCGGGAATACAAATCTCTTCACACTCCAGCCACTGGGCCTGTGCACCAATGGAGAGGGTTTCTTCCGCAAATGAGGCAGGGATGCTCAGCTCGGTAAGGAGAAATACCTCTTCGGTATAGCCAAAGTCGACCAGGTCGGCGGGCAGGTCAAAACGCTCCGGCAGCGGCCAGACAATTCCACCCGCCTGAACCCCCTCGGGGAGCTGCCAGGAAATAACCGTGGGTTTGCCGGCATCACCTGGGTTTTTCCAGTAGGTATGCCAGTGTTCCATGTGGTCGAGCCGCAACGCGACCCACAGGGATTCACCCGGGACCGCGTGCTCTGTTTCGGCCACCAGCTGGGCATCCACATGCTCACCAATAGCGACTTCCGAGACACCCTGGGCAAAAACGCCAGTACTGCCAAGCACAAAAATGCTTGCCAGAATCAGCTTGCTAATCAATTCAGTTTTCATCATTCGCTAAACCAGTCGAGGAGGATTCTACTAACTTCCTCCGGTTTTTCCATGATCACCATATGTCCAGCATCGGGCACGATTTCGAGCTGTGAACTGGCAAGCCTCTCGGCCATAAATTCATGCTGCTGCGGCGGGCTCCAGTTGTCATTTTCACCGACCAGCAGGAGTACTTTGTGACTTATACGTGATAGATAGGGTGTCTGGTCTTTCCTATTCAAAAGAGCTTTTACCTGGCCCTGGAAGTCCTCGATGCTGTTACGCAGGATCATTTCGGTGATGTCCTTAACCAGTGCACTGTCATCATTTCGGTCAGGATGAATCATCGGGGGGATCCATTCATTCGCTACGGCCTGCAGGCCCTCACTGATGGCCTTGTCGATTAATACCTGCCGAACCTCGGCTTCGCCTTCCTTGACCGGATGTACTCCGCTGTCCAGAATGGCAAACTTGTCGATACGGTCAGCTGCCAGCTCCATGACCTCCCAGGCAACGCGCCCACCCATCGAGTGGCCAGCGACCGAGAAGCGCTCTGGCGCCTCAACCATTACGGACTCAGCCATGCCCACCAGCGAATCAAATCCCCTGAATACCGGTATTCTCACATCCGCCACTGCAGAAAGTGTCTCAGCCTGGTGTGTCCAGACAGCCTCGTCACACATTAGGCCGGGCAACAGGAAAATTACAGGTTTATCAATCATAAACAGTATCAGTTAAAAATTTCAGGCTTGGTGTCACGCAAGATTGCCGAGGCAGCGACAAGGCTTTCTCTATCAAGCTTACTGAAAGCAGGGTCCTGATCGCTGCCTTCCAGTATTTGCCTTATCCGGCCATAGAGGTAGATCTTGACCTCCGATGGCAGCGCATTGAAGGCGTCAGAATAGACCAGGTAGCTTACCGGGTATTTAAACGTGCGCGCCTGCAGATCAAGCTCCCGTAGGGAACGCCCATCATCCGCAAAAGGGCCCAGTGCTTGGAAATAGTCCCGGTAGCTCGGATCACCGGATACCATGTCAGTAAGCGGTGTTTCGTTAAGCATAAACATCGACTCTAGCAAGGGCTGGGTCAGGCTCGCCATCTCCTCATCCGCAATGCTGCCATTGCTGTGCAGGCGCGTTCGAGATTCAAAGCTAAGTCGGGTCAGGCGATTCTGAAATTCCACCTGATGCTCTAGGACCAGCAGCGCGACAATATCACTACCGCTGCTTATATAGGGAGAAGTATCCACGTACCCATAGAGGTCTGTCTTGTTGCCATTGGGTTTAAGGTCAATATTAGTAAGCTTGGCCACGTCATCGATAACAAAATTACCCATAATCTCCTGGCTGCCATGTGTACCAGTAACATACATGCCACCCCAGCGCCTGTTCAGGGGGGTGCTGGTATCCGTGATAATGCTAATCTCATGAGTGACGATATTACCTTCAGGATTGGCAAGTACAGAACTCAGTAAAAAGCGCGGCACACCACCACCTGTCATTGAATAGGTATCATGACAACGCAGGCAACGGCTCATTTCCCGCTCTGAGCCTATTGGCTGGTCAGCGCGCTGGGAAAAATCAAAAAACACTGGCCCCACTACTGGATCCATCGCCGCAATCTCAACCGAGCGGCTGTTCTGGATGAAACCTATGTAAATGTCATCATTGAAATAAAGCGCCCTTGGGGTAGCGGCCGTCACGAACCTGGTCTTGAGTGCCGTTTTAGAAAATACCAGTACCTGTGAGGCAGGATTTATCTCCAGCGCCTCCAGCAATGCATCGAGGTAGCCCCTGCCCTCGGCGTCATGCTCAAGGGTGACTTCCCCGGCGTCTACCTGTGCCATCAGCCTGGTCAGGCGGTCCTCCAGTGGGCGCGAGGAGTAGTCCACGCCGGGATATAAATCATCGTAGTTGAAAACCTGGGCCGAAACGCATGAATAAGACGCTGAAGCTAACACTGCCAGCAGCGGGTACAGGATTTGCTTGTATAGTCGGTAAATCAAATTCATTACCACTATTATAAAGGCTTGCGCGGCACCTTGAGGATAGGAATTGCGGTATAAATATGACAGTTTCATAGAGGCGCTACCCAGCCGCCTCCTAAATTTGCACTGACAGGTCCGTAATTCAGTTAAATTCTCAAGCCAAAGGTGCTAGAATCGCCCGCCGATAACGCCATAGAAACCAGCAAAAGTCCGTATTTGCTGGTTTTTTTTGAGCTACGCCAGATTATTTTAACCAAGGAAATCCATTCATGTCGCAGCCCTCAGATATTGAAATTGCACAACAAGCTACACCTAAGCCCATCGGTGAAATCGGCTCTAAACTTGGTATACCTGCCGAATCACTCCTGCTTTATGGTCCTCACAAAGCCAAGATCGATTACAACTTTCTTCGCTCAAAAAGCAATGAAGAAAACGGCAAACTGATTCTTGTAACCGCTATATCCCCGACTCCCGCTGGTGAAGGTAAAACCACCACCACTGTTGGACTCGGTGATGCGCTGAGCAAGATCAGAAAAAAGGTCGCAATTGCACTGCGGGAGCCCAGCCTCGGCCCCTGCTTCGGGATGAAAGGTGGTGCGGCTGGTGGTGGTTACGCCCAGGTGGTACCTATGGAGGACATCAACCTGCACTTCACCGGTGACTTCCATGCCATAGGTGCTGCACATAACCTGCTGTCAGCTATGCTAGACAACCATATTCATCACTCCAATGAACTTGGTATTGATGCCCGACGCATCACATGGCGCCGCGTGGTTGATATGAATGACCGTGCTCTGCGTGATATAGCCGTGGCCCTGGGAGGACCAGGCAACGGCTTTCCACGTCAAACAGGATTCGATATTACTGTAGCCTCAGAGATCATGGCGATTTTCTGTCTGGCGACAGACCTGGAAGATTTACGTGAACGCCTTGGTAAAATCGTGGTCGGTACAACCCGCGACCTTAAGCCAATAACCTGCAAGGACATCAAGGCCGATGGTGCCATGACAGCACTGCTGAAGGATGCCATGATGCCAAACCTTGTTCAGACACTGGAAGGCACACCTGCTATTGTGCACGGTGGTCCATTTGCAAACATTGCTCATGGATGTAACTCAGTCATGGCCACGAATGCCGCTTTAAAACTGGGTGACTACGTGGTAACAGAGGCCGGCTTTGGTGCTGACCTAGGTGCACAGAAATTCTTTGACATCAAGTGTCGTAAAACTGGTCTGGCCCCGGATGCCGTCGCTATTGTCGCTACTGTTCGCGCCCTGAAAATGCACGGCGGTGTCGCTAAAAACGAACTTGTCGGTGAAAACCTGGATGCCTTGGCTAAAGGAATGTGCAACCTGGAGCGCCATATCAGCAACGTTGGTAAATATGGTGTCCCAGCTGTTGTCGCTATCAACCGCTTCACCGGTGATACGGACGCTGAAATTGAACTTATCCGCACAGCTTGCGAAAAGCTTGGCGCCAAGGTTATTGCATGTACTCACTGGTCTGACGGCGGAGAAGGCACTATTGATCTGGCCAATACCATTGTCGACATTGTTGAAAACGAAAGCAGTAATTTCACAACGCTTTATCCTGACGATATGAGCCTGTGGGAAAAGACCCGCACTATAGCCAGAGAGATTTATGGTGCTGACGACATCACGGCCGACGACAAGGTCCGAAAACAGTTCGATCACCTGCAGTCGCTATACCCTAACTTTCCAGTTTGCATGGCAAAGACACAGTACAGTTTCTCCACTGACCCAGCCCTGATGGGTGCGCCAAGTGGTCATACAGTGGGCATACGCGAACTACGTCTGTCGGCAGGAGCTGAATTCGTGGTCGCCGTTTGCGGCGATATCATGATCATGCCTGGCTTGCCAAAAGTTCCTGCTGCCGAGGGCATTTCTGTGAACGAAGAAGGACAGATCGAAGGTCTCTTCTAAGTTCGCAGCGCAACGCTTTAAAAGCCGGCGACCATTGGGGAGCCGGCTTTTTTATGCCTGAATTCCTGCGCCTCAAACGCCTTGTTGGGAAATATCCCAACTCCGTACATCATAAAATTTGTCTAAAACGTTTATTGACTCCCTATTTTCCTTTTGTTTTACTGATTCTCTTGTCATATAAACACAGCCAATAAAAGAAGAGCTATGTCTACTATTGACGACCTGCTAGGGGATATCGACCAGTTTTGTAGGAAGCAGAAGATCTCGCGATCTACATTTGGTCTGAGGGCGATCAACGATGGCAAGCTGGTGAACCGGCTCATTGACGGCAAAGGAATCACTTTAAAAACAATCAACAGGATTGAGCAGTACCTGGATGACCATAACGAATTATCAACTGACTCTTTGGAAGTAGTTGAAAATGGGGGGAAAATAATGGCACTGACAAAAGCAAAGAGCAGTAAAACCACTACTAAGACAAATAAGGCGGCTGCAAAAAAAGTAAAAGTAGCCCCAGCCAAAAAGCCAAAGAACAAGAAGAAGGAAGACAAGGACTCACGGCCATTTCGTTTTTACGACAACAGGCAAAACTATCTGGCTTTCATTAACACCTGTAATGAAAAGTCAGCCATATCCCAGCGCATCGTCAAAGAGTTTCAGTATATCCAGCCCACAGCTCCAGCATTCCGCATGTTCGATGCAGGCATGGGTGATGCCACCGTATTGTCCAATATCATGCGCTTCCTTCATCACAAACACCCAACGGTCCCCCATTTCATCGTAGCAAAAGAAATCAGCATGGAAGATGTGCGTATTGGCCTGGACAAGATGATTGACCGCTTCAGCGAGCATCCTTCAACCATACTTGTGCTTACCAACCTGAACTACGCAGAGGCGCCAAAGCTGATGCCAAGGGACGTACTAACGGCAAACGCCATGAACTGGCGCGAGATCAAGCTCGAAGGCACCCATGCCTACAATTACCGTGAGCAGCTTGAAAGCATGCATGACATTTTTGCCCAAGGCTGGGAAACACAAACCAGCAAAATTTCCGGCAACCCGGTATTCAAGCGTCCATCAGTATTCGTGATATACCGCGAAGACCATGAAATTCTCCTGGATAACGTGATTCCACGTCCCGGCATTCAGAGCTGGGAATATGACTTTATCCTGGCTTCACAGCCCTGGCGCTCCACCACCTCCGCCCAGTTCAAGGCCGAGAGAATCGTAGTGCCACTGACCCGTGCGCTAGCCCCTGGCGGGCGTCTGCTGGCCATTCAGTCCTGTGGGAAGGATCCGGCCCAGGAACTGATCCGCCAATACTGGCCTGACTACAATCCCTTCCCTGTCACACGCCACCATATTCTTAAGGAAGTGAAGAAAATAATGGGGCGTGAAGCACGCGACTACAATATCAAGGAAATGTCCGACGCCCGAGCCATGTTCAAGTACCGTATGCATGCACTGCCCTCTGAAATTGGAGGCGCAAATATCGGCACATCCACCTTGTTTGCCGCCTGGAATGCCGCTGTTTACGTCAACCAGATCGAGGATGAGCGTGTTGAGCAAGTAATTCATGACGGCACCTACCTGGAGAAAACGTCCAAGGTTCTCAACAAGCATGGCGGTCTTTGGTTTAACGACGAAACCTTTGTTATCAGCAGAGGAAAATAATACTTGCTACTACTCCATGCATCTCTTCGTTAAAAAAGAGAGCCAGCATGCGTCGCGAACGAAATCTAAGGTAGGCAAAAGAATTTTTGGGGCTGGAATCAGGACATTCAGTACGAATCTAGCTCCAAAAAATCTTATAACGACATATGGATGAGAGCAGCAGCTACTTCAACCTGTAGTTGTGACTAAAATCCATAGTAGGTATCATTCGCGCCTTCTAATCAGCGCAATTTCAAAGATTTTTCGCCTACATGAGCAATCGTAAGATTCTGGTCACCAACGCATTACCCTTTGCGAATGGTCCGATCCATGTCGGTCACTTGCTGGGCTACGTGCAGGCTGATATCTGGGTCCGGTTCCAGCGCATGCGTGGAAACGAGGTGGCCTATGTCTGCGCTGATGACACGCACGGCACCGCCATAATGCTCAGGGCAGAAAAGGAAGGCATCACGCCGGAAGAGCTTATTAACCGCGTCAATGGAGAACACCGGCGTGACTTTGCCGGTTTTCATGTCGACTTTGATATTTACTACACCACGCACTCCGACGAGAACAGAGAGCTCGCCAACCTGATCTACGGTCGCCTGCGTGATGCCGACAAGATTGCGGAACGCTCGATCACACAGTTGTATGACCCAGAAAAGGAGATGTTTCTCGCCGACCGTTTCATCAAGGGAGAGTGTCCTAAATGCCGCGCCGCTGACCAGTATGGCGACAACTGTGAATCCTGCTCTTCCACCTATGATGCCACAGATCTTAAAAACCCTTACTCAACCATTTCCGGTGCCACACCCGTCAAGAAGGAAAGCACGCATTTCTTTTTTAAGCTGCCTGAATTCACTGACATGCTAAAAGAGTGGACACGCAGCGGTGCCCTAGTCCCGCAAGTAGCTAATAAACTTGCTGAATGGCTGGATGCCGGCTTGCAGGAATGGGATATCAGCCGTGATGCGCCCTATTTTGGTTTTGAAATTCCGGGCGCCCCCGAAAAATATTTTTACGTCTGGCTGGATGCACCTATCGGCTACATGGCCAGTTTCAAAAAGCTTTGCGATACCCATGGGGAGCTCAATTTTGACGATTTCTGGAGTGCCAACGCCCCAACGGAGCTATACCATTTCATCGGCAAGGATATTATCAACTTCCACGCCCTGTTCTGGCCCGCCATGCTCGAAACGGCAGGATTTAAAAAGCCGGACCTGATCAGTGTGAACGGTTTCCTGACCGTGAATGGTCAAAAGATGTCCAAATCACGGGGCACCTTCATCATGGCGGAAACCTACCTGCAGCACTTGAACCCTGAATACCTGCGCTACTATTTTGCCGCCAAGCTGGGCAACACGCCGGAAGATCTCGACCTGAACATGGATGATTTTGTTCAGCGTGTGAATTCGGACGTGGTAGGCAAAGTGGTCAACCTAGCTAGCCGCAGCGCTGGCTTTATTAGCAAGAATTTCGGCGGGAATCTCGGTTACAACCTTGAGGTCCCGGAGCTGTTAAAGGAATTCAGCGATGCCGGCGAGGAAATTGCCGAACTCTATGAAGCCAGAGAGTTCAGCAAGGCCATTCGCCTCATAATGTCGCTCGCCGACAAGGCCAACCAGTACATTGCTGATAAAGAGCCCTGGGTAATCGCCAAGGAAAATCCTGAAGATCCCCAGGTCCAGTCCATCTGTGCGACTGGCATTAATCTGTTCCGGGTTCTGGTGGTTTACCTGAAGCCTATTCTTCCCGAGTTAGCCAGCAAGGTGGAAAGCTTTCTGAAAATTGAACCGCTGAGCTGGCAGGATGCACAGCAGGTATTGACCAATCATACTATCGATAAATTCAAGCCTCTCATGACACGCGTCGAAACTGACAAGGTTGAGCAAATGGTGGAGGCCAGCAAGGAAAGTCTCATGACTGCAGAAACAGAAAAGCCGGCAGCACCCGAATCCAACAGCCCTACAGGCAAAGATCCTGTCAGCCCGGAAATTGAATTTCCTGACTTTGCGAAAGTCGATTTAAGAATCGTGAAAATCATCAATGCCGAGCATGTTGAGGGAGCAGACAAGTTACTCAAACTCAAACTCAGCCTTGGTCCAGATGATGAAGGTAACGATATTCAGCGCACCGTTTTTTCCGGCATCAAGTCAGCGTACAATCCAGAGCAACTGGTCGGCATGCATACCGTTATGGTTGCCAACCTAAAGCCGCGAAAGATGAAATTTGGTCTTTCCGAAGGCATGATCCTGGCAAGCGGTGACGACAGCAAGGTATTTCTGCTTGAGCCCCATGAGGGAGCAGCCCCGGGTACGCGTGTCACCTAGGCGGGACGCCTTTGCACTAGTTCTATGGGGCTGAAGCACTGACCCGGGATTCCTTCCACTGCCGATATCGTGTAATCAGAATCAGGTTTGTCATTGACGCAAACTGACAGCCTGAAACCCTCCTGGATATCGAATTGCCAGAAAGTCCATTCATCAGGCGATGCTCGCAAGTTGGGGGTAAAACTGATCTCCACATTTTCTGAAAGGGTAAAGCCGAAATGGTTCAGTGGTGTCCTGAGGCCAGTGCCGTATGCCTTCAGCCAGGCTTCCTTTAATGTCCAGTAATCAAAAAACCTGTCTCGTAGGGCTGCCTCCTCAAGCTTCACAAAAGTAGCGGCCTCATCCTCGGCAAAATAACGCCTTGCCAGCTGCAGGCAGGCTGCCTTCCGCATTGTGTACTCTACATCAATGCCGACCTCGACATCCGCAGTTACGGCCAGTACCACCAGACCATTGGAATTAGTGAGATTAAACCGGGGTTGATTAGACTTCGGTAAAAAAGGTTTCCCGTAAGGATTACGTTCAAACCGGATTGCACCGGGATCATGCTCCCCAACTAGTGATGCCAGCACTGTCCGGGCCAGCACCTGCGTTATCAGAAACTGTTTCTTGTCACGCACGAGCTTGAGTCGGTCATATCGCCTCAACTCTCTTTTGTCGAGCAATCCATGATAGTGATCCAGCAGATGCTGGTCTAAGATATCCTTTTCATGCACTAGCCATAATTGAATGCTTTTACTGCAAATATTGAGCATGGCAGGAGTCTCTCATTATTGCGATAATTCCGCCACTACACCTTTAGTAAAAATTAACCTGGCTCTGGAGTATTCACATGCGACTTTTGCACACCATGCTGCGCGTTACCGATATGGAAAAATCCATAGATTTCTACACCAATATTTTTGGCATGGAACTGTTGAGAAAAAAAGAATTCCCCGAGGGTAAATTCACCCTGGCTTTTCTTGGCTATGGCAGCGAAGAAAAAAACTCAGTACTCGAACTCACCCACAACTGGGAAACAGACAGCTATGACCTTGGCAACGCTTACGGGCATATTGCCATTGGTGTCGAGGATGCCTACAAGGCCTGCGATGAAATCAGCGCCAAGGGCGGAGACGTGGTACGCCCTGCAGGCCCGATGAAAGGCACCACGACCGTCATTGCTTTTGTCAAAGACCCCGACGGCTACATGATCGAACTGATCGAAGGCAATTAACAGGCCCACGGCAATGACCGATATTTTTCTTATCCTGGTCGGCGCTATCCTGGTAAACAATTTTGTCCTTACCCAGTTTCTGGGGCTATGCCCCTTCATGGGTGTTTCGGGTAAGGTGGAGACCGCGGTGGGCATGTCGGCCGCCACCATTTTTGTGCTCACCCTGGCTTCAGCCTGCAGCTATATTGTTTATCACTACCTGTTGCTGCCTTTGGGGCTCGAATACCTGCGCACCATTTCATTTATTTTGGTCATCGCCGCTGTAGTGAGTGCTACAGAAATGATCATGCAGTTCACGTCGCCTTTCCTGTACCGGATCCTCGGCATATTTCTGCCCCTGATAACGTCTAACTGCGCCGTCCTCGGTGTTGCCCTACTCAATATCAATCAATCACACACCTTTATAGAGTCGGTGTTTTATGGCCTGGGCGCCGCTGTCGGGTTTTCTCTTGTACTGGTGCTGTTCTCTGCAATGCGCGAAAAACTTGACCAGTGTGATATTCCGGAACCTTTCCAGGGTCCCGCCATCGCCATGATTACCGCTGGCCTGATGTCGCTGGCGTTCATGGGCTTTACCGGAATGGTGCAATGACAGCACTGCCAGCATTGTTAAACCCAATACTTACGCTGCTCGGCCTTGGCCTGGGCATCGGGTCAGTGCTCGGATTCATCGCGAAACGTTTTCAGCTGGAATCTGATCCAATTGTTAATCGAATCAATAACCTGCTGCCGCAGACACAATGCGGACACTGCGGATATCCCGGCTGCAAACCCTATGCGCAAGCTATCGCCGAAGGCGAAGCCATTAACAAGTGCCCGCCGGGCGGCGCTGGCACCATACGAAAACTGGCCAACCTGTTGAATCTAGAAGAATTACCGCTGGATGCGACTTATGGCGTGGAGGAAGTCCCGAAGGTCGCCAGAATCAGGGAGGCCGAGTGTATTGGGTGTGCCTTGTGCATTCCGGCATGCCCAGTAGATGCCATTCTTGGAGCACCAAAATTCATGCACACGGTGATCGAATCTGAGTGCACTGGCTGCGACCTGTGTGTTGAACCATGCCCGGTTGACTGCATCGACATGATAGAACTCCATACGCAGGCAATTGCAGCAAAACAGCAGGATCACCTGCCCTGCATAAATTGCGGGTTGTGCATCGATGAATGTCCCGTGGAAATACTCCCACATACTCTCTACCGAGCCTGCGATGATGAAAACCTTGAGTTAGCTAAATCTTTGAAACTAGAGTATTGCATCGAGTGCAGGAAATGCGACAACGTCTGCCCAAGCGGTATTCCCCTGGTTGGCTACTACCAGGCAGCAAAAGAAAAGCTTCAGCTGGAAACCGTGGAAAAAATTAAAGCGAACAATGCGAAGAAACGATTTGAATGCCACCTGGAAAGACAGGAAAGGATTAAAGTCGAAGAGGAAGTCCTTCGCGAGAAACGTGCCAAGCTGGCCCAGCAAAATAAATCCAAAACCTCCAACCAAAATATCCAGGCAGCCCTGGAAAGAGTCAGGGCGCGCAAGAACGAAAAACCATCACCCTAACCCACTACAACAGCATCAGGAGTTTGATCGGACATTGGTGAACCAACCATAATTATTTTTATATGGCGCAGACAGTCATAATACTTTGTCCTCGACACTCTACCAATGCCACTTGATGCCGCATGCCCAAGCGGGCAACATACGCCGACATGAGTTTTATCCAGCTGTTATTTCCATCCGCAAAAAACGCTCCCGATACAGCAGAAATTATGCTGTTGGTCCTGGTGGCTGCGGTTCCCGGTATTACCGCCATGACCTATTTTTTTGGCAGCGGCGTCATTATTAACATTCTCTGGCTGAGTGCCTGCGCCTTAATTCTTGAGGCCGCGGCGCTGAAAATACGCAAGAGGCCGGTGCTAGCCAGCCTGAAGGATTACAGCGCCCTGGTCACCGCCCTGCTGCTGGCGCTTGCTCTTCCGCCTGCCCTGCCCTGGTGGGCAGGATTAATCGGGATCTTTTTTGCGATTGTCGTAGCAAAGCAACTTTATGGCGGGCTGGGCTATAACCCGTTTAACCCGGCCATGGTGGGGTATGCCGTACTGCTGATTTCCTTTCCAGTCGAAATGACGCGCTGGCTGCTTCCCTTATCTGACACCCAGGGTGCGCCTGGTTTCAGCACCCTGTTGATGCAATTTCTCGGTACTTCTGCAGAAATGGATTCTTATGTCGGTGCAACTGCCCTGGACCAGTTCAAGCTGGAACGCGGCAGCCTTACCGTCGAGGAGTACTGGACCAGTTCCATGCTGTTCGGCGTTCTGTCCGCCAAGGGATGGGAGTGGATAAATGCAGCATTCCTTCTGGGCGGTGTTTACATGCTCTATCGTAAGATTATCACCTGGCATATTCCCGTCGGCTTTCTGACAGCAATTGCTGTACTGTCCCTGCTCTTTTACGATGGCGGCAGTTCTGCGAGTCACGGCTCTCCCTTCTTTCACCTGTTCGGCGGTGCCACGATGCTAGGTGCCTTCTTCATTACAACGGATCCCGTGTCAGGCCCTGCCAACAACAACGCAAAACTTTGGTATGGTCTTTTAATAGGATCCCTGGTGTATTGCATACGAGTTTGGGGAAGCTACCCCGACGGCGTTGCCTTTGCCGTACTGTTGGCAAATTTTGCTGCGCCAGCCATTGATCACTTTCTCAGACAACCGAGGAAATCCCAACATGCTAGATAACACCCCAGCACCACTTCGAAGACACGGTCTCGTGCTCGGCACTGCGGCGTTTGTGGCTGCTCTCGTGCTCGGGGTGGTCAACCTGTTGACGGCTGATCGCATTCTTGCCCAGCAGGAAGCCGCTGAACGTCGGGCCCTGGCGGAAATTCTGCCCCAGGAAATGCATGACAACGATTTACTTGAGGACACTTTTGTACTGACACCAGAATCAACGGCCTTCATTTCCCTGGAACTGCTCGGCCTGACCACTGAGCGTCTAGCCTACCCGGCGCGCATGAATAAGGACTTTGCCGGGATCATCCTTCCCCTAGAAGTTCACAACGGCTACAGCGGCGATATTTTTCTGCTGGTCGGCATACGAGAAGATGGCACCATCTCAGGTGTCAGGGTACTGCAGCACACTGAAACCCCGGGGCTCGGTGATAAAATAGATATTGGGGTATCGGACTGGATCCTTTCTTTTGATGGCCGCTCTCTTGAAAACCCTCCTCCTTCCCGCTGGCGTGTGGCCAAGGATGGGGGTGACTTTGACCAGTTCGTGGGAGCAACAGTGACTCCGAGGGCCCTGGTGGCCGGCGTGTACAGAGCACTTGAATTCTTTTCACTCAACAGGGAATCGCTGGACAGGCAGTAATGGCAGAATCCGCCAGGCAACTTTCACTACAGGGTCTGTGGTACAACAATGCTGCGCTGGTTCAGCTGCTGGGCCTTTGCCCCCTGCTCGCTGTCAGCAACACGGCGGTAAATGCCCTGGGCCTGGGGCTGGCTACAATTTTTGTCCTGGTCTGTTCCAGCGCACTGGTTTCACTGGTCAGGCACCAGCTTCTGCCTGCCATTCGCCTGCCTGTATTTGTCCTCATCATTGCCGGTTTCACCACCTGTGTTGAACTGCTACTCAGGGCCTACTCCCTGGAACTCTTCCAGGCCCTGGGTATCTTCATTCCCCTGATCGTAACCAACTGTACTATTCTCGGACGGGCTGAAAGTTTTGCATCAAAAAACCCGCTCGGTCCGGCAATCCTGGACAGCCTGATGACCGGCATCGGTTTTGCCGCAGTTCTGCTGGTGCTCGGCTTGCTGAGAGAGCTGGCAGGCACGGGTGTTGTCTTTGCCAACATGAACAGGTTGCTCCCTTTTGCCAACAACGAAGGTGTGGTCCTCTTTACCCATTACAAACCTTTCCTGCTGGCTATATTGCCGCCAGGGGCATTTATGTTCATGGGATTGCTGATTGCCCTGAAAAATATCCTGGATAAAAAGCTGGCAAGCCGTCCACAGGAAACTGAGAATGTTGCACCAGGAAGTAAACGCGTCCGGCCGCTTGCCTGAAGACAATGAATAAAACCAAGCGTACTGAAATCTTTACCCGTCTGCGGGATGAAAACCCGGCGCCGACGACCGAACTGAAATACTCTTCCCCGTTCGAGCTGCTGATTGCTGTCATGCTCTCCGCCCAGGCCACCGATGTGAGCGTCAACAAGGCAACAGAAAATCTGTTTCCGGTTGCCAACACCCCGGAGAGCATTCAAGCGCTGGGGGAGCGCAAGCTAAAAAGTTTTATCAAGACCATCGGCCTGTTTAATACCAAGGCCGAGAACGTGATGAAAACCTGCAAGATCCTGATGGATGAGCATGACTCTGAAGTGCCGTCCACCCGTGAAGCACTTGAGGCTCTTCCCGGTGTTGGCAGAAAAACGGCAAACGTTGTTCTCAACACTGCTTTCCGTGAAAAAGCCATGGCCGTGGATACCCATATTTTCAGGGTCTCCAATCGTACGGGCATTGCCCCGGGCAAGAATGTGCTGGAAGTGGAAAAGAAATTAATGAAGTTTGTGCCGGACGAGTTTTTGCTGGACGCCCATCACTGGCTCATCCTACATGGGCGGTATACCTGCATCGCCAGAAAACCGAGATGTGCATCCTGCGTTATCTCGGATTTATGCGAATACAGGAAAAAAGATCTGGACTAGTCCTTCTGGCGCCGGGTAGCAGCGGTACGCAGGCGCAGGGCGTTCAATTTGATGAAACCCTCTGCATCATGCTGGTCATAGGCGCCCTCGTCATCCTCAAACGACGCGACCATGTCATCGTACAACGAGTCTGCAGACTGACGGCCAACAACGATGACATTACCCTTGTACAGTTTCAGGCGAACTGAACCGTTCACATACTCCTGCGTCTGATCGATCAGCGCCTGCAATGCTTCGCGCTCTGGAGACCACCAGTAGCCGTTGTAAATCAGGGAGGCATAACGCGGCATCAATTCATCCTTCATATGCGCTGCTTCACGGTCCAGCGTCAGTGACTCTATCGCCCTGTGCGCCTTGAGCAGAATGGTACCGCCGGGAGTTTCGTAACAGCCCCTGGCCTTCATACCGACGTAACGGTTTTCAACTATATCCGTTCTGCCAATACCATTGGCACCGCCGAGCCTGTTTAGGTTTTCAAGAACAGTGGCTGGAGACAGTTTTTCCCCATTGATGGCAACCACGTCACCCTTCTCGAACTCTAGGTCAATATAGGTAGGCGCATCTGGTGCATTTTCCGGCGATACTGACCAGAGCCACATATCTTCCTCGGGCTCTGCACCCGGATCTTCGAGAATGCCGCCTTCATAGGAAATATGCAGCAGGTTCGCATCCATGGAGTAAGGAGATTCAGTGCCGCGCTTCTGCTCCACAGGAATATCATGCTCGGCGCAGTAGGCCATCAGCTTCTCGCGAGAATTCAGGTCCCACTCACGCCAGGGTGCAATAATCTTGACGCCGGGTTTCAGGGCATAGGAGCCAAGTTCAAAACGGACCTGGTCATTGCCTTTACCGGTTGCCCCGTGAGAAATAGCATCAGCACCGGTTTCGTTGGCTATCTCCACCATGCGCTTGGCAATCAGTGGACGGGCAATGGAAGTACCCAGCAGGTATTCTCCCTCGTAAATGGTATTAGCGCGAAACATCGGATAGACAAAGTCACGCACAAATTCCTCGCGCACATCTTCCACAAAAATTTCTTTCACTCCCAGTGCCTCTGCCTTGGCGCGGGCAGGTTCAACTTCCTTGCCCTGGCCAAGATCCGCTGTGTAGGTCACCACCTCACACTGGTAGGTATCCATCAACCATTTCACGATAACCGAGGTGTCCAGGCCGCCGGAATAGGCCAAAACCACTTTCTTGATATCCGACATTATTGTCTCCAGCAGAAAAAAGGCGGGTATTGTACCCGTGGCGTCGGATTTTGCGAAATTAATTGCTGAAATTACCGTCTCAACCGCGGTATCAGTTGTATCCTGCTATAATCAGCAGCCAAACATAGCCGCATAACCATTCGGGATATAAAGAAGTAATGCAGGAAATCACCCTAGTCCGACCGGACGACTGGCATCTGCACCTGCGGGATGGTGCCGCCCTCACAGATACCGTTGCCCACACAGCACGCTACATGGGCCGCGCCATCGTGATGCCCAACCTGGTCCCCGCGGTAACGACCACTGAACTTGCCCTGGGCTACCGTGAAAGAATCCTGAATCAGGTGCCTGAAGGGGTCTCTTTTGATCCCCTGATGACCCTGTACCTGACCGACAATACGTCGGCTGATGAAATACAGGCCGCTAAAGAAAGCGGCATTGTTTATGGCATCAAGCTTTACCCGGCCGGGGCAACAACGAACTCAGATCAGGGCGTCACCGATATCACACGCACCTACGCGGCTCTGGAAAAAATGAACGCACTGGGTTTACCACTGCTCATTCATGGCGAAGTCACGCGCAGTGAAATAGATATCTTTGATCGGGAGAAGGTCTTCATCGATGAGACGCTTGCACCGTTGCATGGAAAATTTCCAACGCTGAAAATCGTGCTGGAACATATCACCACCAGGGACGCGGCCGAGTTTGTCGCCGCGGCCGGCGACAATATCGGCGCCACCATTACGCCGCAGCACCTGATGTACAACCGCAACCAGATGCTGGTTGGCGGTATTCGCCCGCATTATTACTGCCTGCCCATACTTAAACGTAATGCTCACCAGCAGGCCTTGCAGGATGCCGTGGTCAGCGGCTCCAGCAAGTTCTTCCTTGGTACGGACTCAGCGCCACACACCAAGCACAGCAAAGAAAATGACTGCGGCTGCGCCGGGTGTTTTACAGCCCATGCCGCTATCGAGCTGTATGCCGAAATTTTCGAGGAGCTCGGTATTCTGGATAAGCTAGAGGCTTTCTCGAGTTTCAATGGCCCTGATTTTTATGGCTTGCCACCAAACATGGACACCATCACCCTGCGAAAAGAAAACTGGACTGTGCCTATTGAGTATCCGCTTGGTCATGAAAGCATTGTGCCACTTAACAGTGGCGCCACCATGCGCTGGCAGGTTATACAGGGCTGAACGTGACCGAAGAGATCAGTAACTCCACCCCCGCGCCACCGCTTGCCGGACGCTTCCGCGGCTACCTCCCTGTAGTCATCGACGTGGAGTGCGGAGGGTTCAATAACCACACAGACGCCATCCTAGAAATCGCCGCAGTAACAGTAGGAATGGATGAAAATGGAGACCTGGAGCCAGAGGACACCTGGTTCTTTCGTGTAGAACCCTTTCCCGGCGCCAACCTGGAAGAGTCCGCCCTGAAGTTCACGGGCATAGACCCATATCATCCTCTGCGAATTGCTTACAAAGAACCAGAGGTCTTCCGAGAAATTTTTAAAAACATCCGTAAGAAAATGAAAAACGAACAGTGTACCCGGGCCGTGCTTGTTGGCCACAACGCCCACTTCGACCACGGCTTTATCAACGCGGCCGCCGAACGCAACAACCTCAAGCGCAACCCTTTTCATCCTTTTTCCAGTCTTGACACCGCTTCCATGAGCGCACTGGCCTTTGGCCAGACCGTCCTTTCCCGCGCCTGTGAATGTGCCGGTATAGATTTCAGCAATGAAGAAGCTCACTCAGCACGCTACGATGCCGAAAAAACAGCAGAGCTGTTTTGCTCCATTGTTAACCGCTGGCAATCGCTGGGTGGATGGCCCCCCAAATAATTTAAAAACACCACGAAATTCTTGAATGATAATAAATGAGCGACAGGTTCAATGAGTCAGTACCCAAATAATTTTCCTGACACAAATGACACCAAAGCTTGGTTTGACTATGTCGATACCTTGCCATCCATTGGGGAACACTGGGTTCAAACATCTAAGCGACCCGGAAACCCAGTAATACTAAAAGACACCCTTGGCACAAACCTTACCGCCAAAACAGCGCTTGTCGGCTCTATCATTCTCTCACGCCGCATTGCCAATGAAAGTCCTGAACAGAATATTGGCATGCTTCTGCCTACCACAGCCGGAAGCCTTGTTGCAGGCATGGCCGTTGTGCTGCTGGGTAAAACGTTGGTACCGCTCAACTATACCGCGCCGATTGAGACAATGGTTTCAGCGATTGAGCAGGCTAACCTGCAAACGGTCTATACCTCTACTCGCTTCCTCGAAAACCTAAAAAAGCGCGGTATTAACCTTGACCCATTGGCCGACAAGGTCAGACTTGTGATGTTGGAAGACTTACGAGCGGGAGTCGGTACCCTCGAAAAAATTTCTACCTTGCTGCAGTGCAAGTTGATGTCATCAGACTGGCTCCAGAACAGATATTGCGGCAAGCCCGACCTGCACCACACAGCCGTCATTCTCTTCTCCAGCGGCAGCGAGGGCGCCCCGAAAGGCGTTATGCTAAGTCATCACAATCTGCTGGCAAATGTGAAACAGCTCAGCAAGATTCTGGATGCGAAGGACGATGATTTGATTATGGCCAACCTGCCCATCTTCCATTCCTTTGGTTTAACAGCCTGCATGTTCCTAGCCATGTTGGAACGCATCAAGGTCGTCTGTCATACCGATCCGACCGATGTAGTCACTATTGCGAAAGCCATCAGGGAGCATAGGGCTACTCTGCTGTTTGGTACCTCCAGCTTCTTTAGGCTGTACATCAAGAACCGCAAGGTTAAGGCAGAGGACATGCAAAGCCTACGCCTGACCGTTGCCGGTGCTGAAAAACTGCAGTCCGAAATCAGTGCCGCATTCAAGAAACGCTTTGGCAAGGTCATACATGAAGGGTACGGCTGTACAGAAACATCTCCTGTGAGCAACGTCAACACACCGTTCCCCAACCTTGAAAGCCCCCACCTCAAAGACAACAACAAGCCGGGCACCGTCGGAAAACCACTTCCAGGCACACAAATTCGAATTGCAGATCCTGATACCCTGCACGAGCTACCACTTGGCACTGCGGGTATGATTCTGATTGCAGGCCCGCAAGTCATGCAGGGTTATTTAAACAATGAGGAGCTAACCAGCAAGGTTGTCGTTCAGCAGGACGGGATGCGCTGGTATGTCTCCGGCGATAAAGGCTCACTTGATGAGGACGGCTTCCTGACAATCGAGGACCGTTACGCCCGCTTTGCCAAAATTTCTGGAGAGATGATTGGCCTTGGCACTGTTGAACAGGCGCTGCGCAATGTCCTCAATAGTGAGCTGACATCTGAATCCGAAGATCTCGATGAGCCCACTGAAGTAGCAGAACCAGGCTTAGCCGATACCGAGCATGAACCCGAGGTGCCTGCCGAAATCATGGCCATCAATATTCCCGATCCCAAGAAAGGCGAAATTATAGTCATTCTCAGCACCCAGGAACTGTTAGAGCGTGAATTAAGGCCCAGGTTACTGGAGGCAGGTCTGAACAATTTGTCCCTACCCTCGGCCTATATCACTGTGGAATCATTACCCAAACTGGGTTCCGGCAAAGCAGACTTTGCTACCGCAAAGGAAATCGCGAAACAGGCTATTTTGAACAAGGACTGAGGCTACGCTAGCCTGGTGCATTTGGCGGCTCCTTGCCGAAATTGATTCTTGTCATACCTCTGCACGTGGCTAATTGTGGGCCTATAACGCTGAAGATTTTGATATAAATAAGGTTGAACCCACTTGTTGACAATGATTCTCATTAAGCTTAGCATTCTCACCTAGATCGCCCATTCATTACTCTGTAAGGTTTATGTACGTTTGTCTCTGTAAAGCAGTCACCGATCGGCAGATAAAAGAATTTGTCACCGGCGGCTCAGGCTCCTTTGAAGCGGTCTGCAAAGAGCTGGGCGTGGCCACTCAGTGCGGCAAATGCAGCCAGCTAGCGCAAAATATTGTCGACTCGGCGATTAACGTCAAAAATCCTCCTTTCGAATCAGCCGTTTGATTATTTCGCCCTCTCCAGGCAACTACTCAATCATTCCTGTCACAATATTGAATGCAATCAATAAGCATTCGTATTCTCATTTTCTTTATATAAACCAATAGCTTAGCGCCAATCTTCTGGACAATTACCGACAGAAAAGTCACAATAACTTTCCTCTCATTCATGCACTTATCAAGGAATTTTCATGAAAGGCGACAGTAAAGTTATCGAATATCTCAACAAGGTTCTTGGCAATGAATTGGTAGCCATCAACCAGTATTTCCTGCATGCCAAGATGCTGGAGGACTGGGGGCTCAAGGAGCTGGCGGACTACACCATGCATGAATCCATCGACGAGATGAAACATGCCGACAATATTATCGAGCGGATACTTTTTCTAGAGGGTTTCCCCAACCTCCAGGACCTGGGCAAACTGCATATCGGCGAAAACACCGAGGAAATGCTACAGTGCGACCTCGATCTGGAAATGAGGGCGATACCTGATTTACGTGAAGGCATAGCACATTGTGAGTCAGTAAAGGACTTTGTCAGCCGCGATCTTTTGCAGACCATTCTTGATGATGAGGAAGAGCACGTGGACTGGATCGAAACTCAACTCGGCCTGATCGAAAAGATGGGCATCCAGAACTACCTGTCAGAAAAAATGAAGGAGGACGGGAATTAACGTTTTGTCTAATAAAAACGCCAGCAAAAGCTGGCTTTTTTATGGCTAAATTTTAAAAACGAATTACTAAAAAAATGGTTTGATCAAACGTCGGTAGGACAGGGCAAATCCGGTCCAGACCATGAACAGTGCAGCCAGGGAAGCCAGGCCAGCAATGGTCTGTCCCAACCAGCCCCATATTTCTCCGGTATGACCGAATCGAGTGTAGCCCTGTATTTTGATGGCAAGTGGTCTTTGCGCATAGCTGGTGGTACTCAGCACGGATCCGCTACTTCTGTCGAGCAATAGTGTTTCTCTTTTCTGGGCCTGGGCGCCATTACCCCAGTCAATTTCAACGCTTAATGTATCCATACCTTTATCTGGCAAGGAAACGTTTATCCTGTTCCATGCTATATCGGTTTCCTGAATGACCCGACTGACAAGCTCTTCGAGCGTTAGGTAATGTTTTTGCACCTCCCGCAAGTCAGCACTGCCAGCCTGGGCTAACCCTGCCACTGCGTTACCGGTCTGTGGCGCAGGACGCCCTGTTCCGGGCCCACCCCTTACCGCCCTTTCCGTGCCAAAGGCCGAATAGACTAGGTCAGCTGACCAGCCGTAATTGAACATGGCCCCGGTGTAGACAATAAAGACCAGCGGGGCAGCCATCCAGATACCGAAGATGTGGTGCCAGTGGTAATCACGTTCCTTGCTGTTGTTGTAGGCTGGCCTGAACAGGAGTCTTGCCTTGAAAAGGCCCCACCTATAAATACTGGGCAGCCACAGGTACAGCCCGCTCAGTATTAGAAAGAGAAAGGCTAGGTTACTTACACCAGTCACCTGCCTGGCTACGGCGCGGTTTTCTCCCTGGATATCAAACCAGCGATGAAACCCTGTGACAGTGCTCCAGAATGATCGCAGTGAGGCAGACTCTGTTTCCATTTCCATTCCGGTATAAGGATTTAGAGATACGCCCCCTCTTCTTCCGGCTCGAAACTGAACCGGTGCTCCCGGATGATTGGTGATGGTGACCTGTGTGTTATTGACGTCAGGGAATTCGATTTTCCTGATGGCCACAAGCTGGTCAAGACTTAGCCGTGCTGTTTGCTCAGCTTCTGGGAGGTAATGACTTTCTGCAACCCTCTGGTTGATCTGGCGCTCATAGGTAAGAATGACGCCGGTAATGGACATGCTAAATATCACCAGGCCAGTAACCACACCGCAGGCCAGGTGTATCCAGAAAATAGTTTTACGAATCACGGGTTAAGTCTGCCGAAAAAATGCAAATGATAACTATTATCATTTGTGTAGGCAATGCCCTAGCTGTGGTCAGGACTGTGCACTATCAGCTAGGTAATGCTTGCGCCAGGAGTAGTACCCATAGGCGGCCAGGACAATATAGATACCAAAAAGGATAACCGTCAGGTGAAGGGCCCGATCCAGGTACAGGCAAATGGAAATGCTGTCGATGACTATCCAGTACAACCAGTTCTCCATCACTTTCCAGACAATCATGAAAGTCGTGAGCACGCTGGCCCAGGTGGTAAAGGAGTCCAGGTAAGGCCAGGAGGCGCCGGTAAACATCTGCAGCAGGTATCCATTCACCAGGGCGGCAAAAATCAGTGATCCAATGATGACACCGTGCTGCCAACCGGCTAGCGTCCTGATCCTGACACCACTGTGTTCCTTGCCGCCCCGCTTCCATTCGTACCAGCCGACAACAGCCATCACCAGGTAGAACACATTCAGAAGCGATTCCATCAAAAGACTGACATCCCAGAAGATGACGCTGTAGATGGCAGAGCTGGCAAAAGCACAGTACCAGCACAGAATATTTTCACGGGCTGCCAGCAGCAGGTAGGCAACTGCCAGGATTACGGCAAGACTTTCCAGCAAAAGCATCAGTCGCTTACTTCATGCCCTGGAATAAATTTCGCGACAAACACTTCACGCCCATGGGTTTCATAGCTCCAAGCAATGAGGGACTTCAGCGAGTCCATGACCACGTCATAGTCACCATGAATCATGGTAGAGGTGAGGGTCGTGTTGACAACCAGGCCGTCCTGTTTGTTCAGCGCTGCAATGAAGTCCTTGATCAGGGTCTTGTAATCGCTGTTGAAAGGATAGAGGCTGAGTTCTACGGTAATTTTCATGGTCGTTAACTCGCGCGTGCCTTCAAAATAAAATAAGTGACCTCCTCACCCTCTCCCACGAGAACATGATGAGGCACACCTGTTGGAATATGGACAACATCTCCTTCGCTGATGCGCTGCACTTCTCCCCCGCGAATACCAGTGCCGCGAATTTCTCCGGGTGAGTCTTCCCGGGCATCTGTAATTTCACCGCCCGTCACGATTGAGGCACTGCCTGAGGTGACAAAATAAATATCCGCCCAGTCATCATGGGATTCTGAAAAGCCTGGGCCGGGTTCACGGTGGACCATGGCAGCAAAGTAGCCCTCAAAATCCATTATGCGATCAAGAATCGCGGCGTTATTACCCCCTACCTGTGTAGAGAGTTGATCTCGCTGTGCATCCAGTTCCTCAGCCGTCCAGAAATCCTGAGCCTGTAGTTGGACACTCAATGAAACCAGTATGAATAAAGTGAGACGCATAGTTATGATCCATGTCAATTTGATGTTCTAAGGATTGTAGTGAGATGTCCATGGCAGTGTAAATCGCCCCCCGGCTTTTATTCCACCGCTTTCTGCCGAAGAGAGGTTCCATGGAAAAACCGAATGCCAAGCCGCATGACAGCGTGTCATGCAAGAACTGCGAAACAGATGCCAGCTGAACTATGTACTGTTCGGCCTGTGGTCAGAAAAGAAATACCCGCGTGCTAACCCCCGGTGAGTTCCTGGCAAAATTGGCGGACGGACTATTTAATCCTTAATTTCCGCCTGGGGCGTGGCCAGTATCCTATTCACCGCCCTGACCGCCTAGGCTGGCGCGGGCTCGGAAATCTTTTTTTGCCGCTGTTTCCAAACCACGTTCAGTATGACACCTAACAGCACCAATGCCATGCCGGCATAAGTCAGCAGATTGAAGCCTTCGCCGAAGAGTATGAAACCCAGCACGATGGCATAGATGATGCCGGTGTAGTTGACGATCGAGACCGTTGATATCTCGGCCAGCTGGTAGGAGCGCGTCATGTAGTACTGCGCCAACTGGCTGGTGATGCCCACCATTAACAGGTGAAGCCATTCCCACCCCTGAGGCTGCACCCAGAACAATAAACACCATATTCCTGCTACCGGCATACAGACAAATGGAAAGTAGAAAATGATGACAAGTGGGTGTTCGGTAGTGGACAGTTTTCTTACGCAGTTATAGGCCAGGCCCATAAAAATTGAGGTCACAATACCGACACCGAGATGAAAAAGAGAAACACGAGTATCAAATCCCTGGATCACCAGGATGCCGGCAAAGCTCACGGCAAAAAACAAAAACTGAAATGGGCTGACTTTTTCCTGTACGAACCAGATTGCAATAAGCGTTGTTGAAATCGGGGCGAGATAGGTAAGCGTTGAGGCCGTTGCAAGCGGTATCTCATGGATAAGATAAAAATTGAGTGTCAGCGCAATCACGCCCGCGATTCCCCTGCATATCAACATGACCTTGTTGCTGCCAAATATGGGCACCCTTGCTCGCTTGAGACTCCACCAGCAAATAGCCAAGGAGATAACGGCACGAAAGAAAATAATTTCCAGTGCCGGTATATCAGGTACCAGTTTCACGAACACAGTCATCAAGGCAAACAGGAAAGTGGCAATCGCCATGTACCAGACGCCGCGCGTGGTATCAGTCATGAAAATTTATCCCGAACCAAAAAGAAAGGCGGATTAATTGTAATCCGCCTTTCAGTAAAATGTTTGTAGTTTGCACCCGAGCGCTGCCTTATGCTTCCTCCCCCTCGCGTTTTGCGGCTGACTCATCCAGCAGTGTTTTCAATTCACCGTTCTGGTACATGTCCGTCATGATGTCGCAGCCACCGACCAGTTCGCCGTCAACAAATAGCTGTGGGAAAGTTGGCCAGTCAGACACCTTGGGCAGTTTGGCGCGAATTTCCGGATTAGACAGGATGTCCACGTAGGCAAATTTTTGGCCACAGGCCATCAGGATCTGAACGGACTGTGCCGAAAATCCACACTGTGGGGCATTCGGGTTGCCCTTCATGTAAAGAATGATGGGATTAGAGGAAATCTGGTCCTGGATAACACTTTCAATGGGAGCTGCTTCTGTCATGTCTATTCTCGGTTTGTCAGTATGAATTCTCAAACGGTGCGGATTTTACATGTTTTAAGGTAGGTACGTAGAAAAATAATCTCGGGATGAGAGTTAGTCCACTATGCCCCAACCGCCGCCGCCTGGTGTCTTGATAATTAGTATATCGCCTTCTTTGACGGACACTTCAGTTTTTCCTGGTAGCTCTTGATTATTGAGCCAATTTTCTCCGCCCGTTCCTGGCTCGCCCCCAAGCAGTCCCCAAGGCACATGTGTTCTTCTTTCCGTCTGCAGGCTCAGCTCAACCGGCCTAAGGAACTCATATTCGCGCACCAGGCCGTCGCCACCCGGGTGCTGGCCCTTTCCGCCGCTGCCCTCGCGAATTTCGTAACGCCTAACACGCACGGGGTAATGCATTTCAAGACTCTCCACCGGGGTGTTCAGGGTGTTGGTCATATGCGAATGACTGGCGGTAAGTCCAGGATGCTCGGGCCCGCCTCCATGCCCCCCGGCAAGCGTTTCGTAGTAATCCCAGTGTTTTCCGGCTTGCCGCGAACCCATGGCAATATTATTCATACTGCCCTGGCTGGCAGCAGGAATCCTGTCCGGTAATGCCTGCTGAAGGGCGCCAAGCACCACATCGACAATACGCGTGGATGTTTCCACGTTACCAGCAGCAACGGCAGCCGGGGGCAATGCATTAACTAGGGAGCCGGCCGGAGCATTGATGCGGATAGGTTTAAACAGCCCGCCACACGCCGGAGCATATTCAGGCATTAGGCAGCGAAAGCAGTAATACACGGCCGCTGCGACCACGGGCAAAGGACAATTGATGTTGCCCGGGACCTGCGCACACGTTCCAGTAAAGTCAACGTCGATTCTTGCTTCTTTTATTGTTAGTTCAACCTTAATCCTGATATCTGTAGTACCTAGACCATCATCATCCATGACGTCCTCGAATCGGAACACGCTCTTAGGCAGCTCTGCCAGGCTTGCCAGCGCCACACGCTCACCATAGGCGTTGAGTTCATGGATGCCTTCATGGAAAACGGCCTCACCGAATTGCTGGATTAGGCAATGCAGTCGCTGCACACCCGTGGTGGCTGAACTGACCTGGGCCGCCATATCGCCATCAAGATGGTAATCCGCCTGTTGGCCATGAATGGGATAGAGCTGCTCCCAGAGCGCTTCATTGAGTTTGCCTTTTTCTAGCAGCAGCTGTGGAGAGATAACAATGCCCTCTTCATCTAGGCTTTGGGTGATTGGCATAGACCCCGGCGTCTCTGAGCCGATATTGGCATGGTGGGCGCGATTGACGGCAAAGCCTTGAAGTCGATCTTCAATGAATACAGGCGCCACTATAGTAACATCAGGCAGATGCGTTCCTCCCAGATACGGATCATTGAGCACCAGCACATCCCCTTCTGCCCAATCAAAACGGCCGACAAGATCGGTCATGGCATAGGTCATGCTGCCAAGGTGAACTGGAATGTGGGCCGCCTGGGCACACAGGTCACCTTGCCTATCAAACAGGGCACACGAGAAATCGAGGCGATCCTTGATGTTCGGTGAAAAAGCCGTGCGGCGAAGGACAACGCCCATCTCGTCGCAGATGGCTTCCATTCTCGAGACGAACAGGCTTAGCTCAATGGGGTTCATGAAGTTCAATTATAGATAACAGTGCCAGCGATGTCCTTGAAGGCACATGGATAGAGGAAGGCATTGAAATTTTAGCAGTTGCTTGTCAAGAATATCTCTTATCCAAGTGATAAGAATTTCACATGCCTGCTAGCCGCAGACCTATCCAGACTTGCCTCTTGTCTCTCGTCTCTTTAAAATTGACCGCAAGGGGCGGCATTGGCTGCCCTTTTGCGTTTCTGGGAGACTGAGAATGACTGATACAAATGCGCTCATGAACACCTACAACCGGATCCCGTTGGGCTTTGTCCGCGGTGAAGGCTCCTGGGTATTCGATCGAGACGGCAACAAGTATCTGGATGCCGTTGCCGGAATCGCCGTATGCGCTCTAGGCCATTCTCACGCCGGTTTTATTAAGGCGGTGCAGGACCAAGTGGCCCGACTCACGCATGTCTCTAACCTATTCGACATCCCAATTCAGCAAGAGCTGGCAGAGAAACTTTGTGCGGCATCAGGTATGGATAGCGTCTTTTTCTGCAACTCAGGCGCCGAAGCCAACGAAACCGCAATCAAGCTGGCGCGGATGTACGGCCACCAGCGCGACATAGAGGTGCCGGGGATAATAGTGGCCGAGGGTGCATTCCATGGGAGAACGATGGGCGCACTGACGGCAACGCACAGCAAACGCTACCAAAACGGGTTTGGCCCAATCCTAGAGGGTTTTTACCGGGTTTCCTTTAATGATGCGGACGCGGTTACCGACATGGTGAAAGCCAACCCAAACATCGTCGCTATCCTTGTGGAGCCCGTGCAGGGGGAAGGTGGTATCGTAATGCCAAAGTCTGATTACCTGAATAGAATACGGGCAATCTGTGATGAACATGACATGCTGCTGATGCTGGATGAAGTGCAAACTGGCAACGGCAGAACCGGCAAGTATTTTGCCTTTCAGCACAACAGCATCCAGCCTGACGTGGTCACTACTGCGAAAGGCCTTGGCAACGGTTTTCCCATAGGGGCCTGTATGGCCAGCGGCATTGCCTCCCAAATATTTCAGCCGGGACACCACGCCACCACGTTTGGTGGCAGCCCGTTAGCCTGCGCTGCTGCGCTGGCTGTAAACGCAGCTCTCCTCGAGGAAAATCTCTTGTCCAATGCGACCCTGCAGGGTGACCGAATTAAATTCGGCCTCAGCTCCAAACTGCAGAATGCAGACCATGTGGTGGACATTCGCGGTAGGGGCCTCATGATCGGAGTTGAGCTCAACCAGTCCTGCGGACAGCTCGTAGGACAGGCCCGGGAAAAAGGCATTCTAATTAATGTGGCCTCCGACAAAGTCGTCAGGATGGTGCCGCCCCTCAATTTAAAAGAGGAAGAAAGCGACCTAATAGTAGAAACTGTCGGTTCACTTATTCAGGAGTTTGGCTCATGAGTCCTCGGCATTTTCTGACACTAAATGATCTGTCGTCGTCGGAGTTCAGGAACATTATACAGCGCGCCTGTGAACTGAAGGAAATGCAGGCCGACGGGATTGTGTATGAACCGTTGAAGAACCGGATCCTGGCTATGGTGTTTGAAAAGGCCTCAACCAGAACCCGCGTCTCCTTTGAGGCGGGCATGGCACAGCTTGGCGGTCATGCCCTGTTTCTTTCTCCCCAAGATACGCAGCTGGGTCGAGGTGAACCGATCGAAGATACTGCCAGGGTCCTGGCCCGCATGGTCGATGCCATTATGGTTCGGACTTTTGCACATGAAAAGATTGAACGCATGGCGGATGCCTCAACTGTGCCCGTCATCAACGCCCTGACGGATGATTATCATCCCTGCCAGCTGCTAGCCGACATGCAGACTTATTTTGAGCATCGCGGTGACATCCAGGGTCAGAGTGTGTGCTGGGTCGGCGACGGCAACAACATGTGCAACTCCTTTATTAATGCCGCTGCCCTGCTCGACTTCGAGCTTATTGTGGCTTGCCCAGAAGGCTACGAGCCCATGGCAGAGCTGGTGAAAACGAACAAGGATCGGGTCAAAATAGTTCGCAGACCCGAAGAGGGTGTCGTTGGAGCCGCCCTAGTGGCAACAGATGTCTGGGCCTCAATGGGCCAGGAAGATGAGAGAGTACGCCGTGAAAAAGATTTTACCGGCTTTGAGGTTACACTCGAACTCATGGCGCTCGCCAAGGATAACGCACTGTTCCTTCACTGCCTGCCTGCGCATCGCGGTGAAGAGGTCAGCGCTAATGTTATTGATGCGCCGGACAGCGTTGTCTGGGATGAAGCCGAGAACCGGCTGCACGCGCAGAAAGCCCTAATGGAATTCCTGATGTGCTAATCAACCCGGCGTTTATGCTACCTTAGCTTCATGACTGCACTGCTAGAGCTCAACAATATCAATTGCCGATACGATGGCCAGGTCATTATTGAGGACCTGAGCTTTTCTGTTCTGCCCAAGCAGATTGTCAGCCTACTTGGCCCCAGCGGTTGCGGAAAAACCACCGCATTACGGGCTATCGCCGGCCTTGAGGATATTCATGCCGGCCAGATCAGGCTCGACGGTACCTGCCTGAGCGCACCCGGCACAATGCTGGCCCCGGAAAAACGCCAGGTCGGCATGGTCTTCCAGGACTATGCCCTATTTCCGCACCTGACCGTCAGTAAAAATATCGCGTTTGGCCTACATGGCAGGGACAAATCCGAGATAGAGTCAACCGTCAACCAGCTGCTGGCCCTGGTCAGGCTGGAAGAGCATGCCGGCAAGTTTCCCCACCAGCTATCGGGCGGGCAGCAGCAGCGAGTGGCACTGGCCCGCTCCCTGGCGCCAGATCCAAAGATTCTCCTGCTGGATGAGCCCTTCTCCAACCTGGATACCGAAATGCGCCGCAGCCTGAGCCAGGAGGTGAGGGAAATCCTGCTAGAACGCAAGATCAGCGCCATCCTTGTGACCCACGACCAGGAAGAGGCCTTTGCCGTTGGGGATGTCACAGGGATCATGCTGGATGGCCATTTGCAGCAGTGGGGCCCGGAACAGGAATTACTAGAAAAACCAGCTAACGATTTCGTTTCCCGCTTTCTAGGGGGCTAAATAAACATTCCATAACACAATATATTGTGTTTTTTCCATTTTGCACTGCTGCCTGAACCTGGTTTGCGGTCCTGAAAAGCAAATTCAGCACTTCTCGCACGAACTATCCCCAAAACAGGGCATTGTGTCAGTTGTTTGTGCACCGTCACATCAACGCGCTGATTTTCAAAGATTTTTTCCACACCTTTTCCAGAGCTTCTGTCGTTTTATCCACAGAAATTACACATATTATTGGCTTGTCATAGGGGAATTTTCCCTGATATAGTGCCTGCATATTTTTTTTACACAATATGTTGTGCTTTTCTTTGTCTTTGGTTAGACTAATTTGGTCGTAAAAAAAGAGCCAAAAAACCCAACAAGACCCGTCAGTTAGGCGACCCTTTTAAAAACAGGGTTAAAGGTTCAAAAGAAAGAGGCTCAGGGAATTACGCAAAATAACAGGGAGTGGCACAGAAGCAGATTTTGGCCCGTTTTTACCTAAAAAACCCTGTAAAAACGTACTTCCGGCAGCCAAAAGCGGAAAACAGGGATTTCGCCCAACCACTACATCTTGTGTTTGGGAAGTCCAGGCCAATCCGGCCTACCAGTAAGGCTAACCAAGCCGATACTACTAAACAAAAGCTGAAATAAGCTGAAAAGACTGCTGGCCGGCCCTTCTTCCGGTTTTAACCGGTGAAACAAAGGACATGGAAAACAGATGGCCACAGGATAAATGCCCCTTTGGAGGCGCTAGAAAGACGGCAAAGACAAGTAATGCACAAGAAGCTAAAGCCAAAGAAAGATGAAACAAATAATTCACCCAGGTTGCAAGACAGCGTAGCCGGACAACACCCAGAAAAATCAGAACAGGGATCCAGATAACAAGCACCGGAGTCATCAATGCACACAGAAGTTGAATCAACTACATCCCCGTCCCCGGCAGCAGTACCTGCCAAAGACACCAATGATGCGGCCATCAGTACCATGGCGCCCGGAACACTGCGCGTGATCAAGCGCAACGGCGCTGTTGTCGGCTACGACCCGTCCAAGATCACGGTAGCCATTACCAAGGCCTATATCGCCGAGGAAGGTGGCACCGCCGCTGCTTCCAGCCGTATCCACGAAACCGTTGATAAAATGACCAGGGAAATTTCAGATACGTTCAACCGCCGCATGCCCTCAGGCGGAAGCATACACATCGAGGAAATCCAGGACCAGGTTGAGCTCATGCTTATGCGCTCCGGCGAACACAAGGTCGCCAGGAGCTACGTGATTTACCGTGCGGAAAGAGCCCGTGAACGCGAGCAGTCGCAGCCAGCACAGGCGGAAACGGTGGAATCCGGCATCATGGTGACCATGGATGACGGCGAAACCAGGCCACTGGATACCGATCGCCTGCGCACAATCATCAGCGAAGCCTGTGAGGGGCTCGACGACGTAAATGGGGATGCCATTTACGAGGAAACCCTGAAGAACCTATACACCGGCGTCAAAATAAGCGATGTGCGTGTCTCCCTGGTGATGACAGCCCGCACACTGGTAGAACAGGAACCAAACTACAGCTACGTTGCCGCGCGCCTGCTGCTGGACAGCCTGCGCAGCGAGGCTCTAACTTTCCTGGGCCTGGCCGACAGCGCCACGCAGTCCGAAATGCATTACAAATATAGCGCCGCACTGCGTCTGTATGTAGAAAAAGGCGTGGAACTGGAACTGCTGTCTCCTCACCTGCTGGAGTATGACCTGGACCGTCTCGGCGAGGCCATCAAGGCCGACCGCGATGACCAGTTCACCTATCTCGGTTTGCAAACGCTTTATGACCGCTACTTCATTCACAGCGAAGGCATTCGCTTCGAACTGCCCCAGATCTTCTTCATGCGTGTGGCCATGGGCCTTGCCTCAAACGAGGAAAACCGTGAGGAACGCGCTATCGAGTTCTACAACCTTCTGTCCAGCTTTGATTACATGGTGTCCACACCGCAGCTGTTCAACTCCGGCACACTGCGTCCGCAGTTGTCCTCCTGCTTCCTCACCACGGTGCCTGATGACCTAAGCGGCATCTACAATGCGATCCATGACAACGCCATGCTCTCCAAGTGGGCCGGTGGACTCGGCAACGATTGGACACCGGTGCGTGCGTTGGGTGCATACATCAAGGGCACCAACGGCAAGTCACAGGGGGTTGTTCCTTTCCTGAAAGTCGTCAATGACACGGCTGTAGCAGTTAACCAAGGCGGCAAGCGCAAAGGCGCTGTCTGCTCCTACCTGGAAACCTGGCACCTGGATATTGAAGAATTCCTCGAGCTTCGTAAGAACACTGGTGACGACCGCCGTCGCGCCCATGACATGAATACCGCGAACTGGATTCCGGATCTGTTCATGAAACGTGTTTTCGAAGACAAGGAATGGACGCTTTTTTCGCCAAACGAGGTCCCTGACCTGCATGAACTTCATGGCAAGGCCTTCGAAGAACGCTATGAGCACTACGAAAAAATGGCCAAGGAGGGCGCGCTCTACGTGCACAAAACGGTGCAGGCCAAGGACCTCTGGCGAAAAATGCTATCCATGCTGTTCGAAACAGGCCATCCGTGGATTACTTTCAAAGATTCCTGCAACGTGCGTTCACCCCAGCAGCATATCGGCACGGTGCACTCCTCCAATCTGTGTACAGAAATCACACTGAACACCAACAAGGACGAGATTGCTGTCTGTAACCTAGGCTCGGTCAACATGGTTAACCATGTTACTGAGAGCGGCCTCGATCGGGATAAACTGCGCAGCACCGTGCACACCGCCGTGCGTATGCTCGATAACGTCATCGACATCAACTACTACTCAGTAGACCAAGCGCGTAACTCCAACTTCAAGCATCGCCCGGTTGGTCTCGGCATGATGGGCTTCCAGGATTCTCTCTACATCCAGAAGATTCCTTACAGTTCACAAACAGCGGTTGATTTTGCCGACAACTCCATGGAGGCGATCAGCTACTTCGCCGTTGAAGCCTCAACCCTTCTGGCCGAGGAACGTGGTGTCTACGAAAGTTACGAGGGTTCTCTCTGGAGTCAGGGCATTCTACCAATCGACTCACTGAAGAAGCTGCAGGTGGAGCGCGGCGAGGAATATACCCAGGTTGATTTCAGCACCACATTGGACTGGGACAGCATGCGTGACCGCGTGAAGCAGAAAGGCATGCGCAACTCCAACGTGATGGCGATTGCGCCTACCGCAACGATTGCCAACATCACCGGTGTCTCGCAGTCCATCGAGCCCACGTACCAGAACCTCTACGTGAAATCCAACCTGTCAGGTGAATTCACTGTGGTGAACCCTTACCTGATCCGCGACCTGAAAGAAGAAGGTCTATGGGACAGCGTCATGATCAATGACCTGAAATACTACGATGGCAGCGTGCAGAAAATTGACCGTATTCCTGAAAAGCTCAAGACACTGTACGCCACCGCTTTTGAAATTAGCCCGCAGTGGTTGGTGGAAGCGGCAAGCCGCCGTCAGAAATGGATTGACCAGGCCCAGTCGCTGAATCTCTACATCTCCGAGGCCAACGGCAAGAAGCTGGATGTCACCTACAAGATGGCCTGGCTGCGCGGTCTCAAAACCACTTATTATCTCCGTGCCATGGCCGCCACCAGCACGGAAAAATCCACTGTTAACTCCGGCAACTTGAATGCTGTGTCCTCCAATATCGAGGAAGCAATTTCTGCACAACAGGAAGCCGGGCCGGCGGAAGTACCCAAAGCCTGCTCACTGGATGATCCTGATTGCGAGGCCTGCCAGTAAAGGCACGAGCTACAGAAACCCAGAAACGAGTAACCAACGACAGATAAAGAGAAACGACCCGGGAGAAAACCAATGTTGTCATGGGACGAACTAAACCTAGATGAAAGCACCCCCCCAGTTGTGCCGGTCACACCCGTGCAGAACGATGAACCCCCTGTCCTCGAAGCGGTGAGCACACCCGCACAAGAGCAGGCAGCTGCGACCGCCGACGAGGTCGCTTTCACAGCCACTGAACCGGTAGCGAAAGAAACAGCGGCTGCACAAACAGCATCCGAAGCCGATGGTTCCCTGGCACAGGCGACCCCCCATGAAGCGGATCACCCCGATGTCGGTGAAATTCCCTCCGCCGCGTCACTGGAAACCGACAGCGAGCTGAGCGCTGTTGAACAAGCACAGAAAGCGGTTGCCGAGATGGATTATACCGATGGTGAGGAAGAGATGGCTGGTGCCGCTGAGCGTGTCACCGTCGATCAGAAGCAGATGATCAACTGCCGCGCTGACCTTAACCAGCTGGTGCCGTTCAAGTACGAATGGGCCTGGCAGAAATACCAAGACGGTTGTGCTAACCACTGGATGCCACAGGAAGTAAACATGAATGCGGACATCGCACTGTGGAAAAGACCAGACGGGCTGACAGAAGACGAGCGCATTATCGTCAAGCGCAACCTGGGCTTTTTCTCGACGGCAGACTCACTGGTGGCAAACAACCTGGTGCTGGCCATCTACCGCCTAATAACCAACCCAGAATGCCGTCAGTACATCCTGCGCCAGGCCTTTGAGGAAGCCATCCACACGCATGCTTACCAGTACTGCATCGAGTCACTGGGCATGGATGAAGGAGAGATTTTCAACATGTATCACGAGATCCCGTCAGTAGCCAAGAAAGCCTCCTGGGGTCTGAAGCATACCAAGGAAATTTCTGATCCTACTTTCCAAACCGGGACTCCCGAAAAGGACAAGCAGCTACTGCAAAATCTGATCGCGTTCTACTGCTGCCTGGAAGGCATCTTCTTCTACTGCGGTTTCACTCAGATCCTGTCAATGGGCCGCCGCAACAAGATGACCGGCACCTCTGAGCAGTTCCAGTACATCCTGCGTGATGAGTCCATGCACCTTAACTTTGGCATCGACATGATCAACCAGATCAAACTGGAAAATTCGCTACTCTGGGATGACCAAATGCAGCAAATCGCCACACAGATGATCTTGGAGGCCACCCAGCTTGAGATTGAATATGCACGTGACACCATGCCGCGCGGTGTGCTTGGCATGAATGCTTCCATGATGGAGGAGTACCTCAAGTTCATCGCCAACCGCCGACTGGCGCAGATTGGCCTGCCAGAGCAGTTCCCAGGCGCGCAGAATCCGTTCCCATGGATGAGCGAAATCATGGACTTGAGAAAAGAGAAGAACTTCTTTGAAACTAGGGTAATCGAGTATCAAACAGGAGGTGCACTGAACTGGGATTAACCTAGAAAAATTAAGGAAGCATAAAACAACAGGAATGCTGTTACTTCTATAACGCCAATACAAGGAATACTTCCTATGGCCGACAAGAAAGATGTAGAACAGAACGCGGAACAGACACTAATCACGCTCGACCAGCTTAGCCAGACGCTGGAAGTCATGACCTGTGTAGTGGATCGCCTTAAACAACACCTGACCCGCCAGATGTCCCTGAATGCTGAAATGTTCGAAGACGAAGCCAAGGTTGAAAAAGCCGAGGCAGAGGAAAGGGCCAATGCCAGCAAGCAGCTTCAGCAGGAAAGCTTCGTGGTTGAAATCAGCCAGAAAGAACTGGAGGAAGGCAGCGACCCCAACAAGATTATCCATTAGCCTGTAAGTTTTATTCCGCCAGCCACAATGGCCTGCCGGCCTAACTGAAACCTTCACTTATACCAAAACCGGTAACGTTTGATACAAAGCGTCTCCGGTTTTTTTTTGTTAGACTCCCTGCTATGTCCGGCATTAAAAAAATCAAGAATGAGAAAGAGTTGCTGCATGAAGCCATACGCATCGGGTCGGCTTATTTCGAAAAACGCGGTGCCGGCAAGTTTGATCAGGAAGACCATGCCGACATCAAGGTACGAGCCATTTATGCCCTTCTGGTCAAGGATAATCTTATTCAGCCACTCGCCAAAAACCAAGAAGATGTCATGCACATGAAGCACAAGCTCGCACTCTGGATGCAGCGCACACTTGCTGAAGACCATCCCCTCAAATCAGGCTGAAATCCGTTGATACGTAAGACTCTTTTTCCTCTATTACTAACTTTAGCGCCCCTCGCTTTTGCGGCCGAACCAAATGACGGGCTGTTCGTTCCGCTACCAGTGCACATGGAGGCGGCAACCGCGTCAATTACAGTGAATGCCTATACTCTGTCTCCGGACATCGCCGTCACGCTTGCAGATCCAACCCCCACTGTCGCCTTTAATTTCAGCCGCGAAGACTTTGATAATCCACTTGTTGAGATTCGGACCTCACTGGGATCAATGATTCTGGAACTGTTTCCGGATGAAGCACCACTTGCCGTGGAGAATTTTCTTGCCCTAGCTAAAGGGTCGCGCCCCTGGATTGATCCGGAGACCGGTATGGAAATAATACAGCCCCTTTACGACGGCACTATTTTTCACCGTGTTATAGAGGGTTTTATGATTCAGGGTGGCAGCCCGAATGGCCACGGTGATGGCACCCCCGGCTACCAGTTCCGCGATGAAATAAACGCCCGCAGTCTCGGGCTGGACAAGATGAAGGTCATTGATGAACAGGGATACCCACACCCTATTCTGGCTGTAAGTGACAGGCAAGATTTCCAGCAGAAAGTGCTATCCCCTTTGTATGCTGAAATGGGCATCTCTAGCCAGGAAGAACTTGATTCCCGGATCGATGAAATTGACCGTAGGCTGCGCGCGATGACCGTAAAGGAAAATTTCGAGGACCTCGGCTACCAGTACACTGAGAGGGTCATCTCACGCATGCCCGTGCGAGCGGTTATCGCTATGGCCAACAGCGGTCCTAATAGCAACGGTTCCCAGTTTTTTATCAACCTCGTGGATACCGACTGGCTCACGGGCAAACATACCGTCTTTGGTAAAGTCAGGGTTGGTCTCGATGTCCTCGATGCTATAGGCAGTGTTGCCGTCGATGAACAGTATCGCCCACTTGAGCCGGTTGAAATTATTTCAATCCGACAGATTTATCTTTAATTCCAGCAGTAGAAGAATCAGACCTGATGACAGGACAGAAAAGCAGCAACGTTGTTTGGCACGAAAGTCGTGTCGACAGAACAACACGAGAAGACATATTTGGCCAGAAAGGTGTCACATTGTGGTTCACGGGTTTAAGTGGTTCCGGGAAAAGCACCCTGGCCTTTACCCTTGAACATCTGCTGATCCAGCGCGGCTACAAATGCTACGTGCTTGACGGAGACAATATTCGCCATGGACTGAACAATAACCTGGGCTTCTCGGATGACGACAGAGAAGAAAACATTCGCCGTGTCGGAGAAGTATCCAAACTTTTTGCCGATTCCGGCATGATCGTACTATCCAGCTTTATCTCTCCTTTCACCCGCGACAGGCGAATGGTGAGAGAAATTCATCAAAGCGACGAACTGCCCTTTATCGAGGTCTTTATTGATACTCCGCTCGATGTTTGCGAAGAAAGAGACCCTAAAAAGCTCTACGAAAAAGCGCGGCGTGGTGAGATCAAGAATTTCACGGGCATCGATTCCCCCTACGAAGTTCCCGAACACCCTGAACTGGTCATTACACCCAGTACCTCGCCTGACAATAGCGCGACCTATATTTTTGACTACCTGCGTGATCAGCACATGATCACCTAATTTCACTAGCATCATGGCAAGCAAGTATTTTCCTGACACAGGTTTTCCTCCCGCTCGCAATGATCCCTGCTATTGCGGCAGCGGTGAGCGTTATAAACGCTGCTGCGGTGTTATGGGCCCCAGGCGCCCCATCCCTTTCGGAATCGGGGTGAAAGAACAATTTCTCTCCCCAGAGGAATGCCAGTCACTCGTTACCCTGATTGACTCAAAAGAAGCAATGCCTTTCCGTGCGCGTGACCCTCAGAACAATATAATCCTTGATCCTTCACGCGTTTGTTCCTGGGCAAAAATGGAAGAGTCGCAGCGGGTGCTCGACGAAGTGGTTGCTTGCGCTTTCGAGGAAGTCATTATTCCCGAAACCGGCGTTGAAGTCGTCTGGTATGAAGAGCCGCAAATTCTAATGTACAAGCCCGGCGGGTTTTATCAATACCACATTGACGCCGGACATCGCGTTCCTGAACAGCAAGCCTGGTGCAAGGCAGTCGACCGAGATATAAGTATGCTTATTTACCTGCGTGAGGATTTTACCGGCGGCGGTTTGCACTTCAAACGGCTAGACTACACCTTGCAGCCAAAAGCTGGCATGCTCGTGTGGTTTCCCTCCGATTCCCGCTTTGAACACATGGCCAAGCCCCTGGAAAGTGGCATGCGATACTCCATAGTTAGTTGGGCTGCGGCCAAAGATGTTGAAAGGGTTCAGGACAAACGCGCAAAGCGCTCAATTGACTGGCTGACACGGAAAAAACAAGCCTAGAGAAGTCTAGACTCTCTTACCGCCCCTGGCCTGCACTTTATCCTCGGTGTTGTTATCAAAATCAGAGGCGGCATGACGCTCCTTCAGGCATTCCTTGGGCTCACCAAAACCGCGATTTACCATTCTGCCCCGCTTCACCGCATCCCTGCTACCCACTAGGTCGGTCCAGCGGCGCACGTGCGTGTAGTTCTCTACAGAAAGAAATGTCGACGCGTTATAGGCATTGTTCATCATGCTGCCAAACCAGGGCCAGTTCGCCATATCGGCAATCGTATACTCGTCACCTGCCAGGAACTCATTGTCTGCCAGGTGTTTATCCAGTACGTCTAGCAAGCGCTTAGTTTCCATGGCGTAGCGGTCAATCGGGTATTCCATCTTGAAAGGTGCGTAGGCATAGAAATGTCCAAAGCCTCCGCCTAGGAAAGGGGCTGTTCCCATCTGCCACATCAGCCAGTTGAGTGTTGCCGTGCGCTGGTAATGCTCGGTTGGCAGAAATGCACCGAATTTTTCACCGAGATAAATCAACATGGACCCGCTTTCAAACAGCTTTGTTGGCGGTGAAGTGGAGTGGTCAACCATGGCAGGAATCTTGGAATTCGGATTGATATCAACAAAACCGGAGCAAAACTGATCGCCCTTGATGATGTCGATATACCAGGCATCGTACTCTGCACCATCATGGCCTGCGGCAAGCAGTTCCTCGAGCATAATCGTCACTTTCTGTCCGTTGGGGGTGCCCAGTGAGTAAAGCTGAAAAGGATGTTCGCCCTTTGGAAGTTCCTGATCGTGCGTAGGCCCAGAGACAGGCCGATTGATACTGGTCCATTCCCCGCCATCTTGCCCGGCCCATTGCCATACTTCCGGCGGTTCATAACCCGGCGGTTGGTTAGCGGGTTTCTCGTCCTTGGTATCTGCCATAGGGATTTTGCCTCCGTGTCAGGACAGACAAATTGCAGGAAATTATTGGAATAAAACGGGATATGCTCAGAACGTTAAACTTCAGGAAACAAAGATAAACCATGGGGCCGGTTCTGTACAATGGCAATGCTAACAGGGGGTTCGTGATCATTTATTGAAAAGCATCCCGAAACCAAATTGACTTGCTCTTTCGCGGGCGTTATAAGGTTTTAGGGGTGGCTACAAAACCCCGTTAGCTAGGAATAATAAGAAACTGCTTATTCAGTTTTTGAGGGGAACTGGTAACTCTTGTCCACGACAAAAACCAACTTATTGATTGCCCTGCTTTTATGGTCGGCAGGACCTTTCTGTGCCTACGCGCAGTCTTCCGTGGCGGATGCCGCCATGAACCAGGATCTTTATACCCTGGAAGAACTGCTTGCCGGAGGAGCGGATCCGGATACACGCGGTACATTTGATACCTCTGCCCTGCACTGGTCGGTTCGTTACGATGAGTTTGAAGCCGTCGCCGTCCTGCTGGAGACTGGTGCTGATCCCAATATTACTTCCCGCTATGGCGTTACCCCGCTGGGTCTTGCAGTAGCAAACGGCAACGCTGAAATCGTCGAACTGCTGCTGGACAAAGGGGCCAATCCCAATACCCATGTAAAAAGTGGAGAAACACTGCTGATGACCGCCAGCGCTGTAGGCGTTATCAACACGGTGATCTCGCTGGTAGAAGCCGGTGCAGACATTCATGCCAGGGATGAGCATTTTGGGCAAACGGCACTGATGTTTGCTGCCCGGGCGGGACATTTGCCCGTTGTCACTTACCTAGTAAACCAAGGCGCAGAGGTTGATGCCCACACGAACATTGGTGAAACACCGAGGTGGGTCAGACCAAACTCGCAGCGTGGATTCGGTTTCGGCATTGGTATCATCAGGGGCGGTACACCTGCTGACCGGGGCCGGCGTGAGCCAATACCCGGTGGCATGACAGCACTTTTGTATGCCGCGCGTCATGATCATCACGATATTGCGCAGTACCTGCTGGACCAGGGTGCGGATATACAGCTTGAAGATGCCAACAGCATCTCTCCCCTGCTAATGGCCGTTGAGAACAACAGCATGGCCACGGCTAATTTACTGATAGATCGCGGCGCCAATATCAATACACAGGACTGGTATGGCCGCTCCCCTTTGTGGGAAGCCATCAACGTGCGCAACCTTTACATCCACAACGACAAGTTTGACAACTACATTCGCAACCGGGATGAAATCCTCGCACTAATTACCCGCCTCGTTGAAAACCGTGCTGAACTGAATCTCAGAACCGAGGAGTCACCTCCAATCAGGCATGATCTGCTGTCAATCACGGGCACGCTTGAATGGGTCGACTTTACCGGACAAACCCCGTTTATTCGTGCCGCCCGGGCCGGCGACCTGGCCGTGATGAAGCTGCTGCTTGAATATGACGCGGACCCCCATCTACAAACCCATGCCGGCACCAACGCCCTAATGGCCGCCGCCGGCATCAACTGGGTTGTATCGCAGACATGGACCGAGGGGGCTGAGCAACTACTCGAGGCTGTACAGATCTGTATAGATCTTGGCATGGATGTGAATCACACTAACTCCATGGGCCTGGCAGCCATCCATGGCGCAGCGAACAGGGGCTCCAATGACATCATTGAATTACTGGTAGCCAATGGTGCCCGACTGGACATTCTTGATGCGGAAAACCGCTCACCGCTTGACTGGGCGAAAGGCGTCTTTCTTGCTACCCACCCGGCAGAAACGAAACCGGAGTCAGTTAGCCTAATTACCGCCTTCCTCAATGCACAGGGCATGCAGGTGCGCTGATGTTTATACACCTCTGCCCACTTAAACGTTCCCTTTCCATGGCGCCTCTGCTACTGCTCTTCTCTGTGCAGCTCTTTGGCCAGAGCGTTCCTCAGTTAATTGAGCAGTACTGCATCAAATGTCATAACTTTGAAGACTGGGCAGGCAGCCTCGACCTGGAAGGGCTGGACTTTAACCATGTTGAACAGGATCCCAAGACCTGGGAGCTGCTGGTCAGGAAAGTGCGGATCGGGATGATGCCGCCAGTAGGTGAGGATCGGCCGGCAAGAGAGGTACTGGAAGGTCTTGCTCACGCCATAGCGGATCAGCTGGACAGCAAAATTACGGTAATACCGGCAGCACCCAGCCTGCACCGCTTAAACCGTGCAGAGTACAAAAATGCCATTCGCGATCTTCTTTCACTGGATATTGATACGAACACCCTGCTACCCCGCGATAATTCAAGTGACGGCTTTGATAATATTGCCGAATCACTTGGATTCTCCCCTGCCCTCGTGCAGGCCTATACCTCCGCTGCCATGAAAATCAGCCGCTGGGCTGTAGGTGACATGACGACGACAGAATCTTCCAGCATCTACTTACCCCCGCCGGACCTGATGCAGGATCGCCACATTGACGGTATGCCGCTGGGGACACGAGGCGGCATGAAGGTGACGCACAATTTCCCCCTGGATGCAGAATACGACATTAATATCGGAGGACGTCTTTTCAGTTTCAATCGCGGCCTGGGGCGCCAGATCGGTGCTGAACTTGACGTCACTATTGACGGAGTATCCGTCCCGGTTAAAGGCGGTCGCATCAGCAGGTTCCCGTTGACAGCCGGCCCCCATACCATCACGGCGGGCATTGTCGACCTGCGCAAGGCCACCGGCGTAAACGATATCTATAAACAGTACAGTGTTGAAGGCAATATCAACCGGATTGAAATCATCGGTCCCTTTGATGCAACCGGACCGGGAAACACGCCAAGTCGCGGCAAGATCTTCAGCTGTTATCCCGCTACCGATGACGAACAGACCGGTTGTGCTGAAACCATTGTTGCCGATTTGGCTGGCAAGGCTTTCAGGGGGCCTGTCAGTGCAAATGATATTGCGTCCATCATGACCTTCTACTACGCGGGCCATGAAGAGGCCGGATTCGAATCAGGAATACAGCAGGCCATCTCACGCATTCTGATAGACCCAAGATTCCTGGTCCGGTTTGAGGAAGAACCTGTACATCTTTCTCCTGGTGATGTTTATGCCATCAGTGATCTTGAACTGGCCTCCCGGCTTTCCTTTTTTCTCTGGAGCAGCATCCCTGATCAGGAACTGCTCCAACTCGCGATAGAGAAAAAGCTAAACGAACCCGGTGTGTTGCTGACCCAGGTTGACCGTATGCTGCGAGATGAAAAATCCGCGGCGCTGGTGGAGAATTTCGCCGGACAGTGGCTCTACCTGAGAGACATGGAAACCGTGACCCCGGAGGAAGGCGAATTTGACGACAATCTCAGGGCGGCCTTTATCCGGGAAACCCAACTGGCAGTGGCAAACCTTATCCAGGAGGACCTGCCCGTCACCGATTTGCTCAATGCCAGTTACACCTTTCTTAATGACAAGCTGGCAGAACACTATGGCATCGACGGCGTCAGGGGTTCACACTTCAGAAAGGTAGCCCTCGACGCTGAGAGCCCGCGCCGGGGACTGCTTGGTCATGGCAGTATTCTGACGGTTACCTCAACCGCCAGCCGGACATCACCGGTTGTCAGGGGCAGCTGGATACTGGAAAACCTGCTGAGTGCTCCAGTCCCCGCTCCGCCGCCCGGGGTCGAAACGAACCTTGACGGTGATGGCTCCAATGTCATCACCACCTCGGTGCGTCAGCGACTCGAAGCGCACCGGGAAGACCCGGTTTGCAGTTCATGCCACAGCATTATTGATCCGGTAGGCTTTGCGCTTGAGAATTTTGACCTGGTGGGCGCCTGGCGGGAATATGACGGCGATGCCAGGGTTAATCCAACCGGCACCTTGCTCGACGGCTCCACTGTCAATGGTCCTGCCGACCTGCGAAAGGCATTGATGGGCTACAGCGAGCTCTTCGTCGAAACCATGACGGAAAAATTATTTACCTATGCCCTTGGCAGGGAACTGGGTTATTTTGATATGCCGACTATTCGTTCTATTATTCACGAAGCTGAAGAAAATGATTACCGCTTTTCAGACCTGGTGCGAGGTATCGTGACCAGTGAGCAGTTCACCAAGCGGGTTAAAGGCGGCACCGATTCAATGGCGGTCTCAGCACCTGAAGACAACAGCCAAGTGCAGAATTTGCCGGAGGCCTGAGATGGCTAGATTCCTGACAAAGAAACACCTGTCGCGACGATCCCTGCTGCGTGGAACCGGCACTGCGCTTGCCCTGCCATTCCTTGAGTCCATGCTGCCCGCAGGCACGGCACTGGCGCAGGCACAATTGCCAAAAACCCGTTTCGGGGCAATCTATTTTCCCCATGGCGCCACCATGTCGCGCTGGATGCCGGTAAATGAAGGCAGGGATTTTACTTTTTCAGAAATCCTGAAACCCCTGGAGCCCTTCCGCAAAACGGTCAATATTGTCAGCGACCTCAGCCTGCCCCTGGCATACGGTCCGGGAGGCGCGACAGCTAATCATAATCGCTCCGCGGCCTCCTTTATCAGCGGGGCCAAGGCTGAAACCGGCGCAATTCCAAAACTGGGTGTGAGTCTCGACCAGATCATTGCCAGGGAGATGAACCAGGATACTCCCCTGCCGTCACTGGAATTGACCATTGAAGAGGCCACACTGAGCTGCGGTGAAGGTCTCAGCTGCGCTTACCGCAACACTATATCATGGCAGTCTGATATCTCACCCCTGCCCATGCAGAACAACCCCCAAGTCATTTTTGAGCAACTGTTTGGCGATGGGGCTACCCCTGAGCAAAGAGAGGCGAGAAGAACCCAGTCATTGAGTCTGCTCGATGCCGTCACCGAACAGCTTGCGGCGCTGGATAACTCCCTGCCGGCATCCGACCGGGTGAGACTTGAACAATACCTGACCGATATTCGTGAAATCGAAAGGCGCATCGTTCAGGCAGGCACCAGGGTAACCGAAGATATTGACCTTCCGGATAAGCCCAATGGAATTCCGGCCGAGATAGAGGATCACATCAAGTTAATGTATGACCTTCAGGTCCTGGCCTGGCAAACTGAAATTTCACGTGTCTCCACGTTCCTCATGGCCAAGGAACTCAGTGGCGCTGTCTATCCTGCCAGCGGAATCAGGGATTCCTTCCATACCCTGTCACATCACTCCAATAACGAAGACATGAAAGCCCGGTTTGCGGTACTCAATCATTACCATGTGAGCCTCTTCGCCTACTTCCTTGAAAAACTTGATGCCATTCCCGATGGTGAAGGCACGCTCCTGGAGAACGCCATGATCCTGTACGGCAGCGGTATGAGCGATGGCAATTCCCATAACCATGATCCCTTGCCCATCGTGCTTGCCGGAGGGGCGTCAGGAAAACTCAAGGGAAATCGCCACATTCGCAACCCGGAAAGAACCAACATGTCCAACCTGTTGCTCTCCATGCTGCACGTTCTTGGTATCGAACGGGATCAATTTGGCGATAGCAACGGCACTGTTGACTTAACAGCCTAGCCCTTACTCAAGGCAATTATTTCCCAGGTATCCCCCACCACCGCAGTACGTGATGTCCTGTATCTGAATGAGGATGCCGTCGGGGTCGGTAAAATACACTTCAGGGGTGCCTCCCTCGGCACCGCCTCTTTCAGGCATGCGCAGGCTGATGTAGTGCATCATGGGACCAGTCTGGCGCTCCCCACGTGCTGAGATGCCCTGCTCCTCAAGCCTTGCCAAAACGCCATCCACAGTAAATCCAGTCATATTGAAGCTGGCATGGTGAATGTTGGCTGGCGCATTTTCCCCGCCGGGAAAGGGTCCGGCATACATTACAAACTGTTTGCCGTCGCCTATGCCGGTTACGGGGGAATTGGGCCCCTGGTAGGCCTGTATATCCAGGCCAAAAAAATCCTGGTAAAACAGGTTGGCGCCGGCGCCATCGTTAACGAACGAGGTGAAGTGGTTGATCTCATCCAGGCTCAGCAGCCCAGGTGGCACGGCTTCAGTCCCCGCACACTGGTTTCCCAGCGGCCCCCTTCCTGCGCACCATGTTGTATCAGTGAGCTGAACTATCAGTCCCCTGGCATCGGAGAAATATAGCACTGGTGTGTTACCGCGCATCCGCACCCAGGTAGTCAAGGGGATATTTATCCCCTGCTCTGCAATATCCGGAACATCTATTTCCCGGAATCCGCCCGAAATCAATGCAGCCTGTGTCGACTCGAGATCATAGTTACTTACTGAATAACCAAGCTGGCTGATACCGGGTGACTCACCCTCCGCTACTGCCCGAATTGCCATGTATTGTTGTTCGTTTCCGATTTGTAAAACGGTGCGGCCATCGCTGCCTGTCTGGACAGGCAACCCAAAGAGAGACTGGTAGAAATTTTTGCTGCGCTCAGGATCCGTAGTACGAATCTCGAAATAATTTAACTTGGCGAGCTGAATGCCGGACTGGGCCGTGGCCTGAGGCGATGAACACACCAACAGTGCAAACGAATGTAGGAGTAAAAGAAAAAAGTGCCTGGGCAGCATGACGTAATTCCCCCGGGTATAAGAGAGTAATCTACTAGAGACTAATCATGCTGCAGCGACCTGAAAGTGTCCAGCCTGTAAGGCGGCAGCGAATTGATGATTCCCTTGCCGTAAAACTTGTTCAGCAGACGGTCATCAAGGATAGTGATCACCCCGCTGTCTTTTTCTGTCCTCAGCAACCGGCCTGAGGCCTGGATCAGCTTCATCGACGCCTCCGGGATTGAAATTTCACGAAAAGGATTCTTGCCCTGACCCTTTACCCATTCCCCCAGTGTCGCTTCCACCGGGTCATTGGGTACTGCAAAAGGAATTTTGGCAATGACAACGCTGGTGCAGTAGTCACCCGGCAAATCAATGCCCTCGGTCAGGCTAGCCAGGCCGAAAATAATACTGCCCTGTTTCTTGTCCACGCGCTCCTTGTGCAGCCTGATCAACTCCTGTTTTGAATGGTCATCCTGGGAAAGAATCCTGAACTGGATTTCCTCACCGAGTCCCTGCATCACGTCCTGCATTTGCCGGCGGGACGAGAACAGCACGAGTGAGCCCTTCTTCTCCTCAACAAGCTCCGGGAGTATTTCAATAATGGACTGCGTATGCGCCTGCGTATCCGAAGGATCAAACCCGTTGACAGGAATACGAAGCGTCGCATTACCATTAAAATCGAATGGGCTGCTGATACGTCGAAATACCGTATTTTCATGCAGTCCCGAACGCATGCTCAAGAATTCAAAATTACCCAGTGCCGTCAGGGTCGCCGAGGTGAGAATTGCCGCAAAACACTCATTCCACAGGTAATCTGTCAGAGCATCTGCCGCCAGTACCGGGCTTGATGACAGGGTTATCTCGGTATCATTGCCGAGAGGGCGGTAGGTTATCCAGCGCGCGTTCGGCGCATAATCACCATGGTCCTCAATGGAAAATGTCCGCCATAGCTGTATTGCGCCTTCTGCACGCGTGGCCATGATCCCGATGACAGGAAACCAATTCTCTGCTGTCTGCCTGTCAATTTGGGCATCATTTTCCATGAAGTCCTTGAGCCGATCGCTGATCTTGCGCAGTCTTTCTTCTAACTCCCTGAATTCCAATAAAATGTCATGGCTCGTTTCCCGCAGCTCGATCGGCAGCACGCCCTGGTCAAAAGTATGCTGGGTGATATCCCCCTTGGCGTTGGCACTCTCGGCCTGGTCGGTGTAGGCCTGAAACAGGGGGATATGCTGGTGTAGCACGGCCCGCGTCTGGTCAGCCGCCTGCCTGGCTTTTTCAAGCTGCACTGAAAGCTCCTCATCCTTATCCAGTTCGACTCCCATGCTCTTGAAGACCCCTGTAATGCGTTCCAGCCAGGTCTGCGTTGCTTTGAGACGAATGAAATGGGAAAAATGATTCACTCCCTTTAGTGGAAGATGATGCGCTTCATCAAAAATATAAATGCAGTCTTCAGGAGGCGGCAGAATCACACCGCCGCCCAGTGCCAGGTCAGCCAGAACAAGGTCATGGTTGGCGACTATGCAGTCGGCTTTCTGCATGCTGGTGCGGTTTTTAAAAAAACAGCAGGTGCTGAAGTTGGAGCAGCGATTGCCGGAACACTGCCCTTTTTCCACGGCCACGTTCCGCCACTGGTTTTCCTGCAGGACATCGGGCCAGTCGTCCCTGTCTCCCTTCCAGTTGCCGTCAATGAGTGCGTCCAACATTTCCTGGTACAGTTTTTTATCGGAATCAGAGGGATCCTCCAACTCAAGACCATACAGATCAAACATCGCATCCTGGCTGCTGCTGGATTTGAGCACGTTGTCTAGCTTGGATAGACAGAGATAGCGCCCCCTGCCCTTGGCCAGAGAATAACTGAACTGCATATCGCTATGCTTTAGGAGGTCGGGTATATCCTTGTACATGACCTGCTCCTGGAGGGCGACAGTGGCCGTGGCCAGGACTACCTTTTTCTGAAACGCCTTGGCAATCGGAATGGTGGCAAGCAGATAGGCAATGGTTTTTCCGATACCGGTGCCCGCCTCGATTACACAGATAGCGGGCTCTGCGGAGGTGCGCTTTCCCTCTTCATCCATCTCTACCGCTGCCAGGGTATTGGCTATATCCGCAATCATCTGTTTCTGACCGGGACGGTTTTGCAGGTCCTTGCTTTGAACCAGGGTGGAATAATTTTTCTGTATGGCTTGTTTGAGTTCGTCTGAAAGCATCGGCTGGCGGCCTGTCACCACCGGATAAGGTTCTTAGTCACTATAGTGTAGGAAGGCTGCTTTGCAACCGATGCCATGCAGCGCTATTTGGCATTGATTTCCGCTTTGCGGATCACGGGATTGGCATACATGTTCAGCACATATGACTGGTATTTTTTAGGCATGCTGGCCAGACGCTTCCTGAAGGCACGGCGTTTGCTGTTGGTCAGCGAGGCCGGCATTTCAAGAATGTCGGGCAATGTGGAAAAGTCCATGAAGTCTTTTTGGACAATCTCCATGGCAGCGTAATTTACGGCGTGAAGCTTGTAGTTGCGAATGATCTGTTCATCAATCTCCCTGGCAACTCCCTCCGCTGTAACCGCATCATCAAACTGGATCTTTTCACCGAAAGCCACATGCACGGCCCCTTTTTCTCCGATCATGCCGGACAGGATGCTTTGAACATCCGAGTTTTCATCCTTTTCGAACTTGCCGGTATTGTCGATGGTGTAAAGCTCTTCCGCCTTGGCCCGGTCGCAGGGATCGAACTCGTAGGAAATTGCCACGGGCACGATGTTAAGCGAGTTAATGGATTCCTGGAGCGTCAGTTTCAGCGTCGACTCACGATTAGCCATATGCAGCATCTTGATGATGGCCGTTTCTGTCTTATCGATTCCATCCTTGGCCCTTCCTTCACGCTGGGCAATCCACACATTTTCTCCACCCTTGATGCAATGATGGATGTAGGACGATAACTGTTTGCTGGCTTTGAGCAGGTCGCGCCCCTGAACCGAGCGCTTCACGATGAAACTCTTGTTTAGCTTCATGAGGTCTGTGAGAAAGGGCCGCTGTAAGAGGTTGTCCCCAATTGCTATTTGGAGAGTATCAAGCCCATGATGGTAAATCATGTAGTTGCAAAGCGCCGGGTCCAAGGTAATATCCCGGTGATTGCTGATAAACAGGTAGTGTTCGCTGGTATCAAGCGTATCGAGACCGGTATTCGTGAGGCTGGTGGTGGTGCTTTCGATCAGCCTGTCGAGGTATTTTTCGATGACAAGCTGAACATCGTGAATCGTCTGAACATGCGCGACTTCATCGGCAAGTGTGGACTGTACTTTGGCGGTCACCTTGCCTGGAAAGAACTTGTACAGCAGCGGGTGCGTGAATTTGCCCAGCGCCCTGCACATTGTTTCATCTTTTGACAGACGGTCAACGACAGGCCTGACCTCATCATCTCGGTAAGGCCTGATATCCTCAAAATCACTCATACGGGAATTATATTCCGGGCGTGTTCACTAATGCCGACTTGCCAAAAAGCTCAATTTTAAAGGTTTGGCGGGTAAAAAGGAAAAGTTCTCTACGCTTCATGCAGACTTAAAATAATCTACCACCTGAACAATCATCAGGTAGCCAAAGACGAGCAGGCATAAAATCAGCAATGTTCGGCTCTTCCAGCTATTGGCATGTTCAAGAAGCCACTGCCTGGAATTGTTCATGTAAAACAGCAGGGCTGCCAGGAGCGGCATAAATATGGCGCCGGTGACGGCATAGGTAATGACAACCCAGACGGGGCGTTGCAGGACCAGCAGGCTCATGGGCAGTATTGCCAGGTAGAGCAGGTAACCCCTGTAGGCATTAGTTCTGGAAATATTACTGGAAGATTTCAGAAAATGTGTCTGGTTCCTGTAGTGGTAAATATAATTAGCAAATAGATAAGGCACCCCATGCCAGACGCCGATCATGGAGCTGAATACCGCGCCCCAGAAACCAAAGAGAAAAATCCACTTGCCGTTTTCGCCCATCACGGGCAGCAGCTGGTCAGCAACAGCCAGCGCCATGTTGTTACCCGATACCACCTCGGGTTGCACACCTGCCGAAACAATAATAATCGCCATGCCAAACAGGGCCGTCAGTCCATAGGCCACGGCAAGATCAATACGCATGGCAGGAATCTTTTCTTTGCCGTGCCAGCCAGCCTCGCGCATCCAGTAGCCGTAGGACATGATGGTAATGCTGCCGCCTACCCCGCCGATGACACCAAGGACATAAGCCATACCATCATCCGGGACACGGGGCAGCAAGGTTCCGGAAATTATGGCCCCGGCATCGGGCAGCACCCTGGCCGCACAGTAAAGCACGGTGATAAACATCAAACCGATAAAGAACTTCATGACTGCCTCGAGCGCCTTGTAAACGCCGAACCAGACAATTACCAGGGCCACCAGGGCATGCAGGACGCCCCACCAGGCCACAGACACGCCAGGAAAGAAGGCATAGGCAGCCAGTCCGCAGGCCGCCATCATTGCTGCAGCAACCATGAAGGTCCATAAAACCATGTAAACAAGAAAATACCAGCTGAAAAAGCGCGGCAGCTTATCGATCCACCCTTCCAGGAGCGTAGTGCCCGTAGCCAGCTGCCAGCGACCAATGCCCTCTGTCAGGCCAAGCTTAAGCAGCCCCCCGAAAAGTACTGCCCACAGCAATGTGGTACCAAACTGTGCGCCTGCCACTGAGGCTGCCACGATATCCCCCGCGCCAAGGCCTGTTGCGGCGACAATGATTCCTGGACCGGTAACCTTGAGTAACTCACTACCTTTCACACTGAAATGTCCAGGTTTTCACAAATCTGGCTCCCGTATTCCTGCAGATGGTTAAGCAGTGTCCTGCGCTCTGGCCTTTCATCCTGCAGCTCGGCCAGACGCTTGAAGTAAGCAGCCGCATCGAGGCCTACGCCATTGAGGTTGGTGCTAACCTGTTTGGCACACCAGGCCTGCCACTGCGCCTTTTCCTCCTGGTTGAGAGTCTGCGGAAAATTCCTGGCGCGGTAGCGAAACAACATTTCCGGCAGACGCCTGTCTTGGAACGGCAGATCCAGGTCTGCTAGCGACTCACCGCCCGTCGCTATCACCTCGTTCATCATGTTCCGGTCCTGGTCGTTGAAGAAACCGCCGCAATACAGCATGTGATCAGGATCGGTGATTTGCTCGTGTTCTACTTCGGCAAATACAGTGAGCAGTTTCTGGCTCAATGTCGAATCGCTAAGCAGCACCTCCCTGTTGCGGGCACAGGCATCCAGGTCAATTTCATATTTACTACCGGTGTCATCACTCAGGACTGACATAGGAGCCAGCGCCGGACACTTGTTAATATGCACCGTTTTCAAGGCAATTCTTTCCTCACCTTCGCCGAGGTCTGCTGTCCGTGAAAAGATTCTGTGCCTGATGCTTTCAACATCGAGGTCATGCCACGATGCGGGATCCTGGCTGAGATCAGCAACGATTAGGCCGTTCTGGTTCGAGGGATGCATAGTCAGTGGCATGACTACAGCCAAACAGCCGCGGGTTGAAGGAAACATACCGGACACATGCAGCAACATGTCCCTGTTTTTTAAATTCAGCAGCAGCTTTACCCTGTTTTTGTCACGGAGCTGGTACAGCCAGTCATACAGCTTGGGCTGTGCGCTTTTTACCAGCTTCGCCATCTCTATGGTGGCGATCACATCCGAAAGTGCATCATGCGCCCCCTCATGAGCGATGTTATTGGCGGCTGTAAGATCTTCAAGACGAAAACTTGGACGTCCGTCTTCTTTTTCCGGCCAGTTGATCCCTTCTGGTCGAAGTGCATGAGTCATGCGGACCAGGTCTATGATGTCCCAGCGGGAATTTCCGTTTTTCCATTCACGCTCATAGGGATCATAGAAACAGCGGTAGAGCATGTACCGGGTGACTTCATCATCAAACCGGATACTGTTATAGCCGCTGACGCAGGTGTTTGGCTGGGTAAACTGTTCGGCTATTGCGGAGCAGAATTCTGCCTCGCAAAGCCCTTTCGAGAGGGCCGCCTGGGGCGTGATGCCTGTGACCAGGCAGGCTTCCGGGTGAGGCAGATAATCCGGGCTGGGTTTGCAGTACATTACCACCGGGTCATCAATAATATTGAGGTCCTCATCGGTGCGAATACCGGCAAACTGGCACGGCCTGTCCTTGCGTGGTTCTGCCCCCCAGGTTTCATAATCATGCCAGAAAATGGTTTTGTGACTGCTCAACCTGAGGATCCTGAAATCAGTGATTGCATAGCAATAAGCATCCCACAAACGGGCAGCGATGGTAAGACTAGAAGGGGAGTTTCCCCAGTCTTTGAATAAGTCATTGCGTCGGCTATATTCTTTAGTAAATTATAAATCCAGGGAGGATTAATGATGAGAAAGACATTCAACAGCGCCATCTAGCCCCTCGCTACTTGTTCCTTAAAATATCAAGAACGCCGGTATGTCCTTGATACTGCTTTAGTCTTATAATCCTTTTTCATGAATTTTCTTGGCTCCCATATTCTTTCAATCAGTCAGTTTGACAAGAATGATGTGAAAGAGCTTTTCCGGGTTGCTGACGAAATGCAGCCCTATGCCCAACGCGAGAAACACACCCGCGTTCTTGATGGCGCCATCCTCGGCAATCTGTTCTTTGAGCCCAGCACACGAACCAGGGTCAGCTTTGGCTGCGCCTTTAACCTGCTGGGCGGCCAGGTCAGGGAAACCACAGACATCAAGGCCTCCGCCATCACCAAAGGGGAATCCCTTTACGACACGGCCCGCGTTATCAGCGGCTACAGTGACGTAATCGCGATGCGCCACCCCGTCGCCGGCTCTGTGGAAGAATTTTCCAGAGCGAGCCGAGTTCCGGTCATCAATGCAGGTGACGGCCCTTCCGAACATCCTTCCCAGGCCCTGCTTGACCTCTATACCATCAAGAAAGAACTAAATATCGAAGATGATTTCGATGGTATTCGCATAGCCATGGTAGGCGACCTCAAATATGGCCGCACTGTTCACTCCCTCTGCAAACTGCTTAACCTTTACAGCGACATTACATTTACACTGATCTCGCCCAACGAACTTAAAATGCCCGGAGAGATAGTCGAGGAACTGCGAAAGAGCGGTCATGAGGTGATTGAAACAGAGGACATGGAATCAGGGCTGGAAAACAACGACACGGTCTACCTGACACGTATCCAGGAAGAACGATTTGAAGACCGAAATGAGGCAGATATCTACCGCGGACGCTTCCGTCTCAACCAGTCCATTTACACCAGTCACTGCAAACCAAATACCGTTATCATGCATCCACTGCCGCGCGACTCCCGCGCAGAAGCTAATGAACTTGACAACGACCTCAACCAGCATCCTAACCTGGCAATATTTCGCCAAACGGATAACGGCGTGCTGATACGCATGGCACTTTTTGTCCTTACTCTGGGGGTGCAAGACGAAGTGCACGAATCTTCAGTTGAGGTAAAGTGGTACACTGAAAAACGCTTCGAATAGGCACTACATCTGAGGCTTTCATCATGGTATTAAAATACCTGGTGAAAGGGATGGTCAATTTTGAACATTCTTTTGATGGTATGTAGTTCACAGGGTGAACTTTCCACTGGTTTAAAGGGAGTTCGCAGGCAAAAAGTAAGGGCTAGTGCTCTCGCGTGGCAAGAAACTCGAGATCCGGCCAGCGCTCCTTTGTCAGGTCAAGATTTACCCGAGTTGGCGCAAGGTAGGTCAGGTAGTCTCCCCCATCCAGTGCCAGGTTGTCGCCGGCTTTCCTTCTAAATTCATCCAGCTTGTTGCTGTCCTCGGCATAGACCCACCTGGCGGTATGAATACTTATCGGCTCATACACGCAATCAACTTTGTACTCGTCTTTTAGGCGATATGCCACCACTTCAAACTGCAGCACCCCTACCGCACCAACGATCAGGTCATTATTGTTAAGCGGCATAAAGACTTGGGTGGAGCCTTCCTCCGACAGCTGTCGCAGACCTTTTTGTAGCTGCTTGAGTTTAAGCGGGTCTTTCAGTCGGATACGTTTAAATAATTCAGGGGCAAAATGTGGAATCCCGGTGTATTGGAGCTCCTCACCCCCGGTAAAGGTATCCCCTATCTGGATAGTGCCGTGATTGTGCAGGCCGACAATATCACCGGAAACTGCACGATCAGCCTGCGCCCTCTCCCCGGCTAGGAAAGTAACAGCATCACTGATGCGAATTTCCTTGCCTATACGCACGTGCTTCATTTTCATGCCCTGTTCGTAAGCGCCGGAGCAGATACGCATGAAGGCCACACGATCTCGATGACGCGGATCCATATTGGCCTGGATCTTGAAAATAAACCCTGAGAACGCTTGCTCGTGGGCATCCACTTTGCGTGATTCAGAAACGCGATTCTGCGGCGGCGGTGCCCACTCGACAAACTCGTTAAGCATCTGCTCCACGCCAAAATTACCCAGGGCCGTGCCAAAAAACACAGGTGTCTGCCGGCCTTCCAGATAAGCCTGCAAATCGAACTTATGGCTGGCGCCACGAACGAGTTCTATCTCGTCACGAAAATCCTCAACATAGGAACCCAGTAGCTCAGCCGCCTCACTGCTGTCCAGGCCCTGTATGGTCCTAGTTTCACCTATCTCATCGGCATATTCATGATCGTAGATATGAATAGTATCGGTGCCGAGGTTGTAAATACCCTGGAACGATTTCCCCATTCCCAGCGGCCAGTAAATGGGCGCGCACTGTATTTTGAGAATATCCTCGACCTCATCAAGCAGTTCAATCGGGTCGCGTATGTCCCGGTCTAGTTTGTTAATGAAAGTCAGGATTGGCGTATCGCGAAGACGACAAACTTCCATCAGCTTGATGGTCCTTTCCTCTACCCCCTTGGCACCATCAATAACCATCAGAACAGAATCCACTGCTGTTAAGGTGCGATAGGTATCTTCGGAGAAATCTTCATGACCGGGTGTATCGAGGAGGTTGACGACCTTATTCCTGTAAGGAAACTGCATCACGGAAGAGGTGACGGAAATACCCCTTTCCTGCTCCATGGCCATCCAGTCTGAAGTGGCCATGCGGTCGGACTTTTTCCCCTTGACTGTGCCTGCCTTCTGGATCAGCTTGCCCCACAGGAGAAGCTTTTCGGTGATAGTTGTTTTACCTGCATCGGGGTGCGAGATAATTGCAAACGTACGCCGGCTGGAAACTTCTGCCTCAAACTGGTTCATGGAGTGAATTCAGGTATTTAAATGGATGGTGAGTGCAGCTAGTGGACTACATCTGACTGAACGGGTTCAGTTCGTGTATAAAGTGGATCCAGCACCTGATGTCGTTTTACCAGCAGCACATCATGTGGCAGGATTTCCTCTTCCTGGGTTGAAGACACACGGGGAATTTTTTCAAGCATTACGCAAACGACGTGCTCTTCATCCATGTCCACCACTACCCCGCGTTTGTAGCCTGTCAGGGTATTCAATGATATGTGCTTGCCGACTTCACAGGTAAAACTGACTTGTGAGCTCTCAGTATTCACTAGGTAGTTGTCCCCGGTCTGGGCAAGGCCGAATCCTGCCGCAGCGACAATATTTACAACTTCGATTGTGACTGGGTCATTTAGGTCTACCTTGATGCTTCCTCCAGGGACAAGACCTTTGCCGGCAGTGGTATTGGCGATAAGCTTCAGGAAAAGGCTGATATCATCTTCATTCCATTCCAGGATTTCATCTTCGCTGGATCCGTCGAAATCGGCCGCCAGGCTAACGATGTCGGTTTCAATAGTATGCTCAAGACTCCTGTCTCCGGAGCTGAAGGGAACCACCATAGATACAATACAGAATCCCTCGCTGTCATCCTGGGCCCTGAGGCGCCAGAGGAAGGGAATGTTGTCATTAATTTCTATCATTGAATGAGACGTTTGGAACTTGCGTTATGATCAGCTTTTCAATCGTTAAACTGGTCAATGAGAAGGTTAGATTTATGCGGAATTATATCACCAGTTGTTCGCTCATCGATATGGGGTCTGGATTGCCGCATTCAATTCCAGGTGAATAGTTTTTTCCACAGATTCTGTGGATAAGTCATGGGATAAAGCACAAAAATAGCACTGAACTGCCCATCTACACGCAAATCGCATCAAATTGTTCAATTTTTAAGCAAATAAAAAGTCCATAATTATCAATAAGTTGCAGTGTCAATGAATTTTATCTTCACAAAACCCCTATTTTTTTAGACTTTTTTGTTAAGAGAGTTTTTTTGTGCATAAATTCTCGGTGTTTTTTTCACTTTGCAAAAACGAAACTATTTTTACACTGTATTTAAAGGGGTTTTTGAGAACGCTCCGCTAAAGAGGTTACCTCTTCGATGGATGTGTCCCATACCACGTATCTCTTCCAGTTTCTAAATGTTGTCTTGCTGCGCTTGGTGTAATTCTGCTGGCCACACTTCCCTTTAAATACACTGAATAAAGGGCTTAGCAATAAATACTTTATGCTAGAATCGGAAAGGTAGTCACAAAATTCATCCAGATTGGTACAGGTTGACCAGGATCCTCTCCCAGCGCCCGCACAGCAGCCTGCATAAAATAATACTGCTTCTCAGTATCTTACTGGGCTCAACAGGCACCTTAAGCGCGGAATTTTCTTTGCTAGAAAAACAAGATCTGCAATGGCTGGGTGACCGCATTTTTAGAAATGAATGCAACCGGCGGGCTGAGTGCCTGACATCATGGAACGAGGGCGAGGAGTTCCCCTCACTGGGCATCGGACATTTTATTTGGTACAGGGCAGACCAGGCGGAAATTTACGAAGAGGCCTTTCCATCATTAATGGCTTTCATGGCACGGGAAGAGGTTGAAATTCCCCTGTGGATTGTGGCTAATGACCTTGAAGCCCCATGGGCGGATCGCACCGCATTCCTCGCCGACCTGGAAAGTGATCGCATGCAGGAGCTCAGGAGTTTTCTGCTTGAACACCAGCAGGAGCAAACGGCCTACATTGTCTCGAGGCATGAGGAAGTGCTTTTACGCATTCTGAAATCGATAAATGAACCGGCTCTAAAGGCAAGGGTAGAAAAGAATTTTTCTAAGGTGGCATCAAGCAATCCACCCTACGGCCTGTATGCACTGATCGACTACAATCACTTCAAGGGCAGTGGCATTTCCCCAGAAGAGCGCTATCAGGATAAGGGGTGGGGGCTAAAACAGGTGTTACTTGAAATGAATAGCAGTGACGAGTCCCTAGTTGCGTTTGTCCAGGCAGCCCGTGAAGTGCTGACAAGACGCGTAGAGAATGCACCGGCCTCAAGAAACGAATCTCGCTGGCTACAAGGCTGGCTCAACCGACTGAATACCTATTTAGCACAATGACTTACGAAAGAAAGAATATTGCAGCGATGCAAGCCTATGTCCCGGGAGAGCAAATCGATTCTTCCGAGATTATCAAGCTCAATACCAATGAAAATCCCTATCCGCCCAGTCCATGCGTCAGCGAGGCATTGGCGAGCGCCGATGTGCCGCGCCTAAGACAATACCCACCCCCGACCGCAAAAAGCCTACAAAAAACCATAGCGGCCAAACACAACCTGGAGCCGGAGAATGTTTTGGTTACCAACGGGGGCGATGAATTACTGCGCATGGCGATTACCACGTTCGTTGATCCTGGCGAGAAGGTCGCCATCGCCAGACCAACTTATACGCTTTATCAGGTGCTGGCTGATGCACATGATGCTCAGATGGTAGTGTTTGAACTTGATTCCAACTGGAATCTGCCGGGCAACTTCGGCGGCCTGCTTAACGATGCCGAAGCAAAGCTGGCATTCCTTGTAAATCCTCATGCGCCCTCCGGCACCTTGCTTCCCGTCGAGGAAATTTCTGCTGTTGCCGAAACTTTCAGAGGCGTTCTTTTACTTGATGAGGCCTACGTTGATTTTGTAGAGCCCGACGCGGCATACAGTTCAGAGGCCTTGCTTGAAAAACATGAAAACCTTCTGATTCTGAGATCATTCAGCAAGGGTTATTCACTGGCAGGCCTCAGGATGGGTTACGGTCTCGGCAACACCTCCCTGATAAACCCGCTGATGAAAACCAAGGACAGTTACAACACGGACCTGATTGCGCAGTCTCTTGCTGATGCCGCGATCAGGGACCAGGATTATGCCCGTGACACCTGGAACAGGGTCAGGGCCGAACGCAGAACGCTTTCTGCCGCGCTGCGCGGTATGGGATTTGTGCTTCCTGAAAGCCAGACCAATTTTGTCCTGGCCACTGTGCCGAACGGTCAAAAAGCAGAATCGCTTTACCACGCGCTCAAGTCCAAAAACATCCTTGTCAGGTATTTTAAAAATGAAAACCGGCTTGAAGATAAACTGCGAATTACCATAGGCACACCGGAAGAAAACCAGACATTAATCAATGCCCTGAACGAACTCCTGGATTAACAATAATGCCAAGGAAAATGAACAAGAAAACCCGAAACGTCATTTCCGGGGTGCTGGTCGGGATTGCATCGCTTTTCGCCATTATCAATTTTTCTGACATGCCTGCTGAGGAGATTAAGAGTTTTCTCTTTTCCACCACAATCTTCTTCTCCGCCATCTTATTGCTGGCCCTACTAGCAGTTTGCTGTTTCAAACTGCTGGGCTGGGTTGGTAAAGCCATATTCGATTCTGGTGATGAAAACATAGAGAAACCAGAAGAAATTCAAAAAGAAGACAGGGAATAAACCAGCCCGTCCTCCCGGCCTATCTCGGCTGGATAGTAATTTTTTCTTGCAGAAATTTTTTTAAACCCAAAACTTTCATACAGTGCAATAGCCGGCCGATTGGAAGCCCTTACCTCCAGCACAAATTGGGCAATATTTTCTTCTCTGGCTCTTTCCAGAATAAAAGTCATGAGGCGTTTACCGAATCCCATTTGCTGAAATTTGGGACTCACACAAAAATCCAGAAGCATGCTCTCATCCAGCAAGGTGGCTACAATGGCAAAGCCCATTACCTCCTCCCGTCCCGCATTATCTTGACAGACCACCCAGCCGTGGTGCCCGGCGTTGAAACCGTCGAGGAACTGCTGCTGGGTCCAGGGATGACTCTGACAATCATTCTCAATATTGGTAACGGCAGGCAGGTCCGCCTTTGTCATTTTTCTGAATAACAGCTGCGCCATTGCTGTATCGCCGTAATCCTTAATTGGCGAAATTTCTCATAACTGCCCAGAGTTCCCTTTTGGTTGCCGGGTTTTTAAGAAATTCTTCTAGGCTGCGGGTATAAATCGGCTCCCAGCCATGCCCCTCAAGCGACTGCGCTGCCTCAGCTCCATCTTCAGGCTCATAGACATGCCTAATGGCGTGCTCGCCCATGACAAGCAACTGCTTGAATTGCCAGTCAGTAAATTTCTGGTGAAGATAGGCTGTCAACGCTCCCGCGGCTGCTGTACGACTATTGTCGGAAGATTGGCCATGCATCATTGGCCAGTGGAAGGGTTTCTCCTCCATTGCCAGGTCATCGGTGCTAATACCGGCGGCCTTGAGTGCATTAAAGAGAAGATTCCGGTGGGCTGCCGACAGCTGTTCAGGGCCGAGATGCGGCATCGCATTAATAACGGCAAGCTCTGAATTTACCTGTATGCAGGCCAGTTTTAACCTGCACTCAGCTGCAGGCGTTTCACGCTTACCCTCTCCAGCCTCAATCTGTTTGCTGCTGTCACTTGCCGGCAGAACCGGAGCTGGGCTTTTTGTTTCAGCAGAGGATTCAGGCTTTGTTGGCAGAGATTCAGGGGCCGTTGCAGGTTCAGGCTGAACCGGCTGCTCTACTTCCATGCTTGGGGATCCCTCAGCCCACTCAATCGCAGCTGATTTCGGGGCGCCAGGCAGCTGCTTCCTGGGAAAATAACTCTCGATACCCAGCACCTGAAGATATTCCTGTCTGGTTTTTTCGGGGAGGGTCAACACAGCTCCGGGCAAAGATTGATTCAGGGTTAATTGTACCGGGCAAGCCTCCCATTGCAACGAAAGTACCCGGGTAAACGTCGGGTTCTCCCTCTGACCGCAAGTAAACCAATTCACAAAATAAAACGCAGCTGTAAACCAAGTGGCAAACTCTTCGTTATAACAAGTGAACTGAATATTCCATTCGGTGTTCATTTTGATTTAAGATCAAAAACGCATTCAACAAGGAGTATGGGAATGAAAATTAAGAGCCTGGTAATCCTGGGAACAACAGCAGTTATAAGTGCAGCAATCCTGCCGGCCGCATCGGCACAGGATGGCACCCCGCAATTCAAGGGAAATGCTGATGGCGCAGAGATACGCCATCGTGGCGACCACCAGGGCCGCCCCGGTCGTGGTCGGCACCGTCCACGCCCTGGGAGGCCTGAAAGGCTAATAGACCATCTCGATGCCAACGAGGATGGATTTGTGGATATCGATGAGTTCCTGGACTTTCGTCTCGCCAGGGTTGATGAAAAGTTTGACCGCAGGGATGCAGATGGCGACGGCCTCCTGAGTGAAGAGGAAGCATCTCGAACCAGGCGTGGTGATATTAATGAAACAGACCGCGGATTGATCATTGCCTGTGCCAGGGAAGCCATCGCCGGGTGGGAAGGTCCTCACCAGGAAGATCAATTCGATGCGGTAGACACCGATGGTGACGGCTACATCGACCTTACTGAAATGAGTTTTGCCCTCGAAGAGCGTGCTTATGCTCTCTTTTACCGCATTGATGCTGATAGTGACGGACTCATCAGCCTCGAGGAAGTCGAAGCGCATGTAGAAGACCAGATCAATCTGCGCCGCGTTATTCGCGTATGCAAGGACGAAATTCTGGACCCTTTCGACGCGACGCTTTAAATCTTCCCCAATCCCCTTAACCTCGAACGGTTTTAGCCGGGCATTAATTGCCCGGCTTTTTGATTTCAAAAGATAATTCAGCTTATAAAGCTGTAATGCAATGTTTATCATATCTAATCTCGAAACAATAAAAGGTAATTAAACATGGCCCTCACACTCGATACTCCACTTGTTTCTACTCAATGGTTGGAGGAGCATCTTGATGATCCTGCTCTCAGAATTATCGACTGCTCGATGGTGATGCAACCGAACGACGACGGCACCTTCGGTTTTGTGGCCGCCACAGAAGTCTTCAGTAAAGGGCATATCTACAACAGCATCTACGTAGACCTTGGCGGCGAGCTTTCCGACCAGAATCACGAGATGAGCCTGATGATGCCCTCCCCCGAGGTTTTGGCCGAAACACTCAGACTGAAAGGCATCGGTGAGGGAACTGCCGTGGTCTGCTACGACCGCAGCAACCATGCTTGGGCATCCCGGGTATGGTGGATGCTCAAAACCTGTGGTTTTGATAATGCCGCTGTATTAAACGGCGGGTATAAAAAGTGGCTCGCAGAGAGCCGCGCTATCAGCACTGAAATGACCGAATACCCAGAAGCTGACAGCTTACCTGTTAAGCCCCGCTCGCAGCAGATGGTTAACAAGGAGCGGGTTCTTTCCGTCCTTGAAAAGGATGATGCCCAGCTGTTGCATTCACTACCGCTTCCCATGTTTACAGGAGAGGTCAATGCCTATGGCAGACCTGGCCGTATCCCCGGCAGCAAGCATATGTATTGCGAAAACCTGCTGAATGCCCAGGACAACACTTTTATCGACCATCATGAAATATTGAGCAAGTACGAGGCTGCCGGTGTCAGCAAGGATCAACCTATCATTGCTTATTGCGGAGGCGGCATTGCGGCCAGCGCCAATGCCCTCGCCCTGACCCTTACGGGACATGACAACGTAGCTGTCTATGATGGCTCGCTTTCAGAGTGGTGTGCTGATCCAAATTTACCGATGGAGGTAGATTAGCTGAGAATTTGCCGGGCGGCATTGCGGCCCGGCAAACCACTTACTCCGCCTCCAGGGTGCGCCCCGGAGCCGCATAAATACAATCCCTTGAAAGGCATCTGGTACTGGGCGAGTCCAACTGCTGGTCTTGCCGAAAAGAGCTGATCCAGTGACAGCTTTCCGTGAAAAATATCCCCTGAAGGAAGACCAAATTCCTGCTCTAGGTCCCAGGGACTCAGGACCTGCATGCCTTCGATCTGCTGCCTTGTTCCAGGGAAAGTGGCCTCCAAAGTATCCAGTATACTTGCCACCGCGGCATCACGCTGCGAATGCCAATGTGCCCCCAGCTGCGGATTGAAATGCTGACAAAACAGACTCGCCACGTGACAGCCCTCAGGTGCAAGACTGTCATCCACGGTGCTGGGTATCAGCATTTCAACGATCGGCTTTTCAGACCATCCTCTGTCTTTCGCATCCAGCCAGGCCCTGTCCATATAATCTAGCGTGGGAGCAAGTATGATGCCTGCCTCCATACACCGGGGCACGTGCCTTCCCTGCCAGGAAGGCAAACCATTTAAAGCCAGGTTAATACGAAACGAGCCGCTGCCACATTTATACTGATCGAAATGACGCATAAATTCCTCAGGAACAATGCCAGGATCCAGCAAATGTTTGAATAACATTATGGGACTGACATTGGCCGCTACAATATCAGCCTCAAACTCTTGCCCGTCTTCAGTAACAACCGCCTTTACCTCGCCGGACTTAACGTTTATCAACTGAACCGCTTTGTTCGTGTGATACCTGACACCATATTTACTGCCTTCGGCCGCTATCGCGTCACTAATCGCACCCATACCGCCAACCGAATGTCCCCACCTGCCGCTTTCGCCATTGACCTCACCTAACAGGTGGTGAAGCAGGTTATAGCCATTACCCGCACTGTAGGGTGAATGATAATTGCCAACTACGGCATCAAAACCAAACAGAGCTTTTAGTGCATCAGTCTCGAAAAAGTCGTCCAATATTTCACCGGTGCTGCGCGAAAACAGAGATAGTAGAAACTGCGCCTGTTCACGGTTTAACTGCCTGAACTGTCGACTCAACTTGAACAGTGACCATAGATCGCCCGGCCCGCCTGCCACCAGCGCCGGTGGTATGATGAGCATGATGTCCCTAATGACGGGAACAACCGCCTGTAACAGGGCCTCATATCGGCGGAGGGCTTCTACATCATGATCAGAGAAGCGCGCGACTTCCTCACTGAGTTCTCCAGGGATTGAAGCAAAACTATCACCGTTAGGGAGTGGCAAAAAATTATTCACGCTGCGGGGCAGAATCTTCAGCCCATGGGCGGAAAGGTTAAGGTCTTTAATGACGGCGGGATGCAGGAGACTGACCGTGTAGGAACATACGGAGTTTCTGAATCCCGGGTGAAACTCCTCGGTGACTGCCGTACCACCAAGCATGGGACGGCGCTCCAGAACGGTAACATCAAGACCAGCTTTGGCGAGGTAAGCGGCACAAACCAGGCCGTTATGACCGCCACCGATAATGACTGCTTTTTTACTCAACTTGGATTGCCGAAGTAAAGCGTCGCTAGTCCGTTACCCTGCGTCGAACTGGTAACCTGGTGTTGACGCGGAAATTTCCATTTCTTCATCGGTCATGCGTTCAGCAATACCTTCAAACAGAGGTGTGCTGAGATACCTTTCCCCGGTATCTGGCAGCATGCAGAGAATGGTGCTTCCAGGTGATGCCTTTCCCGCAACCTGCATAGCCCCGGCAAAAGTTCCGCCCGCTGAAATGCCAACGAATATCCCTTCCTTCCGAGCCAACTTTTTCGGCCAGCGCAGGGAGTCTTCGTTGGGAATGGTAAGCACTTCATCCACGTAATTCTGGGTGACGGCATCCTCTGTGAGCTTGGAAATAAAATCAGGTGTCCAGCCCTGCATCGGATGAGGTGTAAAGGCTTCATGACTCACCGCCGGCGACCCATCATCATTGCGCCCCTGCTTCACATCACTGCTTACCAGCGCAGCGATTTCAGGCTCGCAGAGCACAATTTTGGTATCAGGGCTTTTTTCCCGTAGCGCTTTACCTACTCCTTTCAGTGTTCCGCCAGTGCCGTAGCCGCTAACCCAGAAATCCAGTTTCTGGTTTTCAAAGGCTGCCAGGATTTCCTGCCCTGTAGTGTTGTAATGCATTTCTGCATTCGCTTCATTTTCAAATTGACGCGTTAGAAACCAGCCGTGTTTTTCTGCCAGCTCAACCGCCTTGTTCACCATGCCAGTGCCTTTGAGCGGCGCAGGTGTAAGAACTACCTTAGCACCAAGAAAACGCATAAGCTTTCGGCGTTCCACGCTGAAACTTTCAGCCATGGTGACAACGAGAGGGTAGCCTTTCTGCGCACAGACCATGGCCAGCCCGATTCCAGTATTGCCACTGGTGGCCTCCACAACGGTCTGTCCTGGCTTGAGTGCGCCGGTTTTCTCGGCATGTTCAATAATACCAAGCGCTAGGCGATCCTTGACGGAGCTCATTGGGTTGAAAGCTTCGCACTTCACGTATAGGTTAACGCCTTCTGGTGCGAGCTTGTTGATACGAATAACGGGCGTGTTACCTACGGCACCCAGGATGTTGTCATGAACTTCGGCTGAAAGTGCCATCGGTAATCCTCTTTTTTTTAATTAGTTATTAAAGGCTAGAAACTGAATCTGATTATTTACCAACCCAAACCATATTGTGAGGCAGAAGGTTGTTAGAGATCAGAGCGGTAGGAACGATCATCACATTCGTATGGCTCCCAAGGATAGCTTGAGACAAACATGGTGTCCCCTCCCCTGAACTGACCTGAAAAATACAGAGGATCCTCTGCAACGAAGGACCTGTACAGGGCGCCATTTTCAGGATCTATTCTGAAACGCTCTACCACCCGCATCTGGTCGCTGTGGGGCGTCCTGGCATCTGCTAGCAGAATTCCCGCTTCAAAGGCCTGGGTATAGACAATAAGCTCGTCTTCTTCCCAGCGCCCGATGGAGTACCCGGAGCGACTTTTTTCCAGGTTTTCAGGAAATGCAATCTCATCCAGATGAATAATCCGTTCAAACACCATGGTGCCGTAGACCAGCCTGATTACATTTTCAGTCTGAACGATGCGGTTCACCGGGTTATCAAAGGACCAGTCCCATATGATATTGGTGGTTTCACAGCGCAGTCTTGGGTTGTCAGTAGAAGAGCCATCAAATCCCTCGATGGCTGCCAGGCCTGCTTCTGTTAAAGGCAGCGGACTGGGACGCTCCCAGGTGGTCGCCAGGGGGGCGTCAGAAAAAGATTCCGGTGTGCCGCGCGACCCCTGGAAGGCCCTTGCCCCTGCGGGCACCTCACCCGGCTCGAAATTTTCGGCCACGCTTAATGGCACCAGCGTTCCTTCCAGTCCACGGGGGTCTGTCATAACCACCTGTTCTGCAGCCCAGTCACCTGAGATATCAGGATCACCGTTTGACAGACGCTTGATCTCAATTTGCTGGCGCAGGTTTCGGTCTGCCTCTGAAACCTGGTCATAACGATCCAGGCTGAGACCAGTGGCAAAGGTGATGGTGCCTGTATAGCAGGTGTTTTCTTCAAACCGGTCTGGTGAACCCGTTATGGAAATTGAGGATCCAATTTCAAAAAGATCTTCACTCCATCCAGAACGGCGCAGAACTGTCCCACCCCTTAATTCGCATTTCCAGGCAATCACAGAACCATCTGCATTGGTCACATCGATGTACACCCAGGAATGCGGATTCACCATCGCGATATCGGTAATGGTACCCTCAACCGTTATATCCACGTTCAGGTTGAAGTTGGCCAAGCCATGATGGGCCAGGGAAATCAATGGGGACATTATCAACAGAATTAGCGAAAAGATTTTATACAATGCAGCAGCCTCGCGCCGACAAGTGAGTAGACAGCATAAAAAAGCGTCGTCGCAAATTCCACTTCTTTTCTAAGGGCGTGTATCATCAACTAAAGACTGACGCTGCGCTTTTCTCCTCGAATTATAAAAACAACTACAAGGAATACCCTGTGAAAAAAACTGCCTTACTGATTCTGACTATTTGTACCCTGATGGCATCGTGTGCAAAAGTTCCTGCCGACACATCCACCCCTGAAAGATCACGAGCACCACAACCTGCTGCAACAGTCTTAGGTGAACCAGTACCGGTCACAGCACACGAAGACCACACCTTTCTACTTGAAAGTGATGACCCCAAGCTGAGAGCGAACAAGCGCCTGGTCTATGACATGTGGCGCACAATTTTGAACGCCGGACATGTTGAAGCTGCGGACGTGTACCTGGCGGCTGACTACATCCAGCACAATCCCACCGCGCCGACCGGCCGCGAAGCCTTCAAACAGAATTTTTCAAGGGTCGTTCCCCGGCAAGAGCAAATTCCTAAGACGATTCAGAACCCTGTGGTTACCATCGTGGCTGAGGGTGATTACGTAGTGTTGGCATTGGTAACAGAATACCCGGAACCCGATGGCAGCGGCACCTATACCTCGACCCATTTTGATATGTTCCGCATTGAAAATGGTGTCATTGCCGAGCACTGGGATTCCATCCAGATTAGGCCTGGACAGGACTCGCCACCCTTTGGTAATGGCGGACCTGTTCCTGTGGTCGGCACCAGGGGGGCTGCACAACTGGACATGCTGTTCAACGATGATCCACGACTTTTTGAAAACAAGCGACTAGCCTTTGACATGTGGCGCCACATTCCCGAGGCAGGGCGTGAAGAACTGGCACCGCTCTACATGGATCCTATTTATATCCAGCACAACCCAAATGCAGCCACAGGTCGTGACGGTGTCATCGAGTATTTCACCCAGCGCCCTGACACGTCGATTGATTCATTCCTCGAAGATCCCCTCGTCGCCACCGTCGCCGAGGGCGATCTGGTGGTTCAGGTTTTGCAGGAAGAGCGGCCACATCCGAGAACAGGTGAAACCTATTATGTGGCCTGGTTTGACATGTTCAGGGTAAGAGACGGCATGCTGGTAGAACACTGGGATACTGCATCCAAAGGGGAATTACCTGCCGTAATGCAGGAAAATTAAACTGTTCGACTTTAACTTGCAGGATTGCATAGGGAATGCAGTGACAAGTTCAGAGACGGACGCCGTAACCGAAATAGTCTGCCAGTGCCAAACCTGCTGCAACACTGGTAAAGGGGTCATGCTCAACTACCTTACCTGGAAAATGCTGGTCTAGGATATGTCTGACGGCAGGAATAAGTGAGGAACCTCCAGTGCGCAGTACTAATTCTATTTCCGCCGGATCCATGTCGGCTTTTTTCAGCGTATCAAACACCGATCGCTCAAAGCGATTGAGCAGCTCGGCAATCATGTATTCAAAATTATTTCTTTCGACCTGAACAGATACGTCAATCTCGGGAATATCCAACAAGGCTGATTCACTTGAAGAAAGAGACGCCTTGCAGTCTTTTATTGCCTGAAATACCTGGTAAGAATAATTCTGGGTAATTAACTCGTAAAGCCTTTCAAATTTTACAGCGCTTTCCCCACCCTGGCGCATCTTATCCAGAACCGGTGTGGTGTATTCGTTCTGGTTCAGCATGTAGCTGACCGTCCAGTTCAAAAGATAATCCTCATAGGCATCAAACGGAAAAAGCGTTTCTATTTCCTTGCCGTCGACTTCCCTCCTCCAGCGTTCGCCCTTCCCCAACAGCGGAAAAAGAATATGCCTGAACATGCACTGGTCAATGTGGTCACCTCCCAGTCCGATACCGTGAATGGCAACGACATCAAAAGTTTCACGGTGGCGCTTTAGAATGCAAAGATCAAGGGTGCCGCCGCCAAAATCCACCGTGAGAATGCTTTTCCTGTCATCGTCAGGATTGGCATGCATATAACTCAGCGCAGCGGCGGTAGGTTCTGGGTAAAAACTCTGAGTGTTGATTCCGGCGTACTTGTAAGCTTCAGCAAGCCGTCCCATGGCAACCTTGTTATGGTTCTGATCACGGCCCTCAAAATTAACCGGATGGCCAATGCAAGCCTTGTCGGTTTCTGCCCGCTGCATTAAGAGTGTAGTAACTGTTGCCTCTACAGCCTGGCGAATACGCAAGAGGATTGGGGTGATCAGGGCCACCAACCGGAAGGGTTTTTCAAACACCATAACACGCTGGGTATCAACACTGCCAAGCAGACGCTTGGTGCCCCGGAACAGGCGTCCGGGCAGGCTCCCATCATTGAATGCCTGCCCGTATACCACATTGGTTTCCGCGGTTTGCGGCAATTGTGTCGCCATGTCCATCTGCCCAGTACTGGTCCTGGCTTCACCGAGGACCTCCACGCTCATTTCCACCTTGCGGCCCTGGTTGCGGGCTATATAGGTATCAATGGCTTCCTGGCCAGTGCAGGTAATAAAATCCCTGTCTATATAGCTGGCTGAAGGCATGATTGGCTCAGTGCCTTCAATGCCGACCATGGTAATACTTGTTCCGTCAAAGACGGCGGCAGCACTGTTAGAGGTGCCAAAATCGATGCCTATCCCTGCGGCAGATTTGTTTTGGGTATTACCTTGGTCGGACATTTCTTGTTAGCTTCATTATTTTTGGCAAAGAGAAAGGAAGATACAAAAGAAAAAATTTCAGAACAACAGGTTATTGAAAGCATTTGCACGCTTTTTGCTTTAATTGAATTTGCTATGTTGCCCTGCTAGTCTCAATTACCGAAACTATCAACGACATGCGCCGCGATATGAAAACTCTGGCCAGAAATTTTTTCCTTTTGCTGACTATAATTAATGTGGCTGGATGCAGTGACCAGCCCCCATCGGAATCCGATAACGTCGTCACTGAAACACTCTCCATCAATATCCCTTCACTACCCTCAACAAACGGAGACGTCACCGACTTTACAATGCCCAGGGACAATAGCGGCCCAACCACCATCTCCATCACTCCCGACGGAATGATCTGGTATACCCTGGCCGCCGGCAATGCCATAGGCCGCATGGGACCTGATGGAGAAGACCAGGCCGAATTTCCGTTACCGACTCCCGACAGTTCTCCACGAATCATTGCACTGGGCAGCGACGGTAATATCTGGTTCTCGGAACATAACAGCGGCAAGATGGGGCGCATCACGCCGAACGGCGAAATCACGGAATTTGATCTTTCCTCACCGGATTCCCAACCGAGAGCCATTGCCCTTGGTAGTGACGGAAACATCTGGATAGGCATGTTTGCCGCCAACCGGATCGGCCGCATTACAACGGATGGCGTGATCACTGAGTTCAACATTCCAACCCCTGACAGTGGTCCCCGCGCCCTGGCTGCCGGCCCGGACGGCAATATCTGGTTTTCCGAATTCAAGGCCGGCAAGATCGGCCGTATAACCCCCGACGGTGAGATCACGGAATTCGAGTTACCCCGGCCCCAAACCGGCCCCGGTGATATCACTGCAGGTGCAGACGGCAACATGTGGTTTCTTGAACTGAACGGCAACATGGACAACACGCCGGTGATCGGCAATCGGGTCGGACGCATCTCTATGACCGGCACCATTACCGAGTTTGAAATCCCGAGTGAGGGTTCCACACCAATAAACATCGCCGTGGGACCTGACAGAAATATCTGGTACTCCAAAAACAACACCCTAGGCAGGGTAACGGCCACGGGAGAGATTACCGAATTTCCGATTGCCAAAGGCCCGGCTAGGGCTGTCGGAGTTAGTGCGGGCAGTGACCGACAGCCACCCGGGAGATTGACTGATCGACTCTGGTTTACTGACCCTTTTAATAACAGGATCGGCTACCTTCAGTTTGACTAGCAGAGATTAGTACCCATGAGAAATCTAGTTCTTGTTTACCTGATATCCCCAGCTTTACCGGCACATGCGCAGTCCATTCGTGGGGGCGGTGCAGAAAGCCAGGAATTCCCGCCCGCCCCTCAGAAGTATCAATAAACTTGCACACCCTGAGCACAAAATTTGCAGCTGCCCTTTTGAGCGGCCGCACTCTTTCTGATTCCGTTACAGACAAGGCCAAATACTGCCTTCTTGATTATCTAGCCTCGGCCTATTCAACCCAGCAGTTTCACTGGGTCATCAATGCCAGAGATATGGTACTGCAGAACTCCGGTATGGATAACGGTGGAGCAGCCCTGATAGGAAGCGGTAAGCGGGCTTCTTTGCAGGACGCTGCGTTCGTTAACGCAGTAGCGGGTCATTCACTGGTCAGGGATGATATGCACCTGGGCAGCGTCGCCCATCTTGGTGTCGTAGTAATTCCGCCTGCACTTGCCCTCGCAGAAAATAGATCGGTATCGGGTGAAACCTTACTTGAAGCCATTGTTGCCGGATATGAGGCCGGCGGGAAACTCGGCCGCATGCTTATGGACGTGCAAACGGCAAAAAAAATTCGTCCCACTGGCCTCATCGGCGCCTGGGCTGCGGCCGCGACAGGTTCAGTTCTATTGGGCATGGACGAAGAGCAAGCTTCCAATGCCCTGGGGCTTGCCTCCAATTATTTCATTGGTCTGAATGAGTGGGCTGCCTGGGGCAGCGAGGACATGTATTTTCATCCCGGCATCGCTGTTCGCAATGGCATGACAGCAGTTATGTTGGCTCTACAGGGCGCTAAGGCGGCGGCAACCGCTTTAGAGGGCAAAGCCGGACTCTTTGCAGCACTTGGCAAGCATCTTCCTAAAAACCCATTACTACCCTTTTCGGACAAAACTGAAATCGAACAGGTCTTCTTCAAACAAGTACCGGCCTGCAATTATGCTCAGACGGCCGCACAAGTCGCTGCGCTCGCGGTCGCTGACAAGCAAGTAACGCCAGATAAGATCAAGCACATAAACATAAAGGTGCCCTATGCCGCCGCCCATTATCCCGGGTGTGACTTTGCAGGTCCTTTTTCCAGCATTCTGCATGCCCGCATGAGCATTCAGTTTAACGTGGCTAGTGCGATCATTAATGACGACTTTGAAGACAGTCATTACCAGAACTTTACTAATAAGAACATCGCAAGCCTGGCCCGAAAGGTAGTTGTGGATGTTGACGCCGAGCTTACCGATAAGTACCCGACCCGACAGGGAGCGGCGGTTACTATTCAGTATGAAGACCAATGTATCAACGCTGCACTAGACGACGTAATACCCGCAAGCATTAAAGAGGTGAATGCCCGGTTCCTGGCCTCGGCTGCAGCCTACCATGGCCAGGAAAGGGCTGTATCAATTCAGAAAAAAACCAAGACGCTGGATACCATCCAGGACCTGACTGAATATCTAAGATTGCTTGATTAAATCAGCGGCACTGCATTAGGCCAACGAGCACATCATTGGTTTGCATCTCATCCTGGCAGTTCGGCAGCAGTTCACCCGTGCCTACAATGCCAATGGCGCGACAGTTAACATGCCTGACTCCGCCGGGTTCAATGGCCCGTGCGATTTCCTCGCCGCCCGCAGGACAGATCGCTTGGATTCTTTTCTCGCAGTCGACCTTACGCAGCTGGGCACAGCCGAAGAAGTTCACCTGTCGATTACCCTCAAGCTGGTATTCCCAAAATACTAGCTCGTTGCCAACACGGCCGTTGTTGCCGGTTGGTTGTGCGTTTTCTAACTGAGGTAGTATGTCACCTAGCGGCCTGTCAAAAACGCGCTCGGGACCGCTGGTCACACTCATGCTTCTGATTGGTGCTTTTTCAATTGGAGTGCAGGCAACGCAAAGACCTAGCAATGCTAAGGTACCTAGTTTGGATAGACGTGTTAGTTTAATCATAGGCATTTCCTCTCATATAAAGGCTAGCCCAAGGGCTTGATATTTTTTTGGTGATATTAAAATAAGGCAGTGTTGGACTGAAGAAATAAAAAAGCGATTACCACCTTTTTTTCAGTATTCATAAAGTTTCTATTCATGAATATTGCTGCGCACTTATAGGTTCATTATCCTCTGGTATAAGTGACCCAAAAAGGACAGGCCTTATGAATCTATCCTCTCTATTTTCCTGGCTTATGGCTTTGCTACTAACCTCACAGGTCCAGGCCCAGGATCCTGTATTTCAAGACATCATATATGCTAGCCCTGATGGCTTGGATCTTGATCTTGACATCTATCTCCCTGAGACCGACAGCGCGGCGCCATTAGTAATTTATCTGCATGGCGGTATCTGGCGTCTGGGAGATAAATCTGGCGAGCGTAACTATGGTTACATCAGACCGTTCCTAGAAAACGGCTACGCCGTAGCCAGTCTTAATTTTCGGGCTTCCACGGATGCCCCCTTTCCCGCCATGGTGCATGACATCAAGGCGGCAATACGCTACCTAAGGGCTAATGCTGCTGACCTCCGGTTCAATGCTTCCGGCATTGCTGTTATCGGCTCATCTTCAGGCGCACATCTCGCCCAGGTCGTTGGTACCAGCAATGGTCATCCCCAACTAGAAGGCTCGCTAGGCAACCACTTGAATACTTCGTCGGATGTTCAGGCCATCATAAGCTATTTTGGTGCCAGTGACCTGACAACTATTCTCGAGCAGTCGACCCCCTTTGGCCTAATTATCAGGGAACCTGCCCTAGAGTTACTTCTGGGCACCCAACCCCATGATAATGACTACCTGGCCCAGTTGGCCAGCCCTGTGGCGCACGTGGATAAAAACGACCCCCCCCTGCTACTTTTTCATGGTGACATGGACCCACAGATGCCCGTCAATCAGAGCCTGCAAATGTTTGGCGCCTACAAGGCAGCGGATTTACATGTCATTTTCGAGCCGGTGCATGGCGCGATGCACGGAGGACCGGAGTTTTTCGAGGAACAACACTTGTCTACCGCGATAGATTTTCTAGGGCACACTATCGGCCGATAGTGATTGATAATGATCATGCAGCTCGGCGATATTCAGATCGACCGCATCCTGGAAATGGAAGTCCCTTTCTTGTCCCCTTACGATGCATTTCCTGATGCGCCTCATGAAGAAATAAAAAACAACAGCCAGTGGCTCCAACCCTGGGCCCTTTGTTCACTGACCGGCAAACTCATTATTACTATACAGACCTGGATTATTCGAACCCCAAAGCATCTAATCCTGGTCGATACCTGTATTGGCTGCAATAAAACAAATCATTACTTCAGCGAGTGGCACCAGCGTACAGATGAATCGTGGTACATGAAACTGCTAAGCAAGGGGGTTAATCCGGAAGCAGTGGACTATGTCTTCTGCACGCACCTACATGGTGATCACTGCGGCTGGAATACTCGCCTGGTGGACGGGCGATGGGTTCCGACCTTTCCAAATGCTCGCTACATCATCTCCCGTAAGGAAGTGGATTACGTGGCAGCAGAAAACACTCCCGCCTACCAAGAAAGTGTTCTACCAATCATAGAAACCGGCCAAATTCAGGCCGTGGAGTCAGACTTCGCCCTCAATGACAGTGTCTGGCTTGAAGCCATGCCGGGCCACACGGTCGGCCATACGACCGTTCACCTAGCCTCGGGTGGTCAGCATGCCGTGCTTTGCGGCGACCTTATTCACAGCCCACTGCAATGCCGGTTTCCTCAATGGAAATACTGGATCGATTTTGACCCTCAGCAGGCCATTAAAACTCGGCAAGCATTTCTCGAATCGCGCGCAGAGGATCAGCTTATGGTCCTTACAGCTCATTTCCCCTCACCTTCTGCAGGCATAGTAGAAGCGAGAGGCGATGCATTTAATTTTCGATTCACTCAAAGCTGAATTCGGTTGAATCGTGATATGTTAATTTCTATTTTTAGCAATATCGGGATCAGCCTGGCACTGAAATTTGTCATAGATGTTTCATTTTATCTGCGAGTTAGGACGTTTTTGTTTGCTTCGAACTTGATGCGTTGAATCCTTTTTTGTCTTTCCAATTTATCCCCACTTTACACCTCCTATTTCGCTATAATGGCAATTCTAAAGATTCGAAAATGTTAGCAATGCACTAGCAGGAGCATATTACAATGGCCAAGATTGTCGGCGGCATCGCCACAGCCCATACCCCCACCATTGGCTTTGCCGTGGATTCAAAAAAGCAGGACGACCCGGTCTGGTCGCCTATTTTCAAAGGCTATGAGCCTATTCAGGACTGGTTGAAGGAGAAGGCACCTGATGTCATCTTCTATGTTTTTAATGACCACATGACATCCTTCTTTATAGACCACTATTCTCACTTCACCCTCGGTGTCGGTGAGGAATATCCTTGTGCCGATGAGGGCGGTGGCCCACGAAAACTTCCTGCCTTCAAGGGTGACCCTGACTTTGCACAACACATAGCCATGGGCCTGGTAGCAGATGAGTTCGATATGTCATATTTCCAGAACAAGCCCCTGGATCATGGATGTTTCTCACCCCTATCATTATTGTTGCCTCATGAACCTGACTGGCCTTGTAAAATAGTACCTTTCCAGGTGGGTGTGCTGCAGCCGCCCTCCCCAACAGCCAAACGCTGCTATAACCTAGGAAAATCCTTGCGCAAAGCTATTCTGAGCTACCCAAAAGACATCAAGGTGGCTATTGCAGGAACCGGTGGTCTTTCACACCAGATACACGGTGAACGCGCAGGTTTTAACAACACACCATGGGACATGGAGTTCATGGAGCGCCTTGAAAAAGACCCCAAAGGCCTCACCGATATCACCATCGCAGAATATGCTGAGCTAGGGGGAGCCGAAGGAGCTGAAATCGTAATGTGGCTTATCATGCGAGGCGCTCTGTCTGAGAAAGTGGAGACTATCCACTCCTCTTACTATCTCCCATCGATGACACCGGTAGCCAACCTGATTATGGAGGAGCGTTCCGATGAGGCACCAGATGAAAGCCAGGAAGAATACCTAAAGCGAATTAACCACCAGCTAGATGGCATGGAAAAACTGGAAGGCACATACCCCTTCACCATCAAAACAGGTGTGAAAGCATTTCGCCTAAATAATTTTCTTCACGAGCTAATCAAGCCTGAAAAGCGCGAGCTGTTCCTTAATGACCAGGAAGCTTCTTTCGAGGAAGCTTGTTTGACCGAGGAGGAACGCGAGATGGTGCGTGACCTGGATTGGAAGAAGATGATTCATTACGGTGTTATTTTCTTCATGCTTGAAAAACTGGGAGCTGTAGTAGGCACCACAAACCTGCATATATACGCCGCCATGCGAGGCGAGTCCCTGGAAGACTTCCAGAAAACCCGAAACGCCCAGGTCCTGTATTCGGTTGCCGGAGATACCGATACTGATTGGGACAAGGAGCAAAGCGCTAAGAACTAATTGAGCCTAGTAAGCGATAGTTCAAACCTTGCCTTTCTCCTCCTGCTTTTCTTGGCCAACAAAAAAGCCCGGTAATATCCGGGCTTTCTCAAAACATATTTTTATGCCTCTTACATCAATGGCAGCCCATGGCCCTGCGCTACCATAAACATCAGCATCGGAATGGACAGCATGGTGTTTGTTCGAGAGGCCATCAAAGCGACCACCTTGGCTTTGGCCTTTTCGTCGTCGGAGGCCTCAACGATACCAAGCACCTTTTTCTGATTTGGCCATATGAGAACCCAGACATTAAACAGCATAATAGTGCCCAGCCAGGCGCCAAAACCAATAATTGCCGCACCCTCTGCCAGCATAAAGGCATTAGCTATACCAATGCCCATGGCTTCTAATGCAGCTGCGCCGGTCAACCAAGTGGCTAATGCGCCCCATCGGAACCATAATAGAGCCCTTGGTGCCACATACTTGTTAATTGCTGCCGGTCCAGGCCCCCCCTCATCTGCACTAGCCTCAGCTACGGAAGGCACCTGAACAAAATTGAAGTAGTACAACAGTCCTATCCAGATCACGCCTGCAAAAACATGCAGCCAAACCACAGTTGACCATAGGTTAAACGTTCCTAGGCCATGAAGTACTAAGAAAATGATTGCTAGAATAAATCCTGCCGAGATAGTTCCTTTGACCGATTTTAAAGGATTCATATGTCCCTCCTTTTTTTGATTCATTTAAATACTATCATTGTCAAATATCGAGAACCATGAACCAATCTATCTAAAAAGAGTTCTCAAGATGTTTTTGACAAATGTGAAACTTAACAGGTTAGATGTTACCTTGAAAGCATTCTTTTTAAGCAAGAAACTTACTTAGTGCCCAGCCAAACAAGCGACTTCATTCATTGATTCTTTAAAAGACAAATTTCATAAGTAATTCAAACAATATAGAGTGCTTGACCAAGGGGAGCCTGAAATGGCTATTAGAATGAATAACCTAGTAAAATGTAACCCATCTTTATCGGAGTGTAGCTCAGCCTGGTAGAGCACTACGTTCGGGACGTAGGGGTCGTAGGTTCAAATCCTATCACTCCGACCAAACTCTTTTTCTTCGCCCATAGGCAATCTATTATGAAACCAGATCTCTCCAACCAGTCCATTCTCATAACCGGTGCCGGTAGAGGTCTTGGAAAACATGCAGCGCAGCACCTGGCCTCCTGTGGCGCCAGAGTTGGTGTCGCTGATATCGATTACGACAATGCAAATGAAACTGCGCTCGAAATAAATAATCGTATAGGCAAGGCTTTGGCATACTCAGGAGACCTTTCAAAAAAGGACGTCTTCGAAAAAATTTCAGCGGATTTCGTCAATGAAACTGGACGGCTTGATGCCATAATCAACAACGCCATGCTGTTGCGTTACTGTCCGGTCCAGGATGTTGATGAGGACACTCTTTCAGTCATGCTAGATATCGGCATCAAGGCGCTATTTTGGTCTGCCCAGGCAATGCTAAAACATTATGACAAAGAACGCGGCGGTCGCATTATAAATCTGGCCTCGCCTGTTGCTACTAGAGGTTTTCCCGGTACATCTGTCTATAGCACAGTGAAGGGAGGAGTAACTGTATTCACAAAAACTCTCGCCGCAGAACTGGGACCACAAAACATCCGCGTCAATGCTGTTTCTCCAGCATCTGTTCCGACGCCGGGCTCACTTGGCCTAAACACGCTCGAAGAATACGAAAAACGCGCTGGATGGATACCCCTGCGCAGGAACGGAACAGAGGAAGACAACTCCAATGCCATCGCATTTCTGCTAAGCGAGGAAGCCGATTTTGTAAATGGTGAGATTTTCAATATCGATGGAGGGGTTGCGGCGTGCAACTGACTCAAAATAAGAGAGCTATTAAACTGACAGCCCCTCGAATGGAAGTCTTTTTAATGTTTTTATAGATGGGATGACTGAATCAAAAGAGCGGCTGCAGTTCTAGTTGATTATACTAAACCAAATCGAACACTTTGCTCTTCGTCAACCACGCCCTTCTCTTTGAGTTAACTAAAATTGAACAAGCACGCGGTCTAAGAGCAAACAGAATTCATTAATTGATGCGGCCTAGTTGTTCACTCTTTTCAAGATGCGTCTCAAACGTATCCTACTAGATGAAATCTTAATTTAACCTATTGCAGCTTCTCTAGAATCACACGCTTCCTAACCTCTAGCCCTTCAGATTGAATAGAGGGCATCAATGAGTCGTTTAGCTCTGGGCCCGTTAGTGCCCACGGCATGCATCTTGTTACAGCAGTAAGAGAAACCAATCTTCGCATCGGGATCGCCCATGCCGATGGACCCACCAATACCATGATGGCCAAAGCTTCGCATGTTTGGACCCATGTAAACCGCTTCAGGCGTGTTCAGAAGAATTCCCAAGGCCTGGTGATAGGGCCGATCCTGGAAAGCCTCATGCTGGTTATGCTGTTCTGTAATCATGGCCTCCAGGCCTGTCTTGCTTAGCAGTGACACTCCATCCATTTCACCGTTGACCACACAACCGTATATGCGCGCTACCCCACGCGCATTGCCATGCCCGCTGCCGCTAGCCACTTCCACTTCACGCCACTCCTTGCGGTTCATTGTCACTGCCCAGGGCTCGTCGGGATTCTGTTTGAAGGCGAGAGGCCTCAAACTATTGTCATCCTTACTGTCCTTCGCGGCGAAGAGCTTGGCATCCATATTAGGCATCACTTCAGCCACGTGACTCTGTTCCTCCTCGTTCATCCCACCTATGTAATATTCAGCATTGAGCGGATCGGTCACCTCTTTACGCAGAAAAGGCCCCACAGTCATGCCGGTGACGCGGCGCATGACTTCGCCCAGCAGAAAGCCCTGGTGGTGAACGTGGTAGGCCGCCTTGGTGCCAATTTCCCAAAGCGGTTCCTGCTCTTCCAGGGCATGCACGATGGCCTCGCGATCAAACATTGCCCCTTTCCAGAGAGTATTGTTTGTAAGGACAGGAACCGCTGCAGTGTGATCAAGAAAGTGACGAATGAGGGTGCTTTTCTTGCCGTTCTGTCCGTATTCCGGCCAGTACTTGATCACGGGGTCATCGGGATGCACGAGCCCGCGGTCCATCAGCATATTGAAACAGATGGCGGTGATGCCCTTGGCCACAGACATCATGCATACGGTAGTTGAAGCGTTCCAGGGCTGATCCAAGTCACCGTTGCGCCATCCGCCCCAGATATCAACCACGGTTTTGCCTTCCCTGACGATGGAGCAGGCAGCGCCGGTCTCGTCCTCCACATTGAAATTTTCCAAAAAGGCATCGACCACCGGCTGGAATTCCGGCTCAAAGTCACCGCCAAATGAATAATCATACCCACGGGCATTCAAGGTCTGCTCAAGTTCCAAAATGACTCCTTTCTGCTATATTCACATTCTGCATTAATGACTGCTGCAAGGCGGCAAGACAATAACATTCCCTCTAAGAATCACAAAGCCCATGACAGACTCCGCACCACAATTTCAGCAGACCTATGACTACATCATTATCGGGGCCGGAACCGCCGGCTGCGTGCTCGCCGCACGTCTTAGTGAAAATCCCGCCAACCAGGTCTGCCTAATCGAAGCCGGAGGCTCGGAAAAGCATCCTTATATCACTATTCCTGCTGCCGTGGGCTGCGCCATCATGAGCAAGAAATTCGGCTGGGGCCTTTGGACTGAACCCCAGGAAGCACTGAATGGCCGGAAGGTGCCGCTGCCCCGGGGCAAGGTTATTGGCGGCTGCGGCTCCATCAATGGCATGGCCTACTACCGTGGGGACGGCAAGGATTACGACGACTGGGCAAAAGAGGGTAATCCTGGCTGGGACTATGCCCACTTGCTGCCCTACTTCCTGCGCTCGGAACATAACCCGGAACTTGCAGACTCACCCTACCACTATACCGGTGGCCCGATGGGCGTCAGCTTTATCAAGAAGCCCAACAAACTCTGTGAGACCTTTAACGAGGCCATGGAGGACCTTGGTTTTCCATACTGCGATGATTTCAATGCAGCCCACCCCAACGGTTACGGTTACCGACAGGGAACCATCTGGAAAGGCAAAAGAGTCTCAACGGCAAGCACCTACCTGAGGCCAGCCATGAACCGGAAAAACCTGACCGTGCTGGACAGCACCTCAACCAGGCGCATTCTGTTTGACGGCAACCGTGCCGCCGGAGTCGAAATCCAGGGCAAGGACGGGGTTGTGAAAGCGCTGGGGGCAGGAAAAGAAGTACTGCTGTCCTGTGGTGCTTATCACTCACCGCATATCCTGCTTAATTCCGGTGTCGGCGACAGTGAACACCTGGGTGCCGTAGGCGTACCAGTGGTGCATCACCTGCCGGGGGTAGGTAGAAACCTTCATGATCATCCCTCTACCTACACTGCACTTGATATGAGCAATACGGCTTCATACGGTATTTCCTGGAAAGCACTGCCGAGGGATTTTGTCCAGTTTTTCCAGTACGCCCTACTTCGCGGCGGTCCAATGGCCAGCAACCTGTTTGAAACGAATGCCTATATCAAGACATTGCCCGAATCTGACCGGCCTGACATGCAGCTAGTCTTCCAGCCGGCCCGGCGTAATATCAAGCCCTTCCCTATTCCGATTAATCACGGTTATGCCGTGGCCACCGTTTGCCTATATCCACGCAGCCGCGGCGCCGTTACGCTGGCGAGCAATGACCCGCTGGCTGCACCGCTTATTGACCTGGCCCTCGGAAAGGAACAGGCGGATATAGATGACCTGGTACGCGGATTAAAGCTGGCTCGCCAGGTAACCCTGCACAGAAGCTTCGGCAAGTACGAAGCTGATGAACGTGTTCCGGGTGCCAATATCCAGAGTGACGAGGAGCTTGATGCCTACGTCAGGGAAACACTGATTACCGTCCATCACCCAGGCTCCTCCTGCCGAATGGGTAACAGTGATACCGACGTCGTAAACCATGAACTTAAAGTACACGGCCTGAATAACCTGCGCGTTATTGATGCCTCAATCTATCCCCGTGTGCCGGCAGCAAACACCAATGCCAGTGTCGTAGCGATCGCCGAAAAGGGCGCTGACATGATCCTGGGCAAACCGGCCCCCGAGCCGATGCCAGAGCTGGCCTAATCAATTAACTACTCCGAGTGAACCGGGCTTTGTGATAACTTTACCCGCTCACGCAAATGACTGAAGAGGAACCCCATGCGTAACAGATTTTTACTAACTGCCCTTGCCATTGCCGCACCAATCGCTTCCGCCCAGATAATGCCGGAGCTCGACTTCGAAAGTGTCGGCAGGAGCGCCCCCATTGCCGATGCCCAGGAGTACGAGGCCGTTGGCGCCGTTAATTTCTTCGGTTTTGGCGCAGTTGCTTCACAGAATGGTGCCGTTCCTGAAGGGGTCGAACCTCTCGAGGTAGATATCTTTACCACCACAGATTTTTACAAGGACAAGGACCTATGGATGGATCCGCGCTACTGGCGCTGCAATTCCAGTTTTGCTGTTGAAGCCTCCAGCGGTGCCTATCCCGGACCCAACATGGGCGGCGACAATCCACCAGCAACGGCGGCGTGGGGTTTCTGTGACCGCGATTACCCGCGCGAATCAATGGTTAGCCCTTACGGTTTTGAAACCGCCCAGGCCCACTACGAAGCACTGATGGCTGAGACTGAAAGCCGCGGAGGTCCGGAAGAATACACATATGCGACGGTCCCTGGCGATATCAGCGGGCGCTACTTCTGGGATGAAGGCGGCCCCGGCGGCCTGATGGGGACCTGGTACGGCCAGATGGTCAACCAAATTCCCACCGTATTGTCCCTGCTAACGCCCGAATACCAACAGCACATGGTTCAGGAGGCCTACCACCAGTCACATATGCACGCCCAGTGGCCTTCACAGTATTGCTGGCCGGAAGGCTTTATGCGCCGCTGGCACTTTGCCTCCACGCTGATGCAGAACCACACGGTGCTGGTCACTCCTGAAATCATGGAGATCAAGGCCGGTGTCGCACGTAACTTCATCACCGAGATTCATTTTGGGCGCGAGTTTGAGCTAAGTGGCGCCATTCCGCGTCTCGGCCAGGATGTTCCCCGCTGGTATGGCGAGACAGTAGGCTTCTGGGACGGCGACGTTGTCATTACCTGGACCTCGAATATCCAGGGCTGGATGGCGCATTCTCAGTACGAGTTTTCTAACAAGCTGCAGACTGTTGAAATCTACACGCCAATTCGTGACCAGGATGGCAACATCACGCACCTGAACCATGAAGCCATCTTCTATGATCCAGAAGCACTTGTGGAACCGGTGCGTATCGTGCGCAACCTGCGCAGGGTCAGCAGTCTTGGTGAAGGCGACCCTTACACCTACATCGAATGTGTACAGTCAATTTTCGCCATTGACGGAGTAGCCACACCGCTAAATCCTGGTGATACCTATGATGCCTATGTTCCCGACATGTTCGGACGTCCATGGGCTGAAATCTGGGAAAAATTCCACGAGGAAGGCATGGAACGCCCTGAGCCTGAGGTGGATATTTTCAGCTTTGAATAGAAATAAAGGATAAATCGGATGGCTATTGAGAACTTACACACTTGGAAGATTGGTGATGTGGAAATAACCCGCATCGTGGAAGTAAATGCCTGGGAAGATGACATCACCATGCTGTGGCCTGACGCCTCACCGGATGATGTACTGAAGTATCCCTGGCTGCAACCTCACTGGGCAACGCCTGAGGGAAAGTTCATCCTAAGCTTTCAGTGTTTTGTCATGCGCACACCTGATCACCAGATCATGCTCGATACCTGTATCGGCGCTGACCGGGATCGTGAATTCGATATCTTTACCAACATGCAGACCGACTTCCTGGAAGATCTGTCTACAGCCGGTTTCGACCGCAATGAGATTGACCTGGTGCTTTGCACCCACCTGCACTTCGATCACGTGGGCTGGAACACGAACCTGGTGGATGGCAAATGGGTGCCGACCTTTCCCAATGCCCGCTACCTCTTCGGCAGGCAGGAATTCGAACACTGGAAAATGCTAGAGGAAACCAAGGGCTACCACGACCTGAACCACATGTACGACGCCGTTATGCCGGTAGTTGAAGCCGGGCTGGTTGACCTAATCGAGCATGATCACAAACCCTGCCCTGAAATCACCCTGCGCCCCACTCCCGGGCATACGCCAGGGCACGTAAGCATCAATATCGAATCTCAGGGTCAAAAAGCAATCATCACCGGGGACATGATGCACTGCCCGATTCAACTTGAGGAACCGGGCCGCGTTATTCGCTTTGATATGGACCCTGAACAGGGCGGCAAGACCCGGCAGGAATTTGTTGACGACTTTGCCAATTCAGACGTGCTTGTGATCGGCACTCACTTCAGCCATCCTACAGCCGGCTATGTGGTCCAGGATGGCAACGGAACTCGCCTAAAAACCGAAGACTGATCAGCCTACGGCATTTGCGCCTACCTTGCTCGGTGCTGTTTCCTTGAGGAACAGCGCCGCAATTCCTGACAAGAATGCACAAACCAGCGTAAAGTACATTGTCATCTGAAGGCCGCTCCCGTCTGCTAGCACCCCTGCAAGCCAGGGCGAGGCAAATCCCCCTACCAGTTCACCGATACATACCACTAGTCCCATGGAAGACGCTGCCAGTTTGGGGTTGACAGTTTCGCCGGGAACTACGCCCATGAACAGCGCAAATGAGCCGGACGCGCTCCAGCCTATAAACAGCAGCAGGCCCAGCATCCACATGGGACCATCGAAATAGAGTGCTGCCAGAGGTGTCACCACTCCAATAAAGGTGAAGATGATCATCACGGGTTTGCGGCCAATACGGTCTGACCAGGCCGGAACCAGAAATCCGCAAAGCATCGTACTAAATCCCATCACCGACATGACGCCGCCCGTCGCTTCGGGGGTAAAGCCCCGGTAATTCGTGAAGAAAACAAAGAGAAATGTTAAGGAAACAAGAAACCATGACACCAGGCAGATAGAGATAAGCGCGCATATGCGAATATTGTGCTCACTAAGCATGCCCAGGGCGCTGGGTTTAAGCTCATGTCCCTGCTGCTCGCCTATCTCACTGGGCTCCTGGGCAGCCTGGTGCTTATGCGTGACGGGCTCCCTCATGAACTTCCACGCCAGGAAGCCACAGATCAGACCCGGTATTCCGGTGAGATAAAACGTAATGCGCCAGTCAAAGGATTGGGCGAGTGCTGTCAGGACGATCGGGGCCAGGGTGGTGCCAAGCAGTGCTGCAAAGACATTCTGCATGATGCCGGCATTCATGCCGCGGCGGTGTGAAGAGCTCTCCTCATTCATCACCGACAGACAGATCGGCAGGAAAGGCCCTTCTGCCAGTCCCATCACGATACGGGCCAGCAAAAGGAAGCCAAAGGAGCCTGCCAGTCCGGAACTTGCCGAGCAGAGCGAAAACACGACAATAGATGTCAGAATGAATGGCTTGCGCGCACCTCTCCTGTCCGACCAGGCACTAAACGCGTAGGCAGAGATGGCCCATGCGAGTGCCAAGCCAGAAGACAGCATTCCCAACTGCGTATTGGAGAGCCCGAGATCCTCAACGATATACGGTGTGAGCACGCCTACCGCGTTGCGGTCAAAGAAAATCAGGCCAAATGTAAAACCCAACAGTAAAAGAATGCCGTTTTCGTAAGTGAAAAAACCCCTATTACTGGATGATGTGGCAGGCGTAGCCATGTCAGACTCTTCTTTTTTTTGTTGGTTTTATGAAGAGCGAGTCTACCAGACTTTTGTAGGGCTAATCCTCCAGAAAAGAGATCGTCCGAATTTCCATGCTGTTACGAGGCGGTGTTGAGTCGTCCGTCCAGGGCAGCTCGATAGCAGTGTGCCCGGTGTACTGCGGGACATCTTCCTTCGAGTCGTAAAGTTTGAAGGCAAAGGTTTCGTAGGGCTGCATTTCAAAGGCGTAGTACCACTGATGATCGGGGTTGTAGCTAAGATTCCAGCCGTACAGTGGCGGGCGATTTGGGTCATTGAGTCCGCCGCGAACCTCGGCAAAATTTAGGTCTTCTTTTTTAACAGTGGCCGCATCCACTAACGCTAGTGGCGAGCGGTGAACGGTTTTAATTGGGCGCCAGAAATTCATCAGGATGACGCGTTTTTTCAGCCACTGCTCCGCCTTATCACCAAGAATGTTGTAGGCGTATTCGTCAATGGTCTTGCGTCCGTAATCGACATGCGCAGCATGGGAAGGCTGAGCATGCTGACGGGCATCAGGCGCATCACTGCGAGCGACATGGCCAAAGGCAACGGCTTTTACAGCGCCATTGACCTTACAGGCCAACTCACACATTTCGGGATAAAAAACCTGCTCGACCTTTTCTTCATCGTAGAAATCGTCACCCGCCATGGCCGTGTTGTGATGCAGGAGCGCAAAACCGTTTTTCGCTACCGTGGGTGTCTCGCCATCGGATATGGAATGAATATCTTTAACGACTACGTTATGCATTTCACCCGGCCAGTAAGATTTTTCCCGGTCACCGGGATAAAAAATCGTATGCTCTCCCTTGACGACATACTTGATCTGGGTTGAAGCGTCGTGGTTTTCAGTTGCAGCTGTCATAAAAATCAGGTTCCGTAGATAAACATTTCAAGAATATAGGATAAAAGGGACAAGAGAAAAGCTTTGCTTGACCATGACTTACCTCAACCACAAAGACTTTACTCAAACCTGTATCCTGCATACTGTATCCATTAAACTTGGCAACTAACTAAAACAAGAATAAATCCCATGTCAGACGTTCAAAACGAAGAACAATACCCAAGCCCGACTTATGCCTGGTACGTGGTCGTCATCCTGTTCCTAGCCTTCGTGGTGTCCTACATAGACCGCCAGATCATTTCCCTGCTGGTAGACCCTATCAAGGAAGACCTTGGCATCAGTGACACCCAGATTGGCCTGCTACAGGGTTTCGCCTTCACGGTGTTCTATACTTTTGCAGGCATTCCCCTGGGCCGCCTTGCCGACAAGAAAAACCGCAAGGCCATTATCGCTGTTGGCATGTTTCTGTGGAGCATCATGACATTTGCCTGCGGCCTGGCAAGAAACTTTACCCAGCTGTTCATCGCGCGCATCGGTGTCGGTATCGGCGAGGCCAGCTTGTCTCCCGCATCAAACTCCCTCATCAGCGACTACTTTCCGAAGGACAAGCGCGGCAAACCCATTGCCCTTTACTTCATGGGAGTCTACGTAGGTGTAGGCATGTCATTTATTTTGGGCGGGCTGGTCATTGGCATGGTCACCAGCGCCGGTGATTCTATCGTACTGCCAATGCTTGGCGAACTCAGTGCCTGGCAGGTAACCTTCATGATTGTCAGCATTCCCGGACTGCTGCTCGTACTCGTCATGGCTACGGTGAAAGAACCCTTTCGGCATGGCATGGTCAATAAGCACGGCGAAACTATTGACAGCGGAATTGGTGCCACCAAGGATTTCTTCTGGAAACACTTCAATGCCTACGCCGTCATGTTTCTCGGCTTTGGCCTGGCCGGTGCACTCGCCATCGGCTTTTTTGCTTGGACCACACCGCTATTTAACCGTATTCACGGCTGGGAGACTTCCCGTATCGGCCTGACCTTCGGCAGTATCGTAATGATCATGGGCACTCTCGGCATCATCCTGGGCGGTGCCATAGCCGACAAGCTGCTGCAAAAAGGTCAGCAGCATGCCTATATCAAGGTCAGTATCTGGGCCGTCCTGGGAGCCACTATATTTGCCGGCTCAGCCGCGATTGTGCCCAATCCGATATTGGCCTGGGTACTGCTCTGCCCTGCGGTGGCATGTTTCGGCATGCCCGTGGCTCTGGCGCCGGCGGCAGTCAACTTCATTACCCCAAACCGTTTCCGCGGCCAGGCTATCGCTATCTATATTTTTGTTGTGGGCATGATCAACAATGTCATCGGACCTTTCAGCGTTGGCTTTCTAAATGACTACCTGTACAAGGATCCAATGGCCGTTAATTATTCCATGCTGACCATAGCACTCGTATTCGGTATTACAGCTGCGCTAATCCTGATGAGCTCCATCAAGTTCTATAACAGGAGCGCCAAAGAAATCCTTGCAGAAGAAGGCTGACATCTCCCCTCTTACTCTCAGTCAACTGCTGGAAAGAAACGCCCGACAGTGGCCCGATCTCGTCGTTCTGAAATTTGACGACGGTGACCAGTACACATCCAAAAGACTGCTGGCAGAAGTGACCCAGCTGGCCGCCAACCTACATGACAATGGCGTCAGGCAAGGTGAGTTTGTGCTGTCGTGGCTTCCCAATGGCCCGCTTGCCGTTCTGCTCTACCTGACTCTAAATGTATTAGGTGCAATTTATGTTCCCTTCAATACAGCTTACCGGGGACGGCTGCTTGAACATGTTATTGCCACCAGCGGCGCAAGCCGACTCATCGTTGACGGCCGCCTGTTAGAGCGACTGAAAAGCGTGGATACCGGTAACCTGGAAAACGTTTTCATCGATGGGAAAGAAAGGTTGCCCTCCGCCGCGTTTGTACAGCATCCACTTAGTCTCTTTCACAAGCAGTATGAGGATGCAGCTTTACCCGATATTGAAGAAAACATCACTGATACCTCGGCGGTGATTTTTACCTCCGGCACAACAGGACCTTCCAAGGGAGTGCTTTGCAGCTACCTTCACCTTCACACCAGCGCAACCGAATTCAGGCACGTAGGGCCTGGTGATACCAATCTGGTAGCCCTGCCCATGTTTCATGTAGGCGGCGTGCTGGGCCTCTGGTTTGCTCTAGTTCATGGAGGCTGCGCAGCCTTCGTTGAGCGCTTCAGCACATCGGCATTCTGGCCGACTGTAAAGAAACTTGAAGTCACCTCAGTGGGCCTGCTGGGCGCGATGGTGCAGTATCTGATGGCTCAGCCAGCCAGCGAAGACGATAAAAACCACCCGGTGAAACGCGCGGTGATTGCGCCCTTCGGCGATGATGCGCTCACCTTTGCCGATCGCTTTGGCATAGAAGTCCACACAGAGTTCAACATGACCGAACTGTCTGTTCCAACGTGGGGAGGACCCAATCCGACTGCCAGGGGCACCTGCGGTACACCTAGGCCTGGCGTTGAGCTGAAGCTGATCAATGAGAACGGGGAGGAAGTGCCGAATGGTGAGCCTGGCGAACTGCTTGTGCATGTGGAGAACCCTTACACAATCAGCCATGGCTACCTGAACAATCCGCAGGCCACCGCTGCCACCTGGCAGAACGGCTGGTTCCATACCGCCGACCTTTTTACCCGGGATGATAATAACAATTACTATTTTGTTGACCGTGCCAAGGATGCAATTCGCCGTAAAGGGGAAAACATCAGCTCGTTTGAAGTGGAAGAGGAATTACTGGCCTTTCCTTCTGTTGCAGAAGCCGCCGTGGTGGCGGTAGCGGGTGACGGTGGCGAGGATGAGGTACTGGCTGTTCTTGTGGCCCGCCCCGATGAGACAATCGATATCAGAAAACTGATTGATTTTCTCACCAAGCGACTTGCCCACTTCATGGTCCCGCGTTATTTTCGTCTCACAGACAATTTGCCGAAAACGCCAACGCAGAAAATTGAAAAACATATTCTGCGGACCGAGGGCATTACAGTCGACACCATGGACCGTGTCCAAATGGGCATTGAACTTAAAGCTGAAAACCTGGGCAAAAGAACAGAGTAAAAAGTACTAAGTTAAAGTGAAAATTCTGCCGCTTTAACTTTCAACTTACTACTTTTTAATTGCTAACTCATATGACAACAAATTAATTGCTAACTCATATGACAACAAATAAACACACCGGCCCACTTGCCGACATCAAGGTTCTCGAATTTGCCGGACTTGGCCCTGCTCCCTTTGCCGGCATGCTGCTTGCAGACATGGGTGCCGATGTTGTGCGGATCGATAATGCCAGGAGTCCCGATTACAAACCCGAGGATGTCGAATCACGTGGGCGTCAGTCCATTGTCCTGAACCTGAAAGATGAGACCGAAAAAGCTATTGCAATGGAACTTGCCGAAAAAGCGGACATCCTGATTGAGGGATATCGGCCTGGAGTGATGGAAAGACTCGGACTCGGCCCAGAACCTTTGCTCCAGGCAAACCATGCCTTGGTATACGGACGAATCACCGGCTGGGGACAGGATGGCCCCCTGGCAAGCAAGGCCGGTCACGATATTAATTACCTCTCCATTACAGGGGCGCTTCATGCCATGGGCACTAGGGAGAAACCCGCCATTCCACTGAACCTGGTCGCTGATTTCGGCGGCGGTGCCATGTACCTGTTAACCGGCGTGCTGGCAGCACTTCATCATGCCCGCAGAACTGGACAGGGCCAGGTGGTAGACGCGGCTATGACTGAGGGGGTGATTTCGCAGATGAACATGATTTACGGCGATTTCCATGCCGGCACATGGCTTGATGAACGTGAAAATAACGTCATCGATGGCGCGGCGCCCTTTTATCATGTTTACCAGTGTGCAGACGATAAGTGGATCAGCTTGGCTTGCATTGAGGCGCCTTTCTATAGCGCCTTCCTGGAAACAGCACCCCTTGATGACGACCAGGCTAGCCTGATGACTGGCCAGTGGAACAGAGATTCATGGCCGAAACAGATTGCCCTTCTTGAAAGCCTGTTTAAGACCAAAACCCGTGACCAGTGGATTGCCCATTTCACTAACGCGGATGTCTGTATTGCCCCTGTGCTCTCCCTGCAGGAAGCGCCGGAATTTGAACACAACAGGGTTCGCGGTTCCTTCCAGGTACTTGATGGCATTACCCAGGCCGGTACCGTGCCAAAATTCAGTACAACACCTGCCTCCACTCCCGACAGCGTTCAGCGTAAGGACAGACACCGTGAAGCCATTCTTGAGCGCTGGGGTATCAAGCCATCTGAATAGCACGCCGTAACTATGCTAGTCTTGCACCCTGATTGCAGTTCCATTTCCAAGAGTACAAGCACCCATGACGAATTCAGCAAGCGGATTTGACCCGCAACGCCTCGCGCACCTCAAAACAGTTATTGAGCAGGACATCGCCAAGGATACCTATTTCGGTGCTGTGATTGCCGTAGCCCGTCACGGTGAAGTTGGAATGTTGGAGGCCATTGGATGGGGCGACCAGGAAAATAGTAAAGCGCTGAAAACCGATTCCGTGTTTTCTCTTTTTTCGCTGACCAAGGCTTTCACCAATACGTTGGTCTATCGGGCCATCGAACTGGGACAGTTTGCCCTGACGACGCGAGTCGTCGAGGTAATTCCCGAATTGGAAGGTCACGGCAGGGAAAAAATTAATTTCTTCCATTTGCTCACCCATTCCTCGGGGCTGCCGCCAGTCTGGATTCCTAAGGCAGACATGACTATCGACAAGCTGGATGAAATTATTGCGGCTATTTGTGAAAACATTGTTCCTCTTCAGGACCCCGGTGTGCTTGTGCACTATTCACCGCTGGTCCACCATGCGCTGATGGGCGAAGCAGTGCGCCGCTGTGACCCTCTGGGCAGAGGTTACCGTGAATTGCTCCAGGATGAGGTGCTGACTCCCCTGGGTATGAAGGATACCGCCATTGGCGTGCGCAAGGATCTGCAGGAGCGTCACATTTTTCCCGATTTTCGCGGCAAGCCACCGCAGGAACATCTTTCCAGCAATGTGCCGGGCAACCCGCAAGGCGCATTTGCAGACGAGCATGCTGAAATGCCCTGGGTTGGTGGTGTTTCAACGGTCCCAGATCTGCTGCGATTCGCTGAAATGTTTCGCCATGGCGGAACCCTGGAGGGTAATCGCATCGTTTCACCGGCCATGATGGAGCTGGCAACAACAAACTGGACAGGCGACAAGCCCAACGAGTTGTACAAACAGATTGCCATCAACCACGGCTGGGAACCCTACCCAGCTTACATTGGTCTTGGATTTGGACTGCGCGGGGAACAGGTTTGTCCGACACTTTACGGCGGGACACTTTCAAGCCCCGGCGCATTCGGCAACTATGGTGCCGGCAGCACGCTGTTCTGGGTCGACCCGGAATGGGGTATAAGTGTAGCCTGCCTCACCGCTGGCGTTATGCATCCCGCACTTAATATTGAAAGGTTCCAGAAACTTAACGACATCATTATGTCCGCTGCACTGTAGGGCAAAGCCTTACAACAGCAAGCCGCAAGCTAAGCTAGGTAAAGGCTGAGGGCTTATCTGACTGTCAAGTCTTCAGGTCCAACAGTAGTTTAAAGAGTTTGCTGTCCATCGAGCCAAGGGTTTCGATTATTTCAAAATGATTCAATCCCTTTGCCACTAACCCGGTGACATGCTTACCTTTGCTCTTTAACGCCTCGATAAACTCGCAGCCCTGCCGCTGAAATTCCGGGCTTTCATCGGTGCCATAGGCGACCGACACAGGACACAAAATTTTATCTAGGTTGTGCTGGGGGCTCAACGCTGCAATGTTGCTTTCATTTAAAGTGACAAATTCACGGCGAAAGGAACGGCTTACCGGGGTAAGCTCGTACATGCCGCTACATAGCAGGGCGCCTTTGAATGGATATTCGGTAATTCCAAGGTCTGACCAGTCCTCCGTCAACAACACTCCGGCAAGATGGGCGCCGGATGAAAAACCACAAAGGAAAAAATCATGTTGGTTGCCATCCTGGTCTTGCATGTACCTATATAAATAGGCGACTGTCGCCTTTAGTTGTTTGATCATACCCCGCAGGTCACCGCCGAAATCATCGACAGGGGAAAAGTCAGGAACTGCAAAATGAAACCCGGCATTGACTGCGGCGGGAGCCGCAAAAGCATTGTCAACGGCATGCCCCACCTGCCAGGATCCGCCGTGAATAAAAATCACTGTGGGATTTTGAAGGTTACTGGAGGGGTAAAAATCGATTGCCTCAACAGTCTTTTCCCCATAGAAGAGCCGACGGGGCTGTCCAAGAGTTTTGCGGGCATCCTGGCTCTGCATGGATAGCCTGGCCAAGACTTCAGGCATATTCGGCGCATAGACAGCCTGATTGTAAGCTGCATCTAGCGCCTTCTGTGAGAGGGATTGCCAATCCATAGTTATCTGAAGGTTACTACAGATCGCTTAGGGATTGTTTAGCTGCTGGCGCTGAACTCAATCACTGAAAACTCTGTGCCTTCAGTACCTATGAAACGCAGGGAACACATACCCCAACTGTCAGGAATACGCCATTCAAGGCCGGCTTCGAAATTAAGACGGACGGTGCGCTCTGCGCACTGAATGTCCATATCTGATAGTGAGCCTTCAACGTTGGCCACGGTGAAAACGCGGTGCATTGGATAGAACAGTGCGTCGCTGCGCTCGACATGGTGGCGGGACTGTACAGCTTTGCCATTTCCTACCGAGTTATCAACCAGGGTATCTATTTCTTCAAGAAACTCAGGGACGCGTGGATTCACGGTCCTGTAACGCTCGAGGTCGTTTTTCATTGCCCGAATATGGCCGAGCCTAGCATATATCTGCACTCCAGCCTGCAGGGCATCCTGCATCAAGTACAGGTTAAGAACATTCATGGTTGGCTTATCGCCAAGGTCGCTGCCCTGGGTAGAATAACGTAAACCACTACGCAAATGAGGCGGTCTTTTTATTGCTAGCGGCGTGGTGTTCTCTTCATTAAGGACGAGCGTGGTATTCACGTCTATAGTGCTATAGATGTCAGCATCGATGAACTGGTTAACGCTGATGATATTAAAAGAGTCAGTAAGCTTGGCGCTCTGGTGACCGTAATTTCTGTGCTCACCTGGCAGGTACGCCATGGTAGCCCAGCGTGTTGCCGCCACGGCGTCCTGGAGCTTGTTCTGAATCAGATAGATTTCTGAGAGCCTAGTGTTAACGTATGCAAACTCGTAGAAGTAATTGGTGCCGTTATTCAAAAGATCCACGGCCTTTTCTTCAGCCTTGGCATAGTCTTGGTCATTAACAAGGTCTTCTATCTCTCGCATCGCCGTGCTAAAACCCGGCTGAATGGTATTGAACAGATCCTCAATCACATATCTTGCCGTAATCCTGTATCCGGACCATTCAACCGGCTGCCCTTTCTCCATGGCCGGGTTGAAAGAGGCTGATTCGAGGGCTTCCACTGCAGCATCAACGAAACGCTGCTCATAGAATCCGGCGACGGCCTGAAAACCCTCGGCACGCCCCTCACTGTTGACTGTAAACTCGATCTCAACCAGTGCCTCGCGGTCGTGCAAGCCCGGAAATTCAATGTTCAGTTCTGACTCGAGAGTTGGCCCCTGAATCTGAGCAATTGAGCTCAGGGCAGAGAACGAAAAAATAAGATAACAAAGTGTCAAGGTTAATTTTTTCATGCCGTTCCTTGCTGTTGGGGAAAAATGTGGCGGTAGTCTAATCGCAGAAAATCAATGGGTAAAGAAAGTTTTAACTAATAACAAAATACGGATGTGCGCGAGTAAGGGATTACTGGCGGGTAAGCCATGCAACTAGTAGTCTTACCTGGGTATCGTCCAAGATATCGTTAAATGCCGGCATCTGACCATTGCGCCCGCCAATTATAGTCGTGCGTATGGTGTCGATATCTGAGCCATAAAGCCAGTCGTCATCTGTAAGGTTCGGCGCTCCAAGCAGTATATTGCCGGTGCCTGCCGGTGTATGACATGCCGCACAGACCTGGTTGAATTGTGTCTGGCCGGGATGGCCCTGGGCTTCCGTAGTTCCAATCACCTGGACATAGTTGGCCACATTCGTGACTCCAACCTGCCCCAGGACAGTAGCCCAGCCCGCCATGACCGCAGTCCGTCCAAAGCGAATACTTTGCTCAATATTCTCCGGCGTTCCGCCCCACTGCCAGATTTCATCCATCAAATCAGGAAACAGGTTGGCCTGTCCCTGCCCTTCGTAGCCATGACATGCTGCACAGTTCTGTTCAAAGAGATCATCACCACTGGCCATTAATGAATCGCTTGCCTGGATTTCCTCCAGGGGCATTTGAGCGATTTCTGCCCGCAAATCATTGAACTGATCTTTAAAGTCATCTACGCGATCTTCCAACCTCCCTGCCTGCGACCAATGGAACGCTCCCTTAAAGGACCCCATGCCCGGGTAGAGCATGAGATAGAATACAGAAAATACCATCATTACGAAGATCATCCAGAACCACCAGAGCGGCGCCGGATTAATCCCCTCCTGCAGGTTTTCATCCCATATGGTGTGTTCGACTTCAGAAGCATTAGGCGGAGCCGCGGTATAAACGCTCACAACAAGCCATACCAGTCCGACAAAGCTGACCAAGGTAACGACTATAATCCAGCCGCTCCAGAAATCATTCGGCATATCAGCCATTTGCAGCTCCCGCCTCCTCTTTGCCGTCTATTGTTGGGTCTCCGGTCTTGCCTAATCCATAGTCTTCATCCTGAAGCGGTATCATGGCTGACTTTTCGATTTCACCATCTGAAGACACCATGAATACCCAAATCACCAGCAAGACCATGAAGAGCATGACCAGCATATCGCCAGCAAATATAAACCACGTCATTGCGCATCCTTCTGCAAGCCAGTTCCCAGTACCTGTAGATAGGCAATTAGCACGTCCAGTTGGGTCAACCCCTTGATTTCATCGGGTGCAGCAGCTATTGCCTCATCCGTGTAGGGATGCCCAAGTTTCTTTAATGCCCGCATGCTTAATTGTATCTCGCCGACATCTGAGGCCGGCCATCGGGCTAACCAAGGATAAGCCGGCATGATGGAGTTGTTTACAACGCTACGCGGATCAATCAAGTGCGCCTCGTGCCAGGCATTAGAGTACTTGCCGCCGATGCGGTGCAGGTCTGGCCCAGTGCGCTTGGACCCCCACAGGAAGGGGCGGTCATAGACAAACTCGTCCGCTCTTGAATAAGGCCCATAGCGTTCAACTTCCGCAAGCAGCGGCCTGATCTGCTGTGAATGGCATACATGGCAGCCTTCCTTTATGTAGACATCTCGACCCGCCAGCTCGATTGCAGTGTAAAGATAGCTATTTTCCGTTGCTGTGTAGAGCGACTTCTGGAAGACACTGGGCAATACCTGTACTAGACCACCAATGGAAGACACAAAGAGGATGCCGAAGATCAGCAGCCCCATGTTTTTTTCAAGCTTGCGATGCAAACTCACGCCGTGAAATCTCATTATGCTGGCACTCCCTCTTCCGCTAGGGCCTCATCAGGGTCAACCCCCATTACCGCATTGGGGTTGTGGACAGTGCCTTTAATCTCGTCGATGACATCCGGTGGGCTTACAGCTACCGTGTTACGTCCATACATGGTGCGCAGCAGGTTGTAGGCCATCAGTACCGTACCAGCCAGAAAAATAATGCCTGCCAGCAGGCGCATGCCGTAGTAAGGCACCATGCTGGCCATGACATCATTGAAGCTGTAGCTGAGCTCGCCAATCTCATCAATGCTGAGCCAGAGCAGACCCTGGGAGATACCTGCGCCCCACATGGCGATGATGTAAAGCATGGTCCCGCCAAGTGCGAGCCAGAAATGAATATTGGCCAAGCGAACACTATATAGCGGTACGCCCATCAAACGTGGCACCATGAAATAGAATGTGCCGTAGGTAATCATGGCATTCCAGCCGAGCGCACCAGAATGCACGTGACCAATGGTCCAGTCTGTAAAATGACTGACCACGTTGACGCTGCGGATAGCCATCATTGGTCCTTCAAAGGTAGCCAAACCGTAAAACGCAAGGGCCAGCACGATGAATTTCAGTGCCGGATCGACCGTTAATTTTCTCCAGGCTTTGCTAACAGTCATAATGCCGTTGATCATTGTTGCCCACGAAGGTGCTAGCAAAATAAGACTCATTGCCATACCAAGCGACTGCACCCATTCAGGAATCGAGCTGTAATGTAGGTGATGGGGCCCGGCCCATATATATGTATAGGTGAACGCCCAAAACGACACCACCGAGAGACGATAACTCCAAATGGGCTGGTTAGCCTGCTTGGGCAGGAAGTAATACACCATGCCCAGGAAGCCTCCAGTCAAAAGAAAGCCCACGGCGTTATGCCCCCACCACCACTGCACAATAGCATCCTGTGCCCCAGCGTATATCGAGTATGACTTGGTCAGAGTCACGGGAATCGCCAAGTTGTTGACGATGTGCAGCATAGCAATAACAATAATCAGGCCGCCGAAAAACCAGTTAGAGACGTAAATATTCTTGATACGCCGGTTTGCGATAGTGCCGAAAAAGACTATCGCAAAACAGACCCACAGAATGGTAATGGCAATATCAAACGGCCACTCAAGCTCGGCGTATTCCTTGGTTGAAGTTAATCCAGCCAGAAGTGACAGGCCGCCGCACAGAATAGTCACCTGCCAGCCGTAACAGCAGATCCAAGCCAGGCGCGGCATGAAAAGCGGTACGTTGCTGGTGCGTTGAACACTGTAAAAAGCCGTGGCCATCAAGGCCGACACCCCAAAGCCGAAGATGATGCCGTTAGTATGCAAAGGCCGCATTCGCCCAAAGGAAAGCCAGTACTGACCAAGGTCCAGGCCGGGCCAAAGTAGTTCCGCCGAAAGCCAGACACCCACGAGCATGCCAAGCACTGCCCAGAGAATAGAGAACTGGACCAGCCGCTTCACGACGCCGTCGTGGTATACCTCGTTGCTAAATGCTGCCATTACTTCATGGTTTCCTGATTACTTCTACAACTACCATTAAACGCCTATAGAGGGACCCAGCCCGTAGGTCCACAGACCAGCCGATATACCTAGCAGACTAACAAAGGCGACCAGCAGCCACCCGACCAGCGAAGATGACATCAGCATGCCCCGCTCTGGCGTTATTTTCATGACCACCGGCAAACCACGGTAAAGCAGGTTCATCGACCATATAACTGCCGGAATAAGGATGATCACATTAATAAAAACCTGGGGATAAAGGTGGGCAATACTGGCAATGGAAAGAGGTGCTACCACAACAGTGATCAGTGCCCCGACTTCCTCTATGTCAGCATCAGCGCCGTAGGTTTTCGCCATCCAGCTGGCAAGGAGTACGGTGGTGATGTAGCCAAAGCCCAAGGCCATGGCATAGAAAAAACTGATGATGACGCTTGCAGTATTTACGAAATATAGCGGATCCTCGGCGCCGAGACGCCAGCCAAAGGTCGATGAACCGACCCAGGCAAAAATAGGAGGAAGGATGACAAGAAGGAAGGTCTGGCGATGCACTGCATGGATAACAAGTTCGTTACCCTTGGCAATATCTCTGAAAACTTGACCTGGCATAATTAGGGTCTTGAGAAACATTTATTAGCTATTGTTTCCTTTCGGGTTACTTGTAAAAAATCTTTTAAACGAAAGTTTTAGCGTAACCCCTAGTCGCCCTTCATTTACAACCAGTCAGCTCCACATTAGTAAGAGATTATATTCAATAGTAATCTAATACCGCAAATAAACGTAAATTGTATAATTTATTAAACGATCAGTTTTCAGCCTAAAAGTTGCTGTTCAATCAGGAACCGAGAGCTCGGCCCACCCAAACACCTCTTTCAGCACTGCCTTTGCTGTCTCCGGCTGATCCTCGCCGGGCAAATCCATGCCGGGTTCGTAGCCCGCCAGTGCCAGGCAGTAGCTAAGATGGCGATAGGAGGGCCTGTAGCCCGCTAGCGCCTCCTCCGGAATAGTGACAGACTGTCCGGGGATTGCTGGCACCATCTCGTCTCGCCGGTATATGGCGCCGAAACTCATCAGTCCCCAGGCCCCCTCGCGTTTTTCCGCCTTGTAGAGCATTAAACAGTGGGCAGAGAGCGTCATTTCAACGCCATCGATGGTTTCCGGTATATCTATGATGCCGCTAAGGGTCGCCACTGCACGATCTCCGTTGAGGGTGACCAGGACAGGCCCGAGGCGATGCTTTGCCTTCATGCCTCTTTGATACATATCACGGGACGCAGTTACGAAATCCTTACCGCTACCCTGGAACCAGCTGATCTCCACACGGGAGTCCTCAAAGAAACAGTCAGCCATTCGGTTCCACATGCACATGTCGCGACTCTCACGTTCACGCAGAACAAGTTGGGTTATGGAGGTGATATCAGCGGCCTCCTCGGCCGACATAGGCTTTGTCGTCATGGTCTAATACCAGTTTTGTAAAATTTGCCTGTCTTTCAATGACAGGGATTTGAGGGCTTTCCTGGTGGCAGCATTACCTTTCGGCGGCCGGTAGCCACCATGCCCGTTAAAATCCACATAGGGCATATCGTGATAAACGGCACGTATCGGTGAAACATAACAATTCGTTTTACCAGTACTTGCAGTGGACAATACCGATTTCCCCAACATACCGGCGCCCAGTGTTACCTGCAGAAAAAGCCTGCGTTTAACCAGAAACCCCTTTTTTAACTTGTTGATCATCACGACTGCTCCCTGACATCGTACTCAGGATAACCGGTGTCGCCCATCGGCAATTCCGAGGCGTCGTACCATACGCCATGAACCTGCGGCGTCATGCGAAACGGCAGGCTAACCCTGGCCAGCTCATCCATTTCTTGAGCATCAAGTATAAGCAGTTCGGTGCGCATCTCGGCATAGTTACTGGCGGTACCGATTAGATAGCCATCACCCTCCGGTGCATCGGCGTTGCGGGGAATGAAGGATACTTCCTGAAGGTTGTGGGTATCCCCGGCAAAGTACTTGCGCCATTCGCCGGTCCCGAGATCGTATCGGCAGAAAGAGTTGACCGCCCTGGCACCGCTGCCGCCTCTCTCCTCATCAAAAGGCTGGTCTGGATCATGCATGGTGGAATACACATATCGATAGGGCAGCGTCAGGTAACGATGGTCCACCTTGGCAAGATCAACGATATCCGTTGGGTCCAGAATTTCCTCGGTGAAGGTTTCACTGCTGGAGGCGAGATCGAAGGTGAGGCGCCGAATGAAGTGACGGGCCTCGACCGGATTAAAGGGTGAACCGTCAACCGAGGGAATAAAAGGGAAGAAGTTGCCGTCTGAGCTTGGCACCTCGATGATGACTTTGCTGCCCTCGGTACGACCATTGATGGTGTGCATGACCACCGAGGAAGGTCCCCTGAACCATCGCGCATCGGAACCGTCTCCCTCCCTCGATACGATGCCGTAATAGGTTGGCATGTTCGGATCCCAGTTCCAGTGCAGCTCGCCTGTTTGCAGCTTGTCCAGCCCGGTAACAAATCCAAAGACCGGGAAGATGATGTGTTCCTGTGTAATAACTATGTCATGAATAGCGCTAACATAAGGCACCTTGAAACGGATTTCATTTTTTAATTGTCCGTCGGCTGAAAAAATGTATGCCCATACGTCATCGGTACACAAACCGGTTGCTTCATAGCCGTAACAAACTAGGTCGCCACTGACCGGATCTATCTTTGGATGGGCGGAAAACGTTTGCGCCGTATACTGCCCATCAAAGTCCCAGGCGCCAATGGTCTCCAGTGTGATGGGATCTATTTCAATGGGATGCGCATCCTCCTTCATTGCAAAGAGCTTGCCGTTGTGTGCCAGCGGAGCCGTATTGGCCACTGTGCCGAGGTAGGGCTTGTCAAAGTTCTGCACGCTGGGATCATAGGTGTAAGGATTGCGGTACTTGCCATAAAGTTGACGGCGTGCCTTGAGGTTATTAAGAAAACGAGGCGTCTTGACCCAGCGACCCCTAAAATCTACTACCCCGTTGTTGATCCGGAACATGGAGATATAGCCATCAGTGGATAGCGGAATATCATCGGGATAACTGGGCGGATAAAACCATTCGCCGCCAACGCGGTAAAAGGCACCGTTTAGATCCTGGGGAACCTGCCCTTCTACTTCACAATCGAAAACGTCGGCTTCAAATCGCAACGGAGAAAAAAAGCCACCCGGTGCAGGGCCGTCAGTAAAATCGACCATCCGGTATTCCTCTTATTATTTAGACTTAGTTCATAGAGTATAAAACAGCAAAATTCCATAAGTACAACCATAAGGACGGCTTGCTAACCCAGCCTTCATTATCAGAAAAATACTGGTAGAATCTTTCCACATTCAGTACAAAAATAAGAGAAATCAATGCTCATAGGCATTCCAAGTGAAATTCATGAAGGCGAAAAACGTGTCGCCACCACACCTGAAGCCGTTGAAAAAATTCATGCACTCGGTTACGACCTCATAATTCAGAAAGGCGCCGGCCATGCTGCCAACTTTTCCGATGACGCCTACCGCGAAGCCGGCGTCAAAATTGTCGACAGCGTAGAGGAAATTTGGGCACAGGCAGACATCATCCTGAAGGTCCGCGCCCCCGAAACCCATCCGGAACTGGGCGTGAATGAAGTCGAGTTTCTCAAGCAAGACAAAACCCTAATCAGCTTTATCGCGCCGGGAGTTAACAATGAGTTACTCGGACACCTGGCCAGCACAGGCGGCACTGTCCTCGCTATGGACAGCGTGCCGCGCATATCACGCGCACAGAAGATGGATGCGCTCAGCTCCATGGCCAACATTGCTGGCTACCGAGCCGTAGTGGAGGCGGCCCAGCATTTTGGCCGCTTCTTTACAGGCCAGATTACCGCCGCAGGCAAAGTTCCTCCAGCAAAGGTGCTGGTTATTGGTGCCGGCGTCGCAGGGCTTGCCGCCATCGGTGCTGCCAAAAGTATGGGCGCCATTGTTCGGGCCTTTGATACGCGCCCGGAGGTGAAGGAACAGGTTGAAAGTATGGATGCCGAGTTCCTAATGCTCGATTTCGAGGAAGACGGCAGCGGTGAGGGCGGATATGCCAAGATCATGAGCCAGGAATTCATCGATAAGGAAATGGAGCTGTTTGCCAAACAGGCCATGGAAGTCGATATTGTTATCACTACAGCTCTCATTCCCGGCAAGCCTGCTCCGGAGCTATGGACAGAACCCATGGTGGAATGCATGAAGGAGGGCAGCGTTATAGTCGACCTTGCCGCCGAAATGGGCGGCAACTGCAAGCTAACTGAAGCCAACAAAGTTGTCGTCAAGCATGGCGTTACACTGATCGGCTACACGGATCTTCCCTCACGCCTTGCGGCTCAGTCCAGCCAGCTTTACGCCACCAACCTCTACCACCTGCTAAGTGACATGACGCCGGAGAAAGACGGACAGCTTAGCGTCGATATGGAAGACGAAGTGATTCGCGGCGCCACCGTTGTCAAGGATGGCGAGATTACCTGGCCGCCACCGGCACCAAGGCTCTCTGCCGTACCACAGCAGAAAGAGGAAGTAGCAGACGAGTTGCCTCGTGAAACTGCTGTCAATAAACCCAGCCTGTTCAAGCAGCTGGCGTCCCTCATTGTTGCCGGCATTCTCATGCTGGCACTTGGCTCAGTGGCCCCAGCCGAATTCATGTCACACTTCACCGTCTTCGTGCTCTCCTGTTTTATCGGGTACATGGTAATCTGGAATGTCACTCCTTCCCTGCATACTCCTCTCATGAGCGTTACCAACGCCATTAGTAGCATCATTATTATTGGGGCGCTGCTACAGATATCTTCACCGGATGGACTAAACCAATACTTGGCAGCCTTCGCCATCCTTATCACCAGCATTAACATTGTTGGCGGCTTTGCCGTCACCCAGCGTATGCTGGCAATGTTTCGTAAGTAAGGAGGCCATAGTATGTCAGCAGGAATTATCACAATGGCCTACCTAGTCGCGAGCATTCTCTTCATCCTCGCCCTGGGCGGACTCAGTCATCAGGAAACAGCACGCAAGGGTAACTACTATGGCATGACCGGCATGGGAATTGCCCTGCTGGTCACCATCATCGGCATCGTCACCGCAAACTACACGCTGATGCTCGGTTGCATTGCTGTCGGGGGAGCCATAGGCCTAGTCCTTGCTAAGAAAGTAGAAATGACCCAGATGCCGGAGCTTGTAGCCATCCTCCACAGCTTGGTGGGACTGGCGGCCGTCATTGTCGGCTTCGGTACGTTTCTCGATCACAGCTTTACGTTTACCGGTGTAGAAAAAACCATACACGATGTGGAAATCTACCTGGGTATCCTGATTGGTGCGCTAACTTTTTCAGGCTCTGTCATTGCCTACCTAAAACTGAGCGCCAAAATTGGCGGCTCTCCATTACTTCTGCCAGGACGCCATTTTCTCAATCTTGGCCTGCTGCTCGTAGCGATCTACTATTTGGTCCAGTTCACCGGCGCTGAAAACCAGACTTATGCCCTACACTGCCTTATGGTGATGACCGCGATCTCACTGGTGTTCGGTATCCATATGGTAATGGCCATCGGGGGCGCTGACATGCCGGTAGTGGTCTCCATGCTGAACTCCTACTCCGGCTGGGCTGCTGCGGCCACCGGCTTCATGCTCAGCAACGATCTGCTCATTGTCATTGGCGCCCTCGTGGGTTCCTCGGGAGCGATCCTCAGCTACATCATGTGCCGCGCCATGAACCGCAAGTTCCTGTCCGTCATCGCCGGGGGTTTCGGTACAACCAGCAGCAAAGGCGGTGCCGCAGCGGGGGCAAGCGGCAGCGCGGAGGATGTCCAGCCGATTGATGCTGAATCCGTTGCCAACATGCTCCTGGCCTCTAAGAAAGTCATGATCCTGCCGGGATATGGCATGGCTGTCGCCCAGGCACAGCATTCTGTCTTCGAAATGAGCCGCAAACTTCGTGAGGCTGGTGTTGATGTCGGCTTCGGAATTCATCCTGTTGCTGGCCGCATGCCTGGGCATATGAACGTACTCCTGGCTGAGGCACGTGTGCCCTATGACATCGTTTACGAGATGGAAGAAATCAATGACGACTTCCCGGACGTAGATGTTTCAATCGTAATTGGCGCCAACGACATCGTGAACCCGGCAGCTAAGGAATCCCCTGACAGCCCTATAGCTGGTATGCCCGTACTTGAGCCCTGGCTAGGTAAGACCACTATTGTTCTGAAGCGCTCCATGGCCTCAGGATATGCCGGCGTAGATAATCCACTTTTCTACAAGGAAAACACGCGGATGCTGTTCGGCGATGCCAAGGAAAGTATTGATGAGATGCTCAAGAACCTTTAAAAACAGTAAAAGTAAAAAGCTAAAAGTAAGCCCGATTGCCGGAACAGTTATCGGGCTTTCACTTTTATGGAGATTGCATTAACTTTTAACCTTGTATTTTCAATCTGGCTAAAAATAATGAAAAAAACTCTCGCCTTTTTAACCCTCAGCCAACTTTTTGTACTGCCCTTATTGGCACAAGACTGCAACAAAACATGTCTTGAGGATATCGCCGATCAGTACCGTGTGGCTTATCTAGCTCACGATCCAACTGCCGTTGCCATTGCTGAAACAGTGAGGTTTAGCGAGAACAACGTGGAGATGCCCTTCCCGGATGCCACCTGGGACACCATCACAGAGGAGCTGGGACCTCCGTTGACTATCTCCGATCCGGTCACCGGCCAGGCGGCCATCTTTACCGTCATCATTCAAAACGATACGCCGGGATTTCTGGCGGCCAGGTTGAGAGTTGAGAATCGAGAAATCACTGAAATCGAACACATCATTTCTACGCGCCGCAACCTCAGTAGTCCACCAACACCTATTGGTGATCATGAAAACTATTCGCACGATGCCGCCATAGATGTGGTTATACCTGCTAGCGATCGTGCCACCCGCGAGGAACTTATGGCACATGCCAGGGGTTACTTCTCCACCCTGGAACGCAACGACGGTGAAATTCGCGGCACCTGCTTTATTGAAGACGCCATTCGCCGGGAAAATGGTCTGCAGTTTGACCAAATCAAGGCCGGGTTCGAGTCAGGGCGCTACTTTTTCAACAACGAGGTACGCAACTGGCCAATCCTGGTGGATGAAGAAAGGCAGGTGGCACTTTCAAGAGGCTTTATCGATCACAAGGGCGTGCTCGATGAATACACACTCACTGATGGTACAGAGACCCGGTCCATTTTTCGTGAACCCCATACCTGGGCCTTCCTTGAAATGTTTGCGGTACGTGACGGCTGTATCGATTCAGTAGTGGCCACGTTTATTACTACCCATTACAAGCACCCCACTCCCTGGAATCCAGAGGGGTATCATCCCCAGTAAGCAGAACATAAAAAAGCCGGCGACGGCCGGCTTTTTACTTATAACTTTCTACTTCAATTTCAATTTTTAACTTTAGCTCAAACTTTCAAACGGCAGCCTGCGCATCCTGACACCAGTTAACTGGTACCACGCATTGGCCACTGCCGGGGCAATGCCTGGCGTGGCTGGCTCACCGATACCGGTTGGATCAATATCAGACTGCACGATATGGATATCGAATTCCGGCGCCTGGCCCATACGGATAACAGGATAATTGTGGAAGTTCGAGGTTTCCACGATGCCGTTCTCCATACGAATTTCATCGTAAAGCGCGGCGCTCAGCCCGTACATGACGGCACTTTCCACCTGCGCCTCGATGATATGCGGGTTAATAGGCATGCCGCAATCCACAACACAGTAGACCTTGTTCACGCGAATACGCCCGTTGCTGTCTCGGGTTACCTCTGCCACCTGTGCCACTCGACCGCCGAAGGCTTCCGTGAAGGCAAAGCCGCGGCCTACACCATCAGGTGCTGTTGCGTTCCAGTTTGAAATTTCGGCCACCTGCCGGATGACGGCCATGGAGCGCTCGTCGTCCATCAAATCAAGACGTCCTTGAATGGGATCCTTACCCGCGGCAATCAGTGCCTCGTCCATCATGGTTTCCTTGGAAAACTGCGTATGGGTGTGACCCACCGAGCGCCAGAAGGTTACCGGGACGCCGCTTTCCGAATGATGCGTGTCCACGTTGATGTTGGGTATGTGATACGGCAGCATGCCCGCCCCCTCAATGGAAAGATGATCCACGCCCTCCTGCATCATGAAGGCCAACGGGGTCTTGGCAATAAGCGACTGTCCTACCACGCGGTTTTCCCAGGCCGAAATATTTCCGAGACCATCTAGCGCCACGCGCATCTTGTGAATGTTCATGGGACGATACCAGCCCGCGGCCATGTCATCTTCACGGGTGTACTGGAGTTTGACCGGGTAACGCTCACCGGTGGCCCTCAGGATGGAAGCCACTTCGACGGCAAGGTCCGGGACGAAGCTGCCACGTCGGCCAAAGCCGCCGCCGGCATAAACAGTTTCCTGGCTGACATTTTCCAAGGGCACACCTAGATAGTCGGCGACCGTCTGTGGATCAACCGTCTGATTCTGTGTACCTGAGCGCAAGATATACCTGTCACCCACTTTCTCGATGGTGCAGTTAAGCGGCTCCATCGGCGCATGAGACAGGAAAGGAAATTCATAGGTGACTTCCAGTGTCTGAGCAGAGGAAGCTATAGCGGAGGCAGTGTCGCCTTCCACTTCCACCGGCAGTCCGGGCTGCTGCGCGAGGGCAACGAAGTCATCGCGAATCTGATCGGAGCCGCGCATTTCCGCTTCGCTGAAATCCCACTCGGTTACCAGGACATCGCGGCCGCGCTTGGCGGTATGAAAATTACTGGCCAGCACAGCCACACCGCGGGGTATTTCAACCACATCGACAACGCCGGCGATTTTTCTTGTTTCAGTATCATCAAAGGACACCAGCTTGCCGCCGAAGCGCGGTGAATGAGCCACGATGGCTGTCATCATACCCGGGCGCTGAATATCGATAGTGAACGTGGCTTCCCCTATCACCTTATCGCGGGAATCCACCTTCGGCACGCTGGTGCCGATCAGAGTGTACTCCTCGGGTGACTTCAATGGGACGCCCTCGGGAACTGGCAGCTCGCCTGCGGCTTCGGCAAATTCACCATAAGTGGCCTGGCGGCCTGAAGCTGAGTGCATCAGCATACTGTTCGCCGTGGTGATTTCTGATTCCGGGACATTCCACGCGGCAGCCGCGGCAGTGACAAGCATGGCCTTGGCCGCAGCGCCGACAGTTCGGTACTGTACCCAGGCATTGGGAATACTCATTGAGCCGCCTGTGCCCTGCATACCCAGCATGAAGTGGATATACAGCTCGAGGTTGTTTGGCGCAGCCTCAACGCTAACCTGGCTCCAGTCGGCATCAAGCTCTTCAGCCACCAGGGTAGCAAGGCCAGTGTAGATGCCCTGCCCCATCTCGGTGTGCTTGGAAATGATGGTGATGCTGTCATCCGGCGCAATGCGGACGAAAGCATTGGTGGGCCAGCTGTTAGGTCCAGGAGCACCCAGCTGTGCCAGGGCTTTTCGGGCCGGAATATGAAAACCAATGACCAGCCCTGTGCCGATGGCTGTGCCTTTCAGAAAATCACGTCTGTCCATAAAAGTAACCTGAATATTTGGTGTTAAGACAACTTAGTTATGATATCAAAGGTTGTAAGGAGATGGGTGAACAACCGCTAAAAGCCTCAATCCATGAGCAAAAATTCACTGATCTGAAAGACTTGGTGTTTTGAATCTCAGTGGTTCCAACTACTTACTTGAAGAAAAGCACGTTTATTTTAGCGTGTCTTCTATTGCAGCTTGCGGCCTGGCACTAACTGAATTACGATCTGATGAATGAAAGTTTCGCGCATCCAAACCTCTGAACCACTCTCCTTACCGCTTTTCACGTCCCATGTCCCTGCGGGTTTTCCCTCTCCGGCGGATGACTATATCGAGGCAGGCCTCGACCTGAACGAATACCTGGTCAAGCATCCCAGCGCCACCTTCCTAGCCCGCGCCTCCGGTGACTCCATGACCCGTGCCGGGATCCTCGACGGTGCCCTGCTGGTGGTGGATAAATCAATAACCCCAAAGAACGGTAGCATAGTCATCGCCGCCATCAATGGCGAGCTCACGTGCAAGATTCTAGACATCACCCACCGCATGCTTAGGGCTGCTAATCCAAGCTACCCATCAATCGCCCTAGATGACGAGACAGACCTGCTCATCGAAGGTGTGGTAGTGCACGCGATAAATCCGCTCATAGAAAAATGAAAGTTAGCTATAAACGTCTCTGAGTGCCTTTTACCTAGTGTGCTGAAGGCCTATTTAGTCAGTCTTACACTATAAATCTAACCCGGCTGTTCAAGGCTTGTTCTGGACCAGCGGCAAAATTTTATTGCTTTTCATTTTTGTGCGGTGCAATATAAGAATACGTTTAATCTATAAATTCCACCAACCCCATGACGAAGCTTGAGAATTTCCTGATACAGAACGGTAGTTACATCAACGGCAAGTGGCATAACAAGGGCGATGCGACCTTCGATGTCTTGAATCCTGCCGACGGCAGCAAAATCAAAACCCTGGTGGATGCCTCCAACGAAGACCTGGATGGCGCCATCGTCGCCGCCAATGAAGCATTGCCCGCCTGGCGAGCCAAGACCGCCAAGGAGCGCGCCGCCGTCCTGCGCAAGTGGTACAACCTGATCATAGAAAACCAGGAGGGCCTGGCCCATATCATGACGATGGAACAGGGCAAACCACTAGCGGAGTCCCGGGGTGAAATAGTCTACGGTGCCAACTACGTGGAGTGGTTTGCCGAGGAAGCCAAGCGCGTTTACGGCGATACCATTCCTGGGCCGTCCGGTGACAAGCGCATCGTGGTAATCAAGCAGCCAGTAGGGGTGGTGTGCACCATAACGCCCTGGAACTTCCCCTCTTCCATGATTACTCGCAAGGTAGCCCCTGCACTTGCCGCCGGCTGTACCGTGATCAGCAAGCCCGCTAAGGAAACCCCGCTGTCTGCAATCGCCCTGGCTGTACTGGGAGAACAAGCTGGCATACCGGCGGGCGTATTTAACTTGGTGGTAACTACTCGTTCGCGTGAAGTAGGCTCGATCATCTGTAACGACACCCGCATAGACAAGGTTTCCTTTACCGGCTCAACCGAGGTCGGCGGCCGCCTACTGTCCATGTGCGGTTCCACAATCAAGAAAACCAGCATGGAACTGGGCGGTAACGCACCCTTCATCGTGTTTGATGATGCCGATATCGATTCCGCCGTGGAAGGAGCCCTGCTTTCCAAGTACCGCAATGCCGGCCAGACCTGTGTCTGCAGCAACCGCATCATGGTCCAGGAAGGCATTTATGATGAGTTTGCCGAAAGACTTGCCGCTAAGGTCAGGGAACTCAAGCTGGGTAACGGTACTGATAAAGGCGTGAACATTGGGCCCCTGATTAATGCTAACGCCGTGGAGGCCATGGAGTCGTTCGTTAAAGATGCCGTGGCAGCAGGTGCTACGGTTCTCGAGGGCGGCAAGCGCAGCGACCTGGGTGATTTCTTCTTTGAACCCACGGTAATTACTAACGTCAGCAGTGGAATGAAAATTGCCAAGCTAGAAATCTTTGGCCCTATTGCGCCCCTAATGAAGTTCTCCTCGGAAGAAGAAGCCATAGAAATTGCCAATGACACTGTCTTGGGTCTTGCTTCTTATATATATACTAGGGACATAGGCCGTATCTGGCGTGTTGCCGAAGCCCTTGAATACGGGATGGTGGGTATTAATGAAGGCATTATCTCCAATGAAATGGCGCCCTTCGGCGGCGTGAAGCAGTCAGGCCTTGGCCGTGAAGGCTCCAAGTACGGGCTAGAGGATTACCTCGAGATCAAGTATTTGTGCATGGGTGGTCTTGATCAATAGATCGATTAGCACAGGATCAAGGATCAAAAGAACAGGAAAAGCTGAAAAGAAAAACAACTTTACGACATAACTAGTGAATAAAGGGGTACGGGGTGGCTACAAAACTGGAAGATGACGTCAGGGTAATCAAGAAATACCCTAATCGTCGCATCTACGACACGCAGTACAGCAAGTACATCAAGGTAGAAGACATCCGCGACATGATTGTCGAGGGTGAATCCTTTGTGGTGCTGGACAGCAAGACCGGTAAGGATGTCACCCGTAGCGTGCTCCTGCAGTTAATCATTGAGCAGGAGTCAGAAAAAAATCCCCTGTTCACCACTGAGAACCTAAAAACTTTTATCCGCTACTACGGCCAGGTTCCCCACCAGTCCTTTGCCGAGTTCATAGACCAGAGCATGTCCTTTTTCCAGCATCAGCAAGAGCAGTTTAGGGAAGGTTTCACCGGTATGATGGAAAACTCTCCTATGAAGGCCTTTACCGAAATGAGTAAGCGCAACATGGAAATGTGGGAAAAAATGTCGGAAAGATTTTACAAAAAGAATAATAGATAGGTACAGGATGAAGGATCAAAGCTACATGAATTGCTAATTTTTACTTTCCATGATCCTATTCTTGATTGAGTTAATTAATGTAAAGAGCATCCTAGATACTATTTTTGTTTCTTTAATCCACGCTCTACCCCCCCCCTTATTTAAAGATAGCCTATTTTTATTCCTATTTGGATTTGGGACCGCAACAAACCTGCTGAACCTTTAGCAATTTTTGAAAGTAAGAAAATTGTTTGAAATTCTCTCTTTCATACTCTTCAGCAATAGTTGAGAAAATGAATAATCCGGCTTGTCTTATCTGGTCCTTATATCCGAGATCCTTGAAGCCAATAAATTCCTCATAAATTTGCGCAGATAAGTGAGTAGACCTCTTACAAACATCCTAAGTTTCAAACTCTTTCATCACTCCCATCATTTCAGATCAATATAGTTCAGTTTTGAATTTTGGCTAGGCTAGTAAAACCACATTCTTTAGCCTTTCATTAATGATCCTGACGCTAGCGATGGCTTTTCGATCTCCCAAAAAAAAGCCCCAGGAAGGGAGGGGGGGTTCCTGGGGCTATCTCCGGGGGGCGGAGGGTACTACTCAGTAAAAACTTTTAAGTCTTACTACGCCTTCATGGCTTCAGTAGCAGCAGACATAGAAGTCTTCATGCCACTTTCGTACAGTGAACGCATATCGTTGAAGAACTTAACGCCCATATCAGAAGCTGACTTGGCGTCAGACATCATCATGTCGCTGGCTTTCTGTGCCATGCTCTGCTGTTCTTCGAAAAAAAACATCATGTCTGCTGGTGAACGAACTTTCAGACCAGACTGCATGCTATCTATACCCAGCTTGGCGTAGCCTTGGAAGCTGTCCATGGCCATGTTGTAAGAAGATTCCATGGAATCAGCAATCATTTTGTTGTATTCCATAGCCGGTTCAAAGCTTGCTTCAAATTTTTTGAAGGCTGAAGATTTAGTGCTCATAGTTTTTGCTCCCGCAACTTTACTCTTGGATTTAGCTTGTACTTTACGTTTTGTCTTGGCTTTAGTTGGTGCTTTCGCTTTTGGAGCCGGCTTTGCCACTTCTGTCACCACTGGAGGTTCTACTTCCATCTCAGTTTGTACTGATGTTTCTGACATTGGTCGCTCCGTTTGGCTTTACTGCCTTAAAAAGGGGTAACGATTATTTTGTGCCATGCACAATAACAAGGTTTTTTGTGCGTTGCAATATTATTTTTGCATTGCAACAAAGTATTTTGATTAAATCATATATTTCAATAGCTTAAAGGTGATAAATTAAGCCTAGAGGGGTTAAATTTTGGGAAAAATGGGGAGAATTTTTTAATAATTCGGCTAATTTGCCGTTTTTCTAGAGCAACTGGTCCTGGACATGCTCCACCTTGGTTCGGGTGCCAGTTTTCTTCTTACTGTTGGGGGAAGTGTTTTCCAGCCAGTCGATAATGGGGTTGATCTGGTCGGGAGCATTCAGGGTTGGCGTGTGCCCGGTATTGGCAAACTCCACTACGTCGGCATGCGGCAGCTTGCTCAGCATCCTGTCCAACAGGCTTTCCGTCAGGAAGTCGGAATCCATCCCGCGCAGGATAAGTACCGGGCACTTAATGCGCACCCAATATTTCCAGAGATTGAAATACACCATGTACCAGTAGCGGCGCCCATAAGTGTTGGAGATATCCGGATCGAAAGCTAGCTTGTAGCCCTTCCCGTCTTTTCGGCTGCTCGTCCTGGCCATGTGGGCCCAGTCTTCATCGACCATCGGGGCAAAGGGTTTAAGTGTTTCACGCAGACGCGCTTCCACTTCGTCAAGGTTGCTAAAGTATGGATCTAGGTTCAAGTAGTTGCCCAGGCGCGCCATGGCTGTATGCGGCACTTCCGGCGCAATGTCATTAATGATGAGCCGCTGTATGGGCGAATTCGGCATGGCCGCAAGGATCATGCCCATCATGCCGCCCAGTGAAGTACCAATGTAATCATAAGGCTCCCTGCCTATGTGGGCCGCCAGCACGGTGAAATCCATGTTGTATTGCTGAATCTGGTAATCATCGTGGTCTGGAAGCCAGTCACTGAGTCCCCTGCCCACGGTATCCGGGCAGACAACGCGACGTTTCTTGCTGAGCTTGTTTGCTAAGGCATCAAAATCGTGGGAGTTGCGCGTGAGGCCATGGACACAAAACAGCAGTTCTTGATTGTTCTTGTCACCCCAGTCCTGGTAGGCCACATTATGGAAGCCCCTCGAATTGATACAGGTAACGCTACCTGTACGCGGGGCTGGTGGGTATTTCTCCTGGTTAAACTCGGTGTCCAAGACAACTACATCAGATTTGCTCATTCACACCTGGTCTTGCTTGATTAACGAATTTAGGCCTTTAAATTCGTTCCCAGGTGGTTATATTTAGTGGGAACGACTAGCCAAGTACCTCACGCTTCCTCAATTCTGCCCCGAATTTGAGGCGAATAAAAGGGTCTCTTGTGTAATGCAGAAGGGATTTATAGAAATCGGGATTAATGGCGCTGATCATATCCGTGTATTCATCCTTAAGGTTTTCCTTGATCTCAAAGCCATCATAGAACGCCATCATTTCTACGGGCTTGCCGTATGACTCACAGAGCTCCTCGATCACCTGTCTGATCTGGAGAATTTCCACCTTGGAGGTCAGCTTCAGTGAGCGCAGGTTGATCACCAGCTTACCCTGCTCCCGATCCAGCACGATACGCCTTTCCATGGGCATGTCGGACTGCTCCTGCCGGATACCCATCAGCTCATCCCTGAAAATACGCTGATCCATGGGCCTAACATTATTGATGTAGGGCATGAAATCCATGTTCTCGAGAATATCCCGCTCCACGTCTATACCCGGCGCCACTTCCAGCAGTTCCATACCGTTCTGGGTAACACTGAAGACGCAGCGCTCGGTGACATAGAGCACCGGCTGTCCGGTTTCGTGAGCTAACTCGCCGGAAAAGGTGATGTGTTCTACCTGATCTACAAATTTTTTTACCTTGCCTTCCTGCAGGATACGCAGCTTGCCGTCTTCAACCGCAACCTTGAGGCCACCTGCAGTAAATGCCCCTGTCAGGACGAGACGCGTGGCGTTCTGGCTTATGTTAATAAAGCCCCCTGCCCCGGCCAGTCGTTTACCGAACTTGGACACGTTCACGTTGCCGTACTTGTCGGCCTGGGCCATACCCAGGCAGGCCATGTCGATACCACCGCCGTCATAAAAATCAAACTGGGTATTGGTGGCGATAATTGCATCGGGATTCAGGGAGGCGCCAAAGTCGAGGCCGCCCTGTGGCATTCCGCCAATAGTGCCGGCCTCGGCAGAGAGAGTAACCTGCTCGAGCAGCCCCTCTTCCGCGGCCACGCTGGCCACACCCTCAGGTATGCCGATACCGAGATTCACAACACCGCCTATTGGCAGCTCCATTACAGCACGGCGCGCCATGATCTTGCGCTCATCCAGCGGCATGGGCGGCACTTCCTCGAGCGGCACACGCATCTCACCGCTGAAGGCATGCTCATAGGGTGTACCAAAGGTCTGGTGGTGATTTTCCGGTTTCGATTTGACAATGCAGTCTACAAGGGCGCCCGGTATAAGGACCCGCTTTGGCGCCAGTGATCCGGTCTGGGCGATACGCTCTACCTGCACGATCACAACTCCATCGGAATTATGGGCAGCCATGGCAATGGACGTCACATCCAGTTCCAGGGCTTCGCGTTCAGAGGTGGTGTTACCCTGAGGGTCCGCCGTAGTGCCGCGCAGCAGGCAGACATCAATGGGAAATGCTTTATAGAAGAGCCACTCCTGGCCCTTGATGATATCAAGCTCCACGAGGGCATCGATGGCCTTGTCACTTATGCGTCCGCCGCCGTTGCGGGGATCCACAAAGGTTTTGAGGCCCACCTTTGTCCTCAGGCCAGGTTTACCCCCGGCAATGACACGAAACAGCTGGGACACGCACCCCAGCGGCAGGTTATAGGCTTCAATCTTGTTTTCAACGGCAAGCTCACCGAGCTTAGGTACCAGCGACCAGTGTCCGCCGATGGCGCGTTTGACCAGGCCTTCATGGGCAAGGCGGTTAACGCCGCGGTCTGCACCGTCGCCGGGTGCTGCTGCAAAAACGAGGGTCAGGTCGCGTGGATGGCCCGTTTCCAAGAAACGTTTCTCCAGAGCAATAATCAGCTCTTCAGGCGTACCAATACCGACGAAGCCTGAAATGGCCACGGTGTCGCCATCCCGTATCAGCGATATAGCATCCTCTGGAGAGATTACTTTTTTAACCATGGGTTACTGCCTTTCCATTAGCCAGGTCGCTATCTGGTCACCGACCAGGCCCTGCAGTTTACTGCTGACATAAATGCCAACATGCCCAGCAGGTAAACACAGGTCGGTGTAATCGTCACTGCCGACATACTTGCCCAGCGCAGAAGAGCATGGCGGCGGAATAATATGATCGTGTTCGGCAAAAATGTTCAGCACCGGCATGGTGATATTTCCAAGGTCTATCTTTTCGCCGGCCAACTCGAACTCGCCCTTCACCAGCTTATTCTCTTTATAAAGATCAATAAGCCACTGTCGGGCCGCGGCGCCTGGATGATGGGGACGGTCGGCCAGCCATTTTTCCATGCGCAGGAAATTCATCAGCTTGGCATCGTCATTGGCGGCATTAAGAAGGTCCAGATTGTACTTGGTCATGGACCTGATCGGCGTCATAGCCGAAAAAACTGCGCCCATCAGTTCACCGGGCAGGTTGCCAAAAGCGTCCAGCAGTTTTTCGATGTCCTTATTGTTGAGGTTGCGAATCCATACGTTGAGAAAACCGTGGCTGGGGTCCTTGTCTTCAACGTCGGCGCCAAAATCGATTGGCGTAATGGAGACCATCAGGTTGCTGACTCTCTCGGGGAACATCGCCGCGTACATGGCGGTGAATGTACCCCCTTCACAGATACCAAAGAGGTTGATGGTATCGAGATCATGTTCAATACAGATATAATTCACGCACTCATCCAGGTAATGACACACGTAGTCATCAAAATCCAGGTGCTGGTCGGCGCGGGTCGGGTATCCCCAGTCAACCACGTAGAGGTCTACACCACGGGATAGGAGGTTGCGAACCAGGGAGCGGTCTTCCTGCAGGTCAATCATGGTATAACGGCCAACCAGGCCGTAAACGATGAGCACGGGCTCGGTTTCAGGTTTGCCCTCCACCATGGACTCGTAGTGATGCAGTGTCACCTTGTCTGAACGAAAGACTTCTGTTTTTGGTGACGCACCTACGGCCACTTCGCTAAAGTCGAAGCGGGAAATAGCTTCGGCACCCTTGGCAATGCGGGAGTTAAAGTCCATCATCTCCGACCAGGGCTGAAGAAATTTTTGCAGCTCAGTGCTCATGGTGAATCAATCAGTCTTCTTTTGACAAAGTTTTGCCGGATTTCGCCTCTTTAGCCTCGACTTTTACCGTAGCTTTTTTTGCAGTCTTTTTCTTTGTCTTGGCTTTTACCGCTGCTTTTTTCTTAGGCGCGGCCTTTTTGCTTTCGCTTTTTTCAATATTGCGTTTCAACGTCCTAACTTCTCGGCGAAGATCATAAATAATCTTATGCAGGTCATCGACTTCAGAGCGCGTGGGAATGCCATGGTTGTCACACCACATATCCACGAATTCCTGGTACTTCAACCGGTAGCTGGAGCCCGCGGCAAAGAATTCGCGCTGCGCATCAAGAAATTCATCCGAGCGTAACGTGTTAACCAGTTCCTCGTCGGCAATTTTCAGCCAGCGCTTGAGCATTTCCTCTGAACCTGGAGTTTCCTCGTTGAGACTATCCATGAATTCATCCGAGAAATGGTTATAGGCGCGAAGCCACGCGGCGGAAATGACTTCCTGGTAATGCTGGCCGGCATCCTTGAAGTTCTGCCAGTCCTCGCCGGACTTAAGCATTTTCTTCTCCAGCATGCCTATATCAGCAAACTCGGGACCGTTGACCAGCTTGCGGAACACCTGATCCATTATCTCGAAACTGGATTTCATGAAAGTGGCGGGATTAAGCAGGTAGTTTAATGCCTGCGCGGAGTACTCCTCTTCCTGATGCTCACTTGACTCGCTGGCGGCGCTGCCCGTCATCCAGTTTTTGGCTGCTTTCATCCAGTTATCATACTGTTCTTCGCAGAGCTGCCAATTTTTCACCGAGCGGTCGAGAAAATTGACATTCATGAATGGGTTTTCAGGCACAGCGTTGGGCTGCATCCAATCCTCCTGAGCTTTAAGAAATTGCTGCTGGTTGGTTAGCCAGATATCGAAGATAGGGTTGCCTGTCGGCTTATCATTAGCCATTTAGATACTCTGTAATATTGTTGAAAGTAGAAAGTTAAAAATCGAAAGACTGACTCTTTTCACTTCAAAATTTTAACCTCGAACTATCAAAACGCCTTCGTATAAATCGCCAGCGCATCCGCGTAGGTTACTTCACGCGGATTGTTTACCAGCAGGCGTGTCTGCTTCAAGGAATCCTCGGCTAGCATTTCCAGGTCGCTTTCCCTCACGCCCACTTCCCTGAGCGTGGTCTCAAGACCAAGATCAGGACCCAGGCTGGCAATGCCTTTCAGAATACCGTCAATTTTATTGCCGTGAGATTTCCCTTCCAGTTCAGGGAAGATAACTGGCGCCAGCTCCGCATACTGGCTTTCTGCTTCAGACATATTAAATTCAAGCACATGTGGCAGTACCAGTGCATTCGAGAGGCCATGCGGCACATGAAAATGCCCACCCAACGGATACGCCAATGCGTGAACTGCCGCAACGGGTGAATTGGTAAAGGCCATACCAGCGAGCATCGACCCCATCAGCATGGCGCCGCGGGCTTCCTTATCTTTGGGGGTTTCACAGACGGTGTGCAAATTCGCGCCTAGCAGTTTCAGTCCTTCCCTGGCCAGAGCATCGGAAATCAGATTTTTCAGCCGCTTTGAGGTATAAGCCTCAATGCAATGGACCATGGCATCAATACCGGTGGCCGCCGTGACGTTGGATGGCAGGCCAAGCGTCAGGTCAGGATCCAGCACGGCCCAGTCGGGCAGCAGCTGAGGAGAAACCACGCCTTTCTTCTCTGCGACGCCGGTGGTCACAATGGAAATCGGAGTAACCTCTGAACCGGTGCCGGCCGTAGTCGGCGCCAGGATCAGCGGAAGTCTCTCGCCTTTAACCATACCGATGCCGTACATCTCATCAAGCGGCTGCTCAGTGTTGCAGAGCACGGCAATCAGCTTGGCTGTATCCATGGAGCTGCCGCCGCCTATGGAGACCACGCCGTCAACGCCTTCGTCATTAGCCTCGGCCACGGCCTTAAGAATCATATCTTCAGGCGGATCTGCCACCACGTCGGCAAAGGTCCACACTTCAACACCTGCCGCTTTCAGACTGTCTAGAGCTGCATCTGCCAAGCCGAGCTTGAGAATCAAGGCGTCAGTGACGAAAGCAACCTTCTTACAGCCCCGATCAGACATTAAATGTCCGATCTTGGAGGTGGCCCCCTCTTCGTAGAGGACTGAGCGAGTTGTCTGGAAACTAAGTGGATTCATTTTTTAACCTGCTGCAATAATACTTTCGAACTTTCCTGAATCAGGATATGGGATCAAAAATAGAGGAACTTCAAACAGTATTAACAAAGCAGCCCTATATCCTATATCCTTGATCCTGACTCTTATTTTTACCTTTAAATCGGCGACTGGAGGGCTTTCAGCTTTTCGGTCAGCTTCATGTTCTCGGCATACTCCACCGGACAATCCACCACCGAGACAGTTCCGTCTTTCAGGGCCGCTTCCATAGTTGGGATGAAGCTTTCCGCCGAATCAACGCGGTACCCTTTCGCGCCAAAGCTTTCAGCCAGCTTGACGAAATCAGGGTTGGTGAATTCGATATCAGTCGCGCGGCCAAAGTGCCTGAGCTGGTGCCATTCAATAAGACCGTACTTGCTGTCATTGAAAATTAGGATAACAAAGTCAAGGCCCAGCCTAAGAGCAGTGTCGATCTCCTGGTTGTTCATCATGAAACCGCCATCACCGCAAACAGCCACAGCCTTCTTCTCAGGATAGGCCAGCTTGGCGGCAATCGCGCCCGGCAGTGCAATACCCATGGCCGCAAAACCATTGGAGATGATGCAAGTGTTTGGCTTCTCTGCCTGGTAGTTGCGGGCAATCCACATCTTGTGAGCGCCCACGTCGGAGATAACTATGTCTTCATCATCCAGCACCTGGCGCAGGTCCCACAGAATCTTTTGTGGCTTGATCGGGAATGCCGTGTCGTCTTTATGCTCAGCCAGGTCCTCGCGAATGATCGGCATAAATTTATGTACTTCTGAATCAGGCAGCTTGTCCAGGCTTGAAGCGATACGTTTTAGAGAGTCCTTGATATCACCGATAACGCCGGACTCCAGTATGTAGTGCGTATCCACTTCTGCAGGACGCATATCGATGTGCAGAATTTTCTTGTCGCAGTTCGGGTTCCACAGCTCCGGGTGATACTCCACCATGTCGACTCCTATACAGATGATCAGGTCTGAGGCTTCAAAGGCATGACCCACGTAGTCACGGGCTTTCATACCAATGGTGCCTAGTGACAGGGGATGACTTTGGGGCATAACGCCCTTGGCCATAAACGTAGTGGCAACAGGAATATTAAGGTGCTCGGCAAACTGCACCACCATTTCAGAAGCCTTGGAGCGAATTACGCCATTACCTACCATGATGACCGGCGCCTTGGACTCGGCAATGTGAACAGAGGCCTTGGTGCAGCGTCCGGAAGGAGCCACAGGTTCGCGGGCATACTGCATTTTCAGGGGTGCCATTTCAGGCACTTCCATCGCCGCAATATTTTCCGGAAAGTCGATAAAGCTGCAGCCTGGTTTTTCTGTCTGCGCAATCTTGAAGGCTTTACGGGTAATTTCAGGAACGATCTCCGGCTCACGCACCTGCGTGGAATACTTGGTGATGGGTTCGAAGAGATTGACGAGATCAAGGATCTGATGACTTTCCTTGTGAAGACGAGTGGTGGCACCCTGCCCGGCGATAGCAACAACAGGCACGCGGTCCATGTTGGCATCGGCGATACCGGTTACCAAGTTAGTGGCGCCGGGGCCCAGCGTGGAGAGACAAACACCGGCACGGCCAGTCAGCCGGCCATAGACATCCGCGATGAACGCAGCACCCTGTTCATGCTTGGTCGTTACAAATTGGATTGGGCTGTCGATCAACGCATCCATCACGTCGATGTTTTCCTCTCCGGGCAGACCAAAGATATATTCAACACCTTCGTTCTCAAGACACTTAACAAGCAGTTCACTTGCTTTCATTAGTTTGGTCTGCTCCTCTGCATAAAAATTTTCGTGTTTCATCGGTGTCCACGCATTTAATCTTTGACTGGTGCTGCTAGATGGTGGCCGCGCCCTGCTCGGGCGCGCGCATTCTAGTGAGTCAGGGTTAAAATTTCATTAAATATCAGTTTATTTTCGCCCCTTTTTTGTGCAAAAAGTATTAATTACACCAATATGGGGCGGACTATGACTCAATTTGGGGGAAAATCGCTCCAAAAGCCGCAATGTTGCAATTAAAGGGCCAGAAAAGCCGCTAAATATTGGAGTGTTTTTAGTCGAGATCCTTGGTGAAAATTTTCTCATTTTCACCCCGGAAAAAATCACTGCCGTAGACAAGCAGCGTGATTATGATGCCAACGGCGAAGGCCCAGGTGGCTCCTCGCGCGACAAGAACGGCACCAATAATGCCGGCGATACCTAGATCCCGGTTGCTGCGCGACTCTAAAATGCCGATGCGCACACTAACATAGCCCTGGATCAAGAGTGTCAGCGATAGGGCAATGCCCAGAATCGGTTCGACGAGGCTGACAATCGGCAGAAGCAACAAACCGGTGTTGGTGCCCCAACGGAACGAACCAGAGCCGCCAAAAAGTGAGTTCATCGCCGCCTTGCCGTCCTTGTAGCGCTCAATGACCACCACCTGCATGGCTGCCCAGAGCGGGCCACACATGACGATGTCGGGACCAAAGATACTCATGAAGGTATTGCGGCCACCGAAAATCAAGTGGGCACGGTTCGGGTTGTAATCAATTCGCTCATCGGGTCGCAGATGATCGGCCTCGGCAATTAGGGCCCTGCTCTGCAGCACATCACCAAATAAAATAATGTAGGCGGCAAGCACGGTCGGGATTGCGGAAATAAACATCGCTATTGGCGGGAAGCCAAGGCCAATAACCGTGTATTCCTGGAACAGCCTAGTGAAGTCAGGACTGATGAGACCCCACTCAATATCTGGCCAGGGCGCCTCCCCGAAAACGGGCGCGATAACTACGGCGAGGATAATGATTGGGAAGATGCCCAGTTTGCCAATCAGGCCGAGCAGCGCATTAGTGGTTTTGAGTGCCGCAAAGTGGCGTGAGAAAATAAGGTAAAAGGCAATGCCCACCGCGATGGAAATAGACCAGGGAAAGGAATCAAACCGCCCGCCGGCAACAAAGACAGAATTCACTGCCGCAAAACCCGCTCCTAGTATCACCCCCGACTTGATAGACTGGGGAATAAAGCCCACCACTTTACTGGCCATGCCGGTCATACCCAGGAGAATAGCAAAAATCCCGAGCGTCATCTGGAAAGCGACCAGCGAATGCACGCGCTCCGGTCCCTCAGGAAAGGTCATGCAATAAGCCATGATGAGAGGAATGGCTGGGGTAATCCAGCCGGGAACAACGGGATCACCCAGCAGGTGATGCGTCAGGTATAGCAGTCCGTTCATCAGCACCACAGCCAGTGCCACGTCAAAAGGCATGCCCAGCAGCTCGATCATGAGTGGAATGGCTGCCAGGTCAACGGCGCACATCAATAGACCCTGGAAGTAATCCGGCCACTCGAAACGGTAGTGAATAAAAGGCAGTCTCAGCTTGAATGGGCCGAGGGGAATGAAAGGCGATTCCTCACCGTCTATTCTGTCTTTCCACATGTGTTATGAATTCCTTGTGCATACGAGGATGCTCGAGGGCGTGTCATTATCGCATTACATTATCGTCTCTTTAAGTCTCCCTTCCTGATAGCCTATTCAAATAACTAATTTCCTCTATTTTTGATCTGCAGTGTCATAGAATTCTCCGTCGTTTCGAAGCAAATGGAATATAAAACAGCCTATGAAAGTCGCTACAAGATTAATCCTCTTTTTTCTAACTATTTACCCCTTAAATGCCGTACTCGGTCAGGTTGATCAGGGTCAGACCGGTGCCTGGTACATGTACATGTGGAACACTGAAAACCGGGATACCGGTTTCGGCTGGCAGGGCGACATCCAGCACCGTAACTGGGATACCACTAGCGACCTAGAACAACTGCTGATTCGGGGCGGCTTCACCTGGCGTCCGGAGAACGGCCCCGTGAAATATACAGTCGGTTACGCACACATTACTTCCGGTGCCTTCGGCCCCAGCAATGATAAGAACGAGGAAAACCGCACCTACCAGGAAGCCTTGGTTGGCCAGACCTTGGGAAGGAAACTTTTTCTCAGCCATCGTTTTCGCTTTGAGCAGCGCTGGGTTAACGGCCAGGATTTCAGAACCCGTTTTCGCTATTTTCTTGCTGCAAATTATCCCTTCAACCAGGATACGCTTGGAAAGGGCGCCGTCTATGTTTCGTTATACAACGAGCTATTCATCAACCTGAACCGGGATATAGGGAATGGACGTGAGGTGGATTATTTTGATCGCAACCGAGCCTACGCCGCCCTGGGCTACAGCGTAAGCGATTCTCTGCGATTACAGCTTGGGTACATGTGGCAGGAAAACCGAAACTTCGGCAGCGGACAAATACAGTTCAATCTCCTTCACAGCTTCTAGCCAGTAGCCTCTAAACTCTAAAAGCGGTAGGTATAATTCAACTTGAGTGATAAATCAGCCACCGTTGAATCAAAATAGTTATCCTTGTCTCGATCTTGGAGCCCCCAGTTGAGCACCAAGAAGGCCTGCTGACCGGCTCGAGGTATCCAGTGAAGTCGGCTATTTAGGCCAAGGTTTTCAGACACATTGTCATACTGAACCAGGTTGCTCCAAGACAGCGTCGACGAAAAAGCGTACTGAGAATTAATGCCGTAGAGACGCACGGTGAAGTTTCCGTCTGGCAGCTTTATGGCATTTTCGTTAAAGGTAAAGGCAAGCGAGAAATTGCGATTCGGTCGCCAGGTAATATTGCCGTTTTTCTGAAAGTGCGATCCGTCATAGTATTCCCCTGCAAACATCATCAAGCTGCCAGACAGTCGTCGCTGTCCGCCGAAAGACATCCCGATAAAGCCCTCGTCCCATGAGTACTCACCAGCGGGTATGGTAATAGTCCGCGAGCCGTCAGAGGCACGGTAGATGGTGAATGGCTGGCGCAAAACTTCCTTGTAATAAATGTAACGCGTCCAGTAGGAGTCATTAGTGTTGGTAAAGGAAGTCAGGCGAATACCCAGGTTTTCGTTGTTCAGTGTCCCGTCATCCAGATTTTCCTGTCGGTAAACCTCGGCAAGCAAGGCAATGGAGCGGAAGAATGCGGTCGGTGCATAGAACTGCCTGTAACCCAAATTCAAGTGATGATCCTGAACATCTCTATTGTTCACAAAGCCAACCGCCGGGTTAAAGTTTTCTTCCACGCGCTTGTACTGGTAAAGCCCCTGCCAGCCTTGGGCATTAGGAAGGAAAAGGTTCACGCCGTAGGACGCGTTGTCTGAGTTCGCCAGACCTTCAGTATCGGTCTGCTGGTAAAAAGCCGAGGCCTCCACTGTGTTGCCGTAGAAGCTGGTGTTGCGGTAACGGACATCGGTGCCCACCAGTGTGTTGTCAATGTTGGCCTGTGGATTGCCGTCGGTGACAATAGCACCTACCTGCGTACGTGAACCGACATTGAGCACGGTTCTGCCAACAAAAATATTCTGCGAATCCAGACCCAGTGAATTTTCCTCACCCTGATTGATCATCAGGGTGCCGACGTTCCAGTCCCCGACCCTTCCACTGAGCTTGACGCCGCCGACTAGGTCTAGAATCTGGCCGTTAGGCCCAAGTCCAATCTTGCGCGAGAAGAAAGGCCGAGCACTTTGGCGGGCCGGGTTGGAGGCAGCCGCCGATCCCGTCCCCGACACATTATTGAAGCCGCCCGAACCAATCTGACCGAACTCAAAGATATCCACGTCGCGTAAAAAGAAGTCGCGCTTTTCCGGAAAAAATAGGTTGAAGCGTGTCAGATTTACTTGGCGATCATCCACTTCAGTGGCAGAAAAGTCGGTATTCATAGTCAGCGAGGCATTCAGCTGTGGCGTAATCTTGTAGAACACATCCAGCTGTGGTTCATAATGATTTTCGGTGAAGCCGCCAGGGCCAAACTGACGGTTGCGGCGCAATGTCATGGAGGGAACCACATCAAGTCCAACGCCCTGTCGCAGGCTCTCTAGTCCGGTGGCAGTGCCGGATGTGCTGGGATTCACTTCGCGGTTGTACGACACCCAGGCAATATTCTCGTTATCCACCCGACGAATGCGGTTGAAGTTGAGTCCCCAGGAGGAGGAGTCCGGGTTAAATGACAGGGACTGGAATGGAATACGAATCTCGGCCACCCAGCCTTCTTCATTACGCTGCGACCGCACTTCCCAGATTCCCTCCCAGTTGCTCTCCACTTCAATGATGTTCTGAAACAAACCTTCCCAGCGCACCCCATTTGGATTGACCTCAAAACGATAGCCATTGCGTCGGTCTAGGTAGGGATCAATGATGACAGCGAATACATCGTCACTGTCCAGGGACTGCCCCTGCCGTAGCACCCTGTCCGTGATCTGCCCAGGATCCGACTCCACCATGGTGGCCCCTACATAGATGGCAGTTTCGGTATAAAACACAAGAACCCGCGTAGGCTGCGAAGGCGAGACAAACTCTTCAGGGAATACCTGGTGCAGGTCCTCTACAAGGGCTGCTCTGGACCAGGCACTTTCATCCAGTCTACCGTTGATGATGATGTCAGCATCGAGGCGCGGGATCTCTACTGCTTTCCTATTAAGCCCTGTTGTCTCCTGCGCATATGATTGAGCCATCATCAAAAGACATAATATGGCGCTCAACAACACCAGGTTATCCTTATAAATGCGTGATGCGAGTAGTTTTATCAACAAGGGTCTCCTTTTTATTTTCGCGCCATTGTACATCCTGAACATGCAAACGTTTTGAAAATTTAACGAAAGCCGGGGTAGCGTGAATCGAAATACCTTGCTCGTTACATCCAGCTGCCTGTATTCTTGGTCCCCTTTTCCTGAAATTATTGAGCATCCTTTTTCATGTTCGCATTGGTGGACTGCAACACGTTTTACGCCAGCTGTGAGGCCATTTTTAACCCGGCCGTACGCGGCAAGCCTATCGTGGTGCTCTCCAATAACGATGGCTGCATCATCTCCCGCAACAAGGAAGCCAAGGCCCTAGGCATCCCCGGCATGCTACCCTTTTTCCAGGTGCGTAAGCAGGTAGAGGATGCCGGCTGTCATATCTTTTCCAGTAACTACGAGCTGTACGGGGATATCTCGGCGCGAGTCATGACCCTTATGGAACCCTTTGCTACCGAGATGGAAGTGTATTCCATCGACGAAGCCTTTCTGCGCCTGCCGAGCGAGCGCTTCGGCGCCTATCATGAGCAGGGCCATGCCATTAAAGACATGCTCTGGGAGCAGGTACGCATGCCAGTGTGCGCAGGAATAGCACCCAGCAAAACCCTCTCCAAGCTAGCCAACCATGCCGCCAAGAAAATTCCCCGTCTCAATGGCGTCTGCGTACTGGATACCCCGGAAAAATGGGAGTGGCTACTGGAGCGTATTCCGCTAGACAACATCTGGGGTATCGGCGGGCGTATCAAAAAGCGCCTGCATGACATGGGTATCTACAACGGCCTGCAGCTGGCACAAAGCGATGCCAAGTGGCTGCGCCAGCGCTTCAGCGTGGTGCTGGAAAAAACTATTCGCGAGCTCAACGGCGAGCCCTGCATGGACCTAGAACTGGAGCCTGAGCCGAAAAAGGAAATCATCTGCTCACGCAGTTTCAGCTACAAGATCACCGAACTGCATGAACTGCAGCAGGCAGCAAGCCTCTATGCGGGACGCGCCTGCGAGAAGATGCGCAAGCAGAACGGTCTCACCGCCAACCTGTGGGTTTACCTAGAAAGCTTCCATAACGGTCAGCGCTTTTATAGGCATCGCTTTGCGACGCTACCCCACCTTACCAACGATACGCGGCTGATTGCCAGCGCAAGCGCTGATGCCTTGGCTAGCATCTACCGCGAAGGCATTCGCTATAAAAAGTGTGGGATTGGTCTGCTGGATCTTTGCACACGCAAATATGAACAGCGTGATTTATTTTGCCCGCAGCAGTCAGACCGGTCACGCACACTGATGCAAACCATGGACCGTATCAACGGTCGATATGGCCGCTACACCGTGCAGCTGGCCAGTACCGGCATCCAGCCGAAGTGGTTGATGAACCGAAATTTCAAGTCCCCCGCCTATACCACCCGCTGGACGGATATTCCCGTAGTTCGTTGCTAGAGTACTTTTCTTCGCATGAATAACAACGGCAGGAATCCTCCAATATTGGAATGGGGATTTATGATTTATTTAGACGCCTTAGAGCGTGAGGGTAAATTTCTTGTATCTCGTGACTTGTAACTTGCAACTACATTCAGGCCAATTGCACCGCTATGCCTTCAAGCTCGGAAAAAGGTGCTGGGTAAAGCTCCATGACCTCGGGATCATGTCCGGGAATAATATTCGCGGAGTCCTCTGCGAGCCCCAACATCCTGTCCCAGCCATCCATCATCTGAGCCACGTCTATAACAATCGGGAACGGACGACGCTGGCTCATGTTAGCGGCATAATGACTCGCATCAGAGGCTAGCACCAGCCAGCCTTTTCGTGTCCACAACCTGACCACCTGCAAACCCTTAGTATGCCCACCAATATGGTGCAGTGAAATATTCGGTGCCAGCTCAGCATCGCCGTCATAAAAACTGACTCTGCCTTTATAGACATTCCGCACCATGGCCACCACTTCATCTACCTCAAAAGCATGGGAGAAGAAAGGCGTGGCCATGTGACGTCCCGTGGCATAAGCCATTTCACTGTCCTGCAGGTGAAACTGTGCCCTAGGGAATAAATCAAAATTACCGACATGGTCATAGTGCATGTGAGTAATGATGACATCCTCTACCTCGGCCGCATCAACTCCCAGCAGCCTGAGCCCTTCGGTCGGACAACGCAGAAATTCACGCTTGCGCTTATTTGCCGCCGCTTGGTTAAACCCGGTATCAATTACCCAGGTCTTGCTTTCACTGCGGGCCATCCAGACAAAATAGTCCATAGGCATCCCGGATTCGTGAGGATCGCCTCCGAGGAAATTCTCAGATGACTTGCGGTCCACCCTGGCATAACGGATAGCAAAGACTTCAAAGGGTTCAAGTGCTGTCATGATTTATTCAGATGCCGTCAATGACTCCAGGTACTTGTATAGCTCGGTATTATCGGATTCAAAACCGAGATCCTGTTCCGCCTTATCGTAGGTAGCACTGAGGAGATTGATAAAGGCATTGGGTGTGCCTTCTGACTCTGCCAGGTCCACAGCAAAACGTAGATCCTTTGCCATAAGGCCAAGGTAGAAACCTGAGTTGAAGGTTTCGGGTAATACAAACTTGGGGAACTTGTCTTCGGAAGTATTACTGCGGCCCGTAGAAGCGTTGATAATGTCCACCATTACTTTTGGATCGAGTCCGAACTTGGCGCCAGTAATCACCGCCTCGGATGTCAGTGCCATGGTGCCTGCCGACAAAAAATTGTTCATGGCTTTCATAGCATGTCCTGACGCCGGACCCCCGGTATGAAACAGTTTTCCCATTACCTCAAAAACCGGACGACAGGCTTCTACCGCCTCCTTGTCGCCTCCCGCCATGATGGCCAGCGCACCGTCGGCAGCCTTATACTTGCCGCCTGACACCGGTGCATCAATGGCAGTGAATCCTTTCTCGGCAAGTTCTGCACTCAGGGCGCGGGTGTCTACAGGTGAGCATGAGCTCATATCAACCAGGACAGCGCCCGGTTTCAGCGCGTAGACAATGTTATCCACACCATCACCCAGCAGCACATGCCTGACAGCTTTGCCTTCAGGCAACATGGTGATAACAAGATCTGAGGAAGCGCCCAGGGCACTCAAGGATTCGGCGGCAGTGGCACCGGTTTCCTCGCAAAACTGCTTGACGGTATCGGCGTTCAGGTCTGTGACGGTGACCCGGTAACCCGCCGCGGCTAGCCTGGCAGCCATGGGATAACCCATGTTGCCGAGACCTACAAAACCGATAGCAGAGGAAGGTGTAATGCTGTTCATCTCAAAATCTCTGGTTTATTTGCCGTCTATTTCTTCAATTACCGGCGTCGCTGCGCGAAAACTGTCTACCGCTGCAGGTACACCGCAGTAAACGGCAGCCTGAAGGAATACTGCGGCAATCTCCTCATTGGTCAGGCCATTGTTTTTGGCGCCGCGAGTATGCACGGCTACCTCATGGGTTTTACCCAGGGCCGTGAGCATGCCGAGGTTTACCAGGCTGCGTTCTTTGCGCGTTAGGCCACCCTTGTTCCAGCCGTCACCCCAGCAGTACTCATTCAGCAGATCCTGAAGGCCCTGGTTGAATTCAGTGGCATTATTCAGTGCAGCATCAACATATTTATCGCCCAGGACTTCGCGGCGGGTTTGTATTCCCTGTTCTTTTAGGGCTGAGCGGGAATCATCAGACATGGTTTTTCTCCGGGATAATTAATAAAAGCGGTTATGGAAAATCGAGGCGAGCATCATACAATAAGGCGTATTTTCCTTCTATCTGTAACTGAGGAATTCCATGAGCAACTCCCCATTCACCCTAGAAAACAAGACCGCCATTATTACCGGGGCAGCCTCTGGCATCGGTGCCGCCACGGCTGAATTATTTGCCTCGGTGGGCGCTACTGTTCACGCCAGTGACATCAATCTTGAAGCCTGCCAGGAAAGACATGCGGGAAATGACGCGATTGTTGTGAACCACTGCGATGTGGCCGACAAATCTAGCGTGGAATCCCATGTCGCCAGTGTGCTGAACCAGGGACCGGTCGACATCCTGTTTAACAATGCCGGGGCCGGAATGGTGGGCCGAATTGAGCAGACCTCTGAGGAAGATTTCGACAGGCTCTATAACATCAATGTGAAGGGCGTCTTTCACATGACCAGCGCTCTCATGCCGCACTTTCTGGGAAAGAAAGCCGGCAATATCGTTAACATGGCAAGCATTTGCGGCGTGATTGGTGTGCCGGATCGTTTTGCCTACTGCATGACAAAGTTTGCCATCGTCGGCATGACCAAGGCCATGGCTATGGATCACGCAAAGGACAATATCCGGGTGAACTGTATATGCCCCGGGCGCATCGCCACGCCTTTCATGCTGGCAAGAATCAACGAGTATCCGAATCCGGAAGTCATTCGCGCCGACATGGACGCCAGTCAACCGATGGGGCGCATGGGAGAACCTGAAGAAGTAGCCACGGTTGCACTTTACCTGGCTTCAGATGCCTCAGGCTTTGTTACCGGCGCATGTGAGAGTGTCGATGGAGGGTGGTTTGCAGGCTAAGAGCTACAAGCCACAAGCATTACTGGGGAAGATACAAAATCTTCAGAACCTTGATCCTTGAGGCTTATCTTAAAGGCCACACCAGGTCGCTCATTGCATCTCTGTCAGGATAAACCGTGTAGGGCTTTCCGCCCTGCCACTGGATAACAAGAATTTCGGCATCTATTCGTTTTCCGGTTTCATCGAAGCGCACGCGTTCGCCTGCGAAATAGTCTGATGCTCCCGTAGTGATATCCATGCTGTGCAAAGCGGTGTTCACCGCAACACTATCCGGCGTTTCTGCCAGTTCCAGCGCCTCCTTCAGCAGCCAGATATGACCAAACGCACAGAGCGGATTTTGGGTCATCCACGGTTCTCCGGAAAAACTCATGTATTCCTGGATCATGGCCTCCTGTCCACTGGTACTCCAGTTGGCCACAATGGACATCACGCCCTCAAGCAACTGCGGCGGCATGTTGGCGGCAAGGTCCGGTGAACCCATGGCGGCACCGTTGGATATCGTGGGAAGCCTACCGCGGCCCAGTCCAAACTCGTTCATTTTTTCCAGCAACAGCTTGGTGTCTGAAATAGCTGTTGGTAGAAGCAGTAATAAATCGGGACGTCTTGACCTGACTCTTTGAATCAGCGGCGTGGCATTAACCAGCGGCGGCGTAAAGACTTCGTTCACAACCAGTTCCAAATTGTTATCTACCAAAGCAAAGCCCTCAACGATCGGGCTGACAAAAGCAACTGATGCCGCAGTATTGTCCATCACGATACCAATGGTCTCAGGCCTTTTGCCGGAAGCCTGCTCGGCGATATCCAACAAAATTGGCAAGGCATTTTCGCTCTGGTATGCACCCGTCGCAGAGGTCTGGAACACGTAGTCATAACCACGGGAAGTAATCAGGTCTGAATAGCTTAAAGTGAGCATGGGAATCTCAGCGCGCTCGGTGACTTCTGTGACTGCTAGCGTGAAAGAGCTCAGGTAGGAGCCTGTCGCACCAACAAGCCCCTCTTCCTGTGCGACCATGCGCTGAGCCGCATTCTTGGCTCTTTCCACCGAGTCTCCTGTGTCATAGACAACCAGTTCAAGAGGCCTGCCACCATGGGCAATGATGCCGCCGCCTGCATTGATTTGTTCCACGGCAAGTTCTGCCGCAGCCCGCATTACTTGTCCCTGCCTTGCCCACGGCCCTGACAACGGTACTACCAGCCCGACTTTTATTGGCTGGGCTTGCAAAGCCTGGGTCATCCAGCAGAACGTAACAAGAAGGAATGCAGCGAGTCTTTTCATAGAAATACCTTGCGGCCTAAAATCAATACAGCGGGTAATAATCATACCCGGATCAGGGACTGTCAAGGGAATGGGGGCTGCTCAAAGGGAAAGTAACGTGTCTTCCAGGAGCAGGGTCTGGACAGCCTGGAACTGTGACAGGAACACTTCGCCGTTAAGCTCAGACAGGAACGTAGTGGTTTCAAGACTGTCCATTACCGGGCCTTTTACCTCGGAAAGATGAAAGCAGATGTCCTGTTCACGAAGGGTCTTGTTTATAGACTCAAGCACCTCCAGTGCGCTGATATCAATCTCGTTGACCGCGCTACACATTAGAATGACATGACGCAGCTGATCCCGTTCTGCCAGATTATGAAAAACTTCATCTTCAATATAGGACGCATTGCCAAAGTAGAGGCTCTCATCGACACGCAGCGTCAGGATGCTAGGAAAGGTTTCAACCTTATGTCTTTTTACATTACGGAAATGCTTGGTTCCCTTGATCTCCCCCACCTCGGCAATGTGGGGCTTGGAGGTTTTATACAAATGCAGTAGCAGCGAAGCCATTACGCCAACGGTAACACCAGTTTCTGCACCTCCGAGGAGAGTTACTAAGATGGTAGCAACCACGGCTATAAAATCTTTTCTGGAGTAAACCCAGGTTTTTTTCAAGATGGAAAAATCAACGAGGCCAAGCACCGAGACAATAATGGTTGCTGCCAAAGTCGCCTTGGGCAACAGTGCCAGGTAATCGGTGAGCGTGAGCGTGGCCAGCGCAATACCAATGGCGGAGAAGAACCCGGCCGCCTGTGTACGCGCTCCGGCATCAAAATTCACCACTGAGCGGGAAAATCCGCCCATTACAGGAAATCCTCCGGACACAGAAGAAGCAATATTTGCCGCCCCCAGTCCAATCAGCTCCTGGTTCTGATCAATTTTCTCGAGTCTTTTGGAGGCTAAGGTTTTACCTACCGAAACCGATTCGACGTAGCCAATAATGGAAATCAATATCGCCGGAACCATCAACTCCTGGATAAGCATGAGATCAAACACTGGCAATTGCAGTGTAGGCAGGCCGGATGGAATACTGCCAACCAGTGCAACTTCCTGTCCCTGCAGGTCCCCCGCTGCAGCCCAGATTATGGTGATGATTACTGCCATTACCGGGGCTGCCTTGACGGCAATCCCTGCCAAGAAATCTGACATGCCTGCTTTTTCCAGCAGCGCCTTTAACCAGCGACGGGTGGCAAAGAGGAACAGCAAAACAAAACCGCCAACGGCAAACGTCGCGGAATTCAAGGCACCGATATTGTCTCCCATACTGACAAGCAATTCAGGCAGGTTGTCGCCGCCGCCCTCTATTCCAAGCACGTGCCTGACCTGGCTCAGCGCAATAATGAGTGCTGAGGCGGTAATGAATCCGGACACTACGGGATGGGAAAGAAAATTAGCCAGAAAGCCGAAGCGCAGAATGCCCAGAAGCAGCAGGAAGAGACCAGACAGCAAAGCCAATACGATCGCAGCCTGCAGATATTCCCCTTGGGTTTGTACGTTCAGTCCCCCTATGGATGTGGCTGTCATCAACGACACGACAGCCACCGGGCCTACTGCAAGGGTGTGGCTGCTGCCAAAAACGGTATAAAGCACCAGGGGCAGAATACTTGCATACAGGCCTACTTCAGCCGGCACACCTGCCAGTAAAGCATATGCCAGCGACTGCGGGACCAGCATAATGGTCACAATCACCGCCGCGACCAGATCGTCTGCCAGCATGCGGGAGTTGTACTTACGCAGCCAATTCAGGCAGGGCAGAAACCTGGAAAGGTTTATTGATGGATTTTCACTGGCCACAATTTTTAAGCGCTTTGTTTACTTGAACGCATCCAGCGGAAGTTTAAGATAAACCCGTCCATTTTCTTCTTCAGGAGGCAAATGCCCTGCCCGCATATTTACCTGCAATGAGGGCAGGATCAAAGTGGGCATAGCCAGGGAAGCATCCCGGGTTTCTCTCATTTTGACAAATGCTTCTTCATCGATGCCGTCGCGAACATGGATGTTGCCATTTTTTTCATCAGCAACAGTAGTCTCGCATTCCACGACCCGGTCCTGGGGGTAATCGTGGCACATGAACAGCCTGATATTATCCGGAAGCGACAGCACTTTTTTAATTGACTGGAATAATTCTCTAGCATTACCGCCCGGAAAATCGGCCCTGGCGGTTCCAACGTCGGGCATAAACAATGTATCGCCTACAAACGCAGCATTTCCCATGATATGGGTCATACAAGCGGGGGTGTGCCCCGGTGTGTGCATGGCATAGGCTGACATATTCCCTATTTGATAGGTATCACCATCAGAGAATAGCACATCAAACTGGGAACCATCTGGCCTGAAATCTTTGCCCGTATTGAATATGCTCGCAAAAACATCCTGAACAACGGTGATATGTTCGCCGATGCCAATCTTGCCACCCAGTTTTTCTTGTAAATAGGGGGCAGCAGTAAGGTGATCAGCATGCACATGCGTTTCGATCTGCCATTCAAGCTCTAGGCCATTACTCTTGATCCAGTGAATTATTTCATCAGCACCTTTATAGGATGTGGTGCCAGAGGGGTAGTCAATATTCATGACCGAGTCGATCACCGCGCAGGCTGATGATGACGGATCCTTAATCACATAAGAAAATGTTTCTGTAGCCTCGTCAAAAAAAGACTTAACTTCCGGCACGACACTCATGTCGGGGCTGAAGTGATTATAAGAATTCATATTCTCTCTTAACTTTATTTACCTAGTTCTTTACATTTGTACTACAGGTTAGATACTAGGGTATGAAAGATGCTATATCACCCTACTGTCTTCATATTTATTCACTTTTTCAGGATGACAGCCATGTCCAGGTCTTGCTCTGATCTAGTTAGGGTTCTGCTGAATTTTCTGAGTTAAAGGCACGTCCATTTATCCATTTAATTCTCTTCAAAAATCAAAAAAGGGAGTCATAAGACTCCCTTTCGTGATTAGTTGGGTTCCAACGGAACTCAATCAAGATTTCTCTTGGAGGATGTTATTTTTCCTTCCGGCCGTTAGTACCGAATTGAACATTAACACCAAAATCCGCTGAAACCATACACATATCACTAGACATTGGATCACCTCCTTTTATTTTCAGTTGAATTAGATAACAAAATACCTGCTGCAATGAAAGGTGTCAATATGGATTTGGCTCTGTATTTTTTAAACATGAAGCGCGAGCAATATTTGATTGGAAGTAGACACAGAAAGTTACATCCCAAGGTACGCCTGCCTAATCCTATCATTGTCCTGCAGCTCTGAGGGTGCTCCACTTAAAATAATGTTTCCGGCTTCCAGCACGTAGGCTCGGTTAGCAAAGTGTAGGGCTTCTGTTACGCGCTGTTCCACCAGCAGGATGCCCATATCCCCACCGTGGTGAATATCGATCAGGCGCTCAAAGATTTCATCGACAATAGCCGGCGCAAGACCCATGGAGGGTTCATCGAGCATTAAGATCTCCGGTTCAGCCATTAGACCCCTGCCAATAGCAAGCATCTGCTGTTCACCACCCGACAGGGTTCCTGCCAGCTGCCCGCTACGTTCTTTCAATATGGGAAACCACTGGTGGATTCTCTCGAGATTATCGCCTTGTTTTACGGTATAGCTGTTGGCTACTGCACCCATTTCCAGGTTCTCAAGCACAGTCAATGACTTGAAAACCTGCCTGCCCTCGGGCACATGCGCTATACCCAGATGGGCGCGTTTTGCAGGAGCTACCTGTTCAAGTGACTCCCCCCTTAAGGCAATTGTTCCCCGGTTAGGCTGGACTATGCCCGAAATGGTTTTAAACAAAGTGCTTTTACCGGCACCGTTGGGTCCAACCACGGAAACAAATTCACCCAGATTCAGCTCGAGCGAGATATCGTGCAGGACATCAATGCCCCCGTAACCTGCATAGAGCGAATCTATTTTCAACAAGATTTTACTTTCCATCCAGCAGCCACTTTTTTCCCAAATACGCTTCAATCACTCGTTCATCCCTGACAATTTCATCGGGACTCCCCTCTGCCAGTAAAGCGCCATGGTCCAGCACGATGAATCTGTCCACAAGCTGCACCATGGCCTGCATACTATGCTCAATGATTACGATGGTGATCCCCAGTACCTGGACTTTTCTTAAGACGTCCAGCACGTTGGCCATGGCTGCGGGATCGAGTCCGGCTAGAATTTCATCCACCAGTACCAGGCTTGGTCTGGATGCCAGTGCACGGGCCAGCTCCATGAGGCGCAATTCAAAACTGGTCAGGTTAGAAGCAGGCTCAGCTGACTTATCAAGCAAACCCACAAGCTTGATAGCAGCGGATGCATAACGTCGGGCTTCATCTTTGTTTTTGCTGTGCACGTAGGCACCAAGAATGACGTTGTCGAGTATGGACAGGTGTGCAAACGGTTTTGCAACCTGGAAGGTGCGCGCCATACCCATTGCACATATTTTACTGGGCCGCTTTTTCAGCAGCGACTGCCCTTGGAAAATAACGCTGCCGGAGTCAGGTTTAACAAAACCGTTAAGTAGATTAAAGAGCGTCGTTTTACCGGCCCCGTTGGGTCCGATAATGCCAAGCAGCTCCCCTTTTTTTACATTGAAACTGAGATCATTGGCCGGCTTTAATCCACCATAGGCTTTTGAAAGGTTGGCCACCGCCATGATATCAAGGTCGAAATCACTATCTCGGCAGGCGAGGATTTCCTCGTTGCTGTCAGCACTGGCGACGCTGGCGGATGAGCCAAGCAATCTGCCCTGCTCCGAGTTTAGCAGTGATCGGAGTTTCCAAAGAATGCCTTCCGGCGCAAAAAGGACGACAGCAATTATGGCAACGCCGTAAATTACGCCCTGGATACCCGGAAAATCAGCCGCATAGCGCGCATAAAGGATTTCACTTAGAGGCACCAGAATAAAGGCTCCCAGCACCGGTCCCCAAAGTGTGCCCACACCGCCAAACATGGCAAAAATCAGTGCCTGTGCCGACACCAGCATGCCGAAAACTGCCAGCGGCGTAACTATCAGAAGCACCACTGCATAAAAACCGCCGACAGCACCTGCAATGGCACCGCTGACAGCTATTGCTACCAGTTTCCAGTACAGCGTATTGATGCCGGCGGCTTCTGCTGCATCCTCATCAAGTTTTATTGCCAGTAGAGACAGACCAAAACGCGAATGAGAAAGCATGGAGGTTATGGCCATTACCAGCATGAGCAGAATCACAGCTATGAGCACGTAGAAGAATTGATTTTCAAACTGCATGTAGGCCAGCGGCGCTTCCCTGTTCATAGGCAAAGCCACTTCCTGGTATCCCAGCCATTCAAATATATAAAGCAGTGCCAGAGGATATGCCAGCATAGCCAGGGCAAAGTAATGTCCGCGCAGCCTAAATGTTGGGAAACCAACCAGCAAGCCGGAAATACCGCCGGTAATAGTTGCCAGAACAATGGTGAACCAGGGACTCAGGTTCCACACTGATAAACACAGGGCCACTAGGTAGGCCCCGAGCCCAAAAAAAGCCGCATGCCCGAAACTGATCAGACCGCTGTATCCGGAGAGCAGGTTCCAGGACAACCCCATCACCGCCCATATCGGCACTATTGTCATGATCAGCTGGTAGTAACTGTTGCCGATTAACAGCGCAATCACTACATATACAAGTCCGAACAGTCCAATATGGGTCAGGTCCTTGCGCGCATTAGTATTCATGCCGTCCTCTCCTTTCTGCCGAAGAAACCCTGTGGACGGAAGAGGATGATGATGAGAAAGCAGACAAAAATAATTGTGTTCTGCAGCTGGTTGGGAAGGATGATGGCTGAGACCTGCTGCAGTACACCTATGGTCAATCCGCCCAGGAATGCACCACGGATACTGCCAAGACCGCCAAGCACTACACCGGCGTACATGATGATCACGTACTCTGTACCGATATAGGGCTGAAACGGCGCGTTGGAGGCAAGCAGACCGCCGCCGATGGCCGTGATACCGACGCCAAAACCAAAGGCAACTCGGTGACAGCGATCAACGTTGATGCCCATGTAGGTCGCTGCATCCGGATTGTCAGCCGAGGCTCTTAGTGATTTGCCCAGCCTGGTCCGGCTCATCAACAGAGCAAAGATCACGACTACAGCGACAGCCAGAATGGCGGAAACAGTCTGGGCCTGGTTTACAAACACACTGACGCGATAGCCAACCATGGGTCCCCATTCCCAGGCGCTGTAGGAAAGCTCGTTCGATACAGAAACCGGCGTAGAGCCAAAAAAGAAAAGACCACCGTTCTGAAGAACCAGTGCTATGCCGAGGGTCAGGACAAGCTGTGCATAGTGACCCTCCGCTTCAAGCCCGGAGGCCCTGTGCCCGGTCACGGCATTGATAAGCAGGCGATGAAGGATCACCCCGACGAGAAACAGGGCAGGTCCCGCAAGCAGCGCGAGCATGAAGGGAAACCAGACACCGCCAAAAAAAGCGTAGGACCCCAGCCATGCAAAACAGAAGTAGGCAAAGTACATACCCAGCATCATGAATTCGCCCTGGGCAAAATTGATGACGCGCATGACGCCAAAAATGATGGTCAGGCCCACACACATGAGACCGTACATGGAACCCATCAGCAATCCGGCGACTAGTGATTGCAGGAAGTTTTCCAGGTGCTGGAGGCCATCCATAAAAATGAAGTGCTATTTTTTACTGCTAGGGCGGAAAGGCAGGGACAACAGGAACAGCCAGGTGGAAAAACTCATCATTCCCATCCCTTTGCGGGCCTCTTCGGGGCGAAGTTTCGCGGTCATGGGCATAGACTGAAAAATCTTGCCTTTAACCACAAGCTGGTTGTCATTTCTTTCAATGGCAGTAACATCCATAAGCTCACTGCCGTCCTGCGAATAAATCTTCATGCTGCTTTATTTAATTCCTGAATGTTTCTGGTTACTTAATGACCGCGTCAAAGTCCATGCCGATCTGGTCAAACATGGTCATGGCCGTACCGCGGCCGGCACCGAATACGCCGCCGCCCGGATGCTGAAACGGGCCAACAAGGTACAGGCGTTCAACGCCTGGTACCAGATTTTTACCCAGTTCCGGGGTCGGCCTGTGGGCACCAAACTGGTATAGATACGGTGCTACACCGTGAATATCTCCACGCTGGAAACTAGCCGACGTACGCTCCATATCCAGTGGCGAATCACAGTGGCAGCCCAGCATGATGTCGCGGCTCAGGTTGGGCACATACGGTTTCATGTTCGCAATCATGTGATCGGCAAAGGCATCCTTGTGCTGATCCCAGGCCTGCGCACCACCATCGGGGTGCTCATATGGGCAGTAATCCCAGGCATGCATCGTGGCCTTGCCCTCCGGCGCACGAGACGGATCGATATTGGTTGCCGAGCCAAGTGCACAGAGAGAGTTCTTGGGAATACGTCCATAACGCAGGTCATCAAAATGATCACGCAGCGCATCAATACTTTCTGGCAGCAGTTCGATCATCATTGCTTTCTTGACATCCTCGCCACCGATGAATTCGAGTGGCTCGTCCAGAGAGGCATGAATGGTGAAAACACAGTTGGCGGACAGCTCCACCTTCTCTGCCGTCTGCGCAACAAAAGGATCTAGACCGTCCACCATCTTTGGCAGCAGATGTGGATGAATGGCACCAATCACCGCATCATTGGCCTTGATCTCGCGACCGTCGTCGGTAACGACGCCGGTAGCCCTGCCGCCTGATACTGTAACCTTGCTGACAGACATGCCGGTCAGCACTTCACCGCCGTGGTCTTCAATACAGTTAACCAGCGCCTGACTCAGCATGCCGCTGCCGCCCTTGGCAACGCCGATGCCATATTTTTCAAGCCAGCCCAGGAACATGAAGGGTCCTATACCGGTGCCCTTTTCCTCAGGGCCGGTGAGATTTTCACTGACCATACGCAGGAAGTGCAGACGTACTCGCTCGTCTTCGAAATATTCCATGACGATGTCGTAGGCGCTCTTCATCATCACCGCCATGATTTCCTGGCCTTCCCGGCTCTGGTCCATCATCGCGTACATGGCACCAATTGGCGCTGGCGGTGTATATAGTGTGCCCACTAGTGCTGGAAGGTAGGCGGCCGCTGTTTCAGAAAAGCGGCGATAGTTCTCCGCATCTTTCTGCGAAAACTTTGCGATTTCCTCAATATTCTTGTCACGATCAGTATGGATTGCCAGGGTCTGGCCATCCGGAAATACTGAAATCATGGGGATCTCGGGGCGCAGGTACTCAAGACCATATTTTGACAGTAAGCCCAATTCGTCATTGACGATCATGGGATTGGCCTGGATGAAGATATGCGCCATGGAGTGCTGGTCATGCTTGAAGCCAGGAACGGTGAGCTCCCGGGTCACAACGCCGCCACCGATCCAGTCATTTCGCTCAAGCACGAGCACCTTCTTACCGGCTTTGGCCATGTAAGCGGCCGCGACAAGTCCATTGTGGCCGGAACCGATGGCCACTACATCATATAAATCAGACATGGATTTCCCCTTACCTAAACAGTTTCAAGCAACAAGCTACAAGCAGCTCGATTAAAGCGGGTAAAAAAATTATTTATAGATTTACTCGCCCGAGGCTTGAGGCTTGCGGCCCTTGTTAAATCTCTAGTATCTTTCTGAACCGCTGAAAGCCACAAAGCATATCATTTAATAAGGGGAGATTGTTGATGTCCGATACAGAATCACAAAACGAAGCACTGGTGAGAAACTTCTTTGAAGTCCTCAGTTCCGGAGACCTGGAAACACTGCGCGGCATGTTCCGCGAGGACGCCTGCTGGACTGCCATGTCAAAGGAAATTCCAGGTGCAGGCGCCCACCCAGGGCGGGATCACATCATTGATGAATTCCTCGCTCCCGTGCGCGGCATGTTTGTCGAGGGAGACCCCAAGGTCCTCATTCACAAGGTAACGGCGAAGGACAACATGGTCTATGCCGAAACCCAAGCCGTGGGGACTTTCCAGAGCGGCATTGAATACGACAACCTGTACTGCTGGGCTTTTGAAATCATCGACGGTCAGGTAGACCAGATCCGTGAGTACATGGACAGTCATTACGTTATGAGTGTAGTTCCCGGGGGGGACTAACGCTCCCAGAGACAAGATACAAGAGAAAAGAGATAAGGAGTTCAACCATGCCGCAAAAAAAACACATCATTCTCTTAACCATTTTACTGTCAGGGTTTTTTGGGGTGACAAGTATTGCACAGGCTCGGGATTTTGATATTGGTGAAATCTGCAATGACTGCGTGGTTGAAAAATTTGCCGAATGCGGCGGTTTTCTTGAGGGCGCCACTGTCGCGCCAGATGGAACCCTCTGGGTTGTCGATTTACTCAGCGGCAACCTGCTCTCAGTCGATGATAGTGGCGAATGCACTGTTGAGGGTAATACCGGGGGCCAGCCCAACGGTGCCAAGCATCATCGGGACGGACGCCTGTTCATTGCCGACAAGGTCCGGGGTATTCTCGAGTTTGATCCACAGACCAAGGAAGTGTCCCAGGTCGTCAATATGTACAAGAATGAGCTGATTCGGGGTTTTAATGATCTTGTTTTTGACAGCAACGGCGGTTTCTATTTCACAGAGCCCTATGGCTCCGGTGCTCTTGAACCGATAGGCCGTATTTTTTACGTGCCGCCCGGCGGCAACAATGCCAACATGGTTCTGGTTTCCGGCGGTATGGCTTTCCCCAATGGCATCGCGCTTTCTCCTAACGAGATTAATCTCTATGTCGGGGAATATGCTCGCAAACGTATCACCTCACTGCCCTCATTATCCTCCGAGGACGTTTTCGACACTTCTTTCGTGAAGGCGAATACCGAGGGCGGGATCGGTCCTGACGGCATGGCGGTAGATGCTGAGGGAAATATCTATCAGGCAATTTTTCAGGGCGGACAGGTGAGTGTGTTTGATCCGAACGGTTATCACTACGGAAAGATTTGGCTGCCGGAGGATGCCGGCACTTTTGTCACCAATGTTGCCTTCGACGGCAACTGGCTTTATATCACCGAGGCTTCTCAGGGCGTTATCTGGCGCGTGCGCACAAACAACGCAGGCCATCTGCTCTGGCACCAGCGATAACTATTTAAGTCATAGTTCCTGATACCCGCCCCGCCTGATCTATACACAGGTAGGGCAGCCCCAGCTCCTTCAGCCATGCCACTCCCTCGTCACCTTTCATCACTGCGATAGAGGCTGCACTGCCGGCAACAATGCACTGGTCAGCAAGAACACTAACTGAGCTGAATCCTTCCACGGGCCAGCTGGGTCACGGGGGGGGACACAACTCTCCACGTCCAGTATCGATTATGGCAACCTGTCAGACTTTCTCGACCTGCTGGATCGGGCCGCAACTGAATAAAGCCCTAGTGGTGGTCCTCGATATGCTTACGCCGGTATTCCTCGTGAGCTCGGTCCTGTTCCTTTTTCAATTCACTGGTCCTGGCGCGCGCACCGGCTACTGATCTTGCCCGGGAGCGGGTTGTACTTACAGTGGCGGAGAAGGACACCACCCTTTTCACCTTGCTGCTGCCACAATTCGGACAGTCCGGTGTTTCTTCCACCTTGACGATTTTTTCGAAACCCTCATCGCATCCCGTACATTTGAATTCATAGATAGGCATCATGCTCTCCTTGTTTGACAAATAGTATGCCCCGAGTGACAGGCTGATACCTATACATCAGGCTATACTTAGCCACATGACCCGCAAGATTATACATGCTGACTGCGACTGTTTTTTTGCCGCCATCGAAATACGCGATGACCCGGCACTGGCGGGTCATCCCGTGGCCGTGGGCGGCTCTGAAGATCGCCGCGGCGTCATTGCTACCTGCAACTACGAAGCACGGCAGTATGGGGTTCACTCTGCCATGGCCTCTTCCACGGCCAAGCGCAAATGCCGTGACCTAATCATTATTCCCGGCAACATGGAGAAATACCGTGAAGCATCGAAGCAGATGCACGTTATTTTCAGTGACTACTCCGAGCACATTCAACCGCTGTCCCTAGATGAGGCCTTTCTAGATGTTTCGGACACCAAAAAGTGCAAGGGCAGCGGTACCTTAATTGCCAGGGAAATCCGCGACCGAGTTCGAAAGGAAATCGGGATCACCCTGTCTGCCGGCATAGCCCCAAATAAGTTTCTCGCCAAGATTGCCAGTGACTGGAACAAACCGGACGGGCAATTTGTCATCACCCCGGACGATGTTGATGAATTTGTGCAGACGCTACCTATCCGCAAACTATATGGCGTGGGTAAGGTTACCGCCCGAAAGATGGAATCGTATGGTATTGAGACCTGCGGCGATATGCAGGCCTATAAGAAAACTGAGCTCATCGAAATGTTCGGCAGTTTTGGTGAAACGCTTTACACGCTCTGCAGGGGGATTGATGAGAGACCGGTGCAGACAGAGGGCAGAAGGAAATCCATCAGCGTGGAGCATACCTTTCCCGAGGACCTTCCAAGCCTGGACACCTGCATATCCACCCTTCCCACGCTCTTGGAAAAACTGGAAGAACGCATCCATAAATCAAAAAAGAAAGTCACCATCGGCAAACAGTTCGTTAAAATCAAGTTCAACGATTTTGTCTCTACCACCGTAGAGCAAAGCGCTACCAGTCTTGACCTTAATGGCTTCAAGCGCTTGTGCCAAACAGGGTTTGAGCGCGGTAATAAACCGGTCAGGCTGCTAGGGCTGGGCGTAAGGATGAAAGAGGCCCCTTTATATTCACAACTTGAATTCAAGAATTTCTAAAGAAAGACAATGTCCCGTTACCGAGCACCCGCAAAACCGATGTCAGCTTACATCACCCCTGAAGGTGAAAAGGAGCTAAAAGATGAGTTGCATTTTCTCTGGAAAGAGGAACGCCCAAAGGTGACGCAACAGGTCTCTGATGCGGCGGCACTGGGCGACCGCTCGGAGAATGCCGAATACATTTACGGAAAAAAGCGGCTGCGCGAAATCGACCGCCGGGTACGTTACCTGAGAAAACGGCTGGATGTACTCAGCGTTGTTGACCAACTGCCCTCTGATACCAGCAAGGTATATTTTGGCGCCTGGGTGGAACTCTACACGGAGGATCAGACTACCGTCACCTACCGCTTGGTAGGCCCCGACGAAATAGACCCGGCAAAAAACTACATCAGCATCGACTCCGTTCTTGGCAAGGCACTGTTGGGGAAAAACCTTGATGATGAAATTACCATCAAGACACCCTCTGGCATTCACCATTACGAAATAGTCGGCCTCAGTTACCAGCCGCCGGAGACCAGATCATGCTTAAAGTGACAGTTTTAGGCTACCGCAGAGTGCTTGGTACCAGCATAACGATCCCAGTAGAAATGCTTAATGCCGCTGACCTCATCAACCGCATAGAAAACAAGTCGGGTGCCAGGGACAAGGCGCTGGCCATGCAACTCGTGAGTCTTGACGGTAAAAACATCCAGTTGAATGCTGGGCTCGAGCTGGTCTGTAATAAAAAACTGTCAGATATCAAAGAAACCGACATGATTATTCTGCCCGGTCTCTGGGGCAACCCACTAGGCGTGGTCAAGAACAACAGGGAGCTGACCGAATGGCTTTCTAGATTTCAGGGAACCGATGTCATGATCTGTGCGGCCGGAACGGGCAGCTTTTTCCTGGCTGAGGCAGGGCTGCTTAACACTAAAGTGGCAACAACCCACTGGTATTATTTTGCCCAGTTCCAGAAAACCTATCCAGAAGTGCTACTTCAGCGGGATCGCTTCATCACCAAGTCCGGCAACCTTTACTGTGCCGGCAGCGTCAATTCAGTCCGCGACGTGATGCTGCATTTCATCGAGGACTATTACTCGGCTTCGGTAGCTGACCAGGTGTCACGCCATTTCACACACGAGGTTAAACGCTCCTACACTTCTAGCTTCCTGAAAAATTCGCCGCAGAATTACCATGACGATGAAAATATCATCGAGATCCAGGAGTGGATGCACAGCTGCTACAACGAGGAAATCACGCTGGAAATAATCTCGGAAAAATTTGATATCAGCATTCGTTCTCTGAACAGACGGTTCAAACAGGCTACCCAGAAATCGCCCATGCAGTACTTGCAGCAGGTGCGAATGGAAAATGCACAGGAGCTCCTAAAAACCAGCAACCTGAGGATCGCGGAGGTGGCCTACAGCGTGGGCTACCCTGACAATAGTTATTTCTCTGCCCTGTTCAGGAAAGCGATAGCGATGTCACCCAAGGAATACCGAAAGCTGGTTAGGAAGAAAATGTTCAGGGTCAATACCTGACACAATCCAGGCATAAAAAAACACGAGCCATGGCTCGTGTTTCTTCTGAGAAAACTTAATGTGATTGAACACTAATGGTTCGCAGCCAGCTCGTCACTGAATCCTTCCACGCTCACGATATCAGGTTTGTCCATCAACTTGCTGTTACTTCGCTTCTGGCGTCGTTTCTTGTCACTGATTGCCTTGAGCTGTCTTTCAACCGCATCAAAGGTATCCCGGATAGCAACGTAGATGTCCTCATGGGCATGATTGTCATGCTGATCATGGTTAACGATGATGTCGTGATTGGGGATAAAGGCTTCTACACCTACGTGGTATACCTTGCCTTTGTGATGATGGTTATGGGGGGATTCAACAGTAACTCTGAGACTCTGAATCTGGTCACTGAATCTTTCCAGCTTTTCTGCTCTTTTATGGACCGCTTCCTCTACTGCTTCGGAATGGTCTAGACCTCTGAAAACTACATGGGTATCACTTATCATACATAAGCCTCCTAAATACGCTGATAAACAACGCTGTTATATCGCTGGGAATTCCCACTGTCCCGGGAGTATTGCAATACCAGGCAAGTGGCCCATATGCGCTTTTTACTGCGTCCCGTATCCCTCCATGAAAATGATGGCCGCTTAATCCATACTACTCTCCGTGGGGGCACTGTCAACCGATATAAAGAGGGGTATTAGGATGACTTATTTTGGCAAAAATGGCGGGCTTGGACTGACTTTCTAATGATCCGGGTGCGTGGTTAGGTTGGTAGATCAAGCCGCTCGGCTTTGCCCACCAATGCCATCCTTGCTTTTAAAACTCATGCCTTGGTAGAGATTTTCAGCCGCTGTATTTCCAGTGCCAAGGCTCATAGGCAATACCAGCCGCGTTGCCACGAGGAAAACTAAGGCCGAAGCCAAAACGCGAAGCATTAACTTTAAGCCAGTCAAAAGCCGGGCTCTTTTCGAAGGATTCTTCCAAGGGGTCATAACCTGGTGTGGTGATATCTAGGGCACAGCCTGTATGGTGTTCACTGAATCCAGGCGCCGCATTAACTTTCAATATATCCTCGATGGTGTCCCCGCGTTCAAGCTTCTTGCGGAGCAGGTTTGCCTGGTACTGTGCGGAGCGAAACGCTGAAACAATTTGCAGTGCGATATCATCCCCACTGGCCGCTGCCTGCATGGCGAGCCAGGCCTTGTAGGCAGGTGCCGCCATCAGCACTTCCCGATCAAAAACATCGGTACCTGCATCAACCAGTGATGCGCAATCTTCATGAAAAGTCATTGCGCACGTCCTTGCATAGGTATCCGGAATGCCCAGCTCCGCGTGCAGTTGTGCAATCGTGTTATTCAAAGGCATGACCTCGCTCATGAGCGTTGAGTGTAAGCAAGAGTGCCTCCAAGGTCACATTTTTCGGTGATTGGCGCAGTTTTGACTTTATTTTTATATTTATTGGCCAGAATATAAGATAATTATTCCCAACTGATATATATGATGGGCCCATTAATTTCCAACCTCATGATTTAAAGGAAAAATCCAAATTGGCCAATTTGCCTGTCATAACAGCCATGGGCGGTATCAGTCCCGCCGGCAGAAGTGCCCACCACTACGGCTATAAGCGCCTGGTTTTTGACAAGTTGACACAGGGTGAACAGCAGAAAACCCTGATCAACCTGGCTGTACTTTCCGAACGTATTCACTATAACAACGGCAACCACTGGGAAGACTCCTCCAAGCAGGAAATCAATCTTGATGCATGGCTCGCCGAAAATCGTCAGTCCCTCCTCGACAGCACGCTGATTCGCAAGCTGGAAAATAATATCTTTGATCCCACGGCGCAGCGTCACCACAATGCAGCCCGCATGTCTCCTCCCGGCGAAGCGGAGAGCTTCACCTTTACCGTGCGCAAGCGGCACCTGCCGAACCAGATACCTGAGAACTGGGAGGTCAGGATAAGCGAAGGTATTTACTGCGAGGTGACTGTCACCGGCAAGATCGATGTGATGATCGAGGATACCCATGCCAGTCCGGTCAATTATGCCGGCCAGCTGCCCAGCGGCTTTGATCCATCCGCGCTTTATGCGTCACGCAATCATCCCCGGGCACTGCAGATGACAATTTTCAGCATATCGGATGCCCTCTATGCCATGGGCATCGACTGGGAGGTAATCCGCCAGAAGGTGGCCCCTGAACAGATTGGCATCTATGCCTGTAGCAGCATGAGTCAGCTCGATTACAACGGGAACGGGGGCATGCTCCAGGCCCGCCTGCTGGGCAAAAAGGTCACTTCTAAGCAGCTTCCCTTGGGATTCTGCGACATGCCGGCCAATTTTATTAATGCCTACGTGCTGGGTAATGTCGGCAGCACCGGAACCAGCCTTGGTGCCTGCGCCACCTTCCATTACAACCTTGCCCAGGCGGCCAAGGATATTCAAAACGGCACCCATCGCGTGGTTATCGTGGGCGGCAGCGAAGCCGCGATCCTTCCGGAGATTATTGAAGCCTTCAACACCATGGGCGCGATCGCCAGTGATGATGGGCTGCAGGCGCTCGATGGCGGCAGTGAACCGGCTTATCGACGCTCGTGCCGGCCTTTTGGCAACAACATTGGATTTACACTGGGCGAATCGAGCCAGTTCTTTATCCTCATGGACGATGCCCTGGCGCTTGAACTCGGCGCATCTATCTACGGCTCGATCAATGATGTGTTCGTGAATGCCGATGGTTTTAAAAAATCCATTGCCAGTCCCGGTGTCGGCAACTACCTTACCTTTGCCCGTGCGGCGGCCGCAACTAAAGCCGTGCTTGGAGAGGACAGCCTGCGACACAACACCTTCATCCAGGCCCACGGCACCGGTACTCCGCAAAACCGCGTCACTGAATCGGCCATTCTTGAAGATGTCGCCCGGCAGTTCGGAGTCAGCAACTGGAAAGTCTCAGCAGTAAAATCCTATCTCGGTCACTCGCTTGGGGTAGCCGGAGCAGACCAGCTGGCCAACAGCCTGGGCATATGGCAATACGGAGTGCTGCCGGGCATTCTGACGACTGAATCGATTGCAGAGGATGTGCACCAGGAAGGGCTCGAATTCCTTCTGGACCACCAGGAAATTGACCCGGCCTCTCTCGACAGCATCCTGCTTAATGCCAAGGGCTTTGGCGGCAACAATGCCACGGCATCCGTGCTGTCCCCTAATGTCACCAGGCGTATGCTGGAAAAACGCCACGGCAAGCAAGCCATGATCAGCTGGGAAAAATCCAACGAGGCAACCGAGGAAGCCAGTCGCGAATACGAGGCGCAAAGCAACCGCCAGTCAATTCGTCCCGTGTATCATTTCGACCATGATGTCAGGGGCGGTAGTGATCTGACCTTCAGCGACGGCAGCGTATCTCTGCGTGGATATGGCCAGCCGGTCAACCTGAATCCTGACAACAAGTATGACGACATGTGCTAGCAGGCGCTCTGCCTACCAGCCCTATTCCATATTGTAAGGCGCAGTCGCCTATACCACCTCGTTCTGGCGGATCTGTACATCCACAATTTTGAATATCTCGGCAATGTAAAAGGAAAACGGCTGCCGGAACATAGGGGCCACATCGGTTATCGGGTCATCAGGCGTGTTAGAAAAGCGTTCGACGCTGTCGTCATGATCAAGGTATCCCCAGCCAAAAGCTGTATTAGGGATGAATTGTGAATTTATCAAGCTCTTAGTGACTCTGAACGATCTTGTGATAATCTTTTTGAAATTGTAGGAGGGTAATATGAAAGACAAAACTATTCTGCCGGCTTGCATGCTTGCCTTCATGCTATTGAACAGTCAGGGGGCTATTGCACATCATGCCTTTACTGCCCAGTATGATGCTGAGGCGCGAACCGAGTTAACCGGGGTTATTGTGAAGGTGGAATGGCTGAACCCACATGCCTATTTTTATATTGACGTGGAAAATGAGGAAACAGGCGAGGTGACAACCTGGGCTTGCGAACTTGGCTCCCCAGTCTCGATGATGCGCCAGGGCTGGACAAGGCAGTCGTTGGTCCTAGGCGATATCCTGGTAGTGGAAGGTGCACTGGCACGAGACGGTAGCGCCTCCATGAATGCGCAGAGAGTCGTCATTGAAAGTACAGGTCAGCGCCTGTTCTCGCGGCAGCAGGATTGATCACCATGAAAAAGATATTTGCTGCACTCGCCGGGCTGCCGGCTCTTCTTATATTTCCCCTCCTTACGTCTGATGCATTAGCCGCAGACTATGATCCTCTGGCACCGACACCCAGGATGCCTGACGGCAGACCCAATTTTGGGCCAGTTGAGGATGGTCTGGGGATGTGGGGACGCGGTTCCGGTCCGATGGTGGCAGGCGCATATTATCCGCCCCCTGAAGAGGTACCCTTTAAACCCTGGGCCAGGGCGCTCTACGATTACCGCCAGGAAACGCTCGCCAAGGATGACCCTCATGCCCGCTGCGCACCACCAGGAGGACCACGTCAGTTTGCCGTTCCTTTTGGACTCCAGATCGTGCAGGCCCCGCACATGAACAAGATTTTTATTCTCTCCGGGGGCTCGACCCGACCCTGGCGTGAAATCCATATGAACAGCGAACACCCGGAATACATCAACCCAGCATATTTCGGACATTCAGTGGGTCACTGGGAAGGCGACACCCTGGTAGTGGATACGATTGGCTTTAACGAGCGTTTCTGGGTGCATCGTGAGGGGTACCCACACACCGAAAGCCTGCACTTGGTTGAACGCATCTCGAGACCGAGGATGGATTCGCTGCGTTACCAGATCACCATCGACGATCCGGGGGCCTACACGGCTCCCTGGTCAACCGAATGGACCAAAACGTGGGATCCGGGTATCGAGTTCATCGAGTATTTTTGCCAAGACAACAACATCGACCAATTTCACATGATGGGTAATGAAAGCCTGGTGCGCTAATATTCTTCTCCGATAAAAAAAGGGCCAAATGGCCCTTTTTTTATGCAGAAAGTTTTTATGCAGTAAGTCATCATGCACCGGCCGGTTGCATCCTCCCAGTATCCAGCTCGTTCTTGCGTTTGCTAGGGGGGGGCCAGAAACGCGGCTTCAGCGGAAACAGCAGTGTGCAGGCAAGGAGTGCTACGCCGGAATACAGAACAAATCCCAGGGTGTAATTTCCGGTCTGGTCATAAAGCCAGCCCAGCAGCGGAGGACCCGCAGCAAAGCCGAGGTTTACAAAAACAGAAACAATACCGATGGTCATACCCAGGTTGCGAGGGCCAAGGTAATGCTTGGTGATAACCGGCGCTTCAACAATCATGCCGCCGTGGGCAATATTGCGCACCACGAGAAACAGCGTCATGGTCCAGAGGCCTGCAACAGGCAGGGCAAGGATCACTGACACACCCAGCAGGAAGTAAAAGAAACGTATCCCGGGAATGGAAAAGCGGTCGTAGATCCATCCGGAAAAAATCTTGGAGCCTATGGCCAGCACAGTCACCAGGCTGATCAGCCAGAAGAAGTCGCGATGGTTCAGCCCCCTGTCGACCCTAAGAAAGGTCACATAGTTCTGCATCAGGGACTGGTCCACTGCCGATACCAGGAAAATTGAGGTGGCCAGCAGCCAGAAACCTTTTTCCTTGCAGACCTCCTTGAAATGTCCCCACATCGTCAGGCCCTCACTGTGCCCACTGGAGCTGGCATTAATGACATCCTGCGTTCTGCCAGTCCTGGCCATGAAAAAGATCCACATGGGGGTCGAAATGAGAAATGAGCCAAGACTCAGCCATGCAAAAATTTCGCGCCAGTTTACCCCGGCGTCCAGTAACGGTGACCAGATCCAGGGTGCCACGAGTTGCCCGGCACTGGTGCCTCCCAGGACTATACCAATGGCCAGGCCCTGGTTGATATCAAAGAGGCGGGAGACGATCACTTTCATAGCGGCCACAATCGAGGACGCCGAGAGCCCCAGCAGTCCGCCAGCCAGGTAGTAGACGCCGAGATTTGTCGCCACCAGGAACAGTGCCATGGCAACCCCGCCGCTCAAGGCGCCGAGCAATACAGAAAATTTACCCCCGATCCTGTCAATGAGGATTCCGATACCCAGGGCAGCCACCGCTCCGACCAGGAACTTGGCCGTCGAAAGGAGATTAACCTGCGCATTGGTCCAGCCGAATTCATCCATGGCCGGCTTGTAAATCCACGGTAGGGAAAAGTTTGGAATTCCAAATGAAAAGAAGACCAAGAGGAAGGCGATGACGAGCACCACCCAGTTGTCTTTAATTTCCTGCCTGGTTGAAGTATCCAAGTTCCCCTCCCCGAATCATCCTCAACGAACAGCCTAGCGCTATTCCCGCGTTATCTTAAAGGGATAACTGCTGCCCTCTTCTGACCAGGACCCTTCAAGGTAACGATTGCGGGCACCGATCTCGTGTAATGTTGCCTGGAAACTGACATCAACGCCTTCGCGCGTGGTGCCGTTTGCCCTGAGCAGCCAGTTCGGCGCATCAAGTGCGGCACTGGTGAAATTGTAGGAATTGCGCCCGGGATTAATCATGCCCGTAATCTCGTCTTCCCTGTAATCCATGATGATGACAAGGGGGCGCATATTGCTTCCCGTGGTAATAGTGCCACGCCAGGTTCCTTTTAAAGGATGACCTTCCTGGCCGAGCAGGGTCAGGGGAAACAAGAGACAAAATAGTAAGCCAACCAGTTTTTTCATGTTGTTTTTAGCACCGGCAGAATCAGTAAAAAAATGGTATCACAGCCTTTATCAGCCATGACATGCTGCACAATCTTTTCTTTATTTTAGTTTATTGCCAGACCACGAAACCCTGCGCCGTGCCTGTTCCAGCCTCACTGCGGTAGCAGGGAATGTAGTCCACGGTACTGCCCTTAAGGCCGGAATCAAAAACTGCACCTGCTGCTGCAACCCAGTTGCGCATTTCAGAGGTGCCCTGCATAAGGATGTTTTGCGGAATTGATGTCAGGAAATCCCGGTCACGGTCATCCAGTGCCTGCATGAAGTCACGGTCAAAATTTTCGTTAATGGTGAAGTGGCTCATACCGCCGGAACCGAACACGGCAACACGCAGGTCACTATCCCATTCCTTGATGCACTGCCCGACCAGTTCCCCCATTTCAAAGCAGCGTTTTGCTGTGGGCTGATTCGGCGGAAAAAAAGTATTGGTGATCACCGGAAGTATCGGCACGGGGTTGTCTTCCATCACTCGACGGATAATCCAGCTGAACGCATGCGGGGTGCCAATGTGATGATGGCCTTCACCCATCTCTGGCCATTCACTGGAGGCGGCAAAATCAAAACCCGATTCCTGTCCCTTTACCAGGACTCGCTCTGCCAGCGCCGGCAGCCCCGGCCATACCTGGTCGCTTTCAGGACGATAGGCCCATTCGCTTTCCTTGATACCAACCGGCAGCTTTTCTGCACGGGCCTCGGGCAACGGCTTCTGCCAGAAAGTGTCTCCATGGTAGATGGTGAACATGGGCTGCAGGCTGGGCAGCACCACTTCGCGCTGATCGTTGCCCATAATGACAGCCACGTCTGGCTTCACGGCTTTCCAGGCAGCAGCCAGTGCGGCCACCCCCTCCTGGCACCTCGCGTGGCGCAACGTGCGCTCTTCGAGGGTTATCTGTTCGGTAAAATTTTCATGCTTACGCAGTTCCACCAGCTCCTCGAAAGAATACTGCTTGCCTTCAAACCAGTGGGGAATGCGCTTGTCATTGATAACGCGGAGCATCCACTCGTCAGGGGTGGTGTTCAATATCGGACCATGGGTGGTCCAAATGCCGAGAACAATTTCAGCCATGGTTACAGACCCAGTTTAAACAGCCTGTTGGCATTGCCAAAAAAGATTTTTTCCTTGTCCTCTTCTGACAGCCAGTCGATGTCCTGGATGATAGGCACAGTCTTGTCATAACACTCGCCAGTGTCCTCATTAAGGGAAGACCCAACGCCGGGACACTCTGATCCATAAAGAATATTGTCTACTCCCACTACCTTGATCAGCAGCTCCAGCGACTCCTTGCTGTAGAGCACCGTGTCGAAATAGAGGTTGCGCATGCGGTCAATGAACAGGCCTTTACTAATGGAACCCTGGGCACCTGACCGTGCGGACCCGGCATTGAAGCGACCTATCTGGTAGGGCATGGCCCCGCCACCGTGGGAAACCACAATTTTCAGGTCTGGAAAATCCTCGAATACCGAGGACTGCACAAACCCGTAAACCGCCGTGGTTTCCTCGTTAACAAAATAGAGACTGTAAGGTTCTCGCTGGGGATTGCGCGAGCCAGCCGTGTGAATATGCAGAGGCACATCAAACTCGCAGGCTTTCTCATAGAGCGGGTACCAGTAACGATCCCCCATAGGCGGTGCCTTGTTGCCATCGTTTTCATAGGGGTCCGGATTCAGCAGAAAACCCTTGAAGCCGTATTCCTTGACGCAATGCTCCATCTCCTCGAAGACAACATCGACGGGCTCTCCTCCCTGCTGCGGCAAACCTCCCACGCCGAAAAATTTATTCGGCATGAGCCGCACGCTGTCGGCTATAATCTTGTTCACTTCATGGATATACCATTCCACTAGGTAACCGGGTTTTTCCGAGTGCATGGTCTGGAAAGGCCGCGGTGAAATGAGCTGCATATCCAGGCCGTTGTTGGCCATGTGTTCAAGGTGGCCGCAGGGAGCCATTTCCTTTTTATTCCAGGCGGCGATCAGCTGCTCGTCGGTATAGCGCACGGCACCACGTCCATGGGAACCGCGGTGACTTACAAGGCCGGCTTTGTAAACGGCTAATTGGGGCGGCGAGCTGACATGGGCGTGACAATCGATAATCAAAACTTTCCCCTTTTATTTCTCTGGTGTCTGCAAGGAATGATACTTCATCTCTTTTCTTGCCTCGGCAATGGTTTTTCCTTCTTCAAGGTATTTCCTTATTTGATTTTCAGCGGCATCTATCTGTTCAGCCACCTCTAATATCTCGTCTTCCCTTTCCTTGGGAATGCAGATAACACCGTCGGCATCACCGCGCATAAGATCACCGGGTTTTACCCTGGCATCGCCAATATTCACGGGCACCTGTTCACCATCCACCTGCACCCTGTCCTTTCCTGTGCGCATGGAATAGGAGCGGCTGTAAATGGGATAGCCCAGTTCAAGAGAAAGATGGACGTCGCGGCAGGCACCATCAATGACTGTCCCGGCCAGCTTTTTCCTGTCGGCCAGGTAGGTCAGGATATCACCCCAGACCGTGGCATCCTCTCTTCCCCCGTTATCAATGACCACGACCGTTCCTTCTTCCAGCTTGTCGATAAAATCGCCGACGGTACCGGGGTTATGAGCATCAAGCGGGCCATAGAGAATTGTGTAGGCCCTGCCTGCCAGACGAAAATCATGGTTCCTTGGTTTGATACCAAGACATTGGCCGCTGATGCGCAGCTTGTCCAGCGCGTCACTAATGGTGGCCGTGTCCAGCTTTGAGGCGCGTTCTACATTCTTATCCGTCATTGTTTTTATCCAGCATGTTTTCGTAGTTGGTGCCCATGACTTCAGAGACCGGCTTGCCCTTGAGCACGTCCTCTGTCATGAGACGTTCCTTTTCCGCAATGCGCTCAGCTATGGTAATGACTTCTTTAGCACGGTCAGCAGGAATAAAAACCACACCACTGCCGTCTGCAATCACGTAATCCCCCGGATTTACTTGTGAGCCTCCAACGAGCACGGGCTCACCGAAAGACTGTTCCCAGACTCTTCCCCTGGCGGTATAAGGCGTGGTTGCCCGGGAAAACACGGGAAAGCCGATCTCCTCGTATTCATCTATATCTCGCGCAGGACCCTCTATGATGACTCCCCTTACCCCTTTTGCCTTGGCGGCATTGGCGAGGACGCCGCCCCAGCCGGCACAGTCAATGCCAGTGCGCTGCTCAACGACGATTACGGTCAGGTTATCAGCGCTGTCTATCGCCGCCGTCCCCAAGTGGCGTTTCGAACCGCCCTGTGGTTCCTGGTCGGATAGCTTTACTGTCTGAACCAGCCCGGCAATGCGCTGGTTTGTTGATCGGCGCGGCAGCCCGGAATGGGCACCAGGCAACGCTAGGGAATCGAGGGCATCTGAAACAGCACACGCATCTAGTTTTTCAAGGCGGGTAATGAAAGCAGTTTTTTCAGACATGAAGCGAATCCGGGCAACCAGAAAAGTAAACCAGAGAAGATAAAAGAAAAAAGTACAAAGAGAAAGGCGAAAGCAAAACGCTTTACCCTTTGGAAAGTCTAACCAGGAGACTTGTTATTTAACCATGACGGGTTCGGCGGAATGAATTTTTTCGAACCATTCAGCCGGGCCGGTCTGATGCACGGAGTTCCCCTCGACATCCACGGCCACGGTCACCGGCATTTCGTCGACAACGAATTCATGTATGGCTTCCATACCAAGATCCTCAAAGGCGATTACTTTTGATTTCCTGATGGCCTTGGATACCAGGTAGGCCGCTCCACCCACTGCCATGAGGTAGACCGCCTTGTGTTTCTTGATGGCATCAATAGCCACCTGGCCGCGCTCTGCTTTACCGATCATACCCATGATGCCGGTTTTCTCGAGCATGGCATCGGTAAACTTATCCATGCGTGTTGCGGTGGTTGGCCCTGCCGGTCCTACCACTTCATCTCGCACCGGATCGACAGGACCCACGTAGTAAATAAACTTGTTGTTCAGGTCTACACCGTCAGGCAGTCCTTCCCCGCTTTCCAACAGCTGCAGAATGCGCTTATGCGCCGCATCACGACCTGTTAGCATGGTGCCTGACAGCAGCAGGGTTTCGCCTGGTTTCCAATCCGCGATTTCTTCGCGCGTGACGGTGTCCAGGTTGACCTTGCGTGCCGTGGGACCGGCGTCCCACTTAATTTCGGGCCAGTCTTCGAGTTTCGGCTGCTCAAACTCTGCCGCTCCGCTGCCATCCAGCGTAAAGTGAATATGCCGCGTGGCCGCACAGTTCGGAATCATTGCAACAGGCAGTGATGCGGCATGCGTGGGGTAATCCTTGATCTTCACATCAACGACCGTGGTCAGACCACCCAGCCCCTGGGCGCCAATGCCCAGGTCGTTGACCTTGTCCATGATCTCAAGGCGCAACTCTTCGATACGGTTCTGCGGCCCGCGTACACGCAGTTCATCAATATCGATGGGGTCCATCAGGGATTCCTTGGCGAGCACCGCTGCCTTCTCTGCCGTGCCGCCGATGCCGATACCAAGCATGCCGGGAGGACACCAGCCAGCCCCCATCGTTGGTACAGTTTTCAACACCCACTCCACGATATCGTCGCTGGGATTCAGCATCGCCAGCTTAGACTTGTTTTCAGACCCACCGCCCTTGGCAGCGACGTCAAATTCAAGCGTATCACCGGGTGCCACGGTGGTATGAATGACAGCGGGCGTGTTATCCCCGGTGTTTTTCCGAGCCCCGGCGGGGTCATTGAGAATTGATGCTCGCAACACGTTGTCGGGATGGGTATAGGCACGCCTGACACCCTCGTTGATCATATCTTCAAGAGACATATCGCCATTCCACTGGATATTCATGCCGACTCTCACGAAAACGGTGACAATGCCGGTGTCCTGGCAAATGGGTCGCTTGCCTTCGGCACACATGCGCGAATTAATCAGTATCTGCGCCATAGCATCCCTGGCCGCCTGCGACTCTTCCTTTTCATAGGCCCGGTGTACGGCCTGGATATAATCAAGCGGGTGGTAATAAGAAATAAACTGCAGGGCATCGGCGACGCTCTGGATCACATCATCCTGGCGAATCGCGGTCATTGAACTATCCTCTTCCATCTGTGCGTACAAAGGGCAGAATGTTACCATGCTTTACCTACGCTGATTTCAAAGCAACGACAATTCATTAACATGAACAAAGCATTTATCAATATACTGCTGTCCTTTTTGCTGACCCTCTCTGCGAGCCAGGGTCTGGCACAGGAAGAACTCACCATTCTCTTTCTTGGTGACTCGCTGACCGAGGGTTATGGACTCGATGAAGAGGAATCCTTCCCCAGCCTGGTCAAGGAGATGCTGGCAGCAGACGGCATCAATATCCGTGTTCTCAACGCGGGTATCAGCGGTTCAACCTCGGCCAGCGCACTCAGCCGCCTGCAGTGGTATATCCGCTCCCAGCCGGACCTGATGGTGCTCTCACTCGGCGCTAATGACGGCTTGCGAGGGCTCAGTATCGACGAAATGAAAGCCAACCTGGCCGAGACCATCGAGTTTGCCCAGGCCAATGGCGTCCAGGCCGCCATCACCGGCATGATGGTGCCCCCGAATATGGGGCCTGAATACACCGATGCCTTTGCCCGAGTATTTCCAGACCTGGCCACGGAGTACGACATACCGCTGATGCCTTTCCTGCTGCAGGATGTAGCGGCGGTTCCAGAGCTTAACCAGGCCGACGGGATTCACCCTAATGCAGAAGGCACCCGAATTGTGGCAACGAACATGGTCAGTTTTCTGAAGACCATCCTGTCCTCGGGTTAACAGTCCCTGGAAGGTAAAATTCCTCATGAGTTCTATTAAAGTGCATTGATTTGTTCAGTCATGCTCTAAGGATGAAGTGTTCACCAATGATTTTACAAATTAAAAACCTGTGCAAAACCTTTCGCACAACTGCCAGTGTTCAACCCATCGAGGTGCTAAAGAACCTCAATCTTGAAATGGAAGCTGGTGAAACGCTAGCCATTCTTGGCCAGTCCGGCAGCGGTAAATCAACACTGCTAACCCTACTTGCAGGACTTGACTCCCCCACTTCCGGAACGATTATTTTGAACGGCCAGGATATGCATGGCCTTGACGAAGAAGCGCTATCAAAATTTCGGGCCAAGAATATTGGAATCATCTTCCAGCAGTTTCACCTCATGTCTCACCTGACCGCGCTTGAAAACGTGAGCCTGCCCCTGGATCTCTTTAGGGATGCTGACGCTTCTGGTAAAGCCCGGGAGGCACTTGCACAGGTAGGACTTGGAAAGCGTATGTCGCATTTTCCACACCAACTATCTGGGGGTGAATGCCAGCGTGTTGCCATTGCCAGGGCAATGGTGGTGAGACCGAGTATCCTTCTCGCAGATGAGCCCACTGGCAACCTCGACAGCTCTACAGGTGATCATGTCAGCGACATGATTTTTAATCTCGTCGACAAGCATAAGATGACCCTGCTTTTTGTCACGCATAACGAGGAACTGGCCATGCGCTGCGCCAAGCAGCAGCGTCTGCAAGACGGCAAGTTTATCTGAGGAAAAATCTGGAATGCTCTGGCTTCAACTAGCATTAAAAGAAATCAGCAACAACTTCAAGTTCAGCCTTTTCTTCGTGCTGAATTTAGGGATAGGCCTGATTGGTTTTATTGCCCTGGACTCTTTCAAGAGCTCCATTGATGAGCACCTGGAAAACAACTCCAAGTCCATCTTAACCGCTGACATCCAGATTTCCTCGCGCTTTCCCCTGACTGAACAGGAACACCTACTGACTGAAAGCCTGCTGGATACCGATATCCTGTCCACCTCAGACCAAGTTTCCTTCCTATCCATGATTGCCGGTAAGGAGAACTCACGCATGGGCACGCTCATCGGCATCGATGAAAACTATCCGCAGTACGGTGAAATAATTCTGCAGGAAGCCGGCCCGGTATCACTTAGCGATGCACGCCAGGCCTTAGTTAACAGCGATACGATCTGGGTAGCACGTGACCTAATGGTTATTCTTGATCTAGAAATCGGGCAGCTGCTGCGAATTGGTAACGGTGAGTTCACCATTGCCGATGTCATTCTTGAGGATCCAAGCAACACCATATCCGTGATGTCGAATTTCCCCGCCATCTATCTTGGGTTAGAGCAAATCGAATCCACAGGGCTTATCCTACTGGGTAGCCGCATCACTTACTCACGCTTCTACAAGCTGCCCTCTAATTATGAATATGACTACATGGCGCTGGAGGATGAGTTCCGCGATATAGAGCAGAAAGTCTATAGGGACACACGGCGCCTGAGCTTGACCACCCACCAGGAAGAAAGCGAGGATCTTGGTGAAGTTCTTGGGTACATGAATGACTACCTTGGCTTGATTGCACTGATCGCCCTTTTCCTGGCGGGCGTAGGCGCCGCCTATTTATTCAGGGCCTTCTTTACTTCTCGCTTCAAAGATATGGCCATCTTGATGTGCCTGGGCGGCACACCCAAGCAGGCCTACCAGATGACGCTACTGCAGATTGTCATCCTCGGTACGTTTAGTGCCGTGCTGGCCAGCGCAATTGCCTTCCTTGGACTGCCATTACTGCCGCTGCTGTTAGATGACTTCCTGCCACGGGGATTCACCAACGGCATGGAGATAAATTCGCTGGTTCTGGCCTTCTTTATGGGCACATTCGGCAGCATCATCTGCTGCCTGCCAATCCTGTCGAAGATCTATGACCTGAATCCCATTGGCCTTTTTCATGAAAACGTCCAGCCGGCCTCATCCGCTTCACATTGGCAGCGACATGCGGCAAGTTACGCCCCCATCCTGCTCACTTTCTGGTGTCTGGCCATGTGGCAGGCCAGTTCAATTTTTATCGGCACGCTCTTCGTGGCAGGATTTCTGGCAGCAATTTTTATCCTGGGTGCCGTGGCCTGGTTGATACTGTATGGCTGCTCAGTTCTGAGCCTGGATAATCAGGTTACCCGCAAGATTGCACTACGCAACCTTAGCCGTAACCGGCTGGGGGCCGTTTCATGCTTCCTGGCCATTGGCCTCGGAGCACTGCTCATTAACTTGATTCCACAAATCCAGAAAGGACTTCAGGGCTATATAGAGCAACCCTCTGATTACTCCGTACCTGATTTCTTCATGTTCGATATTCAACCCGAACAGCTGAAGGACCTGCAGACTGTCATCGGTGAAAGGGGTTATACGCTGTCTTTCCTTTCCCCCATGATCAGGGCCCGGCTCGAGTCGGTGAACAGCGAGGAGATAGATGACCCAGATGAAACTCCGGATGAACAGCTGATGCGCCGCCGCATGTTTAACCTGACCTACCAGGACACGCTGAAAGATTCAGAAACTATCGTTGAGGGCGAAACCTGGGATGGTCCCTGGGAATTCGGCTCTGACGAATTACCGGGCATTTCTATTGAGGAAAACTTCGCCGAACGAATGGGTCTGGAAGTGGGCGACACCATGTCCTTCGATGTGCAAAGCGTGCCGATTGAGGGCCGCATCGTGAACACCAGGGAGGTCCTCTGGAATTCTTTCCAGCCCAACTTCTTTGTTTCCTTTCAGCCAGGTGTATTGGATCCCGCACCAAAAACCTTTGTCGCCGCCATAGCCAACGTGTCGGAGGAGGATCGCATTTCGGTGCAAAACAGTATTGTGAACACCTTGCCAAACATTTCAGTGATCAATGTGCAGCAGATCGTGGCACGGATTCTTGATATTACGAACCAGATAAGCTGGGCGATTCGCGTGATGGCCTATCTGTCCATTTTTGCCGGGCTTGTGGTGCTCTTTTCTATAGCCCGTTACGAAGTGAAATCACGCTTCTGGGAGATCAACCTGCTGAAAATTCTGGGCGCCAACTTTTCCGATGTGAGGCATATCGTTGAAATCGAGTTTGGCATCCTAGGACTCTTCGCCGCCATTTCAGGTGTCAGCCTTAGCCTGGTGATGTCTTACAGCATTTCCTATTTTATCTTTGATGGCTTGTGGAGCTTTTCGTCCGGCATCACGTTGTTCACTATTTTTGCCATCTGCGGCCTCAGTGTTCTTACGGCTCTGATCGCTACCCTGTCAGTCCTGAGGCAGAAACCACTGGAATTACTGAAGACGACCTGAGGGGTCGAGAGAAGCCTTGGAGTCAGAACTTGGCAACCACATTGCTAGGCTAGCGAGAGGGATTTGCGGGCGTTTCCTGTGCGATCTCTTAACTGCGAATTTATAGAGAACCTTCTAAGATTCCCATCTGTTTCAATGAGTTGTGTTCTTACCTGCCTGCACGGCTTCACCAGTGAATCAATTTCACCAAAGCGAATGTCGGTAATACGGATATCGACGTCGCTACTGCCTTGATCTCTGTAAATAGTTAAATCGAGCGCGACACTTGCTGTTACCCACAGTGCATTCAGGGGCAAGGAGGGAATGCATGGACTATCTTCTTATTGTCGTGTCGCTTACAGCTCATCTTTCAATTTGAGAATACGGGGTTACCTTCAGCATCAAGTACAGCATCGGCAATGGCAATACTCGGATGCGCCTTGGCCCTGATCCCGATTACTGAAACAGTATCACCAGGGGCGAGGTCTTTGCGTCGCCAACCCTTACGCATTAAGCCTACCGGACTCGGCAGTTCAAAATTCCAGTTTACGACACTACCGTCTTCCTGAACTACATCAACGTACAAGCGCGCATGAGGGCTAGTCCATGCTAATTCAGTCACTGAACCGGTTATGCTGACTTCGATATTTGGGTCAAATGCGGCAGGTGAATGGTGAGCCCAAGCCGGAACAGCCATTAAGATAACGGCCTTGATAAGAAGTATTAAGATGGGTTCTTTCATTGCTGCTTTACTTTTAACTTTCACTACTCCACTTCAAACAGCTGCACATCCTGTTCGTTCTCGAGACAGATCTCCTCGATTAGCTCGGTGTCGACAACTACGTTACTTTGCAGCAGTACCGTCCAGGGCGCAGTATAAGCTTTCTGATCATCCACTGTTAACTCAATCTGCAGCGAACCAAAATCAGGTCGGCTAATTCTTTCAGTTACCCGTGCCGCTTCGGTCAAAGGGTTACCCTGCATGTCGAGCCAAAGATCATCACGGTAACCCAGGGACTCCACCACCAGCGTGTCCCCTTCCCAGTGACCAATGGAATAGCCGCTCCAGTAGGGAAAAGGATCTTCCGGCAGTGGACGACCATCCATGAAAATCTGCCGGTAGCTGGCGTTAAATTCGTGCAGAATCACAATCAGGTCCGGTGTTTGAACAATCTTGTAATACTGCGGAAAGTAATAGGCCCTCGGGAAGTTTGGCGGCAAACACCTTGCATGGGGATCATCCATCGATCTTCTGGCGGCTCTTTCAGCAACCAGTTTCGCGGCCCAGGGCTGATATGGCAGTCCACCCTCCAGGTTGCGTGCCACGTCACGCTGGTCAGCAGGCAAATCCATCTGGGTAATGCAGTTGTCACGATCAGGGCACTGGTCTTTTAGCAGCTCTGCCGCAACCCAGATACCGCCAATATTAGGCGTGCCCCCAACGCGTGGTGTGGGGGCATCTAGATCGGCGCTACCATTAGCATTTCTGGGAATACCCGGCGTTGGATAATCAAACCACTGGGCAACCGCCGTGCCGGTGCAGAGAGAGAAAAAAAGAATGCTCAGTAAAAGCCAGTAATGGTAATGCTTCATATTTCTTATTGTTTTTATTCGGAACTAAGAAAGAATAGTCGCTTAACCCTTCACAGTCCAATCATGTGCGCTTGAGCACGGCATCATTCAGGTCATAAAAAACGCAGCCCGAAGGCTGCGTTTTAATTTCGTTAACTATCCGAAAAACGTTATTGGCGAAAGAGCTTAGCTCTTGGTCCTCCAGCTGTCGGCATAGTTCTCGCGAGCATCCTGCGCGTATGGTGTTGGTGCTACTTTCACGCGAACTTCACACTGTCTGTGCGGCTCCATGGAAGTCTTTTCAGTAACAGGATCCTCACCCCACTTCAGGGTCAGGATGTCACCCACTTCAACGTCGGCATCAACAACTGCCAGGGAGAGCAGGCAGCGCTCGTTGTAAGAATAGCCATTGAACATGGACATCCCTACACGCTTACCGTCTTTAAGTAGCTCGTCGGCATTGCTTGAGGAGAAGTTATGGTTCGGGAAGTCAATCCACTTGCAGGCCAGGCCAGGCTCGAAAGCAGACATGATCACCTCCATCACATCATCACGATTCCATTCCAGGGTTACTTTCTTACGCTGGCTACCTTCATCACGCATTTTCTCAAGCGCATCCTTACCGATAAAGTCATCTTTCTTCCAGCCGATGTAGAAGTCGTAGCCCAGTTCAAATGGAGATACGTAGTAGTCTTCAATGTTGTCAGAGACCAGTGAACCACCGAGTGAGCCCACAGTTTCGTAGTGGTCAGCACCCAGCCAGTCACGGTAGTCCTGCATCATGCCGTTGCCAGAATATATACCTGGCAGCGGAGATGGAATCCAGCCAGACTCCAGCGTGTTGGAAGAGTAGGCACGGCAGCCGACGAAGCGCAGGTCAACACCGGCTTCCTTGGCCGCTTCAGCAATAGTAGTTTGGATGTAATGCTTGTCAGCGTAAGGACCCCAGATTTCAAGACCCGGTGCACCGGCCATACCGTGTCGCAGCGCCTGAACGCGACGATTGCCAACGTTGACCCAGTCAACGTGGAAGAATTTCACTTCAGGGATAGGGCCGCCATTCATCTTTTCAAAGATCTTGTTGGCATCAGGACCCTGGATCTGGAAACGATAGTGGGTGCGGTAGATCGCTTTACCGTCCGGACGTGAATCAGAACGTGGGTCGTGGAAAAGACGCACATTCCATTTGCCGTATGACGCCTGGAAACGGATCCAGTTGGCTGTTGGAGCACGACCAACGAGAACAAACTTCTCTTCGGACTCACGGAAGATGATCATGTCACCGATAACATGGCCTGCAGGAGTAACCGGCACAAAGTGCTTGGCGACATTTTCTTTGAAGTTGGCAAAGCTGTTGATACCGACATAGCTCAGGAATGCTTCAGCATCCGGACCTTCTACGGTCAGCTCATCCATGTGGTGAGTCTGGTCAAAAAGGACAGCAGATTCACGCCAAGCAATCTGCTCGGAACGCCAGTTTGAAAATTCAGCGGCAACGACAGGGTAAACATAGATACCGGTCTTGTTGTTACGCAGTAAGTTGACCGCACCACCGGCGGCCTCTATAGCTGCTGAGAGGCTATTTTTGCTCATCAGGTATTGCTCCTAATTTGATAATAGAACTGGTTTTCGGATAACGAAAAAGGGCGCATTTTGCCAGAAATAGCAGTTAACTTGAAGTAAAAATCAGGCAAATATGCCCATAAGTTGTCGGGTTAATTTCAAGCGAAACAAGAGAATTTCCGGCTAAAACCTTGTTATTAAAATACTTCTTTAAATCCATAAAAATGAGTGCCGAAAACCACACAGGAAATAATGAGTATTTACAGGTCTGTGGACGTACGGGTAGACGCTACCGGACATCCTGTTTATGCTTCACTCTCCCCGGCAAACCCGGGCTAAAAAGAAGACCAAAAAACCAGAACCAAGGGGAATTACATGCCAAGAAGTACCGATCACTTTCTCACGACTCACGTTGGCAGTTTGCCACGCGAAGAAGACCTAATGCACATGATGTGGGCCAGGGAGGACGGCGTTCCCGTGGATGAGGAGGCGCTGCATGAACGCATTCGCCAGGCGGTGAAGGATATTGTGAAAAAGCAGAAAGATCTTGGCGTCGACGTCGTGAATGACGGTGAGCAGTCGAAACCCAGTTATGCCACCTATATCAAGGACAGGCTGGATGGCTTTGGCGGCAGCGAGAATACCTACATTTTTGCCGACCTGGTTGAATTCCCCAATCTTGCCAGGCGCGTAGGCGAGGACCCGGCACGCCAGCATCGCCATGCGCCGGGCTGTAAGGGACCTATCAGCGTCAAGACCACTGATGATGTCCATGAAGACGTGAAAAATATGCAGGAGGCCACTGAGGGCAACATGGAATACGCCTTCTTCAGCTCAGCCTCTCCTGGCGTGACCTCGATTTTCTTCAAGAACGAGTACTATCCCACCCACGAGGAATATGTCTTTGCCATTGCAGAGGCCATGCGCACCGAGTATGAAATTATTGCAGAGTCCGGTGCCACGCTGCAGATTGACTGCCCTGACCTCGCCATGGGCCGGCACATGAACTCAGACGGCGTCTCCCTGGAAGATTTCCGCAAGGTCGCCGCGCTCCACGTAGAGGCGCTTAACCATGCCGTGCAGAATATTCCCCCTGAGCAGCTGCGGATGCACCTTTGCTGGGGCAACTACGGCGGGCCTCACCACTGCGATATGAATTTCAAGGACATCATTGATGTCGTCATGAAAGCAAAACCCCAGACCCTCCTCTTCGAGGCGGCCAACCCTCGACATGCCCACGAGTGGGCCCTGTTCGAAGACTATAAGCTGCCTGAAGATAAAGTGCTCTGCCCCGGCGTCATCGAGGTGCAGTCTAACTATATCGAGCATCCGGAACTGATTGCCCAGCGTATCAAGCGCTACGCGGACCTTGTTGGCAAGGAAAACGTTATGGCCGGCACAGACTGCGGCTTCAGCATTCACGTGGGACAGGCGTCAATCGATCCCGGCGTGGCCTGGCTAAAACTGAAATCACTGGCAGAAGGCGCTGCTATCGCCTCTGACTGGTTCTTCAAAAATTGAATAGGAGTGATTATGACGCATCTTAATCGCCATCTTATACAACTGTTCACCTGCATCTGCCTGCTGCTAAGCCTGCCGCTACTGGCAGCCTCAAAAGAGGAGATTGATGCCAACGTGGAAGTCGCCCTGGAACGGTTCTATGAAGAGAGCCCGGCGGGGCAACGCCTTGCAGGAAGATCGGTTGGTATGCTGGTCTTCCCACAGGTGGTCAAGGCAGGCATTGGTATCGGCGGTGAATACGGTGAAGGCGCCCTGCTGGTTAATGGATCACCCGTGGCTTATTACAATACGGCGGGCGCATCTATCGGTTTTCAGTTAGGTGCCCAGGTGAAATCACAGATCATCCTGTTCATGGAAGAAGATGCACTGGAAAATTTTCGCAACAGCGACGGCTGGGAGGCAGGAATTGATGGCAGCGTTGCCTTGGTCGAAATGGGAACCGGCGGTGAGTTCAGTACGAACTCAATACAGAACCCAATCATTGGTTTCATATTTTCCAACAAGGGCCTGATGTACAACCTCACTTTTGAAGGCTCAAAAATGACGAAAATTGAGCGTTAAGCCTTTCGTATTTATCCTGCTGTCGTCCTGAAAGAGATTCTGAGCGTAAGCCTTGTCCTGGGCATCCTCAAGGACTAGCCCCTTTTCTTAATGCGCAAGGGCCGGCTGGGTTGATACAGAAAATGACAGAGCAGCTATTAGCCAGAAAGATCTGACCATCTTTACAACCTACTACTTGCTCAGTTCATGAATTCCAGGAATCGATCAGCACCTTGCATTGCGTAGTGCGCTGCTTTAGGGCTTCAAAGGCCTCCGGCGTATCATCAATGGAGATGGTATCGGTAATCATGCCGTGAGGGCTGGTGTCTCCCGCTTCAAGCACATCCAGCGTGGTCTGAAAATCACGTGTCGTGTAAAACGCCGTGGGCTGCATGCGGCATTCCTTGGAGACAAAGAGAAAGGGGTTGAATGTATCAGGATGGGTGCATAAGCCCGCCACCACCACGGTGCCCCTGGGCGCCACATGTTCGATACAGCGCTGAATCAACCCGGTCTTACCCACGCACTCAAAAACTATTTCCGGCGGACCGCCTAATGCAGTACTTACATCTTCCAAGGGCGTTTCACTAGGAGCGACGAAGGTGGATGCCCCCATGTCCATGGCCATGTCCTCACGCCGAGTGGACGAGGCCGTCACCGCGATTTTACCGGCGCCAAAACGGCGCGCCCAGAAAGTAACCGCAAGCCCGATAGGACCAGCGCCAACGACAAGGACTCTGGCCCCGGGCGGCATCTGCGCCAGGTAAACGGCTCGCAGACCTACTGCCATGGGTTCTACCAGGGCACCATCCTCGATACTGACCCCCTCAGGCATTCTTACGCACTGGTGTTCCTTAACCAGGGAATACTGTCCATAACCACCGCCCCCAACCATCATGCTGGCACACATGGCCAGGTCCCCGATACGGCAGGCGGCGCAACCGCCACAGGACGTTAGAGGATTTACCGACACACGGTCTCCCACCTTAATGTCCTTGACCTCCTTGCCCACGCCGACCACCTCGCCGGAATATTCATGGCCAAGAACCACTCCAGCGGGCACACCAAATATGGGATCTTCAGAGATATGCAAGTCGCTGCCGCAGATGCCGCAGCGCCCGACGCGGATCACTACATCCTTTGCCCCCTCGGCCTCCGGTGCAGGAATATCCTCCACCACCAGTGGTTTGTTGACGCCTTGGAATACTGCCGCTTTCATAGCCCCCCCTTATTTTTCTTTTATTCTGGAAAACCTAAAAATATACACAGGATGGACTAGCATTGACAGGATGAATGCTATGTCCAGATCGCTCGAAATATCTGCCCTATTGCCCAGCCTGTTTTTCTTAAGTCCTGTCGCCATTAGCCAGGTTGAAATAGAGCCAATAACGCCCGCTGTTCTCTTAACCAATAACCAGCTCAACATAATAGAGAACGAGAGTAATGATCTGGGTTCGGTAAACCCGAAACAGTTCTGGTAAAGCTTTTTGTAAATTTTTTCAAAGCTTTAAGTTTTGTCCCAGGGCCTTTCTTATGGCCGCGACAATTTCACGCACGGTTTCAACCCGCGTGTAATTTTGCCGAATCAGCAGTACGTTGCGCCTGGACGGCTGAGGCTGCTGGAAGGGAATGTAAAAGATGTCGTCATTTTCAGGCTGATCGAGAATGGCGAGTTTGGGTAACAAGGTGATGCCGATTCCTGAGGCGACCATGTAGCGCAGCGTTTCTAGACTGGTCGCCTGGAAACGTTTGTCCTCATCGGCGCCTGCACTGAAACAGTAACCGAGGGCCTGGTCACGCAGGCAGTGACCATCTTCAAGCGTCAAGACGTGACAGCCTCTTAGATCTTCCAGCTTGACGCGCTTATTCTTTGCTAATTCATGGTCCTTGTTCACGGCCAACAGGAAGGGCTCATCAAACAAATCGTAGGCATCAAAATCCGTCATCTCATCAAGCCAGGGCAGGATCAGCGCATCGAGTCGACCTTCGTCGAGGGCCCTGACCAGGTCAGAGGTCTGTTCTTCGTGCAGGAAAAAATCCATCTTTGGCAGACCGCTGATCAGCGCAGGCATTATGTGAGGCAGTAGATAAGGCGCAAGCGTAGGGATCAGGCCAAGATGCATTTCCCCTGACAGCGGATCGCCAAGCGTTCTGGCTGTGACCTCAAGGTCGTGGGCGGCATTGAGGACTTTTCGCGCTTTAATGAGCAACTGGTTACCGGCTGGGGTCAGCATGATATTGCGGCGGTGTCTCTCGATCAGTTTGACCCCAAGCTGCTCTTCAAGCTTGATAATCTGTCCGCTCAACGTTGGCTGACTGACATGACAGGCCTCGGCTGCTTTACCGAAGTGCTTGTGACGCTCTATGGCATCAAGGTATTCCAGTTCGCGAAGCTTAATCATATGCAAAATCTATTAAATAAGCATATATTATGCATCTAACCTATCAAAAAGTTCAACCGGAATTAGCATTGGAATGCGCTTTTCCTTAGGTATAATACGCGCCTTCCCGGAATAGGGAAGCCCCTCAAGCGGACGTGGCGGAATTGGTAGACGCGCTGGATTTAGGTTCCAGTATCGAAAGATGTGAGAGTTCAAGTCTCTCCGTCCGCACCAAATATCCTTTTAAGCATAGCTGCTTCTGATAGTCCCACTTACACACAGCCGGCCGGAACATTGAGGATTCCTAAATCACACAAGATACACGACTAATTTTCCTGACATGAAAAATTTTCCGCCAGCTTCGGATCACCAACGCCATCGTAGGTTGTAACTTCTGGATATGGACAGATTGGCCGCGTAAATTGCTGGGCGTTCTCTGATTCCGGGAATCCTGGAAGTGGTGCTGGATGGGTGCCAGTGATCACGCCAGGTGCTTGACCCTCTTCCACCCAGCTTTCCAAGGCACTGAGCCAGTCTATGGCATGGGCGCCATTACCGCCAGAGCAGTGGTCCATTCCGTGGACCAGGTAAAAACGTGCACTCTTATTGACGGCATCTTCGCCAACTGTCTTCAGCACGCTGTTAAAGTAGTTTACAGTGTTGCTGTAAGGAATCAGGCCGTCCGTTGTGCCATGGTAAGTGATGAGTTTGCCTCCATGACCAAAGAATTCGCTAAGGTCAGGGTCCATAGCAATGATATCGATGCCGGCATCCGCAGCGGCAGGCATATCGTTATCCGCATCGAATGAAAAGGGATCCCACGACTCCTCCTCAAACACGACGTCCTGAAAAAAATTGGTGCCAATCATGAAGCCTGGATTGGTGTAGCCAGCCCAGAGCGGTTCGCTAGCCGGACCCGTGCCGGGAATCCATGCCTGGCCTTCAGAATCCACAACACCTGCATACATTGCTTGCGCAGCAGCAACTTCTTCCTCTGAAAGGCATTGCGCAGTCAATTCACCCGCGCACTGCAGGTCAGCAGGATCAAAACTGCACTGGCCAATACTAGTAATCACGCGATCCTCAACACCGTCCAGCGCATCGCAGGATGCAATAGCCGCCTCCTTGAGCAGACTAACCTTATTCAGTGCCAGCTTGCCTTCACCCATGTTGGTTTGGATCACGATGCTCAGCGCCATCAGGGAAGACCAGTTGTTCGCCGGCGCCCCCGCGACAATGGCATCGTAGTCAAAGGGAAAGCGCTGCGCCTCCATCAGCCCCTGGCGGCCGCCGGTGGAACAGCCAACGAAATAGGAAAGCTCCGGTCGGCTGCCGTAGTGAGTTTGTGTGATTGCTTTTCCAACAACCGTTAATTCATGCACCGCACGCCAGGCAAAATCCGTAAGTTTCTCAGGATACTCAGCTGCCCAGCCAAACATGCGTCCACCATTCTGGTGTCCCGTGTCAGTATTGGCCACTGCATAACCGCGCATCAATGGATTCACCAGTGAGCTGTGAACGATAGAGCCCGCAGCTCCGCCGTTTCCTGTCTGCATGAATCGGCCATTCCAATTTTCCTGGGGCAGCCATACCTCGAAACGAATATCGGAATCGCTGGTGGGTTCGATGGAGCCGACCACGCGGCAGAATGACGGCAGGACGGAATAATCAGGACCGAAACCCGGGAAACCACCAGCAGGGGCTTCAAATTCACCGGCAGGAATTGTTTCTACGCTGGTCAATACAGTGTTAGGAAAGCTTATGTCGGCTAAGTCCTCACAGCTCATTGGCATGAAGACTGCCATTACATTTTCATCGTTGGGAAGATTCTCTTCCATGGGGGACTCGCTGCACGCAACCAGCAGAATGCCGCTCATCACTAAAATGCTTTGGATACTATTCATAACCAGATACTCAAAAGTTTTAGATCAACATAAAAAATCAAAAAGATAGCACAGAAACTTCTACTCATTGCTATTTCATCACCGGTATTGGCTCAAGTCTGCACCATGGTCATCGTCTTTAGCCAGACGTCTGACTAGCACCTCGCCCCTGGCGACCGCAATGGCTACACAGGCAAAAGCGAAACCTTTGAGTCCCTTGTAGATGATGATCATCGGCCTGCATGGCCAGGACGTTGAGGCATGGTAAGCCGATATCGAAACAGCACTGGTCAATATTCGCGCCAAAATTCAGAGCGGTGACATCGTTGCTCTCCAAGCCTTGGTCGGCGCTCCAACCGATGTCGTGGCTAATAAATGCTTTACCCCTCGGGGCTAGCGAGCAAGAGCCTCTTGGCAGGCCACGTAGATTCTCGAGGCGATAGTGAATGTTGCCATATGAGATGATGATTTCATTGAAGGCGCCACTAAATGGCTGTTATCTTGTTTGGGTATTCAGACTTCCTGGGCCACATTGCCTATAGCACCCAGGTACCAGACGGGGCCTACGTCGCAGTGACAACGGGTCTGCTCTACAGAGATTTTGACTGGCACTAGTTTTCTGCTGTTTCCTCGCAGAATTCAGTCTGTTCCTCATTGAAGGAGACACTGACTTCAAGGCATTGCTCATCTTCCACCTGCAGACCTGTCGTTGAAGTCAGGCTTTCTACCTGGTGCCCGGTCTGCAACTGCCTTGCATCGGCAATGCGCTGTGGTGTTACTGCACGTGGGTCCATGTCGATGTAGGAACAGGTGAAACCCCTGAGAGTACATTCTGAGGTCACGTGCTCTATTCCCCTGGCATCCATTTCCCGCTGCATAAGGTCTACAGCTTCCTGGTTGAGCACGATAGCATTATTGGGCCGAAAGGTGCCGACACCGATAGCGTAGTCAATGGGCATAAGCGGTTCAATACTGGCACCGAAGGCACCGTCATTTTTTTTGCCAAGATCAAAATCACCCAGGTCAGCGCCCTGGTCTATGAGATATTGGATAATATCCACGTCACCTAGGTTGCCAGCGACCATGAGCGGTGTAATGCCGTAATCATCATGCCAGTTCACATCCAGGCCGTACTCATCCACCAACAGCTTCACCACTTCCAGGCGAACCTCGTAGGGGTGTTGAAAATGGTAGCCGTGAATGAACCCCAACCCTGATGCCGCACTGAGTGTTGATTCGTTGTCGCTTGACTTGATCGCGGGATCTGCTCCGTAATTCAGTAGTAGCCGGGTCAGCTCAAGATCTCCGGAAAAGGCGGCACGCATCACAGCCGTCGCAAAAACAATCCGGGGAGAGCCGCCGCGCATTCTCGCCCGCGGCGTATCATTGACCAGGTGATTGGGATCGGCGCCGGCATCCAGTAACTCTTTGATGAGCGGCAAAGGGTCATCTGTCACCACCCAGGGAAAGTTCGGGGCCGTTTCCATATTGCGACGGTCCACGGCCCAGAACAGGGGTGTGAAATTCCTGGCATCCGCCTGGTTCACATCGGAGCCTCGCTCAATCAGAATGGAAGCAAGGTCGTAGTGACCGTTGAAAATTGCCAGTCCAAGCGCATTCTTACCGTCAGCCACCAGGGCATTGATGTCGGCACCGGCATCAAGCAGCAGTTCAGCGGTCTGATGGTGTCCATTGCGTACGGCCAGGTGCAGAGGGGTCATTTCTCCGCTGGCATGCTGGACAGGCCCCACTTCCCTCTCCTCGCGATCCCTTGGAGCCGTCCCCTCAAAGCCGCGTGTCGTATCGGGTGGGACAAAAATAGTTTGTGCATCTACTTCCGCGCCGTTTTCCAGCAGCAGGGCAACCACCTCGTTATGGCCTTCCGCGGAGGCCCACATCAGTGGTGTAGTGCGGCCCCAGGTTTCCATGGCATTCACCTCGGCACCATGTTCAATTAGGATTTCCACGGCATCAGCAATCCCGGTCTTGGCAGCCAGCATGAGTGGCGTGTCATTAGTGACAGAAACCACTCCATTGGGGTCTGCCCCTGCCTCAAGCAGCACCGAGAGCATTTCGGGACTACCATTGATCGATGCCAGCTGCAGCGGCGTGGCGCCAGTGCGATTACTTTTATTTACATCAGAACCCACATTGATCAGTTGCCGGGCCGACTCCACGTCATTCCACTGGGAAGCCCAGTGCAGCGCAATAGCCCCATCCACCTGAGGTTCGTTGACATCGGCGCCTTCACTTATCATTTGCTGTACGCGGGAAAAGTCACCGGCCTGCATCGCATTCGCAATATCAGAGGCGTGACTGACCAGCGATAATCCCATAAAAGGGGCAAGCATGATAAAGCGGTAAAAAGTTTTCATAGTGATATACCGTTTATTCGAACAGGTTTACGCCGCGAACCCGTCCCAGCCATTCGGTGAGACGCTCCAGTTCCTCGTCATTGAGTTCGGCACCGCGCTCTCTTTCATTGACCAGCGCCACACGCCAGCCTTCCTCGCTGAGTCGGGTATTAAAAACCGAATCCAAGGAGTGGCAGGAAATACAGCGCACCTCCATGAAAATTCTGGCATCGGCATCAGTGAAAAATTTATCTATCTCTGGCGGCACGTAATCACGTGGAAACGGGATGGATTCAGGTCCCAGGGTTTCAACCAGGAAATCCAGCAACAAATCCTCTTCATCTGATGCCAAGGAGACCGAATTGTTACCATGATGTTTTTCGTCGATCAATGCATCCCAGCCATCCCGATCCAGGGCATAAAACGCGTAATCATCAATGCCGTGACAGGACGTGCAGTTATCTAGGATGACGTCACGCACGGGACCACCGGGTAAGGCGATATCCGGCCAGGTCGGCGGGCGGCGAATTTGACCTAGCACCTGGGTACAAAGCACAAGTGTCAGCAGCAGCGATACGAAAACACCAACTTTATTTAGCAATTTTTTCATCAGGCAATGGGCAAAAGGTGTGTGCTGCCGCCGATGCTGTTGCGCTCAATGCCATAGAGGTGAAGTAAGCTAAGCAGCATGTTGGCATGCTTTTCCGTGTTATCGGGGAACACGATGTGGCGGTTGCCCTGGAAAGTGCCGTCGATTTTACCAACCAGTGTAACCGGTATCTTCTCATGGGCATGGCGGTGGGAGTTGCCCATGTTGCTGCCCATGTACATCAGGGAATGATCAAGCACGTTGCCATCCCCCTCCGGCATAGCGTGCAGTTTTTCAAGGAACTCGGCTGCCAAACTGAAGTGATAGCGGTTCATTCGGGCATAGTTGGCGATATTGTCGGGCTTATCGCCATGGTGACTAGATCCATGCCATGCCCCTGTTGAACCGGATTCAGGAAAACTGAAGCCGCTTAGGTCACGACCCAGCATCATTGTTGCAGAGCGGGTCAAATCCCCTTCAAACGCCAGGGCTATCAGATCAAACATGAGGCGGAAATGAGTATCCTTGCTCTGGGGAATACCGAAAGGCACTTCCTCAGTGGGCTCTTCCACGCCGCTGTTGATGGCAATCTGTATACGACGTTCCAGCTCACGGATATTATCCAGGTAAGTATCCAGCCTGACCTTGTCACTGCTGCCCAGCTCCCGTTTCAATTCCGGAATTTTTTCCGCCACCGAATCCAGGATAGAAGCATCCAGTGAGCGACCGCGACGGCGCTCTTCTGAACTACCGCCGGTGCCAAAGAGACGCTCAAAGGCCACCCTAGGATTAATTTCCGTGGGCAAAGGCTCGGTGGGTGAAATCCAGGACATAGAATTGGTGTAGGCGCAGTTATAGCCCCAGTTGCAGTTGCCGTAGTTGCCGGCATCCTCAACACCCAACTGGATAGAGGAAAGAATCGTGTCACGGCCGTATTCCTGAGCAATCAACTGGTCAATCGTCACGCCCAGATATGGGGCCACCGCGTTACGTCGTGGACGCGCACCGGAAAAAATCGCAGCACCGCGAGCGTGGTTGCCACCCGGTTCCTCTTCGGTGGAATAGCACTCGGGAATATCGAGTCCGCTAATAAGCGTGACGTAGTCGCGTAAGTTTTCCATCGGCTTAGTCACGTAGGAAAATTCAAAATCCCTTCCCGCGGTTGTCGGGCTCCAGTAACCCGGTGCCACACCATGGGGATGCCAGACGCCTACAAAACGTTTAGGCGGCGTTGGTGCTGACTGGGCAAAGGCCGGCACCATGGCATCTAGTAGCGGAAGGCCCACACTGACGCCGGCCGATTTAATTAAGGTTCTACGGGGAAGTTTTTTTTGGGTAATAAATTTCATCGCGTTTCCTCCTCGGCCAGTCAGTTGCTGGCGAGATTTTCATTCGCTTCTGTTTTCACCCGCATCTGGAACTGTGGACTGTTGACTACGCCAAGCACCAGGGATGAAAAACTGTAATTGTCAGACTCGGCATTGCTGACGATCTGCCTGACGACCGGCATATCGTAATACTCGGTACCGCGGCCCACTCCGTAGGTCATAAGTTTCTCAACGGCAAAACGGGCAAACTGCGGGGAATACTTAAGCAGCTGCTCGCGCAATCCCGCCGGTCCATCCACGACGGTGCCATCCCACAGCTCAACGGTGGCATCAATAGGAGAGGCAACTCCGCCAAACTGGCGCGGGTGTCCTGCCATCTTGCGGTACTTGCCGTCGGCATTGAAATTCTCAAGGGCAAATCCTATGCCGTCCATGATGGCATGGCAGGTGGCGCAGGGTTCGTTCTGCCTGTGCAGGGTGAGCTGATCGCGCAGCGTGTTGATCTGGTTTTCGCCTGTTTCCTCAAGCGCCGGCACGTTGGCAGGCGGCGCCGGCGGCGGCGTGCCCAGCAGGTTTTCCAGTACCCACACACCGCGTTTTACAGGTGAGGTGCGGAAATTTTCTGCCCAGGTCAGGGCCAGAAAACTGCCCTGTCCAAGGATGCCACGGCGGTAATCAAGCTCCGGTCCCAGTTCTACGCGACGAAAGTGAGCGCCGTAGATGTTGGGAATGCCGTAGTGTTTTGCAAGACGTTCGTTAACGAAAGTATAGTCAGCGTCCAGAAGCGTCAGAATGCTGCGGTCTTCCCGGATAATACTTTCAAAGAGCAGTTCAGTTTCCTGCTGGAAGGCATGCCTGAGCTCAGCATCCCAGTCAGGAAAAAAGATGCCATCGGGCGACGTTGTGGGAAGGTTGCGCAGGTATAACCATTGCTGGCCGAAGTTTTTCACCAGGGCATCAGCCCTTGGATCATCGAGCATTCGCCTGACCTGCGCTTCAAGTACCTCGGGGTCACTCAGACGGCTCCTTGAGGCCAGGTCGATCAATTCTTCATCAGGAATACTGCTCCAGAGAAAAAAGGAAAGCCGGGAGGCCAACTCAAGATCGGTAAGCTGGTATGTCTCACCGGCTTGAATATCCTCCGGTTCATGTTCACGCCTTACCAGGAATTCAGGGTCTACCAGCAGCCGACGCAGGGCAAGTTCGATACCGTCATCAAAAGTCGCACCTGTTCTGCCCTCTTCATAAAAAGCCATCATGGGAGCAATGTCCTGTTCCGAAACAGGGCGCCTGAATGCCTTACCGGTGAGCGTCATGATGATATGTTTGGCGCATTGGGGTTCCTCATCAGCATTGGCAGGACTGCAGACAAAAATTTTCTCGCGACTGACAGAGTCGGTGGATTTCTCAGCATTAAAGGGGCCGGAAATTTTTAGCATGCCAATGGCAGGATGGTATTGCACCTGGGGCAGGTCATTATTCTCGATGGACTTGCGGTCATACTGTTGGATCAGGCCAATATCAGGACGAAAATTGGTTGCCACAAAAGTCGCCCCTACCTTGTGCGTCCCGGCTTTAACCGGCAGCGTGACATCCAGAGAACCGTCATGGTCACCGCCCATACCAACAAAGATGCCAAGGCCGGTATAGTCAAAAAGATGAACACGCTCACCATCAATACTGATTTCCAGTTTTTCCCCGGGGATGTAGCTGCCAAGGCCAAAGTTCTGCATAGAAAAACTGTAGTCACCGTCAGCCGGAAAATTATGTTCAACCGCGATGCCGCCACGCGTGTTGAGGGGCATGTCGGGCAACTGAACATTCTGGGAGTTGTCGGCATCGACGATATAGGTCATCTCTGTGGGAGAGTTCCAAGTACCCACGGCCATCTTGGCAATTCGGGACGCCGCCCGCGTATAGGCTTCAAGCAATGTTGGTGATATCGTAAGTGAGCCTGCCTGGTTATCGAAACCGCGAGCCGATGAATCAGCGGGCAGGTAAAGAGAAGCGTCAATTTCAATGCCCAGCAGCTCAGAGATGACATTGGCATACTCACTCTGGTTCATGCGGTGCAGGGTCTTGGTGCCAGGATTAATTTCTGCCTGGGCATCAATCTTATTTTCCAGCCATTCGGTCAGGCGCAGGTAGTCACGATCCCGTGGACGATCCTGTCCCGGTGGCGGCATCATGCCGGCACGGAGTTTACGGATGGCTTTTTCCCATTCCTCCGCGTGGGAGGCAATGTCGTCCCCGAGTATGGTTTCCAGGTCAAAGCTACCGGCGTAGTCCTCAAAGTTATGGCAGCCCACACAGTATTCCTCAATGCGAGATAACTGCTGCCGGTCGGAACGACTGTTCTGGGCATAGACCTGGCCAACACAGATGGCAAGCATCCCAAGCGCCAGGATTGTGAATGAGATTACTCTCTTCATGAACATGGCTTCCTTTCAAACCACTCTTTCTTCGAAAATACTCCCCTTTTTTATGGCTTGCAAGCTAGGTAGAATTTTTTCACGTTGATTTAACACCCTACTTTCTTTACTTTTTACCCGTAATTACGATCCTTCAAGGCATCTGTTTATGAGAAAGATACTGACGCTGGTTTTTACCCTTGTGCTGGCCACACAGGCTGTCGCCCAAGGTTCACTGGAATTAATCAAGGTTCACAGCCCTTCCCTTGAAGGCAATCTAACGGGAGACAGCCCGCGCAGGGATGTTTTTGTCTATCTGCCACCCGGTTACGGCGAGTCAGATAAGCGCTATCCCGTAGTTTATTTTCTGCATGGTTATGCGGTGGGAGCTGACGCTTATATCGAAAGAGTGCTGCGCTTTCCTGAAATGGCTGATGCCGCCATGGCAGACGGGGCCAGGGAAGTGATCATGGTTATGCCCGATGCTTTCAACAAGTACGGGGGCAGTATGTATTCCAACTCACCTGCCATCGGCGACTGGGAAAGCTGGATCGTTAGGGATCTTGTTTCTTATATCGATGCTAATTACAGAACAATTGGCAAACCCGGCAGCCGCGGCCTAAGCGGTCACTCTATGGGCGGGTACGGTACATTGCGCATCGGCATGAAGTACCCAGGTATTTTTGCCGCACTCTATGCCATGAGCTCCTGCTGCCTGCTCAACAATGCTCCTTCTCTTGAAGCCGTAGAGGTGCAAAATGAACGCATGGCGGATGATTTTGAAGGCTACCAGGCCGGCACCTTTGATAACGTAATGCAGGCACAGGCAGCGGCCTGGGCGCCCAACCCTGACAATCCACCCTACTATTTTGATTTTCCTTACCAGGATGGCGAAGAACTTCCACTAGTCTCAAGGAAATGGACGGCCAACTCTCCCCTGGTTTTCGTAGACCAGTATGTTCCGGCGCTGAAGCAGTATCGAGGTATTTTTCTTGATGTCGGCGACGAGGACGGACTGGAAGCGACCAATACCCAGTTATCAGCGGCTATGACGAGGCTCGGTATAGAGCATAATTACGAGATCTATGAAGGCAACCACGGCAACCGGATCGGACAACGTTTTATTGAAAATGTCCTTTCGTTCTTTGAAGAACACCTGGACCAGGAATAATAGCTGCTAAGTTAGGGGCCTACTCGCTGCTGGAGCTCGTTGATTCGGCTCTGGATTTGGTTGAGGGTCTGGTTCAGCTGCAGCCTATAGACATTGATGGACTCAATATCCTGCTCAGTTGAATTAACTCTGCTGACCAGTCCACTCTGAAGTGAGTCCACGTTCGTTTTCACTCCGTTGAGATCGGACAGAATGCTGCTAAGCTGGGAATCTAGGTCATCCATGCCGGCAATGTTATTGCTAAAATTTTCTAAGCGGATTTGTATATTGTTGAGCTGGGCGGTTGTTTCATTCAGGGTTTTGCTCTGGCCGGACAGCGCTCCCTCAATGGACGTGATTGTCGACTTGGCCTGCTCCACGAAACGGTTCAGTTCAGCCAGGTCGGCCGTGTGGTTGCGGTAGTTGGCCCAGAGCAGGTCAATCTGAGTGAAATTGGCATCCACCCTTTCCAGAAGCCCCATTGAGGACTGTTCGGCACTTTCATCTACCAGGTTGAGCCGGCTCTGCAGCTGCTGGATACGCCCCTGCGCTTCGGTCAGTGACTCCTGGATTTTTAGACTGCTGAGATAAAAATAATACCCGGCACCCCCGGTCGCCAGAAGGCCGATGACCAGAACTGTGAGAAGGAATTTCACTCCCCCACTGGTACCCATTGAGACCACGTCTTCCAGCACGGGCACGGAGGTTCCGCGCCTCATCTTGCGGTGGGAAGCCAGTTCGTCGTGCTCGGGTACGATGCTGGGGATATCTTCGATGTGATCGTTATCTGACATGCATTTTATTATAGGGTTTTTTAGGTTAAGAAAAAATCCAATTCACATTTTTAGAGGATTAATTTTCAGTGAAATTAGACTGATAGATTAAAAACCTACAGTATTTTCTATAGCCTTTGACGCACGAATACCCTCAAAAGCTCAAAAGAGCCAACGGGCAGTAACAGGATAGATGTCTAAATCCTAATTTAAAACTAAGTTATTAGTTGTACTCCAGATTTAATTTCTGGCATACCGAAATCTCAATCATTACTCTGAGCTGATGGCGTAGCGAGCAAAGTTAAGGCAAGACAGAAAATTTTTTCAGAGCCGGGTGTATGCAAGCAGTATGTAACCTGTTAAAAAAAATTTTCTAACGACATTTTGGTGAGCGCAGTAGCCACAGCAATTCCCGGGCACAAAAAACCCCGCCAGAGCGGGGTTTTTTATAGCTTGGGATTTGGTTACATCATTCCACCCATGCCACCCATTCCACCCATGTCAGGCATTGGGGCAGGTTTCTCTTCCGGAATCTCACTAACCATCGCTTCGGTAGTGATCATCAGGCCAGCGACGGAACCGGCAGCCTGCAGGGCTGAACGGGTCACCTTGGCCGGGTCGATAATACCCATTTCAATCATGTCACCGAATTCACCGGTGCCAGCATTGAAGCCTTCGTTTCCCTTACCCTGGCGAATCTTGTCCAGGATAACGGAACCATCTTCACCGGCATTGTCAGAGATCTGACGCAGCGGTGCAGTCAGGGCACGCTGAAGGATCATGAGACCTACGTTCTGGTCTTCGTTGTCACCGGTCAGCTTCTCAATGCTCTGCAAAGCTCGAACCAGGGCAACACCACCGCCAGGTACAACACCTTCCTCTACGGCAGCGCGGGTAGAGTGCAGGGCGTCCTCAACGCGGGCTTTCTTTTCTTTCATTTCAATTTCAGTGCCAGCACCAACCTTGATTACTGCAACACCGCCAGCCAGCTTGGCTACGCGTTCCTGCAGTTTTTCACGGTCATAATCGGAAGAGGTTTCTTCGATCTGCTGACGAATTGACTTAACACGACCTTCAATTTTCTCTGAGTCACCAGCACCATCGATTATGGTGGTGTTATCCTTTGTGATCTGGACGCGCTTTGCAGAACCCAGATCTTCAATAGTAGCGCCTTCAAGGCTAAGGCCAACTTCTTCGGATATCACGGTACCGCCAGTTAGGGTAGCGATGTCTTCCAGCATGGCTTTACGACGATCGCCAAAACCAGGTGCCTTGACAGCAGCGACTTTCATAACGCCGCGCATGTTATTCACTACCAGGGTAGCCAGTGCTTCACCTTCAACGTCTTCGGCAACAACCAGCAGAGGACGGCCAGCCTTGGCAACGCCTTCCAGCAGGTTAATCATGTCGCGAATGTTGGATACTTTCTTTTCAACCAACAGGATGAGAGGGTTTTCCAGGTCAACCATCATGGTGTCCTGGTTGTTTATGAAGTAAGCGGACAGGTAACCACGGTCAAACTGCATACCTTCAACCACGTCCAGTTCGTTTTCCAGACCGGAACCGTCTTCCACGGTAATAACACCTTCTTTACCTACCTTTTCCATTGCTTCGGCAATGATGTCACCAACGCTGGTATCGGAGTTGGCAGAGATAGAGCCAACCTGAGCAATTGCTTTTGATTCAGTACAAGGAGTTGACATGTTACCTAGCTCTTCAACAACTGCAGCGACTCCCTTGTCGATACCGCGTTTCAGATCCATTGGGTTCATGCCAGCGGCAACTGATTTCAGGCCTTCGTTCAGGATAGCCTGAGCCAGAACGGTAGCTGTAGTGGTACCGTCACCGGCAACGTCAGAGGTCTGGGAAGCCACTTCTTTGACCATCTGTGCACCCATGTTTTCGAACTTGTCTTTAAGTTCAATTTCCTTGGCAACGGATACACCGTCTTTTGTTACAGTTGGAGCACCGAATGATTTGTCCAGTACTACGTTGCGTCCCTTGGGACCCAGGGTAACTTTCACTGCGTCTGCCAGCAGGTTTACACCTTTAAGCATTTTCTGGCGAGCGTCATCTCCAAATTTTACGTCTTTAGCCATTGTTATAAATCCTATCTATTTAATATCGTTATATGAATGAATGGGTATAGTGAAGAGAAGCTGTATTAGGCTTCAACCACACCAAAGATTTCGCTTTCATTCAGAATCAGTAATTCTTCATCGTCGATCTGGACGGTGTTGCTGGCGTACTTGCCAAAGATAACGATGTCACCCACTTTAAGGTCAAGTGGACGTACATCCCCGTTATCCAGCAGACGGCCTGGGCCTACTGCCACAACTTCACCCTGTGAAGGTTTTTCAGTTGCAGAGCCAGGTAAAACGATGCCTCCGGCAGTTGTAGTCTCTTCTTCTTTTCGTTTCACGACGACTCTGTCTTGTAACGGACGAATGTTCATACTTATGTCTCCAACACTCTTGAGTAATAAAACTGGTTAATATCTTTGGTTTTTCAGTGAAGTTGCAAAATAACTCCGCCGCTTCATGGCATTTTTGGCTTCTACAAGAGATCTCCAAAAATACTTTTAATCCAGGGAATTACAGTTTTTATAACCCTCTGTCCCCAGATACAGCCACTAAATTGGGGTTGTTTAAGGCAATTTCAATGAAAAAAACTGAAAAAAATTAAAAAAAATAGCCCGTTTGCCAAAATCACTGATTTTTCGGTTTGTTCAGGGAATTAGGCCGCTCTTCTTCCTGGGAATACTCCCCCTCGTAAACGCCATCGCGTTCATGGCGGGCGCTGGAAAAATGCGTATAGGTAAAGGATGAACTGCCGCTGCGGCTGCTAAACATCGCTATTTTTCCGGACTTGATGAGCCATCGCACCAGCTGCTTGCGGGTTGGCCCTATCAAAAAAATAAAACCCAGCGAGTCCGTGATAAATCCCGGTGTGAGCAAAAACGCGCCGCCGATAGCCAGGAACAGCCCTTCCATGATTTCCTGGCCCGGCAGTTCTCCACTGTCCAGGCGCTGCTGGGCGCGGGTAATCGTGGAAAGACCCTGTTGTCTCAAGACCTGGATGCCAATGGCTGCCGTTAGCACCACAAGAACTGCCGTGTTGAGTCCGCCGATATGGTCTGCAACTTCAAAAAGCAGCAGCATCTCGAGAATAGGAACAGCGATAAAAATCAGAAATAATAGACGCATGCGGCAAAGCTTTTTTGAATCGTTTAATCCTGTATGGGGGTCAATGTGCAAACCTCAAGCCTGAAGGAGGCAATTTGGCAAATTGTTGCCGCGATTCCGGAAGGTAATGTCGCCACATATGGCCAGGTGGCTATGCTAGCCGGTTATCCCAATCACGCCAGGTATGTAGGAACAACACTAAAGAACCTACCCAAGGGCACCAGGCTCCCATGGCATAGGGTGATCAATAGTAGGGGCGAGCTTTCATTTCCCGTGGACAGCGCAACCTGGCACAAGCAAAGAGCACGACTGGAGAAAGAAGGCATATTATTCACAGGAAAAGGCTTCCCACTGAAGCAGTACCAGTGGCAAACCTGAAACCCATTATGCTGCAAACCGGTAAAGGCCAACCAAAACCTTGTTACGTCTTGCAAAATAAAAGGAGTATCGACGATGCGGCACACACTGGCTGGAATTTCAGCACTACTTATCTCAGGATCAGTTCTCGCAGAACCGGCTGTTTTCACAAACGGTGAAATGACAATTCCCGAAGGCGTGGTCATCTCCGGTGACAACACGACTTACTACATTGATATCCGCCTTACCTACAATGGTGAAGGTGCCCTGCTCATTGCAGCCGCAGATAAAATGCCTAAAGTCCTGATTGAGAATATCGAAATCATGCTCACGAAATCCTTTCCGCTACAAGTCAGCGTTGCCGTGGAAGGCATCAAGTCAGTGCCCTGTACAGAACTTCTTAATCCCGCCGTCTCTTATGCCGACAATACTTTTACGGTCGTCCTGGCAGAGACAAAACTTGGGCCCACAGAGTCATGCATAGCAGTGACTGACCCATTCCAAACATCAGTCACGCTGGATGTGCTGGATTTACCGGCGGGGACTTATACGGTAAACGTAAACGGGGTTATAGCTAAATTTACTTTTAATATGGACAACAGCTCACTGAATTAGTGAACTGGGCCTTTCAACCGTTCAGTACTTTTTTCAGGATGCGGGTTTTTTGCGGCCGTCAAGCCTGTCACCCAAAACGAGCATGCAGGGCGTCATAACCAGCGTCAGGACTGTGGCAAAAGCCAGGCCGAATGTAATTGCCGAGGCCAGCTGCGTCCACCACTGCGTAGAGGGACCGCCGATCTGAATATGACGATTGATCAGATCGAAGTTCATGCCCAGGGTCATTGGTAGCAGCCCAAGAATGGTGGTGATGGTGGTCAGGAGTACGGGACGCAGACGCTGAGAACAGGTTAGAACGGCCGCCTCGATTGCTTCCGCTCCCTTTTTCTTGATCAGGTTATAGGTGTCTATTAACACGATGTTATTGTTCACCACGATCCCGGCGAGGGATATCACCCCAATACCCGACATGACAATACTAAACGGCTGTCCGGTAATAAGCAGGCCGAGCAGGACACCAATCGTGGAAAAGAAAACGGCTGAGAGGATCAGGAGCGCCTGGTAAAAACTGTTGAACTGGGTCACCAGGATGATGGCCATCAGGAACAGTGCCGCCCCAAAGGCCTGGCTAAGAAACTGCTCGGCTTCACGCTGATCTTCATTCTCACCCTTAAAGTTAACCCGGACATTAGGGTCAAGATTACCCTGCTCCAGCCACGCTTCCAGCTCCTGCACCTTGTCATCTGGGAGTATATCTTCAGGGACGTCAGCGGCAATGTTCAAAACGCGACTGCCATCTGTACGCTGGATATTGCCTACACGCGGTGAAGCCTCACGGGTCATGAAGTTGCTGACCGGGACGTTGCCCATTAGGGAATTGACGGTGAGGCGGTCCAGCATGCCGATATTTCGCATGGTTTTCGGAAAACGAACACGTATATCCACTTCATCATCTGCATCATCCGGACGGTAATCACCCAGCATGATGCCGTTAGTGATCAACTGGACTGCACTGCCAATGGTAGTGATGTCAGTGCCGAAACGCGCGGCTTCCTGCCGGTCCACTTCCATTTTCCAGTCAATGCCGGGCAGCGGTCTGGAGTCGGTGACGTCTACAAAGCCGCCCAGCTCACTCATACGCTCACGCAACTGGTCTACGGCACCTGGCAGCAAATCGGTATTCAGGGCAGTTAATTCCAGCTGTATCGGTTTTCCGGAGGTAATACCCGATTCCTGGACCTGGGGCTCAACTACTATGCCCGGGATGTCGGCTGTGCGCTGGCGCACCTCCTCCATGATCTGCGCGGCAGGACGGCGCAGTTCCCAGTCCACCAGGCTGAGCTGGATGCGGCCGATAATATCCTCATCGATATCATTGCCAAGCGCGATTCCGCTGCGTGTGTAAATAGACTCAAACTCCTCCATGTCGAGGATACGGTTTTCCACTTCGCGAACCAGATCGTCACGCTCGTAGACGGAAAGATCGCCGCGTGAATGAATGTTGAGCACGGCAAATTCGGGCTCCACGTCCGTGAAAAATTCAACACCCCGCCCAAACTGGCTGTAAAGGACAAAGGAGCCAATGAGAAAAGCAAAGGCCACTCCGAGGACCACCACGGGCATGTGCAGCACCCGGCGAATAAACACAATATAAGTAGCAGTAAATTTATCCATCTGCTGAAGGTTCTGCCTGCCCTCTTCCAGGACGTCGACTTCGGTGATCGTATCCACACCTGCAAGCCCAGGTTTTTCAGCTTTATTCCTAATCAGAGAGCCAACCGTCGGGACAAACAGCAGAGCCATGAATAATGATGCAGACAATGTCACCAGCAGTGTAATAGGCAGGTATTTCATGAATGAGCCGATCAATCCTGGCCAGAACAACAGCGGCATGAATACTGCCAGCGTGGTAGCTGTTGAGGCAGTGATCGGCCAGGCCATGCGCTTGGCTGCCTCACTGAAGGCCAGCTTCGGACTGTAGCCGTTTTTCATGTTTCGTTCGGCCAGCTCCACTACCACGATGGCGCCGTCAACTAGCATGCCGACCGCCATAATCAGTGAGAAGAGTACAACGATATTCATGCTGTAACCCATCAGATAAATTACGAGGATGCCCGAGAGGAATGCCCCGGGGATAGCCACACCAACCAGACCGGCTGACCGCGAACCCAGTGCCCCCAGGATGACAATCATCACAAGGATGACGGCCGTGGCCACGTTGTTCACCAGGTCGTTGAGCATGATTCGGACCTGCTCGGAATTATCCGAGGTGAATGTGACCTGCAGATTTTTCGGCCATTCATCAAGCTGGGAGGCGGCAGTAACCGTCGCCTTCACGGCATCCACAACTTCCAGAATATTGGCACCGGCTCGCTTGGTAATTTCAAGCGCGATGGAGTTTGCGCCATTGAGGCGGGCAAAACTGGTTGGGTCCTTGAAGGTCCGGCGAACTGTCGCGACATCTTCAAAGGCCACGGTCTTCAGGCCGTCTGTTTTAACGGGCAGGGTCAGCAGATCCTGCAGATCCTCAATTACGCCAGGCACCTTGACGGCAAAACGTCCTTCACCGCTGTCCAGCGCCCCAGCTGCCACCAGCCTGTTGTTGCGGCTGACGTAGCTGATCAGGTCTGCATAGTTAAGATTGTAGCTTTCCAGTGCAACGGGATCGACGATGACTTCTAGAAGTTCTTCACGGTCGCCACCAATATCTGCGGACAGTACTCCTGGAATGGCCTCAAGCTCATCGCGCAGCTGCCTGCCTATGGTAACTAACGCCCTTTCCGGCACATCGCCATGCAGCATTACTGTAAGCACCGGAAATAGGGAGGTATTAATTTCCTGGACAAAAGGCTCCTCTGAATCTGCCGGCAGTTCGTTTCGGGCCAGGTCAACTTTTTCCCTGACATCAGTAAGCGCCTGATCGGCGTCAAAACCAGCGTCAAATTCAAGAATGAGCACACCTGAGCCTTCGGAACCGGTGGCGCGAATTTCTTTCAGTCCCTCAATTGAACGTAACTCTGTTTCCATCGGACGCAGCAGCAGCCGCTCTGCATCTTCAGGAGATATCCCTTCATGAATAATGTTGACGTAAATCTGAGGGATATCGATATCCGGCTCTGCTTCCTTCGGCACGGAGAAATAACTGGTGACTCCCGCGAGAATAAGCAGGACCAGAATCATGATGACTGGTCTTGGACGGCTTATGAATGCATTAATTAGCGCGTTCAAAGGCAGTGCTTTCGCTCAGTACATTGTAGTTAACAGGCTCAACCTGCTGTTCAACATTCACGAACCCCTGGCCCACGGTTATAACCGTGACCTCGTCAGGCAGGCCTGTGACCAGGATACCGTTATCAGATGAACCGGCAATTTCTATGGGGTGAAAATCGACACGGTTGCTGTTGTTTACCGTTTTGACACCAACAGCGCCGTCATCGGCAAGGGTTAGCAGCGACGGCGAGATCTCATGCGCCCGAATACGCGAGCCATCCAGCAGTAATTCAGCAGTCAGTCCGGCGCGGATACCATTGGGATTCGGGACTTCCAGTTCAACGCGGAAGGTGCGTGTGTTTGAGTCGGCAACAGGCGCCAGGTAGCGAATCACTCCGTTAATGCGAGTGCCATTCACCAGGACCGCTGAACCGCGACCACCGACAAAGAGTTCACTGACTTCCTTGCCATTAATCTCGCCGGCAATGATTAATGGATCAATATCCACTACTTCAACAACAGCGTCGCCCGCTCGAACATAGTCACCGATTTCAACACCGCGCTCCTGGACTATCCCATTAAAAGGCGCATCGATGGTGGTGTTATCTATCTCCAGTTCAATTCTTGCTTTGGCTGCCCTGGCGCTCTCAAGCCTGGCATTGGCTTCGGCGATTTCAACCCTGGAGGCAAATTCACGGCCACGAAGATTCTGTCTTGCTTCAAGCTCAAGCTCCCGCTGGGCAATCAGTGAAGTGGCCTCTTTAAGACGCGAACTACGATCGCGCATGTCTAGTTCAATGATTGGGGCGTTTTCTTCAACGGGATTGCCGCGGTCTACAGCAATGTTAACGACTGCACCATCGGTTTCAGCGCGCAGGCTGACCACCCTGTTAGGTTCGGTCCTGGCACTAAGAGTGATTTCTCGGGTAACCTCGGAAGAACGAACCTGCTCGACACGAACGCGCATCGGTTTGCCATCGCTCACATTGAGCTGATTCTCGCCGCTGAATTCAACCGGACTGCTTCCCAGGCCGCTAAGCATCCACAGCGTGACAGTAATCGTCACACCGACTGCAATGAGAATTGATTTACGGCTGTTCGTGTTCATCTGGAAAGTTTCCCTAGACCCCTCCGTGGGCGGCGTAAATTATCACAGTATTACAAGCCCAAAGCGAGCCGATTCTGGGTTAATACACAGTGATTACAAGATAAAAATTAACGGAAAATTAATCTCTGAAGTTGTTGTACTGCAAAGGCAGTCCATAGTTTTCATCCTTGAGAACAGCAATCACAGCTTGAAGATCATCCCTCTTCTTGCCGGTAACGCGCAATTTGTCGCCTTGTATGGCCACCTGCACCTTCATTTTTTGTTCTTTGACCTTCTTGACTATCTTGCGCGCTGTTTCTGATTCAATGCCCTGCTGAACAGTGGCGTGCATGCTAGCCTTCCGTCCAACCATTTCGACATCTGCCGTTTTAAGGCTGCTTATATCAACACCGCGTTTGACCATCTTGTTCTGCAGCACATCTAGCATCTGGTTAATCTGGAATTCGACTTCAGCGGTGAGGGTCACCACGTTGTCATTCAGGCTAAAGGAAGCATCCACGCCCTTGAAATCAAAACGGTTGCCAATTTCGCGCAACGCCTGGTCCACGGCATTGGTCATTTCATGCATGTCGACTTCAGAGACTATATCAAAGGAAGGCATACATTGGGTCCTAGAGGGCCAGGAGGCGGATATCGCTCAGCAATGAACCGAGGTAGGTACAGAAGAGTCCACCATCAACACCATTTACGGCACGATGATCGTACGAGAGTGCAAACGGCAGCATCGTTCTTGGAACAAATTCGTTATCAATGTAAACAGGTTTCACGGTTGTTCTGGAGACACCAAGAATTGCCACTTCGGGCGCATTCACAATCGGCGTAAAACCGGTGCCACCAATATTGCCGAGACTGGACACGGTGAAACACGATCCTGTCATTTCATCCTTGGTCAGCTTCCTGTCTTTAGCCTTGGCGCCGAGCTCAGCAATCTCCGCAGCGATTTCCCAGATAGTTTTGCGATCGGCATCCTTCACCACCGGCACCATGAGTCCGGCAGGTGTGGCCACGGCCACCCCGATATGCACATATTTCTTCTGAATCAGCTTCGTTCCTGAAGAGTGCAGTGAAACATTGAACTGCTGGTATTCGCTCAGTGCGCGGGCACAGGCTTTGACAATGAACGGCAGCGGCGTAAGCTTGATGCCTTTCTTTTCAGCCATAGCTTTCTGCTCCTGGCGGAATGCTTCAAGCTCGGTGACGTCTGCTTCATCAAACTGGGTGACATGCGGAACATTCAGCCAGTTGCGCGTCATATTGCGAGCAGTCACCTGGTGCAGCTTGGACATCTCGATTTCCTCGATCTCTCCAAATTGCCTAAAATCGATATCCTCGATTGCCGGCAGGCCAGCACCGCCCAATGATGTGGCTAAAGCGTCACCCCCCTGCATGATGCTCTTGACATAGACATCCACATCTTCCTTGACGATTCTTCCTCTGGAACCTGAACCAGGCACCTTGGACAGATCAACGCCCAGCTCCCTGGCCATCTTGCGCACAGCAGGGCCGGCATAAACTGTTTCATTATTCACACTGGCAGCGGCCGATTGCGCTGCAGGGGCATTAGTCGGGTCTGGCGCTGCCGCAGGTTTGGGCACGGAGGCAGAGGCCGGTTTCTCAGCCTGCGCAGCGGCTGGTGCGGGTGCTGCCGCGGTCGTTTCCAGCTCAAGAATGGCTGAACCTTCGCTGACCTTGTCGCCAACCTTCAGAGTGACAGATTTAACCACACCGTCAGCAGGCGAGGGTACGTCCATAGCCGCTTTGTCAGTTTCAAGCGTGATGAGACCATCTTCCTTTTTTACCTCATCGCCAACCGCAACGAGAATTTCGATAACGTCGACATCGCTGTCTTCACCAAGATCCGGTACCTTGACTTCCATGAGTATCGACTCGCCGGTGACAGCAGGTGCTTCTGCGGCCGGCTCAGGTTCAACTGCAGCCTGCGGCTCTGGCGCAGGGGCTTCCCGGGCTGCCGGATCTTCAACTACCGCTATCGTTTCCAGCTCAAGAATCAGTGAGCCTTCGTTAACCTTTTCACCCACTTTAAGACTGATCGATTTCACTTTGCCCGAAGCAGGCGATGGCACGTCCATCGCGGCCTTATCGGATTCCAACGTTACTAGGCCGTCTTCCTCCGTTATGTCGTCACCCTCCGCAACGAGGATTTCAATAACTTCCACATCGGAGTCGCCACCAAGGTCGGGAACCTTCACTTCCATAACGCTGGAGGCTGCTGGCGCAGAAGACGCCTGCGCAGAAGCTGCTTTGGCTGCTATCGGCTCCTCTTTAGTTGTAGACGCTGTCTCGGGCTCTGGAGCTGGTTCGCTGTCAGCGGATGTTTCAAGACTGACAATTTGGCTGCCCTGGGACACCTGGTCGCCAACCTTGACGAGTATTTCTTTGACCACACCGGCCGTCGGCGATGGAATTTCCATGGCCGCCTTGTCACTTTCCAGCACAATTAAAGAGTCGTTTTCACCGACCTCATCACCGGGGACAACCAGGATTTCGATGACCTCGACTTCCTGCTCATCTCCAATATCTGGAACCTGTATTTTCTTAAGTGACACGATTTAACTCCTGGAATCTCTTTTCTTTCTGGATAACTCTCAGCCCTGCTTTTAGCCTTCGCTTACGCAAAAAGAGGATTTAGCTTTTCCGGGTCCAGTTTGAATTTCTTGATGGCTTCACTCACGGTTTTCGCTTCGATAGTTCCAGCCCTGGCCAGTTCGTTAAGGGCAGCGACAACGACATAGTGCCTGTTTATCTCAAAAAAGTGGCGAAGTTTTTCCCGGCTGTCACTACGGCCAAATCCGTCAGTACCGAGCACTTTATAAGGGCCTGGAACGAAAGCCCGGATCTGGTCTGAATAAAGTTTCATGTAGTCAGTAGCCGCAATTACGGGACCATCTCTTTCGCCAAGACACTGTTCAACGTAGGAAACTCTTGGCTTCTCTTCGGGGTGCATCATGTTCCAGCGATCCACATCAAGGCCGTCACGGGCCAGTTCGTTAATGCTGGTTGCACTCCACACGTCCACGGCGATCTTATAATCCTTACGTAGGATTTCGGCAGCCGCCTGTACTTCCCTGAGGATAGTTCCACTGCCCATCAGCCTCACGCGGTTTGCCTTTTTGCCCTTGCCGGCACTGACTTTGTATTCCTTGCTGTCGCCGTCCTCGAGCATGTACATGCCTCTCAGAATGCCCTCTTCACAACCATCTGGCATGTCAGGATGGGTGTAGTTCTCATTCATCGTGGTGATGTAGTAGAACACCGACTCGTCTTCGACATACATACGGCGAATACCGTCCTGGATGATGACAGCCAGTTCATAGGAAAAGGTTGGGTCGTATGAGATGCAGTTTGGAATCGTGTAGGCAAAAATATGACTGTGACCATCCTGGTGCTGCAGTCCTTCACCGTTCAGCGTAGTACGCCCTGCAGTGGCACCGATTAGGAAACCCCTGGCCTGCAGGTCACCAGCAGCCCAGCACAAATCTCCAACACGCTGAAACCCAAACATGGAGTAATAAATGTAGAAAGGAATCAGCGGATAATCATGCACGCTGTAAGACGTCGCCGCTGACAGCCAGGAACTCATGGAACCGGCTTCGTTAATCCCTTCTTCCAGCAACTGCCCCTTTACGTCCTCGCGATAGAACATCACCTGGCCTGCATCGACAGGATCATAGAGCTGCCCTTTCGCCGAGTAGATGCCAATCTGGCGGAACAGCCCTTCCATACCAAAAGTACGAGCCTCATCAGGCACGATTGGCACGATCTGCTGGCCAATTTCCTTGTCCTTTACCAGGGTCGTCAACATGCGCACGAAGGCCATGGTCGTTGAAATTTCCCTGTCGCCAGTCCCCTTGAGTTGATTTTCAAAGGTACCAAGTTCAGGGGCCTTGATTAGCTGGCTTTTGATACGACGGCTTGGCAATGTACCGCCTAATTTACCGCGAACCCGATTGAGGTACTCGATTTCTGGAGAATTCTCTGCCGGGCGGTAATAAGGAATTTCTTCCAGCTTTTCGTCCGGGATGGGGATGCCAAAACGGTCCCTGAAGACTTTCAGTTCCTCAAGGCTGAGCTTCTTGGTTGAGTGAGTGGCATTAGCTCCCTGGGCCGAACCAAACCCGTAGCCTTTGATGGTCTTGGCGAGAATCACCGTGGGACGATCCGTGCAGTCCACCGCCTGCTTGTAGGCAGCGTAAACCTTGAATGGGTCGTGACCACCGCGGTTAAGCTGCATCAAATCATAATCAGAAAGGTGCTCTACCATCTTCAGCAGCTCAGGAGAGGTGCCAAAGAAATGCTCACGCACATAGGCGCCATCCTTTACGCTAAAGTTCTGGAATTCACCATCAAGTACTTCGTCCATGCGCTGCTGCAGAATACCGTCCTTGTCCTTGGCAAAGATGCTGTCCCAGTGCCTTCCCCAGACTACCTTGATGACGTTCCAGCCGGCGCCGCGGAAAATGCCTTCCAGTTCCTGGATAATCTTGCCGTTGCCCCGCACCGGCCCATCAAGGCGCTGCAGATTGCAGTTGATGACAAAGTTCAGGTTGCCCAGGCCTTCGCGTGCGGCCAGAGAAATCGCCCCCAGTGTTTCCGGCTCATCACACTCGCCGTCGCCCAAGAATGCCCAGATCTGTCGGTCACCCTGTTTGACTAATTCACGGTTGTCCAGGTACTTCATGACATGGGCATGGTAGATGGCCTGAAGCGGGCCAAGACCCATTGAGACGGTCGGGAACTGCCAGTAATCCGGCATTAATTTGGGATGCGGGTAGGATGAAAGTCCCTTGCCATCAACTTCCTGGCGGAAATTATCGAGCTGCTCCTCCGTTAAGCGACCTTCGAGAAAGGAACGGGAGTAAATGCCCGGCGAGGCGTGCCCCTGGAATAAGACAATATCCCCGGGATGATCTAGTGTTTCGCCCCTGAAGAAATAGTTAAAACCCACATCGTAAAGTGTTGCTGCCGAAGAGAAGGTTGAAATATGGCCGCCCAGGTCATAACCAAGCTTGTTCGCACGCATTACCATGGCAAGTGCATTCCAGCGAATCAGTCCACGGATATTGCGCTCCATGAACATGTCGCCTGGCATGTTGGCTTCTTCTTCGAGAGGGATGGTATTTCTGTAGGGGGTGGTTAGGGAATCAACGGGGAGTTGCTGACCTGATTCGGTGGTCTTGGCTATCAAGCTCTTGAGGAGGAACTGGGCACGGTCCATGCCTTGGTGCTTGATAACCGAGGAAATGGAGTCTTTCCATTCCTGCGTTTCTAAAGGATCGATATCAGTAAATTTTTCAGCCATGACACACTCTATATCTATTTAAAGACTGCCCAGGTCTTTACCTGTACTTGGCAAAGTAAACAGCTTCTGTTGATTCTCTGATGGTGCAAGCCCGTTAATGTCGGACCGCAGCGCTACTTTTATAACCTGATCGGGCTGATGGGCCTGTGCAGGGTGCTCACCCGGGGTGGGTGAAGTCCTCCGTTGCAGCTACTTTGTGCTGTTCCCCCTGGATCTCAGGGGATGCTGCGTTGGCGAACAAGTCTGTAGTAAACTTACATTAGCTTTATATTTTACTTTAAATATCAGCGATTTGCCAATCTAACTCATTGATTCTGTAGTGAAACTACAAAAACGGTGGAGACTGAATGCTCATAATTAAAAAGGCTAATGTTTTCGCGCAGATGCGCTTGTAGTGGAGCACGCAGAATACTGGCAGCAGTGAGGAGAGGAGGCTAGAGCATGCTGCGATAACGGGACCAGTCAAAGCATGGACCCGGATCGGTTTTGCGGCCAGGGGCAATATCGGAATGCCCGATTATCCTGGCAGAGGTAATACCAGGATAGGCCTCCATCAGGATGAGAGTGGTTTTTGCCAGCACCTCGTACTGCTGGTCGGTAAACGGCCGATCGTCACAACCCTCCAGCTCTATGCCGATGGAGAAATCATTGCACTGGTCTCTTCCGTCAAATAATGACTTGCCTGCATGGTAGGCCCTGAAATTAAACGGCACATACTGGGTCAACCCACCTGAGCGATCGATAAGGAGATGCGAAGAAACACGCAGCTCTTTAAGGCCTTCAAAAAAGGGATGGGCAGAATAATCGAGACAGTTGCAGAAAAGATCATCAATGTATCGGCCGCCAAATTCGCCCGGCGGCAAACTGATATTGTGAATTACCAGCAAACTGATTTCTTCCCCTTCGGGCCTTTCACTCAGGTTAGGTGAAGGCAGCTGCCTGGCTGAGACAAGCAAATGTTCTTTTATTTCCATGTCTTAATAGTAACCTCAGTTTATAATGAGTCCAGAGTAAAAAGTGCAGTAATGAAACTAAATGACCCACAAGAGGAAAGCAGGCGCATTGGTCACGGCATGATAGCCGCGGGATTTGCCCTGGGCATTTTCTTGCTGACATTCATGTTTGACGGTGTGCTTGAGAATGACAGGAATCCGAACAGTGATCCTGATTCACAGATCAATGCCTTCGGCGCCACCGAAGTCATTCTGCAAAGCAACCGGCAGGGTCAGTACGTGCTTACCGGATCAATTAACAACGTTACCGCCGAATTTATCCTGGATACCGGTGCAACCGATGTGGTCATCCCGGAAGGACTTGCGCGCGCCAGCGGCCTTGAATATGACTACCAGAGCCAGGCAATGACGGCGAACGGACTGGTCAATATCTATAGCACACGAATTAATGAACTGCGCTTGGGCGCCATTACCCTTGAAGATGTGCGCGCCAGCATCAACCCGGCCATGCATGAAAGCATGGTACTATTAGGTATGAGTGCATTGCGACAGATTGAATTTGCACAGCAGGGCACACAACTTACCCTGATTCAGAAAGCAACAGACTAATCCCGCTGGAACCCCTTATTTAATGAGTGACGCCCTACTGGAAGGCCTGGAAGAGACGGTCCGCAATGCCCTTGCCGAGGATATCGGCAGTGGCGACATAACTACAGAATTGATCCCGAAAGATCGTGATGCGGTAGCCCGCGTCATATGCCGGCAGCATGCCACCCTGTGCGGTAAACCATGGGTTAACGAGGTATTTAGACAGATCGATCCTGCAGCGGTGATTGAATGGAAACATCACGATGGCGAATCACTCAGTCCCAACGATGTAGTCTTTATCGCTAAGGGCAAAGCCCGCTCGCTGCTCACCGCCGAGCGTACAGCCCTGAATTTTCTTCAAACTTTATCCAGCGTTGCCTCACGGGCTAAAACCATTGCGGCCCAGGTAAAACACACCGGGGTAAAAATCCTTGATACACGCAAAACCATTCCCGGTTTAAGACTGGCGCAAAAATATGCCGTACAGGTAGGTGACTGTTTTAATCATCGTATTGGCTTGTACGATGCCTACCTGATAAAGGAAAACCATATTAGTGCCTGCGGCGGTATCAGCAAGGCCATCGATAATGCCCGCAGGCTGCACCCTGAAAGAAACGTGGAAGTGGAAGTGGAAAACCATGAGCAACTGTGCGAGGCCCTGGCGTCCGACGCCGATATCGTGCTGCTGGATAACCATACGCTGCATATGCTGCGCGAGGCCGTGAAAATCAACAATGGTCAGGCCAAGCTCGAAGCTTCAGGCGGTTATGACATCAATTCAGCAATTGCTGTCGCCGAGACCGGTGTTGACTACATAAGCGTTGGGTCGCTTACCAAGCATATCTATGCCACCGACTTCACCATGCTGTTTGATTAGCCGGTGGCACCTGCTTTATATCTCCAGAAATTAAAGTCTTCTTATTCTGACATTGCGGAACTTGATTGTGCCTGCACCGTACTGTAGTGAGATCGGGCCACTGCGAAAATTATCGTCCGTACCATCAATCGTCTTAACGCCGTTCAGATACACCTCGACCTCGTTGCCGCGCATTGTAATGTCATAGGAATTCCATTGATCCCAAGTATCGATAACAACCGCAGGCGGCAGGAAGTTCGGAATGCCGCCGGTGCGACCGCTCTGGTCAGGCCTATCGTCAAAGATATTGGCTTCATAGGCGGTTGAGTCGGTAATGGCCGCGGGATCCTGGATACGCATGAAGACTCCGCTGTTTGCCCCCTCGTGATTCCAGAATTCAAGTTGAATCTGGAAATCGTCAAAAACTTCCTCGGTAACCAGGTGACTGATACCCGAAGCAGAGTCTGCAACAAATTCGCCATTTTCAATACGCCAGTTTGCATCCCCTACCATATTCCAGCTATCTAAACTGCCGGACATACCCATCCAGCCATCATCCATGGAGGCACAAGCTCCAAGGAAGAAAAAGGAAATTACGACTGCTGCCTTTTTTACGTTATTCATTGTGTTACTCCTGTATTAATTACTGGGCAATGAGATAATTGTACATTCCTTCAACATTTGGCTGCTGCCAGCCACCATAAGAACCCCAGTGAGAATATTCACTCATGGTAACCTCTGCCTTGATCTGCTCAAGGGACTTGCCTTCGCGCATCCGGCTTCCTACCTGCTCCTTCAATTTTTCTAGATACTCCCGATGCGCAGCCAGGTCTGCCAGCGAGCCAACATTACCATGACCCGGCGCCACAATAGCTACATCCATTTGCTCTAGCGCACTAATGGAACCTATAACTCCATCTATGTCGGTACCCACCATATCCTGGAAAGGCAGTCGATTCACTGAAATTGCATCCACGCCGAACAAAACGCCGGCGTCCGGAAAGACCATATAAATCAGGTTATCGGAATGACTGTGTCCCAGGTAATAGAGGTGTACACTCTTGCCGCCCAGGGTCAGCGTAAATTCGTTAGTAAAGGTGATATCGGGCAGCTCAATTGGATAATCACTGGTTTCAATATGCGGCACTGCATTGGCATGAGCAACAATAGTCGCCTCGTTAAAGGCGGCGCCACCGCTGACATGGTCCCAATGATCATGACTGTAGAGCACATACTTGACCGGCTGACCAAATCGGGACTGTATTTCTCTGTTTAGCCACTGGGCCGCCTCAGGACTGATAGGGTCTGTGGCGATAACCCCTTCAGGGGTCACCATGAAAACAGAATAGTGAGCATCGTTCTGAAACCTGTAAACATCTCCCGCAAGGTGCATTATCGAGCGTTCGGTTTCAGCGGCAGTGGCTGAATAAATCCAGCCAAAGAGCAACAGGTAACCGGTTGCTAGTTTTTTATAGCGTTTTAACATCATTTCCCCTCCCCTTGGATATTCAGCAATTTGGGCATAGCCATGCGCGGCAAGTCAAGCTGGCCAGCTTTTTCTCTCACTTAGCTCCCTGCTTCACATTATTAGTGCTTCTTTGTGGACGCTCAGGGTTGGGACCGCTATTCTTCTGATGTTAGTAACAATCCTCTTATAAAAAAACACATGCTTTATTCAGGCACAATCGCTGATTATTTTTCTACCTACCCACTTGTACCGGCGGCAATTGCCCTGTTATTGGGCTTAATAGTAGGCAGTTTTCTTAACGTGGTTATCTACCGGCTTCCGAAAATGATGGAAGCTGGATGGACCAAACAGTGTTGCGAACTCCTGGAAATTGAGAATCCAAAAAAAAGTGAGTCCGGGCATGATGTTTTCAATCTTGCGGTGCCCAATTCCCACTGTCCCAACTGCGAGCATGAGATATCGGCTCTGGAAAATATTCCCGTAATCTCCTGGCTGCTGCAAAAAGGGAAATGCCAGCACTGCAGGGCTCCTGTATCTGCCCGTTATCCTATTATTGAAACGGTGACAGCGGCTTTCACTGTCCTTGTGACAATTGAATATAGCTATTCCTGGCTTACGCTCGCGCTGCTGGTCCTGACCTGGGGACTAATAACCTTGACCATGATCGATGTGGATCATCAGCTTCTTCCGGATGAAATTACCCTGCCATTGCTCTGGCTTGGACTCCTTGTAAACAGCTTTGGGCTTTTGGCATCTCTTGAAGATGCCGTCTGGGGAGCCATGGCAGGATACGGCATCCTCTGGGGAATCTACTGGCTCTTTAAACTCATCACCGGTAAGGAGGGTATGGGTTATGGTGATTTCAAGCTGCTGGCTGCACTTGGGGCCTGGCTAGGCTGGCAGTCACTGCCCATGATTATTCTGCTTTCATCGTTTGTCGGCGCTGTCGTTGGCATTGGGTTAATCGTCATCCGCGGAAAAAACAGGAATATCACCATTCCCTTCGGCCCCTATCTCGCCAGCGCCGGCTTTATTGCCCTGGTCTGGGGCAATGAGCTTACTGCTCTTTATTACAGTATTTACCTGTAAGCGCTGAACAGCATCTCCATGAATCAATCCAGTCAACATTCCAGGTTCGTCGTTGGGCTGACCGGAGGCATTGGCAGCGGCAAGAGTACGGTGGCCAACCTGTTCAGCCGTCAGGAAATCGAGATTATTGACGCCGATGAAATCTCACGAACACTGGTCAAGACAGGAAGCCCAGTACTGGAAGCCATAATCAAACACTTTGGCAGCAGTATTACTGATGCCGAGGGAAACTTGGACAGGAAACAACTGAGGGAACTCGTTTTCGCAGACAACGCTGAAAAAGAGTGGCTTGAAAATCTGCTGCATCCGCTTGTCCGGCAGGAAATACAGCGGCAGGTCGCAGCCAGCAGCAGTCAGTATGTCATTATCGTCGTGCCTCTGCTTCTCGAATCGGAGAATTACAGCGACGTGGACAGGATACTGGTCATAGATGTTACCGAAGACGTTCAGCTTGAACGAATCAAGAAGCGAGACGGCAGTTCGGAGACACTGGCAAGAAGTATCATGGATGCGCAAATGAAAAGGGAAAGGCGCCTTGAAAGCGCTGACGATGTCATCTCAAACAACAGTGGCATAGACTCGCTTGAGAAACAGGTCAAGAATTTACACAATCAGTACCTGCAACTCTCGGTAAAATGATTTATGGTGTATTAGCCCAGTTGCCATCACTGCTTAAAATAATGACCAATAAGACCGCAAGTATTCGAAAAATGAACTGCCCTAGCTGCCAGAAGACCATCACCTGGTCAAAGGAGTATCCCTTTCGGCCGTTTTGCTCGAAGCAGTGCCAGTTGATTGACTTTGGTGACTGGGCCAGTGAGCGAAATGCGATTCCGGCCGAGGATAAACCGGAAGATTTTAAACTGGATGACCTGGAACCGGGGATCAGTGGTTCTGACTTTGAGAGCCCAGAAGGATTCTGACCTGGCTGATTATTTCTGAATTGGCTTCTGGAAAGTCGTGGTGATCAAATTCATCCACGGTGATCCACTTTACCGGCTGGCCTTCACATCCGTTCGCCTGCCCGGCAAACATGCTGACAAACCAGACATCAAGCAGGACTTTTTTATCGCCATAATCATGGTGAATTTTCAAAAACGGTGAGGATTCCCGGACTTCGATATTCACCTCTTCAGCGAGTTCCCGGGCAAGCGCCTCCCTGACCTCTTCACCAGGCATTACCTTGCCGCCGGGGAATTCCCACAATCCGCCCTGATGCTGATTGTCATGGCGCCTGGCCACCAGAACTTCACGATCACGGTTTACCACGACACCCACGGCCACATGTACGGAAGAGGTGACTGGTATATCAGGTTCGGTATTCGGCATTAATCGTGACGTATTCGTGGGACAAATCACTGGTCCATACTGTCTCAGCATGTTCACCCCGACCCAACGTAATCCGAATGGTAATTTCTTCTCTGTCCATGACAGCCTGGCCCGCCTGCTCGGTATAACCCTTCGCCACCGCGCCATTCTCCACGATGCAAACATCATCAAGATAGATGGCGACCCTGGCTATATCCAGATCTGTCAGGCCCGCCCTGCCGACAGCCGCCAGGATTCGGCCCCAGTTAGGATCGGATGCAAACAGCGCTGTCTTCACCAGCGGTGATTCGGCCACGGTATAGGCCAGCCTGAGACATTCATCATTACTGGCACCGGATTCAACTCTCACAGTAACAAACTTGCTTGCCCCCTCGGCATCACGCACTAGGCCCTTGGCCAGGTCTACAAAAACATTTTCCAGGGCATTGATAAACGCGCTGCTCTCCAAATTCACTTTTACACCGCTTTTGCCCGTGGCTGTCAGCATGCAGCAATCATTGGTTGAAGTATCGCTGTCCACCGTAATCCGATTAAAGGACTTGTCCGCTGCCTGGACGAGCATCGCCTGCAGGTCGTCATTCCTGACTTCCGCATCCGTGAAAACGTAAGCCAGCATGGTGGCCATATTAGGTTTGATCATGCCGGCACCCTTGGCAATACCGGTTATCGTGACGGTTTTACCCTCCATCTTGACTTGTTTTGAAAATGCTTTGGGGCGGGTATCTGTCGTCATGATACCTTTTGCACAATCAAGCCAGGCATCGTCCGTAAGGGAATTGAGAGCGCCGGGGAGCGCAGCAGAAATTTTTTCGACCGGCAGAGGTTCCCCAATCACTCCCGTGGAAAATGGCAGCACCTTACTGTCCGGCAGATTCTGTGATTGTGCTATTTCGCGGCAAACATGGAGGGCGTCGTTGAGTCCTGACTGACCTGTTCCGGCATTGGCATTACCTGTATTAACAACAAAATAGCGGGGGTTGTTTTTGCCGAGGTGCTGTTTACAGAGCACAACAGGGGCAGCGCAGAACGCATTGGTCGTGAAAACGCCGGCCACCCTGGCTGTCTCGCCGAGATCAAACAGCACGCAGTCTAAGCGACCAGGAGATTTAATACCGGCAGAGACGGCCGCCATTGTAATTCCCTGAACCGGATAAAGCGTTCCCGTTTCTCCTGACCCGACAGCCATAGCTCTATTCTCCAGCCTGGTTTTTAACCGAGCTTACCGTGACACTGCTTGTATTTCTTGCCTGATCCGCAGGGACAGGGCTGATTACGGCCCACTTTCACCCCTTCTCTGGTGTAGGGCGTTTGGGGTTGTGCCTCTTTCGGCTGCTCCTGCTTACCGCCTGAGTCCATAGCACTCGTCTGCTGGTGAACCAGCGTGGAATGTTCTTTCTGTGCTTCCTGTATGCGCTGCTGCTCGATGGCATCAGCGGACTCATCCCTTTTAATCTGGACAAGACTGAGGAACTTGATTACCTCGTGCTGCAAATTTGAAAGCAGTTCCTCAAACAGGGCAAAGGCTTCGCGTTTGTATTCCTGCTTGGGATTCTTGCCGCCGTAGCCGCGCAGTCCAATACCCTGGCGCAGGGAATCCATCTGGCCAAGGTGCTCCTTCCAGAGCGTATCAAGGATCTGGAGAGTGATCTGCTTTTCAAACACGCGCATGTTTTCACCGACCTCGGCACATTTTGCGGCGTAGGCTTTTTCAACTTCTACGAGAATCCGTGAGCACAGCGAATCCTCATAAAGGGTGTCATCATCATCCAGCCACTGCTGAACGGGGAGTTTCACCCCGAATTCACCTTCCAGGGACTGCTCAAGGCCAGGAATATCCCACTGCTCTTCAATACTCTGAGGCGGGATATAAATGCTGACATGGTCATAAACCACATCTTCGCGCATGGTCTTGACGGCATTGCTGATGTCCTCAGTTTCCATCAGTTCATTACGGCGCTGGTAAATAATCTGGCGCTGGTCGTTGGCCACGTCATCGTAGTCAAGCAGCTGTTTACGGATATCAAAGTTGCGACCCTCGACCTTGCGCTGGGCTTTTTCAATAGAGTTGGTGACCCACTTGTGTTCAATTGCTTCACCCTCGCCCATGCCCAGTCCGCGCATCATGTTGCTGACACGTTCAGAAGCAAAGATTCGCATCAGGTTGTCATCCAGGGACAGGTAGAACCGTGAATAACCGGGATCGCCCTGGCGGCCGGCACGGCCACGCAGCTGGTTGTCGATACGGCGGGATTCATGGCGTTCGGTACCAATGATGTGAAGACCCCCCGCCTCAATGACCTGATCATGGCGTTTCTGCCACTCTTCCTTGATTTTATCGACCTGCTCAGGTGTCGGATTGTCCAGTGCGTCCACCTCGGCCTCCCAGCGGCCGCCTAGGACAATATCCGTACCACGACCCGCCATGTTGGTAGCAATGGTCACGGTACCGGGACGCCCGGCCTGGGCAATGATTTCCGCTTCCTGTTCGTGGTACTTCGCGTTCAGAACATTGTGTTTAATTTTTTCCTTGTTCAGGAATTTCGACAGGATCTCTGAGGTCTCAATGCTTGCGGTACCTACCAGCACAGGGGCGCCGTTATCACGGAATTCCTTGATGTCCTCAACGATTGCCTTGAATTTTTCCTCTGTGGTCAAGTAGATCAGGTCATTGGCATCATCCCTGACCATCGGCTGGTTTGTAGGAATGACCACGACGTCCAAGCCATAAATCTGGTGAAACTCGAAGGCTTCCGTATCCGCGGTGCCGGTCATTCCGGACAGTTTCTGGTACAGCCTGAAATAATTCTGAAAGGTGGTTGAAGCCATGGTCTGGCTTTCATTCTGAATGGGAACCCCTTCCTTCGCTTCGATAGCCTGGTGCAGGCCTTCAGAAAGTCTGCGTCCCGGCATGGTGCGCCCGGTGTGCTCATCAATGAGGACAATCTGGTTTTCCTGAACAATGTATTCCACTTCCTTGTTGAACAGGTAGTGTGCTCGCAAGGCAGCACTTAACTGATGCAGCAGTGTGAGGTTGGTGGCGGCATACAGGCTTTCACCCTCCTCCAGCAATCCCCTGGACACCATCAGGCCTTCAACCTTTTCATGACCCTGGTCGGTCAGTTCCACCTGGCGGCTCTTTTCATCTACGATGAAATCACCATCCAGGGGCTCATCACCTTCCATGCGTCTTTCAATGAGAGACTTTTCCTCGACCTTGTCGACCTTCTTTAACAGAGGGACAAGGGCATTGATATCCGTATAGCGCTTCTGGCTGTTCTGCACTGCACCGGAAATGATCAGCGGCGTTCTGGCCTCATCGATCAGGATGGAGTCGACTTCGTCGACAATGGCAAAGGCCAACTGTTTCTGGAACTTGTCCTGCAGACGAAAAGCCATGTTGTCTCGCAGGTAGTCAAAACCGAATTCATTATTGGTGCCATAGGTAATATCGGCCTGGTAAGCCGCCAGTTTCTCTTCGGGTCCCTGTCCGGGAACCACTACCCCCACCTTCAGGCCGAGAAATTCATAGAGCGGCGCCATCCAGACGGCATCACGTCGCGCAAGGTATTCGTTGACGGTCACCAGGTGAACACCATTGCCAGTTAGCCCGTTCAGGTAGGCAGGCAGGGTGGCCACAAGGGTTTTTCCCTCACCGGTGCGCATCTCGGCAATCTTGCCTGAGTGCAGCACCATGCCGCCTATCATCTGCACATCAAAATGTCGCATGCCCAGGGTTCTAACCCCAGCTTCCCTGACCACCGCAAAGGCCTCAGGCAAAATCTGGTCGAGACTCTCGCCACCCTCATGCCGTTCCCTAAACTCGGCCGTCTTGGCTTTCAGGTCATCATCACTGAGGGCCTGGATTTCAGGCTCAAGCGCATTGATTCTGTCCACTATTTTTGAGAGCTTTTTGATTTCTCTCTGGTTCTTACTACCAAATAATTTTGCAAGCATAAGTTAAATTGTTAGATTGATTACTTTACAGATATAAGGGCAACAGCGGCGCCCTCAAGACGGTATCCATCAACTAATGCAAATTGACGGGATTTCTTGTGAAGATTGGAATTATCGGCTGGTGCGATGGACGTAAGAGGAAGGATCTACGACGCGACCATTCTTGTGCACTTCAAAGTGCACGTGGGGTCCGGTAGAGCGACCGGAATTTCCCGACAGGGCCACTACCTGGCCCTTTTTGACGATATCTCCTGGTTCGACCAGGAGTTTCTCATCATGGGCATACAGCGTTTCATAGCCATTGCCGTGGTTGATCTTGACCATCTGGCCATAACCCTGCTTTTCCCCGGCGAAGGTCACTACGCCTGAGGCGACGGCTTTGACATCCACACCGGTTTTGCCGGTGGCAAAATCAATCCCATGGTGCCAGGCAAGTTTACCGGTGAATGGATCAATCCGGCGGCCAAAAGGTGATGAAATCCAGCCCTTGCTGATCGGACGTCCTGAGAGAAAGGATTCGGACGCTATTTGCTGTTCAGCCATGAGGAAATCAAGCAGTTCTAGCTGCTGCTGCTTGTCTTCTATTTCCCTTGTCAGGTTATCGAGAGACTGCAGGAAATCAGGCATCTGCATCTCTTCAGCTTCGGCTTCAAACGGCCCACCCATAGCCGGGGGCTGCGTAAAGTCGAACTCACCATCATCAAGATCTGACAATTCGGTCAATCGATGTCCAAGCGCATCAAGGCGCAGGAGCCGTGCCTGAAGGTTGGCCATTCGTAAAGTCAGCGCTTCAAGTTGGGCCAGGGTATCTTTGCGAATCTCCTCGATTTCTTTCCGCTGGGATTTCAGGTCATTCATCCAAGCCTGAGTGGCTTCATCCCTGTAGAAATCGGCATTCCTGGTGGCTGAAAAATGGTAACCGTAATAACTTACCACCACGGGCACACCCAGCAGGCAAATAGATAGTGCTAAACGGGCCCAGCGGTTTAGGACCAGTGACTTGGTCTGGCCATGCTTTTGATCAATAACGATTATTTTCATTCAGGATATGACGCTTTTAACCCACAGATAAATCAGAGTTTCAGGCTGATTTAATGCCGGATTGTGACTCGATTAGACCATATTTAGATGGAAAAAACAGGCCTGAGGTAGGAAATTGGCGCATCATCCTCTTGGTCAAAAGTGACGATTTCCCAGCTTTCTTCCTCGGTAATCAGCTTGCGCAACAGAGCATTGTTGAGAGCATGCCCGGATTTGTATCCCTGGAATTCACCAATCAGTGTTTTGCCCAGCAGGTAGAGGTCGCCAATGGAGTCCAGTATCTTGTGTTTCACGAACTCATCCTCGTAACGGAGTCCGTCTTCATTTAGCACTTGGTAGTCCCCGACAGCAATGGCATTATCCATACTGGCGCCCAGGGCAAGGTTTCTGTTCCTAAGTTCCTCGAATTCATGCATGAAACCGAAGGTTCTGGCACGGCTGACTTCTTTTACAAACGATGTACTGGAAAAATCCACAAAGGCTTCCTTTGTATATTTCCGATGGACAGGATGATCATAAAGAAGGGTGTAACCGACCTTAAAGCCGTTAAAGGGGCGCAGGCTAACTTTCTTGTCACCCTGCTCCACGGTCACTTCCCTGGTGATGCGAAAGTATTTCTTGGGTGCTTCCTGTTCTTCTATTCCTGCGGACTGGATCAGGAAGACGAATGGGCCGGCACTGCCGTCCATGATCGGCACTTCTGAGGCACTGACATCAACATAGGCATTGTCTATACCCAGTCCTGACATCGCTGACATAAGGTGCTCGACCGTAGAAATTCGAACATCACCCTTCATTAACGTGGATGACAAGGTGGTATCACCCACGTTTTCTGCCAGAGCGGGAATCTGGACTACCGGGTCAAGGTCTACTCGAAAGAAGACGATTCCGGTATTGACGGGTGCGGGCTTCAGGGTCAGATAAACCTTCTGTCCTGTGTGCAAACCCACACCGGTTGCCTTTATAACGTTCTTTAAGGTGCGCTGCCTAATCAATGCTCATTCTCATGTCTGTTTATTGTTAGCAAACCTGGGATTAAGGGCCTGAAAAACAGGATTTCAGTTCTCCCTTGATTACTATCCGATCCCCAAAGTCACTTTTGCGACTATTATTTTTTTGAGCAATTACTTTCAGCAGTTGTAGCCTGGCTGAAGGAAATTTAAAAGCCTTGCGTAAAACGTGAATATTAGCAAAAACCTCGATTTTCACCAATAGCCAAACCATTTCTGCACAGCCGTTCCAGAACGCCAGAAAGCCCCTGGAGGCCATCCTAGTCTGCCTGTTTTCGCAGAAAAGCTGGGATATCCAGGTATTCCATGTCGGAATCAGCACCAACCGCCTTTTTCATAGGCTGAGCCTCAATTTTGGGCTCTTCATCCTCGGCTCTGATCCTTGCAGCTTCTTTCTTGCGCAGTACGGCCGGCTTGTCGAAATTATTGAAATCAGCAGGGGTTTTTGGCGCTTTGGCAGTATTATCAACAACCTTGGTCGGCTTATCGATCTGCATGCCGCCAAGGCCTGTGGCTACTACTGTTACGCAGATTTCGTCCTTCATGGATGGATCAATAACGGTACCCACCACCACAACGGCCTGTTCCGAAGCAAATTCCGAAATCGTGTCACCAACTTCTGAAAACTCACCGAGTGTCAGGTCTTCACCTGCAGTAATGTTGATCAAAATGCCTCGGGCACCCTGGAGGTTCACATCCTCGAGGAGCGGGCTGCGGATGGCCGCTTCTGCAGCTTCTACTGCCCGGTTCTCACCTCGCGCAAAACCCGTGCCCATCATGGCCATGCCCATTTCAGACATTACCGTGCTGACATCGGCAAAGTCCACGTTGATCATGCCCGGACGCATAATAAGATCAGCAATACCTTTGACCGCTCCAAGAAGCACGTCGTTGGCCGTGCCAAAGGCGTCAAGCAGTGTTGAGCCCTTGCCCAGCACATCCATGAGTTTTTCGTTTGGTATGGTAATTAGAGAGTCAACATGCTCGGCAAGTTCCCTGATGCCCTGGTCCGCAATATTCATGCGCTTGCGACCCTCAAAGGAGAACGGTTTCGTGATCACCGCGACGGTCAGTATCCCAAGCTCACGGGCAATTTCAGCGACCACCGGCGCGGCACCAGTACCGGTTCCGCCACCCATACCTGCCGTGATGAACACCATGTCGGCTCCCATGATGATTTCACGGATCCTGTCACGGTCTTCTAGTGCTGCTTGGCGGCCGACCTCCGGGCTTGCCCCGGCTCCCAGCCCTTTTGTGACATCACCGCCAAGCTGCAGGTTTAACTTAGTATCCATCTTATCCAACGCCTGAGCATCAGTATTGGCACAGATAAACTCAACACCCTCAATGGTGTTCTTGATCATGTGCTGAACGGCGTTTCCACCGCCGCCACCGATACCTATCACCTTGATTACTGCACTTTGTGTAACGTTATCGATTATTTCAAACATCTTAACCCCCTTGGGATTGTCCACCTTGATTTAGAATGCTTTCAAATCATACGATTTCGAAATCACTCTCTAAAAACTAAAACACTGATTGCTCAGTCTTCACCCTTAAAAATACTTTTCACTCTGTCCATCAGGGTTATTCCCATCCCCCTGGATACAATACCTTCGCGTTCATGTGCATGCTGAACTCCGTAGAGCAGCAATCCCACTGCTGTTGAGTAAGTCGGATTGCGGACGATGTCTACGAGACCGCTGACTTCAACCGGCATGCCGATACGCACCGGCATGTGGAATATTTCCTCGGCCAGTTCCGTCACGCCTTCCATCTTGCTCGTACCACCAGTGAAGACCATTCCTGCAGCCAGAAGGTCCTCATATCCACTTTGCCTGATTTCTGCCTTAATAAGATGGAAGAGCTCGTCGTAACGCGGCTCAACCACATCAGCCAGTGCCTGACGCGACAACTCCCTGGGCGGACGTTCGCCCACGCTTGGTACCTTGATCATGTCTTGCGGACTGGCCAACTGGGACAAGGCACACGCGTACTTAATCTTGAGCTCTTCGGCATGCTCCGTGGGTGTTCGCAGTGCCATGGCAATGTCATTAGTTACCTGGTCACCGGCGATGGGAATGACACCCGTGTGTCGAATAGCTCCCTCTGTAAATATAGCGATATCAGTGGTGCCACCGCCGATATCCACTAGGCATACACCCAGTTCCTTTTCATCCTCGGTTAGCACTGAATAGCTGGAAGCCAGCTGCTCAAGAATGATCTCGTCAGTTTCCAGTCCACAACGCTTGATACATTTCTCAATATTCTGGGCGGCATTGGTGGCACAAGTGACCAGGTGAACCTTCGCTTCCAGCCTGACGCCTGACATGCCCAACGGTTCCTTGACCCCTTCCTGTGAATCAATGATGTATTCCTGCGGCAGGATGTGCAGAACTTTCTGATCGGCAGGTATAGCCACGGCCTGGGCAGCATCAATAACCCGCTCTATATCAGTCGGGTACACTTCCTTGTCGCGGATGGCGACAATGCCGTGGGAATTCATACTGCGCACATGGGAACCGGCAATCCCGGCGTAGACTGAATGAATCTGGCAGCCGGCCATCAATTCAGCCTCCTCGACGGCGCGCTGAATCGACTGCACGGTCGACTCAATATTGACGACGGTTCCTTTCTTAAGTCCGCGTGATTTGTGCCTGCCAATACCAACGATATTAAGCCCACCTTCTGGGTTTATCTCGCCAACGATGGCGACGACCTTAGAGGTACCAATATCGAGCCCCACAATCATGTTTCCACCACTCAAGTTACTCATGGCAAGCAACTCCTTCTTGTTCATCTGTTGAAATTTAGTCATAGCGACACAACCTCTTCAGCGTTAAGTAATTTGTTTCTGACAGCAATGCCGTTTGCATAACGCAGGTCAATCGCATCAACATTTGCCATCTGTTCTATAAAAACCGGATCAACGAATTCGACCAGCCGCTTAATACGCTCCATCACTTTTGACTTACCCACGTTTATTTCTATTCCGTTACCAAGCATCACTGTCCAGGCATGACGGTTATCGAGCATTAATTCGCCTATTCTCAGCCCCCGGGGAAAGAGCAGCTGGTTAAACAGCAGGTACTGCTCCATAACCTGTCTTTCTGTACCAATCGGCCCTGAAAGGATGGCCAGCTGTTCAAGACCAATAATGTTTGAGGGTTCAAAAATTACTCCGTCCTGGTTCAGCAGATGGCGTTCGCCCCAGCGGGCAATTGCCTTTTCTTCGACTATGTTGAGCACCAGCGTGTCTGGCCATTCCTTACGGATGGTGACTTCACTTACCCAGGGCATGTCCTCCAGAGTCTTTTTGATATCAACCAAGTCAACCATCACCATGCTTGCAATGATGTGTACATTTACAGCTGAGAGCACTTCTTCCTCTGAAATAAAATTGATGTCGCCCTGAATGACAACATGCTCAACCTGCTGGTTGCTGACTTTCTCGAAAACGCGGGGTGTTGAGACCAGCCCGAGGCCAAGCCCGCTGAACAGCACCAACAACGTGATCCATTTCAGGACGACCGCCTTGTTAAGCTTTCTTTGCGGCGCCTGGTTCCTGACGCTGGCTCCTGCCATCCTGAAGCGTCTTTTATTACCGGGAGTCAGAAGCTGCATAAGTTAATCCCTCTCTCGGTCAGCCTGGCTGCTTGCCAAAATCTGCAAGACAAGTTCATCAAATTCGATTCCTAACGCATTCGCTGCCATGGGGACGAGGCTGTGATTAGTCATACCCGGAACCGTATTCACTTCCAGAAGCCAGAAAACACCGCCTGTATCACGCATGATGTCAACGCGCCCCCATCCGCTGCAGCCAAGCGCGTCATAGGCTTGGCGGGCCAGTAAGGCAATTTCTTTTTCAGCCTGCTGGTCAAGATCACTGGGGCATGAGTACTGGGTATCATCAGCAAAATACTTTGCTTCGTAGTCATAAAATTCTCGTTCGGCCTTCATCCCGACAGACGGAAGAGTGTTATCGCCGAGAATCGCCACCGTGTACTCGGGGCCATCAATAAACTCTTCAGCGATAACAACATCGTCATACTTAGCGGCGAGGAAAAAGGCTTCTTTCAGTTCCTCACTGTCATTAGCCCTGGAGATGCCAATACTGGAGCCTTCCTTGACCGGCTTGACGAACACCGGCCCCATTGCCTCCATCACCTCCTGCCAGTCAGTACCTTCATCAAGCAGGACGAACGCCGGTGTACTCAGACCCAGGTTCTGCCAGACTCGCTTGGTGCGAACCTTGTCCATGGCCAGCGCCGAGGCCAGAACACCACTGCCTGAATATGGGAGTCCCATCAGCTCTAGGGCGCCCTGCATTTTTCCATCCTCTCCGGTTCTGCCGTGAAGCATGATGATGGCCCTATCAAACTGCTGCTTTCCCAGGACTGTAAAAACATCTGACTCGGCAGGGTCGACGGGCTCAGCATCGATACCGCTGCGCAGGAGTGACGCCAGCACTGCCTGACCACTAAGAAGGGAGATTTCGCGCTCTGCAGAATTACCACCCATCAGCACTGCCACTTTCCCGCATTCCTCACTGGATAAATATTCATGCATCTCCCAGCCCATCCCTGCCCAGCTCCCGGGCCAGCAATCCGATACTGCCTGCTCCCTGGGTTAGAAGAATGTCATCATCAATTAACAGGTCACTCAGTACACGCTTAATCTCCGACTGGTCCTTCACGAAAACCGGATCCAGTTGTCCACGCTGCCTGATGCTTCTGCAAAGGCTTCGGCTGTCGGCACCCTGTATTGGCGCTTCACCGGCTGAATACACCTCCAGCAGCAACAGCAAATCGACTTCCGAGAGAACATCAACGAAGGCGTCATAAAGATCGTGTGTGCGGCTGTAGCGGTGCGGTTGGTAGATCATGACTAGGCGCTTTTCCGGCCAGCCTTCCCTAATCGCGCGAATATTGGCCGCCACTTCGGTAGGATGATGGCCATAGTCATCTACCAGCATGACCTTACCGCCGTTGATGGCCAGGGGCTCCTTGATATCAAACCGTCTGCCTACACCTTTGAAACCGGCGATACCTTCGACAATGTCGTCGTCACTCATCCCTTCATCGGTAGCGACAGCAATGGCTGCCGTGGCATTCAGCACGTTGTGAATACCGGGCATGTTCAGGGTTAGGTCGAGCAGTTCTTTCCTGTCAGGACGTTTCAGCTTAAAGCGTGTAACCCTACCCTCCTGCTCGACATCCTTGATGCAGAAGTCAGCAAAATGAGACTGGCCGTAGGTAATAACAGGCCTTGAAATCTTGGGCAGCAATTCCTGGATGACCGGATCATCTATACAGACGACTGCAAGGCCATAGAAAGGCAGGTTATGCAGGAACTCGATAAATGTATGTTTGAGTTTTTCGAAATCACCGCTGTAAGTTACCATGTGGTCTTCATCCACATTGGTCACCACGGCTACCAGCGGTTGCAGGTGAAGGAAGGACGCATCACTTTCATCCGCCTCGGCAACAATAATATGACTGGCACCCAGCCTGGCATTGGTACCGGCTCCGTTGAGGATGCCGCCAATGACATAAGTGGGATCAAGGTTGCCCTGTGCCAGCAGTGTTGCCACCAGGCTCGTGGTGGTGGTTTTACCGTGAGTCCCGGCGATAACAATCGCATGACGGTAGCGCATCAGTTCTGCCAGCATTTCGGCACGTCGAATAATCGGTATACGCTGGCTGATGGCAGCTTCAATTTCGGGGTTTTTTTTGTCGATTGCAGAGGAAACCACGACAACATTTGCCCCCTCAACGTTATTGGCGGTATGACCAATGGTGACTTTCGCACCCAGGCTCTCCAGCCTTTCCGTGACCACTGACGCGGAAAGGTCAGAACCCGTGATTTCGTAACCCTGGTTCATCAACACTTCGGCAATACCACTCATGCCTGCACCGCCGATCCCGACAAAATGCAGACGGCGGATACGGCGCATTTCAGGAATCATGCCCCCTGCTCCCATCATGAGAGTTGTCTCAGGCATGACAAGCCTCCAGGCAGATATTAGCGACAGTCTCGGTGGCATCAGGACTGCCGGCCTGGCGTGCATGTTTAGACGCCTGTTCCAAGTAGTTCGCATCCAGCCTGAATTTTCTGACTGCCACCAGCAGGCTATTCGGGGTCAAGTCTTCCTGCTGAATAACTTCTGCCGCACCTGCCCTCAGCAGGTAATCTGCATTTTCAGTCTGATGGTCATCAACCGCGTAAGGGTAAGGAATGAGAATAGATGCCAGGCCAGCGGCCGCAATTTCTGACACTGTCATGGCCCCGGCACGGGCAATAATAAGGTCGGCCCACCGGTATGCGCTGGCCATATCATCGATAAAAGCCTGTACCGAGATGGTATCTGTCAGCCCTATCCCGTTTTTCTCGTAAGCAGCCCTGGTTTCTTCCAGGTTTCGGCTGCCGCACTGGTGCCTAATTTCCGGTCTTTCTTCGACATTCATCAAGGCCAGCATCGCTGGCACTGCCCGGTTTATTGCTACTGCGCCAAGACTGCCGCCAATCACAAGAATACGCAGGTGCGCATTTTTTGAATTTACATCTTGAGACAGGTTAACAATGTCCTGCCTAACAGGGTTGCCTACCAAAATGGTATTGTCAGCCTTGATAAGTCCTTTCATAAAACTGTTGCCGCTAAGCGCTCTCTTGCGGGCAAAGGAGCCTGGAAAAGCTTCCATGACAGTTGAAGCCAGTGGAAAGAGCAGCTGATTGGTTAGTCCGGCAATGGCGTTTTGCTCATGAATAAGCAGTTTCTTTCGCAACAGCCAGGCGGCCAGCCCTCCTGGCCCGGAAACAAATCCACCCATGCCCAGAACGCAGCTCGGCTTGACTTGCATTACCTTGACTAGTGACTGCATGACGGCGGCAGAAAGCACAAACGGCGCCAGCAGTTTGCGTCCGAGACTGCTACCTCTCAAACCCGAAACGGATATGTAGTGAAGCGGAATTCTGGTCTTGGGAATTACTGTTGCCTCCAGGCCCTGGCGTGTGCCCAGCCATTCCACCTGTACGCCCTGCGACTGCAAGTATTCAGCGATGCTAAGCGCAGGGAACACGTGTCCACCCGTACCTCCGGCCATTATCAGTATCTTCTTTTTGGCGTTATCACTCATCACTGTTTTGCTCAGGCCACAACCGCTGAATTTCTTGCCATGGGCTTCCGGCTTTCCATGTCGATACGCACTAGGAACGCCACCATGGCGATACACGTAAGCAAACTTGACCCACCGGAACTGACAAATGGCAGTGTCAGCCCCTTGTTGGGCAGTAAACCAATATTCACAGAGACGTTTATCACGATCTGGCCGATAAAAATAAAAGCCAGGCCATAGGCCGCGTAGGCAGAAAAGAAATTGCCATTTTTCTCGTTCCTCCTGGCCAGCTTCAGGATTCGGTAAATAAAAGCCGCAAACAGCAGGAGTAGCGCAAGGACGCCAATCACACCAAGTTCCTCGGCGATGATGGCAATGATGAAGTCAGTATGCCCATCGGGAAGGAAGTACATTTTCTGAATACTATTGCCAAGCCCCATGCCAAACCACTCACCACGCCCAAATCCGATCAGGGCCTGGGCCAGCTGGTAACCAGAATCAAAAACGATATCTTCATGAAAAGGATCATTCAGGGCTTGCATGTAGGACATGACGCGACGCATGCGATAGCCCGAGGTGAATATCAGGGCCGCACCAGCTCCTGCCAGAAGGAAACCGGCCAGCAGGAAATGCCACAGCCTTGCACCGGCTAGAAACAGCATGGCCATAACTGCAAACATGATCACCACGACGGCGCCAAAATCCGGCTCAAGCAACAGAAGGGCTACTGGCAGTATCATCAGCGCCAGGGGCACAGCAAAACCCTTGAGGCTGCCGCAAATATAATCGTGATGCCTGCTCAGCAAGCCCGCCATAAAGAAAACGATGCAAATCTTGGCCGGCTCCGATACCTGGAGAGTCATAAAACCAAGATTGATCCAACGCGTTCCGCCTCCTGCGGTATGCCCCACCCCAGGAACCAGGACCAGCGTCAGCATTAAAATAGCAAGGGCAAACAGCAGGTTGCTGCCCCGCTCCCACCAGCACACGGGTATGTTGATGAGTATTGCGGCTCCTATCATGCCCATGAAAATAAAAATGACCTGTTTCTTGAGGTGATAAAACGGGTCGTCATAAAGGCTTGCCCCGATTTCAACTGATGCCGAGGTCATCATGACCACCCCGAACATGACGAGCAGCAGCGTGAAGATAACCAGCCATGGATCCAGCATGGGCTCATTCGCATGTTGACGTTGCATGACAGCCTGCATGATCAGTGCAACTCCCTGACGCATTGCGTGAATACATCGCCGCGTTCTTCAAAGTTGCTGAACATGTCAAAACTGGCACATGCGGGTGACAGTAGAACCACATCGCCGGTATCTGCCTTTTCGTCAGCCAGGCTTACCGCCTCTTCCATGGAAGACACGGTGAGCGTCACTACTGAGCGCTCTATTGCTTCTTTTATCAATGCTGCGTCTTCGCCAAAGAGAATAGCCAGCTTCGAGTGCGCTGAAAGAGGGTCATTTAGAGCAGAAAAGTCAGCGTCTTTGCCCTGGCCACCGGCCAGAAGAATGATCCTGCCTTTTCCTGCGAGGCCGTTGATGGCAGCAATACAGGCCCCCACATTGGTGCCCTTGGAATCGTTGTACCAGTTGACGCCTTCCCTATCGGCAACCCACTGGCAGCGATGCGGCAGACCTTCAAAAGTTCTCAATGTATCCAGCATTGCTGGCATCGAGAAACCCGCTGCATGTCCGAGTGCAAGCGCTGCAAGTGCATTAGACACGTTGTGTGAACCCGGGATCATGAGTTCAGATACGGGTATCAGCGGCGAACCATTGAAAGCAATGAATCCTTCACTGACATTAAACTCCGCAGACTCCTGCTCAAGCGAGAAATGCCACTGCTTCACCTCTTCAGGCAGTTCAGCGCTGCTCATCGGGTCATCATAATTTATAACCGCCTGCCGGCAAGCCTCAAAAATTCTGTGCTTGGCATCACGATAAGCCTGCATAGAGTCATACCTGTCCATGTGATCAAGACTCATGTTAAGCACGGTTGCCACTTCGGCACCCAGGTCTGACGTTGTTTCCAGCTGAAAGCTCGAAAGCTCAAGTACATAAAGGCTGGGAGGCTGCTGCATCAGGGCGTCAAGCACTGGCAGCCCTATGTTGCCGGCCACGGAAACATTCAACCCGTCCGCCCTGGCCATCTCGCCTACCAACGTGGTCACGGTGCTTTTCGCATTCGAGCCGGTGATGGCAATAACCGGTACCTGCACTTCCCTGGCAAACATTTCGACATCACCGGTTACCGGCAAACCGCTATCGATGGCTTTACGCAGTACCGGCATTTTTTGGTCCACGCCTGGACTGACAATCAACTGGGCAGCATTCATAAATGTCTCTTCATTGAATGGGCCGAGTTCGGCTTCAACTTCAGGACATTCAGTCTTCAGCTGTTGCAGTCCAGGCGGATTCTGTCGGGTATCAACTACCCTGAATTTTTCATTGCGGCTGGCAAGGAAACGCGCACAGGAAAGCCCGGTCTTTCCCAGACCGACAATCACTTTCAATTTGTCATTTGCCATGCGTATCAATTGCTGCAGCCACTCTCGGTTATCGTAGTTTCAGTGTTGCCAGCCCGAACAACACCAGTATGACCGTGATAATCCAGAATCGGACGATAACTCTGGGCTCCGGCCAGCCTTTTAATTCAAAGTGGTGGTGCAGAGGCGCCATGCGAAAAATGCGCTTTCCTGTTAACTTGAAAGACGCCACCTGCAAAATGACGGAAAGCGTTTCCATCACAAAGACACCGCCCATAATGATTAAGACTATTTCATGACGAACAATCACGGAGACAACGCCGAGCGAGGCGCCAAGGGCCAGCGCTCCGACATCACCCATAAAGACCTGGGCCGGGTATGTGTTGAACCAGAGAAAGCCGAGTCCTGCCCCCGCCAGCGCGCCGCAGAAAATGCCCAGCTCACCTGCGCCATCTATATAGGGAATATTCAGATAGTCAGAAAAGACTACGTTACCGGTCAGGTAAGCAATAATGCCCAGTGCCGCGGCCACCATGACCGTGGGAAGAATAGCCAGCCCATCAAGCCCATCAGTCAGGTTCACGGCATTGCTGAAGCCGACGATCATCAAATAGGCAATGACGATATAGAACGGCCCAAGTGTCAGCGCAAAATCCTTGAAAAACGGGACAAACAATTGCGTGTCTGCAGGCGCCGCGGCGGTGCTGTATAGGTAAACAGCGGCGCCCAGTCCAATCAGTGACTGCCAGAAATATTTCCAGCGCGGTGCGAGACCCTTAGGATTCTGCTCAAAGATCTTACGGTAGTCGTCCACCCATCCCACAGCACCCGAGGCTGCAGTGACAAGGATCACCACCCAAACGTAGGGATTTCTGAGATCGCCCCACAGCAGGCAGCTAGCAAGAATGCTGATCAGGATCAGGGCGCCACCCATGGTCGGCGTACCCGCCTTGCTGAAATGACTTTCTGGACCGTCATCGCGAACAACCTGTCCAATCTGGTGATGGTTCAGGCGCTTGATCATGTAAGGACCAATAAGCAATGACAGGGTCAACGATGTCAGGATCGCGAGAATTCCCCGAACTGTCAGGTACTGAAAAACCTGGAAGTTAGGATTGAACTGGGACAGATATTCGGTCAGGAATAGCAGCATTAGAATGGACTCTCCCCTGTTTCATCCGTTGTCTGGAAATTGGTTTTCATTCAATTTCTTGCCTGATCTGGGCTACCAGCTCTTCCATGGACTGACTTCTCGAACCCTTCACCAATACCTTTGTCGATTCGTCCAACAAAGGCAAAATCAACGCCAGGAAACCGTCACGGTTTTCAAGGAAAAAACCGCCTTCGCCGTAAGCCTCAACGGCCATTCGGCTCAATTTCCCCACGGCGATGAAAACGTCCACGCCCTTTTCACGGGCATAAACCCCTATTTCGCGATGACCTGATTCCTCTTCGGTACCAAGTTCAGCCATGTCACCCATAACGACTACGGTCTTACCCGCGCTGTTGGTAAGCACGTCTATCGCCACACGAAAAGATGAAGGGCTGGCGTTATAGGTATCATCAATCACTGTAGAGCCACTAATGCCCTTTACCATGCACATGCGGCCCTTCATCGGCGTGTACATTTCAAGCCCTGCTTTGACATGTTCAAGTTCCGCGCCTGCCGACATAGCAATGGCGGCAGCTGCCAGGGCATTGCTGACATTGTGGTGACCCGGCACGGTCATACTGATTTCTGCATTGCCTTTTTGGGACTCCAGCACAAATCGGATACCTTCGAGCGCTTTCATTTCTATATTGCTGGCCCGGTAATCTGCATCGGGCTTGCCATGCCCGCTAACCGTCACAACGGTGCGATTGCCTGCCTGCTGATTGATCTGCTCTATGAACTGCGGCGCATAAGCATCATCAAGATTCACAATGGCTATGCCGTCTTCCTCGATACCCTGCCAAATTTCACCCTTGGCCCTGGCCACACCATCAAGGTCGCCAAAACCTTCGAGATGTGTCCCCGCGATACAGGTAATGTGTCCAATGCGTGGCTGGGCAAGTCCTACCATGTAGGCAATTTCGCCTGGTCCATTGGCGCCCATTTCAATCACGGAAAAATCATTATCTTCAACTATTCGGGACAGGCTCAGCGGAACACCCAGGTCATTATTGAGATTTCCCTGTGTCATCATGACGTTGCCGCATTCGCCCAGAATCGAGGCCGTCATTTCCTTTACCGATGTTTTGCCCTGGCTTCCAGTCAGCGCAATGACGCAGGCACTTGCCAGTGATCGATTAAGATTGCCGATTAACCCTAGGGCTTTGCGTGTGTCGTCCACTTTCAGCATGGGCAGTGTTGTTTCAACATCTTCACTGACAACCACAGCACTGGCTTTCTGTTCGGTGGCTCGTGCTACGAATTCATTTCCGTTAAAATTCGTACCCTTGAGCGCAACAAATAGATCTCCCGGCTGAAGAGTTCTGGTGTCGATAGAAACAGCAGAGAAACTAGCATCACCGGAGAGAACCCCTCCGGTTTTTTTCTGCACTTCCTGCAAGCTCACTGTTCCGATCACTTTATGTTCCTCTACCGACTACTTATCGTTAAAACGCTTGTTCAGGCTCACCCGTGCCTGCTTTACATCGCTGAAAACCATGCGACTGCCGGCCACATCCTGGTATTCCTCGTGTCCCTTGCCAGCAATCAGCACTACATCCCCTTCACCAGCGTGGCTCACGGCGTAATCAATTGCCTTTGCCCTGTCGCTTTCCACAACCACTTCAGCTTTTCCACTTAACCCGGCCTGGATATGCCTGATAATTTCGGAGGAGTCCTCGTTGCGGGGGTTGTCATCAGTAATGATCAGCTTGTTTGCACCCTTCTCGGCGATCTCGGCCATGAGAGGTCTTTTACCCTTGTCCCGGTCACCACCGCAGCCAAACACGCACCAGATATTGCCCTTATAGTGCAGCCTAAGCGCAGCCAGAGCATTTTTCAGACCATCAGGTGTGTGGGCATAATCAACAACAACAGAAACTGGGTGGTCATTGAGTATTTCCATTCTTCCCTTGACCGGCGTGACTTGAGAGACGGCTGCCAGGATTTTTTCAAAGTTAAAATCTGCTTTTTCTGCCTCGGTTGCCATGACTGTTGTAAGCACCGCAAGCAGGTTGCTGACATTGAATGATCCCGCTAGGGCGCTGCTGAACTTTCCTTCACCCCATGGCGTAACCACATCCATTGAAAAACCCGAGCGCTTGAATTCAAGCGCCCGGGGAAACACATCTGCTTTGGAGTTATGCAGACTGTAGGTAAAACTTTTTACATTTTTGGCTAGGCCGTTGAGAATCTTCGCACTGAACATGTCATCCATGTTGACCACGGCTATTTCAAGATTTGGATTGAGAAATAATTTACGCTTTTCATCACCGTAGGCCTTCATACCGCCGTGATAATCTAGATGATCACGACTCAGGTTAGTGAAAACGGCAACATTGAATTCGCCGACGTTGACACGGTTCTGACTGAGGCCGTGAGATGACACTTCCATAATCATCTGATCAGCGTTTTTAAATCTTATCTCTTCAAAAATGGTTTGCACCTTGATGGCATCAGGCGTTGTGCCCGGCCCTGTCTTATCAAAGGTATAAGATTCACCGTAAATGCCGTGTCCCAGCGTGCCGCTGATGCCGCACTTGTACCCAAGACCGAAAAAACATTCGCCGATAAACTGACAGCAGCTGGTTTTACCGTTGGTACCGGTGATCCCCACAAGCCAGAAGTCTGCTGCCGGATAATCAAAAAACCTGGCTGCAATCTTGCCAATCTTGGTGGCAAGTTTTTCTACCGGAATGACAGGCACCCCTTCCCTGACTTCTATTTCATTCCAGGTTTCGTCTGCCTCCACGATTACTGCAGCTGCTCCATTCGCAATAACAACATCAACGAACGATCTTCCATCATTACTTGCACCCTTGTAGGCCAGAAACAGGTCACCCTGATCAATTCGCCGTGAGTCGTTTTCTATACCGGTCAACTCAGCATCCATGCTGTCAGCAATGCTGACTTCCTCTGCCAGTAATTCTGAAAGTCTCATCTGTCTCGCCATGATTTCTGCCGTGTTCACAAGTCTCTCCATTGACTGGATTGATTATGGTCGGGCAGCCTCCCGGTCATACTGATCTGGCTGTTTACAGAGTTTTCACTGTCCGGCGGTACATTAAGAATGCGCATCGCCCCTGCTGCTATCTTTGAGAAGACAGGTGCTGCGACCTGGCCACCGCCGTATTCTTCGCCCTTGGGCTCATGGATTGTCACGACAACAACAATCTGGGGGTCTCGCGCGGGGACGAATCCAGCAAAGTAGGAGTTGTAGTTTTCATTGTCGTAGCCGCCGCCAACGTTGTAGTACCAGGCTGTCCCGGTTTTTCCGGCGACCTGGTAGGAAGGGATAGCGGCGCGGATTCCGGTGCCGCCAAGTTTCGTGCTGACTACTGTCTCCATCATGGTGCTAACAGTGACAGCGAGCTCTTCGCTGAGGACCCGGTTACCAGTCACAGGGCCATTAGTCTTTAACAGCGTGACAGGCTTGTTGATGCCTTTATTGGCGTAAATCATATACGCCTGCGCAATCTGTAGGGGGGTAACCTGGAAGCCATATCCATAGGCCAGGGTGGCGATATCGGATTTACTCCAGCGCGAATGGTTGGGCAGTACACCGGAAGTTTCGCCGGGAAAGCCTGTGCCAATTGCAGTTCCAAAGCCTACCCGGGACAGTATGTCGAGCATCTGCCCCTCACCCATGGCGAGGCCAAGCTTGATGGCGCCGACCTGGCTGGACTTGGTGATGATTTTTTCAAGATCGACTTCCCCGTAATTCACAGGATCCTTCTTTGTCTGCCCATCAACCATGATGTAGCCAGGACTGGTATCGATAATGCTGGTGGTATCAAAAAGCCCACTTTCCAGCGCCGCAGTTATTGTGAACGGTTTGACAGTTGAACCCGGCTCAAGCAAATCCACGATAGCCCTGTTGCGCATAGCCTCATCGGTCAGATTAATGCGGTTATTAGGGTTGTAGGACGGCTGGCTCACCATGGCGAGCACTTCACCGGTACCGACATCAAGCACGACCGCTGTGCCTGCCGAAGCGCGCCGGCGAGTCACTTCCTCTTTAAGGGCCTTGTAGGCAAGGAACTGGATGCGGCTGTCCAGGCTGAGCACCAGGTCTTTTCCAGGCTCAGCTGTTTCATTAATTCTGACCTCACGAATGATTCCACCGCGACGATCCTTTAGAACCTGTTTTGAGCCGGGAGTGCCCTTCAGCCATTCCTCGTAAGCAAGCTCAAGACCCTCCTGGCCAACATCATCGCTGTTGGTCAGTCCAATGACATGGACAGCAACTTCTCCGAGGGGATAAAAGCGTTTGTATTCCTCCTGCGCGTAAACGCCGGGAATCCTCAGGTCCAGTATGGCCTGTGCATCCAGTGGCGGCAGGCGGCGCTTGATGTACATGAATTCCAGCTCAGCGTTTTGCTGGATCCGGTTCCACAAAACATCTGTATTAACATTTATTGATGCCATGGCCGGCACAAGCTTATTCCAGGCGTCGGGATTTGGCAGAATCTCTCGGGGGTTGAGCCAGAGTGACTGCACGGGTGTGCTTACGGCAAGCGCCTGCCCGTTTCTGTCAACAATATTGCCCCTGTGAGCATTGATGACGTCATTGCGAACAGTGCGTCGGTTTCCCTGCTCCTGCAACACTTCGTTGTTCAGGACCTGCAGGTCCAGGATTTTCCAGGTAATGATACTCAGAAGTGTGATAGCTGCCATGGAGACAAAACAGAACCTCCAAAGGGATTGTTTATGAATTACGTTAGTGTCAGTCACCTGTCACTACCACCACGTTCTCCACGGTCGGGATTTTCATGCCCAACTCAGCTATTGCCAGGTTTTCGATACGGCCTTGTGCGACGAGGCTGCTCTGTTCAAGCAGCAGCTGCCCCCACACGACCTGCAGGTTGTTCCTTTGCCTTTCCAGCTGCCGCAGTTCATTCAGCAGGTAGCGGCTCTTATGCGTTGAGTAAATGACGCCGGTAGCCGAGACAGTGGTCAGCATGAGCAGAATGACCAGGTGCACCATGGTCTTCAAGGTAATCGGGCGACTTTTTACTTGGCTCTTGCTCTTCATAACCAGGGTTTATGCTGTTTTTTCGGCAACTCTTAGCACTGCACTGCGTGCACGTACGTTATCTTCCAACTCACCGGAATCAGCCTTTAAAGGTTTGCCTACCCGCTTTAACGTCGGGTTTAGCTGGGCCTGGGTAACCGGCATATCCCGCGGATAGTCATCACCCTTTTCCTGCCTGCTGATAAACTGTTTAACCAGTCTGTCCTCTAGCGAATGAAAACTGATCACCACCATTCGTCCGCCGGTCTTGAGCACCTCAACGATTCCAGCTAGGGCCTTTTCAAGGTCTTTCAATTCACTGTTGATAAAAATTCGAATTGCCTGGAATGCTCTTGTTGCAGGGTGCTTATGCTTTTCCCAGGCCGGGTTGGCCTTTTTGATCAGCTCCGCGAGCTGCAGCGTGCCTGAAATGGGGCGCTCTTCTCTTTCGCGGGTGATCGCCCTGGCCATACGGCGCGAGAACTTTTCTTCACCGTATTCAAAAATCACGTTGGCAATTTCTTCTTCTGATGCCTCTGCCAACCATTGAGCTGCTGTCTGCCCCTGGCTAGTGTCCATGCGCATATCGAGGGGGCCTGGTTTTGAGAAACTGAAGCCGCGTGCCGCAACATCAAGCTGGGGAGAGGACACGCCCAGGTCCAAGAGGACGCCGGCTACCTTGCCGCTGACACCGTAGGTATCAGCGAGCTCCTCTATGCCTGCAAAGCTTTGATGCGCCACGATTACTCTCTTATCCTGCTCCTGCAATCCAACCGCTTCTTCTATAGCTTCCTGGTCTTTGTCGATGACCAGCAGCCTTCCAGCTTGCGTCAACCGCTCCAGAATCAAGCGGCTGTGTCCTCCCCTGCCAAACGTCCCGTCGATGTAAAAACCGTCTGGGTCGGTTACCAGCGCATCAACAGCTTGTTCCAACAAAACAGATTGATGCGTCAATTCTGTCACTACAGGGACAGACCTTTTATCTCTTCCGGTATTTCTTCTTCTGAAGGCTCCTGGTTCAGCCAGCTTTCACGCATGGCATTCCAGGCATCTTCATCCCACAACTCAAATTTCTTCCCCTGCCCCACCAGGACTACTTTCTTTTCAAGACCCACATAAGATCTCAGGGTTGGTGGCACGAGGATTCTGCCGCTGCTGTCCAGCTCAACGTCAGTAGCATGACCAATGAATAGTCCTTTGAGGCGCTTGCTTATGGCGGAATAGCTCGGCAATGCTTCCACCTTGCGCTGGATTTCTTCATACTCATTCAGGGGATAGATAACGAGACATTCACCATCCGTTGCTTCGATGGTGATAACCATTTTTCCGTGGCAATGATCATTAATAGTGCCCCGATAGCGAGAAGGAATGGCCATACGCCCCTTCGCATCGAGATTTATTGAATTCAATCCACGAAATAACACTGGTTTTGCCTACGCTGCGTGTTAGCTGCTCTGTATTTATTGTTATGGAAAGAAAAACTGCAAAAAGGAGTCGGGTTTTGGGATGGAACACCGCTAATCTCCATACGAACCCATAAAAACCCACATTCTGCTACTTCTTGCCACTTTCTGCGCACTATAGGGAGTGAATTCCAACAAATCAAGCACTTAATGGGCCTATTTTGAGTGGAAAATGAACCTAAATGCGTCCAAATGCGTCGAAAATACTCAAAAATGACTTAAGAAATCTTCAGGAATATCTAAGATTTACATGTAGCTATGCATCAAACTTAAAGTAATGTCTTAAGATTTTTATGGCCTTGGATTTTTTTGGCTTTTTTTGAGAAAAGTCCTTTTTCTCTGGTGTTTAGAAGGAACTGACGGGCTTTTTGCTGCGATGTGACATTGCGCGAGAGGCCTCACACAACTGCAAACTATATATTTCTTAGCTCAGGATTTCAAGCTTAGGCTCGAAATGCCGCAAAAATGCCTGATTGAAGACTGAATAAGTAAAGCGAAGACCGTTTGTGTCCTTAAATTGTATAGTGTTTATCGAAACCAGGGATAATACGGCGCAAAGGAGGCACTCTCTGCCTGCTTTCGCGAAAGAGAAAAATTCAGGGGTGAATTTTGCAAAAATTAAGAATAAAGAGTTGGCCATAAGCCGGGTTCTGTCGAGGGCAATCATTCATCTGGGCAGTCTGTCACCAGCCTGCTCAAGCAGCCTACCCGAATCCAGTGCGAGCCACACCATTGGATTCCTATTTGGCCTTGCTCCCAGTGGGGTTTACCTTGCCATGGCGTGTTACCACCCATGCGGTGCGCTCTTACCGCACCATTTCACCCTTACCCTCATACCGGTTAAGGCATGTAGGGCGGTATATTTTCTGCTGCACTTTCCGTAGGCTCGCGCCCCCCAGGCGTTACCTGGCACTGTGCTCTGTGGAGCCCGGACTTTCCTCTGCTGTTTAAAAACAACAGCGATTGCCTGGCCAACTCATGGCAGCAGATTACTTAATTACCTTTTTAGAGTAAACAGACAATTCATTGATTTTTTTTGAAACCGTTTTCAAAAACTTTTACACAAAGTATTTTTTTCAAACCCACTTGTGCTGACTGTCGTCTTAATCACAAAGCCGACTTGTTTAGAACAAATTTTTTAAACAAATTTGCTTTTTAAATAATGGCTAAGAATTGATGAGAATATGATAAGGAAACTACTATCAAGGTAAGCGTAATTTTAAACACAGCTCTTTTTTCATCGCTATCAATGGCTATCACAATGCCAAGGGTTTCACAGGAAGAACTGGAGAAGGTTTGCATGGGTTAAAGGTTCTGAGGCAAACACTGAACTGCTGGCTGAGAAAAGCACATAATAATCAGCTTGAGTGAAAACAGAGAGCCAGAAGGCAAGCAATTAACCCCCTAGCTTTCTATTCATTTCCGGGATTTTTTCAGCCCTTCGTTATAAAAATCTTTTCTTTTTAGCCCAGTGATTTTTGCTGCTAGTGATGCTGATGTCTTGAGCGGCAGCTCTTCCAACAGCAAGTCAAAAATCTTTAATGCCTGGTCATCAACGGCTGACTGTTTATTGCCGTTACCGGCTAGCACAAGCACAAACTCTCCCCGTTCCTGCAGCGCTCCCGAGCTGGCTGCTTCCAACACTTGGCCGACTGAACTCCTTTTCACTTCCTCGTGTGTTTTTGTCAGTTCCCTGGCCATAAATATTTCACGGTCCTCCCCCAAAACCTCTGCAAGGTCAGCAAGGGCGACTGTAATCCGATGAGGCGTCTCAAATAATATAAGTGTCCGAGTTTCTTTTTCCAGCTCCCTTAGCCTTTTCTGCCTGGCTGTTTTCTTTGAGGGTAAAAAACCCTCAAAAACAAAACGGTCAGTCGGCAGTCCAGAAACAGACAGCGCGGCCAGTACGCTGCTGGCGCCTGGAACAGGAATAATTTTAAGCCCTGCCTTATGCGCCTGGTTCACGAGGGGAAAGCCGGGATCAGAGATCAGTGGAGTCCCGGCATCGCTGATCAGTGCCAGGCTTTCACCCCGCTCCAACCTCTTGATAATTTTTTCAGACAGCGCATTTTCGTTATGTTCATGCAGGGCAACAAGAGGCGTTGTTACACCCAGGTGCTGCATCAGTTTTTTACTGTGACGGGTATCTTCTGCGGCTATGGCATCAACCTCCATCAGAACCTGGACAGCACGATAGGTAATATCGTCGAGGTTACCGATGGGGGTCGCAACGATATAAAGACAGCCTTTTTCAACCGGGCACATTTTCGGGTTTCCACTTGATATTACAACCTACGCTTGGCGACTGTTCCTCCGGCACCGCATTGCCGGCCAACGCAGCATCTATCGCAGCCCTGAGGTCCACTCCGCTAACCGGAACATCGTTGCCTGGCCGACTTTTATCCATTTGCCCACGGTAAATCAGCGCCCTGTCCCGGTCAAAAAGATAAAAGTCCGGTGTACAGGCAGCATCATAAGCACGGGCAACCTCCTGGCTTTCATCCAACAGGTAAGGAAAATGGTAGCCCACCTCGGCGACTTCCCTAATCATGTTTTCCATGTTGTCGTCCGGATAAGCTACGACATCATTGGAACTGATGGCGACAACAGCCACCCCTTTTGGCTGATATTCATTCGCCATGGCAGCAAACTCAGAGCGGATGTGTTTAACAAAGGGGCAGTGGTTGCAGATAAAGGCAACCAGCAGTAACTCGGCATTGTTAAAATTCGCGAGTGAGACAGTTTCCTGATTCGTTGAGGTAAGAGAAAAAGCCGGTGCCTTTGTTCCCAGTGGCAGCATGTTCGATGAAGTTAACGCCATGATTCTTCCTGTATTCCATAAACAAAAAGGGTGACAATGTTGCCACAAGTGATCGAGGATATACTATCCTAATAATGATTATGACCATGCGCCTTCAATTCAGACCAGCTGAAGTAACAGCGGGCATGCAGTGGATATTAATACTGCTGGTAATGCTCCTGTCAGGCTGTGCATCAACGCCAAACAGTGATAACGCCAGCAGCAGTTCCAGTCTAAGCAGCAGCCAGCTTAATAGCGGTGAAGCCGCCTTACAGGCCCTACTTTCCCGGGGGGTGGCCGCTACCAGCCCTGAAAAAGAGAGAATAATGTACCAGGCAGCCAACATGCTGGTCAGTATGGAGCGAGTCAATGATGCACTTGAACTGCTTGACTCACTGGATACCAGTCCGGCTCCACTCGAGCTGGCGCTTAATATCATGATGTTGCGGGCTCAGCTCTACCTAGAATATGGCCAGTCGGAGCTGGCGCTGCAGATACTGACCAGTCCCCGTTTCGATCAACTGCCGCAACTCCCAGACAAGAGGCAAATGCCCGTTCGTTTTCTGCGTGCCGAGCTTTATCAAAAAACGGGTGACATGCTTGCCAGTGCCAGCGAGCGAATTCATGCCGATCAAATTATTCCTGAGAGCATGATTCCGCATAACCATGAAAACATCTGGAATACGCTCACCGCCGTCGATGTAGACACATTGACGTCTTTGGCCAACAGCGAGCGCCGTTATGAATTCCAGGGATGGTATAAGCTTGCAGTAATCGGCAAAGCCTACCAGTACAACCTTGACCGTCAGCTTGTTGAGCTGGAACGCTGGCAGTCCAGCTGGACAAGACATCCTGCCTTGGTTTATATGCCTCAGGCACTCAAACTGGTTGAGACCATGGCTGCGGAGCGTCCCCAGACCATTGCTCTTTTACTGCCGGTAGACTCGCAGCCTGGCATCGTGATCCGTGATGGTTTCATGAGCGCTTACTTCGACGTGATGCAGATTGGCGGGAAGGTCCCACTTATCCGTGTTTATGAGACGTCAGGAACAGACAGTATCCTCAGTGTCTATAACCGGGCCGTGGCTGAAGGTGCAGAAATGGTTATAGGGCCACTTCTAAAAGAAAACGTTGAAATGCTTCATAAGGAACGCGGACTGCCGGTACCCACCCTAGCACTTAATAATATTGAAGGCTCAAGGCCTCTTTCTGACAACCTCTTCCTGTTTGCACTGTCTCCAGAAAACGAAGCCATTCAGATTGCCGAGCGGGCATGGCAGGACGGACATCGCTATGCCGCTATTCTTAGCCCTGCTATCACGTTGGATGATTTCTACGAAAGGAAGAAGCAAAGCTTCAAGGCACACTGGTTGGCACTGGGCGGAAATATCGTCGCGGAGGAAGCTTTCAGGGAGAATTACACCGGTGTTGTATCAAGACTGCTGGACATTAATGACAGTCAAACACGAATGGAGGCGGTCAGTAACCTGATCGGCGAGGAGCTGGTTTTCACCCAGCGTCGCCGCCAGGATATAGACATGATCTTCCTAATCGCTGAGCCGGGGCCTGCCCGACAAATTAATCCGACCCTTGCCTACCTCTACGCTGGTGACATTCCTGTTTATGGCAGTCAGGATATCTATTCCGGCCTGCCAAGGCCGCTGGTCGATAATGACCTTAACGGTGTCGTTTTTGGGGACAGTCCCTGGCTGCTGAGCTTTGAGGATGATTTAAAAGCCAAGGCCACTCAGCTCTTTCCACAGAACAATGCACTGACTCTGCGTCTGCAGGCTTTTGGTATAGATGCCTTCAGGCTGTATCCAAGACTGAAACAACTGCAGACCGTTCCTGATAGCCAGATTTTTGGCGCTACGGGCCTGCTGCGGCTCACCGATAACAATAACATTATTCGGAAACTTACCTGGGCGAGGGTTACTGACGGCCTTGCTCAACTGGATGCAGCTCTGCCCTAGCCTTAAGCAACATGCGGCCAAGAAAGCGACCATGATTTCCAGAATGTGCGACTTCATTCGAAGAAAACACAGCCCAGGCAGCGGCGCTTACTATAAAAAAACTAGGCGCTATCTTGCCAGGCGCGAGCTGACAACCCTGGCCTGTAATTATCATTGCCGCTTAGGGGAAGTTGATCTCATTGCCATGAACAGGCAAACCCTGGTCTTTGTAGAAGTGCGCTATCGAAAAACCGCACTATACGGTTATGCCGTTGCATCCGTAACAGCGAAAAAACAGTCAAAACCCTCCTTACTGCCAAACATTACTTGCAAAAAGACAAGCATGGCAACTGAATGCCGTGCCGGTTAGATGTAGTCGGTATCGAATTAAGTGACCGCAAACTGAATTACCGCTAGATTAAACATGCTTTTTAATCAGAACCTCATTTATAATATCGAATGATTATGAGCTACCAGGACCGCGTCAAACAGCATTTCGCCGCCAGCATCGAAACCAAGATGCAGGCCATGGAAGCACTAACCCCTTTCATTACTGAAGCCGCCGACGCCATGGTTCACGCGTTGACCCAGGAGAAAAAGATTCTAAGCTGCGGTAATGGCGGATCTGCAGGCGATGCGCAGCATTTCTCTGCAGAACTGCTAAACCGTTTTGAAATGGAACGCCCATCCCTACCTGCCATTGCAATCACTACCGACACATCAACACTGACCTCTATTGCCAATGACTACTCCTACGAGGAAATCTTTTCCAAACAGGTGCACGCTTTAGGCCAGTCCGGCGATATCCTGCTTGCCATTTCTACCAGCGGGAATTCGCCTAATGTCATTAGGGCAATAAAGGTAGCGCATGACCGCAGCATGATTATTGTTCAGCTGACCGGCAAGGGAGGCGGCAATATGCGCGAACTGTTAAAAGAAGGCGATATTGAAATTTGTGTGCCTTCAACAAGTACTGCACGTATCCAGGAAGTACACCTGCTGGTAATTCACTGTCTTTGTGATTTGATCGACACCCAATTATTCGGAGGAGAATAAATGTTGTTGCTTCGCCTTGGATTTTTGCTCACGCTAATCGGATTTGTCAGCAGCTGCGCCTCTGTGATCAGTGCCACTACCGGTAATGAAGGCATAGAGGAAAACCGCGGCAGTCGTTCAATGGGCGCTGTGGTTGATGACAACAGCATCGAGACCGTCATCAAGGTCAACCTGAATGCCGCAGACGAACAGCTGAAAAAAGCACACATCAACGTAGTCAGTTTTAACGGTACGGTCCTGCTAGTGGGGCAGGTCCCTTCCCAGGACATTAAGAACCTGGCCACACGCGTTGCCAGAACATCGAGCTCCCGCGTCAAGGAGGTCTACAATGAACTGGAGGTGGCTGGCGCCACCACTTTCCTTTCCAGAAGCAACGATGCCTGGCTGACAGCCAAGATCAAAACGCTGATGCTCGCTGATGCCGAGGTCAGCGGGATGAGGACCAAGGTCATCACCGAAAACGGCGTGGTTTATCTTATGGGATTGCTTACCCAGGAAGAGGCAAATACGGCAGTCAATCTGGTAAGCAACACCAAAGGAGTGACAAAAGTAGTCCGCTCCTTTGAATATATTAATTAATTTTTGCTTTTCCCTTATGCTTAAGCTACTACGATCAGCATCTCTTTGTAAAAATAAAGTCAGCGTTACCACGTACATACTTGCTGGCTTTCTTTTTTGCCTACACCTGCTTTCGCTCGTCACGCTTACAAAATTTGAACATTACTAGATGAACAAAGTTCACCTTGAAGACACTAGCCCTCGCAATAAAGCTTCGCGCTGGTAGCGTCGCGAGCGAAAGCCAGGCAAGGCAAAAGTTTTTTCGAGACCGGAAATAGTAGTGAAGCCACTTGAGCTGTTCGGGAATAACTTTTAACACAGCGTAGGTGAGCGCAGCAGCTACAGGATAAGTATCCCCAGACCCTCAGGACTTCACTATTCGAAGCTCGGGTCTACTAGAATTGGACTTTTCTGAATCTTTCTTGGCGGGCTTTTCCGGCCCAGGTCCGGAAGGCTCGGGGGTGGGATCATCGGTGTCGAAGATCATGCCTTGCCCATTCTCCTTGGCATAAATACCAAGTATGGCGGGTGTGGGCACGTAAACGCGGGTGGGGATACCTCCGAAGCGGCCATTGAACTCTATACCGTTATTGGTAATGGTCAGGTCCTGAACCGCCACCGGGGAAATATTGAGGATAATCTGACCATCCTTTACATAGTTCTGGGGAACCTGGACATCCTTGGCGTAGGCATTAACCAGGATATAGGGCGTACAATTATTTTCAAGAATCCATTCGTTTAAAGCCCTTACCATGTAAGGCCGATGAGAGGTCATTGTCATGGAGCGGATCCTCCGGGGGATCTACCAGCAGGGGTTATTCCCTACGTTTTCATTTCCTTCTCTTGCTCGGAAAGGCTCTCCTGTACGGATTCACGATCAAACAGGCGATCTCTATACTCTACTAACGGCTTGGTAGCTTTGGATTCCGGCAGCTTTATGCCGATTTCCGACAGACGCCACAGAATTGGCAGAACACAGCAGTCAACTATAGTGAACTCTTCATTCATGAAGAATGGCTTTTCAGCAAAAATGGGTGAAATGGAAACGATGCTTTCCTTTAATTCTTTTCTTGCCTTATCCAGCTGGCTGGGAGTGCCGTCATTTGCCTGAAGCTTGTCCACAATACCGCACCAGTCTTTTTCTATACGATGCATCCAGAGACGACTCTGGGCACGAGCCACCGGGTAAACGGGGAAAAGCGGTGGGTGGGGGAATCGCTCATCAAGGTATTCCATCATGATATTCGGTTCGTAAAGCACCAGATCACGATCCACCAGTGTGGGCAGGCTGTTGTATGGATTCAGATCTGCCAAGTCTTCCGGCTTGTCGTTCTCATCAACATCTACAATTTCAACAGTGACACCTTTTTCTGCCAGGACGATACGCACGCGGTGGCTGTACTGGCTAGTTCCATCAGAGTAAAAAAGCATCGAAGAACGTTTAGTGACAACTCCCATAAATTTAGTGCCTCAACAAGTTATTATTATTAGCGACAACCAACGAAATCAACAGGCCTGGTAAATTCTTAATGGCCAACGTCCTTCCAGTATTCACGATTCAGCAACCAGGCAAATACGCCAAGGAACGCAAGGAAAAGCAGAACATAGCCACCAATACGGTGACGATCCAGCCTTGAAGGCTCACCGAGGTAATAAAGAAAGTTAACCAGGTTATAGGCAAGCTCTTCAAATTCCTCTTCATTCAGAGAACCCGTGCCATCTACATGAACAAGATGGTCGCAGTGTTCTGCATCTTCACAGTGCTGAACTCCCTGGAGGCTTTCAAGAATATTCGGCATACCAACATTGACAAATACACGGTTATTGACACCAAACGGCCTGGTGTTGTCTTCATAGAAACCAGTCAGATAACCATAAAGCCAGTCTGTCCCACGGGCTCTTGCCACCAGGGTCAGGTCAGGCGGTGCAATACCAAAGGCACTGTTACCAATATCTTCGGACATGGCGCTTTGCATCAGGTCGCCAATGGCTACGTCTTCATCGAAGATCATATATTCTTCCATGAGCTCCTCTGGGATACCCAGGTCTGCCGCCACGCGGTTATAGCGTGAGTACTTCGCTGAATGACAACCAATACAGTAGTTCATGAAAGTCTGCGCTCCAGCCTGCAGTGATTCCTGGTCATGCAGATCCATATCCACATGCTCCAGTTCAACTTCGGCTTCAGCTGCGACAGACATAAGAGGCAGTACAGTCAGACCGGCAATCAGTACCAGCGCCAATACAAGCTGGGGAATGCTAATGAAACGTCCCGTCACACGCTCCGGCGGCAGCTTGGTCTGCTCCTTACGCGTGTACCAGGGCATAAAGATGAAGTAAGCGAAGTACAGCACAGTACAAAGCTGCGCCAGTTTTGCCCTGGAGTCGGTTGGGCTCCAAACGCCCAGCACACCCAGGATGATGAAACTTACGACAAAGATCATCAGCGCAATACGGCTGTACCAGCCTTTGTAACGCATGGATTTGACCGGGCTCTTGTCGAGCCAGGGCACAACAAAAAGAATCGCGATGGCCGCTGCCATTACCACCAGTCCCCAGAACTTGGCATCAAGACCAAAGAGCGGATAAGTCACGGCGCGCAGCATTGAGTAGAACGGCGTGAAGTACCATACAGGTGCGATATGTTCCGGCGTCTTTAGGTTATCGGCTTCAGTGAAGTTCGCATATTCGAGGAAGTAGCCTCCCATCTCAGGCATAAAGAACAGAACGAAACAGAACACGAACAGAAAGACAACCACGGCTACAAGGTCATGAACACTGTAGTAGGGATGGAAAGGAATACCATCAAGCGGAATGCCCTTCTCGTCTTTGTTTTCCTTTATCTCGATACCGTCAGGATTGTTTGAACCCACTTCGTGCAAGGCCAGAAGATGAAGAAAAACCAGGAGGACCAACACCAGCGGCAGGGCAACTACGTGCAGGGCAAAGAAACGGTTCAGCGTAGCGCCAGAAATTAGGAAGTCACCCTGGATCCAAACCATCAAGTCTTCACCAATAAATGGAATGGCACCGAAGAGGCTAACGATTACGTTGGCGCCCCAGTAAGACATGTTGCCCCAGGGCAGTACATAGCCCATGAAACCTTCCGCCATGAGTACCAGGAAGATAGTCATACCAAAGATCCAGATCAGCTCCCTTGGTTTGCGATACGAACCGTACATCAGCGCACGGAACATGTGCAGGTAAATGACGGCAAAGAACGCAGAAGCACCTGTGGAATGCATGTAGCGCAGAATCCAACCATAGTCGACATCACGCATGATGTACTCAACAGACGCAAAGGCGCCTTCCGCGCTGGGTACATAGTTCATGGTAAGCCATATACCAGTCAGCAACTGGTTGACAAGTACTACGGTGGCGAGGATGCCGAACACGTACCAGATGTTAAAGTTCTTCGGCGCATAGTACTTGGTCATATGCTTTTCGAGCGTCTTGGTGACGGGCAGCCGAGCATCGATCCAGGCCATCAGGCCGTTTTTGTTTTTCAGTTCAATAGCAGGTGAATTATCAAAATCAGACATCAGGAATCTTCTCCATCCAGGCCAACAACTATGACATCATCACTCTCATAGTAGTGGGGTGGCACAACAAGATTATCGGGCGCGGGTACACCGCTATATACGCGGCCTGCCATATCAAACATGGAGCCATGACAGGGGCAGAAGAAACCTCCCTGCCATTCCGGATCGTAATCCTGCGGTTGCACTTCGGCATTCAGGATTGGTGCACAGCCAAGGTGTGTACAAAGACCCACCATGACCATTATTTCAGGTTTGATGGAACGGTATTCATTTTGACAGTACTCAGGCTGCTGGCCGCTTTCCTCTGAATCAGGATCTGCCAGGTGGTCAGTCCTACTGGCAAGGCCTTCCAGGACAGATTCATCTCGACGGAATACATAGACGGGCTGGCCGCGCCAAGCAGGCATTGGGCCAAGCAGTTCGCCGGGGCTCAAGCGGCTGATATCCACGACAATCGGAGCACCCGCTGCAAGCGCTCTGGCACTGGGTTGCCAGGAGCCTACGAAAGGGACGGCGGCGCCTACAGCGCCGGCAGCGCCGACAAGTGTAGTACTGCCAATAAGAAATTTTCTGCGCTTTTTGTTTACGACGTTTGAACTGTCGGCATGGGCTGTGCCATCACTCAAGTTGCGTTCTCCTTAATTTTTAACTGCTGTTAACTGCCTGCAACCGGTCAGCCGAATGGGCTAGAAATAGGGGCAAATGGCGGTGAGCGCATACTACTAAATCAGCCCATTTTTTTCAAGATGAGCACACGCACAAAACGTCTCAAATCCTTGAAATCTAGGCAAAAAAAAGCCGGAAAATATATTCCGGCTTTTTCTTTGAATTTGCCTGTTTTATGTCTTGTTTTACTCCCCGAAAGAAGTACGGGTAAAGACTCGCAACAAATTCTTAACGCTTGGAGTACTGTGGACGCTTTCTCGCTTTTCGCAGTCCCACTTTCTTACGCTCAACTTCCCTGGCGTCACGAGTCACAAAACCAGCTTTCCGCAGTGGAGAGCGGTTCTCCTCGTCGAAATCGATCAACGCTCTAGTGATTCCGTGACGAATTGCTCCGGCCTGACCAAAGCTGCCGCCTCCTGCAACACGGACATTAACGTCAAATTTTTCAAACACTTCAAGCAGTTCAAGGGGCTGACGCACGATCATGCGTGCCACTTCACGACCGAAATACTGGTCAATCGTGCGATTGTTGATAGTGATATTGCCGGACCCGGAAGTCAGGAAAACTCTTGCTGTCGAAGTTTTACGACGACCCGTTCCGTAGTATTGAGTAGCTGCCATTGATCTAGTTTCTCTTTTTAGAAATCTTCGTGTTACGCCAGGTTAAGTTCAGCAGGATTTTGAGCACCGTGAGGATGCTCCGTGCCTGCATAAACTTTCAGTTTGCGAAGCATGGCGCGACCCAGTGGTGTGCGAGGCATCATGCCTTTCACGGCCAGCGTAATAATGTCTTCAGGGGCTTTTTCAACCATTTCGTTGAAGGTGCGTGTTTTTAGTCCGCCTGGGTATCCAGAGTGCCTGTGATAGAGCTTGTCGGTAGTTTTCTTGCCGGTGACGCTTACTTTCTCAGCATTGACGACAACGATATAGTCGCCGGTATCCACGTGTGGCGTGTACTCTGGCTTGTGCTTGCCACGTAGACGATGGGCTATCTCTGCAGCCATACGGCCCAGAGTTTTTCCTTCTGCATCAATAACATACCAGTGATTTTCTGCAGTTTCCTTGTTCATTGAAATCGTCTTCATGGTTCGTTCCGAATTCTGTATCTATTTATTTCTAAAAACTAAAAATATGAAACTTTTGCCGGTTTTTTCGGCTTTTTCTCCGCTTCTAAAGGCAGTATGCCTGTTAGCGTTATACCCCAGGGGGCGAGGAGCGCGAATTCTACCGATGACACCCTGCAGATTCAAGTATTCCGTGGCTTTTTTTATGATTTACAGGGCTTTTTTCAGCAGGGTCAGATTCACACCGGAATCATGGCAAAACTGGCATCTGGCCGGTGCTCGTGACCCAGGTACTCCAGTGACTGCATTTCCAGCAGCCTTGAGCAGGTTCTCTCGAAAGTAAATGCCAGCTCATCGCCCTGGTACAGGGCCTCGAGCGGCGGCGCTGCCGATAGGATAAGCTTGACGTTCTGGTCATAAAACTCATCCACCAGGGAGATAAAGCGGCGTGCCTTGTCATCCAGAAATTCATCGAAAACGGGCACATTGGATAGCAGCACGGTATGAAAAAGCTGTGATATTTCGATGTAATCTGCGGCACTCCTGGGGCCTGCGCATAAATCCTCGAATTCAAACCAGGCAATCCCTTCGGCGCTACGTTGGACAGTAATATCCCGGCCCAGGATCTCCAGCGACCGGGTGTCCCAGGTGCTCACCCCCCTGCTGAGATTGTTAAAGCAGTCAAGCATCGCTTTATCGGCTTCATCTCCCAGCGGGCTGTGGTAGATCCCGGCATTCTCCAGTGTGCGCAGGCGGTAATCAGTTCCGCCATTCACCTTCATAACAGTCGTGTGCGCTTCTAGCAATGCAATAGCCGATAGAAAATTCTGTCGCTGCAGGCCACGCTCGTAAAGTTTGGGCGGAGGGATGTTGGAAGTGGTTACCAGCACGATGCCCTCTTCCAAGAGGGCCTCAAGCAGGTTGCCCAGAATCATGGCATCCCCGATCTCACTTACATAAAACTCATCGAAACAGAGCACATCCGCTTTTTCGCAAATCTGCCCCGCTACGAGTTCAAGTGGGTTTTTCTTGCCGCGGTGGCTGTAGAGGCTTCTGTGCACCACCTGCATGAAACGATGAAAGTGCATGCGCATTTTTCTCTCACCGGGCAGGCACTGGTAAAAAATATCCATCAGGTAGGTTTTTCCCCGACCCACTCCACCCCACAGATACAGACCCTTGATCTGACGAATGGCTTTTTTCTTTTGCCCAAGAAGTGAGCCAAAAAGTCCCTCTGGTTCTTTCCAGCAATCCACTATCTGTCCGTACAGGCTCTCGAGAGCCTTAATAGTTTCTTCCTGTGCCCTGTCAGGCTGAATACTGCCCTGGGCCAGGTCCTGGGAGTAATGTTCAAATGGTGTATGAGAATAAGACAAGGGAAAGTTACTTGTAGTGACAGGACAAGGGCACAATTATAGGTATAATCCTTTGCATGTCTTCAAGTTTTATCCCGTCGAATTTAACACTGGTCACCCGACCTAATTTTACAGGAAGTTTGTCAGCATGATCTGGTTGACTGGACTACTTGCTTTTATCATTGGTCTTATCGTCGGCGCGGTCGTCTACAAACAGTTCAAATCTGACGAAGCCAGGGTCAGGCAACTCGAAGAGCAGCTCGAATCACTCGAGCTTGAACACGAAGCCTACAAGCACAATGTTCACAGCCATTTCAACTCGACTGCCAACCTGCTTAAAAACATGGCCGACAGCTACAGGGATTTCTACCGGCATATGGCCGCAGGGGCCCAGTCTCTGTGCCCTGAATATATTTCTGAACAGCTCACGCATACCGCCCTTGAACAGGAAGCGCTCACGCGCGATACTTTCGCGGAAGCGCCGGAAGAAGCGCCTGCACCGCCGCGGGATTATGCAGCCAAGTCGAGCCCGGATCAGAAAGGCAGTCTTGCCGAGGATTACGGCCTTGACAAGGTGGACGTTTCACCGGAATCCATTCCCCGCATTACAGACTGAAAACCCCCGGTTATCTCGTGTTTCTTTCTTAAGCTTTCCCGCTTGGGACTCGTGACCCTGACGTGTATAATCTGCGCCCCGATTAAGCCCGGTCCTGCATTGGACTGAATTAAATTCCAGAACAGTCCACTTAACATGATGAATGAACACAGGCTTACACACCTTAAGCAGCTTGAGGCGGAAAGCATTCACATTATGCGCGAAGTCGCTGCCGAGTTTGAAAACCCGGTAATGCTCTACTCCGTGGGTAAAGATTCAGCCGTCATGCTTCATGTGGCATTGAAGGCCTTTTATCCCGGAAAGCTGCCCTTCCGACTTCTTCATGTCGACACAACCTGGAAGTTCAAGGAGATGATCGAATTCCGCGACAGCATGGCTGAGCGCCTGGGTCTCGATCTGATTGTGCATATAAACCAGGAAGGGGTTGAGGCCGGCGTTACTCCCTTTACGCACGGAAGCTCCAAGCATACCGACATCATGAAAACCGAGGCACTCAAGCAGGCACTGAACAAGTACAAGTTCGATGCCGCATTCGGTGGTGCCCGTCGCGACGAGGAAGCTTCGCGCGCCAAGGAACGTGTCTATTCATTCAGAGACAAGAACCATAAATGGGACCCAAAGAATCAGCGTCCTGAACTCTGGAATCTTTACAACGGTAAAGTCAACCGCAGTAAGGAAGAAAGTATTCGCGTCTTCCCCCTGTCCAACTGGACCGAGCTGGATATCTGGCAATACATCCATCTGAACAATATCGACATTCCCTCGCTTTACTTTGCCGAGGAGCGTCCCGTGGTGGAATATGCCGGTACTGAAATCTGTGTCAATGATGACCGCGTGCCACCTGAACTGGGGGTGAAGGCGGTCATGAAGAAAGTCCGCTTCCGGACACTAGGCTGTTACCCCCTCACCGGGGCCGTTGAGTCAGAAGCCACCACTCTACCTGAAATCATCCAGGAAATGCTGCTGGCCACCACTTCTGAAAGGCAGGGTCGCACCATCGACAAGGACCAGGCCGGCTCAATGGAGAAGAAAAAGCGTGAGGGTTACTTCTAGATGTCGCACCAGTCTGACCTTATCGCCACTGATATCAATGCCTACCTTGCCCAGCATGAGCGCAAGGAGCTCCTGCGCTTGCTCACCTGCGGAAGCGTTGATGACGGCAAGAGCACGCTAATTGGACGCCTGCTTTATGATACAAAGATGGTCTACCAGGACCAGTTGGAAGCTATCAGCAGTGATGCATCGAAATCAGGAGCTGCCGAAGCTGAGCTTGATCTTTCCCGCCTAACCGATGGTCTCCAAGCCGAGCGTGAACAGGGGATCACCATTGATGTAGCCTACCGCTATTTTTCCACGGCCAAGCGCAAGTTCATCATTGCCGACACGCCGGGGCATGAACAGTACACACGCAACATGGCCACGGGTGCGTCCAACTGTGAGCTGGCCATTATTCTCATCGACGCCCGCCATGGAGTGCTGACCCAGACCCGTCGTCATACCTTTATTGCCAAACTGCTCGGCATCAAACACATCATCGTGGCCGTTAATAAAATGGACCTCATGGAATACAGCGAGCAAGTTTTCAACGATATTCGTGACGTCTACCTGGATTTCACCAGTGAGCTGGACATGGAGGATCTGACATTTATCCCAATTTCCGCGCTCAAAGGAGATAACGTCGTCCATTACAGCGAAGAGATGCCATGGTATGAAGGCGAGACCCTGATGTGGATGCTGGAAAACGTGAAGATCAGCGCTGACCGCAATTTCGAGGACTTCCGCTTCCCGGTACAGTTTGTTAACCGCCCCAATCTCGACTTTCGCGGTTACTGCGGCACGATCGCCTCCGGCGTTGTCCGCAAGGGCGATCACATCACTGCACTGCCTTCTGGTAAAAGCAGCACGATTAAATCCATCGTGACCTATGATGAAGAGCTGGAGCAGGCTTTTACACCTATGGCGATCACTATCACCCTGGAAGATGAAATTGATATCAGCCGCGGCGACATGATTGTCCACTCTGACAACCTGCCAACCACCAGCGATGAATTCGTTGCCAACATTGTCTGGATGAACGAGAAGGCTCTGCTGACCGGCAAGCAGTATGACTTTAAATTCAATGCCAAGAATACGAGCGGCCAGATTTCCAATATCAATCACAAGGTTGACATCAATACGCTGAAGACCAGCCCGGCGCCCGCCCTGGAACTGAATGAAATCGGGTTGTGTGAAGTTGCTCTGAGCGACTCCATCTATTTTGACGATTACAAGACAAATACGAGCACCGGCTCTTTCATAATTATCGACCGTCTCACGAACGTGACCGTCGGTGCCGGCATGATCGCTGACGATAACGAGACCGGAAAACACATCAGCACGGTTTCGGCCCACGTCACTACCGAGGAGCGCGCCGCCCGCTACGGCCAGAAACCTGTCACCGTAATGTTCATAGGACTTTCGGGCTCAGGCAAATCAACACTTGCCCATGCCCTGGAAAGAAAGTTATTTGACATGGGTCGCGTGAGCACAGTGCTTGACGGTAAGCAGATGCGTCTGGGCATCAGCAAGGACCTGCCGCATGATGCAGAGGGTCGTGCTGAAAACCTACGCCGCAGCGCCTACATTGCAAGGTATCTTAATGATGCGGGTCTCATTTGCTGCGCAGCCTTCGTGGCACCAAATCTCGACTCCCGCGAACATCTCATGAGTGTCATTGGCGAAGAAAACACCATCGTGATCTACCTCAATCCACCGCTTGAAGTCTGCAAGCAGCGTGACCCTAGCGGTCTCTATGCCGCCGAGGAAAATGTCCCGACGGGAATCGTTCCCGGTGTCTCTTTCGAATACCCGGAGCCTGAAAACCCCGACCTGATTCTGCCTACCCATGAGCTCGACGTTGAGGACTGCATAGAACGTATAATCAACGTGATGAAAGAAAACGCAGTAATATAAAAAACCGGGGCAAGCCCCGGTTTTTTTATTTCTACTTAAAAACTTTCTCTAGAATCGCGATCCTACCGTTACGTAGAGGCTCGCCGGTTCACCAACAAAATAACGGTCTCCCCCAAACGAGCTGAAATCTGCACGCTCTGCATAATCCTCATCAAATAGGTTGGTGACACGGGCAGCGAAATACCAGTTATCTGCGGAATCATAACGATACCTGAGATTCACCAAGTCATGGCCCTCGTAACGATGCAGATTGGCTTCATCCGTGTAGTAATCATCCATGTGCACCCATTCAATGTTGAGGCTGTTCTGGCTGTTAATGTTCCAGTTCAGCTGCACATTACCCACGAGCCTTGGCGCCGTGTCCATATCGTTTCCGTCAATGGAAACCCGGACACCCAGTGGCGCTATATTGGCTTCATACTTGTGACGCGCATAGCTGGCTACCACTTTCAGCGACAGGTCATCTGTTAGTGAAAACAGCGAATCCAGTTCTATTCCTTGATGACTGGTCTCCCCGCCACTTATATTGTTTCGGGCACTGTCCTGGAATATCACGTCTTCCTTTTCCATCCAGTAGGCCGCTACACCGAAGGACATGTTGCCCCGGCTGGCACGGTAACCCACTTCAAAACTGTTGACTTGCTCGGAATCCAGATCAGCGACGGACTGATTTACCTGCAGCCTGTAGAGTTCAGTCGCCTGTGGAGCTCGGAATGCCAGGGAATAGTTGGCAAAAAGTTGGGTGCTGGCATCAAAGTCATGAATCCAGCCGATTTGCGCGGTCAGATTGTCAAAATCATCACTGCGGTCTGAAGGCCGGCTGTATCTGCAGGTTCCGGAGGGGTTGAATGCTGATGGAGTGCACGAGGAACCGTCCTCGGCGGTGTTTCCATCAATAATGCGGTTGTCATAGTCATACTCAAGGAACTCATAGCGAAGTGCCAGGGAAATCTGGTCCTGCTCACTGCTCTGCCACTTCATGAGCGCATAGGGGGACCACATGCTGGCTTCGACGGTGAAATCGTATTGCTTGCCGGCTGGGAATGAGCCGAAGCCGCCAGCCTGCGTCTGCTTCAGTAAACCATCCGTGCTTTCCATATCAAGCCCGACGGTCCAGTTAACATCATCGCTGGAATTGAAACTGTATAAAGTTTGCAGGCCAAAGGAGTCGTGCCCGTTTTCTTCCAGTGGAGTACCTGGCAGGAAGTGCATTAGGAAAGTCATGTCCGTGTTACGGTAGTACGGCGTCACCATCCAGGTGCCGTTTTCAGTATCACCTTCGATACGGGTGTGAAAACGAAAACTCTGGACGTCGCGGAACGCTTCCGGATTGGCATTTTCTCTTTTCTTTGCACTATCCTTGTAGGCGTTAGTACCCACCAGGAAACCTGCAGTTTCCTGGTTCAGGTTGGTCACTGCGAAAGAGCTGGATATGCGCACGTTGCCGCCATCATACCTATGCCCAACGTTCAGTTTCTGTTGATCGAAACCGGAGTCATCCTTGTAGCCGCCATCACTGGCGCCATTGAAATAAACACCGAACTGGTGCTCACCCTCTTCAGTATTAATCCCTAAGTTCAGTCGCCCGTATTCATTGGGGCCGGCATCTACTGAGATCACACCACCGGGCTTACCTGACAGTGCCGGGTTGATCACATTGATTGCTCCATGCAAGGCGTTAGCGCCAAACAAGACGCTGCCCGGTCCACGAATAATCTCTATGGCCTGGGCCTGTTCGGTATTCGCCTCGAACAGCTGGTTTACATTACAGAATCCGGCGGCACGCACTGGAATTCCATCCTGGGACACCTGGTAAGCGCCGCAACTGCCTGCACCGGTCAGCACCGGGGAGCGGATGCCCAGCAGGGACTCCTGCCCGTTACCCCTGTTGAATACGACACCCGGGACAGTATTCAATACTTCACCGATGTGAATCTGTTTGAAAGTATCCAGCAATTCCCTGTCCACTGCATGGATGCTGGAAGGGATATCCCCGATAGCTGATCCCTGCCGATCTGAAGTGACAAAAATCGTCTCCAGCATGTTGTCCTGGGCCATACTCGACCCCGACCAGGCCGCGGTCATACAGATCGCCAGTTGCAGTAGTCTGATTCGGTGATTAAATGTCATTCTCATACTCCCCCAAGATTCGGGTCTGTGCCTTGCTGTTAACCCAGGGTTCAAAAAAATTTGCTATATTCTGCACATTAATAAAGCTACACCAATGACAAAGAGCGGGAAAAAGCTGATTTTTTCCTGATGGATTTATCCCAGCCCTGTGAAATTCTTTTACATCAACAAAACTCGCGTCGATACTGACCGCCGGGTAGTTTTTATTGGCGGCGAAACTGTATCCCTGGAACCAAAAGTTTTCAAGGTATTGCAGTATCTCGCGAGCAATCCTGGCCGGGTGATTTCACACCGGGAACTCCTCGATACCATCTGGACCAATACCGTGGTTGAGCCAGGAGCCCTGCAGCGCTGCATAGCCAGGTTGCGTAAGGTCTTTGGCGATGACGCACGCAAGCAATGCGTGATTGCCACCTACCCAAAGCGGGGCTACAGCATCGTGGCCGAGGTTCACTGGCAGGAATTCAGTGAAGATAAAATATTGCCCTGGTGGGCTCTGTCCAGGAGATTTGCGGCAGCTGCGGCTGTCATCCTAATTCTTGCTATGGTCGCCTTATATATGCCACAGCCAGATCAGCCTGCAGCAACCCTGGGTGAAACCCCGGATACGGAATTCTCTCTTCTCGACAATTCTGCTCTGATTACGGCCCTGGCTAATCCGGATGACTTCCCCGTCTACTCGCCGGACGGGCGGTACGTGGTTTATCCGCGCTATCTGGAAGAAGGACGTGCACACTTGTGGGCTCGCGACCTAGCCTATGGTAATGACTTCCTACTCACTGACGAGGCCGGCAGGTATGAACACCTGGCCTGGTCAATGGACAGCAGCATGCTGCTTTTTGCTGATGCCGCAAATCGCTGCTCCTCTTTGAAAGCCGTAGCTGTCTCCCAGTCTGAAACGAATGCCCTAATCGTGAATAAACTTATCGACTGCATGGACAGCCGCATCGTTGCTCCGAAGTGGCTCAACAACCGCACCCTTGCCTTCATAGCAATCAACGAATCCGAGGCCAGCCTGCAGAAGCTCGATCTGAAAACACTTGTCACTCAAGAGTTATTAAGCAGCAGCAACCAGGTGCCCTATCACCTAAGTTTTTCGCGTCAGACCAATATCCTGACCATCATGGCCATTGATCAAGCCGGGCAAAAGGAGCTGTTATTCCTTGATATCAATTCAGGCCTCATCAACAGAAATATCAGGGCTGTTTTCCCTACCAAGGAAAACTTCTACCCCAGTTCCATCCCGCTTTAATAACCAAGTAGTCTTCCCATCTATGTCCATACTTCTTGAACAAATTCAAAGCCTGAAATTTCAGCTGGAGTCCGTGGGTGAGCTGAAAAAAATCCTGGCCTCAGAAACTTTTGGTCATGTAGACAGTGAAATGATCGACATGATGTTTGACCAGAGCAAACGGTTTGCCGAGGAAAAACTTATTCCGCTGGCAGAGTCAGGGGACGTTGAAGGCTGCAAACTTGAAAATGGCCGCGTCATGCTTCCTGGCGGCACGCGTGAGGTTTACAAGGAATGGTGTGAACTGGGTTTCCCTGCCCTTGGCCTGCCCCTTGATAATGACGGACTCGGTTTTCCGAATGTTGTCCAGTGTGCCGTGCAGGAAATTCTGGACGGCAGCAACCACGCCTTCGGCATGATGAGCATCAATGTTCGCTGCGCTATCAAGGCCTTGCTGGCTAATGCACCTGAAGCGTTGGTTGAGCGCTGGCTGCCGGGCCTAATTAGCGGTGACAACTCCTTCACCATTGTCATCAGTGAACCACAGGCAGGGTCCGATGTAGGCCGCATCAGGACATCGGCCACTCCTATTGATGGCGACAAGTGGTCAATCACCGGTTCTAAAATCTGGATTTCCTTTGGCGACCACGATGCCACTGACCAGATTGTCCACCTTGTGCTTGCCAGGGTGCCCAGCGAAGAAATCGGCACCCGCGCACTCGGTCTTTTTGCTATTCCCAAGTTCAAAGATGACATCCTTGATGAGGAACATCGCAACGGCTTCAACGTTTCGCGCCTTGAACACAAGATGGGCCTGCATGCGTCACCTACCTGCGTCCTCGAACTGGAAAATGCCGAGGGCTACCTGATCGGTGAAACCGGCAAAGGATTACAGGCGCTGTTCGTCATGATGAATGGCATGCGACTCGCAGTAGGTATACAGGGAGCAGCCACCGCCAATATGGCCACCCTGCATGCCATTGCCTATGCGAAAGAGCGGCCCCAGGGCGGTCGTCCTGATCAACCCCCGGTCATGATTACCGAGCACGCTGATGTAAAAAGAATGCTGCTGGAAATGACTGCCCAGAGTGAAATGATCAGGGCACTGGCATTGCGCACTGCTGCCTACCTCGATCTTGCTGAAATAACAGGAGACAGTGACATACTGGCCCTGGGGGAACTGCTGCTTCCAATCACTAAAACGGTTGGCGCGGAAACAGGTTTTGCCGTGGCAAGCCAGGGCATCCAGGTGCTCGGCGGCTATGGCTATACCAATGATTACCCGCTGGAACGCATGGCCAGGGACATACGTGTTGCCTCTATATATGAAGGAACAAGTGGAATACAGGCGCTGGACTTTCTCAAACGCAAAGTCCTGGGTGATGATGCAGCCCTGTTAAACCGTTTGCTGGAGATCGTTCGCAATGACATTGAGTCGACGCTGGATGAAAACCCCCTAAAATCCGGACTCACCAATGCCATCAACAGCCTTGAGTCCGCGCTTGCCAGCCTGCAGTCAATGGCGGCCGCGGACAAGAAATCTGTAGACGGAGGTGCCTACCATTTTATGAATCTTTCGGGCCTAGTGGTCATGCACTGGCTTGGGCTGCTCTTATGGCATAAAGCTGACGGCAGTTCTGACTACCACCAGCGCCTTCGGGCGGCACTTGCTCTTGCCTCAAACGGCCTTGAAGAGAAAGCCCTATATCTTGCCAGCCTCTCTCTCCAGGAAAACAGTCCACACTGTTTTTAAAGGTTTAAATTCCATTTGCTTCTGCCTTTCTGATTCGATAGTTTAGGCGCCATTCGCCTCAAAATAGACCAAAATCCTCATTGGGAGAAATGACAACATGACAGAATACCAACTTTACATCGACGGCAAATTTCAGCCGTCCAAATCCGGGGAATACACAGACAATATGAACCCCGCCAACAACGAGGTGTACTGCAAAGTGCAGAACGCCAAGGCGGAAGACCTGGAAACTGTAATTGCCTCTTCCCAGAAAGCCTTTGAGACATGGAAAGACGTGCCTCCTTCTGCCAGGGAAAAAATGTTTCTCGATGCGGCCGATCTTATGGAGGAACGCGCCGAGGACCTGCGTGAGTGCCTGATTGATGAAGCCGGCTCTACCATGCTGAAAGCAGGTTATGAGACTCACCATACTCCAGACTTCCTGCGCTCAATGGCGGGTGAATGTCGTCGCATCAAGGGTGAGACATATGTCTCCAACTACCCGGGCGTTAAATCTTTCTGCATTCGTCGTCCGCTGGGTGTTACCGTGGCGATTGCCCCGTTTAACTTTCCGCTCCTGCTGGGCGTTCGCAAAATCGGCTTTTCCCTGGCAGCAGGAAACACCATGATCCTAAAACCGTCTGAAATGACCCCGGTCATTGGTCTAAAGATTGCTGAGCTATTAACAGATGCAGGCTTTCCACCCGGTGTTATCAATGCCATTCCGGCAGAGGGTGCTGAACTGGGCGATGGTCTGATTACCGATCCCCGCGTTAAATTTGTCACCTTCACCGGTTCCAGCCGCGTCGGCTGGCAGGTAGGCGCCACTGCTGCTTCTGCTGGCAAGCGCTTTGCCCTGGAAATGGGCGGTAAGAATCCCATCATCGTGCTCAATGATGCCGATGTTGATTACGCCGTCGATACGGCTGCTTTCTCCAACTTCATGCACCAGGGTCAAATCTGTATGACTGGCTCACGCGTCATCGTTGAAGAAGGCGTCTATGACGAGTTTGTCGAAAAACTCGGCAAGAAAGTGGAAGGCATTCCATACGGCGCAGACCCTCGCACACCCGGCCTGATTGTCGGCCCGCTGATTCGCACCACCCAGCCTGCATTCATTAAGGAACACCTTGATGCGGCGGTAAGTGCCGGCGCCAAGCTGGTGGTTGGCGGTAACTACGAAGGTAATGTATTCCAGCCTTCAGTAGCTGCCGATGTAACGTCTGACATGAGCCTGTTCCAGACTGAAGTCTTTGGCCCGCTGGCCTCTGTTATCAAAGCCAAGGATCATGAAGATGCGGTAAGACTGGCCAACGATGTTGAGTATGGTCTGTCTTCAGCAGTTATTACAAATGACATGCAGAAAATCTGGTATGCGATCGAGAATCTGGAAACCGGCATGATTCACATTAACGGACCTTCCGTTCGCGACGAACCGGTCATCCCATTCGGTGGTGTGAAGAACTCAAGCTACGGCCGAGAAGGCGGACATTTCTCTATCGACGAATGTACCGAGCTAAAATGGGTAACTATGCAGACTGGACAGAACAAGTACCCCTTCTAAATAAGGGACAAGGTTCTAAAAGGCCCCTGCTGTTTGGCAGGGGCTTTTTTGGTTTGGTAATTAATAAATTCGTTCACGTGCCCTGCGCTGCCTGACCCTGTCGATGATGACTGTCTTGCCTTTTGCAGTGGCAATACTGCTCAGCAGCATCTCATCCCAACCATTTTGGGCTGGCCAAATTAAAACCTCTTCAGCACACCCTTAATTTGAATCTTGTTCTCAATGGAGTAATTAGCATACGAGTGGTGGGCATAAACTGGCCATGCCGCCAACAAGGGGAAGGGTATATAAGCCTATGATTTTTCATTTCAAACTACTGGTGATTTGTGTAACTTAACGCCACCAGGCAGGTTTGATTTACATCATCATAAAGCTGGAATACCCCAAAATGATTGCATGGCATGAAAACAAGTTTGCACCCAAGCCCGGCACAATTCTCTGTAAGCCAACTGAAATAGAAAATGGTGCCGCGAGAGAATTCCGGTTCGGCGGTTACTCGCCATTTGTATTTCGCATGTTTGTCTACAACGACGCAGGAAACTTCAAGGGATTTCACAATTCCTGCCCGCACTTTGATGTTCCAATGAACCACACCCCCGAAGAACTATTCACGCCTGACGGTCAGTATTTCCAATGTGTTACTCACTACGCAAAATTTGATAAATCCAGCGGCATCTGTGTTTATGGCCCCTGTGAAGGTAAATCTCTACAGAGGATTCCATTGACCATAGAAGCAAACAATTTAGAAATAGGGACAGCCTGAATTCCTGTAACCCAGATTGAAAACTGTTCTTTATTCATCTCATCAATTGCTCATACCAGTATTGCTAATGACTTGTATGTCTGTGGACGGCCATCATGCCAGCAAATTTTTTCAGTTCAGCGGTACCGTGATTGAATTTCGGTACATGAATCCACATTCCCGAATTTTACTTCCCTTGCACGATGAAAACGGCAGTCTCAGAGAATGAATAATCAAAGGGCCCCGTCTAGATCGCATACACAGAATGTGCGTCAAGGCCGATTTCCTGGATATGGCAGACAGCATCCAGGTTTGCGGATTTATTTTCGGTCAGGAACTGATAGAGACATTAAAGAAAAGCTGGCAAAAAGATAGATTCTTAGCACTTACTATGAATCGTTAAAGTTTAAAGACCTTCTCGGCAACGCCCTGGTAAAACATCTTCTTGTCAACATCAGGAATATCCATGTTATCCATATCCAGTACTTCCTGTTTTACGTACTGGTATGGGTAATCCATGGCATACATCACCCGATCCACACCCAGAGTCTGCTGGGCAAAGCGTACTGCCGGCTCCCAGGCCATCCCACTGCAGGTGATATAGACATTTTCTTTCAGGTAATCGCTGACCTTTTTTTGCAGCGGCTGCAGATTTTCATATCGTTTCGAAGAGACCTGTGCGTTATGCATAAAATCGAGGCGATAGCTCCAGTAAGGCAGTGCCTCTCCCATGTGTCCAATAATCATCTGCAGTCTCGGAAATTGATCAAAAACGCCTGAAGTAATAATTCTCAGCATGTGCAGTCCGGTTTCAACACCAAACCCAAAGATGGCCCCATCCAGCCCCACCTCCAGCATTGGTTCGATCATGCTTTTTGGTGGGGTATTGGGATGCAGGTAGATTGGCAAGTCCATGGCTTCAGCCGCTTCAAAAATTGGCCAGAATTTCTGATCGGACAGATACTCGCCATGTGTATGCGAATTGTTGATGATCCCCTTGAAACCCATTGCCTTGCAGCGTTCCATTTCCTTTGCTGCCAGCTCCGGCGCCTGCGGCGCGATTGCACATAATGCGGCATAGCGATCCGGATGCCTGGTTACAGCATCGCTGAGCATGTCATTGCTATCTCTGGCTAACGCGACTGCAGTCACCCGATCCAGCACCTGGACGCCCGGCGAAGTGAGCGCAAGTATTGCGAAATTGATACCTGCCGCATCCATGTCTGCCAGCCTTTCATCATCCAGATCTGCCAGTTTGCGTCTGACTGTCGCAGGCCGGGGAGCATCTGAAGTGCCGTAAAAGCCCCAGAGACTGTCGAAACCCGGATCATCTAACTGTCGGGATACATATAGATCCCTGTAAATGTCCAGTAATTCCTGCGGCGCCCAGGCCTCTTCGGTAGCAATCCGCCTGTACTTCTCGCTGAATGGAACTGAAGTGGTCTCCGGCATAGCCTTCTCCGTATATGTGCGGGAAAAAGGCGAAAGTATAGCGCAAAAGATTTTACTCAAATCCCCTTTTGCGCGATGATTACGCCCCCCAAAATTTCGATAACCAACAGCAGGAGCCAAACAGTGGCTGAAGCCAAGCAATTAAATACCTGTCCTCAAGATCATTATCCAGAATTACAGCTCTTTATCGGGGGTGAGTGGATCAGCAAGGGCAGCAGGAAAAGTGAGGAGGTCCTCAATCCGGCCACCGGCGAAGTCTTGGGTGAATTGCCACACGCCACCAAGGAAGACATGGACCATGCTCTAGCTGCTGCCGAAGACGGCTTCAGGGTTTGGAAGGAAAAACTGCCGGAAGAACGCAGTGTTGTTCTTAGAAAAGCATCCGATCTCATCAGGGAGCGCGCAGAACAGATCACTACTGTTGCAACACTTGAGTCCGGCAAACCAATTTTACAGTCACGCATTGAACTGCAGATGTCCACGCGGGTACTTGAATGGTACGCCGAGGAAGGACGCCGCGCTTATGGTCGCGTCCTGGCACAACGTCAGCCAGGTTCTCGTATGTACGTAGTCAAAGAACCGGTAGGGCCAGTTGCTGCCTTTGCACCCTGGAATTTTCCGCAGGGTAATCCAGCCCGCAAAATGGGCGCCTCTCTGGGAGCCGGTTGCTCCTGCGTTTTCAAACCGGCAGAAGAAACACCGGCTACAGCCTTACTTATGGCCAAGTGCATGCAGGATGCCGGATTACCGGACGGTGTGTTAAATGTTGTTTTCGGTATACCTCATATAATTTCAACTTATTTGTTGAGCTCACCCATTATTCGCAAGATGTCCTTTACAGGCTCTGTTCCGGTCGGCAAATCGCTGATGAAACTGGCTGCAGACAACATGGTCAGGACAACCATGGAGCTCGGCGGCCACGCCCCAGTTCTTGTTTTCGAGGATGCCGACGTGGAGGCAGTGCTAAAACAGTCGGTTGCAGCAAAATTTCGCAACGGCGGCCAGGTTTGTGTGTCTCCTACACGCTTCCTTGTTCATGAATCCATTTTTGATAAATTTGTTGATGGCTTCACAGCTCTGACCAAGGAAATCAAGGTTGGCAATCCCCTGGATGAAAACAACAGCATGGGACCACTAATTCACGAGCGTCGCCGGAAGGCGATCAGTGCCATCATTGATGACGCCGTTCAAAATGGTGCTACGTTAAATACTGGCGGTGCACCTATTGAAGGGGCTGGTTCTTTCTACCAGCCAACAGTGTTATCCAACGTTCCCCATAGTGCCCGGATCATGCATGAAGAGCCTTTTGGCCCGGTAGCCATCATCAATTCCTTTAACGATTTCTATGATGTGATCAGAGAAGCTAATCGTCTTCCCTACGGGCTGGCCGCGTTTGCTTTTACTGACTCCGCCAAGCGTGTGAATCTTCTGGGTGAACAGCTTGAAGCGGGCATGATCGGTATTAACAGTTTTGCTATTTCTGTTCCGGAATCCCCATTTGGCGGAATAAAGGAATCAGGCCATGGTTCTGAGGAAGGGATCGAGGGGCTCGAAGCCTGCCTAGTCACCAAGTTCATTTCAGAGGCGTAAAGAGCAATCATGCAATTTGTCGTCACAGCCATGGATTATACAGACGAGGATGCGTTGAACAGGCGCATGGAAAATCGTGAGGCACACCTTGATGGGGCCAGGCAATTAATCGCCGAGGGACGCTTCCTCAGTGGCGGCGCCATCCTTGACGAGCAGGAAAAAATGATTGGATCAACGCTGCACCTGGAGTTTCCTGACAGGGAAAGCCTTGAAGCATACTTAGAGAAAGATCCTTACATCAGCGGCAAGGTCTGGGAAACAATCGAGATCAGGGCAGCCCGGCTGGTGCCCCTGAAATAGAAAACCGGGCTGGTTTATTTCTCTACCAGGCTGTACCTGACTTACTGATGAACTATTTCAGTAAGAAAAGCCTGGAAAGACATTCCCGCTGACAGAGCACGGTATACGTCAGAGGACAGCTCAGCCATTTACAGTCTCAATTCTTCCAAAGGCACCGCCCCCTCAACTACCTGGCTGACATCTAACGTACCCATTGCTGGCCTTCTCCTCAGCGCTAATAAGGCTTTACCAGGACACGTTTAAATGCTATCCACTAACTCCCCGAGATTAGGTGATTAAGCTCGCAGTTTTATCTACCCAGAGATTTGGTGACTATGCGCCATCATTTAGGAAAATTCTGCTCAAACAGTCTTTTCTGCTCCTCGGTAGCTTTAAGCTGATACTTGTCTTTCCATTCGTCATAAGGCATACCGTATACAAGTTCACGCGCGGCATCGTAGTCAACTTCCTCGCCCTTCTCGCTTGCGGCGGCTACATACCACTTGGACAAACAGTTCCTGCAAAAGCCGGCCAGGTTCATCAGATCAATATTCTGCGCATCCTTTCTAGAATCCAGTTGCTCCAATAATCGCCTGAACACTGCCGCTTCAATTTCTGTTTCTGTTTGCTGGTCCATTCTAATAGCTCCTCTATATCGATCAACCTCCGGCAAGTTTTACCTTTTGGCCGGTCTTCTCCAGTTCCTGTTGAATTTTCTGCCGAACATCTCCCTGAATCTCTATTACCCCATTTTTAAGTGTCCCTCCCGTCCCACAAAGCTGCTTGAGACGTTTGCCCAGCTGTTTTAGTTCCTCCTCAGTGCCTTGGCAACCTGTAACAAGCGTTACCCCCTTCCCTTTGCGCCCCTTGGTCTCCCTCAATAAGCGGATGATTCCATCTCCATCTTCATTCAGTTTTCTTTGTTTACAGATGCAGGATGGAACCGGCTGACCACACCCTGGACAGAGAGTACCTGTTTTTGTGGAATACACCGGTCTTGAATTCTTCATCCTTGTCTCTTTCCTCTTAAACGGGATTATCGATATCGATGAATTTATGTTCTATGCAGAGTTCTTTTTCAAGATGCCTGCCGACAGCCTGCACACCATATCGCTCCGTGGCATGATGGCCTGCAGCAAAAAAATGCATTCCCGTCTCCCTGGCAAAGTGCACGGTCTGCTCAGACACTTCACCCGTCAGGTAGGCATCGGCACCCGCCTCAAAAGCCATCTCGATGTAACTTTGCGCCGAGCCTGTGCACCAGGCAATGCGCTGAATGGTTTCCGCCTTACCGGGAATATAAAGCGGTGAGCGATCAAAGCTATCAGTAATGCGTCTGCTCAACTCCTGGCCATTGCAGGGCTCATCCAGGGAACCCCAGACACCGACACGGCTTTTGTGCAGGGCATCAAGATCTCCCTCAGTCTGGAATCCTAGATTTAATCCAAGCTGTGCATTATTTCCAAGTTCGGGATGCGCATCCAAGGGCAGGTGGTAGGCAAATAGACTTATGTCGTTTTCAAGCAATGTTTTCAGGCGGTTTCTGCGGATTCCTGTCACGACAGGATCCTCCCCCTTCCAGAAGTAACCATGATGGACCAAAATCGCATCGGCACCTTGCTCCAGTGCTGCATCAATCAACGCCTGGCTGGCTGTCACCCCTGTCACCAGCAAACGGATTTCATCCCGACCCTCCACCTGTAGACCATTGGGACAGTAATCACGAAATTCATGGGGCTTGAGTAATTCATTTAATGCCGAATTTAATTCGGCTAGGCTGACGGGCATTTGGCGATCTCTCAATTCAGGAATTATCGTGCAACTGGCGGAACTTGCAGCACACGGCTTCCATGGGTTCTAGTTATTTGGGTTATAATTGGTTGTTTACAATAATAACAAAGACGCTACCCGCGCTCTAACGGCAACACTGATTACACCAGTGAACTAGGGATTATGGAGAACGTAATCAAGTACATTGTATGGCCCGCTGTTACAGGAATGGTATTCGGTTTTGCCCTGCTCCAGCTACCCCGTGTTGCAGAATGGATTCCCGGTCTAGATCTATACCTTGTCCAGAACAGCGCCGACAGCGAGTCTGAGCCATTGTCATTCGCAGATGCCTTTTCAAAATCTGCTCCTGCAGTTGTCAGCATTAACTCCACATCTGATATTGCCATTCCGATTAACCAGGTATTCAATCCCTTCGCCAGAAATCCCAGGCTGTATAGAAGGGATGAAAGTACTAACCTCGGATCAGGCGTCATTATTTCACCCGATGGCTACATCATAACCAGCTATCACATTATCGAATTAAATGATCCAAACACGGTCCCTGACCCTAAGTCACCCTTTCCACAGATCGAGGTCACGCTCTACAATGGCGAATCCATGGAGGCCCGGATCATAATTGTGGATGAAGACAATGACCTAGCACTGTTGAAAGTGAACGCCATGGACCTTGCCTACCTGTCCCCGGCAGATGAAGGCTCCTATGATGTTGGCGACATGGTGCTGGCCATAGGGAACCCGCGTAATATCGGCCAGTCCATGACCCAAGGTATTATCAGTGCACTCCTCAAAACAGACCAAGGTTACGTTATCCAGACTGATGCCGCCATCAACCCGGGCAATTCAGGGGGCGCGTTAATTGACACAGACGGACGCCTCATCGGTATCAACTCAACCATAGTGACCGAATCAGGTGGCTATGAGGGAATAAGCTTTGCTGTGCCATCCCAGAACGCCTTCAGGCTGAAGGACTACTATATTGAGAGCGGGCCCGGGGGTTTCCTTGGTGTCGATGGCAGGTTCATCACCCGGGTAGCCAGCAATATCCTGCTTGATGGTGATGTGGAAGGTCTCTGGATTGAGAGGCTCTCCAGGAACGGGCCTGCAGATGCAGCAGGCATCCAGATCAATGACGTCATCGTGCAGCTTGAAGATATCCAGATTACCAATGACACAACTGCACTGGCCGCAATTCAGACAGTAAGTCGGCTGGGACCAGGTGAAACCATCAGCGCCCGTGTTTTTCGTGGCGGCGAATACATTGATTTCTCTGTAGTGCTCGGAGTGGGTGAAGCAATTATTTATTACAGCGAGAGTGAACCCCTCTTAGACCCTAACCCTTTTGAAGAGAGACTGATCGAAGAAGGCCTGCTTTAACTCTTAGCTCCTCTCTTCAACTCTTCTTTTTATTTCTTTTCTTCGTCGCGCAGTTCCGCCGCCCTGGCATGAGCAATAAATCCTTCAGCGTTAGCCAGAACAGATGCTGTACGGGCCAGTTCACGTGACGCCGCATCAGAACAGTTTATGATCGAGGAGCGTTTCTGAAAATCATAAACCCCCAGTGCAGAAGAAAATCTTGCAGTCCCGGAGGTCGGCAGGACATGACTTGGTCCAGCGCAATAATCACCAAGCGACTCTGAGGTATAACGCCCAAGGAAAATTGCCCCGGCATGACGAATGTCTGCCATCAGTGTTTCAGGGTCTTGAACCGAAAGCTCGACATGCTCCGGTGCAATCTGGTTACAGACTTCTGCAGCTTCCTTCATATTCGCAACGGAAATCAAAACACCCCGAGATTCCAGTGAAGCAGTAATAATGTCACTGCGCGGCATGTCCGGCAGCAGCTTTTCTATGCTGCCGCGGACCGCGTCTATGAAGTCCGCATCTGTACTGACCAGAATGGACTGTGCATCCTCATCATGTTCAGCCTGTGAAAACAGGTCCATTGCGATCCAGTCCGGGTTTGTCTTGCCGTCACAGATCACCAGGATTTCAGAAGGGCCTGCCACCATATCAATTCCAACCTGTCCAAAGACTGCCCTTTTGGCGGTCGCCACGTAGATATTTCCGGGGCCAACTATCTTGTCAACGCGGGGAATCGTTTTGGTTCCATAGGCCAGGGCTCCCACCGCCTGCACACCGCCCACGGCGAATACACGGTCAACACCTGCTAGTGCGAGCGCTGCCAACACAAGAGGGTTTTTTCCTCCATCGGGAGTTGGCAAAGTGACAATGATCTCCCTTACTCCTGCGACGCGCGCTGGTATCGCATCCATAAGGACAGTGGAAGGATAGGAAGCCTTGCCTCCAGGGACATACATTCCAACCCTGTCAATGGGGGTTACTTTCTGCCCAAAGACGGAACCGTCTTCATCGGTGTATTGCCAGGAATCCTGCTTTTGTTTTTCATGGTAGCGACGAATTCTATCGGCGGCTTTTTGCAGAGCTTCAGCCTGCTCGGTGGGAATCAAGTCAAGACTGTTCTTTAACTCCTCCTGGCTGATTTCTAGAGCCTCAATAGAGCCAGCCTCCAGGCGATCCAGCTTATTAGTCCATTCTACAACCGCATCGTCACCCCGCGTTTTGATATCAGAGAGAATGCTGGCGACAGAATCCTGCACCGCCGCATCAGAGATAGAATCCCAAGCCAGGGCCTTATTCAATTCTTCACTGAAATTGGAATCAGAAAAATCAAGCTGCTTGATCGAAACTGTCATAGTCCTACCTAGGTATCAGTCATTGTCAGCAACAGCGGCAGCCAGTAATTCCAGCAGTGACTGTATTTTGTCATGCTTCATCTTCATGGACGCCTTGTTCACAATGACGCGCGTACTTACGTCTGCGATATGCTCACGCGGTTCGAGACCGTTCGCCATCAGTGTATTACCTGTATCAACAATATCGACAATGCAGTCAGCAAGACCTATGATGGGTGCAAGTTCAAGGGCGCCATTGAGCTTGATGATGTCAACCTGCCTGCCCTGCTCGGAAAAATAGTTCTTAGCGATATTCACAAACTTGCTTGCCACGCGAAGACGTTTGGGAGTTATAGTCTGGTCAACAGGCGCGGCTGTCATGAGGCGACAGGTAGCCAGTTTCAGATCCAGGGGCTCGTAATAGCCGTCAGATCCAACTTCCATGAGAATATCCTTTCCAGTGATGCCTATATCCGCACTGCCCAGTTCCACATAGGTGGGGACATCTGATCCGCGAATCACCATGATCTGCACGTCCTCGATATTGCTGTCAAAAATCAGCTTGCGGCTTTTATTAATATCCTCGGCAGGCACAACTCCCGCTTTTTTGAGCAGCGGTAAAACTTCCTCAAGAATACGACCCTTGGTAAGGGCTATTACCAGTTTATTTTGATCCATCGTTGGTAACCTAATTCAGGAAGGCAGCCTTTTGATCTTGGCACCGAGCAACTGAAGCTTTTCCTCGATACATTCATAGCCCCGGTCGATGTGGTAAATACGGTCTACGGTAGTCTGGTTTTCCGACATGAGTCCGGCAATAATCAGGCTGGCGGAGGCGCGCAGGTCAGTCGCCATTACCGGCGCGCCCTGTAAAATATCCTTCCCCTTGACCAGCACAGTATTACCCTCGACTTTCAAGTCTGCACCCATGCGGTTCATCTCGTGTACATGCATAAATCTGTTTTCAAAAACTGTTTCCGTGATCAGTCCAGAGCCCTCAGCCACTGCATTCAGAGCAGTAAACTGCGCCTGCATATCAGTTGGAAAAGCCGGGTATGGTGCAGTGGTAAGTGAAACAGCACGCGGCTGGTTACCTTTCATATCCAGTGATATCCAGTCTTCTCCGAGCTGTATCTGTGCACCCGCTTCCTCCAGTTTGCTTAAAACAGATTCCAGAATGGAAGGCCTGGTGTCTTTGACCTTGATCTTCCCGCGGGTTGCTGCAACAGCTATCAGGTAAGTACCGGTTTCAATGCGGTCAGGCATCACAGAATATTCACAGCCGCGGAGTTCCTTGACACCATTAATAGTAATCGTGTCTGTTCCCTCACCCAAGATTTTGGCGCCCATGGCTTTAAGACAGTTTGCCAGGTCAACCACTTCCGGTTCTCGGGCGGCATTCTCGATAATGGTCTGCCCATCAGCCAAAGTCGCCGCCATCATGACGTTTTCTGTTCCGGTTACTGTCACGAGATCCATAAATATATGCGCACCCTTGAGACGCCCATTGCTCCTGGCTTCGATGTAGCCGTTCTCAACATTAATATCAGCGCCCATTTTTTTGAGTGCCGAGAGGTGCAGGTTGACCGGACGGCTGCCGATGGCACAACCGCCAGGTAAAGCCACCTCGGCCTGACCATAATGGGCAAGCATGGGGCCAAGCACGAGGATAGAGGCACGCATGGTTTTAACCAGGTCATAGGGCGCACTGAAATGCCGAATGGGCTCGCTGCAAATTTCGACGCCAAGCTTCTCACCCACGATAGACTCAACACCCATGCAGCCAAGAAGCTCCAGCATAGTGGTGATATCGTACAGGTGGGGAAGATTAACGACTTTCACGGTGTCTTTCGTGAGCAGGGTGGAAGCCATAATCGGCAAAGCTGAGTTCTTTGCCCCGGCAATCCGAATTTCCCCGCTCAGTGGCACGCCACCGTGTATTTCCAATTTATCCAAAGCTTTTCACCTCGTAAATCAAGGGCGCATTCTAACAAGATTCCCCAAGGGTCGCTGAGTTAATTTGCCCCAATAAAAAAGGCCCCAATCGGGGCCTTTTTTTAAAATTCCTGGCGTTAATCGCCGTCAGCTTCCCCGGGTGTCATCAACTGCATGTTGATGGCATGAATCACACCGCTGGCGATATGGGGATTAAGTACGCGATAGACAGACTGCTGGCGCTTCACAGCGTTCAGCCCTTCAAATGCATCAGAAACGATACGCACCTGGTAGCTGCCATCGCCACCAGTAGCCGCAATACTGGCGTCAGTAAAGGTTTTAGCCAGCATCTCTTCAATTTCTTCAGTAGTCATGCATTAGTGCCTTATTCTTCTATTTTCCAGAGGTCAATAACGCGGTCTATATCAAAGTCATTGCGCGTCATCAGGTTGTCAAAACGTGAATAGTACTGACGTCGCAGATTAACCCCTTCTACATAGAGGTTTCGCAATTTCCAGACACGGTCCTCGTTGAGAAACATGGTGTACTGCACTTCCACCCGGTTGCCGTCATCACCGAGGAGCGACATCCTTACGCTGGATGACCTTTCCGAGTTGCGTGATTGCTGCCTGTTTTCAAGAAACTCGTATTCAGCACCACCGTATTCGGCCAGAGCGCTGCCATAGAAATCGACCAGTGAAGCCCTGAACACATCTGCGAACCTGTCGAGTTGATCAGACGTCGCACCATTAGGGCCCTGTCCGTACTTGGCCATAACCCCACGTGCCACTTCACGAAAATCAACGAAAGATGAAAGTACCTCTTCTACTTCCCGGAAATAGACCTCCCGGTCACTGTCATAAAGCGCCCTGATTTCCTGCATGGCGGCGAGGAGGCCGGATATATATAGATCCACAGCTTCCTGTGCAGACAGTTCCTGTGCCGTCACTGCAGCAGGACCTAGAAACGCCCCTGTAATAATGCCTGTTATCAGTCCTAATGCCAGTTTTATGCGGCGTAAGGCTTTCATTTATTTACTCCGTCAATCCCCGGGTCAATTAACTAATGATGCCTGGATAAATGATTCCTGTTCTCAATACCCGGCACCAAATACTAAGAACCATATTCGTAAAAAAAGTTGCGCCGGATTCAGAAAAGGCGGCATTTTACAGGATTTTAAGCGATAAAAGCATTACCGCGAGGACCGGGCTCTGTGATCTATTTACTTGATTATCTGGTGACATCTGATTAATCATATGCCCTCTAAGTTTTGCCTTAATTTAGCTGGAGTTACAGCAGGACCCTGCGCAGACTGCAGCAGCTCAGATGCAGTCGTCCAGGAACAATACATGGGAATTTATCTAGCCGCGGTCTATATGGTTTTTGGATTTGCGGGCCTCATCTGGAGCGCAGACAGATTTGTACTCGGGGCATCCACGACCGCGCGTAACCTGGGTGTCTCACCGCTAATCATCGGGCTGACAATCGTTGCTTTTGGCACTTCAGCGCCCGAAATATTTACCTCGGCAACAGCATCACTGCAGGGCTCTCCAACCATCGCTGTCGGTAACGCTATCGGCTCCAACATAGCCAACCTTGGCATTGTTCTCGCTGTCACGGTACTGATTCACCCAGTGGAAATTCCCCTCTCGCTCATGAAAAAGGAATTACCCGCCCTGCTGCTGGTGTCCTTTATCTGTTTCATTGTCTTTGCCGATCTGACACTGAATTACTTTGACGGACTGTTGCTGCTGTTTCTCGTTATCGTATTTGCCTGGCGCATAATTAAAAACTTGGACCTCCTAGATAAAGATGAGGACAGTTTAGAAGGAAAGATTAATGATTCGAATGAAATTTCGGATGAATACATTACTGAAATGTCCAAGCCTAAGGCCCTCGCCTTGCTGCTGTTCGGACTGGCACTGTTGATTATCAGTGCCAACATCCTTGTGGAAGGGGCTCGCAATGTAGCGATGGCACTCGGAGTGAGCGAACTCATTATCGGACTCACCGTAATGGCCATTGGCACAAGCCTGCCTGAACTGGCCACGTCACTCACCAGTGCGTTCAAGGGACATTATGACCTTGTCCTTGGCAACATCATTGGCTCCAATATCATGAATATCCTGCTGGTGCTTCCGGTCCCTGCCCTGCTGTCGCCGTTTGTCATAGATCCCCAGGTGCTTACCAGGGACTACGCCACCATGATGCTGATCACTCTGGGTACCGCTTATTTCCTCTACATGCGCTTACGCAAGAAACAGCGTATCGGCCGTCTTGACGGTACAGTTTTATTGACTATCTATATCGCTTACACTGGACTACTGATAATCAGTTAGCCCGAGAACTCTTTGATTCAAATGGATAAATCAGCGCTGCAACAAAGCGCCCTGCGCACCATTGCACTTGAGCAATCCGCGGTATCTTCCCTGTCTGACAGGATCGATGACGGCTTTTTTGAAGCCTGCAGACTAATCCTGGACTGTGAAGGCCGCGTCATTGTGATGGGCATTGGCAAATCCGGACATATTGCGAACAAGATTGCGGCTACCCTCGCCAGCACCGGCACCCCTGCCCATTTCGTTCATGCTGCCGAAGCCAGTCATGGCGATATCGGCATGGTGACAGACCGCGATATTGTGATTGCAATATCAAACTCTGGTACCACCTCTGAAATTGAAAGCATCCTGCCGGTGCTGAAACGCAAAGGCATCACCATAATCTCCATGACCGGCAATCCTGAATCAATTCTGGCAAAGGAAGCGACTGCAAACCTGGATACCAGTGTTGAACAGGAAGCCTGCCCTCTTGGACTTGCACCCACTACATCAACTACCGCCGCCCTGGTTATGGGGGATGCACTGGCGATGGCGCTGCTTGAGGCCAGAGGGTTTACTGCCGAAGATTTTGCCTTTTCCCATCCAGGCGGCAACCTGGGCCGGCGCCTGTTATTGAAAGTCAGCGACATCATGCACGATGGGGATGAAATACCACGTGTTGATGAAAACACCTCGGTTCGCGATTCCCTGCTGGAAATATCCGCCAAAAAACTGGGCATGACAACCGTGACTTCTGCCGACGGAATCGTGCTTGGCATATTTACAGACGGTGACCTGCGCCGTTTCCTGGATGACAATCGGGATATACAGAACACCCCGATCAGCACCGTGATGACCGCTTCTTTCAAGTCGATAACCGCTAATGCTCTGGCCTCCGAAGCCGCCAAGATCATGCAGGATAATGAGATTTACACGCTGGTAGTAAAGGATGAACAGGATGCATTTTGCGGCATCATCACCATGCATGATTTATTGAAGGCAAATGTTGTCTAAGCGCGCAGGGCGATAGTAATCAATATGTCAGAGAACACCCAAGAACAGATCAATCAGCTGGCCAGCACAGTCAAACTCCTTGTGTTGGATGTTGACGGCATCATGACAGACGGAAAACTTTATTTCACCAACGGCGGTGAGGAAACCAAAGCTTTCAACACGATGGACGGTCTTGGCCTAAAGCTCCTACAAAGAAGCGGCGTTGAAATCGCCATTATCACTGGCCGGCAGTCCGAGATTGTCGCAACCAGGGCAGCCAGCCTGGGCATTACAATGGTGCACCAGGGCCGCGATGACAAGAAAGTAGTCCTTGATGGCATCCTGGATGAGATGGGCATTGGCTATGATGTCGTTGCCTACGCCGGAGATGATTTACCTGACCTTGCCTGTATAAAGGCGGCCAGGCTTGGCATCTCGGTCCCGGATGGACACGACATTGTGAAAGCGGCAGCAGATGCAGTCACTTTCAGACGCGGTGGTGAAGGTGCCGTGCGGGAAATTTGCGACTGGATACTCAAGGCCCAGGGCAACCTGGAAGATGCCGTCAGACCCTTTCAATAAGCTGTAAAAACTATGAGCAGCAGCTCTGAAAACAATAATGCCGAAACTGGAAAAAGCAACGGCAGTCTTCGTTACCACATCCTGGCTGTAGCGCTGTTGTCAGCGGTGGTCTGGTTTCTTCTGGATACCGCTACAGATGACGAGCCTCTGGATATCAGCAGCTTGCTGCAAATGAGCGAACAAGGTTATGACTATTTCATGGCCAATATCGACAGTATTCACTATACCAGCGACGGCGAAGTGGATTACCGTTTCAAGGCTAATCGCATCACCCACTTCCCTAACCCCGAGTACAGCCTTGTCGAATCTCCCCGATTCCTTGTTTTTCGGGAGGATGAGTCAAACTGGGAAATCAACTCCACAAAAGGCCGTGTTGAAATAGATCCAGAGACCAACCAGGAACGGCTGCTGCTGAATGAGAATGTTATTATCAACGGCATCTCCAACGACGGAAGGCAGGTCAAAATTTTTACAGACTCGCTGGTGATTTATCCCGCGGAGAAAAATATGCGTAGCGACAGCGACGTCACTATTGAGTCCGACGGTTTTGTATCATCAAGCAGGGGTTTTACGGCTGACCTCAATACCAATATAGTGAGGCAGCTGTCAGAAGGACAAATGCAATATGACAACTAAGTTATTTAGGATATCCTGGCTTCCAGGCTTTTTTACCGCCCTGGCCAGCGTGTCTGTGCTGGCACTACCTGAAGATGCTGATCAGCCAATTCTTTTTGAATATAACAACAGCGAACTACTGCTCGATGAGGGGGTAGAAATACTTTACGGAAGCGAGTACTCGCCTGCAGAAGTGAAACAGGGAACATTACTGATTACCGGCACTGAAATCACTATTCGCAGGATTGATGGAGAGATCAAACAAATACGGGTAAAAGGCCGCCCTGCTCATTTCCAGCAGCAGCCTGCTGCCGATCAACCGCTGGCCATAGCCGAGGGGCTTACTCTCATTCTCAATCTCGAAACCCAGCATGTCTCAATTGATGGAGACGTAGAGGGCGACGTATTGTTCAGCCAGGGCAACGACAAGTGGACCGGCTGTCACATTGATTACTACCTGGAAACCAGGCGCCTGGTGACTCCCGAAATAGAGGGCTGCAGGTCAAGCGCAGTGATAGCCCCAAGGAACAACCAGTAATCCAACGCATGAGTGATGCCGTGAAAACATTACGGGCAGATGACCTGGCCAAGTCTTACAAGGGCAGGAAGGTAGTGTGCGACGTCTCGCTGCAGGTCAGCAGTGGAGAAATTATCGGGTTGCTGGGCCCTAACGGCGCCGGCAAAACCACTTCTTTTTACATGATTATTGGTCTGGTGCATGCAGACCAGGGCCGAATCACCATTGACAAAAATGACATCTCCGGCGCCCCCATGCATGAAAGAGCGCGCAAGGGACTGGGATATCTTCCACAGGAAGCCTCTATTTTTCGCAAGTTAAGTGTCAGGGAAAATATCCTTGCCATCCTTGAAACGAGGCCCGAGTTGAGCGATCAGGAGCAGGAAGACAGGGCGCAGGACCTGATGCGGGATTTTCACATCACGCATATCGCAGACACACCGGGCATGAGTCTCTCAGGCGGGGAAAGACGCCGCGCAGAAATCGCCCGGGCCTTAGCCACAGACCCGGCTTTTATCCTTCTAGATGAGCCCTTTGCCGGTGTCGACCCCATCTCCGTAAACGATATCAAACAGATCATTGGCAACCTCGCTAAACGGGGGATCGGCGTTCTGGTCACAGACCATAATGTCCGAGATACCCTGGATATTTGCCAGAAAGCCTATATTGTCAATGAAGGCACCGTAATTGCGTTCGGAGAACCTGAAGAAATATTAAATAGTCAAAAAGTTAGGGATGTATACCTAGGCGAGCAATTCCGTCTCTGAGCCTCGCTCTTTGCTGCCTTAGCGCATTATTACTCCCAGCATCCTGCCTGATTTGAGCCCTTTAAATCACCCTTTTTTCAATATTTTTTGTCTCCGGCAAGGATCATTCCTAAATGGATGAAAAAAAGCCAACTACTGTCACTAAAACAACAAATTTGCTATATTGCGCCCCACATTTTGTCCCCGAATTGCGCCATCCCAAAAACCGGCCTGGTTCATGCCAGATAAGTAAAAGGCTACCTGAAAGACTTAATTAACGGCATTCTGAAAAATGAAGCTATCACTCCAGCTAAAAATGGGTCAGCAGTTAACTATAACCCCTCAGCTGCAACAGGCTATTCGTCTGCTGCAGTTATCAACGCTGGACCTGCAGCAGGAAATCCAGGAGGCACTTGACTCAAACCCTTTGCTTGAACTTGAAGAAGTCTCAGAGACCACTGACAGCCCGGAATCCTCAAGCGATGACAACCAGCTCAAAGAAGACAGCGAAATAATCACCGGAGCAAGTACGCAGGAATTTTCAGACCGGGAGGGCAGCGATGATTTCTCCATAGGTGATAACTGGGAAGACAAGGACATTCCATCCGACCTGGCTGTAGACAGCTGTTGGGAAGATATCTACACCAATACCACCCTCCCCGCTTCCGGTCCAGTTTACGACGCGGACGATTTCGATCTCGACTCCCGTAATACCAAGACCGGCACACTCCAGGACCATCTGAACTGGCAGCTCAACCTGACGCCGATGTCAGATGGTGATCGGCTTATTGCCATGGCCATAATTGATGCCATCGACACTGATGGTCACCTGGCAGTATCCATAGACTCCATCCATGCGGGCCTAATCAGGGAATTGGATATCGACGAGGAGGAGGTAATTGCTGTCCTGCATCGAATACAGCAGTTCGACCCTGTGGGGGTTGGCTACCGCAACCTCAAGGAATGCCTCACCCTGCAGTTGGCACAGCTTGAACCGAAGACCCCAGACGTTGAGGTTGCCGCCAGGGTAATTGACAACCATCTGGACCAGCTGGCCAGCCATGACTATGCGCAAATCATGAAATCACTGAAGATCAAGGAGGCGGAACTCAGGGAAGCACTTAAGATTATTCTTACTCTGAACCCAAAACCCGGTTCTGAAATTACCTCTTCAGACGTCTCTTACATTATTCCGGACGTCTTCGTCAGCAAGAAAAACGGCCGGTGGTTAGTCGAACTCAACCCCGAAACAGCGCCGAAAGTGAGGGTGAATTCTGAATATGCCATGCTGGCTATCAACAGTGCTGACAAAAAGAACGCAGAAGCTGACAGCAACTACATCAAGGAAAACCTGCAGGAAGCGCGTTGGTTTATCAAAAGCCTTCACAGCCGCAATGAAACACTGATAAAAGTGTCTACGAAAATAGTTGAGCATCAGAAGAACTTTCTGGAATACGGTGATGAAGCAATGAAGCCGCTTGTGCTTCATGACATAGCCGAAGCTGTAAGCATGCATGAGTCAACAATTTCCCGAGTGACTACACAGAAATACATGCACACTCCCCGCGGCATATACGAATTGAAATACTTCTTTTCCAGTCATGTGGGTACCGAGGGCGGAGGCGAAGCCTCTTCCACGGCTATACGGGCCCTGATAAAGAAACTCGTGGCTGCCGAGAATCCCAAGAAACCATTGAGCGACAGCAAGATTACCGAACTGCTTTCCGAACAGGGCATCAAGATTGCCAGGCGAACGATTGCCAAGTACCGGGAGTCCCTCTCGATCGCACCATCAAACGAAAGAAAGAGATTGCTGTAACTTTTCACAGCATCCACAGAGAAATTTTATGGAAATGGAAAAAATTCTTTCACCCGAACTTACATTCTGCAACGTTCAGTGCGTTAGTAAAAAACGCTTACTGGAAACCAGCGCAGAACTGATCGCTGACCAAGTTCCATCTGTGGACGCCAACCAGATTTACAATGCATTAATTGCAAGGGAGCAGCTTGGCAGTACCGGACTTGGCAGTGGAATAGCCATTCCCCATTGTCGCGCCCCCAAGTGTGAGTCAACTATTGGCTGCCTAGTCAAACTCGAAACTGGAATTGACTTTGATGCCATTGATGACAAGCCTGTGGACTTGCTTTTCTATTTGCTGGTCCCTGAGAACACCATAGAAGGTCATCTTGAAGTTTTGCGTAACCTGGCTGAACGGTTTAATAATAGTGAATACTGTGCAAGCCTGCGGTCTTGCTCCAGCAATGCCGATTTATTCAAAGCAGCAACAGCTGACCTATCCCTATCAGACCAATCTGGCCAGACAGGTGTTGCCTGAACTGAAAACTTTCTCCACCAGCATTACAGAAGTGGAAAGCCATGAAATTAATTGTAATCAGTGGACGTTCCGGATCCGGCAAGAGTACCTGCCTGCATGTCCTTGAGGACATTGGCTACTACTGCGTCGATAACATCCCGGCGAGCATGCTGGGAACTCTCACTGAACGCATAAGCAAGGACCTAAATCCCGAATTCCAGCAGGTCGCCGTCAGCATAGATGCCAGAAATGTTTCAAAGGATCTTGAACAGTTCCCTGCCATCTTTGAACAGCTTGAAAACTCCGAGATAGAACAGCAAATCATATTTTTGGATGCCAACGACAACACCCTTCTAAAACGCTTCAGTGAAACACGGCGTAAGCACCCCCTGACCAGCAAGGATATTGGCCTCATGGAAGCCATAAAGAAGGAACGCGAACTGCTGGCGCCAATTATCATGCTGGCCAACTTAACCATAGACACTAGTTCACTGTCTCTGCACAAACTCAGGGATACCGTAAGAAACCGTGTTTATGACTGTGATACCGCTGGCATGGCCGTCCAGTTCCAGTCTTTCGGCTACAAGCATGGCGTCCCAGCGGATGCCGACATCGTGTTCGATGTCAGATGCCTGCCAAACCCCTACTGGGTAATCCAGTTAAGAGGCTTGACCGGATTGCAGCAGGAAGTGATCGAATACTTGGATGGACAGGAAGAAGTACAGGAAATGCTGGGAGACATCAGCAGTTTTCTGAAAAAATGGCTGCCTAAATTCGATGCGAATAACCGCAGCTATATAACCATTGCCATCGGCTGCACGGGAGGGCAACATAGATCCGTCTATCTGTGTGAAAAACTGAAGTCGCATTTTGAATGCGAGACAATGAGCGTCCAGGTCAGACATAAGGAAATACTCTGACGCAGTGCCTTTAAAAAAATAAGAAATACATAAGCATTATGATCGAAAGAGCCATCATCATTAATAACAGAACCGGATTACATGCGCGGGCAGCCGCCAAACTTGTTGAAACCACAACAAGCTTTGACAGCTCTGTGGAAATCAGTAATGGTGAGAAAACCGTTGATGGGAAAAGCATCTTGTCAGTAATGCTCCTTGCGGCATCACCTGGAAGCGAACTCAAGCTGCTGGTCGATGGCAATGACGAGAATGAAGCAATACATGCAATTATGCAGCTGGTTGAAAAAAATTTTGGCGAGGATAAAGAAGAATAATTCTCCCCTTAAATAACAATCTTTAAACTTCATGAGCAGCCGGCGGTAAAGCCTGGTTGTCAAAATTGAGAAGGTACTGAGGTAACTAACGGGCTGACTCCATGCTGGAAACCACTGACACCTCCATTCAGACCCAGGAACAGCTTGAGGAGCTGAGCTCTGCACTTGAAAGCGGCTCCTTCGTTCGTGTTCGACGCATGCTGAATGCCCTACCAGCGGCCACTATTGCCCACTTCCTTGAATCGTCACCCCACTCGGTCCGTGAAGTGCTGTGGCAGCTGGTCGAGAAGGACAACGAGGGTGAGGTGCTTAACTACCTCAACGAAGATATTCAAACGGATATTCTCGGCAAGTTAAGCCCTGAAGAAGTGGCCTCCATGACAGAAGGCCTGGAGACGGACGACCTGGCTGACATCATTCAGCAACTGCCCGAGCAAGTCATTTACCAGGTGCTGCTGGCCATGGATGAGCAGGACAGGAACCGCCTTGAAGCGGTTTTATCCTATGCTGAGGACACTGCAGGGGGCCTGCTCAACACGGACACGATTACAGTAAGACGCAGTCATACCCTTGACGTGGTTCTGCGTTACCTGCGCCGCCATGATGAAATCCCTATGATGACTGACAACATTCTAGTGGTCAGCAGGAATGACAAACTGGTGGGCATTTTGCCTCTGCGCACCCTTCTGGTCTCTGATCCTAATGCCACTGTCGATGAAGTTATGATCACGGACTACAACGCGATCCCCGTGGACATGAATGAGCAGGAAGTAGCCCAGCTTTTTGAACGACTCGACCTGGTATCCGCCCCAGTCATCGATGAGAATGGCAAGCTGCTGGGACGCATCACTATTGACGATGTCGTCGATGTCATTCGCGATGAGGCAGAACACTCACTACTCGGCATGCATGGTCTAGACGAGGAGGACGACACGTTTGCCCCCGTCATCAAAACCAGTAAACGCCGCGCCATCTGGCTAGGCATCCATCTGCTGACAGCTTTCATGGCTTCCATTGTCATTAGCCAGTTTTCAGAAACGATTGATCAGATAGTAGCACTGGCCGTACTCATGGGAATCGTTGCCAGCATGGGCGGCGTGGCAGGAAACCAGACGCTAACCCTGGTGATACGTGGTATGGCCCTGGGTCAGATAGGCAAGACAAATGCAAACTGGCTGGTCAAACGCGAGCTTGCTGTAACGGCCGTCAATGGTGTCTTCTGGGCCCTGATAGCCGGCTCAATATCAGCCTGGTGGTTTTCAGATATCAAACTCGGGCTAATTTTCGGTTCGGCGATGATTATCAATCTAATCATCGCTGCCCTCACAGGTGCCTTCCTGCCCCTCTTTCTGAGGGCGATTAAGATAGATCCTGCACTGGCCGGCGGTGTAGGCCTGGTGGCTCTCACGGATGTTGTAGGCTTCCTCTCATTTCTTGGTCTTGCAGCCTGGATGTATTGATCCCCGATGAAATCAAACGCTCCCGAAGACGAGCAAGAATTCAAAAGTAAAACCCAGCTCAAAAAAGAAATGCTGGATCGGCAAAACCTGGGTGAGACTCTGACACGGCTGCCCAAAACCTTGCTAGAGAAGTGCCAGCTGCCTGAAGAACTGCAGCACGCCATTTCCGAGTACAAGCGCATCCCGGAAAAACGGGGAGCAAGAAAACGCCAACTGCAGTTTATCGGCAAGCTAATGCGCGATATCGATATCAGTCCTATCGAGCAGTTTCTGGAGGAACAGGGTCAGGCAGCAAAGCTGGCCAAGCGTCGCTTCCAAGAGTTGGAGCGTATTCGTGACAGCCTAGTCCAGGGTGACCAGTCAGTGCTTAATGAATTAATCAAAAATTACCAGGAACTGGATATTCAACATGTCCGCCAGCTGATGCGACAGGCTGATAGGGAAGCACAGCAGGGTAAGGCACCCTCTGCATCCCGAAAACTTTTTGCCTTTCTCAGAGAACTGCCTAAAGTTTAATCGTCACTGATAGTGATGTTCGGCATGCCATCTGCCGGTTTCGCTTCTGCAAGCTGCTCGGCAACCCTGCAGGCAATAGCCAGGTAAATCCCGGCGACATTACCGTCAGGTTCGGCGACCACTGAGGGCGCCCCTACATCGCACTGTTGGCGGATATTGGCGTCGAGAGGAAGCTCACCGAGTAACTCTACCTGGTAATTCTCAGCAATCCTGCTGGCGCCGCCGTCACCAAAAATATGCTCGCTATGCCCACAGTTGCTGCAAATATGAATACTCATGTTTTCAACGACACCCAGAATAGGTATTTCCACCTTGCGAAACAGCTCTATGCCACGCTTTGCATCAAGAAGGGCGACATCTTGGGGAGTGGTCACGATTACTGCTCCGCTGACCGGGACTGACTGTGCCAGACTCAGCTGGATATCACCTGTACCGGGCGGCATGTCAACGACAAGAAAATCCAGGTCACCCCAGCGGGTGTCATTAAGAATCTGATTGAAAGCACCCACCATCATAGGCCCGCGCCAGGCCATGGCCTGGTTTTCATCAACCAGGAGGCCAACAGAGTTACACTTGATATCATATACTTCTATCGGCAGCATGAACTTCTGATCTACCACTTCAGGCCGCGTTCCAGGGGCTATCCCCAGCATCAGCGGCTGACTGGGTCCGTAAATATCCGCATCAAAAAGGCCGGTTGAATACCCTTTTTTGGCCAAAGCCAGGGCAAGGTTAACTGCAGTGGTGGACTTCCCCACGCCACCCTTGCCCGAGGCGACAACAACCAGATTTTTCACACCGCTGAGATTAGAGCCAGGATCGGGTTTGATTGTCTGTACGTTGCTCATAGAAACACCTTCAATAATCAGTTAAGTGCTGCAGATAAATATACTGCTTAGATCATCTTTAAAGACGTCGTAAAAAAGGGGGCATAGCCCCCTTTTTTACGCTTTTATGACCTGTCCGGTTTACAGCAGGATACCGCCGTAGTTCACGAAGAACGGGGCAAAAACTAGGCTGAGAATGGCAGACAGTTTAATCAGTATGTTCAGAGACGGACCTGAAGTATCTTTTAGGGGGTCACCTACCGTATCACCAACGACGGCAGCCTTGTGTTCTTCTGAACCCTTGCCACCCATATTGCCCGCTTCAATGTACTTCTTCGCATTATCCCATGCGCCACCAGAATTCGAAGAAGCAATGGCTAGCACACCACCTGTTACCAGTGAACCCGCGAGGATACCGGCAACAGCCTGAACACCAAACAGAAAGCCTACAACCAGCGGAGTACCAATAATCAGTACCCCCGGAGCAATCATTTCACGCAGAGCAGCCTTTGTGGAAATAGCAACACACTGACCGTACAGCGGACGACCCTGGCCTTCCATGATGCCCGGAATTTCCTTGAACTGTCTGCGAACTTCTTCAATCATGTCGAAAGCTGCTGCACCCACAGACTTCATTGTCATGGCAGAGAACAGAAATGGCAGAATGGCGCCAATGAACAGGCTAGTGAACACAATAGGGTCCAGCAGCGTAATGTCATTGATCAGGTTATAAGTAGGACCAAATTCCGGCATCTCCTGCATCAGGTTCTGTGAGTGGGTCAAGAAAGCGCCGAACAGAGCCAGTGAGGTCAGAATGGCCGCACCGATTGCAAAACCTTTGCCGATTGCGGCAGTAGTGTTACCAGCGGAATCCAGGATGTCAGTACGACGACGTACTTCCTTGTCAAGGCCAACCATTTCGGCTACACCGCCAGCGTTATCTGCTACAGGACCGTACGCATCGATAGTCAGGGCAATGACCAGGGTGCCAAGCATACCCAGTGAAGCGATGGCGATACCGTACATATCAGCAAGCTGCCATGAAACGAAAATACTCACAGCAATAGCCAGGTAAGGCAGTACAGTACTCTTGTAACCGAGTGCCAGGCCAAAAATGATATTGGTGGCTGCACCTGTTTCACAGGACTTGGCGATATCTTTCACAGGTTGATACTGGTCGGATGTATAGTATTCAGTCAGCAGACCAACAGCCAGGCCGGCAATGAGACCTGAAAGGAAGCACCAGTAAACACCCACTGAAGTGTATTCATTGTTATTAATTATGAATGTATCAGGCACCATCCACGCAGTGACGAAATACATGGCAATAGCCATCAATACACTGGAAATCATAAGCAGTTTTTTCAATGCCGGAGCGACCTGCTCTTCAGTGTGTACATTCACCATCAGTTTTGTGACCAGGCTAATTGGAATGCCTACTGCAGTAATCATGATTGGATAAAGCATGCCGTTGATATCACCGGCAAAGGCCAGTGCACTGATCACAAGCGCAGCACAGGTTGATTCAGCACAGGAGCCAAAAAGGTCAGCACCCATACCAGCAACATCGCCTACGTTGTCCCCTACATTGTCAGCAATGACAGCCGGGTTGCGGGGATCATCTTCCGGAATACCCTTTTCAACTTTACCTACCAGGTCGGCACCAACGTCAGCCGCCTTGGTAAAGATGCCGCCGCCAACTCGGGCAAACAGGGCGATAGAGGAACCACCAAGACCGAAACCGGCAATAATTTCCATCAGCACATTATTGGGAATATCTTGGGGCAGAATCGCACCCATCACCAGGTAAATCACGATCAATCCCAGGGTGGCTAGGCCAACAAGGGCAAATCCCATAACGGCGCCTGAGTTAAGGGCGACACGAAAAGCATCACCGATGTTGTTGCGGGCAGACACAGTCGTCCTAGCATTACCTGCAGTTGCCACCTTCATGCCGATATAACCGGAAATGATCGAAATTAGGGCACCAAACAGGAATGAAATAGCGGTGTAAATCCCTTCACTGACATTCTCGGTATGGTGATCATCGATCAACAAGGCGATGACCACAGCAAAAGCGACCATAAAAATGCCCAGTACTTTGTATTCTTGCTTGAGGAAGGCCATTGCTCCCTCGGCAATCGCACCATGGATAGATTTAAGTTTGTCGCTGTCTTCTTTCTCAAGGCCCATATCTACGGGGATATCAGTAACTTTCTTCATATAGAAAAAAGCGACACCAAGGCCAAACAATGACAAAAGTATGATTAAGCTAGTGGCACCAAGCATTCGGGTCTCCCTAAACTTCTAGTTTTTTAATGAATGAGTTGTATTTTTTCTTCTTGAACGATGTTTTTATTAGTGGTTCAGGATTGAGGAACTTGAGCTCCTTCTACCCGTCAGGTCCCTAAAAAACCGCGCAATTTAACACAACGCCGGGCTAAAACAAAGCAACTTTCGCCCCTTTGGGGCTCATTTAGAGGCCCGGTACGGCGAGTGTTTCCGGGCTGGAAATGGAAAGTAATCAGCGCCTGTTGGTGGGAGGTTTTGAGGGCTTTTTAAAGACTTTTTTGAGCCGCTCTGTAGCCTTAGATTTTGAGGTGGACGCCTTCCTGGCCGCTGAGAATCGCTTCTGGATACTCCTGGCCTTTGCCTCCCGCTTGGCTTCTTCGCGGGAGGCAGCCTTGTTGGAGGTTCGGGAGAATTCAACAACGTTGCCCCCGGAGGCTTCGTTGTTGTCGCTGCTCAAGACTAAAGCCCGCGTCAGGGTTGCGCCAGCAGCGATTCTGCCTGGTTGTTGAGGTTTTCCACCTCCTCAGCCAGTTCCTGGAGATGAGCCGTGGCCAGCTCATTAAGTGGCTCGCCGGTGGCTGGATCTGTATTGTTATATTTTTCTTCCTCGCTGGCCAGGGCGTCGGTCAGTTCCTCGGCGGCGGCAACAGCCTGCCTGAGTACTGCATTGGCTGCCTCAACCCGCTCGGTTTCGGCTTCATTAGCTGCGATCTGTGCCCTCAGCGCATCAATCCTGGCCTGCTGTTCAGCCACGACACGCGCCTGCTCCTCGGCCCGACGGGCTGCCATTTCGCGCTGTCTTTCGGCCTCACGCCTGGCGGCTTCTTCCGCTTCACGGCGTTCTCTTTCCAGGGCGAGCCTTTCTTCCTCGGCGCGTCTGGCCTGCTCTTCCTGCTGCGCCTGTTCTTCAACCAGCGCTTGCTCCTCCTGCTCCATTTGCTGACGTTCAGCCGATGTTGGGCCCGGGGTATATACCGTTTGCGACCCTGTACTGCTGCAGGAAGCAACAAAAAGTGCTGTAAGAATGATTAGACTAAGCTCTTTATAAACTCGCATGCCCTCTTCCCCATACCGGTTAGTAATTCTTTTAAGAATCCTCTCCAACCTACTGACTTCTCTGGATATGCACCAGTGAATGCGCCATGATAACGCATATTAATGCATTAAAGGAGCCTTCACTGGCAGGGTCTGTCACCCCTCCCACAAGTAATCTATGAAAGCCCTGGATACCTTACTGGCCAGCGTTGTGATGTGCATTTCCAGCCTACCCTTGATCCTGCTGATTCTGACCCTTGAGAAGAATCCTGCCATGCCCGCCAATCCTCCCCTGGATCAGGCGCAGGTGGCCGAAATCCAGCAGTTGCTCATTGATCATGATCCCCGCCAGCTGCTTGCCAGCCCCTTTCAGGAAGTCAGGCTGACGGAGTCAGAGCTGAATGCGCTCGCTACTTATCTCAAGAGCAACAATCCCGTTCTGGACTCCATCAGGCTCAACGCTGAACTGGTGACCAATGGCACGAAAGTAAACCTGGCAATACCCGTGCAGGCCTTCGGCTTGGTGCGCTACTTCAATATCACCCTGGATTTTGAGCACGTTGAGGATCGGCTTTTTCTGGAAAAGGTCAGTGCCGGCGCACTCACACTTCCCTCCGTTCTGGTTGCCGCAGTCAAGGAAGCCCTGGTGAGCACGGCGAATGAAAACTTCCAGCTGGTTTCAGCCTTCTTCTACTCTCTGCATTTTCAGTCAATCAATGAGGAGCGCATGGTGATCATGCTGGACTGGCAGGACGAACAACTGGAGAAACTGGGTGACCAGGCCCGCCAGGTTTTTGTGAGCGCGCGGGAATCCGAAAGACTGTTGTATTACCAGGAAAGGCTCGCTGCAGTCGTAGCAGACTTGCCCCCGGATACAGCCCGGGTTTCACTAAATGACCTGATGCGGCCACTGTTCCTGCTGGCCAGCATTAATGCCGGAGGCGGTGCAGACCCCGCCGGAGAAAATCGCGCCGTATTTATTGTCCTGACCACCTACCTTACGGATCTTGATCTGTCTCAGCTGACAGGTGAGGGGCTCGATATACCGCCTGCCCGTGAACTCGATGTGAGAATTGACTCAAGGGAAGACCTGGCCCGTCATGTCGTCACTTCGGCTGCAATTTCCGCCTCGGCCGGTGCCACAATGGCCCAGGTACTCTCGGTGTACAAGGAAGTGCATGACTCCCGTTACCGGACCGGATTCAGTTTTACGGACCTCGCAGCCAATGAAGCGGGGGCGCTGCTTGGCTCCCTCTCCACTCGCAGCAGCGCTGATGCCATTCGCTTTCAGGAGCGCATTCTTGTAATTGCAGATGAGTCCGCGTTTCTTCCGGAACTTGGCACCTACGATGGGATGTCAGAGGAGCAGTTCATTGAGGAATACAGCAATCTCGAGTCAGAGGCCTACCAGTTGCGCCTTGATGAGATTCACGCCAGCATCCTTGCCCGGCCGTTCTTTAGAGACTTTAACTAAACGGTTTTATGTCAAAACTAAGCAGCAAACAACTTGATGAATTCAGGCAGCGGCTTGTCTCTGCCAGAAAGGATCTGCGCACCCAGTATGAAAACGAAAAGGCTGCTGCAGATACAGTTCAGCTTGATCAAACCAAGGTTGGCAGGCTATCTCGTATGGACGCAATGCAGCTGCAGAGCATGGCGCAGTCCACCATGCGCAATATCGAAACCCGGCTGAAACGAATTGGCGAGGCGCTCAACAAGCTGGATGAGAATGACTTTGGTTACTGCAACGAGTGCGGCAATGAAATCGCCCTCGAACGCCTGGATGTGCAGCCAGAAGCGTCCTGCTGTTTTGACTGCCAAAGCAGGCAGGAACGCTGACAAGCCCCATGGGCATGGTAGCCCGGGAGTTCCTGTTACCTGCCGAATCAAGTATCATCCGCAATCCTGATTTTTCCGGCCAGGCCGACACTGCAAGATCATGAAAAAGAAAGGCTTTAACACCACCGCTTTGCATTCCGACAGGGAAGGCAAGCCCGAGCATGGAGTACTGCATAAACCGGTGCATCCATCGGTGGCCTTTGCCTACGAGGATGCCCGGGAACTTGCCGAAGTTTTCCAGAACAAGCGCAAGGGATATGCCTACGGCAGACAGAACAACCCCACAATTGAAGCGCTCGCCCAGAAAGTCACCAAGCTTGAGGGAGGACTGTCCACCGTAGTCTTTGGTACCGGCATGGCGGCCATTGGCTCTACCCTGCTGTCTCTGCTGCGCCAGGGAGACCACATCGTGTCCAGCGCCTTCCTGTTTGGCAACACCAACTCACAGCTCAATACCTTCAAAGAGCTTGGAATTGAAGTTTCCTTTGTTGATGCCACGGATGTTAAGAATGTCGAAGCGGCCATCCAGGGAAACACCAAAGTAGTGTTTGTGGAAACCATAGCCAACCCCGTGACCCAGGTGACCGATCTGGAGGCTATCGGAGATCTCAGCGAAAAGCACAACCTGATTTACTTTGTAGACAACACAATGACCTCACCCTGGCTGTTCAAGCCTGTGCAGGTCAAGGCCAGTCTTGTCATAAACGCCCTTACGAAATACATAGGCGGACATGGCAATGCCCTCGCTGGAAGTGTCACAGATACAGGCCTTTACGACTGGTCAGGTTTTGACAATATTTACGACAACTACAAGGGAGGCGACCCTGCCCAGTGGGGCATCACCCAGATTCGAAAGAAAGGATTGCGTGACTTCGGCGCCGCATTGGCTCCCGAAGCCGCCCATCACATCTCTGTCGGCAGTGACACCCTGAGCCTGAGGATGGACAAGGCCTGCGCCAATGCCCAGGCCATTGCCGAATTCTGCGAAGCCCATCCCAAGGTGCGCAAGGTGTTCTACCCGGGACTGGCCAATCATCCGCAGCATGACAGGGCAACATCACTGTTCAGGCATTGTGGCGCCATTCTGAGTATCGAACTGGTCGACAGCGTGGATTGTTTTGACTTCCTGAATGCCCTTAAAATCGTTGTCTCTTCAAGCAACCTGGGTGATAACAGAACCCTAGGAATTCCTGTTGCACACACCATTTACTGGGAGATGGGTCCCGAAAGACGTGCGTCAATAGGGGTTGCCGATTCCATGGTGCGCCTGTCAGTAGGTATCGAGGACACCGAGGACCTGCTTGCAGACTTTGAACAGGCTCTTTCCATCTAGGCCATCCGGCTGACTGATTGGTGAGCATTTCACTCTGTCATGTTGACGACATTCCCGCCGCCGGCGCCAGGGGTTTCGACCTGGCCCAGGGCAGCATCTTCGTGGTGAAACGCAAGTCTGGCCTGTTTGTCTACCTGAACAGCTGCCCACATCTGGGCCTACCACTGGAATGGAAGAAGGATGCCTTTCTGGACTCCGAAGGTCTGTACATCAAATGTACCAATCATGGTGCCTTCTTTGTGCCTGAAACCGGAGAATGCATACAGGGACCCTGCATGGGCGATGCGCTCATCAGCGTGCCTTATACGCTGGATGATGGCGTCATTGTGATCGCCGAGTCAGCGATACCGGAATCTCCCTGGCAAGGCTAATTTGGCGAGAACTCATCACGGCTTGCCAGGCCATGATTTCCACTCCCGCCTTTTTCGCTTCAGCCAGTGTCTGGCTGTACTCGGGATCAATGTCCCAGGCTGGCTGAACCTTCTCTATACCTGTGTGCTGAACGCAGAAAAACAGTACGGCCCTGTCTCCTTCGCTGGCAATATGGATCAGCTCCCTCAGGTGTTTGGTGCCACGTGTCGAAACGGCATCGGGAAACAGACCCAGCCCCTTGCCCATTCCCAGCGTGACATTTTTGACTTCGATGTAGCACGCCTTCCCCTTTCGTCTGGGATGATCCTGAAGCAGGAAGTCTACACGACTGTTTTCCTTTCCGTATTTCACCTCGCTGCGCAGCTCTCTGTAACCGCTCAGAGACTTGATGAGTCCTATTTCAATAGCCTCCCTGACCAGGTGATTTGCGCGGCCAGTATTGATGCCGGCCAGCTCTTTATCACTTACCCTGATAATCTCTAACGTATGCGGGTATTTCCGTGTTTTACTGTCAGAAGTGGAATACCAGACCTGGCTGCCGGGCTCACTGCAGTTTTTCATGGAGCCAGTGTTAGGGCAATGAATGGTGAACTGCTGGCCGTCATCTGTTTTGATATCAGTAAGAAATCGCTTATACCGCCTGATCAATGTAGCGGACTGTAAAGGGGGACTGAACTTCATTAATTCCTATACTCCAAATGGGGTCTTAATTAATGTGTTTTTTCTGGAACTGGACTACATTATCTGGTAGCGTAGCGTCGCTCAAAAAACGGTAGGTTTAAAAACCGTCTTTTTTTTACTGAAATTTAACCAAAAAATTCCATTCACCAACATTTTAAATTAGTTTTTGAGACCTTAAATGGCAATCAGAAAAAAAGCTGCTAAAGCGAAAACCAAGGCCAAGGCCAAAGCAAAGAGCAAGGCAGCTCCCAAGAAAAAAGCTGCACAAAAGAAAAAAGCAGCTCCTAAAAAGAAAGTAGCTACCAAGAAAAAAGCGACTCCTAAAAAGAAAGCAGCGCCCAAGAAAAAAGTTGCACCGAAAAAGAAAGCGGCCCCCAAGAAAAAAGCGACTCCTAAAAAGAAAGCAGCGCCCAAGAAAAAAGCGACTCCTAAAAAGAAAGCAGCGCCCAAGAAAAAAGTTGAACCTAAAGCCAGGCCAGCAACCGCCAAGCAGCTTTCTGAAGATTTCACCCCTTACCAGATCAAGCGGGGTGAAGAGTACATGAATGAAAGTCAGAGGGAGCATTTCAAGCAAATCCTGCTCAACTGGCGCAATGAACTCATGCAAGAAGTAGACAGGACTGTGCACCACATGCAGGATGAAGCAGCCAATCCGCCTGATCCCGCTGACAGGGCAACGCTGGAAGAGGAATTCAGTATTGAACTGCGCACGCGTGATCGTGAGCGACGACTCATTAAGAAAATCGACAGCACTATCGAGAAAATTGCTATTGACGATTACGGCTGGTGTGATTCCTGCGGAGTGGAAATAGGAATCCGCCGTCTGGAGGCCAGGCCAACTGCCGATAAATGCATCGACTGTAAGACACTTGATGAAATCAAGGAAAAACAGCTCGGCGCCTGACAACAGAATGCAGGTATCCATCGAGAGACAAGTGAGGGCGGCCATTGGCCGCCCTATTTATTTCTATGTCTGAAGCAAACTACATCGGGCGCTTTGCACCATCGCCATCCGGCCCTCTACATATTGGTTCGCTAGTAGCTGCAGTGGCTTCGTACCTGGATGCACGCAGTAACAATGGACGCTGGTTGATGCGAATCGAGGACCTGGATCCTCCTAGGGAAACCAGGAAAGCGGCCGACCAGATTCTGACTGCCCTTGAAGAGTGTAATCTGCACTGGGATGGAGAGGTGCTCTATCAGAGCCAGCGCTATGGTGCCTACCAGGAGGCCATCGATACCCTCAAAAAACAAGAGCTCGTTTTTGCCTGTGATTGCACCCGTCAGCAAATTCAGGAGGCTGGCGGTGTGTATTCCGGCACCTGCCGTCACCGACACCTTGCTGTTGGGGAAACGGCATTACGCTGCAAGGTCGCCACCGGGCTAATTACATTTCGAGACAGAATTCAGGGAGAGCAGTCTCAGCACCTGGACAAGGAAGTTGGTGATTTCGTCATCAAACGCAAGGACGGACTTTATGCCTACCAGCTGGCTGTCGTGGTTGACGATGCTTTCCAGGATATCACGCATGTTGTTCGGGGAATCGACCTGATGAATTCAACCCCTAGGCAAATTTATCTGCAGCGCCTGCTTGGTTTGAATGAGCCGGCCTATGTCCATATACCGGTAATCATGAATGACCAGGGGCAGAAGCTCAGCAAGCAGCATAAGGCCAGCCCTATTGATACAGGCTCCAAGGAGAAAATTTCCTACCTACTGTTTTCGAGTATGGACTACCTGGGGCTGGCTCCAGAGCCTGCACTTGTCATGGAGTCACCGGGCGATATCCTGGCCTGGGGAATCGCTCACTGGTCTATAGATAACCTGCTCAACCAGCCTGAACTGCATGAAAAAATCCAGCAATGACCACTGGCAGCCTGAGAAAATGTTACAAACAGCGTTAACTCCAGCGTCTCTTCCTTTTTCTATTAATCCCATATTAATCAATTTGTTACTGATTTATAGCTTGAATTTAATGAGTATTTGGGTAGAAAAGAAACACAACAATTGTTACCTTTAGGCTATTGTTCGAACAATTGAGCTTCTGGACTGGACTCATATTACTCACAGCCTTGCTACCGCCGATGAGCGACACCAACCCAAAACAAAGCACCGATAAATATACTGCTGCCCATCCCAGCACCGGCGGCATGATAGGCAACAGTGCGCCGATGATTGAACTATTTCGCAGGATAACGAGGGTAGCCCTGACTGATTCTGCAGTACTAATCAAAGGAGAAAGCGGTACAGGCAAGGAAAGGGTTGCCAAGGCTCTGCATGATTCTAGCGTGAGGAAAGATGAAAAACTGGTCACGGTTAATTGTGCCTCCATACCGGAAAATCTTATTGAAGCGGAACTATTTGGTTACGAGGAAGATGCCGTGCCGGCTGCCAGTGAGGCCAAGGCAGGGCTGGTGGAGACGGCAAATGGCGGTACTCTGTTCCTGGATGAAATCGGCGACCTGCCCATTTCCGCCCAGGCAAGACTTCTTCAGGTTATCAAGGACAACGAAATTCGCAGGCTTGGTTCACTGCAGCCCCTTAAAGTCGATGTCAGGCTGGTAGCGGCAACCCACAAAGACTTGCAGAGACTTGTGGCTAAAGGTGGATTCAGGGAAGACCTGCTCTACCGCATCAATGTCATGCAGCTTGAAATTCCTCCCCTGCGCGAGCGCGGCCCTGACATACTAGAACTAGCAGAGAAAAAACTGAATGAGTATTGCCTGGACCGTAACATACCCGCCAAGCATTTCAGCACTGAGGCCATCCCTGTCATCACCTCTTACACCTGGCCCGGTAATGTTCGGGAACTTGAGAATGCTATTGAACGTGCCGTAACCCTGACGGAGGATATCGAAATTCCCCTGGATCACCTCGGCCTGAACACAAACAACGGCCTCATTAACCCTTCAGACATCAGTGAACCCGCTGAAAAAGACATGTCCCTGAAAGATTATTTCCAGAAATTTGTACTGGAACACCAGGGGCATCTGAATGAAACAGAGCTGGCCAAGAAACTTGGCATCAGCCGTAAATGTCTTTGGGAAAGACGGCAGCGCTTCAATATTCCCCGCAAGAAAAAAACCTCCTGAAAAACATTAGGCAGGAAAAAGGCTTGAAATCCGCCATCACCCCTGTCTGCAGTAAATAACAATGACAAGCCATTTAAGCAGACGGTGACTTCTCAGTTTTGTTCACTCTTTTTATCTGGAAAAGACTGCAAAAGCGGCGACAGGAAAAAGTTGACTGTAGGTAAACCATAAAGTCGTTTCCCAGAAATGACAAACTAAAGCGGACAAGTTAAACCAAATTGTCAGAATTATTGAAGGTGACATTGCCTTACTCTTGGCAGCATACAATACTCGCTGCTCTCATGTTCAGGTCCGAATATCTGCAGAAAATAATAACAATAATAGTAAACGCCTCTATAGCAGGAGAGTGCTTCGGCACTCTCCCTTTTTTATTTTCCTGATTTGCCTTTTACTTGTTATCTCCCCACTTTCTTTTTCCTTTTACTCATCCAAGCCCGGCAAGCATGTACAATGGTGCTTTGTAGAATCACCGGCAACCATTTGAACAACAATAATTCAGCACTGGGAAACAGCGAACATGCCGTCCTCAGCCGGGACCGGCATTGTATTTCCCGAAAAAACATCAGCCAGGGCTGCCTGCGCGTTCTCTACACGCTCAATGATTCGGGATACCAAGCCTACATAGTTGGTGGTGCGGTCAGGGATCTCCTGCTCGGAAAAAAACCAAAAGATTTTGACGTAGCCACCAATGCCACACCTGAGCAGGTTAAAGCACAATTTCGTCATGCCCGCATTATTGGACGACGCTTTCGGATAGTTCATGTCACCATGGGAAGGGAAATCATCGAGGTTTCCACCTTTCGTGGCACAAACACGGAGAGTATTGAAATCCAGGGTGATAAATTATCCAGGAAAGTGAAGCACATTGAATCGGCGCATTCCGAAAGCGGCATGATCCTGCGGGATAACGTGTACGGCACACTCGAAGAGGATGTGCAAAGGCGCGACTTTACCGTCAATGCACTTTACTACACGGTAAGAAACTTTGAGGTAGCTGACTATGTGAACGGCATGGCTGACCTGGAAAAACGCCAGCTGCGCATGATTGGAGATCCCGAACAGCGCTACCGTGAAGACCCTGTACGCGTTCTACGGGCTATTCGTCTGTCGGCAAAGCTTGATTTCAGTATTGAGGAGGAGACGGCACGCCCCATCAGCGACCTTGCCCCCATGCTGGAGTCCATACCTGCGGCACGGCTGTTTGATGAAGTCCTTAAACTGTTTTTTGCCGGCCAATCGCTTAAAACCTATCAGCTGCTCAAGCAGCACAATGTATTTCGCCATATCTTTCCCGCATCGGCCAGTATCATCGATAGTGGAGAGATCTCTGACAAGCTCCTGCTTGAGGCCTTCACCAGTACGGACAATCGCATCAGGGATCTGAAAAGTATCACCCCCGCCTTCCTGCTGGCCGCCATTCTCTGGCCTGCTCTGCAACAGGAATTCATTGCCAACAAGAATAGAAGAATGCCACCCATGGTAGCCATGCACCAAGCGGCACAAACCGTTATCTCAAACCAGGTGGAGCGTATCTCCATACCCAAGCGGTTCAGTATTGCCATGCGTGAAATCTGGGAATTCCAGCTCAGGCTTTCGCGCCGGCAGAGAGCCAACGCCCTGTTAGCAAGCAAGCGATTCCGTGCTGCCTATGATTTTATTTTACTCAGGGAAAAATCCGGAGAAGATCTTCAGGGCATCGGCCAATGGTGGACCGAGTACCAGGAAGCGGATGCCGACGGGCGACTCAGAATGCTGAATAAGATTCACCATGGCAGTCAACATTCAAAATCTCGCAAACGCAGAGTAAAATCTACCAAGACTCAACAGAAAGGGACGAGATGACAGATCAGAAATCCCATATTGATGCACACTGCATTCTTTTCAAGCGGTAAATCAGTGTCAGACGATTTAAACAAAGCCAGCAGCATTCCACGCTATATTGCCGTTGAGGGCCCCATTGGTGTTGGCAAAACCAGTCTCGCCAAACGCCTGGCCAGAAGCTTCAACTATCAAATTCTGCTGGAGTTAAGCGAGGAAAACCCTTTCCTAGAACGTTTTTATCACGATCCTAGACAAATGGCTCTCGCTACCCAGCTCTTCTTCCTGTTTCAGCGAGCACAGCAAATCCAGGACCTGCGACAGGACGACATGTTCGAACCGGTCCGCGTGGCAGATTTCCTAATGGAGAAAGACCGCCTGTTTGCCAGACAGAACCTGGACAACGATGAATTCTCTCTTTACGAAAAAGTGTACGAGCATCTCACGATCGATGCCCCGCAGCCCGACCTGGTCATTTACCTCCAAGCGCCGGTGGAGATTCTCGTAGAACGAATCCAGAAGCGAGGTATCGAGGCAGAGCAGCTGATAGAAGAGCAATATCTAGAAAAGCTTATCGACGCCTATACCGAGTTTTTCCACTACTATGATGACAGTACGCTACTTGTGGTCAACAGTTCAGATATTGACTTAGTCAACAATGACGAAGACTACGAACAGCTGCTGGACTTCATTCTCACTACCCGCAAGGGCAGCCGCAACTATTTCAATCCGAAACCCAGCCTCCTTTGACAGTCCCCTCAAGCTACCTTTACGCGCCCAAATAGATTAGATTACGCCTCCGGCTGCGGAAAAACGGGCTAAACGATTGAAAAAAGTCTCTGTTAACACACTGCACAAGCTTAAGGCAGAAGGCGAAAAATTTGCCTGTCTTACCTGCTATGACGCCCTGTTTGCCAGTTTATATGGCAACGCCGGTGTGGAGGTGATTCTTGTGGGGGACTCACTGGGCATGGTAATCCAGGGCCATGACACCACGCTGCCGGTGACAATGGACGATGTCATCTACCACATGGAATGCGTGAAAAGGGGCAGTAGCGGTTCACTGTTGATTGCCGACCTGCCCTTCATGTCTTATGCCTCCGAAGCACAAACCCTTGAGAACGCCGCGCGGTTGATGCGCGCTGGTGCACAGATGGTCAAACTTGAAGGAGGAGCCTGGATCGCAGAGTCCACCCGCCTGCTGGCCGAAAGAGGCATTCCTGTGTGCGCCCACATGGGACTGACGCCACAGTCCGTTAACCGAATTGGTGGTTTCCTGGTCCAGGGCCGCGATCCTGCCCAGGCGGATAAGATGATTGAGGAAGCCAAACTGCTTGAGGCATCCGGCGCCAGCTGCCTTCTGCTCGAAACAGTTCCCCAGGCATTAGCCAGGACGATCACAGACGCCCTCAATATACCTGTTATTGGAATTGGCGCAGGCAAGGATGTGGACGGACAGATTATGGTCATCCACGACCTGCTGGGCATTTCTCCGATAACGCCCTCCTTCGTGAAGAACTTTCTGGCCGAGGTAGACGGCAGCATACCTGGCGCGATAGCCGCCTATGTGTCTGCGGTAAAAGCAGGAACATTTCCGGGGCCCGAGCACACTTTCGACTGAACATCATCATGGAGCGCTTCGAAACACGGGATGCACTTCAGGCTCATCTGCACTCGATCCGCGTGCAGGGTCAATCTATAGGCTTGGTGCCGACTATGGGCAACCTGCATGAAGGCCATCTTGCCCTCGTCGAGGCAGCTCGAAATGACAGCGATTATGTCCTGGCCACTATATTTGTGAATCCGCTGCAATTTGGTCCTGAGGAAGACCTGGACAGCTACCCACGCACGCTTGAGGAGGATTGCAGCCAACTGGAAGCCCACCATTGCGATGCCGTTTTTATCCCCTCTGCTGAAGAAATGTACCCCGGTGGTTTGGATAACCAGGCCCTGGTGACTGTTCCAGGTCTGTCAGAGCGTCACTGCGGTGCCAGCAGGCCGCTGCATTTTGGCGGAGTCTGCACCGTGGTCTGCAAACTCTTCAATCTTACCAACCCTGATATCGCCTTTTTTGGTGAGAAGGACTACCAGCAGCTGCAGGTAATCCGCAAGATGACGCAGGATCTCTGCATCCCTGTCAGCATCACCGGTGTGCCTACTGTCAGGCTTCCCAGCGGCCTGGCTCTGAGTTCACGTAACAATTACCTTGATGCGTCGCAGCTCGAAACGGCTGCCATCCTACAGGCCACACTGAAGGAGGCGGCCGACAAACTGCAACAGGGAAGCCAGGAATTTGATCGTATCGAAGACAGTGCCAAAACCAGGCTCACAGAAAGCAGTTTCCTACCCGACTACTTCTCTATTTGCCATGCGGCAACCCTCGATCCAGCAACTACTGCAGATAAGTCACTGGTAATTCTGGCCGCTGCTTGGCTGGGAGAGACCCGCCTAATAGACAATATAATGATTACCCTCAGCTAGGCCGTTTTTGTTAGGCAGAATGAATTTTCAGGTGTATCATGCGCCACCCTGTTGACCAGAATTACCCCTTAACTCCGCTATGCGCATAGGCATTCTTTCCAGAAACAGGAACCTCTACTCTACCCGCCGTCTGGTGGAGGCGGCGCATGAGCGAGGGCATGAGGTGCGTGTCATAGATGTTCTCAAGTGCTACATGAACATCACGGCCAATAATCCCGGCGTCTATTACCAGCGCAACGCCGAGGTGGTGGAGGAGCTTCAGTTTGATGCTGTAATTCCGCGCATTGGCGCCAGTATCACCACATATGGCTGCGCCGTACTCCGGCAGTTTGAAGTAGCCCATGTCTATTCGATCAATGAATCCATTGCCATCAACCGGTCTAGGGACAAGCTAAGAGCCCACCAACTGCTGGCCCGAAAAGGCATCGGCCAGCCGGTCACAAGCTATGCCCACTCGGCCCGAGCCACGGACAAACTCATTGAATCAGTTGGCGGCGCCCCACTTATCCTGAAGCTGACAGAAAGTACGCACGGTGAAGGTGTCCTGCTGGCTGAGACAAAAAAAGCCGCCGAGGCTCTGATCAATGCATTCAGGGGCATCGGTTCTGATTTTCTTGTCCAGGAGTTCATCCGTGAAGCAGGGGGCTCAGACATCAGGTGCTTTGTTGTTGGCAAACGTGTAATTGCCGCCATGCAACGAACAGCAGCTTCCGGTGAATACCGCTCCAACTTGCATCGCGGTGGTGTAGCACAGGTGGTCAAGCTGCGACCCGAGGAGCGTTCACTGGCAGTGCGGGCAGCGCAGGTGATGGGGCTTGATCTTGCCGGCGTGGACCTTATTCGCTCTTCACACGGGCCGCTGGTCATCGAGGTAAACTCTTCACCTGGACTCGAAGGAATCGAAACTGCCACGGGCAAGAACGTGGCGGACAGGATCATCGAATACGTCGAAAAAGATTCACAGCAGGGCCCCAACAAACCAAAGGGCAAGGGTTAAATCATGGAATACCGTAAACAGGCCAAGCTGAAAATTGGGGCTGTCGAGCTTTGCGATCTTCCCGAGCTGGGAATAGAAAAGCTGCACATGCGCGTGGATACCGGTGCAGCGACATCTTCTCTGCATGTCGACAACATAGAGGAATACTCAAAGGGCGAGAAAAATTTCGTCAGTTTTGACCTTCACCCGAATATTCACAACGTGGATGACATTATTCGTACCGTGGTGGAAATCGAGGGGACCAAAACGGTCAAAAGCTCATCTGCTGATACTGAAAAACGGGCAGTGATCACGACTCTGCTGCGTCTGGGCGGCCGGCAGTGGCCAATCAAGCTCACCCTCACCGACCGTTCGGAAATGACCTACATGATGCTGCTGGGACGGGAGGCCATGGAGGGAAAAGTCCTGGTTGACCCGGAATATGAAAATCTTCTAAGCATTGAGGTTCTCGACGAGGAAGAGGATTTTCCCCCTAATTACGAGGAAGAATGACCCTCATTTCCAGCGGGTTTGAATAACCCTCTCCATTTTTGGGATAATGTTCTCCGTCTATGGCACCAGCCAAAGATTTCAAGACTGTAACTTCAGAAAACCAGCAATTCATCTTACAGAAGGTCAACCCATTGCAATCACTGATGTTAAAAGCCAAGCTGCACAAGGCATGCGTCTCACACGCCGAGCTCGACTACGAGGGGTCCTGCGCAATTGACGGCAACCTGCTGGACAGCGCGGGAATCAGGGAATTCGAGCAGATTCAAATCTACAACATCAGCAATGGTGAACGCTTTACTACCTACGCGATACGCGCTGAAAGCGGAAGCGGCATTATTTCAGTTAATGGCGCGGCTGCCCATAAGGCCAATGTAGGGGACAAGGTTATCATCTGTGCCTTCGGCAGCTACACCGAAGCTGAATTGCTCAATCACAAACCCAAGCTGGTATATCTTGACGAAAGTAACACCATTACTCGCTCCAGTAACAATATACCCATCCAGGTAGCCTGAACTCACAGGGACCTGGTTTCGAAGCATGAGGAAGCAACGTGTCTGAAATCAAAATATACCCCGTCTCCGAGACTCAGAAAGAATCTGCCCATCTGAACAAGCAACAATACGATGCCATGTATGCAGCATCGGTCGAAGATCCCGATGCATTCTGGAGCGAACAGGCGACAAACTTCCTGGACTGGACAAAACCCTTCAATACTGTCCGCGAAAATGACATGGCCCAGGGGCTGATCAAGTGGTTCAGCGGCGGCAGGCTTAATGTCAGCGTCAACTGTATCGACCGCCATCTACCCCAAAGGGCAGACCAGGAAGCGATAATCTGGGAAGGCGACGAACCCGGCACCGATCGCAAAATCACCTACCAGGAACTTCATGATCACGTCTGTCAGATAGCCAATGTCCTCAAGGACCGCGGTGTAGAGAAAGGCGACAGGGTTTGCATCTACATGCCGATGATTCCTGAAGCTGCATTTGCCATGCTTGCCTGTGCCCGCATCGGCGCAATTCACTCGGTTGTATTTGGCGGCTTTTCACCGGATTCTCTTAAAGACCGAATTCTCGATTCAAACTGCCAGGCAGTAATTACCTCAGACGAAAGTGTTCGCGGCGGTCGTGTTTTCCCACTGAAGGCGAATACGGATACAGCTCTTGAGCAATGCCCCGATGTACATACAGTGCTAGTCGTTCAGCGTACCGGCGGTGATATCAACTGGTTTGAAAGCCGCGATATCTGGTACCACGAGGCCATCAAAAACGTCCCATCTGAGTGTGAGCCTGAGCAGATGGAAGCCGAAGATCCGCTGTTCATTCTTTACACTTCCGGCTCTACCGGCAAACCCAAGGGGGTGCTCCACACAACCGGAGGCTACCTGCTGATTGCCGCCATGACACACAAGTATGTATTTGATTACCACGATGGTGACATCTACTGGTGTGCTGCTGACGTTGGCTGGGTAACCGGTCATACCTATATTGTCTATGGTCCGCTTTGTAATGCAGCCACTACCCTCATGTTTGAAGGCATACCCACCTACCCTGACAGCTCACGCTTCTGGCAAGTGGTGGACAAGTACCAGGTTAATTCCTTTTACACGGCTCCGACCGCACTGCGCGCGCTGATGGCTCAGGGCAACGAGCCGATCACCAGCACTTCACGTGAATCGCTTAAAATTCTCGGCACCGTAGGCGAACCAATTAATCCCGAAGCTTGGGAGTGGTACTACCATGTTGTTGGCGACGGCCGCTGTCCGATCATGGACACATGGTGGCAGACCGAAACGGGCGGACATATGATCACGCCGATCCCAGGCGTTACTGACCTTAAGCCGGGCTCAGCCACACTGCCTTTCTTTGGCGTGCAGCCTGCCCTGGTCGATCCAGACGGGAATATTCTTGAGGGTGCTGTTTCAGGCAACCTAGTGATCACTGAAAGCTGGCCAAGCCAGATCCGGACCGTTTACGGCGACCACAAACGCTGTGTCGATACCTACTACTCCACTTACCCCGGCTACTACTTCACTGGTGACGGTGCCCGTCGAGATGAGGACGGCTACTGGTGGATTACCGGCCGTGTGGATGATGTGCTGAATGTTTCAGGCCACCGACTTGGAACCGCTGAGATCGAAAGCGCCCTCGTTCTGCATGAAAGTGTTGCAGAGGCGGCGGTTGTTGGGTTTCCCCATGACATTAAGGGCCAAGCCATTTATGCCTATGTTAGTCTAATGAATGGCGTTGAGGAAAGCGACGAGCTGCAGGCTGAATTGCGCAACTTTGTAGGCACGGAGATTGGCGCTATCGCCAAACCTGAGGTTATTCAATGGGCGCCTGGCTTGCCCAAGACACGGTCCGGCAAAATTATGCGCCGAATCTTGCGCAAGATTGCTGCCAACGAACTAGATAACCTTGGCGATACGACTACCCTGGCTGATCCGGCCGTGGTTGATCATCTCATCGAGAACCGTCCTAACAAGTAAACCTTACTGATATATTTTGTAGTTCACCGAGCTCTGGCAAAAGAAAGGCATGACAATAGCCATGCCTTTCACCAGTGATTAAGTAGGTTTTAAAAGCGCCCGTTCAGGGAGAAACGTGCATTAATGGGTGCGGCAACCGAAACCTGGTGGGTGCTGTGTGAATTGGGAAAATATAGTTCGTCAGTGAGATTCTCTACATTGATCTGCACACGGAGTTTCTCTGAAACATCATAGTAGGCTGCTGCATCAACACGTGTAAAGCTTGGCAGGACAGCAGAATTGCTGTTATTGATGTAACTCTCATCCTGGTAGATCAGACCAAGTGAAAGACCGATCTGATCGCTGGCTTGGAATGTATTCCAGATCGAGAACATGTTTTCAGGCAGCTCCCTTGGGCGCAGTCCTGTTGGCCCTAAGCGGTTAATCTGTTCACCATCCAGCTGACTGTACCCCGCGGACATGTACCACCTGCGCGTAAGTTGACCCTGTAACTGAATTTCAAAACCGACAATCTTGGAATTAATGACATCAAGTGTGTCCGGGTCATTATCTGCCACCTGCGGAGAACTCTGCTCAATTTCAAAATATGCCGATGTCAGGCTTAAATCAGGTGTAATATCCCATTTAAAACCCCCTTCCAAGTTCGTGAAGGTATTAGGGTCAAGCTGGTTGTTGCTGCCATTTATGTTTGCATACTGCTCACCGCTCCGCGGCAGGAAGGATTCGCTGTAACTTGCATACAAAGAAATATTTTCCTCTGGCTTGTAAACAATGCCGAATCGAGGGGACACCTCTCGGTCTATGCGGCTACGCTGGTCATTAACCGGCACGTCCAAAACAGCAATATCAAAGCTGTCAAATCGAGCGCCTACCGTCACATCCAGCTTGTCTGATAGAGAGATTTCGTCCTGGAAATAGAGGGAGTAGACCTCAATTCCTACTCGCGTATCGTCGTTGAGGTCTACTAGGAAGTCATTTGTGGTGGTTGTACCTAAAGCATTAATGCCGATTCCGCCCCTGAGCGATAGCGGATGAGTTATAGAAAATACCTCGTTGTCATCCTCAGTGGTATTCCAGAACGTGTTAAAACGATCCTGGTCGGAGGAAGTATCAATATACTGCCCCCCGGTCACAATTGTATGATTGATATCACTAGTATCAAATTCCCAGATGAAGTTGCCCGACAGAATCAGGTTGTCGCGGCGCGTAGTGTCTATATAGCCATCCAGTGTTATCTGGTCTGGTGAGTTTAGCTGGTCGTAACCGGAGGGGTAAACATTGACGTAAAGTTTGTCAAATTCACCGTAGTAAACGCTGAAGTTACCTCTCAGGTTATTGGAAAAGTCATGCTGGAGTCCTGCACGAAACAGGTGGGCCTTCAATTCCGTTGAATTAAAATCAGGGTCGGCAAAGACAATATTTTCGAAGGCCTTTACAGGGAGACCATCTGAACCTGTAGGAATACCTCGGTCAATGAAACGCTGGTGGTCAACATACTCGTAGTATAGGTCCAGCATGGTTGACGAACTGAGCATGAGTCTGGCCGTAGGATTTATGCCTATGCGTTCGCCATCATAAAAGTCTCTATGATTATTCAGGCTTTCATAAAAAGCATTAAGCCTAAACGCTGAAACCTCACTCGCAGAAAAATTTATGTCAAACTGAAGACTGTGCTCACCAAAAGTGTCGCTCCCTGCCTGGTAGCTGGTGAAGTTCTGACCAACAACTCCTTTTTTGGTGACACGATTGAGGATACCGCCGGTGCCACCGCGGCCAAAGTGCAGCGAATTGGGGCCGCGTAAAATTTCGACCTGCTCTAGGTTATAGAGCGGGCGATAGTACTGAACATCATCGCGGGCTCCATCAATAAAAAAATCAGCGGTTGAGCGGATACCACGAAAGACAATAGCATCACGATGCCCCTCTCCCTGCGAGGTATTAACGCCTGGTGTGTAATTGATAATGTCGCTTACACTGGTAAATCCCTTCAGGGCGATCTGGTCAGCAGTAACAATGGAGAGGCTCTGGGGAACATCTATAATCGGGGTAGGTGATCTGAGAGCATTAGCGCGATTAGTGGAGAGATATTCACCAAGTACGATGATCTCTTCTACGTTGTTGTTAGATTCCTGTGCTTCTATGCCGCTCACCAATGTGGCGGTTAATAAAAATAATGGAAACCCTAGTTTCGACATTTTCAAATTCACTCGGATGGCTCCGGATACAGCTTTTCTGAAAAATGCGAATGATAATGATTCTTATTTTTAATATCAATGTTAAATACTGCGTTTCTTTATCAAAATCATGCCTGTACAGGTAAGGCAACGCATAACACTTCTCACTGAAATTTTCATTCACGGTTCAGTATGTGAGCTCTAACGGGTTTTGATGAACTATGCGAGCATGAAGGAGTCCGCTATGTTGCTTTAACAAATAGAGACTTCAACTTGAGTTTCTAAGAAATATTGGCTGGGGTGGTAGGATTCGAACCTACGAATGACGGAGTCAGAGTCCGTTGCCTTACCACTTGGCGACACCCCAGTTACTGGCGGGCTTTCCAAAATTTGGAAGGGCGCAATCCTACTCGTTCTAGGGGTATTTTTCCAGTCTCTCTGCACATATGAACGGGCAATTATTTAAATCTCTGCAAAGCTGCTTTTCTGTTGCAGCATATCTTTAATATTCCCAAAATCGACCCGAATAAAATCTTACTTTTCATGCTATTCCCCGTGTTTTAATTGTTTTAAATGATTATGTCGCAGAACTGGAAAGTCTCGACTTCAGGTAAGAAGTTTATGAACCAAGAGATTAATCCAGCCACTTTACCAAGATGAACTGGAATAGCTTAGGTCGCAAATGCTGGATGTGCAGTAGATATGGGCCCAAGGATGGGTTTAGGGTATTTCGTCTAAGATGTTAATGACAGGAAGCCTAAGTGATATTGTGCCGCCATCCTGAAAACTAAGATTCAATTCAACCTCTTCCTCTCCCAGCGAGCCTTTCAATCCCATGAGCATGAGGTGGAGGCCGCCGGATTCGAGCAGCACTTCACCCTGGGCAGGAATGACTAGGTTCATCTGGTGCTCCATTTTCATCATGCCGTTGTCATTGATAGTGGCATGAATCGAGACTGAGTCTGCAGCCGGCGTGCTGCCACCAACAAGCACCCTGTCAGCATAACCCCGATTCAAAATGCGCATAAACGCAGCGGTATTCACAACACCCGGCGGCAAACGACGCACATAGCCCTCGGTCACCTCGATGTCACCACTCTGTGCTGATAGCAACGGGGAGATAACTAACGCTAACAGCAGAAAAGAAAAATATTTCATCATAAATTCAGGAACCAGGCACTACCACCTGGATACTTGGCTGCGCCGCTATGCCAATATTACCGCGTAATCGATACCCTCCCACAGCTTCGCGCATGATTTTGTAAATCCAACGCCCTTCTTCATCCGTGCGTGCATTGATAAGGAAGGTCGCCTCAAGATTACGGATGTGCTGCCCAATTTCACCCAGTTTCACCATAGTCTGAAGGCTTCTTTCAGTTAACGCTTCGCCGTCCAGGGTAAAGATATCCATCTGGATGTTTCGCGCCCTTTCAAGACGGTCTCGAGCATCAGCTACCGCCTTGTTGTTTCTATCAATACGAACCGCGCGGTTCAGGAAATTTTCGGCATTGTCATACTGCCTGAGCTGCGTGGCGGCATCGGCAAGTTCCACATACCGCAGCACTATATCGCGGATACCCTGCTGGGCGACGACATTTTCAGGGTCAATATCCAGGATCATTCGAAAACCGTCATAGGCATTATTACCGGGAGGCGTCATCAGACGGTTGTCCTCGAAGGCAAGCTGCGCTTCGTAGAGCATATCTGCCAGGATGCGTTGACGAACAATGGGGTCGCTGTTGGACATTACCCCCCCTTCTAACCTCACCTCTTCTTCGCTTCTGGAATAAACAAAGGTATCACCGTCCTGACTGGCGCATGCTGCGAGCAGGAGCAATAAGCTAATGCCGAAAATTTTGAGAATTCGTACATTCATGACGGGTTCAGAGAATACTCCTGAACGGAAAATATTTCAGCAGCTGACCTTTGCTCACGGTCTTTCCAATTGGTATTTCAGCAAGCCCGTCAGCCCAGGAAATGGATGTCATGATACTGGAGCCCTGGTTGTTAAAAGCCTGAAGCTCCTGGGCACCGTGATTATTCACAAGCCTGACCCGAATATATTCCTGCCGGGTACCCGCTTTGCTGATATCGAATCCGGAAGGCACTTGCAACGTTGCAGGTTCAAGCGGTTCAGCGCCCTGAACTTTTAACAGGTAGGGGCGTACCAGCAATAAGAATGTCACGAATACAGCCACGGGATTTCCCGGCAGACCAAAAAAAGGTTTTGCGTTTACGCGGCCATACGAAAAGGGTTTTCCAGGCTTTATGGCTAACTTCCAGAGTGCGAGCTGACCCAGTTTCTCGACGGCCGCCCTGACATGATCTTCATCACCCACGGAGACTCCACCGGTACTGATAATGCAGTCAGCCTGTTCGGCCGCTTGCTGCAATGCCTGCTCTGTTTGTTCAAGCGTATCCTGCACGATACCCATCTTGATGACATTCATTCCAAGCGTTTTCAGCAACGCCTCCAGGGTATAGCTGTTCGAATCATAAATCTGTCCTGGTTTCAGCGGTGTCCCTAGTGCAATAACCTCGTCACCGGTATTAAGAATGGCCACCGTCAGCGGTTTTTTCACGGACAGTTCGGCGATTCCAAGCGACGCGAGTAAACCCAAATCCTGCGGACCTATGCGTCTACCTTTTGAGAGCACAACACTGCCTTTCTGGACATCACAGCCCGTCACGCGGATATTTTCACCAGCGGCGGGCATCTGCATGATTTCCACCTCATCATTTTCAGCACGGGTGTTTTCCTTAATTACCACGGCATCGGCACCGTTTGGTATGGCAGCACCGGTAAAGATTTTGGCCGCCGTACCACGTTCAAGCGGCGTGCCTGGATGACCCGCTGCAATAGTCTGGGAAACTGACAGCGTGCAGCCCGCGGCGGTTATGTCAGCGGAATTAACGGCGTACCCATCCATCGCGCTGTTATCGAATTCCGGCACGTTAATTAGGGCATGCTTTTCTTCAGTAAGCATGCAGCCCACGGCATCACGCAGTTCCACGTTGACCGTTGAAGCGTTTTCCTTGGCGTCCTGCACGAGGAAGGCCAGGGCTTTTTCTAAAGAGATGAGATCAGACATAGGTCCACTATAAATTGAGGCAATATATTCTATCGCAAGTCTTATTTGACCCCATAGGAAAAAGGAAAAAGGAAAAAGGAAAAAGGAAAAAGGAAAAAGGAAAAAGGAAAAAGGAAAAAGGAAAAAGGAAAAATTAAATATTTGTTTTTTCTTGTCAAGCAAGAAATTTCTTTCTCTGGACAATTTTTACTTTAACCAAAAGCCTAATTAGAACTCCTTGCTTCTTGCGCCTTGAACCTACTGTATAATGCCCTCCTGCTGAACAGAGCCCTTCAAGTGACAGATTCATTGATCATTATTGTCCCCCTGATCGTCTTTGCCGGTGCTTACCTGTCTACGGTTGCCGGCATGGGAGGCGGCCTGCTTATCCTGGCTTCTTGCTCAATGATCCTGCCCGTGTCTGTCGTTATCCCGCTCAACGGAATCTTTGTTCTGGCTGGCCAGATAACCCGCACATTGCAGTTTTACAAGCATATCGCCTGGCATATCACCCTGCCCTTTGTACCGGGCTCGGTCCTGGGGGCCTTGGTCGGCACGTTAATCTATTTCAGCCTTTCCGACACTGCGATCGCCCTGATACTGGGGTCAGTGATGCTGTGGTTCAGCTGGGTGCCTGCCAATCCCATCTCCAGGAAAGCAGCCGAGAAGATACCGGCACCGTATTTCTGGGTTGGCATCATCCATACCTTTCTTTCCACCGTGTCCGGTGCAGGTGGGCTGCTGCAATCACTCATGGTGAACAGCAAGCTAGCAAAGGAAAATATTGTGGCGACCATTGCCTGTACACTGCTGGCCATGTCATTGTTCAAAACCGTGGGTTACTTTATGGCCGGGTTTGATTACGGTGAATGGATGGGCATTATACTACTTTCCTGGATTACCGGGATTGCTGGCACCACGGTAGGAAAAATCTCTCTTAATATGATGCCGGATGAGTTCTTTAGAAAGCTCATCAAGACCATGGTGACTATTTTTGCCTTGAGGCTTTTCTGGCGGGCTGCTTCGAAAGTCTGGTTGAGCTAGCCCTGGCTGGGGCTTTTTTCGCCTACGGCTTTTTGCCGGCGGCTGCTTTCTTCTTTTTAGCCGGTGCTTTCTTTTTCGCGGCGGTGACTCTCTTTCTGGGCGGGCTAGGCTGTTTGTTTCGAACTCCGTACATCTGCTCCAGGACATCAACAACTCCCTCTCCTCTGGAGCGCTGCTTGATACCAAAAGTGCCCATAATCTTTTCGCAGTTCAGGGATGAATTCTTAAGATAGGGAAGCTCAACCGGCAGCCGCTCTATTTTTAGTGACGGCAGGAGTTTGTCGATATCCTTGTCCAGCTTGGCGGCTTCCTCGAGCACTAACTCAACAAACTGGTCCTGGTTCAGCGGCTGCAGGGCATTGTAGTGATAAGTGCCCCAAGCCTGGGCGTTGCAGTCGATCTGCATGATGATGGCGTAAACTACTCGTGCAACATCGGCAGTATGCGTGGGGCTGAAGCGGTTATCTACCACTTCGACTTTTCCCTTGCTGTTTTTGCATTCCTCGATAATCCGGCGGAAATAACTTCCCCGGCTGTCGCTGAAGAGCCAGTCAGTCCTGAGAATAATATGTTGGGAAGCCTCCTCCCGTAAGGTGCGCTCACCGTACCACTTGCTCTGGCCATAGCGGCTGACAGGGTTAGTGGTGTCTTCTTCCGTGTAGGTATCCTTCTTTGTGCCATCAAACACATAGCTCGACGAGTGGTGGATGAGAGGAATATTGAGCTGCTCAGAAACCCTGGCTAGGGATGCCACGCCTTCCGTATTGACCAAGTCGCAGAGCTTGGCGGCATCCTGATCAGTCTCGACCTTCAGTAGATTAGAGTAGGTGGCAACGTTGACTAGCTGTGTTGGGTTAATGCCCGAAATGGCCCTCACAACATCCCGCGACTTGAGGATGTCGACTTCGGACTTGTTCAGCGTTTCGTAATTAACACCCCTTGCATCGAGCATCCTGACGAGGTCTTGGCCCAGTATGCTGTCATCACCAAATACTAGTATCTTCACGTCTTCAACTTCTGCAAAGGCAATCAATAATGACCCATAAAAACAGGGACTTGCCTAACCTGTCAATCATGTTGACCGTATTTGTCACGGACAGTTAAACAGGGCAGCTAGATGGCTGCCCTCTTGTCTAATTATTCTTGCTATTCAGGCAATTCAGGAATTACTGGCCGAAGCAGCCAGCGCCTGGATCAGAATGGAATATCGTCGTCAAAGTCGCCCATGTCAGCCGGTGCTGGTTCGGCCGGTTCCGATGCCCCCGACTGGTGGGCGGGTTGGTAACTGCCACCGCCGCCGCCACTGCCGCGGCTGTCCAGCATCTGCATTTCGTTGGCAATTATATCTGTCGCGTAGCGCTTGATACCGTCCTGCTCCCAGGAACGGGTCTGCAGGCGTCCCTCTATATAAAGCTTGGAGCCCTTTTTCACGTACTCGGCGACAATCTCTGCCAGGCGTTGGTAGAACGTGACGCGATGCCACTCGGTGCGTTCCTGCTGCTCGCCTGTGTTTTTGTCTTTCCAGGTTTCGCTCGTGGCCAGCGTGATATTGGTGACAGCGTTGCCGTTGGGCATGTAACGGGTCTCCGGATCCTGTCCTACGTTGCCGACGAGAATGACTTTATTTATACCTCTACTTGCCACTTTTTACTCCTGGATTTTTAGACTTTGGGTAGGTTGTTTTTATGCCAACAAGTCTAGCACGCTTCTGGAAAAATTCGATTAGAAATCTCCTTGAAGGTTATAATCGTATGTTTTTGCTTTGCCGTTCTCAAGCAGTACAAAGGCCGTAATAAAACCGCATGGAAAACATCGTAGTACAGGGCGCCCGTACCCATAACCTTAAGAATATTGACCTGACCATTCCGCGGGACAAGCTGGTGGTCATCACCGGCATCTCGGGCTCCGGTAAGTCTTCCCTGGCTTTCGATACCCTCTACGCCGAGGGACAGCGACGCTACGTGGAATCGCTTTCCACCTATGCCAGGCAGTTCTTGTCCATGATGGACAAGCCGGACATGGACCAGGTTTCGGGGCTTTCGCCCGCGATTTCCATCGAGCAGAAATCCACCTCGCACAACCCGCGCTCCACGGTGGGCACCATCACTGAAATATATGACTACCTGCGCCTGCTCTTTGCCCGCGTGGGCGATCCCTACTGTCCGGACCACCACAAGAAACTTGAAGCCCAGACCGTGAGCCAGATGGTGGACCAGGTACTAGCCCTGCCGGAGGGCTCCAGCATCATGCTGCTGGCGCCGATTATTCGTGACCGCAAGGGCGAGCATGTACACGTCTTTAACGAACTGAAAACTGCCGGCTTCATCCGTGCCCGCGTGGACGGCATCGTTACCGAACTGGACTACCCGCCGGAGCTGGAAAAGAACAAGAAGCACACTATCGAGGCCGTCATAGACCGTTTCAAGGTGCGCCCCGGGATTGAACAGCGCCTCGCTGAATCCTTTGAGACAGCACTAACCATTGCTAACGGCATCGCGGTAGCCAGCTCAATGGACGATAGCAATTCTGACGACATCATCTTTTCCTCGCTGTTTGCCTGTCCGGAATGCGGCCACAGCATCCCGGAGCTGGAGCCCCGCTTGTTCTCCTTCAACAATCCTGCCGGGGCCTGTGACAACTGCGACGGCCTGGGCGTGAAACAGTACTTTGATGAGAAGCGCGTCATAGTAGATGACAACCTGACCATCGGCGAAGGCGCTATCCGCCGCTGGGACCGCCGCAACAGCTACTACTTCCAGCTGCTCAATTCGCTTGGTGAGCATTACGACTTTGACATGGATACCCCCTGGAAAAAGCTACCGAAGAAAATCCAGGAAGTCATCATGCACGGCAGCGGAACCGAAAAAATTACGTTCACCTTCGTCAACGAGCGCGGCGATAATTTTCAGCGCAGTCACAAGTTCGAGGGCATCCTGCCCAACATGGAGAGGCGCTTCCGGGAAACGGAATCCCAGGCCGTGCGTGAGGACTTTGCCAAGTACCTGTCCACCCAGAACTGTCCTGACTGTGAGGGAACACGCCTGAGAAAAGATGCGCGTCACGTCTTCATAGACAAGCTCACCCTGCCCGAGATCACGACCATGACCATTGCAGGCGCCGGCGATTACTTTGATGGACTGAAATTCAAAGGCAAAAAAAAGGACATTGCCGAAAAAATACTGAAGGAAATCCAGGACCGGCTGCGTTTCCTTATTGATGTGGGTCTGAACTACCTGACGCTGAACCGCAGCGCCGAAACCCTTTCCGGGGGCGAGGCCCAGCGTATTCGCTTAGCCAGCCAGATTGGGGCCGGCCTAGTGGGGGTGATGTATATCTTGGATGAGCCTTCCATCGGCCTGCACCAGCGCGACAATGACCGCCTGCTGAAAACGCTCAGGCACCTGCGTGATCTCGGTAACACGGTGATCGTGGTAGAGCACGACGAGGAAGCCATAGCCAGTGCCGACCACATCATCGACATCGGTCCCGGTGCAGGTGTCCATGGCGGTGAGGTCGTCGCCCAAGGCACTCTGGCGCAGATCACCAAGTCTACTAAGTCACTGACGGGCAAATACCTCAGCGGCAAGGAAAGCATCGAAATTCCGGCGCAGCGCACGACAAATGACCCTGACAAACAGCTTGTACTGTCAGGCGCCTCGGGCAACAACCTTAAAGGGGTTACGCTGAATATCCCTATAGGCCTCTTTACCTGCATTACCGGAGTCTCCGGTTCTGGTAAGTCCACCTTGGTGAACAATACGCTATATCCCCTGGCTGCAACCATCCTCAACAAGGCCTCCACGCTCGACCCGGCCCCCTATGACAGGCTGGAAGGCATTGAGCAGCTGGACAAGGTGGTGGATATAGATCAGAGCCCAATCGGCAGAACGCCCCGCTCTAACCCGGCCACCTACACCGGCATCTTTACCCCAGTGCGCGAACTGTTTGCCGCTACCCAGGAAGCCCGCTCCCGTGGATACAAACCCGGGCGTTTTTCTTTTAACGTAAAGGGCGGACGCTGCGAGGCCTGCCAGGGCGACGGCCTTGTGAAGGTGGAAATGCACTTTCTACCGGACGTGTACGTGATGTGCGATGTCTGCAAGGGCAAACGCTATAACCGCGAAACCCTAGAAGTGAAGTACAAGGGCAAAAGTATCCACGAGGTGCTCGAGATGACTGTGGAGGATGCCCGAGAATTTTTTGACCCGGTACCGCAGATTGCGCGCAAGCTGCAGACGCTGCTCGATGTGGGACTGTCCTATATCAAGCTCGGACAAAGTGCGACTACGCTGTCCGGCGGTGAAGCACAGCGCGTGAAACTTTCGCGTGAGCTTTCAAAACGGGATACAGGCCAGACACTCTACATCCTTGATGAGCCGACAACGGGCCTGCACTTCCATGACATCAAACAGCTGTTAGCCGTGCTGCATCGGCTTCGCGACCATGGCAATACCATTGTAGTGATTGAGCATAATCTGGATGTCATCAAGACGGGAGACTGGATCGTCGATCTCGGTCCTGAAGGAGGAGATGAAGGCGGCAAGATTATTGCTGAAGGAACGCCGGAGCAGGTGGCCAAAAAACGCGGCACCCACACCGGCAAGTTCCTGAAGAAGGTAATGGCCTAGGCAGTCCCGGCTTTTCTTCCTGGCGGGATGGGACGGTCAATCACGAAGGCCGCCGCGGAAATTAGAAGGGAGCCCACACAAAGCACCGCGAAGAACGGAACACTACTGCCGTCTCCGAGATCCAGCAAAGTACCGCCGAATCCGCTAGAGAGTATTGGCCCAAAACGTCCCATGAAAATACCAAAACCTATGCCCGCCGAGCGACAGGATGGCGGGTACGCATGGGTCATGATGGCGTACATACAGGCGATACTGGCACTAAAAAGCGCTGCCGCCAGGCCAATCAGACCAACCACCACGAGGTTGCCGCCTTCCTGTGGTCCTGACATGGATTCAACGGCAATAGTCAGGGCAATCAGGGTAACAAAAAGGCTACCGCTAAACGTCGCCATAGTTACCTTGGAACCAAAGTACTGGATGATGAGTCCTGCCGCAATCGAGCCGAAGATCGAGGTGAGACCGGCAAAGGCCACCGCGTAGGCGGCATCATCGAGGTCCCACCCTTTACCGGTGAGCAGAGTGGTGGTCCACAGTAAGACCCCGTAGGCCACTGCAGTAGCCGAGGTAAATGCTACACCGACACCAATATTGACGCGCAGGTTGGTCCGATGCAGCACGCCAATTGAGCCGCCCCCCTCTGTATCGGTGTCATGCCGTTCTGCAACCAGCTCTACTGCATCACTAGTAATTTTATGTACAACTTTTTTTGCTTCCTCAACTTTGCCTTTTGCCAACAGCCAGGTCGGACTGTCGCGCAGGAAGGCAATAATGAGAATGACACAAATGAAAGTAAGCACGCCGAGGAAGACAAAAGAACCTCTCCAGTCGTATGCTTCCAGCAGCGACGGCGCCATAGCTGACACCACCATACCGCCCGCAGGTGTTCCTACCGAGATCGTCGTGATCCCTACCGAACGCCATTTGTCCGGCAGCCATTCACCCAGTAGCGCAATGCCATTGGCATAGGCAGAGCCAAAACCTAGCCCGCTAATTAAACGCCAGAATGCCATCTGGGTAACATCGGCAGATGTGCTTGCAGCAATAGTACCTAATGAAAAAACGGTGGCGGCAATGGCCAGTGACCAGCGACGTCCAATGGTGTCACCAAGCCACCCCCCGGACCAGGATCCAAGCCCAAAACCCACCAGCGCAGCACTCATGGCAAATCCGAAGGTGCCTGCATCAACACCGAATTCTTCGATAACAAGCGGTGCAACGATGCCCAGGAACTGCGCATCCATACCATCGGCAACGAGCACAATGGCGCAGATGACAAAGGTGGTGATGGAAAACATCCGCAGCGGACGATTGGATAGAACTTCTCTGAACGTTTGTGACATATAACCCCCCCATTAATACTAGCGCCTAATTTACCTTCTCTTGAACCAAAATGACACGCCAAATTCAGGGTCATGTAGGTGGGTTAAAGAAGTAGTAGTGCTGTTTATGAAAAACAGCTCCAGGTGATAATATCGATAAAGTTTCATTCCACATCCAGGGTAACCAATGAAAAGAAGATTCCTGATTACATTATTGCTTCTGAATACCATAAATACATTCGCCCAGCAGGGACCTGAGATCCCCCAAGCACCTGCTTTCACGGGGGATGAAATCAGTGCCCCGCCAATGCGGGACTGGCCGTTGTCAGGTGGCAGCAGTTTCAACCAGCGCTACTCACCGCTGGACCAAATCAACCGCACTAATGTGCATGAACTAAAAGGCATGTGGCGCACTCACCTGAATGGCTCAGGTCTGGAACCGCGTTTTTCCGCCGAAGCCTCTCCCGTTGTCTACGATGGCGTACTCTACATTTCCACTGGTGAGAACGATGTCTTTGCACTGGAAGTCGAAACCGGCGCCATACTCTGGGAATACAACGCTAACCTGGATTCAACCATCAGCACGGTTTGCTGCGGTTGGGTTAACCGAGGCGTAGCGCTTGGTGACGGACGCGTATACATGGGACAGCTGGATGCCAAACTGGTGGCCCTCGACCAAGCCACTGGTGAAGTGGACTGGTCCATCCAGGCCGAGGAATGGCAGGAAGGCTATACGCTCACCAGTGCCCCCACCTACTTTGACGGCATGGTCATTATCGGTTTTGCCGGCGGAGACCGCGGCACCCGCGGCCGCATTCGTGCCTACGATGCTGCGACCGGCGATATGGTCTGGAACTTCTACACCATTCCGGGCCCCGGGGAGCCTGGTTTTGAAAGCTGGCCGCAGGACAATGACCTCTGGATGTTTGGCGGCGGCGCCATCTGGCAAATCGCCGCCGTTGATCCTGATCTGGACATGGTCTATTTCTCAACCAGCAATGCCGGCCCTGATTTTGCGGGAGGCGACCGTGAGGGCGACAACCTCTACAATGCATCCATTGTCGCCGTGGATGCTTACACCGGTGAATATGAATGGCATTTCCAGCAGGTACACCATGACATCTGGGATTACGATGCCAGCAACCCGGTGGTTCTATTTGATGTTGAATTTGAAGGACGGCTGCGCAAGGGCATCGTCGAAGTCGGCAAAACCGGCTTCGCCTATATTCTTGACCGAGAAACCGGCGAGCCACTAATCGGTATCGAGGAACGCCCCGTGCCTCAGGATCCACGTCAGGCTACCGCGGCAACTCAACCCTATCCTATTGGTGAATCGGTCATACCACAGGAAGTGGACATCGCGCCGCTGGGTTACGAACTGGTCAACCAGGGAAGAATTTTCACGCCGTTTTATGGCCCAGAACCCGTTCTGATAAGACCAAGCCTTTGGGGCGGTGCCAGCTGGCCGCCCTCTTCCTTTGATCCGCAAAAGGCACTTCTTTATGTCTGCGCTTCCGATTTTCCGGGCACCTTTGCCGGAGGGCACCTGGAGATGGGTGAGCCCACCCACAGCGAATCCTACATGGGCGGCTCCTTCGGCACAGCCGGCATTGCTCGCATGGGACAGTTCGTGGCGATGGATGTCACCACCAACACGGCCAGGTGGCGCCTGCAATGGCCAGATCAGTGTTATTCCGGTTCGTTTGCAACCGGCGGCGACCTGGTTTTTACCGGACGCAACGATGGCAACCTGATTGCACTTGATTCAGACAGCGGCAAGCTGCTCTGGGAATTCCAGACCGGCGCCGGCGTCAATTCCCCGGGCATGACATTCGAGCACAATGGCGCGCAGTATGTGGCCATACTTTCTGGCGGAAATGCGCTGATTGGCTCACCACGCGGTGACAGTATCTGGCTTTTTGGCCTCGGCGGCACGATGGATGAGGCCGAGCCGGCTGACACCCAGCTTATCTCCGAAATGAGCATGACCACGGAGAACCTTGAGCCTGCCGATCTGGTGCGTGGCGGACAGGTCTATGCGCAGACCTGCGTGCAGTGCCATGGCACTGACGGAACAGGCGGCCATGGTGGCGGTGCCCCGCTAACAGAGCTTACTGATCTTAATACAGTCTTGGCGGTTATTCGCGACGGCCGCAACAACATGCCGCCGCTGGGTGCAATCCTGACGGGTCAGCAGATTCTGGATGTGAGCAGTTTTGTTATGGATGCGTTTTCAGGTCAGTAACCCAACCGGAACCCGTCTGACTTTCAACTGGACGGGTTCCCCTCTTCACCGGTATTCTTGGCGTTTGCCGCGATTTACGAACAGTCGCAGTCAAACAATAACAACCATAAAAACGCTTCAAACTTTTCGGGGAGAAATTCATGGAACAAGTCTATATGCCGATTGCAAACAGCCTGGTCTGGTCCACTCTGGCTGCATCCATGCCTATTCTTGTGTTACTCGTACTGATTGGCATCCTGCGCAAGCAGGCATGGATTTCGGCCACTTCCGGCCTCGCGGTCGGACTTGTTGTGGCAATTGGTGTATACGGTATGCCAGTAAGTACCGCCATCAGCTCCACTTTAATGGGAGCGGCCTTCGGGCTCTTCCCAATCGGCTGGATCGTTTTCTGGGCCGTGGTGCTTTACCGGCTAACCGTTGAGACGGGTCAGTTTGAAATCATCAAGGATTCCATCGGCGGCGTTACAACCGACCATCGTCTGCAGGCCATGCTCATTGCCTTTGCCCTTGGTGCTTTTATTGAGGGCGCCGCCGGGTTCGGTACGCCCGTCGCCGTGGCCGCCGCCATGCTTACGGGGCTAGGCTTCTCACCGTTCTTTGCTGCCGGCATATGCCTGCTAGCCAATACGGCACCCGTCGCCTTTGGTTCTATCGGTATTCCGGTCACCACACTAGCAAGTGTCACCGGCATCGATGACCAACTGCTCAGCACCTGGGTCGGCCGACTGTGTGCTCCTGTTGCCGTGTTTATTCCCGCTTACCTTGTGATGGTGATGGGGGGATTCAAGGCCCTCAAGGGTGTCCTGCCCGCCGCCATTGTCTGCGGCGTCTGCTTTGCCGGCATGCAGCTTTTCATGTCATCCACCGCTGGACAGGAGCTCGTGGACATCGTCGCGGCGCTGACCGCCATTACCGGCATGATCGTCCTTCTGAAATTCTGGCAGCCCTCCGATGAATTCCATATGCACGGTGAGCACAAGCCGGTCATTGAGCTACAAAGCCACGGCTTTGGTCCAACCATGCTGGCCTGGTCACCCTATCTTTTGCTGGTGGTCTTTGTTCTTCTGTGGGGCAGCGGTGTTTTCAGCGACAATCTGTTTCGCATGGCCCAAAATGATCTTGGGCTTATAGGCATGCCATGGCCCGGCCTGCACAATGAAATGATTCGCATGGCTCCGGCGGTCGAGCAGGCAACGCCGTATGCCGCCACCTTTAACCTGGACTGGCTTTCCGCTGCCGGCACTGCCTGTGCGCTAGCGACATTTTTTGGCGCTCTGATTCTAAAATTCCCGATGGCCAGCTATGTGAAACTGCTGGGCTCAGTTCTGCAGCAGCTCGGTTTCTCCCTGCTTACTATTGCCTCCGTTGTTGGGCTGGCCTTTCTGATGAACTACTCTGGTGCCACGGTGACCCTAGGCCTAGCCTTTGCCACTGCCGGTGCCACATTCCCGTTCTTTAGCGCCATCCTTGGCTGGCTCGGAGTATTCCTGACCGGATCAGACACTTCCGCCAATGCCCTGTTCGGCAACCTGCAGGTGGTTACTGCAACTCAGCTTGGACTTGACCCCGCCGTGATGGCCTCAGCCAACTCCGCCGGTGGCGTAATGGGCAAGATGATCAGCCTGCAAAGTCTCGCAGTCGCAGTGGCCGCCACCGGTATGGACCGCTCTCAAGAAGGTGATCTGTTCCGCTTTACCTTCAAGCACAGTGTCTTCCTTGCCTGCATGGTGGGGCTACTGACCATGATCTATGCCTACGTGTAAACAGCTTTGAGCAATTCAACAACAGAGCTGCGCAGGGAAGGTGTGCTCACCACTCTGGGCTCTGTGGTCGGCCTGGCCTTTGGTCCAAGCGTAATAGCCATCCTGGCCATCAGTCCTTTTATCCCCCCAATTGAAGCCGAGTTTGGTTGGAGCCGTGTGCAGGTCTCCCTGGCGGCTACCATCGTCTCCTACATGGTGGTCTTTGTCTCGCCGCTACAGGGTTTTCTCGTTGACCGCTTAGGCCCCAGGAAAGTTATCCTCACTTCCATTCCGCTGTTTGCCCTTTCACTGGCTTCGCTTTACTGGCTGCCCGACAGCCTGCCGATTTACTACACCATATGGGTGCTTATTCCTTTATTTAGCATAGGTCTCTGGCCACTGGGCTACCTGCAAGCCGTCAGCCAGTGGTTTGAAAAGAAACTGGGGCTGGCATTGGGATGTGCCAATGCCGGCATCGGGGTAGGTAGCACGATAGTGCCATTGATCGTGGCGGCACTGATTGCCGGCTATGATTGGCGCACAGCTTTTCTAGGCCTTGCCGCCATCGTTTTCTTTGTCACCTGGCCGGTGACGTTTTTCACTATTAAAGAACTGTCTGGGGAAGAGGTTCAGGCAGCTAAAAAATCAGCCAGCGGCACACCGTTCAGGGATGCGATTCGCGAACCGGTTTTTTTCATGCTCTGCGCTGCCTTCTTCATGCTGGGGCTCACCGCCACATCGCTGGTGACGCAACAGGTACCGCTTTTAATAGAAGCAGGATGGAGCCAGACCGACGCTTCCTTTGTGCAGGCCCTCTTTGGTTTTGCCCTGCTCTTTGCCCGCGTCTTTATCGGCTTCATCATTGACCATTTCTTTGCTCCTCGCGTGATGCAGATCGTCTCCGTTGGCGGCGCATTGTCCTGCGTCCTTTACGCTATTGCCCCTGATGCCGGAATTCTCAGCGCCCTGCTGCTTGGCTTTCTACTGGGTGCCGAGTTTGATGTACTGGCTTTTCTGATAAAGCGCTATTTCGGCAATGTTGCTTATGGGCGGCTTTACGGCGTTATCTTTGGTGTTTTTTATCTAGGCTCCGGCCTAGGTATAGTTGGCTTGGCTGCTATTCGCCAAGCTTTTGGAAGCTATGATGCTGGGCTTTTCATGGCTGCCGGAATTTTGCTTAGCTGCGTAGTGCTAACGGCATTTTTTCCCGACTATCGTTACAAGGCAACCTAACCAAGGAATCAGATTTAAGCTGCTTTAGCCAATTCTTATGCGATAATTTTGCCAGCCCATTTCGCCCTAGCAGCCAAACTTTGACACAGACTTTCTGGCAGGAACCCGGTGTCATGAACCGAAACTAGATAGAAAAGGGTTTTCCAAAGAATAATTAGATCTAGCTAATAAAATAAAAATAAGACCCCTCAGCAGTTTCTACCCAACGACACAAAATCACAAAAAAATTCATGATTGAAGATGCGAAAACAATAGAGATGTCCTCCACCAAAGACGAACATCTTGGCAAAGGGATAATATTCATTTTACTGGGCTCCATTTCGTTTGCTACAGCCGATGTCCTTGGGAAATTTGCAACACAAGGTTATCCGCTGGCAGAAGTCATCTGGTTTCGAAGTTTTTTTGGATTAGTGCTTATCGGCGCCGCCATACTTGCTACCGGAAATCTGGCACAATTTAAATCTATTAGACCAGCAGCGCATTTCAAGAGATCACTAGCCGGCATGGCAATGAATTCTTGCATGCTAGTAGGCCTTAAATACATTCCGCTTGCCGAGGTAACCGCTCTGGCCTTTGCGGCCCCGATGGTGATCGCTATATTCAGTACACTAGTTTTAAAAGAAGCGTTGGGAAAAAATCTCCTAATTGCTATTCTGGTTGGCTTTATCGGCGTGCTTATCGTTATTAGGCCAACACCCAACCACTTTCATTTTGCCCATCTAGTGATGTTGGGCTTTGTGCTTTCCTCAGCTTACATCAGTGTTACTGCACGCCAATTAATGAAAACAGAAACAGTTCTGACCCTAAATTTCTACCTATATCCGACAAACGTGATCATTAGCGGCATCCTTGCCTGGCAGGCGTGGATAACACCTGACTTGATCTCATTAGCAGCTATGTTTGGTGTCGCATTGTTTGCGACACTGGCGTTGCTTTCATTTACGCGGGCGTTCCACTACGCAAGTCCGGCCAGGGTGATGCCCTTCGACTATTCTCGTATAATCTGGACGATCACTTTTGGCCTGATTATCTGGCAGGAGATTCCCGATTCATTAACCTGGGTTGGTATCGCCATTATCATGATCTGCGGTCTGTACATCGTCACCCATAGCAACAAGCCGGCCAGCCGGTAACCCTGTTTTATTTTAGACAATGTTCCTGACCGCACGTGATTGCGTGTATTGCGCTTCCAGAAAGCAGAACGGCTACTCTAGTCAAATATAAACGAAGAAGGATTTACCATGACCACCCCATTTCCAAAATCACCCACATTCAGCACTATCGATGAACCCTTCCGTTTTGAAGGTGATCTATACGATCTGGAAGTGGAGGGTCAGATTCCACCGGAACTGGACGGCACTTTTTATAGCGTGGGTCCTGACCAGGCCTATCCTCCAAAGATGGGCGATGCCAATCCGTTCAACGGTGACGGCTTTGTCCGCGCCTTTCGCATCAAGAACGGTTTCTGTGACCTGAAACTCCGTTACGTGATGACAGACCGTTTAAGGGCTGAACGCGAGGCCCGCCGAGGTTTGTTCGGTGAATACCGCAACCGCTACACCGATGACGAAAGCGTGCAGAACGTTAACCGTGCCGTGGCCAACACTAATGTTGTCCATCACAACGGCAAACTGCTGGCCATGAAGGAAGACCAGAATCCGTATGCGCTTGATCCCTATACACTGGAAACCCTAGAGCAGTACACCTGGGGCGGTCAGATGGAAGCCACTTCCTTTACCGCGCATCCGAAAATCGATTATGAGACCGGTGAATTCATCGGCTACTCCTACGCCGCCAAGGGCGAGGCTACCGATGACATCGCCATTTACAGTTTCGACAAGCACGGCAACAAGACCTGGGAGATCTGGTTCAAGTCACCCTACCCCGGCATGATTCACGAATGCGCCATCAGTGAAAACTACATAATCCTGCCGCTCATGCCTCAGGTCATGTCCGACGAACGCATCAGGAGAGGCGGCATCCTCTTCCAGTGGGAGCCCAGCCTGGACCAGGTATACATCGTCTGTCCGAAAGGCGGTGATGCCGGCGATGTGCGCTTCTTCCATGCTCCTAACGCCATGCCCGGACACGTGGTGAATGCCTTTGATGACAGCGGCAAGCTATATCTTGATCTGCCGGTTGCCCTTGACAACGTGTTCTGGTTCTTTCCGGACAAGGACGGCAAGTTCCCACCACCGGGTTCCTTTGGCACTGAAGTCACGCGCTGGTGTTTCGACATGAATGACAAAAACAGCCAGGCGTCACCGAATGTCATATCCACCATGGCAGCCGAATTCCCGCATTGCGATGACCGCTACGTGGGCAAACCCTACAAGTATGGATTCATGCAAGCCTCCGATCCCACCCAGCCTTATAACCCGGAGCGGGCCGGTCCCATCATGGGCTTCTTCTTCAATACTTTCCTGACCATGGACATGAGTACCGGCAAGGCGGATACCTGGTTCTGCGGCGACACCTCCAGCACTCAGGAACCGGTCTTTGCACCGAAGTCAGCGAATGCGCCTGAGGGTGATGGTTACGTGCTAGGCATCGTGAACCGCCGCGACGAAAACCGTAGCGATCTTGTCATCCTCGATGCCATGAACATGTCTCAAGGTCCTGTAGCCAATATCAAGCTGCCGGTACGCTTGAAATACGGGATCCACGGCAACTGGGTGCCAGCCTCCGCGCTGGCCTAATCAACAGTTCCATTTATCTTCAATTCTGACGGGGATTGGAGTAATGTATCTCACCTATTCAGGGGGAAACTATTATGGAACTGCACGTCAACAATAGTATTTATGAGGTGGATGTCGAACCGGAAATGCCCTTACTCTGGGTAATTCGGGACATCCTCAACCTGAAAGGCACTAAGTTTGCCTGCGGTATCGCCCAGTGCGGCGCTTGCACCGTACACATCGACGGAGAACCAGTTCGTTCCTGTTCGTATCCTGTCTCCGCTGCCGAGGGTAAGCTGATCACCACCATCGAGGGGCTATCCGAAGATGCCTCGCATCCCGTCCAGCAGGCCTGGATTAGGCACCAGGTACCTCAGTGCGGTTACTGCCAGTCAGGCCAGATCATGGCCGCGGTTTCCCTGCTGAATAAAAAACCTCAGCCCACGGATGCCGATATCAATGCCGCCATGACCAATATCTGTCGCTGCGGCACGTACAAGCGCATGCGAGATGCCATCCATGACGTAGCAGGCAGCAATGCCGAGTTCTACCAGGCATAAGGAGGGAAAAACATGAACAAAACAGCAAAAAATCTCTCCCGCCGCAAGTTCCTGATTACCTCAACAGCCATCAGTGGCGGCTTTGCCCTGGGACTGCAAATACCAGGCACCAGTGCACAACAGGAAGTAAAGGGAGACAAGATCAATATCTGGGTGGAAATCCATGCTGATGATGCGGTCACCATCAAGTATGCCCGAACCGAAATGGGTCAGGGCAGTCTTACCTCCGCACCACAGCTGGTCGCGGACGAGCTGGACGCCGACTGGAACCAGGTCAGTATCGAGTACGTGGACGTGAATGAGCATATCCGCAATGACCGCCAGTGGGGGGCTATGGTCACGGTGGGCAGCCAGACCATTCGCCTGTCCCAGGACTACCTTCGCCGCGCCGGTGCCTCTGCCCGCGCCATGCTGGTGGCAGCGGCCGCCCAAGCCTGGGACGTTCCGGCTGAGGAAATTACTGTAATTAACGGCACCATAAGTCATGAAGCCTCCGGCCGCCACAGCGGTTTTGGTGCGATGGCGGAACTGGCCGCCACCATGCCTGTACCGGAAACAGTCAACCTGAAGGATCCTGCAGACTGGCACATCATAGGCCAGCCCTTCCCGCGCGTGGATATTCCTGCATCCGTGGATGGCTCGCAGGTATATGGTATTGATGCGGAACTGCCCGGCATGGTCTATGCCGCCGTGGCGCAGTGCCCTGTCTTTGGCGGCACAGTCCGCTCATTCGATGCTAGCAGAGCCCGTGACCGTCGCGGCATTATGGACATATTCGCCATTGATGACGGCCTTGCCCTAGTTGTGGTTGCTGACAACTGGTGGCGCGCGAAGCAGGCCCTGGATGAAATCAGTATTGACTGGGATACCAAGGGCAATGAGAAAGTCAGCAACGAAAGCATCAAGGCCTTTTTTCAGAAAAACCTGGATGCACCTGATGGTGCCCCCATGCCTAACAATGCCGGCGATGCGGATGCGGCGATTGCCGAGGCCGACCAGGTCATCGAAGCTGACTACTACACCCCATATCTCAGTCACTCTCCTATGGAGCCAATGGGCGCGACTGTGCATATTCAGGAAGACCGCGTGGATGTCTGGACCTCAACCCAGGCCCCTGTCGCTTCCCTGACCAGTGTTGCCGCGGCACTTGGAATTCCGGAGGAAGATGTCTATCTGCATCGGGTACAGGCGGGTGGCGGCTTTGGGCGCCGTGGCGGTTCAACCGATTACACTCGACAGGCGGCACTTGTGGCACAGGCCATGCCTCTGGAAACCCCGGTTAAACTGCTCTGGACCCGTGAAGAAGATATGCAGCATGACTTCTACCGCCCCCTGGCAATGTACAGAATCAAGGCCGGCCTAGATGCCGATGGCTACATCAAGGGCTGGCGTGCGCGGGTCGCCAGCGGCTCTATTCTGAACCAGATGCGCGGTGTGCCGCTGAGCAATGGCTTTGACGGTATCTCCTGTGAAGGCTTTACCCGTCTGCCCTACCAAATTGAGGACCAGTTCCAGGATTTTCGCCAGTGCGCTACGCATGTGCCGCTTGGCTTCTGGCGCACTGTGGGTTGGTCGCAAACACCATTTGCTCGCGAACAGTTCATTGACGAACTTGCTGCCGCAGCTGGCGAGGATCCCTATTACTTCCGCCTCAAACATATGGCCGAGGATGAACTCTCTCGCCATATCCTAGAAAAAGTTGCCGAGGCAATTGGATGGGATGAAGCACCTCCCAAAGGTCACTTTCGCGGTATCGCTACCACCGAACCATACGGCAGTTTTACCGCCGCCGTAGTTGAGCTATCAGTCAACGACGCCGGTGTAATTAATATCCACCGGGTGATCCAGGGCATTGACCCCGGTCACGTGGTGAATCCGGATAACATCAAGGCGCAGCTGGAAGGCGCGACCGTGTGGGCCATAAGCGCCGCAATGTGGGGTGAGATCACCATTGAAGAAGGACGCGTGCAGGAAAGTAATTTTCATAACTACCGCTTAATGCGCCTGGCTGAGATGCCGGTCATGGAAACCGTGTTGGCCCCTACCGGCGGTTTCTGGGGCGGCGTCGGCGAACCCGGACAGGCACCAATTCTCCCGGCACTTTGTAATGCGATTTATGCGGCCACCGGCACGAGGGTCAGGTCACTACCGCTGCAGCATCATGGCTTCACATTAGCCTGAACAAAAAAGTAAGAAGTGAAAAAAGGGGGCATCAGCCCCTTTTTTACTGTCTAACCCCATAGGAACAGCGGTACAAGGAAACAATGTCAGACTCACAGGACTACCTCTTCGTATATGGCACTTTGCGCAGCGATGCTCTCTCCGATAGTCATCAGCAATTAATTACAACTGATTTTTCACTAGTCAGTCCTGCCACTATGAGGGGCAAGCTTTACGCTATTGTTGACTACCCGGGCATGGTGGAGGCACAAGAAGCAACCGACATAGTCATTGGCGAGGTTTACAGTTTTGACAAGGGCCACAATGCACTTGCACTGATTGATGACTACGAGGGTTGCGGCCTAAACTCAACTAGGCCCCATCTTTACACCCGCATACGTAAAAACGCACACATGAGAGACGGCAGTATCGTCGAGGCGTGGGTGTACCTGTACAATTTACCCGTGCATGACAGCATGCTGATCCGGTCCGGGGACTTTCTCGACCCCATTTAGCTTTTAATCAACCGGCTGCCTGCGGTAGTCTTATCGCACAAAACGGGGAGTTAATAATGAAAACAAGCAAACTGTTACACCTGGCAACCGCGGGTATTCTCGCCTTCAGTGCAAATCCGGCGCAGGCCCACCATGCCTTTGCCACCGAGTTCCAGGAAGCCGAAGGAGAAGTCCGGGGTGTTGTTACGCGCGTCTGGTGGACCAATCCTCATATTCGCTATGACATGGATGTGACCATGCCTGATGGTTCGGTAGAGCAGTGGTCGCTGCACCCTCCCGGCAACCTGCCAACCTACCGGCGTGAAAACTGGACCAGTGATACCGTGCAGGCCGGCTTCACGCTGCACGCAACCGGCAACCTTGGAAGAGACGGCGCCAGGAAACTGTATGCTACCTGCATCAACATCGAAAGCGGCCCCGAGACTGGCCGCCAACTGGGCCGCTGCATAAGCCCAGCGTCAACGCAGGCTATTACCGCTGACCCGGAAGCTGATTACACGTACGAGGCAAACGATTATGCCGTCGATATCTCCGGCTTCTGGACCAACCGCTACAAGTTCAGAACCACGGTGGATGACTTCGAGCCCAAGCCTATGCCGCTGACAGAAGCCTCCAGGGCAATCTACGAGGGCCGTGAGTTCGGTGACGACCATGTGCTGCGCTGCCAGCCAGCCGGGCTGCCGCGTATCTTTGGCTCACCCTACTCCATGGAAATCCTGGATGCCGGTTCTCACTACGTCATGATTTACTTGCAGGACAACACCCCGCGCTGGGTCTACATGGACGGACGTGATGCGCTGCCTGATCAGCCCCTGACCTCCATGGGATTTTCCAAGGGTGTCTGGCAGGACCGCACACTGATCATCCAGACTACCCACCTGTCTCCCGGCTGGCTTGATGGTTCCGGGTATCCCATGAGCGGAGGCGACGGTACCCGCATCGTGGAACGCTGGAGCGTGGCAGAAGATGGTCTGACCATTGACCGCACCATGACAATTTATGATGACCTGTATTCAGCACCGCTCGTGCGGACACGCGGTTCGCAGCGCGGTAATGCCAATGAGCTGCTGGAAAGTCCGCCCTGTGACCCGACCGTGTTTTTTGTTGAGATGCTGGAAGAAGGCAGGCTCGATGAAATACTCAGCGTGGAGTAGACCGGCCTGGACTGTTCATTCCATAGCCGGCAAGTCGACCGGGGCCTCTCTGCGCAGGAATTTCCAGACACCTTTCTCACGAATGAACTCGTCGTTATAGTGACCCAGTACCTGTATTGAAGGTTCACCATCGGCAGCCGGCGTCATGAATATCCACTTGGTTAATGCGCCGGCCCTGTCACCATCAAGCGTTATCCCCTCATTCGTGAGCACGTGGTAAGTGCCTGACCCCTCTGGCAGCGGATTATGACCAATCGCCTCATCCATGAGCCTGAATACGCCTTCCGGCCCCTCACCCCTGCCCATACCGCTTTCCCAGACGCCATTGAATGCAAACAGGGATGACAGTGAACGGTAATCACGGTGATCATGGTAAGTACCGTAATCAATGATCAGCTGACGAATGGCCTCTCTGTCCTCCAGCACTTGCACACGTGCTGCGAGATTTTCCAGCGACTGTGCCTGGGCACAGAAAGAAATGAAACAGATGCTGCAGAAAAGGAAAAAACGTTGCATGAATAATCCCCCAACGAATCTGCAAGCATAAACCAATGCATAATCAATTACCTTTTCCTCCGGCTTGCGGCTTGCGGCTGCTTTATCATGTAAAATTATACTGACAATAACGAGTTAATTTCTGCATGCCCCTTCTGACCCTCAAAGATGTCCACCTTGCCTATGGACCAACCGTATTACTAGATAAGGAGTCAATGGTCATTGAAGCCGGTGAGCGCATCGGTTTGCTGGGCAGGAACGGGGTCGGTAAATCCTCTCTTCTGAAGATTCTTTGCGGTGAAAACAAACCTGACGCCGGAGAGCTCTGGCTGAAGCCCGGTGCCCGCGTTGCCTATCTTGATCAGGAACTTCCGGTGGATGAAAACGCCACGGTTTACGATTTCGTGGCCGGCGGTCTTGAACACCTGGGCCAATTGCTAAGCACCTATCACCATATTACAACGCAGGACACTCCGGATCTGAAAAAGCTGGAGCAGCTGCAGCACCAGATTGACAGCCAGGATGGCTGGAAAATACAGAACAAGGTAGAGACCGTTATCTCCCAGCTGAATCTGCCTGCGAATGCCCTGATGACTTCCCTGTCGGGCGGCTGGTCGCGACGCGCTGCCCTGGCGCGGGCCCTTGTGCTGGAACCGGACATCCTGCTGCTGGATGAGCCCACCAACCACCTGGATATTCCTGCAATTGAGTGGCTGGAAAAACTGCTGCTAGATTTTCGCGGGGCTATCATTCTGATTACCCACGACCGGGCCTTCCTCCAAAAAACAGCTAACCGCATCATGGAACTGGATCGCGGCAAATTGATTAGCTGGCAGCATGATTACCAGGCCTTCCTCAGGCACCGAGACACACAGCTGGCATCCGAGGAAAAAGCGAACACGGAATTCGACAAGAAACTGGCAAAAGAAGAAGATTGGATACGCCAGGGCATCAAGGCCAGGCGCACGCGCAATGAAGGCCGTGTCCGCGCCTTGCAGAAAATGCGCGAGGAAGTGAAAGCCAGGCGCAGCCAGCAGGACACTGCGCGCATCACCGTGAACAAAAGCGAACTGTCAGGCAAGATCGTGGCGAAAGCCAAAGGGATTACCCATGGCTATGACAGCAACACGCTGGTCGACAATTTCTCCATAACCATTCTGCGCGGAGACCGTATCGGCTTGATTGGTCCGAATGGTTACGGCAAGACCACTTTACTGAAAATTCTGCTTGGCCAGATACAACCCGATCACGGCAAGGTGAAAACCGGTACCAGGATCGAGATAGCCTATTTCGATCAGCTGCGCGAACAGCTGGATCCGGAAAAAACCGTTCAGGACAACATGGCTGGCGGGGCTGACTTCGTCGAAATCAATGGCCGCAGTATCCATGTCATCAGCTACCTGCAGGATTTTCTGTTTGAGCCAGCGCGCATCCGCCAACCGGTTAAGTCTCTCTCGGGCGGCGAGCAGAACCGGTTGATTCTTGCGCGTCTTTTCAGCAAGCCCGCGAATGTTCTGGTACTAGATGAGCCGACCAATGACCTGGACATGGAAACCCTGGAACTGCTGGAAGAAATTCTTCTTAAGTTTGATGGCACCCTACTCCTAGTAAGCCATGACCGTGCCTTTCTCGACAATGTCATTACTAGCTGTGTCGTGTTCGAAGGGCAAGGAAATGTGAATCATTATGTTGGTGGTTACGCAGAATGGGCAAAACGCGGCGGGGCCTTTAGAGAAAATCCAGGCACCATGGAAAATATGCCGAAAAAAGCCGAACGTAAACCCAAACCTCAAAAGCAACAGACGTACAGAGCAGGCAAGTTTTCTTACATGGTCCAGCGCGAACTCGATGCGTTACCTGAAAAAATTGAGACAGCGGAAGCCGAACTAACGGAACTGCAAAGTGTCATTTCAGACCCTGAATTTTATGAAAACGAACAGACCACTATCGAAATCGCAATGAAAAAAGTGGCCGCGGCACAGGAAAATCTGGAAGCATTGTATGCACGCTGGGAGGAGATAGAGCAGAGCAAACAGCAATGACCCTGCCCGGGAACCCCCTAAAAATCGCTTCGGTTAGCATGGCGGCATAGTTTTCGTTTGAAATAAATAACACTCTTTTCAGCCTTGTACCCTTGAATCGACAAGGATATGCTTGATCGTCCTGGCGCATAATTTTTCGGGGGAAATCATAATGAAAAAACTGATTCTGATCGCCATCATCACTTTTCTTTCAGTTGTCTGCAGCGTGAGCACCTTGGCTCATCATTCGTTTGCCGCGGCTTACAATATGGAAAATCCTATATCGATTACCGGCAAGATCGTTAATGTCCGCCTGACCAACCCGCACTCCTTCTTTTTCCTAGATGTGGAAAATGAAGCTGGCGAAATTGAGCGCTGGTCGTTCGAGGCAGGCACGCCCAGTGGCATGATTCGCGGCGGCTATTCCGACAAGCTGATCAAGACCGGGGATATTGTCACCATTAACGGCTTCCAGGCCCGTGACAGTTCCACCAACGGCATGCTGACACTACTGGTACATGAAGACGGCACCGAGTACGGCATGTTTGGCCCGCGTGAAAGATAAGGATTAAAACAATGAAAAATTTTCTCTTTGTCTCGTTGCTGACTGTTTCACTGGCCAGCTTTGCCGCCGAGGAAGCCGGGCCAACTCCCCGCATGGCTAATGGAAGGCCCGACCTGAGTGGAGTCTGGTGGACCGGCGGTGACCTGGGCAGTACGGGTTATGGCTCCACCACAGATCGCAGCCGCGGCCTGCAGTACGAACTGTATACCAATCTGTATAACGAGGAATCCAAGGCCAGAATGGCCATGCTGAATGACAAGGACGACCCTACCCTGTTCTGCAAGCCAACAGCATTCGGCACGCTGATGGTGCGCTTTTTTGATGCCGGCGCTGTGGGACAGATCATGTCGACGCCAGACATGATGGTGTTCCTCCAGGAAACTTTCCATGGCTACCAGCTTGTTCCCACTGACGGACGCGATCACCGTGACTACCTGCCGCCATCCTACCGCGGTGATGCTGTGGGTCACTGGGAAGGCGATACTTTCGTTGTTGAAACCAAAAACTTTCGCGACGACACCTGGATGTTTGCCGAAGGCGGCGTGTCTTTCCATTCCGACCAGCTGCGTATCGTCGAACGCTATGAGCGTCCAGATGCAAACACGCTTGTAATCAATGCCACCGTCTATGATCCCGTGGTGCTGACACAGCCCTGGGAAGTCCCTACCAAGCGCCTTGTGCTGGCTCCCTTTGATCAGCTGCTGCCGCTCGTCTGCGAGAGCCTGGAGACCGCCGAGATCATGAAAAACGCGCAAGGCGGTGAATAATCCTGTTGCGATTTGGCATGGGTTACCCTAGCATGCGCGTCTCGCGGAAACCCGCCTTGCAAAAGAGAGTAAGTAATTGAATACAAGTGCCAGCCTGGTCGCTGTTGTTTTACTCTTGGTCGCCAATGGATTTTTTGTTGCAGCTGAGTTTGCACTGGTCAAGGCGCGCGGTTTCAGAATCGAGACAATGGCCAATGACGGTAGCGCGGCCGCTAAACTCACGCTGCGCATTCAGGCAAACCTAGAAGCCTATCTTGCAGCCTGCCAGCTCGGTATTACCATGGCCTCGCTTGGCCTGGGCTGGGTGGGCGAACCGGCCGTCGCCGCCCTGCTAGAACCCATGTTTCATTTCCTTGGTGTGCCTGATGCGATCCTGCATACCGCGGCATTTCTCACCGGCTTCCTGATTTTTTCTTCGCTACATATCGTGGTTGGTGAACAGGTACCAAAAACCTTTGCCATACGACAGGCGGAAGCCGTCTCAGTATGGATCGCCTACCCGCTGCATATTTCATACCTGATCGTATACCCATTGAACTGGCTGTTGAACTGGGCCTCTGGCTCCATCCTGACACTGTTTGGCGTCAAGGAAGCCACCCATGGAGAGGTGTACAGCAGTGAGGAATTCAAGGGTCTTGTAGCTGTCTCAAGAGAGCATGGCGAGATCGAACATGACAAGGCAGACATGCTGAAGAACCTGTTCGAGTTTGACCAGCGCCAAATCGGGCGCGTCATGATTCCGCGAAATTCTGTTGTCACGCTCGACGTCAGCGATCCGCCAGAGGAAAACCTGAAGAAAATCCGCGAAACTGGCCACTCCCGCTTTCCCGTGCTTGATAAGCAGAATGATGACGATATCGTCGGTATGCTCCTCAGCATTGATCTCTATGCCGCTGTGTTAGATGGAGAGAATGAGCCCTGGGCGGATTTGCGTCGGTTCTGCCGGCCGCCGCTGGTGGTTCCTGAAGCACAGCGAGTAGCGACTTTATTTGAAGAAATGCGCCTGGCGCGTGCTCACATGGCCTTCGTAGTGGATGAGTACGGTGAATTCATGGGGCTTGTTACCTTGGAAGACCTCCTCGAGGAAATCGTTGGAGAGATTCACGACGAAACCGACCTGGAGGAGTCCAATGTACCCATCCAGGAAATGAAAGAGGATATGTGGGAAGCAGACGGGCTGGCTTCTCTCGGGGATATTGAGCGTATAACGGGGCTTAGCATTCCTAGCGAACTGGAAGCCAACAGCCTCTCAGGCCTGCTCATGAACCAGCTGGAGCGCATGCCCGAGCCCGAAGACCTTATTGAAATGAACAACTACAAGATGACCGTTGTCGACATTCAGGACCTGCGCGTTGGCAAAGTCATTATCGAAAAACTCTCAGAGTCTAGCCCCGAGGCCGACTGCAATAAGGCTACCGAGGCTGATCCAAAACCCCGAAAACATATTGTTTAAAGAAGCTTCCTACCTTCAGGTAAGTATTCATTTCGTCTATGAGACGACATGACAGACGTAACGATGGAGGAATACTTATTTAACACATTTAGAGATCGAAGTAGTATTTAAAGCGTCTACAGGAAAGGAGAAAGTCCCATGAAAATTATAACAGTACTTTTACTTACCAGCGTTTTTGCCCAGGCAGTCCTTGCTCAGTTCAACGTTACCGAAGTTCCAGAAGAGGTCAGGATGGAGCGACCCTCCCAAGAGGAGCTAACCCGCGCTACTGAGTTACTTCAGAAATTTCGTGTTGGCCTCGAAGGAAATGATGCAGCGCTGCTGGAAAAATATCCCTACCTCGTGGATTACAACCCACCTTTTTTCTTTAACCTGGCCACGATGCCGGAACTATCTGACCGTTTTTTGCAGCCCCATCAGCGTAATCTTGCCCGTGCACGGCAGGGAAACGTGGATGTCCTTTTCATGGGAGACTCCATTACGGACTGGTGGCGCAATGAATCCGGTCCATATGCGGGCAAAGCCGTTTTTGACAAATACTGGTCAGACCTGAACATTGCCAATTTCGGCATAGCCGGCGACACCACGCAGGGCGTGCTTTACCGCCTTGACAACGGGGAGGGCGAAGGGTTTACGCCAAAAGCAATCATGCTGATGATCGGCACAAACAACACCATTTCAAACAACCATGCTGAGATTGCCGAAGGTATCGGGGCCATTGTGCTCGACATGGAAAGGCGCTGGCCCGAGGCTGAAATACTTCTGCTCGGGGTATTTCCACGCAGCGCGCCTAACAATCCTGTCCGTGACAAGGTCAACCGAATTAATGACGTCATAAAAAAACTGGGGGACAGGCCCAGGGTACACTACATGGATATAGGACATATTTTTATGGATGAGAACGAGATAATTCCTGTCGAGATCATGAGTGACGGTCTTCACCCTTCCCCAGCTGGGTATGAACTATGGGCTCAGGAAGTCGATGGACCGCTGCGAGACTTACTGAATTAGGCCACAAGCCACAAGATGTTAAAAAACAATAGTCGTAACATGCAAAATCTCTTCAACAAAGCAAAGGCTGTTCTTCTTGCCTTCTGCCTCCTGTATCCTGGCTCATGGGTTTCGGCTCAGGAACTGCATGAGCCCTCACGCTGGGACAATGACATAGCCACCTTTGCTGCCATGGATGCCGCCAATCCGCCCCCCGAAGGCGCCATTGTGCTGGTCGGCTCCTCCAGTATTGCCCGCTGGAATGATCAGGCTGAGGCGGCGCTGGCCCCGCTTACCGTAATACCGCGCGGGTTTGGCGGCAGTGTCATGGGCGATGTGCTGCATCATCTGGATAACGTTGTGCTGCGCTACAAGCCCCGCGCCGTGCTTATCTATGAGGGTGACAACGACACGGCGTACAACGTCCCGACCGATACTATTCTCGACCAGCTGCAGCAGATTATTGCCCGCGTGCACGAGGAACTCCCCGAGACGCGAATTTATTTGCTGGGGGTAAAACCCAGCATTCTGCGCTGGAATATTTTTGACCGCGCCCAGCTCGTGAATGCCGGTTACCAGCTCATCGCCAGTACTGATCCGCTGGTGACCTACGTGGATACAGTAAACCCTTTCCTTAATGCCAACGGCATGGTGATGGATGACATCTTCGTGGGAGACAACCTGCACTTTAACGACATGGGCAACCTGATCTGGGGATCAGTCATCCGCGCCGCGCTCATGCCTGAAGAAATTCGATTTGAATAAGCAGGTGCCTCATTAAAACAACAACATCGGAGCAAATCATGACCCGAATCAGTTCAGGCATAGGGCTGTCACTTCTCATTACTGTCCTCACTTCAATCACAACTGTAAGTCCCGCTGCCGCACAGGACGACTGCGCACCCATCGGTATAGTCAGCTTTGTCTGCGGACCGGTGAATGCCGAGGACCTGGTCAGTGTGCCGGGTACCGACTGGATCCTAGCCAGTGCCATGGCGCCCGAAACGGCCTTCTATCTCATTGATGCCACCACCGGCGCATGGAGTGTGCCTGCCATTCAAGTGGACCATGACGCGACCACCTTCCCGAATTGCCCTGCGCCGCCGGACATGGCGCATTTTGAATCCCATGGACTAAATGTTCGCGCACAGTCAGCAACAAGCGCCTTACTTTACAGCGTTGTCCACGGCGGCCGTGAGTCCATAGAGATATTCCATGTCGATAGTTCTGGTAACTCACCCGCCCTCACCTGGCGCGGCTGCGTGCTCATGCCTGATGGCCTGCCTGCCAACAGCGTCGCCTCCTTCGCCGATGGATCCATCGTTGCTACGATCCTTATCATGCCGGGCAAAACCTTCGCCGATTCGGTAGCGATGCGCCCAACCGGCAGCGTGGTGAAGTGGTCACCCGGGGATGAAGGGTTTATTTTTTTGGGCAATTCCGAACTGCCCGGCAACAATGGCATTGAGGTCTCCGCCGATAGCAGCGAAATCTATGTGGTCTCTTCCGGCTTCCAGACAGTGGTTGCATACTCCAACACTAACCCACTCAGACACCTGCGCAGCACACCTCAGCTGCCGATCACCCCTGACAATATCCACTTCGATGCAGATGGTCGACTACTCACAGCTGGCATGAAAAATGATGTACCGGAATGCGGCGGGGCGCCCGGACCGGAACACGACCTGACAACGCTGAGAACCTGCCCACGCGGAACCATTGCCATTGCTATCGATCCTGAAGCGATGGCCATGGAGATACTGTTAGAAACTGACGCGTTTGAGGAGTTCAGCAACGGTACGATGGTGCTGCTAACGGGTGAGCGCTACTGGATAGGAACCTTCAGTGGCGACCGCATTGCCTACGGTGATCTGCCTTGAGGCCAATTTAAAGCTACGCTGACACTAGCGGGCCAGGCCTGCGGCAAAGTAGATGGCGTTAACCAGTATATGAAAATTGGGCCCGGGCCTGTCATCCAGGGCATTTGGCTGGTATTCACCGGGCTGGTAAGTGACTACAACACCGTTCCAGTCGGATCTTTTCAGCACATAACCAAGCATCCGCGGCGTACCGGAATCCGTTACAAATAGCGGTGTACGCTGCTCGCCGGCAAGGCGATGCGGGTTCACTTCATCGGCAACGATCAGGAGTGAAATAGGATTATGCTCTGGCAGGCTGGCTGCTTGCACCTGGCAGACAAGAAAACAGGTTAGGAGATTGAAATGTCGCATCAGCATGGGGTCAGATCAGCTTAAAATTACTAAGGGGATCTGACCTGAGGTTAGATTGTATTTTAAAAATTGCCTGTGATCTGCAGACGAAAGGTGGGACCTATCTCCAGATCACGGCGTTCAGTAAAAAGCACTGCGCCATTTGTTCTAAAACCGTCATATACAGTGCGCTCAAAAAAATCCTGACCATCGGTGATGTTGAACACGTTCATATTTACCGTCAGCCCATAAATATCCTTGTGCTCAATAAAACCGAAGGTAAACCAGGGGCCATCATAACTCCTCGACAGCTGGAACAAGCGGTAGGACGGCAGCGCATGATTATACTCAGCACCAAAACCCCAGGCCCAGTCAGTGCCCGGAACATCATGGCGGATAGTCATATTTCCACGTGTGTCACGGAGTCCACTGAAATCACGCTCCAAACCTGACAGAGGATCAATCACCTCGCTTTCCTCAAGGGTCAGGCTAAAATCCAAGCGTATCCCCTGCCAGCGTCTGCCAAGTGGATCGAGGTCAATAGTGCTGTTGAGATTCATGCCATAGAGACGTGCCTCATCAATATTGCCGCGAGACTCACCGCCACCGTTAATAGGAATAATTTCGATATAGTCGTCAATACGACGGTCATAAAGGCGTAAATTGGTGGTACCCCATTCGCCCCACTTGCGCCGCAGCTGAAAGGTGGTCTCCCATTGCTGGGTTGGTCGAAGCTCAACATTGCCAGCATTGGCATTTTCAAACGCCAAAGAAACACTGGCCAGGAAATCTCCAAAGGAAAGCTGGCCCACACGGCGAGAAACATTGAGGGAAATGTCCCAGTTATCATCGGGTGTCCAGCCCAGATTCAACGAGCCCTTGTTGCGCCAGAAATGGCGAGTAAGCCCGCGAGGCCCTGACTGGGCCAGCGCTGATTGTTCCCCGCCGAATGTGAGCTGAGCATTAAGGTTGCCACCCAGATCGCGGCTGTGAGTGAAGAGAATTTCATAACGGTCCTCTGTAACCTCACCAGTGGCATTGGGCAGCGGTACTTCCTCAAACTCACCACTTTTCTGGAGACTGAAAAACTGTGAGGAACGATCCAAATAGTTGAAGGCGGCCTCAAGATCCACCTCCCAGTCACCCCCCAGCATGCCCCAGCGATATTCGCTGCGAACTATTTGCTCACCATCATTGGATTCATTCAGAAAACGGCTGCCAGAGCTGGGCATATCAGCAAACAAAACTAGTTTTGAGAGTTGCTCAGAACGTCCTTTACCTGCCCGCTCAAGACCAATTAGCTTGAGCGTGCCGGGCCCCATACCAAACTCTATATCCCCGCCAATTTCATAATCATGACCCCGACCCGAGTTGTCAAAATCTCGAAACTGAGTGTCATTACCAATGGGTCTGCGCAGTTCATCATTGGAAAATGTGTCATCAAAATGACTGTACTGAACGTTAAGATTGGCAACAGTGTTATTCGGGCCGTTCCAGGTCATACTGCCCGAGAGGCGGGGAAAGTCGCCTACAAACTCGGTGCGCACTTCACGTGTATCAATAATGTTGCCATCAACATCACGGATGATGCCCGGACCTCCAGCTCCGCCGCGTCCCGCACCGTGGTTATAGGCGGCATTCCATTCAATGTTTTCGCTGCCACCAGTGACAGACACTTCACCGGCAAACCAGAGTGGTTCAGCATACTTTGGGCGGTGCTGAGTGCGGTAACGATAGCGACCCGTAATGCCCCCATAGCGGGTAATGACGTTGGCTACCTGCCCTGTGAGACCGGGAAGTTCCAGCGTTGAACCATCGACAATCTCGATTCGCTCAACATTTTCCACCGTCAGGCGCTGCAGCTGATCGAAAACATCCTGGGATTTGCTGGTCACACGTTTGCCATTAATCAAGACATTCGTGCCGGCCTGCCCCAGTCCGCGCCCCTGATTATCATTGACGACAGAGAAACCCGGAACTCGGTTAAGCATGTCCTGGGCGTTGCGTGGCAAAAACTGCACAAAATCCTCGGCAGTGTAGATTCGTCCCTGGATGCTTCCGTCAGGATCAGTGATGGTTTCAGCAGCACTCACCATTGTCGGGCAGATGAGAATAAGTATCAGATGAAAAACACAAAAGACACTCAGCAGGCTGAGGGTTTTGACTGGTTTCATTGACTTTCGGCTTTGGCCCCTGGGGTGGCGGGTTAACGCAGGTATTGTTTGTAGGCAGTTTAGACGCAGAAAGTGTAAGAAAAGTTTAATTGATTGCTAGACGCGAATCTGCATAATGCCAATGCCTTCAAAGATAACACTTAACTCCAATACCCAGGTACCTGCTTTTCATGTGGTTCAAGAATTTACGCCTTTACTGCCTTGCCCAACCCTTTGATCTCTCAATAGAAGAACTTGAAAACCAGCTGGCCGAGAATATTTTTCGGCCCTGCAACAGCTATGAAAAATCCACCATCGGCTGGGATGCCCCGCTGGGTGATGCCGCGCCTGAAGTAGAAACTTCAGAAGAAGACGGCGAAGCCCCTGCCCCGATACTCACTCACGTGGTCGGCGATTTCATCATGCTCTGTGCCCGCCAGCAGGATCGACTGCTACCCGCAACCGTCGTCAGGGAAGCTACTGCGGAAAAGGTCGCAGAAATTGAGGACCGCCAGGCACGTAAGGTATATCGAAAAGAAAAACGGGAAATCCAGGACGACGTTTACGGCTCCCTGCTGCCGCGCGCCCTCACCCGTTCTTCGCGCATCTATGCTTACATCTCCAGGCGCGACAACATGCTTGTGGTGGACTCGGCCAGCGCACTAAAGGCAGAGGAATTTCTCAACCTGCTGCGTGACACGCTGGGCTCCTTCCCAGTCGCCCTGCCCGAAACCAAGTCCTCACCTAACGGTGTAATGACGCGCTGGCTGAAAAACGGCAAGGGAGAAAACAGTTTCGAAATTAATGACGACTGCGAACTCATCAATCCCACCGATGCGAAGAACGTTGTGCGATGCAAGGGCCAGGAACTGGTCAGCGACGAAATCAAGGCCCACCTCGCGGCGGGCAAACAGGTAAAGCTGCTTGGCGTGCTCTGGAATGACCAGGTCAGCTGCAACATCATGGATGACCTCAGCATCAAGCGTCTCCGCTTTGAAAACGTGAAGGAAGAAAGGGACAGCTACGAGGACGAAACGCCGGCGCAGAAATTCGACCAGGAGTTTGCGCTGATGACGCTGGAACTGAGCGGCATGTTCAAGGCGCTGTTTGAATCCTTTGGCGGATTAGGCGACCCGAAAGAGAAATTACTGCCGGATAATCGGAATAACAGGACTGATTAAAGCGGCTAAGTGACAAGGGTTTTCAGGTAAGCCACGATATCCCGTGACTCCGGCATCCACTGATCCTCTTCCTCAGAACTAATTCTCAGCACCGGCACCGTGGTACGCTGGCGCGCCCGGTACAGGTCTTCAAGATCATCGCGGTTGGTGGTGATGTCGCGGATTTCAACGTCCAGCCTAAGCTGCTCGATAGCCGATATGACCCAGTGGCAGTAGCCGCAGAGCGGAGTAATGTATAACGCATGTGAGGATTTTTTCATACGGCTAATATAAGAGCATAAACTCAGAATGCAATGCTCTCTGTTTTGATCTCTTTGCTCATTCCCCCTGTCTCCTAATTCCTGTCTCTTGTCTCTTGTCTCTTGTCTCTTGTCTCTTGTCTCTTGTCTCTTTCACGCAATTCTCAAGTATTTACTATCAATTAAAACATCGATCTGTTATTTTGCCTGTCTGCAACTGCAGATTACAGAAAAAACAGGCAGTTGGTGCAGACTCTTTAGCGGGTTCATTAACCCCGACTCTTGCGAGACGCGTTTTTTTCGATCGCCCCTCCTCCAACAGTTTCCTATCGACCATGCACACCCGTGCAACCTTTTGATCCTGATGGTGCTACTGGCAAAAGCCGTAGTGACTGAAAGCAGTTAACAGGTCCACATATTCGAACCTCCAGGTCAGATCCTGGCGGAATTTATTTTTGCGTGCTTTTGTTTCAGACGAACACGCCCTTTATTGAGAAGTTATATGAGTTTTACAGATTTAGGCTTACAGGATTCCCTGCAACGTGCCATTCACGATGTTGGCTACACAAAAGCCACCCCAATCCAGGCCCAGGCGATTCCAGCCATACTTTCCGGCAAGGATGTCATGGCTGCTGCCCAGACTGGCACGGGCAAGACCGCCGGTTTTACCCTGCCACTGCTGCAACTGCTGGGCAAAGGTGAACGTGCACAGGCCAACCAGGTCCGTGCCCTGGTCCTTACCCCCACACGCGAACTGGCCGCCCAGGTCGAAGACAGCGTCAAGACCTATGGCGCGCATGAACACCTGCGCAGCGTGGTTGTCTTTGGTGGCGTCAATATCAATCCGCAGCTCGACAGAATGCGCAAGGGTACCGACATACTCGTGGCTACCCCCGGCCGCCTACTCGATCTGCACCAGCAGGGCGCCGTCAATTTTGGCGCTCTGGAAATTCTGGTGCTGGATGAAGCTGACCGCATGCTCGACATGGGCTTTATCCATGACATCCGTCGTGTGCTTAAACTGCTTCCACAGCAGCGTCAGAACCTCATGTTTTCTGCCACCTTTTCCAGTGACATTCGCAAGCTCGCCAAATCGATCTGTCACCATCCAGTGGAGATCGATGTCGCCCCGCGCAATTCAACAGTCGATGCCATCTGCCAGTGTGTCTGCCATGTAACCAAGGGCGACAAGATTGCCCTGCTCAGCACCCTGCTGCGCGCCAACGCTGACCAGACCCTGGTTTTCAGCCGTACCAAGCACGGCGCCAACAAGCTGGCCAAATGCCTGAACAAGGATGGCGTTACAGCCACAGCCATCCACGGCAACAAGAGCCAGAATCAGCGTACCAAGGCACTGGCCGACTTTAAGGCCAACCGAGTTCAGGTGATGGTCGCGACCGATATCGCCGCGCGCGGTATCGATATCGATCTACTGGCCCAGGTCATAAACTTCGACCTGCCCAATGTCTCTGAAGACTACGTGCATCGTATCGGCCGTACCGGTCGTGCCGGTGCCACTGGCCGCGCTATTTCCCTGGTCAGCCCGGAAGAGAAATCACTGCTCCGTGACATCGAACGCCTCATCAAGCGCAAAATCGACACCATGGAGCTCCCGGCCATCAGCTGTCCCGTGCACAAGGAGCCGGCGAAAGACTCTGAAGTTAGACAGGAAAGCGAAGCCCGCTCAGGTAAAAGAAAGAACATGGAGAGCAAGACCAGCAATAGCCAGCGCCGTCGCCGCCGCTCCGGCAACAAACCTGCTGCCAAACGCCGGGGGGATAACTACCAGCAGGAAAAAGCCCAGAACAGGCGCCAAAGTGCAGAAAAAAATGAAACCGGTGGTGGCAATCCCAACGCCAAACCGAAGAGACGCCGTCGTTCAAGGAACCGAAAGCGCAGCGCGGAAAGCAGCAACTCGCATCAGGCTTCAGGTAACGGTAACAGGCAACAGAGCCAGGGCAATAGCAACCAGGGCGGACAGGCTAACAAGTCCGTTGGTGCCATGATCAAGGATTTCTTTTCGGGAAAGAATGCTGCTTAATAATATTGGGGTTAGATGAACTTAATATAACTGTGGAAATCTGACCCCAATATTATTGATTTACCAGCCCTCATCCATGGGCTTGCTGGCATCAGCTGTGATGTTGAGTATGGCGCAGTGATGATAGGTAAAGCCTCCCTCGCGGAAGCCGGGATGCTCTTCCATGAACTGCACCACCTGCAGGAAACAACCTTCGCAATCAATATTGGGAATTTGTATCTCGGTTTCCTGAGGCCCGGTCCGCCTGACCTGGTTGGCCCACAGCCCATCGACGAGAACCGGTGCCGAAGGGTTTTCGGCGACAGGAAAGTAATCCGAGCGCGGCCCCCTTTCAGTTTCCTTCATCACTTCCTCGGTATCAGCGGGCAGCCAGTTGATACGACGGGCCAGAGAAATCCGGTAGTGACCCGGATGGTAGATCGTTTCCTCTATGGCAACACGCAGCATGCTGCCTCCGGTTACATCCGTAATGGCACCAGTGCGTGTCCCACCGTCTGCAAGCGTACCACCGCAGGGTGCCATCTTCTGCGGATCACCGCGCTCGTCTTCCTCGATCCAGGAGGCCGGGCTTTCAAGCTTGAAATGTGCCTGCGCACTCATGGTGCTCAAAGTGAGTGTGCTGATCAAGGCCAGCTTACTTAATTTAAATATCATCGAATATTCCTATTTTCTCGATAGAGAGTATGGGCAGAGAATCTAACACGTTGCTGTTCAGGCATTACCTTAAATGAGAGTTAAACCAGCCCACCATCCTCTCCCAAGCATCCTCAGCTGCTGCGTCATGATACCGCTCCGGCGTCGCATCATTGAAGAAGCCATGCGCGGCTCCTTCATAGATATGGCCTTCATAAGTGACGCCAGCATTCTGTAAGGCTTCCTCGTAGGCCGGCCAGGCATTGACCAGGCGGGTATCTTCAGCACCATGCATAACCATGATGGCGGCACTTATGTTGTCGACCTGATCCAGCGGCGCGCCACCCCCATAGAACGGCACGGCAGCGGCAAGGTCATCATCCATACGCACCGCCAGCTGGTTGGAGACGCTGCCGCCGTAGCAGAATCCGGTAACACCAATCTTTCCTGTGCAATCATCACGGTTTTTCAGCCAGTAGGCCGCGGCGACTATATCCTCGAAGCGCTTGTCGCCATCGAGTTGCCGGAACAGCTGGCCGCCCTGGTAGTCGTCGCCGGGATACCCTCCAACGGAAGTGAGCACATCCGGCGCAAAGGCCATGAAGTTCTGCAGTGCCAGGCGGCGGGCAATGTCCTCAGTGTGCGGATTCAGGCCGCGGTTTTCATGCACCACCACGATGCCGGGCAGTTTTGCGGGTTCCGCAGAGCGGCTGTCAGCACTGAAGGGACGCACTTGGTAGCCTCTTATATAGCCATGCCCATCCGGAGACGGCACGGTGACATACTCGGCGCGGATGCGTTCATCATCGCGGGCAATCTGTTGGCCCATGGCATAGTCGGGCATCAGGGCATCGACAATGGCACCAGCCGTGAGACCTCCGATGGCAAATTTCTTCACGCCATCAAGGAACGAGCGGCGGTCGATATGACCATGGATGAATTCATCGTAAAGCTCGACGGCTTCACGTGGGACTGTGCGTCTTTCTTTATTTGACTGAATTGATGACATGCTACCCCCCCTCCCTGAAAAACGATGATTTGTTTGATCTATATGTCTGCGCGACTTGCGGTAAACGTTGCCTCGACCAAGAAGGTCGCTAACGCAATTACTTAAATGAACACTTGCAGCATTTAACAATACAATCTGTTCATCATGTGGACTGTCCTCTTTATCTCTTGTCTCTTTCTTTTATTCTTCCAGTGCCTTTTCTGCCAGCGACACGATGTACGCCCTTATCGCCTCCGTATCCCCGGCATCAATATACTCACTGAAGGAGACCATGCCGTTGGCGGAGAGCTGTCCGCCCAGCACAATATTGTCGAAGAGCTCCTGGCTGTGCAGCGCCGGAGTCCTTCTCAGGTCCGGGAAGCTGGAACGACCACGGCCCACACCATGGGCATGACAGGTGGCGCAGTTGGCTTCGAAAGCACGACCGCCCGCGCTGATCACTTCCGCCGAGGCGAACTGTTCGGGTGGCGCGATAGGACGCTGGGTGAAGGCCGGCAGGTCGGGAATGCTGTCCTCCCCGCCGAGTTTGAACACGAGCAGGCGCGCACCGTTGGGCGCGTAGTAACCGCCCTGCACCGGACCGCCCACGGCAATCGCAATGTACTGTTCACCATCCACCAGATAGGAAATAGCACCGGGAAACACCGCGGTCTTGGTATCGAAGGACCAGAGACGTTCACCATCAGTGGCGCGGTAAGCAACGAACTCCTGGTTAGGCAGGTTGCCGTTAAAGACAATGTTGCCAGCGGTTGTTAAAGCACCGCCGATCACCTGCACGCCGCCGCGCGGATTGATCTGTTCTTCACCACGCCATACCTCACGCTGGTTGACCGGGTCCCAGGCGACCAGCCTGCCAGTGAAACTCTGGCGGGCGTTGGGGTTTTCCTTGAGATGCTCGGCGCGGGCGTCAAAGTCGCCCACTAACGTCCAGTGCGTGGTGGCCGGAATATAGACGAGCCCGGTATTCGGGCTATAGCTCATCGGCTGCCAGGCATGACCGCCGGCAGGTCCTGGCACCAGGTTATAGACGGCGCCGGTAATGTTGTAACGCGCTTCGGGCACGATGAAGGGACGGCCTGTTTCCTTGTTTATGCCGGTAGCCCAGTTCACCTCGGTGTAGTTTTCCCCACTGAGAAATTCACCGGTGGCGGCATCGAGGACATAAAAGAAACCGTTCTTGGAGGCTTGCGTTACCACGTGGCGCATCTGCCCGTCCACTTCCATGTCGAGCAGCATCAGCTGCTGTCCGGTGTCGTAGTCCCAGGTTTCCCACGGTGTCTCCTGGTAGTGCCAAGCGTAGGTGCCGTCATCGGCATGCACGGCGACGATGGAAGACAGAAACAGGTTGTCGCCCTGCCCGGCATCGCGGTCCACTGCATCCCAGGGGGCGCCGTTGCCGGTACCGAAGATAACCAGATCAGTCTGCGGATCGTAAGTGATGGCATCCCAGACGGTACCGCCGGGACCCTTGTCCCACCAGCCTTCTTCGATCCAGGTTTCGGCGATCATGGCTTGCGTGTCGTCCTCGAAACCGTCGGCAGGATTGCCGGGCACAGTAAAGAAGCGCCAAAGGCGCTCGCCGGTATTCACATCGTAGGCATCGATATGCCCGCGTACGTCGAACTCACCGCCGGCTGAGCCGATGAAGACCTTGCCGTCTGCAACGCGCGGTGCGCCGGTAATCGAGTAACGACCCTCGGGGGTGGCCTGTATTGACCACACTGGCTGGCCGGTACCGGCATCCAAGGCAATCAGACGACCGTCGAGAGTGCCGAAAATAATTTTGCCTTCATAGGCGGCGGCGCCGCGGTTATCAAAACCACAGCAGACGTTGATATTCCATTCTCCCGGCACCTCGGGATCGTAAAGCCAGAGCTGTTCGCCGGTAGCACCATCCACCGCTACAACCCGACTCCACGGCAGCGTCAGGTAAAGCACACCGTCGATAGCCAGCGGCGTGGATTCAACGTTCTGGTTGGTGGGCAGCTCCAAAGACCAGGCAAGACCGAGCTGGTCAATGTTTTCATCGTTGATCTGATCAAGAGGACTGAAGCGCTGCTCCTGATAGGTGCGGCCATAGGTAAGCCAGTTGCCAACATCGGCATCCGCATTGAGCAGGCGCTGCTGGTCAACAGCTGCAGGCTGGGCCTGCAGACCACCAGCCATTAATAGTGTTGTTAGCGTAATCGCGGTCCGCATGGTCATGTTAGTCCCTCTTTTTTATCCTGTTTGTTTTATCGATTGTGTTGCTATCTATTCACGTATGCTGTTCCCAATCTCTTCAGGGTGCATGCTTTACTTGGCGCGTCCGGTATAGCCCTGCGCAATGGTGTCAATCGCGACAATAGCATTGCGGGCAGCCTGGGTCCCCCAGGAGCCGTAGAAGACTATGCCGTAGAGCGTGCGCTTGTCTTTCCCACCAAAGGCGACACCGTGCATACCCCGCGGGCCGGGAATAGAGCCGAGAAAAGTGCCATCGGGCGCAAACACATCCGCTGACTGGCCGGTGGCCACATACAGTCGGCCTTCCTGGTCCACGGCTGAACCATCGCCGCCCTGGCCGCCGACAAGCTGGCCAAAATCACGCTGGTTGGTCAGTGACCCATCAGCTCCGACATCAAAGGCCACCACTGTGGCGCCGTTGGTGGCGTAGAGCACGCTTTCATCCGGACTGAGAATAATGCCATTGGCTGCAGGCACGTCACCGTACTTGCTGACTTCCCCATCCGGGCTGGCGTAGTATACGCCGGAGCCACTGACAGAAAAATACACGCCACCTTTTGCATCGGCACTGAGGTCATTCATGACACCGCCGACACATTCCAGCGGTTCACCGTTGAAGATATTGGCCAGGACGCGACGCTCCGGTTCCAGCTGGATAATGCCGGTACCGATTCCGCGGGTGGCCACAAACAGTGCACCATTTTTGCTGCGCGACACGGCCCCGGGTGTGTTGAGGTCGTCGTTAATAATGCTGGCGAGTCCAGTATCAGGATCAAAAGCCATGACGTTGCCGGCATCGTTATTGGCAAACAGCATGGTGCCGCCCTCTCCGGCTATCGGGCCGTCGGCATTATTGCCTCTCCACGACCAGACCACCTGCCATACCTTGCCGTGCTCTATCACATCCGGGATCGAAGGTGACACCGGCAGCGTGGGCATAGGTGGAGTGGTCAGATCCTCGCCGCCGCCACCGATTCGAAAAGCAGCGGGAGGCTCGCTGCACTGGCTGATGATGTCCTGGTAGCGTTCATCCTGCCAGGCCTGCAGTCCGCTGCCGCGACCAAAGGCGGAAGCGGGCTGCTGGGCATCGGCGGTCGCTGCCAGGCTGGCCATAAACAATGAAATTGTTATTGTTGTTCTCATTTCATTCCCCTCTACTAGTTATTTGCTAGTCGAATCTTTAGCTCCGAACATCTTTTATTTCAGGTTTGAATAATCCGTATTGCCCAGATAAAACACTTCAGGACGCCGAAGCGGTACGTTGTATTTTGAGCGCAGGGCTTTCCAGGCCGGGTCAGCGGCAAAATCCGCCCACACCTGGTCACGGTGCTCCATGTCGCGGTAAGCCAGCATCCACACCAGCGTGTTGGGACGCGACAGGTCCTGCCAGACCCCGATTACTTCAGCGCCGTACTTTTCAAAAATGGCCACTTCTTCTTCGCGAAAGCGCTGGTGCAGCTCATCAATGCCACCATTGAATTCGCCTTCATTGATGCGCGAAGGATCAACGGTGTAAATGCGCAATTCAAAACAGCGGGCTTTTTTATCCACGTGCACGGCATATTCACTGAAGAGCTGGCTGGCGGGTCCGCATGCCGGCAGATTTGACTGTGCCACCACCAGACCGGGCAGCATGAACAACAGGGCAACGCTGATGAGGCCTGTGAAAAGGAATTTGAGTCTGATCATAATGAATACTCTGGAAAATTTCTAAGCTTTATTCGATGTAGGAATTTTCGGCAACCACGGTTGTCAGCTGGCAGTAGTGCCACGGCTCGACCGCCGGGGTCCAGCTACCGTCAGCGTGGGCGTCACAACTCTGCGGAATAGTGAGTGGAAATTCTTCCAGCGGATCCTCAAGCAGATTGTAAAACTCGCAGGCATCCGGATTGACTCCACCGACACAGACAATCTTGTGACTGCCATTGCGCGCACCGAGGTGCAGGGTCCCGCCGGTCATCAGGTTGGAGGTTTCGGTTAACAGATAGCCCTGGTTGGGATCGCGCACGGTCTGCACTTCATTTCTAATAATCGGTACAACAGAGACTGCATCAAGAGGCACCTTACCATTGCCGTCCGCATTCGAGACTTCCTCAGGCGTGTCGAGGCCGGCAAGATCCAGAGCCGTAGGAAATACATCGGCGGAATGGCTGAACTCGTCGCTGACACTGCTCGGGGTGATGCCCGGCCCTTTCACAATCATCGGCACACGCACTCCGCTTTCGTAGGCCGTGCCTTTACCGCGCCCGGTGCGTGTCAGGTACATGTTATCGATGAAGTCGAGATTGGGGCGGCCGTACATGGGCGTGCCGTTATCACCGATATAAATGATATAGGTGTTGGGATCGAGCTCATCCACTGCCTCAAACAGTTTACCGACAACAGTATCCAGCGCATTGGTCATGGCACGCATCTGTACCTCGCCGGCACAGCTGCCAAAATCCTGGGTGCCATAAATGGCGCCACAGGCATCTAGCTCTGCCCGGGTTTCAGTGTTGAGGGTATCGCGATCCGGAACCGCCATCTGGGTGGGCGTGGAAAGACGCGTGGCATGAGACAGGTTGAAGGCAACCCAGGCAAACCAGGGCTTGTCCGGATCAGCCGCCTCTTTGCCCTCAATCCACTCAATGGTATCGGCAATTTTTACCACAGGGGCGAACGTGGTGGGCGCAATGCCGGGCAGAGCTTTTACGGGAACCGCTTCAGTGCGCCACTGATCCGCTGCCGAGCTCTCGTCCTGAATTTCATAATCGTATTCCCAGAAGGTGCCTAGCGCTGCATGCATGTTGCCCTTGAAGAGATCAAAGCCAGCCTGTTTTGGTTTCATGCCGGGATAGCTCACATCCTGACCCGGTAGCCCTGCCATATGCCACTTCCCGAATACGGCAGTGGAATAATTGCCGTATTCCTTCAGCATCTGCACGAAGGACGTGTGATTGGGCGACAGCGGATCAGCATAGGTGAAGACATTGGTGGCTGAATAGAGCCCGGTAAGGATGGAAGCGCGGGTAGGCGAGCAGAACGGATGGGCCCACACATTGGTAAAGAGCATGCCCTCGCTGGCAAACTGATCCAGCACCGGTGTCGACGCCGGGTGACCATCGATATTCATGTAGTCCGGATGGTTGAGACCCTCAGGTCCATACTGTGCCACTAGACTATCGATCATGCCGGGCTGGATGCCAGTGGTGACATCGACCCCGACATCATCGGAAATAATCAGCAGGATATTGGGTGCCGGTGTGCTCTCAGACACTGCAGGTGGCACCTGCTGGGCGCCTTGTTGATCAGAACAGGCCACCAGCAACAGGGAAAGAAAAACTGTGAATCCGGAAAATAACCCTCGACAAGTCATGGCTCACATACCCCTTATTATTCGAAGCCGGAATGCGAGTATATGAAGCCTGTATGAGATTATCCAGCCGCAAACTGTGGGGGATATACAGTTATCTAGTGCATCCGTATACTTCGGTAAAACAATAAAAAGGACACCTGTCATGGTCCGAATACTGCTAATCACCCTTGTCCTGCTGGCTGCTGTTAGCGTAGTCCAGGGGCAGCCAGAAGATGCTCCTAACCAATACCCCGAGCAAAATTTCAATCGTGATGGCAGCTGGGGCAACCCCGTGCAGGGTAAATGGGACGGCGCCACCATGTGGATTGCAGCAGATGGCAAAGGTCAAATCTATGTGCTGTCTCGCGTTGCACCATTTGTCCGCATTTATAATCGTGAAGGCAATTTTATCCGTGCCTGGGATGGTGAAGGGGAGCTATCCAATCCCCATAGCATCACTATTGATAACGACGGTAATGCTTGGATTACAGAGACTTTCAGTCATATTGCACTGAAGTTTGATAGCAACGGCAAACATCTTATGACTCTCGGCAAGCGTGGTGAACCGGGTGGCAACGACGTTGAGGATCGCTTCAACCAGCCTAACCATGTCTATGTCCATCACAATGGTGATATTTTTGTGTCAGATGGCTACGTTAACTCGCGCATCGTCCAATTTAATGCTGAAGGTGAATTTGTGCGCATCATAGGCGGTTTCGGCGGCCCTAGCGATGGCGAGTTTCAGGCCGTGCATGGAGTTGCAGTCGACAATCGAGGCAGAATAATAGCCAACGACAGCGAAAACTTCAGGGTTAATGTATTTAACGCTGACGGTTCGTTTGCCGAAAGTTGGCCCTACCCGTCACGTGGCGGTATCGAAATTGTTGATGACAGAATTTACATCAGTGACGTTAACGAGGGCGAAGTAAACATCCTAACCATGGAGGGTAAACTCATAGATAAGGCGTATGCACCGCGGGCTCATGGACTGGCCGTTGATTCGGATGGGACGATCTACACGTCAGGCGCCTCGAGGATGACGGTCTATAAATTGACGGCGAAGTAAGCTCTAGACAATTAAAGCCAGCAGCTCTTCTGTCTTCTCTTCCATCAAGGCACTATTGCCTTTGGACTCCACGTTGAGCCTTATCACTGGTTCGGTGTTGGACATTCGCAAGTTGAAACGCCAGTTGCCAAAGCTAGCGCTCACGCCGTCGGTGTAGTCGATATCAAGCGCATGATCCTTGTACCGTGCCAACACCTTGGCGATTACCGCTTTGGCATCTTCCACCTCGCGATTGATTTCCCCGGAGGCAGGAAATTGTTCAATACATTCTTCCACCAGTTGCGATAGCGGTTTACCGGTTGTGCTCATGATTTCCAACACGAGAAGCCAGGGCACCATGCCGCTGTCGCAGTAATAGAAATCACGAAAGTAGTGATGGGCACTCATTTCACCGCCGTAGATGGCATCCACCTCGCGCATCTTTTCCTTGATGAAGGCATGGCCGGATTTACTCTGCACGGTTTTACCACCGTTAGCTTTAACAACAGCCTCGGTATTCCAGACCAGTCGCGGGTCATGGATGATCGTGCTGCCGGCATTCCTCGTCAGGAAGGACTCGGCGAGCAGGCCTACTATATAGTAGCCCTCGATAAAACCACCTTTTTCATCAAAGAAAAAACAGCGGTCAAAATCTCCGTCCCAGGCAATAGCTACATCGGCTTCGGTCTCCAGGAGCTTGTCTTTCGTAGGCTGACGATTTTCAGGCAGCAGTGGGTTGGGAATGCCGTTGGGGAAGTTGCCGTCAGGCTCATGAAACATATGAATAAACTCGAACGGCAGGTGTTCCTCCAGTAATTCCACAACCGGCCCCGCACCTCCGTTGCCCGGGTTGCTGAGCACCTTCAAGGGCTTCAGGTTGCCAACATCAACAAAGGACAGCAGGTGCTGGATGTAATCTTCTTTCACATCCACCAGTGTATTGCTACCCTTTTTCTCGGCTAAATAGAATTCATTTTTTTCCGCCAGCTTGCGGATATCTTCAAGACCAGTATCCCCACTGATGGGTTTAGAATTTTCGCGTACGAACTTGATGCCGTTGTAATCCTTCGGATTATGACTGGCCGTGACCACGATACCCCCATCAACACCGAGGAAGCTGGTGGCAAAATAAATTTCTTCCGTGCCGCATTGGCCGATGTTCTGCACATTGACACCGGAGTCATTCAACCCGCGGGTTAGTGCTGCGCAAAGTGAATTTGAACTCAGGCGAATGTCATAACCAACGATCACTTCCTTGGGCTTGATGAATTCAGCGTAGGCCTGCCCTATTCGATAAGCAACATCTTCGTTGAGCTGGTCGGGGATGCGCCCTCGGACGTCGTAGGCTTTGAAACAGGTGATTTCCTGCAAAACAATATTCCCTTTAGGTAGCGTGAAAGTTATTAGTAGAGATTGTTCTTGTAGTAGTAATCCGAGGCTTCCATGAATCCGGACATAGAACCGCAGTCAAAACGGCGGCCCTTAAACTTGTAACCAAGCACACCCTTGCCTCTCTTGGCCTGGGTTAACAGGGCATCAGTAATCTGCACTTCATCGTTTCTGCCCGGCAGTGTTTCGCGGATGATGTCAAAAATATCCGGGGTAAGAATATAGCGACCAATGATGGCAAAGTTCGTGGGCGCATCTTCAGGCGCTGGTTTTTCCACCATGTTGGTGATTTTTATCAGGCCTTCCTCGATTTCATTACCATCAATGACACCGTATTTCTGGGTTTCATCCTTGGGCACCTCTTCCACGGCCACAATACTGCACTGGTGCTTTTTATAGAGCCCCACCATCTGGGAGAGCACACCTTGATCGGGCGAGTAGCAAAGGTCATCGGCGAGGTGCACGGCAAAAGGCTGGTCGCCGATGAGGGTTTCGCCGGTAAGGATGGCATGGCCTAAGCCGAGCATTTCCACCTGCCTGGTATAGGAAAAGCTGCAGGTTTTGATGATGCTGCGAATTTCATCCAGCAGTCCTTCTTTGTCGCTGCCGGCGATCTGGCGTTCAAGTTCAAAGTTGATGTCGAAGTGGTCTTCCAGTGCTCGCTTGCCGCGACCGGTGATAAAGGCCATGCCAGTCATACCTGCTTCTATGGCTTCCTCGACTCCGTACTGGATCAGCGGCTTGTTGACGATGGGCATCATTTCCTTTGGCATGGATTTAGTGATTGGAAGAAAACGTGTGCCGTAACCAGCTGCCGGAAATAAACATTTCTTTATTGGTGAGTCAGACATAATTTTTCAAGTTTGCTTATTAATTGTTTGTCTCAGTATCATAGCGCTTAAGAGATAAGTCGACTTCGATTCAATTTATTGCTGGCTTTACTTGCCTCTTGCCTCTTTCATCTATTATTTTTAGGTCTGGGTCCTGCCATAAATATCATCAAAGCGCACAATATCATCTTCGCCCAGATATTTGCCGCACTGAACTTCAATCAATACCAGTTCCTCATCGCCCTTGTTTTCAAGGCGGTGCCTAGTCTCCGTAGGTATATAGGTAGACTGATTTTCCTGCAGGTTAATTTCCTCATCACCGTTAACGACTAGCGCATTGCCCTGCACCACAATCCAGTGCTCAGTGCGATGATGATGCATCTGCAGTGATAGTGATGCCCCAGGGTTGACAATAATTCGCTTGACCTGAAAGCCCATGCCACAGGCCAGGCTTTCATAGGAGCCCCATGGGCGATAGACGCGCACATGAGCGTCCGCTTCCTGTCGGCCGGAAGACTTAATGGTATCAACGATATTCTTAACTTCCTGTACACGGTTCTTGTCAGAGACCAGCACCACATCAGGGGTTTCCACTACCACCGTGTCATCCATACCTATTATTGAAACAAGTCTCGACTCTGCATGGATATAGGAATTTTTCACATCTTGAAGAATGACATCACCTAGCGTTACATTTCCGGCGTCATCGCCTTTTTTCTGCTCCCAGAGTGCTGACCAGGCGCCAAGATCATTCCAGCCAGCATCCAGCGGAATTACGACGCCGTCATTGGTTTTTTCCATCACGGCGTAGTCAATTGAATCTGCGCGACATTGTCCAAAGATTTCGCCTGGGATTCGCTTGAAGTCCAAGTCATCCTTGCACTCTGCCCAGGCATCCTGACAGACCTTCAGGATATCAGGCGCATTGGCCTCCAGGGCGTCCATGTAAGTTTTCGCAGTGAACATAAACATGCCGCTATTCCAGTAGTACTTACCACTTTCAACATACTGTTGGGCGGTCTCCAGGTCGGGTTTTTCCACAAAACTGTCAACAACAAAGCCGTCAGCCAGAGAGTCACCAAGCCTAATATATCCGTAACCGGTTTCCGGCTTTTGCGGCACAATGCCAAAAGTCACCAGCTTGTCATCCAAAGCTAGCGCCGTGCCTACGGCAATAACCTTGTGGAATTCCTCGGTGTTTTCAATCAGGTGATCCGCCGCCAGGACCAGCAGTACCGCGTTCTCTTCCTTAAGCTCGACAGCCAGGGATGCCAACGCCACGGCTGGTGCTGTATTTCTGCCCTCGGGCTCCAGGATGATTGTGACATCATTGTCATCACTGAAGGGGTCAAGGCTTCGGATTTGCTCGGCAACAAGAAAACGGTGCTCGGCATTACAGACAACGATTGGGGCGCCAAGGTCAGGGTAATCAGCCAGTCGAAGCAGGCTTTGCTGGAATAACGATGCAGAGCCAGGCTGAAAAGAGACAAATTGTTTCGGATACAGCTTGCGTGAAACCGGCCACAAACGTGAACCTACGCCACCAGCCATAATCACGGGCACTACCTTACCAGCTGTCATTATTACTCCAGACTTTTTATCAACAGCTGGTGATTATATAGGGTTTCTATCGAAATGATGGTACCGATGAAATATGGGAAAGCATTTAAGAATTATGATTCTTCATGAGATTTATTAGGGTTTTGAGAGGCTTATCTTTATAATAACGCGCTTTTTCAGGGGATAGCGGCATACAGACCGCAGACAAAAATGTCATCAGAGTTTTTCACTGCTAAAAGCAGCTACGAGAAGGATGAACTCCTGGCCTGTGGCCATGGAGAAATGTTCGGTCCGGGCAATGCCAAGCTTCCTATCGACAACATGCTTATGTTTGACCGCATCATCGAGATTACCGCTGATGGTGGATCAGATGGCAAAGGACATATCGTTGCAGAACTCGATATCAATTCCGACCTGTGGTTCTTTGACTGTCATTTCCTGGGTGATCCGGTCATGCCTGGATGCCTTGGCCTGGACGCCATGTGGCAGCTGGTGGGTTTTTATCTTGGCTGGCGCGGCAATCCCGGCAAGGGCCGTGCACTGGGCTGCGGGGAAGTGAAGTTTACGGGTGAAATTCTGCCTGACAGCAAGAAAGTGGTCTACGAACTGAATATCAAGCGCCTGATCGAGCGCAAGCTCATCATGGGTATTGCTGATGGCAAAGTTTCAGTTGATGGCAAGGTCATTTATACTGCTAAAGCCTTGAAAGTAGGCCTGTTTAAGCCTGACGAGAAGCTGGGCGAGTAGCACGGAACTGGTTTTACAACCACTTTTCCGCAATAAGAGTTTCCTGTCTAAGATAACTGCAGGCGACTGAATCTAGCAAGGGGCATCAATATGCGACGAGCTGTCGTAACGGGTATGGGTATAGTGTCCTGCCTGGGTCTTGATAAACAAAGCGTTCTAGAATCACTGCGTGAAACACGCAGTGGCATAGTGCGACGTCCGCAGTACGAGGAAATGGGAATGCGAAGCCTGGTGGCCGGCGCAGTCGACATGGATTTTTCCGAGTATATCGACCGCAAGGCGCTAAGATTCATGGGCGATGCTGCAGCCTACGGCTATATCGCGATGCAGCAGGCCATTGAGGATGCCGGTCTAGAACAGGATGACGTTTCGAATATCCGTTCCGGCATCATCATGGGTGCCGGTGGTTCATCCACCGAGGACATGGTGGATGCAGCCGATGTTCTGCGTGAGAAAGGCCTGAAAAGAGTCGGTCCCTACCGCGTAACGCGCACCATGGGTAGTACGGTTTCTGCCTGCCTCGCCACCCCGTTCCAGATAAAGGGCGTTAACTACTCCATTTCATCGGCCTGCTCCACCAGCGCCCACTGTATTGGCAACGCACTCGAACTTATCCAACTGGGCAAGCAGGACATACTCTTTGCCGGCGGCGGCGAAGCAGAGCACTGGTCACTGAGTGCTATGTTCGATGCTATGGGTGCTCTTTCCACCAAGTACAACGATAATCCAGGTGAAGCCTCTCGTGCCTATGATGCCGACCGCGATGGCTTTGTAATTGCCGGCGGCGGCGGTGTTCTTGTTGTCGAGGAACTGGAACATGCCAGATCGCGCGGTGCAAAAATTTATGCCGAAATTACCGGATACGGCGCCACCTCCGATGGGTACGACATGGTCGCCCCTTCAGGTGAGGGAGCGGTGCGCTGCATGCAGATGGCCATGGCTACCGCCAACCGCTCGATTGATTACATCAATGCCCACGGCACGAGCACACCCGTTGGCGATATCAAGGAAACGGCTGCCGTAAAAGAAATGTTTGGCAACAGTATCCCGGCCATCAACTCAACCAAGTCACTGTCAGGTCACTCACTTGGAGCAGCCGGCGTGCAGGAAGCGATATACAGCCTGCTTATGATGGAGAACGACTTCATTTGTGAATCTGCCAACATCGAAAATCTCGACCCGGAAGTGGAAGGACTTCCTATAGTGAGAGAGAGACGGGATGACGTTACGCTAAATGCCATCATGTCCAACAGCTTCGGCTTTGGCGGGACCAATGCCACCCTAGTATTTGAGCGTTTCGAGGAATAATTCCCGTCTTGCCAGGGCCTGAATAATTATGAAACCTGCCCTACTTCGACTATTGATAATTACTTTACTGCTACCTCTGCACAGTGCAGGCCAGCCCGACCCCCTTGAAAACCCCTTTAAAAATACAGGTATCGGCACCTCCTTAATAAACAGTCGCGTCATGCCTGCTGATCAAGCCTTTGTTTTCAGTGCTTTTATAGAGGCCCCTAATACAGTCGTGCTGCTCTGGGAAATCGCGGACGGCTACTATCTCTATAGGAAAAGTATTGCCTTAAAAGATGCCGAGGGCGAGCTAATTGCCATAACGGACTATCCAGAAGGTGTTACGGTCACCGATGAATTTTTTGGAGAATCCGAAGTGTATTTTTCCCGTCTGCTGCTGCACCTGCCGCAAAAAAAGTTGTCTGGTACGAGCCCCTTGAGTGTTTACTATCAAGGCTGTGCCAAGGATCGTTACTGCTACCCTGTGCAGATCAAGGAACTGAAAACTCCTTGAGCCACAAATCTAACCCGTGATGCGGACAAATTCGCTGAAAAACGCCTAAAAGCCACGAAAAATCGCCGAAATTCATCTAAATGTACTAAAATTACTTTAAAACGGGATCAATATTCCTATAATAGTACGTCTAAGTCGTTTAGAAATGCCGCTAACTTGAAGGTATCGTCTAGGAAATAGCGACAAAATCGCTACATTAGTCTTGGATACCGTGGCTAACTGTCCGGTGCTCCAGTAAATCAATACTTGTTTGTACGGTGACACAATGGCCCTAATACAGGTAATCAATGGTCCCAACCTGAATCTCCTTGGCACTCGGGAACCAGAAATTTATGGTTCTGCCTCCCTTGACGAGATCAACAATACCCTGACCCGACAATGCAAGAGTGCAGGACACGAAATTCAGTTTTTTCAGAGTAACTCTGAAGCCGATATTATTCAGTGTGTCCAAGATGCAAAAAAGAATGACGTTGGTTATATCTTGATTAACCCTGCCGCATTAACGCATACCAGTGTTGCGCTTAGAGATGCGCTGCTCGGTATAGGCATTCCATTCATTGAAATCCACCTTTCCAATGTACATGCTCGCGAGGAATTTCGTAAGCATTCTTACTTGAGCGACATTGCTGTTGGCAGCATTGTCGGCCTAGGAGCTCGCGGTTACGAACTCGCTTTACAAGCAGCAATAGCCAAAGTCTGACAACGCAAATAAAGATTTAACCAACTTAAAGAGAAATTTCATGGATATCAGAAAAATAAAAAAGTTAATCGAGTTACTCGAAGCTTCTGACGTCGCCGAAATCGAAATCAAGGAAGGGGAAGAAGCCGTTCGCATCAGCCGCGGCGCTACCCAGGCCGTGCAAATGGCGCACATTCAGGCTGCAGCACCAGCCCCTGCCCCGACCCCGGTGGCACCTGCAGTGGAAGTCGCCAAGGAGCCTGCTATTGAAGCAGTCAGCGCTAACGCGGTGAAGTCACCAATGGTGGGCACCTTCTATCGTTCACCTTCACCCAATGCACCGGCTTTCGTTGACGTCGGCAAACAGGTCAAGGCAGGTGATGTCATATGCATCATTGAGGCCATGAAAATGATGAACCAGATTGAGGCAGATAAGGCAGGCACGGTCGAAGCTATTCTTGTTGAGGATGGCGAGCCAGTCGAGTTTGATCAGCCCCTGATCGTAATCAGCTAATTGAAAGAAGATATTTCCGTACATGCTGAATAAAGTATTAATTGCAAATCGCGGTGAAATTGCCCTACGAGTTGTCAGGGCCTGCAAGGAAATGGGCATAAAAACAGTGGCTGTCCATTCCACCGCCGACAGGGACCTGATGCATGTCAGGCTTTCTGATGAATCCGTTTGTATTGGCCCTCCCCCCTCCACGGACAGTTACCTCAATGTGCCGGCTATCATCAGTGCCATGGAGCTGACCAATGCGGATGCGGTACATCCCGGATACGGTTTCCTATCTGAAAATGCCGACTTTGCCGAACAGGTTGAGCAATGTGGCTTTATTTTTATAGGCCCAACAGCTAGCACCATTCGCGCGATGGGCGATAAGGTTTCTGCCATAGAAGTGATGCGCAATGGCGGTGTACCTACGGTACCTGGTTCGGACGGCCCTCTGGGAGACAACGATGAAGAAATCATCGCCCTTGCCGAACGCATTGGCTTTCCGGTCATGATCAAGGCCGCCGCCGGTGGTGGTGGTCGCGGCATGCGGGTAGTGGAAAATAAAGAAGACCTGATCAATTCCATCCAGGTGACCAAAACAGAGGCCAAGGCGTTCTTCGGCAGTGACGTGGTTTACCTGGAAAAATTCCTGGGCAATCCGCGCCATGTTGAAATTCAGGTAATCGGCGACGGCAAGGGCAATGCTATCTGTCTAGGTGATCGCGACTGTTCTATGCAGCGCCGTCACCAGAAAGTCGTCGAGGAAGCCCCAGCACCCGGAATCACACCGGAAACTAGGCAGAAAATTTACGATTCCTGCATTAATGCCTGCCAGGAAATAAAGTACCGCGGCGCAGGCACACTAGAGTTTCTTTACGAGGATGGTGAGTTCTACTTCATCGAGATGAACACGCGTCTACAGGTAGAGCATCCCGTGACCGAACGCGTTACAGGGATTGATATTGTCAGGCAACAGCTACGCATAGCCGCCGGCGAAGAACTCTCGATCAAGCAGGAAGACATTGAGGTCGAGGGACACTCAATAGAATGCCGTATTAACGCCGAGCACCCAGAAACTTTTATTCCGAGTCCCGGCAAAGTAAAACTTTACCATTCCCCTGGGGGCAACGGGGTCCGTGTTGACTCCCATATCTACAGCGGCTACTCCGTACCGCCGCATTACGATTCACTGATCGCCAAACTCATTACCCATGGACCAACGCGCGAAGTAGCAATTGGTCGTATGCAGAATGCCTTGGAAGAAATGCTGGTGGACGGCATCAATACCAACATTCCGCTGCAGGAACGCATCATGCGCGACGAAGGCTTCAAGAAAGGCGGCATGAATATCCACTACCTCGAAAAAATGCTGGAGAAATAATTATTCCCTGGCTCCGGGTGAAACAGCCCTGCAAGGCAGATCAGCTTCCTGATGTAGAAAGTGTCATGCTGGACGCTGGCGCTGTATCCGTTACCTACACCGACAGCCAGGACCAGCCCCTTTATGAACCAGGACCCGGTGAAACCCCCATTTGGGATGAAGTCACCCTCATAGCCCTCTTCCCCGGTAAGATGTCAAAAGAAAAGCTCGAATCTGAGCTGACCGATAAACTTTCCTCCTTCTCTCTTGCCTCTTGTCTCTTGTCCCTGGTCGAAGACCAAGACTGGGAACGCGCGTGGATGGTTGATTTTAAACCCATGGCCTTTGGTAACAACAGCTTCTGGATCTGTCCGGCGGGAATGAAACCCGACAACGCGGGAGGCGTTGTCATGTCGTTAGACCCCGGGCTCGCCTTTGGCTCAGGCACTCACCCAACAACATCACTGTGTCTGGAGTGGCTGGCAGTTAATAGACCAGAAGGCTTAAGCCTAGTGGATTATGGCTGCGGTTCAGGGGTCCTAGGTATCGCCGCACTCCTGCTCATGGCAGATATTGTCTACGGCGTCGATAACGACCCGCAGGCGTTACTCGCGAGCTTGGAAAACTGTGAAAAGAACAATATCGACTCCAAAAAATTTCCGCTGTTCCTTCCAGGAGATTTCGCCAAGTCGATTTCAGGCGGTGACGTTAGACAGGTCGATATTGTGATGGCGAACATTCTAGCCAGCCCTTTGGTGGAACTCTCTGAGTATCTTTCTGCCCTAGTCAAACCAGAAGGCCAAATACTGTTGTCAGGTATTCTTGAGAAGCAATCAGATAAAGTATTGAACGCCTATGCAGCGTGGTTCGAATTCAATGAGCCGGAAATAAATGGCGACTGGGTCAGACTGGATGGAAAACGTAAAAATTCAAATTAACACTCAGACAAGATTTTCAGCTGAGTAAGAATAAACCAACAACTTCAACGCGGGATCACCATGTCACACCTGCTCACCCAATGCCCTTTCTGCCAGACCTCCTTCAAGGTCAGTGATGAACAAATGCAAGCGGCTAACGGTGTTGTTCGATGCGGTTTCTGCATGGAGGTCTTCCTAGCCAGGGTGGGCCAAGCCTTTCAGGAAGAAATTACAGGCAAAACAGATATCAAGCAAGATCAGAGTTCAGGCTCACAACCCATCCAAGAAACATTTGATGAAAGTCCCTTTCTCTCTCCAGATTTCGTCGCCAGAGAAAGCATCCCCTCTGGAATTCAAGAAGATTCTTTCACCTGCCTGCAATCCGTGCCTGGCCCATTGTCAACAGACGCATCAACTGTCTTGGCAGGGGATTACACTAGCGCAGAACACAAGGCTCAAATAATGAACAACCTCTCGGCCCTCGAGGATGATGAGTCCCTAGCGCTCCTTGAGCCAGAGCATCTTCAGGCTATTGATGAGCCGCCGGTAGAACTCGTCACTGTTTCTGATCGATTCAGGCTCTGGAAAACTATAGCCCTTTTACTCTCATGCATAATCCTACTGACTGGATTAGCAGTACAGTATGTTGTCTATAACATGAATAGGCTGCTGCAGAACTCAGGTTTTGCCAGCGTTACCAGCATTGTCTGCCAGTACGCCGCCTGTCCTGACTCACAGGTAGTTGATCTCACCAGCATCATCACACAGGAACTAGATATCCGCACTCATCCGGATACAGACAATGCCTTGCAGGTGAATTTTATTTTTCGCAATGAAGCGCCAAGAGATCAGCTTTTCCCGCTGGTAGAGCTGAACTTCAACGATATCAGCGGCCATATAGTCGCCAATAGAGTATTTACCCGGGAAGAATACTTGCCTCCGGAGATGGCACTTTTTACACACATGCCCGCTCACTCCTCGATTCAGGTCAGTCTCGATCTGGTAGACCCAGGAACTGAAGCAACCGGGTACTCGCTCGTTTTCAGGAATCCCTAAGAAATTCACTTTTCCGCTTTAATTTTTCGTTTCCGGCTTACAAACGGAAATCAAAATCTAGTAACATTGTTAGCTTTCCCAAATTCCGGAGAGTACGAATCGTGACAAGCATCGGTCCCTATAAACTCGATTCCCGAGTTGTGCTTGCGCCGATGGCCGGGGTCACTGACCAGCCCTTTCGAGTTCTGTGCCGCCATCAGGGCGCTGCGCTGGCCGCCTCCGAGATGATCACCTCCAATATCAAGCTCTGGAACAGAGAAAAGTGCCGCCTGCGTCGTCGTCACGACGGCGAATCAGAGCCGCGTGTTGTCCAGATAGCAGGAGCGGACCCTGAAATGATGGCCGAAGCTGCCCTGGTCAATGCCGCCGAGGGTGCCCAAGTGATCGACATCAACATGGGCTGTCCGGCAAAGAAGGTTCTGAAAAAATCAGCCGGTTCAGCCCTGCTTCAATATCCTGACTTAGTAGAGGAAATACTCTCGGCAGTAGTTCGGGCCGTTGATATTCCAGTAACGCTTAAAATCCGCACGGGATGGAATACTGAAAACCGCAATGGCCTGGATATCGCACGCCTGGCCGAGGATTGCGGCATCCAGTCACTGGCCGTGCACGGTAGAACCCGGGCCTGCGCTTTCAAAGGTGAAGCTGAATATGACACTATTGCCAGTATAAAGCAGGCCATCAGCATCCCGGTATTTGCAAACGGGGATATAAGCTCACCTGAAAAGGCCAAGTTCGTGCTAGATCACACGGGAGCAGACGGCGTAATGATTGGCCGGGGAGCCCAGGGCAGGCCCTGGATCTTTGCCGAAATAAATCACTACCTGGAACAAGGGACTTTCATGATCCCACTCAGCCTTCACGAAATTCATGCCGTAGTTCGAAAGCACCTGGCAACACTGCATGAATTTTATGGCCCCGAAAAAGGTATTTTCTACGCTCGCAAACACGTGACCTGGTACCTGCAGCACCTGGCTGAAACAGCCAGAACATCTAACGAATTCAGCATCGCAGCACGCAAGCGTTTTAACGCAATCACCCAGTGTAGTGACCAGCTTGAAGTGATAGACAGTATTTTTAGCTCCCTGAAAAGACAACAGCTAAAACAACCATCGAGGGAGATGGCAGCATGAGCAATTTTTTGAATGGTTCAGAGCATTGTCCGAACGAGAATTCACAGCACACCAGCGAGACTGGAAGCGGGCAGGTACAGGATCAACAAAAGCAGACCATCAGGGAATGTGTCGGGGCCTCTTTAACAGACTATTTTGAAAAGGTCGACCATGAAAATATAAGTGAACTCTATGAACTCGTGCTTTCCGAAGTCGAAGCACCGCTGCTGGAAACTGTTATGCGCCATACCCGCAGCAACCAGAGTAAAGCCTCTGTAATGCTTGGCCTGAACCGTGGCACCTTGCGCAAAAAGCTCAAGAAATACGGCATGTTGACCTAAACACACCCCACTATTCAATCGCAAAAATCCAGGAACCCGAAACACTGCAATGAGTGAGCAGAACACTTCCTCCGCAACACCTATAACCCGGGCGCTGATCAGCGTATCCAATAAATCTGGAATCACAGAATTTGCCAAAGCGCTTCATGGCCTTGGTGTGGAACTGCTTTCTACCGGCGGTACCTACAAGATGCTCAGTGGTGAAGGCATTCCGGTGATAGAAATTTCTGAATACACGGGTTTCCCCGAAATGATGGATGGCCGCGTCAAGACACTACACCCGAAGGTCCATGGCGGGATTCTGGCACGCCGCGGTCAGGATGATGCGGTCATGGCAGACCACAACATTCCACCCATCGATATGGTGGTGGTCAATCTCTATCCTTTCCAAGAAACAGTAGCGAAACCGGACTGTGACCTGCCCACGGCAATAGAAAATATTGATATTGGCGGGCCCACGATGCTGCGTGCGGCCGCTAAGAACAATGCCTGGGTCACTGTAGTCGTCAACCCGGATGATTATGGCCGCGTCATCGAAGAAATGCGCAGCAATGATGGTAGGGTCAGCGCAGCGACACGTTTCGACCTGGCCGTTGCCACCTACGAGCACACCGCACAGTACGACGGTGCTATTGCAAACTATCTCGGAAGCCGGCTCGGTGGCAGCGTCGAGGAATTTCCGCGGACCTGGAATAGCCAGTTCATCAAGAAACAGGGAATGCGCTACGGGGAAAATCCGCATCAGCAGGCAGCTTTCTATGTAGAGGCAGAAGCAAGAGAAAACTCCATTTCGACTGCAGAGCAGCTTCAGGGTAAGGAGCTGTCCTTCAATAACATAAATGACACCAATGCCGCACTGGAGTGCGTAAAAGGATTCAGCGACCCTGCCTGCGTGATCGTGAAGCACGCCAACCCATGCGGTGTGGCCACCGGTCAAACAATTCGCGAGGCCTATGAAAAAGCTTACCTGACAGATCCCACGTCAGCCTTTGGCGGCATCATCGCCTTTAACCGCGACCTTAATGCCGAGACCGCGCAGGCTATCGTAGAGCGCCAGTTTGCTGAAGTTGTGATCGCCCCAGCGGCATCGCAGGATGCGGCAACAGCATTGGGCGCTAAGGAAAACCTGCGCCTGCTGGTTTGTGGGCAATGGCCGGCAAAGGCAGCAACCTCCTACGATATGAAAAAAGTTAACGGCGGCTTGCTCGTTCAGAATACTGACCAGGGAGTGATTACCGAATCAAATCTCAAGATTGTGACCTATCGACAACCCTCTCAGGAGGAAATAGGCGACCTGCTGTTCGCCTGGAAAGTCGTGAAGTTTGTAAAATCCAATGGCATTGTTTACGTGAAGGATCACCAGACTATCGGCATTGGAGCCGGGCAGATGAGTCGTGTTTACAGCGCAAAAATTGCGGGCATCAAGGCTGCCGATGAGGGACTGGAAGTAAAAGGATCAGTTATGGCCTCCGATGCCTTCTTCCCCTTTTCGGATGGCATTGAGGCCGCTGCAGAAGCTGGCATCACAGCAGTAATACAGCCAGGCGGCGCCATGCGCGATGAGGACGTCATCAAGGCGGCTGACGATGCCGGCATGGCCATGGTGTTCACCGGCATGCGCCACTTCTATCACTAGGAAATACTATGAATGTAATGATCATCGGCTCTGGCGGGCGTGAGCATGCACTAGCCTGGAAATCAGCGCAGTCCACCCAGGTAAACAGGGTGTTCGTGATCCCAGGTAATGCCGGCACAGCCAATGAACCAGGTGTTGAAAACGTCGCACTAGATATCGGTGACTTTGAAGCACTAACTGCTTTTGCCACTGAAAACAATGTTGGCCTGACTATTATTGGTCCTGAAGCCCCGCTCGTAGATGGCATAGTTGACGTCTTCCAGGAGAGCAACCTGGCATGTTTCGGCCCGAGCAGCGGGGCTGCCCAGCTCGAGGGCTCCAAGGCATTCACGAAGGATTTTCTGGCCCGCCACAATATCCCTACCGCCGCTTACCAGAACTTCACCGAAGTCGAACCTGCCGTCGCCTACATGAAAGAACAGGGCACACCCATAGTTATCAAAGCTGATGGTCTTGCTGCTGGAAAAGGTGTGATCATTGCCCAGACCGAGCAGGAGGCAGAGAGCACAATCCGCGACATGCTCTTGGGCAATAGTTTTGGTGAGGCAGGATACCGGGTGGTGATCGAGGAATTCATGCAAGGTGAGGAAGCCAGTTTTATTGCCCTTGTGGACGGCAGCAATGCCCTCCCCTTTGCCACTTCCCAAGATCACAAGGCCCGTGATGAAGGCGATACCGGACCCAATACCGGCGGCATGGGTGCTTACTCTCCCGCACCAGTGGTAACACCCGACATTCACGAACGCATCATGAAAGAAGTCATCATGCCCACCGTTAACGGAATGGCAGAGGAAGGCAATACCTACGTAGGCTTTCTGTATGCAGGACTGATGATCACGGCAGACGGCACACCCAAGGTGGTGGAATATAACTGCCGATTTGGTGACCCCGAAGCACAACCAATCATGATGCGGCTGAATTCAGACTTGGTGTCTCTGTGCCAAGCCGCTCTCGCAGGCCGACTGGATGCAACTGAAATCGATTTTGATGACCGCGCCTGCCTTGGCGTAGTACTCGCTGCGGATGGATACCCGGGTTCTTACGAAAAGGGCAAAGTAATCAGCGGCCTGGATGCAGACTCAGGTTCAACAGACAGCAAGATTTTTCATGCAGGGACTACAATCGCCGAGGGCGATACTGTCACCAATGGCGGCCGCGTACTTTGCTCGACGGCCCTTGGCCAGAATGTGACTGAGGCGCAGGCAAAGGCCTACGCACTGGCCACCCAGATTGACTGGAACGGGGTTTACTACAGAAAAGATATCGGCCACCGGGCCATTGCCCGCGAAGCTGGGTGAAGTTTATTCCCTGGCGCTGGACCAAAGTGCTTCACCGGACCCCCGGTGCACTGAAGAAGCATTCGCAGTGTTGGTGCCGTCACGCGAACCAAATCCGGTAATGGTTAGAACATCACCCTGCTTCACAGTCTGCGGGGTCATGCCGCTGCGCACCAAGGTATTAACACCCAGCATTTCAACCGCCCACTGCCCGCTATCTGCTGTTTCCAGATGAATCCAGGCATGGGGATTGGTCCATTCCACTTCGATGACAGCCCCTGTAATTTCTACGGGCCTGCCCACGTCAAACTCGGCTGAAAAAGAATGGTGCGCTGAAGCTGTGCCGGCCATCAGCAGGGCTGTAATTGCGAACAAAAGAATTGTAATGATGCGCATTATTTACTCCTGGTAACCTTTCCCGCTAGGTCATGAATTTAGCTTCTCTATAATATACACTACATGAACTTTTACGACGTAATTGTTTTAGGGAAACATCATGCAAAAACTAGTTCTGTTCCTGAGCACCCTTGTACTAGCAGTTCCCGTCAGCGCGCAATGGTTCAACTGGGATACCCCGGGCCTCCCCAGGACTGCTGATGGCGCCGTTGAACTCCAGGCTCCAGCCCCGGTTGGCCTTGATGGCAAAACTGATTTCTCCGGCAAATGGGTGCCGACCGACGCCAGTGGCTCACTCTTTGACCTAGACAATTACCAGGACTGGGCTCTAGAGGTTATGCAGGAGCAGGAACGTACCTTTTTTGTCAGTGATCCAAGGTTCAACTGTCTGCCCGACGGCCCCGCATCCTACCCCGCGGGTCCGTCCGTGGGCGGCACACGCCGCATCGTTCAGACACCATCCTTCATAGTTGTGCTACATGGCGATATGACATATCGACAGATTCACATGGACGGACGTCCTGCCCTGGCCCAGGATGAGATTATTCTGCCCTCCTGGCTAGGCTATTCAGCAGCACGCTGGGAAGGCAATACGCTCGTTGTCGAAAGCGCTGGCTTCAATGACAAGACGTGGCTTACCCGGGAGGGATTACCTCATACCAACCAGCTTAGAATAACTGAACGCTACACGCGGGTAAATTTCGGCACTATCAGGCTTGAGGTCACCTATGAAGACCCGGGCACTCTCAAGCAGCCTGTCCAGGCCACCATTAACCTAGCCTACCGCAGTGACCTCGATTTTTTGGAGAATGTCTGCAACGAATCAGAAACCGCACAAAAACATTACACCGGAGAAATTACCCAGGCCGAGGAAAAAGTAGTGGAAATACCTGAAGAGGTTCTTGCCACCTACGTAGGTACCTACCAAGGTATCTGGCTAGGCAACCTCATTACTGCCGAGGTTTATCTTGAAGATGGCAATCTTTACCTGACCCGCACTCCCCGTTACTCCGATACAGGAGGAAATACAGACAACGCCACCTCCATCCTAGTGGCACAGTCACAGAATGCGTTTGACAGTACTTTTGGGCTTGGGTGGGTTTTTAACGCGGATGATGACGGTAATATAGTCTCTGTATCAGAAGTACACGTATCAGGAGCATGGCCCTTTGAACGGGTTGAATAAGTTACTGTCCAAAACTCTAGGCTGATACTTAAAACAAAACACTATGATTGACGAACTTATAATGAATTTTGACCAGGTGCTAAAAACTTTAGTGCCAGGGAGCGTGCAAGCCAAGCGCAAAAATCCGGGCGCTGAGGGTACTGTCGAACTGAGTGAAAGCGAGAAAAAGCACGCGGCCGGACTGATGCGGATCAATCACACAGGTGAAGTCTGCGCTCAGGCTCTCTACCAGGGACAGGCACTGACCGCCGGCTTGCCAGAGGTTAGGGGCAGCATGCAGGATGCTGCGCAGGAGGAAATTGACCACCTGAGCTGGTGTGAGGACCGCCTTGCAGAACTGGATTCACGGCCAAGTCTTTTTAATCCTGTCTGGTATGGTCTTTCTTTCGGACTGGGTGCTGTTGCCGGGCTGGCTGGGGACAAGTGGAGTCTAGGCTTTGTGGCGGAAACAGAAAGGCAGGTTTGCGTCCACCTTCAGGACCACCTGAAAAAAATCCCTGGACAGGATAATAAAAGTAAAGCCATCCTCAACCAGATGCTAAAGGATGAGGGACAGCATGCTGAAAATGCCAAACAAGCTGGCGCAGCCAAATTGCCAGCACCTGTCAGGTCGACCATGGGACTGATGGCCTCGGTCATGAAGACCACTTCTTACAAAATTTAAATCGATTCAGGCTTGTTCCGGTCTGTGCCGGTAATTGTATCTTCATTTTCCATGCACTGATCGAATGATCTTCCGTCAATGAGGGCGATACTTTACTTCGGGAAAGTGGACTTTCAAGTCTCCGCCAATCTTCCTGGGCAGAAATCTCAACATGAATGCAGGAACAAAATTTACTGATTCTTCCACTTGTGTACCTCTACAGCTTGGTGAATACCTTGTGACGACATTTAAACAAATGCAGTAAGCACAAAATGAGACTTGGCTCTGACTATTTTGCTTCCTCGATGGAAAAATCATGCGTCATTTCCACACCGGCTCTGCCCAGCATGATGGATGCTGAACAGTACTTGCTCGCCGAAAGGTCCACCGCTCTTTGAACCTTCGCAGGATCAAGCACCTTACCGGATACCTTGAAGTGTAGATGGATTTTTTCAAACACTGCAGGCACTGCATCAGCACGCACAGCCTCAACCTCAGTGATGCAGTTGGTTACATCCTGGCGGGATTTTTTTAGTATGTTTACCACGTCAAATGCCGAACAGGTACCAACCCCAAGCAGCAGCATTTCCATTGGCCTGACCCCACGGTTTTTGCCGCCGGCATTTTCAGGCCCATCCATTATCACACTGTGACCGCTGCCGGATATTCCCTCGAACATGGCATCTTCTTTCCATGTAATGGTTGCTTTCATTGCTCCCTCACTTCTTGATTTACGGTGTCTAAAAACAGGGCGGGCATTATCACATAACAGCACTCATGTAGACGCTGATCCCTACCTAGAAAAACAGCACCAATCCCCAGGTGATTCCCACTAGGGTTAGGCTGATAAAGACAGCGGCGGACCCCATATCCTTGGCTATTCTTGAGAGCTCATGCTCCTCATGCCCTATTCGATCAATAGCCGCTTCAATACCTGAGTTCAGAATTTCCACGATCAGCACAAGCAAACAAACCCCAATCAAAAGGGCTTTTTCTACCCCGCCCTCACCTAGATAAAAACCCAGTGGCACTAGAACAACGCATAACATCGCTTCCTGCCTGAAAGCCGCTTCCAATTTCCAGGAATCGCGAAACCCCCTTAAAGAATTATAGATGGCCGATACAATCCGGTTGATGCCAGTCTTACCGGGCTTAGCCATTGAAAAACAGTTCCTTGAGTTTCTCGCCCGGTTCGTTTGCGCGCATAAAGGATTCGCCTACCAGAAATCCATACACACCATGAGCAATCATTTCCTCGACATCCTCATGAATATGAATACCGCTTTCAGTGATCACGGCAACATCTACCGGTATATGGGGAAGAAGATCATAAGTGACCGAGAGGCTGGTCTTGAAAGTATGCAGGTCCCGGTTGTTAATTCCCACAATGCTAGCATCCAGTGACAGCGCCAGTTCTAGCTCCTCGCGGCTGTGAACTTCCACCAGAAAGTCCATGCCGTACAGGCGGGCACATTCCGCAAGCTCTCTTAACTGTTGTTCGGATAAGGCCGCTACGATAAGTAAAATGCAGTCAGCGCCAATCGCTCGTGACTCGGCAATTTGCCAGGGATCAACCATGAAGTCCTTGCGTATAACCGGCAGCTTGCAGGCAGCCCGTGCCAGCTTCAGGTATTCCTCGTCGCCCTGAAAGAAGTCTTTGTCCGTTAGTATCGAAAGGCAGGCAGCACCGTTGTCGGCATAGCTCTGGGCAATGGCGGCGGGTTCAAAATCCTCGCGGATAAGACCCTTACTGGGAGAGGCTTTCTTGATTTCTGCAATGACTGCAGGACGCCTGTGAGTGATACGCTGCACAAGTGCATCAGCGAAACCGCGGCTGGCATCAACCTCTAAAATCATGTTCTCCAGATCTGACAGCGACAGTTTTGTCTGACGCTCGGCGACTTCCTCTGCCTTGCGGTCGAGTATCTTTTTAAGAATGGTGGCCTGGCTCATGCTGCTTGTCTCTAGGATCAGGTGCCGCCGTTTTCCAGGAAATTTTTCAGCATCTGGTGGCCATGCTGGCTTAGAATAGATTCCGGATGAAACTGGACTCCCTCCACGGCAAGCTCCCTATGGCGAACACCCATAATTTCCTCGAATGAACCGTCTTCATTTTCGGTCCAGGCAGTAAGCTCAAGACAGTCCGGCAGACTTTCCCTTTCGATAACGAGGGAGTGATAGCGCGTGGCTTCAAAGGGTTTTTTGAGCCCCCCGAATACGCCCTTGCCTTCATGATGAATGGCAGAAATCTTTCCATGCATTACCCGCTTGGCGCGAATAATTTTGCCGCCAAAGGCCTCGCCTATACTCTGATGGCCTAGGCATACTCCGAGGATTGGAATTTTGCCCGAGAATGTCTTGATAGTTTCCACCGAGACGCCTGCTTCTTTCGGGGTGCAGGGCCCCGGTGAAATGACGATATGTTCAGGTTCGAGGGAGGCAATATCGTCCACCGAGATTTCATCATTTCGAAAAACGCGTATATCCACGCCCAGCTCCCCAAAGTACTGGACCAGGTTGTAGGTAAAGGAATCGTAGTTGTCGATCATCAATAACATGCGTAATGTCCCTGATCTTTACAGCCCGTCTTCCGCCAGCTTGACGGCATTGAACATCGCGCGGGCCTTGTTCATGGTTTCTTTCCATTCCAGTTCCGGAACAGAGTCCGCCACGATGCCGGCACCAGCCTGTATGTACAGTGTATTATCCTTAATGACGGCAGTTCGAATGGCAATCGCCATATCCATGTTTCCATTCCAGGAAAGATAGCCCATGGCACCGCCATAAACTCCGCGTTTCACCGGCTCAAATTCATCGATAATTTCCATGGCCCTGACTTTTGGCGCTCCGCTCAGTGTGCCTACCGGCAAGGTTGCCTTGAGGACGTCCAGTGCAGATTTGTCCTCCGCAATTTCACTTTCTACGTTTGAAGCTATGTGCATCACGTGGGAGTACCGCTCAACAAACATCTGCCGCGTCACCTCTACAGAACCGGTCTTGGAAACCCTGCCCGAGTCATTGCGTGAGAGGTCGATCAGCATAAGGTGTTCAGCAATTTCCTTTTCGTCTGCCAGCAGTTCTTTTTCAAGTGTAATGTCCTCTTGTTCAGTGCGTCCGCGGCGACGTGTTCCTGCAAGAGGACGCACCGTTATCTTACCGTCTTCCACTCGGGCCAGGATTTCCGGGGAGGCACTTACTATATGAAAATCACCCATATCCATGAACACCATGTAAGGTGAGGGATTGAGCTGCCTCAGCGCCCTGTAAACATTGATGGCTTCACCGTCATAAGTCAGGCTCATGCGCTGGGCCAGTACCACCTGCATAACATCTCCGGCGACGATATAGTCCTTTATTTTTTCCACTGCCTCCTGGAAGGCTTCCTGGCCGAAACTAGATACAAAATCGGTCTCTTCTACTTCACGGTCGCTTTTCTGGGTATCCGTTTGCAGGTGTTCGCCGAGTTTATGTTCCAGGGCATCAAGCCGAGACGAGGCTGATTCGTAGGCATCAGAAACCTCAGGGTCCTGGTAAACCATAAGCATTAACTTACCGCGGAGATTGTCAAAGACAACGACTTCCTCTGAAAGCATGAGAATAATGTCAGGTGTGTTTACATTATCCGGCGGCGTACTCTGCGCAACGCGATGCTCTACAAAGCGCACCGTGTCATATGAAAAGTAGCCCACTAGCCCGCCATTGAATCGCGGCAGGTCTTTCAGTTGAGGAACCTTGAAACGCTGCTGGTAAGACTCTATGAAAGTAAAGGGATCGCCGCTATCGGACGATTCAATAATTTCCCCGTTTGTTTCAACGGTGAGATGCTGCCCGTTTACCCTGATCAATGTGCGGCAGGGCAAACCAATAATGGAGTAACGTCCCCATTTTTCACCGCCCTGAACGGATTCGAGGAAGTAGCTGTAAGGTCCCCGGGCCAGCTTGAGATAGGTGCTCAGAGGTGTCTCTAGGTCGGCAAGGATTTCCCGGTACACGGGAATGCGGTTAAAGCCCCGGCGGGCAAAGTCTTGAAACTGCTCGGGAGACATGATGTGTACTCCTACCCAGCCAGTTCCTTTCGCATTTCGGCAATAGTCGCTGTGTAATTGTCACTACCGAAAATAGCTGATCCTGCAACGAACATATCAGCCCCGGCAGCAGCGATTTCAGCGATATTGTTAACGCCGACGCCACCATCAACTTCCAGACGGATATCCCGACCGCTGTCATCGATCAGTTTGCGCACTGCCTTGAGCTTATCAAGTGTGGACGGGATAAATGCCTGTCCGCCAAATCCTGGGTTTACTGACATGAGAAGAATGATATCCAGCTTGTCCATTACGTACTCCAAGCAACCTAAAGGGGTTGCCGGGTTCAGCACCAGTCCGGATTTACAGCCCTGGTCTCTCACCAGCTGCAGAGAGCGATCAACGTGGTTGGTGGCCTCGGGGTGGAAAGTAATGTAACTGGCACCGGCCTTTGCAAACTCAATAACCAAGCTGTCCACCGGCGACACCATCAGATGAACATCAATGGGGGCATTCAGGCCCTGTTTTTTCAGGAATGCCGACAACGAAGCGCAAACCCCGGGACCAATTGTGAGGTTTGGCACGTAGTGATTATCCATTACGTCAAAGTGAACGACGTCAGCACCTGCAGCAAGCACGGCATTAACTTCTTCACCAAGCCGGGCAAAGTCAGCAGAAAGAATAGAGGGCGCTATCAGGTAATTATTTTCGGCCATAATTCTGTCATTTCAGTGTGGGTAAAAACTCTGGATTCCAAGTAACATATTGTACCGGCTTTCCCAGGCCATGTCGTGGCATCAGAGCTTATGACCAGCGAAGACAGCCAGAGAAAAGTGAAAAAAACTGAAAGTTAATGAAGGTAAAAAAACAGGTCGTTGGCAATCAGCCTATTCGAGTCCTAATGCGCTATCAATCCCAGGTAGTCATCGAGGGCCTGCAGCCGTTCAGGTGTGCCGATATCAAACCAGTGTCCGCCATAATGCTGCCCACCGACCTTGCCCTCCTCAATGGCGCTTGTGAGTAGCGGGGCGACTGGCTGTCTACTAGCAGGAGAAAGGCCGGCAAAGAGGGCAGGATGGTAAACAGCGATCCCGGAGAATGTCATGGCCTTTTCACCCTCAACTGGTTTTCGCACCTTGCTATCCTCAAGCACAAAATCTCCGCCCGGGTGGTGTACTGGGTTATCCACAAGCACCAGCCATGCCAATAGCTCATCACCATCAACCGCTTTGAGCTCATCGTAGGGAAAGTCTGTCCAGATATCCGCGTTTGTGCAGAGGAATGATTTATCCCCTAAAAGGGACAAGGCTTTTACAATGCCGCCTGCAGTTTCTAGCGGCTCCTCCTCCCGTGACCATTCGATAGTCACACCAAGTGTGTCACCATTACCTAATGCCGACTCAATCTGGCAGCCAAGCCAGGCATGGTTTATGACCAGGTCGGTAAAACCATTGCGGGCAAGATGCCTTATCTGGTGCTCGATTAGTGACTTACCCCCGGCCTGCAGAAGTGGTTTTGGCGTTTCCAAGGTCAATGGGCGCATGCGCTCACCTTTTCCTGCCGCCAGGATCATGGTCTTCAAAACGCTGGATTCCTGTCAAGGATATTACTTAGCCGAGTTTCCAGCGTTGAGTAAATATTTTTTTCTAGCCATTTGCTGAAATCATTCATGTCAGGATACTCGCTGAGCACTTCCTTTATGTAGGCCAACGTTCGCGGAATATCAGCGATGTAACCCAGTTTTTTGTCCCGAAGATAGAGACGGGAAAATATTCCTATGGCTTTAAGGTGACGCTGGACGCCCATCATGTCAAAGTGGAATAGAAATTCATCATCATTGAAGCTGTTAATGATGCCTGCCGTTTGAGCCATGTTAGCGTACTGCAGGGCCCATTCACGAATCAGGGGGCGCGGCCAACTGACATAGCAGTCTTTGATCAGCGAAACTAAGTCATAGGTAATCGGACCGACCATGGCATCCTGAAAATCCAGTAGCCCAAAATTTCCGTCAGCTTGGTACGTTAGGTTACGCGAATGATAATCGCGATGAACACACACCTGCTGTTGCGACAGAGCATTATCCAATAGACGGCTAAAGTAATGATCAAGCAGGACGTTGTCTGTCTTGCTTAAGGATAGTCCCATGATACCGCTACAGAACCATTCCCGGAAAAGATCCATTTCACTTTCCAGCAGGCCGCCATCATAGGGCGGTAGGATCATGCCACTGTTGGCATTTATGCCCTGGATCTTCAGCAGTATTTCAAACGCCTGCTTGTAAATTAGATTCGCATCACCGAAACGGTTTTCTGATTTGAGTAACTGAAGCTTTTCCCACAGCAGGGTATCGCCAAGAAAGGAAATACACATGAAGCCACGCTCATAATCCGCGGCATAGATTTTCGGAACATTGATCCCCTCCGCATGAAAACTTTTCGCTACCTGCACAAATGTACGGCAGTCTTCCTGCTTTGGGGGCGCATCCACGAGGACGTAGATTTTTTCGAGCAAGGAAACTGTAAAATAGCGGCGAAAACTCGCATCCCCACTAAGGGGATTGATCAATATCTCTTTCGCACTCGCGCTGATATTGGAATCGATAGAAGGTAATATTTCATGAAACCAATTCTGCAAATCCGCCTGGCGTTTCTGCAACTTTTCTTGATCTGTTTTTGCTGCATCCATAAGTTCTAATACAAGGCACAAGCTTGTTTCGCAGTGCCATAAAAACTAGAATATTTTGATGCTCAGCATTATGCCTATAGACAGGGTGATTGAGAAGTGACCCGCCCACTCACCCGGCTCTCTAGGCCCTCTTACATTTCTTCAAAATCCCTTTTCCGCAAGCTCCCAGGATTATTTATCTACTCGATAATTCCCCTTAGCATCAGCGCTCAACCAAGCCCCTCCAAAGAGGCCAGCGATATTGACTGGGTCAGTTTTGAAAATCTCGAACCGCAGCAGCGTGCGCTGATCCAGGGCAACTGTTGCGGAATGTATGTCGAACCTAAATTTCCCTCAATTGAGGGTATACCGGGAGCCGCCAACCTCAATGCCAATTCACTCGAGGCGGATGAAGGTGAAGGGGTTCTTATGCAGGGCGACATCAGCATTCGCCAAGAGGATATATACCTGCAGGCAGACACGGCTATATATAGCACCGGCTCGGGAAATGCTGCCCTCGAAGGCAATCTGCGCGTTAGGCAGCCGGGCATGCTCTTGGTGGGGACTAACGGCAGTGTTGAAAATGCCGGTGAAGTGAGCACACTGAAAAATGCCAGCTACCTGATGCATGAAGACATGATCAGAGGCACTGCAGAAATCATCGTTTATACCGATGCTGACGGAATTGTCACCATAGACAATGGCGTCTATACACGGTGCGAGCCAGGCAATAACTCCTGGATTATGGAAGGAAAAACCATAACGCTGAACCAGGAGACCGGCCGCGGCCTGGCTAGGAATATGACCATGCGTCTTGGCAATGTCCCTGTTTTCTACCTGCCAATGCTGAGCTTCCCCATCAATGACGAACGTGCCACAGGATTTCTTGCACCTACAATAGGCTCCACCCGGAGTGGAGGCCTGGATATCCAGACCCCCTATTACCTCAATCTGGCAACACATTATGACGCCACATTTTACCCGCGCATCATGACCGACCGCGGCGTTATGTTTGGCGCAGAGGGCCGCTATCGTGGCAGGCGCTCACAAAACCTCCTGCAAGTGAATTACATGCCCGATGACAATCGCTTTGATGCGGAAGAACTTCTTCTGCCGGACCCGCAATCACCTCCAGTAGCAGACCGCTGGCAGGTAGATATCGAGCACCAGAGCAGGATAAACCGCAACTGGTCTGCGCTGGTGGATTATTCAGCGGTAAGTGACATTGACTACTTCCAAGACCTCGGCAACTCCGGACTTTTAACCAACACGCGCAGTTTTCTATACCGTCAGGGTGGACTGCAGTACCGCAATGGCGACTGGCGCCTCCGCGTGCAGGCCCTCAGCTATCAGATTCTTGATCCCACCATTCCTGAAAACCGGCAGCCATATGAACGACTGCCAAAGATAGATCTTAGGGGAAATTTCGATTATGTGATCTCGCCGGATCTCAGTCTTGAGTACGGCATCAAAAGCCAGTACGTACATTTTGACCGGGACCTGGACATCAATAAACTTAGTGCTAACCAGATAGCGCGTGGGGCGATGGTGACCGGTCAGCGCCTGACATTGGAACCCGAAGTGAGCCTGCCATGGGCCAGTCCTGGTGCTTTTATTACCCCTAAACTGAAATACAGTTATGCCTCCTACCAGCTGGATGATCCAACAGAGGTCTACACCGAAAATCCTAACCGTGGAATTTTCACCGGCAGCCTGAACAGCGGCCTGATATTTGAACGCGACCTGGAATTAAAAACCGGCAGTTTTATCCAGACCCTCGAACCTCGTCTATTCTATTTATACAACGAGTATCAAGACCAGACCGACATACCCGTTTTCGACAGCACCGAGCTGACCTTCGGCATGAACCAACTGTTTCGTGAGAACCGTTTCAGCGGCAAGGATCGTATCGGCGACACCAACCAGTTGACCCTTGCAGTAACCACCCGCTTCCTGAACAGCCGGGGCAAGGAAAAAGCCAGCGCAAGTATTGGCCAGATACAATATTTCAAGGACCGACGTGTCACCATTAATGACCGCATCGGCATCGATGAACGGACAAATACCTCCGCCGTGGCATCCGAATTCTCTTATAAATTCAACGACAACTGGCGCATAAACTCCTACATAGAGTGGGACACAGAGGATGACAGCCTCGAGGTGGGGAATTTTCAATTCAGGTATCAATCTGATATAAATCACATCCTCAATTTCAGCTACCGGTACCGTGATTCCAATAGCCCTTATACAGCTTCAGGGTTTGACCGGCGCATTAAGCAAACCGATGTTTCTGCAGTATGGCCGTTAAGGGCCAACTGGGGGCTGATAGGCCGGTGGAATTACGATCATGCCAACAGCCGAAACCTGGAAACGATTGCTGGACTTGAGTACAAGAACTGCTGTTATGCCGTGAGGGTGCTGGGAAGAAGATGGATCGATAACGATTCGCTTTTCTATGGCAATGAAGATGACAACACCGGTGTATTTCTACAATTTGAACTTAAGGGATTTGGAAGCGTCTTAGGTGGCAATGTCACCGGCATTTTAAATAATGGCATTAATGGCTACAGAGATCGTGAATATGCACGCTAACAATAAGACAACCAGTGTTTTTGCAACCGGCATTGAGAGGACAGTGCTGGCCGTCGCTGCACTTTTCTTTTTTGGACAGACACTTGCCCAGGACGTTATTCCAATCGACAAGATTATTGCTATTGTCGACGACGACGTGGTGCTGCAAAGCGAATACGATATGCGCTGGGAGCAGATTGAACAGCAGATCAACCTGCAGACAGCGAACAGCCAGGCTCCCGGCCCTTCCGAAGCACAGCTGGAGCAGATTCGCTCTGATCTGCTTGATCAGCTCATCCTGGAAAATATTCAAATGCAGATGGCTAGGCGTGCCGGGGTCAGGGTAGACGACAATCAGTTGAACCAGGCCATGATTAATATTGCTCGTCAGAACAACATGGAATTTGAACAGTTCAGACAAGTACTGGAAAGCCAGGGTCTTTACCTGCAGACGCGTGAACAGTTACGCAAAGATATACTGCTTCAGCAGCTGCAGATGAACGCAGTAAACCAGCGCATTGATATCACCCGCCAGGAAGTGGAAAACTATCTTCGATCAGAGGCCGGTCAGCAGGATATCGCGCCTGAATTCATGGTCGCCCATATTCTTATAGAACATGCCGATGGTCCTGAACAGGCCAGACGCGAAGAACTTGCCGACTTTCTTTACCAGCAGTTGCTCCAGGGTGCTGATCTGCAGCAGTTTGTGACAGCAGGACAGGTCAGCGGCATTCCGCTGCGCGGAGGCGTACTGGAGGGCTGGCGCAAGCAGGAAACACTACCTTCTTACTTCCGTAAAGTTGTTCCCAGCCTCAAGCTGGGTGAAATCAGCGAACCCTTTGAAAGCACAAGCGGTCTTCATATCGTGCAGGTCATCAACCTGCGCGGCGGGGCCAACCTGGAAATAGAACAGTTCCATGTGCGCCACCTGCTTATCTCACCCAACGAAATTCGCACCGAGAGTCAGGCTGAAAACCTGATTAACGAGCTTTACGAGCAGATTCAGAACGGCGAAGATCTTGGCGACCTGGCGCGTGTCCATACAGATGATGACACCTCAATTGTAGCCGGTGGCGATCTCGACTGGATTACCTTTGGGCAGTTCCCGCCTGATTTCCTGGCAGTGGTACAGAACCTCAAAATTGGCGAAATGTCAGAACCGACACGCCTGGAAACCGGCTGGCATATTATCGAACTACTGGATACGCGCGTGGAGGATCTGACCGATGAGAACATGCGCTACCAGGCCGAGCAGATTCTACGCCAGCGTAAGTTCGACAACGAGCTGGAAAACTGGCTCACGGAAATGCGCGACACAGCCTACGTCGACATCAAGATAGAAGAATAATACCACGTCATGGTCCTCCCTCTTGCCATAACCCCGGGTGAACCTGCGGGGATAGGCCCCGACCTTTGCCTGCAGCTCGCCGCTTCAGATTCTGGTGTAACAGACGATCTTGTCATCATCGCTGACCCTGATCTCATGGCGCAGCGGGCCAGGCAGCTTGGCCTAAACATTAAGTTGCAGGAATACAGCACTGGCTCCAGCTCGAGTGGCTCTCTTTCCATTCTGCCCATTACCCTGCCAGCAGCTTGCGAGGTAGGTATTCTCAATGCAGAAAACAGTGCCTATGTTCTGGAAACTCTCGACCGAGCAATAAAGGGCTGCATGGCAAATGACTTTGCCGGGCTTGTTACCGGGCCGGTTCAAAAAAGCATCATCAATGCTGCAGGCATTCCCTTTACGGGCCACACAGAATACCTCGCGGATCTCTGCGGCAAGGACAAGGTTGTCATGATGTTGGCCACAGAAGGGCTGCGCGTGGCCCTTGCTACCACTCATTTGCCGCTTACGGCGGTCCCTGGCGCCATTGATGCAGATCTGCTAACCAAAATACTGTCAATTTTGCATACAGACCTGCAGGAAAAATTTGGTATTGCTGATCCGGTTATTGTCGTTGCCGGCCTGAATCCCCATGCAGGTGAAGACGGGCACCTGGGTACAGAGGAACAAACCATTATTGAGCCCGTCCTGGAAAGCTGCCGGTCAAAGGGCATGAACCTTTTAGGTCCACTGCCCGCTGACACGCTGTTCACGCCGAAAAATCTTGATAACACGGATGCCGTGCTGGCCATGTACCATGACCAGGGCCTGCCTGTACTGAAATACAAGGGGTTTGGTAACTCCGTGAATATCACCCTTGGTCTGCCGATAATCAGAACTTCAGTTGATCATGGTACCGCCCTGGACCTGGCCGGATCCGGCAAGGCCGATACTGGCAGCCTGCGTCATGCCATAGCCAGTGCCCGCGAAATGGCAAGTCACTGGAACAGCCATGCCTCCCGCTGACAAGCACCGGGCTCGAAAGCGCTTTGGTCAGAATTTTCTGCATGATGCCAACATCATTGAACGCATTATCCAGTCACTGGATATAAAGAAGGAAGACAGCCTGGTAGAAATCGGTCCCGGCCATGGCGCACTGACCGATATAATTGTTGAACAGTGTAGGCACCTGGACGTGATAGAAATAGATCGCGATCTCGCTGCGGAATTTCAGTGGCGTTACAGCGACAAGGATAATTTCATACTGCACAATACCGATGTTCTGAAATTTGATTTCGCTGCCAACCTTTCCACGGAATCAAAATACAAGCTCATCGGCAACCTGCCCTATAACATTTCCACCCCCCTGCTCTTCCATCTTTTCAAGTGCAAATCCCTTTTTTCCGAGATGATCTTCATGCTGCAGCTGGAAGTTGTCGACAGGATATGTGCAACTCCTGGCAGCAAGAATTACGGCAGGCTCAGCATCATGAGCCAGTACCACTGCAACGCAGCCAAGTTATTCAAGGTCCCGGCCAGCGCCTTCAACCCCCAGCCAAAAGTGGAATCAGCCATCGTTCGCCTGGTGCCGCTGGAGTCACCCGAATATGAGGCGCAGAATTCGCAGTTACTTGAAACCGTCGTGCGCACCGCCTTTTCACAGAGACGCAAAACCATCCAGAATAGTCTGAAATCACTCTTGGACAAATCTCTGCTTGAACAAGTCGGTATTGATGGCTACCGCCGGCCTGAAACAATGTCGCTGCGTGAATATGTTAGTATCAGCAACGCCCTCGCTCGGGTAGAATCGTGACCAACTTCCAACAAAACACTTATGTAAAGAAGTGGAAATAGTGAGCAGTTCAACGGACAATTCAACAGGCAATACAGACTTCGGTTCCAGTGAAAACCCAAAGGATGATAATTGTGGTATAGAGATAAACACCAAGACTAAGTACCTAGAAATGCAGTCTGAGCCCGGTAAAAATTCCTACGCTTTTTCCTATACGATCACCATCATTAATCATCGCAGTGAACCTGTGCGCTTACTTAACCGGCACTGGATTATCACCGACCAAAATAACAAGGTAGAGGAAGTCACGGGCAAGGGCGTTGTGGGACAGCAACCGCTTATACAACCTGGGGGCTCGTTCGAATATTCAAGCGGTACCATAATCGGCAGTGAAATTGGTGACATGCGAGGCTCCTATACAATGAAAACCGCCAGCGGCGAGCTGTTCGAAGCTCCGATTCCTCTCTTTGTTCTCGCAATTCCAAACATGATCCACTAGGGCACCTTTCCTATGGCAACATATGCAGTGGGCGACATTCAGGGTTGCTATGACCAGCTCATGCGCTTGCTCGATAAGATCAACTTTGATCCCACAGAGGATCGCCTCTTGAGTGTGGGCGACCTCATTAACCGCGGTCCCCAGTCCCTTGAAACACTTCGCTTCGCCAAGTCACTTGGCAAAGCCTTTACCATGGTTCTCGGTAACCATGACCTGCATTTTGTGGCACTGGCCACTGAAGCCAGGAAAATCGGCAAGAAAGATACACTGCAGGCCATCATTGATGACCCTGACTGCCCGGCATTCTGTGACTGGTTTCGGCAACAGCCTCTTGTGCACCGTGAAAAGCTTGATACTGAATCAGGCCCGCAATCTTTCCTGATGGTACATGCCGGACTGGCACCAGGGTGGAATTTCAAGCTGGCCCGGCAGTATGCCGGCGAAGTCGAGGAAGCGCTCAAGAATGACAAGAAATGTATGAAGTTCCTGAGCAATATGTATGGAGACGAGCCGGACATCTGGCATGACTGGCTAGAAGGTATGGAGCGACTGCGCGTCATCACCAACTATTTGACTCGCATCAGGTTCTGTAATTCAGAAACGCAGCTAAACCTCGCCATTAAAACAGGTCCCAAAACCGCCCCGGACGGATTTAAACCCTGGTACGAATATCACCAGCTGAAAAAGAACAAGGCCATAATTTTTGGACACTGGGCATCACTTGAAGGCGAGACCAACTGGCCTAATGTCTACGCGCTGGATACGGGCTGCGTTTGGGGCAGATCGCTAACTGCCTTGCGCCTGGAAGACAAGCAGCGCTACAGTGTACCTTACGACCCCAAAAAGTAACGCCCAATAAGATGAAAACCTACCTGGTTGGCGGCGCCGTCCGTGACAAGCAGCTTGGCATTCCAGTCAAAGACCGGGACTGGGTTGTTGTAGGCGCAACTGTAGAGGAGATGCTGGCCGAGGGCTACCAGCAGGTGGGCAAGGATTTCCCAGTATTTCTCCATCCCGACAGCAAGGAAGAATACGCCCTTGCCCGCACCGAGCGAAAATCAGGAAAAGGTTACACAGGATTCGAGGTTCATGCGAACAAGAGTGTTACGCTGGAAGAAGACCTGCGCAGGCGTGACCTGACCATCAATGCCATGGCAGAGGAAGCCGAGGGAGCGCTAATAGACCCCTATGGCGGCGTAAAGGATATTGAAGACCGCATACTGCGTCACGTCTCTCCGGCATTCGTCGAGGATCCCCTGCGCGTTGTGCGTGTCGCTCGCTTTGCAGCACGTTTTCATCACTTGGGTTTTACCGTGGCCGCAGAAACACTTACGCTCATGGGGGAAATCAGTAGCAGCGGTGAGCTTGAAGCACTGGTCAGCGAGAGAGTATGGACAGAAATCCACAGCGCCCTGCGTGAAAAATCGCCCCAGGTTTTTTTCCAGGTCCTGCTCGAATGCGGCGCTCTGCAGGTAATCCTGCCCGAAATTCTAGCCGTCTTTGGTGTACCTCAACTCCCCAAATACAACCCGAAGATCGATACCGGTATTCGCAATTTCATGGTGGTGGAACAAGCAGCCATGCTGTCCAGCGATCCGCTCGTGCGTTTTGCCGCTCTGCTTCAAGATGTGGCCAAGGGGGCTATCCCTGAATCACAGTGGCCCAACCTGCACGGACATGAACAGCTGGGCACAGACCTGGTGGATCCAATCTGCCAGCGCCTAAAAGCACCAAATGAATTTCGAGACCTTGCCAGGCTGACCAGTCTTTACCATACCCACTGCCACCGGGCGGCATCACATGATGCAAAGACTCTGATGGAAACCCTAGAACTGACCGATGCGCATCGCAAAACCGAACGCTTTGAAAACTTTCTGATTGCGTGTGAAGCTGACGCCCGCGGCAGGCTAGGCAAGGAAAATGATCCCTACCCACAAGCAGACATTCTGCGCAGTGCTCTTGCTGCCAGCTGTCAGGTGGACACCACTGCAATCATGGCTGAAGGCTTCAAGGATGCTGATTTTGGAATTGAATTAAAAAAACGTCGAATAGAAAAAATCAGAGAGGCCCTGCAGAGGCAATGACCCCGTCACCTGTAGCTCTTATAACTGGCGCAGCTGCCCGTATTGGGGCGGCCACTGCAACCCTGCTTCATGAAAATGGTTATAGAGTCATCATCCACTATAACAATTCCGTTGAGAATGCCAACGCGCTTGCGAACTCGCTCAATAATAAACGGGAGGATTCTGCATGCATTCTGGAGGCCAACCTGATGGACAGCAAGGCAGTATCTGAGCTGGCTGATAGAAGCATTGCCGCATGGGGGCAGCTCGACCTGCTGGTGAACAATGCTTCCGCCTTCTATCCAACACCGCTGGAAACGATTACCGAGGAACAGTGGCAGGAACTGTTTGCAAGTAACGCATTGGCACCCCTGCTTTTAGCGCGTTCAACTACTGACATGCTGCGACAACAGCAGGGCTGCATTATTAATATTTCGGATACGCACGTTCGCCGCGGCCTGAAAAATCACAGCATTTATATCATGGCCAAGTCGGCTCTGGAGGGAATGACGCGCACAATGGCTCGAGACCTCGCACCCGAAGTCCGCGTTAATGCCATTGCTCCCGGAGCGATCCTGTGGGCAGAAAACGGCAATGATTTAAGTCATGAGATGAAGGCCGCTATAATAGACGGGATCAGCCTCAAGCGAATGGGTGAACCCCTGGATATTGCCAACGCCGTGTTATTCCTGGCCGGCAATGCCTCATACATCACCGGCCAGGTATTACATGTTGATGGCGGACGCTAGACTGATGCTACTGTAGCGTTAAGCCTCTTCTTTCCAGGAGCGGCTGAACATCGGGCTCTCGGCCGCGAAAGTTCCTGAACAATTCCATTGCTTCAACACTGCCGCCCTTGGATAACAGGGTTTCACGGAAATACTGACCGTTTTCCCTTAGCATGCCGCCGTTCTCTTTGAACCACTCCACCGTGTCTGCATCGAGCACCTCACTCCAAATATACGAGTAATACCCCGCAGAGTAACCACCCATAATGTGAGAGAAATACGGCAGACGATAACGTGGTGCAATCTCATCCATAAGGGCGCCTGCCTCCTCCAGAACACTCGCTTCGAAAGCCATGATTTCATCAGCTGACGGCACCTCTTCCGGTGCGAGCTGGTGAAGTGCCATATCGACCAGTGAAGGCATCAGGTATTCAGACGTGGTGAAACCTTCATTGAAAATCTGCGCATCAAGTACTTTCTGCAGCAGCTCTCCGGGAATAGGTTCACCGGTTTCGTAATGCACGGCATAGTTGGCTAGCACCTCTGGCCAGGTTTGCCACATCTCATTTACCTGGGAGGGATATTCAACAAAGTCTCTGGGCACCCGAGACAATGATGGATAGGTCACATCTGCAAACATGTAATGCAGGGCGTGGCCAAATTCGTGGAACATGGTTCCCACCTCATCATAGGTCAGCAGGGTCGGCTCACCATCCGGCGGTTTAGGGATGTTCTGGTGGTTGGCCACAACTGGCTTTGTGTCCATGAGATGGGTTGCACTAACATAGGAGTTCATCCAAGCGCCGCCGCGTTTGCTGGACCGGGCATAAGGGTCAAAAATGAAAAAGGCCAGCTGCGTACCGTCTTCTTCAAAGACTTCAAAAACACGGACGTCTTCTTGGTATACAGGAAGGTCAAAGCGCTCCTCGAAACTGAGCCCGTAAATCTGGTTAGCAGCAAAAAAGACACCTTTTTGGAGGACATTATCAATCTCAAAATATGGGCGCAGCTGGCTGCCGTCGAAGGCGTAGCGTTCCTGCCTCACTTTCTCGGCATAGAACGGCCAGTCCCAGGCCTTAAGTGTGAAGTCGCGACCCTCGGCATTTATAACCTCCTGCATATCCGCAGCTTCGCGCCGGGCATTGGCAATGGCCGGTGCAGTTAGATCGGCCAGGCGTTGGTTCACCATACCAACGCTTTCAGCTGTCTGGTTCTCCAGGATATAGTCAGCGTGGCTGTCATATCCCAGCAAGCGGGCACGCTCAGCACGCAAACGAACTGTACGGCTGAGTATCTCGCGGTTATCAAATTCACCACCACGTTGACCACGGGATTCAGATGCCTCCTGGATACGCTGGCGTAGGAAACGGTTTTCCAGGGACGCCAGTGAAGGCTGGCTGCTGAAATTAAGCATCGGTATCAAGTACTTACCTGCCATATCCCTGGCCTCTGCAGCACCAGCTGCTGCCTGAATTGCCGCATCATCTAGACCAGCCAGTTCCTCAGAACTATCAACAACGATAGCCAGGTCATTCACTTCGTCCAGCACATTCTGACTGAAACTGGTAGAGAGTTCAGACAGCTCCAGGTTAATCGCCTTGAGCTCTTCTTTCTGCTCCACATCGAGGCGGGCACCGGCGCGAACAAAATTCTTATGGTACTCCTCGACCAGGCGAATGGACTCTGCATCAAGTCCTAAGGAGTCACGCTGGTCGTAGATAACCTGAACACGGGCAAAGAGTTCGGCATCAAGATAAATACTGTCCGTATGCGCCGACAGTTTCGGAGAAACTTCTACCTCTATCGCATCGATCTCGTCGTTGGTATGGGCCGAAGACAGGGCGAAGAAGACAGTGGCCACCCGATCCAGCGACTGCCCGGACAATTCCAAAGCAACAATGGTGTTTTCAAATGTAGGGTCCTCCCCGGAGTTGACTATAGCGGCGATTTCCTCGAGATGCTCCGCCATGCCACGCTCAAATGCCGGCATGTAGTGGTCATTACTGATCTGGTCAAAGGGTGGATACTTCAGTGGTAAGGGGCTCTCGGTATAAAACGGATTGGCAGCGGCATCAGCGCTGCTCACTATGTTTAAATTATCCATCGCGTCTTCAATGCTAGCTTGATCATCATCGCTGTCTGAGCAGGCGCTGGCCAGGATCACTGCCGCTCCGGCCAGGGTCAGTTTGTGAGGTTTAAAAGATGTCATATTTCACCTGTGAATCAGTTTGGTGTTTCGATGTTTTCTGTTAGGAAGGGGCGAATTTCCCACTAATTCTGCTAATCGTCAAGGGAGACAGTCATTTGAGAAACAACGATCAATTAAGGTAACGACATGAGCCAAACCCAGATAAGGCAACCGGTTTTTTGGAAGTTGGCCACAGTACAAAAGTACGGGGCCCGGCCCCGCAAAACCTATTAAAACAGTATGGGAGAGCGCAGTAGCTCCTAATGACTAGTCAGGATATGTCCCTGCTGAATTCAGCAGGTACATTAAGACATGACCTTCCCAGCGGCCGTTTATAAATAGGTAGCCTTCGTCTTAGCCTTCTTTCTCACAGCCTAGCTTTTCCTATAAACGCGCGGAATGTTCATTGACCGGCTTGCAGTTAGCGCAAACCCGATTCAGCTTGAAATTTTCGAATGCATCGTGGATGACATTTTGAAAATCGATACTGGCTCCTAAAATAGAAATTAGGCAGTGCAGTGGCATGCTTAGGCTGAGTAGTTACGATTTCCATGCTAGGAAATCAGTCGCCTGAAATCTCGACTTTATTGACGTTAGACAGGATTTTTTCTGCGACCTCCTTGTCTTCGTCATGTAATACCCAGATCTGCGCACCCTCGTTGTAAGGAGGGAAGCCGGTACCGGCAAATTCGTTCTTAATCATAATTTCTAAGCCTGCATCCTCAAGCCGTCCCCGGGCCAGGCCCACCAGGGCGAAATTGTCATGCGTATAAACCAGTTTGATCCTGCTGCCTCCCCGCTAATCAGCCCTAGAAATAAAACGTCCATGCCATTGAAAATCTACCGGCCATAACTTTTGTTTTTCCTTATCATAATTATCCCAGAGCGCTGCAAAGGAATGGCCAAGCTCTGCATGCTTTTGCATGGCGCTGACCTGGGAAAGCGGCCAAAGCACAAAAGCATTTTCAGTAATTTCGGGACGTGGCAGCCTGATGCCGTTAAAGTTACCTGCTTTGTTATCGTAAGTCAGGATATCAATATCAAGCGACCTAGAGCTGAATTTTGGCTGTGTTCTATCTCTGCCATGTTTTTCTTCGACGGCCTTCAGAAAGGCAGACAGCTCATCCAAAGGCATTTCAGTATTCATTCCCACCACCATATTGAGGAAATTGTCACCCTCAAATCCTACGGCCTCACTCTCAAACACCGTGGACAGGCTGAGGTCTCCGAACTCAAGCAACAGCATGTCCAGACAGCTTTTTAATTTGTTCTCGGCATCCATGTTGCTGCCAAGACTAAGTGTTACCCAGGCCACTTCCTAAGTTCTCCTCGGATACTTACTTCTCGCCACGCTCGATAATGACGCCCACATCCTTAGCCGCCGTCACCGCGCCGGGCTTGCCGAGTTCAAGGCGCAGCCAAGTGACACCAAATTCATCCTGCAGGATGTCGGCCATTCGGGAGCCCAGAGTTTCAAGCAATTTAAAACTGCTTTCCTCCATGTAAGAGGCTAGTCGTTTTGATACAGCCTTATAATCCAGAGCATACTCGATCTCATCATTTTCAGCCGCTTTTGAAAAATCAGACTTCATCTGAAGATCAAGCGTCACACGCTGACGAATTTCCCGCTCCCAGTCATAAACACCGATTACTGTTCTGACTTCGAGTCCATGTATATAAACAATTTCCATAACATTTCCAGTTGTATTGAATTTAATTAAGCGGAGGCAATGTCTCGAGGTTCCAGCGCGGCCTGGCCTGGATGCCCAAGTCATCCTGTTGCCCTGCCAGAAGACGCATGCAGCCAGCATAGGCAATCATGGCACCATTATCCGTACAGTGAGCAAGGTCCGGATAGTAAAGGTTGCCGCCCTCCTGTTTTGCCATGTGGGCCAGTTTTTCCCGTAGTCTTGAGTTGGCACTGACACCCCCGGCTATTACCAGGGTGTTCATTCCACTGTGCTGGAAAGCACGGCGGCACTTGATCACCATTGTATCCACGACAGCCTCCTGGAACTCAAAGGCAATATCAGCTTTAGTTTGTCCATCAAGCATGCCTTCAACGCTATTGTCCTGGATGGTATTCAGCGTAAAGGTTTTCAGGCCGCTAAAACTGAAATCCAGTCCGGGGCGATTCGTCATCGGTCTTGGAAAGACGAACCTGCCTGGTGTGCCTGACTCGGCCAGTTTTGCCACCTGCGGGCCACCCGGATAAGGCAGTTCCAGCATCTTGGCAACCTTGTCAAAAGCTTCACCGGCTGCATCATCCACTGATTCACCAATCACTTTATAGCGACCCATTTCCGGCACTTCTACCAGCTGCGTATGCCCGCCCGAAACCAGCAGAGCCACAAACGGAAATTCGGGGGCATTTTCTTCTAGCAGTGGCGCCAGCAAGTGGCCTTCCATGTGATGCACTCCCAGAGTTGGTATACCCAGCGTCATGCCGAGTGAGCGCCCGATAGAAGCACCCACAAGCAAGGCACCTGCAAGACCGGGGCCGGCCGTGTAAGCTAATCCGTCAAGATCCTGAAGCTTGTAATCGGCATTGTCCATGACCTGCCGGATAAGTGGCAGCGTCTTGCGAATATGATCCCGTGAAGCCAACTCTGGGACCACACCACCATACTGCTGGTGCAGTTCTACCTGGCTGAATAACGCATCTGCCAGCAAACCTCTTTCACTGTCGTACAACGCAATACCAGTTTCATCACATGATGTTTCTATACCGAGAACTTTCATTTAATCGCCATTTACCAAGGGAGACGGATCATACCATAGCAGTCTCGCTGGATGAGGCTCGAGCGGGTTCCAAGCACAATCGTGCGTGTTATCATGCTGACCCTATTTTGTACCAACAGACATTCAGGCAGAAAACATGAAAGCGCTTCAACTCAAAGCAAGCAGCACTTCCGTTGAAGGTGTTGCGCTGGTCGAACTCGACAAACCGGGGGCTGGTCCCGGCGAGGTTCTGGTAAATATAAAGGCCGTATCACTTAACTTTCGCGATCTTGGCATTATTGCGGGTCAGTATTTTGGCGGCCCAGTCGCCAAGGACACTGTGTTGTGTTCGGACGGCGCTGGTGAAGTTGTAGCCGTTGGCGATGGCGTTTCCCGCTTCAAGGTTGGCGACAAAGTCGCCGGTACTTTTTTTGAAGGCGTGAATGACGGCGTCGCGAACCCATTTGTGAATCCAGCTCTTGGCCATTCCGCAGAGGGAGCACTCAGTGAGTTTCGGGTTTTCCAAGAGGATAATCTTGTCCATATCCCGGCCAACCTGAATTTCGAGGAAGGTTCATGCCTACCCTGTGCGGGCGTCACTGCATGGCACGCCATCATGGAAGCCGGCAAACCGGTCAGTGAAGGTGACACCGTGCTGCTCCTGGGTACAGGGGGTGTGTCCATTTTCGGACTACAGTTTGCCAAGGCCGCCGGAGCCAAGACCATCGTGACTTCCAGCAGCGATGAGAAGCTGCAAAAAGCAAAAGCCATGGGATCCGATATGGGTGTGAACTACAAGGATCATCCTGATTGGGAAGAGGAAGTAAAAACTCTCACAAACGGCCAGGGTGTGAACTGTGTTGTTGAGGTTGGCGGTGTCGGTACTATCAGCAAGTCTATGATGTGTCTTGGACTGGGAGGGAAGATAGGCATGATCGGCGTGCTTGCTGGTCCCAATGGAGAATGCAATCCACGTAACTTGATGATGACAGGCAGTAGTATCCACGGTATTTTTGTTGGCTCTCGCCAGATGTTCGAATCCATGAACGCCACGATAGAGACCAACGACATTCATCCGCTTATCGACAAGGTGTTTGAGATGGATGAAGCCCTAGACGCCATCAAGTATTTCCAGAGCCAGGCGCATATGGGCAAGGTTGTCATCAGGGTGAGCTAGCAGCCATGGACACCAGGTCTTCTCCTCCTTTCCTGCCGTGCCTGTATTTCATCAGCAGCCTGGCAATAGCTGCAGATGATACGCCGGCCACCGAGGAGATCATCGTCGAAGCTGATCGGAGCAGGATTAATCTGAAACTCCAGATCGACCAAGCAGAGAATGAGTTCTACGCCATTCTTAACGAGCTGATCGATGATGAGGAGTTCAAAATTGAATGCAGAACCCAGCGTGTGATTGGCAGCCTAGTCCACAAACGTATTTGCCAGACGAAATACATGAAGGATGAGCTAACCAACTCTGCCCAGCTTTACCAGGTAGGAGTGAACTATCTCGCCGACGAAGTGCTGAAGAAAAAAAACCGGGAACTGCGCCAAAAAACCATCGAACTGCTTGAGACCAATCCCAAACTCTTGCGGGCCGCCAGGAAACTGAGTGACCGTGTAGAGGAATACCAGGATGAATACGGGATTGAGGTAGACCGTGAGTAACAACAGTCAGAACGCTGTGCCTGCCTCACATTTGTAATAATTTTCCTATAATTTAGTTATATAAAGCCCATAATTCATGGATAATTACCAAGTTGGCCATATTTGTGAGTTTTTTCCGTGCTAAGAGGTTACAGGGAAAGCTGTAAACTTTTCTCAATCGGTTTGATTTTTGCAGCGCTAACAGCCTGCAGCAATTCTCAGACTGGGATCTTTACCCCCCAGAACCCTGCCCTAGATACTGAAGAAGTTCCAGAATCTGGGGACACATTGATTGTTGAATCACTGGTCAAAGAAGCCACTGAACTCGGCGATCTTGATATTGATAGTGAAACTCAGAAGCCGATAATTGCGACCGAGCAGCTACCGGTTACGCCGACCATCAAGATGACTGCAAACCGTGTTGTCGAGAGAGCTATCAATGATTACCTGCAGAACCGGCAAACACTTTTAAAAATCTGGATAGAGCGCAGTCACACCTACTTCCCGATGATTGAGAAAATCTTCGCGGAAGAAAATGTACCTGATGAACTCAAATATCTCGCCCTTGGTGAAAGCGGACTCCGTCCTACGGTTAGAAGCCGTGCCGGCGCCGTTGGCATGTGGCAATTCATGTACGGTACCGCGCGATCTGCAGGCCTTGAAATTAATACCTGGGTTGATGAACGACGCGACCCGGAGAAATCCACGCGCGCGGCGGCAAGACATTTCAAGGAACTCTATGAAAGCTATAACGGCAACTGGGAGCTGGTGCTGGCAGGTTATAACTGCAGTTACCGCTGCATTACAAGAGCTGCACGCCGAGCCGGCAAGACTATCGAGGATAATCCTTCATACTGGGAAATCTATCCTTTTCTGCCAAGAGAAACTCGCGGTTTTGTACCCAAGTTTATTGCCGCTGCCCTGATTGTATCCAATCCCAAAATGTATGGCATTACGGTTGAGGACCTCGGCCAGGAAATTGCCTACGACATCGTGCAGGTGAATGGCATGCTCTCACTGGAAGCGGCAGCAATGCTCGCGGGCACAGATTTGGCCACGATCAGAACTCTAAATCCGGAGCTTATTAAAGCCAGCCTGCCAGACCAGGCAGAACCTTACCCCCTGCACATACCGCAGAACACCTTTGATCTTTTTGTGCGCGCTTTCGATACTCTTCCTAATGAGGACAAAGTGCCGCCTCGTGAATACACTATCCGAAACGGAGACACTCTCTCCAGTATTGCCCGCAGTGTTGACACTACTATCGATGAACTCAGGGCTGTAAACGGCATCCGCGGCCATCTAATTTATCCCGGCCAGAAACTGCTCATACCCGGGGGCGGCATTTCCACCAATATCAGTCTGGCCAGCAGAGAGAAAAAGTTTTTCGCTTACGGCGAAAGCCAGTTCAGGCCAATCAAGTTGCAGGAAGCTTTCCAACTGGTGGAACTAAACGGTCCCAAACAGGATAGTCCACTGATGGCAGTCAGCCTGAGCCAGGATGTTGAGGATGACCTTATGGTTCCCACCATTTATAAGGTGCGCCGTGGCGATACACTTGGTGTGATTGCCGAGCGTTTTGATGTATCAGTAAGAGATATCCAGCAGTGGAACAATGTCCGCGGCACCACGATTTACATCAACCAGGAGCTGACCATACACTCTGGTGCGGCCAGACCCATCACCACCTACCGGGTGCAGCGTGGCGACAACCTCAGCATCATCGCCAGGCGCTTTGGCGTTTCCGTTGAAAACATCAAGCGCTGGAACGGACTTAACGGCAACCTCATCTATCCAGGACAGAACCTCTCCATCAACTGACCAGTCCTTGCCTGACTGCAGTCACAGCCTCCACTACCTTGCCGCCTGACTTAATGTCTGCCGTAATAGCAGCAATGTACTCATCAATACACTGCTCGTAATCATTCCTGAACAGGGCCTTGTCCGCATTGAACTGCTGCCCAATCACCTCATACACCGCTGAATAAAGCCCCAGGGTACCTGGCGATATTGATTTACTCGCATTGTAATGGCCTTCAATGAGCTTCGTGCGCAGTTCCGCCGCCTGCACACCGAAAAGCAGGCTGATTGCCATGTACTGCTGGAAGATTTCCACGGAGCGTCGCGCCAGGTTGGCGGAACCGAATCCCTGCGAATTAATATTCTGGTTAAAGCCCTCTGCGTGCGTCGGGTAATGGGTAGTTAGCGAGTTACCGTAAAACTGCAACTGAGGCATGATGCAATTGCCGCAGAGCTGAAGACTTTGCAGGCCGCCGTTGATTGTTCTGTCTGCATTTCCAACCAGCATTGCTGAAAGGCCGTTACTGAATGCTGGCATTACCGCCATGGCAATCTGCACATCAAGATGCTTGGCCAGCATGCCAACGTGATAACGCAGCTGATCCATGCTGACACCAATGTACTGACCCAGGAAATTGCCACCGTGGTAGGTATGACCTGCCGCTGCATCCACCAGCGGGTTGTCCGTCGCCGCATTAATCTCAAACTCCACCTGCTCCGCAATCTGGCGCAAACCATCAACGATAGGACCCATGTATTGGGGCAGGCAGCGCAGTGAGTAACGATCCTGGATCGGCTCATCACCGCCGCGGAATTCGTGCTGGCCTTGCAGTTCGTCGGCAATCAACTTTGAGCCGGACAGCAGTTCAAGCATGGTGCTCGCTGCCGAGACCTGGCCAGGCAGCGGCTTGCGGGCATGAATAAAGGGATGGAAAGATTGGTTGGTCGCGAACAAACCCTGAAACAGAAGTGCATGAGCACCAAAAGTCAGGGCCAAAAGATTGCGAGTATCGTAAACCACGTTCGCGGCTATTCCCGTCATCACAGAGGTACCGTTGACCATGGCCAAGCCCTCCTTCGGACCAAGTTCTTCCCGTTCAAGACCTATTTTCTTGAGCAGGGTCTGGGCTCCCACTTCCTCACCCTGGTAGTCAACTGTCCAGCTTTCATCCAGCCCAATAAGGCAGGCGGTAATGTAAGACAAAGGAGACAAGTCACCGCTGGCGCCGATAGAGGCAAATTCCTTGACCACCGGTGTCGCCCCGGCGTTGAGAAAAGTCCCCATCCGTTCGATCATGGACATGCGGATTCCGGATGCCCCTTGCAGGTGCGAATTCATGCGCACCAGGATCGAGGCCCTGACATCCTCGTTTGGCAGGCGGTTGCCCGTGCCTACCTTGTGGAACCAGGGAATATTGTTTTGTAGCTCAACGGCCTGATCCTTGGAGATGACCTTGTAAGCCAGGGCCCCAAATCCACTGGTGACACCGTAAATCGGTTGGTTATCCTCCACGGCCTGGAGAATAAAGTCATTCGACTTTCTCACTCTGGCCTGCACGGCCTCATCCTGGGAAATCGCTACGTTCGCCCCATATCGGGAAACCCTGACCACCTCATCGATAGTCAATCCTTCACCCGATACAGTTACTTGTTCTGCAGTCATAGTTAAACCTAAATTATTGAATATAATAAATAAAGCCGTCAGCTCTGAAGAGCCAATGAGAGGCCGATCAGGGGGCGCAGATCTGCGTCAGGACCAGTCCAGGAGGGAGAAAAATCCTGCCGTGAAGAGGAATTTTACCTTTTTGCTAGGTTTCATAAAAAAATACTCGTCTGAAGCCCCTAGTTTACTGCAAAAAGGTGCTAATGAAAGCAAGGCAATTCCCTGTCAGTTAAGCCCCAAAACCTTTGCAATCCCGGGGTTTTGCCATTAAAATGCCCGCCCTTTTAAGAGACACTACAACAAGTGTCGACCTTGAAAATCAATTAGTTAACTAACTCTGAAAATCCAGGTAGCGCGGTAGTTACCACCAAAGGAAACGGTAATTTATATGCCAGTTGTAAAACTAAAAGAAAACGAGCCTTTTGACGTTGCATTGCGTCGCTTCAAGCGTTCCTGTGAAAAAGCAGGTATCCTTGCTGAAGTCCGCCGTCGTGAGTTCTACGAGAAGCCAACCTCCGTGCGCAAGCGCAAGGCAGCGGCTGCCGTTAAGCGTCACATGAAAAAAGTGTCTCGCGAAAACCGCCGCACTCAGCGTCTCTACTAAACATAAACACATCTCCCTAAACTCCGATGGCAGACCATCCACTTAAACAAAGCATTACTGATGCTATGAAGGACGCCCTGCGGGCCCAAGACAAGGCTCGCCTGTCTACGATACGTCTAATGCTTGCCGAGCTTAAAAAGGTGGAAGTGGATGAGAGGATCGTCCTGCCGGAAGACCGCATCATTTCCATCCTCGACAAGATGATCAAGCAGCGCCGTGATTCAGTGAAGCAATACAACGATGGCGGCCGTCCCGAACTGGCCGATGCTGAGGCCGCGGAAATAGAAGTCATCCAGGAATTCATGCCCCAGGCTCTGAGTGAAGAAGAAATCACCGCTATTGTGAATCAGGCTATTGTCGATGCCGCGGCGACGTCCATGCAGGACATGGGTAAGGTTATGAATGCCGTGCGCCCCCAACTGGCCGGACGCGCCGACATGGCTATTGTCAGCCAGCTGGTGAAGCTACAGCTAAGCTAGGCAACCCTCTCTGTGGCCGCCTGGCCATTTTATTGCTATCTATCACCGGGCCACCTTGCTGGAGGCCATGTAAATACTGACCAAAAATTATGCCGTTTTCGGTTATTCGCACTTGCATAGTGAGGGCAGTAGTAAAATCACCGGCCTGTTCTCGCGAGATGATATTATTGCGTTTTAAAGGACTTACACTCCAAAAATAAGTAAGGCATGGCCGGTCGCATACCCCAATCATTCATTGATGACCTCTTAGCCCGCGTCGACATCGTCGACGTGATAGATGCCTATACGACCCTGAAAAAAGCCGGCAAGAACTACAAGGGCCTGTGCCCTTTTCACCAGGAGAAAACCCCGTCGTTTAGCGTCGAACCGGACAAGCAGTTTTATTACTGCTTTGGCTGCGGTGCCGGCGGCAACGCCCTGGGCTTTCTTATGAATTACGAGAACATGGATTACGTTGAAGCTATTGAAAAGCTGGCCGCCCAGATGGGCATGGAAGTCCCCCGGGAGGAATCCTCTGCTGCCCAGCGCTCAAGGGAGAAAAACCAGGAGCTGTACGATGTGCTGCTGCAGTGCACGCGGTACTTCCAGGCGCAACTGCGCCAGCATCCACAGAAGGCCCGTGCCGTGGATTACCTAAAAAGACGCGGGCTGAGCGGGGAAATCGCCCGCGATTTTGCACTAGGCTATGCTCCACCGGGCTGGAGTAACATTCTCGACACCATCGGAACAAGCGAGTCATTGAAGAAAGCCCTGCTCAATGCCGGAATGCTGATTGAGAATCCGGACAACAAGAAAAACCCTATCTATGACCGCTTTCGCGACCGCATCACCTACCCTATTCGAGACAATCGCGGCCGTATAATCGCTTTTGGCGGCCGCGTGCTAGGAGATGACAAGCCCAAGTACCTAAACTCGCCTGAAACCCCGGTTTTTCATAAGGGAGAAGAACTTTACGGTCTTTTCGAGGCGCGTCGCAGTACCCGAAACTTGGAGAAAATCTTAATCGTTGAGGGATACATGGATGTCATTGCCCTGGCCCAAAATGACATCACCTATAGCGTTGCCACGCTGGGCACAGCGACCTCCACTAATCATCTAAGGCGTCTTTTCAAACTGGTACCTGAAGTTATCTTCTGTTTTGACGGAGACAATGCAGGGCGTGAGGCGGCATGGCGGGCCCTGGAACAAACGCTGCCGCTCATGGAGGACGGCCGCACCGCTCGGTTCCTGCTGCTCCCCAATGGAGAGGATCCTGACACCCTCATTCGCAAAATTGGAAAGGCCGATTTTGAAAACCGCGTCAGCTCAGCCACGCAGCTTGCAGAATTTTTCTTCCAGTCGCTTGGGGATAAAGTAGATATGAATTCCTTGGAGGGTCGCGCGCGACTTGGTCAAATGGCCCTGCCCTACATTGAAAAAATTCCCCCCGGAATTTATCACCAGTTGATACTGGACCAGCTCGCCACCATTACGGGAGTCGACCTGCAGACCCTGGGTAAACTGGAAAAGAAACCGGAAGAGCCGCCGGTGATGGAAAAAATTACTGTCAGTCAAAGGCTGCCAAGAAAAACCAGAGCAGTTGGTCGCTCCATCTGCATGCGTGCCGTCAATCTGATACTGCTCAAGCCTGATGTGGTCAATGAACTGGAAGATGACAATGAACTATCAGAGATTGAAAGCCCCGACCTGGACCTTTTGCTACAGGTAATCGAGCTAGCCAGGGCTAACCCTTCCAGCACCACACCCGAGTTGCTGGGCCGCATTTATGCCACCCCGCTAGGTACGCAGCTGACCCAGCTGCTGAACCGTGAACAGATCACCCCGGTAGAGGGTGTTTCACAGGAATTCAGAGAAATAATGAATCATTTACTAAATTCCCACCGCAAGCAGAAGGACCACCGGGATTCCCTGGCGCAGGCCCGTCAAATGCTGAGTTCCAGGCGAAATCCAGCAGAAAATCCAGATTCAGAGCCCAATCAACACTGAAAACGCCTGAATCTATTGATTTTCGCGGCTCAGACCCCATTTTAACTATACAATTTGCGCTAGTAACACCTAGCCGCTTTGGTTAAAATACGCCACTATTTTCGGTCAGCCCCCCTACTTTTCGTATAGGTATTGCACTCAATATGAGCACTAGCAACGTCCAGGCACAACAGTCCAGCAGTCTTAAAGCACTTATCGCCAAGGGTAAGGAACAAAATTACCTGACTTACGCGGAAGTGAATGACCACCTACCGGAATCCATTTCTGATCCTGATCAGGTCGAAGACATCATCCAGATGATTGACGACATGGGCATCAAAGTTTTTGAAACCGCTCCTGATGCTGATCAATTGTTGATGATTGAAAACGAAACGGATGAGCTTGCCGCTGCCGAAGCTGCTGCTGCCCTGGCTGCCGTTGAAAATGAAGCAGGCCGTACTACTGACCCTGTGCGCATGTACATGCGTGAAATGGGCACCGTCGAGCTGCTTACTCGCGAAGGCGAAATCAAGATTGCCAAGCGAATAGAGGAGGGTCTGCGCGAGCTGATGGCTGCCATGGCATTTTTCCCGGGTACTGTCGAATACGTCCTTGATGACTATGCCCTGGTCGAAAAGGAAGAGAAACGCCTCTCTGATATCCTAACTGGTTACCTTGATATTACTGAAGACACAATTGAAGTGGCTGTAGATTCACCCGAAGCGAAAAAACCTGAATCTGATGATGACGATTCAGAAGATGATGATTCAAGCGATAGCGATGATGACGATAACGCTGGCGGTCCTGATCCTGAAGAGGCGAGGATTCGTTTCGGCGAACTGCAGAAACAGATGCGCTCAACGCAGCGTGCTCTGAAAAAGTATGGTCGTGAGCACGAGAAAGGTATCGAGTCCCTAGAAAAACTGGGTGAAGTATTCAAGTTCTTCAAGTTGGCTCCACGACAGTTCGATCCCCTGCTCGAGCACATCCGCGCTTGCCTGACTCGCATACGACGTCATGAACGTACTATTCGCAATCTGTCCATTAAAACTGGAAAGATGCCGCGCGCCACTTTCATCAAGAGCTTCCCCGGCAACGAAGTAAACCTGAAGTGGCTGGACAACCACCTGCGCCGCAAGGATTACTCAGAATCACTGGCCAAGGTAAAAGTTGAAATTTTGCGCGCCCAGAAGAAGCTTGTGTTGGTTGAGGAAGAAACCGGACTCACCATCAGCGAAATCAAGGACATCAACCGTCGCATGTCCATAGGCGAAGCTAAGTCCCGCCGTGCTAAGAAAGACATGGTAGAAGCAAACTTGCGCCTGGTGATCTCCATCGCTAAGAAATACACCAACCGCGGCCTGCAGTTTCTTGACCTGATACAGGAAGGCAACATCGGCCTGATGAAAGCAGTAGATAAGTTCGAATACCGCCGCGGATATAAGTTCTCGACCTACGCCACCTGGTGGATTCGCCAGGCCATCACCCGTTCCATTGCGGACCAGGCCAGGACCATCCGTATTCCGGTGCACATGATCGAAACGATCAACAAGCTCAACCGAATCTCGCGCCAAATGCTACATGAGAAAGGCCGCGAGCCAACACCGGAAGAACTGGGCGAACGCATGGACCTGTCCGAGGACAAGGTCCGTAAGGTGCTAAAGATCGCGAAAGAGCCAATCTCCATGGAAACCCCTATAGGTGATGATGAAGACTCCCACCTCGGCGATTTTATCGAGGATGCCAACATCGATTCTCCCGTAGATTCTTCCCTTGATGAAGGCCTGCGTGAAGCCACCAAAGAAGTTCTTGGCAGCCTGACGGCACGCGAAGCAAAGGTGCTACGCATGCGTTTCGGTATCGACATGAACACCGATCACACCCTCGAAGAGGTTGGCAAGCAGTTCGACGTCACGAGAGAGCGCATTCGCCAGATCGAGGCTAAAGCACTCAGGAAGTTGCGGCACCCAACCCGCTCAGACCATTTAAAAAGTTACTTAGACGATTCATAAGTCATAAAAAAAGCGCCTAAACGCGCTTTTTTTTATGACTTTCGCTTCCATTATTTCTAAATTAATATTAATTAAATATTAGATTTAGAGAAATTAAGACCAATGAATATCAAGCGTTTATTGAATAAACTTTCCTTCTCACTCCTTCTAATTGCTATCAAATCCCATGGGGCAGGGATAATAGAGGTGAGCGTTAATGGCGACATCCTCTCTAACGCCACCATCACTGACGATAACAAGACCTATCAAACCGACGACCAAGGTCGGTTTCAGTTTCCAGACTCCTGTCCAAAGCTTGACCATGAGGGTCAAGATGGAACTTTGTACACAATGCTTGAATTTTGTGGTGTGAATGAAACTGACAGGGTCTATAAATTTAATCTTACTAAAGAAATTACCCTCAGCGGGACAGCGAGGGTTGATAATTTATGTGACTGTTTTATCAGATTTTTTAATCTTGATAGCAGATATGATACAAACATTGGATCTGGCCTTAACACCAACAAAAGCCATTCTTTCGACGTTAAGGTTCCCGCTGGCAGATACAGGGTTGTTGTAATTTCAAGCAGCTGGCCAGAACCAAAAGGCGACTACTACATATCTTCAGTTGGCGTCGATGCAACCGGGGGCTCTGTCTCCGACATAGTCGTGCCTGTAAACCACGACTTTCCAATTTCCAGGTTTTCCAACAAACCCCCAAGGGCGGACAGGATCAGTGTTGTACACACTGACGACCCAAGATTTTCTTATGTGACAGGAGAGCCAGGCGCGGCAGAACCGCTGGTACCGGTCAGTGTGTTTAATATCCAAACAGGTCAAGGGTATACAGCCGCCTCTGAGAAAGATGGCAGCTTTTCGATTAAATTTTTTGCCCCGCCCGGCTCTTTCATCCAGGTATCTCAGGAGAGACACGCAGATGCTTATAGTGGCTACACCTCCGAAGCACCAGCCACAGTTGTCAAAGTACCTCTGAGCGATGAAGAATATGGAATCGCCACCGGGCAGAGGCTCAACCAGAGCCAAAACAGCAATGACTTCAACGATTTAGCTATCAAAGGGGGAAGAGACCCCGGTGTCGTTTGGCTTAGCGGCGAGCTTGATTCATCAGTCTGGAGCGGAGGACGAGACGGAAAACTCAACGGCAACATGCAAATCTTTTCACGCAATATTGGCTTGGGTGCAGAACCCAAGCTGGAAAGCGGAAACGCCTATCTCGAACTGATATTTGATGTTAACGGAAAACAAAAAGCTGCTTCTCCTGAGAACAGCTCGAGCGACATGACCATAACGGGCCTGCCGATAGATCGGTCGCAAAATATTCATAGCGAGGCCATTTATATAGGAGATCTCATTTTCAGTAACTATAAGAAAATTAATTCCACTAGTGGTGAGGCGACATGGTCACTGGATTACAAGGTGCCGGATGACATCCCAGAGGGCATCTACCAGCTCGTCCTAACAGGCCAGGGATGGTCGATGAATCCCATGGTTTCAGGATTGACCAGCGACGAATTATTTTATGACGACATGTACGGAGAGCCCTTCTCGCATCTCAGCACTATTCACGGGGCGGCCCAAATTAAAATTGGAAACCCCGCTACGCCTAGACTCTATTCTGCCCTCCTGATGAACACCTTCAGCAACGGCTCCAGGGGCACAGTGGCCAAGGAAGATGCCGCTACAGGCTTTGGTATCTCAGGTAGGCTAATTACGAATTCTGAAAAACTTATACTACCGCCTTCAACCAGACCAGACGGTTCAGTCAAAAAATATAACATCGAACCATTTATTCCGCTGACCGCTTATAGCAACAAAGAGTGGATAAGCAACCCCAAGGTCGCCTTCAAGTTCCCCTCCGGGTCGCTCAAGGCAACAATCCTCTACCCTAATGGACAGACCCAGACGATAGGCCCCTACTCGATCAAAGGTAGCTACATTCAAAAAGCCAACAATGGTATCGGAGAGATAATCAAAGGGAACAGCAATGGACCAGATCAACACTACGCTCTTTCGACACATAGGGACGAATTTAACGTCAATCTCAGCCAGTACGGCGAGCATGTAGTAACCCTGGAGGGACGGATAGAAGATATCCACGGCAACCGTTACATCATAGATGGCACCTACCCCATCTACATTGCTGAAATTTTTGATATCGAGACCGGCGTCTTCCCGGGCACCCCTTTTGAGGTGGGTGATAACTTTGCATCCTCGGTGATTATCCAGCCCGGTCTATCGGCCGACGTTAAAATTGACCTTACCCACTACCCAAACTCGTCTGTAGCTAAAAGGATCCAAAAATCTTTCGAAGGCACTGCCAATCGTTTTGGCTATTTCAGCGCGGAGGATGAGCCTTTTTCGTTTAACGACCCCGGTGAGTACCACGTTAATTTCGATGTGAGCTACACATCACCCGATGGAACTTTGTGGATGGCTTCAAGGCAGTGGGCCTCTGTTGTTGAAACACCTGACAGCGGCATTATCACTCGGGGAAGCCGAGGTAGCGAAAGCCAGGTTGAGACCAAGCAGTGGTACTTTTTTGAGGAAACTCGCGAAACTAATGCCCACTTCTTCACGCCCTTTCAGACCGGTGACGTTATGTGGACATCAAACTTCACCGAGTGGAATGCGGCGATGACTAATATAGTTACCCTGGAAGATGATGGGTCGCTATCGGCAATTGCATCTGACCGAAACCTGAATAGTTATTCTGGCTCCACCATGCTCTCATCAAACTTGCCTAAGGTCTGGCCACCACGTATTCCGCCATTCGTTGATCCTACCCAGCCTGATATTCACTGGGGGTATTATTACTCAAGCATAGGCAGGCCCGGTGTGAGTGTCAGGGAGTTTGTGGGAACAGAGCAAAGTGCAAATGCCTACTGGCGTTTTGATACCCCCTATGCCTACCAGCTTGGTAATGGTTATGGGGGCGACAGACCCAACGACTTTAAGTTTATTTTTGGCGGCGCTGTATACCAGGCCCCAGAGCAGGACTTCTACTACTATGGCGCCTACGGCTCGCTCTGGACGATGCTATCTGACTCAGACGAACAAGGAGGGCGTGTCATGCCGCCATTCCAGGGCGCCGCTGGCGGCCCCTCTGGCGGTCCTTTATTTACCCTGCTCGGCGAGGAAATCGATATATTCTTACACCCACAAGGCGTCAGGCCGGGTTCAATCCTTGAGATTGGAGATATCGTAAGCTTCTCGGCCCAGGTGGCACCCACTCTTTCCTCCAAGGTCGAGGTAAGCATCGAGTCGCCCAGCGGCAAGGTGCGCCAGCTTAGTGGTCTGGCCAATAAGGTTGGCTACTTCTACCTACCAAACGAGGATTATGTCGTCAGTGAGGCCGGCGTGCATACGGTCACAGTGTCAGTGACTCACGAAGGACAGACCTCAGCCGGGCTGGTCGAACCGCCTTACCCAACCGGTTCAGTGCTCGGCGCATACGACAATAAGTTTGAATTTTATGTGGTAAGTGAAAATTCAAAATCTGCAAACTTCACTTCTCAGATACCTGAGAAACTAAGCAACGATGCGAGCCTATCGGTATCACTGGATTCCGGTAGCAACAATAATGTCAGTTGGGCTTATAAAACTGCGGTCATGCCTGGGTTCATCTTATCTCAGGAAAACTCGTCCAGTACCGACTTTACCTATGACGCCTATGCGCTTAGCGAATCATTTCCTAACCTAGACCTACCCGGCGGGGAGCTGCAAAGAAGAAACGGTGCTGACACCATCACCTTGAGCTTCTTGCTGGAGGGCCAAGACTCTCAGGGCAACACAGTTTATGAGGGCCGACAGACGCTCATTCAGGGCGAAGATATCCTTACCCCCGACCATCTCAAGGCAGTCAAAGTAGAAGAAATAGTAAGCAACATAGCTGAAACGGAATCGCTAAGAACCATCAGAACATCAGACGGTAGCGATACAACAGCCAAATTTGGGGCAGGTGCGACTGATGATAACGGCGAGAGTACGTCTAAAAGCTTTACCAGCGGTTCTTTGATAACGATAGCAGGTTCAATATCCCCTCAAGAAGGGGACGTTGGTGCTGCCGCCGAGATCTTTGTGGTTTTGTATACCGAAAAAAGCCTAACGACGCTTGATGTGGACGGTAATTATCAGAAGTGGTCTGGCAGTCTAAAGACAATACAGCCGGCTTATGAAACTAGCTCCCTAAAAAGCAACGAAAATTTTAAGGTCTTCTCCGGCGAAGTACAGAGTGGACTCTATCGAGTCTTTCTAGGATACAGACTTACCGATGGTGGGCCAATCCACTTTAACGCCTCAGCGTTCAGGATAAGTGTGGATTAAAACTCCAGCCCAGAACCAGAGCGGAACAGCCTCAAAGATGCCAGGTATGTCCAGCCCTCAGGGTCTGTAAGTTCTCGTGAGGAGGTTACGAGCAGCTTAATTTCATACTCACCTTCTTTTATATTTTCGATGGGAGCTGTAATCAAATCTGTATCGTCTGTGCCAATTTCAAGGAAACCGATATCCTTTGTGAATGAATTTTTTTTGCTTAGCCAATACTTTCTTCCCTCAGGAGTTGCCAGTTGAAACAGGACAATCTCATCTGGGTTAGGTTCTTTTTTCAGAGAAATGTTTAAGTACCCGTTGCGACTCTCTACAACTATCGAATTCAAGGAAATTGCAGAATCTACGGAAGCACTTATTTTTTCCTCTAAAAACTTATCTTGAATTTCAATATTTTTTAAGAAGTAGACTAAGTTTTCCCTTTCCCCTGAGTCTGCCCCACTGAGAGAGCCATGATTTCCAATATCCGCTATCTCATCCAACACACTATTAAGATCTTTGGCCCTTCCATCATGGAGATAGGGTGAGGAGCGCACCAGATCAAGAAGCGACGGTGTATTGATTGCTGTAGCATTATTGCCCACCGCATGTTCTAAGCCATCCATGTAAATAGGAGGTGTATGACATTCATTACAACCTGTGTCATCACGAAAAAATATATCTTTTCCAGCTGCAAAAATTTCTTCAGATTTATCTCCCATCATCCTTGGAAATTTTATTGTCTCCATATAGGCGGCCAAGGCATCCAAATCCTCCGACCTTCCTGTATTACTGGGTGCTGTGTCGCAAGCAGGATCGCAGTTATCACCACCACCTGACAGACCACTCCCAGCTTGAAGCCCCTGTATCGTAGATTCCACATCCTGAGGCTCATCCAAATCACCAAGCCAGTGGTACGGGGAGGTGAACCCCAACCCAAATAATGATGGAGTGTTCACAAGCATGCCTTCAAAGTGCCAAGATTTTTGATCCATCCCCCCATCAAAGTGGCAGCTTGAACATGCGATCCACTGATCTTTAGCCAGCCTAGTATCTGCAGAAGAATTAAAAAGTCTCTGTCCAACTAATTCCAAGCTCTCCTCATTTAAAGCTGTGGATGAAAACCCTAATTTTTCTATGTTTTCCTCTGCATCAATAACTGTAACCGTCCCATCTAAAACATTGTTAACTAAAATTTGATTATATTTTTCAATAAAAATAAGGGCGCGCGGATTATTTCCTAATTTTAGATATCCGCTTCCAGACATATCGCTGAGATCTACGATCGACAGATCATTACTGGCAGCATTAACGATATAAAGCTTGTTGTTGATTATTTTGGAATCAAAAGGAATGCCGACGGGACGGTCAATGACGTCGATGCCTACCCTTCTCGATCGCAAATTCGTTTTTGATGGCAAATCAAATATTGAAATAGATGGAAAGAGCGTGGTGTCAAAATCTAGATTTAAATTTTCAAAATTCTTAAAGGTCTGAGGCAAATATGCCAGCTGGGCCTTATCATCAAAGGATATAGATTCTGATAGGGAGGCTTTATTGCCAAGACTATATTCAGCAACGGAAAAATTATCCAAATTGATTGTCTGGATAACCCCTGAATTTAAACTTGTGATAAATATTTCGTTACCATATTGGTAAATTTTTCTAGGCGGATGTTTTAAAAAAATATCCCCAATAGGGCCGTAGTCGCCGTATGAAAGGATCTTAATCTTATTTTCTCCTTCCAGTGCTAAAAAAATTAAATTGCCTACTTTAAGAAGCCCATATGGTCTACTGCCGACAGAAATAGTCTTTTTTACACTGAAGGTATCTCTTCCTATGATAGAAACAGAACCCTCTAAATAGTTAGATACTAAAATTTCAGATCCATTAAAGAGCGCTTGAACTGGAAAGTTTCCGACACCAATCTCACTTATCTTTTCATAGCCTTCTGATACAAAAAATATAGAAATGGAGTCTGCAATCGGATTAACAACAACCAATTCTTGCTCTTCTAAACCATACGATAAGTACCCACTTTCCTCGGAGATTACATTGAGGGAAATCAGGAGAAAGGCGACGCCCATGGCAAACTGATTGGCTATTTTTTTCAATTTTTTATGTCTTGAAAACGTAAAAGAAGTAATAGTTTTTTTAAAAGCTTGACCTAAGTTAGAAATGAATTTCAAAAAAATAGCTTATTATTTGTACCGAATTGTTGCCAGATATGTACTAAGGAAAGATAATACACCCTTATTTATCAAGGGCCTATAACTCAGTTGGTTAGAGTAGCGGACTCATAATCCGTTTGTCCCAGGTTCGAGTCCTGGTGGGCCCACCAATATTTTCAATAAGTTACATACTTACCCATCAAATCGGACGCTATCATTCAATCAGGTGTCGACGAAGTTGCCAATCGTTCGACCGGCAAAACCCGCACCCTGGTCCTTTAAACATCGATGCCGCTGCCGGATCATCCTTCAGCTTATACTGCAGCCAAGCAATAGGCCCTTCCGCAAAAGGATAACCGCCAGTGAGTGAATAGGTAGCACCATGACCCACATCCATGTTGGCATTGATGGCTGGAACGTCGAGCTTTTGCAGGTCCTGCCAGTCAATTTCAGCATTGGCAAAGGCAATATCAGTCTTCCCGCCTATGAAATAGGCAATTGGTGCATGCAACTGGTTAAGGGCGGAACGCTCGAGGTCATGGCGAACCATGTACTGATCGCCATCTGGGAAAAGCCCGCTGTTGAGTACCAGCGTCGTAGTGATACGCGGATCCGGGGAGACCTTCACCGCCTGCAATGCGCCGCAGGAATGCCCCATCACGGCGACGCGGCTTTTATCCACGTGTCCAGCAAAATCGCTACCGTCTCGGGTGTTCTCCGCGGTGATCCAGTTCAGGGCATCCAGCATCTGACCAGCTTGCGTCTCGAAGGGCGGCCAGTCTGCCGGGTTCTCGGGCCGCGGCTGGCGGGGCGCAGGCGATTCGCGGAAAGGCCCGATGGCCAGCACGATGAAGCCTTGGGAGGCGACCTCGGACAAAAACTCCCGATAGCCGAAGTTGCTGTTGACACAACTGCCGTTGCCCCAAAGCACCACCGGATAGCGGCCAACCAATTCTTGTGGCTGGTAGACCGTGTGTGTCGGCAGCCCAGAGGCCTGGTAAGCCATGGCCGGTTCCGACCCACCGCCGACGGGATACTGTCCAAGCGCCGGCAAGGCAAAGGCTAAGACCAGACCGAAAACCAGTTTCTGCATGTCGCTCCTCCTGGGCATCATCAGGGTAACAGCCTCACCGTGACGCGGCGGCTCTGCCAGTCATCCACGCCATCAGCCACCGCGTCGATCCAGTTGACCTCGCCTTGCACCGCGATTCCGGCATCGCGCAGCAGCCCTGCCACCTCTTCGGCCCGGCGCCGACCGGTATTCGGGGCTTCCCGCAACAGCGTGCCGTCGCTCAGCAGGTGCGCGCCGCGTACCCCGGTCACCACCAGGCGCGATGGCTGCAACTTTTCGGCGATAGTCAGGATTTCCGAGAGTAAGCGCGGATGACGGAACGAGATGCCCTTGTCGAAATCAAAGTAAATGTCGAACTCCTGCGGCCCCTCCGGTGGCGGCGGCTCTTCCTTGGAACCACCCGGGGGCGGGTCGAAAGCCAGCCGTCCTGCGCTCGGTCCGGGCGGGCGCGGATTGAAGTCGATGATATATCGGTCATCCGCGGGCAGCATGGTATTACAGTTGGCATCGAGTTCCGGCATAGCGGTAAGACGTACCTCGTCGAGAACAATACCCCCACAAATAGCTAGCGCATCTGTCACGATACCCTCCACCAGTACCTGATGTCCCAGCAGAGGCGGCTGAACCGAAGCACTGACATCACTCTGAATCGTAAGATAATAAGAATCCCCTTCATATTCACTGAGCCAGCAAGGCACGGTCGCTGTATCCCTCACGATAGGACAGCTGACAAAGCTGATGCGCTCACCAGGGGCTGGCGCAGCCAAAAGTGTGTTAGCAACACTCGCAACTGCCAGACTCATAAAAGTTTTGGATATCAGATTCATAATATGCTCAGGAAATTTACCAGGTCGACTTTTTCCTGCTCCGTGTAGCGAATGTTGAAGCGCCTGTCGTAGAAATCGACAAGCTCTCTGAGGTTGGCTGCAGAGCCATTGGAAAAATAGGGCGCCCTTGCTGACAAGCCTCTGAACTGCTGGATGACGATGGTTCCCACATCTTCACATTTACCCGATATCAATGCTCGCCCAGGGTCCTGGGTATAAATCGTTCTTCCAAGGAATGGATGTGGAGGAAGGTCATCACGACAGGTAATCTTGAACAGCGGCATGACAGGTTCTTCCTCGGCCCACGGACTTTCGGGGGGCTCCAGAGCCCATGGCAGATTGGTCGTACCCAGATCCATCCATCCGTTAGCAGTATCCATACCGGTCATATGCATCCCGTGGCATGTGGCACAGGTACGCTTGATGGGGTTTCCGAGCCCGACAGTGTTGATATGCATAGCATCCTTGATCCAGAACGTGCGGTAGAAAAAGTTATCATGCCCACGTTGAACAGATTCCAGGAATGCATTACGTGTAGCCTCATTCTCCGTAGCCCCTTCAGGCAGATCAGCCCATTTATTCTCCATGGGGAATACGAAGCGAGTAGTGTTGTTACCCAACACACCATCGCTGCCATCAGCCATCGCCTGAGGCCCGATTCCTGAAGGGCCTCCGTCCACACTTAATGGACCACCTGTGAAGTCCCATGCCTGTGCTCCATACAACTGCAATTCAAATTCCTGAATGGCGTCAAGCTGATCATCAGAGAGTGGCGTATCGACTTCCAGATGCCCCAGTGCTGCATTCTGAGCCTGTTGCTTAAGAGTCGAATCACGGGCATCCGCCATCATATTCATATTCAAGGGGCGCCCGGTCTCTGGATCCACTGCAGCGAGTTGACCGGTCTTGCCGATAAATGGTGATACTCCGAACCGGGAAGAAGCAACATAACGCAGATTGATGGCCGGTCGAGGGCGGCGATAAACGGACACCTGTTGCTTTTCCCCTTCGATCCCATATGCCGGGTCTGTATTACAACCCGTTGGGTCACGCACAACTTCAAGATCAAATTCAGTCTCAACATCCACAGGCGGCCAGGGCAAGGCGACTCGAATCAGTCCACGTGATAGTAAGAGGGAATGAGACACTGGATCACCTGCTGGTTTGTTAGGACAATCCATTCCATCTACAGGTGCAAACAATGGATCAGTCCCATTGGTATCCTGCCAACGCTGCTGGATAGTTGCCGCTGAAATACTCATCGCGTCAGCAGGCTGATGGCAGGTGACGCAACCGCGGCCATTAGTACCCAGAGCCTCGAAGAAAGGATGCCCATCTGTTTCGATTACACCACTGGTGTTCAGCAGACCAGTCCGCCCATATTCATTCTCATATTCAATATAGGCAGGTAGAGGGCGGTCTTCACCTGGCGACCACCAAAGCAAAGACCTGTCACTGAATGCTTCTTCCTGCACAGGCTGGGCTACAGCCAACGTCCCATCGATAGAAGAAACCATGACAGTTATCAGAAAACAAAGCAGACGTTGCCAGGCAACCAATTTGGTTTTCAACTTACTCATATCTACACCTTACCTGTTGCTTCTTATTTAGGTTTTAAAAATTGATCATCCATAAAGTCGCTACACTCACGCCCATGAAAGTAAGTCTCCTGACCACAGCTACTGACCTGGTGATCTTCGGCGACAACAGTGGTGCTTTCACGGCCCTCGATACAGACGCTGGAGAGGTCCACTGGAAATACAACGGCAACCAGGGTTGGCGGGCTTCCCAGATGACATACGAATTAGATGGACGCCAATACATCGCTGTAACAATCGGCCGATCAATAACTGCTTTCGCCTTACCCGAAGGGATGAGGGTAAAACCACACTCACTAACTATCTGACGCAGTAAGAATCCTAAGATGAGTCAGTTTCTATCACGGGATTCAATGGCTGCTCCATAACTCGGATCGCAGTCATAAGGCCAGACTACGTCACCTTCGCCGCCTTTATCCAGCGGGATCAAGCGTGCGGATCGACCTGCAAAAACCGCCGGATCTTCATATTCCTGCATGATATAGAGTTTTTTACTGTCCTCACTGAGCCGGAAATGCTCAACCAGGTGCATGTCCTCTGTATGATCCAGACCGTTGTTAAGAAATGTGCTTTCCTTGATCGCGACAGTATCTACCACAAGCGTATCACCCTCCCAGTAACCGATGGAATGACCACTGACTGTTGCGGGCACTTCCTCCGGATGTGAATCCTGGTTCAGATGAATGACGCGCACCACGTCGAAGTATTCCATTTTGATGACAATTAAATCCCGGCCCTGGTAGATCTCGATGGGAAACGGTCCCTGCATGGAATAGATGATACTGGGTGGCTGGCAAGTACTGCCAATCTCTACCTGTGCAGATGAATCATAATTAGCCGCTTTTTGCCGCGCTGCATCGGTTATTTCCATGCCACCATACTCACCTTCTGGAAATTCCCGCAACCCTGAGTCAGCCAGCAGGATCGTACCCGCCGGCAAGTCGTCTATCATGGCCTGTTCCCCGGACGTTGCCTCGCGCTGCGGCGGAATGGGTCCGAAGGAAATCATCCAGTAACCACTAAGGTCTGGTTGAGCGATAACCGATGTCGAAAACCCTATGGCAGCGGCGCATAACAGCTTGCCTATTATTTTTTTCAATTCAATCATTGAGATTTCTCGACACGCCGATTTCAGTGCCGTCCTCCTTTATTGCGCGAGTGATTCGCATCAGATTTGAGCCGTCACGGGCCCTGATACCCCACAAGGTCATGGTATCGCCTTCCTGCATGACTTCCTGGCTCCAGCCCCTACGACGCAGAGCAGATGGAGCCGAAGTCTCGCAGGTCCAGCGTTCAGTCTCACCAGTCTCATTGATCACCATCAGTTCAACGATGGCGTGTGGATTACGAAAGTTGAATTTAGCTACCGTGCCCTTGATGGAAATGGGCTCGTCATTGGTATTGTAAAAAACAGCAGCAGAGTGATGGGCAGTTACAGGCGAGGCATATAAAAAACCAAGCAAGAGCCCATGAATGAGTAAAGTTTTTAAAGGTGTCATGTGTCTTTCACCATAATTATTTAAAGGAATTTGCAGAATGTCGCTAATACCGCAATTTAGTTTGATTTATGGACGGCTATTATCTGGCTTGAATTTAGCCAGCAGGGCAACGTACTGGTATCCCTCAACACTAGAGCGATGTCAGCGATGAATAGGGAAAGCTGTTTTTCCATTTTTATGTCACTCCGCCCTGCCGGGTCACTTGATCTGGTAAAACTTGATGCGGATGGCGGGCACCGGGTTACCCGCCTCATCTGCGGCTACGCCGCTGTTATCTCCCTCCAGAGTCGCCACGAAAGTACCGCGTGTTAGCCAGTCGTATGCCCCCTCGGGTGCCTCGAAACGGGGCCGGAAGAAGCTGCGCTGCCCGCCCTGGCCAGGCAAGCCGCAGCTGAATGATTCGTTGAGTATATGGATGATGGTGCCGTCATCCGATTCCAGGAAATAATCGGCGCTTAGGGTGCCGCAGCCCCCTTCGTAGCGCAGCTGGTAATCCCACCCCCCAGGGATGACCCGGCCATTGAGCCTGGGCCCGGCAATTGTGCCACCGGTGATAGGTATGTACTGCCTGTGACCAAGGGCGGTTTCGCCCTGCACGACTGCGGGGGCCAGGGTCACGCGCTCTTCGAACACAAATTCCACCTTTGGGAACTGTTCCTGGGTTGGCATGCTACCAAGTGCCGTGGCCGGCTGCTGGGCCAAGGCCTGGATGGCCAGACAACCGCCGGCCACCGTTATCAAGAGTACTTTCATGGTTTCTTCCTTTTTCTGTTAGTCACTGTGCGCTAATTCAATCGTCTTCCAACCTGGCTGTTCTGGCTTCCTTCTCCGCATTCACATCAGCGATCCAGGCATCCAGCAAACCCCGCAGGCGGCGTACTTCCGCCTGTCCGCTATTAGTCAAGTCATTACGCTCACCGGGGTCCTCGCGCACGTTGAACAGAAAGGCAGCGTCCGGGCCATCCATCACCAGTTTGAGGTCGCCGCTACGAACCGCGGTGAACGTCGGGTTGCTGCGCCAGAACAGGGTTCTATCCACCACCGGTGACTGGCCGGTGACGACCGGCATCAGGTCGATACCCTCGGGCAAATACCCCGTGGGGAATTTGACGCCGGCCAGGGCAAGGATAGTAGCAGTGAAATCCATGGTGATGCCCACCTGCTCCGACACCTGGCCGGCGGGGATGACACCGGGCCAGCGCATGATGGCGGGCACCCGGATGCCACCTTCCCATACTGTCCACTTGCGGTTGAACAGTGGAGTGTTCCTGGACAGCCACTCACCGCCGTTGTCGTTGGTGAAGATGACCAGCGTATCTTCCTCGAGTCCGGCCGCCTCGAGAGCGGACAATATCTCCCCGATGCCCTCGTCGGCACGTTCCAGCATCGCCACGTAATCCGCGCGCGAACTGGTACCTAGCTCGTTGGGCTGAAGGTGGGCGGCGTTGCGGATAGCCACCGACGGCATGTCCGGCACCTGGTAAGGCCAATGAGCGGCGTTGTATTGGACGGACAGGAAGAAGGGCTCACCGGCATGCTCGTTGATGTAGCGGATAGAGCGCTGCGTGATCATGTCGGTCATGTAGCCCTCTTCCTCGATGAGCTGCCCGAATTCCCAGAGGTCTGGCTTTCCCTCGCCGCTGGTATGCCGGTAGTAGTCTGTATAGCCGGCCTTGAAGCCAAAGAAGTAGTCGAAACCGTGGGCCTCGGGCAACTCGTCAGGTTCGTAGCCAAGATGCCATTTGCCCACCAGCCCGGTTTGGTAACCGGCATTTTTGAGCAGGAAAGGCAGGGAATGGCCTTCCGCCGCAAGGCCGTGCCCCCCGCGATTGGCAACGGTTTCACCACTGGAGGACAGCGGAATCTCGATGTCGTAGCGCTGCTGGTAGCGGCCCGTCAAGAGGCCGGCCCGCGTGGGGGAACAGACCGGCCCGTTGGAATAAAAGTCGGTGAAGCGCACGCCCTCGGTCGCCATACGATCAAGCACGGGGGTGCGGATATCAGGACCCCCGTAACTGCCGAGATCACCGTAACCAACGTCGTCAGTCATGATGAATATCACGTTGGGCTTGTCTGGCTGGGCACATAGGCCGGTACTGGCAAGTAGTGCGAGGATGAAATTTGCGATGTGTTTCATGGGACCCCCTTTTTTATTTGTTGTTATCGTCGATCCGCTGAAAATGAGTGTATTGGTGATACCGGGAAAACTCAAAAATAGCGGAATAGGCCATTGGCACCTTTTCCGGTCTACGCGGGATATCCGAAGAATCCAGCCTGAGCATCCAAACATTGCCACCCCCCCCGACACCCTTATAAACTGTTTCAGAAAATCGGCGACTCTATAGTTACATAACAAGACCAAGGACCGCACCATGCTACTTATCCTTCGAATCGCAACTGCTCTCATAGTATTCCTGTCAGCGTTCAGCTATATCGGTATCGCCACCGCCCAACCGGGTAATGAGGAGCGCAACCGCCAACCGGACAATATCGGTACCGGTCCGTACCCAGCCATGAAGGAAGAAGTTGCCTCGCTGCCGGCACACGTGATCTACCGTCCGCGCAATCTTACCGCCATGGGCGACGAAAAACTTGGGTTGGTAGCCTGGGGCAACGGCGGCTGTTCCGATGACGGAGCAAGCACCCGCTTCCACCTGCTCGAACTGGCCTCCCACGGCTATCTGGTTATCGCCAGCGGGCATATCTACAGCGGCCCCGGTGCAAAGGAGAGACCCGAAGTGGCGCCTGTCGCCGAAGGCGAACTACCCCCGCCCCGCACGTCAGCGACTGACCTGACCGACGCCATCGACTGGGCCCTGCATGAAAACGCGCGCAGTGACAGCCCTTACTATGGACGCATCGATGGTGACCAGATCGCCTTTTCCGGATTCAGCTGCGGCGGCATCCAGGCCATCGATGTCGCCGGCGACCCGCGCATCGACACCCTGGTGCTGCAAAACACCGGCATCTTCATCGATAGACCACCGCGTAACATACCCGGCATGGACCTGGTGAAGGGGGACCTGATGGCCATCCACACCCCCACCATTTATATCCTTGGCGGCGAGACCGACATTGCCTATGACAACGGCATGGACGATTTCGCGAAAATTAACCACGTGCCTGTCGCTGTGGCTAACCTGCCAGTCGGTCATGGCGGCACCTACTTTGATAAGAATGGTGGCGAAGCGGCTCAGGTGGCTGTCAACTGGCTGCAGTGGCAGCTGCGCGGCGACTCTGATGCCGCCAAGTGGTTTGTCGGCAAGAACTGCGTTCTGTGTTCTCATGACGCATGGGCCCTGGAGACCAAGGGGCTGGAATAGAGTTCCTTGCAGGATAGTGCCAAGAGAAGGCCCTGAGGATTGAATGACCCATGGCTTTTTCTCATTCGACAAGCGCCTGGTATATCAGGTTCTGTACCTTGTCGAGCAGGGCCTGATCGCCCGGGAAGGTCTGGGCATTGATCACGTAGGCGAGGTTCTCGACCGAGTCGACACGGAAGGTCGTGGTGGCCGCTCCGCCCCAGCCGAAACTGCCTGCCGAATCCATTCTGCCTAATGCAGGAACATCCATCGTTACGGAAACGCCCAGGCCGTAACCGGTCGATGACGGCCCGGTGCCGTTATTGATGGAGGGTATGTTAGCGGGCAGGTGGTTCTGCGCCATGAAATCCACCGTCTTGCGACCAAGTATTCTCACACCATCCAGTTCCCCGCCGTTAAGCAGCATCCGGGCAAACTTCAGGTAATCCCCCGTGGAAGAAGAAAGGCTCAGCGTGGCGAAATGGTGGTCGGTGAAGCGCGCATAGCGATCTTCCGCCTCCGGCTTCAGGCCTCCTTCACCGTTGGGCTGGTAGACCCTGACAAAATCATCCGCCCGTGAAGGCGGAACGCCAAACATGGTGTCCTCCATGCCCAGAGGGCCGAACAGTTCCTGATGCAGGTACTGTGCGAAGGGCATGCCGGAAAAGACCTCAACGAGATAGGCCTGCACATCATGGCCCAGGCCGTAGACCCACTGGTCACCGGGCTGGTAACGCAGCGGCACCTGCCCGAGCCTCTGGATTTCATCGGTGAGGGAATCCAGACCGAACATGCCGATACCGTGCTCTCGGTATATGGCATCCACCGGGTGACCGCCGAGTCCCCCGGTCAGTCCCAGGGTGTGGCGGAAAGCATCATGGACGGTGGGCTTGCGGTCCAGCACCTCCAGGATCGGGTTGCCGTTCTCATCGACACCAGCAAACACCTTGAGGTCACTGAATTCGGGGATGTAACGGTCCAATGGGTCCGAAAGCTGGAAGAGGCCGTCTTCGTAGAGTGTCAGCAGGGCGACGCTGGTGATGGGCTTCGTCATGGAATACAGGCGAAACAGGTGCTCCGTCGTCATGCCCACACCGGCCTCCCGGTCGGCGTAACCGTAGGCCTTGTTATGCACAACCTGGCCGTCGCGAGCAACGGCGACGACGAGGCCAGCCACCCTGCCCTTGTCGACTTCTGCCTGGATCGCACTGTCCATGCCGGCGAGTCTTGCAGCCGAGAAACCTGCGATAGTTCCTTCCTGCGCAAATGCCACCCCCAGCTGAAATCCCATGACAACAGCCACGATTGCGGCCTTGCTGAAAAATTGAAGTCGCCCGATCATGCGTGTATCCCCCTGTATGTTATTAATTAAACCTGGAGGCATCCAGAACGACGGCCTGTTATGCGGTTGCGCCATGTTTTCCCGCGCTAGTCCTCCCAAGCCAGCGGACAGCCCGGCATCGACATGCCGGCGCTCGCCACCTCGGCGCACAGGGCCCTAGCATTCGCCTTCTGCCGGTCAAGAATGCGATGTACGTCTGCTATCGGCGTGACCCGCCCGTGAATGGGTACGTCCCGTTCCACGTCTATGCTGCGGTACGTCACGTTGTCGTCGTAGGTGTCTCCCCAGAAATACACCTGCCAATTAAGATCAAACAGGTCACCCTGGATCAGCAGCCTGTGCTCCGGCACGTAGGCCAGCAGGCCATGAGCCATATGGGCATTACTAATGGTGTGGTAGAGCTCTACCGTCAGAAAGTCGTCTGACAGCAGAAGATGGTCCTCCACCGGTCGCAGACTGATCGGGCGCGGGTTGCGGCTAAGGTTGTCGTGGTACATCATCACGGGTCGCTCGCTCAGTTCCCGAAACCAGTCCATGTTGCCCTCCTGGGCGACGATGGTGATGCCTTCGGCGATGGCTTCGCGCAGTCCGCCAGTGTGGTCGAAGTGGTGATGGGAAATGATCAACTGGGTGATCGGCTTGCCGGGCACGGTTTCGTAGGCTGTCTCGATAATTGCGCGCGACCAGGCACGGTTGGTCGGCAGTTCAAACAGGGTGAGGTGATCCTCGAATTCCAGCAGCACCGAGTTAGCTCCGTTATTGCCAATCATGTGCCAGACATGGTCGGCCACCGGTTCGGCAGTAACGGTATAGGAGGCCACCGGCGCGGGAGTGCTGCGTACCGCGGCCGGCGCGGCTAGGTTATCGATGACTGCGTTGACGACGTAACGGTCAATATGCAGGCGCAGCATCACGGTGTCCTTCCAGTCGGAAACGGTATTGATGCTCATCGGCAGCAGCAGGCCGTCCACCGGCAGCCACGCACTGTATTCCGCGCGCTGGGTCATCTCCCCCAGGTTTTCGTGGGGTTCGAGCCAACGCACCCAGTGAGGCAGGCCGGTGTCGCTACTTACCGCCAGGGTGAACATGCGGTCGTCCGTGGTGGTGACGTCCACCAGGGTCAGGTTGTCCTGGCGGCGACGATTGCCCACGGTGCTGCCGGCTTCCAGCGCTTCGCGCACGGCGACTGGCGCAAACGACAGCATGTCCATGCGACGGGTAAGCGCCGTCACGTCGGAAGCGCGCCGCGCCGCACCGTTTCCGGCCAGGTCCCAGGCGATATCACCGTCCAGCGACTGATTGATCGGGAGCCCCTTCATCATGGCCTCGGCCGCGAAGACAAAGGCGCGGTACAGCCGTGCCTGCACACGGGTGCGATCGTTGGCCATGTCGATGACGCGGTGGTAGGCGGTCATGTTGGTCATTTTTTCCGGTGCAGTGGGTTCCGTTGTGACGAGGCTGCCGCCGTCCTGGTAGGCCTCATGGCCATAGCCGTAAATCTGCAAGGTATCGAGGGATTGGATGGCGTCCACCCCACCCATGGCCTCGGCGGCGTCGACCACCACCTGCCGCGCGTTATTGCCGGTGGCCGCGCAGCCGGTGAGCATAGACAGCGCGAGCAGGTAAATGACGACAACGTGTTGTGAAAATTTCATGGCGGCTTCCCAGTTAGTATTAAAAGTCAGTGATACCTGATGATAGCCCTGAGGGTCTTCTCCGACCTGTGCTACCAGACAGGTCATTCGTCAGGTTTTTCCCATCCCTGCTCGAAGAACTTCTCCCAGTTTTGGGCCCAGGGGCGGCCGAGGAAATCGATATACCCCTCATCGAAAGGCGTCAGTTGTGACGGGCGGCCGTCGGGACCCAGCACGATGCCGTTTTCCACCCGGCATTCCACGAACAGGTAGCGCTGCTGGGGATCTTCGATGCCGGCAGTGTGGTTCCATGGCGTGACGATGCGCAGCGGCGCAACAAAGGCTTCGGGATCGTAAAAGATGGCCTCTATTTCCAGCCCTTCGCCGTCCTCGGCTCGCCTGATGATTTCAATGACTTCCAGCTCGTTGCTGAACTCGAACATGGAATGACTGGTGGTCCAGCCCTGGACGTTGGCGGTCCAGGCGATGAGCGTGTCGTTATCCCAGAAGCCGATGGTCTCACCATACCACTGGGGAATGAGTGTGGAGTGTTCCTGGTTGATGAGGATCTTGCGGATGAAGTTGTCGGCGACGCCGCCCAGCAGCTGCACCTGGTTGGGCGTCATCAGCACCTCCATGTCGCGGATTCCCCACACGTACCACCAGCGCATCAGGCCTTCCGGGTAGCAGAACGAGGCCATCCACTGCGGCGCGTTGTTCACCGCCTCGTGGTAGTTCATCTGCGTCATGCGCTCCTGGTATTCGGGGGTCAGCAAGGAAATCATTGTCGACGTCTGCAGGATGTTGCCGTTGGTCCATTGACCCACAGGTGGCTGGGAAAACGAGCCACGAAAATACCAGCCGTCCCACTCCGGCAGGGTAGTGCGGGTGTGGGTGGTGAAGGTGCCGTTTTCCTTGGCCTGCGCCATTAGTGCACGGTAGTGCTCCTCTGCTGTTGTATAGGGATAGGGACTGAAGATTTCCTCTGTGCTGGTGCCGTAGTTGCAATCGCCCCAGTGGCCAACTCGGCCCTGCACCCACATCATGGTGAGCTGGTCGGGCGTGTTGCAGCGGGCGTACCGGGGGTCCGTCCAGTACTCGCTGTCGAAATAGAAGTTTTCCGTGGTAAACAGGTCAACCGGCAAGGGCTCTATGCCGGGAGGAGGCGCTTCACTGGAATAGCGGTTGCCCTGGGGCGGCTGTGCCAGGGACAGCATGGACAAAACCACCAGCGGTAGTGCGAGAATCAGTAACACGCGCATGGCGTCCTCCGGGTTCAGTTGTTTTCGGACAGGAAGGAGGTGCCCGTGTCAGCGTTGCACCCTCCGGCGGGCATGGTCAAGCCACAATTGATCAGTGGTGCTCCGTTGGGCATGGCGCCGAAGGTCTTGCCATTGCGCAAGGGGTTCAGCTGCACGGTAATAATGGTGCCGACGGGGAAGTTATTCGGCGTCACGCCCAGCCTGGCGATGCGCGTCGCCGGCCCCATTTCCACTCCCCATTGCAGCACATTGCCCGCATCGTCGGTCAGGGGGTCACCACTGTCATCAAGCAGATCGAAGATCATCTGGGCATGGTTCGCACCGGGAATATAACGAGTCAGGCGACCGGTTAGGATGCGCCGTTCCTGCTGATCATACATGGCGAAGGAATGATGGGCCTGGCCTGAAGGCGCCAGGCCGCACAAGATGGTGATCACGGCAAGAGCTAATAAAAGATGGTGCTTGTTCACTGAAAATTCCCCTGATAATCCTGTCGAGTATAAGGTCGGCAGAGTTTTTGTAAAATGAATCGTTCTGATGAATACCGGTGCATTTTGTCAATGCCGGTCGTAAGCACACACGACCTGCTCGAGTCGCCCGAACAACTCCCCGGCCGCCATGCCTACCGTATCCCCGAAGCGCATGTAATCCGTCACCGGCTTGCCACCGTCCAGCATCTCAATGCCTCGCCTTTCTGAGATACAGGTAGAACCAGTTTTACGGTATGAGTGATTGGACACTGTGCCTGAACCGATCACGGTACCAGCACATAGACTGCGGGTCGAAGCAGCATGAGCGATGAGATCATGGAAACCGACACTCATCTCTCCACCATTCGGATTACCAAACCATTCACCGTTCCATTCAACATGCAGTTCAAGATGCAAACGCCCGTGCTGCCAGGCATCACCTGCCTCGTCAGGAGTCACAGCGAATGGCGCCATGGAACAGGCGGGTTTTGCCTGGACCCAGCCGAAGCCAGTCTTCATTTCAGGTATGGCGAGATTTCGCAGTGACCAGTCGTTGATCATTACCAACAATTTAATATGCCCTAGCGCCTCTTCGGGACTGACCCCTATAGGGACTTCATCGGTGATGACGCCGAATTCGCCTTCGAAATCGATACCATCCTCTTCACGGGGGAAAGGCACATCTTCAGTCGGACCGAAAAACCGGTGAGACATGCCCTGATACATCAGTGGTTTGTCGCGTTCGATGGGTTCATGCTTGAAGGCCTGTTGCATGAGGTCACCATGGTTGTCAAAAGCTGAGCCGTCCAGCCACTGCCAAGCCCTGGGCAAGGGCGCCATGCAGGCAGCAGCATCCAAAGAGTCGCCCTTGCCATTCGCAAGCTGGTCGGCCAAAATCCGGCATTCTTTCTCTGCCGCACTCCACTGTTCGACGGCCTTCTGTAATGTCGAGAACGATTCAGGCATAAGACAGCGCTCACCATCGGAGGACACCACGACCAGTCGGCCATCCGGTGTTCCATTATTGATTGAGGCCAGTTTCATTGCTCTTTAGTCCTCGAAGATCGCCACTGCACGGGTCCATCCTGCAGAAGCACCTTTAATCTTGTGGGGAAAACAGCTCACCATGAATCCTGAGGCGGGCAGCACTTCCAGGTTATGGAGCTTCTCCAGATGACAGTACCCAATATCCTTCCCAGCCTTGTGTCCTTCCCAGATTAGAGAGGTATCACCAGTTTCGGCTACTTTTTTCGCTGTATGGGAGAATGCCGCATCCCAGGACCAGGCATCGGTTCCGGTCACCCGCACGCCCTGTTCGAGCAGGAACATTGTCGCCTCATAACCCATGCCGCAGCCGATATTGACGAAATCAGGATCCCCAACAGCCTTCCCAGCGGCGGTGTTAACTAGCACGATATCCAGCTGCTGTAATGTGATGCCGTGCTTATCCAGTTCGGCTTTCACTTCATTGGCTGTGACCACATGCCCGTTGGGAAGATGACGAAAGTCCAGCTTCACCCCCGGACGAAAACACCAGTCCAGTGGCACTTCGTCGATGGTTATCGCCGGCTTGCCGCCATCCATGGTGGGATGAAAGTGCCAGGGAGCATCGAGGTGTGTTCCATTGTGGGTGGTAAGCTTTACCCATTCGGCAGCCGCAAAACCTTCACCACCCGGAAACTCATCGGCCCCTACTCCGGGAAAAAAGGCCTGGGCCTCCGGCACCGTATCCATATGATCCTGGTAGGTGATCTCGGGTCGCATAAAGGGTGGATCAGTGATGACGTCATTTTCCAGAGTGATGGAAAGGTCTACGAATCGACGTGTCATTGGTTTACTCCGTTCTCAGGCAGTATGGCCGCCAAGGGTATCGGCAAACCAGTCAGCAATGTAGTCACAGCCGAAAGACATATTGTCGGCACCCACATGCTCGACCCCGCCTTCTCGCTCGGTAAAGATCTTCAGTTCGCGTCGTGGCGAATTCACTAACTGGTCGTAACTCTGCTGCGCATAATCGAGTGCGATCTGCCTGTCCTTGGCACCATGTGTCACCAGGAAGGGGACGGTGATCCTGTCCATGATGCCGTTAAGCGTCATGCCCTCAGCCTTGGCAAGGAATTCTTCCATATTGTCACATCCGAACACCCACATCACATGATTCCAGTAGTGGGGTACGGGATTTTCGCCTTCGCGCTGCAGGCGTTTCTGCTGCACTTCCGCCCAGTTGTGGTTTGCTCCCCACACTGCGCCGGAAGCAAAACGCGGCTCGAAGGCCACCGCTCGCGGCGCGAAATGTCCACCAAGGGATATCCCCGTCATTCCCAGACGTTTTGGATCTACACCCTCCTGCTCTTCAAGCCAATCCATCCAGGGTGTGGCCCACTCTTCGCTGGCATGGGTGGCCGGCAGGTTATGAAGGCGTATGGCATCCCCCGTTCCGGGCTGGTCGACGCACAGGCAACTGATACCGCGCTTGTTGAGTGCGGCCGGAAATCCCCCGAGGTAGAGCATTTCTTTACAGCTGTCCAGGCCATTGCAATAGATGACCGCAGGATGAGGCCCTTCTCCGGGAGCTGGGCACCAGTAGGCGGACAGAGTGGTATCGCCGTGATAGGAAATCTCAACACGCTCCAGGGATTCGCCGTTATACCGGACAGACTTCATGAAAGAGTCCACCCCCTTGCGGTAGGTTTCATCGCGTCCGGGATGACCATGCCCTTGCATTCGTTCAGCAGTGACATAATAGATGGAGGCACGTTTGAGTTTTCCGGCGGCAGAGTAGAGCCTGTTTGCGGCCTCATCCTCATTCGACAACTCCACCAGCATATCGGCTTTTTTCACCCACTCTTTGAGAAATTCAGCTGTGCCGGCATCTTCACCGTTGGCAGCAGCCTCCCGAATGGGCTGGCACATGTCCATGAGCTCTCCAATCCTGCCACCGTTTTCCAAGGCGATGGCAAGTGAGAGATTCCAGACATAGTTGGGGAAGTATTCAAATAAGGCCATGACTTTTCCAGGATGGTTATATAAATATCAGATAGGTTCGGCGGTCACCTTGAACATCTCTGCCGTGGCCTGGGCATTGTTGACCAGCGGCCCTTCACCGAGTTGGCCCTTGCAGATAGCAACAGAACTCTCCACGATATATCGGCAGCGATCAGCGCGCCTTTGCATAAAAGCCCTGAATGCCTTATCGACACTGTAATGGGTCGCAAGTGTTTCGGCCAGGACAAGGCTGTCCTCAATCGCCATACCAGCCCCCTGACCAAGATGGGGCGTGGTCGCATGCGCGGCATCACCGATCAAGATGACACGATTGACAAACCAGTCTCCCTCCAGCATAAGCCAGTAAAGAGGTCTGTAGACAACACTCTCATCGTCTGTGATCGTTGCAGCCAGTTCCGCGATACGCGGAGGAGCGTTTTTGAGCTTGTCGCGCATCACAGAGGCCAGCCCCTGTGTCTCATAGCGAGTGTTACCCGGCTCGGGGGTCGTTACATACATATACATCAGGTCGGGTGCTATTGGCACAAGCCCCATGCCAATGGGGCCTTCAAATACGCTCAAGGCCTCAAGCCCGTCAGGACAGGGAAAGTTGTAACGCCAGACCCCCTGTCCGGCAAAAGCCGGTTGGGCCACCTGAGGAAAAATCATCTCCCTGATCTGGGAATTGACCCCATCGGCGCCAACGACCAAATCATATCGGCCGCTGCTTCCGTCAGAATAGGTGACGATCGCCCCCTCTTCGTCTTGTTCCAGTGTATCGACAACAATGCCCAGACGAATGGAGGCGCCATGAGACCTTGCCTGGTCACCCAGTACTCTCTGTAATTCCCTGCGACTGATTCCGAGCTGCGCCGGGTAGGACTCGTTCAGTTTCGGTGCGGGTATCTGGGCCGCCAAGCTGCCATCAGGCAGATAGATATCGATGCGGTTGAATCCATAGCCGGCATCGATATAGTCATCAAGGATGCCCAACTCAGCGACCGCTCGCAGGACATTTCCCTGTTGAATGATGCCTACACCGTAGACAGACCAGTCAGGATCCTTTTCTATTATTTCTACGTCGAACCCACGCTGGCGCAACGCGATCGCCGAGGTCAAGCCGGCGATACCACCGCCTACGACCAGTACTGACAAGTTATCCAAGACTTCTCTCCCCACTTCAAATACCCAACGTGAAGCCCTAGCCTAACCCAGCATCCAACTATATTGAAAACTGATAATCCTGATAAATATCTATAAATTTTTTCAATGCTAAGGGCAGGACTGGAATCAGGCCTGCTTTGCACATTCCTCAAGGGTTCGCATGAACCACTTGAGCCCCTGGTCATTTTCCCTGGCATGGTGGTACTGCGCCATCTGGCGCATGACAGGAAACTCGAAAGGCAGCGGAGAAATCTTCAGGGGCAACACGCCGGCATACCTGTGAGCCATACTCGCCTGCATGACCGCGATACGCTCAGTATTCAGCAGAAGCCATGGCACAGCGGAAAAAGAAGGTGCAAAAATATCTACTTGCCTTTGCATGCCGTGCTTTTCCAGATGGCGCTCTGTAAAAGAGGGGTCACGCCGGGGGCCCAACGTAACGGCTACATGCCCCGCACCAAAAAACGTCTCTTTCGATATTCGCTTTTTGAAGAGTGGGTTGTCCTCACTGGCAACGACCACATGCTGCTCCTCCATGACCAGCCGGGAAGGATGATTTTCCAGCAGGAATTCCTCGGGTAACAGCATCAGGTCGACCCCGCCCCGTTCAAACACCTGGTAGACAGAATCTTCAGGCAGACGCATGTCCAGCCTGATACCGGGTGCCTGCTGTGCAATCTTCTCCATGACTCGAGCCATCAGTACGGTCACCATGTAGTCGGATACCATAAACCTGAACATACGTTCGGATTGCTGGGGATCGAATTCAGTAGACATGGAAATAAGATCATCGATCTGTCGGGTGACCCGTTTTAGCTCAGGCAGGAGATTCTCGGCAAATGAGGTAGGAATCAGGCGTTTGCCGTGCAGCACCAGCAGATCATCCTCAAAATATTCCCTCAGCCTTCCCAGGGCTGCACTGGCCGCCGGTTGACTCAGGTGTAACCGCCTTGCCGCCCGGGTGACACTGCGTTCTTCCAGCAGCACATCCAGGGCAATTAGCAGGTTTAAATCCAGACCTTTCAGGCGCATCATAATCTCCGCACTTAACTATAAAATTTATTAATACATAAACATAAAAACAAACAGTTGGATTGATGATAACAGTAATGTTGAAATCCATGTAAGCACTCAGCCATAACACAATGGACTCCCATGAAACGCTCAACATTACTGCCACTGTTACTACTGGTTACTGCTGCCTCAGTAATTCAGGCACAGCCGGAGGAAATCGCATTCATGACACTTGGTACAGCGAGCGGGCCTGATGCCGTTCCTGACCGCGCACAGCCTTCAAACCTGCTGATCTCAGAAGATGGGATATACGTGGTGGATGCCGGTGACGGTGCCGGTGCACAGTTGGCAAAAGCGGGATACCGTTTACCTGATGTCAAAGGGCTTTTTATCAGCCACCTGCATTTTGATCATACCGGTGGCGTGCTGGCTGTGCTGGGTCTGCGCATGCAACTGGATGAGACTAATGCCCTGCTCATCGTCGGCCCACCCGGCACCCAGGACTTTATCGATGGCCTGATGGCAGGCATGGAAACAGCCCGTATCGCCGCCTTCGGTGTACCCGGCAGAACCTGGCAGCACCGCCTGGAAGTCAGGGAGATCCGCGACGGGAATACCATGACGCTTCCCGGTATAAACGTCACTGCTGCAGAGAATACCCATTACCAGTCACCCCAGTACGATGCTTCCCCAGGTTCAGTCTCCCTTTCATACCGCTTTGATAGTGCTGGCCGCTCAATCGTCTTCACTGGTGATACCGGGCCAAGCACCGCCGTGACAGAGCTCGCCACCGGGGCCGATTTACTGGTTAGCGAGATGATGGATATCCCGCTTGCCCTGGCCAATATCCAGCATATCAACCCCGGTATGCCGGAAGCCGTATTGCAGGGACTGGAAATCCATTTCCGCAGTCACCACATCACGCCCCGACAGGTAGCCGAGATGGCGGCAACAGCTGGCGTGAGTGAAGTGGTCATCACGCATTTCGGACCGGGCATCACATCCCCCGATCAGGCGCAGGGCTATACCGAAACCATGGCAGAAACCTATAGCGGACCGGTGACTTTTGCCAATGACCTGGACCGCTTTTGAGAGAACCGATGAATCACTTAACCCTTTACATGGCTCCTGGCACCTGCGCCAGAGTACCCTGCATCCTTCTTGAGGAAGCCGGCGCGGACTTCGAGACACAGGTCATTCGCTTTATGCGCGGAGAACATAAAGCACCGCCATTCAAGGCGATCAATCCGAAAGGCAAGGTCCCGGCATTGACGATAGATGGGCAAACGCTATCAGAGAATATCGCGATCATCACCTATCTGGCAGCGCGGTTCCCTGCTGCCTCGCTTTTACCGGAAGCAGGCGGCGATCTTGACAGGGCCCGCCAGCTCGCTGATCTGTCCTGGTGTGCTGCAACCATGCATCCTGTCGTGACACGGATACGCCTGCCCGGATTCTTTGCTACGGAGGCAGCCACCAGGACTGTCTGGAAAAAAGGCTGTGAGGCGATGGATGAACATTTCCAGCTGGTGGAAGACCAGCTGGCGTCCGGCGACTGGTGGTATGGCGCTTCCTGGAGCGCCATGGACGCCTACCTTTACTGGATTTTCTGGCGCGTGGAAAGTGCTGGCTATGATGTCAGCCGTTTTCCACGTTACTGTGAACACAAAGCCAGGTCGGAACAGCGACCTGCTGTGGAAAGGGCACTGGCCAGAGAAAAGAAAGCAGAAAACATTCTGGAGAATGAAGGCTTGCTGTTTACGCCTTCGCCAGTTCCGTGAATCAATAAAATGCAATGATGAAAAGAGGTAAACGATGAATATTCTTGGACCAGACGCCCTTGTCTTTGGGGTTGATGACGTCGCCGCGTGTGAAAAGTACCTGCTGGATTATGGCCTTGATGCTACCGGCGATGGCCACTTTGCCGCCCTTGATGGCACCTATATCGAGGTCAGGGCCAAGGATGATCCCTCTCTGCCGCCGCCACTACCAACAGGCAGCACCTTGAGAAAAACTGTCTACGGTGTCGCCGACCAGGCGACGCTCAAGGCCATCACCGCCGAGCTTTCTAAAGACCGCGACGTGAAGACCCTGGGAGATGGCTCACTGGAAGTGAATGATGACCTGGGCTACACGCTTGGCTTCCAGATCAGCGTCCGACAAGAAATCTCCCTCCCGGCCGAACGCATCAATGCCCCTGGGGATACCCCCAAACGTCCACTTAACGAGATTGGTGCTGATCCCGATGCCGAAGCGAAACCACGGTCCCTGTCTCATGTAGTCTATTTCGTCCCCGATGCTGAAAAAGCAGAAGCCTTTTACGTGCAGCGCCTTGGCTTCAGACGCACCGATAATTTCACCAGGGTCGGCCCTTTCCTCAGGCCCCAGGGTAGCCAGGACCACCATACACTGTTCATGATCCAGACCCCGCCTTTCCTGCAGGGTTGCGAGCATTTCACGTTCCACATGGGAGGTCCCAGCGATGTTCTGCTGGCCGGGAGTCGTTTTGTCGAGAAAGGCTATGAGTCCTTCTGGGGTCCAGGCAAACACCTGTTCGGCTCAAACTGGTTCTGGTATTTCAACAGCCCCTTCGGCTGTCACGTGGAATATGATGCAGACATGGATATTCATGATGATGACTGGGAACCTCGTGATGCCCCTAGCACTGCAGACACCTCCCAACTGTTCCTATTCCAGGCCCGTGAGAAATGGCAACCTGGTGGCGGACCGCCACCGAAGGATGATTGAATCTAGATATGCCAGCAAGACAGTATCCAACTAAGGAAAAACCTCTCTGGAGACCAACTCACGCGCAAAAAGAACAATCTGCTCTTTGGCAATTCGCTTCACAATTCTGCAAACAGACAGGCATTTCACTAGATGATTATGATGCTATTCATGCGTGGTCCATAGCCGAGCCTGAAGAATTCTATACATCGCTTTGGGAATTTCTGGGCATCATTGGAGAAAAAAGTCACTGTGCATATATGCCCGGATCAGACCTTAAAAGTGCACACTTCTATCCAGGCGCAAGATTAAACTACGCAGAAAATTTACTAGACAATCCAGATGATAGTGATGCCATTATTGCTCATCGTGACGATGGTTCGCGTCGCTCGCTAACGCGAAGACAACTCTACGATGAGGTCTCCCGACTTGTTCAGGCACTTCAGCATGAAGGATTAAGCAGAGGAGACAGGGTCGTTGCTGTTTTGACCAACGACCTTGAAGCCATCATTGCTTACCTGGCTGTTTCAGCCATTGGCGCTGTTTGGTCTTCCTGCTCTCCTGACTTTGGGCCTTCCGCTGCCGGTGATCGACTATGCCAGGTAAAACCGACTATATTGTTGGCAAACGCCTGTTATCGTTATGGTGATAAAGATGTTGACGTAAACCCGACGATCAAAGCTATTGCAGAAAACTCACAGCTAAAACGCATTGTTATAGTAGGCGAAACTTTTACCCAGGGGCTATCAGAATATCCTGTTATCCACTGGGATGATTATTTATCCCCTTGGCAACCAGCCGAGATCACTTTCACCCGACTCCCTTATGACGCACCATTAGCAATCCTGTTTTCATCGGGAACTACAGGCAAACCTAAGTGTATCGTTCATTCTGCCATGGGCCTTCTAATTCAGCATAAGAAGGAGCATGTTTTACATTGCGACTTAAAATCAGGTGAACGTTTTTTCTATTTCACCACTTGCGGCTGGATGATGTGGAATTGGCAAATTTCGGGACTAGCGTCTGGCGCAACACTGGTTACCTATGATGGAAATCCATTCCATCCTGCTCCAGATAGATTACTGCAACTCATTGAAGGCGAAAAAATCAACGTCTTTGGTACCTCAGCCAAATACATTTCCTCTTGCGAAAGTGCAGATCTAACCCCTGTAGCGACCCACGATTTTTCAAGCCTAAGGCTAGTGTTATCAACTGGATCACCACTGCTACCTGCCAATTTTGAATACATATATAAAAGGTGGAAAGAAAATGTTCACCTCGCGTCAATTTCAGGCGGCACTGACATTTGCGGCTGCTTTCTCGGAGGAAATCCACTCCTTCCGGTCCATTCAGGAGAATTACAGTCCGCCTTTCTAGGCATGGATATAGACACTCTTGATGATGCAGGCAACTCTATCTCAGGCAGGCCCGGGGAACTGGTCTGCAGGAATGCACATCTCAGCATTCCTCTTGGATTCCTGGAAGACAGCGATGGCAGTACTTTTCATGATGCATATTTTCAGAAATTTTCTGATATCTGGGCGCACGGAGATTTCGTAGAAAAAACAACAGTTGGAGGTTATGTCATACACGGCAGATCCGACACTACGCTGAATCCAGGAGGTGTCAGAATTGGCACCGCGGAGATTTATAGACAAGTTGAACACATTTCTGAAATTGAAGACTCCATAGTAGTAGGACAGGACTGGAAAGGAGACCAGCGCATTATTCTTTTTGTCTGCCTTCAGGATACAGTAGAACTAGATGAAAAATTAATTGATAGGATAAAAACAGCGATACGTACTGATGCCAGCCCTCGTCATGTCCCTGCTAAAATTATTGCAGTCAACGAATTACCCAGAACACGTTCAGGAAAAATTTCGGAAATTGCTGTTCGCAATACGATTCATGGTCAGGCCATAAAAAATACTTACGCACTTGCAAATCCCGATTGTTTGGCAGAATACACAAACCTTAGAGCACTCCAAAGCTAAAAATCATCAACCTCAGGGAAATACTATTGACAGTCATCACTGCAGCATTACGAACTCCAATTGGAAAATTCGGTGGAGCTATGTCATCTATATCAGCCACTGATATGGCAGCACAGTTAATTTCAGCTCTTATCGAGCAGAGCAATTGCCCGGCTCAAGAAGTAGATGAAGTAATTCTGGGAAATGTACTTCAGGCAGGACAAGGACAGGGCCCGGCCCGGCAGGCAGTCATTAACGCCGGCTTACCCAATACTGTACCGGCTACAAGCATCAACATGCTCTGTGGATCAGGACTCAAAGCAGTCAGTATTGCCAACTCGATGATCAACAGTGGTCAAGCAGATGTCGTCATAGCGGGAGGGATGGAAAACATGAGTGCCTCCCCTTTCCTTCTGCCCGAGGGGCGTTGGGGAAAAAAGCTTGGTGATAGCAAACTGATCGACAGCCTTTTGAACGATGGCCTTATTGATGCATTTGACCGCAATCATATGGCCATGACCGCAGAAAAGCTGGCAGAGGAATTACAGATCAGCCGCAAGGAACAGGATGAATTCGCAGCACGGAGCCAACGAAAAGCTGAGCGAGCGATTCTTGATAAGCGCTTCGATGATGAAATTATTCCTGTTGAAGTGAATGAAAATGGCCATTCGCGATTAATCAATCGGGATGAATATCCCAGATCAGGTGTGACGGCAAAACAACTGGCAGAACTCCCGGCAGCCTTTACCAACAATGGCACAGTCACGGCAGGCAATGCTTCGGGCATTAATGATGGTGCTGCAGTTCTGTTGCTCATGTCTGATGAAAAGGCTGAAAAATTAAAAGTGCATTACAAGGCCGAAATTCTGTCAACAGCAAGCACAGGTCTTGATCCTGCATATATGGGACTTGGCCCGGTTTCCGCCACGAACAAGGCACTAGCCAAGGCTTCTATCAACCTTAACCAGATTGAATTGATCGAACTGAATGAGGCTTTTGCTGCTCAGGCTATCGCTGCATGCAGGCAACTTGATTTACCTGACAATATTGTCAATGTGAACGGTGGCGCCATCGCCCTTGGCCACCCGATTGGAGCTAGTGGCGCAAGGATACTGGTAACTCTTTACCATGAAATGAAAAAACGAAACTCCTCATTGGGACTTGCTTCATTGTGTATTGGTGGGGGCATGGGGGAAGCCGTAATACTCAAATCATGAAGCAACAATGACTTTTGAGTAGCTGGATCGAACCAGTGCCGGGTCTGAGCCTGGGTTGCGAATGTTATAAAACGAGAAATGGCAGATTAAATAAACGAATGGATGTACTTATGAAACCGGAATTCCCCTTGGTAGTGTAGTTATTTCGCCAAAATAGACTAGTTTGAGCAGTATGTATTTGCGGCGAAATCACGGACTGGGAGAAATGCCTCTGATCAATAGCCTACTAGGATTGAGCAACATTGATGATTGGCGGTGCAGCGTTGAGTGACTCAATAGCAAAACCTGCTGCCTTTTTGTAGACAGACATGAATTCTTCGCGTTCAGCCGCGGGAATGACTTCTTCGATGTTGTTAAATTCTCCGCCGCAACGTTCATGTAAAAGATTAAGCAAACCAAAGGGACCGGCCCCGCGGTTGCGCAGCACCAGCGCCGATACCGGTTCGCATAACTGTTCATTGTAGGCCGACAGCGCAGCCGCGTTTGTCCCTATTTCCAGAATTTTTGCGCCAATCAACCTCGCATCAATAATAGCCTGGCTGGCACCATTCGAGCCGGTTGGATACATGGGGTGCGCGGCATCGCCCATCAATGCAACAGGCCCATCAACCCAGGTGTCCACTGGATCACGATCAATCATCGGATTTTCATAGGCCATTTCGGCTTGTTGCAGCATCGCCGGTACGTCCAGCCAGTCATACCTGAACTGTTCAAAATGATGGGCAAAATCCTCGACGGACACGGGTTTGAACCAGCTGTCACTTTGCCAGCCTTCTGAATTATCAACGGTTAACTCAGCGATCCAGTTGATTTCTGCCTCGCCGTTCTTGTCGGTGTCAGAGATGGGGTAGATAACCATGCGGTGCTCGTGTGTGCCCAGCCCGATAAAAGAAGACGAGGTGCGAATGGGTTTTGCCCGAATGGTTCCGCGCCACATTAGTGCTCCCCCCCAGTGAATTGGAGCCTGGTCAGGATGCATTTGCGCCCTGACTGCCGAATGGATACCGTCAGCGCCAATCAGCAGGCTTCCCGTCATAACAGACTCGCTGCCATCACCGTGCAGAACAGTGACATCCACTTTATTGTCGGAGTTAATGGCATAACTGGTAACACGTGAATCAAGCCGGACAGCATGCTCACCAAGACGTTCCAATACTTTCTTGTACAGGAGCATCAAAAACTTGCCGCGGTGAACGGCATATTGCGGCCAACGATAGCCGGCATCAAGACCACGTGGTTCCGCATAGACTTCCTTGCCGTTCAGGCCGACCAGGGCCCACTCCCTGGCAGGGATACCGATGGTATCCAGTTCGTTCGTGCCTATACCCAGGTCTATGAGTTCCCGCACCGCATTGGGCTGAATATTGATGCCAACACCAAGCGGCTTCATGCTGCTTGCGCTTTCGAATACCTGACAGGGTATGCCCAATTGCTGTAGCGTCAGCGCCATGGTAAGACCGCCAATACCACCGCCGGCGATTATCACAGGTGCTTTGGACATCGGAATGCTCCAGGAATTTCAGTGTTAACGGGTTTGACGGGTGTGGATATTACAGCTTAGGCTTGATTTATATTTTTTTGCTAGGAGCAAATATGGATCTTAACCTAAAACCCGTTTGCAAACTATCTGTTCAAGTAGCTCCCCCAGTTGAGATAGGGCAAACAGAAACGGGTAGAAAGCGCATCATTCCCATCATTGGCGGTCTTGTTGAGGGTGAACGGATCACTGGAACAATTCTCAACCTTGGTGCCGACTGGCAGACCATTCATGATAACGGTACAGCCGAACTGGATACCCGTTATGTAATTAAAACTGATGACGGTGCAAATATAGATATCAGGAATTGGGGGTTTCGGGTTTGCACACCGGAAGTACAGGCCAGAATCGCGCAGGGTGAGTCTGTAGATGTCTCTGATTACACCATGATCACAACACCCAGGTTTGAAACAGCCTCGCCGGATTACCTCTGGTTAAACAATGGCATCTTTGTGGCGCGGTGCGAACGGCATCCAGATGCGGTCAGAGTTAACATTTATGAGGTCGTCAAACCCTAGACATTACGCACACCGGATTATCCTCGAGCGCCAGATCGGGTTTGCCGCAGGACATGACTCAAGCCCTGAAATTCTTTAATAGATACTGTTCAGGGCTGATGAATCAGACTGAATCAGAGGGCTTTGACAACGCGAAAACCCAGGTAGTTGCGGCCACGCTGGGTGTTGGGATAAGGCGCCCCGCGACGGGCAGAGCGCTGCATGTAGGGGTTGCTGAGGTAGGTGCCGCTTCTGAAAACCCGGTTGGCGCAGTTGCCATTCTTGTTGGCCGAACCGTCGCGCGGGGCACTGGCGAAATCAGCTTCATAGCAGTCTTCCACCCATTCAAAGATATTGCCGTGCATGTCATAGACGCCAAAAGTATTCGGAGGAAATGATTTCACCGGCGAGGTTTCATTAACCCAGACATCTTCGCCCTCGGCCATTCCGCCCAGGCCCGTGTCACGCAGGCCGAAGTTCCCATAGTCATAATCCAGTTGATTGCCCCAGGGGAAGATAGTGGTGGAGCCGGCACGAGCGGCATATTCCCATTGCGACTCTGCTGGCAGGCTGTAGGCATCATCCTCACCGGTTTTCCAGTTCAGCCAGCCGACAAAATGCTGGGCGTCATACCAGCTCACACCAACGACCGGGCGGTCACCTCTGCCCCAGTCCCAATCCGGATTTTCCGAACCGTCGAGTTGAATTTTCAGTGAAGTTTCGACACCAGCGCCATCACAGCGCGCGTCTCGGACGCAGGCTTCCCACATATCCCAGGTCACGGGCGTGGTGGCAATGGCAAAAGGTTCAGCGATGGTAACTTCATGCTGCAGTTCATTGTCACGGCGCTCGGGATCACTTTCCGGCGATCCCATGATGAATGTGCCCGCTGGTACGACAACCATCTCCGGACAATTGGCACATTCCTCAAAGGTTTCACCTGGCATCATATCGGCAGCAATGGCACTGCCAGCAAACGTCATAGTGAGCAGGAACAGGAAAGGAGTGGTGAGTTGGCGCATATCGAATTCCCTTTGTATTTAGATATTATCAAATACAAAGGTACCCGATGATACAACTCAGGAGCAAAAAAAATGGGGTCAGAACACGATTCTCATGGTAAATGATCTTTACGGCGAGGTGATTGGACAGCTGTCTATAATATATTTCAATATTTTCTGACACACATATCACGAACCGCACTTGGCGCACTAATGGCGCAATTGTTTTCAAAAAACATTATTAATCTTCAACGCATACAAATAAAAACAATGTGCTAACCCCATATTTTATCGTTGTTATTTTTTGGTAAAAGTTGGGGCTGATTGCATAAATATGACTCATAATCCGTTTGTCCCAGGTTCGAGTCCTGGTGGGCCCACCACTTCCCAATCTGCCACATTAGATTACCTTAACCCCTTTGCTTCCCCCCGCCGTATAATTGAAAAATATTCCAATTGCCCATTGGCTTAGATCTTCGCTGGAAGATGTTAAAGGGGCTTTCACCACTAACGACTACCAAGGAATCTGGACATGGCATGGAAAAAATGGGTCATCACGCTCCTCGGTTGCCTCCTTTGCGTGGGGACACTAGCCTACATCAAGGCTTCCCAGATCGGTGCGGCCATCGCCGCCGCCGAGGCCTACCCGGAACAGTCTGAGACCGTCGAGACAACCACTGTCGGAGAAACCTTGTATGCACCTACAATCAGGGTGCTGGGCGAACTAACGGCGCCACAACGGCTGGATCTGCGAAATGAAATCGCCGGCGAGGTCACTACGGTCAACTTTGAATCCGGCGACCGTGTAAGTAAAGGCCAGGTTCTGGTTCAGCTTGACACCTCTGTCGAGGAAGCCAATCTCGCGGCAGCCCAGGCGCGGGCACAATTAGCGCAGCAGGTCTTCATCCGTGCGGAGAACCTGTTTGAATCCAACGTGTCCAGCCAAGACCAACTGGACCGAGCAAGGGCTGACCTGAGCGCGGCCAGTGCCGAGATCCGCGCCCTGGAACGCACCATCGAAAAGAAAACCCTAGTTGCTCCCTTTACCGGCCGGGCCGGACTGCACGACCTCGAAGTCGGCCAGTTCATGCCCAGCAATACCATGATCACCACCCTGGTAGGGGACACAGACCATATCTGGGTCGACTTCCAGGTGCCTCAGTTCTATCCCAGACTTAGCGCTGGCACTGATGTAACCATCGCTGCTATCAGCAACGATACTGCCGAAAACCACCAGGTGGCTACGGTAGTTGCAGAAAACACCGTACTCAACGCCACTAACCGCAGTCGCGCCTACCGGGCGTCACTCGACAACACTAATGGTGAGCATTTGGCCCATATCATGGTAAGAGTCGAAGTCCCTACTTCGGCACCAAGACACCTGAGGCAGGTGCCTGATATCGCCATACAGAATGATGCCGTCGGCCAGTATGTCTACCTGTTGCGCGAGAACCCGGGCGGTGAGGGGTATCGCGCCGCTCGCCAAGATGTCGAGTTGGTTGTCATTGAAGACGGTACCGCTTTGCTTGAGCCCGGCAACGGACTGCAGGTGGGGGACCGCATCGCTACCGCCGGTGCATTCAAGCTATATGAGGGCATTCTTGTGCATACCCGTGAACGCGAACTGGACAGCGAATTCAGCGTCGCGAGCGGGGAGTCCCGGTAGTGGATATCTTCGTTAAGCGTCCTGTTCTGGCGGTAGTCATTTCGGTGATCATATTATTGTCGGGCATCTATGCCGCCACTCGCATCCCAGTTCTGCAATATCCCCAGATCGAGAGCACCTCACTAGTAATTACCACGGCTTACTTCGGTGCCTCTGCCGAAGTTGTACAGGGCTTCATCACCGAGCCCATAGAAGAAGTAGCCATGACCATTCCTGGCGTGGATTACGTGGAAACCACCTCGAGTGCAGGCACTAGTATGGTCACCGCCTGGCTTAACCTTAACGTGGATACGACCCGCGCGCTCGCCGAATTAACCACTCGGCTTGCCCAAATCAACTATGAATTGCCAGAAGGCGCCGAGGACCCCGCAGTGGAAGTAGTCAGGGCTGACCGCAGCTCTGCCCTTTTTTACTTAAGCGTGGAGAGCGATGGCTGGAGCCGTTCGGAACTCACCGACTACATGGACCGCCGCGTCAATCCCCTGCTCGCCAGCATCCCGGGTGTGCAAAGGGTGGGCATCGAGGGAGGCCGCTCACCAGCCATGCGGGTGTGGATCGACCCGCTGAAAATAGCCGCCATGAACATCGGCGCCGGTGAAGTGCTGCAGGCAATTCGAGCCAACAATGTTATAGCCACCGTCGGCAAGTCCGAAAACAGCCAGCAACAATTCAACCTGCTCAGCAACGCAACCCTGGAAACGGCGCAGGATTTCAGGGAATTGGTGATTGCCGAGCGCGGCGGGGCCGTGATTCGCTTGGGCGACTTGGCCCGCGTCGAAATAGCTGAAACGCGCGGCACCGATACTGCTCGACTGAACCAAGAGACAACCATCTACCTGTCGATCTGGCCGATGCCGGGCGCCAATGAAATCGGCATCGGAGATGCCGTATATGTGAAGCTGGACGAGATCAATCCAACGCTGCCGGAGAGCCTGAACATCACTATAGCTGAAGATGGCACCACTTACATGCGCGATTCCCTGCGCGAAATCTTCATCACGCTACTTGAAACCATCCTGCTGGTAAGTCTTGTTATCCTCCTTCTGATGGGCTCATTTCGTACATCGTTGGTTCCCCTGGTGGCAATCCCCATTTCCATTCTTGGCAGTATCGCCGTCATCTATGCGCTGGGTTTTACCCTGAACTTGCTAACCATCTTGGCGGTAGTGCTTTCTGTGGGCCTGGTGGTAGATGATGCTATTGTCGTGGTGGAGAATACCGCCCGGCACATGCAGGAAGGCCTGGGCAGGATGAAAGCGGCCTTGATCAGCTCACGGGAACTGCTGTCGCCGATAATTGCCATGACCATCACATTGGCGGCCGTGTATTCCCCGCTTGGCTTCGTGTCAGGATTCACCGGCACCCTGTTTAAGGAATTCGCACTGACCCTGGCGGTTGCCGTAATCATTTCCGGCATCGTCGCCGTCACTCTGTCACCAATCATGAGTGCCTGGGTGTGTGCCGAGCACGGCCGGGAAAGTGCTATGACCCGACGGGTCAATGCAGGATTCGACCGGCTGCGCGATGCTTATACCCGCCTACTGGAGAAGTCCTTGGTCTGGCGTAATCAGTTGCTGCTGGTTGCCCTGCTTATCGCCGTTCTAGTGATACCCTTTTACCTGTTTTCCGCCACCGAACTCGCGCCGGTGGAAGACCAGAGTGGCATTTTTCTAATCATCGAGGCACCGCCAGAAGCGTCCCTTGAATACACCAACGACTACATGCAGGACACGATCGCTATGATCGAGGACAACGTGGAAGGCCTGGACATGGTGTGGCAGGTGATCAATCCCGCGGCGGGATTTGGCGGCATCGAACTGTTGGAATTCGACCAGCGTGAGCAGTCGGTAACCGACATGTTGCCGCAGGTCACCGCACTGCTATCGAGCGTCACCGGCCTACGCGTATTTCCCTCGTTGCCGCCAGCCCTGCCCAGCGCCGGCCAGTTCGACGTGGAAATGGTGGTCCAATCCTCCGACAGCTACGAAAATATGGCAGCTTATGCCCAACAATTAGTGCAGGCGGCGCAGCAGACGGGCCAGTTTCTGTATGCCAGCACAGACCTGCGGCTGAACCTGCCACAGTACCGCATGATTTTCGACCATGACAGCATTGCTGACCTGGGCATGGACATCAACACAGTCAGCTTCCAGCTTGCCACCTTACTAGCGGAAATAGACGCGAACCGTTTCAATGCCGACAGTAAGGCCTACCGGGTCATTCCACTGGTGGAAAACGATGATCGCCGGACCCTGCAAAGCCTGCTCGACCTGTCCATCCGCTCCCCCGAAGGTGACCTGATTCCACTGCGCAGTGTAGTTTCCCTGGAGCCTGTCGTCAGCCCGAGTTCACTGAGCACCTTCAACCAGCAGCGCGCCTTCCGCATCACCGGCGCTGTGGTCCCGGGTACCACCAGCGGACAGGCACTTACCACACTGGAAAATACTGCCGCAGACGTACTGCCGGCCGGTTACACGGTGGATTACGGCGGCATCTCGCGGCAGCTGCGCAAGGAGGGCAACACCATGATTTCAGTGCTGATGGTCTCAATGGTTGTGGTTTATCTGGCTCTGGCCGTGCAGTTCAATAATACACGCCTGCCACTGGTAGTTTTGCTGGGTTCAGTGCCACTGGCCCTTTCCGGCGCCATGCTGTTTAGCTTCCTGCAGTTGACCACAATTAATATCTACACACAGATCGGCTTGGTGACACTGGTCGGGCTGGTGGCGAAGAACGGCATTCTTATCACCGAGTTTGCCCATCGGCAACAGGTAGAGGGAATGAAGAAATTCGACGCCATCAAGACCGCCACCACCCTGCGCCTTCGACCCGTGCTGATGACCACCGCAGCCACTGTTTTTGGGCACCTGCCGTTGGTGCTGGTGACAGGCGCGGGGGCCGAAGCGCGAAACAGTATTGGCATCATCCTGGTGGCCGGAATGGCCATCGGTACGATATTCACCCTCTTCATTCTGCCCTCGGTCTACCTGTGGTTGGCCAAGGAAACCGCTGACGATGTACTGCCTACCCGCTACATTTAAAATTACACTTTTGAATCGAATGGGCAGCGTAAATTGATTTCAAAATAAACACTAAATTTCACTGTCGGATTTACACATTTGCAAGCACACAAAGAATAATAATAACTGTGAAGGCTCGTAGTAAAAGGAAAGGAGGGCTTTTATATCTAGTATTTTGGGGTTCTTAGGTGTCCATTTTTTAGAGATAAGTGTTTATGGTGTCATTCACCGGCGATTGTAATTATCTAAGACGTTGCACCTGAATAAAGCCTTTGTGAGAGGAGGATGAAAGACGGTAAGAGTTTCCCCACCGCGTGGGATAGATTCGAACCTCATCGCCCTGAACTAAAACGAATCGCCTGGTTTCCATTTGCTCCCAGACCTGGCCGTTTTCCAATGTGATACGAAGGCGATTGCGATCTAGTTCTTGCAGCTTGGCAACATTGCTAATCAACTCATTTGCCGATGCGTTCGCCTTAGCATCATTTTTATTTTTAGAAGGCAAGCCAAAATTGCTCTCAAAAACCTCGGCTGAAGTCAGGTCGACCATATTAGTTTCTTGCGTAACTTGATTGACCTGATCTTGCCGACTTTCAGTTGCGGAATGAGATTCCACCTCAAGAGAAGGTGTTGGAGTCTTTATATCTGAGCTATTCGGTAACGAAACCACCGGCAGGTTTTGCTGCAGGACAGAGTTACTCTGACCCATTTGATTGCTTTGGCCTGTTTCTCGCCTGTTCCGGCTGTTTGCCCTGCAAGACCCTGACTACTTCCTCACATGCCCGCTGTCTAAGCTCGATCAATGAAGCCGTTGACGAAAATGCCACATGCGGCGTGATGATACTGTCCTGATGATGCAAGATGGCATCCGGTACAACGGGTTCGGTTTCGAGCACATCGAGTGCCACCGCCGTCAACTGTCCCGATTCGATGGCTGCAATGACGGCATCGGTATCTACCACGCCGCCGCGACTGACGTTGACCAACAATGCCCCTGGCTTGGTTTTCTCCAGCAGTTCGGAGTCGATCAGGTGATGTGTTTCCCGAGTCAAAGGCACTTGCAGGATGATTACGTCACTTTTAGATACGAGTTCCGGTAATTCACACGATGCGACATCACTATCGGCAGGCCTCGTTCTTGTATGAACAAGCAGTTCGACTCCGAACGCGGCCAGTTTTTCCGCCGTTCGTCTTCCGGTTCGGCCATAACCGACTATCCCAACGGTCATGTCAGCTACCCGTCGCAGTTTGGCAGTAGAGAGGTCCCATGTACCACTTCGCACGCCGCGGTCAAAGGGCAACAAGCCCCTGGACCATGCCAATAGCATGGCAACAGCATGATCGGACACTTCCTCGACACAATAATCGGGCACATTGGTGACCCAGATGCCGCGCTCAGTACAGGCATCCACAGCCAGATTATCCAGCCCTACGCCCAGGCGTGCCGCTATCTTCAGTTTAGATGACGCGGCTATGGCCTTCTCGGTGACTGATGCCCAGCAAAAAAGTATGGCATCAGGCTGGTGCTCGGCAACCATCGCCTCGATTTTTCCTGCGGAAGAAGGAGACTGCGAACCTGCAACAACCCGACAACCGGCTGCTTCCAGAATACTTTTTTCAAGCTCGAGATCAGGCCACGCATAATCGGTGATGAAAACCTTATATTTACTACTTGCACTCATACTGTCAGTCTACTGGAAATCATGAATATATTAACTTCGATACGCAATAAACATTGAACCTTTCATTTGTTTCGCTGTATCAATAGACTGGGTAAAAGAATTGACATTTGCCCACCAGGAAAATCATGAAGCCAACTGTCCGTCTCGCGTTTACAGCAATCCTGCTTTTGACTTTCCATACTGTCGGCGTCTCTAACCTGAATGCCCAGCAGACCTTGCCTGCCCCCTTACAAGACCAGCCTTCCGATGTGCCAGTGGCCGTACAGATCCTCCGTTGGCATATGCTAGACAACGATGTCAGCGCCCTGGCCTTTCGGGAAATGGACCAGCTCTTTACCACACGCACTGTCGCTCGTAGCGGCCCCGTTTGGCAGTTGCCTCGCAATGATCACGACCTGAACTTTAACTACCAGTGGAATGGGGCTTCATACACCGCAGAGGAGTTCCTGGAACGCACTTATACCAACGCCCTGCTGGTAATGAAGGATGGCCGGATTGTGTCGGAAATCTATCGCAACAACTCAACACCCCAATCCCGGTTCATCGGCTGGTCCATGACTAAGTCCATTACCTCTGTATTGATTGGTTGTGCTTTGGCCGATGGCCATATCGACTCACTGGATACACCGATATCTGATTTTCTGCCAGAACTTAATGGAGGTGGCTACGAAGTCGTTTCCATTCGTCATGTCATGCAGATGCGTTCAGGCGTGGATTACGAAGAACGCTATGACTTTGCCAACCCGGGCATTGCAGCCAGCAACCATATTTCTGCCCTGGTAAAAAATAACACACGCTTTGCCGATGTAGCCCGCACCCTGTCCCGTATACACGAACCCGGGGAATTCTTTCAGTACAAGACCATTGATACAGCCGTTCTCGGTTGGCTGGTGGAACGGGCTGCCGGCACCAGCGTGGCTGCCTACACGGAGCAATGCCTGTGGGAGCCTCTGGGCGCTGAGGCAGACGGTTTCTACATCATGGACGGTGCACCGGGTATTGGCAGGGAGTTCAGCGGCGCCGGCTTCAATGCGACCTTGAGGGACTACGCCCGATTCGGGCAGATGGTACTGAATGAAGGCGTTGCTGATGGACGTCGCATAGTCTCTGAGGACTGGATCCTGCAGTCCACCCGACCCAGCGGCAGCGAGGACATCCGGCGCGGCGGTTACGGTCTGCAGTGGTGGACCATGGGCAACAGCAAGGCCTTTTCCGCCATCGGTTTGCAGGGACAGTATATTTACATCGACCCTGACACCGATACGGTCGTGGTCAAACTCAGTTATTTCCCGCCTGGGGATAACACTGATCAGGATGGAGAAACACAGACTTTCATGAGGGCAGCATCAAGCTGGGAGCCATAACCTCTATTTCCAGCTATTCAATAATCCAGGCCTTCTTTTGACCAGCGGAGCTGAAATTACACACTTGCTTGCACACAAAAAATAATATCAACTGAGAAGGCTTGCAGGAAAAGGAAAGGAGCGCTGTTATATCTGGGATTTTTTGGATTCCTGGATGTCCATTCTGTCCAAGTTGCCGAAATCCAGAACCGGCGCCGCATCGACATCATCCGCATCCATCATGGCGGCAATTCTTTGCAGGGAGGAAATGATCATGGTTTGCTCCCAGTCCTCCAGTGTTTTAAACCGATCAATAAAACTTTTTTGTAGAGGTGGCGGGGATTTTTTTATGAGATTTTTGCCATCTTCTGTCAGATAGGCGTGCACTTTGCGCCTGTCTTTGCTGGAGCGTTGCCGTATAACAAGTCCCTTTGCTTCTAGCCTGTCCAGGATATTGGTCACCGTAGCCTGACTAAGACTTACATCACCGGATAATTCGCTGATACTGACCTCCCCTTTGCTTCTGATGGATTGAAGCAGCAGTAGCTGAGGAGTTGTCAAGCCAGATGTTTTAACCAGTTTTCTTGAGTAAAGATCAGTAGCGCGCATCAGTTTGCGCAAGGTAATCAGTACAGTTTTGATTTCTATTTTTTTCATTAGCTTATTTCTTGAACACTTTCCTTGGCGGTTCTTATAAATCAATATGCATGAATTGTACATGCAGCTGGAACTGGACAAGGATGTCATTCATTAACTGATCCTGGGTGTAACCGGCCACATCATAATGTTGCGGACCGGAACTTAGGTAAACTTCAGCCCGCCAGTACGAATCCTCCTTTCCTCGGCCAGGTAATTCTGGAAATGCCATAGACGCTGCAGAGTATTTTCGTAGCCTTATTTTATACAAAAAAATCTGTTCATTAGCAGACTCAACATTTAATTGTATGCTGTCGGGGTGTTCATCAATGAACGCCTCAAGATGCTGTATCTTTAATTGCTTTACCACTGAATGCATGGCAGGCAGGGCAATATTTGTAACGTAATCCGCTACGTCCTGACGCTTGTGTTTACCAAGCAGGGCTTTCAGACGATTTTGCCAGACCTTTTCACCTTCCTGGCCGTGCTGCATTGGTGCATTAGCTACAGGTAGCGGTGACATTCGCCGCTCCCCTTCCATGTTCAAACCTTTGTAAAGGGCATAACAAATGACAAGGATGACGATGGAGAAAGGCAGGGCGCTTGTCAGGGCTGCCGTTTGCAGTGCCGTAAGTCCGCCAACGATCAGCAATATGGATGCAACCCCTCCTTCAGAGATGGCCCAGAAAATACGTTGCCACACGGGAGGTTCCTCAGCACCTCCTGACGTGATGATATCGATGACTAGGGAGCCTGAGTCTGAGGATGTCACGAAAAATGTTACCACAAGGACAGTGGTGAACAATGACGTGATGGTCGCCAGAGGCATCTGTTCAAGTAATACAAAAATAGCTGTTGGCATGTCATTTTGTACTGCTTCTGTAATACCCGCCCCTGTTTCAGCGAGTTCCATGTGCAGTGCAGTATTGCCAAATAAGGACAGCCACATGAAAGTAAAACCGGTTGGAACCAATAACACTCCGATAATGAATTCCTTGATAGTACGACCGCGTGAAATTCTAGCTATAAACATGCCGACAAAAGGTGACCAGGAAATCCACCAGGCCCAGTAAAACAGTGTCCAGTCGCCGATCCATTCAGTAGGCTCGTATGCATAGAGTTTTAATGTCATCTCTACCATATTGGACAGATACATACCTATGTTCTGGATTAAACTATTCAACAGCAGAACCGTGGGGCCGGCAATCAAAATGAAAATCATCAGGATTAGCGCTAAGATCAGGTTGCATACACTGAGACGCTTTATGCCTGCATCAAGTCCGGCGACAACTGACACTGTTGCTATGCCAGTGATGGCGGTGATAAGGAGAACCTGGACGGTGGTGTTGATCGGGATACCAAAGAGGTAGTTCATGCCAGCATTCACTTGCATCACGCCAAGTCCCAGTGATGTTGCCACTCCAAACATCGTGCCCAGCACTGCAAAAATGTCCACGGCATGGCCAATAGGACCGTGAATACGATCACCGATCAAGGGATAGAGTGTGGAACGAATGGTCAGTGGCAGGTCATGACGAAAGGCGAAATATGCCAGGGACAAACCAACAACGATATAGATTGCCCATGCCTGCAGCCCCCAGTGGAAGAAGGTAATTTGCATAGCGTTTCGAGCTGCGTCAATATCGCCCCCTTCACCCAGTGGAGGGGTCATGAAATGCGTAATGGGTTCAGCCACGCCAAAAAAAAGTAGGCCAATTCCCATTCCCGCACTGAACAGCATGGCGAACCAACTCAGGTAGGTGTAATCAGGTTCAGAGTCATCTGGCCCCAGCTTGATTTGAGCAAATCGGCTGAACGCTAGGTAAATCACGAAGATAAAAAAGGAGGCGACGGCAGCCATGTAGAACCAGCCAACATTCGTGATCAACCAGGACTGCAAGGCGTTAAAGACGATGTTGGCTTGCTGCGTGAATACTCCACCGAACAGGCAGACTGCGGCGATGAGACCGGCGGAAGTAAAAAACACCGGCTTATTGATAAGACTTTGATTGTTTATCAAGGAGGTTTCATGGTTGGTTTTATTATTCATTTTTGTCTCTGTATGAATCCAATTATCGCTTCTCTTTGTTAGTCAGTGCTTATGAAGCCTGACTAGCCAGTGGCCCCAATACATCCATTAAGATTTGCAGGTGGGCGGCATAATGTTTCCACTGGTCTACACCGGAACGATTCACGGGTTTTCTGACTTGTTCTGAACTGGGTGTACGTATGTTGCGTTTGGTTTCGTAGTATCGTAGACAGGATTCTTCAAATGGCAGATTGCAAAAATCCAGCATACGCTTGACCTGGCCATCGAGGTCTTCAATGACATCCTCGTTATTCACACGCAGAATGGTGCTTGGTAGAACCTCATTCCAGTGTGCCATCAAGTCAACATAGTCGCGATAGTAAGTCCCAATATCCTCCAGCGAATAGCTGAACTCCTGCCCCTCAGCAAACAATTGTTTGAAGCCGCTGAAACAGCAGTCCATGGCATTGCGCCGGGCATCGATGATTTTCGCATTGGGTAATATCAGTTTGATCAAGCCGATGTGGCGAAAATTGTTAGGCATCTTGTCAATGAAAAACGGTGCTTGCTGGCGGTGAATCCGTGTCTCTCGAAGAAACTCTTCTCCCATATCTTGCAGTTCTTCCGGAGACAAATCTTCCAGGATCTGGGGGTAGGGTTTGTCCCCTGATGTTCTGGAACGGCGGCGTAATCGCTGAGACAGCGACAGAATGTTGGGCAGTTCGAGTGTGCCGTCCACCTGGCTGTGTGAAGAGAGTATTTGCTCCAGCAGGGTAGACCCGGCTCGAGGCAAGCCCAAAATAAATATCGGATCAGGGGCATCGCATCCCATGTGTTGTTTGTCTTCAAATAGCGCCCTGCTGCAGACATCCTTTTGCGCTTGCAAGTCTTTGCTCATGCGTTCGGCTTTATAACGGCTCTGGCCTTTTTTCAGAGCGTTGCCCTGGGCATAGAATTGAAAGGATTTATCATATTCCTGGGTATCTTCAAAGGCTTTCCCCAGGGCAAAATTCAGATACACCCTGTCCATGTGGTTGAGGTTGCTTTTGCATTCCTGCATCAGCATTGCTTCTATCTCTTCGTCACTAAATTGATAGGTTTTCAAGTTGGCCAGAGAGTAATAAGCCTCTCCATAACTAGGCTTGTATTGTATGGCGCGATGGAAGGACTCAATGGATGCCTGTAGTTTGCCCAGCGTTTTGTAAGCATGGCCGCGCGAGGTCAGCGTGAGCGCGTCTCCGGGTAAGGTCTCGAGAATCTTGTCAAAATAAACAAGTGCTTCGTCAAAATGCCCCGTTTGCATGCAGTCCACCGCAAAGAGGGATTGAAACTGTGGGTTGTTTTCATCCTTTTCCAGTAAAAGCCTAGCCTGTTCGGTTGCTGCAGCATAATTCTGGCGCTTCCTTAGAGCCTGGATATATTCAATTCGCAACTGATCATTATCCGGCTCTATATGCACAGCGCCTTTTAGTAATAATTCAGCATCGTCATAGATGCCAAGTTTGGTACCAATTATGGCCAGCAGGCGCATAGCTTCGACATGGTGGGGAACTTTTTGCAGGAATTGTCGGCAGTAATCCTCGGCCTTCAGCAGTTTTCCCTGAGCAATGAGGTCTGTGACGGCCAATAACACCTGAGGCATGCTCTGGTATCGTTTTAACTGTGCTTCTGCATAGCGGGCTTTTGCAGTCAGCCCGGCTGAATCGGCAATCTCGACCTGAGCCTTCCAGCTTGCGGTTAATGCAGGATTGAGAGTGGTGGCGCGCTCAAAGGCGGCCAGCGCCGTGTCAGGCTGCCCCATGCGACGATAGTTATGACCTTCTTCCTGTTGAGCACGGCCATGTTCAGGGACATGACTTTTAAGTGTCTTTAGCGCTTGTAGGGCTTTTATGTGATCGCCACTGTAGCGATAACATACAGCCATCATGTAAACAGCTTCAGGATTGAATGCCTGTTCCGATTGAAATTTTTCCAGGTCGGTTAATGCTGATTCAAATTGCTGGGAGACAATTTTCTGCTGTACCGACTTGAGAAATGATTCAATTTCCTCGGGCTGCAAATTTTATCCTCACAAAAAACAACGCCCCATAACGGGGCGCATTGAAATTTATTGTGACTAAGGAAGTTTAACCACCAAAATCATAAGAGAAACGCAAACCAATTGTGCGTGGTCGAGCATAAGTCGCACGATGCTGGTCAAAAACAAAGTTTCTGGAGAGCTCGGCCCGCTCATCTGAAATATTATTTATATAAAGTTCGGCAGACCACTCGTTAGTGCTAACACCCATGGTGACATTAGCCATCGCCCAGCTGTCAATCCTAGAGCGGTTAATCCGGATTATGTCGCTGTAGGATTCTGCGGAGTAACTGATGCTCGGCATGATATGTGCTCGCATATTGTTGTTCAGATCCCACTCATAGCGTGCCTGCAGATTACCCTGGAATTCCGGAGCAAATGCGAGCTCATCGCCCAGGCGCACATCATCAGTTGGTATCAGCACTTCCGTGATTTCGCTGTCCAGGAATGAAAAAGCACCAGTTACAGTCAGGCCTTCAATAGAATACGGAGCCCAGACAAAATTACCTTCTACGCCGAGAACTTCGGCATTGGCCGCATTGTCCGAAAAGAACAGGTTGACGATACTCGGGTCAAATATGGTGGTCTGTAATTTATCGATATCTGAGAAGAAGAATGCACCATTGAAAATTAGGCTATTGTCCAAGTAACTGGATTTCCAACCAAGCTCAATATTGCTCATCTCATCGGTCTGTAATTCAAAGGGTACTGTGTAGCCACCCGGGCCTACTGCGCCGCCAGGCCTATTCAACAGCCCCGGTCTAAAACCTTCTGACCATGTGGCGTAATACATTTGGTTATCGGTAGGCGTCCAGCTCACACTGCCCTTGAAAATGAAGCCGTCAATGGCGGCCTTGTCAGGGGCATGCAAGGCATTGACGATACCCTGGATTTCAGCATCACTGATGGCATTGTAGGCATTGGTAAATCGACCACGGCTATAGCTGTAGGAATCCGCGGCCTGGATAATATTAGAAATTTCCTGAAAGTCCTGGTCTCGGGTAAAGGTAATGCCTGCACCGCCAGTGCAATCGGCAAGGTAAGTATACTGACCGTCCCCGTTGTACAAATCAGAGATATCGGTACCAAAACGATCGACATCAGTTCCGTTACCTGCCCAACCGTTGCAGAAACTGGAGTTGGCGCCACCTTCAAAATCCACTTCAATGTCATACCAGCGGGCACCTACCGTTACGGCGATCTTGTCACTGACATCGAATGTCAGCTCGCCGAAGGCACCTAACTGCTCATCGGTTCGCTGCACATCATTGCGAAAAATGACATCAGATGGGAATGGCCCGGGCTCGGAATAAAATCCGGTGGTGAAAGGATAATTCGGTGCAAATCCCTGCTGAGGGGCGCCAAAACCTGCATAAACAACAGCTTCTTTGGAGCCTGGATAGGTAAAGTCATTACGCTCTTCTAGGGTCAGGTCACTATAGAAAGCACCGGCCGTTGCGCGCCAGCGACGTGTAGCATCTGTTGTCAACCTGAATTCATGGGTAAACACTTCCGTCTCAGTATGGCTTTTCACGAACAGGGATGGCGTCTGGCATGTACCCTGGGCTAGTCCGTTAATAAAGCCTTCCGTTTCGTAATAGTAGTTATACTCAGGATAACTTACTGTAGAGTCGCAGATGTAGTAAGGCAGGTACTGGCCCACGAAAAGGTAATCGGTGTAATCTACCTGCTGATCGGCTTCGCGATCGGTATAAGCGCCTGTATAAACGAGCTCAAGTTCACCCAGCATGCCAGTGAGTGTCCAGTTGGTGTTGCTGAATTTATCCTCTAGGTAATCATCATTGAAACGCTGGATCTCCAGATCGTCGAGGTCTGGGTCAGCAAAGAAAACGCCTTCGGAATCTATGTCCTGCTGGGTGTGGGCGACAAGCAGGCTCCAATTCGGGTTTATATCCCACAGCGCGCTTAAACGGGCACCGGTGTAAGTTGTTTCATTAATATCTTCTTCGACCAGAGCACTATTGTTGGCCTCTTTAAAGTTCACATTGGACAGATCAAGTTGGCCATCTGCGGTTAAGCCGTTGAGACGAGCACCCCACATGGTATCGCCTCTGGCAAGTGCAGCCTGTGAGCCGGTGACACTCTGAACGCCAGCACGGCGAGTGGAAACAGGTACGCCATTGGCGCGAATAGTGCCTGCTTCGCGAAAGCGGGCAGATTCGCGGGCAGTGCGTGTACCTTGTACGTTGTCAATAAAGCCACCCTTGTTGTCCACGTAGACAACGCCGCGAATGGCAAAGTTGTCAGCAAGCGCTATATTCATCACACCTTCAACATTGCTGCTCATTTCACCCTCAGCCATGAAGCCGCTGCCCATTTTCACGCGTCCATAGGTATCGTTCATATCGGGCTTGTTGGTAATCAGTCGAACGGTGCCTGCTTGGGAGCTGGCACCAAAAAGTGTGCCCTGGGGACCGGCCAGTGTTTCAACGCGCTGCAAGTCAGCGGTATAGACATCCAGGTTACGACCAGGCTGGGCGAGGGGTTGCTCATCCAGGTACAAGGCAACGTTGGGAGCAAGTCCGGCGACGCCAGCTGTTGTCAGGTTGGGAGTGGTGGAAGCAACGCCGCGAATGTAGATAGTGTTTTGACCGGGACCACTGCCGCCAGCCGTGACACCAGGCAGGTTAATCAGGTAATCCTCGAAATTGGTAATACCGTTCTGGTCAATGTAATCACCGGTCAGGGCAGATACGGCAACAGGCACATCCTGCAAGCTTTCTTCACGCTTGGTTGCGGTAACAACAATTTCTTCAATTTGGGCCTGAGCGGGAATGGTATGGATAGAGGCGATGGCAATAGCCATGCAGAGCGGCTTTTTTCGGAACATAATATTTTTTTAATTGATAATGAATTGATTTCCTCGACATTATATAGAGTACTAATGATTATTTTTAGTCCTAAATGGCTGAAAAATTGAATCCAGTGTCGTTTTGCAAATATAATACATATATATCAATATGTTATGAAATTTAGGTCTTTGATTAAAAAGTGCCGCAGCAAATTTATTATTTACTACTCTATAGGATAAATTAGATGAATCGCCCCTAGTTTGCTAGACACCTTCCAGTCATAGAAATGTCCATAAGAAAGGTGTTTATGAGTAGCAAGCACTACCGTGAAGAGTTTAAGTTAGAGGCGGCCAAGCAGATCACTGAACGCGATCAGAGTGTCTCCTAGGTAGCTCAGCAGCTAAAAGTCACTACTCACAGTCTCTCTGCCTGGCTAAAGCTGTTCGGTCCCAGAGCTAAAGAGCATCAAGATAAGCGCAATTGCCAGGCTGAGATCAAGCGACTTCAGAAGAAACTGAAGCGTGTTACCAAAGAGCGCGAAACTCTGAAAAAACTACGGCCGTAAACAAGGGTTGCTGGCAAGATATATAGAAAAATTTGCGTGGACCAAATTTGGACCACTGCGGGAATACAGATCGCAGCCAATTCCAACCAGTGGGAATTGAAAACCTCTTGTTTTACTTTATCCAAAGTGATGAATTTTGTTGAAGTGAGTTGTGGTTGATTATTTGCGTGGGACTCATAATCCGTTTGTCCCAGGTTCGAGTCCTGGTGGGCCCACCATTTCCCTGCAAATCAAGTGGTTCTACCCCTGACTTGCAGCCAAAAACAAAACCCCCTGAAATAAATTCCTAGGGCTGTGTTTTCAAAGTGAATCTAGTCTAGCGACGGACTGTAATACTGGCCTGCAGATCCGTTGGGCGAATGACTTCCATAACTGACGGTTCGGCCACCAGTTTGATCCACATGGAATCTCCCTCATGAAACCATGAGGTTTCTTCCGCTGCATACAAGGCATCCATGCTGCCCTGTTGTATTCCAGAGGCTGCATTGGCGAAGCCAGGCAGTTCAAACAAAACCCACGACCCCTCATCCATTTCAGCCAGGCTGAGAGTGACTTCATCTCGTTCAGTAAGCACCTCGATTTCGGTACCAGCCTTCACCGTGCTCTGATCGCCGAAGATTTTGAATTCTCTTCCATTGCGCAAAAGTGAAATAGGTGCCTGCGGAGGACGACGGGAGAACAAAGCGGCCCGTTGGGACTGAACAAGGGGAGTGTCTGGCGCATCTGGGCTGAGCGAGGACAGCAAGGCAAAGCGGGCGGTGCGGGATTCAAGATCGACAGCGGCTGGCAGCCAGCCCCTGGCGTCCGAAAGATTTAGACGACCGATATCACCTACACAAACAGACGCGTTCCAGTCAGAATGAACTACACAGGACTCGTCGGTAACCACACTGTCATGCTCGCCGTCATGAAGCAGCACCTGGGAATTAGGGATGCCTGTCACTGAGCCATCCAGATCGCGGAAGGACAGGGTCCGATATGCATCGCCGCCGCGGTTGTCATTATCGAATCGGTGATCGAAATTCGGGAAATACACCGGCTTGGCATTGATGAACTTCGCCCCCTTTATGGTACTGCCGGTGCTGAGCCCTGCACTTGTGAACAATAGGAAGGAGAGTGCGCCTGTTTTTCTCTGGGCGTTGTCCTGAAAGTTCACAAATGTCGTGTCTACCACGTCATCGCGGTAATCATAGTACTCGTAGCCGCGGATAGGGAAATCGGGAATGGCAGGCTTCGGCAGACTGCGACCATAAGCGATCTCCCCCGGCGTTGCAGGATTGCCGATATTATCGGTCTCACCCACAACCAGCCCATCAACCAGCCGTGAACTGAAAGGCAGACTTCCGATATCGCCGGCAGCCTGTGTCATGCCGATGGCATTGTCAGCGAGTTTCAAGTTGTCGTACACGTACATGTCGCCGCGACCCCAGAGGCCGCCATTGCGGTTCTTATAGCTGGTCAGATCCTCAAAGTGCGACTCTAATACCTCGCTCTCTAGGTCAGTAGGATCAGCCAACGGCAGCAAAGGGACGGAAGCCAAGCCGAAGGTGTTATCCTCGTTGATGTGTCGGTCAATCATGAAGCCGTCGAAGTTAGAGTGGGCCACATTGCCCCTGAATTCTCGGACCGGGGTGCGGCGCGGCCAGGTGTTGAGGCTGTCTTCCGAACCCAGAAACGCACCATTCGGGTGAATCGGCAGCGAAAACCAGAAGCCAGTCGAATCAGAACCGGCTGCCACATTGTTGATGTAACTGTTGTCCGGGTTAGTGATCCAGTAGGACGCTGCGGTGTTGTCCGAAGGCAGCAGGGTATCTCTGCCGGAAAAGCTCGCCTGTGTCAGGGCCTGACGGTTTCCCGCATCAATCTCTCCATTTGCGGCCAGATTGGTTGGCACGCATTCCAGGGTAGGATGACACTTGGTTTGGATGGCCAGGTTGCTGATAAATTCGTTGCCAGATTCAATTCCGTCTTCCATGAAGAAACAGTGGCCAACGTTGTTGTAAGTCACATTATTTTCAACCTGCAAGTCGTTGGTACCGTGCACGGTCACACAGCGGTTGAAGGTATCGTGAATGGCTGCGTTGCGAATGTACTGACCTTTGCCGCTTTCACCTACCAGGTGCCAGTGAATCGGGTAGCGGGCCAGTTCCATGTGCTGACCCATTCGATGCAGTTCGACTCCTTCGACATACATCTTGCTGGTAACCATCGCCATGATATGGCCACCAAAGTAAGATTCATCAGCATCCTCTGAAGCCTGCACTTTGATGTTACGTGTCAGCAGCCCCACTTCGCCGCGCTCATCTATGCCGTAGGTAATCTCACCAAAATGCATGTATTCCAAGGGCTCATCTAGAGTAATGGTGTTGCCGCTGATAGCGGTGATATCACGGGTTTCCGCCTGACGTGGATTGTAGTCAGTGGAGGCAATAACGATCTGGTCACCCTCCTGCCATTGGTCAGCATCAAGCACCTCGATGGTTGTGCTGCCTTTCTCAGCCGTTTTAGCAAGCTTGGTCCAGGTGTTGGTGATGTTGCCGTGCATGTTAAGCGTGCCGCCAGAAAGCATTATGCCGCGATCACCCATTCCCATAAGCTGCTCACCCTCATTTATGTTGGTCAGGGTGATCGTTGCGTTACTGGTATGAGGGTTGGCTTCAGTACCGATTTCAAGTTCACCCAAGACCAGGATCCACTCCGTCGAAAGTTCCTGGTCAAGGTCATCTGAAAAACTAAGCTTGCCATTGATCGTCAGACCGCCAAGTTCTGGCGTATCGGTATCCAGGACGACTGCCACACCACTATTAATGGTGACCCGGTCGCCATCCTCGGGAATCTTGCCGCTGTCCCAGGTGGATGAATTAGACCAATTTCCCGACCTGACCGCTTCCTCGGCCAGGATATTGCCGCTGAAACAGGTTGCTGCAGCCAGTAATGAAAGAGGCAATAAACGATTTTGTATACGCATTTAACTAAACCCTCTGTAATAGAGTAGTGTAACTATTTCAGTTATTTGAGCAGAGAATAGCACGGTTAATAGGTAAAGAAGATGAAAACCTCTGGCCTTAGCACCCTGCTTACCGGCTTGACACGGTCTATCGGCTGACCGTAATGGTGGCCTGCATATTCGATGACCGAATCGGCGTGAGCAGCGGCTCCGCGACGACCAGTTTGACCCAGACAGCATCAGCACCCCTAAACCAGGACGTCTCCTCAGCGTTACGCAGAGCGTCCAGACTGCCCTGCTCCGTGCCGGAGGCTCCTCGGGTGAAACCCGGCAGTTCGAACATTATCCATGAGCCCTGGTCCAACTCACTTAAACTAAGCGAGACGCTTTCCCTGTCTGTTAGCACCTGCATCTCGGTACCAGCCCGCACAGTGCTCTGATTGGCCGTGATTTTGTGTTCCTTGCCATCCCGCACAAGCGCAATGGGTGCCGGCGGCGGAGGTGGCGCAGGTCGGGTAGCGCCAGGGGGAGGAGGTGAAAAGGTTGGCCGAACAAAACCGAAGCCAAAGCCGCCCCGTAATGCGCCGGGAGCGGGAGCCGGTGCTGGAACCTGGGCCGGCCGGAAATACAGGCGTCCGACATCACCCGGGCATACCGAGGCGTTCCATGCAGGTTTAATTTTGCAGGCCTCGGCGTCAGTGGCGACGCTGTCATTTTCGCCATCATGGAGCAAAATGTAGGCGTTCCCCATGCCTCCCACCGAGCCGTCCAGATCGTGAATCGCCAGGCTACGGTAGGCTACAGCACCCCGATTGTCACTGTCGAACCGATCATCAATATTAGGAAAAAAAACCGGCTTGGCATTGGCAAATTGCGCACCGCTGACAGTGTTTTCGGTAGTCACTCCAGCACCCGTAAAAAGCAGCCAGGACAGTGCTCCGGTCTTACGCTGATCATTGTCCTGGTAATTCACGAACGTGGTGTCCACCACTTCATGGCGGTAATCGTAATATTCGTAGCCGCGGATGGGGAAATCCGGTATTAGCGGTTTTGGCAGACTGCGGCCGTAGGCAACTTCTTCCGGCGTTGCGGGATTGCCGATGTTGTCGGTTTCGCCAACCAACAGCGAATCAATCAACCGCGATGTAAAGCGTTCACTGCCAAACGTACCGGTTGAATGCGTCATGCCAATGGCGTTGTCAGCGAGTTTTGCGTTGCTGAATACGTGAAGCTCACCCCTGCCCCAAAATCCGCCGTGGCGGTTCTTGTAGGCAGTCAAATTCTCAAAGTGGGACTCCACCATCTCGCTGTATGGGTCAGCGGGATCTTCCAGTGGAGTGTATGCACTGAAGGAAAGATCAAAGGTGTTGTCTACATTGATGTTTCGGTCGAACATGAATCCATCGTAGTTAGAGTGGGACACGTTACCTCTGAATTCACGCAAGGGAGTGCGGCGCGGCCAAGTGTTGAGGCTTTCTTCCGAATCCAGAAAGGCGCCATTAGGGTGTTCAGGCAAGGAAAACCAGAAGCCGGTTGCCTCACTGCCGGCCGCCACATTGTCTCGATAGGTATTGTCAGGGTTCGTGATCCAGTAGGCCGCTACCGTGTTATCGGAAGGCAGCAGGGTATTCTCACCGGATTGACTGATGCGCCTTAGATCCTGACGATTTGAGTCATCAATCTCACCATTAGGACCCAGGTTGTATGGCACACATTCCAGAGTGGGATGGCACTTTACGTGGATCGCCAGGTTCTTTACGAACGCGTTGCCGGTTTCAATCCCGTCTTCCATGAAGAAACAGTGGCCCACGGAGTTATAGGCCACATTGTTTTCAACGCGCAGATCATTGGTACCATGGACTGTCACACAGCGATTGAAGGTGTCGTGTATTGCTGAGTTTTTGATGTACTGGCCTCGGCCACCGTCACCCACTAAATGCCAGTGAATCGGATAGCGGGCTAGTTCCATGTTCTGCCCCATACGATTGAGTTCGACGCCTTCGACATACATCTCGCTGGTGATCATTGCCATGATGTGGCCGCCAAAATATGACTCAAGCGAATCCTCGGATGACTGTATCTTGATGTTGCGCGTCAGCAGTCCGACCTCCCCGCGCTCATCCACTCCAAAAGTAATCTCGCCGAAGTGCATGTATTCCAGGGGTTCATCCAGGATAATGGTGTTGCCGTTGACGGCAGTCAATATGCGGGATTCCGCCTGACGAGGGTTGTAATCCGTCGACGCGAGAACAATCTGATCACCCACCTGCCACTGGTCAGCGTTAAGCACCTTGATAGTGTTGCTGCCAGCCTCGGCTGTTTCAGCTAGCTTGGTCCAGGTGTTGGTTCGATTACCGTGCAGGTTCAGAATGCCGCCGGAGAGCATGATGCCGCGGTCACCCATGCCCATCAGCTGCTCATCCTTGACGTTATCGGTAAGAGTAATGGTTGCGTTGCTTGTATGTGGGTTATCTTCAGTCCCGATTTCGAGCTTACCAAACACCAGTATCCACTCGGTGGTTAATTCGATATCTGACTCATCCGAAAAATCAAGCTTGCCGTTGATGGTGATGCCATTTAACGCGGGAGGGCTGACATCGAGGACAACATCAACGTCTTCACCAATGGTAACCGTGCCACCCGCTTGTGGAACGCCTCCACCTGACCAGATAGACGCATCAGACCAGAGCCCGCTTTTTACTGCTTCCTGGGCCTGGACACTGAAGACGAAGCAGGCAGATACCAGCATTGAACGGAAGAACAAACGACCGGGTTTCATGACGCTATCTCTTTCCATAAGAAAGGTTGAGGTTTCTTTTTTAGCCAACGTACCAGTAGTAATACTCATTCCACTTTAAAGACAACGGCGAAACATCTCTGTATCGCCGTTGTCTGAACTTCTTTCTGAGACTCAGGTTAGCGACTAACCTGCAGGTTTTCCCCCTGCCCTGGTGGCAGACCCGGACCCCTGCCGGGAATATCACCGCTGGAAACCACCTTGACCCACAGTGTGTCATCGTCTTTAAAGTACGAAGTGCTTTCAGCCATGCGCAGTGCATCCAGGCTACCCTGCTCTGTACCCGCGGCGGCCTCGGTAAAGCCTGGCAATTCGAACAATACCCATGAACCCTCATCCAGCTCATTCAGCCTGATGTTCAGCATATCTCTTTCAGTGGTTACCTTGTACTCGGTACCGGCACGGACATTTCTTTCTCCGTTAGAGATAAATTCTTTACCGTTGCGGCTCACAATAATGGGTACTGAGGGCGGAAATGTGCCTCTGATGCGGCCGCCGCCTGGTGCAATTTCATATTCAGTGGGAGGAGGGCCTCCGCCAAAGCTGAAGCCCAGGATACCACCGCCGCCAAGGTTCATTCGACCCACATCACCTGTGCACACCACGGCGTTCCAAGTAGACCTCTCCTCGCAGGCGTCATCGACATCGATGCCTTCCTTATTAAGGATGTAGGAATCAGGGATGCCGGTGATAGTTCCATCAGCATCATTGAATACCGAGGACAGGTATATGAGATTGCCATAATCATCGTTGCTCCAACGGTTATCGATCGGCGGAAAGTACACGGGCTTGGCATCAATAAAAGTAGAACGAGAAACGGTGTTGTTTGAGCTCATTCCAAAGCTGGTATACAGCAAGTAGGAAATGGCTCCCGTTTTACGCGTGTCATTGTCTTGGTAATTAATGAAGGTGTTGTTATCTAACTCATGGTGGAAATCGTAAAACTCGTACGCTCGAATAGGAAAATCCGGAATCATTGGCTGCGGTAGGCTGCGACCGTATGCGATTTCCTCAGGTGTGCTTGGGTTGCCAATATTACCGGACTCACCAACGAACAGTGAATCCACCACGCGTGAGGTAAATTTCGAGTTGTTAAAGTTGCCTGACGCATGTGTGAAGCCAATGCCATTGTCCGCGAACTTTAGGCCCTTATAGACATGCATTTCACCACGCGCCCAAATACCGCTGTTGCGGTTCTTATATGCAGTAAAATCTTCGATGGTATCTTCAACCTGAGAACTGTTTTCGTCAGCAGGATCTTCAAGCGCGATATATCCGCCCACCCTGAAATGGCCATCGGGCAACGGTGCACGGTCACCCATGAAGCCATCAATATTAGAATGTGTGACATTGCCCCTGAACTCACGGAACTGTGTGCGGCGCGGCCAGGTATTCAGGCTGTCTTCAGAGCCTTCGAACGCGCCTGTCGGATGCACCGGGAAGGCAAACCAGAATCCCGTCGAGTCGGATCCTGCGGCGACGTTACCGATGTAGGTGTTATCCGGATTGGTAATCCAGAATGAAGACGCTGTGTTGTCCGAAGGAATCAGAATTTCGGGAGAGTCCTGGCCCGTGGTTTTGAAATTCAGGCCATCAGGAGATGCACCGAATGGAGCCAGGTTAGTCGGGTCGCATGGCAATGACGTATGGCACTTGGTCTGTATCGCCAGGTTCTTGATGTACTGGTTGGAGTGCTCGATACCGTCTTCCATGAAGAAGCAGTGACCCACTGTGTTGTAGGTCACGTTGTTCTCGACCTGGACATAGTTTGTACCGTGCACGGTGACGCAGCGGTTGTAGGTATCGTGGATCGCTGTATTTCTCACGTACTGACCCTCACCACCATCACCGACTAGGTGCCAGTGAACTGGGTAGCGAGCCAGTTCGAGGTTCTGACCCATGCGATAGAGTTCAACCCCTTCAATAAACAGTTTACTCGTCACCATCGCCATGATGTGACCACCGAGGAAAGATTCTTCCGCATCCTCTGACGCCTGTACCTTGATATTGCGCGTCAACAGACCCACTTCGCCGCGCTGGTCCACGCCATAAGTGATCTCGCCGTAGTGCATGAACTCCAGGGGTTCATCTAGCGTTATAGTGTTGCCACTGATGGCGCTGATATGCCGTGTCTCGGCCTGGCGTGGATCGTAATCGGTTGAGGCCAGCACAATCTCGTCGCCCACCTGCCATTGATCGGAAGCCAGTACTTCAATTCTGCTGCTGCCTGCTTCGGCCGTTTCTGCCAGCTTGGTCCAGGCGTTGGTGCGGTTGCCGTGCAAATTCAGGGTGCCACCTGAGAGCATGATGCCGCGGTCACCCATGCCCATCAGCTGTTCGTTTTCAATGTTATCAGTGAGTGTAATCGTGGCCTTGTGGATGTGGGGATTGGCTTCTGTGCCAATCTCCAGTTCACCGAATACCATTACCCACTCTGAAGTCAGCTCCAGGTTAGACTCATCTAAAAAGCTGAGTTTGCCATTGATGGTCAGACCGCCCAGTGCAGGCGTGCTGACATCCAGGACCACTTCCTGGTCGGCAGCGATTACTACCCTGTCACCTTCTGAGGGCAACTCGTTGCCCGGCCAGGTGGCAGGATCTGACCAGCGGGATTCCTGGGCTTGGGCGTTGGCAGCGAAAAGGGGTGCTAAGAGAAGCAAAAAAGAGAATTTAAAATTACGCAATGGCATTGCACTAGCCTCCACAGGGCTCAACTCAGTCATAAAAAGGTAAGATAAACCACTGCTAATTATGATCAAATACTAAAAATGAGGCAATTCTGTGCAACCTCTGACGGCTGCGCACACACATACTTGAGCTAATATCTACTCCTCTTCAAAAACATTTATATTTGAGAATTATTTAGCCTTGTTACTGTGCGCTGACTAAAGCGTTGAAAACTCCACTAAAGCGATTTACCAATTATTTGAAGTCAATTTAGTATTCTAAAAAAGCCAATCCCCGTATAGCCGTTTTTCTCAATTTTCAGTGTGGGGCTTGCGGTTAAGGAAATAGTACAAAGCGGATTTTGATTTGTTTCATACACCTAGCTAAATAGGAGAGAAAAACAGATTTCAAAGGTATAAAAAAGGGGCATTGAATAAGCCCCTCTTTCTAATCTTAACCTAGCGGTAAATTTAGGTTGAGATTTTTAATTTACTGAGCTGTCAGCGTTATGGTCGGTCCCATCCCAGCATCGATTGTGAAAGTATCTTCGGTGGGCCGTGCATATTCCAGGTACTCAAAAGTGCCCTCGGTAATCGCAGTAAACTTTACTCGTTTGTCCCCTATATCTGTCAATTCCATTTTTTGTGCCTGTTCAGACGTTGGCTCAAAGTTAGGGCCCCACTGTTGAATGGACATTTCCAGTGAACCCTCTTTTTCTTCTATGATGATGACTTCATACATGCTGGTGGAACCGTTACCGCTCATCCTAACCATGGAGGCAATCGCGCCGTCTTTGGGCTGTATCCAGTTTTCTTCCAGTGTATTGGGGCCAAAAGGGCCCGCCCATGTGCCCGTCATCCAGCTGAGATCTTCTACTGCAGCAGGTGGTCCGGCAAACGTTGCCCCTGCTGCGCAGGTAAGTAATGAAAAAGCTAGTGTGGCAGTGTTTCTTCTAAATGACATGAAATCTCCTTAACTATGTATTTTTTCTGAAAATGTATTTAAAGAAATTTGATTAGCGGATGACCTTCATGGTGGTCTGGGCAAGCAATTGACCGACCGGTTCAAGCACTGGGCCCGGGAAGTGGACATCACTTACTACCAGCTTGACCCAGACGGTATTACCCTCCTTGTACCATGATGACAGGCTGGCATCGCGCAGGTCCTCCATGCTGCTCTGCTCTATCCCACTGACGGCATGATCGTAACCCGGCAGTTCAAAGATTACCCATGCGCCCTGGTCAAGTTCCCTCACACCGAGATGCAACACCTCTCTGTCTGTATTAACACGCATCTGCGTACCCGAGCGTATATTGCTCTGGTTGGCGGTGATCTTATGATCCTTGCCATTACGGGTAATTGTGATTGGAGATCCTGCTGCCAGTCCTGGAAAACCACTATTAGGTTCGTTGAAAAACAGGCGCCCGATGTCCCCCATGCACACGGCAGCGTTCCATGTAGGCTGGATATCGCAATTGTCTTCATCAGTTGCAACACTATCGTTCTCGCCGTCATGGATCAGTATATAGGAATCGCCCATTCCACCCACCGATCCGTCAAGATCGTGGATCACCGCAGTCCGGTAGGCAACACCGCCGCGGTTGTCGTTGTCGAATCTTTTCTTGATCTTCGGAAAATACACCGGTTTGGCATCGATGAACTTTGCGCCCATGATGGTGTTCTCGGTATAGACACCGGAGCTGGTGAATAACAGCCATGAGAGTGCGCCTGAGCCGCGGGTCTCATTGTCCTCGAAATTCATGAACGTAGTGTTCACCACGTCATCTCGGTAATCGTAGTACTCGTAACCGCGGATAGGAAAATCCGGTATACCCGGCTTCGGCAGACTGCGGCCAGCCGCCATTTCAGCCGCGTTGCCAGGGTTACCGATGTTGTCAGTTTCACCCACGAACAGCGAGTCAACAACCAAGGATGAAAAAGGATCCTTTCCGGCGGAACCTGCGGAGTGCGTGAAACCGATGGCATTGTCGGCAAGGATCATGTTGCGGAAGAGATGGTTCTCTCCCCTGCCCCAGACACCGCCGTTGCGATTCCTGTAGGCCGTAAAATCTTCCAGGTATGAGATCACCGCTGGGCTCTCCGGATCAGCTGGGTTTTCACGAGGCTGATGTGAAGGACCAGCCAGGCCAAAGGTATTGTCCTCGTTGATATTGCGGTCGAGCATCAGACCGTCAAAATTGGAATGTGCCACGTTACCACTAAACTCGCGGATTGCCGTGCGCTGCGGCCAAGTGTTGAGGCTGTCCTCGGAACCCAGGAAGGCGCCATTGGGATGAACTGGAAGCGAATACCAGAAACCGACTTCATCGGAACCTGCTGCTACATTATCGATATAGGTATTGTCAGGGTTGGTGATCCAGTATGACGCTACCGTGTTGTCCGAAGGCAACAGTGTATGTTCGCCGCCGAAGCTGATCCGTCGAGTGATCATGCGATCCTCATACTCGAAATCGTTCTCTCCGTTTGCAGCAAGATTGGTCGGCACGCATTCCATCGTGGGATGACACTTGGTCTGTATCGCCAGGTTCTTGACGAATTCATTACCAGTCTCGATGCCATCCTCCATGAAAAAGCAGTGACCCACGGTGTTGTAGGTGACATTGTTTTCAACACGCAGCTTGTGGGTGCCGTGGACTGTGACGCAGCGGTTGAAGGTGTTATGTATTGCAGCATTGCGGATGTACTGACCTTCCCCGCCTTCCCCCACTAAATGCCAGTGGATCGGATAACGGGCGAGTTCCATGTGCTGACCCATACGCGTTAACTCGACACCCTCGACATACATCTTGCTTGTGACCATCGCCATGATGTGGCCGCCGAAGTAGGTCTCAAGGGAATCTTCGGAAGACTGCACCTTGATGTTGCGTGTAAGCAGACCAACCTCACCGCGCTCATCAACGCCGAAGGTAATCTCACCGAAGTGCATGTATTCCAGGGCTTCATCCAGAGTAATGCGGTTGCCGCTGATGCCCGTAATGATCCGAGTTTCTGCCTGGCGCGGCTCATAGTCTGTAGAGGCCAGCACTATCTGATCTCCTACCTGCCATTGGCTGGCATCGAGGACACGAATACGGGTAGCACCAGCTTCGGCAGTTTCCGTCAGCTTGGTCCAGGTATTGGTGCGATTGCCGTGCAAGTTCAGGGTACCGCCGGAAAGCATGATGCCCCGGTCACCCATGCCCATTAGTTGCTCACCTTTTACATTGTCAGTGAGAGTGATGGTGGCGTTGCTCGTATGAGGCTCGGCTTCGGTACCGATCTCCAGTTCGCCGAAAATCAGTATCCACTCGGTAGTCAGTTCAAGGTCCGCCTCGTCCGAAAAACTTAGCTTGCCATTGATGGTAAGACTACTCAGTGCAGGTGGACTAATATCAAGAATCATTTCCTGCCCGCTCTCAATAACCACGCTGTCACCTTCGGAGGGCAGCGTGTTTTTTGGCCAGCTTGCCGGATCGGACCAGAGGATCTCCTGACCCAAGACAGACGGTGAAAAAAACCCTGTTAGCAGAATTGAAAGCAGGAACGAACGATTTTTGATGCCCATATAGTAGTTACCATTCTTATTATTAAATTTCTTCGGGACAGGAAGAATAAATCAGCGAATCTGAAACTGTCCAGACAGCCTTTAAGCTAAGTTGAAAAAAAAGCCCCCGGTTTTCACCAAGGGCTTTGTCTATCGACCTTTCGTAGATACTTATCTACTTACTACCATCGTCACACCACCGCGGTGTCCGCCCCGGCCACTGTCGCCAGGCGAAACCAGCTTGACCCACAAGGTGTCATCAGCCTTGAAGTACGACGTCTCTTCAGCACTGTGCAGCGCGTCCAGACTGTTCACCGCCGCACCCGAATCTGCAGTAGTGAATTCCGGAATCTCAACAATCACCCAAGCGTCTTTTTCCATCTCGATCGCATGCAGCCTCATCTCCTTACGTTCGGTTGTTGCTTTGAACTCGGTGTTGGCGCGGATGTTGGTGCCCACGGGAATGCTGATCTCATAGCCAGCGCGGCTCAGATACACAGGTGGAAGACTTGCATCGATACCGAAGCCGCCATCGAAGCTGATTGGGTCAAAGGCCAGGCCCTTGCCGTGTGTAAAGCTCATTCGGCCAACATCACCGACGCATAAGGCGGCATTCCATGAGGGTTTGAACTCGCAGGATTCGTCATCAACAGCGATACTGTCATTGACGCCATCGTGTATGACGACGAATGAGGGTTTGCCAAGCCCCAGCGAGCCATCGCGGTCCCTGAACACAGCTGTCTTGTATGCCATGCTGCCGGCATTGTTATCATTGCCCCACTTGCGTTCCATCGGCGGGTAATACACCGGCTTGGCATTCTCAAAGGTGAGGTTTTCAACAGCGTTGTTGGAGCTGGCCCCGAAGCTGGTATAAAGCAGGTGCGAAAGTGCACCAGTTTTTCGGGTGTCGTTATCCTCATAGTTGATGAATGTGGTGTTCATCACATCATGACGGTAGTCATAGTATTCGTAACCTCGAATAGGAAAGTCCGGCATCCTTGGTTTCGGAAAAGTTCGACCATAGGCAATTTCCTCTGGCGTGCTGGGGTTGCCGATATTGTCAGTTTCACCGACGAACACCGAATCAATAATGCGCGAAGTGTATTCATGTTCACCGCCGCCGCCGGCATGGGTGAAGCCCATGGCGTTATCGGCAAACTTCACGTTTTTGAACAGGTGCATTTCACCGCGACCCCAGATGCCACCATTACGGTTCTTGTACGTGGTGAGGTCCTCGAACACCGATACCAGCGACTCACTGTTGGGGTCAGCGGGATCTGCGCGCCCGGTGTGGGAATTGCCCGTAACACCGAAGGTATTATCCTCGTTGATGTTGCGGTCGAACATGAAGCCATCATAGCTCGAGTGGGCAACATTACCCCTGAACTCAAGGAAGTTTGTGCGGCGCGGCCAGGTATTCAGGCTGTCTTCAGAATCAAGAAATGCCCCATTGGGGTGTTCCGGCAAGGACATCCAGAAACCGTTTGCGTCGGACCCGGCGGCCACGTTATCGATGTACCTGTTGTTGGGATTGGTAATCCAGTATGAAGCCACCGTATTGTCTGAAGGCAGCAGCACATTCTGTGAACTCTGACCTCTTGGTCCGCTCGCCTGACGCACCTCGTCAGCTTCACCTTCGGCAGCAAGATTGGTTGGCTCACAAGCCAGTGAAGTATGACACTTAGTCTGGATCGCTAGGTTATGGACGAACTCGTTGTCATGCTCGATGCCGTCTTCCATGAAGAAGCAGTGTCCAACATTGTTATAAGTGACATTGTTTTCAACGCGCAAGTAGTTGGTGCCGTGCACTGTTACGCAGCGGTTGTAGGTGTCATGGATAGCCGCATTTTTAATGTACTGGCCAGCAGCGCCATCACCAACAAGATGCCAGTGGATTGGATAGCGGGCCAGTTCCAGGTTTTGACCCATGCGATAGAGCTCAACGCCTTCGACATACATCTTGCTGGTCACCATCGCCATGATGTGGCCGCCAAAGAAAGTCTCTTCCGCACTCTCTGAACCCTGCACCTTAATATTGCGTGTCAGCAAGCCGACTTCACCGCGCTGATCCACCCCGTAGGTAATTTCACCGTAGTGCATGTACTCAAGAGGTTCATCCAATGTAATGGTGTTGCCGCTGATTGCTTCAATATGACGAGTCTCCGCCTGACGTGGGTTAAAGTCGGTGGAAGCAAGTACGATCTCGTCACCTACCTGCCATTGATCGGCATTCATCACATTGATAGTGCTGCTGCCAGCCTCAGCAGTTGCGGACAGCTTGGTCCAAGCATTAGTAATGTTGCCATGTAGGTTCAGTGTGCCTCCAGAGAGCATGATGCCGCGATCACCCATGCCCATGAGCTGTTCGCCCTCATTGTTGTCAGTGAGTGTGATGGTGGCCTTGTGTGTGTGAGGGTTGGCTTCGGTACCAATTTCCAGTTCACCAAAAACCATGACCCACTCGGTAATGAGCTCAAGGTCGGACTCATCAGCAAAACTCAGCTTGCCATTTATAGTCAGACCACTCAGTGCCGGCGGAGTTACATCAAGTGTGACTTCCTTCCCGGTAGCAATGGTTACCCTGTCGCCTTCAGAGGGCACTTCGTTTCCTGGCCAGGTAGCTGGATCGGACCAGCGCATTTCCTGTGCTGATGCAGTCTGGAAACTGCCCAATATTATGCAGACAGGCACAACCCTGGTAATTAGACGGATAAATGAACGGGTAAAAAAAGACACCCGGGAATACAATTTCATGATGTTGCCCCTTTCTTAGAAAATTCCGTCGGAAATCTCGCAGTTAATACTGCGGTCTATCCAGTTGTTAAAAAATGATCGAACAGTTGCCGGTCGATCCCACCCTATAAAAAGTCGAGGAATATGGTATATCTGAATTTTGAGTAAAAAAAGGCCTATCTGGAGTAGCCCACACCGGGGCAGACTTTGGTAAACTGCGTTCCAGCAGTCAGCCTAGGCTGTTATGCCTCCAAGAGGACAGTACGGGCCAGTTAATACTTAGTAATTTTTCCCTATGTTCAGATCATCCATAATACCTCTTAATCGACTGTTCCTAGTGGTTGCCTGCGCTGTTATGTCCTCGTTTAGTACTGCCGCTGACACCTCAGTAGCTGCCCCGAATATTGAAAACGGCAAGGCGACGTTCAATATCATGTGCGCTGTCTGTCATTCAGTGCAGAGAACGGGAGGTCCTGTAGAGGGGCCTAACCTGCTTGGGCTAGTTGGTCGGCAGGCGGCCAGTCATCCTGAGTTCGGCAGGTATTCCAACGCACTCAGGGCGTCAAATCTAACCTGGAATGTCGACGCCCTGGATCAATTTCTGTCCAATCCGATGGAAACAGTCCCCGGCACCATCATGCCGATGCTCATAGCCGACGATAAGACCCGAGCAGACGTCATCGCCTACCTAGCCACGCTTGAAGAATAACCCTGGTATTATTTGTAATAATTGTCTAGGACAAGATCCCACTTCGTTAAGAAGCTGATGATCAATATCGATACTGAAAAAAGGCCGACATTCTTAGCAGACAGACCTAAAAATAAGATGCTAATGCCTCATAAGAATGGAGTAGTTACTTCCCTATCACGACACCTTTTATCCCACAATCTATTCTGAAACCTGCTCCACCATATAAACAACTGCTCTGATAACTTCCTCATCGGACAGATCAAGACGCTCACCTTTTTTCGGCATGACACCGGTGTTTCCAGCAAATCCGTTCAGCGCATGCTCTATAAGCGTGTCCATTCCCTGGGCAATCCGTGGCGACCAGACCTCATTGTCACCCAGCGAAGGAGCCCCACCAATACCAGGAGGATAATGGCAGGCGATACAGACGTTATTGTATACCTCTAGTCCGCTAAGGCCTTTAGTGAGCTCCTCCTCTGGGGCAGCCATGACTTTCTGTCCGGCAGCCAAGCTATTGAGCATTGCCAGGCCAAACAAAAAGGGCTTGGAGGATCGTTGAAGTGTGCAATTCATGGTATATGAATGGAATCCTAATAAGGCTCTAGAGCACGCTGATTGTATCAAAATGAATATCACTTTTTGTTCCTGCTTTTTGAGCGACATCCTGAAGCAATGGTGATTTTTTGAGTGCAGGGAACATAGACGTGACTTAATCTCACTAAAAATAATAACCCAGAAAAGCAGAGGTTTCTTACATGTGTAAATTGAACTCATAGTCAGAAAATCGTGCTATTCTCCTTTTTCCTGAATGGGAATTCTGCATTAAACACAATACATATGGACTATATAAAAAGGGGGTCTCGTGTGATTCGTGTCTACAGTCGTTTTTTTCTTCTCTCTTTATTAGCCACATTCTTATTTACTGTCAGTGCCAATGCACAGGAAGCAGTAAGCAGTGGTGCGTGGTCTGATTCATCCACCTGGTCAGGCGGCGCACTGCCTGAGCGGGGCGACACTGTCACCATCGGCGCAGGCCTGGACATTGTTCTGGATGTCAGCCCACCCCCACTGCATGGGCTCAACATTAACGGTAAGCTCAGCTTCTCCAATGCCAGTGATCTTGAACTCACCACCGAGTGGATCTTGCTGCGCGGTGAACTGCAGATTGGCCAGGTCGGCAAACCCCACACTAGCAAGGCCACCATTACACTGACTGACAATGTCCCCGAGGAAAATATCAATGGCATGGGCGACCGCGGCATCCTAATCGCTGGCGGCGTGCTGGATCTGCATGGTGACCGCGAAAACACCTGGACCAATCTGGCAGAAACAGCGAGAGCGGGCACAACTCGCATAAAAGTGCTTGATGCCAGTGAGTGGAAAGTGGGCGACCAGATTGTGCTGGCTTCAACCGACTACAACCCGCGCCAGGCAGAAACGCGCTACATCACCCGTATCCGCGGCACCCGCATTACGCTTGATGAGCCACTTGAATACATGCATTTTGGTGAGATCACCTATGATGTTGATCAGCGCGGCGAAGTCGGCGTCCTGACCCGCAACATCAAGATCCAGGGTTCGGAAGATGCTGCAGATTCCTGGTTCGGCGGTCATATCATGGCGATGGACGGCAGCACCATGACCGTTTCCGGCGTTGAACTGACCCGCATGGGCCAGCACCTGACCCTTGCTCGCTACCCGATTCACTGGCACATCAATGGCGATGTGAGTGGGCAATACATCAAGAATTCTGCCATTCACAATACCTTTAACCGCTGCGTAACCATTCACGGTACCGACAACCTGCGCGTGGAGAACAACGTTACCTACAACACCGTGGGGCACTGCTTCTTCATGGAAGACGGTATTGAGACGGGCAACCAGATCATTCATAACCTGGCTATCCAGACCAAGTGCCATCCCACGCTTGAATGTGTCCCCACCAATCTCGCGGCGGCCGGTGAATTTGATTACGACAATCGCCTGGCAGTTAGAACCAGCGGCCAGCAGTCTGAGCATGTACTTTTACCGTCTGACAATACCGCGGCGAGTTACTGGATCACAAACCCGGACAACACGTACCGGGACAATGTCGCTGCAGGTTCCGATGAAAACGGATTTTGGATGGCGTTTCCACTCCATCCAAATGGCGCATTCGAAGGTACAGAGATCAGCGAAAAAACGTGGCCGCGACGCATGCAGGTACGTGAGTTCAGGGGCAACGTTGCTCACTCGAACTACGACGGCTTCATGTTCGATCGTAACATCAATACCGACAATACGTTTGGCGTAACAGGCAACATGCATATTGCCCGTGAAAACCCTGCCGACATCGAAAGCAGGATGATGGAAACGGTTTTCGAGGACCTCACTGCTTACAAGAACCGCAATGGCGGAATCTGGGGACGCGGTGAAGTGCGCACATTCAGGAACCTGAAAATTGCCGACAACGCCATCGGCTACACCCATGCCTCCGGCCTGGGCGGCGGCGACCCCTGGACTTCGAGAGTAGTTGATTCACTTTTCGTCGGTGAAACCGACAACGTCGGCAACCCGAGCACGCCAGAGGAAATCGCTTATGGCCGCAGCCTGCCAAAACCGATGATTCCGGATTTCCCAATCCGCGGTTACGAGTACTACGACCTGCGTCATGACGTGGTAGGAACGACCTTCGTTAACTTTGAAGACAACGATCGGCGCGAAACCGGTGCATTGTCCTACTTGATGTTTACCAGTTTTGGTGTGAGCACCAACAACACTATTGAGAACATCACGTTCGTGAATGCCAAGCCAGTACATTTCCCTGAAATGAGACGTCACTGGGGCAATGACAATGGCAACAGCACGGCCTGGCGTACCGCGGTAATTCGCGACCTGGATGGCTCATTGGGCGGCGAACCTGATTCCTACGTGCTGATTCATGATGGCGTAAACAACAGTATCGCCACCGATGAAGAGGCTTGTGAAATCAAGCCAACCTGGAATGCTGCCCTGTGTACGGGCGACATTGGCAGGCTGAATATCAGGACACCCGGTGAAAACCCCTTCTCGGCGTTTTTCCGTAATGGCCCTCCCCCGCTGCCTGTTTATACCAGCCGCGGTGATTTGCAGACTGAAATGACCGGCACCAACGTGCAAGCAGGCACTGAGATTAAGGTAGACACTGAAAGGGAAGAAATTTCTCTCGAACTGAACCAGATGGACGATGGCTCCTGGGTGATCATTGAACTGCCGGGATTCAACGAGGCAGCCTCCGGCACACAACAGAGCAGTCTTGATGCCCTGCGCGCGGCGAACGAGACGTCTTACTTCATTGACCAGGATGCCGTTTGGGTCAAGGTGGTGGCCAGCGGCGACCGTGGACCGGGGGCCTCTTATGGCAGCGGCAGCATCGTCGTCAGTCGATAATTCCAAGGAAAATAAAGATGAGAAAAATAACACGCATAACCATCAAGAGCTGCACCTTTATTCTAGCGGGCTTGGCCTTTGAGAGCAGTGCCTTGGCACAATGCAGTCGTGACACGCTTCAAGGACTGGCCGATACGTATATCAATGCTCAAATCGCAGGTAATGCTGCGATGATGCCTTTGGCTGAAAGTGCTTATTACGGTGAAAATGATAACCCCATGGGCATTGCAGAAGGCATGTTATCCGAAGCTATAACACCGGACTTCACCCGCAGTTTTCACGATACGGACTTGTGCGCCACCTTTACCGAGTTTGTTGCCGCCTCTCATTCGCACCCCTATGTCATTCACACGCGCATGGAGGCGAACGACGATAGAGAAGTAACTATTATGGAATCCGTCGTAACTGATGAAGACGACTGGGTCTTTGGTGCCGATGTGTTCCTTACTCATACTCAGCAGGAAGATTGGGGTGTTATTCCCGAAGACCAGCGCGAAAGAAGAGAAGTTATCCGGGCTGCGGCAGAGGCCTATATCAACAACTGGGGCGACCCCTTCCTGCCTGTACCACACGGCACACCCTGCGCCCGCCTTGAAGGCCGTATCTATACCGGCAACAGGGACCCCGAGGGACAGACCTGCACCATGGGGGCATTTCCGCAGCCGATCAAAACAGGCAGCCGCCGCTTTGTGATTGATACAACCATCGGCGCTGTAAGCATCTTCCACAACTTTTCCTGGCTCGACGCCGGGCTGGGGCCTTACCATCCAGGCACGCCGGCCAGTCAGCAGTTTCGCGTTGAGGGCGGCATGAACCGCTATATTCACGAGGTAACAGCCTGCACAACGCCGAACTGCGGCAGAAATTTTGGACCGCCACCGTCCAGCGATTAGTCATTACTTTAATTCTTCAAATTGCAGCAAAAGGGGCTTGAAATAAAAGCCCCACTTCCCACGATCACCCACTTGTAAATAACAGGGATCAGAGTTTCGCAGTTAAGATGAACACACTCAGCCTGCAGGAGTCTTCTAAGTATTAATAATTACGACGTCATCATCCTAGGAGCAGGTGCCGCCGGTTTAATGTGTGCTATTACCGCTGCCGATCGCGGCAGGAGTGTCCTTGTACTGGAAAAATCCAACAAGATCGGCAAAAAAATTCTTATGTCCGGTGGCGGGCGCTGCAATTTCACCAATATGAGCGTGGAGCCTGAGAACTTCCTGTCTGCCAATCCTCACTTTTGCAAATCCGCACTTAAACGCTTCACGCAGTGGGACTTCATCAAGCTTGTCGAGGAACACGGCATTGACTACGAGGAACGCAAACACCAGCAGCTTTTTTGCAAAGACTCCGCCAAACAAATTTTGGAAATGTTGCGCAGCCGCTGTGAAGACGCCGGTGTCACCATCAACACTCACTGCCAAATTCAGGATATCGACTCGCTGTCCTCTAAAAACAAGAGCAACAATGACCGCTACCAGGTGAGTCTACAGCAGGTAAAAGAGAAACCTGGAAAAGATTATTTGCTTACCTGCCATTCACTGGTCGTCGCAACAGGTGCACTTTCCATTCCCACGCTTGGAGGCAGCGGCATGGGTTACGACATAGCCAGCCAGTTTGGCTTGAAGCTCACCGAACGCCGTGCCGGACTTGTGCCATTTGTGTTTACTGATAACGTCAAATCACTGTGTGAAAAACTCTCCGGGTTATCCGCTCACATCGAGGTCAGCTGCAACGGACAAACATTTACAGAGAGCATGTTGTTTACCCATCGCGGTCTCAGCGGACCGTCAATTCTGCAGATATCCAGCTATTGGCATCCAGGGGACACTATTGCTATCAACCTGTTACCGGGTAAGGACGCAGGGGAATGGTTGTGTGAAGAAAAACGCACAAAAGGCAAAAGCCTGCTGAAAACTGTCCTGCAACAGCAGCTGGGTAAGGCGCTGGTTGCTGAACTGCAACACCTGTGGTGGCCTGAACATGCTGAAAAAACCCTAGCTCATTTTTCTGATCAGAAACTCAAAGCAATTGGCACTCAACTTAACCAGTGGACACTTAAACCCTCCGGCACCGAAGGCTATCGCACGGCCGAGGTAACTCTGGGCGGAGTGGACACTGACGGTCTCAGCTCACAAACCATGGAGGCTAGACAGCAACCTGGGTTGTTTTTCATTGGCGAGGTCTTAGATGTCAGCGGCCATCTCGGCGGTTTCAATTTTCAGTGGGCCTGGTCGTCAGGCTATGTGGCAGGACTTTACGCATAACCCTAACAAAGCACCCAAAGATCAGGGTCATTACGTTGAAATCAACAGGTCCTTGTTTTACGCTTGAGCTTTAACTTAAAGCTTACACGGAGATTGCCATGGCTCTCTTCACGCTCAGCATCAACGGTACCTCGCACGAGGTAGACGTCGATCCATCCACTCCCCTTTTATATGTCTTGCGCAACGATATCGGTCTGAAAGGCCCTCGCTATGGCTGCGGGTTAGCCCAGTGCGGTGCCTGCACGGCGATTATTAATGGTGCAGCAGTACGCACATGTGTAACACCCGTCGCGGGAGTCAACGGCGATATTACTACCCTGGAAGGTCTTTCTCAGAACGGGCAGTTGGATCCTGTTCAGCAGGCCTGGATCGATGAGCAGGTGCCTCAATGCGGCTACTGCCAGAATGGACAGATCCTATCGGCAAAGGTGCTGCTGGATAACAATCCCAATCCAACCGATGCAGAAATCCGCCAGGGCATGGAAGGCGTGCTCTGCCGTTGCATGAGCTACTACCGGATTCACGCCGCCATTAAACGCGCGGCCAGCAACTCGACTGCCTTTGTTGATGCCATGGCTACTCAACAATCAAGCAGCAACACCGAGGAGGCGTCATCATGAAAAAGCCTTCCGAGCTGACACTGCCAGCGCGAATAAAAGATGCTATTCGCGCCTCTGTTCCATCCACATCCCGCCGCGGCTTCCTGAAATCCTCGGGCGCGCTGGTCATCAGTGCCGGCCTGGGGCCCGCAGGAAAAGTCATGGCTGCCGAAGCAACCGGACCCTACCCCGATCCTGACTATCTCGAACTCGATACCTGGATTGTTATTCATCCCGACAATACCGCCACCTTTTATGTTGGCAAAACAGACGGCGGCCAGGGTACTGGTACGGCATTCAGGCAAATGATGGCCGATGAACTGGATATCGCCTATAACATGACCAGCCTGGTCATGGGTACCACTGATACGACACCTGACCAGGGCGGCTCCGGCGGTTCCGATGCCATCGAGGTGGACGGCTGGCCCATGCGCCGCACTGCCGCTGAAGCCCGCCGCGTATTGCTGGAACTGGCCTCGGAAGAGCTAGGGGTTCCCGTCAGTGAGTTATCCGCCAGCAACGGCGTTATCTCCTTAACGGAAAACCCATCCCGCTCGGTCACGTATTCAGACCTGGTCGGTGGACGTCGTTTTGATGTCTCCCTGAGCGGGACCAATATTAACGCCACGCGCGGCATTGCCGAGGTGAAGTCGGCGCAAGAACTGGAGGTCGTCGGCCAGTCGATACCACGCTACGATATCCCCGCCAAGGTCGACGGCTCCCTGACCTGGGCCGTCGACGTCAAGCTGCCGGGCATGGTGCATGCACGAAATATTCGCCCACCGCTGGCAGGTGCGCAGCTGGTAAGTGTTGATGAGTCTTCAATTTCGGGAATGCCCGGTTTCGTGGCCGTGGTGCAGCGGGGTAACTACCTCGCCGTGGTCTTCGAAAGAGAAGAACAGGCCATCAACGGCGCAAGGGCTTTACGCGCCGAGTGGTCGTCACCGGCAGAAGCGCCCTTTCCTTCGTCAGATAAACTGTATGACTTCATCCGCAGCCAGGAACCCGTGGCCAGCAGCAACCCCATTGTCTCTGGCGATCCCGACTCTGCGCTGTCTACACCTGGCGTGGTGGAAGCCGAGTATGAAATTCCGTTCCAGGGACATACCGCAATAGGGCCAGCCCATGCACTGGCTGACCCTTCAAACGGACAGATGACGATTTATTCCAACGACATGAAATCCTACGGCCTGCGCAACGGCGTTGCAGCTTTCCTCGACATGCCGCGCGACAAGGTCCGTGTTGTCTATATGGATGGTCCCCAGGTATATGGACGCACGGCTGCCGATGATGCGGGATTCGAGGCCGCCTACCTGGCCCATGAGCTGGGCCGGCCGGTGCGCGTGCAATGGATGCGCGATGAGGAAACCGCCTGGGACACCAAAGGTCCCGCCTTCACTTTTAAATTACGCGGCAGCCTTGATGACGGGGGCAACCTTAATGCCCTGGAGTACGAGTCCAGATGCCTGGACTACAATCACCTCTGGTACAACGATCCTGAAACAGTCCTGATTTCTCAGCTCATGGGAATTCGCTCCGCCGAACCGGCACGCGGTAGTTCACCGACGCCGGCAGTTCAATACGGTATCGAACACCAGCGCCTGGTTGGGCATGTGGTCAGCCTGCCGATGATCTGGGAAACGCCGCTCAGGTGCGGAAACCTGCGTGATCCCAATGGCCCGCAGGTCACCTTTGCCTTCGAATCATTCATCGACGAGATGGCCGCTACGGCCAAGGCCGACCCAGTTGAATTCCGGCTTGGCCTGATTGAAAAGAGCAATGAGGATGCCCGTTTCCGCAAGGCACGCTCACTGGCCACGGTACGCAAAGCAGCCGAGGCCTTCGGTTGGGAGTCACGTCCATCACCCAACTCCAATGTGGCGCAAACCTTGGTCCCGGTAAGCACTGGACGCGGCGTAGCCTTCACGCATCGCAACGGCACGGTGGTCGCCGTGATTGCCGAAACAGAAGTGAACCGTGATACAGGCCATATATTTGTGAAACGCCTGGTCTGCGCCCACGACTGCGGTCTGGTCATCAACCCGGCTAACCTAAAGTACACGGTAGAGTGCGGCATGCTGCATGGATTGAGCCGCGCACTCTATGAGGAAGTGACCTTCGATGAAGAAAAGGTCACCAGCGTCGACTGGGCATCCCATCCGAGCATGCGTCACTCAGATACACCGGAGTCCATTGAAGTCGTGATTGTAAACGGTGATCCGAACCCCGACCGTCCTGACATGCCACACTACGGTGCCGGTGAGGCCAGTCATAAGCCAATGATTGCCGCGATTGCGAACGCGGTTTATGACGCTACCGGCGTGCGGTTAAGAAGGGTGCCGTTCAGGTCTGAAGCAGTGCTAGCAGCTCTTAAGGCGCAATCCTGAATTTAAAAGCTGTATGAGAATTACTTGTCGAATTCAATCAGCGGATTTGGCTGACCTGCCGTGAATGTGCGCGGATTACCCTCATTAAAGATGCGGTGCAGTGTGAAGTACCACTCGCCGTCGATCTTTGCGTACTCGTCTTCCCAGGAACCAAAGCTCAGCCACTGGATGCCACGGCGATCTGCATTATTTGCATAGTTCATCCAGTAGGTGATGGCTTTTGCCGTATCGCCTTCCACCTTGATTACTTGGTTGGTAATCAGGTGTCGCACTGTTGATGGCCACTCGCGGCCATCCTCGGTCTCTGCTGGCTGGAAGCCAAGCGTTCTCAGGTCATAAACACCGCCAGCCATGAATTCACGAATGGCTTCCCGCCCCACTACCTCGCCACGGGCCCAGTCGAGCACACCGTCTTCGGCAAAGACTGCGGCGTAACCATCGGCATCAAAATAATCCATCGCCAGCACGTAACGATGCTGTAAATCTATAATCGCGGCTCGGTCGTCGGCATAATCATCCGGATATTTTTCGGCCAGTGCAGATGTAAAAACAGTCAGCGCCGCCAGAAATAGTAAAAATTTTCTCATGGGTTTCCCTTCTTTTAACTTTTAACGTTGCTCTTTTTATTCAGGCACATGTGGAATATAACGTGCCGACACTTCATCATCACAGGCCTCGGAGGGCGGTGAAAAATCAATGTCAGGACGATGATCCCACTGCTGCCTCAAGGTAGCTGTCTCAGAAAGATAAACAGGATCATCAACAGAAATTTCGTAACGAATGCGGGTGCGATCTTCCGAAAGTGTGAGTCGCTCAAAGGTATGCTTACCTGCACTCGAGGGTGCACTGCCGCCAAGACCGGATGTATGCGGCGTATAGCCGATAGTGTCAACAACCAGGGTGTCGCCTTCCCACCATCCCACTGAATGACCGTGCTCTGAGGGCTCCAGGTCGGCAGGATGCTCGGCATTTATGGCCACTGTACGGTAGACATGATCGCCGGAGTTATCAAAATGAAACAGGACCTCGTCTTCACCGAGTTCTATGGAACGCATTTCATCCAGGATGGCCAGGAATGGCACCGGCTCAGCAATGCAAAGCCCATCATCGATCATCTCCGCCTGCACAGCGCGCGCGGCTTCTGTTAGGGGGAACCGGGCGAGTGCGCCAAATCCAGCACCAACGCCTGCGCGATTGGGTGCCCAGTGGCCCTCAAGTGAGTCAGCTGGGGTCAGCCTGAGACTGCGATTGCTTTCCTTGTAGAAAGGATGAATCTCGCCATCTTCTGTAGTCACATCCAGGATGCGGACCTGCTTGCCCCAGCCCCCGCGATTCGGATTGGCGCGCATTACCACCGGGGTACCAGGCTGCAAGGCGTCGCGATCCAGACCATCCACCAGGGCCTGTGTAATTGCAAGTCCCTCACCCTCCACCAGGGCCGGTTCGCCATCCGGACCAATGGTTTCGACAATGAGGTACATATGCGGATTCACCCAGTCAAATCGATGCACGGTGCCCTCGACAATAATTTCCTGGGACTGGTCAAACATGGCCTGGCTGTGGTGAGCATTCGAAGGCGTGAAAGCCAGGGCGGCAGCCAGCAGAAAAGTGGCTTTGAGAAGTGTTTTCATGGCGGATTCTCTGTGCTTTTTATAATTGAGAACAGGCAGAATATACCGATAATTCGAATTCTTCCACATTGAAACAGCAATATAGTTTTAGTATTCCTGCCTGCTTTGAATTATCTTATTCCACCGTCTCAATAAAAATAATGACCCGAAAATGAAAAGACTGATCTTCTTGCTCCTTGTACTTGATACCATCCCTGTATCGGCCCAGTGGCTGGACCGCCCGTGGCCGAATATCCCCCGCACCGCTGAGGGCGCACCCGACCTTGAAGCACCCACTCCGCGCACTGCCGATGGTAAACCCGATTTCACGGGACTCTGGAACGGGCCGCCACCTGTTGCTGATCTTGATCCTGCAATCCTTAGGCCCTGGGTGGTAGAGCTCGCCAACGAACGTCAGCGAAATTTTTACAAGGATCGCCCTTTTTTCAGATGTCTGCCCAATGGCCCGGAAACGGAAAATTCAGGCGGCTGGAAACGCTTCGTCCAGACATCTGACATGCTGATCATACTTGATGATGACCTCACTTACCGTGTAGTTCACATGGATGGGCGTGAACTGGAGGCTGATCCTTTCCCCAGCTGGACCGGCTACTCTGTTGGACACTGGGACGGTGATACCCTGGTGGTTGAATCCAACGGCTACAACGAGGAAACCTGGGTTGGCCGTTATGGTGTTTCACACACGGAAAACCTGGTGGTGACCGAGCGTTACACGCGTACCGATTTTGGCCATCTGCAGGTTGGCGTCATGTTTTCCGACCCGGAAGCATTCACCGACGACTGGGGTTACGGTTCAGTGATGACGCTGGCAGCTGATACTGAAATGCTGGAATTGGTGTGTGAGCGAACCAGTGATGACTGGACAGGCACAGTGTCCGGGACGGAGGCTAACCGGGTCGATGTGCCAATCGAAACGCTTCAGAGCTACGAGGGCCAATATCGCGGTTTTTACATGGGTAAATTCCGCACCTACGAAATCACGGTCATAGATGGTGAACTTACAGCAGCAGTGGTGGGCGACTACGACGCTATCGGTCTGGGTGCAGCTGGTCTTGAAAAAGGAGTTCCCCGCGTGCTGATCCCACTGTCGCAAACATTGTTTGACGGCCTGGGTCTGGGTTACCGCTTTATCGTAAACGAGGCTGGTGACGTTGAAAGTGTGCATATCACCCATGTCTCGGGTGACTTCGTCTACACTCGGCTGCCCTGAAGAATTCCCATTGCTGGTAAGGCGCTAAACCGTCGGCAATTTAATCGTCATTATCTGCACCCAGACCCAATCCAAGCTTGGCACCAAGCCCCGGGTAATTGAAAAAGTGCGAATACTTTTATCAACATTGTTTTGTGAAGAATATTTTCACTCACTACCGGCCTCCTGGCGCAACTGGTTAGCAATCGTTAAATAATAATTTCTTGCAAGGGCATTACTCGAATTCCTTGCCTGTATTGTCAAGGCATCTGCCTTAATGTTCTTTGCTTCATTATTTCCTTCATTCAACGCAAGCAAGTAATCAGATAGCTGTGATGCCCATTGAACATCACCATTCGCCAGCGCTGACTTTGCAGTTTCCAATAAAATCTCTGCTCCACCTGCTAGTGCAGTAATGCGCAACGCTTCCTCTTTTCTGCTTAATGGCGAAAGATTGGCTGGATTACCGTCATACCACCCCAGGTAACCATTAAATATCGATCTTACTGCCCAGGATACTTTTCCGTAATATTCCCCGAGGTCAGGGTCGCTTGCCAGGTGCTCGGGCAATCTTACCGTCGCAGCGAGAGCATCCTCCGTCATTCCCGCATTCATACCTTCAACAGTTTTGTCATGTACAAACTTGATGGCATCGCGATGGTTTTGCAGGGCAACCCTTGATTCCTCAATACCAATAAAGGGATAGGTATGGCCTGGCACAACGGCTTCAGCGTCTTCTTCAAGCATCTTGTCCATGCTCTCAACCCAGGCAAAGACATCCCGGTATGGTGTACCGCGAATAGCATAGAGATTAGGAAAAGAACGATAAAGGTTATCTCCAGCAAACAATGTTTTTTGATCTGGATACCATACATACAGCTGATCATTGGTTTCACCCGGCGCATGTACCAACTCGAGTGTCACGCCTGCAATTTCAATTTGTTTTCGCCCTTCTGCAAAAGTGTGCGTGGGCATTGTATTTATACTGCCGCTCTCATTGGCACTGAAAGGGTTGGCATTGCCTGGCCTCATGGCCGGCGCAATACCATTGTTGATTCTTAGCTCGTCTGGCAGGGCGAAACCAGCCTGCTTTGAACCACGCTGGCGTTGAATGGTGAGTCCTGCAGCAATGAGTGGACTATCCTCGATACCGAAATTTTCCATGGCCCAGATTTCTGGCGCTTCATCACCGATAAAGGCGCTTGCCCCTCCGGTATGATCACCATGCCCATGGGTATAGATAATTCCTTTGACCGGTAACTGACTGATTTCTTGAAATGCTGCCTCGATATCCGCGGCATGATCAGGGCTCATACCAACATCTATAATCACCACCCCATCATCACCAACAATCATCGACGAGTTGGCAGGACTGTATCCAACCGCTGTATAAACATCTGGCGCAATCTGGACAATTTCCCTGGAGAAAAAATTGCTGCGCGATTTGAGGAGGGTTTCAGCTTCAGTATCCTGGGCAAGTGAAACCAGAGGCAGTAAGTAACCAAGCATGAATACTAGGAGAATTTTCTTCATCAGCTGTATTCCTTGAATTCGGAACTTATGCTTCAACTTCAGCCGCTTCAACGGCATCCGTCATCGACAGAATCTTTACCCGTGTCTTCAGATCAGCCTTGCAGAAGGCATGCAGGAAACAGGTTTGCTCTGACATGTCGAGGATCGTTCGTGCGAATTCATTGTCCTCGCCGGTAACCAGGTGCACATGGGTTTCAACCGGTTCAGCTGTGCCCGCCTGGCCAGTGCCACCGGAAGCACCGCCAAGGGAGAAATGCGTGTCCTGGATGATGCGATATTCCTGCAGATCCTTTTTCACGATTTTGGCGTAACGGCCAAACTGGGTCATGAAACAGAAACCAATACCGGCACTGATATAGCTCACTGCGTCAGGCGCCAGGCCCTTGCCGCGATTTTCAGGCGCCTCGTCACAAAGGAAATAAAACAAAGACCCGTGCGGATTGAACAGCTGTTGCTCAACCATCTTTACACCATCCTCGCGGAGCGTGCAGATTACACGAATATGCAGCAGGCGATCTTGCTGCTCGGCAAGACTATCCCCCGCCATGGTCACAGTGTGGTCTGACTTGGGTGTCTTACCGCCTCTTTTTATAAGGGCACTCCAGTCATCACTTGTCGGCTGGACAGTATCAAAATGATCGCCGGGATCAGGCTCGGCCGGATTACCAACCGGTAGCGCTTTAGCCGGCTCAATCTCGGCTCCATTATGTGTAAGGGTGAACAGGCTTTCCTTTGCACCACGCATGAGTCCATTCAGTGGGGAAGCTGTAGTGGCATCTAGCACCAGTCGATTTATCATGTCCTGGTCAGCATCAGTATCTATATGTACAGCCAGATCGGGATTTTTTGCTCCGCCGATCATTGATCCATCTTTAGCGGACCCTTTCATCGTATAGTAGTTGTCCTGTACCAGCTTGATGTCATTAATGATGATTCCACGCATCTTCGCCAGCGCCAGGATTTCATTCATGTAGGAGCACACCATCCCGGTGGAAAGAAACGACAGCGGGCAAGGGGCTTCATCAAGCCCAGCCAGGTAGGCGCCTTCATCACTGGCCAGGCGCCACACAGCTCCCGTACGGGTGGATTTCACAAGCGCTTCCTTTTGCATCACTGTTAAGGAACGCACGCAAAGCCTGGCGGCATCGCCCAGCCTTAATTCCGGTGCATCAAAACCGATTTCACCCGGGCTGGCAACTTTAAAAAAAAGCGGTTTACCACACTCAATCAGCGGGTTTGCCTGTTGTTCTGCCATAGTTCTTCCTTTTTTAAGAACATCCGATTAGACAGCAGTTTCTGCTGGTTGGGAAGTCATTGTTGATTAGCCTAGAATTTCAGTACACTCTCGTCCTTTTTATAGCAATGGCTCCCTGTGAACCACCGCAGAACCAGATATTTAAAACCAATTCATGATTACATCCGACCTGTCAGCGGCAACGCAGGCACTAAACAGTAATGACATCATCGCCATGCCAACCGAAACGGTTTACGGCCTGGCCGGCAATGCACTTGAGCCTTTGGCTATCGAAAAAATTTATGCACTTAAGCAACGACCCGCGCATAACCCGCTAATCGTTCACCTCAGGTCAACAGAGGCAATAACCGAGGTTGCGGCAGAGATACCGGAAACCGCCTGGAAACTTGCTGAACATTTCTGGCCAGGACCTCTAACAATTGTGCTGAAGAAAAAAGATGCCGTTCCAGATATTGTGACAGCCGGTAAACCGACCGTTGCTGTACGCGTACCCAATCACCCTGTTGCCCTTGATTTACTCGCGCAACTGGATTTCCCACTTGCTGCACCCAGTGCCAACCCATTTGCTTCCATAAGCCCAACCAGTGCTGAACACGTGGAAAAATATTTTGGCGAGCAACTGGAGGTCATCCTCGATGGTGGCGAGTGCATTCGTGGACTTGAATCCACCATTATTGGTTTCGAAGGAGAGACGCCGATTGTTTACCGGCTAGGGGCGCTGTCACTTGAACAAATTGAAAATATTGTCGGCAGTGTCCGGACCATGACTGACAACGAGACTGCCCCGGAAGCACCTGGCATGCTGGGACGTCACTACGCCCCTGAAACCGACATCATTGTTAGTGACAATATTGCCCAAGCGCTGGCAGCCAATGCCGGCAAGTCGGTGGGCCTAATGCTGTTTCGTGACGACACCCCTGGATCCGGATTCACCCATGCAGAAGTACTTTCATCATCCGGTGACCTCGAGGAGGCGGCGAGTCGTTTTTATGCCGCACTACACCGACTCGACAGCCTTGATATCGACCTTATCGTGGCCGAAAAAATGCCTGAAAATGGGCTGGGCAAAACCATGAATGACAAGCTTAGGCGAGCTACTCATAAAGATCATTGAGAACCCCCTCTCAAAATGGGATGAAATTAGCCCGGAACAACCAGTTTCTGAATAACATAACCCATTGTAATTAATGGATATTATTTAAATTGTGTTACTAATATGCAGACATTGAGTTGGCAATATCTGTTCTGTATTATTTGATATCTTGATACAGGTCTAAGTCTTAAGGTAGCAGTATAAGAACAAACAAAACCTAACCCATCACTTCATCGCTTATTAGGGGACACCAGAAATGAGGGGCAACACAGAAGTAACCAAGGCAAATTCGGTCTTATTATTCGACAACGGGACATTTGCTCATGCAGCAGTTTTGGCAATTCTCACGCTTTGCACGGCTATCCCGTTTTCAGCACACGCATCCAGCCCGCTGGCCATGGCGGCCCGCACCAACGACACGTCTGAATTCGAAGCGCTCATCTCGGCGGGTGAAGACGTCAACATGCCTGAACCCGATGGCACGACTGCCCTGCTCTGGGCCGTCTACAACTCCAACCTGGCCATGGTTGAATCCCTACTTGATGCCGGTGCCTATCCTGACACCCCCAACACGCTGGACATTACCCCACTCCTGATGGCCAGCCGCTATGGCAATGCTGACATGATCCAGATACTGCTCGACAGCGGCGCCAGCATTGATCATTCGGCACTTGCTGTTGAACCACTGATCATGGCGGCTGCCAGGGCAGGCAGCGTTGATGCTGTAAACATATTACTTGAAGCCGGCGCCAACCCCAATGACATGGAGCCGCTGGAGAATCAGACCGCAATCATGTGGGCTGCCGCTGAAGGACATCTTGGCGTAGCCAAAGCCCTCCTCGATGCCGGTGCTGATCCGGACATGCGGGGCCGCGTCAACACACTCACCAAGCGCAAGAATGCCGACTTCCCAACCGGCGGCTTTGCTGCCATGCACTGGGCCGCCCGCAATGGCGACAGGGAAATGATTGACCTGCTGCTGGATAGAGGCGCCGACATCAATGTAATCAACGGCGATAAGGCCTCCCCCATGATGCTGGCCATTGTGAATGATCGTTTTGATCTGGCCCGTCACATGCTGGAAAAAGGCGCAGACGCCAATGAAGGCTCACTGTACTACGCCACCATCATGCGTGACGGCACAACTGACTGGATGGCAATGGACGGTACGGTTTTCCGCGCTGATCATGACAATGAAATTGACGCACTGGAATTAACAGCACTTCTGCTAGAAGCCGGTGCGGATCCGAACAAGCCATTTATCGGACAGATGCATAATGCGTCCATGTGCTGTGACTATAAATCCAACCAGACACCTTTTTACCGCGCAGCCAAGTCTGCTGACATTGCTGGCATGAAACTCATGCTTGAGTATGGCGGTGATTCCAACTGGAAACCTGCCTCGGAAACACGCCCGGTCGGTATCGACGGTGAAGAAGAAGTTGTTAGCCAGAGCGCTCTGATGGTCGCCACCACCGGCGGCAAGGGTGTTGGCAGGCAAGGCGGACCGAACGACCTGCGCTATGGTCCACCGCCCTTCCGTGAAGAAGGCGTGCGTGATCAGGTGCAAGCGGTGATGATGATGCTGGAAGCGGGAGCCGATGTAAACGTTCCTGGCCCCGACGGCAGGACTGCCCTGCATGTCGCTGCCAAGGAATTGGAACCGGCTATTGTTCGTGCTCTTGTGGAGCATGGTGCAGACCTCGATGCCGTCAACGACGATGGTAAAACCGCACTGCAGGTTGTTGAGGAAATGGATCGTCCAGAACCCACTCCGGGATTCTACTTTGAAGAACCCGCGGCTTGGCCGGAAGACATGATTGCCCTGCTGACAGAGCTGGGTGCAACGCCAACCCAAGAATAAACATTGATAAATAGAAGAAAATCTCTAATGAAAAAATGGATTACACCGGCGGCAGTGGTTACTGCATTTGCCGTCTTACCGGTGAAAGCACAGAACCATCTAAAAGCCCTTGAGGAAAGCTGGTCAATTCTTGATTCCTATTGCATGGAGTGTCACAGCTTTGATGAATTCCGTGGCGGCCTTGCCCTTGAAGGCATGAGACCACAAGATGTGGACGCCAACCCTGGCGTCTTCGAGGAAGTACTTCGCAAGCTGAAGATTCACGCCATGCCGCCACGCTCACAGCCACAGCCTGGCCTGTCTGACCGCAATAAGTTCATGGCTGCCCTCGAAGCCACCCTTGATGAAGCTGCGTTTTCAGACCCTTATGCCGGCACCACCTCTATTCATCGCTTGAACAGGGAAGAATATACCAACGCCATTCGCGACCTACTGGGTGTCGACCTCGACCTCTCAGAATTGTTACCTAGCGATGCCGGTGGTCACGGTTTTGACAATATTGCCGACCTGCTACGCACCTCGCCCATGCTACTCGACCGATATATGACCGTCGGTATGCGAGTAACCGATCTTGCCCTAGGCAACGCCGACACCCAGCTCAGTGTGGCCACGTACCAGATTCCATTTGATACCACCCAGGAAAAACACCTTGAAGGGATGCCGCTGGGTACTCGCGGCGGAGTGCGAGCCAAGCATTATTTCCCGGTGGATGGTGAATACGTTTTTTCAGCCCGCCCACTTCAGGGTGTGGCCGAGGGTTACTTTGGCATCGAGGGTCATGACAAGCCACATGAATTCCTGATCTATCTCGACGGCAAAATTGTTTACACCAGCAAAATCGGCGGCAAGGAACAGCATGAAATCAGTGTTGAGGAATTCAACGACGTCATCCCCATCGTTAATGAGGAACTTACATCTCCAAAGATCTCAGTCACAGCTGGGCCACATGATGTGATCTTTACCTGGCGCGAACGCCGCTCTGCGGAGATGAATTCCTGGCAGCCCGTAAAGCGCGATACCTTGGAGATTCACAACAGCTCCGGTATGCCGCGCCTGGAGGAAGCCTCAATCGAAGGGCCTTACAACCCGGGTAGTGTCAGCGAGATGGCAACACGCGACCAGATCCTAGTCTGCCGTCCGGAAAGTGTTGAGCAGGAAGATGATTGCGCCAGAGAGATCCTTGCCAACTTAGCCCGCAAGGCCTACCGCCGCCCGATTGAAAATGATGACATCGCTGCACCGCTGGCCTTCTATGAACAGGAACGCGCCCTGGGCAGTGATTTTGATGCGGGCATTCGCACCGCGGTGGCCCGCATGATTGTCAGCCCTTTCTTCCTGTTCCGTGTTGAAACCGACGCCCCGGACACTTCGCCTGGTTCTAACCAGCCGATCAGCAGCCTGGAAATAGCCTCACGCATGTCCTTCTTCCTCTGGTCAACAGTACCCGATGATGAGCTGCTTGAGTTAGGCGAAAACGACGTTCTCACAAGTTCTGAAGTCCGTGCAAAGCAGGTCGAGCGAATGCTGACTGATCCCCGCGCCAATGCCTTTGTGCAGAATTTTGTTGGCCAGTGGCTGACATTGCGCAATCTCGAGAAAGTGGCACGTCCAGATATTCAGATGTTCCCGGATTTCGACAACAACCTGCGCCAGGCTTTCCGAGAGGAAACCGAGCGTCTGTTTGCTTACATCCTGCGAGAAAATCGTCCCGTGCACGAACTACTCACCGCGGATTACACCTTTGTGAATGAACGCCTAGCCAAACACTACGGTATCGACGGTGTTTACGGCGCCCGCTTTCGTAAGGTCGACGTTGAAGACCCGAATCGGTTCGGCATTCTGGGCCATGGCAGCATTCATTCCTTGACCTCTGCCTCCAGCAGAACCTCTCCTATCATGCGCGGCAAGTTCATCCTCACCGAACTATGGAATAATCCCCCACCGCCGCCAATACCAAATGTGCCAGCACTTGAGGCCAGCATACCCGAGGGCAGGCCATCCACCGTCCGCGAACAACTTGAAAGGCATCGGGCTGATCCTGTTTGCGCCGGTTGTCACGACCTGATTGATCCCATGGGCTTTGCTCTGGAGAACTTCGACGTGGATGGATCATGGCGTGATTTCAACAAAGAAGGCCTGCCAATTGATGCTTCAGGCACACTCTTGGACGGAACCGTCATTGAAGGACCGATCCAGATGCGCGAGGCCCTGGTGGCAGATCCCGAGATTTTTGCCGGCACCGTCACTGAAAAACTGCTGATTTATGCGCTAGGTAGGGGCCTGGATCCTAAAGATAGGCCTATTGTGCGCCGCATCGTAAGACTGGCCGAAAAGGATAACTATAGCCTTCAATCACTCATTTTGGGTATTATTGAGAGCTATCCATTCTTGATGCGGACCAATAGTTCCAGAAGTAGCATCAATAGCATAGCTACAGTAGAGAATTAAAGAGGGGAAAACGCATGTTCATTACCAAGAAACATCTCAACCGCAGGACATTATTAAAAGGGGCCGGTGCCGCAGTTTCATTGCCATTGCTTGATGCCATGGTGCCCGCTGCCACTGCCCAGTCAGCCACAGCGGCGGCTGAAAGACTTCGTTTTGGCTCTGTTTATGTGCCCAATGGCATTTATCCCGATGACTGGCATCCTGAGCAGACTGGCAAGGATTTCGAGCTAAAGCGGGTAATGAAGCCCATGGAATCGAACCGCGAATACCTGACCACCATCAGCCGTCTCAAGTCGCCAGAAGGCAACCAGGACATGGGTGGCATTCACATGGGCGCAAGTGCTGCCTTCCTTAATGGCCGCGGCCCACTAAGCGAAAACGGCGACTTTAACGCGCTACGCTCGGCAAAGTCCCTCGACCAATATATTGCAGACGTGATTGCCGGTGATACTCCACTGCGCTCGCTGGAGCTTGGCGTGGAAGACATGGGTACCTCTGCTGGAGCTTGTGACAACTATCCCTGCATTTTCTTCAACACTATGGCCTGGTACGACGACCAAAGTCCGCTGCCGGTAGCCATCAGTCCGCAGGTGACATTCGAGCGTATGTTTGGCGATCCCGGAACGGCTGAGCAGCGTCTGCGACGCCTTGAAACTAAACGGAGCATGCTTGACTCCATCCTAGATGAATCGAAGCGTCTCGAGCGTATGCTGGGTGCAAGCGACAGCGCACTGCTAGATGAATACCTAACCAACATACGTCGCATCGAGGGCCAGATTCAAAGACTGTCCTCACGCTCAGGCGTGATTGCCAATGCTGAAGCCGGCCCTGTCGGAATCCCCGAAGACTTCGATACCCATATGACGCTGACCTATGACTTAGCTCATCTGGCTTACCAGGGTGATATGACCCGCGTATTCAGCTTCATGACGGGTCACGAAGCCACTGGCCGCAGCTATGCCCACGTTGGCGTTAACGAACCGCACCATAATGTTTCTCATCACAAGTACACTGAGGAGAGCCTGGACAAGTACGCACGCATAACTACTTATCAGGTCCAGAAGTTTGCCGAGTTCGTTGAGAAACTCAAGAACACGCCAGACGGTGACGGCAGCCTGCTTGACTCGACACTACTCTACTTCGGCGCCGGAATGAGCAACGGTGTTGCTCATGATCGCCACAATGTTCCAGCAATGCTGGTAGGTCGTGCTAATGGCAGACTGGAAGGCAACCGCCATCTACAAGCACGCGAGGATGAGCCAACCTCCAACTTGTTGCTGGGTATTGCTGACCTGATGGGGGCTGAGATCGAACACATGGGTATTGCTGACGGTCGCTTCCTACTCTAATCAATAATTATCAACTACCACAAAAAACCCGGCATCCGCCGGGTTTTTTTATATCTGCCAATTACTGAAAATTAATCGGTAGCTAGGCCAAAGCTAAGAGTGCGGTAGCGGCAACCTATAGTTGCAAAAGGTAATTAGGCTTTTGCCCACGCCATCATATCCCAGTCCTGCGGCACATGGATGAAAAGATTGGTCACCGGTGAGGTCACCCTAGTGACATGACCCTTGCCGTTAATGTCTTCCAAATAAACAAGATCACCCTGTCCAATAGCCTGGCGCTTGCCGTCAGAAAGCTCCACTTCCAGTGTTCCGGTCATATTTATGGCAAACTGTTTACGCGGTGCGGTATGCCATTCCTCAGCATTTGAATCATTGCGTTCATAAACGCGTGCCGTCATCCCAGTGACCGGTATCTCGCCATTATTATTTGTGATGTCGACGATATCAGCATGCGATTCCCCGTCTGGTGTGGCATAGATATGAATGAGCCGCGCCCTGGTTTCCTTCTGACCTAGCGCTGTTGGCACTCCCGACGCAGCCGCCAGCCCCGCAAGTGCAAGCAATTCTCTTCTTTGCATTTGTTTCCTCCCTTATTCTTAATATTTATTTTCGGGTGATAGCGTTACTCTGCGCCTCATTTAAAAAGTTAATGCCATCCCACATGGCAGCGGTCAGCGCTATGATGTGCTGAACCGTTACTCCATGATAGGTCTCATAGGTGACATCCAGTGCGCTAGAGGCCATGCTAAGGACCTGCGCATAGAGCCTTCCAGTCGGCGTTTTCGAGCCAAAACGCGGCGCATTAATGAAGACGCCTGCCCTTTCCAGCTCTCCCAGAGATACCATGACCTGTGTCAGATTGGCGTAACGGTCCCCTTCCATACTGAAGGTAACCTCGATCGCGACCAGGGCTATTTCATCCGCTGTCGCACTTTCTGTCGTCACACCCTCGGGCAGCGCCTGCAGAATTGCCTGCTGGGTAGCCACATCATTGGCAACCTGGGCAGCTGCGCTGTATGAGCAGCAAAGCATTAGTAAAAAGGGCAGTACCCTAGTCATTCCTGCTCCAGAAGACTGTCAATGAATGCCACAGTTTCGTGATGTCCCATGTACTCGGCCAGGTCGCGCGGGGTATAGCCCCCAACATCACGAAGAGTGAAACTGACTCCCGCGTCAAAGGCAAACTGCAGAGCCTCGTTCCAGCCTGTCTTTGCTGCGCCATGCGCAACGTTCTGTCCGTTCGGGGCTCTGTAATGAATATCAGCGCCAGCTTCCAACAGTAGCTGCATAATAGTAGCTGCCTGGACGCCTGTTTTATAGGCACCTGTAACAGGCGTTTCCATGAATATTCCGTAGACATGCCAAACTCCGGCGGCGGCCTGCATTGGGGTAACCTCGTAAACTCTGTTGGGAATATCGACGCTGGCGCCGAATTCAAGCAGTAACTTTACCGCCTCTACATCACCTGCCTTTGCCGCTTTGTGCAGTGCTGTTGCGCCGCCGTTAAGTACACGGGAGTCGGGGCTGCCATCGGTATAGCCCCTGTCGTTACCGCGGAAAGGCGGCTCCTTTTTTAGCGGCATGTCTGGGTAGGCACCTCTGTCCAGCAGCATGCGGGCAATATCCAGTGCCGTATGGGAATCAGAGGAAGGCAGGTCACCTCGGCGGCTGCTGGGAATCAGGTTCAGGTCGATGGTATTGTACAAAGCAGTTCGTCCCCACCAGTCAAAACGGCGGACGTCTGCACCGCGCTCAATGAGCAGGGCTGCCGTGTCGTATTGCATGTTGAGTGTTGCCAGTATAAGCGGCGTCTGTGCCCAGGGGTCGGACAGGTTGATATCCGCACCTCCATCAACTAGCGCTATAACGCATTCCGTGCAGCCCTCCCTAGCAGCATATAGCAACGGTGTGAATCCACCGTAATCGAGGGGCTTGTTGCGCGGTTCCGATGTTACCCAGCGCGGCCAGTCATGGTCCTTGCCGCGGGCATCGACCTCGGCGCCATATTCAATAAGCAGACTGACCATTGCGGGCTGACGCTGCGCGGCGGCCCACATGAGTGCCGTTTGCCCGCCCCAGTTTTCGGCGGCATTCACATCTGCGCCTTGCTCCAGTAAGAGCCTGGCTGTCTCTACCTCTCCGGTTCTTGCAACTGCCATCAGTAGTGTTTGCCCCTCCCTATTCGCAGACTCTACATCACCTCCGGCATTCAAGAGGGCTTGCATTATGGCCGCATCAGCATGCTCGGCAGCCACCGACATCGGCGTTGAACCATAATTATTGGAGGCGTTTGGATTGGCCCCTGCCTTTATTAGTTGCTCAGTTAATCGAGCGTCTTTAAGGTATACCGCCCAGTGCAAGGCTGTTGTGCCATCTATCGACGGCGTATTGGGGTCTACACCCCGCTCAAGCAGGGCCAAGGCGCTTTCATTGTTTACGCTGTTAACCAGTTCGGGGAGTGAATCAGCTGCCATCGTGAATTCAGCAAGCAGCCATAAGAAAACTGATACCGGTAAGAAATTGAAAAACCCAAGCATAATGGAAGCGCCCTACACTTCCTGCAGCAGCCCAGTGCTGTTACCCAGGGCCTCAATACCCTGGATACCAGCACGTTGAAGAAGTGTTAGGACAAGGTTGGCGTGCGGGGTATGGTCAGGGTAGCGCAGGTGCCGATTCCCCCTGATGCGTCCGCTGCCGCCACCAAAAATGGCCGAGGGCAACGGGTTGGCGTTATGAGCGTTGGAGTCGCTCATATTGCTGCCGTAAAGGAGGATCGAATGATCCAGCAGAGACCCATCTCCATCTGGCGTGCCGGCAAGACGATCCAGGAAGCGGGCAAAAATGGTAGAGTGGTAAGCTTGGATCACGGCGCAGTCGTCCATCTTGGACGGAATATAGCGATGATGGGACAGCGGATGATAAGCATCCGAGATGCCGATCTGGTTGTAGGTCAGCATACTGACTTCGGCAGACATCATCATCGACACTACCCGGGTCAGACCGGCTTCATAAGACAACGCGGCGAGGTCAAACATCAGGTTGATATGACTTTCCCAGTTTTCCGGTACACCGAGAGGTGCATCGGGAATATCGATGCCGGTGAAATCCTGCTCACCCAGTTTCTGCACCTGGCGCTCAACATCCCTAACAGAGTCCAGGTATTCATTCATGCGTTGCCGGTCGGTACTACCAAGTTTACCCGACAAGGATGAGGCGCTTTCGGCCACCAGGTCCAGCAGGCTGAAGCGCTGATTCATAATCGATTCGCGCTGTCTGGCATTATCGCCCTCGCCAAACATGCGGAAGAACAGTTTACGCGGATCATGTTCAAGGGGCAGCGGCTGCGTGCGCGTGCGAAATGAAATGGTGGAACCATAACCACAGCCCAGCGTGGCATCACAGGCACCGGCGCTGGACGCTTTCACTTCGGTACATAATTCTATTGAAGGAAACGGGGTGTCCTGGCCCAGGGTCTGTGCAGCAATCTGGTCAGCGGAAATACCATAGTTGGGATCTTCGGCATCGACAGTAAAGGGAGAAGCACAACTCAGCCAGGTTCCCGGTGACGTGGCATGCACCCCGGCACCCTCAGCTGCCGTATTGCGCAGGTTGCTGATAATAGTCATCTGATCACGGAAGGCTTCTAGCGGTTTCAGAATCGGGGTAATCCTGAAATCGCGCCCCGTCTCGGCAGGCGTCCACTTATCCATGATGGCGCCATGGGGAAAGTAGAAAAATCCGAGCCTCGAGGTAGGTGCTGCCGCCGTCTGAGCCAGCGCCGTGCCGGCAGGAATCATGGCATCCAGCAGCGGCAGCCCGATAGCCGCACCCGTCCCTTTCAGGAGCGTTCTGCGTGAAAGATGTTTCTTCCTGATAAACATGTGGTTCCCCCTCGTCAGAGACTATATACCAAATCGCGGGGTTTCTGACCATTCATTCCGTTGTCACCTATGGATCGCCGCCAGTATTTCTGTCTCGCTCTCATACTTCAGCCTGAACTGCTCACTACTGACAATCCCCAGGACTATAGACGAGAACCGGTAGTTGTCTCGTGATGCTTCCCTTACAATCCGCCGAATTGCCGGCATATCCTGGTATTCAATGCGCCTTCCTAGACCGAAGGTCATCAGCTTTTCGGTAAAGGTCTGCACGAACTGGTCAGGCCTTGCCAGGATTGCCTCTTTCAGTTCCACCGGCCCGGCAACAACAGTGCCATCAGCTAGCTCCCCCGAGGCATCAATTGGGACTCTAGCCATACGGTCGACATCGCGCCAGCGGCCCACGGCATCAAAATTTTCCAGGGCGAATCCCAGAGGGTCAATGACACCATGGCAACTCTTGCAGGACGGATTGTTGCGATGCTGCTCAAGACGTTCGCGTACAGTGGAAAAGTCCTCGCCGATTTCAATTTCTACAAAGCCTTCGACGTCAGGCGGAGGCGCAGCTGGCGGCGTACCCATGATATTTTCCATCAGCCATGTGCCGCGCAGGACGGGAGATGTCCTGTTGGGATAAGAAGACACCATCAGCACGGCCCCCTTGCCTAGCAGACCCCACCGCCGTGGATTGCCCAGTTCAACGCGGCGAAAATGACTGCCTCGGATTGAGTTAATGCCATAGTGCAGCGCCAGGTTTTCATTGAGATAGGTATACTCTGCAGTCAGCAGGTCGAGGACACTACGATCTTCGGCAAAAATACTCTGCATGAAGCGTAGCGATTCCTCAGCGAGATCCGCCCGGATATTTCTGTCCACATCGCGGAACAGGCGTCCATCCGGGGTAATGTTGTCAAGTTCTGCCAGCCCCAGCCACTGGAAGCCAAAATTGTTGGCAATGTTTGCCGCTCTCGGATCCTTCAACATCCGGCGTACCTGTGCTTCCAACACGGCCGGATCTTTCAGTCCATCATCAGCGGCTACTTCAAGCAGAATTTCATCGGGCAGTGAACTCCAGAGAAAAAAAGACAGTCTTGAGGCGAGTTCCAGGCTACTGAGCTCAAAAGTTGAGCCCGGCGGCAGAGAGTCAGGCACCGGTTCCAGGCGATAGAGAAATTTTGGGTGAGCCAGAATGCCGGAAAGCGCAAAGCTGACGCCTTTTTCAAAACCGCCTTCGGCATGACCTGATTCGTACATGCGCATTAACAGGTCGGTATCTTCATCCGCCAGAAAACCCCTGAATGCCTCGTTGGCCAGTTCAGTCACTATCTGCCTGGCACAGCTGGCTTCATCTGCATCCTCCTCGGGATGGCAGCTGAAAATCTTTTCTCGGCTCGGCGTGGGACTTAAGCCCGTCGCATTCACCGGACCATAGATCTCAAAACCGCGAACAAACGCAATGTCATCCTGGCCTTTGCGTGGTGTCTGCTGCTGCAGTGGACTATCGGACTCAGCAAAGGAGCGATGCACAAAAAATACGGCCACCCTGTGAGGACCCGCGGTCGTAGTGATTGGAATATTGCGCAGGCGCGCATTGAGTTCGTCCAACGCCAAGGCCCTCAGCTTGTCCAAGCGCTCTGCTTCTTCAAGCCCCCCAATTGTTATCTCGAAAAACTGGCGCCCGTCGATGGTCGCCACCAGCGTATGTTCATGTTCCATGCCGGTAGCGGCAAGACCCGAGGTCATACTGCCTATGTTGAGCAGGTAATCCCCATCGCTAGGAAAATAGTGCTCAATCACCGCCCCGCCCCGAGACCCCAGTGGCAATCCCTCAACATGGAAAGACTGTCCCTGAGGCGAAAAGGTATAGGGTGTGCCGGAAGGCAGCGCATCAGGAGTGCTAATGGCTTGCTCACTGACTACCCTGGCAGCATTCAGGTATTGGTCAATAAATACGGGAGTGACCTGCAGGGCAGTGGCAATATTGTCAAAACCATCTTCAGCCCCGTCGACCGGCAGCAAAAATTCAACATCTATCTTGAGGTTAAGCAGGTCGCGAATTGCGTTGGCATATTCTGTCCGGTTCAGGCGGTGGAGTAATTTTTCGCCGTTCTGCTCCAGCGGTCGTGGCTGGTCCAGGTTGCCTTCAAGCCAGGCCACTAGGGCATCCACTTTCTCGGAGGCAGGTTTAGCCTGGCCCGGAGGAGGCATCAACCTGCCGCGCAGTTTCCTCACCACTTTTTCCCAAACCTCCGCATCAGCGGCAATGGCATCATGATCCATCAGGTCGATTGCGAGTCCGCCGCTGAAATCATCCAGGTTATGACAATCAACGCAGTAATCTTCCAGCAGCTGCCACTGCGCTTCCGACTGACTGTCCAGCTCCGCCTGGGAAGGCACAGCTGGTAACGAAGTCATTAAATTTTCAGAACCATTGCTGTCCACTGGTCCCTGGTCACTGCAGGCTGCTAGGCCCGCTGTGAAGAAAGCGAGGATGAGTGATGTCTTCTTAGCAAAGATTTTCATCATATGCTTCACTCAGGGGATATTCAGGATGCGAAAGTTCTGAGGGTCCCTCACCCGCCACTGGAAACCCTGGTAGGCCAAAGTGAGAAAATATGTCGGGTCGCCCATTACCGCATCAAATTCTGCCGTCGGTTTTTCTTCCAGCACATCCTCGATGCTGGAGCTTTGTATAAAGGCGGCATGCAGACGGTCAAATATGGTCAGGTACATCTGGTTCTGGCTCTTAAGCTCGTCCCGCGTCATGACCTCACCATAGGCAGGAATAATCATTGTGCTCTCAGTAGGGACTGTAAGCAGTGATATGAAACTGTCCAGCAGGCCGCCAATATAACCTCCGGTCCACCAGTCAATCTCGGGCCAGCGCCCGTTGGCGACTATTCCGCCCGTGGCCAGCACGTCCTCGTTTTCAAAGTAGACCCATAGATCGCCGTCGGTGTGGGCGTTCCAAATAAAACCGATGTGAATGGTCTGCCCGCCGATTTCTAGGACTTCATCGTCGCGCACTATGGTGTCCGGCAGGCCCGCCTCCTCAAGCGGCTGGTAAGTCTTACCCGACCAGCGCTGCCACACCTCGGTGCCAAGCCACAGCCAGGTATTTTCGTGGGCAATAATTTCGACTCCGGATTCGCCAAGCGGTACGTTGGCGCCCGTTTGATCGGCATGCCAGTGCGTATTGATCAGGGCACGGACAGACACGTCCGTAAAATGCGTGGCCAGGGCTGACTGCAGCTGCGGGTACCAGTCGGCATGACCGCCGTCCACGAGTATCAGACCCTCATCACTTTTTACGGCGAGCACGTTGGATTCAGGCCCCTGGATAAACAGCACATTTTCGGAGAGCAGCCTGGTTGAAATATCTATTGACTGGGCCCAGGCAGTGCTGGCCACCAGAGCCAAGACAGGAAGCAGCGCAAGTAAAAAAATACTCATAGGCTGTCTTGAAACAATAACTGAATTGTATCGGGTCATGGTTTGTGAGAGTTTAGCGGCTTCAAGTCCAACTAGACCTGAACTCTTAGTGTGTTATTTAATACCCCTTTATTGTGATAAAGATTTTTATCATATTTGAGTAGCCAGGTGTCTTTTTTTGGCTGAATTAATAGAGGAAAAATTATGAAAACAAGAGCCAAGCAATTAATTTCTCTCGCTTTTTTCTCAATTGCAGCAGCCAGCAGCCCCGGCATGGCACACCATTCACTGGTTGGTGAATTTGATACCTCGGTTGGCTTCGAACTGACTGGCACCATCACAGACCTGGAGTGGACCAATCCCCATATCTGGCTCTACATGGATGTCACGGATCAGGACGGCGAGGTCAGCAAATGGGAATGTGAAATGGGCTCTCCCAACCAGCTCTTCAGACTAGGCTGGCGTGAGCAGGATCTTCCCATTGGCACAGTGATTGTCGCCCAGGCCAACCCTGCCCGAGACGGTTCCAATACGTGCAGTACTCGCGTCATCACCCTGGAAGACGGCACGCCCGTTTTCTCCCGCACCGGCAACCGCTAGGGGGCATCATCATGAACCTGATCAAAGTATCCTGTACTTTTGTCCTTGGCAGCCTGCTCTCTTTGGGCCTGAATGCGCAAGAAGACGACATCCCTCGCTTGTCCAGCGGTAAACCAAACCTTAACGGCGTCTGGGAGTTTCCCTACGTGCCGGACATGGCGCGCAGCAACAATCGTAACCAGTTCGGTCCTGGCGAGCTACCCTATACCGAAGCCGGCAGACTTAACTTTGAACGCTACAATTCTTCAGACGGTGATTACACCGGGGCATGCCTGCCTTTTGGTCATGTACGTTCCATGAACTCGCCCAACCCTGTTCAGTTCATTCACACGGACACTGATTTTGCTTACCTGTTTGAAGTGAATACCTGGCACCACGCGTTCAAGATCGGCGGCACAGATAATTCCTCCATGATGCCGCTAACCTGGTACGGTAGCTCGCATGGGGAATGGGACGGCGACACGCTGGTCGTTACCACGCGCAACTACAACGGTAAAACCAGGCTGGATACGGTGGGTCATCCCCACAGCCACATGATTACCGTGACTGAACGTTTCACCCTGCGCGATGCCGATAACATCGACTATGAAATCACTGTTGATGATCCGATCTACTATTCGGAGCCATGGAGCAACAAACGCCTGTTCACGCGTATGCAGGGCGATTTCGGATTGCTGGAATATTCCTGTAACGAAAACAACAAGGGTTTCTGGGAAAACAGGATCAAGCTGCCTGATTACGAAAACTGGCATACCTACGAAATCGAAGAGTAGTTACACCGATAAAGAAAAAGGGCAGATACCTTTGAGCTACCTGCCCTTTTTTATGCCTGTGTTTTGCAGTCTGTCAGTCTATGGCAAAACAGTACAGCAGGCCGGCACCTCCCACCTGGATCAGTGACTGCTGGTCACACCCCGGCGTTGCATGCGAAGAGTTCCATGGAGATCCAGGCGTGGTAAATGAATAACGATCGCCATGTCCAACCCATGCGCTACCTTCATCATCGCTTGTCCAGTTGCTGCAGGTGCGATCTTGATCAGGAGGAAAAGCTGTTCCATCCAGCCGGGTCCCGGTGAGAATATCGTGTTCGCTGAAGTCGGGGTTACCATCAATACGCGAGGCGAACTGATGACCGTTTTCATCCCGTGCATGGATCCAGTTAAAGTTGGAATTGTCGTAATGCAGGCTTTCAACGCTGGTGGCCATGACCACACCCTTGGCGTTGGCCCATGGACCGCTGCCGATCCTATCGCGGGCATTCACAGCATCAGGGCCCTGTGTGCTCAGGTAGGCAGCCCAGGTTCTATCAGAACCTGTCGATTCTGCAAGGGCTTGGCAATGGGCATCCGCCCCTTCCAGCCCACCAAGATCGGCACCATTACCGATGCCACGGCTGGTCACAAAGAATCCCATTTCCGGAAGTGCTCCTTCATCAGGCTGTGCTGCCTGTAGCTGCATGCTCATCAGGGCAGCAGGGATAAGTAACGCAAGTGTTTTTATTTTCATTGAATTCCCCTCTGGTTTGGTTTGCTTTATTCTTTTGTTAATCGGCGAGTGGATTACCACGCGGGACATAGGTCTCATCAAACCTGTCGGGTGTCCCGGAATCAGAACTGATATAACGCTTGCTGATGAACCACCTGCCATTGACCTTCACCAGTTCCGTATCTTCACGCCCCTGCTCATAAAGACTGGGCGGTTTACCCACGCCATCATTCTTGATGCCGGTCCAGACCACGTGGGCTTCGGCCCGTTGGCCATCGGGATCTATCGTAATAACAGGGTTAGTCAGCAGCATATGATTCTGCGGACGCGGGTCCGCGTTGGGATCACGCCCCGAACCGCCGCCATAGAGTGCCTGGATTTCCTCACGGCCGTTGGCAATCGTGCTATCTACATCCAGCAAGGCATCCATAGTGAAATACTCTGACATGTCATGTGCATCACCCGTCGTGAGTTCGTAGTAATAACGCACGAGCAAATCCTCAATCTGGATGCGATCAAGCAGCGTCTCCATTGTTACTTCCTGGGCTGCAGCCTGCCCGCCTACAAGTGTCGCAACAATGGCTGCAATCGCCAAAATCCCTCTCTTCTTCATTATGATTTCCCCCTCTCTCAGATTGTGACTCTGTCAAAGCTCGCTGCGTATCATTTCGACACGCTTCTTGTTCGTTCCTCCATCACTGTATCCCACTCGGGATGCTGAGCGAACATGTATGATTCCCTGCTCACTGTCATGATAAAACTCAACATCATCCACGAAACCCATCAGCGGCGTGCGGAAGGTGTAGTGTAGATAGTTATCTTCCGCCAACTGCCGCTCAGTGTTACCGAGCCCATCCAGAAAATCAGTCAACTGCGCCCATTTAGCTCCGCTAGGATCGGCAATGGGTTCTATAAAATGGCTGTCCTCTGGTTCAACCTGGCTTAAGACACAGTTTGGTGAAGCTGGGCAGGGTTTTAGCTGTCCACTGTCATGGCCTAAAACCACGCTCATAGAGCGGCTCTGAACCGCCTGTATGTAAAGCAGCCCCGTGAAAATTGCCAGCAGAACTGCAATCGTAACTAATATTCCCATAGTGAGTTTTTTAAGCATTTCTTAACAACAAATACCCGTTTTACTTTCTGCAGAGACTGTTTTCAAGTCAGAAGGAAGCTATATATTGAATTTTTGAGCGAAAATCAGGTTAAAAGAATTCTTAACCACTTGCTAGTAAAATGGTCTTACACTTTCCCAGAATAAATAGTAAAACTCCCTAGAGGAAAACTTCATGAAAAACCTTTTTCTGCAAGGCGCCGCCTTGGCCTTTATATTAACCTGCAGCTCTTTACGAGCCCAGGAATGTGATCGGACCTGCCTAGAGAACTGGGTAGACACCTACCTAGAAGCCATGCGCGACGATAATGTTAGCGATCAGCTTTTCTCCCGGGAGGCCAAGTTCACTGAAAACGGTGTTCACCTCCCGCTAGGCGGTGAAGGTCTGTGGTACGGCATGAACGCTATCGGCACCTATAAATTTTATGTTCCTGACATCGAAACACAGCAGGTAGCTTTTATAGGCACCGTCAGAGAATTCGGAGACGGGGATAATGATGGCGATGTCGTTGCCATCGCCCTGCGACTCAAAATCAGGGACAACCTGATCACAGAAATTGAACAGCTGGCTATACGCCCTTCCAGCACTAATAGCTCTAGCAATCGCTTTCCACCTACAGGCGAAGGTGTAGAGGCTATGGGTACACCCCACCAAATTTTCAGGGAGGATATTTCGGAAGACGAACGCATGACTCGCGAAGAGCTTATTACAGTGGGTAATTATTATTTTACCGGCCTGGATAATAATGACGGCCAAGGCTATTACCCTTTTTCTGACGACTGTATTCGCTTTGAAAACGGCGTGGATGTCCTTAACTTTACAGGCACTCGCACTACATGCAAGGCACAGTTTGAAAATGACCTAAAAGGCGTAGTCAGCCGCATTCGTGATCGTCGTTTCGTTGCCGTGGACAAACAGAAAGGGATAGTCTTTGCTTTTGGCTTTTTTGACCACCATCGTATCAACTGGACTTGGCAGTTGGCCGAATTATTTAAAATTGAGGACGGTCAGATTCGCCGCATCGAAGCTATATTTCATCGCGCCCCATTTGGGATTGGATCAGGTTGGAGCACATATGAACAAAGCATTTCCAGGGAAATTCAGGACATAAGATAATCCTTAGCGTTCAATAAAAAAGGCGGCCCCTTTGGGCCGCCTTTTTTATTAGCTAAATAAATTGATGGTTAAACAATTTTTCAAAATCCTAGAATTCCATATTGACGGTAAAACCAATCTCCCTTGACCTTCCTATAACTGAGAAGTCATAACCCCATACATTTCTGGTGTCAAATCCTCCATTTATATATAGCTCATCAGTTAGGTTATTACCCCAAAGACTTGCTGACCAATTTCCATCTTGTGGAGTGTACGTGACCCTACCATTCAATATGCCATAGGATGGCTCTTTAATTATATTGCCACTACTGTCTATTCGAGTTCTCTGATAGGCAGAATCTCGAGCATAATCACCCATCCACCCATACTTGCCAGAAAATGATAAGGTGCCACCATTACTAAGGTTATAATCGTAAACGGCGCCTAAGGAAAAACTCTCATCTGCGGCATAAGCAAATGGAGAGTTTGGAGAGATTCCATTCACTCCATCAAAAACACCTCTTTCAATATATGCAGTGTCGATCAAGCCAATATTTAATGTCAGCACCAATTCGTCAATTGGTATGTATGTGATGTCAAATTCAAACCCTGACGCTTCTCCTTTGCCATCGCTGGTCGGATAGGGGAAAGGTAGAGAAGCTCCAGGATTATTTGGATCAGGTGGTAGCTGTTGAACCCTCATACCCTCCCAATCGGAGTCAAAATAAGTACCATTAAATCGCAACCTGCCATCTAGCCAGTCAGATCTAATACCCAACTCCCATGTAGTCACTATTTCAGGATCAAGCGTGACTATCCCAACATTATTAACATTGGTTCGACCACCTGAAGTAAATCCCTCCCCCCAGTTAGCGTAAAACATTATGTCATCAGTGTGTTGGTAGGTGATTGCGAATTTATTGGTGGTAATGCTCCCAAGGTCAGGATCCTCTGCAACATTTGTTACAGTTCCGGAGAAAACATCACCCTCCGGCGCATTTCTTGGATCGCTGGTTCTAAATGCACCGCTCGGCGAGTATTGAATAGCCCTTCCGTCATCGTTCGTAATTCGAAATCCAACTGTCGCTTCTAACTTATCAGTCATCTGATAAGAAAACTCGCCGTACCAGGCAGAGTCTTCATCAACGAGCCCCGTTAGTGCATCATCAGTTATTAAAACTATAGGGAAATAACCTGCTAGAGAAGGATCTCCTACTTTCGCACCATAGCTTCTAACATATCCCAGTGCCGCCCCGTTTAAAGGTGGATCTGTAGGCCCAGTGTTAGGTATTGCAAAATCCCACAAACCCCAACGATAGAAACGCTGCGTACTTTCTTGATCTAGAGAGTAGTAACCTAGGAGCCAATTTGCACGATCATCAAAAAGTGACCCTGTAAAGCGAAACTCCATCGTTGTGTTTTCATCAAAATTTCTTATGTCATCGGTGGTTATAACGAAATCTGAACCATCAAAGTCAATGACTTGTCTTCTATCCATTTCCCAATCTGAAACAATTGCTGTAACAGAGAATAGGTCACTTGGACTCCAATCCATTGTCAGGGTGTAGTAACTAAGATCTGTTCTAATTCCGTCCTCATCTCCATCAGACTTGGACTGCCACTTACCTACCTGTCCGCCGGGATATCCTGGCTCATGGGTTAGGGGACCAAATCTGTTTGCAACTGTTGTCACTGGAGAATCAGGAAAAGATGGGTCAATTGCCCTGACCGTAGCCAGGTAGTCTGGGTTACCAGCAATAATATTTTGAGCTTTGAACCGAGGGTGGTTTGTATTTGTAAACCTAACTATTCTTGCGTCAGAACTTGACTTGTCTTCATCGTTCACTGTGAAACGTAAGGAGAAGTTATCACTTGGCTCCCACAGAAAATCGCCACGCAGAATGAGATCATCTTGTCCGCCAAAATCATGATCTCTGGTTAACCCCTCAAGAAAACCATCGTTTTGAAAGCTTGAAACCATTATTTTTGATTTCAAAGTATCCGATATGGGAATATCCATTGCAGCGGTAAAATCACGTCTATTGAATTCACCAACACCTAAACTAATTCTTGATCCGAATGTGTCTGCAGGTTTACGGGTAGTAATGTTTATAGCGCCGCCATTGGTATTTCTTCCAAATAATGTTCCTTGAGGCCCACGTAAAACTTCAACCCTCTCCATTTCGGCGAAGTTCGTCTGCTGAAAACCAAATCCTCCTTGCCAGACACCATCAACGTATATTCCTACGCCTGGCAGACCCCTGATAAAAAATTGTGACTGCCCCTGCCCAGTGCCTGGATTTAATACCACATTGGGAACCATAATCCCTAGCTCGCTACCGGTCTGTATATTTGCCTCTTGCAACTCAGACGCTGAAAATGCCTGCACGGACATTGGCGTCTCTTGTAAGTTAGTTTCCCTTCTTTGAGCAGTTATAATTATTTCTTCTAACGCAGATTGTTGGGCGTATGAAGCATTTGCACCTGCAAGACATGCAGCTCCAGCTGCCACCCCCAAAAATATTTTTGATAAATCTAATCTTTTCATTGCCCACCCCTCATCAAAAAAACATAATAAATTCAGTGATATATATATTTTATTAATTAAATAAATATGCGCCATTGAATAAATCATAATTTTTAAGCACAAAAAAGGAGGCTTGGTGAGCCTCCTCTTTTTTTCCACAATGCTGATGCTATTTACGATTTAAGATCAAAGCGATCCAGCTGCATGACCTTGGTCCAGGCTTTAACGAAGTCCTGCACAAATTGTTCCTGCATGTCGTCCTGTGCATACAGTTCAGCAACGTTCCTTAACTCGGAATTGGAGCCGAAGAGCAGATCTACTGTGGTGCCGGTGTAGACAACTTCGCCGGACTCACGATCAACACCTTCATAGACACCTTCCATGTCTGACTTCTGCCAGGCAATGGACATATCCAGCAAATTGACGAAGAAGTCAGTGCTCAGAGTGCCCGGACGGTCAGTAAATATGCCGTGCGAGGAGCTATCGGCATTGGCATTCAGTGTACGCATACCGCCTACTAGCACGGTCATTTCAGGAACGGTCAGTCCCATCATGTCTGCTTTTTCAACAAGCGCCTCTGCAGGGGGAAGCAGGCTCTCGCTGCTGAAGTAGTTGCGGAAACCATCAGCTTTCGGCTCGAGTACTGCAAAGGAATCAACATCAGTCAGTTCTTGTGTAGTGTCGTTGCGACCAGGCACAAAAGGCACCTCGACATCGAATCCTGCATCTGCTGCAGCCTGTTCAATAGCTGCTGCACCGGCCAGGACGATCAGATCCGCTAATGAAATCTGCCTGCGGTTCCTATCATTGAAGTCGCTCTGGATACCTTCCAAAACATCTAATACCTCTGACAGGTTTTGCGGGTTATTTACAGCCCAGCTGTTTTGTGGGGCCAGGCGGATACGGGCACCATTGGCTCCGCCGCGCATGTCCGTACCTCGATAGCTTGCTGCTGAGGCCCATGCAGTCCTGACCAGGTCCGGAACGCTGACACCAGAATCCAGGATAGTGCTCTTGAGTCTATCGATATCACGAGTATTGACCAGCTGGTAATCAATTTCAGGAATCGGATCCTGCCAGATCAGATCACCCACTGGGACATCATCACCCAGATAGCGGGTCTTAGGACCAAGATCACGATGAGTAAGCTTGAACCAGGCATGTGCGAATGCATCTTCAAATTCTTCTGGGTTGTTCAGCCAGCGAGTAGTGATTTCCCGGAAGGCTGGATCCTCTTTAAGCGCCAGGTCAGTGGTGAACATCACAGGCGCATGGCGCACGCTTGGGTCGTGAGCGTCAGGCACTAGGTTTGCCGCCGCAGGATCAGTGGGTTTCCACTGGATTGCTCCAGCCGGGCTGCGTGTCTGTTCCCATTCGTAGCTGTAAAGATTCTGCAGATAGTTGTGAGTCCACTGCGCTGGGCTTACCGTCCAGGCACCTTCGAGACCACTTGTGATAGTATCTGCACCGTTACCGCTTCCACAGTTGTTGGTCCAGCCAAAACCCTGCTCTTCGATTGCGGCTGCTTCCGGCTCAACGCCGACGCACTCCTCGGAGGGGCGGGCGCCGTGAGCCTTACCAAAGGTATGACCACCGGCAATAAGCGCAAGTGTTTCTTCATCCTTCATTGCCATGTTGCCAAAGGTTTGGCGAATACGCTGTGCAGAGGCCAGCGGGTCTGGTACACCACCTGGGCCCTGTGGGTTAACGTAGATGAGACCCATCTGCGAGGCACCGAATGGGCGCTCCAGCTCACCATTACTACCATGACGGTTTGAGGCAAGCCACTCACCCTCTGAACCCCAGTTGACCATTTCAGGCTCCCAGAGATCGACACGACCACCGGCGAAACCATATGTTTCAAAACCCATGTCTTCCATGGCCACTGTACCGGCCAGAATCATTAGGTCGGCCCAGGAAATACTGTTGCCGTATTTCTGCTTTATGGGTAGCAAAAGGCGGCGAGCCTTGTCGAGGTTGGCATTGTCAGGCCAGCTGTTAAGTGGAGCGAAACGCTGCATACCGCCATCTGAACCACCACGGCCATCGCTGATGCGGTAAGTACCGGCAGCGTGCCAGGCCATGCGGATGAAGAATGGTCCATAATGACCGTAGTCTGCTGGCCACCAGTCCTGCGAAGTGGTCATCACTGCAGCCAAATCAGCTTTTAGGGCATTCATGTCGAGGCTTTCAAAAGCTTCGGCATAATCAAACTCACCACCAAAAGGATCTGACTCGACGGAGTTATCGCGCAGGGCCTTCAGGTCCAGTGCATTTGGCCACCAGTATTCGTTGTCAGGCACCTCCGCCTGTGCGGTCACGATTGAAGCTGTAAATGCTGTCGATATGCCGACTGCAACAGCTAAGATCGATTTCTTTAGTTCATTCATGTGAGGATATCTCCATCTTGTCAATGAGCAATAGTATATGTGGGCGATTCGGAAGGTTACCCATTGGTTATACCAATCGGGTTAATAGGCAGATTTGATTAAAAAAATTACTCTACCAGTAAGCTTCTTTTACGAGTAAGAAAATTTACTGGATTAATTTTTTTATGCGCGATAATTAGAACTTGATATGCCGATGCCGCCTTGGAAAAGCGTTATAGACGGCAGGCCAACCACAAAACAAAGACAAACCTTTTTACAGATAAACACCAAGCTCGCCGTCACGTTCTAACAGTTCGTAAACCCTGATCCCATCGCAAGGTCCCTCGAAGGAGGCCATGCATTCACCATTTTCAAGGTCAAACAGGTAGCCATGCATTGGGCAACGTAGTTGGCCGTCTATTACCAGGCCTTCATTCATTGGATAGCCGGCATGGGGGCAAATATTGTCGACAAGCCGGGGCCTATCTTCATGAACCAGCAGCAGCAGATGATGCCCTGCCAGCCGAAAAGTCCTGCGGTATTCAGCATCGAGATTGGTAATTTTTTCTAGCGGGTAATATTGCATTGGCATACAGGGGTGGCGGGGTAAAATCTTTATTCTCTATCTTAAGCGATCAGCACACTAGAGCTCCAATACCATGGCCGATTATCCCGAGATTACGTTCAACTACTTTGACCTGAGAGGACGCGGGCAGTTTATACGCGCCATGCTGGAATTTCACGGTGTACCTTATGAAGACAACCGCATTGTGCTGTCAAAGGACAACAGCAATTGGCCAGAAATCCGCAATGACAGGCTGGTCACAGGTGACTTTCAGAAAGTCCCTTTTCTGCAGTGGGGAGAGTTTCGACTTAATGAAACTCTGGTGATCCTTGAATTCCTAGACAAGCAGCTTGGCCCCAATGATCTTAATGATACCGCCTGGCTCCAACACCGACAGCTGACATCCAGTGCCTTTCTTGACCTCGTCGTGGCCTGCATCAATTTAATCTGGAGCGATATATTTCATCCGGGAACCAATGTCCCCGCCACAACAGCAATTCTGAAGCGGCGCATAGCGATGCACTTGGCAACGCTCAACCAGACGCTGACTGAATGGCAGTGGCTTGATGGTCTCCAGGACAGACCCGTGATGGCGTCCGATGCCGTTCTCTGGGAAGGGCTCGACATGATCAGGCTGACCTTTGACGATCACGTAAGTTTCGAGGAACTGGACGTGCTTGCAGCCTTTTACGATGAAAGTCCGGGTGCCAGCACTTTCAAGAAGCTGCTGGCTGAAAAACATCTAAACATAACCGGCAGGCCTAGTGAACCCGATGCCCTGGCCGCTATTCACGGCAGCCTGAACGATGGGATTTAATATCAGGGGGCAGCAAGGACTACGACTGACTCGATCATCACCGGTTTGTCTTCTAGTGAATTCAGGTAGCTGCCGCCGTCACCCCAAAGTTGCCCCTGGTCAAGACCCATGTTCGGGTCTCCTACCGGAACAAAGGCATCCACAGCTTCCATTCCACTGACTACCTTGCCGAACACGGTGAAATTAAATTGCGGATCAGCTAGACGATTGTTTTCCACGTAGTTGATGAAGACCTGGGTGGAGTTAGTATTGGGCCCAGCCTTGGCAAAGGCAAGCGTGCCTCTCTCCAGGGCAAACAGTGAGGGATCATCATCAAAATTATTTTCCTGCCATGCCGGGTATTCTCCACGCCAGTTAATGCCGAACTGGGCCACGAAGCCGGGGACCACCCTAAAGACGGGCGTGTTGTTGTAAAACCCGGCCTCAACCAGTTCAACAAAGCGCGCTGCTGCATTGGGAGCCGCTTCGGGAAAAATATCGATCGTGATATCACCGCTGCCGGTGCGCATCAGCACCGTCGTTTTCTGAGTGATTTTCGGCGCAGTGTCTTCCATACCGGGCAGGGCTATGAGGTCATGAATGGCTTCGGTAGCTGTTTCCTGCATCGCCTCAAAAGGAGCTGAATCAGCAGCCGTCTCAGTCATGGCTGACCCACCGTTGTTGTCTCCTTCGCAGCCTGTGAGAAAAATTATCGCGGTTATTTTAAATAGGTGATGCTTCATAGGTTTGTCTCTTTTCTGTAAATTTTGATTCTGTCGCTTATTGCAAATACGTCCAGATGAGAATCTCATCCAGCAATTCTGCGCCCGGTCCCCGATCGGCAAGCTCATGATTGACGATGGCTGCCACGCTGTAAATTTTTCCGCTCTGCGCGTGCACGTAACCTGCCACTGCGGCCACTTCATCAAGCGAGCCGGTTTTCACATGCATCCTGCCGGACAGGTCCGATCCCTTGGCTCGATTACGCATGGTACCGTCCATTCCATTGATTGGCAGTGAGGCCACGAATTCAGGCATGTAGGGACTGAGCCAAGCAATTTGTAAAACTTTATTTAGCAGGTCTGCAGTCACGCGGGTGTCGCGAGACAACCCTGCCCCGTTGCTCATCGTCAGCGAGGTTGAGTCCAGGCTTTTCACTTCCAGGAAATTGTTGACCGCCTCGATACCCTTTGCCACTGTTGCCGGGGAACCAAGAATCTCCGCGCCCAGTGTCAACAAGAGGTGACGGGTCATGACATTGTTGCTGTACTTGTTAATGGACTTGATGATGTCTGACAAGGGCAACGAATTCCATACCACCGTCGGCTCCATATCATCAGGAACAGCTCCAAGGCGAACATCACCGTTAAACTCGCCGCCCAGTTCTGACCAGAGCGTAGAAAAAAGGCCGTGGGTGTAATCCGGTGCATTCAGCACTTCCCTGACCATGCTGTAGCGGTCGCAGCGTGAAGGGAAATTACCTTCAAAGATAACCTCCGACTGATCCTCGGGGTTGAGGTTGAAACTGATACCGCGCTGGTAGCCGTTGCAGGAACGAATTGCCAATTTAAGGCGGTTGGTAATTTTCACATTGGGCAGGCGCGGGTCAGAATGAATAATGACGTCGCGCCCATTCGGATGCGGGTAGAAAAAAAAGGTCATTGCCTGGAAATTAGAGATGATGGCATTGGGCCGCGTGTTGTAGGCCCGCCCGCCCTGATTGTCGATCAGCTCTCCGTTTGCCACGGAAGAATCAAAGTAGGATCCATCCAGCACCAAGTTGCCGTTAATATGCTCCACACCGGCGCGCTGCAGCGACTTGAGCATATTGCGAAGCTGGTCCTCGACTAGGAAAGGGTCACCCCCTCCCTTCATAAGCAGGTCGCCGTTCAATACCCCGTCGGTGACCGGACCGAGCGTATAAAGCTCTGTTTGCCAGTCAAACGCAGGACCAAGAGACTCTAGGGCGGCAAGGGTGGTTATGATTTTTACCGCAGAGGCCGGGTTCATCGAGTCCCTGGGATTATGTTCAACAGTGATAACATTGGCTCCCACTTCCTGCACGACGAAACTGAAACTGTTTACCGGCAGGTTGTGCCCGTCCACGATGCGCTGGATACGCTCAGGAATGGCCTGCGCAAAGACAAACTGACTGGTAAGCCCCATAGAGAAGAGGATTAGAATGGCTATTCGTTTTCCCATGGATGGGAAGTTTACTCTAAAGAAGGTATACAGTCGTACTTCGTGTGAGCTATCCAAGTACTATTCAGTCGATAGAATCCGGAGCAAAGCCGATACCTTCCCAGCCATCCGAGGGACGCACTAGTGTCAGCATCTGCATTCGGTTGGATCCGTTCTTGGCCTTCCTGCCAGTCAGCACGACCTCATCACCAACCTTCAGGTCATCATGGTTCCAGCCTCGGCGCACCAGGATATTGCGCGGATAGGTTTCACTTTCCCAGACAGTCCTGGAGCCATTAGCGTTGGTGGCTTCTATATAGACGCGGCTGTGAGGATTCTCAAACCAGACTTCAGTGACTACACCCTCGATGGTGCTGACGGAATCCTGATCGTAGATAGATAAGAAGGAGTGATGGCCTTCTGCAGGAATCGCGATAACTATAAACAAGAGGGTTAAGAATATTTTTTTCATGTTTATCAACCTTTTTATCAGCTTCAAGCTTCTAGCCCCAAGCTTACAGCTTGTGTCTTGCGGCTGTGTCTATTCATCTTCTATGTGCGGCCTGACAACACAGTCATAGTCCATGATTTCAAAATCCGAGCGCTTCCACTGTGTAGTGACACTCCAAGGCTTTGTGAAAAATACCGGGTCATCGATAATGGTTTCGAGCCGCTTGGTTTTACCGTCATCCAGCATCGTGCGTTTTTCAACAACCTTGAGCTGGTCTGAGTGCGGAACTCCCTGCGGCCTCAGATAACCCGGCTGCAAACCCACGGCCTCGATAACAAGCGTGTCGCCTTCCCAGGTCGCATTCGAATAGCCCATGTGGGTGGGATAGGGATTTTTAGGGTGGGGACGATCAAGGAAGGCCCGCCTCACCTGGTGCTCGTATTCATAAAGCAGTACGATGCGATCTTCTTCCTGGATAATCTCATGCAGCATCGGCGCGGTAGTGATGCGAACGAGACTGAAAATACACTGGTGAGCCGGATCGCCAAGAGGATCGGCTACCCAGGCATCAAAGGCCGCCTGGCCGGGCTTGGTGTAAGGAACTTCCACATCCCAGGCATCTGCAGACCAGCCTTCCATTTCCCAGGTGCCTGAAAAATCAGGAAAGTTTTGAGCCAGCGCCTGTATGGATAACAGAAGCGTCAGCCCAGCAATAACACCTTTCATATCCCCTCCAATCTGCATTTATCACGCAATGTTAATCAGGCGAGTATAGGAAACAGCTCGCAAAAAATGCAAACACCTTTGCCTGGCTTGAGTAAGAAAAAGACCTATAATCCCAAGCCTACAATGCTTTAATCATCTCGAAGAGGAAAACCATGACAAGAATTATCACTCTGATCCTGGTAGCCGGAATGTCTTTTTCTGCGTCGGCCCAGGTACCAATCACCACCCAAGAAACGCTGCTAGACCGCATTCAGATTGAGGATATGCTGCTTGCCTATTATTACGGGTTCGAAGTGGATGAAGGACACGACTGGACCGCCATGTACACCGATGATGCCGTCCTCGATATCAACGGACAGGTTTATACGGGCAAGGCCGCCATCCAGGGGCTTTACGATAACTATGCTGAAATTTCACCCGAGGAAAATGTCCCGGGCAAAGTGCACGTGCTCATGACCAACCCGCGCATAATTGTTGAGGGTGACACGGCTACCGCGCACATGATTTACACCGAAACAATGAACGACTCGGTTTACCTGGCGCCGCGCCTTATTGAGCAGGGCCGGGAGGATACCAAGTTCAGGAAGATTAACGGGACCTGGTACATCACTGAGCGCCTGATTACCCAGGATGGCGGATTACCGCCGGCTTACTTTAGCACCTACAAGCCTCGCTGAACCGGGGCTTACTCAAGGTTGGTGGCTATGGGTGAGCCGTTAGGCTGCAGTACCCGCATGCTGCCTTCCTGTACGGAGCGGTCTGTGTTGATAGTGAGAAACTCAGTCGCCGCGCCCTGCCCCTGACGGAAAAGCGGAAAGATAAAGCGTGTTTTGCTGCCCTCCGGAACAGTTAGCAGCGGTATATCCATCACTACCCTTCTACCCATGATTGTCCGCGTGGATTCCAGGAGTGTAAGGCTGACGCCGGGATGGGCAAAAAGTCTCAGGATGCCCTGGACCGGGCTCTGACCGAAGATTTCCTCGAGATCCAGCACCACGCGTTCGCCCCGGTTGATCATATGGTCGTATGAACCCACCGAATTACCCTCACCATCGAACCAGACCATATAGAGCGTTGCAGCTTCATCCAGTTCATTGACCGCATAGAGGGTGGCATCAATATCGCCCTGGTGACGAGCGCTGGCTTTGGTATTTACTGGCGCCCAGAACAGGGTCCCCTCCTGATAGGAATTCACGGTAAACATACTGCTGATGGAATTGTCCCGGGTCAGTTCTGCGACGATCGCAAAGGCATGCGGTGCAGACCCGCTAATCGCTCGGACTACAGCCTTGCCTTCCAGGGGTGCCCGTGCATCAGGCGGAATGTTCAGGACAAAACTCTGACCGGGCTCAATGCTGTATGGAGTGGCTTCCTGTCCGGTAATCTCAAGCAGACCAGTGCTGGTCTCTTGCTCCGTGTTGATGAGTATCAGGCGCAGAAAGGATCCTGCCCCTGCCTTCACATACGGCAGAATTCTTCTGCTCGTCATTTCCTCTGTCGCTGCCTGGTTTTCAAAGACGACTGGCGCGGGTGCCAGGATAGTACGCCCCTTGCCGTTGTCGACCTCAAACTGGCCCTGGATAAAAACGGGCTGGCTGCTTTCTATGGCAAGCACACCAGCACCTTCGTCGTCCACGAACAGCTCGGAGACATTCAGGCTTAACTGGTTGGTGGAAAGGATGGTTCGGCTAGCCTCTTCGCTTTCGCCATCTGCCTTGTTCAGGACAAATTCGACGGATGCGGGGACAAAATTATCATTCACAATGGTCAGCACAACATCATAGTCGCCGCCGAATTCCACGTAGTAAGTAATGTTTTCAATATCAACGCCGGCCCTGAAAGCTGCAATCGTCTCAAGTTCGTACTCGAATTCTCCTGTGACAGGGTTGCTAAGCTCACTCGTCACAAAGTTGGTGTTCATCATGATTAACGTGGAACGGCGCCTGGTGATGCCGACACCGTAACCTTCAAACGGGGCCTGATCGCTGGCCAAGGCAAGAAAAGACTTACTAGCCCGGGGCTGAACCTGCATACGGTAGATTTCCCGACCCGGTGCTGCCTCGGTGTCAGTGAAGGGTATGGCTGCCTGAGCTAAGAGACCTGCTGGTGCAAGGACGGCCAGAACGGTGAGCAGGATTGAACCAGAAACACGCATAACGTAAAAATTTATTCGCTAATGTTGGAATTGTAAGGGGCCATGCAACTTAGCACAGCGGTATCAACAAGGGAAATAACGGCACGGGCTCCAGAAGCCTGAATTTCTCCACTTTTCACCCCTCACTTTTATTGAAATCTCTTTCTTCGCGGTAATACACTTGGATATCCTGTAAAACAAGCATTGATCAACACGGCGAAGCTATGAAACCTTACCGCATAATCTGGATTTTTCTAGGTCTTTTCAGTCTGGCCCCCGTCCTGGCCAGTGATGTGGTCAATGCAGTGGCCCGCGGTGACCGGGCTTCAGCCCTTGCCTTAATCAGCGAGGGTGCAGATGTATCTGCCCCGCACTCAGATGGGACCAGCGCCCTTATGTATGCTGCATATCTGGGCGACGCCGAACTGACCGAGGCCCTTCTGAAAGCCGGGGCCGACCCCGCTGTTGAAAATGATTACGGCACCACGGCAATTCAGGAGGCCGCTATCATTGGCGCTAATGAAGTCATGGCCCTGCTGCTTGAGGCCGGTACCGATGCCAACTGGTCCAATCCTGGAGGGGAAACGGCCCTGATGAATGTGGCCAGGGCCGGCAACCTGGAGGGAGCTCAATTACTGCTTGAGCATGGTGCAGACATCCATGCCGTTGAACACTGGGGCGGACAGACCGCCCTGCTCTGGGCTGCCGCACAAAGCCAGCCGGAAATGCTTCAGCTGCTTATAGACAATGGTGCCGACATCAACCAGCAAAGCATCATCAGGGTGTGGGAGAGCACCACGCTGGACGAACCCCGCCCCAAGCATATGAACAAGGGCGGTTTCACGGCGCTGCACTTTGCGGCACGTGAGGGCTGCACCGAGTGCATTAAGGTGCTGGCCAATGCTGGTGCCGACCTGGATGCCCACGACCCGGAACGGGTCACACCTCTAAATGGCGCCCTGCTAAATTTTCACTACAACACCGCCGCCGCATTAATAGATGCCGGTGCCGACGTGAACAAGTGGGACATTTACGGCCGCGGTCCGCTTTTCAATGCCATTGACCTGCATACTATTCCCATTGGTGGACGTCCTGATATTCCGTCAGAAGACGCGTTAACCGGATACGATATTGCAGCGATGCTGCTGGATCGGGGTGCCAATCCCAACATGCAGCTGAAAATGGTTCCACCCTTGCGCAACGCCATTTATGACCGTGGTTACGACAAGGTGCTCACCACGGGTGCCACCCCGCTAATGCGCGCTGTAAAAGGCGGCGATATTCCCAGTACACGACTGCTTCTCGAACACGGTGCGTTACCTGACCTGCCCAACATGGAAGGCCAGACGCCGATGATGATCGTGGCCGGCGTGGGTCATACCTCGGCTCCAACGCGCGGACTCTATCGAACCCAGGATGAAAGCATCCAAGCCATTCAGCTGCTGCTGGACTATGGTGCCGACATCAATGCGCTGTCCGGCGACCCTGCGCTGCCGCCAGGCATACGGCCGGTAGATTATGAGCGTGACAAGAATCTGCACCCGGCCAATGAAGGCGAGGTTGTCATTCATGGTCAGACAGCATTGCATGGCGCCGGCAAGCAGGGCTGGACCGAAGTCGCACGGTTCCTTATTACAAACGGTGCACGCCAACAGGTGGTTGATGATGGCGGTACAACTCCCTTTGACCTGGCCATGGGACGCTATGCGCCTGCCTACAACGACTCAGCACCAAAACCTTTCTTGGATACCGCGCAGTACCTGCAGGAGGAATGCGCCGTGGTGGACGGCTGTAAGATTCCCGATCCGTTGGATGTGACCCTACCCTAAGATTCAGAGATAAAAACCCCGGCACTTGCCGGGGTTTTTATTCCGGGGTTGTAAATATCAGAAGCCCAAAACACGTCCATGATGGCGCTAAATAACAACAGCGGAATCGGTCGTAATCATTGAATCGGCATACGGATTGGCCAATGACTCTTCTGTAGCGCATGATAAATACCAATAAAGTGCAGCATGACTGTTCTGCATGTATTCTTTTGCTTATCATAAAAAACAAATAAAAAATTATTAAAGGGAGAACACCAATGCAAATTTTTCGCAATTTACTTTCAACATTTTCAATTTTGCTTCCTGCGATAACACTTGCCGGCTATGCCGATGATCGAGCCGAAATCGAAAACATCTCTAACAAATACATGGTAGCGGTAGATGCCGGTGACATAGAAACCGTGATGGAAACCTGGCATGAAGACGGCCGACTGGTCTGGGTATTTGGAGACGAGCATGGCAAGGATGAAATCCGCGCGGCCATGTCAGGATTTGGGGGTGCCCGCTACGTAGAAATTCCAGAGGGGGCTACCAAGCGCGATCGAACCCGCCACCAGATTATCAATCACGTAATTGACGTTGATGGCGATACGGCCACCTCAACCGCGTACTGGTTTGCCATGACCAATAACAATCCCCACGGTGAAGTCCGCATTCTCTACATGGGGCACTATGCCGATGAATTGGTGAAGGTCGACGATAAGTGGCTGTTCAAGGTACGCAAGGTGTACAACGAGTCCTTCGACAATAGCGCCCTGTGGTATCCCGAGTTGGGCGAGATTGATCCCCGAACACGACAGAAACCGGAGTAATCAGTCTCCGATGACGTCGTGATAGAAGCGGATCAATCCGTTGGTGATGGTTCGGTCTTCAGTGTCGATGCTCATCACGTGAGAGACATGGTTGTATCCCTGCCACTGCGTGTACATAGGGCAGTCCGCATACTTATGGCAAAGCGCCGCGTATAGATCTGCCACGCTGGATTCAATGTTTGAGGGATCGTATTCGGCACTCCAAAGGTATACGGGCACATACTGCCCGGTGTAGCGTTCAACCAGCCCAAGCGGTGAATTTGCTTCGCGCATCGCAGGGTCTGCCCCATAGTACACCTCGGGACCCGTGCCGCAGCCGCATGAACTCAGTACGGCCGCTCTGATTCCCGGTCCATCCTCGAGCTGGCTTTCCTCGTGATACAGATAGCTTGCCACGTGAGTCGCACCGGCTGAATTCCCAAACAGGAAGATGTTGTCAGGATCGCCGCCGTAGACAGCTATATTCTCCTTAACCCATTCGATGATCATTCGCAGGTCTCTGGCACCATCGGGAAACTGGGCCTCAGGAGCCAGGCGATAGTTGGCATTGATGCCGATGCCACCGATGCGAGCCACGGCCTTGCCGATATTGCTATAGATGAGATTATCAGTTGCGGCGCTGACCTTGTCTCCCCTGACCATGGCGCCGCCATGAAAGTAAATGCCTACCGGACCTCCATCCCTGAAATCTTGGTCGCTCACCCAAAGGTCAAACGTTTGCAGGGGATGGTCACCATAGGCAATATCGCGGTGAACTAGGAGACCGCCATCATCTACCTGCTGGTGAAGAGGGGTATACAGTGCTTGGGTGGCCGTATTGACCTCACCATTCCATTGCTTGCCAATCTCAGCAACACCAGCAAATGCAGCTTGCAGCAAATCATCCTGGGCAAGCAGCGCATCGCTCAGAGATATCCAGATAAAGAAAAATGACAGCATCTTCAAAGTACAGCCCTCTTTTTAAAAAGTTAATTTATCGTCCTAGCGATCATCTTGGCCAATATTTTCGATTCTATCGCGTAAATATCTGATCATGAATGTAATTCCTACCAGCATCAAAAGCGGTACCGAAAGATAAAATACAAATGATTGAGTGGTCTCCAGGCTTACCAACCCTGCCCCAAGATAGCTGTAGCTCAGCACGCCAGGGACAGCCCCCGGTATTGTCAGCAGCATTAACTTTCCCAGGTTCAACTGAGTCATGGCGAGCACAATGTTCTGAAACAGGTACGGCACCACGAATGCCAGGCGTACAATAATGACCATGACACTGCCGCGACGCGAGATATCCACGAGATAATTCTTGATCTCGGGACGACGCATGGCGAAATTTCCCATTCCCCTGAATACATAACGCACGGAAACAGTAGAAGCGAAGCAGCTAATCAGCACACCTGCCAACGCCACCAATGCTCCCAGTATGGGGCCATACAAGGCACCGCAGGCTATATTCAGTGGAATAAGAATGGGTATAAAAAAGAAGGAGCAGAAAAAATAAAGGACAAAGAGGGTGACGATGCTGGCCACGCCAAAAGAGCCTAGGAACTGTTCTAATGCTGCGACAAGCGATTCATCGGAGAACTCCGGATAAAACGTCTTCCTCAGGATGAACACCAGCACGCTGAAAAATACGAGCAGAATAACGGGATTAATTTTTTTCAAAGCGTCGGCTTAATAAAAAACATATCTGAAGCTTAACACGGGGCCCACTCTACCTTGCCCCAGTCCAAGGTTCTGGAATAACTGCCACTTCCACCTTACTGCCTTAATGAAATATGATTGGCCATATAAAAGAAAAGCATCACTGCTTAGGGAATTTCCATGTCTTTACTCACTCGTCTGCTGGCCACTATGATTTTGTGTATACCGCTGGCAGGTTACGCTCATCATAGCTTCTTTGGTCGTTTTGACAACAGAGCCCATATCGAGCTGGAAGGGGTAATTACGGGCCTGCACTGGGAAAATCCTCATATTCATATCTTCCTCGAAGTCACCAATGAAGACGGCTCGGTAACCGAGTGGGATTTGGAAAGCGGCTCACCCACCCTGATGCAGCGCGCCGGTATTCCCAGGGATTCGCTGCAGGAAGGCATGACGGTGCGCGTCGCGGCATGGCCTCCCCTCACAAATAAAGTGGAGGCCTTTGCCACCAACGTCCTTCTTACAGACGGCACCGAACTGCTGATGCAGACTGGACAGGAAGCCTATTTCAAGGACGAGGTTATCGGTGACTTTTCCTACCGCTTCCGAACTGAAGGAGATCGCAGCCATCCTGAATGGGGTATTTTTCGCATTTGGACTTTTACCGGTGCTGATGGCTTTTTGTTTCCGGAGTCCATCAACCGCGATTACGACATGACCCAGTACCCGCTGACGTCAGCAGCCATGAAAGTGCTGGATAATTTCGACCTGGCACGCGACAACCCAACGAACAACTGCCAGCCAAAGGGCATGCCGCTGATCATGGAACAGCCACTGCCCATGGAAATCTTGCGCGAAGGCGGCAACGTGGTGCTGCGTATCGAGGAATATGACCTAACTCGCACTATTCACGTGGGAGAAGATGGCGCACCTGACGGCACACCGGCCAGCCTGCTCGGTTACTCATGGGGCTGGTGGGAAGGTGAAGCCTGGGCGCCGGAAAGCACACTGGTAGCGAGAACCACGCACATCGATTTTCCCTGGCTGAATCAACGCGGTATTCCGCTTAGCCCTGAGGCAGATATCGAGGAACGTTTTACCATGATCGAGGACGGCGCCTTTATGGATTACCAGATGGTGGTCAGTGATCCGGTCAATTTCACCACCCCGGTGAATTTGTCCAAGAAATGGATCCACGTCCCTGGAGTTGAGATCCTGCCCTTTGAGTGCGACGAAATCTCAGCGCAGTAACGCACTACATTGCAAATAAAACCAATATTTTTTTCCTAGCCTCGCCATACCTTCTGCTCCTGCGATAAAACTACAGCGTTGAGGGAAACTGGTATTGACCTCAGTCAATTCGGCCACAAAAAGCCGGTTTCAGTTTTTGCGGTAACCATGGTTCAATCTAAAGCTAGGCTAAATCTAAGGATAAAAGCCCATGAAAACGGTTCCCGTCATTTCTGCCGAGAAAGCAGCAACAAAAATCCAATCCGGTGATGTGCTCATCGCCGGCGGATTCGGCATGACCGGCAATCCGGTTCATCTCCTACATGCACTCGCTAAAACCGACGTAAAGGACCTCACCTACATCGGTAACAATGTTGGGGAGCCAGGTCTGGGCGGTGGGAGGCTGCTTCGCAACGGTCAGCTTAAAAAAGCTATAGGCTCCTTTTTCACAAGCAACCCGGAAGCGGTGGCAGCAGCGCAGGATGGATCGATGGAAGTGGAACTGCTGCCGCAAGGGACACTGGGCGAGGCCATTCGCGCTGGCGGCGCCGGACTGGGCGGTTTCTACACTCCCACATCAGCCGGAACGCCCCTGGCAGAAGGCAGGGAAACAAAAACTATTGACGGCAAGGATATGGTGTTCATCAAGCCGATTAGGGGCGATGTCAGTCTGATCCGCGCATGGAGAGCTGACACCGCTGGCAACCTGCAATATCGAATGACGGAGAACAATTTCAACCAGGCGGCGGCTACGGCTTCGCAACTGGTGATCGCAGAAGTAGAAGAAATTGTTCCAGTTGGCGATATAGAGCCCGAAGCTATTCATACCCCGGGGTGTTTTGTAGATTACCTGGTCCAAGCACATACCACGAAAGAAGACCTGGGCTCTTCAGCCTCTGTTTCCGCTAGCCAGAAGAAAGTGGATGAGGCGCGAATGGCAATGGCCAAGGCGGTCCTGGATGAGATCAGCCAGGGTGAAGTGGTTAACCTGGGAATTGGTATCCCCACCCTCGTCGCCGATCTCATCACACCGGAATCCGGCATCATCATGCACACTGAAAATGGTATGCTCGGCGTCGGCCCCGAACCGGAAAGCGGCGGCGCCATGAATTACCCGGTCAATGCCGGCAAGATTCCGGTCACTGCGCTGCCCGGTGCCAGCTACTTCGATTCCAGCGCGTCCTTCGGCATGATCCGCGGCGGGCATGTTGATGTTGCGGTCATGGGCGGCCTAGAGGTAGACCAGCACGGCAATCTCGCCAACTGGGCTGTCCCCGGCAAACCCTTGCTCGGTGTCGGCGGTGCCATGGACCTAGCCTCCGGGGCCAAGCGCCTGATTGTAACCATGACCCACTGTGACAAAGAGGGCAACAGCAAGGTGAGGCAGGAGTGTTCTCTTCCGCTGACGGCTAAAGGCGCGGTAGATATCCTAGTGACCGACATGGGCGTCTTTCACTTTACTGAAAACGGCATGGTGTTGAAGCGGCTCATGGGAGATCATTCTGTCGAGGACGTCAGGGCCTGCACCGAAGCCGACTTCACTGAGGACCTGAAATCATGAAAACATACAAAGTCGCCTGCTAACCTGGAAATCTTTTTCTTTGACGGTAAGAACAAACCATAGCTATGACTGACGCCTATATATGTGACTATATTCGCACTCCTTTTGGCCGCCATGGCGGCGCACTTGCCATGGTGCGCACAGATGACCTGGCAGCCGAACCGCTTAAAGCACTTATGGCACGCCATGAGTCAATTGACTGGGACGCCCTGGACGATGTCATCCTTGGCAACACCAACCAGGCGGGTGAAGACAACCGAAACGTGGCAAGAATGGCACTGCTGCTTGCCGGCCTCCCAAAAGAAGTGCCAGGTCTCACAGTTAACAGGCTATGTGCTTCCGGGATGGATGCCGTGCTTATGGCCAGCCGCCAGATCAAGGCAGGCGAAGGCGACCTGTTTGTCGCGGGCGGTGTGGAGAGCATGTCCCGCGCCCCGCTGGTGATGCCGAAGGCAGAATCAGCCTTCAGCCGCAAAGCAGAAATTTATGAGACCTCTCTGGGATGGCGCTTTATTAATCCCAGTATGCAGGCCATGTACGGCACCGACTCGATGGGTGAAACAGCCGAAAATGTCGCCGCTGATTTTAATATTGCGAGACAGGACCAGGACGCCTTTGCCCTGCGCTCCCAGCAGCGCGCCGCTGCCGCCATAGAGAGTGGACGCCTTGCAGAGGAAATTTCAGCAGTTTGTATTCCCCAGCGCAGGGGTGATGACGTTATTGTTGACACAGACGAGCATCCCCGACAGGACACCTCGCTGGAGGCATTGGCCAAACTCGGCACCCCCTTCAGGGAGGGCGGTTCAGTCACAGCCGGCAATGCCTCGGGCATCAATGACGGGGCTGCCGCCCTGCTCATCGCCTCGGATGCAGCAGTCAAACAGCATGGGCTTAACCCGCTGGCCCGCATTTCCGGCGGCGCCAGTGCTGGCCTATCTCCTCACATCATGGGTTTTGGCCCAGCTCCTGCCACCCAGAAACTCTGCGCACGTCTTCAGCTTGAGGTTTCTGACATCGACCTGTTTGAATTTAACGAGGCCTTTGCCTGTCAGGTCCTCGCTTCAACACGCGCACTGGGACTGCCCGATGATGCCGACTTCATTAATCCGAATGGGGGCGCCATTGCACTTGGCCATCCCCTCGGTGCTTCCGGCGCAAGGATCACCGGTACCCTGGCCCTGCAGATGAAAAACACTGGCGCAGGAAAAGGCATTGCCGCCATGTGCGTAGGCGTTGGCCAGGGCGTCGCCATTGGGCTCGAAGCAGTTAGCTAATCCTAGGATCAGTTATTTAACACATTTCAAATGTTGCTATTCTTGCCCGCCAACAATAATAAATGGGTATTGGCTTGATGCAGAACGCACTCTCTACCAAAGCCGGCCGCTTATTCACTTTTGGCACACTGTATATTGCCGAGGGCGTGCCCCTTGGCTTCACTGCAACCGCCATGGCCGCCTATATGCGCCGCGAAGGCCTTGATGTCAGCCAGATTGGCGCCTTCGTCGGCATGCTTTACCTGCCCTGGGGCTTCAAGTGGGCCTGGGCGCCGCTGGTCGACATGTTCCGGCTCGATCGGTTTGGCGGACGTAAAGCCTGGATCGTGATTTGCCAGGTCATGATGATTCTCACCCTGATAGTGGTTGGCCTGATGGATTACAGCTCTAATTTCCAATTGCTGTTAGCCCTGATTCTCTTTCATAACGTGTTCGCTGCCACGCAGGACATCGCGATTGATGCTCTGGCCGTAAACACCCTGAGGGAGGATGAACGCGGCACCGGTAACGGCTTTATGTTCGGCGGCGCCTATCTCGGCCAGGGTCTCGGCGGTGGCGGCGCTTTATTTGTGGCTGGCCTCTGGGGATTCGAGGCCGCACTTGTATATGCCTGCCTGCTTCTCTCCGTGATTCTTTTCTTCGCCCTCTTCTTTGTTAAGGACCCAGCCATCAGCAGCAAACTTGAACCAGTCGCGGCTAATCCGGTCCGGGAAGCTGTTCAGGCAGTCAAGCATATCGGTATAGAGTTGTTTAACGGCATGTTCCGGTCGGGAAAAGGGCCAATGATGGGATTTCTTTTTGCGCTGACGCCTATAGGCGCCATGGCACTTAGCAATGCCATTGGCACAACACTGCAGGTGGATTACGGGCTTTCAGATAATGACCTAGCCCAGATCAGCCTTTACTCCACAGTGCTTGCAGGGGCCGGCTGTGTCATTGGAGGTTTCCTCGGCGACCTGTTTGGCCTGCGCAAAATGATTGCCCTGTTTTATGCCCTCTCGGCCTTACCCGGAATTTACCTGGCCATGAGTTGGGGAGCGAACCCGGCATTGCCGGCCATTTCAAGGGAGACCATGTTTGCCGTCTTCCTACTGGCCGGGCTAACCACGGGGCTGCATTACGGAATTGCCGCCGGCGTCTTCATGAGCCTGACCAACCCGGCAGTGGCGGCGACACAGTTCACAGGCTTCATGGCACTTCATAACCTAGTCATCTCCTACTCCAACAACTGGCAGGGATGGATGGCGGAAAACGTCAGTTACTCAAGTGTGTTATGGCTGGATGCCGTGCTGGTAATCATTCCGATTGTTATACTTCCCTTTATGACACCGAGGGAAGCCAAGAAAGAAGTTGCTCCGTCTACCGGAGTACCGCTGCCTAATGCCAGTTAATTGTCGTTGCGGCTGGAGCCGGCAAGCATGCGCCGGCCTGTAGCCTCAAGGATTATGGATTCGGCATTCACCAGTGGACTGCCGTTGCGCGCCAGACTACCGTCAACGGCTATGACATCGCCCGGCTTCAGATCGTTACGTTTCCATCCGAGTCTGAGCAAAGTATTCGGACCGCCAAGTTCTAATGTCCATTCCTTGGTTTCTCCGCTGTCTTCATTGGGCACATCCATAACGATAAAGATATGAGGATTGGTCCACTGCACTTCCGTCACGGTACCGTTGAGCGCGACCGGCTGGTTGATATCGTACTGCGCGGGAAAAGAATGATGGGCGTAGGCTGCCGTTGACAGGAAAAACGCGGCGACAATAAACACTATAAAACCAGGTATTTTCATTTCCTCAGTACTCCAGGTTCATATGTTCAACAAAACGCTCATTCTCAAGACACACTTCGTCAATTAACTCACCGTCCACCACGATGCGCTCGCGCAGGTTCACCGTCCAGGGCCGAGTGTAGGCAACCGGATCATCCACGGTTACACGAATATCCAGGTGGCCATAGTCAGGCCGGGTAATCTCTTCCCTAATCCTTGCCTTTTCCCCGATCTGGCTGCCATTCCAATCGATCCACATACCATCGCGCACGCCGATGGTTTCAATCACCAGCGTATCCCCTTCCCAGGCGGCAGAGGAATACCCCTGCCAGGAAGGCGAAGGATCATCAGGCAATTCGCGCCCATCGACAAAGACCTGGCGATAGCCGGCATTCATTTCATTGAGCACCACCAGCAGCTCATCCTTGTGGACGAACTTGAGCAGGTGCGGAAGGCCATAGGCCCGCAGAAAATTATCGGGCAGGCAGCGGATATGCGGATCTTCAATAGCAAGATTTTTAGTGTGCCGTGCCACGATCGGCGCCAGCCACTCCTGGTAAGGAAGTCCACCCTCCATCTGGGCGCCCATATTGGTCATAAGCCGGCCTGAAGGAAGACTATATGGATCGCTAGGAGAAGGCTCATCAACGGGCGTGTTGTCGGAAATCCATATCCCGGATAGGTCAGGCCTGCCGTCGACATGCCTAGGTGTTGGAGCTCGCATGTCGACTGAACCATTTTGAAGTCTCGGGACGCCAGAGGAGGGGTAACCGATCCATTGGCCCAAAGTAGCCACCGGAGTTAACAACATACAGCAGATCAGAATGATTATTTTATTCATGGTCATAGGGTTCTGCTATAAGGTGATTAATGAAATTTAAGATGGTTAATATACCCTAACCCCTTAACTACTTCTATTGATGTGGATCAGTCAAAATTCGGGGGAGCATTTAGCCTATGAAGAGTTAGTAGTAACTGGTTTTCAGCATGATCAAAGAGATCGACTACCTCACTACTCTCAAGTTCGCTAGTTTATCGGACCAATCCGCCTTTATCCTGAGTGTTGCATGAAGATCTTAGTCACTGATTATCAAATGCCCCCTAGGGTCGTAAGCAGACTTCCTACCTAATCCATAGCTTCCAGTTTGCGGTATAGCGAACGTTGGCTGATACCAAGAATACCGGCTACCTTTTCCTTGTTACCCTCATGCTTTGCCATGAGCTCGGCAATGTATTCCTGCTCCAGAGTTTTTAAATCCATTTCAACCTGTACCTTGTCGCTTTTCTTTTCAGTATGAGCAGCCTGGTCAAAGAAGCAGGCTTCGATAGTATCCGCATCTATTGCCTGGGTATCACTCAGCACGATCGCCCGGCTCAGGATATTCCTAAGCTCCCTTATGTTGCCTTTGTAGTTATGTGCCATTAGCTTTTTCTGAGCCTGCCCTGTAAGCGTAAATTTTCCTGAAGGTGCAACACGCATAAGTAGGGAGTTGGCCAACAGGGGAATGTCCTCAAGGCGTTCGCTCAACGATGGCAGATGCACAGGAAAAACATTTATGCGGTAGTAAAGGTCATCACGAAAATCACCCTCCTCCATCATCTGTCGCAAGTTCCTATGCGTGGCGCAGACAAGCCGGAAATCAGAACGCCTTACCTCGGCACTGCCGACCGGACGAAACGTTCCAGTCTCAAGCAGCCTTAACAGCTTCACTTGAGTCTGAAGTGGAACATCCCCGATTTCATCCAAGAATAGTGTGCCTCCATCGGCAAGTTCTGCTAGGCCTTTCTTGCTGGAAGTGGCTCCGGTAAAGGCACCCTTAACATGCCCAAACAGCTCGCTTTCAAAAAGCGAATCTGTGAGCCCAGTGCATTCGAGCGTAACCAGCGGGTGGTCTTTTCTTTCACTGGCTTCATGGATGGCTCGGGCGGCCAGCTCCTTGCCTGTACCGGATTCTCCAAGCAACAGCACCGAGATATCCGATTTGCCCACGCGGGAAATTTTTTCAAGCATGTCGTTGAAAGCCCTGCTCTCACCGACTAGAGATTTATCGCCAACCTCACCGCTGGCCAAGGGCACCGGGTGCAACAGTTCCACGAAATAAACCAGCTCTCCTTTGGCATTGTGGATAGGCAGCATTTCGACATCGACGTGCTCCTTGCCGCGGGGTGTCTGGTGAATATGCAGCACCCTCTCCTTGTGACCAGATTTTTTAGCCGCCCCCAGAGGGCAATCCTCACCAGCCTGGTCACAGGGAACGTCGTAACCATGGGATACCTGGTAGCAGCGGTTTACGTGGGCAAAATCGATACTCCCAAAACTTTTCTGGTAGCGCGTGTTGGTGGCGAGTATTTCGTATTCTGCAGAAACAAGAATGGCCGGGCAGTCATAGCCTTCCAGCATAGCGGCCATGGGAGAGGATTGGTCAGAGGTAATCAGCCGCATTTTTTGTTATTTTTGGCAATATTTTTGACAAATTTGACATAAATGAGCTAAATGTCAAGTGTTAGAGGACATATTATTTTCTGGATCTAAAAATTAAAAGCATAAATAACAATCACTTAGGAGTTTCGGCAAAAGTTGGCACGCAACCTGCAATCTCCTTAGAAATAATGCCGCAATCAGTATTTTTTATACAGGAATTTACGAGGAGATGACGACATGAGCAAAGTAAAGAACATGATTTTATTGATGCTTTTACCGCCGGCCATAACAGCAGCATCACTGGTTTGGGTCGCGTATTTCCCAAACCCAATGTAAAGCAGTATCAGTCTTACTGGTTGAGATGACCTGACAGAAAGTTGCAAGAGCAGGGGCAGGAACCCCTTATCTTCCCCTCATTTTCCTGCCCCTTTTTCTGCCTAAGATTTGGTAACCCCAAAAACCCCTTTTAGACCGAGCCTCTACCTAGCAAGCTTTTTAATTGATGCTCTACGAGTCCTCTTGGCTTCTGGGCATTTAATATCCTGGGCTTTAAGGAGCAACCAGAGACCAGACCGACGCGCACCTATCTCTAAATGCTGGGCCGTTGTATGAATATTTTTTCTCCGTAACTTTGCTGCTTTTTTAATTTCGAGAGTGATGCCAGTGCCTGGCGTCATAACATCAGAACCATCCCCTTCAGAGCATTTTATTTTTTACTTGCCGCGTGTGAATAAACAGATTTTTACACTCCGCTGACTCAATAACTAAAAAAGAAACTCATTCAGGATAATGTACTGTCGCAGCGAATCGGTAGTATGCTGGGTAATAAAATTGAGACCAGCAAAAAGCCAACGGCTTAACAATGAAAGGAAAACCAATGAAGCGCGAAATTATCAATCCATGGACGTGGCAGGAAGCACTGGGCTTTGTCCATGGTAACAAGCTGGAAAATGCAGAATCCCTTTTCTTTCTCGCCGGACAAACGGCAAGTAATGAAAACGGTGAGTGCCTGCATCAAGGTGACATGGCAAAACAAATCGACCAGGTTCTGGATAACATAGACAAGATCCTAGAGCAGGGCGACATGAACTTCACCAATGTAGTTCGCTTAAATATCTTTACTACAGACATGGCCGCTATGATGCAAGCCCATGACCATATGACCGCCAATCTTAAACAGCGGGGGTGCCAGCACACTGGATGCCTTCTTGGCGTGACTGCCCTGGCTTCACCAGGCGCCCTTGTGGAAATGGAAGTTACCGCGGCCAGGTAACGGCACCGCACGTAATTAATGCTTCTCAATTTTTATACCTATCTGGGGGCGAGGATACTGGTCTCCATCGCCAGTTCGATGCTCGGTGTCGCCATTGGCTGGCACCTTTTTACCTATAGCGGCGACCCCTTTGACCTGGCCTTGGTCGGTTTGCTGCAAATCGCGCCGCTGATTTTGCTGTTTATTATCAGCGGGCTGGTGGTAGATCATTTTCCCCGCAAGTACATCCTCATCACCTGCGCACTGCTTGAAGCTGGGGTGTATGTCGGTCTTGGTTACAGCATGAATGATGGCGACTTAAACCGGCAGATGATCTTTACTCTGATACTGCTCCATGGCACTGTGCGGGCATTTTATTCCCCTGCATCTGATGCCATCCTCATTCATCTTGTGAGCGACGAATTCCTGTCCCGTGCTGTTGCCATAACCAGTTCGATGTGGACCACAGCACAGACCCTCGGCCCCCTTGCCGCCGGACTGCTGCTGGCATGGCTTGACTACGATTTGTACTGGGTGCTTTCAGGGATTGTCATCCTGGGCAGCCTGTTATTTTTCATACTCCCCAACATCAAGGTGGACAAGCCCAACGGCCGAGGTCTCAAGCAACTGCTCGGCGGCATTCGTTATGTAAAGGACAGCCCAATTGTGCTGCCCAGTATTTCGCTGGACCTGTTTATAGTACTTTGCGGCAGCGTCATGGTTCTTCTTCCCGTCTATGCCATCGAGGTATTGAATGTGGATGAAAAAATGCTCGGCTTGATGCGGGCAATGCCGGCACTGGGCGGGGTGATGATGGGCATTCTGATTACCAAGATGCCACCCATGCGCCAGGCAGGCAAATTGCTTTTTACAGCGCTCGCCATTTTCTCCTGCTCAATTCTGATCTTTGCTTGGTCTGCAACCTTATGGATCAGCCTCGTCGCGCTCTGGGTATACGGTGCTTCTGACATGATCAGCGTCAATATACGTTCATCGCTTATTCAACTTGCCACCCCGGATCATTTACGTGGCAGAGTCAGCGCAGTGAACATGCTTTTTATTGGTATCTCCAACGAGATGGGTGACTTCAGGGGGGGTGCGGTAGCAGCACTGGTTGGCCCGGTAATGACCGTACTGGCGGGTGCAGTGATGGCGTTTGCAGTGACCTTTGGCGGCTACGCACTTTTCCCCAAGCTCAGGGATCTCGATAAACTTACCGATGCAAAAGTGAATAACGAAACATGAAGCATTTAAACATTACTGTAAAAGGCGTGGTCCAGGGCGTATTTTTCAGAGCTTCGATCAAAGATCAGGCAGATCAGCTTGGCATATGCGGGCTGGTCAGAAATGAGCAGGACGGCAGCGTCTACGTAGAAGCCGAGGGTGAAGATTTTCAGCTGGATATTTTTCTGAGCTGGCTGAGTGAAGGACCGCCCGCGGCACGGGTGGAATCAGTCGAGACCGCTCATGCCATTTTGCAAAACCATTCCGGTTTTGAAATTACAGGCTAGGTTCTAAATTTTTCTTTTGAAAGAGGGCTAAATGGGGTCGGAATCTGCCAGGTTAAATTTAAGGTGTGAAAAGAACGAGCGCAATCCATAGGGGGCAGGGACCAGCATGTTGCCCTTCTGGCTTGCCGGCAAATACTTCATCCTGACCGACCCCCGAACATTACCTCCTATCACCTTGAACTGGCTAGTTGTGTTATCCAGTTCAATCACAATGTCGCAATGGGTCCTGGCTCCCTGCCCCATCTGCGAGCGGCGCTCGCCGAGATTACGGTAAGAAGGACGGCTGCCCCGGCAAAGCATGTCACCGGGCTGAATGTCTTTTTCACCTATATCGTAGGCTACATAAACCGCTTCGGGTTCCTGACCATCACGCGCTCGAATGGCCTGATCGATATAAGTGTGATGCGCAATTGCTCGCTGGAACTGCTCTGGCTTACCCAGCCCTGCCTCACACATCACCCAGGAAATGAAAGCGGCCGACCAGAAGTCGCGCCAGCGCGCCGTGATGCCAAGTTCACTCCAACGCCGGTTCTGTTTTTCCAAGATCCAGCTGCTGTTGGGTGCTGCTGCCCAGTACCCTGCTACGTCATCGGCCAGGCGCTCTGCCTCGGCCGCATCCATCCAGTTGGTCCGCCACCACCGAGAGAGTCTGCCTTCGTTCCTGTCGAGCTCCTGCTGATCCGTCATGTCAATCACAGTTGAGCCAAACCACTCCCATTCCTGTCTTGATATATTGACTATGCGCTGGCGCACCTGCGCCAATGGATACTGCTTACAGCTGCGGTCCACTATCTGCATTTTTCCTGGCAAGCCCGCCACCCTGGCAGAGGGCGGCATCACATCGAAGGCTTCACTAGGAAGACGCTCCTTGATAATCATTTCGCCCTGCTGGGCCTGCCCTGTGAATGGCAGGGAGAACATCAATAGCGAAAGTAGTGATTTGTGTATGAGTGGATGCATATTCATATTAAGCGATTAAACCGCAAGTTTTTCAGTTTGAATTTTGATATCTTCGATACCCCTCTCGATTGCTCCGCGAGTGGCTTTGCCCAAAATCCTATCTATTACGAATAAGAAACGCCGTAATCATGACGCCAAGTGTTTGGTGCTGTCCATCAAAACGAATGGTAAAAGATGATATGTCAGACCCCCTCTTATGTTGCCTTTATAGGAATGCTGCATATTTGGTTTAAGGATGGCTAAAGCCCCACAGTCATTTCTTTCCCAGAATTCCTGAAAATCATTAATTTCAGTAAGTTATAAAATTATTGAGCCTTGATAAATGTCATTAATCGGTAAATTGTGCTCCACCCCTGTTTACGCTATAGAAGCGCTAGAAGCCGCATAAACAGAGGGCTTTGGTCTCAATTGTGGAAATTTTCGTATTCAGGGAACCTTCATTCCCCTTTTGGTATGCTGGTATGGCAAAATTAGACAGTTTACTAGCAACATATTCAAAACTAACGGAATTTACGACAATTTAATGAACGGCAAAGCAGTTTTTTCATTGAAAGCCATGGCGACATTCTTCATGGCCACGGCAATTCAGGGCACCTCTGCCCAGTCCACCTCAGCACTTGGTAGCAGCCAGGATGCCGACCGCCTGATACAGGATTTCTGTGTTGATTGTCATAACTACGAGGACTACTCCGGTGGACTCGCCTTTGACCTCATGGATATCAATCATGTCACTAATGATCCGGCCGTCTGGGAAGAAGCCATCAACAAGCTGCGTGGAAGGCTAATGCCCCCTGCAGGACAGCCACAGCCTGACCAGGAAATCGTAGACCAAGTTGTCAGCTACCTGGAAAATTCCATTGATACCGAGTCCAGCGATCACTTTATTGGACACGTACCGATACAGCGCCTAAACAGAACTGAATTTGCAACAATCGTCGGTGACCTACTAGGCGTTGATGTTGATCCCGTTCAGATTCTGCCGAGTGAAATAGAAGTCGAGGGCTTCGACAACATCGCTAATGCACTTGGCGCGTCCCCTGCATTCTTAGAACAATACATCACGGCGACCCGCGCCGTGGCGACCGAGGCTATCGGTCAGCCGGTGCCTAAGTTTGCAAGCGTCTTTCATGAACTGCCTAACCGCAACATCGGCTTCATGGCCGGCAATAGTGCATCGCGCAACCACATTGACGGCTTTCCGCTGGGCACACGCGGCGGCATGAAATTCAAACATTTCTTCCCGGCTGATGGTGAATACCGATTCAGTATTCTGGATATTGATGCTGGTCTCTACCCACGCGGTATGGAGACATCAGCCACGATGGTCATATTGGTTGATGGCGTTGAGGTAAACCGCGTTGACATTGGCGGACCCCAAGACCTAGCTATTGCTACTCGTGACGGTGTAGTTGGTGGTGACGTGATTTTAGCCAAGATTGCCGGACTGTCTGCAGACATTGAGGTGGGCACCCATGAAGTGGTGGTTACCTTTATAGAGCGATCCTGGGCAGCCAGCAATAACGCCACCGGCAACGGGCGTGTCACCGGCATGCCAATTGTTGGCCTGGGCGTACAGGTTGAGGGCCCTTACAATCCAAGTGGGCTGTCCATGAGCAAAAGCCGCGAAAAACTTCTGATCTGCCAGCCCTTGGAAATTGCCGAGGAACAGCCCTGCGCTGAAGAAATTGCCCGGAACCTGGCCACCCGAGCATTCCGACGCCCTGTCTCTGATGATGATCTAGACTGGATCATGCCTTTCTATAAAGTGGGCCGTGCCGAGGAAGGCGGTTTCGATGCGGGCATTATCGAAATGACAACGGCCATCCTGTCCAGCCCGGATTTCCTGTATCGCTCCATGCGCATCATCGAAGAGAGCCCGCGTCAGCTGAACGACCTCGAGTTGGCTACGCGCCTGGCCTTTTTCCTGTGGAGCCAGGGACCTGATGAGGAACTGATCGCTTTGGCATCTAATGGTTCGCTGTCTGACCCTGAAATCATGGCACAACAGGTGAAGAGGATGCTTGATGACAATCGTGCAGAAGCTCTGATTGAAAATTTTGCGTTAGCATGGCTGAACCTTGATGAGCTGGAGCAGATACAACCTGTTGATCGCCGCTTCAATGACGGCACCCGCACCAACTTTGAAAAAGAAATTCGCCTGTTCCTAAGCAGCGTCCTGCTGGAGGACCGCCCAGTAAGTGAGCTGCTTACAGCAGACTGGACGTTCGTCAATGATTCACTGGCAAGTCACTACGGCATTGAGGGAATTTACGGACCGCAGTTCCGCCGCATCAGATTGGAAGATGAAAACCGCTGGGGACTGCTCGGCAAAGGGGCAACACTGCTGAGAACGTCCTATGGTGACCGCACTTCACCGGTACTGCGCGGCGCCTGGGTGCTTGACCGCATCATGGGAACACCACCGACACCACCTCCGCCCAATGTCGAAGTGGACCTATCGATTCGCGAGGGTGAAAAACCAACGACTATTCGAGCCCGCCTCGAAGAGCATCGCCAGAATCCAAACTGCATGTCCTGTCACGGCATTATCGACCCGCCGGGACTTGCACTGGAAAATTACACCGTAATCGGCACCTGGCGTGACGAAGATGCGCAGGCTGGTGAGGCTATCGATGCTTCAACAGTGCTGACCAGCGGCCTAGAAATTGATGGTCCCATTGAGCTGCGCGAATTCTTGCTCAGTAAGAAGGACCAGTTACCCATGACCATCACCAAGAAACTAATGATGTATGGCCTTAACAGGGAAGTGGAATATTTCGACATGCCGTTTGTCCGCGAGATCGTTCGCAAGGCCGCCGAAGATAATTACACTTTTACCTCAATTATTACTGCACTAGTAAATCACGATGTATTTCGCATGCAGGGCTCAGAGGGACACCACGGCCAGTCGCACGAAATGGCGTCTGTAGCAACCGGGAGATAACAACATGGCTAAATTTCTAACCAAGAAATACTTGTCGCGTCGAGAAGTCTTGCGAGGTAGCGGCGTTGCGCTGGCACTTCCATTCCTCGATGCCATGGTGCCAGCAGGTACGGCGCTTGCCCAGGTAGAAGCCATGCCGAAGAAACGTGCCGGCTTTTTCTACCTGCCGCATGGCACCATTATGAACAACACGCCATTTGGTAAAGAAGTGGACCACTGGACCAGCTCCGGTTCAGGTGACTCTTTCCAGATCGGCAGGATGATGCAGACGCTGGAGCCATTCAAGAATTACGTCACCACGTTTGAAAACATTGAGAACAATGCCGCACTGGGTTCTGTCCATACTTTCAATCCAGCCACATGGCTGTCCTGTGTAAGACCGGGTGAAGGCTCCATTCCTGAACTGGCCACTACGCTCGACCAGGTAATTGCCCAGCAGCTGGGTCAGGAAACGGCCCTGCCTTCACTGGAAATGGCTACCGAAACCACCGTGCAGGTGGCTGCGGGCAACGGCGGTTTTTATGCAGTAACTACCTCGTTCGCTTCACCCAACCAGCCCCTGCCGATGGAGTTCAATCCACGCAAGGTCTTTATTCAGCTGATGGGTCCCTACGATTCGCAAGAAGAGCGGGCCATGATCCTGGACAAGAACAGCAGCATCCTCGACATGATTGCTGACCGAACAAAGGCTCTGCAGAACGAGCTGGGTTCAGGCGACCGCGAAATTCTTTCCAACTACCTGGATACCGTGCGCGAGATAGAACGCCGCGTGCAGATTGCCAGCAACCAGGACATGTCAGGTATTGATGTCCCTGCGGCACCTGTTGGCGTATTCGAAGATTTCGATGAGCAGATCACCATGATGTTTGACCTGGCAGCCCTTGCCTACCAGGCTGACCTGACCCGCGTCCTGACACTGGTTATGGCCGCCGAAGGCACTGACCGCACTTATCCTCATGTCGGCATGAACGGCGGCTTCCACCCAACCAGTCATCACACTAATGACCGGGTGCGCATTGAGGAACTGATCAAGGTTCAGACTTACCACATGGAGCACTTTGCCCGCTTTGTACAGAAACTGGCTGACACACCAGATGGTGACGGTAGCATTCTTGATCACTCTCTTTTCCTGTACGGATCAAACATGGGCAACAGTAATCAGCATGACAACTACCCACTGCCGGAAATCCTGGTGGGTGGTGCCAGCGGCGCACACAAAGGCGGCAAAAATGTCACGCCACCGGAACGCACACCGCTTGCCAATATCCACCTGACAATTCTCGACAAGCTCGGAATTCCGCAAGAAAGCTTTGGCAACAGCACAGGCATTCTTTCTGAAGTCTGATCCGGGTAAGAAAAGTAACAAGAATTATCAGAAGTCATTTATGAAGAAGTACGAACGCAGAAATATACTCAAGGCGGGCGTTGGCCTGGCCTCTGCTCCCATGCTGGGCGGCCTTACCGGCTGCTCCAGCGAGGAACAGGCGCAGGAAAGTCCTGCAGTTGTAAAAGCTGTGCGGGCCCCAACCCGGCTGGCCATGGAAACGATTCGCGACAACGTCAGTGTCATCAATGGTGCGCCGGGCAATATCCTGGTCCTGACCACTAACTCAGGTCACATGCTGGTGGACAGTGGCTCTGCCTCCCTAGCGCCTTCTGTGCAGCTGACGCTTGGGGATACTCCAATCCATACGCTTATCAATACGCACTATCACGCTGACCAGTCCGGTGGTAATGCCCTGTTCGGTGAAGCCGGAGCAGCCATTCATGCGCATGAAATAACGCGTCAGTGGCTCAGCGCTGACCATTATGTACCCTTCGAGGACTACTGGGCCTCAGCCCTGCCTGAGATTGGGCGACCGACACATACATTCAGGGAAAAAGAAGCACTGACCATTGGCAATGAAAGCATAGAATTTGGGTACCTGCTGGAAGCCCATACACGCGGTGATGCTTATGTGCATCTGCAGGAAGCCAATGTTATTGCCGTTGGTGATGTAGCTTCTCCATTGAGGGATCCTTCCCTCGACTGGTATGCCGGCGGCTGGCTCGGCGGCCGTGTCGATGCCATGGATGACATTCTTGAAATCGCCAACGACGACACGCTGATTGTTCCTGCCTACGGTCCGGTCATGACCCTGGAGGATTTCAGGGCTGAGCACGCCATGATGTGGCACCTGTGGGAACGCTGTTCGACGCTCGTCAATAATGGGCGCAGTGCACAGGACATCCTCGATGCCGGCGTGATGGATGAGATTGATCGTACATTTGATGATCCATACAAGTTCTTATATGACGCCGCAAAAGGTTTGTGGGCGCATTACACAAACTTTGGAGGCAACGTAGTTTGATGATTACACGAATTCTCCGGAGCACTGCTCTCATTGCTTTTGCCTCTATTTTTTCCGTTGCTACCAGTGCGCAGGAATCATTGGTTGAACTGATCAGTGATAAGCGCAGCGCCGATGCCCTTGCATTGATCGCTTCCGGTGTTGATGTAAATTCCGTGCAACCTGATGGCTCCACTGCCCTCATGTATGCAACCTACAATGTTAACCATGAGCTGGTCGATGCCCTACTCGCTGCTGGCGCTGAAGCTGACGTCACCAACAACTATGGATCTACACCTCTGGCAGAAGCCACCAAGCTCAACGACGCTGACCTGGTACGCAAGCTACTGGATGCTGGCGCTCATCCCGATTCACCCAACCTGGATAACCAAACTCCACTGATGCTGGCTTCCTACATAGGCAACCTGCAAATTGTCCAGATGCTCTTGGACGCCGGTGCTGATGTGAATGCAATCGAAACATTCCGTGGACAGACTGCGCTGATGTGGGCCTCTGCAGAAAACCATCCCGAAATTGCTGAACTGCTTGTCGCCAGTGGAGCAAGTGTCTCTGTTAAAGCCGTGTACGACGACTGGCCCAGGCAAATGACCTCAGAGCCCCGCGCCCAGTTCCGCCCAACCGGGGGTCTCACTGCCCTGCTTTACGCAACTCGTTCAGGCTGCTATCGCTGTGCCGTCGCAATTGTGGAAGCCGGTGCCGACATCAACCAGCCGAATCCTGACGGTGTTACTCCGTTGCTGAATGCTATCGACAGCAAGAGTTTTGATATTGCCATGTACCTGATTGACCAGGGAGCCAAGGTGGACGTTTGGGACATGACTGGTCGTACGCCTCTCTACCTGGCCGTGGACATGAATTCATTTGTGCCAAGATCCTTTGGCAGTTTTGGTGATGTTTTTAATCCGCTGGCCAGCACTGATCGCACTATTACGGCAATGGATATTGTAAAGCGCCTGATCGATATGGGCGTTGACGTGAATCACCAGCTTACCCGCATGCGCCCCAATGGCCCAGGCCGCGGCCGCTTTACCGACTATGACATGCGCGGCGGCGCACATGCCCTGATGATCGCCGTGTTCACCCACGACTATGACATGATTGAGGTGCTGCTTGAAAACGGCGCTGAGGTAGACCTGCGAAACGTCTTCAGGATTACTCCACTGATGTATGCGGCAGGCATGAGTGGCAACGGCCGTGGTCCAACAGGTTCCAACGGCGAAGATATCCAAGATCGCGCCATCAAGACGATCAACATGCTGCTGGATGCCGGCGCCCATGTAAACGCTCAGGTAAACGACAGCCATACCTTTACCGCCAAGCTTGATACCTACATTGCTTGGAAAGACAACGAGGGTCGCACGGCACTTCATTCAGCCGCTGAACTTGGCTGGGAGAAAGTTGCTGCTCTGTTAATAGAGCGTGGTGCTGATCCAGCCATAAAGGATAATGAAGGTAAGACACCTCTGGACTTAGCCCTGGCTGAAGTAGTCGAGAGCACGCGCCCGGGCCGTCGCCCCAACTTAGAGGGCCGACAGAAAGTGGCCGATCTGCTGGGTACTATCCTGATGGATTCTGAAACTGCCGCCAACTGATTCAAGGACACCGCCATGAGCAAGCATTCGTCGAATAACCCTTTCATCCTGGCGACACTGCTTGCAAGCGTTGCCGGTCTTGTAGCATGTGGTCAGTCACAGAACACTGCCGAGACTGTCCAGGAGCCAGTCTCTGAAACAACAGTGGTTGTCGAGGAGGAACACAAGGCCATTGAATGGTTCGAAGGCACCATAGAAGAAGCCTTTGCCCTGGCCGAGACCGATAACAAGCCGCTCTTTTTCTACTGGGGCGCTATCTGGTGCCCTCCCTGTGAGCAGATCAAGGCCACCGTTTTCAAGCACCCCGCATTCCTGGCCAAGACCAGCCTGTTTATTCCTGTCTACCTTGATGGGGATACCGAAAGAGCCCAGTCATGGGGACAGCATTTCGACGTTGCCGGCTATCCCACCATGATTGTGTTTTCACCAGAGGGTGAAGAGATAACCCGTATTCCCGGCTGGATAGACAGCGAGCAATACCTGAACGTACTGCAACTAGCATTAGATGACCTCACCAGTACACTTGACCTGCTGAAGCTGGCCATTCACGAACCCGATGCCATGACGCCTGACGCCTACACCCGCCTGGCCTTTTATTCCTGGGAACAAGCAACACTGCCCGAAGACCTGGAAATGAAAGGCAATCTCTATGCGACGCTGGCAGAGCAGTCCCGCCAAGCTGGCAACAAGGTGGCCTGGTCACGCCTGCTTTTCCATTCGCTTAATGCAAAGGGCAACCAGGAAGACTTCCCCGGCTTAAGTGAGGCAGAAAAAACTGCAGCACTGAGCGCCATGGAAACTGTCTTTACCAATCCTGAACTAGTTCTGGCCAACAGCGACTACGCACTACTTTACTTTGAAGACCTTGTACCGATGCTGACCGATCAGGGCGCCAGCAGGGACAAGCTGGTAGAGAAATGGATAGCGGCCATGGACACGCTGCGCGACGCATCGCAGCTGTCGGGCGCTGAGCATATTGCCAGCTGGTATCCCGTGGTAGGCAATTTTAGGATGAACAATCCGGAGGTAACCACACTGCCGGCAGACCTGGAGCAGGAAATCATTGCCTTCATTGATGCTGTTGACCAAGATACCCGCGGTGAAGCCCGTCAGAACGTCATCAACACCAGCTACCAGCTTTTGGAGGAAGCCGGCCGCGCCGACCTGGCCCGGGAACTGCTGCTGAAGGAACTGGAAGAATCCCATGCCCCTTACTACTTCATGAGCAGTCTCGGCGGCCTCGAAGAGGATGCCGGCAACATTGAGCTGGCCGTGGAGTGGAACAGGAAGGCCTGGGAAGGTGCCTCGGGGGAAGCCACCCGATTCCAGTGGGGGTACCAGTACGTGGACACGCTGGTTCGCTTAGTCCCTGAACAAAGCGAAGTCATCCTAGGCATCACGGAGCAGCTGTTATTCGAATTCAGTGAGGCCGAAAACATGCTCTCGGGCCGAAACTTTGCCCGCCTGCAGATGCTGCTGGACAGTCTTGGGCGGTGGCAGGAAACGGCAGAAGTTGAAGATGACACTGCTGCCGGCCTGGAAGCTCTATACTCGAATATTACTTCTGTCTGCAAAGGGTCGACACTGGCAGAGGAAAGCCAGGCTCACTGCCTCGAATTACAGACAGCCTACTCGCTGAACCTCTAAGAAAATCTACCCGACTTTCAGGGCGAGTAAAACACCGGTGAGGTCCAGGCTCTCTCTTGGATAGTTGCCGGGACATTTCCCGGTATAGCCATGTTATTGCGCACCGCGAGGTAGGTTGACCAGCGCGGTGTTGGTATCTCAAGCACCCTCACGTAATAGATAGCCGACTGCTGCTGATCAAAATCAGGGTCAGTCCAGACACTAGCCAGCTGGGCGGCGCCAATATCGTTACTATAGGTAGCCGTTTGCAGGTCCACGCTGTTGCCTACAGCAGGCAGATTGCCCTGGGTATCGAGTGCCCTGTCGCCGGACCAGGCGACGTTGTAAATTGCCTCCATGGCTTCATTGCCTTCACGCCAGATTTTGATGACCTGGACACGGTCTAAGTTAGCACCCTCAGGATCCTTGACGGCATGTATCACAAGTTTCATGGGTTCGTCAGTTCCGCTGGCGGGCACATCGTCTCCCATGGCATAACCGTTGGCGTAAGCCAGGCTCACCCACTCCCTGTTATCCATGAAGTCTTCATCAAAGAACCAGCCGGCAAACAAGCGCACGCGGATGCGCGTACCACTGGTGGCAAAAGCTTCGCGGCGCTGCATAGCACTGAACAACGATTCCCTGGTGTTTTCTTCTGCCCAGAGCCCGGTGATAGCACCAGCGCTGAATATTGTGGCCGGGGCATTGGTAATCGGATTCACTTCGTTCAGCACCATGTCAGGTTTGGTCATATCATCTGACCAGCCCAGCGCCCCGGTGAAATTATCTTCCTCGGTGGCCGACACGCCGCCATGAAAATCTGAACTGCCGATGAGGCCAAACCGGAAGGGATTTACCCCGGTGCTTTCCTCTATTTCCAGTCCCCTAGCGAAAGCCGGCCTGATATGCCCTCCCGCGGGATCCGCGCCTTCCTCAGTCCCGAGATCGATCACTTCAAAGCCTGCGAACTCATCGGTCACGCCAAATTCGGGCCGCGTTTCACTAGTACCCTTGATCTGCGCTATTTCCACCAGTCTTTCGTTGGCAAGACGGCGCTGTGCGTACTCCGCGGTGATGGGGTCACCGTAGGAATCCGTAGAGGCAAACATCAAGCCCTGGCTCATGTTTGAGTTATGCGGAATAAGGACTGACTGAATGTCGTCTTCCTTTAGGCCTTCAACATAGGTCCATAAATCCTCTGGATTTTGAGAGTCTAGCGAGCTGAAAGGACGAGACGGATAATTAGGCCCGCGGAAAATAACATTCCTGTGAAGGTGCGCACCACCGGGCATTGGGGACCATTCGTAGGCTATAAAGCTTGTAAATGATCCGGGCTGGTTATACCGCTCGGCTACCGCCACCTGTTTAGACCAGTTGTCGGCGACCAGGGACTCTGAAGTAAATTCAGGTATGGCAGGTTCACTGCCCCTGAACCCGCTGGGTGAGAAGATACGCATATAACTGAGAATGCTATCGCCAATTTCTGCAAAGGTCTCAGGCCATGGTGTGTCGGCAAACGGTCCTCCAGGATCACTTGCCAGAGGGGCAACGCCGAGATACTCCGAGTGGTCGGTGATGGCTAGAAAATCCAGCGGCCTGTTGCGCTGAACAGTGCGCCCCATGTACTGGACGGCTTCACCAATCGCGTAACGATAGGCCTCATCGGGCGTGGTGTAGATACCTGATGATGCCGAGTCAAAGGAAAGCCCGGTATGCAGATGCAGGTCACCAAAGAAAGCGGCTTTTTCCTGTTGAGCCTTGACCAACGGTGCGCTAACTAGCAGGACTAGCAAAGAAAGAAATTGATTGGGGGATTTCATGGCTGTTCTTGTTATTAAACTCCGAACTGCATGATAGAGGGAGTCCGTTTCAGGAAACAAGCTGCCTGGCTTTAAGGGAAGCACCAAGCAGCCCCGGATGTGCATGGTTAATAAGGACAGTTGGGACCTTCTCTAACAGGTGGCGATGGCGGCCCTTGTTTTCAAAGCTGGCGCGAAATGAGCTGTTGGCCAGCATCTCAGGGTAGCGCTGGACAATTCCCCCCGCTATATAGAGGCCATCGAACGCACCGGTGGCGAGGACAAAATTTCCGGCAACCTGGCCGAGGATTTCAAAGAACAGGTTCACCGACTCTGCTGCCAGCGTATTGCCATTCACCTCTTTAAAAATCTCGGATGCCTTGAGCGGGTGGCTCGGAGAATCATGAATTTCAGAAAGTGAAGTGTAGATATTTTCCAGGCCGCTGCCTGACACCAGCCTTTCATCAGAAACGCGCCCAAAACGATGCCTAAGAATTTCCCAGACCGCTCGCTGCAGCGCATTCTCCGGCGCAAAACCAACGTGACCCGCCTCGGTAATAACCGGGATAACTGCATCATCGCGCTTGATAAGGCCTGCAGCGCCTAGCCCTGTGCCCGGTCCTATCACCGCCACATTAAATGCCTGGGTATCAAGGTTCTTTGGCTCATGCAAACCAAAAGTAATCATTTCTTTCGGCAACAACTCAGGCAGGCTGGAAGCAATCGCCTCAAAATCGTTAAGGAGACAGGACGTGGAGATACCAAATTCCTGGTTTAGCGAGGTCTCACGGATGTGCCAGTTGTTATTAGTCAGGTCGACGCTGCCCTCACGAACCGGCCCCGCCGCGGCAAGACATATCGCTGATGGCATTGGTGCCTCGATACTGTCCAGGTAGGCGCGTATTGCCAGTTCGGGAGTGTTGTATTCAGCACATTGCAACACTTTTTCCTGCAGGTACGCATGCCCCTCCGGCTCGGCAAGTGCGAACCTCGCGTTAGTCCCGCCGATATCTCCTACAAGCAGGACACTGTCAGTTGTTAAAGACACTTAGGGCTTCCTTAGCTTTTTTGGTAATTTCTGAAAATTTCTTTTCTGCAATCAGCTCGGCAGGGGCAAACCAGCTGCCACCAATACTGACCACATTAGGAAGTTTGCAGTATTCAGTTACAAGGGCGGCATTGATACCACCGGTAGGAAAAAAACGTAGCTCCGGCATAGGCGCTGCAACAGCCTTAAGAAACGACGCACCGCCCGATAATTCAGCCGGAAAAAATTTCTGCAACGTATAACCCTTTTCATACAAGGCCAGCATTTCACTTGGGGTCACAGCCCCGGGCACATAAGGTATGGCAAGCTTTTTGGCCGTGTCCACAAGTATGTCAGTAGCCCCAGGGCTAACAGCAAAACTGGCGCCGGCATTTTTCACTGATTCAAACTGCCCGGCCTGGCGAATACTTCCCGCACCCACCAACATGCCCTCTACACTGTTTGCGATCGCCTCTAAGGCAGACAAAGCTACAGGTGTGCGAAGTGTAATTTCCAGTGCGCCGATACCGGCATCCTGTAAGCACCTGGCGAGATCAATTGCAGTTTGGGCATTATTGATGACCAACACGGGGACCAGTTTAAACTCTTCAAGCAGACTCAGGGCATCCATATTATTCTTCACTAAAAAAAATTGAAGCTCCTTCCTCGGCTGAAGCCACCTGGTTTCTGAAAACGGAAAATAGTTCCCTGCCCATTCCCTCCGTAGGTTGTATGACCTTATTCGCAGAGGTTTGTCGTGCATTCAGGTCGGCTTCAACTCCAAAGCTTCCCCCCATGGCATCAATAGTAATCATATCTCCATCCTTAATGAGACCGATATTGCCGCCAGCATGCGCTTCAGGTGAAACGTGAATGGCCGAGAGCACTTTACCGGAAGCACCTGACATTCTGCCATCGGTTAAAAGCGCTACTTTGAAACCCCGGTTCTGCAAAACACCAAGACAGGGTGTGAGTTTATGCAGTTCGGGCATACCGTTAGCCATGGGACCCTGGTGTATTAGGACGAGCACCATGTCCTGCTCCAGCTCACCTGCATAAAATGCCTCGAGCATAGCTTCCTGACTTACAAAGACTTTAGCTGGGGCTTTAATTTTACGAAACTTTTCCTCCACCGCGGAAGTTTTGACAATAGCCTTGCCTAGGTTGCCAGTGACAAGCTGCAGGCCCCCGGTTGGCTGGAAGGCCTCTTTTACGGAACGCAGGACACTGTTGTCTCCCGAGGTGGTTTCAACAGGGCGCCAGGCAATGTTGTCATTATCGAGGGTGGGCACCTGTGTATATTTTTCCATGCCCTTGCCTACGATCGTTGCAACATCATTATGCAGCAGTCCTTCTGCCAGTAAGTCGCGAATAATAAAAGCTAGGCCGCCGGCGGCATTGAAATGATTCACATCAGCTACGCCGTTTGGATACACGCGGGTCATAAGCGGAATCACCTCTGACAAGGCCGCAAAATCTTCCCAGAAAATTTTGATGCCAGCAGCCCTGGCGATAGCAACAAGATGCAGCGTGTGATTGCTTGAGCCACCCGTTGCAAGTAGCCCAATGATGCCATTGATAACGACTTTCTCATCAACATTGCGCCCGTGCAGTAGCTCACCTTCTTCAGCATTGGCAACGAGTTGACGCACGGCTTCCCTGGTCAGGGCTTCACGCAACTCGGTTCTCGGATTGATAAATGAGCTGCCCGGCAACTGCAGCCCCATGAATTCCATCAGCATCTGGTTAGTGTTTGCAGTACCGTAGAAAGTGCAGGTACCGGGACTGTGATAGGCAGCTGATTCAGCCGCAAGCAGATCACCGCGGCTCGCCTCCCCTGCAACAAAGGCTTCCCTGACCTTAGCCTTTTCCTTGTTGCCAAGACCTGAAGGCATCGGGCCGGCAGGAATAAAAATGGTTGGAAGATGACCAAAGGCCAATGAACCAATCATCAGACCGGGGACAATCTTGTCGCAGATTCCGAGACAGGCCACGCCGTTAAACATGTTATGCGACAGGGCCACTGCCGTAGAGAGAGCAATGACGTCGCGGCTGAACAGGGACAGGTCCATACCATCCTGGCCTTGGGTGACACCGTCACACATGGCAGGGACACCGCCGGCAAATTGTGCTACGGCGCCAAGCTCCTCGGCAACAGCTCGAATTTGCGCAGGGTATTGCTCGTAGGGCTGGTGCGCACTCAGCATATCGTTATAGGCAGAAACGATGCCAATATTAGTAACACTAGGGTCCTGCAGCCGTGACTTGTTTGCCGAAGAACAGGCAGCGATACCGTGCGCAAAGTTGCTGCATGGCATTTGGTTGCGGTCAGGCCCATCCTGGGCCGCCCTGTTAATCTTATCCAAGTATTGCTGCCGAGATTCAGCACTGCGCTGGCTGACGGCTTCCGTGACTTGTTCAATTACTGAATGCATTGGATTGACCCTCTAAGGAGCCCAGAAGATTTTTATGTCGGCTGCCTTTAGCAAACGTTCAATCGGCAACCCCTGTGAATTCTCCAGTACCTGCTTTTTCTTTTCTCCAAAAACCAGCAAGACAATGTCCTTACTGTTCAAAAGTGTTGGAAGTGTCATAGTAATGCGCTCGAACTCACTTGAGGGAGTGGCTACCCTTAGTGCCTGGCTGTTGCTGGTCAGTCCCCGCTTAAGCTGATCTGAATCGGGAAACAGTGAAGCAAAATGACCGTCCTCACCCATACCTAGCAAAGTACAGGCAGCTGGCATCAAGGCGGCAAGTGCATTGTCATCGGGAGAGATAAAGCCAGCTACAAAGGCTTTATTTTTCAGCATGTGATCGCGGACCAGTTTTTCATTACTCTCCGGATGGTTGGCGGGCACACAGCGTTCATCGGAGAGCGACACCATAACGCGCTCCCAGGCAAGGTCTCTGTCCGAAAGCAGGTCAAAAAACTGCACCGGGCTTTTTCCACCGCTGGCCACAAACAGCACTCGCTCTTTAACCGCTAACTCTTGCTTAAGCCTGGATTGAATGTGATCTGTAAGCGCCTCCGAGGCTTCTGTCCTATCACTGAAAACCTGCATTAGCCGAACTCCTAGCCTGTTGCCCAGTGCCTGTCATCGCGATCCAGCATTAGGAACGCCCCTGTCGGGCCCCACGATCCCGCCTTGTAGTATTCCAGTGACTGGCCAGCAGATTCCCAACCTTCCAGGATGCTGTCCGTCCACTGCCAAGCAGTTTCAATTTCATCCCGGCGCATAAAGAGCGCCTGGTTGCCCCTGAAAATTTCCATCAGCAGCCGCTCGTAGGAGTCCGGGTATTTCACTCCGAAGGTCTGCTCGAAACTGAGATCCAACGATACTGCCTTAAGTTTAAACCCCCCGGGTCCTGGCTCCTTGGCCATAATATTCAGCTTCATGCCTTCATCCGGCTGCAGCATGATCGAGAGCCTGTTGGGCAGCGTGGAGAAATGTTCCGTATCAAAAATGGAATGCGGCACCTGTTTGAACTGGATCAGAATTTCCGAGTGCTTTCTTTCTAGTCGTTTGCCAGTGCGTAGGTAAAAAGGAATACCAGACCAGCGCCAGTTATCTACCTCGAGCTTAATGGCGACAAAGGTCTCGGTCTGTAAAGACTCTCCATCTTTGAGCTGCTCGGCATACCCGTTAACCGCTTCACCCGCCACGGCTCCGGCTGTGTATTGCCCTCTCACAGTATGGGTTTTCACTTCACCAGCACCAATGGGCTTCAGGGCTCTTAACACTTTGATTTTTTCATCCCTGACAGAATCATCACTGAGGCTGCTCGGAGGTTCCATGGCTACCAGGCAAACCAGCTGCATAAGATGATTCTGCACCATATCGCGCAGAGCGCCCGTCCTATTATAGAAATCAAGACGACTTTCCACACCGAGGTCTTCTGCCACTGTGATCTGGACATGATCAATCACTTCTCTACGCCATAACGGCTCAAAGAGGGAATTGCCAAAGCGCAGAGCCAGCAGGTTCTGGACGGTTTCCTTACCTAGATAATGGTCGATACGAAAGACCTGGCTTTCCCTGAAACACGTCCCGACCTCATCATTGATATTACTGGCTGACTCGTAGTCATGACCTACCGGTTTTTCGAGCACTATGCGCATCTGATCATGGATGAGACCATTGTTGCTCAGTCCATTTGCTATGGAGCCAAACAGCGTGGGATGGGTTGCCAGGTAGACAGTGGTAGCCTTGTGTTCATGACCCTTGAGTCTCTCGACAAGTTTCTGCCAGCTGCCATGATCAAGCGCATCTAGCTGCACGTAGTCGATGAGTGCAGAGAAGGGCTGGAATTTTTCATCGACTGCCAGGGGATTGATGGTTTCAAATGCCTGCTTCAAATTACCGATGAAAGCAGCCTGGTCGAGTTCCTCCCTGCCCACCCCAATAATGCGACTGTCATTGGTTATCTGACCGTCACAGAATCGATGAAATAGTGCGGGAAGGAGCTTGCGTGACGCCAGATCACCATTGCCCCCAAAAATAATCAGGTCAAATGCCTCTACAGGAATCAACTCGGCCATGCATTGTCCTTTTTAGGTGTTTAAAAAATTAATGCCCTTGAGAGGGCATTAATTATCTACTAGCACTATCTGCCAGCTAAGCATGTAATGGCAGGACTAGAAGGGGGAGATCCCTGCCATCACATCTTGGTTTTTACCAGTAGTAAGCGAAGCGCAGACCGTACTGGGCTGGTGCAGAGTAGGAACCGCGTGGCTGTCCGGCTTCTACCTGACGCCACCAGGCCACTTCCTCGTCGGTGATGTTGTAGCCGTAGGCCTGCAGGTACCACGGAGCGTCTTGTGCAGTCTTGTAGGTCAGTAGCAGGTCAGCCATGTACCAGCTGTCCCTGTGGTCACCAAAGGTTTCTACGTCATCCATGAAGTATCCAGGCAGGTCAACGTAGTCGCCATTCGGACTGAAACCAGTACCGTAACCACCTGGATCATTGACATGCTTGTCAGCATTCCAGATCGTCAAGTAATCCTCGGACTGCCAGTGATAATTTAGGGAAGACGTCAGGATGCCGAAATCGCCAAGATTAAAGTTATGTTCCCATCTAATTGTGAAAGCAATATCGGGTGAAAAAGGCGCCTCATTTCCTTTGAGATTAACGGCATTTTCAGGAACGTTTGCGATTGACTCATTGTAGCCGGCACGACCAAATTGAGCGTCCATTCCATAGTACCATTGAGTTATAAAATCATCTGTAATCTCGGTATCCATGAAGGTGGCCCATCCGTTTATTCTGCCCCCCTCATAAGCTATCCAATCGAACTCAAGCTCTAAACCCTGCATTACCTGGTTACCAAAATTCTGAGTGCCCCAAATAGTAACCACCTGCTGCACTTCCTCAACCTGTTCAGTCTCACGGTTGTACTCAGTAGCGAAAACAGTATCGACCGGGACATTACCAGTAAACTGCTTTCCGTCATATTTAGTATGATAATAGTTTGCTGATAAGTTTAGACGTCCATCAAGAAGCCTAGTTTTAATACCAATTTCGGCAGTGATGGCGTCTTCTGTGTCATAAGATGTGTCAACTCGAGAACCTGGTCCTTCTGGGTGAGTAGTATTGGCTCCCCTTACATACTGATCAGCAATACTTCCAGACTTAAAACCTGAAGCGACATAGCCGTATGCAAAGGTAGTATCACTCACATCCCAATCTAAGCCTATACGCCAATCAGTGCTGTCAAAAGAGGCTTTAGCGTCATTTTCTGATGTTTGAACATAACACCCTGTGCCACCAAAGTATGGTCCGCCGCCATAGGGACCTCCCTGAGCCTCACAATTTACACCGGCAATCTTTCCTCCAGCAAGGTGAAAATCTGGGGCTAAAGCATTAAGATTTTCAGTAAATGCAAACCTTTGGCCCCATATTTCAGTGGAGGGATAGCAACTGTTCCAAACACTGCAGTCATAGTTTGCACCGCCCACGTCAGACTTCTTATCTTCGGTATACCTTGCTCCCAGTGTCAAAAAGATATCGTCTCTAAGCGGGTAAGTAACTTGACCAAACACCGCCTTTGATTCCACAACCCTATCAGGCTGAACAAATAAGCTGTCTCCATTTAATGTTGCATGGAAGAAAGCTTCCATGTCATTGTCCTCTTTCATCCAGAAAGCACCTGCCACCCAAGCGAGGTCGCCAGAATTATTTTTTATCTCAATATCGACAACATTCGATTGGGCTTTGTAGTCATTGATAATCAATGCCATATCGTACGCCGCATTTGCACCACCATCAGTATCCCACTGTGAGTATTGTTCTAATTGTTGATTTCCGTACCTGGCTGTAAGAGCTAAGTTTCCAAAGTCTTTAGTAAAGATTGCTCTTGCAGACCTGATTTCCATATCAACTTCCCCTGGTACATTTACATAAGAAGTATATCGATTGTCTGTTCCCTGAATATCTGAGCAGGTATTACCAGGGTACACCGGAGGATCGCCCAAAAGCTTATTGTCGCGGAGTGCCATTTGCTCACATGAGTACATATTCTGCCAGCCAGCGCCATCATCTTGAAAAACTTCATACTGCAATGTTAGGTCGCTTGTTTCATCAAACATGTACCTACCACTGACCCTATAAGCGTGCTGATTAATGTTGTTGTAAAAAGTAGAAGCATCAGCCTTTACTTTTGTCTGTGGCAAGCCAATCTGCCAACCCGGGTCAGCCCAGCAACCTGTCTGCCAAACCTGACATCCCATATACCAGGAATAATCGGTGGCAGTAACTTTCTGACTTTGATCAGTAATAGGCTGAAATTGACCTCTAACGGACTGGGGAAGAAAGCGCCAATCCGGCTGAGAGCCGTCATAGTATCCATCAAGAAAGGAATCCTTTTCCTCGGTCATAAAGGCAAACCTGAGAGCAAAACGATCGTTAATAGGTAAATTAAAATGACCGCGTATGGCTTCTTCATTGAAACGTCCAGCATTCAAAGTCATAGATGCCGACTGTTCGTTAGGATCCGGTTTTGCCGTGATTATGTTTAAGGTGCCAACTATAGAGTTTCTGCCGAACAGAGTGCCTTGAGGACCCCTGGCAAGCTCTGCTCTCTCTATGTCAAACATTAAAGCATTTGCGCCTTGCGGCCTTGGGACATAGATCCCATCAACATGTATTCCAACCGCAGGATCACCAACTTCTGTAACGTTAGTTGAACGGACACCTCTAAGCGTAATTATAGGAGCACTGGTATCTGTATTTTGAATTGACAAGGCGGGCAAGGCATAACTAAGGTCTTTGACATTGTCCAAACCAAGGTTTTGTAGTTGATCCCCCTGCAAAGCCGATATGGCAAGCGGAGTAGTCATAATGTCTGTTTCACGCCTAGTTGCAGTCACAGTGATCGTTTCAATCTCTGTGCTTTCCTCAAGCTGCTCTTGTGCAAAAACTTGTTCCGCAGGCAGAGCCATTAAAGCAGAAACAATGTAACTTAATTTTTTCAGTTTAATCATCGTGTTTTCTTTCCCCTCTAAATTTATGTACCCACACTTACTGTTTCTTGACGTAGATACTCAATCTAATGAGTGTTTAATTGATTGAACACAACACTTAAATCATATTGACAGCGTTGTCATTACGGAAATTTATATGATAACCTGACAGCGTTGTCAACTATTCGCTATAATTATTAGCCGCTAGATATTTAATTTTATAAGGGAGTTAAAATCCTCCCCGCCCTTTTGATCTATTGGGCAATAAAATGTCATCTGAAAGGGTGCAGACTGAAAATTAAGGTTTTTTAAGGTATTAAATGTATAGATCTACACTAGAAGACGTTGCTAAGAGTGCTGGTGTATCGATAAAGACTGTTTCGCGTGTCGTTAATAATGAGCCTAATGTACGCGAGGATACTCAGAAAAGAGTATCTAGAGCTATTGAGGAGCTGAACTATAGGCCAAACGTCTCTGCCCGCAATCTTGCCAGCCAACGCTCGCATCTCATAGCTCTGCTCTACGACGATCCGGCCGCCTATGAGCTCCCGTCCTCAGGCTACATTATTAATATGCAGGAAGGCGTGCTCAAGGCCTGCCGGGAAAATAATTATGACCTTCTAATTCATCCCTGCAGGCCTAAGAGCCGAAATATCATCAGAGAAATCAAATCGCTCATAGATCATGCCCGGCCTGACGGCATAATAGTGGCCGCACCGCTCTCCAATATGCCTAAAATCATTAGGACAATCGAATCTGCCGGTACAACAGTTGTTTGCCTGTCACCTGGCAAGAAGGACCCCAAGCATAGCACCATATCTACCAATGATCAGGAAATCAGTGGCTTGATGGTCCATCACCTGCATTCCCTGGGACATAAATCTATTGCCTTTATTGCCGGTGAACCCAGCCACAAGGCCGTCGCCAATCGGCTATCAGGTTTTCGCAAGGGTATGCAGGAATGCGGGCTTAAAATCCAGGAGGCCCTCATTCTACAGGGTGACAACTCCGTCGGCGCAGGTGAAACAGCCACGGAAAAACTTATGGCTAGAAAGTCCCCACCAACGGCTATATTTGCAGCAAATGATGATATGGCCGTTGGTGTGATGCGGGCGGCCAAAAGGCTCGGTATTGTCATACCTGACGAGTTGTCAGTGGCCGGCTACGATGACATCGCACTGGCCAGACAGGTTTACCCCACCCTAACCACTATTACCCAACCCCTTGCTAAGATGGCAGAGCACGCTGCTAAGATTGTTATCGAGGGAGCTACGAGCAAGGAAGCGGTCCAGCGCCTTGAGATAATCCCCGGCACGCTTCAGACAAGGGAATCTACTGGGCGAGTACCTAAGTACTAAGCGCCGCTCCAGGTGATTTCATTACCTGACCTTGAACGGTATATTGGCATGCGCCGCATGGTTGTTATCGTCATAGGCGTAAACATACAGGCGGAAGTCACCCCTCACTTCCGGCACGATGAATTCTATCCTGCCATTTTTTTCGCTGACAATCTCCAGAGGCAAGTTGCCAATCCGAGCTTCCCTGTCACCCCCTACTTCCAATGCCCTGCTTTCCGGCTTTAGCTCCCAGGCAATATGTAATTCATCCTTGTCCCGGTCTCTGAGGCGCACGCGCGCCGAGACTTTTCTGCCGGGCGACAAAATTACACCGTCATGAGCGGTACGGGCATCCAGCGTAAAAGAACGAATTTCAGGGGAACGGTTTTCGGGCCATTCACCGTTCCAGATGTAGTGCATATTGTCCACCACCTGGGTTTCCTCTCCGGCCTCGGTAAACATGCCAAACCAGGTAGGCGTTCTTTCCTGTTTCTGCCCCCAGAGAAAGGCAAACGAGCCAATGATGACATCTAGATGCGGCTTAATATTTTTGCTATAGCCCTCCATATACACATCCGCTTTCTCGGTACTAGTCATTTCGATAGGCGCCTTCCATTCCGTTTCAGGCATTTCCCAGTAGCCGATTGCACCCCACTCCGTAATCCACACTGGCCTGTTCAGGTCGGCTTTTTTCAGAAAATCGGGCACATTAAAGAGCTCTCCGTAAACCTGAAAGCTGAGGATATCGAGGTCAGGCGCCAAAATTTTCAGATCTTCTACCACGTCCATGCCTAAGCCGGCGACTGTTGTAGTAGCAGGATGATTGGGGTCAAGCTCATGGATCATGACGGCTATATCATTCACTGCTTCATAGACTTTTGAATTGGTGTAATCGAAATTCAGCTCATTGCCGATGATCCAGGCCAGCAATGCGGGGTGATTGCGGTACTTCAGAATTTCACCGCGAACTAGTTCCTTCTGCAGCGATACCTCCTGCTCATCGTTGTAATCAAATCCCAAGCGCTCTGGTGCAACAGGCAAACCCAGAGCCACCATGACCCCGTTGGCAAAAGCCGTATCCAGCACCTCCTGGGCATTTTTAGTTGACCAGTTGCGAATAGCATTGCCGCCGTGAGCGGCTAACAGTCGAATGTCTCCGTACTCGAGGCCAACACCCTTGATAAAAAACGGCTCACCGTCACGCAGCAGCCGGTAACTGTCATCCAGCTTTTCTATTTCAATTTTTGTCGGGCCTGGTTCTGCACCGAATACACCAATAGAAAATGTCACTGTGATGAGTGCCGTTAGTATTCGGTCAAGCATTTTGTAGCCCCACTAAATCCGCTTCGATTTGTTCAAGTGATTTACCCTTGGTCTCTGGCAGAATTTTTACCACAACAATCAGGCCGACTCCGGCAAATAGGCAGTAGACCAGAAAGGTAGTCGCGCTGCCGAGATTTTGAAGCTCCCAGGGAAATATCAGCGTCACCAGAAAGGCTATGGCTGAATTGACCAGGCCCACGACGGAAATCGCCTTACCCCTGATTCTGTTGGGAAACAGCTCGGAAAACAGCACCCACATAACTGGGCCCAGGGAAATGGCAAAACTGGCCACGAAACCAAGAATACCGGTCAGAATAAGCATGGGCTGCAGGTTTACAGCGGACTCAAGCAGAATATTCTTGTACTGTTCATAAAGCTCCATACCAAGTGAGTCCATAAGTGCACTTTGAAAGGCAATATCACTGTCAAACACAACGCCCACGACACCAGCGGCCTGCAGCACCTTAAGGTCATCTCCCATTCCTGTAAAAGCTGAACTGCTCAGAATATAGGTTGCAGAGGCAAACCCGAAGGACAGCAGTCCCATGAAAAAAACGATCCCTGAAAGCCCAATAACCAGCAGCTGTTTTCTGCCAAGCCTGTCTATAAGATGCATGGCGGCAACCGTAAACACCACGTTAATCAAACCCACCAAAACGGCCTGCATGAATGCCGCATCCTCCCCAACACCGGACTGGGCAAAGATCATTGGAGCATAGTAAAAAACTGCGTTAATGCCCGTGATCTGCTGCAACACTCCAATGCTCAAGCCAATAATCAGTACCAGTCGCAACGAGTGATCTTTTAATGTGCTCCAAGGGACAATTGGCTCATGCTGCTCAGAATGTATACTGCCTTTAAGATCTTTAATTTCCGCCGCAGCTTCACTTGGCCCGACAATTTTTTCAAGCGTAGAGAGTGCTTCTGCCTCTCTGTTTTGCAGAATGAGCCATCGCGGGCTTTCCGGCACCCGCACTAGGAATATAAAATAAAGTACAGCAGGAAGCAGTTCGATCCCTAACATCCAGCGCCAGATGAGACTGTCCAATCTCATAGATTGCACCCACTGAAAATCAGCCTGAGCCAGTTTCAGAATAAGAAAGTTGGAAAAGAATGCAACTGAGATGCCTATGACAATATTGAATTGGTTAAAGGACACCAGCTTGCCGCGTTCAGATGCCGGCGCCAATTCAGCAATCAGCATTGGCGCCACAATCAGCGAAGCGCCAACACCCAGTCCACCAAGCATTCGCGCCAAAACTAGCAGCAGGAAGGAAGGCGCAAGCGCCGAAACAACCGCTGACACAGCAAAAAATATGGCCGCCACTTTCAGTACGGCCAATCTGCCATACCTGTCGCTTAGAGGACCTGCAAAAAACATAGCCAGCGTAGCGCTTAAGGTTAAGGATGAAACTGACCACCCAAGCTCGAGACTGGACAGTGAAAACTCCTTCTCTACAAAACCAATTACGCCCGATATAACTGACGTATCGAAACCCATCAGAAAACCGCCGAGGGCAATTATCAGTGCTATAGCGACCATGAAGACGTATTCAGCCTCGCAACATTTTTTTGTTAAAGAGCCAGTCTAAACCGCGTCTCTAGGTCGGCCCCGGAATCACCACCGATCCAAGCGCAAAATTCTCCAGCCTCAATTATCCTTTCCTGTTTACGGCCATAAAAAGACAAAGCGGCGGAATCAAGCTCAAAACTGATGCGTTTGGTCTGGCCCGGCTCAAGAAATACTCGCCTGAAGCCTTTCAATTCACGCACAGGCCGGGTAACACTGCCCACTAAATCCCTTATGTAAAGCTGAACTATCTCAGTAGCGGCAACATCACCCTTATTGGTTACCTCAGCGCTAAGGGTCACGGCATCCCCGGTACTTATTTCTTTTTTGCTGCACTCAATGTTGGAATAGGAAAAGCGGGTATAGGAAAGCCCAAAGCCAAACGGGAACAGCGGTTCGTAGCCTTCATCAAGATGAAATACGCACATTCCAAGCGATGTTTGCGGCGTTTTTGCTTCAATTGCATCTATATGAACCACCTTTTCTTTGGTGGGTGGTTTACCTGAGTTCTTGTGATTGTAGTAAATCGGGACCTGCCCAACGTGGCGCGGGAATGTCACCGGTAATTTCCCAGAAGGGACGGAATCACCGAATATCAACTCCGCTATGGCTTGGCCACCCATGGTTCCGGGGTGCCAAGCATAGAGCAGAGCATCCACATCATCGAGTATGTTGTTCAGTGTGAGTGGTCTGCCTGCCATGATAACGGCGATGACAGGTTTGCCGGCAGCACTAACACTTTTGACCAGTTCTTCCTGGCAACCAGGCAAATTGATGTCAGCCCGGCAATGGGCTTCACCCGAGAGAATAGATTCTTCGCCTAAAAACAGAATGACGGCATCACTGGCTGCTGCCAGCTGCGCAGCCTCGGCGATATCCGCCTCTGCGTCCCTAGTCGTTTTCATGGCCTGGCAGTAAGCAACCTCTGTCTCGGGTTCAGCAGCGCGACAAATACCCTGAAGTCCTGTGACACTTAAATCTGGGTTACCATCAAATATCCATGTCCCAAGCTGTTCGTAAGGGTCATCAGCCATGGGACCTATAACTGCGATTTTTTTCTGCTCCTGCTTTGCAAGAGGGAGGACACCATTGTTTTTCAGAAGAACAGTGCTTTCCAACGCAGCCTGGAGTGAAATCTGAAGTGCATCATTGAATTCAGTTTCAGCAAAAATGCCCGGGTCACTGTAGGGGTTGTCAAAAAGCCCCAGTTGAAACTTGATACCCAAGACATTGCTGACCGCCTCATCAATAATATCCATATCAAGCTTGCCTTTTTTCACTAGTGCAATAAGGCTGCTTGCGTATGTATCGCCCGCCATCTCCATGGACACTCCGGCTGCAACAGCCTGAAATGCGGCCTGCTCCTTGTTTTCAGCGAAGCCATGCGTTTCAAGTTCGCCGATTGAATTCCAGTCACTTACTACGAGACCCTCAAAGCCCCACTCGTCTCGTAGGACGTTTCGCAGCAAGTATTCATTTGCTGTAGCCGGTACGCCGTCGATGTCACAAAAGGACGTCATGACAGTAGTGATGCCAGCCTCCACCACAGCCTTGAATGGCTCAAGGTAGATGTTCCGCAATTCATTTTCTGGGATATTGGTGGTCGCGTAGTCGCGGCCTCCTTCAACTGCACCATAGCCAACAAAGTGCTTGGCACATGCCGCGATATTGCCTACACCGTAGCAGTTCTCACCCTGAAAACCCTTGGTCATGGAAACACCTAGGCTTGCGGTCAAAAAAGGATCCTCACCAAGACTTTCGGCGATTCTTCCCCAGCGTGGATCCCTGGAGATATCGAGCATCGGCGCAAACGTCCAACTTACACCGTGGGCCGCCGCTTCTGTGGACGCCGATTTTGCACATGCCTCAACCAGGTCGGGATTCCAGCTTGCTGCCTGCCCCAACGGAATAGGCATAACCACGGAAAAACCATGAATTACATCACGACCTATCATCAGGGGAATATGCAGGCGGGATTCTTCAACAGCTATACGTTGCAGCTCATTAACGATGCCAACATCTATCTGGTTGATGACCGAACCGATTTTGCCAGTGCGAATGTCCTCTGCGAGCGTTTCGGTTACTTCATCCAGGCCAGCGTCTACCTGGCACATCTGCCCAATTTTTTCCTCGAGCGTCATTTCCCCGATAAGTCCAGCAATATGCTGCTTTACCGTGGCAGATTTATCTATTGCGGCGGCACTGGTGGCTGCCATATTACTTACCCCTCCGTTGTGAAAGTGTTTTACACAGCCAGCTTTTTTAGGCTGTTGATAACCATTGCTGTACAACTACATTTTCACTAAAAAAAGTATGATTCTGACCGGTCAATTTGGAGTGCTTTACTGGCGCCACTCTGTACTCTCAACCCTTATGGCCAAGCAATGGACGGTTTATATCTATATTTGACAGCGCTGTCAATTATATGGATTAATTAAAACATGGAACATCACGAGACCAAGCCAGAAGACCGCATCCCTTTTTTTGGCAAAATCATTTATGGATTGGGTGGGTTTGTGAACAACCTGCTTGCCTATGCCATCGGCAGCATGGTAATCGTTCTGAATCTTGGGCTAGGCATGAACCCGGCTCTGGTAGGTCTTCTTGGCGCTCTGCCCCGCCTTACTGACAGTATTACCGATCCCATCATGGGGTACATCTCTGACAATACGCGCTCACGCTGGGGACGGCGAAGACCATATATATTTTGTGGCGCCATCCTGGCGGGTGTCACGTTTGCTCTGTTATGGCAACTACCCAGAGGGCAGAGTGAATCCTACTATTTTTGGTATTTCTTGATCGGTTCAATGATCTTCTACCTTGCCTACACCATGTTTGCGACGCCATGGGTAGCCTTTGGTTATGAAATGACCCCAGATTATCATGAGCGCACTAGGCTTATGGGGACCCAAAATTTCATTGCCCAGTTGGCATACGTCATCGGTCCATGGTTCCTGCTCTTCATGCAGAATGAAAACTACTTTGATGACATGGTGGATGGCGCAGCCGGCCTCTCCATTATTATCGCGGCCGCCGTCATGCTCATCGGTTTGACTCCTGCTGTTTTCCTGCGGGAACGCCTGCAGAATGTTGCCACCCAGGAACTTGGCGAGGAACACTCCCATGTGTCCAGGGGCATGAATAAAATCATCGGGGACAACCTCAAGAATTTCTTCAAGGGCTTCTGGGAAGCGCTGAAAGTAAAGCCATTCCTGAAGCTCTGCTTGGCGACCTTTCTTATTTTTAACGGATTTATACTCGTGGCGTCCCTTCAGGCCTATGTTGTTATTTACTATGTCTTTAATGGTGACATGGTTGCGGGCGCTGAATATGCCGGCTACGAGGGTTCACTGAGAGCAATTGCCACCTTCTGCATAATCGTCTTAATCACTTGGCTTGCTACTCGCATTGGCAAACGCCGAACATTGATAGTTGCAACTTTGATCTCCATGATCGGTTACGCCTCCAAGTGGTTTCTTTACACACCGCAAATGCCCTGGTTAATCATGATTCCTGCGCCATTAATCGCATTTGGCTTTGGCGGACTCTTTACTCTTGCACCAGCAATGATGGCAGACGTTGTGGATTATGACGAAACAATAAGCCAGGAGCGCCGCGAGGGCATGTTCGGCTCGATTTTCTGGTGGGTGGTCAAACTTGGTCAGGCTATTGCGATTGCAGGTGGAGGGCTGATACTCAACGCAACCGGATTTGATGTAAGCCTAGGTAAACAGTCAGCAGAGACAATACAATATATACGTATGCTTGATGCCTTTATACCTGTTATCGCATCGGCTATCGCCATTTGGGCCATATGGAGCTTTTCACTAACAGAAGAAAAAGCTCATGAAATTAGAACCTATCTTGAAAAAACCAGGGGACCAGCCTGACCGAAACTGGACCCCCCGTCCATAGCTGTTTATTCTTCCTGTTTACTTTTGAAAAAGTCAGCCGCCCTGACTCGCTGCTAGCCAGGTACCTCTAGTGGATACAGAAAAAATCCGGTTCATCATTAACCAGGCAGATCTCACTGAAGTCAGCCCGTCAAAACCTCTGCCGGCTGGCAAGACTATTCCTGAGTGGTACCGGCAGGCAGACCGGTACGGCAAGGATCCCCGTTCCGGGCAGTACTACGAAATGCCTGACATCGGAGGCAAGATTCCCACTTGGAAAGCCTGTCCGGCTGTCTTCGATATAATGGGAAGCGGCTACACTTACCAGACGCCCTGCGACATTGAGTTTGTCGATGATAACCGGGGCAATGTTACGGCCCGCGTACTTGATCCCCGGCATGAAAAGTTTCTTATTGAGCGCGACCCCCTTGCCCAGTTTGTTTATCCCGAGGGTTACCATCTCAAGCATTTTGCCTGGTGGCCGGACTGGGGTGTTGAGCTGCCAGAGGGTTACAGTGCGCTTTATACTCATCCGCTGAACCGCTTTGAGCTGCCCTTCCTGACCACCAACGGAATTATCGATAACGATAAGGATCATATTCCCGGTTCCATGCCCTTCTTTTTTCTAAAAGGCATCACCGGCATCCTGCCGGCGGGTACACCTATCGCCCAGATTCTTCCTTTCAGGCGCGAGCACTGGGAAGCGGAGTACGACGTATCGCTTTCGGAGCAGGAAATGCAGGATAAAAACATCGCCAACAGTGAACGCTTCCGAAAACCTGATGGTGGCATCTATCTGCGGGAAGTGTGGGAACGCAGGAAGTATCAGTAAGCCATGGAGACCAAAAGAATACGTTTCGTTGCCAACCGCCCCTGGCTGACTGAGGAGAGCCCGAGCAAACCGGGGCCCATTCTAAAGACCCTGCCAGACTGGTACCGCAAGGCTGACCGCCATGCCAAGGATCCCAAAACCGGCCTTCCATGGCGTACTCCAGAGGGTGGAAAATTTGCAACATGGAAAGCCTGCCCGGCGATCTTCGACGTCATGGGCAGCGGTTATGCCTATAAAACTCCCTGTGATATCGAGTTTGGGGAGGACATGCAGGGCAACCCCGTGGCGAGACTTGCCGATTCCCGTTATGAAAACTTCCTGACAGAACGCATGCCGCTGGATCGTTTCCCACCTCCTCAGGGCTACCATGCAAAACATTTTGCCTGGTGGCCTGACTGGACCGTGGAATTACCCGACGGTTACAGCGCACTCTACACCCAGCCACTAAACAGGCACGAACTGCCCTTCCTCACCATGAGCGGCATTGTCGACAACGACAAGGTTAAACTTCCCGGCACCATGCCATTTTTTGTCCTCAGGGGCACCCGCGGCATTCTTCCTGCCGGCACGCCCTACGCCCAGATCATTCCTTTCAGACGTGAACACTGGTTGGCAGAGTACGACACATCCTTACTCTCGGAGGAAATTGAACAGCGCAACAGGGACAGCGCCGCTTTATATCGAACCCCCGAAGGCGGGGTTTACCTTAAGCAGGTCTGGGAGAAAAGAAAATATTCTGGATAATTACATCTCCCACTCTTTAGTATTTGCCTCATCTAGAAAGCATCAACAGATCAGAAAATAGTAAAAAGACTTTCTTTGTAGCACTTTGCCAAAGTACTAAGAACACGTTTTTAAGGCACGCCTTAATATATTATTAATCTGAACTTGTCTTTGCTTAATATTCAATTTATCTAAAATTTACACAGTGTTCCTAAACTCGCTGGCTCTTATGTATTAGTAATTTACTTACAATATTGGAGCTAACGAGAATGAAATTCAGCAACGCAATAAGGCTTTCTGCCTTGGCTGGCGCCCTTTCAATGGCAGCTGGCGCCCAGGCTGCCGATCCGGAGAAACTAGCAACCATAGGTTCATCTGGGGCGGTCTTTGCAGCAGGCGCAACCATAAACGGTGGCGCAAGCTTTCAATCGCGAATCGCGAACAGTCAAACTCTGGCCTTAAAGGGTACTATTACCCCAGCCGCAGGTGATATCGGCAAAGAAGGTGACATTTTAGTAGTCGCTAAGGTCGGTAGTAGTTTTTACCAACATACTGCTGATGGATGGAAGAGCCTGAAGCTTGACATCACAAGCACAGACCTAGGAATAACTCCCTTCGCAACCCTAACTCTGGGTGACCCCATTTCTTACTCCGAAGACGACCTCGGCACGGCACTTGGCCAAGATTTATCTGGCAAGAAAGTGAGAGTTGTTTGGGGTTACGCTCCAGCAGGCGGAAGCATCCGCTACCACAAGACCCTAAAGGTGGATGTCGCAAATCCACCCGCAAACGATGTTTGCCCTGACGGTTCAACTCCTGAGACTGTGATACTTGGCCAGAAAAAAGTTTGCACCCTAAGCGGCACATATGAGGAGGACTTGATCCTCACTAACAACTTTGATTACGTCTTATCAGGTGCCGTGCGTATCGGTAACGACAACACAGCCGACGTTTCCCTGACAATCGATCCCGGTGTAACCACCTACGGTCAATCAGGAAACGATTTCTTGTGGATCGACAGAGGCGCCAAGATTTTTGCGAATGGCACAGCCTCAGAACCGATCACAATGACTAGCGCTAATGATGCTGATGCTACAGCAACGACCCGTGGTGAGTGGGGTGGCCTTGTTATTAATGGAAATGCCGTAATCAACGGTTGTTCTACACCTCCGTGCGAATCCGCAGGTGAAGGGAATTCTGGAATGTATGGTGGTTCCGACGACACAGATAGCAGCGGAAGCCTGACTTATCTGCGTGTTAAATATCCAGGGTTTCTCATTAATGACCTGGATGAGCTGAACGGCATCGCCTTTCAGGGTACAGGTTCCGGGACCATTGTTGATTATGTCCAGGTTCACAACAGCCAGGATGATGGAGTTGAGTTCTTCGGCGGCACAACAAACGCAAAACATATTTACATCACAGGAAGCAGGGACGACTCGCTGGACTGGACAAAAGGTTGGAGAGGCAATGCACAGCACGTTATCGTTGTACAGGGATCTGATACCGGTGACCAGGGCTTCGAGATGGATAACAATGGAAGTGCCCCAGACTCTACACCTCGCGCCCAACCCCGAATTGCCAATGCCACTGTAATTGGAAATGCAAACACAGACATAGGCTTGTTAATTCGTGAAGGTACTGGTGCCAACTTCCACAACCTTATCGTTAAAGGGTTTGCCGATGGTTGCATAGACATCGATCAGACAGAGACATTTACCGCAGCCGGCACCCCTGACAGCCTCACAGGTGTCATGACCATGGATCACTCCATCGTAGAGTGCGATACGAATTTCATTGAAGAAAGTGGCGATTCTTGGACTGTTAAGGCATGGTTTGACGCTGGAACAGGAAATGTCGAACTGGAGACTGGCATGTCAGACTACATAAACTCTGATGCGGTTAACGAACTGGATGCCGTCGACCCATCAACCGTAGATACATGGTTTGACTCCGTTGATCATAGGGGAGCTGTAAAATCCTCCGCTGATGACTGGACGGAAGGTTGGACCTTCAGCCCCCTCTGATATTCACCACAAGTTAGCTCTGGGCTACAAAATAGTGCAGCCAACTATTAAAAACGGGTAATCACCAAGATTATCCGTTTTTTTTAGACTTTTATTAAAACTATGTTATGATCCGCCAAATCTTGAAAATACTCCATAAATTATTGATTTATAAGGATTTTATTAAGTTTTGATTAAGAGAATATTAAGACTCTTAACAAAACTTACACACACTATGAAATCAAAATTCTTTATTTTGGCCTTGGTGGCCACCCAACTCTCCCCAAACCTCTCAATCGCTCAGGTCGATGAAACGCTAACCTCCCAGAGCAATTCAAGCAGTGTTATTACCGAAATTGTAACGCTCGGCGAATATATTCCTGACGAGAAGCGTGCTACTGCCGCAGTTGCTAACGTCCTCGATTCAGAAGCCTTCTCGAGGGCGGGAGACAGCAACGTGGCCGAGGGTTTGAAGCGCGTATCAGGGCTTAATCTTCAGGGGGGAAAATTTGTATATATACGCGGACTTGGTGAACGTTATTCCAGCACAATTCTTAACAATTCTACCCTTCCCAGCCCCGAACCAATCCGCCGGGTTGTTCCGCTGGACCTGTTCCCAGCCAGCATAATTGATAGTGTTCTGGTCCAAAAAACTTTCAGCGCGGCGTACCCTGCAGAGTTTGCGGGCGGGGCCATCCAGATGCGCACAAAGGTGGTTCCTGATGGACCCTTTTTTGAGTTTTCAAACAGTGTGGGTTATAGCGGAAATACAACGTTCTCTGACGGCTTAGGATATGAAGGTGGCGACACTGACTGGATGGGCGTTGATGATGGTACGCGTAACCTACCAGATCTCTTGAAAGAGGCAACTTCAGGTAACAGAGAACTAAGAAGGAACAATATCTTCTACAAGGAAGGGTTTTCACCTACGGAACTTGAGAAGATTGGTGAAAGCTTGAACAACATATACTCCATTAATAAGCAATCAATTAAGCCAAATGTAAGCGCTAGCACCAGCTTCGGTAATGCCTGGTATGGTACCAATTATCGCATTGGTGGAATGGCCAACCTTAGTTACAGCAACAGCTGGGATACCATCACAGTGACACGAAATACCTATGTAGCCAATTCAAAAGGTGAGCTATCCCAGAGAGATGACATGGATTTTACTTCCACGGAGCAGAGTGTGGATACATCAATGTTTCTAACCGGCGGAATTGAGTACAACGACAATCACTCTTTAAAAGGCACCCTTCTCCAGATAAGAAAGATGGATGACCTCGCTGGACAGCAGACCGGCTTTCTCGCAACAGAGGCTACAGAAATTCTAAGCAACAGACTCGAGTGGATTGAGAGAGACCTTCTCTCCAAGCAAATTCAGGGAGAGCACATCCTCTATGACTTCAATGAGCTCACCCTAAACTGGCATTACAACGAGTCTAGGGCAAAACGAGAATCGCCCGATTTTAGGCAAAGTCGTTATGAGCACCAGCCACAGATCAACGACTATGCCTTCTCACTTAGGGCAGATGCCAATCAGCGCTGGTGGTCCTTCCTGGAAGATAATAACGAGGATATTGGGTTTAATGCAAAAATCTTCCTCGAAACTCCCTTCAACACCAATACACAGCTTTCTCTCGGACATAATCGAGTTGACAAGGATAGAGAATCCGAAATACGCCGTTTTCTATTCCTGGCCAATGGGCCGGACGTGACAAACTTTGATAGCAGGCTACTTCCATTGGAAGAGCTAGTCACTCCCGAAAATATAAGCCAAAACGGGTTTGAACTGAGAGAGGGAACCCGAGCTACTGACAACTATACCGCAACACAAGACATACAAGCCTGGTATGTTGAAGCCGACATGGAACTAACTTATTATCTTCGCTTATTGGCTGGCATAAGAAACGAAAGATCGGTACAGGAAGTCACGACTTTTAATCTCTTTATGCCTGAGGAAGCTGTATTAGCCTCCCTTGAGAGCGACGACCTATTCCCTAACCTCACCGCCACTTGGATACTTGATGACTACAACATGCAGTTTAGGGCTGGGTATTCTAAGACTATCTCTCGCCCTGATTTTCGCGAATTATCACCCGCCCCTTTCATCGATCCCGTTACAGGGTTTGTAATCGTCGGCAACCCAAACCTAACAGTAGGTTATATTGATAATTTTGATCTGCGTTGGGAGTGGTACTTCTCTGCTGATGAAAGCTTTTCGATAGGCCTTTTTCAAAAGGAATTTGAAACACCAATCGAAGCCGTGATAGAGCTGGGAGCAGCAAACCAACGAACCTTTATTAACGCGCAGGATGGAGTGGTTCGTGGCGTTGAGTTTGACGGTTTTCGTTGGCTTGATTTTATAAACCGTGACTGGGCAAATTGGTACATCGCTACCAATCTTACACTGATTGATTCAACGGTAAATATACGCCCCGAGGATGCAGGTCTAGTCACTAATCCAACCCGAGCGCTGCAGGGTCAAGCTGACTACATCTTCAACATTCAGCTAGGAATGGATGACAATTTTCGCCAAAAAGCCAGCCTGGTTTACCATATAACCGGTGAAAAAATCCGTGAGGTTGGAATTTTAGGGCAGCCGGACGTCATGGACCAACCGTATGGGGAGCTCGATTTTAACTATACACGTTTTTTGGGGGAGCATTGGACAGTTGATTTTCAGGCAAAGAACCTCCTCAATAAGAAGCGAGAAACCAGCCAGGGTGGCCTAGATGTTAACAGCTTGTTTGAGGGTCGCAATGCGAGTCTTGGCGTAAAGTATACTTTCTAGAATAATGCCAATTTAATTTTTCCAAGCCGGCATCTTGCCGGCTTTTTTTGTGATTTTCGCAAACAGAAAGCGTCAACGTCTCTAACCCATCCAGACCGCTCCTTGCGAGGAATTCCAGCTTTCATTAGCCACTGAGCTATCAAGGGTAAGGACAGCCCCAATGACCCGAACCAATAGACTAAGGTTTTAACCCTAACTTTTTTGACCTGATATAATGGAAAACAGATAAAAGTCTTAAGCTTTGCTAGGGCTAAATTCATAGATTTAAGATTTTTTATATTTTTTAATAAAAATGAAATCTGAAGACAGACCAAAACTACAACTCCCAAATAAAGCAGACAAACTTCTACTGCATTCCTGCTGCGCGCCCTGCTCTGGTGAAGTTATGGAAGCAATTCACGCCGCGGGAATCAATTACAGCATTTTCTTCTACAACCCGAACATCCATCCCAAGCGCGAATATGAGCTGCGAAAGGATGAGAACATTGCCTTTGCGGAAAAAAATGGTATCGAGTTTATCGATGCCGACTACGATACCGACAACTGGTTTGAGCGAATCAAAGGACTGGAAATGGAACCCGAGAGAGGCGAACGCTGCACCAAGTGCTTCGACATGCGCTTTGAGCGCACGGCGCTTTATGCGCAGGAAAACGGTTTCCCTGTGATCTCGTCCTCACTGGGTATTTCGCGTTGGAAAAACATCAACCAGATCAACGACTGCGGCAAACGTGCAGCGGCACGTTATGAGAAAATGGAATACTGGGATTACAACTGGCGTAAAGGCGGCGGTTCTCAGCGCATGATAGAAATAAGCAAGCGTGAAGGTTTTTACCAGCAGGAATATTGCGGCTGCGTTTATTCCCTGCGTGATACCAATGCCCATCGCATGGCCCAGGGTCGGGACCGAATCAAGATCGGCGTCCAGTATTACGGCGCTGATGACAACCAGTAATCCTCTCCAAAAAAAACTCCAACAGTTTTTTTCCCAGCCTCAGCCCGAAGCCCGACGGATATTTCATGGTAGAGGTCATTGCTATCCTGGTCTTGAGCATTTCTGTATCGACTGGTTCCCACCTGTCGTTCTCGTCTCAGCCTGGAAACCCATTGAGAATATCGAGGAAATTATCCGCTTAATTCTTGAATTTACCGCTGCAGAGCAACTTCAGGCTATAGTGCTGCAGCATCGCTACATCAACCAGTCACCTGCCGATACACTCTACGGCGAGATACCAGAAAAGGTAATCGTTAAGGCAGAGGGACTCCGCTTTGAGGTACGCCCTGGACAACAGCAGAATGTCGGCCTGTTTCTCGATACCGGCCCGCTTCGGGATTGGCTCAAGAAAAACAGCAGGGACTGCAACGTACTTAATCTGTTTGCTTACACATGCGCCCTGTCAGTTGCCGCCATGGCCGGCGGCGCGAAGAGCGTCACCAACGTGGACATGAGCAGACCCAGTATCGATTGGGGCAGTCAGAATCATATGCTCAACGGCCAGGGACCGATGCCCATAAGGCGCATTCCCCATAACATCTTCAAATCCTGGGGCAGAATCAAACAGTTCGGCCGCTATGATCTCGTCATAATCGATCCACCGAGTCAGCAGCGCGGCAGTTTCAGTGCAGAAAAAAATTACAAGAGTATCGTGAAGCGCATGAAGGAAATGTGCAATCCCGGTGCGACTATTATTGGCGTATTGAACAGCCCCTTCCTGCCCCGGGATTTCCTATTGGCAATATTCGAGAAGCATTTACCGCAGGCGACCTTCGAGGAGTGGATGCCCGTGGCAGAGGAATTTGAGGAAAGTGATATTGAAAAGGGGCTGAAGATCGCCCGGTTCACCTATTCTACCAGGTGCTCATAGCGCCTATCTGTCAGCATTTTCATGAACGCGACTAGGGCATTGATACGCCTTTCGTCAAGTGCATCGCCCATTTCCAGCTCCTCCAGTGCGATATTGTCTGGCACCTCCGGATCGCCCCAGGGCTCACCGGTCTCGGGGTTAATGCCTGCAGCAGGACCACGCGCGTTGTACTTGTTGTAGAACTGCACCACGGTTTTCAGGTCGTGAAATACACCGTTGTGCATGTACGGTGCTGTCAGGGCTACATTCCTCAGGGTCGGTGTTTTGAACTTGCCGGCTTGGGCAGGATCATCCACCAAAGGGTTTTCCAACAGTCCCCTGTCAACATGATTTTGTCCTAGCCCATTGGCTGCGCGCAGTGCCTTGTTTATCGGCACACCGATATTTTCATAGACGTAGTTACTGAAGGGTTCACGCTCCGCGACCGGTGAAGTATTAAGCTGGTGGCACTGGTTGCAGTTTGCGAATTGCTCGGAGAAGAACAGGGTCAACCCCAACTCCTCCTCCTCGGTGGGTTCATACTCGCCTTTCAGGTAGCGGTCGTATTTCGAATCGAAGGGCGAAAAAAATTCCGTACGTTCAAAGGCCGCTATCGCCTCAGTCATGCGCTGATAGGCCAGGTCAACATCGTTAAAAATATCTTCACCAAAAAGCGATTTGAATGCATACGGAAAGAGTGTGTGCTCCTGGAGCCTAGCAATCACGCTGGCCTTATCAGGCATCTGCATTTCAATAGGGTTGACAAAAGGTCCGCCGGCCTGCCCTTCCAGATCTGGTTCGCGACCATCCCAGAACAAGCCACCAACATAGTCACCTTCTTCATTAATATGGAAAGCCGGCGCTAGGGAGGCATAGGAACTGGTGGGAGCATTGCGATCTCCAAGTGAGATGAAGTCACCCCCCATAGAAGCCGATTTATTTACGCCATTATCACGCCAGTCGATAAATGCTTGGGCCGGATCATGGCAAGTGGCACAACCCTGGGTTCTGTCTCTGGAAAGACTGACATCAAAAAACAAGGCGCGGCCAAGATCTTCCAGTTTCTGCTGGTCAATCGTGTGGTTCTGCTCTGCAGCCGCAACATGACAGCAGGCAAGTAAGAAAAATAAGTAAATCAGGCGAGTCATACTAAACAACGGCAATGCTGAGATGGTTATCCCAGAATACCTTCGAAATATCAGTATCCAGTGAAGTCAGTTTATTCAATTCCAGATCGTACAGGCTGAGCCTGCCGGTGCCTGCCGTAAACAGGAAACCATTTGACTCAGCGCAAACTCCGCAGCCATCCCGCGAACGCACCGAGTCCAGCATGGCTCCGGATTCAGCGTCCCAGAAAGTAATCATATTGCCCCTCGGACAAGAAGCGGCAAAATATCGGCCCGACACATCATAGCGTACCGAACCAACATACTGTGCCATCTGTCCCTGCTCAAAATCAGGTGCATATAGCGGACGCAATGATTGTCCCTGCTCATGAGTAGCTAGCAACGGAACCCTGTCAAATGGTTCGCCATGGAACTGCATACCCATCACGACCTGGCCATGCTCATTTATGTCCAGGTGACGTATGCTGGCCCTGTGAAAGTCAGACTTCAGGAAGTGCTGCTCGAGCAGCTGGCCGTCTCCTACAGAAATGTACGCCAGTGACGGCTGCATGGATTCAAGGTTGAGCATTTCACGGCCGCTGTCCGGGTGTGTCCGTATACCCCCATTGGCAACAACCAGGACCTTGGCATCCTCCTTCAGCAGCAGTTCATGCGGGCCGGTACCGTAACTGGGAAACTCCAGATCGCGGGTCATGGTTACCGACCGCCCATCCCGAGTAACTGACCATACGGCTATCCTGCCGCCGTCACCGTTGACCATTTGCCAGGCATTTTCCGTGGTAAAGAAGCGGCTGCCGTCGCGGGTGAATACGCCGTGACCATATAAATGTCGATCATCGGGTACGGTGAATTCACCCAGCTTGCTGCCCGTAGCCAGATCGCCTACCCAGAGATAGTTTCCTGGTCGGCGCGCAATGACGATATAAATACCTAGCGCTTTATGGACGGCGATGTGATGGGCGCGGGCGGGCAGCTGATGCCTGAACTTTTCACTGACTGTCAGCTCGTTTTCACTGAAGCCAATGACCCAGTGGCGATTCTGCGCATCAGATGCCGCGCTCAGGTAAAGCCGCGAATTATTGCCGGCAACGGCGATAAGGGAATTACCCATGAGCCCGGAGGCCAGGGCAACGAATTGACGGCGATCAAGAATCAAGGCTCAGTCACCGTCAAGGGAATTGAACCCCAGGTAAAGATCGGTATTCTTCAGACCGGCTTCCAGGCTTTCAAACAAAGCATCAAGCTTGTCTGCCACATCCTGTATCTGTTCACGGCCGTCATCCTGCGCTAATACTACGCCCAAGGCGTCGGGCATTTCATCAAGCACTTCGAGAAGGGAATCAAAATTGGCATTGATCACCTCTACGTCATCTGTCTGGAGTACATTATGCAGCTGGAAGTCTGAGTCAGCGGACCCGGTGAAAAGATTTTCCAGGGCAATCACATTCATTCGGATGTTGCGTACGGATCGGGCCGATCTCCAGGATTCTGCCCGGCGCACACGTTCCCTGCCCATACTTTCTCCAATAACTTCCTCAATTTTCTGCTGATGAATGCGGCGCACCGGTTCAACCAGCGCCTTCATGAAATCGATAGTGGCGTCCTCCGCACTTTCAAAGAACCCACGCTCATCAGCATTGGCCACTGTCGTCCGGAACTCATTGATCCATTGCGCATGAACTCCCGACGCCATGTCACTGATATTGGCAGCAATTGTCTGGGCGACGCGGCATCGAAAAGCATCATCGCTTAACTGCTGCTGACTGTTATCTTCAAAGAGAAGCCGCTCGAGTGCGGGAAAGCCCTGTATGCCGACACTCTCCCGGGCAAACTGATCTAGTTCCAGGACAGCTTCATTTTTACCGTCAATCAGGGAATCCAACTGCCTGGCTCCGGTACCCTTTTCATCAGGCCAGTACTGCAGGCGGAAATTCCAGTTGAAATAGGTAACAGGACCAAACTGGATATGCTGCACCAGCTGCCATGCATCCATGCTGCGATGAAATTCAGATTGGAACGCGCTAAATGATTCTGCGCCTGGTGCACTACAGAACGCGGCTGCACTTTGTTTCAGGACGGCAGCAGTTTCTGCAAATCGCTGATATCCGGGTGTGACCTGATCATCGGTGACCGCCAGGTTAATGTCGGTCCAGTTTTCTGCAGGCTCCTGGGCCAACAGGGAAAAAGTGGCAAATCCCGTAACAAGCAGGAGTAAATATTTAGTCATGGTGAATTATCTAACTGAGAACAGTTCTCATTATAAGCGACTGAGAAAGTCGATCAAATCACTTTGTTCCTTTTCGTTCAGCTCCTGGAAAGCCTGCCTAGCGGCATTGGCCTCACCGCCATGCCAGAGAATGGCTTCCCTGAGATTGCGTGCCCTGCCGTCATGCAGAAAATTTCCGTGCGACGGATCAAGCCCCCACAGCGGCGGCGTTCTCCATTCATTGCCAGCGGCTGCACCCTCCTCGAGTTCGTCCGCGAGTCCCGGTCCCATGTCATGCAGCAGCAGGTCTGTATAGGGATGGATCTCATGACCGTTAAATTTTATTTTTGGTAGATGACAGCTGCCGCAGCCAGCATCTAAAAAAAGGTTTTGTCCTACGCTTTCCCCAGCGGTGAGATTTACCTGAGGTGGTGCAGGAATTTTACGCACGTAACTCACCAGTAAATCGAAGGCTTTCTGGCTGACCTCCAGGTTGTCCGCGTCATTGCCCTCTGTGGTTTTTCGGCAATACGCCTGCAGCAAGGTACAATCCCCGTAAGGATCTGGAAGATGCGGATTACCCAATCCCATATCCAGACTTAAGGCCCTGCCGATCTGGTCGAACAAACTGGCCTGGCTCGCTTTCCAGCCAAACCGACCCAGCTTTCCATCGGGCAAACGATTAACCCGGCCCGATATACCATCGCCGTCGGCATCTTCTGCATCCGACAGTGACTCAATGACGCTTTCGGGGATACTTTCCAAAAGGCCAAGACCATAGACTGGTGGCGCTATCCGCAAAGACAGGGCAGGACTGGTCAGAGGTCCGTATTTGAGATCGAGAAGACTGACTGCAACAGGTCGCAAAGGTTTTGTTTCAGCGTTATCGGGCCAGTTAAGATCAATCTGTGCCTCAGCTAGAACACCGGGACGGCTGAATTTCTGAATCTGTTGACCATAAGCAAGATCATTCAGGTGAACTACAAGCGCCGTGCTATTGGCGCCCCTGTCGCCATCGGGATGACAGGCATTGCAGGATCTTGCGTTAAAAAAAGGACCTAAGCCGTCACTGGCGCCGGTTGATGCAGGGGCAAACACCCAGTTTTTATCAAACAGTGCCTTACCTGCAGCAAAGTCGAGAGGGTGTTGGGCTAAAACAGGAATGACTGCCAGGAAGGCAGATACTGGCAGTAAGAATCTAAAAAACGGCCGCAGGGTTATCAAGGCTGTCTGATCCTTCAATAGCGACATTAGAAAGTCCGAGTGCGTTGATAACATTTTCAATGGTACGCGTTTCTTCCATCAAGGCGTCCACAATCCTTGATATGATGACCTCACCCGCCTCGTTGTCACGCCCTATCAGCACATCGAAGGTATTGCCCTTTTCAGCTTCCTCGACCATAGCCTTCATGGCCAGTTCTGTTTCCTCGAGCCTGGCCATCATCTGTGCATGAATTTCCGGTGTTTCCTGGCGAATCAGATCGGCCAGTGACGTACCGCTCACTAATTCACCATTAATCCGTCTGTATTGCCCCATAAAAACATTCTTGATTCCAAGGGCATCATAGTAGTGAGAGTTATGGGTGTTATCAGAGAAGCAGTCATGTTCCTCTTCTGGGTCGTTCAGTAGCAGGCCTAGCCGGATACGCTCGCCGGCCAGTTCACCATAGGCAAGGCTGCCCATACCGGTGAGCATGGTGGAAAGACCACCCTGCACACCCTTACTGCGCAAATCATTATAGGCAGCGCCACCTGGCTGCCAGTTCTGCACCATTTCTTCTAGGTCCGATACCAGCAGAACGGAGGCAGACTTCAGATAGTCACGGCGCCTGTCGCAATTGCGGTTGGTGCAGCTACGCAGTGAATAGTCTGTGTATGGTCTTTCACCGGCGCCGGGATTGGTACCGTTTAAATCCTGCCCCCACAACAGGAATTCGATGGCGTGGTAGCCGGTGGCCACATTAGCCTCAACCCCATCCAGCTCGTGCAGCTCCTCAGCCAGGAGCTGGGGCGTGATCATCAAGGCGTCTACTATGATGCCTCCGGCATCAAGAATCTCGTTGGCAACCACATTCGATGTATAGAAGTAATTAAAATCGGAGTACTCGCCGTAGGCGGCTGCCGTGTAATCAATCAGACCTTCATCAAGCGGCCAAGCATTTACACGCCCTTCCCACTCATCAACCACAGCATTCCCAAAACGGTAAGCCTCTGTCTGCTGGTAAGGAACACGCGCTGTAAGCCAGGCTTCTTTTGCATGCTGCAAAGTTACCTTAGACGGTGAAGAAAGAAAGGCATCAATAGCGGAATCCAGGGTGCGGGCCGTTAAAAGAGAATCCTCATAAGAAGCTTGTGCAATGCTGATATAGGTATCGATGATGGCTTGCCGATCAACCTCACTGCTCTCATCGGGAACCGATGAACAGGATGTTAAAAGGCATGTTGCCAATGAAAACAAGTAAAACCGCATCTGATTATTCAGCGTGCCTAATGACTTTACCTTCTACCATGAATATCACGTCTTCAGCGATATTCGTGCTCAGATCACCAATTCTTTCCATGTAACGAGAAGTCGATAACAAGTTGATAGCCACATCTGACAATTCAGGGTTTTCCCGAACTGCCTTCTTGATCGCTACATACATTTCCTTGTTTATGTCATCGACCTTATCATCCATATCTATTATTTCCCTCGCCAGTTGGTCATCTAGTTTGACCAGCGCATCAAGAGAGTTTCTTACCATGGTCCTAATCAGCTCTGGAAGACCTTGAATTACCTTGTTGAGCTCAGGAATGGGGTCAACCTCCATAAGCTCTCTTGCCCGCTTGGCAATATTTTTGGCAATGTCACCCATTCTTTCTAGGTCATTGTTTACCTTGAGCACGACCACTATAAACCTCAAGTCCACGGCCACTGGTTGGTGAAGTGCAAGGATTTTCAAACAGTCCTCCTCCACCTTAACCTCCATCTCATTAATGAGCTCTTCGTTAGCAAAGACCTCATGAACGTATGTCTTTTCTCGATTGTTCAAGGCAAGAATGGCATTATTAATGGAAACCTCCACCATATTGCCCAACTTAAGCATTTCTTTCTTGAGCTTATCCAGATCGCGTTGCAGGTGTAATGACATAAATCTTTCCGTTGTTAACCGAATCGTCCAGTGACATATTCCTCAGTACGTTTCACAGATGGTCGAGTGAATATACGTTTGGTTACGTTGAATTCTATCAAATCTCCCATTTCCATGAATGCGGTGTAATCGGATATTCTGGCTGCCTGTTGCATGTTATGGGTCACAATCACAATGGTGTAGCTCTCCTTTAACTCAAACATCAGGTCTTCAATGTGGGCAGTTGATATGGGATCCAGTGCTGAGCAGGGCTCATCCATAAGCAGCACTTCTGGCTCCATAGCCAAGGCCCGGGCAATACATAAACGCTGTTGCTGCCCTCCTGAGAGATTAAGAGCGGAATCATGCAGCCTGTCTTTCACCTCATCCCATAATGCTGCCTGTTTCAGAGATTTTTCCACAAGCTCGTCAGTTGAATCACTATAGCCATTAATCAGCGGACCCCAGGCAATATTGTTATATATGGATTTTGGAAAAGGATTCGGTTTCTGGAACACCATGCCGATTCTGCGCCTAACCTCTACAGGGTCTACATCCTTCCCATAAAGGTTTTCATTAGCGAACAGGAGCTCTCCTTCAACCCTCGCACCCTCAACGAAATCATTCATTCGGTTCAGGGAGCGCAACAAGGTGCTCTTACCGCAACCTGATGGCCCAATAATGGCTGTGATTCGATTGCGCCTTATATTAAACGAAACGTCCTTGACCGCCTGATTGTCTGAATAAAAAATATTGACCTCACGCAGCTCAAGAGCCGATTTCTTATTCATCGGTGTATTGATTTCCGGCAAAACTGACGGATCTTCAAACTCACTCATTACTTCAGTCTCCGCTCAGTTTTATTACGGATATAGATTGCAGTGGCATTCATCATCAGTAGAACAGTCAACAGGATAATAATTCCTGCTGCAGCAAGCTCATGAAATTCTTGCTGCGGACGTGATACCCAGTTATAGATCTGGATTGGCAATGCTGTAAAAGAATCCATTGGGCCTTCCGGCAGGAAAGCAACAAAAGTCAATGCACCAATCATAATCAGAGGTGCTGTTTCCCCAATAGCTCGCGACAACGCCAATATTACTCCGGTCATGATGCCTGGAAAAGAAGCCGGCAGAACATGGGCCCATGCTGTCTGCCACTTTGTCGCACCAAGAGAGTAAGCGGCATACCTGATGCTCATCGGCACAGTCTTGATAGCTTCCCTGCTCGCTATAATGATCACTGGCAATATCAACAAGCTCATTGTCAGGGCGCCTGAAACCAGGCTGCGCTCCAGCGCCATAAAGCGCACAAAAATAGCCAGGCCAAGGATACCGTATACAATTGAAGGAACGCCCGCCAGGTTGGCAATGTTGACTTCAATAATCTTAGAAATTTTGCCCTTGCCTGCAAACTCTTCCAGGTACAGAGCAGTGGACACACCAACAGGGATAGAAATCAAGGCTACGAGGCAAATCAGCCAGATTGTACCGACGAGGGCTGACTTGATGCCCGCGCGCTCTGGAAAGCGAGATGGAAAGCTGTCAATGAATTGCCAGTCCAGCCAGCGAAAACCATCTATGGAAACCTGATAAAGTAGAACTGCCAGTAGCAGTACGCCAGACCAGGTCACCATGCCGCAAAATATAGAAAACAGTTTGGCTTTTCTATGCCGCCTTGCCAGGCTGATGCTTTCACTTTCAGAAGAAAAAGACATGTGGCGACCTTCCCTAATCGTATACTTCGCGAAAGCGATTCAGAATTATCTGTGACACGATGTTAATCACCAGCGTGATGACGAACAGAAGCGTCGCAACGGCAAACAAGGTCTGGTAAGCGATCCCGCCTGTGGGTGTGTCTCCAAGGCTAACCTGCACTATATAAGCCGTCATGGTCTGTATACTTTCAAACATGCTAAGCGACATATTTGGGGTTTGACCAGCGGCCAGTGTCACCGCCATGGTTTCACCGATCGCTCTTGAGATGGCCAGCAGGAATGACGCCATAACCCCCGAGAGCCCGGCAGGAACAACCACTCTGGTTGTTACCTCGTAAGAGGTTGCACCCAGTGCATATGCACCTTGCCTTAAGCTAATAGGAACAGCTCTAAGGGCGTTATCGCTGAGGGTGGCCACCATCGGCAGAATCATTATGCCGACAACTATCGCGGCGCTAAGTGCATTGAAGACCTGTATGTCGGGAAACACGTTACGTAGTGTTGGAGTCACGAAAGTCAGGGCGAAATAACCGTAAACCACGGTAGGTATTCCGGCCAGCAGCTCAAGCACTGGTTTTATTATTTTTCGCACACGATCAGAGGCATATTCGCTCAGGTAGATGGCGCTGGCTAGACCGGTTGGGATCGCAATAATTGCCGCGCCAATTGTGACCAGCATGGTCCCCCATATTAATGGCAATACACCAAACGAGCTTGGTTCGAATAATGGAGTCCATGTTGTTGAGAAGAAAAATTCAGCGGGGGAGACGGACTCAAAGAAGTTGAGCGTTTCGGAAAACAGCAAAATGACAATTGCGGCTGTGGTCACCACAGACACAAACGCACACAGCGCCAGCCACGTCTTTATTGCGGATTCACCCCAGCGTACTTTAGACGCACTAATTGAAGAAGTCGCCTTAAGCTCGCTGGACTGGTCGGCTACTGCCGTATCCGCCTGCATCTCTTTTGCCATGGGAATTTATTGCCAGAACCAGTCAAGAAAGGTTCGCATTGTAGACCAATAAACCACCAAAAATTAACAAAAGATGGTCAAGAAATTAAAAAGCCGCCACTTTCTCGCGCGAGTCTTGATACATATCGGCTGTCAGCTCAATGTACCCCACCTCGTTGGCCATGGCACCCGCATTATCTATGTAGAAATCAACGAATGTTCTTACCTCTGGGCGAGCCAGACTGGCGGTATTCAGGTAGATAAAAATGGGCCTGGAGAGCGGTGCGTAGGTGCCGTCGTTGATGGTAGTTGCTGTAGGTGCTATTGGGCCATTACCGCCATCCACCGGGACAATTTTCAGCTTATCCTGATTTTCCACATAATAGGCATAACCAAAGAAACCTAGGGAATTCTCGTCACCGCTGATTCCCTGGACGAGGACATTGTCATCTTCGCTGGCCGTGTAGTCTGGCCTTGATGCACCTGATTCGCCATTGATCGCTTCAGTGAAGTAATCGAAAGTGCCAGAATCAGTTCCCGGGCCGTAGAGTCTGATGGGCTCTGCTGGCCACTCAGGACGAATGTCATCCCAGCTGTCTACCATGCTGCCCGGCTGCCAGATCTGCTGCAGCTCCTCGACAGTGAGGTAATCTACCCAGGTGTTGTTAGGATTGACTACAACTGACAGCCCGTCGAACGCAACCGGGATTTCCAGGTAGTTTATGCCATTGGCTTCCGCTTCCAGCATTTCAGATTCTTTTATGGTTCTGGAGGCGTCATTGATATCAGTCTCCTCGGCAAGGAATTTCTTAAACCCCCCACCGGTGCCTGAAACCCCTACGGTGACCCTTACCCTGGGAGCCACAGCAAGAAACTCTTCCGCGATTGCCTCGCTGATAGGGTATACAGTGCTAGAACCATCCAGGCTGACTGTACCGCGAAGTTCTGTCCCTGCTTCCTGGGCGGAACCGCTAGCGATCTCATCCTGTGAGCAGGCAGAAATGAACAAAACCATGCCAAGCAGGGAAGAAATTTTAAGTAAATTAGTCATTTTCATTGTCTTGAATTTCCCAATAGTCAGATATTTACCAGCTAAAACAAACTTTATTGTTACATCACTCTGTTAAGGTTTCATAAAGAAACCTGCTCCTTTCCGTAAATTCTTAATATAAATCAACTCAAAATGTGGAGATTTTCTATTTTCAGCAAAATCAATGACTTGGCTAAAAGATCAATTTTCCGCTAAATCTGCTTTAAAAATTTTTTACCCAAATTTAACGACAAATTTAAAACTTAACACTCCCTTCATATAATCTTAATAATTCTCTGGAAAAATTCGGCCGTGAAATAACAGCCAAAAGGGCCGGAGTCTTCTAATGAACCTAAAAACCAAACCGAATAAGCTAAAACAGGCATTAGTTGCCACTGTTTTGCTCTCTTCTTCAGTTGGTGCTTATGCCGCTGACGAAGAGTTACTGGATATCCTTCTCCAAAATGGGGCTATTAACCAGGAGCAGTACGATGCCCTGATAGCCAGGGACAGTATTACTAGTGAGGATATCCTCCAGGAAGAAACGTCCGAGTTACCCGTTGTCAGTCTCGCTTCTATCCAGGAACGAGTTGAATCTACTGTCACAGAAAAGATCGAGACGGAATTTCCGGTTACCACACGTCAGACCAGCAGCGGATTTCGCTTTGAGACACGCGATGGAAACTGGAGAACCGATCTGCAGTGGCGAGCACAAACCAGGTTTACTACACCCTATCGCTCAGACCCTCGGCAGATTTCAAACTTCAATGGAGAGACCCAGAACAACTTCGAAGCACGTCGCTTGCGAATGAAGATAGGTGGCCGCGGTTTCAAGCCCTGGCTCAGCTATTATTTTGAGGTGGATCTTCAGCCCTCACGTGATACCGATGACAGCAGCTCCGCATCAAGTGCTAGGGTAATTGACTGGCGCATTGATATCGCCAAGTGGGACTGGGGCGGCATCCGTCTGGGTCAGTGGAAGGTAGACCTGAACCGTGAGCGTGTGGACTCCTCAGGCAGGCAGCAGTTCGTAGAACGCTCAATTGCAAACCGAGTTTTCACCATTGACCGCCAGGTTGGCGTTCAACTTAGAGGACATGTCTTCAAGGAGACCGCGGCAGACATGCGTTTCTGGGCAGGTGTGTTTAATGGCGAAGGCCGCTCAGTTAACAATACTGACAACGATCTGATGTACATGGGGAGACTGCAATGGAACTTCCTAGGCAGGGATCTTTCATGGCGTCAGACAGATGTTGAGTATACGGAACGCCCAACCGGCAGCTTTGCCATTGCGGGAGCTACTACAACTGGTACCTGTACACGCTGGTCTTCATCGGGCTGTGGCAATCTTGATGGATTCGAAAAACCAGCCGATGCTTCGATAGATCAGTATGACATCGACCAGTGGGTCCAGGAATTTGCCTTTAAATACAGAGGTTTCTCAGCTCAGCAGGAATATCACCGCAAAACCATTGAGGACAATGCAACAGGTTTGGAACACGAACTCACAGGCGGATATGTACAGGCCGGATACTTTTTCCATAACGTATTTCCGGAATTTCCGCCAGAGCTGGAACTGGCTTTTCGTTACGCTTACGTAGACGAACCGAACAAGTCCAACTTGCTTCTTGAAAATGAGCGCAGGGAGACAACCTTTGGAGCCAACTGGTTCTTTAATGGTCACAATAACAAGATAACGCTTGATTATTCACGACTTACTCTGGACGACACCTTCTTCGCCCAGGACGAATCGGATAATCGCCTGCGTCTGCAGTGGGATGTTTCTTTCTAACCTACCTAGCTAACTTTTTCAGTTCTAGGCTTAAAGACGGCATACTAAAAAACGGGATCCAGTTAATTGGATCCCGTTTTTATACCTTGTTGAATTTAAGAAGGATCCAGAGGCAAGCGAAAGGTAAATGTGGATCCACTGCCCAGCTGACTTTCCACGCTGACACTACCACCGTGTTTTTCAGCAATATTTTTTACTATAGACAAGCCAAGACCTGTCCCGCCTAGGCTCTGAGAACGGGCTTTATCAACCCTGTAGAAGCGCTCAAACACGCGCTGCTGGTACTGAGGACTGACACCCAGCCCAGTGTCTTGCACTTCGAGGACCGCCCAGTTGCCTTCTTTTTTCAGTCGAACTGTTATTGTCCCGGGCTCTTCCGTGTACTTAATCGCGTTATCAATAAGGTTATCTATTAGCTGACTCATGTTCTGCCGATCCGCAAAGGCGGACAGCTCTGTGTTCGGTAATTCAGTAACCAGATTATGGCCCTTTACCTCTGCAGAAGTCTGGGCCGCCTTCACGGACTGCCTGACCAGGTCACCGAAATTAATTTTGCCAAAATCTTTTTCGCTCTGAGAGTTCTCAAGCCTCGAAATTGTCAACAAATCCCCAACGAGTTGGGAAAGTCTTAGGCTTTGCGCATGAACGCGATTGGTAAAGTGAATTACCGTTTCTTTATCGACCTCTTCATCATCAAGGATAGTTTCGGTCAGCCCTCTGATTGCCGTTATTGGTGTTTTAAGTTCATGCGAAGCATTTGCAACAAAATCAGTTCGCACTCTTTCAAGTTTTTTTATTTCAGTAATGTCATGCAAAACAAGAACGGCACCTATTGGTAATCCCTGGTCATCACTTAGCGATGCCGCATAAATATCTATGATTAAAGGGTCCGATTCCCTGTTTAACCGCATCTGAGTCTTGATCACAGAGCGATTACGAATAGCCTCATCTAGGGCGTTGAGAATTTCCTGGCTGCGTATTCCCTGCCAGATAGGATGACCAATGCACTCTTTTTCATTTACAGACAGCAGCCTGGTCGCCGCTTCATTGATATGCAGAACTTTCTGGTCCATATCAACATCGATGACACCTTCTACCATGCAGGTAAAGATAGTTGTCAGTCTATTTCGGTCTGCGATAACCTCGGTAACTCCCTGTGCTGAGCTTCTGGCCATCTGGTTTATGGCTTCGGCCATTTTTTTCAGCCCCAGGTTATTGCCTTCCGGGATACGGCGCTCAAAATTGCCTTTAGAAATCTCTTCCGCCACTGTGGTAAGTTCAGCTACTTTACCGGCCTGGCGACTGGCAAGGTAAAAAGCGAGCAAAAGAATGGCAAACGCGACTCCAGCAGAATTCCTTAGCAAAACCGTAATTTCCAAGCTGATTTCACTTCGAAGATCTTCAGAGGATTTTGCCACCCTGGCATAACCAGCCAGTTGCTGCCGCGCATAAATTGGTACAGCAAGATATCTGTAATCTTCACCAAGTGTGAAGCTGTATCTTTCTGACGAGCCTAAGCCATTAGTGTAAGCCAACTGGATCTCTGGACGACGCAGGTGATTATTCATTGCCATTGGGTTTTTATGGGAATCAGCCAGCACTATCCCGTTGCCATCCACGACTGTAATCCGCATTGATGAGTCTTGCGCCACATTAGATACCGTGGTGCGAATTTCTTCATATTCAGCGCGTTGAATAGCAGGAGCTACAGCTATGGCAAGAAGGTCAGCCATAACTTTCATAGAGCTATCTAATTTAACAAGCTGATCCTGCTCCACCCTGGACACAAGCGTGGCAGAAAAAAGAAACGTCCCTATCAAAGCCACAGTCACGTACCCTAGATAGGTGCGCCAAAAATATTGTGACTTTAGTAACATTATTCAGCAGCTCTGAAAACTGGAATGATAAAACCGGGTTATATAAATTCTAGATCTGGTAGCGACCAGTCGGATGAATTATAAAACAAACAGTTAGCAAACTGTTTAGACGAACTCGCGCAGACGGTATCCAACTCCCCTTATGGTCTCAATCATGGAGGGCTCAATATCCATTTTTTTACGTATGCCACGGATATGGACGTCTATATTACGATCCACAACGACGACATCATCACCCATTGCACGACTTAATAATTGTTCTCGGGAGAATACACGCCCAGGGTGGCTGGCGAGGTAGCGCAGCAAGCGAAACTCTGTTGCGGTCAGACGGACATTCTTGCCCGAAACAGAAACCTCATACTTGTTCGTGTCGATAGACAGAGTACCCACCTCTACTTTTTCTTTCTGTTCCGAGGTATCTAGTAGCACACCCCTGCGAAGCACAGCCTTGACGCGTGCCACCAGCTCTTTAGGACTGAATGGTTTCGTTATGTAATCATCCGCCCCCACACCCAAGCCCAGCACTATATCGCTTTCTTCACCCTTAGCCGTGACCATTATTATCAGGGTGTTCTTAGTAGGAGGGGCATTTTTTATGGAGCTACAAATTTCAATACCATCAATCCCTGGCAGCATCAAATCGAGCAGGATCAGATCTGGAATTTCTTTGCTGACAAGGGCAAGACCTTCTGTGCCGTTGGTCGCTGAAAAAACTTCAAAACCTTCTCTCTTAAGGTTGTAGCTTAGAACCTCAAGAATATCCGGCTCATCCTCAATAATGACTATCTTCTTGGTGCTCATCTGCTCTTTACTTGGATAGGAAATACAGGCCTAGAGTGTAATAATTTTGAAAGATTAGCATCGGACCATAAAGATCTTGTTAAGAAAAAACTAGGATACCATTTAAATTAACATTAATTTAATCTTATCAAACAGAGAGTTATAGCTGCGCGTCATTTACTTAACGCATAGGCCTTTACATTTTGCCAGACTCATGAGCCAGGTTCCCGGCGGCAACCAGGTCGTGGCTGGAAAAAACAGGAATAGTTGTCCTTGTATTTCAACCTGCCGGCGTCAAATGTGAACTGATAATCTGGTTGGTTACCTCAGCCTTTCTTTTTTCGGGCAGCCCTTTTTAAGGGCGCAAGGCCTAATGACTGCAATTCATCTTTCTTCTGTTGTGCCGGTTCACGACGCTTGCCAATAGCCTTTTTGTATCGATGGCGCTGCTTGGATTTTGGTTTTTCCTTTTTCGCTTTGCCTTTCTGTTTTTTCGGCGCTCTCTTTTTCTTGGCCGGACCGGAAAACTTTGCCGGCAACGCCTCCACTTCGCGCTTTTCAAAGGCAAGGTTAAGATAGCGCTGAATACTCTCCATCAAGTTCCATTCCTGCGGTGAGATCAGTGATACTGCAACGCCGCTCTGACCAGCCCTTCCAGTGCGTCCAATCCTGTGAACATAGTCACTGCCCGTTCTTGCCAGGGAAAAATTGATTACGAGACTGACAGCGGGAATATCCAGTCCGCGGGCAGCAAGATCAGTGGCTACCAGTACTTTTACCTTACCATCCCGAAACAGCCTCATCACCTGCTTGCGCTCATCCGCCAGCATTTCACCATGCAGGCACGCGCCAGGCAGTCCCTGCTGGATAAGAAAAACAGCCAGGTCTTCGGACTGGACTCTCGTATTGGTAAAAACCAGTGCTTTCTCGAAATTTTCATTGGCAAGTAGCCAGTTGCAGAGCTGCTGCTTGTGCCCGGGATCATCGGCAAGAATAACTTGCTGCTTGATTGCCTCGTGCGGCTGACGGTGAGAGTCAAGGATCACTTTTTTCGGCTTCACTTGGATGCCCCTGGTGATTTCAGCTAACCCCTTGTGTTTCAGTGTAGCTGACAGAAGAATCGTCTGACGCTCGGGACGGCATGACTTAACAATTGCCGTCACTTCATCCTGAAGCCCCATATCCAGGGTGCGATCGGCCTCATCAAGAACCAAATACTCCAGATCTTTTAGGAGTAGTGAATTTTTCTCCACATGCTCCAGCAAACGCCCTGGGGTACCGATCACAATTTCAGGATTTTTTCGCAAATTCGCCTTCTGCTCCTTTAATGATTCTCCTCCCAAGATTGTCATCGAGTTCACTGAGGTGAAGCGAGCAAGATCACGGCAGTGTCTATCCAGTTGCTGGGCCAGTTCACGTGTAGGCGAAATAACTAGGCAGCGGGTTGCCGTATTTGGCGCAGGCACATCAATCATTTTTTGCAGAAGCGGTAAGAGAAAGGCGGCACTTTTGCCGCTCCCTGTTTTTGCACATGCCTGCACGTCACTTCCACCAGCGATAACAGGAATCAGTTGGCTCTGGATGTCGGTGGGCTTTTCAATGCCGAGTTTATCAAGAGCCTTTAGCAGGTTTGGGCCAAGGCCCAGGGATTCAAACATAACCGGGGTGTTTTCCTTAAATCATTTATCTTTTTAACCAGTTAGAAGGGTATTTTGGAGTCAAACTTCTTTTTATCCTACTGGATTCTGGTCGACTGATGAAAACGCATTTGCCAGTCTCCCTGGGTATTGCTGTGCCACAGCGAAATATGCCTTGAGCCTTTTGACCCCGAGTTTTCGGGAACCGCCTGCCTGGCATGGTAAGTGAGCAGCACCGACTGATTACCCAGTTCAATAACTTCATCGGGTGTGATTTCCCAGCGGTGTTCGGGGTTTTTCTGTAGCAGCCATAGGATAACATCAGCCCTGCTGATCACCGACCCGGCCGGATTAATCTCACTGAATTCTTCCGCAAGCATAAGCTCAAGTTTCTCCTGCTGGTCTGACCAGTCTGTGTGGAGTAAAGCCTGCTCAAGTGAAAAAAGTATCTCCTGCAATGACATACTGGCTATTCAGGCATGCCTGCCTAGGCTGACTTTCTTCTCACCCTGGCCCATTGCCCGTCGGGTAAAGGCTTTCTTGAGGGGCATCAATAGGTCAATACTGAAAAGACCAAATTTTCTAACCCATACAGCCGCGCTGTTCTCTGTTGAAAACAGGCGGGTCATGTAGTGACTGAAAGCAACGGTTCTGTCTTGGTCCTTGCTAATGGCTTGCTGATATTCATGCAGGACTGCAACGGCTCCAGGCGAGCTTCCCTGCTGAAAGGTGCGCACCAGAATCTGAGCCAGCTTCATGGTGTCACGAAACGCGAGGTTGAAACCCTGGCCGGCAACAGGGTGAAGCGAGTGTGCCACGTTACCCAGTAACACCAGTCCTGGTCTGACCTGCTCTTCGGCGTGATCGAGACTCAGTGGATAGGCATGACGCTTACCGACCCGGGAAAAGCTGCCCAGGCGAGAGCCGAATTCTTTCTGCAGACGCCCCAGGAAAGCAGCATCAGGCAGAGACAGCAGGTCATTCACATGTTCACTTTCCTGGGTCCACACCAATGCGGCACGGTGCTCACCTTCAAGTGTTGGCAAGGGCAGCAACGCCAGCGGACCCTTGGGAGTGAAACGTTCAAAAGCAACATTTTCATGGGGCTTGCTAAAGGCCACGTTGGCGATAATTGCGGCCTGGTTATAGTCCTCATGTGCGCGGTGAATTCCCATTTTTTCGCACAGCCCCGAGCGGCCGCCCTCGGCGAGAACAACCAGGGGAGTGGTAATAATCGCGGAGTCCTGTTTATGGGTAATCTCTACCACCATCCCATCACGGCGGGGAGTTACACTGGCCACCTTGACTGAAGAACAGAGCTCAATTTTTTGCGCGGCAGCGAGGCGCGGATTAAAAAGACCGCCCAGCAATCTGTTTTCAACCACCCACCCCAGGCCATCCACGACCATGTCGGCGCTTTGCATATTCACAGTGCCGTATTTACCCTGGTCGGAAACATGAATATGGCAAATCGGTTCGGCCTTCTGCTCAAGTGCTGTCCATAATCCCAGGTCCTTTAGGTACTGCACAGTGCCATGGGAGAGCACGGTGCTGCGGGCGTCAAAGGAAGGCTGCGCCGGAGGTTTTTTGAGATCAATGGGTGAGGCTTCTACCAGCAGAATCCTCAGGGAATCAGGTAGGCCGGCTTGTTCAAGAATACAGGCCAGGCTGGCCCCGACCATGCCGGCCCCGACGATAACCAGGTCATATTGTTCAGACCGGCATAGCGTCATCCGGCCTCCGCCATGAAGGCTTCAATGTCCTCAATGGTCTTGGGCAATCCATCCGTAAGGACTTCATGTCCATCTGCTGTAACGGCCACATCGTCTTCGATACGCACCCCAATGCCGCGCCATTTTCTGTCGACCTTCTTATTGTCTGGAGCGATATAGATACCAGGCTCCACAGTCATGACCATGCCAGGCTCAAGCAGGCGCCATTTACCTTCTATCTTGTAGTCACCCACATCATGCACATCCATGCCGATCCAGTGCCCGGCGCGATGCATGTAGAAATCCCTGTAGTCACCTTTTTTGATGAGGCTGGAGACTTTACCTTTTAACAGGCCCAGCTCGACCAGGCCTTCGGTGATGACTTGGACGGTCACCTTGTGCGGATCATCCCAGTGGTTACCAGGCTTCACCACCTTGATGGCTTCGAGCTGGGCTTTTAAAACTAGTTCGTAAATAGCCTTCTGCTCCTTGCTGAATTTTCCGCTGACGGGGAATGTACGGGTGATATCAGAAGCGTAGTACTCGTATTCACACCCGGCGTCGATAAGCACCAGGTCGCCTTTCTTCATCTGCTCATTATTTTCGTTGTAATGAAGAATGCAGGCATTCTCTCCGCTGGCCACGATCGAATTGTAGGCGGCTTCACGGCAGCCGGAACGGGCAAATTCATGCAGATACTCAGCTTCCAGTTCGTATTCATACATGCCGGGTTTGCACACCTGCATGGCGCGCTTGTGGGCACGGACAGCAATCTGCCCCGATTCGCGCATAACTCTGATTTCTCCGGCAGATTTCAACAGCCGCATTTCATGGAGCAGGTGATCCAGCACCAAAAATTCTCCGGGTGGATGCACCCCTGCACGCACTTTGCTGCGTATGACTTTGACCCACTCCATAACCTTATGATCGAACTGTTCATCGCGCCCCATGGCGTAATAAACACGCTCCCTGCCCTCGATCAGGCCAGGCAAAATTTCATCGATGTCGGAAATGGGAAAGGCATCATCGACGCCCAACGTTCCCCCGGCCTGTTCAGGTCCCATAAGCCGACCGGTCCAGAGCTCCTTGACAGGATCCTTTTCCTGGCAGAAAAGCAGGCATTCACCCTGTTTCCTGCCCGGGATCAATACCAGGCAGCACTGTGATTCCCTGAAACCAGTCAGGTAATAAAGGTCACTGTCCTGGCGAAAGGGATAATGGGAATCTCCATTGCGCAGGATCTCATCGCCCGAGGAAAGGATGGCTATGGAATTGGATTCCATATGTGCCATCAGCTCACGGCGACGTTTCTTGTATTCTGATTTCTTGATCAGTGGTCTGGGCATTGTCGGCTGTCTTCAGTGGATAAATGATTAGTCAGTGCAGCGGCGTATCTTCAGGCAGGTCCTCATGCTTTTGCAGCTGCTTTTTCGGGGTATTTTGAAGATAGAGGGTGATGGTTGCCATCCTGGCATACTCAATGATTTCCATGAGATTCGCTTCATTCTCGTTATTCGGCAATTCCTCGTCTTCCTCTTCTACCAGGGCAATTCGGGAGAAATCTTCAAGGACTTCACGAGTTTCATCGGACATAGCGGCGTCATCACGAACCCAGGCTCCGGCAAAGCCCGCATTGAAACCATCGCACCACATGGCCAAGGCGGAAAGACGGCTGCTCAGTGACTGCTCATCCTCTGGAAGCAGGGGCTGAAAGCTATAGTCTTCAGCACCCAGCTGTTTACGAATATCTTCTGCTAGCAGATTAAGTAAGTTAGTAATTACTTCTTCTATATTCCTATCTATATCGAGAATTTTCTTGCTAAGGTCAAGATCTGGATCGCCGCAGCCAGAACAGATCTGACCGCTTAGAACGCCATGAATTTCAGAGACTGGAGCAGCAATACCATGGGAAGCCAGGAGTTCTGCGGTCATGTAATAATCTGCTGCCATAGGGATGTCACTGCGCCATGAGAATAGGTAATAAATTACTGCGGGCAGCAATGATAGTACTTTAATTTACTGAATTGAGATACGCTCTTTGCATTCCGCGCACTTGGCTGGAAAATCTCATGTTGACCCTTCAGGGAGGGGGCATTATAGTGGCATGCCGTCAATTTTTAGGGAAGATGAGCACCATGAGTGATATTAGTTTCAATACCTTAGAAGGCAAAGTTGATGCATTAATTCAACTTTGTGACGACATGAAAAAAGAGAACCAGTTGCTTAGGGACGACAAGCATAACTGGGAACATGAGCGCCAAACACTAATAGAAAAAAATCAGCTGGCACGCACGCGGCTTGAAAAAGTTTTGCAGCGTCTCAAATCACTCGAACAGGGCTAACCACAAACACTCACTGGCAATCAGGAGTACGCCTCCCAATGGCAGAAGAAATGACAGAAGAAGTCGATACAGTCAGTATCTCCATCTTGGGCCGGGACTATCAGATCAGCTGTCCTCCCTCTGAAGAAGAGGCCCTTCGTAAATCTGCCAAGTACCTGGATAAGCAGATGTCCAAGGTAAAAAAAACCAGCTCAACACTGGCCTTTGAAAAAGTAGCTATCATGGCAGCCATTAATATTTGCCACGAACTACTACAACAGTCTGAAGAGGCCGAGGAATCCGAAAGCTCCTCGATCGAAAAAATTCAGTCACTCCAGCAAAAAATTGAAAAAGCCATTCATGACAGTCGTCAGATAGAAATCTGAACACAAAACCCGTCCTCCTTTTTCCAATCAATGTCGAAAAATAACCCCCAGCCAATTCTATTTGGGATATAATGGACCCATTACTCCCTGGGGTATTGGCCAGTTGAATGTGTTCTTGAGCCGATATTTTTTACCCGGAGGCATTGCCCAATGGCGCTGTGTGCATGTCCGCTAGACGGAAAGCCTAAGGCGTCGGACGCGCCACCACCTGAACCGTTCGGTTCAGGGCAATTTCAGCAGCGGTATTTCGGGGAGTTGATTTTTTCATCTCTGTTGCCTCTCCACTGCTCATTTATTTATTACCACTTACTCTACATATAATTAAATATGCGCGATCTGGATAAAAAATTTCTAAGGAAGGCACTTCGTCAAAGACGCCGCAGTCTGAGCATTGCTGAGCAAGAACAAACAGCCAGGGCCGTTGCGCAGACGGTCCGAAACCAAGATGCATTTACCGTCGGAGAGCATGTCGCCCTCTACATGGCCGCAGATGGTGAAGTAAGTACGTTGGCTCTACTCGATGATCTCATCCAGCAGGGCAAATCCTGCTACCTGCCCGTGCTCCAGAAGGAAACTACCACACTGCAGTTTCGCCAGTATCTGCCGGACTCCCCGCTTGTTACCAATATCTATGGACTGCTGGAACCGGATACTGACGCCACTGTAATTGAGCCAAGACAGCTGGATAATGTTTTTCTCCCCTTGGTCGGATTCGATGACCAGGGGAACAGGCTGGGAATGGGGAAAGGTTACTACGATCGAAGTTTTGCCTTCATTAAGGAAGAATCAGCTGAAAAGCCGGTGCTAATTGGTCTTGCGCATGAAAGCCAGAAGGTTGAGGATCTCGAGGCTTCCGATTGGGATGTACCTCTGGGAGGGATAATCACTGGCCAGCAAATGTACCTGGCCGGTTGATTGTTGTAGTTGCCAAAACCCTTGTTTAGAACAAGGCACTCTGGGCAACGCTGCTAATCAGGATACCGGCACTGAATACAATTACCAGAACCACCATCAGGTCAGGACTCTTTTTCATACCACCCTCAAATAAACTAAAACATATTTGATAAATATTAACTAACAAATGCTTAGAGTCTATTTTTAATATCTTTTATTAGATAAGTAGCACAACAAACTGAATAATAATGACTTTCTGCGCTTCTTGCAAACTTTGTTCTCACTCTCTTTACGTTCCATCGTGAGCCTCGCAACCCGCCCTGCCCTTCGCTAGACTAGTGCCTTACGCACAGAGACTAGAGAGACCTTTAAATGACCCAGGATGAACTCAAGCAGGCCGTTGCAGCCGCTGCCTTTGACTATATTCAGAAGTACCTTGATGACGATGCTGTAATTGGTGTGGGCACCGGCTCCACGGCAAACCTGTTCATCGAGGAGCTGGCCAAGGTGAAGCAGAAAGTGAATGCAACTGTGGCAAGTTCAGAGGAAACCGCCAGTCGACTCAAAGATCATGGCATTCCTGTTTATGATCTTAACAGCGTTAACGAGGTGACCGTCTATATTGATGGCGCCGATGAAACCAACCAATATCTACAGCTGATCAAGGGCGGCGGTGCTGCCCTGACCCGCGAAAAAATCATTGCTGCCGTTTCTAAAGAGTTTGTTTGTATTGCCGATGGCAGTAAGTGGGTGGATGTACTGGGCGATTTCCCGCTGCCCGTTGAGGTAATCCCTATGGCCCGAAGTCATGTCGGCAGACAGATAGTAAAGCTCGGAGGCGACCCTGTGTACCGTGAAGGTGTCGTTACGGATAACGGCAACATCATCATCGATGTGCATAACATGAGTATCGTGAATCCCAGGGAGCTTGAAAGTCAGCTAAACGAGGTAGTGGGAGTTGTTACAAACGGCCTGTTTGCGCGGAGGCCGGCTGATATTTTACTGCTCGGTAAAGAATCAGGTGTCGAGACCATCACGGCCAGTTAACAATCAGTCGGCTCTGATGTAGCACCCAAACTTTTTTCGAGGCCTGCATGGAAATCAGGTCGCTGCCGGGCGTTATAAGGATGCAAAACGCTTATGGTAGCAGTTGGCAGGTTATACATATGACAGCAAAACTGGAAGCAGCTAAGCCCAGGAAATCACCAGTTTAAAGCGCAATGCAGCAAGAGCGCCGATGACAGCAGTTCCGGTCAAAATGTATTATTAATGTAAGAGGCAGAGTATAGCTAATAAGCAGCTGGAGAGTTATTTGCAGAGCCGGTAGACCTGGTAACCCATTTTTCCCTGTCTGTATAACTTGGTGTAATTGCTGTTCACCAGGTCCCAGTATTTACCGACCTTGGCCTTGGTGGATCCGGGCGGAGCATCCAGAATTTTATCATTAAACCGCGCGGTGTAATCATAAAGAGGTTCATATACCTGTTCACCTATATCTCGATGCTGGTCTATGGTTAAACCGGCCGTGTTTATATACTCATCCAGTTCTAACTTTGATGAAAAATGATTACCGTCCTTGAACGCAATCCTGGAAATATCCTCACAACTGATATCGGCATATGCAAACACGGCACCTGGTTTCAGAACGCGGAAGACTTCGTTAAAAAATTTTTGTTTCTCGTCATAGTGGAAAGAAGACTCGACGCTATACATAAAATCAAGGCTGTTATCCTCAATGCTTTCCATGTTCATGGAATTGCCCTGGATGGTATGCAGTCTGTCCTCCACGCTTTTTTTCTCGGCATACCGGCGGGTTATATCTAGGTGTTCCTGGAGCAGGTCATAGCAGATCAGCTCAACAGGATGCTTTTCAAGAAGTCGAATAGCATAACCCCCTATGCCGCAACCTACTTCCACACCATGCATACCCTCTTCCAGTGGCGACAGTAATTCTGCAATCAGATCACAGAAGGCCATCTGGGCGTCATAGAGATTTTTACAGGTGTTCGGCCAGTAGCCGAAATTGATGGCATGGGAAAGATCGCCTGTGGTACTGCGCGACAGGTCGGCTAGGTAGTCCCTGATCCAACCGTAGAACTGGTGGATCTGCCTGGCTTCTTCTTCAGTGAGCTTCAATAGCTTTTTATCTTCCTACAGAAACGGCCCTAGAGTACCTGGGCCTTGTATTCTCCTGCAGAGTAGCGCTGGGACATCTCTTCCAGGTTGTAGATCTTACCGATATTCGACACCTGTCCGGCGGTACCAAATGCTTCCAAGCGGTTTTTGACAATATCTTTCATCGCATTGATTGTAGGAGTCAGGAATTTACGCGGATCAAATTCCGACTTGTTCTCTCCAAGGAAGCGGCGCACGGCACCTGTTGAAGCCAGGCGCAGGTCCGTATCGATATTCACCTTGCGAACCCCGTTGCGGATACCTTCCTGGACTTCTTCTACGGGCACACCATAGGTTTCAGGAATTTCACCACCAAATTCATTAATCACGGCCAGCCAGTCCTGCGGCACTGCCGAGGAACCATGCATGACGAGATGGGTGTTGGGAATTCGCTGGTGGATTTCCTTGATGCGGCCGATGGCTAGGATATCGCCCGTCGGCGGACGGCTAAACTTGTAAGCGCCATGACTTGTTCCGCAGGCAATAGCCAGAGCGTCTACCTGTGTCGCCTCAACAAACTGTGCCGCTTCCTCTGGATCTGTCAGGAGCTGGTCCATGCTGAGCTGACCTTCTGCCCCGTGACCGTCCTCCTCACCTGCCATGCCAGATTCCAGTGACCCCAGACAACCTAGCTCTCCCTCTACGGAAACACCGCAAGCATGGGCCATTTCAACAGCCGTTTTCGTGACATTTACGTTGTATTCAAAATCCATCGGCGTCTTACCATCTTCACCCAGTGAGCCATCCATCATCACAGAGGAGAAACCCAGCTGGATTGAACGCTGGCACACAGCCGGCGATACACCATGGTCCTGGTGCATCACGATGGGGATATGAGGAAATTCCTCGATGGCACCCTGGATCATGTACTTGAGAAAATTTGAGCCGGCATATTTGCGGGCACCGGCTGATGCCTGAAGAATTACTGGGCTGTTCACTTCATCGGCACCCATCATGATGGCGCGCACCTGCTCCAGGTTGTTAACGTTGAACGCAGGAACGCCGTAACCATTTTCCGCCGCATGATCCAGCAGCTGTCGCAAACTCATTAATGCCATGTCGTCTACCTTTTAACTTTTAATTGTTTACCACGTTCTTGGAGAATCGCCACTGCCGGCAGCGTTTCTCCCTGTACGAACTCGAGAAACGCTCCACCACCCGTAGAGATATAGGAAACCTTCTCACTAATGCCATATTTGTCGATAGCCGTAATGGTTTCACCGCCACCGGCAATGGAAAAACCTGCGTTCTCGGCTATGGCCTTGGCGATACTTTCAGTGCCAGCACTAAACGCTTCAAATTCAAAAACACCCATTGGGCCATTCCAGAGGATGGTTTTCATTCCACCAATAATTACCGTGAGCTTCTCGCTCGTTTCAATGCCGATATCTAGAATCATATCATCCTCACCGACATCACTGACGGCTTTCAGTGTTGCCTCTGCCCCTTCTGAAAATTCCTTTGCCACCATGACATCAACAGGCAGCGGAATGTCTGTCTCTGCCATCAACGCCTTGGCCGTCCCTATCATGTCCTCTTCGATCAGTGACTTACCAACGGGTAAACCCGCGGCTGCAAGAAAGGTGTTGGCAATGCCCCCGCCCACGATTAGCTGGTCTACTTTACCAGCCAGGGCTCTCAGTACTTCCAGCTTGCTGGACACCTTGGCACCTCCGACAATGGCAAGCATTGGGCGCTCAGGATTGCTTAGCGCCTTGTCCAAGGCGTCCAGTTCAGACTTGAGCAGCGGACCGGCACAGACTTTCTCGGCAAAGCGGGCAACCCCATGCGTACTGGCCTGCGCCCTGTGTGCAGCACCAAATGCATCCATCACGAAAATGTCGCAGAGGCTAGCGTAATAGCGCGAGAGTTTTTCATCGTTGCCCTTTTCACCCACGTTTGTGCGCACATTTTCCAGCAGTACGCAGGAGCTAGCGGGTAAGGCAAGCGAGGCTTCCTCTGAAAAATCGGCGGGCATAATTTCAACAGTCTGTCCAAGCAGATCGCCAAGATAAGCCGCCACTGGAGCCATTGAAAATGGGGCCTGCTCAGCTATTGGGACGCCTTCTTCGGGCCGCCCCAGGTGAGACATCAGGATTACCCTGGCACCTTCTGCCATAGCTAACTTGATGGTCGGCAATGCCGCCATGATACGGGTGTCGTTGACAACCTGCCCATCCTTAATGGGAACATTAAGATCCTCGCGGATAAGAACTCTTTGATCTTTCAGGGGGTAATCGTGAATACTGCGAATAGCCATGGATACTGCTGCTAGAAGTTAACTGTTTATGAGCTCTCAAGAGGCAAGAATCATAACCGATTACTCTGAATTAATCTGCACCGTTTATATGCCCCCGCGCACCGTTTTTGGTATGAAAACACCACCCTTGGAAAATTAATTATGGGGCTGCATTGAGGACCATCATCTTATACCGCTACTTTGGCGAGAACTCCTGATTGTTTGATTACGAAGGCAAGGTCAGGCTGCTATAGTAAGTTTTCGAAGAAATGAAAGTCATGGACTATGAGCCGCACGACGTGATTCATACATTCATGGACAGTACCGACTATAGACCAAAAGAGGACACTCGGGCATGCGGTTGAACCCAACAGAAAAACCGCCTGCAAAAGCGATTTAAAGCAGGCTGCTGACCTCGGCGGCGATATTCTCGGCCGTAAATCCAAAGTGTTCCATGACCACCTTGCCCGGGGCTGATTCCCCAAACGAGGTCATCCCCACAACCTTACCATCTAGACCGACATACTTGCGCCAGTAATCAACCTGTGCCGCTTCCACGGCTACACGCTTGCGTACGCTAGAGGGTAAAACGGACTCGCGGTAATCCTCATCCTGAGCATCAAAAACGTCGGTTGAAGGCATCGCCACAAGACGCACAGCCTTCCCCTGCGCCTGCAGTGATTTAACCGCTTCCAGACTAACTGACACTTCAGAGCCAGTGGCAATCACAATAGCTTCAGGCTCGCCCTGGCAATCCTCAAGGACATAGGCACCCTTTTCAATAGCGGCAATCTGCTCATCACTTCTATGAATATGCGGGACACCCTGGCGCGTCAGTACAAGCGAGGTGGGGCCACCCTTGTTCTGCAGAGCAGATTTCCAGGCTACCGCGGTTTCAACTGAATCAGCTGGACGCCACACCGACATGTTGGGCGTAACCCTCAACGCGCAGACCTGTTCTATGGCCTGGTGTGTCGGACCATCCTCACCCTGCCCGATAGAATCATGAGTGAAGACAAAAATACTCTGCTGCTTCATCAGGGACGCCATACGCACCGCGTTGCGGGCGTATTCCATGAAAATCAGGAAAGTGCCGCTGTAGGGGATGAAGCCACCGTGGAGCGCAATACCGTTGTTGATGGCGGCCATACCGAATTCGCGTACCCCGTAAAAAATGTAGTTGCCGCGCGCCATTGAGCTGATTGGCTGGCTGCCGCCCCACTTGGTAAGGTTAGACCCGGTCAGGTCGGCAGAGCCGCCAATGAGCTCAGGCAGGAATTCACCGAAGGCGCCAATAGCATTCTGAGACGCCTTGCGGGTGGCTAAACTCTCACCCTTCTCGTTGCATTCGGCAATATAGGCATAGGCATAGGATTCAAAGTCAGCATGGAACTCGCCCTTGACCCGGCGAATGAGCTCCAAGGCCTGCACGGGATATTCTTCTTCGTAGCGTGTAAACAGCTCTTTCCAGGCAGTTTCGGCAGCATAGCCTTTCTCCCGGGCTTCCCAGGCCTGGTAAACTTGTTCGGGAATCTCGAAGGGTGGATGCTCCCACCCCAGCGCTTGCCGCGTTGCCTGAATTTCATCCTCTCCCAGTGGGGCGCCATGGGTAGCCGCGGTGCCTGCCTTGTTGGGAGAACCGTAACCAATCTGTGTTTTACAGCTGATAATCGTGGGCTGTTTGGTATTGGCCTGTGCTTTCTCAATGGCGGCTATAACGCTGTCGGGATCATGACCGTCAGCTGACAGCGTCTGCCAGTTGTAAGCCTGGAAGCGTTTCTCGGTATCATCGGCAAACCATTCCTCGACTTCACCGTCGATGGATATACCGTTGTCATCATAGAAAACGATAAGTTTGCCCAAGTTCAGGGTGCCCGCCAGGGAGCAGACCTCGTGGGAAATACCTTCCATCAGGCAGCCGTCACCCGCAAAGACATAGGTGTAGTGATCGATTACAGGGAACCCGTCTTCATTGAACTGCGCCGCCAGGGTGCGTTCCGCAATCGCCATGCCCACCGCATTGGCCAGTCCCTGGCCCAGCGGCCCGGTGGTGGTTTCAACGCCCGGCGTATAGCCATATTCGGGATGACCCGGTGTTTTTGAATGCAGCTGGCGGAAATTGCGGATCTCGTCCATGGGCAGGTCGTAACCTGTCAGGTGAAGGAGAGAATAGATGAGCATGGAGCCGTGACCATTGGAGAGCACAAAACGGTCCCTGTTGATCCAGTAGGGATTGGTGGGGTTGTGCTGCAGGTAATCATTCCACAAGACCTCGGCAATATCCGCCATGCCCATAGGGGCGCCTGGATGTCCTGAATTGGCCTGCTGGACTGCGTCCATGCTCAATGCCCTGATGGCATTGGCGCACTCTTTTCTGTTCTTTTTGTCTAATGTAATGCTTTCGCTACCGGTATTGCTTGATGTTTCAGCCGGCATACTGCTCTCTCCTGGGTCCCGTTTTTTTGATTATTCTTATTATTGAAGTGACCAGATATTGTGTACCAGCACGCCGACTTTTTCCACAAGGAAAACGCTGAAATATGCCGAAAACTTTGTCTTTTTCGCTGCCCGAATATCTATTCGGGGTATTTGCCTAATCCCTGTCAGAGTGATACATTCACGCCCCTGTAATTCCTGTCTGATTCATAAAACAAGCTTCAGCGACTTCCCAATCAGATAAAGAGAAAGACCTGCTTTCAGCATGTTTTGAATGCCGGCCAAGGGGAAAGTTTGAGCTTAGTATTAGCTTGACGAGCGTAAGCCGGAGGAATGATCAAGCCAGGAGCAAACCTAAACAATCCTTTGGATTGAGGCCATAGTAAATTCCTGGGGGGACACTTATTTTTGTACCGTCCTGTAGTTTGCAAATTATAATAGAAGGAAAACAGCATGACTGAAGCAGTTTTGTTCACATCTGAATCTGTATCTGAGGGACATCCTGATAAAGTTTCAGACCAAATCTCTGATGCCATTCTTGATGCATTGCTTGAACAGGACCCAAAATCCAGGGTCGCTGTCGAGACACTCGTTAATACCGGCTTAGCACTAGTTGCCGGTGAGGTAACCACTACCGCTGTAATTGATGTGGAAGAAATCGTTCGCGGCGTCATCCTCGATATCGGTTACAATGGCTCTGCTGAGGGCTTTGACGGACACAACTGCGCCGTTCTGAATGCTATAGGTAAACAGTCACCGGATATCTCCATGGGTGTTACCGAGGGTGAAGGGCTGCACAAAGAGCAGGGTGCTGGCGACCAGGGTCTGATGTTTGGCTACGCCAACGATGAAACCGACGTCCTTATGCCTGCCCCGATCACTTATGCACACCGCTTGGTTGAAAAGCAGGCTGAGGTGCGTAAAGCCGGCAAGCTGACCTTCCTTGAGCCAGATGCCAAGAGCCAGCTGACCTGCCGCTATGTTGACGGCAAGATCGAATCCATTGATGCCGTGGTACTGTCTACCCAGCATTCTGCCGATGTCACCCAGGAAGACCTACGTGAAGCGGTTATGGAAGAAATCATCAAGCCGGTACTGCCAGCTGAGTGGCTGACAGGAAACACCAAGTACCATATCAACCCAACAGGTCAGTTCATCGTGGGTGGCCCCCATGGTGACTGTGGCCTTACCGGACGTAAGATCATCGTTGATACTTACGGCGGCATGGCCCGCCACGGCGGTGGAGCTTTCTCAGGCAAGGATCCCTCCAAGGTTGACCGCTCCGCTGCCTACCTCGGCCGTTACATTGCCAAGAACATCGTCGCTGCCGGTATTGCCAACAAATGTGAAGTGCAGCTTTCCTACGCTATCGGTGTAGCTGAGCCGACCTCCATCCTGGTTGACACATTCGGCACAGGCAAAATCTCGGATGACCAGATCACCAAGCTGGTGCGTGAGCACTTTGACTGCAGGCCCGCCGGCCTGATTGAAATGCTTGGCCTGCTGGCGCCAATCTACCGTCCAACGGCTGCCTATGGACACTTTGGCCGCGAGGAATTCTCCTGGGAGAAAACCGACAAGGCCGAAGCACTGAAAGCAGACGCCGGCCTGTAAGCAGAGCCAGTTATTCAATAATGAATCCAGTCAGGGCGAGCTATCGCCCTGACTTTTTAGTAAAGGAAACAGGAAAAAATGAGCGAAGATTATAAAGTTGCGGATATCGGCCTCGCCGACTTTGGCCGCAAGGAAATCACCCTCGCGGAAGCGGAAATGCCTTCCCTGATGCGCCTGAGGGAAAAATATGGCGAAAGCAAACCTTTGGCCGGCGCCAGGATTATTGGCTGTATTCATATGACTATTCAGACTGCCGTGCTGATTGAAACACTGGTTGCTCTTGGCGCCGAGGTACGCTGGTCATCCTGCAACATCTTCTCCACACAGGATCATGCTGCCGCGGCCATGGCCGCTGCCGGCGTTGCGGTTTACGCCTGGAAAGGCCAGACTGAGGAGGAAGCCGAATGGTGTATCGAGCAGACAATCCTTAAAGATGGCGAGCCCTGGGATTGCAACATGCTGCTGGACGATGGTGGCGACCTGACTGCGATGGCCCACCATAAGTATCCGCAGATTCTGGACAATGTTCACGGTATCACCGAGGAAACTACCACAGGCGTTCACCGCCTTGTCGATATGCTCGAAAAGGGTGAGCTGAAAGTGCCTGCTATCAACGTTAACGACTCGGTCACCAAGTCCAAGAACGATAACAAGTATGGCTGCCGCCACTCACTGAATGACGGCATCAAGCGTGGTACCGACATGCTGCTGTCAGGCAAGAAAGCGCTTGTTGTTGGTTATGGCGACGTGGGCAAGGGCTCGGCGCAGTCCCTCTCCCAGGAAGGCATGATTGTAAAAGTCACCGAGATCGATCCGATCTGTGCCATGCAGGCCTGCATGGACGGCTACGAAGTTGTCTCGCCATATAAAGACGGCATCAATGACGGTACCCCTGCCTGCATCAACACAGACTTGTTGCAGAATACTGACCTGATCGTGACGACAACGGGAAACGTTGATGTTTGTGATGCCAATATGCTTGTGGCCCTAAAATCAGGCGCCGTAGTCTGCAACATTGGTCACTTTGACAGCGAAATCAATACCGCTTACATGCGCAAAAACTGGACCCTGGAAGAAGTTAAGCCTCAGGTTCACCGGGTTATCCGCGGCAAAAATGACGACGGCAGCGACGACTACCTGATCCTTCTGTCCGAGGGCCGCCTGATCAACCTGGGTAATGCAACTGGTCACCCTTCACGCATCATGGATGGTTCTTTCTCCAACCAGGTACTGGCGCAGATGTATCTTTGGGAGCGCAAGTTTGCAGATCTGGATGATGCATCTAAAAAGGAAAGCCTCAAGGTTGAAGTTCTACCCAAGACCCTTGACGAAGAGGTGGCTGCCTGCATGGTGCAAGGCTTCGGTGGTGTGATCACCAAAATGACCCAGGAGCAATCTGATTATCTCGGTATTCCCATTGATGGGCCATTCAAGCCGGAACACTACAAGTACTAAACCGGGAACGGAAACTTAAAAGGGCGCCATTCGGCGCCCTTTTTCGTTCCAGAGAAAAGTGGAAAGTGGAAAGAAAGATTCAATAAGTCACTTTTGCATCTATTAACTTTCAACTTTTAACTTTCAACTTTCTACTCCCACAAAAATCCTGAAACAGGCTTGCCGATCACCTCATCATAAAAAATACGTTCGGCTTTCTTGTTGGCCGTACCATAGCAGACATGAAGGGGTAACAGATGCTCAGGTCGCGGATGACAGGCCATACCGCCCGGCGCTTCATGCCAGTTTGCCAATGATGCAGCTCTTTGCTGTTCGCTCATGTCCGAGGTGCTAACCTCATTGAGCCATTCCTGGAACGCCAGATTGTCCTGGTCGCTGACCAGACCGGGCATGAAAAAAGAACGCAGGTTGTGAAATGACATGCCTGAGCCCAGTACCATCACATTCCGCTTGCGCAGCGGCGCCATCGCCCTGCCCAGCTCGATATGGCCCATGGCATTCAGGTGGTTAAGAAGTGACAGTTGCAGACAAGGAACATCAGCATCCGGGTACATCAGCTTCAGAGGAACAAACATGCCATGATCAAAACCGCGCTGGTCATCCATGTGGACAGGCAGTCCGCTGGCTGCCAGCAGGCCGGCTATGTCCCTGGCCAGTTCGGGCTGACCCGGGGCGGGGTAAGTGATCTGGTAAGCCTCGTCAGGGAAACCGCCATAGTCATAAACCAGGTCAGGTTTGCTCCCCGCCGTTAGCGCAGGCACCTGGAATTCCCAGTGGGCACTGATAATCAGGATGGCTTCTGGACGTTCAAAGCGATTAACAACAGTCTTAAGGAACTCAATCAGCTTTAGATGACCGGGATCACCCAGCAACGGCATGGGACCACCGCCATGGGGAATATAAAGAATTGGTGCCGGCATCAGAGACTCTGAATAAATTCGGCAATGCCGTTAAGCAGCATTTGCACGGCAAGGATAACCAGGATCATCCCGATCAGCCGCTCAAGGGCCCTGGAGCCCCTTTCCCCAATCACATCAATCAGGCGTGGTGACAATACCAACAGGATGGTGCTACCGAGCCAGGCAATAACCAGTGCAATACACCATTCCCAGATGCGTTCAGGCTGACTGGAGCCGAGAAACAAGAGGATGGCGATCGTTGAGGGACCAGCGGTCAGGGGTACTGCGATAGGCACTATAAAGGGATCCTCGGTTTCCTCGTCACCATAATGCTGCCGCCCGGGAAAAATCATTCGCAGGGAAATAATAAACAGCAGAACACCGCCGGCTATATTCAGCGAGGACTGGGTCAGACCAAGAAAGGAAAGAATCAGGTTCCCGGCAAACAGGAATGCCACAAGAATCACCAGGGCAATAATCATTTCCCTGGCTATGACACGGGTGCGATGTTTCTCATCCAGTTTTGAGAGGATGGCATTGAAAACGGGAATGTTGCCCGGTGCATCAAGCACCAGGAACAGGGTAGCAGCGGCAGATAAGATGTCGGTCCAGTTCAATGTAAAACCCCGGAAAAAGGAGTCTATTCTAACCACAAACAAGAATCCCTTCGATAGCATAACACCTTGAATACTTTGCAAAACTTTCAATTCCAGATGGGGCATTTCGTGTTCATGACTGATACAATTTCTTCTTTTCTCTTCAGGCGCAGCATATGAATTCTGGTGAAATACACCTGGTTTTAGGCATTTCGTGCTCTGGGAAATCCACTTATATAGAACACCAGATTAATGAAGGGGAATGGACTAATCTTCCAGTTCTGATGGCCTATGAGTTGGATGCAAATCTCAGCAACCTGCCAGATTCAGACTGTGTAGTTCATTACAACCTGTTTCGTCCTTTCGACAACAAAGCTGACAATCTTGACCATGATTTCAATTGCGACGGTGTGCTGGCAGGACTACTGGAGCTCAATGAGCGCATCAAGGCAACGATGTTGATCGTTCACCCTGCCGAGCTCTCCAAAAGGATTCTGCTCCAAGAGAACGCTGAAGACAGGCTTAGAGAGGGAAATACGTTCTATCCGGGGCGCGATATTTTTGAACTACTGTGCCGTCTAGATTTACAGAATTTCTACAACCAATGGCTGAAACTGTTTGGGCAACACCGGATCAATGTCCGCATTGTCAATGCAGAAACCACAGCCTACGAAAACATTCCATCAAGCGATGCTCTGACCGCCTTATTGAATGAAGAAAAATACGCCAATTACTCTGATCAAGATATCGAGCAAATCATCAACCGTAATGATTTTGAATACCAGCGTATACAGCTTGGCAACAACCTTGAAACTGAAGGGGATGACAGGTCACCAAGCCTCGCCCTTCTTGATAACGATCTGAGCGGGAAAAGTGTACTAGATATTGGATGCGCTTACGGATTTTTCTGTTTTGAAGCAGAAAAACGCAATGCCGCAAAAGTTGTAGGCACCGAACTCAAGCGCCATCGATTTATAGGCGCCAATATAGTAAAAGCTGTTACGGGCTCAAGCGCAGAGATTCGATATCAGGATATTTTTAGCGAACCTTTAAATTGCACTTTCGATATTGTCCTTTTGCTTAATGTTCTTCATCACTTGAAGGAACCTATTCATGCTTTGCGCATGATTGCAAAACTCTGCACGGAAAAGCTGATCATTGAGTTTCCAACGTTAGCAGATGAAAAATTCAACTCCACTTTAACCGACCCGCTTAAAACGGAGGCATCACACCCTCTCATAGGTGTCAGTTTACAGGGAGAAATTGATCAAACCTTTCTATTTTCTCCACTTTCGATAAAAAGAATACTGCAAAACCATGAGCAGCTTTTTTCATCAATTGAATTTATCAAATCACCAATGAACAGCCAGCGCTGCGTGGCAATCTGTAAAAAATAATTTTTTCACTATCATCATGCCCTCTTTAAGCTCTCTGCAATATTACCTACCCCCTGTTGCTGTTGGCGGTGTCGGTGGTAGCGGCACCCGCCTGGTCGCCTCTTACCTGCAAAAGCTTGGCTACTTCCTCGGTGAGGACCTTAATGAGGCAAATGATAATCTCTGGTTTGCCTTACTCTTTACTCGACCAGAAATACTTGACACCACGGACTGCGAGTTTTGTGAATTGGCAGAAACCTTTGCTGCCGGTATGACCGGCAGCAAGCCTTTCAATCGACGCCAAAGAGAACTTGTTAATTCTCTTGCAGCTTCCGATCGACTCCAGCATCAAGCCTCCTGGCTACAGGAGAGGGCAACAACTCTTTTAGCCGAAAAGTCACCTAAGAATCCTGCAACTTTATGGGGTTGGAAAGCACCTAATACTCATATCATTCTTGACAGGTTAATCAACATTTTTGATGGCATTAAATATATTCATGTAATGCGAAACGGGCTTGACATGGCTTTCAGCAGCAACCAGAACCAGTTAAAAATTTGGGGCAAACGTTTTTTTGGAGAGGATTGCGAAATAACTCCCAGGAATTCATTGAAGTACTGGTGCCTGACACATAAACGCGTTCAAGAAATTGGACAAAAGCTGGGTAATGACTTCTTACTGCTTAATTTTGATGAATTCTGCCAGTCGCCTGATCAAGGTGTCAGAGAATTAACTGAATTTCTTGATATCAAAGTTGATTCTGCAGAAATTTCAGCACTCACTGAACTCGTGAACATTCCAGACACAATTGGTCGTTACAAAGCGCATGGCACCGATTTTTTCTCAGATAAAGATTTAGCCTATGTTGCGCAACTGGGTTTCGAGACTTCTCCGGAATAAAAAATTTACAGGCTATGAGTATTCTAACTACAATTAGACTTAAGCTCCTGATCATCTGGATCAACATTCTTCGCACCTGCTTACCCTATTCAAGGGCCAACAATGTTGCTGCTAGCTCTGTTCACTACATACATCCCGCCTCCACCAAACAAAAACCTCTTTACTACAAAGGCTTGAAGCTGCGGCTTGAGAGAGACAAAGATATTATCGCCGCTTGGAATAGGCATCTAGCCCTGATTGGCGTGCAGCGCTTTCAGAGCGCTTTTTATTCAGGCAAAAGCATTTCATGGATTCACCAATGCCACGTTGATGTTGAAGGCAAAGAGCATTTAGAGAAAGTATGCGAGCAGGGCAAAGGGGTGTTGGCGATGACATACCACCACCATTTCAATATGTTGTTCTGCAACCTATTGGCAACGTTAGGTCATCCGGTAACAACAATTGCAATGGATGACCGAAGCAGCAAGCGATACCAGAAATTCAGCAAACGAGTAAACCGCATTTATGAAAATGCAGAGAAACTTCTAAACGGTGGCGACATTATCCTGGTAAAACCGAAAAAACAGGTTCGTCCGATTCTAAGAGCATTTGAGAAAAATCATCTCGTCATTACCGCAAATGATTTTCCCACTTTATTTGATGATAAAAACCGCAAAGATTTTGCATTCATGGGTACTACTCTTTCCTGCCCAACAGGAACAGTTAAGCTAGCAGCAAAAAAGCAGATACCGATAGTTGCGTGCTATTTAAATTGGGCAGGGGGTAATAGTTTCAGATTGGTTATCAAACCGGTGAGTGATGGAAATAAATCCGTAACCATGAAAACAGCGATGAAATCCTATTTGAAGGTTCTTGAAGAGTTAATAACAGAAGATCCCGGGCTTTGGGAGGGGTGGAAATGGCTTTCCCCCTAATCATCTTCGATTCTACTAATTCAATACATAGTACTTGGATTCTTTGAATCTGCTGGTATTTGCTGAATAGCATCCCAGTGCTCGACGATTTTACCCGCCTAATCGAAGCGAAAAAAATCCATAATTACATATTGATCATTACCCGGCCAAACCTGGTGGGTATCCATAGCGACCATATCTTCCTCTGCCACCGCCCTGACGAAAGTTATGGACTTATCTGCATAATCCCGAGCCATTTGAGTAAAGTATTCAATAAAAGGCTGTTTACCGTCAGCGACAATAGGATTGTGCTGGATATAATCATCTCCTACATATAACTCAACTGCCTTGGCTGGATCTCCCTAATAAGCAGTACAATAAAAAGCAATCGCATTTTCTACATTCGCTTTTAGGTCATGTACCATATTAAAAGTTCCTAAATAATTGTCGAAATTCAGCCTGTATTGATTACTATTGTTTAAACTGCCACAGAAATATAACGACTCCCATTCTTTACTTAAGATTCCTACTTCATGATTTTCCTCTCTCTTGGCTTATTACTGTTTTTACTTATTCTAGGACCGCAGTTCTGGGCCAAGCACATATTGCAAAAATACAGCAATCATCGGGATGACATTCCGGGCACAGGTGCTGAGTTAGTAAAACACCTGCGAAAGAAATTTGAACTCGATTACCTGAAAATTGAAGGAACCGAACTGGGAGACCACTATGACCCCACAGACAAGGTAGTTAGGCTCTCAAAGGACAATTTGGATAGTAAATCCTTGACCGCAATTACCGTAGCCGCCCATGAATTCGGTCATGCCATGCAGGATTTTAAACAATACAAACCGCTTACAACCCGGACCAACATGGTCAGATCTGCTCAGAAACTCGAAAGAGTTGGAGGAGTCGCCCTTCTGATAATGCCTTTAATCGCTTTCACTCCGGGTGGAGCGAGACTAGCCCTACCATTAATGCTGGTGGTCATTCTCAGCATGCTTCTTAATACGGTTGTGCATCTGATTACGCTGCCTGTTGAATTTGATGCTAGTTTTGGCCGGGCCCTACCGATACTAAAAGAAGGTCAATACATCAGTAATACCGACTACCGCGCAGCACGTAAAATTCTCACCGCCTGTGCCCTAACCTATCTAGCCAGTTCCCTCTCGGGATTGCTGAATTTCTGGCGCTGGTTGAGGGTATTCAGGCGCTAAAAGTAAGAGGCAAGCAAGGATGTTATTTGGGATTTAGCTTTCAAGCTAAAGTAACTGAAATCTATAACCCCTATTTGTTACTTTCAAGCAAAAAGGTCGTTCCTTGCCCCTTGCATCTGGTCTCACCCGGCGTAGCTGGGTTGTGGTAGACTTTCTGCTCTGCTTTAACGATAGACCGAAGGGGAATTACTTCATGATTGCAAACTGCATTCGCCGTTACTTTACATTTTTTACCATGACAGCACTGGCACTGCTTGCCGGCTGTTCGCAGGAAAGCAATGAGCCACAGGAAACTGCAACCGCGCCTGCCTTCTCGGCTACTGCCAATGTAACCGACCAGGCATTAATCAATGCGCCCAACGAAGCCGAAGAGTGGCTCAGTTATGGACGCGATGCAGGTGAGACACGCTACAGCCCGCTCAACCAAGTTAATCAATTTAATGTCTCAGAACTTGGCGTCGCCTGGACTTATGACACAGGCACATTTAGGGGACTTGAAGCCACACCGCTGGTACACAACGGCATCATGTACGCTACGGCGTCATGGTCAATAGTGTTCGCTGTGGATGCCAGAACCGGGGAGGAACTCTGGCGCTATGATCCCCAGGTTGACCGCTCCATGGGCTGGAAGGCCTGCTGTGACGTCGTCAATCGTGGTGTTGCCATATACGGTGACAAGGTCTTTGCCGGCATTATCGACGGCCGACTGGTTGCGCTTAACGCTGCCACGGGTGAAGTCGAGTGGAGTGTGGTGACTGTCGATCAGAGCAAACCCTACACCATTACCGGCGCGCCCCGTGTGGCTGACGGCAAGGTCCTGATTGGTAACGGCGGCGCCGAACTTGGCACACGTGGCTACCTGACTGCTTATGACCCGGACAGCGGCGATGAAGTATGGCGATTCTGGGTAGTTCCGGGTAATCCGGCCGACGGCTTTGAGAATGGCGATGTTGAAACTGCCGCTGCTACCTGGGCTGGTGACTGGTGGGAAGTCGGTGGAGGCGGCAACCCCTGGGACTCTATTATCTATGACCCAGAACTGCGCCTGGTCTTCGTCGGCACAGGCAACGGTTCTCCCTGGAGCCATGAATACCGCAGTAACGGCATAGGTGACAATCTCTATCTCTCGTCCATTGTCGCACTCAATGTGGATGACGGCAGTGTGGTCTGGCACTACCAGACTACACCTGCAGACAACTATGACTACACGGCCGTGCAGCCTCTGATGATTACCGAGATCCTTATCAACGGGCTGCCCCGCAAGGTCGTGATGCAGGCGCCCAAGAACGGGTTCTTTTATGTTCTGGATGCTGAGACCGGTGACCTAATGTACGCCGATCCTTATGCCCGCGTCACATGGGCCACGGGTGTTGACCTGGAAAGCGGCCGCCCCATAGAGACGCCGCAGGCCCGCTATGACAATTCCATTTCACTGATCACTCCAGGACCGTCTGGTGCCCACAACTGGCACCCGATGTCTTTCAGCCCGGAAACCGGCCTGCTATATCTGCCCAGCATGCATGATGCAGCTTTCCGCTATGCCATCGATGAAAACTGGGAATACGAGCCCTCGGGCTGGAACCTTGGAATCGGTCTCGGCACCATGGCCGACCGTCCATTCCGGGAGGATGACCGTTATGCAGAGGGCACCGGGCCAACCTATGACTCGCCTGGTGTGCTAATTGCCTGGGACCCTGTCGCCAGGGAACCACGCTGGACACGCGAATATGACTTCACCATCAATGGCGGCACTATGGCCACCGCTGGCAACCTTGTTTTCCAGGGAGCTGCCGATGGCTACCTAAGAGCCTTTACAGCCGACTTAGGCGAACTGGTCTGGGAAGTCGACCTGGGCGTTGGCATTATGGCTGCACCAATGACCTACGAGCTTGACGGCACCCAGTACATTTCCGTAATGGCGGGCTGGGGTGGCTCCTCTGGTCTCATTGGCCCAAATTCAAGCGGCGCCTACAAGCCCGAAGGCAGGCTATGGACATTTCAGCTCAACGGTAATGAGATCGTGCCTGTGGAAGGCCAGCCGCTGCCAGCACTTACTGCCATAGAATACAACGATGACCCTGGGGTGCTGGCACACGGGCAAGACATGTATTTCACACACTGCATGCTCTGCCATGGTTTCGGTGGTGCCAGCGGCGGTGCGCTGGCTGACCTGCGCTATGCGGCTCCTGCCACGTATGACATCATCCAGAATATTGTCCGTGAAGGCGCCTATGCGGGCCGCGGCATGCCTAACCTGGGCCACCTCCTCTCCGAGGATGACGTGGATGCGGTCAAGAACTGGGTGCTTAGCCTTCGTGCAGGCTTGATGGAATAACCACTACCATGTTCAAAAAAGGCGGCCAGAAGGCCGCCTTTTTTGTGTCTATTATTCCAGTGGATAGATTCAGTGCTTTTGTCTTTTTGCCGCACTCTCCATCATCGCAATGGCCGCATCTTCGGCTGCATAGGGGGAATTAGAAGTCTGCCGCTCAATATTGCCCTGCAGAAAAAGAAGATCTCTCTCAACAGCGTTCACTTCATCCCACATCACATTTTCTTCACCGAGCAGGCTTTTCAATCGCTGCTCCAGCTTTCTGATTTGTTCACTCGCACTATCCATAAGCCTTTATACGCAAATGATTTGTAGGCGGACGCAGTCCGCCCAATAAAGCCCAAATTTCGGTGGCGTCACGAGCGAAATGCAGGCGAGGTAAAATAATTTTTCAGAGCTGGGAGCTTAGTAAACTAAGCGACCGGTTTGGAAAATTCTTTTAACGATGCATGGATGAGCGCAGTAGCCACAGCAAACTCCCCCTACCCAAAATCGAAGCAAAAAAAAGCCCGGCGATGTGCCGGGCTTTTTTAAATAAGCTTGAAGACTTATTTCTTTCTCCAAGAACCTTCAACGTAGGAGTCACGGACGACTTCAGCGTAAGGAACAGAAGAAACAATGGCACGAATCTCGATAGAGGTGCTCTTCGCTTCAACAGTAGTCTTGGCAGTAGCAGGCTCTTCACCCCATACCAGGACAACTTCAGTACCGATCTCAACGTCTGCATCAACAGTACCGAGAGACAGACAGCTGCGCTCGTTGTAGCTGTAGCCAGAGAACATAGACAGACCAACCACATCGTCGCCACCCATGATGGCATCGAATGAGGAGTTACCATAGTTGGCAATAGGAATGTTGATGTACTTGGCATGCTGACCTTTCTCGAACAGAGAAGCGTAAGCTTTAACCACGTCTTCGTTGTTCCAGGCGAAAGTAACTTTCTTACGATGGTTCTCGTTCTGCATGGCTTCGAGGGCTTCGCGGCCGATGAAGTCATGGTCGAACTTGATAAAAGGACCGTAGCCCAGTTCATAAGGAGTTGTGTAGTAATCTTCGACGTTGTCAGATACGAAAGAACCGGCGATAGCGGCACTACCTTCGTAGCTGGCTGCTGGCAGCCACTCACGATAGCTCTTCATACGATCATCAGAGTAGACGGCAGGTAGAGGTGATGGAATCCAGCCAGACTCCAGGGTGTTGGAGGCGTAAGCGTTGGAGCCAACAGGTACGATGCCGAACTCTTCACCAGCTTCCAGAATAGCGTCTTTGATGCGCTGACCTTCAGCATAAGGACCCCAGATTTCGAGACCTGGTGCACCGGCCATACCGTGACGCAGAGTGCGCACTTTAGTCCCGTCGATGTTCATGTCGGCCATGTGGAAGAACTTCAACTGCTCCAATTCACCACCGTGCAGTTTTTCAATGATTGGCCAAGCATTTGGACCCTGGATCTGGTAACGGTAAGAGATACGCTCTACAGGGTTTCCCATTGGACGTGAAGGAGAACGGTCATCGTGGATTACTTCCACGTCGTAACCGCCAGTTTCAGCGTGATACATGATCCAATTAGCAGAAGGAGCACGACCTACAAATACGAGTTCGTTCTGAGCCAGGTGGAAGAGGATACCGTCACCGATTACGTGGCCAGAGTGGCTTACTGGTACGTACTGCTTGGCACGGTTAACCGGGAAGTTCTCGAAGCTGTTGATCGCAGTGTCTGACAGCAGCTTGATGGCGTCCGGGCCCTTGATGTAGATGTCCACCATGTGGTGCGACTGGTCGAAAAGTACAGCAGACTCCCGCCATGCTTCCTGTTCAGAACGCCAGTTGTGAAATTCAGGTGCAACAACAGGATAGACATAGGCGCCTATTTTTGAGTTGCGCATCATCTCAACCGGGTTGCCAACTTCTTGCAATAAGTCTTCTAAGCTCTTACTCATTGTAGTTGTTTTCCTCTAGGTTAATTAAAATTCTGGGGGCCAAAAAAAGGCGCTACGATACAGGGAAAGACTCTGTTTTGCAATGCCGAATCAGGCCCTGGGGGCCTGACACAGTGGCACATTTTTCATTCGTTACGATAGGTCAAAAACTAGGCCGCCGGGGTGAATCCCAGCAGTGATTTGTACTCGAGAAATTCACCGAATGCCTGGTCTGAAAACTCCCTGCCATTGCCGGATTGCTTGTATCCGCCGAAGGGAGCATTGAGGTCCAGCCCTGCATTGTTCAGGCTGATGTAGCCGGCACGAATTTTTGAAGCAACCTGCCTGGCATGGGCGATATCCTTGCTGTGCACATAGCCGCCCAGGCCGTACTCGGTGTCATTGGCAATCTCCACGGCTTCCTCTTCGGTATCATAGCCAATGATGCTCAGTACGGGCCCAAATATTTCCTCGCGGGCAATTTCCATGTCGTTTTTCACGTCACGAAAGACCGTGGGTTTCACGTAGTAGCCCTGCTCCAGGCCTTCGGGTTTGCCCGAACCGCCAGTAACAACGCCTGCGCCCTGTGAGATGCCGCTCTCGATCAGGCCCTGGATCTTGTTCCACTGGGACTCGGAAATCACCGGGCCCATGCGGCTGTCCTCTTTGGGATCGCCGGGAGCCCAGTTCTCAACTGCTTCAGCAGCCAGCTCGCAGATCTGGTCCATTAGCTTGTTAGGCACCAGCATGCGTGTTGGTGCACGGCATGACTGGCCGGAGTTCATCATGATGCCGGCAATACCGCCGTTCACCGCTGCTTCCAGGTCGGCATCTTCCAGGATAATGTTGGGGCTCTTGCCGCCCAGTTCCTGGTGAACACGCTTTACTGTCTTTGCAGCGGCCTCGGCCACGGCTATACCCGCCCTTGTCGAACCGGTAATGGAAACCATGTCGACTTTTGGATGGGCAGCAATTGCCTGGCCTACTTCAGGACCAAGGCCATTTACCATGTTAAATACGCCGGCAGGCACACCCGCAGCATCAAGAATTTCAGCAAAAATCTGGGCCGAAAACGGAGCTATTTCAGAGGGCTTGAGCACCACCGTGCAACCAACAGCTAGTGCTGGTGCCACTTTGGCGCAGATCTGATGAATGGGCCAGTTCCAGGGCGTGATAAAGCCGCAGACACCGATAGGCTCACGTGCCACACGACTGGTACCCCGGTCTTCTTCAAATTCGAATTTCTCGAGCACGCTGATTGCCGTCTTGAAGTGGTTGACCCCAATGCCAGCCTGGGTGCCCACAGCCAGCCAGGTCGGTGCACCCATCTCTTCGGTAATGGCCTCTCCCAGTTCAGGAACCCGTTTTTCAAATTCTTCTACTATTCGATTGAGAATCGGCAGTCGCTCCTCCTTGCTGGTAGCTGACCAGGTCTTAAACGCTTCTGCCGCGGCTGCAACAGCCTTATCGACATCAGCATCGCTGCCCAGGCTTATATGTCCGGCCACTGCCTCCGTAGCAGGATCTACGACATCTAGTGAACGAGGGCTTTCCGGGTCTACCCACTGGCCATTTATGTAAAACTGCATGTATTCACGCATGAAACTTTGTCTCCTGGGACGATTGTCACTTTAAAAAAGCCGGTTGCATAAAAACCGGCCTCAAAATCGGACTGCAAGTATAAACATCTCGCCCAACTTAGGCCACGCCCTGTGACAGACTCTCGAGTGCAAGATTGACCAACTTATATTTTTAATTATTTATAGAAGTAACAAAAGTTGGCTTACTTCCTGCCGATACTTCCAGCAAGACGCGGACGAAATAAGGTTCATCTGGGGATTAATGCCGACTAAATCTAGTGTGCTCATTTCATGTCGAAGATTTCAAAACCCGGTGAAAAGAATTGCCGCCTGTAGGAGCAAAAGGGCATAAATTCCTGCTAGCAGATCATCCAGCATGATACCAAGCCCGCCGTGAACCTTTTTATCCAGCAAACCTATGGGGAAGGGCTTGAGAATATCGAAGAGGCGAAACAGAATAAAGGCCGTTGCAACCCAGTACCAAGTGGTTGGAACCATGAACATGGCCACCCAGTACCCGACAAATTCATCCCAGACAATCCCACCGCAATCATGCTCCCCAAGATCCCGGGCAGTATTACCACAGAGATAGATTCCGGCCACAAAGCTGACAACAAGGAATGCCAGGTAGCTGTGGAGTGTCAGATAAGGTGCCAGCGCTAGGTGAATGAGCACCGCAACAACGGTCCCCGTTGTGCCTGGCGCCTTTGGTGATAGGCCTGATCCAAAGCCAAATGCCAGGAAATGAACGGGATTACTAAATACCTTGGGTTGCTTTGTAGTCATACTTTGAAATGCTGGTAGCCTGCAGTCTGAAAAGATAGCGCTACACCATTTGCATCATAACAGCTCACCCCTTTCCCTCGGGTGATTTCCCCTATGCAGACCAGCGGGATCTTGATGTCTTTTGCCATGCTTTCAAGCGATGCCGCTTTACCCTCTGGCACTGTCAGTACCAGTTCATAATCATCCCCTCCCGTTACGGCAATAGCAAGCGCCTCACTGCGATCAAGACCAACGTCAAGCGACTTTCCTAGCGGTATTTTCTTCAGATGTATTTCCGCACCGGTTCCGCTGGCTCGGCATATATGGCCAAGATCCGCGAGCAGTCCATCAGATATATCAATGGCGGCATTAGCTATGCCGATAGCACCGCTGCCAAGCCCCAGACGCGGAACCGGCTTGTAAAAACTAGATTCAAATATTGACCCGCTTTTCCACTTGTCACGGTCAGCCAGATGTCTGGCCGCCAGCGCCGCATTTCCCAGTGAACCGGATACGTAAATCCTGTCCCCAACCTGGGCATTGCTGCGCAGTAAGGCCTTGCCTGACTCTACAAGCCCATGAGCCTGAACGGTAATTGCCAAAGGTCCCCTGGTTGTATCACCCCCTAGCAATGGACAGTCGTATGTTTGCGCACAGGATTTCAGTCCAGCGGCAAAAGTCTCAAGCCACTTCTTGTCTGCCCCAAGCATTGCCAGACTCATCGTAAATCCAAGCGGCACTGCCCCCATTGCGGCCAGGTCACTAAGGTTGACCGCCAGGGCACGCCAGCCCAGCAGATCGGCAGGGGCATTTTCGGGAAAGTGAATTTTTTCTACGAGGGTATCCATCGACATGGCCAGTTCCTTTCCCTCGGGAATCGAAAGCAGCGCACAGTCATCACCGATGCCTTTGAGAACATGTTCATTGGCAACAGCACCGAGCCCGGGCTGGTTGAAGAGATCCCTGATGATGTCGAATTCAGAAAGCATTAGTTGAAGACTGCCAGATGTCAGGCGCCAGCGTCTATTTCAACCTTGCGGCACTTATGAGCGAGTTTATCTAGGACACCATTGACATATTTATGGCTGTCAGTGGCGCCGAATTTTTTGGCCAGTTCTATGGACTCGTTGATAACAACGCGATAAGGAATATCAATTCGGTTGGACAGCTCGAAGCTGCCTATTCTTAGTACTGCTAGTTCGATAGGATTTAGCTGGGTTATTTCACGGTCGAGGTACGCCACAAAGCTTCCATCCAGAATATCAACAGATAAGGTGATGCCAGTAAAAATCTCGTGGAAGTAGTCCCAGTCTATTTTTCCGGAATTATCTGCCCTGTACTGCGCCTCGATGGCATTCACAGGATAATCAGAAATCTGCCACTGGTACAAAGCCTGTAAAAGAAGGGTGCGGGCTTTCTTGCGGTGGGCAACAGCTGGTTTTGAGCTAGTTTCAGCGGCGTCTGGCATCTGTTTCTAAAAACGTGAGTTAAGTTCACGAACAAGGTTAACCATTTCCATTGCTGCAAGTGCTGCATCGGTCCCCTTGTTTCCCGCCTTGCTACCGGCTCTTTCTATTGCCTGTTCTACATTATCAACGGTTAACACGCCATTGATGACCGGCATGTCAAGTTCAAGTGCCAGGTCGGAAAGACAGCGGGCACTTTCGTTGGAGACTATTTCGAAATGATATGTACTGCCCCGAATGACCGCACCTAGCGCAATAACAGCATCAAAACTGCCGGATGCCGTCGCTTTTTTTACCGCCAAGGGAATTTCAAGCGCACCTGGCACGCGGAATACCGAAATATTTGCATCAGTCACACCATGACGTTTCAGCGCATCTACGGCGCCGGCTTCAAGGCTATCGACGATGTTACTGTTAAAACGGGACACCACCACTGCATAATTGGCAATTGCACCGGTTAATTCTCTCTCAATGGGTTTATCAGTACTCATGTTTTTTAGTTAGTGACTAGCCTAGCAATCAATGTTATTCGCTGCTACCACAGGGAATGTATTCCACGACTTCCAGGTCAAAACCGGAAATAGCGTATTTCGTTGGGTAACTGAGCAGGCGCATTTTGCCAACTCCTACATCCCTCAGTATTTGTGAACCCGTGCCGACATTAAGATAGATGCCATGGGGAGCTGGGGCGGGAGTTTGCTCGGACAGCTTATCAATTTCTGCCAGCTGGCCAAGCACATCTGTTCCGTTGTGATCGTCTGCCAATACTACCACAACGCCTTTGCCTTCCTCACTGATGCGCGCCATGGCTTTTTGCAGTGACCAGCCTGGCCTACCCGGGTTGGCAATTCCAAGAAGGTCCCTCACGGTGTCCTTTACCAGCACTCTGGCAAGGACGGGCTCATCCTCTTTTATCTCACCTTTTACAAGAGCGAGGTGTACAGGACTGCCTTCCTTAATGAGATCCTGGTAGCAATAGACTTCAAACTCGCCATGCTCTGTTTCCAGCGTGTATTTTCCAACCCGCTGAATCGTCTGTTCGTTGGCGATTCGGTAATGAATCAGGTCCATGATCGTTCCGATTTTCAGGCCATGCTCCTGGGCAAATTTTTCCAGATCCGCTTTACGCGCCATCGAGCCGTCTTCATTCATGATTTCACAGATGGCAGAGGCCGGGGTCAGTCCGGCGAACTTGGCTAGATCACAACCCGCTTCTGTGTGTCCTGCTCTGCGCAGCACACCTCCATCATTCGCCATGACCGGGAATATGTGTCCGGGCTGAATGATATCCTCCGGCTTGGCGTCAGCTGCCACAGCGGCCTGGATAGTGCGGGCGCGATCAGCGGCTGATATACCAGTGGTAACACCGGATGATGCTTCGATGGAAATAGTAAAATTGCAGCCAAAAGGCGATGAATTTCTGTCCACCATCAACGGCAGGTTTAACTGGCGGCAATGGTCACGCGTCAGCGTCAGGCAAATTAACCCGCGCGCATACTTGGCCATGAAGTTAATGGATTCCGGCGTCACCTTATCCGCCGCGATGATGAGATCCCCTTCATTTTCACGATCCTCATCATCCATGAGCACCACCATCTTGCCCTGGCGAAAATCCTGGATGATTTCTTCGATACTGTTTAGCTGCATGTCCTGGGTGTTACTTGTTGTCCATTTTTCTTGTGAAGCCAGATTCGGCCAGCTTCTCAAATGTTAAAGTGCCGGATCCCTGCTCCTGTTTTTCAACTGCCAGCATTCTTTCAAGATAGCGGCTCACAAGGTCAACCTCTAGATTTACCTTGTCCCCTTCGCTAAGTTCTGCAAACGTGGTCACCTCTGCTGTGTGCGGAATAATGTTGATGCCAAACTGATTGTCGCTGACTTCATTGACGGTGAGACTTATCCCTTCCAGGCAAACTGAACCCTTGGCAGCAATATATTTTTTTAGGTTCTCCGGCGCCCTGAATACCAGGCGCTCACTGCGGGCATCTGGTTTCCTGAGCAACAATTCCGCCAGCCCATCCACGTGACCGCTAACAATGTGACCACCGAAACGGCTTGAGGGCTGCATGGCTTTTTCAAGATTGACTCGGGCACCTTCCTCGAGCGTGGCAAAGGAAGTTAACGCTAGGGTCTCATTGGAAATATCGACAGCAAAAGACTTGTCCTTGATTTCAATAGCCGTCAGGCAGACTCCGCTGACACAGATACTGTCTCCAACCTGTACATCAGACAAATCAAGTTCATCTGATGTAATCACGGCACGAACATCTCCAGCTACCCATTCCAGGTTCTGGATATTTCCTGTTGCCTCTATTATTCCTGTGAACATGTGACTGCGTGGTAAATTAATCAATAAACAGGGCGGGAGCGCATTCTACAGTCTTTTCCTACCATTGCCACATCGAGAATCTCAAGCTGTGGTGCGTCTTCCAGGCGCTCAAGCCCCTGCAGGTTTAACAATGGGCGCGCATCGGTGCCCATGAATTTAGGCGCGATATACGTAATCACCTCATCCACTAGCCGACCAGAAAGCATTGCGCCGGCTAATTCCGCACCCGACTCCAGTAATACATCGCGGCATTCCCTTTCATTCGCCAGGAACTGCAGCAATGCTCTCAGATCTACCTTGCCTTCCTCGTTGGGCATACTCATCAGCGTGACATTATCGCTGTCTATTTCTTTGCGCTTGTCTTCCAGCAATTCTGCACTAGTGACTGCAGTCGCAACGATAACTTCTCCAGGCAGACTCAGCATTTTCAGGCTGGAATGCACCCTCAATCTGGAATCAACGATGACGCGAAGTGGTTGTTCAATCGCGAAGTCCACTCTCGCATCAAGGCTTGGGTCATCCTGCAGGACAGTCTCGATGCCTGTGACGATAGCGCCGCTGCGGGCTCGGAGCTGCTGCACTTCTTCACGGGCCTCAGGTCCTGTTATCCATTTGCTCTCACCGCTTGCCATGGCGGTCCTGCCGTCAAGGCTCATGCCCAGCTTGCAGCGAACATAAGGCAGACCAGAGTGCATGCTTTTCACAAAGCCGGCATTGAGAGCAAGGGCTTGCTCCTCCAGAACGGGACCTTCCACTTCAATACCTGCAGCTTTTATCTTTTCCAGGCCTTTACCGTTCACCGCCGGGTTAGGGTCTGTCATACCAAAAACAAGCCGGACTATTCCTGCTTCTATAACCTCATCAGCACAGGGACCGGTCCTGCCAGTGAACGAGCATGGCTCGAGAGACACATACAGCGTTGCGCCTTTGGCCTCAGCACCAGCACTCCTTAAAGTCATGATTTCCGCATGATCTTCACCAGCTTTTTCATGCCAGCCTTCTGCCAGTACCTGGCCTTCCTTAACCAGGAGTGCCCCGACAACAGGATTGGGCCTGGCGGTATAACGGCCTTTTTCGGCCAGTGTCAGGCAACGCTGCATGTATTGGATATCTGAATCTGCCATGGGTATCTGGATAAAAAGATGGAAGTTTCTGATGCGCCCGGTCGACCAGTTACATCAGAAAATTTAATCAGCTGCCTGAAGAGCCGGTGCCATCGCCTTCCTGGGCAATGCGGTCAATTTCTTCCCGGAATTCATTCAGATCCTTGAAGCTCCGGTAGACGGAAGCAAACCGGACGTACGCCACTTCATCAAGCTTCTTCAACTCGTTCATGACTTTTTCTCCGACCAGATTGCTTTCCACTTCTCGCTCACCCGTTGCCCTGAGTTCGTGCTTGATATGGTTGATGGAGTTTTCCACTTCCTCCAGCGCCACCGGTCGTTTTTCCAATGCCTTGAGAATGCCGGAGCGCAACTTTTCTTCATCGAATGGCTCGCGGTTGCCGTTTTGCTTGATCAGCCTTGGCATGACCAGTTCAGCCGACTCGAATGTCGTAAAGCGCTCGGAGCAGGAAGTGCATTCACGACGTCTGCGCACCTGGTTGCCCTCGGCCACCAGCCTGGAATCTATAACCTTCGTGTCGGTCGTGTTACAAAAAGGGCAATGCATACCTGGGTATCGTTTTAGTCTTCGCGGTAAACCGGGAACTGTTTACAAAGATCTACAACCTGATTTTTCACCGAAACAATCAAGGGCTCATCGTTAATATTTTCAAGAATATCACAGATCCATGCAGCCACTTGCGTCACCTCTTTTTTACCAAAACCCCTTGTTGTAACTGCCGGGCTACCTATCCTGATACCGCTGGTAACGAATGGAGGTCTTGGATCATTTGGTACGGCATTCTTGTTAACGGTAATATTAGCCCTCCCAAGTGCCTCATCAGCTTCTTTACCTGTAACGTCTTTACCAACAAGGCTTAATAAGAACAGGTGGTCATCCGTTCCCCCCGAAACTATCTGGAATCCTCGCTCTATAAATACCGACGCCATGGTTCTAGCATTAGCTAGCGTATCTTTCTGATACTGCACAAACTCGTGGGACATCGCTTCCTTAAAGCAGACTGCCTTAGCTGCAATAACATGCATCAATGGGCCGCCCTGGCTTTCAGGGAATACAGAAAAATTAAGCCGCTTGTTAAGCTCCTCGTCCTCCTGCGCCAGGATAATACCACCACGTGGACCACGCAGGGTTTTATGTGTGGTGGAGGTGGTGACATGGGCAATATTCACCGGACTGGGATAGACGCCGCCTGCAATGAGGCCGGAGACGTGTGCCATATCAACCACCAAGTAGGCACCAACTGTATCGGCGATTTCGCGCATCCGCGCCCAATCAATAATGCGTGAATAGGCCGAGAAGCCGGCCGAAATAACCTTGGGTTTATGCTGTTTAGCGAGCTCGGCGACATTGTCATAATCAATTTCACCGGTATTAGGATTCAGACCATACTGAACAGCGTTATAAATTCTCCCAGAGAAACTCACGGATGCACCATGAGTCAGGTGGCCACCATCGGCCAGGCTCATTCCCATTAAAGTATCTCCGGATTTCATAAGCGCCATATATACGGCAGCATTAGCCTGCGATCCAGAATGCGGCTGCACGTTAGCGTAGCCTGCATTAAATAATTCCTTGGCGCGCTCTATTGCTAGCAGTTCTACTTTGTCGACGTACTCGCAACCGCCATAGTAGCGTTTACCAGGATAACCCTCCGCGTATTTATTGGTAAGAATACTTCCTTGCGCTTCCAGGATCCTGGGGCTGGCATAGTTTTCTGAAGCAATAAGCTCAATATGTTCTTCCTGCCTGGTCGTTTCATCATTGATCGCCGAGAGCAGCTCCTCATCGAATCCTGAAAGCTTCATATTAAGGTCAAACATCATACTCCTCTTTAATTCAAATCTTTGCTATGCGCTCACTTGAATAAAAAGTGAAAACGTCATATTTGTATGCGGGTTTTTTGTAAAGAGCGCGTTTACTCTAAACATTATATACAGCAGAAAAAGAAAATACCGTTTTATAAAATACTACTCATACTGGTTGATTAGCCTGGGCGCATCTCATAACTTTTTTTCTTTTTAGAAAAAGTCCGCCATCTTAAAAGTGGGTAATTTCTCTAATGGCCTAGTATGCACAAGGGGCATTATTAGCATAGTCGTAACACGTGGACTTACTTTGGTTAGGATTTTTTACTTCTTACTTTTAAATTTAATTTTATTTAATAAATTTTGGATGATTCCTACATTGTGATTTTGTAATTTTTCCGCAATGTCATCTTCTAGTAAATTAAATCTACCCAACTGGTCTAAGAAGAATTTGTTTTCTTGGCTCTTGCTAATGTTTTCTATATGTTCTTTCCAGTCCTCATCAGTCATGTCATCAAACTGAAATATATCGAAAATATTTGAGTACGGCGGTTTATTTTCAGACTCTTTAGGTTCAGGCAGGAGAGATAAGACGCCCACTTTTTTATATTTTAGATCTTTTTTTAGTATTTCGACCAAACCCCAATCTACTAAATTCAGGTCATTTTCATTATCTATAATTAGGTATTTATTTTTCTCTGAGGTCGGCGTATTTGCCAAATCTGCAACAGTTTCGTTTTCAATTTGCTTATTTATAGTCATCAAAAGATCTGGACCAGCATGTGGATCAAACACAAGTATTTGTAAATTAAATTTTCTCTTTAAAATATCCGCCAGTACTTCCTTATAATAAAAACTTATATTTTCATCTTCCGAAGAAAGCATGATGAACAATGAATTGGTCTCTATCTTTTTTTCTATTTCTTCTATTATGATTTCGTGCTGTTCTTTTAAATAATATGGCTTGCCATGAGCCATTGTTGACAAGAATATTTTTTTGTCCTTTTCTTGATTCTTATTTGCTTGATTGCTGGCGACCCTAGATGTTTTTCCCTTTTTTCTATCTGGGGCAGCTTTATCTCTTTTTTTACTTTTTGCCATACGTGTATTTCCTGGCATATGGGACCTGTAAAGTGTTTTACTTTTGCTCGGCGAATATTATCTTCAAGGAAAAACGCTTATAAATTATTGCCGTTTTCATCAAATTGAAGTTCCTGAGGCACTGTAATTTCGGGTTTTTTAGGTATTTTTCCTTTAGAGGAAAAGGCATTCATTTTGAAAACAAAAGCTATAACCTCAGCGACTGCCTCAAATAGTTTCCTAGGAATTTCATCACCAACATTTGCTGTAAAAAACAAAGCTCTGGCTAACTTGGGTTCTTCAAATATATGTACACCAGCCTCTGCCGCTATCTCTCTTATTCGTTTTGCTATTAAATCCGCACCCTTAGCTACCACTCTTGGCGCCTCGTTGGATTCTGGCTGGTATATTAATGCAACGGAAAAATGTTCGGGATTTGTTATGATTACGTCAGCACTGGGCACAGCGTCCAGCATTTTTGCCATCGCAATTTCACGCTGCTTAGCTCTAATCCTCTGTCTAACCTCCGGGCTGCCTTCAGTTTCTTTCATTTCATCTCGTATTTCTTGTATGGACATTTTCAGTTTTTCTTTAAAGAGGTAGAGCTGAAGAGGCACATCCAGCGAGGCTATAATAAGTAAAGATAAAGACATCAGCAGGAACCCTATCCCTAAAATCTCTATTCCTTCTTGCGGGGCGAGGTGCGCATCCTTTAAAGAAAGTGAAAATAATTCTGAGGAATATGAATAAATAACAATACCTGAGACGCTTCCGATTAACGCTAATTTTAATAGTCCCTTTATGACTTCAGAAAGCGACCTTTTTCCGAAGATTCTGCCAAGCCCACTAATAAGACTTAACTTAGATAATTTAGGCATAAAGCCCTTCACTGAAAAACCCACACCCCCAACTAAGAAGGCGGCACCTATCGCAAGTAATAAGGTAGTTATAAATATTGGCGATATAGATAATAATGAACTCAACATTAAGTCAGCGAATTTTTCAGAAAGTAAATTTTGATTTCTGATAACTCCACTATCAAATGAGAATGACTCTTCGAAAATACCAAGTAAATATGATGCTATTGTGCTTCCTATGATGAAAATGAGCACTGCGACTCCAATAGTTAAAAACGCGACGGAGAGCTCTTGAGACCTAGCAAACTGCCCTTCTTCACGAGTTTTTTCTAATTTTCGCGCCGTAGGCTCTTCAGTTTTATTATTTTCGTCGGCCATCAGAGGCTTTCCATTAATTGAGCAACCGTTTCAAAAGAATCTTCCCAAAACATTATTATCCTGCTTACCATGCTTGGTATTGCTAAAAGCATAATTAAAAATCCGATCATGATAATTATGGGAAATCCCACTGAAATAATATTAAGAGAAGGCGCTGACCTAGTTATCATTCCCAAACCAAAGTTGATTAGCAATACCGAGATTAATACTGGCAAAGCAATAACTAGGCCCCCTAAGAATAGTAATGGCGTCCACTCTAGAAGATAGCCATAGATAATGTTGACTTCTATAGTTGCACCAAGAGGAATAATTGAAAAGCTTTGTAAGATTATATTTGTAATAACAAGGTGGCCATTGATAGTTATAAAGATTAGTGTCGACAAAATAATAAAGAATTGGGAGAGTAATGGAACGCTACCCAAAGAGGGATCAACCATATTGGCCATTCCCAAACCGAGTGAGTTTGATATTGCTTGACCCGCAACTGTGAGAGCACCATTAATAATTACAAATAGAAAACCCGAGAATGTCCCTATGAGTATCTGTATTAGAATTTGGGAGGAAAGCCCACTCATAGATAGACTGGAAGGATTAAAATCAACCAGATTAATGGCCAATAAGGTTATAACGAAAGATATTGCTATTCTAATTCTTGCATTCACTGCCTCTAACGCAAAAAATGGAGCGACAACGAAAAAGGAAGATATTCGTGCAAAAGGCAATAGGAATAAGTAAAAAAGCTCAGTTATTTCATTTATCGAGTAGTTCATTATTGCAGGTACAAAGGAATTTCAAGCAATAAATTTTGAAAATGATCCACGAACACCGAAATCTGCCAATTTCCTATAAAAAAGACTAGAACTACTAACACAATAAGCTTTGGTATGAAGCTCAAAGTCATTTCTTGTATCGATGTTGCTGCCTGGATTAAACCAATGACTAAACCCACAACCAAAATGCTAAGCAAAAGTGGGCCAGCAACATAAACAGCGACCAAAAGAGCATCTTGGGTTACGGAAACAACATCTGTAGCGTTCAATAAAATATTCCTAAATATTAGAGTGAAAAACTTGATGTCAACGATTGCATAATCAAAATCCAACCATCAGCTAAAACGAAAAGCATTAATTTAAATGGCATGGAAATCATCATTGGTGAAAGCATCATCATACCCATAGACATGAGGACACTTGCGACAATTAGGTCGATTATCACGAATGGTATGTATATAAGAAAACCTATAGTAAAAGCTGTTTTCAACTCTGAAGTCATGAATGAAGGTATCAGTATATTGAGCGGCACTTCCTCATCATTGCCGGTATATTCAAACTCACCAATCTCGGAAAACATGATCAAATCATCTTCTCTTGTTTGAGTAATCATAAATTGTCTGATCGGGCTCTCTGCTATGCTCAATGCTTCTTGAGCAGAAATTTCTTCATTGATATATGGGGTATAGGCATCCTCATATACTGTGTTAAAAATCGGGGACATTACAAATAGAGTTAAGAATAACGAAATTCCTATAAGGACAATATTGGGGGGAGTTTGCGCAGTACCAATCGCTTGCCTAAGCAGAGACATGACTACAATGATCCTAATGAAGGACGTCATCATTATCAGCAATGATGGCAGTAAAGTTAAAACTGTCATCAAAACTAGCACCTGAAGTGTTAGGCTATATTCAGATACTCCAGCCGGATCTTCAGTGATATTGAGGATTGGCAGCCCCTGCTGAGCTAATGACAATGAAGGCAGGAGCGCTAAAAGTGTGATTGGTCCTAAAACGGACAATTTTGAAAGAGGGGGCTTCATCAGGTCAGAGAATCCTTTAGTACCCATCTGATCAGTATAGTCTATTTTATTAGAGTTCTATATGCTTAATTTGCGCGCCAGATACAATTACAAGTATTTCCTTAGAATCAACCGAAATCAGAAACATTTTGTTTTGGTTGTCAAAAATTATCTTATCTAGAACCTTTAGCCTCCCCCCTGCCTGAGGCATCAATCCGCTTCTTTTTTTTATTAAATTTAGCGATAAGAATAGCAAAAATACGACAACTAAAAAGGAGATGATAACTCTTATTAAGCTTGTTATTTCCATTAGTTTGATATCTTGTAGATCTATTCTTTAATAGAATCCAACCGGGCACTTTTAGGGACAATTTGAGTCAACCTAATCCCATACTTTTCATTGACCAAGACAATTTCACCTTGGGCAACTAGCGTATTATTAACCATAAGATCTAGAGGCTCACCTGCAAGCCTGTCAAGCTCAATTACAGATCCCTGAGTCAATCTCATTAACGCTTTTATAGGCAAGGATGTTTTACCTACCATAACGGATATCGATACTGGAATATTTTGAAGTAACTCGTTATCCAAATTAAGTTTTTCAAAAGGTATACCCTCAAACTCTTCGTCAGAGTTATCCTTGCCGCTATTCAATAAAACATCATCTTTATTATCATCTGCCATTGTATTTACCTAGAATCATCATTCTTTGTCGTTGCCAGTTAGTTTTATTGCAATATTTTCATCGACCTGACCAACTTTTCCAAAAAAAGCGGGCTTGCCACCAATGCTGATCTTTGCCTCTTCGAAGTAGTCAAATTTAAGTATCTGATCTTTATTTAGATTTAATAAATCACCAAAAAGCATCTCTAGTTCGCCAATTTTTGCTGTAAGCTCGAGTGGTATATCTTCGCACGCGTCATGCAAGTCATTCATCCACCTTGTTGATTGCTCGTCTTCATCATCATTAGTTTGTATGCGACTTCTTAATTGCTCTCTGATAGGTTTTAGAAGTGAAAATGGCTGTATGATTTGTATAAAACCACTTTCATTTTGACCCAAATTAAAATCAAACCTGCTTTGCACCATCAGTTCATCGTCATCGGCAATTTGAGCGAAAGCAGGGTTGACCTCTTGACCAATTTTTTGAAAATCTACATGGATAATTGGAGACCATGCCTCTTTAAGTGAGGCCAAGATGATATTCATCAACAAGCCAATAATGGTGTCTTCTGTGGGTGTAAAAATTCTTGTTGCTGCAAGATTTTCAAGGCTTTTCCCAAATCCTCCAAAAAAACTATCCAATGCTGAAAATATTATTTTTGGCTCTATGATGACAAGGCTCATCCCTCTCAGAGGATCCATGCGAACAGTGCTTATGGCAAGTGGGGCCTTCAAGCCTGCAGTGCACTCTCCAAATGTTTTAATCTGCAATTTATTTGTTGTTATTCTGGGCGTAGTTCTCAATACTTCGATTAATCCCATCCTGATTTGCCTAGCAAATCTTTCGTTAACAAGGTCAACGGCACTTTGATTAAAGCCAAGAGAACTATCCTCTTTTGCCAGGTCGTGTGTGACTGCACCTGACTTACCGGAGGGATTAATAATCAGATCTTTTTCGTCATCGAACATTGAGGCCAAGGCCTCAACCTCCTCTGAGGTCAGGTCATCCGTTTGTTTTTCAGTATTATCAGCCATCAGAAAATTTACTGTACTAGAAACTCGGTAAAAAGAGCCCGCTCAATACCGCCAAAACCTTCTACAAATTCTAGTTCTGCATTAATAACTACAACTAACTCTTCACCAACTCGCTGTCTAAAGTCATCAGCAAGGGTATCTTCTTCAGTAACAAATGAAAGATGCTCAAGTATCGCAGATCTCACAGCCAGCTCATGCTTAATCACATTATCTATCACTTGCTGGTCGTAGTGCGTGCTTAGGGTCAAACCTAGCTGCATTACCTTTCTTGAATTCATTATATTTACAGTGAAAACTTGGCCAAATTGATGATACAAAGTGTCAAGTCTGTTTGAATCTGGCAACTCCAATAACCTAGGCTGACCATCATCTTCAGACTCTTCATCGCCATTATTTTGGACCTGCCCACCGCCCTCCAAAGAAGCTAGCCTGGCCTCTAAGTCTTCATTAGTTGAGAGGACGCCGGTAAAGAAGAGTATGCCAAATATAATTGCCACAACTAATAGCACCGCCAAAAAAGCCGCCACTCCTAAAAGAATGAGATTGCGCCTAGAATTTCCACCCTCACTGGGCTCTACAATTTCATCTGCCATAGTTAATTACCTTAATCAATTCCAAAAGTTTTGAAAACGTACTATACGAGCCTGTCTATACTATATGGACTAGATATATTAACGCCCAATTCTGTTACTTCATCCGACTCAACTATCAAATCATTCTGATGACTTTTGCCAGTATCCGAAAATTCTTGATCCCCTGCGAAAGCTTGACTGGAATTATTTTCGTCCTTGGCGTCATTCAAAGATATATTTAACTCCAAGGAATCAGCAACATTAATGCTATTTTTTAACGCTGTCGCGTTTTCTTGCATGATTTGGACAGCTTTTAGGTTTTCACCAACAAGGTTTATTTTTATTCCGTATTCTTCTGAATACTCAACGTTAACCTCTAGGGCGCCAAGATTCTCAGGATATAGTGATGTAGTAAACTTATAATGTCCCGGTTTATTAGTTTGTATAATTCCTCCTAGTGTAGAGGAAATATTTTCTGCAAACTTACCAAAAACATTTCGGGCGGGCTCACGTGAATCACTATCTGCAGTTATCTCATTATCAATAAATCTAGAAAGATCGATAGTGTTCTCACCCTTGAAAGCGAAACCATTAAACTTGTCAAAGACATTATTTACGCTTTGCTCACTTGATGAAAATAATTGGCCAAAATTTTGGTTACTAGCCGCACTTCCCTTTGCTTCATCCAAAGTAAGTTTTTCATTATCTTTCACTACACTGGCACTAGTTTCAACCTTGAGATCATTTTTATTGTTTAAATATTTTCTAGCTAATTTTTCGATATTGTCTAAATCAAGTTTACTAATATGATTTGGTGCTTCTTCTTCAAAATTATCTGATGCCAAACTTTTACTTACTTCGGAGTACTCTAATTTAATGGATTCAAGCACCTGATTATTTTCATTCTCAATACTATGTGCAGATTGCGATTTATCTGAGAAATTTATGGGCCGGCTGTAATTAAGTTTCGATTTTTCTATTCCGCCCAAGTTCGCATTTTCAAAAATATTTTTATTTAAGCTTTCACGAGCAGTATCGTGATTTCGTATTGATCTATCGTCCATATCGATTTTGTAAAAAGGGCTAGACGATACCGCATCATTGTGTGAAGTTGATTGCTGATAATTGTCAGATTCTTTACTTATGTAGTAGTCAAATTTATCTGATTCAGACATGTTTGATATTTGGGATGAATTATTAAGTTCTTCACCTAGCAACACAGGCCTACTTTCATTCAGATTTTTAACAACTACCTTTGGCTTTCTCTGAAAGTTAGCATCTATAAATTTTTGCTGCTCTAGAGTAGAAAGGTATTTTTTAGCCAATGCAGAATTGCTAGTTGCTTCGTTCTCACCTAAAGCATTTTTAGCCAGCCCCATATCTAGGCTGACAAATTCTTTTGGAACATCTTCCAACTTTTTATCTGCGATGAATCTTTTAAGATCAGTAGAATCCGTGAAATCTATGATCCTATCTTTTAATTGTTCTTGAAGATCAGCTGGAAGCTTAGTGAATATATCTTCGTAAATGGATAAAGAAAGTGGTAATTGATTGCCACTTATTGCCACATTTGCTTCCGCATTTACGCCTTTCTCGTTATTCAGCATGGTAGCCATCAACTCAGAGAAAGTTCCATTAATTTGATTTTCATTATTATTATCAATGACTTGTGAAGATATACTGGAAAGAATATCCTGAATGTCATATTTTGCTGAGGTATCTATTTTCATTGGTTTTTTCTTACTTTTCTAACAAATTTATGTCCTGGTTATAGAAAAGCAACTTCCGTACCATATTTTGATAGTTAACCAATTTCTAGATTCTTTCTTATGAATTGACTTAGGGCGGCTTCCTCAATTTCTTTATTTATTCTTCTCTCCGCACTCTTCAATTGTGCTGAAACAGTTGCATTATGTAGTTTTTCATACTTATGCAACATGATTTTTTGTCTTCTAATAATATGAGATATATTTTCAATTTTTAAATGATGTTCCGCTTTAGCTTTTTCTAGTTCAACTTTCGCTTCTCTTAGATTCTTGATCATATCGACCTTATTTTTTAGAAGAGCAAAGTTTTCTTCTGACTTTGATTGTTTAATGCTAGAAATGTATTCTTGTATGTATGTCTCGATTTCCTCAATTTTTGTTTTCAATTTTAGTTCTTCGGACTGTAAATTTTTCCTAACGCTACTGAAGGCCTCCACAATAGAAGACTCTTTACTTGCGAGCGTCTCCCAAATTTTTTCTCTAGGCATTGGTGCTAATTATATTAATTACTTGTTCAATAGAATCCTCGAAACTAACTTGCTCTAGACTTTCTTGGGTAAGAAATTTATCAATTTCGGATTTGATTTTTATAGCCATATCAATTTCAGCATCTGATCCTGCCGCATATGCACCAACCTGTATTAAATCCTCTTTTTGTTTATAGAGGGTCCAATATTTTCTTAGTTTCTGAGCATATCTAAATTGCCTTGGGTCTAATAAAGTCGAAGAAAGTCTTGATATAGAACCCTCAAGGTCTATTGCTGGGTAATGTGCAGAATCAGCAAGAGATCTAGACAACATTATTTGTCCGTCTAATGTTGCTCTCGACAGATCAACTATCGGATCATTCTTATCATCGTTTTCCGCCAACACTGTGTAAAAAGCTGATATCGAACCGAGATTATTTTTACCCATGCCCGCCCTTTCTATCAGTTTAGGCAGCAGACTAAATACAGAAGGGGTGTATCCTTTTGTTGTAGGCGGCTCCCCAGTTGCCAAGCCTATCTCTCTCTGTGCATGAGCAACCCTTGTAAGACTATCGAAAAGCAGTAGAACCTTTTTTCCACAGCCCGCAAAGTATTCAGCAATTGCGTGCGTATATTTTGCAGCCTTGATTCGCATTACAGGTGACACATCTATTGGGGCGGCAACTATAATGGATTTCTTGAGACCTTCCTCACCTAAGGTACTCTTTATAAATTCCTGAACCTCTCGCCCCCTTTCGCCAATCAATCCGATAACGACAATATCAGCTTTAGTATTCCTTGCTAACATTCCTAATAGTACGCTCTTACCCACTCCAGATCCGGCAATCAAGCCCATCCTCTGACCCTCACCAAAGGTCAAGGTTGAATTTATAGCTTTAATCCCAGTATCCAGGATATCTTTAACTTGCCCTCTTTCTAGCGGATTTATTGCAGGCCCATCGAGAAGGATGTCGTGGTCAAAGTGTATTTTTCCCTTTTGGTCAATAGGGTTTCCTTGGCCATCTAGAACTCGACCCAACAGCTCATCCCCCACCGGGCAGTTTGAATCGTTTCTTAAAAGTCTCACCAGGCTTCCAGGCTTAATTCCATCTATTGTCTGTAGGGCCATTAGATAGGTTTTTGAGTCATTAAAGCCTATAACTTCTGCGTCTATGTATTTATCTTTTCCATTTTTTACATGAATCTGACACTGAGACCCTATCTGAGCGGAAAGGCCAACAACCTCAATGGTTAGGCCGACCACCCTAACCACTTTACCCAATCTTACAGGCGAGGGTGCATCAATTTTCTCAGTGAGATTTATGAGTTCCTCTATGAAAAGGTTAGAATACGCAAGAGTGCTCATATTATTTTTTAGCCGGTATCAAAATCTTATTAACAATTTCTTCTACCCTTGATTTTTTTATACTTTCTAGGGTTTTGTCGCCAAGTGTGATCTTTACGCTACCTTTCTCTAGGCGTTGATCTGAAACCGTTTTGAGTCCTTCGCTCTCTACATATTTTTTTACAACTAACTCATCAGCAGGATTAAGATAAATATTGATCTGATCCTGATTAGTAACTTCGATTTCGCTAATCAAGGATTGCACAATTTTTTCAACTGAGCGCTTACTTTCTTTTAGATCGACCTGCATAATTGCTTCTATAGCGCGTGTTATTAAATTTTTTATAGGTTCATAAAAATTACTGACATCTGCATTATTTTCTTTTATTTCATGAATAATTTTCTCTAGAACAGCCGTTCTTTCACCAAACTCCATTTCTTCATTTTCTTTACAGGCTTTGTATCCAAGCAGATACTGCTCTTCTCCAAATCGCTCATATTCCTCTTTTGTATAATAGTCACCATTGATGCTTGAATTTTCGAGCTCACAATCATCTTCGTTATTTAATTCAGAAACGCTTTCAGTAGTGCCACTTTCTGTTTGGCTAGAATCGACATTTTGTATAATTTCCATAGTGTTCACTATGTCTAAGGATGGATTCACAAGGTCATCACCATCGTTTCCCTTGTCTTGATCTATATCCTCAAATTCCTCAGTAGGCAAACTGATAGGGTGCTCAGTTCCCGCAGGTGCCCAAGCTTTAAATTCATTTGCTCTGGTGATATTTTCCATATTGAGACCGCTTACAAAGTTTTCTTTTTTTGATTTTTCAGACCCAGATGTCTCCGCAAATTCTAAAATCTTAGACAAAGTCATCACCCCTACCGGCTAATACAATCTCTCCGGCATCCGAAAGACCTCTAGCAATGCGAAGAATATCTTTTTGCGCTTCCTCTACATCGCTAATTCTGATCGGACCTTTATCTTCCATCTCGTCGAGAAACATTAATCTTGCTCTTTGCGACATATTAGAAAGGAATTTTTCTTTCACTGTCTCAGCACCACCTTTCAGGGCAGTCATGAGCAAATCGCTATCGACGCTTCGCATAAGGGTCTGAACACTGCGATTATCAAGGCCATCGAAATTTTCAAATGTGAACATGTTATCTTGTATCTGATTAGCCATCTCGTCATCAATATTTGAAACGCCAGTAAGTATGGCTCCTTCCATATCCGTTTTGGTGTAGTTCATAATCTTTGCCGCGTGCTTTATTCCACCAAAACTTGAGGCTTTAGCACTCGAACTAGACGAGAACTGTTTTTGCATCACAGATTCCAATTTGTTCATAGCGTTCGGGTGTACGGTCTCTAGGGCTGCTACACGATGAACAACTTCAGCTCTTACCTCTGCAGGGATAAAATTTAAAACATCAGCTGCTATGTCATAGTCTAAAACAGAAAGAATAATCGCTATTATTTGTGGATGTTCCTCTACCACCATTTCTCCAATTGATCTGGCATCCATCCATTGCAAAATATCGAGGCCTTTGCTGCTAGAGCCAGGCATAATTCTTCCAAGCACAGAGGCAGCCTTGTCATCACCCAGCGCCTTTGTGAATACATTGGTCACATAGTCTCTAGCGCCTAACCCAATATTTGTTTGTTTTTTAATGGTTTCTACAAAGTCATCAAGCACAACGTTTACGGCTTCCTGAGAGAGGTCTGAGACGCTTACCATGGTGGATCCGAGGTTTTGCACCTCTCTTGGAGACATATATGTAATGATCTCAGATGCCTGCTCTTCGCCCAGTAGCAACAAAATAACCGCAGCCCTCTCTGCAGGACTGAGAAGCTCCATTGTTTTCTCTACATCTGTTGATTCTGTAGATTGTTCTTGCGCGTTTGTTGCTTCAGCCATAACAGTATCCTTTAATTTCTAGGCGCGTTGAGCATCTTCTTAAGTAGACTTGCGACCCTCGACGCATCTTCTTCAACGAGAACCCTAACGATCGCAACTTTATCATCGTACGTGTTTGCAGTATCAAACATGTCGGCGGTGACATTAGTCTTCCTAGGCTTAAGCCTTGCTTTGATATCTTCTAAGGTCTCTCCAGTCTCCTCTGCCCTCTCCAGCATTTCTTTCTCTGTGCGAAGAACTCGTCCACCATCATAGACCGCACCATCATCTAGCGGCACTTCTTCTTCATCCAAAGTTTCTATTTCCTCGCCAGATTGATCGCTGATAGCGCGCTGGCTTGTATCTTCTTTTGATACTTTTGTCTTAGTCTTAATTTTCAGAGGAGCCCCAAGCAAACCATAAACAACAGGTCTAAGTACTAGCAATGAGAATATTATGAAGAATAAGAAGATTGTCACAAGCTTTATGTAGTCAATATAAAGCTCATTCTCATACCACTGGACCGGTATAACCTCTACTTCTGCGAATCTGGAAACAAGTACCATTACGTTATCGCCTCGAGATTCATCTACACCTGCAGCTCTAGCAACCAACCGCTCGATGTTAGTTGTGTCTATTTGAGGCGTCTCATCACCCGCCGAAGCATTTTCTCCTAAAAATGCTTCTTCATTTATTACAACTGCAACATTTATGCGAGTGACATTACCTGAGGGGTTTTTTTGGTACTGAATTTCCCTATCAACCTCATAGTTTCTCGTGGTCTGACTGCTAGTGACATTGGAAGTTTGGTTTTGCGACTGATTATTATCAACTTCTGTCAGAATGGTGTCTGCCGGCGCGACGTTTGTTGTGCTTCCTGGAATTCCTTCAGCGGCAGTTGAACTTGAGAGATCCTGCGACAACATTTCTGACCTCGTACTTGGTCCACTACCATTTCTGTCAAAAAACTCAGAAGTAGATTCAAACTCAGTAAAATCTAGAGATAAGTCAACATCAGCCCGGATATTTTCTACACCATAAACAGGGCCAAGCAAACCTAAGATTTTGGATCTGTAGTCTTCTTCCATGTTTCTCTTAAATTCCGCCTGTTCATTTGCCTCCACTAAGCCGCTCTGCTCTCTGTTCGTTAGGAGAGTACCTAGTTGATCAACAACAGACACATCATCAACAGAAAGATAGGGGATACTTGAGGCTACCAGGTTGACTATCGCTTGGACCTGAGAGGGGCTTATTATTCTGCCAGGTTGCGTTTCTATAACTACAGATGCTTTGGCAGGCTGCCTATTTCTGATATAGGAGCTCTGCCTTGGCGCTGCAAGGTGGACCCTCGCACTTCTTACAGTAGAGATTCGCTCGATGCTTCTAGATAACTCAGCCTCTATTGCAGCGGTGTATTGAGCCTGCTCCATAAATTGTGTAGACGTGATAGAGGAGGCATTGGCAAGTGCATCAATAGATTGTGAGCTTCCATCTCTTGGCAATCCGTTTGCCGCAAGCAACATCCTGGCCTCATAGTATTGGTTCTCTGCAATTTGAAGCGCGCCATTTGTTTGGTCTATGGACACATTCATATCATTTGACTGGAGTATGGCATATGCCTCACTCCTATCCTCTTCCGACATATTGGGATAAAGAGACCGCGAACCAGAGGCAGTTAAAGTCAGATAAAGAACAGTAAAAAGCAGCACGCCAAAAAGACCCACCAGGGCTGGCAAAGCTCTTTTAATCAAAGGATTACTTGTAATGCTGGAAACAAAGGTGTTCGGTGTCACATCCTTTGGTTTTTGCACATCAAGCGCACCAGACGAATTCTCATTAGAATTCTCCAGTATCTCTGATGCATCTGCTATAGCCATTGTTTCAGCCATTTTCTTTTTCCCAATTTATAATTTGTTAGACCGGCATATTCATAATTTCTTGATATGCTGTGAGCACTTTATTACGAATCTGAATCGTAGCCTCAAGCGCTAGCGAGGCTTTCTGCATTCTCAGCACAACATCTGTAAGTGGTATATCTTCCCCCATCTGATACCTATTTTGAGCATCAACAGAGGCGCCCTGAAGATCGTTCACGGACTTCATTGTGTCGCCCAAGGCATCAATAAGGTTGCTTGTAAAATTGCCATTTGGAGTTTCAACCTGGGTGACAGATGGCTGAAGATAATCAATCCGATTTTCTTGGATCTTATTCTGATATTCTCTAATCTGAGCAAGCAATGCTTGAGCGTCATTATTAATTTTCATAACTAATTAACCTTCTAAATTTTGCGAGCGTAAGATCTTGGAACCTCGTATCCTTCATCTCTAAAATTTTTGAGTTTCATTCTTAGTGTTCTTGAACTCATTCCTAGTTCATTCGCGGCCTCTTCTCGATTCTCACAATCCCTAAGCGCCTTTAGAATTCTTCCTAACTCCGAATTGCTATTTTTTTCTGGCAAGTTTTCATAGAGGGTGGAATTACTAAAGGCATGTGACTCGATAGAGGATGAAATTGAGGCATTGGGCGAGCTCATCTTGTCAAACATGATTTGTTCATGATCTAAGATATTATTTTCTTGAAGTATTAATGATCTGAAGATTACATTTTCTAGTTCTCTAACATTTCCCGGCCAACTGTGGTTATTTAATTTATTAACTGCAGTATTAGTAAGGTCAACTTTCACGCCATCAGAAAACTTTTGTAAAAAGACCCTTGCCAGAGGCTCGATATCACCTCTTCTATCAGCCAGCCTAAGAATTTCTAGAATAAATCCACTCAATCTAAAATATAGGTCCTCTCTAAAAGCTCGTTGCTTGATAGACTCAGCTATATTGATATTGGTGGCTGAAATCACCCTGACGTCGATGGGAATAGATTTTGTTGCACCCACCCTATAGATTTCTCTTTCTTGAAGTACCCTCAGCATCTTGGATTGAAGATTGATTGGCATCTCGCCAATCTCGTCTAGAAAAATTGTCCCTTTGTGTGCTTCCTCAAAGAAGCCCCTTGATACCGAATTTGCTCCGGTAAATGCCCCGCGTTCGTGACCAAAAAGGGTATCCTCAACTAGATGTTCAGGTATCGCTGCACAATTAATGGGAATGAAAGGCTTATCTGATCGACTTGAGGATTCATGAATTACGCGAGCAAGCACCTCTTTGCCGACACCTGAGGGGCCGGTAATCATTACTGGTATGTCTGCCCTGGCAACTTTTACTGCTAGATTGAAAAGCTCGACGCTTTTCGGATCTACAAAGACAAAGGGGTAGTCGTCACTAATTTTTGTCATCGATAAACTTCATAAATAAAAATCTATGAAGCTTGGAGCAATATATGTGCCAAAATTATTTTACCAATATTATCAATGACATATGATCTATATGTCAGCAATTTGACACAATAGACAGCCCTCTTAAGAGAATAGAATTAAAAATATGACACCCCTAATGGTTACAGGACCAGAAGGGATAAAGATTTCATATTAATATCAAAGAGAATTTTGATAGTGAGGATAAGTTTAGCCTAGGGCCTTTCGGGGAAGGAGGTCAGGGGTCTTCCCCTGCCCGCCCTAGGCTAATTCCCTGGACCTATATCCCTCCTTCTGGGTATAGACCTTTTATTAAATTAGCCCAAGGCTTTTCGGGAAAGGAGGTCAGGGGTCTTCCCCTGCCTGCCTTGGGCTAAATTTCTAAGCTTGTACCCCTCCTACTAGATTCAAGCCGGTATATTATTTAGCCCAGGGCGTTTCGGGAAAGGAGGTCAGGGGTCTTCCCCTGCCTGCCCTGGGCTAAATTCTTTGGTTTACCACCGATCACGAAGGTAAACAGTCATCCTGTAATAAGTTAGTGCGCCTCAAACACTCAAAATATGAAGTCGTCCCTCTCTAAAAGACTGAGAAACACATCCTTCGTCTGATTCGCCTGCGCCAATATGGCAGTAGAGGCTTCAGACATTATTTTGGTCTTAGAAAGATTTTTAGTTTCAAGCGCATAGTTGGCATCCTCTATGCGACTTTGGCTGAGTTCTTGGTTAATAGACCTGTTAACTAAATTATCATAGTGAATTTGAAGTCTTGTCATGTAGGCGGCGTACCTCCCCCTCTCAAATGAGATACCATCAATGGCAGCATCTAGCTGGGTCATGCTGAAGGCAGCATTATTAGCTGTCTTTATATCTATCCTTGAGTTAGTTGCATCACCTTCCGCGGCACCATTTCCGACATACAAAACAGCCGAACCATACGCCGATGTTTTTCCTGTGTTTACCAAAGGTGCCGGAATTTCTGTGCCGGGAATTAAAATATATGGGTTCAATGCAAAGTTTTTACTCTCGCCGGTACCGGCGTTATAGGCCCTAACATCAGTCTCCATCTGAGCCGTCTGCTCAAAGGTGCCTCTCAAGTCATAATTTTTATGGCGCATATAAATATTTGCACTAAAAGGGGTTGCCTCATTAACATAGTCAGCCCTGACAGTAGTCCACGCTTCATATCGATTACTTGTTCCAAAAGTTGCATCATCTCCAAAACCCGTCATATCCCATCGGCCATTCCAAGTCTCTTGAATGGCTTCACTCTGAATTTGATTCCAAAGTTCACCAAATTCTGAGTCAAGGGCTAATCTATCAGACTGGGTATTTGTACCTGTAGCTGACTGCACAGCAAGCTCGCGCATTCTCTGGAGTATATCGCCAATAGATTTAACCTTGCTCTCGATTGTCTCCACCATAGACAGGGCGTCTACTACATTCTTTGCAGCTGTCTGAAGCGTATTCACCCTTGCTAAAGTTCTTTCTTTAACCGCTAATCCAGCAGCATCATCTGTTACCGAGTTTATTCTTTTCCCTGTCGAAAGCCTCTCCATAGCTAGCGCCTGGTCAGGAATTATGGACTTTAGGGCGTTTACCCCAATTCCAGATGAAATATTTGTATTTAAAACAGACATGTTTTCTGCCTTCTAAATTATTTCTAATTCAACCTTTAAATTTTTACAGGCCAAAGCTAGTTACTGTAAAAGTGCCAGCACGGTCTGCTTAGACTGGTTGGCCTGAGCCAACATTGCCGTGCTTGCCTGAGCTATGATCTGTGTGCGAGACAATTCTGATGTCTCTACAGCATAGTCGGTATCTTCTATTCGACTGCGAGACTGATCCTGATTCTGAGCAACGTTAGTAAGGTTATCGGACGCCGCTTGAAGTCTGCCTATGTAAGAACCGTACATCGCACGCTCTGCCGAGACAGCAGTGATAGCAAGGTCAAGATTTGTTAAGGCGTGAGTGGCATTCGCCATATATTTGATATTAATCCTTCCGTCTGTACCAGCACCATCTACATCACCAACATAAAGAACAGCAGCACCATAAGCTTGGGTCTCTGTATCTCTTGCCGGAGTATTGGCTGCAGTCTTGCCCCTATGGTTGTCGTTACCATTTGCTTCTACGCCTGTAGCAGTACCATTAGCAGCCGCACCAGCTCCTTGAGTTACTGTACCGCCACTAGTTGTAGAGAGCTCGGTTGTAGCTTTAATAGTTGTCTGCGGATCCCAGGACCTTAATTTTAAATTCATGGTCTGGGAAGCACTCTTGCCAAGCTGTATGTTGACACTAGTTATCGCAACGTCGTCATCTTGAACACCATCGCCATCAAGAACTGACATCGTATTCCATGTGGTCTGGGTCGCAATGCGCTGCATTTCCAACCAAAGCTCACCAAACTCTAGATCGAGCGCTAATCTGTCAGTGTCCGAATAGGTACCAGAGGCCGCCTGTACAGCAAGCTCACGCATACGCTGCAAGGCACTGGCTATCTCACGAGTCGCCCCTTCAGCTGTCTCTAACATGGAAATAGCATCGTTAGCATTACGAGTCGCCATCTCAAGACCGCTAACTTCAGCCTTCATCCTTTCGGTGATGGCAAGTCCAGCTGCATCATCTTTAGCTGAGTTGATACGAAGACCAGTAGACAAACGCTCCATGGCGAGCTCCTGCTCCCGATCATTCTTAGTGATCGCATTCACTGCAACCTGACCACTAATGTTCGTATTGATTACACTCATGAGTCTGACCTCGTTCGTTAATTGAGTTCTTTAGTTTGATTCTTATTCTTAATTCTTACTGCAGCAGCGCTAGAACGGTCTGCTTCGACTGGTTAGCCTGGGCCAACATCGCCGTGCTCGCCTGAGCAATGATCTGTGTCCGTGACAATTCTGATGTCTCCACAGCATAGTCGGTATCTTCTATTCGGCTGCGAGACTGATCCTGGTTCTGAGCAACATTTGTAAGATTATCTGAAGCTGCCTGGAGTCTGCCAATGTAGGAACCGTACATGGCGCGCTCAGCAGAGACAGCCGTGATAGCAATATCGAGCTGTGTAAGTGCATATGTGGCGTTAGCCATAAACTTTATATTAATGCGTCCAGGTACATCTGGTGCGCCAGCGGTACCGTCTATATCACCAACATACAACACAGCAGACCCATAGGACTGAGTCTCAGTATCACGGGCAGGAGAACCGGGCGCTGCGACTGCTTTGGATGTATGGTTATCGTTACCAACACCATTAAATCCGGTAGTAGCCGCAGGTGTTGCCGTAGTTGCTCCCTGGTTTACGGCGCCAGCAGAAGTTGCTGACAATGTTACGTCTGTTTTTATGGCAGTCTGTGGATCCCAAGACCTAAGATTTAAAGTCATTGTCTGGGAAGCACTCTTGCCGAGCTGAATATTGACAGTGGTTTTAGTCACAGCCGCTGTCTGTACATCGTTGCCATTAAGGACACTCATAGTGT